>Ga0308159_1000012_pt1 | contig 949867 bp, 900 predicted proteins | sample PhyCR1_FD_201040 | JGI IMG/M metagenome (GOLD analysis project Ga0308159, IMG submission 201040) | Phyllosphere microbial communities from UC Gill Tract Community Farm, Albany, California, United States - DLSLC.R1 | ecosystem: Host-associated > Plants > Phyllosphere > Unclassified | place... | reverse complement strand
ATTTTTCAAATTCTTGTTCTCCCTGCTGATTAAATTTTATCAGGTGATAGTCGTAACCCAGGTTTTGACTGCCTTCAGCAGAAAGCTTCTTGGACTGGATCGAACTTCCGGTAATTAAGTATTGCTGATCAATGGTTGTGGTTACCTGGGACAGGAAATCCTGTGAGGAAGACTCAATGTCTTTCTGCCAGAGTACATTCTGGGCAGACATACTCAGAGCTGCGCATAAGAAATAAGCGCCAGTGTAGAATTTCTTCATACTCATGTTTTTTGAAGTTTATTGGTATCGTTTTATAAAAATTTCGCGGCTAAAATACTCTTTTTATTCCACCGGTAAAAGAGGCAGAATGATAATTTAACAGGATGCTGATTATTATTTAATCATCCTGTAACAAAGGTACATGGGCAAAGCGACAAAACTTGTCGTATTAAAATAAAAAATCAATTTCATGCAGTAGCTAATATAATCCAGCTCTTGGGAACAATTTTTGGAGTACATTGCAGCCATTAGTAACACATATGTTTGATAAGCAACAAAGAAAGCTGAAACGGTCAGCGCGGCTGATCTCGGTGCTCAGTAAATACGGATTCAGGGATCTGCTGGCCAGGATGAACGGCGGCAATAAACAGGAATATGCAGGCGGAGATATGGATCAGGATGGTTCAAAAGGAACCGTATATGAGAGGATCAGGATGGCTCTGGAAGAGCTTGGGCCTACCTTTGTTAAACTTGGACAGTCGTTCAGCAACAGGGAGGACCTGCTGCCGGTTGAGCTGATCCGCGAACTGGAGAAACTCCAGGATAAAGTGGAAACTGTAGCCATGAATGTAGAGGAAGTTCTTGAGAATGAGCTTAACATTTCCGTTGCGGAACATTTTCTTGAAATCGATGAAAAGCCACTGGCAACAGCATCAATTGCCCAGGTATACCGTGCTGTACTGAAAGACGGAAGTCCGGTTATTCTTAAGATTAAAAAGCCCAACGTACAGGCTGTTATTGAAGATGACCTGCTGCTGATCAAAGACCTTGAGAAACTCGTTTCTTCTTATTCTGAAATAGGGGAGCGGCTCAACCTGAAGCAGGCGATTTCCACCTTTGAAAAATCGCTCTTGGAAGAAATTTCCCTGATCAACGAGAAAGAAAATATCCTGCAGTTCGCAAGGAATTTTAAAAATGACCCTGAGACCTATGTCCCGAAGGTGTATGAAGAACTTTCCAACAACAATGTGCTGTGTATGGAGTTCATTGACGGGATCAAAGTGACAGACCTGTCCGGGCTGCAGAACCATAGGCTTGACCCGGTGAAAATCTCCGAAGTAGGACTGAGGCTTTTTGTTTCCCAGATCCTTGATTACGGCTTTTTCCATGCCGATCCGCATGCCGGCAATATCCTGGTAAAAAAAGACGGGAGAGTTGTGTTTATTGATTTCGGGGCGGTAGGAAAAATTCAGCCGAACGATAAAGAGATTCTCGAAGAGCTTATCGTAAGTTTTGTAGCTAAAAATGCACGCAAGATCGTACGTTCCCTCAAAAAAATGGCAATTAAATATGAAATCCCGGATGAAAGAAAGTTTGAGGCAGATGTCCAGGAAATCATCAATTATATCCATAGTTCTTCCTTGCAGGACATTGATGTGCAGGATATCATCAATACGATGAAAGATGTGCTGCAGGAAAACCGCCTGTATATGCCGGGCTATTTCTACCTGCTGTTTAAAGGCATCAGCCTGATCGAAGGGGTAGGACGGAATATCAATCCGGACCTGGATGTGGTGAAAAGCCTTCATCCGTACACCAAAAAGATCCTTGCGCGGAAAATAAACCCTAAGAACCTTCTTAAAAGCGGGATGGACCGCATGATGGATTTTACAGACAGTGTGGATGAAATCCCTAGAGAACTAAGGTCTGTGCTCCAGAAGCTGGATGAAAATAAATTCACGGTTTCCAGCGAAATTAAAAATATGGATGCCATCGGCAGGCTGATCAAATCCAGTGTCACCAATATCATTTTAGCCATCGTACTGGCCGCCAATATCATTGCAACATCGGTGGTTATGGTATCTGAAAGAGGCCCGAAGGTAGGAGAAGTGTCCGTGATTGCCTTGTTAGGATTTATTTTTTCCGTTTTTCTGGTGTTGGTGCTTTTGCTGAGGGTGAACAGGAAATGAATAAATGAGCAATGGGTAATGGGTAATTTGAAGTGTACGGGTTAAGATTTTTTTATGAATGAATGGTTGAAACAGAAAATGTAGGGGTTTACTGTACAGTGTATATCAGGGTTTTGAGAATGACAAATAATTAATACCTATCTTTGCACCATGGAAAAACTCACTTTTGCAGATTTCGACCTTCCGGTTAAGATCCTTGATGTTTTGGCAGATATGGAATTGTTTGAGCCTACGCCTATTCAGGAGAAAAGCTTAAAGCCCATACTTTCCGGCAGGGATGTTATGGGAATTGCCCAGACCGGAACCGGAAAAACATTGGCCTATCTGTTGCCGGTGCTCAAAACCTGGAAATATAACAAAAACGGCAATCCTACCGTTGTAATCCTGGTTCCTACACGCGAACTGGTTGTTCAGGTAACGGAAATTCTGGAAAAACTGACTGAAAATATTACGGCAAGAGTAATCGGCATCTATGGCGGAAAAAACATCAATACCCAAAAACTGCTGTTCAACGACGGCTGTGATATTCTGGTGGGAACACCGGGAAGGGTTATGGATTTAGCGATTGATAATGCCATTTCACTTAAGGAAGTTCAGAAACTGATTATTGATGAGTTTGATGAAATGCTGAATTTAGGATTCAGGCCACAGCTGACCCATATTTTTGAAATGATGAAGGGGAAGAGGCAGAACATTCTTTTCTCCGCTACCATGACGGAAGCCGTGGATGAAATGCTGGATCAGTATTTTGCCAGTCCGGTAGAGATTTCCCTGGCCAAATCCGGGACTCCGCTGGAAAAAATAGACCAGTCTGCCTATAAAGTGGAAAACTTCAATACCAAGATCAATCTCCTGGAGCATCTGTTGAAAAACAATTCGGAAATGTCCAAGGTGTTGATTTTCAATAATAATAAAAGGCATGCTGATCTTTTATTCAACAAAATAGAAGAGCTTTTCCCGGAACAGTTTGATGTGATCCATTCCAACAAATCTCAGAATTACAGGCTGAAAGCCATGAAAAGATTTGAACATGAAGAGATCCGCGGACTCATTACCACAGATGTTATGGCAAGGGGACTTGATATTTCAGATATTACCCATGTGATCAATTTCGAAGTTCCGGATGTTCCTGAACAGTATATTCACCGGATCGGTAGGACCGGTAGGGCAGATAAGGATGGTCAAGCCATCACTTTTGTGACTAAAAAAGAGGAAACACTCGTCCTGGACATCGAATTGCTGATGGATAAGGAATTAAAATACCTTGATTTTCCTGAGGCTGTTAAAATCAATCCTAAAAAGATCGCTGCAGAAGAAGAGAATATTGTGATGAAAAACCCTGTCCAGGTAAAGCTGAATGAGGGCGGCGGCGCATTCCATGATAAGATAGATAAAAACAAAAAAGAGAACTGGGGTGGCCCTTCAAAAAGGAAAGCGCCTAAGAAGTTCGGTGCTAACCGTGCCCAGCAGAAAGCAAAATCGAAATCCAAAAGAAAGAAATAATAAAAATTCCCGGAAAATTGTTTTCCGGGAATTTTATTATGGATTGACTTAAAGCTATATTTATTTCATATAAGGTTTCATGACAGAGGTCCAGAGGCGGTAGCCTTCAGGCGTCATGTGGAGCATATCTTCCACAAAAAGGTCCTTCCTTACATTTCCGGAAGCATCCTGCATCACTTTGGTGATATCAATAAACTCAGCATTCGGTTCCTTTTTCATAAAAGCCGCAATTTTTTTGTTGGCTTCCTTCATCTGCGGCCATATGTTTTCGCGGCTTGGCGAATACTTTATGGAGATATAATCGACTTCAATTTTTGGAAACCGTGCCCGGATCTTTTTATAAAAAGTCTTGAAGCGGTCAACCACCACTTGGGCTTTCAGATCTTTATTGTCTGCAAAATCATTTTCACCACAGTAGATAATAATCTGTTTGGGCTGATAAGGATTGAGGAGATCATCGGCATAATCATTCAGATCTGTTAGCCTGGATCCTCCAAAGCCCCTGTTGATAATCGTCTTATCAGGGAAGTAGCTTGCAACATCGGTCCATTTGGTAAAGGATGAGCTCCCGATCAGGAGGATCGCATCTTTGGGCGGCGGGTTTTCCTGATCCAGTTTTTTGAAATTCTGGATGTCCTGCCAGTACATCGGCTTTTTTTCCTGTGAAAAGAAAAGGGCAAAAGTCAGCAGTAGAAATGCTGATAACGTCTTCTTCATTGTTTACTGTTTAATACATTAATTCTTCGTTTCATAAAAAACTCCCGATATTTCGGGAGCCTTCTTTATTATCTTTTGTAAGAGATATAGGTGACATCCACCACCTGATCTCCGTTTTCGTCTATATTATCAAATAATTTCATCAGCTTCAGTTCCGTACTGGTCAGGATAACCACTTTATATTTCCTTTCGCTGTCATTCAGGTATTTGATGTTCAGGTTTTTGGTATCGGTATCATAAGTATATGTTCCCTCAGTTTTCCCGTTGACCTGGCAGTTGGTTCCGCTTCCTGAATAATACGTATAAGAGGTAGAGTAATCAATACTGAAATAGTAAGTGTCTTTTACAGCACACCCGGTAGGGGTGGAAGTTGACAGTACTGTTTTATTATCTTTTCCGGAAATAACTTCTTTTTTGACTTCTTTCCAATCTCCTTTCATCATGTCTAATTCATATCCCTGAATGTCATCATCATTACATGAAGTAAGAGCCAATGCGGAAAAGGCAAATAAAAGTAGCTGTTTTTTCATTTTTACAAATTTAGAATATGCTAAAATATAAATAAATTTGAAATATCCGTAATGAAATCACGGTTTTTTAAATGAATGTATACAGATAAAAGATTTATAAAAGAAGTGCAGATGGGAATTTCAGGTCATACAGATCAGAATTCCAAAAATAAAGGTTCTTATTTCCAAATCCTGATCTGAATTCCTGGTATCTTAATAACTCATTTCTACAATCTGATAAGCATCTTCCGGACTTAAGGCTTTATATTCTCCCAATCCGAGCCAGTTTCTTTCCGTAAACGCTTTTTGCACACGCTCAGCGGTATTCTGATAATCCGCTACATAGTCTGAAAGCCTGGTACGGATGTTCAGGCTGTGGAAAAATGCTTCCATTTTCCTGATTCCGGCTTCTGCTTTTTCTTCCAGGCTGCCTTCGGTTACATTCCATACCCTTTCCGCATATTGAGCCAGTTTTTCTTTTTTCGTCTCAAAATTATACCGGTAATGTGAAGGCGCAATGATCGCAAGCGTTCTTGCATGATCGATACCGTAATAGGCGGTCAGCTCGTGGCCCATGGCATGTACTGCCCAGTCGGTAATTACCCCTTTCTGAATCAGTCCGTTCAGGGCCATGGTACAGCACCACATGAAGTTCCCGGCTGCATCATAATCAAAATCTTCGGCCATTACTTTAGGGGCAGTCTGTTGCAGGCTGACCAGGATACTTTCTGCGATCCTTTCCTGCAGGTCTGAGGATGAAGGTGCTGTCATGTACTGCTCCAAAACATGGGTGTAGGCATCGGCAATTCCGTTGGCAATCTGGTTTTTCGGAATTGACCGTACAACTTCAGGATCCATTACGGAAAACTGTGGGAATAATCCGGGACCGCCGGAGGACAGTTTTTCATTGGTCTCCCTTCTGGAAATCACATATCCTGAATTCATTTCCGAACCGGTTGCCGGTAACGTAAGGATGGTTCCGAACGGCATTCCCTGGCCTTCGAAGGTCCGTACCGGTTTCTTCAGGATTTCCCATGGTTCGCCTTCATATTCAGCTGCGGCAGATAAAAATTTAGTTCCGTCGATCACAGAACCGCCACCCACGGCTAACAGGTAGTTGATATTCTTTTCTTTGATGAAGTTCAGGGCATTGATCAGTACTTCATATTCAGGATTGGCCGGCACACCACCGAATTCATAGAATTCAAAGTCGGCCAGGGCTTTTCTTACCTGGTCGTACACCCCATTGTTTTTAATGCTTCCGCCTCCGTAAATCATTAATATTTTAGCTCCCTCAGGAATCTCTTTTTCAATTTTGGCAATTTCACCTTTGCCGAAAAGTATTTTGGTTGGATTTTTAAACTCGAAATTAAGCATTGTTCTAAATTTATGGTAGACCAAATTTACGGATTGCCCGGTGAAAACTGAGTTAATAAAGTTTTAAAATTGATATGATGCATTTTTATGAAAGCTATTGCATCGATTAGGAAATGAAAAATATACTATTATTAAATCTATTAAACCTTGTCAGGGTTCTGAACCCTGACAAGACTCAGCATTGTCTGACATCTCGTTATTAATCCTTGATGCAGTCTTCCCCTTTAAAATAGATCCCGTTGCTTTTGCTTTTCAAATGGCCGGTCTTCCTGTTGATGTTAATGAAGAACGATTCTTTCGTCGACGGGCATTTCTTTATTTTCGAAAGGTAAAGGAATACAGACTGGTCATCCATTGCATAGGAACTTCCCATAGTTGCGGACATATCAACCGTAAATCCATAGCTGTTGGCGATCAGGACGGCTTCCGGCAGGTTATCTACCGAGCCGATGAAATTCCTGAGCTGCCGCTCGGTAAAAAAGTATTGTGCCTTTCCGCTCTCGCAGGCCAACAGGTAGGAGAAGCAGTTTTCGCCGATGCACTGCTGGAAGAATCCTTTTTCCGGAGCCGGGTCATTGAGCGTCATATAGGGAGGCATCTGGCTTTCATAGATCACAGCTTTTTCAGGATCCGTATTGTTGCGGAGGACAGACCAGTAATCATATTTTTTATCGGGAATAATAAAGGGATAAAGCAGTTCTGTATTATCGAGGATTTCCGGGATTCTTTTAAAGTCGGAGGGAATTGATTTCTGAGCGCATGCTGAAACAAAACATAAAAAAAGAGCCGGGAAAAGTAATTTCATTGGAAATGCATTTTTGCAGGGATAAAGAAGCATATATTATTCCAATATGATCTTATAATACCCATTTTCGTCCTTTACATCAATGCCAATTCCCGTAAACGTCAGCTTGTTGATCTGATAACCGTCACAGCCGCCTTTGAATTCTGAAGACTGAATGGTAAAAGTGAAGTTCCTGAGATTGGAAGTGAATGTATAGTTTTTTGTCCCGTTGTAAGCGCCTACATTTTCCAGGATCAGCAGATCTTCGCCGGTTTTGGTGAGCTGTATGGTATTCTGGCTTTCCTCTTTCACGGAATAGTTCGTCAGCATCCCGTTGGTGATCAGGTTTTCATTGTTGGCATTCACCAGTTTAAAAGCGATCGGCTGAGGGGCGTTATAGCAGGTTTCGCCACAGGCCGTGAGCATAAAAGATGCTGAAAGAAATAGTAAGAGTTGCTTCATGGGTTACGCTGATTTCTGTGCAATTAAAAGTAATGATTAAAAACGTAGCTTTAAAATTATTTTTCCGAGGATATTAATTCCGGATGATCAAAGAAATTAATCAAAATTTAACTGAATTTCAGCGGTACACGATTTGAATTCACTACAAAATCCATTACATTTGTTATATGATACACGACCAGCGCGCAGAAAAATTCAGACAGATCGTTGAAAATAAATACCAGATCTATAACTCACTCTTCATGAGTTTGCCTTATGATAAAATGACCAATATCGGGATGCTGTTGCCTTTCCTCAGCGAAGAAAGCAAGGCAGGCTATGAAGCCGGAAAAACCCCCGAGGAAATTGTTGAAGAATTTTTTAAAAACCATACCGACCTGCAGACGGAAGAGCAGAAGCTTGAACTGCTGTTCAAGATCATTCAGTACATCGAACGCCAGGTTGTGCTGTTCGACAGTATAGAAGATGCTGCGTTTCCGAATCTCCATTCGGAAAGCGACAGCGGTACCATAACACATTTGTATGAACGCTCCGTACAGGACCATAAGCTGGATAAAGTGCGGGAAAAGCTGGAAGATTTCTCGGTAAAAATTGTTTTTACCGCGCATCCTACCCAGTTTTATCCAAGTTCGGTACAGCGGATCATCCAGGATCTGAGAAAAGCTATTGCATCAGACTCTGTTACCAACATCGATATGCTGTTGCAGCAACTCGGGAAAACCCCGTTTGTGAATAAAGAAAAACCTACGCCTGTGGATGAGGCCATGAGCATTATTTCTTACCTGAGATATGTGTATTACGATACCATCGGCGAACTATTTACCAAGATCCGGAAAATGTTCGGAAACGGTAATTTCCATTTGCCCGAAGACATTATCCAGCTGGGATTCTGGCCGGGTGGCGACCGGGACGGAAATCCTTTTGTAACGGCTGAAGTAACAAAAACAGTAGCCTGCGAACTGCATTCAGCCATCCTGAAATCTTATTACAGCCATCTGAAGTACATCAGGCGAAGGCTGAGCTTCAGGGGAGTTTCTGAGATTTTGCAGCAGCTGAATGATGAGCTGTATGCAGCTATTTTCAACGGCGGGGACATCAGTGCGGAAGATATCCTGAAAAGAACAGCTGAAGCAGAAGATATCCTGATCAGCCAGCATAACGGTCTTTTTCTGGACCTGCTCATCAACTTCAGGGACCGGGTGAAGATTTTCGGGACCCATTTTGCCACCCTGGATGTCCGTCAGGACAGCAGGATCCATCAGAAAGTCATTGATGAAGTCTTTGCAAAGCTGCATGGTAACCAGGAAGCTGGTTTTGAAGAAAAATTCAGCCTGTTGATTAAGCAGTCCGGACAGGTGAATCCCGATGACTTTGAAGATATTGTTAAAGATACCTTGCTTACCGTGTCCCAGGTTGAAGAAATCCAGCAACTGAACGGGATGAGAGGTATGAACCGGTATATCATTTCCAATTCCGATGCCGTGAAAGATGTGATGAACGTCTATGCCTTCTTTAAGGTTTGCGGATACCGGGATGAAGATATCAAAATGGATATCGTTCCGCTTTTTGAAACAATGGAAGGCTTAGCCAATGCTGAAAAAGTAATGCGTGACCTGTATCATCATCCGGTATACCAGAAGCATCTGGAAAGGAGAGGACGTCAGCAGACCATCATGCTCGGATTTTCAGACGGGACAAAAGACGGTGGATATCTGAAGGCCAACTGGGAAATCTACAAAGCAAAAGAAGTGCTGACGAAGCTTTCGGAAGAAAACGGAATCAAGGTCGTGTTCTTTGACGGAAGGGGAGGACCGCCGGCAAGAGGCGGCGGAAAAACCCATGATTTCTATGCTTCTCAGGGAAAAACCATTGCGAACCACAAGATTGAGCTGACCATCCAGGGGCAGACCATTACCAGTATTTTCGGCAATAAGGAACAGGCTACCTTTAATTTTGAACAACTGTTGACCGCAGGGATCGAAAATGATGTGTTCAAAAATTCCAAAAAAGATCTTACGGATGAAGAAAGAGCATTGATCATAGAACTGGCAGAAATCAGCTATCAGAAATATTCAGACCTGAAATCTCATCCGATGTTTGTGCCTTACCTCCAGGAAATGAGTACCCTGGAATACTATGGCAAAACCAATATCGGAAGCCGGCCTTCCAAGCGCGGGAACGGCAATGAACTTAAATTTGAGGACCTGCGCGCAATTCCTTTCGTAGGATCGTGGTCCCAGCTGAAGCAGAATGTTCCGGGGTTTTTCGGGTTCGGCTATGCCATGCAGCAGATGAAAGAGCAGGGAAGGTTTGAAGAGGTAAAGGAATTATACAAAGGCTCCGACTTTTTCAAAACATTAGTCCTGAACTCCATGATGAGCATGAACAAAACCTATTTCCCGCTGACCTATTACATCAGGAATAACCCGAAATTCGGAGAGTTCTGGAATATCCTGTTCCATGAATACAGGCTTTCCAAAGATATTATGCTTGAGCTTACCGGTTTCCATATGCTCCAGCAGGAAGATACGTTGTCCAGAAAGTCGGTGAAAATCAGGGAACGGATTGTTTTGCCGCTGTTAAGCATCCAGCAGTATGCACTGATGAAAATCCAGAAAGGCGAAGGCAATAAGGAGGCTTATGAAAAGCTGGTGACTAGATCCCTGTTCGGGAATATCAATGCGAGCAGGAATTCGGCGTAAGAATTGCGATAAAATAAGTTCAGACAAGTAAATCTATAAATGAAAATGCTTCCGGTAAGGAAGCATTTTTATTTATTCTTTAATGAATTTTTCATAGTACACAGCATCCTTCGTCTGGATTTTCAGATAGTACACGCCTTTGGCAAAATCTCCGACTGATACTGATTTCTGATGCTCCGCTTTTGTGATCAGCCTTCCTAAATGATCATATACTTCAAGATATATTACTTCGTTTTCTGATGCAACATTTAAAATATTCCGGACAGGATTCGGAAAAACCGTAATACCATTTTTCCTGACCAATTCAGAATTATTCAGGGTTATATTATAAAATTTACCGAAATTTAAAATACCATAACCCATCTGATCGGTATGCGTTGGGAACAGGGAGGCGGTCTGCCTCAGCCGGTTGCGCATGAGGTCCCTGTTCATGGTTGTGAAAGCCTGGATCAGGCAGGCAACACCACCGGCAGCAATAGGCGTGGCAATAGAAGTTCCGCTCACTGTAACCGTTGAATTATTGTCTACGGTTGCAGATGCGGTCCCTCTCGCACTGGCATCGGGCTTGATAACACCGGCGGAATTGGGTCCGTACGAAGAAAACCCTGAAGAAGTCCCGGATGAATCAACGGAACCTATAGTAAATACCTGCGCATTATCTGCGGGTGTGGTAATATAATGCCAGCTGGACTGTCCTGAATTTCCGGCAGCAATCAGTACAAAAATACCTTTACTCACGGCAATACCTGCGGCTCTTGCGATGAAGGAAGTGTTCCCGTTCATATCCGCATACGTATAATTATACTGTGGATCGTCAAAAGTGGAATAGCCTAAAGAAGTGGTGATCATGTCAACCCCTTTCCGGTCGGCTTCTTCTGCCGCTTCAATCCAGTACAGTTCCTCTTCCGGAATTTCTACGGTGGCATTTTCGCTTCGGTACAGGTAAAAATCCGCATCGGGAGCAGACCCGACAAAAGAATTGGTGATATAGCCTCCTATGGCACCCAAAACTACGGAACCATGATTATTAAGTCCAGTATTGTAAATATCCGAGCCTTTAGTAACAAAGTCATATCCGCCTTTGATATGGTTATTGGCCCATAATCTTGAAAAGGCAGATCCGGTATTCACATAGGGGAATCCTGTGTCAATGACGGCTATGGTAACTCCTGTCCCGGTATATCCTGCAAGATGTAACGGTTTCAGGTTAATTTGGTCAATCTGATCATTAGCTGAACCATAATCAAATGTCGTCAGCAGTTTTTGCGTGATTGTTTCGGTTGTCCACTTATCGCTATCCGGGATTTTGGTAGTGCCAGATGTGTTTTTGGCAAAGCTTTCAACGGATTGTACATAAGTCTGTGACTGCAAGAGCTGGATCTGTGCCGGCGTGGCATTGACCGCGACACCGTTCAGCCATTTGGAGTAATCCGTCACAGTGAACCCCAGGTTCTGGACGTTCTGGATGTAAGAAGGCTCAACCGGTGCATCCTGGTCATTCAGAGGAATTCCCAGTGCCGTACGCCTGTTAAGGGATTTCTGGCTGAGTTCGGAAAGCGGGTTGGCATAAAAGACAGCTTTGTTCGGCTTTCCGGTAAAATACACAAATACCAGCTGGCTTTGGGCAAAACTTACGGAGTAGGTTGCCATCAGCAAAAGAAGTACAGCTTTTTTCATACGGTTCTTTTGGATAAAGATAAAACAAAATCAATAAAATTTTTGACAGGATTTTAATTTCCTTATTTTTACACAAATATTATTTTATGAAAAAAATTCAGATGGTCGACTTACAGAGTCAGTATTACAAGATAAAAAATGATGTGGATAATGCGGTTTTAAATGTAATGGATTCAGCGGCTTTCATCAATGGCCCCGAGGTAAAGTCTTTCCAGAATGAATTGGAATCTTATCTTGATGTACAGCACGTCATTCCCTGCGGCAACGGAACAGATGCCCTTCAGATTGCATTGATGGCACTGGACCTGAAAGAAGGGGATGAAGTGATCACAGCCGACTTTACGTTTGCTGCCACTGTTGAGGTGATACACCTGCTGAAACTTAAATCGGTACTGGTGGACGTAGACTATGATACTTTTACCATTTCAACCGAGCAGATCAGGAAAGCCATTACCCCGAAAACAAAAGCCATCATTCCTGTACACCTTTTCGGGCAGTGTGCAGACATGGAAGAAATAATGAAGATTGCCAAAGAGCATAACCTGTATGTGATTGAGGATAATGCACAGGCGATCGGCGCGGAATATACTTTATCGGACGGTTCTGTGAAGAAATCCGGAACAATGGGAACATTAGGGACCACTTCGTTTTTCCCGTCTAAAAACCTGGGCTGTTATGGAGACGGCGGAGCCATATTTACCAATGACGACGCAATGGCACACCGTATACGCGGAATTGTGAACCATGGGATGTATGAGCGTTATTATCATGATGAAGTAGGGGTAAACTCCCGTCTGGACAGCGTTCAGGCTGCAATTTTAAGGAAAAAGCTTCCTCATCTGGACACTTATAACGAAGCAAGGAGGAAGGCGGCTGAATATTATGATGAAGCATTCGCAGGTCATGATCAGATCCTGACGCCTACCAGAGCTGAAAATTCCAGCCATGTATTCCATCAGTATACGTTAAGGATCCTGAACGGACAACGTAATGAACTGCAGAAATTCCTGACTGAAAAAGATATTCCGGCAATGATCTACTATCCGGTAGCATTGAGGAAACAGAAAGCCTATTTCCAGGACAGCAATGATGCCGATTTTGAGAATACCGATAAACTTCTGGATCAGGTAATCTCTCTGCCCATGCATACGGAACTGGATGACGAACAGCTGAAGTACATTACAGATGCTGTACTGGAATTCATGAAGTAAATGAAAAAAAGACTTTTTTTAAATAAATGGGTGTATGTAATCAGTCTAATGCTGGCCACATTCACCTGTTTTCTTTATCAGGCAGGAGTATATGTACAAACTCTGAATTCACATAAAGATTTTTTTTCTTTGGCAGTTATGGGTTCACTGGCAGTGTTGAGTGGCTTTCAGGTTTATTTTCTCATCAGGAAGGACCGAAAAGCTATTGTCCTGACCAACATTCATCTCGGAACATTACTTTGTTTATTGATTTATGTATTGGTGAATAATTTAATTGACTTAGTCCGTTTTAAAATATATGTCAATGATACCAATGGCATACTTTTCGGAGTTGTCCTTATAGTATTATCATTATATATTGTTAATAAATTCAAAGTGTCAGGGATGAAGTATGAAGATATCAATGAAATAGGAAAAAAACACGAATACTAAAAATATACTATAAAAAATGGCAATACTCGTAACAGGAGGATTGGGATACATCGGCTCCCATACGGTAGTGGAACTTTTACATAACGGTTTTGAAGTCGTTATCATAGATGATTTATCCAATTCCGAAAAATTTATACTACACAATATTGAAGAAATTACAGGGAAAAGACCTGTATTTTATCCTTTCGACCTGAAAAGAAAAGAACTTCTTTCACAGGTTTTTGATGCCCATACTATTGAAGGATGCATCAATTTTGCTGCATTCAAGGCCGTTGGAGAAAGTCAGGAAAAACCGGTAGATTATTATGAGAATAATTTATTTTCCCTCATTAATATTTTGCAGGAATTTAAAAAAAGGAATATTTCCAACTTTATCTTCAGCTCTTCATGTACCGTTTACGGACAGGCTGATGTAATGCCGATTGATGAGAATACACCGCTGAAGCTTCCGGAAAGTGTTTACGGGAAGACCAAGCAGATGGGAGAGGAGATACTGGCAGATTTTGCCCGTGCGCACCGTAAAAAAATATCTTTGCTGCGGTATTTTAATCCAATCGGGGCCCACCCTTCAGCCCTTTTAGGAGAATTGCCAGTAGGTATACCGAATAACCTTGTACCTTATGTAACACAAACAGCTGCCGGAATCCGGGAGAAGCTGAATATCTGGGGCAATGACTATGATACACAGGACGGAACTGCCGTACGTGACTATATTTATGTAGTAGACCTTGCCAAAGCCCATGTTGCGGCATTGAAGAAATTAATGGAGCATGGTGACGAAGAAACCTTAATTGATATCTATAACCTTGGGACCGGTAAGGGCTCTACTGTACTGGAAGTTGTAGAGGCATTTGAAACCGCCAATAATGTTAAGGTACCGTATCAGATCTGTGACAGGCGGGAAGGCGATATTGTCAGAGCCTATGCCAATGCAGATAAGGCAGCGCAGGAACTGGGCTGGAAATCGGAAACCACTCTTCAGGAAGCTCTGAGAACGGTATGGGAATGGCAGAAATATCTGGCTTCAAGAAACTGATATGTAACACAGATGAATTAAAATTGATTACAAGACACACTAAATATTTTTTAACCGCCGGAACTTCATTGTATAATCCGGCACAAATTAACAAAATTATGAAAACGCATAAAATAGGTATTACGTTCTCTTCATTCGATTTACTGCATGCAGGGCACATCAAAATGCTTGAAGAAGCAAAAACGGTTTGTGATTATCTTATTGTGGGATTACAGATCGATCCTTCCCATGACCGTCCGAACAAGAACAAGCCTACACAGACCATTGTGGAAAGATACATCCAGTTAAAAGCGGTTAATGCTGTTGACGAGATCATTCCTTACTACACGGAAGAAGATCTTCTGGATATCCTGAAATCGTTTGTGATTGATGTAAGGATCATTGGTGATGATTATATGGACAGGGATTTTACAGGCAAAAAATACTGTGAGGAAAAAGGGATCGAGATTTACTATAATAAAAGAGACCACCGGTTTTCCTCCAGTGACCTGAGAAAAAGAATTTTTGAAGCTGAGAAAAATAAAGCCAGTCAGAAAGAAGTAGCTGAAGCTGTGAAATAAAAAATATCCCGAAATTATTTTCGGGATATTTTTTTGTATTTGTCTTACATCGGTGCCTGCTGGTCGTCGCCCGCGGCGTTGGAGTTGATGTCCTTTTTTCGTTTCGGCTGGTCAATTTTTTCACCCTGCTTAAACCTGTAGGTAAAGGAAAGAGCAAACTGCCTTGGCTGCCACTGCATATAAGAATCTCTGGTAAAATCTGCAGAGTAGGTCGTGGATCTCATTGCTCGGGTATTGAAGATATCCTGTATGTTAAAGCTGATAGTTCCATTTCCGTCCAAAACTGTTTTTGAGGCTCCGAAATTGATGGCGTACATATCTTTTCTATCCTGACTCTGCGTCTTTTGCCCGCCTCTATAGAATCCCTGAAGCTGGAAATTGAAGGTCTTGTCGACTTTAAATGTCGAAGTCAGCCTCGCTCTGGTAGAGAATCCGCTTCCTTCAAAAGACATAGCTTTATCCATTACCGCTGCATCATAATAGGAGCCGGTTGTCTTATACCCGAATAAGTCCAGGTTACCCATCAGTCTCAGCCATTTGGTAGCATCCCAGTTGAAATTGAAATCTAGGCCATACCGGTCGTCAGTACCTAAATTAACAGGTTTGGTATGGAAAACGGGGAGTTCATTTTCGTTTGTCCTGTATACCAGCATTTTCACATCATCCGTAGTGTGTCTATAATATAAGGTAGGATTAATGGTGAAACTTTTCTTTGAAATGCTGTATCCGAACTCATAGGAATCCACATAAGATGGATTAAGGTCTATATTTCCGTCAAAGATATTCTGGTTATCGCTATAGCTTGGATTTGGAATCAGGAAGAACGAACGGGGACGGTCAATTCTTCTGGAATAGTTGATCAGGAACTGATTGTCTTTTGCAATATCATAACTCAGGAAAACACTTGGGAAAAGGTTGTTGTAATTTTTGGTCTGTGTCTTTCCTAAGCCATTCAGATTCAGGTAATCGATATCGATCTTAGAAATTTCATCCCTTAAACCCAGCTGATAGCCCAGCTTGCCTATCTTGCTCTTAAACTGGAGATAAAAGGCGTTGAACATTTCCTTGTATAAGGCATTGTAAGAGTAGTTCCCTAAATAAGTGTGGATAGGACTGGCCGCTGTGCTTTCCAGTACCATATTATTATAATCATTATTATTGACATCTAACCTGTAACCCGCTTCAAGTTTAGAAACTTCGCCGATTGGTAATTCGTAGTCAGCCTTTCCTACAATACTTTTATTGACTGTTTTCTGGTTGATGTCATCCTCTAAAAGGAAAATATTATTGGACTGGTCATTCACATCCGTATCATTATAGGATCTGTTTCTTTGCAGGCTGAGTGATAAGGAAAGATTTTGTCCTTTGTCATCGAATTTATGATCCAGTCCGAAATCACCCTGAAATGCAAGGTTATTGTTGCTGCCTTTATTCAGTCTCTGCCTGAAGGCATCCGGGGCATTCAGGTATTGGTAAAAATAGTTGATCCTACCATCATTTTCGCTGTCAAAAGACCTTACCGTTCCGGATGCGTTAACAGAGGTACGGTCTGTGATATCAAATGTGAGCCCCCCTGAAGCATTGTAGTTATTACTCTTGCTTTTGGTAATTGACTCCTGATCTGTATAGGTCTCATCTGTATTTTCTACTGGATTGTTAAACCAGCTGGTGTTGCGGTTTGTATTTTTGGATTCTCTATATCCGCCTCCGCCATTCAGGAACCAGGTGAATTTACCTTTTCGCCAGCTGAGGTTGGTATTCATATTGGTTTGCGGAAGATAGCCCAGTGTTCCTGTAACGCTTCCGTTGAAGCCCATTTTTTTGTTTTTCTTCAGGATGATATTCAGGATACCTGCCGTTCCGCTGGCTTCGAATTTTGAAGAGGGATTGGTAATCACTTCAATTCTTTCAATCTGATCTGCAGGGATACTCTGAAGGGCATTGGCTCCGTCATCAATTCCCAAAAGGGCGGAAGGCTTCCCGTTAATGAGGAACCTCACATTTGAGCTTCCTCTCATCGATACGGTACCATCTGTATCTACCGACACCGAAGGTACATTGGAAAGAACGTCCTGGAGATTTCCTCCTCTGCTCACAATATCCTGCGACGGGTCATAGGTCCTTTTATCAAGTTCAACCTTATAAGGCTTTGTAGAAGGTGCTGTAATGACAACTCCCTGAATGTCCTGTGTCTTAAGATTGGTTGCGCTGGCTTCAGGTTCAATGGAAAAAGCGCCGATATTACCTGCAGCTGTAATCTGTTTGTTGATCATATTTTTCTTATAATCAATAGCTTCTATGCTGATATCATAATTTCCAGGCGTAATCTCAAGTTTATACTGGCCTTTTTCATCAGTGAGCGTGGCATCACTCAGTAATTTATTTGCCTTGTTGCTGAAGGTAACCGATGCATAGGGTACAGGCTGGTTGCTTTTGTCCACCACCGTCCCGGAAATACCTACTTTCTCCTGTCCGAACGCCAGCGCCGCTGCCGAAAGCACAAAAGTAAGCCCTAAGGTTTTTCTTGTAAAGATGTTAATGATTTCCGTCTGATTCATAAGGGTATTGTTTGTGTAAAATCGTGAAAAGTTACTTCTCAATCTTAAGAAATTAATAATATTCTATTTTTCAAAAGATTAAGATAATTTTATTATTCTAAAGAGATATGTCGCTTTAAAACCTAAAATGTTAATTGCTGAATTGTTAAAATAAAGTTAAATTAAACTGTTATTTGATATTCCTGGAATTCAGCCAGTCCTGATACGCTTTCGCGTTGACGGCGTGCTCTTCCGCATTATCAGTAAATTTGTGGTAGCCGAACCTTGACGGATCTGCACACATGAATATATAGTTATTGTTTTCGGCGTTTAATACTGCATCTACAGAATTTTTATCCACGATACAGATCGGCCCCGGAGGAATGCCTTTATTTGCATACGTATTATAAGGTGATGGGGTAGACAGGTATTTATAGAATACCCTTTTGATGGGCTGCTTAAAATTCGTTTCTTTATTCACGGCGTAGATCACCGTAGGGTCAGACTGGAGCTTCATCCCTTTTCTGTACCGGTTAAGGTATAATCCGGCAATTCTTTTCATTTCATTAGGTTTTCCTCCGGATTCCTTATACACAATAGATGCCAGAGCATAAATCTGATCTCTGGTCAGGCCGGATTGCTGCTCTTTTGCCTTCCTTTCGCTATTCCAGAATTCATTGTACTGCTTTTCGAATTTGCTGAAAAAATCCTCGGGAGTAACCGTCCAGAAAAAATTATAGGTATCTATAAAAAAATATTTTTTGAGGTCTTCCGCGTTGCTGTAGCCTTTTTTCAACGCAATTTTGTTCAGGTCATTTACAAACTGCAGAGAATCGGATTCCGTTTTTTTAGTTACCTTCCCCAACATCTGGTATACATCGCCGAAATCACCGATCCTGAAGCTGTTTTCAGCCTGGTTACCTGCCTTGATCATATTCACCAGTTCCGAGTTTCCCATACCTTTCCGAAAATGGTATCGTCCCGGCTTAAAGTATTTTTCAAGATCTTTCTCCCTGGCTACTGTTTCGAAAGAAGCTTTGTCATCCACGTATTGTGCAGCGGAATCCAGAATCCTGCTGAGATTTGCCTTATTTGAAATCAGTACATATCCGTCCTTTGCAATGTTGTTCTTGTAGTATTTCGCATAAAATCTGAAACCGAAAAACCCACCTGCCACAATAACAATCAGGATAATAACGGGAATAGCTTTTTTCATAAACGATAATATAAACGTATATAATTAAATTAGGTCGATTTTTCCTTTAAAAACCTGTTTGGCAGGGCCTTCCAGCCAGATGTTCTGGAAAGAGCTTCCATTCTTTTCCGCATGTACGGCAAGATTTCCTCCCAGGGTCTTCACTGGTACGGAAATTAGATTGTTTTTTTGCATGAAAGTTAAAGCTGCCGCTGTAACTCCGGTTCCGCAGCTGTATGTTTCATCCTCAACCCCTCGTTCATAGGTCCTTACAAAAATTCCATCCTGCCCGTTTTTTTCCACAAAATTGACATTGATGCCTTTCTCCTTGTAGTTTTCAGAATTCCGGATGCTTTTTCCTTCGGCAAAAACATCATAACGGATCAGATCTTCCACATACTTCACATAGTGCGGTGAACCCGTATCCAGTACGGAGTCTTCTCCATCCATGGAAATTATTTCCACATCGCTCATCTTGAGTTTAATAATGCCGTTATGGATTTCCGCTTCATGGGGTCCGTCTATGGCCAGGAACCTGCAGCTTCCCTCAAACAGGTCAAGGAAGAAAGCAAAGGCTACAGAACATCGGGCACCGTTTCCGCAAAAGCTTTTGGAGCCGTCGGAATTATAATAATCCACTTCAAAATCATATCCTTCTGCGATATTGATTTTGATCAATCCGTCTGCACCGATGCCGAACCTCCGGTCACAAAGTTTTGCTATATCTGAAATTTCAAGATGATCCCATTCCCCGGAACGGTTATCGATCATCACAAAATCATTTCCTGTACCCTGATACTTATAAAATTCCATATCCACTGATGTAATAATGAAGCTGCAAAATTACTGCATTTAAAACAAAAACGAACAGGCTGAGCTGTTCGTTTTCGCTTATTTAGAATAATTATCTCCTGAATCCGCTTCCCTGGTTGGAAGAGTTGTTCTGCGGCGTATCCCTGAAACCGCTTCCGGAGTTGGAATTCGTATTACCGGGATTCGTATTCCTGAACCCTCCGCTGTTGTCCTGTCTTGGGACTGTCTGCTGAGGAGTTGTATTTCTGAATCCGCTATTCTGGTTGGTAGAATTACCCGAATTCTGGTTTCTGAATCCTCCGCTGTTGCTTCTGCGGCTGTTGTTCCCGTTGTTATAATTTCTGTTATTATTACTTCCGTTGTTGAAACCGCTGCCGTTACCGGTTGATCCTCTGAAACCGTTAGGTCTCTGGGATGAATTGCCATTTCCTCTTCTTTCTACATAAACTCTTCTTCTGTCATTTCCGTTATTGTAGAAATAGTAGGGGATACCGTTGTCATAATAATAGTTGATGTCATTCCGGTAATAGTATCCGTCATTACCCCAATATCCGCCCCCACCATAATAATTCTGGGGTGCGTAATAATATCCGTCGTTATAGTAAGGATCTCCGTAAGAGTATCCGCTGTCTGAGTACATCGCGCAGGATGTTAAGCTAGCTATAGTGAAAATACTGAATGCTATTTTTAATACACTTTTCATAATGTTACAACATTTTTTTCTTTAAAACTTTTTTTCCAGTTGACGTATCCTGAGTACGCCATGATAGTAAATACCAAATATTGAACCGAAGTGATTCCCAGTCCTTTGAAAATCATCATAGGAATGCAGATCAGGTCTCCGATGATCCAGAATATCCAGTTTTCGATCTTTCTTTTGGCCATCAGCCACATCCCCACCAGGAAGATCGACGTGGTAAAGACATCCATCCAGTTCGCCCAGTCCAGATGGTACAGGCCTAAGCTGACTCCTTCCATCGAAAATTGATGGTCAATAAAAGGCTTGTAATAATAGATCACCGTAACCAGGATCAGGCTGATAACAAATAAAAATCCTGCGGTAAACCATTCTTTTGCCGTGGCCCAGCTTACCTCTACATGGATGTTGTCCTGTGAGCTTTTTGCCCATAATACCCAGCCGTAGATGCTCATGGCCGCGTAATATACATTGATCATACAGTCTCCCAAGAGGCCGAACTGGAATAGCAGATAAACGTAAATCAGCGTAGATACGATACCGGTGGGATATACCCAGATATTTTTTTTGATGGAAAAATAAACACTCAGGATTCCGAAAAAGGTTCCGGCAACTTCCAGAAGGATCTGCCCTGTGTGGTATCCCTCGTAGGGTTTTACGAATAGATCGTATAGATTCATGCGTTCAAAAATAATGAAAAAAAGGCAGATCCGGAAATAGTTTGAATAGTATGGAACACAGTTATTTACTTCCCTGTATCTAAAAATAATATTTAAATTTTATCAATAAACGTTAAGGTTTCTAAAATTTTTATATTTTCGTAAATCTTTAAAAAATTGAATATGTCTAAAATATGGACCAAAAAACCCATGAGCGCTTTCGAAAACGATATGAAAAGCAGTCAGCTCAAAAGGGTACTCGGTAAATGGAGCCTTACAGCGATCGGGATCGGAGCGATTATCGGAGGAGGAATTTTTGTACTGACAGGTACGGGCGCGTATTACCATGCGGGACCTGCACTGGCGATTTCTTTCATCATTGCCGGGATTGCCTGTATTTTTGCAGCGCTGTGCTATTCTGAATTTGCCTCAATACTGCCGGTAGAAGGATCTGCTTATGCGTATGCTTACGGAACAGTAGGGGAAATCTTCGCCTGGATCATCGGGTGGGGGCTCATCCTGGAATATGCTATGGGATCTATGACGGTTGCGGTATCCTGGTCCGGATATTTCAATAAGATGCTAAAGATGTTCGGCCTCCACCTGCCCGAATACCTTACTTCAGACCCTGCAAGCTACAGCGGATCCGGATTTTCCATGAACCTTCCGGCATTCGTTATTGTACTTGTGGTAATCGGCCTTTTGATCAAAGGGACTAAAGAAGCGGCTAAAGCCAATAACCTGATCGTGCTGATGAAAGTATCTGCTGTACTGTTCGTTATTATTGCCGGAGTATTTTTCATCAATACAGCCAACTGGGATCCTTTTATTCCTGCACAGAGAATGGTGATGGAAGGAGATCAGATGAAAGAGGCTTATGGTGTTCAGGGAATCGTTTCCGGAGCAGCTGCCATATTCTTTGCCTACATTGGTTTTGATGCCGTATCTACACAGGCGGGGGAAGCCATCAATCCTAAAAAAGATGTTCCTTTTGCCATTATCGTATCACTTTTAGTGTGTACAGCCCTTTACATTCTGGTATCATTAGTGTTGACGGGAATGATGAATTACAGTAATTTCGATCCTCACGGTAAATACCCTGATGCCATCAAGGCACCGGTAGCCTATGCATTTGAAATTGCAGGACAGGGCTGGGCCGGATATATTATTACCATTGCTGCCACCGTAGGTCTGATCTCCGTATTGATGGTCATGATCATGGGACAGTCCAGGATTTTCCTGGGAATGTCGAAAGACGGGTTGATCCCTAAAGTATTCAGCGATGTACACCCGGTAAGAAAAACCCCGGCAAAAAGCCTGATGATGCTGGGAATCGTTATTGCTACCGTGGCTGCCTTCACGCCGATCAGTAAGCTGGCGGATATGACGAGTTTCGGTACCCTGTTTGCCTTCACAATGGTGTGTGTGGCTGTATGGATCCTCAGAAAGAAAGAGCCTCAGTTGCCGAGGAATTTCAGAGTTCCTGCATTGCCGGTGATCGCAACACTGGGAATCTGCATCAATGTGTACCTGATCTGGAACCTGAGCCATGAAGCGAAGCTCTTATCAATGGCATGGCTGTTCCTGGGAGTGATCATCTATTTCACCTACAGTTTAAGAAACAGTAAGCTTCATAAAACCGGATACGGGGAAACGTTCAAAGCAGAGCAGGAACCGCTTCAGAAGACAGATTTAGATTTATAAATATAATTTGAAATCCACGGCGAATGCTGTGGATTTTTTATTTTTGGCCTCTATGAAAAAGATTTTCACCATTATAGGTTCATTCTTGGGAATGACTGTGTTTTCACAACACGTAAAAAGTTTTGAAACCATTCTGAATGATCAGATAAGCATCCGTGCTTTAGAAATTTACGATCATAAAGTCTGGTACAGCGGAACCGACTCCAGGTTTGGTTTTGTGGATTTAAAAGACCCAGCAAACCAGAAGCAGATCAGACTGTCCGAAAAAAAACTGCAGTTCCGCACATTGGGCCAGGATAAGAATGCATTTTACGCCATCAATATAGAAAGCCCTGCTGAGTTTTTTAAGATCAGTAAAAAAGATTTACAGCATGAAGTTGTTTTCAGGGATACGGTAAAAACGGCATTTTATGATGCGTTGCATTTTGTGAATCATCGGCTCGCTTACACATTGAGTGATTCAGATAAGGACAACCGTTTAAAGCTGGATGTTTTAAAAGACGGAAAATGGGAAATGTTGAAGAATAACCCGGTTTTAAATGAGGGTGAAGCTGCTTTTGCGGCCAGCAATACCAATATTGCATCCACAAAAAAATACCTCTGGATTGCCACGGGAGGCAAGTCTTCCAGAATCATCAGAATGAACCTGAAAAATAATCAGCCTGAAATATTTGAGACACCTTTCATTCAGGGGACATCTTCCCAGGGTATGTATTCAATCGATTTTGCTGATGATATCTTCGGAATTGCTGTCGGAGGTGATTATACCATGCAGGATGCCAATATCAATAACATCGCAACAACCCATGACGGAGGCAGGACCTGGCAGATTCATGCATCCGGTAAAAATGCCGGGTATATGACCTGTGTGAGGATCAGGCCCGGTTCCGGGGGAAAAGAGATGATTGCGGTTGGTGACCGGCATATCAGCTATTCCTCAGATTACGGAAAGAGCTGGACGAAGATTTCTGATGAAAAGAATTTGTATGTCTGCCAGTGGACCGATGAGGATACCGTAGTGCTCGCCGGAAAAGACAGGATAGCAGTATTGCAGCTGGAATTTAATTCCGGCCAGCAGCACTGATATTCTGATTAATGATCATAAGGCCTCTTCAGAGTTCCATTCTGAAAGGTTTTTTTATATGTGCAACACAAGTAATAATAACAGCAAATCATGATATTTTACTTTTTCAATGAAGTCTCCGGCATTTCACTATTCAAAATTCATCAGTAATGGTTAATTTTGCACAATGGATTCCGTGTGCATTCAAACGGGATTTAAATTTTAACTGACAATGAATTCTTTAATAGATAAATATAATATTCCCGGACCCCGTTACACGTCTTATCCAACGGTTCCGTATTGGGATGAAAGCAGTTTCTCGCCTCAGCAATGGGAGGAAACCGTAATCAGGTCATTCCGGGAAAGCAATGCGGAGGAGGGCATATCCATTTATATCCACCTGCCTTTCTGTGAAGCTTTATGTACCTTCTGTGCCTGCCACAAAAGAATCACCAAGCAGCACAGCGTAGAAGTTCCGTATCTGGAAAGCGTTCTGAAAGAGTGGAAACTGTACCTGGACCTTTTCGATGAAAAGCCGAAGCTGAAAGAGCTGCACCTGGGAGGCGGAACACCGACCTTCTTTTCACCTAAAAATTTAAAAACATTGCTGGAAGGTATTTTTGCCAGCGTAAATATAGCAGACCATCCTGAATTTTCATTTGAAGGGCACCCTAATAATACCACCAGAGACCATCTTCAGACCTTATATGATTTAGGATTCAGAAGGGTAAGCTTCGGGGTACAGGATTATGACCTTAAAGTACAGAAGGCCATCAACAGGATCCAGCCTTTTGAAAATGTACAGCAGGTAACCGAATGGGCGCGGGAAATCGGTTATACAGGAATCAGCCATGACCTGGTTTTCGGATTGCCGCACCAGCATTGGGATGCAATGGAGTATACCATCCGCAAAACCATGGAGCTGAAGCCGGACCGGCTGGCTTTTTACTCTTATGCGCATGTTCCATGGGTGAAAGGCGTTGGGCAGAGAGGCTTTGATGAAAACGACCTTCCAAGCGGAGAAGAAAAACGAAGGCTGTATGAAGACGGGAAAAGATTATTGCAGGAACTGGGATACATAGAGGTGGGAATGGATCACTTTGCCCTTGAGCATGACGATCTGTACCAGTCGCTTATCCATAAAAACCTCCACCGGAACTTTATGGGCTACACATCCAGCAAAACTCAATTAATGGTAGGTCTGGGAATGTCGGCTATTTCAGATTCCTGGTATGCTTTTGCCCAGAATGTAAAAACCGTTGAAGAATACCAGATTATGGTAGAGCAGGGGAAAATTCCGGTCGTAAAAGGCCATATCCTGAATGAGGAAGACCTGATCGTCAGAAGGCATATCCTGAACCTCATGTGCCAGCTGGAGACTTCGTGGGATCTTCAGAATGCTTTTCCTGAACTGAGCAATGCACTGGATATGCTGAAAGAAATGGAAAAAGATGAACTGGTGGAACTTCATGACCATCAGATAAAAATTACTGAAAAAGGAAGGGCATTCACCAGAAATGTTGCCATGGTTTTTGACCTCAGGATGATGAGGAATAAGCCTGAAACAAGGATTTTCTCCATGACCATCTGATGTGCCTGCATTTAGCTTATTAAAAATAGTGCTTCCTAGCGGGAAGATCCGCACCGGATACCGGATTAATAGTCAAGAGATTTGACAGAGGAATTTTCGGTTATTTTAAGTCTATCTAAATAAAATCCCGGCCGTATACGGCCGGGATTTGCATGAAAGTATTAAAAATAAAAAGTTATTTAATGATGATTTTCTGGCTGTATGACCTGAGATCTCCGGATTTGACATTGATAAAATAGGTGCCTGCCGGGATTCCGGTGATGTTAACGCTGTAATCACTTTCCACCTTGGCAGAATCCAGTACTTTTCTTCCTTCAATAGTGGTAATGTCAGCCGTCATATCGGTACCGTAAAACCCGTCAATAAAGATCCTCTCGGAAGCCGGGATAGGATATATCCTCACGGGTGCGGCGAAGCCTCCGTTATCCTGAGTAGCAAGGGTTCCTGTGGTAATCCGGTAGATTTTCCCGTTATTTACAGCTGCTACAAAGAGCTCATTCTGATTGTTGATCCCGAATGTTGAAAAATTATTTCCGCTGAAAGCCGGTGTCCAGGTGATCGTATTATCAGCATTCAGCATACCGATCTGGGTAGAGCAGTAATCGGCAAAAAAGTATTTTCCGCTCAGGGCAGGATAAGCAGATCCGCGGTATACATATCCTCCGGTAATCGAACATCTGTTTCCGGAATGGTCGTACACTGCCACCGGGAACGTCATGGTTGAAGCAGCCGCACAGCCTGAGGTATTGTACGCATTATTTCCTTCATAGCATCTCCAGCCGTAATTAACGCCTGCCTGTGTTACCGGAATCCTGTTGATTTCCTCAATCTGGCCTTGTCCCACATCAGCAATTATCGCATTTCCTGTTGCCGGATCAAAAGAAAATTTCCAGGCATTTCTGAGTCCGTATGCCCAGACTTCATCAGCACCGTCCACACCCACGAAAGGATTGGTCGGCGGTATGGCATACGGAGCGGTACTGGTATTCACATCGATCCTCAACATCTTTCCAAGCAGAGAATTCTTGTTCTGGGCATTGTTGTTAGGGTCTCCGCCGCTGCCGCCGTCACCGGTAACGATCCATAAATAACCGTCTGAACCGAAGTGGATGCTGCCACCGTTATGGTTGTCAAATGGTTTAGGGATGTTAAGCAGTATTTTTTCAGTTGAAGGATCAGCCACATTAGGATCGGCAGCACTTACCGTATATCTGGATACGGTGAGGTTGCCGGAAGTGTCGTTATAATAGACGAAAAAGTATCCGTTCGTAGCATACTGCGGATGGAATGCCAGTCCTAAAAGACCGCGCTCACCGCCAAAAGTGACTTTTGAACTGATGTTTAAAAAATTGGCAGCATTAACGGCTCCGGTGGGCTGTACGATTTTAATGATTCCGTTCTGCTGTACCACAAAAAGCCGGCTGTCATTCGCATGCGTGATCTCCACAGGACTCGTCAGCCCCGTAGCAAACTCCTGTAGACTGATGGTCTGCGCATTAAAAATTAGAGAACAAAAGACGCTCCCTGCAAAAAGTAGTTTTTTCATAATATTTTGATAGTTAATGGTTTGAAATTATGTATGAAAAATCTGTACCAAGTAAAATTGAAAAATCGTTGAAAATACAGCTGAATATTTAATAAATATCTAATATGGGTGAAAAGACCGATATATCTGGAAATAAACCATTTCTGCTGTTAAAAATTCATAAACTATCAAGAAAATCATTATATTTGCCGACTTAATTTAACGTAGTTTATAACAAAATGCAAGGAAAAGGACTTATTACAATTGTTGCTATTGTACTGGGGCTAATTTGCTTAAATGAGCTGTTACCCACCTGGTACGTGAGCAAAATTGAAAAGCAGGCAGCTGCTGTCGCAGGAGACAATCCGGAAAAGTATCAGAAAGAGATTGCAAGGCTTTCTAAGGATACACTGAACTTGGGGTTTACCAAACTTTATTACACGAAAGCTAGAGACAAGGAAATGAAACTCGGTCTTGACCTTAAGGGAGGAATCAACGTCCTTTTGGAGATCAACCAGAGAGACCTGGTGAATGATTTAACCAATTATTCTACCAATCCTGTTCTTATCGAAGCTTTGAACAAGACAGATGAAGTACAGAAAAATTCCACTAAATCGTATATCGATAACTTTTTTGATCAGTTCGATGCGATTAACAAAGCTAAAGGAACCAACCTGAAACTGGCTGATCCTGAGCTTTTCGGGAATACGAATCTTTCCGAGATCAAGTACAACACTACAGATGAGCAGGTGAAAAGCATCATCAAAAGAAGAATCGACCTTTCCGTAGGAACCGCTTTTGAGGTAATCAGGACAAGGATCGACAAGATGGGTGCCGTACAGCCTAACGTTCAGAGGGTTCCGGGTACTGCCAGGATTTCTGTGGAAATGCCGGGGATGAAGGACATCGATAAAGTAAAGAAAATGCTCCAGACTTCAGCCAAACTTCAGTTCTGGGAAGTACAGCAGGTTCCTGAAGTAGCACCTTATTTCCAGACTCTGGGGACCATGGTAGCTGCTAAAGCAGATTCGATGGGAGTTGCGAAGAATACCAACTTTATGAATCTTCTGCACATCGATAAGCTGAGAACCAATGGTGTAGCTAATGTTAAATTGTCTGATACTGCTGCAGTGAATAAAATACTGAACAGCAAAGTAGCCCAGTCTTTACGTCCGGCCAATATTAAATATACCCAATTCATGTGGGGATACAAGCCTGAAGCTAACGATTCCGAAAGCCTTGTTTTGTATGCCATCAGAAGCAATATCAATCAGAAAGCTCCGGTAGACGGTGCTGTTGAAAGCGCCAACATCAGTTATGACGAACTGGGAAGGGTAGTGGTAGACATGCAGATGGATTCCAAAGGAGCCAAAGAATGGAAAACCCTTACCGAGAAAAACGTTGGGAAGCCGGTTGCCGTAACCCTGGATAACAGAGTGTATACTGCTCCGAACGTAGTCAATGCCATTCCGAACGGTAGGACCCAGATTTCCGGGAACTTCTCGCAGGAGGAAGCCAAAGAACTGGTAGATGTTCTGGGAGCCGGTAAACTTCCGGCAGGAGCTAAAGTAGTTCAGGCGACTCAGGTAGGTCCGTCATTGGGTCAGGAGTCGATTGATGCAGGGATGCTGTCTTTTGCCATCGCATTCTTAATCATCATTGCCTATATTATTTTCTATTATGGCGGGGCCGGAGTGTATGCGGTGATTGCTATGATCATCAACCTGTTCTATATCTTCGGAATTATGGATTCCGTAGATGCCACCCTTACTCTTCCTGGTATTGCAGGGATTGTACTGACGATGGCCATGGCGGTGGATACGAATGTAATTATTTATGAAAGAACCAAAGAAGAGCTTTTCGCCGGAAAAAGCATTCTTGAAGCTTATAAAGACGGTTTCAAACACGCTTTAAGTGCTATTGTTGACGGTCACTTAACGACATTATTAACGGCCGGTGTTCTTTTCCTTTTCGGAACCGGACCTATCAAAGGATTTGCCCTTACATTGGGAATCGGTATCTTAATGACGTTCTTTACTTCGGTATTAATTTCCCGAGTAATGATCTTCTCAAGGCTGAACAAAGGAAAGCACCTTTCCGTATGGACCGCTCCTACGAAAAATATGTTCAGGAATACCTGGATCGATTTTATCGGAAAAAGAAAATATGCATATATCGTTTCTGCGATTTTAACAGTGGTAAGTATCGCTTCTATTGCGATCCACGGATTCAAATACGGGATCGACTTTACAGGAGGTAGGAATTATGTGGTAAGATTTGACAAACCGGTGAACGCTGAAGATATCGAAGGTAACCTGGTCAAAATATTCCAGACGGAAGATGGGAAAAACTCTTCTGTGGAAGCCAAGACTTTCGGAAATGATAAGCAGCTTAAAATTTCTACCGATTACCTGATCGGGGATGAATCTTTAAAAGCAGACCAGACCGTAGAACAGAAGTTGTTCACAGGGCTGAAGTCAAGCTTACCGGCTAATATGACACTGGCGGATTTCAAATCTGCAGATAAAGACCACGCAGGAATCATTTCTTCCGAGAAAGTAGGTCCTACTGTAGCAGATGACATTCAGAAACACGGTATTTTAGCGGTTGTAGCAGCCTTAGCAGGGATCTTTATCTACATCCTTGTACGATTCAGAAAATGGCAGTTCTCCCTGGGTGCCGTTGCAGCATTGTTCCACGATGCGGTGATCATCCTGGGTGCTTACTCACTGCTTCATAAGTTTATGCCGTTCAACATGGAGATCAATCAGGATTTCGTTGCGGCCATCCTTACGGTATTAGGATATTCCATCAATGATACCGTAATCATCTTTGACCGTATCCGTGAATACCTGAAAGAGAAAAAATCCCTGACATTGGCAGGATTGTTTGACGATTCCATCTCCAGCACGCTGGGAAGAACCTTCAACACTTCCTTCACAACGATCCTTGTTATCCTGGCCATCTTTATTTTCGGTGGTGATAACCTGAGAGGATTTATGTTTGCCATGCTGATCGGTATCGCGTTCGGTACCTACTCATCCATCTTCATCGCTTCGGCTATTGCCTACGATTTCCTGAAAACAGGAAAAGAAGAAGATGTACATGGTAAATCAACATCCAGTAAAGAAGTCCTTGCTTCAAAATAAGAACTACACTAAATAAGATAAGACAGACTGCCTGAAAAGGTGGTCTGTTTTTTTTAGATAATAGATAATAGATAGGCAACAATTTCAATTCTTGCCTATAATAGCTGAAACGGCCGCGTACAAAACTCATCACTGATAACTTCTAACTCATAACTTATCCCCATATCTCCAAATTTATTATTTTTGCATCATTATGGATAACACAAAGAAGAAAGCAGCCATCGGCTTCATATTTATTACCTTACTGATTGACATAACCGGCTGGGGAATCATCATCCCCGTTGTTCCCAAACTGATCGAAGAACTGATTCATGCTGATATCAGCGAAGCTGCAAAATACGGTGGCTGGCTTGGATTCGCCTATGCATTCACCCAGTTTATATTTTCTCCTCTGGTAGGAAATCTCAGTGACAAATACGGAAGAAGGCCCATTATTCTGATTTCGCTGTTCGGATTTGCTGTAGACTATATTTTCCTGGCACTGGCCCCTACCATCTGGTGGCTGTTTTTGGGAAGGGTTATCGCCGGAATTACGGGGGCCAGTGTTACAACGGCCAGTGCCTATATTGCGGATATATCTACGGATGAAGACCGGGCTAAAAATTTCGGGCTGATCGGTGCTGCTTTCGGGCTTGGTTTTATCATAGGCCCGGTCCTGGGTGGCGTTCTGGGGCATTATGGTGCCAGAGTACCTTTCTACGCGGCGGCAGGATTATGCCTGCTTAATTTCCTGTATGGGTATTTCATCCTTCCGGAAAGTCTTGATAAGGACAAAAGGAGGGAATTCAGCTGGAAAAGGGCCAATCCTGTAGGCTCATTTAAATTTTTAGGGAAGCACCCTGAAATTTCGGGGCTGATTGCGGCACTCATCCTGATCTATATCGCCGGCCATGCTGTACAGAGCAACTGGAGTTTCTTTACCATGTATAAATTCAACTGGACCGAAAGGATGGTCGGGATTTCACTCGGTGTCGTAGGGCTATTGGTCGGACTGGTGCAGGGAGGGTTGATCCGCTGGACTACTCCGAAACTGGGAGAACAGAAAAGCATCTATTACGGACTTACCCTGTATGCCATAGGAATGCTATTATTCGCCTTTGCTTCCCAGGGTTGGATGATGTTCGTATTTCTGATCCCGTATTGCCTGGGAGGGATATGTGGTCCTGCACTTCAGTCGGTGATTACGAAAAGCGTGCCTTCCAATGAGCAGGGTGAATTGCAGGGGGCACTGACCAGCCTGATGAGTGCCACATCCATTATCGGACCGCCGATGATGACAAATCTTTTCTACTATTTCACGCATGATGATGCACCCTTTGAGTTTTCAGGAGCACCATTCTTCCTGGCTTTTATTCTGATGGCAGTAAGTGTCGTGATGACATATTATGCTTTTAATAAAGAAAAGAAAATCTGATCTGTTAAATTCAATTTCTTACTTATTGAGAGTCATTGAATATGAGGGAGATGCGAACCAGTCTTAAAATTTCTTTAAAATATAAGATTAATTAAATTATATGTATAATCTTTTGTAATTTTACTTCATGGAACTAAGTTTTGGAGAAATGGCACTGATTGCCATTGCAATCGTAGTCTTATTCGGGCCGGACAAGCTCCCGCAAATCGCGCGTGACCTTGGGGCTGGGGTAAGAAAAATGCGTGGTGCCGTGGAAGATATCAAAACCGAAATCATGAAAGAGACAGATAATCCCGTATCTGAAATCAAACGTGAGATCGAAAAGGTAAAAGATGCCGCAAAAGAGTACAATCCTATGCAGGAACTGCAGAAAAATGCAGTACATGAAACACCTGCTGTCACTGAACCTGAAAAGCCCAAACCTTCAGAAGACGAAACCTATGAAGGTCCTGTAAGCAGATAGCCTCATGGAAGAGCTTATCCAGGAAGACAAAAAAGTCTTTTTATTTCTCAATAATCTGGGAGATTCATCATTTGACCAGTTCTGGATGATGATTTCCGGCACGTGGATATGGGTCCCGTTATACATCATATTCCTTTATTTCCTGTACAAAAATTACAAGCTGAGATCACTGGTGTTCATTCTTGTTTTTGTAGCCATAGGTACTGTGGTATCAGACCAGCTTGCAGGAGTTTTCAAATATGGTGTGGCAAGGTTAAGGCCCTGCCATGATCCCACTCTGGAACATCATATGAGAATCGTGAAATGCGGCGGGCAGTACGGTTTCTATTCCGCCCATGCCTCTAATACGTTTTTTTTGGCTACTTATTTAAGTATTCTCTTGAAAAAGAAGCTTAAATGGTTTCCTTATGCTATATTTGTATGGGCAGCGGCAGTTGCTTACAGCCGGATTTATTTAGGCGTGCATTTCCCGATAGATATTTTGGCGGGGGCGTTTGTTGGACTTTTATTGGGGGGTGTATTTGCTGCACTGGCCGGAAAAGTAATCCACAAACAAACGATAACCGAATGAAAAAACATCTATTATCTCTAGCCCTGGTATCTGTATCCTGGTACAGCTATGCCCAGGATGCCAAGAAAGCAGAAGAATGCTTCAAAAAGGCAGATTATCAGTGTGCTGAACAACAGTATTCACAGCTGGCAGAGAAAGAACACATCCAGAAATTCCAGTCAGAGTATTACAATAACCTCGGAACGGCGCAGAGAAGGCTCGGTAAAACCACCCAGGCTTTTAAATCCTATGAATATGCGCTGAAAGCCAATCCTGTGTCTGCACCGGTGTATGCTAATTTAGCTTCATTACACAGCCAGAAAGGAAGCAAAGAGAAGGCATTGCAATATATCGGGCAGGGACTGAAAGTAGATCCGGAAAATGCCGACATGTACCTTACCCGGTCTAAAATTTATGACAGCCAGGGAAAGAAAGATCTGGCCATGAAAGACCTCAATCAGGTTTTGAGCTTTGCCCCGGATAATATCTATGCCAGGACCGGACTGGCCAATCTGAAAAAGAATAACGGTGATCTTGAGGGTGCGCTGAAAGATTACAACCAACTGATCTCTGAAAAACCGGAATCGCTGCTGTATAATGGAAGAGCGGATATCTATCTTAAGATGAAAAAGTCTAAAGAGGCATTGACAGATATTAATAAGGCTATCGCGATAGATCCTAAATTTGCACAGTCTTATGTGACCAAAGCCATGATTCTGTTCGATAATGCTAAAACTAAAGAAGCCTGTAACACACTGGATAAAGCCGTTAGCCTGGGTTATGAAAAAGCAGTCCTTGCTGACTATTATGCTAAATGCGCTGTGAAATCCAAATAAGAGAGTACAGTCTATTCGAAGCTTTCAAAACATACATAAAGGCTGTCTCACTATTGTAAGGCAGCCTTTTAATATCATTAATGCATTTTACACTATATTTTACCTCAGTCATTGTGATACGGCTTCCCCTGTAAAATCTGGTCCGCCCTGTAGATCTGTTCAACAATAAACAGTCGGATCATCTGATGGGTAAAAGTCATTTTGGACAGGGAAATTTTTTCGTTGGCTCTGGTATAAATATCCTCAGAAAAGCCGTAAGCGCCGCCGATCAGGATATGGATTTTCTTTACGGAAGACCCCATCCATGAATCTATTTTCTGCGCCCACTCCCTGCTGGTATATTGTTTGCCTTTTTCGTCCAGGAGAATGATGAGGTCATTTTTATCCGTATGGGAAAGAAAAAGCCTGGCTTCTTCCTTTTTCAGGAGGTCCGGAGAAAGGTTTCGGGCATTTTTCACATCCGGTATTTCAATAATGTCAAAATTCCAGTGTTTCGGCAGGCGTTTGAGATAATAGCTGATGAGCGAGGTGATCTCTTTGTCGTCTGTTTTGCCGATGCAAAGTAAATTAATCTGCATTTCTTATATTTGCTAAGCACAAATATACTTTATGGGTATAAAACTTCCTAAATTTATCTTGAAAATTCAAGACTTTTTCGACAGCATTCATATCCCGCTTCTGGGAATATCTCTCCTGGAGATGTTCCGCATTTACTTTAAGGGGGTTTTCAAAGATAAGATCGGACGTAAGGCGGCAGCGATCTCCTGGAGTTTTACCATCAGTCTTTTTCCCATGATCCTGTTCCTGTTATCGGTACTGCCTTATATGCCGCATTATGATAAGCTTCAGTTTTATATTTTTGAGGTTTTACTGCATAACATCATACCTACCAATATGGAAGGGGATGTAAAAGGATATATTGAAGACAGCATCATTCCCAATATGAAAGGGCTCAGCAACCTGACCATTATCCTGGCTCTGGTCTTTGCGACGAACGGTACATTTTCCCTCATCAACGGATTCAACGAAAATTCAGAAGAGAAGCTCCCGGATGTAAAAGAATTCATCCTTTCATTTTTTATCACAATTGGCTTTATTACCATCATATTCTTAGCGATCTTCGGAATCTATTATTCTGAAGTAGTACTGAAATTATTTACGCCTTCGTATGACATTTCCTGGCTCGTAAAGAACCTTTCCAAAATCATCGGGTTTGTTTCCTTTCCTCTGTTCTACTTTATTCTCCTGGCTATGTTTTACTGGCTTGGAACAGTGAAAATTTCCCGTTTCAGACAGGCTGTTCCAGGCGCGATCCTGACAACAGTTTTATTTGTCCTCACTACATACCTGTTCGCCCTGTATGTTAAAAATATTGCCCGTTACAACGTATTGTATGGATCCATTGGCAGTATGATCCTTTTAATGATCTGGATTAACGTAAATGTTTACCTGCTGCTGTTCGGGAATGAGCTTAACCTGGCTATCAGGAAGCTCAGGACAGAGAAAATTTTATCAGACCAGCTTAAGGAAGAAGAGACCATAGCCCGGGAAGACAAATAGTTATTTCAAAGTAATCTGATGATCATCTTCAATGATATGGATGAAAGATTATTGGATTTCCTGCTGGGATTTTTTGTCTGAACTGGTCTTCAATATCAGGAAACCTAAAGATCCGGCAAGCACTGATGCAATCAGGATCGCAAACTTGGCGTCATTCTGAATCTCAATATCGTTTTTAAAGGATAAAAGGGCAATAAAAATAGACATTGTGAAACCGATTCCTGCCAGCAGACCTGTTCCTGCCATTTGAAGCCATGAACTGTTCTGGGGCAAAGCACTTAGCTTTAAGCGGATCGCCAGAAATGAAAACAGGTTGATACCTATCAGTTTTCCCAGCACCAGTCCTGCAATAATCCCGATTCCAAGGCTGCTGGTGAGGCTGGATGCCATGCCGCTGCTGAAGGTAATATTGGTGTTGGCCAGTGCAAAGATTGGCATGATCAGGAAATTTACCGGTTTATGGAGCTGGTGTTCCAGCTTTTCAAGCGGGGAAATGATGGTATGTGAGGTATTGGTAGGAATGGAAAATGCCAGCACCACGCCTGCAATCGTTGCATGGATCCCGGAATGATGGAGGAAATACCATAAAGCAAGCCCGGGAATGATATAGAAAAAGATTTTTTTTACCTTCAGGAAATTGAGTATAAACAAGAGCAAGGCTACCCCTGCGGACAGCAGCAGGTAGGTCCAGTGGATCTGTTCCGTGTAAAAAATAGCAATCACCAGGATCGCGCCCAGGTCATCCACGATAGCCAGTGCAGCCAGGAAAATTTTGATGGACGGCGGAACCTTAGTCCCGAGAAGCGATACGATAGCCAATGAAAAGGCAATATCGGTAGCCATTGGGATGCCCCAGCCGTTGCTGTATTGCGTTCCTGTATTTAGCAGGCTGTAAATTACTGCAGGAATAATCATTCCTCCCAAAGCTGCAAAAATAGGCAGGGAGGCATTTTTAAAAGACGAAAGTTCCCCTTCTATGATTTCCCGTTTGATCTCAAGGCCTACCAGCAGGAAAAATACGGCCATCAGACCGTCATTAATCCAGGTACTGACAGAATAGTTCAGGTGCAAAAAATCTGTTCCTGCCTGAAGATCAAGAAATGCCTGGAAACTATCTTTCAGAGAGGTATTGGCAATACCCAGTGAAATGATGACGCAGAGAATCAGCAGGATCCCGGAAGAACGGCTGTTATTAAAAAAATTAGTAAAATAAGTCGATAATTGCATGATTATGATTGAAGTCTTCTCACCCTTGAAACGCCGTTAATATCTTTCAGCTTTTTAAAGGTCTGTTCCAGCTGGCTTTTATTTTTTACTTCCAGGTTGATGCTTCCGGTAAAGACTCCGTCATTGGATTCGATAGACATGCTCTTCATATCCATTCCCATGGAACCGCTGATTACCGTAGTGATATCATTGATCATTCCCATACGGTCCAGTCCTTCAATCTCGATTTTAACCCTGTTTTTAAAGCTCTCCTCGTTCACCCATTTGGCAGGGATTACGCGGTAATCATATTGTGCCCGGAGATTGATGGCATTAGGGCAGTTGTCGCTGTGCACCTTGATTCCTTCGGAAATGGTAATGAAGCCGAAGATTTTATCACCCGGGATGACTGTACAGCATTTGGCATACGTATAATTCAGCTTTTCTTCATCCTTCCCGAAAACAATCATATCGAGGTTCTGCTGTTTAGGCTCTTCGATATGCTGTGCCTTAGCCGGTGATTTCCTGAACCTTGAAAGCAGGTTGTTAAATACATTCTTGCTCTCAATATACTTTCGCAGGCTGCTGGCATCCAGTTCGTTGCTCTGGAATTTTAAAAACAGCTCCTGAGACGTTTTCAGGTTGAAGAATTTCTGCAGTTTATTGACCTCTTCATCATTAAAGTTGATCTTGGCATGGCGAAGTTTCCGTTGCAGGATCTCTTTTCCGTCATCGACCAACTGGTTTTTCTGGGAATTTAAATAGCTTTTGATTTTAGACTTCGCTTTTGAAGTCACAACAAATTCCAGCCAGTCGGATTTTGGCTTCTGGTTCTGCGAAGAAAGGATTTCCACCTGGTCTCCGTTCTGCAATTTATAGGAAATAGGAACCAGTTTGCCGTTGATTTTGGCACCCAAGCATTTCATGCCCAGGTCTGAATGCACGGAAAAGGCAAAATCCAGCGCAGTGGCATTTGTAGGAAGGATCTTGATTTCCCCTTTCGGAGTAAAGACAAAGACCTCTTTGGAGTACAGGTTAAGTTTGATATTATCCAGAAGCTCGGAGGTCGTCAGGTTCTGCTGCTGTTCCAGCACTTCCCGGATTTCCGTGACCCATTTCTCAAAATTACGGTCTTCCGAACTTTGCTTATAGCCTTCTTTATATTTGTAATGGGCGGCAACGCCTTTTTCAGCAATTTCGTCCATCCTCTCGGAACGGATCTGTACTTCGATCCATTTTTTATCAGGGCCAAGTACCGTCAGATGCAGACTTTCATATCCGGTAGAGCGCGGCTGGGTAATCCAGTCCCGCATCCTGGAGGGATTGCTGTGGTACACATCCGTTACGATAGAATAAATTTTCCAGGCCAGGAACTTCTCATTTTTGGCGTCCGACTTATAGATGATCCGTATTGCATAGTTATCGAATACTTCCTCAAAGGAAACCCCTTGCTTAAGCATCTTCCTGTAAATCGACGATATTGCTTTGGCACGGCCCTTTATCGTAAAATTAAGCCCTTCCTCCTTCAGTTTTTCCGAAACTTCTTTCTTGAATTCCTCAATATACCGTTCACGGTTTTCCTTCGCCAGTTCCAGCTTGGAAGTAATTTCGTTATAAACTTCGGGATTATTGTATTTCAGGGAAAGATCCTCAAGTTCGGATTTGATGTTATAGAGACCGAGGCGGTGGGCCAGGGGTGCATAAATGTATACCGTTTCAGAGGCAATTTTCTTCTGCTTATCCGGAGCCATGCTTTGGAGCGTCCGCATATTATGCAGCCTGTCTGCAATTTTGATCAGGATTACCCGGAAATCTTCGGACAGCGTAAGAAGCAACTTTCTGTAATTTTCAGACTGCACCGAAATATTCTGATGGTTCATGATGGAGATCTTGGTAAGACCGTTGACGATATCCGCAATCTTTGCCCCGAAAATCTTTTTCAGGTCATCATACGTATAATCCGAGTCTTCAATAACATCATGCAACAGAGCACATGCAATAGAGGTGGCTCCTAATCCGATTTCGGTTGCTACGATCTTGGCAACAGCAATGGGATGGTAGATGTAAGGTTCGCCGGTTTTTCTTCTCTGATCTTTGTGGGCATCCAGCGCAATATCAAATGCCTTCCGGATAAGTTTGTTATTTTCCTCATCCAAAGTCCGGTATGTATTCGAGATCAGATCTTTATATCTGGCAAGAATTTCTTTATTTTCCTGTTCTAAGTCGTAACTCATCGGTATCAAAGCCTATATTCTAACGAAAATACGAAATTTTCCAGACTTTTCAAACAACAAAATCCCCAAGATCACTTACGGATTACAGGATGAGTCAAACAATAATTTTAAAATTTCACTTCAGAATCCATTCCGTGGCTGGTTCCTTTGATCTTAATATCAGGACTGTTATGGATTTCAGCTTTATTCCTGGCATCAATATATCCCTTAATGGTATGGTAATGAGCCTGTTCTATATTCATGTTTTCGAAAGTATAGGTCTTGATCGCTTCATTACGGCTGAAAATGTATTTGGCATTTTCGGCCTGCTCCAGGTCCTGTACTGCAACACTGGCCATATATTGCGACTGCATATGCTGGTCGTCAAGGTAAACGATATAATCTGAACTTCCGAATCCTGAATCTTCAAGGTCTGACTCAAGTTTCTTGTAATCGCTGTTGGGTGCAAATAACCCGGCTACTATATTAGACATCACTAAAGATTTAATAATTTCTACTTAAAGGTACAAAATTATTTATTTTATTTTTGTGTATTTTCAATAATTAACGGTATTAATTGTAATTTCTATGTAATATAACGGTGATGTTTGATGGAATCTATTAAACTATAGTTTAATGATTGTGGATTTAATTTCAAAATTTGCATTTTGCTACATCTGTTCTGATACCTGACGAACGGTATACCCAAAACATGCCGGGAATCTATTCCTCATGATACTATTTCATCATATTAAAAAGTACATTGTGCAGGCCATGCGGCAAATAGTTCCTGAAAACTATTCTAATAAAAAACGGGCCTGAGCCCGTTTTTACTAATCAATTCTTTCATTTTTAATTTCTTCCACAATCTCAGGATTCAGAAGGGTAGTGATATCCCCGAAATTGCTGAAATCACCTTCTGCAATTTTCCGTAAAATCCGGCGCATGATCTTTCCGGAACGCGTTTTCGGAAGCCCGGATACAAACTGGATCTTATCCAGCTTGGCTATAGGCCCGATCTGTTCGGAAATAAGCTGGTTGATCTCTTTTTTAAGATTTTCTTTCTGGCGTCCTTCACCGGTTTCTTTCAGGATCACGAATCCGTACAATGCGTTTCCTTTGATATCATGAGGATAGCCTACAATGGCAGATTCTGCTACGGCCGGGTGCTCGTTGATGCTGTCTTCTATCGGAGCAGTACCTAAATTGTGCCCTGAAACAATGATCACATCATCCACACGGCCGGTGATCCGGTAATACCCGACTTCATCCCGAAGAGCACCGTCGCCGGTGAAATATTTCCCGGGGAAAGCCGTGAAATAAGTCTCCTTGTAGCGCTGATGGTCACCCCAGATCGTACGGGCAATCCCCGGCCACGGAAAACGGATGCACAGGTTTCCGGTAACCTGGTTCCCCATGATTTCATTACGTTTGTCATCCATTAGGACAGGCTGTATTCCCGGCAATGGAAGGGTAGCGTAAGTAGGTTTGGTAGGAGTTACGAAGGGAAGCGGGGAAATCATGATTCCTCCGGTTTCCGTTTGCCACCACGTATCGACGATCGGGCATTTTTTCTTTCCGACATGGTCATTGAACCAGTGCCATGCTTCATCATTGATCGGTTCACCTACGGAACCAATGACTTTCAGTGTACTGAGGTCATGTTTATCTACCCATTCCGAGCTTTCCTTAGCAAGGGAACGGATGGCAGTAGGGGCGGTATAAAACTGTGTTACTTTATGTTTTTCGATGACTTCCCAGAAACGGTCGGGTTCAGGATAAGTCGGGACCCCTTCAAAAATAACAGTGGTTGCGCCATTCAGCAACGGCCCGTACAGGATATAGGAGTGTCCCGTGATCCATCCTATATCTGCCGTACACCAATAGATATCATTTTCTTTATAATTGAATACATTCTTAAAGGTATAGGCCGTATACACCATATATCCGGCACAGGTATGGAGCATGCCTTTCGGTTTTCCTGTGGAGCCTGACGTATACAGGATAAATAACGGATCTTCCGCATCCATGATCACGGTAACGAAATCAGGGGAGGCTTTTTCGTACAGGTCTTCCATCCAGAAATCCCTGCCTTCTTTCATTTTAACGTCGTTATGTGTTCGTCTTACTACAAGAAGTTTTTCTACAGTCGGTGTTTTTTCAAGGGCTTCATCCACAATGCTTTTCAGGTCCAGCACCTTGTTGCCTCTGTAACTCCCATCAGAGGTGATGACCATCTTAGCACCGCAGTCATTCACTCTGGAAGAAACAGCGGAGGCTGAAAAGCCCGCGAAAATAACCGAATGTACGGCACCCAGTTTCGCACAGGCCAGCATGGTTATCGCAAGTTCAGGGATCATCGGAAGGTAGATACACACCCGGTCGCCTTTCTCAATGCCCATGTCCCGGAGCACATTGGCCGTTTTATTTACTCTTGTGTACAATTCATTATAAGTGATGTGCTGTGCTTCCTCTTTCGGATCATTGGGCTCCCAGATAATGGCTGTTTTTTCTCCGCGTACGGAAAGATGGCGGTCCAGGCAGTTTTTGGTGATGTTCAGTTTAGCCCCTTTAAACCAGGTGATTTTGGCCTCGCTCATATCATATTTTACCACCTTGCTCCATCGCTGGTACCAGACAAAGTTCTGGTCGGCAATCTTGTCCCAGAATTTTTTTGGGTTTTTAATGGATTTCTTATATTCTTCAAAATAATGCGGTAAATCTTCTATCAGGTAATTTCTCATATCCCGTTTGTTTTTTTGAATGTTTGTAATGTATATGTAATTTCTTATATAGTTCTGTATAACTGAATTTTTTCCTGGATTTCCTCAATAATTTTTTCATCATCAATGGTGGACGGAACCTGAAATTCCTTTCCATCCAGCAATGTCCGGATTAGTTTTCTCAGGATTTTTCCGGAACGTGTTTTAGGGAGCCTTTTAACGGTCATTACATTTTTTAGGCAGGCAACCGCTCCGATTTTGTCCCGGACCATCTGCACAATATCTTTTTCTAAAGCCTCCTCCGTAATCACGGAACCATTTTTCACAACAATTGTGGCAAAAGGAATCTGCCCTTTCAGTTCATCATCAATACCGACAACAGCACATTCAGCAACCTCGGGGTGGGATGAAACAATTTCCTCCATTTCTGAGGTAGACAGCCGGTGCCCGGCCACATTGATCACATCATCCACTCTTCCGGTAATGAAGACATAGCCGTCTTCATCCCTGATCGCTCCGTCTCCGGAGAAATAATAGCCCTTATATTGGGACAGATAGCTGTTGACAAAACGTTCGTGGTCATTCCAGATCCCGAGCAATGCGCCTGGCGGAAGGGGGAGCTTAATGACAAGGTATCCTTCATGATGGGCATCCAGTTCATATCCGTTTTCATCAAATATTTTGATGTCGTATCCCGGTATGGGTTTTCCGGCGGAAGCTCTTTTAATCCTGTACTGATCATCAGACGTCATAAGTCCCAGCATAGGCCAGCCGGATTCTGTCTGCCACCAGTGGTCAATGGCAGGAACTCCGATATGTTTTTCAAACCAGTCCAGAGTTGCCACATCGCAACGCTCACCGGCCAGGAACTGTTTCCTGAAATGGCTCAGATCATATTTTTTTACCAGCTCGCCATCCGGATCTTCTTTTTTAATGGCACGGATCGCCGTAGGTGCAGTAAACATGACGGAAACTCTGTAGTCCGAAATAATACTCCAGAAAGTGCCTGCATCAGGCGTCATGACAGGTTTTCCTTCAAAAACAACCGTGGTATTGCGGTTGATCAGAGGACCGTAGACAGAAAAGCTGTGTCCAACCGCCCATCCGAAATCCGAAGCAGCCCAATAAATTTCTCCCGGTTCAGCCCCATAGATATATTTCATGGAAAGCTTCAGGGCTGTCGCATAGCCGCCGGTATCGCGGACAATGCCTTTCGGTTTTCCGGTCGTTCCTGAAGTGTACAGCAGATAGAGCGGGTGAGTGGATTCCACCGCAATACAGCCTGCCGGCTCCGACTGCCAGACGAGTTCTTCGTAATCCATGATTCCATCAAACATTTCATGGGTATTATCGGTAAGTTTCCTGTTATATACAATAATATGTTCCACTTTATCCTGTGCCAGTTCAATGGCTTTTTCCACCAACGGTAAGTAAGGGATCCTTCTGAAGATTTCGATACCTGCGGTGGCGGTAATAAGTGCTTTGGGCTTACAGTCGTCAATCCGTACGACCAGTTCATGAGGTGCAAAGCCTCCGAAAACCACATTATGGATCACGCCAATCCGCGCACAGGCCAGCATCGCAAAAAGCGTCTGCGGAATCATGGGCATGTAGATAACTACGGTATCACCTTTCTGTAAACCAAGAGAAATGAGGCCGCCGGCTAATTTTGAAATTTCTTCTTTAGCCTGGCTGAACGTGTATGTTTTCTTCTGGCCGGTCACCGGGGAATCATAGATAACGGCCACCTGATCGCCAAAACCATCTTCGATGTGCTGATCAATACAGAGGTGGCATATATTCAGTTCACCATCAGCAAACCACTGCGGATATCCGTTGTCGTCTTCAGACAGAATCTTTTCCGGAAATTTCGTCCATCGGATCTGCCCGGCCTGCTCCTTCCAGAATTCCTCTTTGTGTTCTATGCTTTCTTTAAACAAATCTTCCATATCCATATTGATTTTGTGTTTCAGGTGTCTTTCGGTATGATTAATTTTCAGATGACCCGCAAACGAAATAGTAAAATTTCATTTCCAAATATCTATCTTTCATTACTCATCATCTATTATTCATTTCCTCAATCCGCTGCATAAGCCGCTTAATCGAGTACGGTTTTGTCACATAGGCATCAGCGCCCATTTCAAGGCCTTTTTCGATATCTTTAGGATTGTTCTTCGCACTTAGGAAAATCACGTTTGTATCTTTCAGGCGTTCATCGTGGCGTATCATTTCCAGGGTACTGTATCCATCCAGGTTTGGCATCATAATATCAAGGAGGATGACGTCAGGAACCATGGTTTTAAGGAAATCCAGGACTTCCGTACCGTCCCGGGCGATATAGACATCATAACCGTTCTTTTTAAAACTGTATTCCAGTGACATTAATATTTTGTGTTCATCATCTGCAATAATGATCTTTTTCATAGGGCTTTCTTATCGTTCAACTTCATGTTTTTGTGTCGGTGCGGGAGGTGTATGATGAATGTCACACCCAGCCCGCTGTTCTCTGCCCTGATCGTTCCGCCATGGTTCTGGATGATCTTCCGGCAGATGGCCAGTCCGAGGCCGCTTCCGGCCTGTTTTAAAATATTCTGGTTTTTAGACTGATAAAATTTGTCGAAAATCAGTTCCAGATCTTCTTCCGGAATATGTTTTCCTGTATTGAACACGGTTATCATCAGCTCCTGTTCACGGATGAAAAACTTGGTCTGTATGGTACCTTGTTCACCGGTAAACTTTAAAGCATTGCCCAAAATATTCTGAAACAGCTGGATCAGCCTGGCTTCATCATATTCAAAGATAAAATGATTTAAGAGATTGACCTCACTGATATGGATATTTTTCTGCTGGATAAGGTGCAGTAGGGGATTTAATGCTTTCTTGTATGTTTCGAGGATGTTATTTTTCCTCACATTCAGGGCAATTTCCCCATGTTCCAGTTTATCGAGGTACAGGATATCATTGATGATTTCGTTGAGCCGGTCAGATTCCGTAATGATGTTGTTTAAAAATTCCTTTTTGATGTCAGGCGGGATGTCATCATCATCGGCCAGGATTTCGCCGGCAGAACGGATGGCTGTGATCGGCGTTCTCAATTCATGGGCAACGGAATCCAGGAAATCGTCTTTCTGCCGGTCTTTAACGATCAGGTTTTCATTGGCATTTTGAAGGTCATCGGACAGTTTCTTCAGCTCCTGTGATTGTTCTGTCAGTTTTTTGTTTAAAATAATATTCTCCTTGGATTCTTCCAGGATATTCAGTACTTCTTTGAGAGAAATTTTGTCTTCCTTGGTCACGCCTTCAATAAGGATTTTGGCTGACGCTGTCCCGATTCTTCCTGCCAAAAGGTTTTCTGAAAATTTAATAAACCTGGAATCAGCCGTTTCTGCTTCCGAATCGATATTGTACTTCAGGTTAAAGATGCGCATGGCCTGTTCGGTTTTCTTCTGGCCTAAAAAACGGACGAGGATATTCCGGATATCCGATACATAGGCTGTTCCACGCCAGATAAATGCATTCTCATGATTCTGGATGTATTGATCAATGTCTACATACAGTTCTGCGAAATTGCGTTCCCGGTAATTGCCTTTCATGCTTACGGATATCATGGCAAAAAGTCCGGCATTTAACAGCAAGGACCAGAAAAAAACCTCCGGAATCCTTCCGAGATAAGGGATGTCGAAAAAGCTGAAAGCATCATACATACTTCTCAAAACACCTTTGAATTCCTGATTGTAAGAAAAATAATATTGGGGAATGATCAGTCCGAAATAGCAGATGACCAATCCGGCCACCAGTCCGGTAAGTACGCCTCTGTAGCTTCCGCGCCTCCAGAAAATAGCGCCGAAATAGCCGGGTGCCAATTGGGCAATGATCACAAATGAAATCAGCCCGACGGAATCCAGTGAGGTTTTGAGAATAAAATATTTATAAAAGGCAAAAGCCATGATCACAAGTCCGAAGATGCTGAATTTCCTGATGCGGGTGATGATCCGGGTATTATTCGCCTCATTTTCTGCCTTGAACTTTCCCAACAGCCCGTACGGAATAATCATATTGTTGGAAAGCATAATGGATAGTGTGATAGATGAAATAATGATCATGGAAATACTGGAGCTTAATCCGCCCAGGAATACTAAGACTGTGACCACTGTATTGTTAAAATACTGCGGGATAAGGATGGAATAAAATTCCGGATTGACATTCTGCCCGTTAAAGATCAGTCTTCCTCCCCAGGCAATCGGGAAGATAAAAAGCGTAAATACCAGCAGGTACAGCGGGAAAAACCAGAGTGCGGTTTTGATATGTTTTTCCTGCCTGTTTTCAATGATCGCCGTGTGGAACTGCCTTGGCAAAATACAGATGGCTGTACCGGAGATCATGCACAGTACCATCCAGTTCAGGGCACCTTCAACTCCGTTAAGGGTATTTTTAGCTTTAAAATCACTGAATCGGCTGGCTTTCTCATAAATATCTGAAAACCCGTCAAACACAAAATAGATGACGAACAGCCCGAGGATGATGATGAAAAATAATTTCAGAAAGCTCTCCAGGGCAATAGCTGATATGATTCCCAGGCGCTTTTCTGAAGCATCTACATACCGCGTTCCGTAATATGAAGAAAATACGGCGATCAGCACAACTACAAAAGTGGCGCTGTCCGTGAGTATATTTTTTGATACAGGGGTTTCGGTTACCAGATGAAACGTTTCGGAAATGGCTTTGATCTGCAATCCTATATAAGGAATGATCGCAAAAAGGCATACCATTGTGATAATGGCGCTTAAGCTTCTGCTGTTGCCATACCGGAGGGAAATGAAATCAGCCAGGCTGCTGATCTTGTTGATTCTGGAAATCCTGACGATCCGCGTGTTGATATAAATCCATGCCGGAATAACAATAACAGGCCCGATGTATATGGTCAGATAGCTGAGTCCGCTGGTCGCCGCAACGCCAATGCTTCCGTAATAAGTCCAGGCGGTACAGTATACCGCGAGGGAAAGCGCATAAATGTACGGATTATTGATCCAGAGCTTACTTTTCTTCTTTTCTGCCAGGTAGGCTACCAAGAACAGAAGCGCCAGATACACCAATACGACGGAGAACAGTGCGAAACTACTCATATTTTTTCACGATTACAAAAGCCGTGATAATGGAAACCATCCATACGGCAAAAAAATACACCAGCAGCATAGGGTAGCCCAGGACTTCCTGCTCACTGTTGAAAAGTAAAGAGACAGGAATGCTGAAAGCCACCATCAGTCCGATGCTCAGCAAAATCAGTTTTTGTTCATGTCTCTTTTTCATAGGGGATTATTGATGATTGATGATTGATGATTGATAATCGTGAGCTATTTTTAACCCATCAATGATCAATCATCATTAATCATTTATAAATTTACTCCTTTTCGTCAGAATACTCTCCGGTCAGGGCATAGTATCCGAAAATTGCCATTCCGCCCGATATAATCGGCATCAGTACGAAAAGGATGATGATCCCGAAAACCAGGTCTTCCTGCTTTCCTGAGCTGATCTTTGGAATGCCTAACACGGTAATGCCGAAATATCCGACCACCAGTGCAATGCCGATCCATACTAAACCTAATGTTTTTTTGATTCCGTTCATTGTAATACATTTAAAATTAATAAAAATTTGATTGAAATCACGGCTATTCGTGAATATTGTTGTTTTTATTTTTCAGGTAAAAGACGCCTATCACCAGGCAGACCGTCGCAACACCTATCGGATACCAGAGGCCTTCAAGGTACCAGCTGGAATGTCCCGCTTCTTTTCCTGTCGTTACCAGATATGTTGCCACAGCAGGAAGCAGTCCGCCGAATACGCCGTTTCCGATATGGTACGGCAAAGACATGGAAGTATAGCGGATCCTTACCGGGAACATCTCAACCAGGAAAGCTGCAATCGGTCCATAGACCATCGTTACAAAGATCACCTGGATGAATACCAGGAAGATCAGGTACCATTTCGTGTCAGGGTTCAGCCTTACCGACTGGGTGACTTTAGGTTCCTCAGCTTTGCCGTCTTTCATGACAGGTCCGGCCGGAGACCAATTGGAAATGCTGTCTTTTTTAATCAGGGTGCCGTCAGTGTACAGGGTTTCCTTGTGAAAAGTAATCAGGCTGTCAGTGGTGATCTTGTCATGTACCTTTACCGTCCTGCTTTCCGTAATACCGTTGCTCTCTACCGTTTTATTTTCAACATTTACACTTTTGTACATGGCATCGTAGATCGGGCGGTAAGCTAAAATGGCAACCAGCATTCCGGTCATCATCACGGCCTTTCTGCCGATTTTATCCGAAAGCCATCCGAAGAATACAAAAAACGGGGTTCCCATCAGCAAAGCAATCGCCATCAGGGAATCCACCTGTGCAGATTCCACGTTCATCACTTTCTGGAGAAAGCTCATTGCATAAAACTGTCCGGTATACCAGATTACCCCTTGTCCCATGGCTGCTCCGAACAGGGCCAGCAGGACAAATTTGAAATTGAATTTATTACCGAAACTCTCTTTTAACGGGTTCTTGGAGGTTTTTCCTTCGCTTTTAGCCTTTGCAAAAAGCGGGGATTCCTTCATGTTCTTCCTGATGATATAGGAAACGCCCACCATCAGGATAGAAATCCAGAACGGAATCCTCCAGCCCCAGCCGTCGAACTCTTCCGCAGAAAGCGTGGTTTTAGTGATCAGAATCACAATGAGGGAAATGAAAAGCCCTGCGGTAGCGGTGGTCTGGATCCAAGATGTCCAGTAACCGCGCCGGTGAGGCTGTGCATATTCCGCCACATAGGTAGCGGCACCGCCGTATTCGCCTCCCAAGGCCAGTCCCTGGAGCAATCTCAGGATCAGGACCAGGACAGGAGCCAGAAAGCCGATGGTTTCATAACTCGGGATGCATCCGATGAGAAAGGTAGAGAATCCCATGATCAGTAAGGTTACCAAAAAGGTATACTTTCTTCCGATAAGGTCGCCCAGGCGTCCGAAAAATAAGGCTCCAAACGGCCGTACCACAAATCCGGCTGCAAAAGTGGCCAGGGTGGATAAAAATGCGGCGGTAGGGTTGTCTGACGGGAAGAATTTGGTAGCCAGGACCACAGCCAGGCTCCCGAAGATATAAAAATCGTACCATTCGATCAGTGTGCCGAGTGATGAGGCGGTGATGACGCTCCAGATGGTGCGGTTCTTCTGCTTCTCGGTCATATTTTCGTAGCTTTCATAGTGCTTTTCGCTCATAGTGCTTGATTTTGTTTAGTTAAATAAATAATAGGATGATCCTGAAATATTATAAGTAGATCTGAAACTGGACAATAAATTCCCCTTTGGAAGTAGGGTTTTCCGTTGGGCTGGTATACACCGGCCGTGTTGAATACTGTGTGGTGATTTTCGCGTGGTGACCGTCGATGAACCAGTTGGCTCCGACATCAAACTGAGAAGAAGATTTGGTAAAAGCTTCAAAATTCTTGTGGGTAAATGCTGCGAAAGGCTGAATCCTGATTTTAGGTTTTTCTGCCTGGCTCGGTAACAGCAAACCAGCCTGTGCGTAGATAATATTTCCTGTCCCGATCGTCGGCTGAAGGTTTCCGGGGCCCGCTATGGCGCGGTTCCCTACAAAATTAGGATCGGAAGACGCAATATTCATGGTTCCGAGATTCCGGATGTAATTCGGTCCGAACTGATAATTGTAATATCCGGCATAAGCGGAAACTGCCATTTTGTTCTTGGCATTCCCTAATGGGATATCGGCAAAGGCGTCTACTGCCACAAGGGTGATGTCGTGCTTTTCAATATTGGAATTTACAGAAGTCCGGGTTCCATCTGCCTGATGGTAGAATCCGGCACCCAGGTTAAACACCTTTTTAGTTCCGAGATAAGACCCGACTTTAAACGGCAGTGTGTTGGATTCTTCATCCAGGAACTGGTACTCTACATAACCCGCTTTTGAAAAACTTGGGTTGCCATTGTTATCAACGGCAACCGCTCTGGCAGGATCTGTTGCATTGGCCGGAGCAAGGTCTGTTGCAAAAGGTTTATTCAGGCTGAAGCGGTATTCCAGTTTTCCGTATTTTCCTTTGGCGAAAAAACCTAACTGCCTGGCGAACTGGTCTGAGCTGTCAATCAATGGCCAGCTGAAAACCGGGGAGTCCAGGGTTAGGAAATTAAGTGTAGATGCCATGGTCATCCGGGAAAGCCCCATGTAATAATGCAGTCCGGCTCCTAAAGACAAACTGAATTTTCCGGCTTCTCCAGGCATTACAACCGCATATTCATTCCAGGCATCATGGAAAAACAGCTGGGTCTTTTTCCCGTTTCCGTTTCCACCGGTTCCTGTGGTTCCCGGTGCGCCTCCATTGATAAAAGTCTGGTTATTGATCCCGAAATGCAGGAGAATCATGTATCTTTTTGAAATCTGTGCGTATGCAAGAGTCCTTAACCTGCGGTTACCTACATTCCAGGAATTGTCTGTAGGTTCGCCACCCACCATGCTTCCGGGGTTCATTTCGGTATTCCTCAGCCAGAACTGGTCCCATAAAATGAACCGGACGTATTTATCACCCTGCTGATTCAGGTTGAGTTTAAGTCCGCCGCCATAATCAGGAGAACCTTGTGCATATAGGGAACTGCTGATTACAGCCAATCCTATGCAAGTGAGTATTTTCTTCATAAATTACTATTATTTGGCATTTTTTTTTGTGAAAGCCAAATTGTAATTAATAATTTAGTTATGAAAATTCAGTATATATTACTGGTAAGAGTATAGGTGGATCATGAGTAATGAGTAATGGGTAATGAGTAATGATGAATTTTGTATTTCAAATTTTATATAGTATTACAGGGAGCCAGCAATTATTGTAATTATAACTGTAACAATATTAATCATCAATTATCAATCATCAATCATCAATTATTATTTATTACTCATTACCCATTACTCATAGCCCATTGCTCATTTTTTAAATCTTTCCCACTTGATCAGCATATACTTATCAGCAAACTGCGTAATGATCAGCCCCGCATTGTGAAGGTTTTCTTCTTTGGAAATGTATTCCGTGAGCTCATTCTGTTTCAGGATTTTATAGACCGGATGGAATTCGGAATGAGGCGGCCTGGTAATATTGTATTTCCTGATCCACGCACTGATCGTGACATGGGAAACTCCGAGGATGCGTTCTATTTCCCGGTAACTTAAGCCTTCCAGGTACAGTTGCAGTGCTTTGGTTACGTAGTAATCGTCAATCTGTTTTCCAAGCTTTCTGACCGTAAAATAATACCTGCAATTTTTGCAGTGGAACCTTTGTTTATCGTTGATAATACCGCTTTTTACGGTATTGCTGCTTTCACATTTAGGGCATTTATTTTCCATAAACTATACCTTTTTAGCAAATATATAATAATCTAGCAATATATTAATTTAACGTAAAGATAAATTAACTTTTTAATAATATTTTAAGCTAAAAATTATCTTTATAATTTGTTTTTTAAAGTAATTATATATTAAATTTGTCGGAAAATTCAGATAAATAAATGGAAATAGAAATTTCCTCATGCAAGCATCTGGTGTATGTACATGAAATACAGCAGGAAATGTATGATTCTGCGCAGCGGAGAGGGACAGGAATTGCCAAGCGTTCCCTGGAATATTTGAGCAAGAAGATTTCGGAAGGCAATGCCGTGGTCGCTACCCGGAATGGGAAGTGGGCAGGATTCTGTTATATAGAAACCTGGTCCCACGGACAGTTTGTTGCCAATTCCGGCCTGATTGTCTCTCCTGAGTTCAGGAACGGCGGTGTGGCGACCTTAATCAAGAGAAGGGTATTCAAGCTGTCCCGCGAAAAATATCCTGATGCAAAAATATTCGGGCTTACTACAGGGCTTGCCGTGATGAAGATCAACAGTGAGCTGGGCTATAAGCCGGTCATCTACTCTGAGCTGACCCAGGATGAAGACTTCTGGAATGGTTGCAAAAGCTGTGTGAACTATGATATTTTAATGAAAAAGGAGCGTAAAAACTGCCTGTGTACAGCTATGTTGTTTGTTCCGGAAATATATACAAAGAAAGCTGCTGAAAAAATTCAGCCCAAAAATGAATATAATGAAGAAAAAAGTCATCTTAGCATTTAGCGGAGGTTTGGATACCTCGTATTGCGCCAAATATCTCAGCGAAACTCTGGGGTATGATGTGTATGCCGTTACCGTGAATACCGGAGGTTTTTCCAGTAAAGAGGAAAAGGAACTGGAACAGAAAGCCCTGAATTTAGGGGTAAGGCAGTACAGGTGCATTGATGCTCAGGAGGATTACTATCATTCATGCGTAAAATACCTGATTTTCGGAAATGTTCTGAAAAATAATACCTATCCGCTTTCCGTAAGTGCAGAACGGACCATCCAGGCACAGAAAATTGCGGAGTATGCCATTGAAACCGGAGCTGATGCCATCGCTCACGGCAGCACTGGTGCCGGTAATGACCAGGTCCGTTTCGATCTGATCTTCCAGGTGATGTGTCCCGATGTGGAAATCATTACGCCGATCCGTGATATGGCCTTGTCCCGGGAAGAGGAAATTGAATTTTTGAAAGGACATGGTTATGAGACGGAATTTGCAAAGGCGCAGTACTCTGTCAACAAAGGGCTTTGGGGGACTTCTGTAGGCGGTAAGGAAACACTGACTTCCAGGAATTATCTTCCGGAAGATGCTTTTCCTTCGCAAATTATCCGGACAGAACCTTTGGAAATGGACATTGAGTTTAAGAACGGAGAGATTACAGCGGTTAACGGGCAGGACTTCGAACATCCCGTATATGCGATCCAGGCCATCGAAAAACTGGCTTCGGCATATGGCATCGGAAGGGATATTCATGTAGGGGATACCATTGTCGGGATCAAAGGAAGGGTAGGCTTTGAAGCGGCTGCGGCTGCGGTTATTATTAAAGCACATCATTTATTGGAAAAGCATACGCTTTCCAAATACCAGCAGATGATGAAATCGCAATTGTCCGACTGGTATGGGAACTGGCTCCATGAGGCTCTTTTCCTGGATCCTGTGATGCGGAACATAGAATGTTTCCTGAAGGATTCCCAGAAAACAGTCAGCGGAAAAGTATTTGTAACGCTTTATCCATACCGCTTCATCCTGAACGGAATAGAGTCTGACCATGACCTGATGTCTGATCAGTTCGGAAGTTACGGAGAAGCTAACAGGGCGTGGACGGGCGATGATGTAAAAGGGTATACCAAAATACTCAGCAATTCGCTGAACATCTATCATCAGATCAATAAGACGAATCACTGATCAAAACATAGATGATGTTAAAAATTAAGTTTAAAAATACAGAATCAGATTCTGTATATAAAATAGTCATTTTAAATACATGAAAACAGCAGGAATTATAGGTGCTAACGGCTATACGGGCAGTGAGCTGATCCGCCTTCTGGCTTTTCATCCGCAGGTGTCATTGCGTTTTTTATACAGCCGTTCCCATCCCGGAACCAGAATATCCGACTTTTACCCGGATCTTATTGAAGTTTGTGATATGGAGCTGACGGATAAGCCTGAGGAGGTGGATATCCTTTTTCTGTGCCTTCCGCATAAGGAAAGCAGGAACTGGCTCAGTCAGAACCCGGTGGGAGATGAAGTGCTGATTATAGATTTGGGGAATGACTTCCGCCTCGATGCGAAATTCGGGGACAGAAATTTCATCTACGGATTACCGGAAATCAACAGAAAACATCTTGCAGGGGTTAAAAGCATTGCCAATCCGGGGTGTTTTGCCACGGCGATCCAGCTCGCGCTGCTGCCACTGGCTGCAAAAGGATTGTTAAAAGAAGTATATACCACAGGAATTACCGGTTCTACAGGCGCAGGCCAGTCTTTACAGTCAACAACGCATTTTACCTGGAGGAATGATAATATTTCTGCTTACAAAACACTGACCCATCAGCATGTGGATGAAATCGTACAGCAGCTGGACACAATTAATGACCAGAATGTACAGCTGAATTTCGTTCCGTGGAGGGGAGATTTTACCAGAGGCATTTTTACCAGTTCTACCGTAAAAACGGAAGCAGAACGTCTCTATATCGAGCAGTTGTTTAAGGAGTTTTATGAAGGGGAACCTTTTGTGAAGGTGAGCGAAAAAGCAATTGATCTCAAACAGGTTGTCAATACCAATCGCTGTGTGGTACATATGGAAATGAGTGGAAATGTTTTGGTGGTCCACTCAGCGATTGACAATCTGCTGAAAGGCGCTTCGGGACAGGCGGTGCAGAATATGAACATTGCCATGGGCTGGGAAGAAAACCTGGGACTGAACCTGAAAGCAGCAGTATTTTAGGTGAATGTTCAATACCAGGGTGAATGGTCAATAAGTTAATAGTGAATTGTATCATTCATCAATTATCAATCATCATTTATAACGAGACATGAATTTATTCAACGTATATCCATTATTCAACATCAATCCTGTAAAAGCCCTGGGATCATTCCTCTGGGATGATCAAGGACAACAGTACCTTGATTTTTACGGAGGGCATGCTGTGATCTCCATCGGGCATAACCATCCGTATTATCAGAATGCACTAAAAGAACAATTGGGTAAAATTTCCTTTTACTCCAATTCGGTACAGAACGAACTCCAGAATGAACTGGCTGAAAAACTGGGCCGGATATCAGGTTATGGGGACTACAGCCTCTTTCTCTGCAATTCCGGTGCGGAAGCCAATGAAAATGCACTAAAGCTTGCTTCATTTCACAATGGTAAAAGCAAAGTCGTGTATTTTTCAGGCTCTTTTCATGGAAGGACTTCAGCGGCGGTTTCCGTTACGGATAATCCTAAAATTGTTGCCCCGGTTAACTATGACGAAAGGTTTATCAGGTCTGAATGGAATAATATCGGGCAACTTGAAGAGATTTTTGAAAAAGAAGGCACTGAAATTTCATCCGTGATCATTGAAGGAATTCAGGGGGTAGGCGGAGTGATGATTCCTGATACCGCATTTTTAACCCGGATCAAAGAATTATGTGAACAAAATGATGCCGTATTGATTCTGGATGAAGTACAGTCGGGCTATGGAAGGAGCGGGCATTTCTTCGCACATCAGGAATACGGGATTCAGCCGGATCTGATCACAACAGCAAAAGGAATGGGCAACGGTTTCCCGATCGGCGGTGTTCTGATCCACCCGAAATTCCGGGCTACCAATGGATTGCTGGGAACTACTTTCGGAGGAAACCACCTGGCCTGTGCGGCTGCCATTGCCGTCCTGGATGTGATGGAAGATGAAAGCCTGATGGAAAACGCACGCATTATGGGTAGTTATATCGAAAAGGAAATCAGTATGTTGCCGCATATCCGTTCCATCAGGCGCAAAGGTCTGATGATCGGAATTGAACTCGATAGGGATTGCGCGGAAGTGAGGAGCAGGCTTTTGTATGACCATCATATTTTCACAGGAAACTCCAATGATAAGGCAGTCTTAAGGATTCTTCCGGCACTCAATATCAAAAAGGAAGAAACGGATTTGTTTATCGGTGCTTTAAAAACCGTTTTGGAAGGTTTAGCCACAGAAGCCACAAAAACATTGACGCATTAAGAACCGTTTTAAATATCAGATTAAGAGTATGCCGTGCGGCCATCTGTATTATTTGTGGAAATAACTGAACCATAAAGTTACTACAGATTTAAGGCCTCACGAGGGCCTGTATTTAAATTAAAAACTGATAGCCAAAGCTCATAAAACCTATTACAATGAAAAAATTCACGGCTGTAAGTGATGTTGACAACTTACAGGAAATTATAAAAAAAGCGTTACAGATCAAAGAAAATCCCCTTTCGGAAACAGAAAAGGGAAAAGGCAAAACCATCGGGCTGGTATTTCTGAATTCCAGTTTAAGGACCCGCCTCAGCAGCCAGATTGCAGCGCAGAACCTGGGATTGAATGTGCTGACTCTGAATGCCGCGCAGGAAGCCTGGAACCTGGAGTTTGCCGACGGAGCTGTCATGAACGGAGATACGGTGGAACACATCAGAGATGCCATTGAAGTACTGAACCAGTACTGCGATATCATTGCCGTACGTTGTTTTGCCGGAATGAAAAGCAAGGAAGATGATGTTAATGAAAGCATTTTAAGCCAGTTTGAAAAACATGCCAAAGTTCCGGTCATTTCGCTGGAATCTGCCACAAGACATCCTTTACAGAGCCTGGCAGACTGCATCACGATTACAGAACACTGGGCAGAAGAACGAAAGCCGAAAGTCGTCCTTACCTGGGCGCCGCATATCAAACCTATTGCTCAGGCGGTCGGAAATTCATTTGCAGAATGGATGCAGGAAATGGATGTGGATTTTGTGATCGCCAATCCGCAGGGCTATGATCTTGATAAGAATTTTACCAAAGACGTGAAAGTGATCCACAATCAGGAAGAAGCATTGAAAGATGCGGATTTTGTCTATGTGAAAAACTGGTCGTCATTTGAGGATTATGCAGCCATGCCTGAAGTAAAGGAGAACTGGATGCTGACCAATCAAAAGCTATCCGTTACCCATAATGCGAAGGTGATGCACTGCCTTCCGGTCCGCCGAAATGTGGAATTGAGCGATGAGGTGATGGACGGAGAGAATTCCATCATTTACCAGCAGGCCAAAAACCGGATATTTTCAGCACAGGCTGTGTTTTCCGAAATTTTGGAAGAACTGGATTCCAAGTAGCATCTTTATAGATGACTTGAACTGAAGTGATCCTTGTCAAGGTTCTGAACCTTGACAAGGGTAGTAAGAGATATATAAAGCATCAATAATGAAAGAAAAATTATACATCATCAAAATAGGCGGCGCGCTCATTGACGATGAAGAGCTGCTGGAAGAATTCCTTGAACAGTTTTCCGGAATCAATGAGAAAAAAATCCTGGTTCACGGAGGCGGAAAGCTGGCCAATACATTAGCGGAAAAGCTGGGTATAGAACAGAAAATGGTCAACGGCAGGAGGATTACCGATAAAGATACGCTGGATATTGTTGCTATGGTGTATGCCGGAAGCATCAATAAAAATATTGTCGCGAAGCTTCAGCAAAAAAAGTGCAAGGCAATAGGTTTTTCAGGGGCGGATGCAAACCTAATTAAAGCCAAAAAAAGAGCGCACGCAGAAATTGATTTCGGGTTTGTAGGCGATATTACCGAAAAAAGCGTCAACAGGAAAATAATCTCAAAATTGCTTAAGCTTAAGCTCGTCCCGGTATTTTCGGCCATCACCCATGATAAAAAAGGCCACCTTTTCAATACCAATGCGGATACGATCGCCTCAGTGCTTGCCCAGGCCTTGTCCGTGAAATATGATGTGGAGTTATTGTACTGCTTTGATAAGGAGGGCGTTTTGGAAGATGTCAATAATCCTGAGTCCGTTATAAAGAATATATCTGAGGAGGAATTTTCCGCACTTAAAAATGAAGGGAAGCTGCATAAAGGAATTCTGCCTAAGCTGGAAAATGCCCTTGGAGCAGTGAAGAATAATGTGACGAAAGTATTCCTGATTAAAGAAACCGAACTTAAAAACCATATAGAAACCCATCATGCAGGAACTGAAATCTGTCTATAGTAAAGAAGAATTGCTGAATAACGCTGTTGAATTATTGAAAAAACTGATCGAGATCCCATCCTTCAGTAAAGATGAATTCAACACCTCTGTAGAGATTGAAGGTTTTTTTGAAAGGCACCATATCCCCACCAAACGTTTTAAAAATAATATCTGGGCCGTTAACAAAAATTTTGATGTTTTCAAACCCTCTATACTGCTGAATACCCATCATGATACGGTAAAGCCTAACAAGGCGTATACGATGGATCCTTTTGTACCGGTAGAGAAAGATGGTAAACTTTTCGGGCTCGGAAGCAATGATGCCGGAGCTTCCCTGGTTTCTATGGCGCAGGTTTTCCTGCATTTTTATGAGCAGGAAAACCTTGCATACAATCTGGTCATTGCCCTTACCGCTGAAGAAGAGATTTCAGGTTTTGACGGAATAGAAGCGCTGTATCCGCAACTCCCGAATGTTGAGCTGGCCATTGTAGGAGAGCCAACACAGATGAACCTTGCGATTGCTGAAAAAGGACTCCTGGTGATTGACGGTGAAATGAAAGGAACGGCTTCTCACGCTGCGCATCCCAATCCGGATAACTCAATCGTAAAATGCATGAAAGATCTTCAGCAGATCCTGGATTTCAGGTTTCCGAAGGTGTCTGAATATCTGGGAGAAGTGAAAATTACCCTGTCCGGAATTCATGCCGGGGTGCAGCACAATGTGGTTCCGGAATCCTGTTCGTTTACGCTTGATGTAAGGGTGACGGACGAATATTCCAACCGGGAAGCATTCGAGATCATCCAGTCAAGGATGGAATCGGCTTTAACGGCCCGGTCTTTCAGGCTTAATTCGTCAAAGATCTCCATGGACCATCCTTTTGTGCAGGCAGGACTGGAAATCGGGAGGACTACTTATGGTTCGCCTACATCATCCGACCAGGCGATTATTCCCTGTACCTCGGTGAAGCTAGGGCCCGGAGACAGCACCCGATCCCATACTGCGGATGAATTTGTTTTCATCGATGAAATTGCAGAAGGGATCGATATTTACATCAGGATTTTGGAAAAAGTTTTGTATAGCACAGAGCAAAAGCTATCAGAGCCGCAATCCGGTATCTGAGTTCCGGAATCAACCCCTAAATTAAAAGAATATGAAAAAAATATGGCAGAAAGACGATGCGGCCACCAATAAGCTCGTCAGTACATTTACAGTAGGCAAAGACCTTGAATTTGATGAGCGGCTGGCTAAATATGATGTTAAAGGTTCTATGGCCCACTGCACCATGCTGGCTGAAGTCGGCATCATTTCTCAGGAAGAATCCCAGCAGATGCTTACTGTGCTGGAAGAGGTTTTACGGGATATCGAATCCGGGACATTTGAGATAGATCCCCGTGCAGAAGACATCCACTCTCAGATTGAATCTGTTTTGATTGAAAGATTAGGTGATACAGGAAAAAAAATCCATACGGCAAGATCACGGAATGACCAGGTTTTGCTGGATATCAAACTGTATGTACTGGATGAAATCCGCGAGATTGCGGCGTTGACCGATGAGTTTTTTCAGTTGCTGATTAGGCTGGCGGAACAGCATAAAAATGTGTTGCTACCGGGGTATACCCACCTGCAGATCGCAATGCCTTCCTCTTTCGGGCTTTGGTTCGGGGCGTATGCTGAGGCTCTGCTGGATGACGCAGAACTGCTGTTTTCGGTAAAAAATATCATCAGCAAAAATCCTTTGGGATCCGCAGCAGGGTACGGTTCCTCATTCCCGATTGACCGGGAGAGTACAACCTATCATCTGGGGTTTCAGTCCATGAATTATAATTCTGTCTACGCTCAGATGACCCGAGGTAAAACTGAGAAATTACTGGCTATGGCTATGGCGGCCATGGCGGGGACGCTGGGGAAATTTGCCTACGACGTATGTTTATATTTAAGCCAGAATTTTGATTTCATCAGTTTTCCGAAAGAGTTTACCACCGGAAGCAGTATTATGCCGCATAAGAAAAACCCGGACATCTTTGAACTTGTCCGCGCACGGTGCAACAGGATCCAGTCCCTCCCGAATGAGTTCATCCTGCTGACGAATAACCTGCCTTCAGGATACCATCGAGATATGCAGCTGACCAAAGAGATCCTTTTCCCGGCCATTGACTCCTTAAAAGAATGTCTGGAAATCCTCAATTATACATTGCCGAATATCCAGGTGAAAGACGGGATCCTGAAGGATGAAAAGTACAAATACCTGTTCAGTGTGGAAAAGATCAATGAAGAGGTGAAAAACGGAAGTTCGTTCCGGGATGCCTATGTTAAGGTCGGACAGGAAATTGAAAATAATGCATTTGATTTTGAGGCACGGGAACTGCGCCATACCCATCAGGGAAGCATAGGGAACCTGTGCCTGGATAAAATTGAATACCAGTTTAATAAAGTGAAGAATAAATTGCTGGGATGATGATCAGGAATTGTATCATATAATAGGTTATTAATCCAAATGAAGCCCTACATGGTTTTTCAGCAGCATGTAACCTCTATATGCACTGGATTGTACAATTATTCCAGGTCAATCTTAAATCGCGTCGATTTTTTCACCTCGTGCAATACGATAGAGCTGTGGTACTGACCTATATTCGGGATGTTGGAAATAACGTTTACGGCAAAGTCATTATAGGAATTAATGTCTTTGGCAATAATCTTCAGCATATAATCATATTCACCGGAAAGACTGATGATTTCCTGTACCTCGTCGTATTTGCCGATGTTTTTTTCAAAGGTTTCCAGGACTTTCTTCGACTGCTCTTTCAGGCGGACATTACAGTAGACAACGATATTCAGTCCCAGTTTTTCGCGGTTCAGGAGCCCGACATATTTTTCTATGATGCCCTGTTTTTCAAGCTGCTTGATGCGCTCGTAGGTAGGGGTGAAAGTAAGGCCTATTTTTTCCGAAATCTCTTTAACAGATAGGGTAGAATCATTCTGGATGATACTAAGAATCATTTTGTCTTTTAAGTCCATAAATTAAGAATAACAAGGGGTGGCAACAAAAGTATTAAGAAAAAATGAAATAAAATTGATAAATTTCTTTAAATTATTGTCATATGATTTTGCAGTTTTCGCTCTTTGTTGTATCTTTGCACCTAATGAATAACACAGTATTTATATCATTAGAATTACCGGGCGAAGACGCCCTTTACGATATTTATTTATTTTAAGCGAAGATATTTTCTTCGCTTTTTTTTTGTAAAAAAATTAGAAATTATGTTTACGATTACAGAACTAAGTACAGAGAGGATCAACCGTATAGTGAAAGAAGCATTGGCATTTGCAGAAGGGAAAACTGCCAGAATTGAAGGCGAGGTTTTCTGTTCCAACCTATTCTTTGAAGACAGCACCAGGACCAAGACCAGCTTTGATATTGCCGAAAGGAAATTAGGCTTGCAGGTGGTTCCGTTTGATGCTTCCAACAGTTCGGTAAACAAAGGAGAGAGCTTATACGATACGGTAAAAACGCTTGAAAGCCTTGGGGTCAACCTGGTTGTGATCAGAGATAAAAAAGACCGGTACTTTGATGAGCTGAAAAACATCAGGATTCCTGTAATCAACGGAGGAGACGGAACCGGGAACCATCCGTCGCAGTGTATGCTTGACCTGATGACCATTTACCAGGAATTCGGAAAGTTCGAAGGCCTTAAAGTAGGCATCGTAGGCGATGTAAAACACAGCAGGGTAGCCAATTCCAATGCAGAAGCCCTGAGAAGGCTGGGTGCAAAAGTTTACTTTTCAGGTCCTGAGCAATGGTTCGATGAAGGAGCACTGATCAACGGAACCTATCTAAGCGTTGATGAAATGATCCATGAAGTGGATGTGCTGATGCTGCTGAGGATACAGCACGAAAGGCACGATGCTAAAATGAGTTTCTCCGCTGCCGAATACCACAGAAAATACGGATTGACGAAAGAAAGAGAGAAAACGATGAAGAAGGAAGCGATCATCATGCATCCGGCACCGATCAACAGGGGAGTGGAAATTGATTCCGACCTGGTGGAATGCGAACGCTCAAGAGTCTTCAGGCAAATGCGGAACGGCGTCTTCGCAAGAATGGCGATTTTAAAAGAGGCACTGGAGAAAGAGGGGCATACGTTTAAATAACTGTAAAATGTATGATGTACAATGTATATAGATGTCAAAACGATTAAAATACATTCTACATCTTACAACCGACATAGTACAAGATAAAAAATAATAAGAGATAAAAGTTTACAATGAAGAAAAAATTAATACTGGAGTCCGGTGAAGTGTTTCATGGAAAAGGTTTCGGAGCAGAGTTGGAAACGGCGGGAGAGGTGGTTTTCAATACCGGAATGACAGGGTACCAGGAACTTATTTCCGACCCTTCCTACTGCGGACAGATCGTCTGCATGACGTATCCGCTTATCGGTAATTATGGTATTAACCGTGACGATTATGAGAGTATTGAGCCGGCTATCAAAGGGCTGATCGTAAAAGAACTCTGCGATTTCCCATCCAATTTCCGTACTCAGATTACACTGGATGAACTGTTCAAAAAGAAGAACCTTTCCGGCATTTCCGGCATCGACACCAGAAGGTTGACGAGAGTACTGCGTAACCACGGAGTGGTAAAAGGTAAGATCGTGAATGCCGATGCAGATGAACATGCAGTAGTTTCAGAACTGGCATCAACCACATTCCCCACCAACCAGGTGGAAATGGTGTCTACAAAAACGCCTTACGCTAACCCGGGAAGAGGACTGAAAGTAGTTCTGGTGGATTTCGGTTCCAAATTGGGGATCATCCGCGAACTCTCCCAGAGAAATTGCGACATCACCGTGGTTTCCCAGGATGTGACGGCAGAAGAAATCTTATTGATGGATCCGGATGGAGTCATGCTGTCCAACGGTCCCGGCGATCCTGAAGACAACCAGCATGCCCTGGAAATGATCCGCGGACTTTTAGGTAAAGTTCCAATCTTCGGAATCTGCTTAGGTCACCAGCTGATCGGTTTGGCCTGCGGTGCAAAAACATTCAAGCTGAAATTCGGACACAGAGGAGGAAACCATCCTGTTTTGGATTTGGAGAAAAACAAAGTGGCGATCACTTCCCAGAACCACGGATATGCGGTAGATCAGGAAAGTTTAACAGGAACAGATTTAATTGAAACACACATCGCGCTGAACGACAGAACCAACGAAGGATTAAAACACAAAATCCACCCTTGCTTCTCCGTACAGTACCACCCGGAAGCAAGCCCGGGCCCGGAGGATGCGAATTACCTGTTTGATGATTTTATTCAGATGATGGAGGATTTTAAGAAGTAATAAAAAGATTTCAGATAGTAGACATCAGACATCAGACAAAATACTTGAGTATGCATAATTTTGAGAAATTGATATTCTGGCAGAAATCCATTGAACTTGCAAAAGAAGTTTATTTGGTTTGCGCAGATTTACCACAGGACGAAAAATTTGGTCTGGTTTCTCAGATAAAGAGATCTGTAATTTCAATTCCGTCTAATATTGCAGAAGGGGCCGGGAGAAATAATGATAGAGAATTCTATCACTTTCTTGGGATAGCAAATGCTTCTTCTTTTGAATTGCAGACACAGCTTATCTTAACAAGGGAATTGAATTTACTGCGTGCAAAACAGGTGGATGATCTGATATCAAATCTGAATGAAATTCAAAGAATGATTTATACATTCAAATCTAATTTAAAAAAGTAAACCAACGCTGGAAAGTCTGACATCTGACATCTGGCATCTCATATCTCAATTAGAAAATGGCAAAACGTACAGATATAAAAACAATTTTAGTAATCGGTTCCGGGCCTATCATCATTGGTCAGGCTGCAGAATTTGATTATGCGGGAACACAGGCTTGTCTGTCTCTGAGAGAAGAAGGCTACAAGGTAATTTTGATCAACTCCAATCCTGCAACCATCATGACGGATGTGGAAATCGCAGATAAAGTATATATCGAGCCGATTTCCCTGCAATTTGTAAGTCACATCATCAGAAAAGAGCGACCGGATGCACTTTTACCAACTCTTGGCGGACAGACTGGACTGAATATGGCGGTAGAGCTGGAGAAATCAGGAATCCTTGAAGAGTGTAAAGTGGAGGTTTTGGGAACAAAGCTTTCGGCTATTAACAGGGCGGAAGACAGGGACCTGTTCCGTGAACTGATGAGAGAGCTGAATGAACCTGTTCCTGAATCGGATATTGTAAATACCGTAGAGGGGGCCTTAAGTTTTGCAGAAGAAATAGGGTATCCTGTAATTGTCCGTCCAGCGTTCACGATGGGTGGAACAGGAGGCGGAATCGCGTCCAATGAAACGGAACTGAAAGAAATTGCGGAATTAGGATTAAAATACAGTCCGGTAACGCAGTGTCTTATTGAACGGTCAATCGCAGGCTTCAAGGAAATTGAATACGAGGTGATGCGTGATGCCAACGACAATGCGATTGTGGTGTGTAACATGGAAAACATTGACCCGGTGGGCGTGCATACCGGAGACTCCATCGTGGTTGCGCCTTCCCAGACACTTTCCGACAGGGAATACCAATTGCTGAGAAATGCTTCCCTGAAAATCATCAGGGCACTGGGAATTGAAGGAGGATGTAACGTACAGCTGGCTTTAGACCCGCATTCATTCGACTATTACATCATCGAGGTAAACCCAAGGGTTTCCCGTTCATCCGCTTTGGCATCAAAAGCAACCGGGTATCCGATAGCAAAGATTGCTGCGAAAATCGCGGTAGGGCTTACTCTTGACGAAATTATGAACCCGGTAACCGGGAAGACATACGCTTGCTTTGAACCGGCTCTGGACTATGTGGTAACAAAATTCCCAAGGTTCCCGTTCGATAAATTTGAAACGGCAGACAGGAGATTATCTACCCAGATGAAAGCAACCGGTGAAGTCATGGCCATCGGAAGAAACTTTGAGGAATCTCTACAGAAAGCCATCCGTTCCCTGGAAACCGGCATCAGGCATTTAGGGCTGAAAACCAAACAGACCCTGGCATTGACGGCGGAAGAAATAGAAAGAAGGATCAGGGTGTGCGATGATGAAAGGTTATTCATCATCGGTGATGCTTTACGAAAAGGATACGACTGGGAACAGATCGTGGAATGGAGCAAAATCGATAAGTTCTTCATCTGGAAGCTGAAAAAGCTGGTCGATTTCGAACAAACGATTGTCAACAACAAATTTGACAAAGAAACATTAATTGAAGCTAAGAAATTAGGCTTTGCGGATTTAAATATTGCCCACCTTTGGGAGGTTACCCAAAGAGAAGTATTCAATTTCAGAAAAGAAAACGGAATCATGCCGGTGTATAAGATGGTAGATACCTGCGCCGCTGAATTTGAATCTGAAACCCCATATTTCTACGGAACGTATGAAGAAGAAAACGAAAGCGTGGTTTCAGACAAAGAGAAAATTATCGTACTGGGTTCCGGACCGATCAGGATCGGGCAGGGAGTTGAGTTTGATTATGCGACGGTTCACTCAGTTTGGGCGATCAAAGAAATGGGCTACGAAGCGATCATCATCAACAACAACCCGGAAACGGTTTCCACCGACTTTTCGATTTCGGATAAACTGTATTTCGAGCCGCTGACAGAAGAAGATGTCATGAACATTATCGAGCTGGAAAAACCGAAAGGGGTTGTGGTACAGTTCGGGGGCCAGACCGCGATCAACCTGGCTGATAAATTAGCTTCACATGGTGTTCAGATTTTAGGGACTACCCTGGAAGACCTGGACAGAGCAGAAAACAGGGATAAGTTTGAAAAAGCGCTTCAGGAAATGCAGATTCCTCAGCCGCTCGGGAAAACATCCGTTTCTAAAGAAGAAGCGATCAAAATTGCCAATGAAATCGGATATCCGGTATTGGTTCGCCCGAGTTATGTACTGGGAGGCCGTGCCATGGAAATCGTGTACACGGAAACAGAACTCGCCCATTACATGGAAAACGCAGTGGAGGCCAGTCCTAAACATCCGGTACTGGTTGACAAATATATGGTTGGAAAAGAAGTAGAGGTAGATGCCATCTGCGACGGTGAAACCGTAGTGATTCCGGGAATCATGGAGCACATCGAGAGAGCAGGGGTGCACTCCGGAGATTCTATCGCAGTATATCCTCCGCAGAATATTTCGCAGGGGGAAATTGATACGCTGGTAGATTACACCAAAAGACTGGCTAAAGGACTTAATGTAGTAGGACTGATGAATATCCAGTATGTCCTGTTTGAAGGGAATGTCTATGTCATCGAAGTTAACCCTCGTTCATCCAGAACCGTTCCTTTCTTATCTAAAATCACGGAGGTTCCGATGGCTAACCTGGCTACCAAAGCTATCCTGGGCCAGAAATTGAAAGATCTCGGCTACGAAAGCGGCCTGGTTCCGAAAAAAGAAGGCGTTTTCGTAAAAGTTCCGGTATTCTCTTTCTCAAAACTGACGAAGGTGGATATCTCTTTAGGCCCTGAAATGAAATCGACCGGAGAAGTAATGGGTAAAGATACCACGCTGGAGAAAGCCCTTTACAAAGGACTGGTAGCAGCAGGAAGAAAAGTGCCGATGCACGGCTCCATCCTGTTCACGGTAGCGGATAAGCATAAGCAGGAAGCTGCTGATCTGGCGGCCAGGTTCCATGAAGTAGGTTTCAGGATCTGGGCGACAGAAGGGACTGCCAGATTCTTTGAAGAAAAAGGGATTCCTTGCAAAATAGGATATAAAATAGGAGAAGAAGATGTGAATCTGATTGACCTGATCCAGAAAGGAAAAGTACAGTATGTAGTCAATACCATGACCAAAGGGAAACGGGCTGAAAGAGACGGATTCCAGATCAGAAGGATGAGCGTTGAAAACGGCGTTCCTTGTCTGACCTCCATGGACACGGTAGAAGCCATCCTGAAAGTGATTGAAAGCATGAGCTTCAAGATGGAAACCATGTAAATACTATCCTGAATATAATACTAAAGCACTGTCAATTTGACGGTGCTTTTTATTTGAAATAAGGCGTGGTGTAAATTATAGATGAGATAAATGATAGACGGATAGATGATAGATGATAGACGTTGAAGGTTGAATTTTAGATTATAGATTTTAAATTTTGGATTTTGGATTTTGGATTTTGCGAAATATTGATTAACCAACTATTAAATCGACCTAGGAAAGAAAGGCGTTAAGAAAATGAAGGCTGTGAACGTTAAGAAAATTCTTCTGTCCGAAGCGCGGCACAAGAACTTCAGAGACAGTGCTCTTGGTTAATCCGCGCAAGTTTAGAATTTTTAGTGAACAGTCTTTATTTTTAGCCTTTCTTTCCAGTCTTGATCTTTTGTTTCTTTTGTATCAAGACAAAAGAAAAAGGAAGTAGAAAATTTTAGATGAAAGATAATAGACCAATAGATGATAGACAAAGATCTTGGATCTTAAATGTTGAATTATGGATTATGGATTTTGGATCTTGCGAAATATTGATTAACCAACTATCAAATCGACCTAGGAAAGAAAGGCGTTAAGAAAATGAAGGCTGTGAACGTTAAGAAAATTCTTCTGTCCGGAGCGCGGCACAAGAACTTCAGAGACATTGCTCTTGGTTAATCCGCGCAAGTTTAGAATTTTTAGAGCACAGCCTTTATTTTTAGCCTTTCTTTCCAGTCTTGATCTTTTGTTTCTTTTGTTTGACTACGTCGAATCTTCGATTTCATGGCAAAAGAAAAGAAAATGAGCTATTAGATTTTAGATGAGAGATGATAGACAAAGATCTTGGATCTTAAATGTTGAATTATGGATTATGGATTTTGGATCTTGCGAAATACTGATTAACCAACTATTAAATCGACCTAGGAAAGAAAGGCGTTAAGAAAATGAAGGCTGTAAACGTTAAGAAAATTCTTCTGTCCGAAGCGCGGTACACACAATTCAAAGACAGTGCTCTTAGTTAATCCGCGCAAGTTTAGAATTTTTAGAGCACAGCCTTTATTTTTAGCCTTTCTTTCCAGTCTTGATCTTTTGTTTCTTTTGTATCAAGACAAAAGAAAATGAGCTATTAGATTATAGATTTTAGACGAGAGATGAAAGACGAAGAGATAATAGATAATGGGGATTGAATTTAGATTTTAGATTTTGAATTATGGATTTTGAATCTTGAAATGTAAAATTACTGCTGTAACAGCAGCCATATTCTTTTTTGAATTCGTATTTTTAAACAAAAATTTATCACGTGAAGAAGTTATTATTTGCAGTTTGTGTATCAGCGTCAGCATTAAGTTTTGCCCAGGATTATTCGGTGCCGGCGGCAAGCCCGCGACAGAAGGTGGAGCAGCAGTTTTCCATGTCCAAGATTACGGTGGATTACGGAAGGCCGGGCGTAAAAGGAAGAAAGATCTTCGGAGAACTGGTGCCTTACGGGCAGGTTTGGAGGGCGGGAGCCAACTCATCTACGAAAATTACGTTCGGGCAGTCGGTGAATTTTGGTGGTAAAATTGTTCAGGCAGGAACGTACGGATTATTCATTGTTCCTACTGAAAAAGAATGGAAAGTGATCCTTAACAAAGACTTCCAGCAGTGGGGTGCCTATACCTACGATCCTAAACAGGATGTGGTTGATATATCGGTCCCGGTCAATAAACTGGCAGACAAGCAGGAGTGGTTTGAGATTACCCTGAACCCAACCGATGAGAATTCAGGTAACCTGGTGATTAAATGGGATATGGCAGTGGCAGAAGTTCCTATTAAGCCGGCAAAACCTGAAGCAGTGACCAAAATTGCAGACAAACTGAAAGAAATTAAAAAAATCGAAGCTGAGGCAGCCAAAACAAAAGGTTAGGCATTATTTAATAAAAAACAACACATACAGATGAAATTTTCAGTGCAGAACATCCTGGAAAATCAGGACTATCAGTTAATCCCCTTAGAGGAAGGGGATTTTGAATCCTTATACAAAGTTGCTTCAGATCCCAGGGTCTGGGAACAGCATCCCAATAAAGACCGTTATAAGCGGGAAGTTTTTCAGAATTTCTTTGTTGGAGCGATGGAAAGCAAAGGAGCATTTAAAATTGTAGAGAAAGCAACCGGAAATGTGATCGGGAGCAGCCGATATTATGATTATAATGAAGATGACAACAGCATCTTTGTAGGCTATACATTCTACGGAACCGAATCCTGGGGAAAAGGGATCAACCCGCAGATCAAGAAGCTTATGCTCGATTATATCTTCCGGTTTGTGGATAAGGTTAATTTCCATGTAGGAAAAGATAATATGCGTTCCCGGACCGCAATGGAAAGGCTGGGCGCAGAAAATACCGGGGAACAGGAAGTAGCCTACTTCGGTGAACCGTCAAGGACAAATATTGTTTATCAAATCAAAAAAGAAAATTGGCTATGAAAAAGTATACTGTCCAGCAGAATCCTTTTGTAGTCCCCACTACAGACGGTAAGCTGATCGAAGAGCACTGGGGGAATTCAACGCAAAACCCGGAAGTATCCATTGCCCATATGGTTGCGCCAGCCGGATGGAGCGAACCGCATCAGACTCCGGAATTTGATGAGTTTACCTTCATTATCTCCGGGAAAAAGCAGTTTGAAATCGATGGGGATACCATTGTGCTGGAGAAAGGGCAGAGCATCAGGATTGGTAAAGGAGCGAGGGTAAGGTACAGCAACCCTTTTCCTGAAGAATGTGAATACCTGTCGGTATGCCTTCCTGCATTTTCTATGGAATCGGTGCACAGAGAAGAAGAAGGGGTAGATTAAATCAAGCAATAATACTTGTTTAAATCACTTTTTTTAGATAAAAATTAGTTTTAATAAGCTTTAATCCAGCTATATAGCTCTTTTGTAGGGGTTTTTCATGGAATTATGTTTCAGGGCTGTGAATTATTTTGTATGTTCGCGGCTGAAAAACTGACAATTAATTCTTTATGAAAAACATTTTACCTGTTGCGCTTTTATTGGGCGCTGCTGCTTCTTTTACTTCCTGTGCAACCATTATTACCGGGACCAAAGATAAAATATCCTTTACCTCAACTCCGGAAGGTGCCAAAGTGATGCACAAAGGCATTGAAAAGTGTACGACGCCATGTACTGCTGAAATTTCGAGATCACTGAGCAGGCAGACGGTGACTTTCGAGAAAGAAGGATACATCAGCAAAGAAATGAAGCTTACCAAAACTTTTAATCCTGTAACCCTGGTTAATATTATTTTAGGCGGAGCCATAGGTGTGGGTATTGATGCTGCTACAGGATCACTGACCAAATATTCTCCTAAAGCCTATACCACAGAGCTGGAGGCAAAACAATAATCAATGTAACAATACAGCAGTGTAACAGTATACCAATGATGAAAATTGATGTATTGATACACTGCTGCATTGATGTATTGCTACCTTATTTCAGGATTTCCTTCAGGAACATCAGCGTGTGGTTCCACGCTCTTTTGGCCATGACCGGATTATAGTCAGGTGACTTCGGATCCGTAAATGTGTGCTTGGAGTGGGCATAGGTAATGATCTGCCAGTCGGCATTTCCTTCATTCATCTCTTTTACCAGATTGTCATAATCTTCCCTGGAAACACTCTGGTCATCTGCCGGATGCTCGACCAGGATTTTTGCGGCCAGCGGTCCATTGGTTCTAGACTGGTCTTTGGCCAGGCTTCCGTGAATGGACACCGCACCTGCAACGGGAAATTTGCCCCTTGCAGATTCCAGGGCACCGGTTCCGCCGAAGCAATAACCGATAACGGCAATTTTTTCAGGAATGGCTCCACTTTTCTTCAGCTGTTCCAGTGCTAAGCTGATCCTTTTCTGATATGCTTCGTAATTCTGTTTGTAATACCCTGACATTTTTGCTGCTGCAGCATTGTCAGCCGGAACGTTTCCTACGCCGTAAATATCTGCAACAAACGCCACATACCCTTCTTTCTCCAGCTCTGCCGCTGCATTTCTGGCTTCATCATCAATGCCTTTCCAGGCAGGAAGGATAAGGACGCCCGGAAGCTTTTTTCCGGCATTGGAGGTAACCAGTCCGCTGAGTTTCTGGGTGCCGTCCTGGTAGTTTACTGTTTTGAGCTTCTGGCTGAATACCGTTCCGGAAGCCATTAAAATTCCGGCTAATAATATCGAACGTATCATACTATAATTTGTGTGTTGATTGTGTTTCTACTGATCAAATTTTACGCCTAAATCCATCAGTTCTTTTTCCAGGTCTGTTTCAGGTGTGATATGCACCGTATGGAAACCCAGTGACTGTGCCATTTCGATGTTTCTGATATTATCATCGATGAACACGGATTCCTCTGCGCTGATCTGATACCGGTCCAGAAGCAGGTGCCATATTTTCGGATCCGGCTTGATGAGTTTTTCCGTTCCGGAAACGACAATCTTTCCTTTAAATAACTTGAAGAAATCGTAGTTTTCCAGTGCATAAGGAAACGTCTCATCAGACCAGTTGGTCAGCCCGAAAAGCTCATAATCGGTATTCCCTAGTTTTTTCAGCACTGCTACGTTGTGGGGGATATCGCTTTTCAGCATCACTGGCCAGTTATCATAATAGGCGCGGATTTCTTTTTCCCATTCCGGGAATTTCTTAATCTGGATTTCTGTTCCCTCAGCAAGCTTTCTCCCGCGGTCCTGTTCCTCGTTCCATTCCGTCTGGGCTATATGTTCCAGGAAATATTCCATCCTTTCATCATCATTGAAATACGTCTTAAAGAAATATCTTGGATTCCAGTCCATCAGGACTCCTCCGAAATCGAATATAATGTTTTTGATTGCCATAAGTATTGTTTAGTATAAATCTGTTGTGTTTTTTAGGGTTTATAAAACCGGTACTGCCCGTCTTCATACCGCGCATGGATGTGGTGCAGTCCGTTAGTGAGTATAATTTCTTCCGCTCCGATGATCGAATTGTACCGGGCGGTCTGCTCAAATGTTTTTTCCGTTAACTTTACCTGGGGTGCCTTGCATTCCACCAGGATCTTAGGCTGTGTTTTTTCGGTTACCATCAGGTCAATTCTTTTGGTAAGTCCGTTCAATACAATCTTTTTCTCCGTGATCAGGGCCGATGCGGCATAGGATTTCACGGTAATGTAATAATGGATCCAGTGCTGCCGCACCCATTCTTCAGGCGTAAGCAAAAGGTAGGTTTTCCGGATGGGATCATAAATAAAAAACTTATCTTTGTCCTGCTTGAATTTAAAATCAAAAGTTTCCTGAAAATTCAGTTTTGGAAGTTCCATTAATACGATGAAAGAATTAGATTTAATCCTCAAAAATATTAAAAATAAAGAAGTTTTACCGATTTATTTTTTTCACGGAGAAGAGCCTTACTTTATTGATGTCGCTGTGAAAGCCCTGGAACACGACTTTCTTACCGAAGATGAAAAAGCCTTTAACCAGACCGTAGTCTACGGAAAAGATACCTCCTACCAGGACATCCTTTCACTGGCCCGCCAGTTTCCCATGATGGGGGATAAGCAAATGATCATTGTAAAGGAGGCCCAGGACCTCCGGCTGAATGATGAAGAGAACAGGATCCTGGAAGCCTATGTAGAAAACCACGTTCCTTCCACCGTACTCGTATTTGCCCACAAGCATAAAAAACTCGACAGCCGTAAAAAAGCGGCAAAAGCCCTGGATAAAGCCAAGGCACTCTTTCTCAGCGAATCTGTCAAAGAAAACAACCTTCCGAAATGGATTGCCGATGAATGTGCAAAGCTCAGCATAAAAACCGCCCCCAATATCGCTCACCTCCTTGCCGAATATATGGGGAACAACCTCTCCAGAATTGCCAATGAGCTGAATAAACTGAAGATCATCCTGAAAGAAGGGCAGGTGCTGGACGGAACCATCATTGAAAACCATATCGGGATCAGTAAAGAATACAATATTTTCGAACTTCAGAAAGCGTTGGGCACCAAAAATGCCAATGCAGCATTCCGGATTGCTTATTTTATGGGGAAAAACCCGAAAAACAATCCTTTCGTTATGATGCTGTCCAGCCTGTACAATTATTTTTCCAATGTCATCATCTACCAGACCATGACCGGCCAGCCACAGCAGGCCATTGCCTCCCAGATGGGCGTCCATCCTTATTTCCTTAAGGATTACGCAGAATCGGCCAGGCTGTACCCTCTGAAACATGCCACCAGGGTCATCTCTATCTTACGCGAGTTCGACATGAAAGGCAAAGGACTTGGCGCCGTGAATATGACGGAAGCTGAACTCATCAAGGAACTGGTGTATAAGATTATTCATGTGGATAGGATTAAGATGAAAGTGTAGAAGAGTTAAGAATCAAGAGTCAAGAATCAAGAGCCAAGAGTCAAGAGTCAAGATTTTAGATTTTAGATGGTAGATAATAGATAATAGACGAATAGATAATAGATGTCGGATCTTTAAATATCGATTATAAATTTTGAATTATAAATCTTAGATATCAAAGCATTATTTTCCTGCTTTTTTGTCTCGAAATTGAAAGTTCGATTCGCCTCGCGCTTCGTACAGAAGAATTTTCTTACCATTCACAGCCTTCATTTTTTTAACGCCTTTCTTTCCTAAGTCATAGTTTAAAGTCTGTTAATCATCATTAGTCAAGATTCAAAATCCAAAATCCATAATTCAACATTCAAGATTCAAGATCTCTGTCTATCATCTATCAGTCTATTATCTTCATCTAAAATTTTCTACTTCCTTTTTCTTTTGCCTTGAAGCAAAAGAAACAAAAGATCAAGACTGGAAAGAAAAGCTAAAAATAAATGCTGTGCTCTAAAAATTCTAAACTTGCGCGGATTGACTATGGGCACTGTCTTTGAATTGTTTGTGCCGCGCTTCGGACAGAAGGATTTTCTTAACGTTTACAGCCTTTATTTTCTTAACGCCTTTCTTTCCTAGGTCATAGTGTAAAGTCTGTTAATCATCATTAGTCAAGATTCAAAATCCAAAATCCATAATTCAGCATTCAATATCCAAGATCTCTGTCTATCATCTATACGTCTATTGTCTTCATCTAAAATTTTCTACTTCCTTTTTCTTTTGCCTTGATGCAAAAGAAACAAAAGATCAAGACTGGAAAGAAAAGCTAAAAATAAATGCTGTGCTCTAAAAATTCTAAACTTGCGCGGATTGACTATGGGCACTGTCATTGAAGTTTTTGTGCCGCGCTTCGGACAGAAGAATTTTCTTACCATTCACGGCCTTTATTTTCTTAACGCCTTTTTTTCCTATGTCATAGTGTAAAGTCTGTTAATCATCATTAGTCAAGATTCAAAATCCAAGATCCATAATTCAGCATTCAATATCCAAGATCTCTGTCTATCATCTCTCCGTCTATCATCTCTCATCTAAATTTATCATCTAAAATCTATAATTCAAGCTCTCCGTCTTCATCGACAGCAAACATATCAGATATTGACAACTATCATTAAAATAACTTTAAATAAAGGATAAAAATTCCGAAATTAGCAGCCTGAATTTAAATCTTTTTGACAAAGAAATTATGGAGCAAAACATTTTAGATTGTGTGATCATCGGATCGGGACCTTCCGGTTTTACAGCAGCCATTTATGCGGCAAGAGCAGACCTGAAACCTGAATTATATACAGGCCTGGAACCGGGCGGACAGCTGACCACCACTACAGAAGTTGAAAATTTCCCAGGATACCCAACCGGTATTACCGGCCCTGAAATGATGATGGATTTGCAGAAGCAGGCAGAAAGATTTGATACCAAAATACATTATGAAATGATTACCAGGGCGGAATTCTCCAACGAAGTAGGAGGGATCCACAAGGTGTATGCAGGAAACAAAGAAATCCTGGCCAGAACGGTGATCATCTCTACCGGGGCTACAGCCAAATACCTGGGACTGGACGACGAAAAGAAATATGCAGGAGGCGGGGTTTCCGCTTGTGCTACCTGCGACGGATTTTTCTACAAAGGAAAAGATGTGGTGGTAGTAGGTGCAGGAGATACGGCCGCAGAAGAAGCGACATACCTGTCCAAGCTGTGTAACAAAGTAACGATGCTGGTGAGGAAAGATGTGTTCAGGGCTTCAAAAACCATGATCCACCGTGTCGAAAACACTCCGAATATCGAAGTGAAATTCAACCATGAGCTGATCGGCATTGAAGGGGAGAATAACCTGGTGGAAAGAGCGATTGTGATCAACAACCAGACACAGCAGGTATCTACTGTAAGTGTTGACGGGATCTTCATTGCTATCGGGCATAAACCGAATACCGATGTTTTCGCCGGACAGATCAACCTGGATGAAAACGGATATATCCTGACCGAAAAAGGAACTGCAAAAACCAATCTTCCGGGTGTGTTTGCTGCAGGAGATGTTCAGGACCACATTTACAGACAAGCCATTACGGCAGCCGGAAGCGGGTGTATGGCAGCCATGGATGCTGAAAAATACCTTGGAGAACTGGAATAATACATTCTCTCAATCATAAAAAAGGCCGCTTTTTTAAAAGCGGCCTTTTTTATGGGAAATGAAGCCTGCTTATCATGGTGATAGACCTCATAGGTTTTCAAAACCTATAAGGTTTTTCTTACTGCAAAATAGGCGTGTGAGAAATCAAGTAAGCGGATCAGCATTCCATCTGAAAACCTTTTCAACTTCCAAACCTTGAAGGTTTCCATCAGGGCTCATCCATTTCTAAACCTACGGGTTTCCAAAACCCGTTAGGTTTTTTACTGTAACACAAGCCTGTAGAGATGAAATGAAAGATCATTTCAATCTGCAAACCTTCACCCTTCGTATAATCAGCTTGTTTCGTCCTCTTTATCTTCTTTAATTTCTAAAAAAGTCTTTCTCCGTTCCAGAATAACAAACCCCGCATCCAGCATTTTCGTCAGGTGGATATATGGGCTCACCATATTTTTTTCCGGTCCGCAGCGGTAGGCGCCGAGGGAAAAATAGACCATTCCGCCCAGGAAATAATCGAATTCCTTTACGGTGAAAGCGGTAAAAGCGGTGTGGAAAACCAGCAGGGGATTGTGGTATTCTTCATCGGAAAGGGAGCCTTGCATGAGTGGTGAAGCGGTTTCAGTTGAGTTGGCTAGCATCCATTTTTTGCTTTTCATGCGGAGAAAATATCCGGCACGGATGAATGACCGCATCGACTGGTGGAAATGGACAATAGCGGAAAAATCTTCATCTATCCAGCCTCTTTTCTGCACGGCGTACTGCATGATGGTGTTCAGCAGGTCTTTGGCTGTGGTGAGGTCGTTGAAACGGAAGAATGTTTCCAGCATTTTCAGGCTGGAATGTTTCTTATGGCCGTGTTTCAGCCGGTGTTTTACGTTGATGGCTTCTTTTTTCATATGGATGTTTTTGTGTTGATGAAGTTCCGGTTGAACATACAGGTTCCCGGAACAGTTCGTTTTGTAGACTGTCCTTGTTTAATGGTAAGCTTAAAAGCTGGTTTTTTGGTGTTTTAAAAAGCTTTCCTGGTGCCCTTGGACAGAGAAAAAAGAACCGGGTAACCGAGGAATCATCAGCCGCCGGGCACCGGAAAGCAGGGAATATACACGGCTTCGCCAGCCGGCACACTCTAAAAACACACATTTACACATTGATACCTTATCATTGGGAAGGATTGGCTTAGAAAAATTGTAGAGGCAGCGGACTGCATGAAATAAAAACGGCGTGGAGCTCTACATATCCGATCTGGGGCACTGGTATACCTTACACACAGATAAGAGAACTCACGCCTAGGTCGTGAGCTTCCTGCTTATCTTCTCGTGTGTTAAAAAGTACCAGTTTTTCAGATCGAGATTTCTAAGCAATAGCTTCTAATAATCGTTGAAGTATCGCAAAATTACATTTATGTAACTTATGGTACAAATATAATAAAAAAATAAAAAGGATACCTATAAGTATCCTAAATTTTATTTCTAATCTTAGAATTTTACAGTTAATGAATGAGATTGAACTTAGTAACTGTAAAAAAGCGCTTGGTTACAGGATTTCTGAATTAAGAAAGAAGGTTATAAATCCAGAAACCAATAAACCTATTTCTCAGGAAGAACTGGGACTAAGAACTGGGCATGCGAAAAAAACAATTGGTGAATTAGAGCGTGGTAATACAAATCCACGATATGACACCCTTTTGCTGATTTGTAAAGAACTTAATATTACTATTCAGGAACTTTTTGATTTCGACATGAAGAAATATATCCAGCTATCCGATAAATCCTAATTTCAGTCAGGCTCTATTGTTTTTAAGATATCAATACTCATTGTATAAAACTGTTCTTTTCAGATTGAGATTTCTAAGTTTTCTATAACAACATTATAAAAAACAAAAATGATTAAATTTAAAAGGCTGGATCATGTTCAGATCTGCATTCCGAAAGGGCAGGAAGATCTAGCAAGACATTTCTATACGGACATTATCGGCTTAACTGAGATCCCCAAACCAGAGCAGCTTATCCAGAATGGAGGACTTTGGTACCGCATTGCCGATATCCAGCTTCACATAGGAACAGAAGACCACATCAGCACATCCAAAAGGCATCCTGCTTTTGAGGTGGAACATTTAGACACCATAAAAGAATACCTTATCGGGCAGAAGGTAAAGATCAAAGAAGAAATACAGATTCCGGGACAGCGGCGTTTTTCGTTTATCGATCCTTTTGATAACAGGATAGAGCTCCTGGAAAAGGAAAACCCGGAAAGGAAAATATAATACCGAAACGAATTAAATTTTAATTAATTCCTACATTTTTCAGAAAAAAATCACCTCCCTATTTAATGCGTCAAGTTTTGTCGCATTAAATACGCTATTTTGAAAAAAATAAGCAATGAAACTGAACGCGATGGTTGCAGAAAGCCCGATGCCCGGTGAAAAAACAATGGTATTAAGGTTTAGGGATGATGTAAAAAAGCAGCATTTTGAAGTACGATGCAATTTCGAGCCTTACCTTTATAAGTTTCGGAAGTGGGATGACATTATAGTCTGGATCAGATGGGAATCTGAAATCTTTGAAGAACCCAAAACGGGACAGAAATCCTATTTCACGCATTTAACGTGCCATAAAGCAAAGCTGGTCCATACGCCTTATATAAAAGATCGGTCTCTGTACAGCCTTGGCGGATAAACTATGCAGTCAGAATATTTCATCAGCAATACTGGACTGATCACAGGCACGCTGTAGGTGTGCTATCTGAATTCAATAAAGATAGAACTCCTACGGAGTTCTCTGCCTGAAACAATCCGGATTCTGTTAATACTACACAGATATTGCTCCTACGGAGCAAAAAGTATCTGATATATAATTATTGAAAAATTACACAGCACCATGCTCCGGACGGAGCAGCATCTGTGTAGCAGCAGAGACCGGTCTGATCACAGGCACGCCTTAGGTGTGCTATCTGAATTCAATAAAGATCAAATTCGTACGAAGCTCATATTGACAAAATTTACGTCCTGCCAACGTTTGGTATATTATTCCTTCCGCATTACATCAGATATCAGCGATAAAAATTAATATCGAAAAAATTAAACAGGCTTTATCCTACCTTCAATCCAGAACCAGCCGGCTTTAATCAACACAAAACCCTCCACGCAGGAGGGTAGTAATAACTTAAACTTTAAAATAAACCACGGAATGAATTCGTGATGCTGCAAAGATAACACGGATAATCATAGGATGCCATCCGTAAAAACCCGGATATTTTAGGCCTGTCCTGTGCTTCCGATAAAGTCATTTTACATAATAATTTGAATACTTCCTCAAGTCGTTGGTTTGAATTTTATAAATTTATGTTTGAATTCTATATGACGACTGATCAGGATAATTTCTAATTTAGAAGGATAAAATACAAGTATAAAAAATTAAAAATCAAAGTGATGAACAGACGTTTCGAAAACAAAAAGATCCTGATTACAGGCGGAAACAGCGGCATTGGTCTGGCTGGTGCAAAACGACTGATCGAAGAGGGGGCAATGGTAATAATCACCGGTAAAAACAAAGAACGCTTAGCAGAAGCTGAGCAGTTTCTGGGCAGCAATGCCATTGTTATTGAAGATGATCTTGCAGATGGTCAGTCTGCGGAAAGAATCGTTCCGGTAGTGGAAAAAATGGGCGGCCTCGATGGGCTTTGGCTGAATGCCGGGGTGGCCTCGGGAGGAGAACTGCAGGCGCTGGATATGGAAACCATTACCGCGATGTTCAAGGTGAATGTTTTCGCCCCGATGCTTCAGCTGGCGGCACTTTCCCCTTTTTTGAAAACAGGAAGTGCTGTACTGGTGACTTCGTCAACGGCTGTGTATGAAGGCCTGGCCGGCGTATCCTTGTACAGCGCAACGAAAGGAGCGGTTTTATCGGCTGCCAGAAGCTGGGCTTCCGAGCTTGCCCCGAGAAATATCAGGGTCAATACACTGGTTCCGGGCCCTATTAAATCCAACCTGCGTGCCGGGCTGCCTCCTGAAATGAAAAAAGAACTGGAAGACCATCTGGCCGAAACGCTTCTGCTGAAACGCATCGGTGAACCGGAGGAAGCGGCAGCACTGGCGTTATTTTTACTGTCTGATGAAGCCAGTTTTATTACCGGATCTTCGTATCTGGTGGATGGCGGGTATCTGCTGACATAATTTTAGAGAGCATATTTTTGCTTTCCTTATTTCAGGATTAACAGCAGGATCTGTTTGACATTATTTTGCCTGCCCCGGCTGATATTTTCGATCGGTTTTCCCGGATCAGGTTGCAATGAGGCACGGGTTATGCTGTAAAAAACGAAAGAAGTATTTTTAATCTTGAAAAAAAGGACCCAATGAAGATGGATGCAGTTTTTAAAGCGTGGAAAACGAGCCGAAGGATGTACCTGACGTTCTTCGAAAATTATTCTCTGGAACAGCTGAATAAAATTCCGGAAGGGTTTAACAATAACCTGATCTGGAATATCGGGCACATTATTGCCACACAGCACAAACTGATTTACCAGGGTTCAGGGCTGAAAGGATATCTTTCCGATGAAGTGTTTAACCGGTACCAATCCGGTACATTTCCTGCATCATCCGTTACGCAGGAAGAAGCGGACACCCTGAAGCAACTGCTGATTGCTCAGATTGAGTCCACCATCCCTGATTTCAACGAAGGTATTTTCGATCATTACAACGAGCGGATAACAGGCATAGGCTTTCATCTGGCTTCTGTTTATGATGCCTTTCAATGCAATAATTTCCATGAAGGACTGCATTTGGGCTATATGATGGGCATCAGGAAATTGATTTAAAGCATACATCTTGATAATCTGCTGGTCTATTAATTTATGGTAAGTTTAGTGAAAAAATGTTAATAGATTTGGATAATGTGAATAGAATCAGTAGATTATGAATTGTAAATGAAATTGTTTTATAAATATTATTTGTATTTATAACGATATGGCAGTGCGTATTGAAGAAAGTAATGTTTTTTTATAGAAAATTAAACTGGTCGGAGTGCAAATTATATCATTTTATAAAGAATAGTAAATAGATTTACAATAAACACAATAAATTAAAATGTATAAAATCATCATGAAGTATGTATCAGTAATATTTGTTCTGTTTTTATGTTTTACATCAGTGCACGGACAAAGTCAATCGGTTATCGATCATTCAAAAACGGTAAAGAGCCAAGTACTGAAAAGTAATGTAAAATATTCTATATACCTTCCCGCTGGTTATGGGAGCTCTGATAAAACCTATCCTGTTGTTTACCTGCTACACCCTGCGGGTCCTGCCAATACTATACCTAATAATGAATCATGGTTCAGCTACGGCCAGTTAAAAAGCTATTTAGATGATGCAATTATGAAAGGCAGTATTGTGCCGATGGTTGTGGTAACTCCTGATGCAAATTTCGGGACTAAAAGGATCAGCTACTTTAACGATCCTACGGGCGATTTTAGTTTTGAGGATTTCTTTTTTCAGGAGTTTGTTCCATACATTGAAAAAAACTATAGGGTTAATAAAAATACCATAAGCAAGGCTATAGCAGGAGCTTCGCTTGGAGGAGCGGCAGCATTACAGTATGCTATCCATCAACCTGATGCTTTTGGAACTGTTGTGGCACTAAGTGCTGCTGTAAGGGGATATGTTCCTGAATATTTAAAAAACAGATACCCCGATGTCAATAAAGAGATATTAAAGAAATGGTATGAAAAATATGATGTTGTTGGTTATTTCGATCATCAGCAAAAAAACGATATCAAGAATCAAAAATGGTTTATAACTTGCGGTGATGATGATGCCTTATCGGTACATAATGCCAAGTTGCATATTGCAATGGCCGATAAGAAGATAAAACATGAATTTAGGATTTATGACGGAGCTCATGACTGGATGTATTGGAAAAAAGTTACACCAGAATTTTTTGAATTTATATCCACCCACCTCAAAGAATAATGTTTACGTCCGAAATGGTCTTGTATATATATTTCAGTAATCTGGTACAGTATCATGCTTTATGAAGTATATTTGGTTAAAATTCTTTCTCGTAATATTAGGTATTATTATATTTAAAATCAGCTACATCCTATGCATAAAATACAGGCCACTCTTATTTTAACCCTGATATTTACAGTCAGTTTATTTTCTGCTCATCCTATTTCATCCTCTATCAATACTGGGCGGGTTATTTATTCTTCCGTTGCTTCTGATGATATAGAGGTTATACGGGCAGAATACAAAAAAATTAACGGCCTGAAGCTAAAAGCACACCGATTTGCTTATGAGGATTTACCCTGCGTGGACGAAGGCGAAACAATTTATTATTCAAACGGCAAAGAAGTCCGTAAGATAACGGAGAAATTTATCCGGGATGATGCTTATACACTAACCGAATACTATTTTAAGCAGGGCAGGCTTATTTTCGCCATAGAAATAATCATCGGAGGGCCTGCCATAGGTCCCGATACCAAAACCGAATACCGGTATTATGTAAAAGGCAACAAAGCGATCCGCCAGATGCGGGATAAGGAAATTGTTCCTGCTGACAGCAAAAGTACGGATGTAATCGAAAGAGCTTATAAGCTGCTAAAAATAAAAAACGCAAAAAATTTTAATCTCGATTTCTGCAAAGACTAATACTTATGTCCAGGGTGAAATTTCGCGATCGGAAATTAATCTATGAATCGTTATCTGTTAAATTCAGTGTTCTTTATGATCATTTGAATTGACTTTGATCCACTCTTCATACCTTACAACACCCAGTTCCGGTTTGCCTTCGCCTTCAAGGACATGGATGAATTCCAATTGGTTTCCGTCCGGATCATCAAAATACAGCGCAAGAGCCGGCATCCAGGCAAAGACCATAGGTGCATGGGTACCATTCTTAAGGAAATTATACGCCTGCAATCCGTTGTTTTCAAGGAAAGTGTTTGCCGTGTGTAAGATAAAATCTTTGGAACAGCTGAAAGCAAAATGCCGTTTCTGTACATTCCCAGGCTGTTCCCACAACCCAAGCATTGCTTTTTTATGTTCCCCGATCCAGAGAAAAGCGATCGGCCTCGTTTCATCATAATGCGCCAATGATAACCCCAGTACCTGAGTGTAAAACTGAACAGCCTTTTCTAAATTTTTTACCTGAATATGCGTTTCATATAATCCTTCTATCATTTTCTGTACATTTTATTATTGAACATTACGGATGTGTGATATCCTGATCAGCCAAATATACAGGTTTACACAATTTTAATATTAACCTGTTCAATAGCAAATTTCAATTCTGCTCATACAATTAAATAATAGACTATATGCACTCTTTTGTTCTGGTGCAACGATTTGATCATGCTTTCCTTATGGAGAAATCTGATCATGGATACAGTAACCGAATCTTTTTGAAGCCTGAAACTATTTCATATCCGGAAATTTTTTGTAATTTATAGACTGATAATAACAAACTATGGCAACAACCCTGATCGAAGATATTATACAGCAACTCAATGACCTGCATGACGGCGATGTATGGCTGGACGAAACTTTTGCAAAGAAATTCGAACAGATCAGTGAAACGGACGCGTTTACCCGGCCGCTTCCTGATCTGCACAGTCCCGCGGAATTGATTTCACACCTTATTGTCTGGCGCAGGGCTGTGATGGGCCGGCTAAAGGGGGCAGTGGTTCGTCTGGAACTGGATGACCCTTCCAATTGGAAAACCAATGATGATTTGCGTCCCGCCGGATGGGAAGCGCTTAAAAAAGAACTGTATCAAAGCAAACAGGAAATCATCGACATCCTGAACGGTAAAGACGACACCTATCTCGATACCATTTCAGCCGATTATGGAAAAGATTTCCGGTATTTTGTGCAGGGGCTTATCCATCACGACTTGTATCACATGGGGCAGCTGGGTATTTCTGTCAAGTATTTAAAAAAGTAACTTCTGTTGCTCGCTTTTTGACTTTTATTGTCAGGATTAAACAAATCAGTTAGCTGAAAGCATAACGAAATGGAAGTTTTCCGGTAGCAAAAATCAATCCCATTACATTCAGTATATAAAATGAAACAGTCCATCATTCATATCGCGCTTCTCGTCAGGGACTACGATGAAGCGCTTGATTTTTACCTCCAAAAATTAGGCTTTGATCTGGTGGAAGATACCCGCCTTTCAGAAACCAAACGATGGGTGCTGATTAAACCTCCCGGCTCCTCCGGATGCTGTCTCCTTTTAGCTAAGGCAACGGATGAACAACAACGGTCAGCCGTGGGCAATCAAAGTGGGGGCAGGGTGTTCCTGTTCCTCGAAACGGAGAACTTTGATCAATCCTATCAGTCCATGCTGGCGAATGGAATTTCATTCGTCCGTGAGCCCATCGTTGAATCGTATGGAACCGTGGCCGTATTTAAAGATTTATACGGTAATTTATGGGATCTGATTGAGAGAACGGTTGACGCCGGTTAAGATTCAAAATATTTTCAATTCCTCATTAATTTTTATATTTTCTTCAAGTGGATCTTTCTCCGATATTTTTGATTTTGAAACGTCTTATGTGATCATTCTAAGAATAGATTTCCCTACGGGATTTCTGTGATGATTTTTTATTCCGGGTCAGGAAATATAGGAGGGCAGCTCTGGTAATCGCATTTGGCATCCAAAGTTTCGCATTGTTTAGGTTTACACATAGGATATGATAAATCAGGACTGTTACCTGCAATAATTGTTTTCAGATCCTTTTTGGTAAGCTTTTTTGATGGTTTTGCCAAGTTTTTCATGGGATGTTTGTATTAGTTTGTTTTACCTATCCAGATATTTCCGGGATATCTAAATATACGAAAATATATCATAGCCTGATATTTTTATTTGAGTATTTTCAATTTTGCCTTCATAAATCCTTTGGTTTTTAGCGAAGCCGGTAAATCTTATAATTTCAGTATTAAAAAATATTTCTTAGATTTCAAGATGCATTTTCAATTTCATCCAGTAATTGCATGTTGATTTAAAACTTCAATTTCATTTTTTGTAAGTCCCAATCGTTTTATTTCATTTTCTTCCGCTAATTTTGGGCTGAAATTCTATCTAGCTCTTCCTTTTTCTCTTTTTCAGCTGAAATCTCCAATGCTGGTTTATAAAAAAAATTAACATAAATTATCGAAATAGAAATCAGAGCTAATCCTAAAATCAAAACCGTATTTCTAAATTTCTCTGTTAACCTAAGGTTTTTCAGCTTCAGAATTTTTTGGAAACTTATTTTGAGTAGATTTTATTATTACAGAATTTACAAAAAAAATTATGACTAAAAATATAAGAATTATTGCAAAAGTTATCATAGTAGTAAAATAGTTTTAGTTAAGATAGTCACCCTTCTTAAAAATGCTTTTCAATTTTTTCCAAAATTAGATGTAATTAATATGTGAAAATTACGGGAATCCGCAAAGTTATCATTGAATAAACTATATTTTCATCTAAATAAATTTGTAATTAATAAAAAATCAGTGAAAATACTGATATGGAATTTTTTACCGTTTTTTAATTTTGTTGCTTACGGAAAACCGTAAAAATAAGTATGAAGAAGAGAGTACATTTGGACTTTATCAAATATATAACTACAATACTATGGCACAAACAGTAGATTCTGCATTCAGTGAATTTAATAGGGATTCTGTCAATTTAAATCCTGATAGAACAGCGAAAGCTATCTCTAGCCGTGATTGGCTCTGGGGACAATTAAATATACTAGATTCAAAAGATAATTTAAATTTCCCATTTAAATATCAAGATAGACATATTAAATATGGATCCTTTTCAAGAAAAACAAAAATAAGAGAACTTGATGATATTGATATTATGTTTTGTTTTACAGCAGATGGTGCTACATATCTTCGATCTGGAACTACATATTATATTCAAACACTAAATGCAGGTGAAAGATTGAAAAAATTATCAGATAATGATATTTTAAATTCCAGAAAAGTGGTTAACAAAGTGAAAAATTCTCTCTCGGAAATTGAGCATTATAAATCGGGTGACTTACACTCAAGAGGTGAAGCAGCAACATTAAGTCTTCAAAGTTACGAGTGGGTTTTCGATATTGTTCCTTGTTTTTATACCGATACAAATCTTTATTTAATACCAGATGGAACTGGTAATTGGAAGGCTACTGATCCTCGAATAGATCAAGAATTGGTTACATCAACCAATCAGAATTATAATGGTAGATTATTACAACTCATAAGAATATTAAAATATTGGAATAAGCATAATTCTTCTTATACAATAGGATCGTATCTATTTGAGCAATTTGTAATCAATTTTGTAAAGACAAAAATTGAACTATCACAATGGATTGATTATGATATTAAAGACTTTTTTAATTATTTAGCGAATAATATTTTTTACAACGTTAATGACCCGAAAGGTATTCAAGGGAATTTAAATAAACTTACTTTTGATCAAAAAAATTCTATTTCAGAAAAAGCTAATTGGGCATATAATAAATCTTTGGAAGCAATAACCGCAGAAACTTCGGAAAAAAATCAAGAAAAAGCGATTAATAAATGGTGTGAAATTTTTGGATCAAAATTCCCAATTTATGGATAAAGGTAAAGACATATTAAAAAAACAAAATTCAGAAATAAATATAGATAGACTTCTTGCGCAAAGAAGGTTGTATTCTAATGCAAAAAAAGTTAATTACTTTCTTATTGCACTCACGATTTTTGTTCCGATTATAATTTCGTTAGTGACAAACTTTTCAAAAATCGAAATAGACGAAAAACATTGGATTTATGTTTTATTTACAGTAGTTGCAATCGTTTTAGAAAAAATCTTTGAAATATATATTGATAGATGTAAAAAAATGGCTGCATCTATACAGGAAGATTTTGATATAAACATATTTCCTTTAAAAACCAATGAGTTGTTAAATACTACGTTTGTTGATACTGATATAATTAGAAGATATTCAAAAAAGGATAAAAATAATCCTCAAAAAATTGAAAAAGTCACAAATTGGTATTCAAAAGAGATTGAAAACATAAGTACAAATGTAGCTATACTGTTTTGTCAAAGAATGAATATTTGCTATGATCAAAATATTAAAAAGAAATACAACCAACTTCTTATTGCTTTATCGATGGTGACTTTTATTACATTACTAGGGTTATCCTTATTTGATAATTTATCACTAATGAAGTTTATGATTGAAGTTATTCTACCTTCGATTCCAATCTTTGCTTTTACTTATAAAGAATATAATACAAGCTTAGAATCTGTAGATAATCTACAAAAATTAAGAGAAATAATCGAAGATAATTTGAAAGAAATATCAATTAACTCGTCTATTGATACAGAAGAACTTAGAAGAATACAAGACAGAATTTATCAGAATAGGATTTTAAGTCCTCTGATTCCTGATTTCATTTATATTTTTTTATGGACAAAATTAGAAGACCAAATGAATTATTCTGTCAAAACCAAAATTAAAGAGTTAAGCTAAGCTACTGCCGATTTGTTTCATAATAAGTCTTTATCTGAATAAGCATAAAACAATGATCATAACTTATAAAGGCATAATTAACTCATAAAAAACAAGCAAGAAATTAAAATCAAGGGTAATTAAAAAAATTAGATAGTATTTCTTTATGACTGAAATCAAAAAAAGGCACCATTATATATGGCGAGAATATTTAAGAAACTGGTCAATTAATGAGAAGATCAACTCGCTCCTACTACAAGATAAAAAAATACTCAATGACGTCAATTTGATGAACGTAGCACAGGAAAAATTCTTTTATACACTTGAAGAGTTTACCGAAGAAGAACAAATAATTTTACTTGAACTGGTAAAAGCATGGAGTAATGAAGCGACCATAAAAATGAATTTAGAAATTTTTAAAACATTTACTTCTTACTCTAAAATAAAAAAAATAGCAGACGACCATATAAAATCAAACCCGACTAACCACTTAAAATTACAATCTGAACTTGACGCCTATAGATACAATAGTATTGAAAATATACACACTTTATTAGAGTCATTTGGTAAAAAAATCATTGCAGTTAAATCAATGGAAGATTTAAAATTTCTAGATGATGAACGTGAATTATTTTTAACAATGATCTTTATTGCTTTTCAATACTTACGAACAAAGAAAATTCGTAAATCTGTAGAAAATGTACTAAAAGCTAATCCTCTCCTCTCTGTTAAATTCGTTGATCCCTTTGCGTTTATATTTTCAACCAATCTTGCAAATTCATTAACATTTCACAAAGATCTGACATTCACCCTTCTTGCAAATTTCACATCGAAAGAATTTATCACCTCAGATCAGCCCCTGATTAATTTAGAGAAGGAAATAAAAGATGTCGATAACAAAGTATTAAATTTTAAGGTTTACTATCCACTAAATCCGCGTTTAGCATTAATTATTCATTATGATAAAAACCCAAAAGAAAAATATATTTTAGAAAAACCTGATGAAAAAGAAATAAACAAACTGAACTCATACATGCTTAAAAACTCTGATTGTTTTATTTTTTCCCAAACAACTGAATTGCTGGAATATTACAAGACTTGTTTATAAAAATTAATTCTTTAACAACAAAAATTAATGCAAAATCTATTTCAGAATTATAAAAAATTATTAGAAGAAAGATTGGGCAGAAAGCCTTTATTGTCAATTGGCGAAGATTCCATAAGATATGATTTTTTTGTAAGTTTAATGGAGACCTACAAATTCAGGGCTTCTCAAATTCAAATTGAAGTTCCTATTAATCATCAATGTTTCATTCCAGCAAAAGAAAAAATATCCTATAGAAACGAAAAGCCATTGATCGATTTAGTTGTAGACGAGGAAGATTTCAAAATATCTGTTGAATTTGGTTTGTTTCGCCAGAACAGTAATGAAAAAGGATCTATTGATAAAACCGCTCGCCTTGTAAAACTTTTAAATGATATGGTACGTGTAGCTCTAGAATCTTACTTTACTAAAACAAGAGGATTATTTATTTGTGTGGCTGACAGTAAAATGCTTGGCCATCAAATAAGAAGTAAAATCGTAAATAGATTTCCAGCGGACTATATTATAACAAATAACATAATAGATCATTAACTTCAACAGAAAACCAATAAGTTTGACAAAAGGTTTCTTAATGTTTTTCAACCTCTTAATAGAAGTATTGAAAGCAGATTAATTTATAATGAAACTCTTACTGCAAATTACATCGAAAAAGAAACAAAACTCTTAGTATGGGATATTTGCTTAAAATAGAAAACACTTCAAAAAGGTAATAGCTGTAAAGTTAGTAGATACAAAATCCAAAGGTAATTAAAATATAAATTACTAATTTTTAAAACTTTAACTACAAAATCCGCAAAAAATACTAACTTTGGTTAAAACTAACCAACCATGAAATTTATTTTACTACTGCTATTTTTTCCACTGGTCTTAAGCAGCCAACAGCCAATAGATAAATTTATTGGTGATGTCACAGTGCAATGGCTCAATGATGGAAGATCGATGAAGCTAAAACATGAATTTAGTTATATAGATCCAAGTGGAAAACTCTGGAAAGTTCCTAAAAATACCATTGTAGACGGTGCATCAATTCCACGAGCATTTTGGACAATAATTGGAGGACCTTATGAAGGTAACTACAGAAATGCCTCTGTTGTTCACGACTATCATTGCGATATAAAAATGGAGAATTGGCAGGATGTTCACTTGATGTTTTATCATGCTTGTATAACAGGAGGTACTTCCATCACTAAAGCAAAAATCATGTATGCTGCCGTATATGCAGGCGGTCCAAGATGGGACGCCACCATATTGAAAAGTGGGAAAGCAAAAATCATAACAACTATTACAGTTACTGCCAGCAGCAATGAAATGAAAGAAATCTCTGATTGGATTGAAAGTACAAATCCGTCATTGGAAGAAATAAATAGGAGATTAGATGGTGTTGTCGTAGAAACCGCCATAAATCGAACACAAATTAAGATCTGACTATTTAATCATTACGAAACAACACTAATTTACTAAAGTACTAAATTAAATGGCACATTATGCAATATCTGGTGTTTGGAAAGATGCTAATAATGTAATTACACATTATGCTGTCCATACGGTTAACATAACGGAGAACACTTTCCAGAAAGCTACAAAATACACAAAAGCCCAAGCAGTTCAACTTCTGGATAACTCGTTAAATTCTGCCCGAACTATTATTTGGAATTACAGTACAGAAAGATGGAACTGGGGAACAACAATTGACGTTGTTGGATCAAATAACAATAGGTATTTGAGAACAATTCAAGACTCAACAGAACGAAATAATTTGGCGCACCTTATTAATTATGGATGGATTACCAACAATTTTACATAATGGTATTTAATAAAAACACAGAACTATAAAAAATAATTCATGCTTTATCCGACATTAGTCGAAAATATTAAATTGCGTCTATGGTAGAAAGTTACAATATTGGAAATTTCTTAAAGGTAGATCATATTGAAAGGGCTTTTAAATTAATCAATCTACAAATAGAAGATGATAAATTTTCTTTTAAAACCTTAGAATTTGAGATTTACAGGAAAGATGATGTTACAAAAAATTTTGATTGTCAGAAATTTTATAATGAACTTATAGAAAAAGATCAACTTTATAACAATAATAAAATCTTTTATAATATAGATTATCTAATACCAAAAGGAGTCTATGGCGCAAGAAAATTTAATTTTCTTTCATTTGAAATGCTCATTCTATACTATGGCTTAGGATTTTACATATTTGACCTAGTAAAAGATTCATACGAGATTATCGAAGCGAAAAAAGAAAATCGAGCTAATATTTCTACTTATTATGGAGGAAAGATAAATTTTAAAGAGCCTGAAAAATCGATGCTCTATTATCAACCAGACTACATCGATTTCAACACTCAAGTTAATACACAAATTGAAAACATCCTTAACAAAAAAAAGAAAGCGGTAATAATCAAATTAGATATTCAAGATTATTTCAAATCCATTGATCTTGAGATTTTAATTGATATAATCCAAGAGTTTGCAGTTCCTTCAAATTCAAAAAAACAGAACTTTGATAGCTCGACGATAGAAGAAATTAAGAATCTACTCTTATTTATCAACAGGTCACTTAAAGGAATTCCTTTGTTTTCCCAAAATATTCTTTCTAATTTTTTAAGCTATTTATATCTATTTGAACTTGATAATTTTGTCCAGAATTTAAATATATCGAAAGAAGATGATTTTATATACTGTCGATATGTAGATGATTTTTATCTTATTTATAAAAGAAATAAAGGAGTTAAAAACAATATAATTGGAGACGAAATTTTTGATATAACAACAAGTATTTCAGAATTTCTTTATGATAATTTAGGATTAAAAATAAATGAACTTAAAACTCAAGCAGTAATAATCAGTGACACAGCTGACTTTGAAAAATTTATCAAAAAAGAAAAAGTCATTAGTATTCCTGATACCCTGAAAGAAGATAAGAAACCTTTCGAAAAGCTTGAGGAAATTAAGATTATAGTAGAAAAACTGAAAAAAGATTATAAATCAACTGGTAAAGTATCGATTACTACAGAAGAAAGTAATAAACTAAAAGAGATTTTCTCCAATTCAATGAAACAGTACCTAAAATCTGCTAAGGCAAAAGTATTGGTGGACAAAATGTTTCTAGATTGGTATCCTGTTCTAACACTTTCGAGTACTCAAGCTTTGATATACTTGTTGAAGCATTCCGATCAAAATAAACTACTAAAGGATTTTTTGATTGACAAAATGGATATTAAACTGAGCAATCCACAATATTTATTTTTATTAGAAAAATATTTGCTGTCAAATGAAACTGACACAGCATTTGCTCAAAAGATTATTGATATCAAAGAAAGTAATTGTTATCTAACGCTTATTAAAAGAATGCTCGATAGTAATACGATTGTTTACAGCCACGAAGACATATTTATTAGTGCTACTGTAGTTACTAATAAAGACACATTGATGCAACAGATAAAAATGCTGACTTTAGCTGAAATTGAAGGTAAATATAATCTCGCTTTTAATCATCTTTTAAATATTTACCACTATTACTGCTATGCCAACGATCCGAAAGCTGGGGAATTAAAAAATTATAATAAAATAAATGTAACAGATTTTCTTGATGGTTTAGGCTTATCTATCAAACAACTTAACTTTTCAATGCAATTTTTTGATCGTAGAAATAAGAATAGTATATCGCATGCAGGAGAGGAATTAATGGAAAGTTGGGCTTTAAGTAAAGATGAGTATAGTAAATATAAGATTAAGTTGAATAAACTTTTAAGTAAAATTCAAGAATTGGTATAACAGAATTTGCAACAAAAATTTCGATTATTAATAATATGAATCCAACAATTAAAAATTTCTTAGAAGCATTGAATAAGATTGATAAAAGAGACTATAATACTCAACGAGTAAAATTAGTTGACGAAAACATCAATATTTACGAAGATATATTTTCTACTTATGAAAATAATTTTGTCACAAAATTGAATGAAAAATACACTGTTTTATTGGAGTTAGGAAAAATTGATGAACCAATAGAATTGATTCGCCAATTTCAAATACCAAAGAAATATGCGTATTCTTCAATGGCTGAAGATACAATACGAAACAGTTTTGAAAAAATATCCAATATACCTGATAAGAAAGTAGATGACATTAAAGAATTTTGTTTAATCCCTGATTTTATTATTCATCGTGATGAAAAGGATAAATTAGCAGCTAATCAAAGATTAATTGCAGAGGTAAAAACTGAACAAAATCTATCATATAAAAAATTTGCATATGATTTTTTAAAATTAATCATATATCTGAATAAGTTCAATTTTCAAAATGCAATTTTTTTATCAGTAAATATGCAGGCAAATATTATTGAAGAATATGTAAAGAAGTATTTTTTAGAAAGAATGTATCTTCCTGAAAATTATAATAAACTATACATCATTCTCAAAGAAAATTTTGAAAAAGAGCCTAATGTATTTAGCCTTCAAGAATTCTTTGATAACAATGTAAAAAATACTTTTTAAACACAAGAGATTAGATTTAAGTAGAAAGTTAGTTTTGCAAACTTAACCAAATCATTGTTTCATTAGGAGACAAAAAATATTAATATCTACTAACAATCTTTGTTTTAAACGTCTTTTTTCATTTTACTTCTTAGAATAGCCATATCATCACTCACTTTCTTATCCAAAATTTTCGCATAATGCTGAGTAGTCTTTATATTTGTATGACCCAGCATTTTACTCACACTTTCAATGGGAACACCATTAGACAACGTAACAGTTGTGGCAAACGTATGCCTTGCAATATGAAACGTTAAATCCTTATTGATTCCACAAACACTCGCAATTTCTTTGAGATACGCATTCATTTTCTGATTACTGAGAACAGGAAAAAGGACATTTGAATTCACACATTGCGGATGATTCTCATATTTTAAAACCATTTCTTGAGCTAAAGGCAATAATGGAACTCTGGTTGAGGTATCGGTCTTTTGACGATGGGTAAAAATCCATTGGTCACCATCAATACCGACATTAATGTTAGATTTTGACAATTGCTTGACATCCACATAAGCCAGGCAAGTGTAGCAGCTGAAAAGAAAGATATCCCGAACTTGGTTCAATCGGTCTGATGCAAATTCTTTTTCATAGATCATTTGAATTTCTTCTTTGGTAAGATATGGACGTTCCACAGCTTTAATCTTTGCTTTATAGCCCAGAAAAGGATCTTTCGTGATCCAACCGTGCGCCATACACAAACGAATGATCTTTTTGAAATTTTTGAGGTATTTCACAGCGGTATTATTTCCACATTTTCTTACACTGCGTAGCCAGAAGTCATAATCACTGATAAAACCGTGATCGATTTGCGTGATATTTTTAATATGGCCTTTTTTGTTTTTTCTTGACACCTCCGCTAAAACAAAAAACGCTGTAAACATTGATGTTTACAGCGTTTTAGCTTATTTTGGTTTCTAACCTGGCGGAGAGTGAGGGATTCGAACCCCCGGACCTGTTACAGTCAACAGTTTTCAAGACTGCCGCAATCGACCACTCTGCCAACTCTCCCTAAATACCGGCGTACTGCCGTTTTCAGTGGTGCAAATATAGGATTATTTATTGTATTACAAAAATATTTTTGGCAGCTGAAGACTTTTAAATCGAAAGGAGCTGATATCCAACAAAATATAGTATGCTTTAATTTGCAGATGCTAGTTGCTGTTGAAGTCCAGCAGTCCGTCTGCAATACATTTCCATTGTATTTTTGAAAACCCCAGGATACCGCCGAAGGCGATCATCAGGTTTCTGATCTTATCCATCAGTTTCGCATTGAAGTTGGGCGATTCGTTGCGGCCGTAAATACCTGTTTTAAGCGTGGAGCCCGAATGGGAAATAAGAAATGTGGAAGTGGCCTTTTCCGAGTAGAAGTGGGCGATATATCGATTGTCTTTTTCCTGCGGGTTACGGCATGGCCTGGAAGTGATCAGGATGCTTTCTTCGTGATCATCATTTCTATGGACAATCTTAGTAATTTCTACCCAGTCAAAGCCTTTTCCTGCCTGGTCCGGTGGTCCGGGAATGTCGATCCTGATGAAATCTCCGATCTTGGGAATGCGCTGCACAGGATTTCCGGCTGAATCATAAAGGCGGAAGTCTGCTGAACCTTTACCACAGTAACTTTTCCACTCGCCGAGGGCGAAGAAACGCTCTTTCAGCAAATGGAATTTTTCTGCGGCTTTTTCCGGACTGTCGAAATTTTTCAGGCTTTCCGTATCGTGGAAGCCTCCCCGTTGTTGTGCCGGAACACCCGATATCTTTTTAGGCTTCATATTGATTGTTTGTTTAAAATTACAAGAAATGGGCAGACTATAGTATGAGCAGGGTCACAATGATTATAGATTTTAAATTTTAGATTATGAATCTTGACAGATGATGATTAACAGACTTTAAACGACGACCTAGGAAAGAAAGGCGTTAAAAAAATAAAGGCTGTGAACATTAAGAAAATTCTTCTGTCCGAAGCGCGGCACAAGAAGTTCAAAGACAGTGCTCTTAGTTAATCCGCGCAAGTTTAGGATTTTTAGAGCACAGCGTTTATTTTTAGCTTTTCTTTCCAGTCTTGATCTTTTGTTTCTTTTGTTTGACTACGTCGAATCTTCGATTTCAAGGCAAAAGAAAAGAGGGGAATATGATTTTAGATGAGAGATGATAGACGGATAGATAAGAGACAGAGATCATGGATTTTAAATTTTAGAATAATATTTATCTTTGTGTAGGGCGGGCTGTTTCTTTAGCCTATGAGTTCATAACCCCCGGGATCATTAATTAGTTTGAATTTAGTAAAGGTTAGATTATGGCAAAAAAGAGTGCGGGTATTTTACTGTTCAGAAAACAGAGAGGGGAGCTATTTGTATTTCTGGTACATCCGGGCGGGCCTTTCTGGAAAAATAAAGATGACGGAGCATGGTCGGTTCCCAAAGGGGAAATCATAGAGGACGAAGATCCGCTGGAACGGGCGCGTACTGAATTTTCAGAAGAGACCGGAAAGGAGGTTACCGGAAATTTTATTCCTCTGAAAGCCATCACACAAAAGGGCGGGAAAACCGTTTATTGCTGGGCCGTGGAAGGAGAAATTGAGACTGCAGGGTTGTCCAGCAATACGATCATGATCGCGTGGCCGCCCAGGTCCGGAAAAATGATGGAGATTCCTGAAGTAGACCGGTGGGAATGGTTTTCGGCGGAAGAGGCACGGATTAAAATCAATCCGGCGCAATGCGCTTTCATTGATGAAATTGAAGAATCAATACAATGATTACAATTCCCGGATCATTCGGAAAGTAAGGTTGATACGGGGGCGCATAAGCTCAGAAGATTTGGCAATGCGGTGTTCCCATTCCGTCTGCAAGTTTCCTTTCATAATCAGTAAAGAACCATGAGCGAGGGAAATGGAGTGTTTCTGCCTGTGGTCATCCAGTTTCCTGAAATCAAAATTCCTTACCTGCCCCAGGCTCAGTGAAGCAATGGAAGACAGGGTTTCGGTGGCGTGCGTTTTGTCGCGGTGCCACGCTACGGAATCATGACCGTTACGGTATAAGTTCAGCAATACCGAATTAAAACGGCAATCCGTTTCATTTTCAATCCGTTTTTTGAGGTCCAGCAGCTCAGGCAGCCAGGGATGGGCGGTCACTGCTTTTTTACCGATCTGGTAAGAGGTGTCCGGATCGCCATACCAGGCGGTCAGGCGCGGAGTAACGACTGTTTTATCCCGTATTTTCTGCAACGTCTGCTCCCAAGGAACGGTATCAATCAATAATCTGATCAGCTGGTCTGCTTCTTCCCTGGCTAAAAATTGTTCCGTATAATCCAGCAGTTGATCGGGGAAACGGTAAAATTCATCAGAATTGAAAAGGCTGAGTTGTTGCATTACAAAATAGAGGCGTTACAGGTTCAAAATAAATCATAGTGTTACCGTATAAAAGTAACACTATGAGTTGTTCTTGCTTAAATCATTGACATATTGATACAATGACTGATGTGGTGTTGTTAAATGTGCAGTTTGCTTAATCAAGTGGTCTTCTTCCTGATATAAGGTTATAAAGGATCACAATGATGGCAATTACCAATAAGATGTGAACAAGATATCCTGTATCCATTCCCGGTACGATTCCTAACATACCTAAAAGCCAAACGACGATGCAGATTACTGCAACTAACCATAAAATACTTCTCATGACTGTAAAATTTAAAGTTATATATGAGGTTTATAGCATATTTTATGCCTTTTATGCCGGAGGATGAAAATGTGGTATCTGGTGAGCGAAAATTTTTATTGTTTAGATATTATATATCCGTCCTAATCGCTGTCTGGACCGGATTGCATGCGTTACTGCGATGATAGCTTTTTTTATGCTTAAAAGTTGAAAAACATGATTTCACACAGATTTCAGAATAATTCATGTGCTATTTAGTGCATAATTCATAGGAAACAGATATTTTTGCACCAGTGAATAGTTGATGGGAATTGGTAAGGACAATTATTTTATTCAATATATAAATGATCAACAAACCTTTGCACAATTTCCATATTCCCGTAATGGGATTGGCGTACACGATAGACAGCCCTATCCGTGTGGCGCAGTACGGAATATCTTCCGTCATTTCTATAATCGATGATGAGATTATAGAGAAAATGAAAAATTTTTACAGCAGGAAATTCAACCTGACGTATGCCGAGATTCCTGTGAAAGCAGACGATTACCGTGCCAGGAGGATTACGGACTACCTGAATATGGTAGATGAGATCGTTACGGAAAAGTTCGGAGCCTTTAAAGAGGACCTTATTAAGAACAGGGCCACTCTGAAAAGATTTACCGAAATGCTTCCCAACACTTCGGAGCTTAGAAAAAGCCTCCAGAGCTTTCTGGGGCAGAGCGGTGATTTCACTGCTGCCGTACGGCGCTGCATTGAGACCCACCTGAACCCGGGCAGCATTGACGTGAATATCATGACCAAAGTGGACAAGGACAATTACAGGGACCATGAACAGCTCCCTGTGATGTACAATGATGCCCATGCGTCACTCCGTGGATTTGCCAACAGCCGGTTATCCGCTTCTGTGGTGCTGTCTGCGGGCATGAATCCGAGGCTATACAGCTACATAGAAACCTTTGATGATTTTTTTCCGGATGCTAACGGACAGATCAAAAAGAAGATTATCCTGAAGGTCAGCGATTTCAGGTCGGCCATGATCCAGGGAAATTTCCTGGCTAAAAAGGGACTCTGGGTATCGGAGTACAGGATTGAATCCGGACTTAACTGCGGCGGCCATGCTTTTGCCACCGAAGGTTTGTTGCTGGGGCCTATCATGGAAGAATTCATGCAGAAAAAACAGGAGCTGATCCGTTCCGCCTATTCCCTGATGTCCGCTGCTTTGGAGCAAAAGGGTAAACCCGGACTTTCCGGTCCCCCGGAAATGAAGATTACGGTACAGGGTGGAGTAGGTACCTCCGAAGAGCATGCATTTCTGCTTGAAAGGTTCCATGTAGACAGCGTGGGATGGGGATCTCCTTTCCTGCTGGTTCCGGAAGCCACTTCGGTAGACCGTGAAACCAGGGAACTGCTGAGGCAGTCCGGAGAACATGACTTTTATGTAAGCAACCTTTCTCCGCTGGGCGTATTATTCAATACTGTTAAAGGCACCTCCAATGAACTCATCAGGACGCGCAGAGGAACTGCAAACCGGTATGGAAGCTCGTGCCCGAAAAAACTGCTGGCCCTCAGCAAAGAGTTTTCCCCTGAAGGAACCTGTACGGCGTCCAAAAAGTACCAGGATATCAGGCTTGCCGAGCTGGATTCAGAAAAGCCGCACCTCAGCATGGAACAATTTGAGAGGAAAAAGAAAACCATCACTGAAAAAGCGTGCCTGTGCGTAGGATTGGTCAATGCCGCTTATATGGAGCAGGATATGGAAGTCAAAGGCGAGGAGCAGGGAGTGGTGGTTTGTCCGGGCCCTAACCTGGCCTATTTTGATAAAGAAGTTTCCCTTTCGGAAATGGTCCGGCATATTTACGGCAACGGGGATGTGCTTTCCGTGCGCAACCGCCCGAATATGTTTATCAATGAACTTAAAATGTATGTTCAGCATCTCAGGGAAGGTATTGCAGCCTGTGGAGAAAGCCTTACCAGCGTTCAGCAGAAAAAGTGGAAAACCTTCAGGGACAATCTGTATGAAGGCATCGCCTATTATGAGGAAATGTTTGCCAACACAGGATTTTTCTGGACAGAGATCAATGTGATCAACAGGCAGCTCAGGGATTATAAGAATATGCTTGCAGAGATTGAAATCCCGGATCCGGTAAAGATGACACGGCTTTAAGAAATGGTTTCGGCTGCCGGAGGCAGCCGAAACCATTTTTATCATAGAATCAAAAGATCTTTGCAGATTTTTATTTCGGAATATGCTGATTGAGGAAGCCGGCAAGCATTTCCGTATTCCCCCCGTAATGATGGTCTCCATGGATGTGGACCATCTGATACGTTGCAGGGTTGAGTGTAATCTCATTGTATGGGAAATGGGCAAATTCAAAATCACTCAGCACCAGCGCCAGCGGAACGTCCTTCATTCTATTGATCTCGGGAATCACTTCAAAGCTGCCTTTGAATTCCTCTCCGAAATATTCCGTAAGATGGATTTTAAAATCATTGGTTTTGGAAGGTCCGATGATAAATACCTTTTCAATTTTATTTTTGAGGTCCGGTGTAAAGCGGTTATAGACAAACGCCGTGACATCTGCCCCAAAGGAAAAGCCGATAATGATAACCTTTTTGTTCTTACGGCCGTTTAGCTGCCGGTTGATGTATTTTTCCACATCAGCAGACGTCTGAACGGGGGTTTTCGTGCTCCAGAAATATGATTTGGTATCCAGGGCAAATACATCGTAGCCGAAACTATGGAGATCCCTGCCCAGGTTTTTGGAAAAGGTATTGAACCCGGCATCACCGCTCAGGTAAAAAATAATAGGGCGGGAATCATAGTCGTCATTCCATTCCGTCACTTTAAAATCACTTCCTTTTCCGCAGCCGGAGAGCATAAAGATTAAAAAAAAGAAGGGGGTTAACCGTAATAATTTCAATGTGCTGTTCATGGTTTCATTACTTTGTTTAAGGCAGCCGGGAGTAGTAAAAGGTCAAGGTCATTGTTATACACCAGGTATTTGTTTTCCCAGAGGTCAGCATATTTTTCCTTAAAATTCCTCAGGCTCTGGTAGTGCTTAAAGCTTCCAAGCCTTTCATAGGCCAACTGTAAAAGCTGCTCTGCCGTATTATCGGGTTGGCGGGCTCCGGCCATCGGAGTCATTCCCATATTGATGAATTTAAGATCTTTGGCGCGGGCGTATTCCACCAGCTTAATGATGAGCGAATCAACGCTTCCGTTAGGGGCATCCTCCTTTTTGCGGATCATGTCATAACTGCATTCATCCGGGGCGCAATGCGGGATGATATTCAGGAAAGCGACACAGCAGCCTTCCGGATCAAGGATCAGGATCAGGTCCTGGTTTCTCACTATTTCACGGTCAAACATCCCTTCTGCAAATACAATTTCCTTCTTATCCGATTCCTTCAGCCACTCGTCTGAAACCGCCTGGATCTGATCTATGGTGGCGTCTGATTGCGGCGCATACCTGATTTCCGTACGGTATCCTGCTTTTTCAAGTCCGTTGACCCCGTTCCTGATGGATTTCCGCTCTTTCCCGGAAAGGCTGAAATTTTCAGCATCCAGCAATGCATCCTGACCGATGAAGAGTTTCTGTTTCCCGGAAGACGGAAAATAGGAGAGTCCGTCTTCGCCGATCCTGTAATAGCAGGTCTTAAGGCTGTTCTTGCGGCAGTAGCTTTCAAATTCTTCTATCACGGTCACTTTATCTTCTGGAGCGCATACCGGTTCTTCGAGCACAACGGCAAATCCGTTGGCCGTCCGGAATGATACAAAACCATCCGCTTCTTCGGAAAAGAAAAACTGTTTATCCTGGGCCAGTTTGAAATAATCCAGGGATGAAGCACCATATTCTTCCACCAGGTTTTCGGCATCTTCGTATTTTTCGGTGCTGCCATCAGTACCTTTATGGATATTGCTCCTGTACAGCGAAAAAATAAGGATCATCCAGGAAAAGGCACCCAGGATAAAGTTCAGATTCTGGAAGTCCCTGGCAAAGCCTGTGCGGGCCACCAGTCCGGAATCGCTGAAGAGCAGGAACGTATGAAGGGTATAATAAAAAGCTTCCTCTTTGGTGAAATCGATCCCGAAATGGGATTTACTGATAAAATAAAAGCTCAGGTAATTGAAGATGAAAATAGCTGTAAAAATGCCCGTAAACCATCCGAACCCGCGCTGAAGTGAAATCCTTTTTGTCCTGAGGATATATTCTTTACGGCTGTAAACCAGCAGTCCTAGTGTCGCCAGCGCAAAAAGGGCCTCTTCGTAATCCAGGGCTTTGGTCAGGTTGAATACCACAGACATAACCGTAAAAGCCACTGCGAAATACCAGGCCCTGCGGGTCCCTTTAAACAGATGGGCGGAAGTAACCAGTAATAGAACTCCCGCAATCAGTGTCAGCGTCTTGGAGAGATGGATAACGTCCAGCGGCAGGTACCCTTTGATGATATGAAGCCGGTCTGCGAGGGCAGGCGTAATCACCGACAGGATATTGATGATACCGAGAAAAAAGATCATGACCACCGGGATCATCCGGGCCAGAAGCTTCCTTCCGCTCCAAAGATAAGCTGCAATACCGGCCAGTAAAGGAAGCCAGAATTCAAACAACCGATAGAGCAACGTAATGCCCAGACCGTCCGCATGCTGGTATCCGAAGCTGACCAGGATATAGGTCAGCGAGAATTCCACAGCACCCAATCCCCGTAGGAAAGGCGAAATGATCATCAGTACAACAGACACGATGTAAGAAATGGCCGCTGCGGAAAAAGAGGCAGGCGTGCCTAATGCATACATCGCAATAAGCAGGTGAAAAACCCCGCAGAATTCTATCCCTACAGAAATCAGCACGGTCATCCGGAAACTTTTACGGTCTATTTCACTGCTGAATATTTCCTCAGAAGAACGGATCAGCTTAGGGAATTTCCGCTCCGTAAACCGGTATAATGCATTTTTTTTCCTGAATGAAATAAAAACACCATATAACGCGAATACCAAAATACCCAGAACTGCAATCCCGGACCAGCTGCTGCTGAAATTTTTATTGATGAACAGTGCGTAGACCATCAGTGGAAGGCCAACGACAAGAACAGTCAGCAGCCCTACAAAACCATATACGGCACTTGCCTGGTGGATAGACGCTGTATTGTACCCTTTGGTCCTGATGTTCCTCGGAAGATAAGCCAGGGAACTTACGCCTCCGGCCGGCAGGAAAACACTCAGGAAATTACGTTTCAGGAACAAACTGACTGCTTCCGGCAGTTTCAGGGCCAGCCCGGCACTGCGGAAACTGGTCACGTACATGAGGCCCTGAAGAATAATATAGATAACGGACAGCGCGATACCGGCCAATATCCATTCCGTCCTGGAATTTTTAAGCTGCGGTCCTATGGAGGCAAGCTCATGCCTTTCACTCCTGAAGAAAACAAAGGCAAGCAGTAAAACAACAAAAGCCAGCAGCTCTTTCCAGCGGATCTGCCTGAACATTGCCGACAGTTTGAATTTTTTCATGTACAGTTTTTTTATCTGTTCTTATTTGAAGGCATAAAATTAAATAAAATCCGAAGACTTAGGGATTAATTTTTTAATGCTGAAATGTTTGCCGTCAAGTATTATACCAGCTTCACAACTGCAATCAGATACTTCATTATTTTAATATAATTATATTATAAGGTATTGAATATTATAGCGTTATTCAATCGGTTTGATGGAGTTGAATGAATTTTTCTATAATGCGAAATCTCCGTATTGTGATGTTAAAATATTGTGTACATTTAAATACATGTATTTTTTCACAGTACATCAACCATTAACAAACTAATTATCATGAGAAAAAAATCATTAATGAATGCAGTTTTTGCATTGATGACAGGGCTGTTTCTATACAGCTGTCAGCAGAATCTGGAAGAACCTGCCAAAGAAGACCCGCAAAACCCGGCTGCCTCATCCATGAAAGCAGCGTCTGATCCCAGAAAGATGCTGAAATTCAGCAGTGTGGACGAGTACGATAATTTTCTATCGAATACGGATTTCAGGAACGATAAAATAGCCAATACCGATTATTCTTCGCTAAGAAGTTCGCTGGATGAATTCGATGCCAGATTTAAGTCCGCCGATACGGTGGACATAGACCAGGATCCGGCAATAAAGGATACCATCTATGAAGACTTTGAGCTTTTACCTCTAATCCTGAACCGCGAGAAGCTGGTGCAGATGGGCGGTTACATTGTACGTGTGGATGTGCCGGCAGAAAAAGCATATGCGATAGATGCCGGTAATGCCAATGCTGTAAGCATTCTTCTTAATGACCCTGGAAACAGCGCGGTGAAGCCTTTCAGTACCAAAGAAGAGATGATCAGCTATCTTTTCCACCTTATTTTCTGTAAAGACCGTTGGGCATTATATAAGAACAGTACCACCAATACCTATTGCAACAGCAGGAAAAGAACCAGAAAGATGCTGTCTTATCAGCATGCAGGGATTTATTTTGAACTGAAAGCGGAAGCAAGGGCACAGAAAAGATGGTTCATCTGGTGGAATGATTACAGCCAGTACCCAACCATTCCTTATGTATCCTATACATTTACCCAAAGATGCGGATATACCCAGAGTTGGAGTGGAAATCCGCTGAATTTCGGACCACAGTATATCCATAATGGTAACAGGGCATCTTTTACTATTTATAAAGGATGGAAAGCTCTGAAAACCTATAATTTAAAAGCTACGATCGGAGGATGCTGGGGCAACCAGACCTTCCAGATCCAGGATTAACAGGTATTTAAAAATGAAAGAATACATGAACTGCCTTAAGAGATTAGGGCAGTTTTTATGTTTTAAAAAGTATTTAAATGGTACGTCACTTGAGCAACACACCGATTTCGGCGGCTGTCATTCCGGATCCGGACAGGATTTCAGTGGCTTTGAAGCGGATGAAGCGGGCTGAAGCCGGCTTTTGAAAGATAACGACCTGTTCAACCGGGTTTGCTTTAATATTTGAAAATTCTCCGTCTGCCGTTTCCTGCCACTGCACGCTATCTTCACTGGTCTCGATACGGTAATGGGTAACGGTACCGGAATTATCTCCGTCCTGTCGGGGCAGGTAAGTAAAGGCCTTTATGTTCTGTTTCCGGCCCATATCAATCACCATTTCAGAAGGCATGGATGAAGCCTGGCAGAACGTTTCCGGGCGGTCATCAATCGCATATTCAGCAGGATTTTTTTTACCCGGATATTTCGGCTGAACCATTTTCCATGCGGTTTTCACCGGGCCTGCCTGGAGGGAAGCCATCTGGCTTTGCTGGCGTTCGTCTACTGCCAAAGCCTTTACCAGGCCGCCCTCAGGTAAGCGGAACGGCTTACGGTAGGGTGAAGAAGATGGAGTAGGTGGGCTGCCATCCAGCGTATAGTAGATTTTTGACCCCTTTGGTAAAGATGTGATGCTGATTTTTCCTTCGGGACTTCTTGTAATCACCGGTTTCCTGAGCAGTTCCGGCTCATGATACAATCCGAAATCACTCAGCGCAACGGCTACAGGAGATTGGGTGATGGTAAGCCTGATCCCGGAAGCAGTAACTGAATGCTGCAGCCGGATGAGCCGGTTCGCACCGATGCTTGTCGCAGCAGCGATCTTTTCCCATTTCCCTCTGGTAAAAGCTTCGATGGTAAAAGCTTCAATACGCTGGCCCAGCCTGATATTTTCCCGCAGCCGGATAACATTGAAAGTGGTTTCGGCGGGGAGGGTCAAGGTAAGCTCCGGGTTGGTTACCTGGTCATCGGTGGCCCAATAAGAATACCGGTCATCATCCAGCAGGTTCTCCGGACCGTACAGGGAAAGATTATTCCCCCGGGTATTGCTGGCGGAAAGGGAAGCACCTGCCGCAAGGTTTTTGGAAAAGGTCTGATGGAGTATGTACCCGAACTGCTGAAGCGAGGCCACATCTTCAGGATCCAGCTGTCCATCAGGGTTGGGAGACAATCCTAAGTCCAGGTTGGCCCCGCGGCCCACACTTTTGTAATAAAGGTCGAGCAGTTCATCGGGTGTTTTTACGCGGCTGTTTTCACGGGCGTGGTAAAACCATCCCGGGCGGAGGGAAACATCGCATTCGGCCGGCATCCAGTATTTTCCGTTCCGGGTCCCTTCCGTGCCCAGTTGATATTTTGTAAAGCCGTTGGAGGGAAGCCGGCCTTTTTCCGGAGCCTGAGGTTCGTAGGTAGCCCAGCAGGTTTCGCCGGCATGGCCTTCTTCATTTCCTACCCACCGGACATCAGGGCCCACATCACCGAAGATGGCCGCTCCGGGCTGTATGCCCCGGATAAGCGCCCAGGTGGTTTCCCAGCCATAATAGGATGAACGGTCTATTTTTCGCGTTTCGCGGCTGCCGCCGTAATAGCCGTCGCCGCCATTGGCACCGTCATGCCAGGAAATGAAGAGTTTCCCGTAATTCGTATACAATTCTTTGAGCTGCCTGCGGTAAAGATCAACGTATTCCGGTTTGCCGTAATAAGCACTGTTGCGGTCCCAGGGAGAGCAATAGAGGCCCAGCTTCATATCCAGCTGGTCACAGGCTTCCCGGTATTCCTGTATCATATCGCCTTTTCCGTTTTTCCAGGGGCTCTTGCGGATGCTGTGCGCAGTGGTTTCTGTTGGCCACAGGCAGAGTCCGTCATGATGTTTGGCCACGACTACCACACCTTTGAAGCCGCCTGCTTTGGCCGCTGCCACGATCTGGTACGCATCGAACCGTGCAGGATTGATGAGGGCCGGATCTTCATCCCCGTAACCCCATTCGCGGTCGGTGTAGGTATCTACGCTGTAATGGATGATGCAGTACATTTCCATTTCATGCCAGTCCAGCTGGGCCTGGGTAGGAAGGGCTCCGTAAGGCTGCGGTGCATTTTGTGCCGAACAGGGAAGCATTCCCGCCATAAGCCCGCTCAGGAAGATCCACTTTTTCATCTGTTTTCAGGGATTATATTCTGATCCAGTATGGGATGATCGATTGTAGAGAGATGGGTGTGACCGCTTTTCAGTTCGTCAAAAACAACGATTTCGTTTTTGCCTTTCTTCAGCCACGAAGCCGGCACGTAGATGGTCTGCTGTGGGCCTATCTGCCAGTACTTTCCGAGGTTATGTCCGTTCAGGAATACAAAGCCTTTCCCGAAATCCCGCATATCCAAATAAGTATCTGCCGGCTGATTCAGGATAAAAGTTCCTTTATACAGGCCGGGCTGCCCGGCTTTTTGATCAGCTGTCCGGCTGAAAGAGAAGTTGCTCACCGTATGGAAAGGGAAACGGTACATATTCCATCCCGAAACCTCCTGTCCGTCAACGGATACGGATTCTGTGATGCCATGACGGTTATCGGCAAGGTATGGACCGTAATTGATGCGGCCGTTGTTTTCTACCCACAGATCCAGGATTGCCCCGGAAGGAATGCCGGATAAAGCTACGGAATCCTGTTTCAGCCGTCGGTCCAGGGTGGTGATATACTTTCCGTTGACATAGACCAGGGCATAATCCCTGAGCTCCCTTATTTTCAGCAGTCCGCCTTTGTTCAGGGTGGTCCGGTAGAGCACAAAGCCGTACGCCTGGCTCAGATCCTCGAAAGACAGGGGTTTTACTGATTGCTTTGGTTCCGGAAGCTGACTGAAAACACCGGCATACGCGTCCAGCATGATGTCGGCAATCTTAACGGCAGGTTTCTTTGGCGGAACATCCGGAATAATCTCTCCCTTTGAAAGGTGCTTTTTAATAACATTCCTGAAGGCAAAGAATTTTCCGGTCGGATTTCCTGCTTCGTCCAGGGGAGCATCATAATCATAGCTGGAAACCTGCGGGGAATACGGGTTTTGCGCATTCATATTGGCTCCGTTCATGAACCCGCGGGTAGTACCGCCGTGGAACATGTACATATTCACGGAAATACCGGCCGACAAAAGCGCTTCGAGCGTCTTCGCAGACTGCTCCGCAGAAACGTCCGCATGTTTTTTACCCCAGTCATCAAACCATCCTGGGTACCATTCCGCGACATAATACGGTCCTTTTCCGTTGTGGTATTGGTTGATCAGTGCTTTCACCTTGGCAGGATCTTCCAGTCCGTTGACGGCCGGAAGATAGCCGGGCAGGTATCCTTTCGGCATCTGGTCTGCTCCGTCGCAGGTGAACAGGATCCCGTCAAAACCGGCTTCCCTGAATATCTTCCGGTTTAGGTCCAGGTAAGTTTTATCATCGCTGTAGGAACCGTATTCATTTTCTATCTGCACCATCAGGATGTTACCGCCATGGGTCACCTGCAGGGGAGCGAGCTGTTTGGCCAGGGCATTGATGTACCGGGTATACGCTGCCACAAACTCAGGATCGGTACTCCGCACTTTCATCTGCGGGTCTTTCAGCAGCCACCACGGATAACCTCCGAACTCCCATTCTGCACAGACATACGGGCTGGGCCTCAGGACGACCCATAAGCCTTCTTCCTGGGCTGTCTTCACAAACGCAGCGATGTCATTGTTCCCGCTGAAATCATAGGTTCCCGGGAGTTCTTCATGTACGTTCCAAAACACATAGGTGCCAATGGTATTCAGTCCCATGGCTTTGGCCATTTTCATCCGGTCGCGCCAGGCTTCATGCGGGATCCGGGCACAATGCATTTCCCCCGAGATCATCTGTAATGGTTTCCCGTCGAGTAAAAAATCGGAATCTCCCAGGGTGAAGGTATGTTTTGCCTGTTGACCGGAGCACGGCACAGCGGTACAGCAAAAAAAGAGGCTGCTGAGAATAAGGATGAGTCTGTTCATGATGGTTTATTGGCTGTTGTCCGGCCTGTATCAGTGACCGGAATCCGGAAAGCAATATACTCATATTATCGGATCCGGAACAAACATGAAAAGGTGATGTCACATAAACCGATAAAAGCTACCTGCACAGATGGTCATCCAGCCGGATTTTTTTACATTTAACTTTTAAATAAATTCTAATGATGACTGGAGAAAAAGAGGTGCTGCATTTCCTCCGTTCGCTGATGCCGTTTTCAGACGAGGGCTGGGAAATGCTCAGGCCTGAACTGATGAGCCGTGAATTCCGGAAGAATGACTTCCTGCTGGAGCAGGGCAGGATCTGCCGTTCCCTGTTTTATGTGGTAAAAGGCTATTGCAAGACTTATTATGAGATCGAGGGCGAGGTTAAAAACACGGGGTTCTTTTTTGAAAATGAAATCGTAACGAACATCAACAGTTTCGGTTCGGGGGAGCAATCCGAATTCAACATCATGGCCTGTGAGCCTTTAACAGCTGTTGTTTTTGACCGGGAAAAGCTGTTTGAGATTTCAAAACAGTCGGCGGAGGTCGAAGCGTTGGGCAGGAGCTGCATCCGGAGGTATGCCGTTAGGCAGGAAGAACTGCTGACCGTTTTTCAGCTGTATTCTGCGGAAGAACGGCTGGAATACCTCGAGAAGAACAGGCCGGAACTGGTGCAGCGGGTACCGCTTTCCCAGCTGGCTTCATTCCTGGGCGTCAGGAGGGAAACCCTGAGCCGTATCAGGAGGCGCAGGGTTTCACGGTGACCATTATGTGACGATTGTCACAGGGCGCTGTTTCTGAAAAGATCTTCCTTTGTATAAAAATAAGTTATTATGCAAAAATTAAGAAAGATCGATGAACATACCAATGTGATTACCTGGTTTGAAATCCCTATTTCAGACCTGGACCGGGCACAACGTTTTTATGAAACTATTTTAGACCTCAAAATGGTCAGGAAAGGGGACGGCGAAGATGAAGGCATTTTCTTCCCTGCCGATCCTCATGTGGTTCAGGCCACTTCGGGGAGGGTAACCGGAGTGCTGGCCAGATCAGGCAGCAACCGGCCTTCAGATCAGGGCACTATTGTTTACCTGAACGCCAGCCCGGATATTCAGGCAGTCCTGGACCGGGTAGTTCCGGCCGGAGGAAAGATGGTGGAACCGAAGCAGTTGTTTGGTTCCGTCGGATTCATTGCTGTGATTATTGATAGTGAGGGCAACAGGATCGGTCTGCATTCGGAATCATGACGTAACTTAACTGGTGTTCAGGCTGCTGTCTGCATAGGGAATGATCCGTTTTGATTAGATATGCTTATATTTGAAACAGTTTCAATGTTTATTCCGGACAGAGTATTGTAAAAACATTTCCGGAAAGTACTTGGACTGCACTTTACAATAAAAAACATACAAAAATGACACACCGTTTCAGACTCACTGTTCTGTTTGCCTTGATGATCTGCTGCCAGGCTTTCGCCCAGACCACAGATAACCTCAAAGAAAAAATACAGCAGATTATTTCATCAAAGGATGCTGAAGTAGGCGTTGCCATTAAAAGCCAGGACGGCAAGGATACTCTATCCATCAATGGCAACCGGCATTTTCCGCTGCAAAGCGTATTTAAGTTCCACATTGCATTAGCGGTCCTGTCGCAGGTTGATCAGGGTAAATTCAGCCTCAATCAGAAAATAAAAATAGGGAAGAAGGATTTATTGCTGGATCTCTACAGTCCTATCCGTGATCAGTATCCTAACGGGGTGACGCTTCCTTTATCTAAAATATTGGAATACACGGTTTCACAAAGCGACAATGTAGGCTGTGAACTGTTGCTGAAAATGATCGGCGGCCCGGAAGCGGTAGAAAAGTACTGTAAGGAAAGCGGAGTGAAAGATATTTCCATTAAAATCAATGAAGAAACCCAGCAGGCCAACTGGGACCTCCAATTCCAGAACTGGACCACTCCGAAAGCAGGCAACGAAATCCTAGAACTCTTTTATGTCAATGCCAACCAATTGCTCTCGAAGAAGAGTTACGATTTCATCTGGAAGGTGATGCGGGAAACTGAAACGGGGGAAAACAGGCTTAGGGGGCAGTTGCCCAAGACAACCGTGGTGGCTCATAAGACAGGATCTTCAGGCGCCAATAAAGAAGGCCTTACTGCAGCTGTTAATGATATGGGAATAGTCTTTTTGCCGAACGGAAAGCATTATTTCATTACTGTATTTGTTACAAAGTCCATGGAAAATGCAGAAACCAATGAAAAAATCATCGCGGATATCTCAAAAGCAGCCTGGGATTATTTTAACAAAAAGAAATAAACGGGATGCAGGCAAAATAATCTGTCCGCAGCTTTGAATAGCGCCTTATGCATCATTGATAAAAAACAGCATACCTCATTTCAGGGATGCTGTTTTTTATTGTTTACACAGCAGCTACAGAAATCTTCTCTACTTTCTCAGTTTGGGAGGTCACCATAAAGTAATACAGTCGCTGCCGGTTACATTTTTCATTTCAGTCGTGTTGAGTGAAACGGTATTTCTTTTCTGACATCAATGCTCAACCCTCTGCATTTGGATAGAAAATCCCGCCATCTGCATTCAGCCGGGCGTATTCTGCATCGACCTTCCCCGTTGCATCATAAATAAGCGCACTTTTGCTGAAAAAAATAATGGAGAGAGAAAAATTCCACGGGCTGGACCACCTCAGAGCCGTTGCCATTCTTTTGGTGCTGTTGTATCATTACCGGATGTTTGAACATCCGGACTGGATTGATACGGTGGGCTGGATAGGGTGGACCGGGGTTGATCTGTTTTTTGTGCTGAGCGGTTTCCTGATCTCCGGCCAGCTGTTCGGGGAAATCAGCCGGCATGGGACCATCAGGCTGAACATCTTTTTTACGAAACGGTTTTTCAGGATTATTCCGCCGTATGCAGTGACGCTGGTCCTGTATTTCTGTTTTCCGGTATTCCGGGAACGGGAAGCATTGCCGCCGTTATGGAAATTCGTATCCTTCACGCAGAATTATGGATTGGATGTGATTAATCAAGGGACATTTTCTCACGCCTGGTCATTGTGCATCGAAGAGCAGTTTTACCTGGTACTTCCGTTGTCCTTGTTGCTTCTGATCCGGCTGAAAGCGGTGAGGTACGTGAACTCTGGAATCCTTTTTGTACTGATTTTTACCCTGCTAATCCGGCTTTTTTTCTGGGAGCATGCTGTTGCTCCGCTTCTCGAATCGCCTGAGTTCTGGAAAGTATGGTACATGAAGCTGTATTATCCTACGTATACGCGGCTGGACGGACTGGCCATCGGCGTGCTGATGGGTTACCTGTTCAGGGTTTCATCCAGGTTCAAAACAATCATCCATAAGAATGGGAACCTCCTGACCATTACCGGAATTCTGGCTGTAACTTTTTCTCTTTGGTTTTGCAGGGACCAGTACTCAGCTCAGGCTTCGGTTTTCGGGTTTAGCCTGGTGGCGATCAGTTACGGAATCCTGGTAGCGGGAGCCATTTCGCAGTCATCGTTCCTGGGCAGGAAAGCCAATATGGTAACGTCACAATTGGCCGCCCTTTCGTATGCCATCTATTTGTCCCACAAAGGGATCATCCATCTGGTGCAGCGATTTCTTGATCAGCTTACAATCCAGGTTCCGGACACTGTTGTGCTGGTTCTCTGCCTAGTCAGCTGTATCCTGGCCGGGTTGCTGTATCGCTATGGTATCGAAAGGCCATCGGCGCAGATCAAAAATAAAATCCTTAATCAATATTTTCTATGAAAACTATTCATCTACTCATCTTCATGCTGCTGTCCGGTTTTGCGGCGGCCCAGAACTATTCCCCAGAAAAAAAGGAAATCGAAACTGTTATCCGGCAGGTTAAAGAAAGCATCATCAGAAAAGATTCGGCAGCTTTTTACCGCCTGTTCCATGAAAATCCTGTCGTCTGGATCGGTGTGGTTAAAAACAGGTCGCAGGCAAAACGGCTTCAGGCCAATCCGGCGAACAGCAAAAATTATTTCAAAGATACCTATGAGAATTTCTTCCGCTATATTATGGAACCGGGAAGAAAGGAGGAAGAATTTAACAATATCCGCATCGTCAATGATGATGTCATGGCAAGCGTGACTTTTGATTATATTTTCCATGAAGACAACACCATTACCAATTGGGGCGATGAAGCCTGGCACCTGATCAAAGCGGAAGGGAAATGGAAAATCGTGAGCGTTATTTATTCCTATGAAAATGCAAAACTTTTCCCGAAACATGAGTAAATCTGTATGGTGATGTTTTAGATTTTTTGCCTTGAAATTAAATTCGCTCGCAGATCACACGGATTACACAGATCTGAATGCAAATAAAGAATCTGCACCATCCGCGAGCGAAAAAATAAAGATAAATGACCTGACAGGCATTCAAACCTCATAGGTTTTCAAAACCTATGAGGTTTTTCTTACTGCAAAATAAGCCTGTACATAATCAATACCGGATCAGCATTCCATCTGGAAAACTTTTTCCGCAAACCTTCAAGGTTTTTAAAACCTCGAAGGTTCCTATCAGAGATCATCTGTTTCTAAACCTAACAGGTTTCCAAAACCCGTTAGGTTTTCTTACCGTAACACAAGCCTATAGAGATCAAATAAAAGATATTTCTATCAGCAAATCTTCACCATTAGCTTGATCAGCTTGTTTCGTCCTCTTCGCCTTCTTTAATTTCTAAAAAAGCCTTCCTTCGTTCCAGAATAAGAAACCCCGCATCCAGCATTTTCGTCAGATAAATATATGGGCTTACCATATTCTTTTCCGGGCCGCAGCGGTAGGCGCCGAGGGAAAAATAGACCATGCCGCCCAGAAAATAATCGAATTCCTTTACAGTGAAAGCGGTGAAAGCGATGTGGAAAACCAGCAGGGGATTGTGGTATTCTTCATCGGAAAGGGAGCCTTGCATGAGTGGTGAAATGGTTTCAGTTGAGGTACTGAGCATCCACTTCTTGTTTTTCATGCGGAGAAAATATCCGGCTCGGATGAATGACCGCATCGACTGGTGGAAATGGACAATAGCGGAAAAATCTTCGTATATAAAACCTCTTTTCTGCACGGCACACTGCATAATGGTGTTCAGCATATCTTTGGCTGTGGTGAGGTCGTTGAAACGGAAGAATGTGTCCAGCACTTTCAGGCTGGAATGTTTCTTATGGCTGTGTTTCAGCCGGTGTTTTACATTGATGGTTTCTTTTTTCATACGGATGTTTTTTGTGTTGATGGGGGTCCGGCTGAACCTACAGGTTCCCGGAACAGTTCGTTTTGTTGACTGTCCTTGTTTAATGGCAAGCTTAAAAGCAGGTTTTTTGGTATTTTAAAAAGCTTTCCTGGTGCCCTTGAGCAGAGAAAAAAGAACCGGGTAACCGAGGAATCATCAGCCGCCGGGCACCGGAAAGCAGGGAATATACACGGCTTTATCAGCCGGCACACTCTAAAAACACACATTTACACATTGATACTTTATCGGTGGGAAGGGTAGGCTTAGAAAAATTGTAGAGGCAGCGGACTGCATGGAATAAAAACGGCGTGGAGCTCTACATATCCGTACTAGAGGCACTGGTATACCTGACCACAGATAAGAGAACTCACGCCTAGGTCGTGAGCTTCACTACTTATCATCTTGTGGTCGTTTGAAAATTACCAGTTTTCTAGTACAAGATTCTAAGCAATAGCTTCTATTGTTCGTTGAAGTATCGCAAAGTTACGTTTACTGTAACTTATAATGCAAATATAATAATTTTTACAAATACAGGACTATAGTCCTTAGTTTTTTTATGTGAATTTGCATCAATTTGTATTTATGCACAATTCTCTAGACCAAATTGAACAGTATGTTATTAAAAGAATTAAAGATATCAGGGAGGAAAAAGGTATAAGCCAGACCTCTTTATCATTGGCTATTGGAAAAAGCACAAGTTATATTTCAGACATAGAAGCGCAATCAAAAACGGCTAAATACAATATTAAAAGTTTGAATTTAATTGCTATAGCACTTGGATGTTCTATAAAGGATTTTTTACCTGATCATCCGATTCGCGAAAAGAAATATGATTTTATAAAAGAGATTGAAACAAAAAAGAAATCCTGACGAAAGTCAGGATTTCTTTTTTGCTTTACGGAAACCCGTAATGATATGATCTGAAAACTGCTTACTTTTACTTTATCAATTAAAAAGTTAAATATTATGAGTACAGCAATTAAAGCCATTAAGCCCGGTCCAAAACCTGACAAAGCAGACGGAACTCCAGATGAAAGACGAAGAGTGACACCAAAAACTCAACCAAAACATCCTGATTTAAAACCGCACAAGCATAAGCCTGGAGATTCTAAATAGGTTTAATAATTAAATCCTGACGAGAGTTAGGATTTATTGTTTGCTCTATAAATTGGCTATAAAAATTACGTAAAAATACTGACTATAGATTTTACTGTAATTTTTATTTTTAAACATAAATTTTTAAATAAAAAATAATATTATGAAATATGCATTTTGGAATAATAAAGGAGGTACAGGAAAAACGAGTCTTGCTTTTCAAACAGTAACTGAATATGCAATAGCTAATCCAACAAAGAAAATTTTAGTAATTGATTTATGCCCTCAATCTAATTTATCAGAATTACTAATGGGCGGACTTCTACGAAATGGAGGAAATAATTTAAGTAATTTATATACAACAATACCTTCAACTTCAATAGGAGGATACTTTCAGGAAAGACTTTCAAGCCCATATCAAGTTCCTACAATTAACGCTACGAAATATATTTCAAATCCTAGTAGTGTAAACAATAATATACCTGTAAATATTGACTTAATTGCAGGTGATCGAATTGTTGAATTACAATCAAATTCTATTTCTGCACTATCAATAACACAAATTCCCGGTATTGATACTTATATTAAAATAATAGACTGGGTTAATGATCTAGTTGATGCGTCAAATGAAATTAATAACTATGATGATGTTTTTATAGATACAAATCCAAGTTTTGCTATTTATACACAAATTGCTCTTGCGGCAAGCGAAAGACTTATTGTTCCTGTCATGGCTGACGATAGTTCAAGAAGAGCATTAGGAAATATTTTTTCTTTAGTTTACGGATTAAATTTACCTTCAACAATTTATAATCAATATGCTTTCAATACAAAATTAATAGCTGCGAATAAAACTTTACCAAAAATACATCTAGTAATAAAAAATAGACTAACTCAGTATATGGGTCCTGCATCTGCATATGCATCAGTTTTATCATCCATTGATCAAGATATTATGAAAGTTCTTACAACTTATCCGCAATATTTCACATTTAATAATATAGCGAATGGAGTTGTTGATGTTCGAGATTTTCAAACCACTGGTGTTGTCGCTTTTGCTGAAGCTACGCCTTTTACACGCTTGACAACTGGTAATCATAATATTTTTGGTAATAATACGCAAGTTCAGCAGCAATACTTAACAAATTGTATTCGATCAATAAATACTATAGTTAATAGAATATAAATTCCAACAATAAGCTATTATCATCACATAATTAAGTTTTGTTTAATTAATAATATTGATAAGTTAAGAATTACATTTTTCAGATAGATTTGAAAATTAAACTATCCCTATCTTCAATATAGATTTATTTTAACATATTAAAAATTAATTATATGCTTGGAAATTTACCTGTAAAAGAAATATTCTTACTGATTTTAGGAACACTATCAACGTATCTTATATGGCGCGTTCAATTTCAAAAGGATAAAATTAAAAATATTGAAAACCAACTTTCTGAAAAAAAATTTCAGATTTATTCTGAATTGGTATATATCATATTTGATACAATTCATGGTGAAAAAATTGGTAAAAAAATTACTGATAAAGAATTGACACGTAGAATTTTAGAGATTAAAAAAAATATGTTTCTTTATGTTTCTGATGAAATGTTTCAATCGTTTACAAATTGGACACTTGAATTACACAAGCCTGGCAATAATGGAGTAGATCATTTTAAGAAGTACTTCGAATTAATGAAACTTGTTCGTAAAGATATGGGGCAATCAAATTCAAAGATAAGTTTAGATGACTTCATGATTTATATAATGCAGAATGAAGAAGAATATCAAAAATTTAAAACTATATATCAGTGGGATTAGTAAAAATTAAGCTCTTAATCAAAAATTCATACTATCTTAACCTTCAACAAAATAAAATTCTTCGCGTCATCCCATCAAAATATTTCCCGCGCACAATAAAATCACCGAGGTAGTCGCTTTGTTGGTTTAGTGCGTCATCGTTCTGCCCGTACATATCCTCATCGTGCCGCCGAATCCTTCCAGAGCAAATTATTAATAAGCATATTTCAGAGCAGCAGTAAACTGGAATTGCTTATTTTTACAGCCCCATTTAAAGATCCATTATGAGCTTTACCGCCACCTACTATCAGCCCGATCCGGATATCAGCGATTTTGTCAGCTGTTACTGGACGGTGGAAAATGCGGTGGCAGGAACTACGGTCACGGTCGTTCCGGATGCTTTTTTCGAACTGATCTTATCGAAAGAGGAAGGCCGCGGGTTTGAGGTTTCCCTGGTAGGGTTAGGAACCCGGTTTGAAGCCGATATAGAAATGCCGGTGACCCGGATGTTCGGGATCAGCTTCAAATTAATGGCTTCGGAATATATTTTCGGGGAGCCTATTGCAGGCATTGTGGATTCAGCAAGGGGATTGCCTCAGGATTTCTGGGGATTCTGCGAAGACGACCTGCATGATACCGGGCGCCTGATAGAGAAAGCAACGCAAAAGATCAGGCAGCTGATCCCGGACACGACCGATCCCAAAAAGAAGAAGCTGTTTGATCTCCTCTACGCATCCTACGGTGCGGTTACGGTTTCGGAAATTTCGGAGCAAACGGGCTGGAGCAGCCGGCAGATCAACCGGTACTTTAACCGGCAGTTCGGTATCCCGCTTAAATCATACTGCAATTTTTTACGGTTCAGGTCTTCTTACCGGCAGTTGAAAGAGGGGAGGCTGTACCCGGAACAGAACTTTTCGGACCAGGCCCATTTTATCCGGGAAGTCAGGAAATTATCCGGGGTCTCGCCCAAAGAACTGTCGAAAAACGAAAATGACCGATTTATTCAATTTTCGGGACGCCATCTGAAATAATTTTGCCGTAACTAAAATACAGGTTATGGTACTACAAGATAAAAAGGTAGCCGTTATCGGGGCAGGTCCGGTAGGCTTAACCTTCGCAAAATTATTGCAGCAATCCGGCGTGGAAGTCCATGTCTATGAACGGGATAAAAACCAGCACACGCGGATCAAAGGCGGCACCCTGGACATCCATCACGATTACGGGCAGTTAGCCCTGGAAAAGGCCGGGCTTTTAGATGAGTTTTACCGGTATTCCAGGCCGACACCAGAACGCTCGACCGATCAGTACGGTACTTTGCTGGAAGAAGATTATCCGGCAGAAGGCCATCTGTACGACCGTCCGGAAATCGACCGGAACGATTTGCGTACCATGCTCCTGGAACACCTGGAACCGGGTACAGTAGTCTGGGACAGTAAATTAACCTCCCTGGAACAACAGCAGGACGGGACTTTTCTGCTGCATTTTGAAAACGGGAATACAGCTGCTGCCGATGTGGTGGTAGGCGCGAACGGCGGCATGAGCAACGTCCGGAAACTGGTCACCGATGCCCAGCCCGAATATACGGGAACGGTGGTGATCCAGGGTGAAGTGCTGCAACCCGATCTTCATTGTCCGGATTTTAAACAACTATGCGGACAGGGAAATATGGCGGCCATTGCAGAACAGATGTTTGTCTTTTCCCAGACGAAAGCCAACGGGGCGCTGAATTATTACATTTCTTTCCGCCGGCCGGAACAGTGGATCGGGGAATGCGGACTGGATTTTACCGATAAAAAAGCGGTCAGTACCTATCTCGACCAGCTGTTTGCCAACTGGAACCCGGCGTACAGGCAATTGTTTTCGGCGACGGATGAATATACCTTGCTGCCGATGCGGCGCCTGCGCCCGGAAAACTGGAAGCCGCACCATAATATCACGCTGATCGGCGATGCCGCGCATGTGATGCCGCCGTTTTCAGGAATTGGAGTGAACATCGGCCTGCTGGATGCATTATACCTGTCGGAAAACCTGCTGAGCAAATCATGTTCAGACATTGATGCCGCCATACAGGCGTATGAAGAACAGATGTTTGCGTATGCTTCAAAAGCCCAGGAAGATACCGCAGAGGCTGAAAGCAGCATCCATTCTGAAAAGAGGTTTGATGAAATACGGAGGGAAAAAAGGTAGTTCGCCAGGGATAAATAAGTGAAGAAGCGACTTTCAATTGTCTGTAAGGCATTGACACCGGCTCTTTGCCTGCTGATACTATCTGAAATGGTTTTCGGAGGTCCCCGAAACCGGATCTCACTGTGATTTCGTTGTTCCGGTTTGATGCAAATTTTTGTACCCGGAACAAAAGGAATACCGGAAATGGAGTAGTGCGGTACAGGTTGCTTGGGAAAACGGCTCCATAATGTAAGCACAGAAGCAGGTAATTCCGGTCCGGCCCATCTTTTTTTGTATATTTATAAAAAACTAATCCGATGCTTACCGATTCAAACCGTTCTTATGTCGCTTGCTGAATTGCCGTTCTATCCCGTTGAATTTTGCAAAGTCCTAAAATCCAATGATCCGGACCATTATTTCAAAGCCGTTCACGTCTACAAATTCAATGCTGAAGGCATCCGCTACCTGGCCACATTTGAGGAATACCGGCACCATGTTTACGTGCTTCAGTTCTGCCTGGAAGAAAACCGTGAAACCGACGATAAATTTGACCGTCTTGCCCATGTCGGACCTTCGGTAGCAAAAAAGGTCCTGGTGACGTGCGCATCCATCGGGTTATCGATCTACCGGGAACATCCGCTGGCCTCATTCTTTTTCACCGCAAGACCGGCTGCTGATGAGCTGGGCAAAGCAGGCCGGGTAAGGAACAAACGGCTGTCCGTTTATCAACACTTTGCCGGATTTTTCTTTGATGCCGAACATTTCATTCATTCCTGTTCCGTTGAACAAGGCTCCTATTTAATCCTAAACAGAAACTACGCACAGCAGGAACCGGATGCAAGGCAGAAAATAACGGATCTGCTTGACCCCAATTAAAAAACCATCAGGAGAAAAATAATCCTCCTGATGGTTGTATGGTTATCATTCTGATGACTGTCCTGTATTAGTTGCCAAATACATTATGCAGCTCATCTACAATCCCAATGTATTGCTTTTTGATGGAATTGATGCTGTAATAGTCTTCTGGCGTCCAGTCCGGCTGCCAGCTGCTGCTGCTGAAGCTGTACACGTTCAGGTCCTTCATCTTTTTTACGGCATTCTCCAAGTGCTCATTAATATTCTTGATGGATGCGATATTGGTACTGATGCTCTGGCCCTCCCATGTGGATGAGATATCCTTAGCCGCACTGAATTTTACCGGATACAGCACGATATCGCCCTTCTTCAGGACACGCTTCTCCATATCCACTTCGAACTTGGCTGCAATTAACGGGTTTTTGGAAAACTTCGCCCCGTCGCTGTTGATCTGGTTCAGAACCATCTGGGAAGGACCGAAAGCATAAATATCCCCGGAAGGCGTCAGGAACGGAAGTACCTTTAAAAACCTGCTGAAGGCACTGTAATTATTCGGTAGGAAAGAACAGTCTTCGGTCTTGTACCACACATTGGTATACCCGGCGTTGAATTCTGTTTTTACAATGTCGTTCGCAATGGATTTTTGTCCCTGATACAAAACTCCTAATCCCAGTTCTGCACTGCGCAGGAACTTGATTTCATTCCATTTTGTATAAATTTTCTGGGCATCCGTACTCAGTTGGCTATAAGCGTTCTCAATAACACTTTCGTCATCAAAATTATCCCTGATATACCCTGCCTGCTGGCTGAACGATGCGGCAATCTGGTTGAACGGGGACATTTTAAAATTGGAAGCCGATATTCCGCTGGCATCCAGCATATAATATGTTTTACCCAGGGAAAGGAAATCCTGGATCATGGATTGTTTTTTCAGCAGTTCCTGTGTGGAGCTCAGGTCATCTATGGCATTCAGGTACCCGGTGGCCATCCATGGGAAGAGGTCCGGCCAGTTGCTGATCCATACGCCGAGCACGGTATAGTTGTCGTCCTTTTTCCCCAGCTGGATTTTTTCTGTGGCTGCTGCTGCTGCTGCTGCTGATGGCCTCATAACCCTGAGCTCGTTGTCGAGCGCCAGTGCTTTCGGGGCCTCATTTTTTTTCAGCACATCAAGATTGTTGTTGGCGACTTCTTTTTTAAGATCATCAACCGGTTTCGGATCTGCTTTCTTCTCGGAGCGTTTCAAAAACTCCTCTATGGTCAGGTCTTTTTCCTTCTTTTTCGCTTCCTCGAAAGCGGATGTCTTTGCCAGGGCATCCAGGTTGGTCAGGTTCTTGATTTCGTTGACCTTCTCGGTCACTTTAGCATCCTTTTCCGGTGTTTTGAATTCCGGTATTTTGGGTGCATTGGCTACGGCGCTTACCTGCGGTGCTTTTTCCAGCAGGCTGATCGAACTGATGTCGCTGAATGCCTTGCCTTCCACCACCTGGCTCCAGGCAGCAATCTGCTGCTGCACACAGCCGCCGCTTGACCAGGAAGATGTGGTCACATTCACCTTTGATTCCCTGCGGGAATTGCTTCCGTCATAAGCCGCTTCTACCGTGATCGCCTTTCCGACTCCTGAATAGGTAAAGTTTCCTTTGGTGCCGTATTTCCAGCTGCTTTCCCCTGATGAGCTGATCATTTCCAGGGATACGGTTCCCATACCTCCCCAGACTACGCCTACCACCATACCATCGCCGTGTTTCTGGAAGAACAGCTGGACCGATTTTACCCATGCATTGACCAGGCTCACAATCTCCGGATGTGCAGCCGGGGACTGCATAACAGTTAAAAGATTATCGGAACCCAGTTTCTTCATCAGGGCATTGTAATTGTCCAATGCCTGCAATGCCATCTGCTTAGGATTGGCCTGAAGCGAATTGATCAGGTCCTCTGCTTTTAAATCGTTGAAATTAATGTATTCCACTCCGGACAGCATCTGCACATTGTAATTAACGGCTACTTTTTTCGTCAGTTCTGCGGCTGAATTACCTGCATAGACCGATAAACCTGCGTTAATGCTGGTAAGTCCGGAAATACCGTATGATCCGGATACGCCTACCGAACCCTGGTTCAGCCGGTCTGTATAAACGTAGGAACTGCTTCCGGTCATCGTTTGTTTTACCTCCTTGTCCGGAACCATTTTGGTGATGTCCCCTTTGATGACAGAGGTGAGGAAACGGCCGGTATCACTTTTTACAATGCTTCCGATCTCAACGGCGTAAAAAGGATTGATGGTCCCGTTTGAACTTTTTATATTGCTCATGATTATTATTGTTATTAGTTTTAGAAAATAGATTCAATTGATTGATTTTGCAGGGACCTAGAGTTTAATACAGCTGATGGTTACATTACCGATGGCGCCGGAGTTTTTATTGCCGCCCTCCCTGTTCGAATAGTAAGATTTGTCACTGGCATCCTGGGTCCAGCTGAAGCTGTTGTCTTTTTTGCCCCACGGGCACTCCCATACAAATTTCCCGATCTTGGTATCCCCGTTATACAGCTCGAAGCTTCCCTGCGTGCCGGAAGAGGCGTCTGACCTTCCGCATGAGCAGATTGACGCGCTCTTGCCTGAATCCACAGTAATCCTATTGATATCATCAGTGCTGATTTCTTTATCCTTATCACCTTCCTGATAGAACTTTCCCCATTGTAAAGTTGCATTTTTTACTGTTAAAGTCATATTTTCCGATACGATCTTAACTTCAATCCATTGTGCGTATGCCATAATTTGTAATGTTTTAATTCCTGTTTTGTTTTTTCAGGAATGTTGATCCGTTTTTTCAAGTGGGAGCTGCTCCACCGTATGGTTAATTGTTTTTGTTTGTCCGTGAACCATTATCACCGCCTTACGGAAGCGATGACGCAGTCATCTGATTATTTTTATTTCTGCCGTATTAAAATGCCGGTTTTAGCCGTACCTGAAAGATCTGACATAAAAATTAAAGGGTTTCATTTTTAAGGACAGCACCTGTAGGGCTGTACACGCAATGCCTGTATTTGGTATCATCTGGCCGATTAGGAGTATGACCGTCCGGAACCGTCCGGCAGCCGGATAGGGTTGAGTGAAAATAGAGGCCGGTATTGATTTCCGGAAGTTGTGTTGCTGGGAGGATTTCCTGTTGAGGTGTTCTCAATGAGCCCTGGATACACCTGTGGGCAACAGGGTGGGTTAGATGTGTTGTTTTCATGGGATAATTAGTTTTTATACATATTCCTGTAGATATATCTTTTACAGGCAGGACCATTGGTCTGTGGTTATTTGTTTTATTTCATTTCGGGTGGTCAGTCCGTCTTTTGACCGGTAGTTTTTAAATACGCTCTATTATTTTTAGGTAGGGCTGCCTATGTCAACGGATATATTGGCTGCCCGTTCCCTAGCTTTGGATCTTACTGGTGGTCAACCGGCATTGCTGCTATGTCTTCGTCGGCAGATCCTGATGGTCAAATTTAAATATTTTTTCGGTTTAAAGGATATAAACCTGTTTAAACTTTTGTTGATATTAAAAAATAAAACAGGATAGGCATGGATAATGAGGATCATCTATATTGGATTTAGGGTGTCAGACCCCTTCCCGGAGGTTTTTTTAAGCGGCCTGTAAGGCATTTCTGTATTGTAAATCCTGTTTCAGATCATTGCATCGAACCCATGTGTTCCTGTGGATTCCATTACAGGGATTCATGGTTTGCATCCTGAAAATGCTTATGGCCACATTAAAAAAGTAATTTTGAAATTACAGCCTGTCATATTTGTTCATGTATTTTTAATATCGTAATATTGCGATATAAAAATATGCGTTATGGGAATCACTAAAACAGAAATTTATACGGACGGGCAGAATAAGCTGGCTTCGCTCCTCAAAGTTTTAGGGCACCCGGCCAGGATAGCCATCCTTCAGTATATCATCAGCCAGAAGGCATGCATCTGCAATGACCTTGTGGAAGAACTGGGATTGGCACAGGCTACCATATCACAGCATTTGAAGGAACTGAAAAACCTGGGCATCATCAAAGGATCTATTGAAGGCAAATCTGTTTGCTACTGCATTGACGAGAACATCTGGAAAGAGATCCAGAAGGAGTTCAATGCCTTTTTCAATCAGGAAGTAAAAGTAAATCAATGCTGTTGAGGGCATTTTTTTAAGTTTTTATATCGTTATATTGCAATATGACATATTGTAAAACATAATCAATAAATATATCAATGACTATGACATTATCAGAAATCAAAGCCATTCTGCCCACCCTGGATCATGTTGAGTTCCAGCTTGAAAATGGAATATATGTTCCGGAGCATTTCCATGTGACAGAAGTTGGTATGGTAACCAAACATTTTATAGACTGCGGAGGTAAGATCAGAACTGAAAAATCAGTCAATTTCCAGTTGTGGAACGCCGATGATTTCGAGCACCGGCTAAAACCGGGTAAACTCCTTGATATCATTCAGCTGTCTGAAGAAAAGCTGGGCATCCAAGATGCCGGAATTGAGGTGGAATACCAGACCGAGACAATAGGGAAATACGGTCTGGAATTCAACGGAAAGAATTTCCTGCTGAAAAACAGGCAGACGGCGTGCCTGGCCGGGGATGCCTGCGGTGTCCCTGCGGAAAAACAGAAGGTAAAATTATCAGACCTGAGCAAATCCCGCTGCCATCCGGATTCCGGCTGCTGCTAAACCCTATTGTTATGGAAATAAAGACCATTATCCAAGACCATTTTTCCGAAGTAGCGGAAATCTACAGACAGGGACTGGCTACCGGGATGGCTACCTTTCAGAACGAAGTGCCGTCGTGGGAAGAGTGGGACGGAGCCCATCTTGCCTTTTGCAGGATTGCGGCAAGCGAAAACAATAAGATTCTGGGGTGGGCAGCCTTAACACCCGCCTTGGCCAGAACCGTATATGCAGGTGTAGCTGAAGTAAGCATTTACCTCGCAGAGGAAGAAAGGGGAAAGGGGATAGGCACTCTGCTATTGAATAAGTTGATTAAGCAGAGTGAAGCCAACGGAATATGGACGCTACAATCCGGTATATTTTCAGAAAACAAAGGCAGCATCAGGCTGCATGAGAAATGCGGTTTCAGGCGCGTAGGCTACCGGGAGCGGATCGCAAAGAAAAACGGGATCTGGAAAGATACGGTATTGATGGAACGCAGAAGCACAATAGTCGGGACAGACTAAACAGACACTCAATCAAAAAAACAATCATGTACCCAGCATTATCAGAAACCATAGCACAATTACAGGACGTTAAAGAAGAACGTAAAACTGTATTGGAACCTCTGGTCCGCTTTATACAACAAAAAGTAAACACCCGGCAGGCTGTGAACCTTAATTTCATCTGCACCCATAATTCACGCAGAAGCCATTTGGCACAGGTATGGGCACAGGCAGCAGCAGCCTGTTATGGCATCCGGAATGTCTGCTGTTATTCAGGAGGCACGGAAGAAACGGCTTTATTTCCTAAGGTTGCGGAAACACTGGCCGGTCAGGGATTTGAGGTTTTTAAAATCACGTCAGCAGATAATGCTTTATACGCCATAAAGCATGCAGGCAACGCTTTACCTGTCATTGGGTTTTCCAAAAAATATGACAGTCCTTTCAATCCTGTATCGGGATTTGCCGCTGTGCTTACCTGTTCCCGGGCAGACGACAGCTGTCCTTTTATTGCAGGAGCCGAAGAAAGGATACCGGTTACTTTTGAGGATCCTAAAAGTTCAGACCATACCCAATGGCAATCGGAAGTATATGCAGAAAGAAGTTTAGAGATCGCATCGGAAATGTTCCACGTTTTTTCCTCTGTTAAAAATAACCTATGCAGCAAAGACTGAAATTTACGGACCGCTACCTGACTTTATGGATCTTTCTGGCCATGGCAACCGGGATAGGACTGGGTTATCTCTTTCCGGATATCTCAGGCCTCATCAACAGCCTGTCGGTAGGGACCACCAATATTCCTTTGGCGGCAGGGCTGATTCTGATGATGTATCCGCCGCTGGCGAAAGTCGATTACACGCTTCTGCCAGATGTGCTGAAGGACAAAAAAGCAATCGGTATATCGCTGCTGCTTAATTGGGTCATCGGTACAATGCTCATGTTCGGGCTGGCTGTTCTGTTTTTATGGGATGAACCCGGTTACATGACAGGCCTGATACTGATTGGACTTGCCCGGTGCATCGCCATGGTCATTGTCTGGAACGACCTGGCAAAAGGCGACCGGGAATACGCTGCCCTGATGGTTGCTTTGAACAGCATCTTCCAGGTGCTTACCTACAGTTTTCTGGTCTGGCTGTTCATCAATGTATTGCCGCGAAAATTGGGCCTTGCCGATTTCAATGTCAGGGTGTCTGCAGAAGAGGTTACGCAAAGCGTACTGATCTATCTGGGCATTCCTTTCCTGGCGGGTTTTATGAGCCGTTATCTCTTTATCAGATCAAAAGGCAGCGAATGGTACAACAGGAAATTTATTCCCAGCATATCACCTGTTACTTTGTATGCTCTGCTTTTTACCATTGTCATCATGTTCAGCATGAAAGGGAACCAGATCCTGGAATTGCCCATGGATGTGCTTAAAGTAGCCGTACCGCTCATGATTTATTTCGTACTGATGTTCTTCGTATCGTTCATGGTCAACAAATCCCTGAAGATCCCTTATGCTAAGAACGCGGCCATATCATTTACTGCCACTGGCAATAATTTTGAACTGGCGATAGCTGTGTCTATTGCTGTTTTCGGTATTCATTCCCAGCAGGCATTTGTGGGCATCATCGGACCTTTGATCGAAGTTCCGGTGCTGATGGTGCTGGTCAAGGTGAGCTTATGGTTAAAAGAGAAGTTTTAATATGGTTGAGGTATTTGAACCGGAAAAAAGGTGATGGTAATATCGGCAGCAGCATCAGTTTTGAAGGTAATAAAGTCTGGCTTTTTTAGACCTTTCCATTTTTTCTCATAACAGTTTCCGTTACTCTGTTAAACCAAACCTTGTCTGATCCATTTTTCACGCTGCCCGCTGGGTGATGGTCTGATTCAGGTTGCAGGACTTTGGCTTTGAGTACAACCTATCCGGGAAAAATTGTAGCAGGGCATTTCCTGTTGCGCAGTTTAGTAAAAGTCGCCGTACGTCTTCACCGGGAACCTCACTGCACTTTCAGCCATTAAATCTTCAACAGGGCGGCCGGAAATTTCTTCTGTTAAATGATCTGTAGGACCAAAGCCGATTCTGTGGGCTTTTCCTGTTATTATTTCGTGAAAAACATGGTCACAGAAGTCTTCAACCGGAACACCGTGACTGAGTCCCGGTCCCGCTAATGCGGTCTGCACAGCCGGCGGAACCAGTTCGATAACTTTGCACCGGGTGTTGGATAATGCATGTGCCAGGGTTAATGTATAGCTGTGAAGCGCTGCCTTGCAGGCGCTGTATATGGGCGCGAATACCTGCGGGATATACGCTCCGCCCGATGTGACATTGATGATCATCCCGGGCTGATTGTTTTTCAGGATCTGCGGTATGAGAAGATGGTTCAGGTGGACAGGAGCCGATAATAAAATATCTATTTCTTCCTGTCTTTCCTTCCAAGGCGAATGATCCTCAGCAAGGGCTGTTCTGCGCTGGATGCCCGCGTTGTTAATCAGGATATTCAGATTTCCGAATTGCTCCATTACATGCTTTGCGAGCCATTCGCGCTCCTCCGCCTTACCGATATCATTAACAAAGGTAAGTATGCCCGGATATTCCCGGGCTAGCCGCTCCAGCTTTCCTTGATTCCTTCCGGTAACCATCACCTGGCTTCCTGCTTTTAAGAAACGTACAGCCAGTCCTTTTCCGATTCCGTCACTGCCGCCGGTGATCAGAACCTTTTTTGTCTTTACATCCATAACTGAATAGTATTTTAAGGCAAAGGTATAGAGGCCGTCCCGGAAAAAATGGTCATGATTTAAGTATTTCAAATGTCTTCGTAAAGGGACCGGCGATAAGACTTTGGGGTCTCACCGGCAAACCGTTTGAACCATTTGGTGAACTGCGAAGGATCGTAGGACAGCATATAGGCGATATCCTTAATGGCCAAATCTTTATCGGAAAGAAGTTTCTTCGCGGTTTCCAGTATTTTCATCTGATAGATGCCACACGGTGTTTCACCCGTTACCTGTTTGATGGTATGGCTTAAATGAGTAGGATGAATACACAACAGCCCGGCAAACTCTTCGATTTCAAACATAGTTTCTTCTTTTGCGCTTACTAAGTCAGCAAGGTGTTTATCAATTAATTGGACAAATGATTCCGTAATGTCTGTTGGCCGGTTCATTAATGTATTGATTTTTATGTCTGGAATGTGAAGTTAAATATAAAGATTAAAGTTTACAATTTTTGTGTGAGAGGCATCTTAATTCTCATCATGTCCGTCCATATCAATGATCTCAGGTAATTCCCGGTTTGCAGCACATCATTGTACAGCATTTAATCTGCCATTTGTTCTCCCTTCTGCAGGTAACTGACATCACCAAAAGTTTCCAGCGTAAATTGGCCGTCTTTGTATGTTACTTTGGATACAGCTGCATTGGCCATAGCTCCGCCGGCAGCTTTTTTACCTGAACTATCCAGATCGGAAAGGAATATGCCCAGCGCCATGCCATGCCCGACAACCAGGATATTGCCCCCGCCGTTTTTCTGCTCTTTCTGTGCGATCTCACGGATGGCAGATTGTCCCCTTGATTTGACCTTGGCATAATCTTCCGCTATCCCCAACGTGTCGAGGGCTTTAAAGGCAGCCAGCACATTTTCAATGGTTTCATGTTTGGTTTTCAAGGCTTCAAAAAGCTCTGCCGAGGATTTATAATGTAAATACAGGGCTGCGTCTGTCCACATTTTTGTATTCTCGCCACCTTCGTAACTGCCAAAGTTGGTCTCACGTAAATCGGCTACTTCATGAACGGTCAGATCCTGCTGCCCTTTGCTGTCAAGCACCAGGCGGGCCGTTTGTCTCGCACGTCCCAGGTCGCTGGAATAGGCTGACTTGAAATTGATTTTTTCGCTCCTGAGCCCTTTGGCCAGGTTTCTTGCACCTTTGATCCCTTCCGGGGTCAAGGGAGCGTCTGCCCATCCCTGTACACGGTCCATGGTGTTGAGGATGGTTTTGCCGTGGCGGACAAAATAGAATACGACCGTATTGTTCTGACCGCGTTTCGCAGCCTTTTCAGACTGGCCGGATAGGCAGGTATGGAATACCATAAAAAGAAGGGTAGGGATGAACTGTAATTTTTTCATGTTGTTTATAATTATTTTATTTAATCATTTAATCATTTAATCATTTAATCATTTAATCATTTAATCATTTAATCATTTAATCATTTAATCATTTAATCATTTAATCATTTCTTCTGATAAGCAACGGAGGACGATTACCGGAACGTTTGTCCGTATAAAGCGCTCTGAAGATGTAATTGACGTGAAATCTTTTCTTTTCCTTATAAAGGGTTAAAAACAGATCGTCGAGAATAAACTTGCTGTTCATCAGATCGGGGTTAAAACTTAATCCGTGTTTTAAATTCTACTGTTAAGGGACGGATATATGTTCCGGCCAGCGGCTGACTGTACAAAGCCCTTGCCTGTTCAAGGGTCGTGGTATTGGTTCCCGAAATGGATCCCTGAGCCCCGCTTTGATTTAAAAGGTTGACCACACTCACAGAAAAGTCTATATTTTTGTCGTATTTGAAATTGATGCCCGCGAAGGTCTCCCATCTTCCGGCAAATATCAGTGTGTTGGGATAATTGGCGAATTCTTTACTGAAATACCGTGCGCTTGCCCACAGTTTATACTTTCCCCAACTGTAGCTCGGGCTCAGTTCCACCAAAGTTTTCGATACACTGCGTGCGATATTTCCGCTGTTGCTGAAATGTTCACCAAAAACGTCAAATTCATAATTTTCATATTTTGGATTCTGGAACGTCAGCAGGGCCTGCATTTCGAAGCCTTTGAACGGTTTCATTAAGATATCGGTGGTCCATCCTAACGTATTCACGTCATAACTGATGGTCTGCTTTTCGGTGGTTACGGAACCATCGCTTTCTTTCTTGTTGAACGTCGAATTGTTTTTAAATTTTGTCCGCGATATTTTGGTAATCTTTGAGATCATATTGATCACCGGATGGTTGAAGTAGATACCGAAAGAACCGCCCGGGATCTGGGAGGTCTCAATATTCGGGTCATCAGCTCCGGCAAACATGCTCAACCTTCCTGCCTGCTGGATGTACATAAGGTCGGCAAGCAATCCCAGACTCATCGGCTTGCTGTCAGTCCCCAGATTCGGAAATGCTTTATAAACGGCTTCAGCGGTCCCGGTCATATTCAGCCAGTCTTTCTTTACAGGACTTGTGTTTCCGGCGACCCAGCTTTTTCCGGCTTCAGCCCTGTTCTGTGCAGGATACCAGTCACCGTTGATCCGTTGCCACTCGGCCCGTGCACCGATTTGAACCGTTAATTTGTCATTGATGTTCCATTTGTCGGTAGCTACAACTGCCAATTTGTTTTCCCAGCCGTTATAATACTGCATTGCCCGGTTGTAACTTCTGTTTCCGTATGGGTCGGTGGCCGGCTTCCAGATGTTCTGGCCTGTAGGATTTCCATCGGCTCCGGTCTCTGCTGCGTACTGCTCGTAAATCAGTGCTCTTGGGTTAGGCTCTACCGAAAACTGATAACTGTAGGTTGCAGTATTTACCTGATTAGCATTGTAATACCAATTGTGGAGGCCTACCATCCATTCGTGGGCCTGGCTCTTCTTAGTCAGTTCAAAACGGCCCATAATGGTGTTCTTGACTGACTGGGGAGAAAAAAGCATGAGCGCATTCTGGACATTTCCGGTGTAAGGAGCCGCAGGATGATCAGCGTAGAAAAACCTCCGGTCCCCGATCTTTGGTGATTCACTGGTAGAGGCTTGTGTAATATCCGTATAATAAGGATTGTACGTTCCGGCATCAGCATATTGGTACCGAACCGTATAGTCCAGTTTCATTCCATTGTTAAACCGATGATCACCAAGAATATCAATAACATGAGACCGGCTTCCGCTGTCTTTCATGGCATCCCAGACCACGGCATTTCCGGTTAACGGATCGATGGCATGAATCAATCCGGATTGCTCCAGATAAGAATCTTTTCCGATCCTGAAACCGGGCAGAGCAGTGACCTTGCCATTTTCGTGATATATATAAGGGCTTTGCTTGATCGTGATCGCGCTGCTGTTGGCAAATTTATACTGCACGCCGATCTGTCCTTTTTTGTATTTTTTGTTCACAACCAGCTTAAAGATCTTTGTATCATCCAGAAAAGTTGCGACATTCGACCTGAATGTTCCCGGATCAAAATTTAAAAATGCGGTTGCTGAATAATACCAGTTGTTTTTAAGCGGCCCGCTGATGTTGATATCACCCCGAAGCAACCCGAACGAGTTTGTGGTAAAGCTTACTGCACCTTTGGTTTTTTCTGTCCCCCGATTAGACCAGGTACTCACGGACACGCCCACATCACTGGCAAAAAGTGCCGTATTCTGTACGTTCAATACATCAAATTTACCAATACCGTTATCCTGCCGCCACACCGCTGTAGGCATCTGGCCCATGAAATCATACGATACCGGAAGTCCGTTTTCTAAGATGACTGTTCCTCCGACACTGGCAGGGAGACCGATATTCACTACCCGCGGACCATTGTCGGCAGCAGCATTCAGCATCATATTGTTTTTATCGGTTTTTACTTCCTGCCTGGGCCTTATCGAATCTTTTTTTACATTCCGGAAGGGTGTATTCTGGGCAAAAAGCGAAGATGAAAAAAGGGATGTGGTAATAACAAAAAAGAATTTTGTTTTCATATCAATTTGTGTTTATCATTTCATTGCTTCCATCTGAAGCGTTTCAATATTAAATGCTTTTGCTCAGATTAGCAAATAATATCTGATAAAATCAATTAATACATATTAAAAGCTGTAAATCATGAAATTATATTCAAATATTTACAGTAAATATTGTGATGTATTGTAAAAAATTCTATTTAAAAGAGGTGTTCGGAATGCCTACGTGTTCCTAGGGTAAACAAGGATCAAGAAAAGTATTGTCAATCTGTATAATGCAGTAACCAGAGAAATCAGCTAAAATCAATAAACCTGCAGCTGTTTAAAGAACTCCCGGTGATAAGGCAAAAGCAGAATTTTATATGGGACATAAAAATACAGCCCGCTGAACGCATCCTGAAGTAAAAGGCAGGTAAAATCATCATGATGCATGTGAAGTTTCAAAAAACGGAACTGATCAGAAATAATAATCTCTTGTAATGATAAATTATGGTTTACGGATTCATAAAATAAAAAAGGCTGTCCCATAAGGCAGCCTTTCTGTAATCTGGTATAATGGTATGTCCTGCTTAAAATTTCAGAGCAATGCTTGCCAGGTATCGGATGGGAGCCTGCGGTGTTAACCGGACAGACCATGCTCTCTCGCTTGTGATATTGTCAATCTTCAGGCCCAGCCTGTATTTCGGGCGGTCGTAGAAGATACTGGCATCAAACATTTTATAGGAAGGAATAATCACTTTTGCCTTCTGGGTATTCGTCTGGTAAGACATGCTTCCAATATTTCCGCCGAAGCCGGCTCCCAGACCGCTAAGTTTGCCTTTTAAAAAAGTATAGCTCACCCAGAAATTATACATATTCTGAGGTCCTGAAGCAGCCGGACGTAAGTTCAGAACAGACGCATCCGATTCCGTGTATTTACTGTCGTTATAGGCATACCCCACAATGATATTCAGCCCTGCTACGGGATTGACCGTAATATCCACTTCTACACCTTTGCTGTACTGGGAACCGTCCTGGATGGAAAAATTGGCATCATCAGGATCTGTCCTCAGCACATGGTCAACATGAATGTCATAATAGCTGACGGTCCCTACAAGCCTGTGATTGAACAGATCTGCTTTGGCCCCGAATTCGAGCTGATTTCCTCTTTGGGGAACAAAATTATTTCCGTTCTTATCCACTCCGCTGATGTTAAAGAATCCATTGAGGTAATTTCCGAATAATGACACCTTATCTTTTACGATCTCGTAAACCAGTCCTGATTTGTGAGACAGAGCCGTCTGTGTATAAGGCCCCGCCTGAAGCCCGCTTACGCTGAGCCCTCCGGAGGTCTGGCCGGTCAGGATATTATATACTCCTTTGTAATGGAAATTATCTACCCTGAGGCTTCCCATGATTTTCAGCCGGTCCGTAATATCCAATACATCCGAAATATAAGCTGCATATGTATTATCGCTGCTTTTTTCTTTTCTCGGCGTACCGGTATTGGTCAGGTTATCCAGCATATCCCTGGTCACCCTGTAGGTACTTGGGGTGTTTACGAAATCAACTACGGGTGCATTAACGGTGGTTCTGTCGAAATTATTGAAATTGTTATAATAATCCAGACCGAAAACCATTCTGTTCCTGAATTTTCCGATGTAAAAATCTCCGATAAAGTTCTGCTGAAGATTGGTCGCGATAAAATTGGTATTTCCTATGATCACACTTGGCTGTAATGTGGTATCAGACCTTCCGTTCAGAGCGGTTATATAGCCGTTAATGGTTGATCTTGCCCTTGAGAATATCGTTTGAGAAGTCCACTGCGATGATATCTTATAGTTCAGCTGCCCGAAGATATTCATCATCTGGGTAGAGTAGGTGATGTCATCTCCCAGAAAGGTCTTGTCATAAGGGAAATTCATATCGGCAATAGACTGGATTTTATTGCTTTTGGTGTAAGGATTGAAACGGACTACCGAAGTCCCCTTTGCAATCCCGAATTCAACATCCAGTAATAAAGCTAACCGGTCATTGATCTGATAGGAAAAGCTCGGAGCAAGGGCTAAACTGTTGGTAAAGCCGTTATCCTGAAAGCTTTTTTCAAAGGTTGTTGCTCCGTTCAGCCTGAACAGAGCTGTTTTATCTGCATTAACCGGCGTATTGGCATCAAAAGTAATCCGGTTGAAATTCCAGCTTCCTCCGGTATAACTTACCGCTCCGCCTTTTCCGTTATACGGCTTTTTGGTCACTCTGTTGAATAAGCCTCCGTAGCTGCTTGATACCTGGGTCCCGAAAAGGGTAGTGGAAGGACCTTTGATTGCCTCAACCCGCTCTAAATTGACATTGTCTAAAAATGAAAACGCGGCTCCGGCAACCCCGTTCCTGGCATTGGGCTCGGTATCAAAACCACGGGAACGGAAGGTTACCCTTCCCTGATTGGCAATCATGGGAATCCCGGCTCCGGGAACATTTTTTGAAACACTTCCCAGATCCACCGCCATCTGTTGTGCAATGAGCTCCTTAGGTACTATATTGTATACCTGCGGGTTTTCAAGATATTTGATAGGCAGTTTGGCAACATAAGGACTTTCTTTCCTTGTGATTTTAGGCGTATTGCCTGTGATTCTTACCTCCTGTAAAACCTGGATGTTTTCCTTAGACAGCTGGTATTTGAGTGCAGTATCCTCATTATGCTTTACTTCTACGGGAATCTGCTGCTCCCTAAGTCCGGGCATCTGGATTTTCACCGTATAGTTACCCGGTGCAACCTGCGGAAATTTGAAATTACCGTAAATATCGGTAATGGTATTCTTATCCTGATCTATGAGGGAAACCGAAACAAGCTCCAGGGGTTCGTTATCAACAGAGGTTACGGTTCCTGAAATGGATCCGGTATTGGTCTGTGCCAGAAGAAATGAAAAGCACAGAAAAGAAAGTAAAAAGATTAAACGTTTCATCATAACTGTATAAAAATATATGCATTCCTAATTGTTCATGTATTGCTGAGGAATACATGAGGCTTGGATAAAATGTAAAAATATTTTGTGATGAGGGAATCTTAGGTAGAATTGTGATTTTTACTGGATTTTATCATTCCGTATTTTGTAAAGCTTATTTAGACCAAATATTAATAAGGTGCAAATGTACTTAAAAAATCTTTTCTATTCCATAATCCTTTTATGAAAAATCTCATATATATCCATCATAGTCAGCTTTAAGGCATAAGATTTTTCATGATCAGTAATTTATTGATCGTCAGGCATGAATCGTAGTATTACGACATATTTGAAAAAATACTCTGTTTCGTTTTGCCGTGAATTTTTAAGGTTATATATTGGTACAACCAAATCAACAAAAAAGCCATGGAAAAAATAATCTCGCTGCTACCTGAGTGGCCTGCACTAAAAGAATTTTTGCCTTAAAATTCTGTTTCTGATCCATCTCAAACAGTCTTGTCGTAATCTGCCGATGGAGACCAAGCAAATTACCGACTGTTCTTGTGAACCAGATGGTCTCACCTGTAAAGGTTTTAGATAAGTTACCGCTTAACCTAAAAAATAAATTCATGTTTCAAGAACAGAATGATCTTCCCAAGCCAGGAACGGATTCATCTGCCAAAAGTTTGTCCAATCCATTAGATGATTTGACAGGCATGACTGATCCCGGGCAGACAATCATCAAGCCATTACAAGACGTCACGGATACAGAAAATAAGTTCCTTAACCAACCCGTTTTGCCTAATGACCAGGCCATTATCGAAGAAAAAGCGTGGTCAAGCCAGCCTACCTCTAAAATTTTTAATCCGGAAGGAATTATCGAAAATGCGATTGCGGGTATTAATCGGGTAGTGCATCTTGATATTCATATTGAAGGAACACCTGTAAAATACTTCAAGCATTTTACACTTTCTCAAAGTGCAACAAAGCATCATCAGTTTGAACTTACCCTGGCCCATGACACGCTGGGTACAGCCGAAAACCATAACCTTGAAGAAGCTCAAAAATTCTTGGGAAAACGGATCAGCATCGTCTTTAAGTATAAAGATCTGGAAGGCGGCCCGGAGCGGAACTTCGTTGGCGTGATCACAGAGGTTGGTTACAGCCAGGAAAAGAGCAGTCTGGGAAATCTTGTATTAGCGGGAGCAAGCCCTACTGTTTTGCTCGATGCAGCTCCCCACATTCAGAGTTTTGCCGGTGCACAGCCTATGAGTTTAAACAGTATCGCTACTGAAGTGATTACCGAAGGACTTGGCCAGGGGAAATATGATTTCAGGGTTGATACGCGATATGGAAATGTATCATACAGCTGCCAGTATGAAGAAACACATTATAACTATCTGGCCAGGATTGCGGAAGCGTATGGTGAGCAATTCTTTTACGATGGCGAAGTGCTGCATTTCGGGAAGCTTCCTCCCCAGGAAAAACCGGTTAAGCTGACTTATGGGAGTAATCTCACCAATGTTAAAGTCAAAATGAAAGCGCAGCATGTTAATCCCTCTTTTTACGGCTATAACAGCAGTAAAAATGAGAAGTTTACGGGCGGAAGCACAAAGATTAATCATACATCCGATATCGCCAAGCGTGCCTACGAAATTTCCGAGAGGACTTTCCAGACCCCTTCGCTCCGGGTGGCTCCTATAAAGGCGTCTTCGTTTATGGATATAGATGCTTCGCAGAAAGGAACAGCAGGCAGTAAGGCAGCAGAAGTGTTTGTCACTTCCGGCAATACTACTGTTCCGTTTCTTTATCCTGGCTGTATTGCGGACATCGGAATGCGGAAAACAGACAGTAATGAAACTTCATACTTTACAAAGGTGATGATGGTTGAGGTTATTCATGAAGTTGATGCCCGCGGCTATTATAACGGTTCTTTTCAGGCCATTGCTTCAGATACCGGATTTATTCCGAGGCCGCAGTTTACGGTTCCTGTTGCAGAACCGCAGTTTGGAAAGGTCATCTCAAATACCGATCCGCTCAACCAGGGCCGAGTACGGGTCCAGCTGGACTGGCAGAAAGGAAATGATGCTACCGAATTTATAAGGGTAATGTCACCCGATGCGGGAAGCAGTGATAAGGTAAGTAAAAACCGTGGGTTCATGTCAATTCCGGAGGTCGGGGACCAGGTCATCGTCAACTTTGTTCATCTTCATCCAGACCGGCCATTTGTCATGGGAGGGCTGTATTACGGTGCGATTGGAGCGGGAGGTGGTACCGGAAATAATATCATGAGCTTCAGCGGCCGGAGCGGTGCCGAATTGAAATACGATAACGGTGCGGGATCTGTGAACCTTAAAGATCAGGGTGGTGCAAATATGCACTTTGACGGAGCAGGTAACGCGATGACCAATGCTAAAACATCACACAGTGTCAATGCCGGAAGCACCAGTTCAATCAATGTTGGCGGTAAAAAAGATGCACCACCCCAGGCACAGCTGCAGATGGATGCAGCTGGAAATATTACACTGGATGGCAAAACGAGCATTACCTTTCAGGTGGGTGGCAATAAGATTGTCATCGATAAAAAGGGAATTACAGGAACGGTAGCTGCCGGGAACATCAGTTTTGATGCGACTGCAGGAACGTTTACTATTCACAGTCAAGGTAATATGGATGTAAAAACCGATGCGGATCTGGCTATTAACAGTACGTCCTCGAAGATTACTTCAAGCGGCCCTACCAATATTACCGGTGCAGATGTCGAAATTAATAAAGGCTAATGATGGAGTTCAGCAGTCAGGATATCGGAAAGACAAGAAAGTATGCTTTCTTAAGAGAGGAACGCTACAGGTTTCAGGGACTTCGCAATGAAAACCATGTGGAAATGGGCATGACGGTGGATGTTCTTTCTGTCCAGCAGGGACTTCCCGTATTTAAGATCAGCATGCTCCGATATAAACAAAGCAATGCTATAGGAATGTACAGATGGGTTGGTGATCTTCATGAGATTAGAAATGAACTGATTTTCACCTTAGATGAAAATGGAAGGTTAGGTACAATGTTAAATATTGAAGATATCAGGAAAAAGTGGGAAAAAATCAAACCGGAATTGATCAGGAATCATAAAACGGAGCCTTACAAAGATATTTTTATGACCGGTATCTCAGAGCTTCTGGAAGATCCGGTACAGTTTGCCTCCGCACTTAGATTTGCACATCCGTACCTTCTTTTATTTCCCGGAATTCATCATAACGATTTAAAAAAACAAGAGACTCTTAAAGGTTACCGCGAACTGCCGAATTTTTTGGCAACCAGAAACGTGCCTATCAATACGGCAGAGACCTTAACAGAACTTTCTGACGGAACTTATCGTATAGATGTTTCAGGATCAATTGATGAAGACCGGTTTGAACAGGATAAAGTCACGGCTATGATCAGAATTCTGAAAAACCGTCCCCGGGTACCGACTAAGCTCCAGTTGGGTTATATTGAGCGGTACCATCTGGATGAGTGGCCATGGTCTAGTCAAAGTATGTGTATGAGTATTGCTGAGATACCCGGTACGCTATACCGTGAAGAACGTAATATTTTAAAAGCCATATGATTTTTAAAATCGAGGATCTCGTTTTCCAAAATGACCGGTATTTTTTATTGATAAGGGGTGGCGATGCAGAGAAACTTGGAACAGAGAACTGTCTTGACCTCTATGCCGACAACCTTAAGATAAAACGCTTAACAGCCTGTAATGTATCAGAAATTTTGAGTATTCCAGGATTTACCGTGTTGGAATCCAAAGAAAACCTGAGTGGACTAGAGCGGATTTTCAGAAAAACTATGTTGACAGAAATCTGCACCTGCAATAAGAACGTTAATCAGAAATAAATGGATCATGGCAAAAAAGTATGTGCCGGAAGGGGTTTTTCTCGCTTGTGATAAAGGGACCAGTCCATCTACGTTGAGGGTTAGTTACAATAAGAATACTACGATATATTCAGTTCCGATGGCTACTGAAGCGGATAAATTTCCATTCTTCCATTTAAAGCCGATGGGGCTTTGCTCCTGCCCGGCAAAATGGGCAACGGGAATAAGCTGTCTGCCTACAGTTTTGCAATGGGACAATCCCAAAGATGGCGTGAAGATTAATGGAAACCGGATGTTGTTGGAGGATTCTACCTGCCAATGTATTTTTGGCGGTAAAATCAGCATATTTTTTGATAGGCCATCTGCGGTTGCTTATGGTCTGGGTGAAGGTAAGATGCCCAGCGATTATATAAAAGAGGGATTTGACTGGATTGAGAAGACAACGAAAGAGGGCAGGGCACTAAGAGATTCTGTAACTCCGGATTGGATGAAACCTATAACCGGCGCAAAGGATTGGTTTGATGATCTCAGTACAGGTCTGGTAGAAGGAGCAGTGGATGGTGTAGTCGGATTAGGAGAAGTGATCTATCAGGTGGGGCAGGATCCTGTAGGTACGGCAGAAGCTTTAAGCGGAATGGTGAAGGAAGGCTATGAGGCTACCACAGAGGGTATTTCTAATGCCTATAAATGGACAACCACACCCGGCAATTTGGAAAACGCAGCCAATGCTACCTGGGACTGGGCGTCCAAAGATGAAAATTGGGAGCAGCTTGGTGATAATATGGTTAAAGGGTTGCAGGATACCGGTACATGGATTGCTGAAAACCCAAGAACAATCGGAACAACGGTTGGCCAATTTATTCCTGATGCTGTTGCAGCTGTCTATACGGGTGGAGGCTCCTTGGCAGCTACTGCCGGAAAAACAACCCTGAAAGAAGGTGCAGAAGTATTGGTTGAAAAGACTGTTAAGGAAGGTGTTGAAGCTGGGATAGAAAAAGCAGGTAAAGAAGGTTTGGAGGCTGGTGCAAAAAGAGGAACTGCTGAGATCCTTGAACAGCTGGCTAAGAATGAGGGGGGAGATATCGCCGCCGTGGTAACAACAGATGTGATAGACTGGGGATTAGTACGAAAATACATAAACCACCTGCAGGAAATTACTAATAGGAAACTTCATCCCAAACAAATAGAAGAATTAAAAAATGCACTTAGAGGTAAAAAATATGAAAAACTCTCACCTGCGGAAACTATTAAAAAGCGTAAGGAGTTCAATAAAGTCAAAGATAAATTAATAAAAGAATGGGAAGAGAAAACTGGTCAGGACTGGCCAACTTATAGTGAGGATATCATCAATAAGGATGGCAAAATTATCAGAAAAAAAGGTGATAAATACGACGCACATCATGTTATAGAAAATAATTACGGAGGTAATGATGAGTGGTGGAATATGCATCCGGCTAAATTCCCTGACGAACATCAAGGTGGTATTCATGGAAAAGGAGCTCCATCTAAAGATTTGTTTCAATAAAATTAGTAAATTAGCAATATGAGTAATTTTTTATTTTTAAATGAATATAGGGTTCAAGACGAAACCCAAGATAACGATTTGGATAATATATTTTACCCATTAACTGAAGATGATATTAAGAAAGCAGAAGCTGAATTTGGATATAATTTACCGAAGGAATTAAAGGACTTTTATCTGCAGATTGGCTACGGTTTTTTTCATAAATCTCAGGGAAACATTAATAGGTTGATAGATACAACTTCCTTGTATCAGATAAATCTGAAACAGGATGAATTCGAATTTGATCCGGATTTAGAAGTATATGATGATTTATATCATGGAGAAAAACTATTATTTTACGAAATTAATGAAGGGGTCTATTTAGCTATAGATAAAGTGGATGAGAATGGGAAAAACAAAATTTACTATACGGATTCAATAATATCTGATTCGTTGGAGGATTTTATCAAATCATTTTTAATGAATCCCGAGCTAATTAATCAGTTAGATTAATTGTTTTTCATATTTAGTTGGTAAAGAACACGAAACTAATTTGTTGCTGTTCCATATTTTTCTATTAACAATGTGATAAAAGTTTTCTATCACATAAACCATATCCAGAAGGACATGAGATTCGATGGCCCGGAATGAAAGTGAAAGCAAATTGTTCTGCTATGAAAATCATTCTCTAGGTTCATCACAGTTTCAACTTCAAGGCACAAGCTTTTAATTAAGATAAAGCCCACATTTTTCTGGATTTATAAAGTCAACACCAGTTATTGTCAAGGTGCTCTTTATGGGCATCATTATTTTCAAAAATCATTGCATTCATTTGTAAGCTGTTCTTTAAGGAATTTAAGAAAATCCAAAAGTCTCATATTAATATTATCCGAAAAAGCTTACATAATCATCTAAAAATAATTTAAGAATTTCAGCATCATTTAGGGTCATCCTATAAAATTATCACTTTTATTTTCCTCCCCAACTTTTAAAACTGGTCCCTTAGTCCCCAACTTTTGTGCGTGATCCCCTATTTTGGTTTTTTTTGATACCTTCGCTAAAAAAAAACGCTGTAAACATCAATGTTTACAGCGTTTTAGCTTACTTTGGTTTCCCAACTAGCGGAGAGTGAGGGATTCGAACCCCCGGACCTGTTACAGTCAACAGTTTTCAAGACTGCCGCAATCGACCACTCTGCCAACTCTCCTGAATACCGTTCAGTATTGACGTTTTCAGTGGTGCAAATATAAAATCATTTTGCCTGAATGCAAAATATTTCTGCCATAAATTTTCATTGAGCGTAATAAGGCATTAAGAACCAGATGGAAATTTTGAATTTAGATGTTAGATGAGAGATAATAGAAGGATAGATGAGAGACGATGGATTGAATTTTAGATTATAGATTTTAAATTATAGATTATGAATCTTGACAAATGATGATTAACAGACTTTAAACTATGACTTAAGAAATAAAAGCGTTAAGAAAATAAAGGCTATAAACGTTAAGAAGATTCTTCTGTCCGATGCACTAGGCACATCGAACTTTCAGTTTCGAGACAAAAAAGTAGGAAATAATGATTTGATATCCAAGATTTATAATCTAAAATTTAAAGATCTGACATCTATTGTCCATTCGTCTATTCGTCTATTATCTCTCATCTCTAATCTAACATCTAAATTTATAATCTAAAATCTCGGCTCTTGGCTCTTGATTCTACTAAAATCACTTCAGCTCCTGTAACGGTAGGGTAAACCAGAACTCACTTCCCTTGCCGATTTCGCTTTCCACGCCAATGCGTCCGCCATGGTGTTTGATGATCTGTGCACTGATATAGAGCCCTAATCCGAGGCCGGTAAATTTCTGGCCTTTGTATTCGGTACGGTAATAACGTTCAAAAAGATGGGTGAGCTTTTCTTCCGGAATGCCTGGTCCCTGATCTTTGACGCATATTTTAATCTCATGATTATCCAGCCTTTCTGCGCGGATGAGGATCCGGTCGGATTCCGGGGCGTATTTAAGGGCATTGGTAATAAAGTTCACCATAACCTGTCCGATCTGCTGATGGTCTGCTTCTACGATCAGGTGCGTATCACCTTCAAATAGGATTTCCTGTTCGGCGTTTTGAGCGAGTGTTTTGCAACAGTCATCGAAAAGTTCGGCCAGGGAAAATGGCTGGCGGTTGAGTTTCATGTGCCCCTGTTCAATTCTGCTGGTGTCCAGAAGGTCGGTGATTAGGTGCGACAGCTTATCCAGGCTGCGGATCGATTGTTCTACAAGCTTTGTCCTGGATTCTTCCGGAAGCTTGTGATGGGAACGCTGAAGCAGCTGCAGGGAAGCTTTCAAGGAGGTTACCGGCGTCTTCAGCTCGTGGCTGGCAATGCTGATAAAGTCATCTTTACCCTGGGTAATCAATCGCCTGGTGGTAACATCCATAAAGGTCCCTATGCCGCCGGTAAGGTTGCCTTCGGCATCAAATATAGGTGCGGCATTAATTGAAATATAAATACGGTCGCTGCCGGGAGGCTGTACGGCAATTTCATGGTCGTAAATAGGACGTTGCGTGCGCATCATGATGGACATTGGGTGTTCCTCAGAAGGAAGCGGGGAACCGTCCAGCCTCAGGTTCTGCCATTGGGGGTCATCATAGGTACGTTCTTTGATGCTGCTTTCCGAAAGCCCGAGGATATGCTGCGCCATTGGGTTGGCATAGACCATGCGGCCTTTTGCATCAATAACGCCTACCCCTTCGGCCATCGTTTCCAGAATGCCTTCAAGGCGCTGCTGGCTTTTGCGCAGTGTTTCTTCAAGCTCGCTTTTTTCGGCAATAATCTTGTCACGTTCCTGGATGGCAAGCACCTGAGGCGTGACTTCCACCGCCATATCAATAACACCGGTCACTTTTCCGTTTTCTATATACGGGGTATAGGTGAAATTGAAAAATCCCGTTTCCAGGGTTCCGTTCCGATTTATTTTAATCGGATTGACAAGATCGGAATGTGGAATGCCTGAAGTCAAGGTGTCCATCAGCATGTCTGCTGCCTTTTGCCCTCTGAGCTCAGGCAACTCTCCAAAAAAAGGCTTTCCGATCAGGTCTTCATCTTTGCCGATCAGGTCCAGCATGGATTTATTGATCATGGCCACGATAAAACGTTCCCCTTTCAGCAGCATGGTTGCCACCGGAGCCTGTGCGATCAGATTTTTAAAGCTGGTTTCACTATCTGTAAGTTTCCTGTTGAGATAGGTAATGGTATCATTGGAAGCTTTCAGCTCTGTATTCCTTACATTCAGCTTTTGATTGGATGTCGTAAGCTGCAGGTTGATTTCCTTGAATCCCCTGTTGGAAAAACGGAGGTCTATATTTTTCTGTTCCAGCGCTTCATTAAGCTGGATGCTGTTTTCATTGGCCTGTTCCAGTTGTCGGTTTACTTCAGAGTACTGATCGTTCAGGACGCCCAGTTCTTCGTTGGCTGTTTTCAGTTCTTCATTAAGTGTACCGAGTTCTTCATTGGATTCCTGCAATCTCATTTCACTTTCCTGCAGAATCTTTTTGGCAATTACCTTTTCAGTAACATCCTGTACGGTAGCCATTACCGCATCTACTGAGCCGTCGGGTTTCAGCAGGGGATGGAAATTGATGTTGAGGTATTTTTTATCCTTAAACCCATAAGCCAGTTCTTCCAGCGAAACAATTTGACCGGATGAATAGACCAGGCTCAGCTGATCGAAAAATACCTGCCCTTTCAGAAGCGGAAATACGTCCAGCAGGGGTTTGCCGATAACCATCTCTTCCCGGTAACCCCAGATATCCAGCATCTCTGCATTGGCTGATTCGATGATCATATCCTGTCCCTGTAGCAGGGCCAGTCCGATAGGAGAGGTGTTGATCAGCTGCATCATCCTGTGTTCAGCAGAAACAAGCTGCTGGTGGACGGTATTTAACTGGGTATGGGCATCATTCAGTTCTTCGTTGGCTGCCCTGTATTCTTCATTGGCAGATTTAAGGTCTTCATTCAGCTTCTGTTTGCGTACTTCCTTTTCACGGATCAGTTTCCAGGCATTGACCCGTTCGGTAACGTCTGAAGCGGTATGGAGGATGGCATATACATTACCCTGCTGATCTTTAATAGGTTTAAAAGTGAAGTCAAAATAGGAGGTTATTAATATCCCATTGATTTCCAGGTCAGCGGGAGTGTCACGTGCCTGATAGGTTTCGCCTGTATTCCACACCTGCTGAAGAATAGGGATAAATGGCTGGTCCTGTATTTCGGGTAGTGCATCACCGAGTTTCTTCCCATGGATGGACGGATCTTTACCCCAGATCCTGATCATCGCTTCATTGGCGAACTGTATGATCAGGTCCTGACCCGTGTAAATGGCCGTGGCATCATCAGACTGTTTAAGGATCTCTAACAGGATATCATGATCCGGAGATGAAGAAAATTTTACCATCAATTAAAAAGAAATTAGTTTTTTGCCAGTAACCGATAAACAACAATTTTCAGATCTGCAAATATGCAATACACAGACTGCTGCAATATTGACACCCATAACGGAAATCTCAATGAAGAAGCGATACCATTAAACCGTTCGATAATGATGCGGTAAGTACCGCAATTTTTAAATACTGAAAAATAACCGTTGTTTTGTAAGGGAATACTGCTACAGCACAAATTTAAACAATTAGAAGGAATAAAAACCCATCGCGATCATAAATTTAATATTCAATGCCTTAAATACATTGGCGAAATAGAGCTGTTACAATATATTTTCCAGGAATACAATAAGTTTCAGCCGGTATGTAGAAAACCGGCATGCATCTTTTATTCAGTATTTTAAGTGAACAAACCTTTTAATTGCCAAATGTAAAAAGTGGTTGCTATGATATAAACAGGGTTATAATTCTTGTGTTTTGAGGAATAAATTAAAATATATGTCTTATTTTTGCGCCTCAGGATATGCATCAGTCTTTTAAATACTTTTTTATGGTTACCCTTTTGCTGACGTTTTTATATAACGCCAGCGGGATCGGTGTATGCATAGACCATGCTGCCCATAAAATTGAGCAGGCCAAAGGCTCCAAAAGCCAAAAGACTGAAAAGGGGTTTGTCTTTTCTCAGGATGATGACTGCCAGTGTGCCCTCCATATGAGCATGAACCATATGCTTCTTCCGGAGCCTGTAACGGTAGAAATGCCCGAAGACCTTAACTCTGTTGCGGAGATCCCTCATTCCAAAGCCATTACTTACCGCTGCCTGCTGGACTATTTCAGTTCCCGGGCACCGCCGGCCGGTGACTATTCTGTTGCCTAATGCTTCATTAAGCATTTTACAACCTTCATCGTAAGAGGCATGGTTTAGTGGCTCTTCATACCAACTTCTTTTAACGGACGGCATTGCTGTATCGGCTCTGTCATTATTGATTCAATGAAAAATATTCATCATCCGGGAATAGCATGGACTGTTTCCGGCCCAACTTTAAAGCCCTGCTTTTTAACCCTTTTGCTGCTTTCTGCTGCCTGCAATGCCCAGAGAGCGGATACAGATTCCTCTTCTGTAGTCATACAGACGGTCGAGATCACCGGACGGAAATCTAAAAGCTATATTTCAGAGTACTCTTTCGCTGCTACCAAAACGGCAATGAAAAACATAGACCTTCCTTTAACCCTGAATACCGTGACCAAAGAGTTGATGAGGGACCGACAGGCTTTCCAGCTCGGGGATGTCATGAAGAATGTGAGCGGCGTCTCACCATCAAGTTATTACAACCAGTACAGCATCCGGGGAATCAGCCAGAATGAAGAAGGCCAGATCATCAACGGAATGCGGACCCGCCAGAACTATTTTCTGCAGCCTATGACGGCCAATATCGAAAGAGTGGAGGTTTTTAAAGGGCCCGCGAGCATTACCATGTCCAGTGTGGATCCGGGCGGAACCATCAATATGGTTACCAAGAAGCCACTGGCACGTCCCCAGTACGAGATTGACCTCTCCGCCGGAAGCTTTAAAACGTACCGGGTAACCACAGACCTCACCGGGCCCCTCAACAGAAGCAAAACTTTATTGTACCGCTTCAATGGTGCTTACCAGGATGCCAGATCGTTCAGGGACCACGTCAATAACAACGGAATCCTGATTTCGCCATCCATCAGTTTCATTCCCAACGAAAAAACTTCGGTAAATGTAGAGCTGATTTATAATGACCTTCATGGAAATCTGGACCGCGGGCAACCCATTTTCGGAGCAGTTGCCGGCAAGACCGATCTTAACAGTACCCCCAAAAGCCTGAATCTGGCAGCACCGGGTGACTTTTTTAAAACGAGGGAACTGATCATTATGGGAAGCCTGGCGCATCATTTTAATCGGCATATCAGTTTCAACGCCTCTTACATGAAGCAGTTCTGGGAGGAAAACCTGCAGGAACACCGTACGACCAATTCATTTGTACCGGACATCAGTAACAATCCTGTTCCTTCATTAGCAATGATGCAGTTCATCCGGAGAAGGCAGAACTGGATGGTAGACAATATCAATGCTTATTTCAGCTTTAATTTTAACACAGGAAAAGCGATGCATCAGACTCTGGCAGGGTACGACAGCCATATCTGGGAAAAGCGAAGCGGCGGGCAGCAGGATGCTGCACGCGGGTTTATGCTGAAAAACGGAGGAGTGGCCTCTGCGTATAATCCGGTGAAAGCCTCAGATTATGAAACGGTCAGCTACCATGGTGCATTGATCCCGAAAACCAATGTTGCTCCCTTTGACCTGAGTCCGGGAGCACAGAACCATCAGGAAAACGATTCCTATATCTTCAACGTCATGACCAGCCTGCCTACAGCGCTTACCACGACGCATGCCGCCTATGTGCAGCACCTGGTCAGCTGGGGGAAATTCAAGATGCTGTCCGGGCTGCGCCAGGAATGGTTCCGGGATATTACAAATTATAAAAATCCGGAAGAGGCATCTTTCCGCAATTCGAAGCTTCTGTATAGGGTAGGTGTCACCTACAGCCTTACAAAAGACATCAACCTTTACGGGACTTACCTTACGGGATATCAGCCTCAATCCAATACTGTGAGCTTAATGCCTAATACGGCCGGCTTTACAGGAAGTATTTCTGCTGCCAGGTTTAAGCCTTTAACATCTGATCTTAAAGAGGTTGGGGTAAAGGGGCGCCTGTTCGGGAAGATGCTGTTGAGCATGGCAATGTATGAAATCAACCAGAGAAATATCCTGATCAACGCCAACAATCCGGCAGAACCGGATGAACTGATCCAGCGGGGAGCCGACCGAAGCCGAGGTTTTGAAGCCGAAATTACCGGTTATATCCTGCCTCAGTGGCACATCTACGCAGGCTACAGCTATATTGATGCTAAAATCCTGCAGGATGCAGACCCTGGACTGGTGGGAGCAAGAAAGGAAAATACGTCCAAAAATTCCGTCAATCTCTGGAGCCGGTATAACTTTTCCTCAGTTCCTTTCCTGAAAAACTTCGGGATAGGAGCGGGCTTCCTGTATCAGAGCCCTAAAATCCCATGGTTTACCAGGAGTTTTGAGTTGCCGGCTTATGCCACGCTGGATGCTGCGGTTTATTACGCTCCGGTACAGTCACCCGTTCAGGTGGCACTGAATATCAACAACCTGACGAATGCCACCTATTGGATAGGGGCCCAGAATTACCTCCGGCTGTTTCCCGGAGCCCCGAGAAATTATTTAATCACCGCCACCTATAAATTTTAAATCATGAACCGATCTATTGTAAGACTCATCATCAGGAAGACCCGGCATGACCTGCTTAAATCCCGGCAGAACCGTCTGATTACCGTTACGGTACTCTTATTCTGTATGCTCAGCACCGGTTTGGGACTCATGCAGTACCGGGATACCGCCTCACAGATCAACGGGTACCGCAAGCAGGTCCGTGAGCAGTGGGAACACCGTCCTGCCAAACATCCGCACCGGATGGCCCACTACGGTTACCTCGTTTTCCGGGCTGCACATCCGCTCAGTATTTTCGACAACGGACTGGATAATTACCTGGGAAATGTTATTTTCCTGGAAGCCCATAAGCAGAATACAGCCAATCTTTCGGAGGCCGGAAGTTCGGGGACGCTGGTTCGCTTCGGGACATTCAGCAGCGCTTTTATCCTCCAGTGCATCGTGCCGCTCATTATTGTTTTTCTCGGTTTCGGCCTTATTGCCAAAGAACGTGAAGATGCCACACTTAAGATCCTGAATGTGCAGGGTGCTACGGGAAGGCAGATCATTTGGGGCAAAACCATAGGATTGTGGCAGTTTTCGCTGTTTTTCCTGCTACCTGTTTTCCCGGCTGTATTCTTTGCAGCCGTCATTTCCGGCGCTGCCGAATGGACGGATATTGCCGGACGTTTGCTGGTTATCATCCCTGCGTATATGATCTATTACTTTTTCATCAGCACCCTGACCGTGCTTATTTCTGCGTTCAGTAAAAGTTCATCATCGGCATTGGTTAGCCTGATCGGCTGCTGGCTGATCCTGGTGGTATTTCTTCCAAAGGGAATCCAGTTTGCGGCGCAGAATATATATCCTGCTCCGTCCCGGATTGCCTTTGAAACTAATCTTGAACAGGATATCCTGAAAGCAGGGGACAGCCATAACCCGGATGACCCGCATTTCAAAAAACTGAAAGATTCGCTTCTGCAATATTACCATGTGAAAAAGACTGAAGAGCTCCCGTTCAATTACAGCGGATTCGTCATGAAAGAGGGGGAGAAAATCAGTTCAGGAATTTACATCAGGCACCAGAACGAACTTCAGGAGATCTATAATCGCCAGCAACGTTTTTCAGACGCAAGTGCGCTGATCGATCCGCTGATGGCCATCAGGAATTTTTCGATGACGGCTGCAGGAACGGATTTCTTTTCCTATACCCGGTTCCAGCGGCAGGCAGAAGAATACCGGTACCAGATGGCGCAGGAGCTTAATGACCTCCAGATAGAGCACATCAGCAATATCAAACCCGAGAAAGGAGGTCCGCCGGCGATTGTGAGCGCTGACAGCTGGAAGAAATTTCCCGACTTCACCTATCGGTTTACTGCTTTAGGATTAAGCATCCGTGAACACTGGTTTCCTCTCGCTGCTTTACTGTTCTGGTTAGCAGTAGGGATCTTAGCAATCGAATGGTCTGGACGTAACTTAAAATTGATCTAATGAATACTTATTTATACAAACAGTTTTACCGGAACAGAGCGTACATTACCGCATTGGTATTCCTGTGGCTGGCAGGGATAATGGCCATATATACCGGTAAAAAATTCCTGGAACGGAATCATGATATTATTGCCAAAAGTGAGGCATTCCAGAAGGAAAGCATCAGGAGAAACGTACAATACCATAAAGATGACCTGGGGCTCATCCTGTACTACGTTAAATTGAACCTCGTCAACAAAACTCCGCAACTGGCAGCACTGAATATCGGGATGCGGGATCTGAACCCATCCATCCAGGGCGTTACGATCAGGAATCTTGAAGAACAGCGGTATAATGCCGACTTCTATAATCCCTCCAATGCTGCAGCGGGTAACTTCGATTTCAGTTTCGTACTCGTTTTCCTTTTTCCGCTGATCATTGTTGCCTTTTGCTACAACCTGATTTCCGAGGAAGAGGAGAAAGGCACCTGGAAACTCCTGCATGTCCAGAGCAGCCGTCCGGGAAGGCTGATTGATGCTAAAATGCGGGTTCGTTTTATGGCAGTGACTGCCGTATATGTTGTCCTGCTTGTAATTGCAAAAACCTGGATCGGTATTCCGGCGGATCTTCCGTTTGCGGTATTCATGATATCCGGCTGGCTGTACATCATATTCTGGTTTATGCTGTGCCGCTGGATCATTGCATTCAGGAAATCTTCTGCACAGAATGCCCTGATCCTCCTTATCCTCTGGGTAACGATGAATTTCATTGTGCCTATGGCCGGAAATATGGTCATCCAGAAGATGTATCCTGTCCGGGAATCGCTTAAGGCCGTCATGCAGCAAAGGGAAGGTTACCACAATAAATGGGATGAGCCAAAACTGCCGACCATGAAGAAATTTTATCAAGCTTATCCTCAGTTCAGTAAGTTTACCGTTGAGGAAAACGATGCATTTACCTGGACCTGGTACTATGCCATGCAACATATGGGTGATATGGAAGCCTCATTAACCTCCCGTCAGTATGCCGAAAAGATGCAGAAACGGAACAATGCAGCTGTTTTTCTGGGCTATCTGTTCCCGAATATCCATACCCAGCTAACCGAAAGCCGCGTGGCAGGAACCGGCATGGATAATCACCTGGAATTTGCATCAGCCTTGAAAAAGTTCCATGAAAAAAAGAGGCTGTTCTTTTATCCGCTGATCTTTTCAGGCAAAAATGCAGAAGCTGTCAATTGGAATGACCAGGCGGTGGAATCTTTTGAGGATTCCCGCAACATCAGTCTGCTTCAGGTATTCCTGCCGTATCTCGTCCTGATCATCTTATTATTCTCCCTTTCACAAATCAAATACAGAAAACTATGTTAAAGATTACCGACCTCCATAAGAAATACAATGATTTTACAGCGCTCCGATCCCTGAACCTTGAAGTAGGGAAAGGAGAGATCTATGCGCTTCTGGGCCAGAACGGAGCGGGTAAAAGCACCACGATCAATATCCTGCTGGGCCTCTTAAAACCCACCTCAGGAGATGCATTTATCAATGGCGTTTCCGTTACGGGGTATCCTGACAGAGTTAAAAAGGACCTGGCCTATATTCCTGAGACCGTGCTTTTATATCCGAACCTCACAGGCCTGGAAAACCTGGATTTCTTTTCCCGGATTGCCGGCTTTGAATATTCACGGGAACAGCTTTCCGGTTTCCTGAACAGGACCGGGCTGCAGGAAACAGCACATCATAAAATGCTGGGAGGGTATTCCAAAGGGATGCGCCAGAAGGTAGGTATTGCCATTGCGCTTGCCAAAGATGCTAAAGTACTGTTACTGGACGAGCCGACCAGCGGCCTGGATCCGATAGCGACAGCCGAATTCACTGAAATTGTCCGCCAGCTCGGGCAACAGGGGAAAACGGTGCTGATGGCTACTCATGATATCTTTAATGCAGTAAGTGTTGCTTCAGCCATCGGCATCATGAAACAGGGTGTGCTGGTGCAGAATCTACCCTCGAAAGCCTTCACGGCTGAAGAGCTTCAGGAACTCTATCTTAAAACCATTTAAATTGTATCCTTTTTGATGCTGGCCTGCGGTTGTTTTACCGCAGGTTTTTTTTGGTCTGATCAGGCGTGAGCAGTTACATGAGAACTAAATGCGTTTAATAAAATGGTGCAAATAGAAGGGTTTCGGCAGGTAATTTGCTATTAAAAATGAAAATTATTCATCAAATCACCAAAATATTATCGTATGAATGCAAAAGTTTATCATTTGCTGATCGCTTCAGCAGTATTATTCACCGGTTGTTCAGACACCATGGAAGGCGGCGAGGACGGACCTGTACTTCCGCCGGTGGAAAACAATGCCGCCAATACCAATTACCAGCCTGCATTTCCGGGACAGACCCGTGCTAATGGCGTAAGGACATCTACGCCTTTTGTGAGTGAGGTGCTGACTTCATCTCTGTCTTCTCCCTGGGGAATCACCGCTTTGCCGGACGGCAGGCTCCTGATCACTGAGAAAGCAGGAACCATGCGCATCATGAGCACAACCGGAACCCTGAGCAATGCCATTACCGGCATCCCTGCCGTTAATTCCGGGGGGCAAGGCGGATTATTAGGCCTGTGCGTCGACCCTCAGTTTGCTTCCAACCGTATGGTGTACTGGGTATTCTCTGAAAATGTAAACGGAGGAAACCTGACTTCAGTAGCGAAAGGAAGGCTTTCCGATTCTGAGACCATGATTGAAAACCCTGTGGTTATTTACCGGGCAACGCCTTCCGCTAATGTGGGCAATCTGCACTATGGAGGAAGGATCCTGTTTGACAGCACCGGAAACCTTTTTGTAAGCACCGGGGAACGTTCAGATCTTTCCACCCGTCCTCTGGCTCAGTCGGTAACAGCCGCGGTAGGAAAAATCCTGCGCATTACCACTACCGGACAGCCGGCTCCAGGGAACCCTACATTTACCCAGTCGGGAGCATTGCCCGTGTTATACAGCATCGGTCACCGGAACCCACAGGGAATGGCTATTCATCCGCAGACCGGGGAATTGTGGCAGAGTGAGCACGGACCGAGAGGCGGAGATGAAATCAACCGTGTACAGGGAGGAGCCAATTACGGCTGGCCAACCATTACGTATGGCATAGAATACAGCGGTGCGGTGATTGGCGATGGGATCCAGCAGAAGCAGGGCATGGAGCAGCCGGTCTATTACTGGGACCCTGTGATTTCACCGAGCGGTATGACGTTCTACAGAGGAAATGCGATGCCGGAATGGCAGAATAACCTTTTTATAGCATCGTTAAGCGGAATGCACATTGCGAGACTGGTCATAGAAAACAACAGGGTAGTAGGAGAGGAACGCCTTCTGGCAGGAGAGAACCAGCGGTTCAGGGATATTACCCAGGGAAAGGATAATGCGTTATATGCGGTAACGGATGGCGGAAAGCTGTACAGGATCCGTAAACAGTAGAATATTTGATATGTACATAAAAAATACCTGGTTTCTTCCAGGTATTTTTTTTGATATTAATTGAATTTGAATTTCGCCCTGAATTCCAGCGGGGCCAGCTGGGTTTTCTTTTTGAAAAGAGTGCTGAAAGACTGGGCATGCTCAAACCCCAGCAGATAAGCGATTTCACTTACCGACAGAGCAGTGGTGCACAGCTTTTCCTTGGCTTTGCTGATCAGCTTTTCATGGATATGCTGTTGCGTGTTCTGTCCGGTATGGATCCGCAACAGATCACTCAGGTAATTTGGCGAAAGCCCTATGGATTCTGCAGCGTGCTGAACGGTTAGCAGTCCGGCATCCCTGTTCTTTTCCTGATCAAAATAATCATTCAGGAAGTGCTCAAATTTTACCAAAAGCTGGTGATTATGGTTTTTGCGGGTGATGAACTGACGATCATAAAACCGTTTGGAATAATTGAGCAGCAATTCTATCTGTGAAACAATGATGTCCTGGGTATGCCGGTCGATATGCCCGCATTCCTTATCTATTTTATGCAGGATACCGATCAGGTCATTCTCTTCATCTTCAGACAAGTGGAGGGCTTCATTCACGGCATAGGAGAAAAACCCGTATCCCGATATGGTTTTGGCCAGAGGATGTGTCAGTAAAAAATCTTCATGAATGACCAGAAGGTAGCCTCTTCCGCAATCCATATGCTGTACATCCAAATACTGCACCTGATTGGGAGCGGTAAAACTCAAGACCCCTTTGTCATAGTCATAATGCTGCTGCCCGTATTTGATTTTTCCGGTAGCTTCCCGTTTCAGCGCAATGCAGTAAAACCTGTTCACGAAACCTTTCCAGACGTCATCATCCAGGAAGATGCTCTCAGACAGGTCGATAACGCTCACCAGCGGATGTCTGGGTTCCGGTAAGGACAACAGGCGGTGGAAAGCGGAAAGGGAATGGATGGTATTCATAATAATTGTATGGTTAATAATCCAGCAGGCCCATACTGAACTCATCATATGGGGCACCGGTATCTGTTCCTAAAGGTACGATACTTTCCAGTTTCTGCATATCATTTTCGCTCATCTGAATAGAACAGGCTGCAATATTCTGTTCTACGTACGTCCTTCGCTTGGTTCCGGGGATCGGGACAATGCCCTTATTCATGATCCAGGCTAAAGCCAGCTGGGAAGAGGTAACCTGTTTGTCTTTTGCCATAGCCTCAATGGCTTCCAGCAATTCTATGTTTTTATGGAAATGCTCTTCCTGAAAGCGGGGGATCCCTCTGCGGAAATCATTTTCCGGAAGATCATCAACAGAACGGATCTGCCCGGACAGAAATCCCCTCCCGAGAGGTGAATATGCCACAAAGCCGATTCCCAGTTCCTGAAGCGTAGTCAGGACACCTTTTTCTTCCACAGTCCTTTCAAACAGGGAATATTCACTCTGTACTGCTGTAATCGGATGTACGGTGTGGGCTCGCCTGACGGTTTCAGACGATACTTCCGATAGCCCGATGTACTTTACCTTTCCTTCTTTCACCAGGTCGCTCATCGCTCCCACAGTTTCTTCAACCGGGATATTTTTATCCAGCCTGTGCATGTAATACAGGTCGATATAATCGGTTTTCAGGTTTTTAAGCGATCTTTCAACGGCCTTCTTTACATAAGCGCTGCTCCCGTTGATCTTCCAGGTGATTTTGTCCTGGTCATCAATTTCCCAGCCGAACTTAGTGGCAATGATGTAGCGGTTACGGTCATTTCCAACTGCTTTGGCAATCAGCTGTTCATTTTTCAACGGTCCGTAAAGATCTGCAGTATCCAGAAAATTTCCTCCCAGTTCGAACGAGCGGTGGATGGTGGCAATGGCTTCATTTTCATCGGTTTTACCATAGGTGTCAGCTTCTTCAAAGCCGGTCATTCCCATGCAGCCTAAACCGATCTGCGGTATGGTAAGTCCCTGGCTGCCTAATTGAATTGGTTTCAGATTCATACTGTCATTTTTTATTGGTGTAAAATTCCGCAGAAATAGGGTAATTGCTGTATGCAAAACCAACAGGGTTGAATGTAAATCCCTGATTTTTTTTAACAGCAGTTTTTTTTGAAAAACTTAGGGTTAACATTGATAAACCCTTAGGGTGTTGGGGTTTAAAATCACAGGTCTTGAATGATGGGGCAATAAATTACTGGAAGCCGGAATGCCCTTTTATTGAAAATCTATAATTATCTTAACCGATTCGGAAAGCTAGCATTATTTTTGATCCATATTCAAACCTTAAAGTGCGGCAGTTTTCTGTTTCTTATGGATAGAGACTACAGACGTACACGCGGAGATATATTCCTACATGAAAGAAATCAACAACATTCTTGAGGCTTATTCCAGAGCGGAATCGGCAGGTAAAAAATCAGCTTTGGCCACTGTGGTAAAAGTGGAAGGCTCATCGTACCGACAGCCCGGAGCCCGGATGCTGGTAACGGAAGACGGAGAACTTACGGGAGCCATCAGCGGAGGGTGCCTGGAAGGCGATGCGCTTAAAAAAGCTTTGCTGGCCATCAGTCAGCGGCAGAATAAGCTGGTAACCTATGATACGACTAATGAAGATGATGCCGAATTCGGCATACAGCTGGGCTGTAACGGAATGGTACATATTCTGTTTGAATATATTGAGCCCTCAGAAGAAAATAATCCCGTCTATTTCCTGAAAAAGCTTCAGGAAAAACGCCAGGAAGCCATTCTCATCAATCTGTTTTCCATGAAAAGAGGAAATCCTCAGCCTGGAACCGTAGCATTTTCAAGAGAAAACGAGTTCACACTGAAAAGCCCTGGGTTTACAGTTCTTTCTCCTTACATTGAAGAAGCTTTTGATACAAAGGAATCTTCAGTAAGGACCGTAACTGTTAATGGTATTTCCTATGAAGCCCTGATCGAATATATAGCACCCAATATATCCCTGGTCATAGCCGGTGCAGGCAACGATGTTATTCCGCTGGTGGAAATGGCATCTATCCTGGGCTGGGAAGTGCATATCGGTGACGGAAGGACCACCCATGCCGTGCAGCGCAGGTTTCCCGCAGCAAAGCAGGTAAGAACCGTTAAAGCTTCAGATTTCCTGGAAGGCATCGTTATTGATGACCTGACATTTTTTGTATTGATGACCCATAATTACCAGTATGACCTGACCCTTCTGGCAGCACTCCTTGAACAGGGATGCCGGTATATCGGTGTGCTGGGACCTAAAACAAAACTGGAACGAATGATTGAGGATATTGAAAATGAGCATCTTACCCTTCAGGAGGAACAGCTGGACAGTATCTATGGTCCTGTAGGGCTGGATACCGGTGCTGAAACAGCAGAGGAAATAGCTGTTTCGGTCGTTTCTGAAATCATGGCTGTGCTTAACGGCAGAAAGGGGACCTCATTGAAATATAGGACCGGTAAAATCCATACCGGTATTAATCAAACTTTAAATACCGGAGTATGATACAGGATCGCTTTGGACGCATACATGACTACCTCAGGATCTCACTGACCGATCATTGTAACCTCCGGTGCTTTTACTGCATGCCGGAAGAGAAATATGCTTTTGCACCGGCTTCCCGGCTGATGCAGGCAGAAGAAATCAATACCCTGGCAAAGGTATTTGTATCACAGGGCGTTAAAAAGATCCGGTTGACCGGTGGCGAGCCGCTGGTCCGTAAAGATGCTCCTGAAATCATAGAATCCCTGGGTAAACTTGGTATCAAGCTTGCCATTACCACCAATGGGATACGGATCGATGAAATGATGGATGAATTGATTCAGGCCAATGTAACAGCAATGAACATCAGCCTGGATACCCTGGAGCGGGAAAAGTTCCTGAAAATAACCAGAAGGGACCTTTTTGACCGCGTTAAGCGGAATATAGATCTTGCATTGCAGCATCAGGTAAAGCTTAAAATCAATGTGGTTGTTATGAAAGGGCTCAACGATAATGAGATTCTTGATTTCATTGAACTGACCCGGGATAACCGCCTTGAGGTCAGGTTCATTGAGTTTATGCCTTTCAGCGGAAACCGTTGGACGAGCAATCAGGTGGTTACCTTGCAGGAGATTCTTCTGAAAGCTTCTGGGCAGTATGAAATCATCCCTTTGCCGCAGGAGCCCAATGATACTTCCAAAAAGTACAAAGTTCCCGGATATACCGGATCTTTTGCCGTGATCAGTACGATGAGTGAACCTTTCTGCGGAACCTGCAACCGGATGCGCCTCACTGCGGACGGTAAACTTAAAAACTGCCTCTTCTCCAAAAATGAAACAGACCTGCTGACAGCATTGCGTAGCGGAGAAGAAATCCTACCCCTGATCCGGCAGAATATCAATGAAAAAGCTAAAGCCCTGGGAGGACAGTTCAGCGGTGTCTTTGAAAATATAGACACGGCTGCCCTTGAGAACCGGAGCATGATAACCATAGGAGGATGAAACAGAAAACAACAGGCATCATGATCCTGGCCGCAGGAAGTTCTTCGCGGCTGGGCCAACCGAAACAGTTCCTGCAATTCAACGGGAAAACACTGCTCTTCCATACCGCGGAGCAGGCACTGAAAATAACCGATCACGTGATCGTAGTATCCGGCGCGGAGCCTATAGGCATAGAAAAACAACTGAATTCAGTAGTCAATATCAACAATGAAAACTGGGAAAAGGGCATGGGGTCTTCACTCCGGAAAGGCCTGAAAGAAATGCTCCTGCTGCATCCCGGGCTCGATAATTGTATCGTTACCGTCTGTGATCAGCCGTTCATCGATTCATCTGTTTTCCAAAGCCTGATTGACAAACAGGAAGAATCAGGAAAAGGAATCGTAGCTTCTGTTTATGCAGCAACTTCCGGCGTACCGGTACTTTTTACGTCTAGATATTTCGATGATCTGTTGAGCTTACCGGATACCGGAGGAGCCAAAATGCTGATCAGCACCTATCAGCATGACGCAGCTGAGATTCCATTCGAAAAAGGAGCGATTGATATCGATACGATGGAAGATTACCAAAAACTAACCGAAGGCCTATGATTTCAGTACAAGAAGCAAAGGATATTATTTCAGCGTCTGTTCCGATGCCGAAGACAAAGATGCTTAACCTGTCTGAAGCTGCCGGAAAAGTGGTTTCAAAAGCTGTAACAGCCACTACAGATATCCCGAACTTCAGCCAGTCTTCCATGGATGGCTACGCCATTCGGTATGAAGATAAAGATCTTATTTTATCTGTTGTCGGCGAAATGGCTGCCGGCACTTCCCGTCAGATGGTCATTAAACCGGGTGAGGCTACGCGTATATTTACCGGGGCACCATTGCCGGAGGGGGCAGATACCGTGGTCATGCAGGAAAAAGTACAATATTCAGGAAATGCTTTATCTGTTAAGGATGAGCGTCTTACGGAGGGTTTGAATGTGCGTGCGAAAGGTTCAGAAATAAAGCAGGGCGAAAAAGCAATGCTGCCGGGTACCTTGCTTACCCCTGCGGCTATCGGTTTCCTGGCAGGGATAGGCTGTAGTGAAGTAGAAGTCTACAGCCCGCCTGATGTTACGATAATCCTGACCGGAAATGAATTGCAGCAGCCCGGAAACCCGCTGCACTTCGGACAGGTATATGAGGCGAATTCCTTCCAGCTCAAAGCAGCCCTTTATCAGGCCGGGATTGTCAATATACAGGTCCGGACTGCCGAGGATGATCCGGAAAAAGTGCAGGAAGCTATATCCGCTGCTCTGGCAGAAAGTGACCTGGTGCTGCTGAACGGCGGCGTTAGTGTCGGGGATTATGATTTCGTGGTTCAGGCTGCGGAAGCCTGCGGGGTTACAAAAAGAATCCATAAAATCAGGCAGAAACCTGGGAAACCGTTGTTTTTCGGTATTTCAGGAGAAAAACTGGTATTTGGGCTTCCGGGAAATCCTTCTTCATCCCTGACCTGTTTTTATGAATATGTTCTGCCTGCACTGGAACAGTGGATGCATCAGGAACATCGCATCAGGAATACCAAGGCAACCATTACGCATGAGTATGCCAAACCAACAGGCCTTACTCATTTCTTAAAGGCATTTTATGAAAATGGAAGCGTAACTCCACTGCACGCTCAGGAGTCCTTCAGGCTGCATTCATTTGCAACGGCCAACTGTTTTATTGTTCTGCCTGAAGAATCGACAGGATGTCTGACGGGTGATCTGGTAGAGGTTCATTTACTTCCTGTATAGCATGAAGTAATTTATAATAACTATTTATTATAAAATAATTTATAAAATTTATATAAAATTTAATTAAAGTATGCCGGTAGAATTATTTTATGGTATTTTATTTTTTGTCGCGTTCTTTTATGCTGCGGTAGGCCACGGTGGAGCGAGTGGTTATCTCGCATTAATGGCTTTGTACGGCGTAGCTCCGGAAGAGATGAAACCGACGGCGCTGATGCTTAACCTTTTCGTATCATTAACCTCTTTTATCCAGTACTACCGCGGAGGGTACTTCCTTAAAAAACTTTTTATACCCATTGCGGCGGCTTCGGTTCCTCTGGCATTTATCGGAGGGATGATTACGGTAGAAGAAAATATGTATAAAAGAATTCTGGGAATCCTGCTGCTTTTCCCGGTGCTCAGGTTCTTCTTTTTCCGGAATGTGGAGGATAGTGCCCTTAAAGATCACAACCTTGTCATTGCGGTGTTTACCGGAGGAATCATCGGTTTTTTGTCTGGCATGATCGGTATCGGAGGCGGTATCATCCTTTCTCCTGTATTGCTGCTGTTGCAGTGGACTAACCAGAAACAGACCGCGGCCATCAGTGCTGCATTTATATTCGTGAATTCACTGGCAGGCCTGGGCGGGATGCTGACCCAGGGCATCAGCTTTACCGGCAATATGCTGATGTATATTGCGGTAGCCTTTACCGGCGGATTGCTCGGAGCATACTTTGGAGCTAAGCGATTCAATCAGAACGTATTGAAATACATTCTCGCTGTTGTGCTCCTGATGGCTTCTTATAAACTTTTATTTACCAAAGCTTAATGAAAACAATAAAAATTTTTACCGTGATCATGCTGTTGTTCGCCTCCCTGGCCAACGCGCAGCATATGGAAACTATACAGGTAACCGGAGCAATTAAAGAACCGTTTACCGTTACGGAGAAAAGCCTTTCAGGGCTTCCGGTACATTCGCTGGACAGTCTGGTGATTCTGAACCATGCTATGGAATATAAAAGCACGCTCAGGAAACTTAAAGGAGTGCTTTTAAAAGATATTCTGGCTAAAGCTCAGTTTAAAACTGCATCCCCGAAGGAACTGAGTACCTTTTATCTTGTCTGTAAGGCAAAAGATGGCTATCAGGTTGTATATTCGTGGAATGAATTGTTTAACGGCGAAACAGGGAATAAGACCATGATCATCACACAGGCGGAAGGAAGTCCGAAGGAAGGCTTTGCGCTGGTAACTCCCACAGACCGGGCGACAGGCAGGAGGTATGTGAAAAATCTTTCGGAAATCATCATTCATCAAATACACTAATATGGAAATCAGGATTATTGCTTTCGGACAGATTGCCGAGATCACAGGAACAGAAATCCTTACGGATGCCCCTGATATTTCAGCTTTGAGAAAGGAGCTGAAAGAACGCTTTCCGGAACTGGAACACAAGAAGTTTGCAGTAGCCGTCAATAAGAAAATTACAGAAGAAAACCTGGCATTGCAGGAAGGGGACACCGTTGCGCTGATGCCGCCCTATTCAGGAGGATAATATGACTACAGATAATGAACGATATGCACGCCACTATTCGCTGCGTGATTTTGGAGTAGAAGGCCAGCAAAAGCTTCTTGCAGCCAGGGTGCTTGTGATAGGAGCCGGAGGCCTGGGCTGTCCGGTGCTCCAGTATCTTGCGGCGGCCGGAACGGGAACTTTAGGCATTATCGACCATGATGCCGTTTCGCTCAGTAATTTACAGCGGCAGACCCTTTATACAACTGATGATATAGGGTTTTTAAAGGTAGAATGTGCCGCGGAACGCCTCAGAAAACTGAATCCTGAAATATCAGTAATCACGTATCCTGTGGAACTCACGTCCGGAAATGCCTGGGAAATGATTGCCGGATATGATATGGTTGTAGACTGTACGGATAATTTCTCTTCCCGATACCTGATCAACGATGCCTGCGTTTTACTGGATAAGCCTTTGATTTTCGGGGCGGTATACCGGTATGAAGGTCAGGTAGCTGTTTTCAACGCAATTGGCGAAACTGACAGCAAAATAAACTACCGCCACCTGTTTCCGGAGCCACCTGCACCTGATGAAATCCCGGACTGCAATGAAGCCGGCGTACTCGGTGTCCTGCCCGGAATGATCGGAATGATGCAGGCTAATGAAGTGATCAAACTTATTACAGGTATAGGAAAAGTCCTGAGGGGTAAACTGATGACTTTCAGTATGCTTACCTATGACAGTTTCACCATAGACATTACAGATGAGAAGCCGGTTTCCCATCTGATCCCGGAAGACAGGCAGGAACTCGAAAAAACGGATTACAGCCTGATTTGCAGCTTTTCAGCCCACGGGATTGAAGAGCTGGATCCCACAGAATTTTATACAAGGATTTCAGAAGAAAAAAGCCTCATAATAGATGTCCGGGAAGAGGGAGAAAGTCCGGCAGCGGATTTCCCCCATCAATCAGTTCCCCTATCGCGACTCACCGAAAGCCTTTCAAAATTCAGTCAGGAAAACATCATCCTTTTCTGCCAGAGCGGAAAACGGAGCCTGAAAGCGGCCGGGATTTTGATGCATCATTTCGGACCTGAAAAAAAGATCAGCCACCTCAGAAACGGAATCCAGGCTTTACAGAATACCTCATTATGAAGAAAGAAATAACAAATATTTTTATTCAGGGTGCCATCAGCCCGCAATTGATCTCAGACAGCATTGCCAAGCACTCGGTGAAAAAAAATATCGGTGCCCACAGCATTTTCCTGGGCCAGATCCGGGAGGATGTCATCGACAACCGGGTGGTAAAGGCTATTGAGTATACAGCCTATGAGGAAATGGCCCTGGAGAGGATGCGTGACATACGGGAAGATATCTTTTCCAGATACGAGCTGACCTGCATGCACGTCTACCACAGCCTCGGAACCATACATGCCGGTGAAATCTGCCTGTTTGTATTCACCTCTTCAAAACACAGGAAGATGGCGATGGATGCCTGTGATGAGCTCGTAGAACGCATCAAATCTGAACTCCAGGTCTGGGGAAAGGAAATTTTTAATGACGAAACCCATCAGTGGAAAGTAAATAATTGATATGGTTAATATTACACATAAAACATCTACACTTCGGAAAGCCATTGCAACAGCAACGGTAAAAACATCATCTGCTTCAACCATAGAAGCGATCGAACAGAGGAAAGTCCCGAAAGGAGACATCTTTGAATTTTCAAGGGCTGCCGCACTGTTTGCCGTGAAAAAAACCAGTGATGTCATCCCGGACTGCCATCCGCTGCCTGTTGAGTTCACAGCCATTACCTATGCCATAGAAAACCTGTCGGTCATCATTACCGTTGAAGTCCATACCATTTACAAGACCGGCGTAGAAGTGGAAGCGATGCATGGCGCATCTGTTGCCGCATTGGTGATGTATGATATGCTGAAGCCGATCGATAAAAAAGTGGAGATAGAGAACATAAGGCTGCAGGAGAAGCAGGGCGGAAAATCTTCAGACACGAAAAACCTGGGTTCCGGACTGAAAGCAGCCGTCATTGTTTGTTCAGACAGTGTTTATCAGGGCAATAAAGAGGATACTTCAGGGAAAGCTATTCTTGCAGCTCTTGAAAAGCATGGCGTTACCCATGCTGATTACCAGGTAATTCCGGATGATCTTGAGACTATACAGTCTGTTGTGAGACAAAGTAAAGAAAACCACATCGATATGCTGATCTTTACCGGAGGAACGGGACTTTCCCCAAGAGACGTAACGCCGGAAGCAGTCGAGCCTTTCATCGACCGGGAAATCCCGGGTGTTATGGAAACTGCTAGGAACTATGGTCAGCAGCGCATTAAGACGGCTATGCTCTCCCGCGGTATAGCAGGCTTTTCCGAAAATACCCTGATCCTAACCCTTCCCGGATCGAGAAAAGCCGTAGAGGAGAATATGGAAGCACTATTCCCACAGATCCTTCATGTATTCGAGCTGAATGACCAGTATAAACATTAATCTGATTTTAATTTACATGGAATTAAGTATTATTTTTCTTTGTTCTAAATTAATATTTTGATTTTATGATGATATCTTTGGTTAATTTCATACTGAATTAATCTGATCTGCTTAACCGCTGTATAGTACTCATACTGTCTCTGAAGCATGATTAACGTGATATAGCCCCGGTAGACGGGGTGTTTTTTTGTTTAAGCCGTCCTTCTCAGTATTTTTTTCCCATCATAACGGTTCTTTTTTTGTATCGTAACAGGAACACCAAATAACAACGCTATGACCCATAACGAAAAACAATCTATTGTACTTAAGGTAAACGGGCAGGATTACCGGCTTGAAGTTTTACCCTGGGTATCACTTCTTGATGCCCTCCGGGAAAGGATACACCTTACCGGAACAAAAAAAGGCTGTGATCATGGCCAGTGTGGGGCCTGCACGGTTCTGGTAGACGGAAAACGCGTCCTGAGCTGCCTCAATCTCGCTGTTATGAGAGACGGCGCCGAAATTACAACCATAGAAGGTATTGCCGACGGAGATAACCTACATCCTGTACAGCAGGCATTTATAGACCATGATGCGTTTCAGTGCGGATACTGCACGCCCGGGCAGATCTGCAGCGCCGTAGGTATGCTGAACGAAGGCAAAGCCGAGACCAGGGAAGACGTTCAGGAACTGATGAGTGGAAATCTTTGCCGCTGCGGTGCCAGCAGAGGCATTATCAATGCAATTATGGACGTAAAACAGAACTACGCATGAACAACTTCTCATATACCAAAGCCGGTGATATCGGACAGGCTGTTGACTTAACGAATAGCAATACCGGAAATAAAATCGTTGCAGGAGGAACCAATATTCTTGACCTCCTGAAATATTTTGTTACAGAGGCAGAGACTGTTGTAGACATCAACAGAATTGAAGGGCTGAATGGCCTTACTGAACTTCCTGAAGGCGGAGTATGCCTGGGAGCATTGATGACGAATGCGGACACGGCTTACCACCCTGTTATAGAACAGAAATACCCACTTCTGTCCAAAGCCATCCTGGCCGGTGCTTCCGCACAGATCAGGAATATGGCGACCAACGGAGGAAACCTCCTGCAAAAGACCCGCTGCTATTATTTTTATGATCCTGTCACTCCATGCAACAAACGCGTACCGGGCTCCGGATGTTCAGCCAAAGAAGGCTATAACCGGATTCATGCTATTTTAGGACATAGCGAAAACTGTATCGCCGTTTTTCCGTCTGATATGTGCGTGGCACTGGCTGCGCTGGATGCTGTAGTCCGGATTTCCGGCCCTGAAGGAGACCGGGAAATCCAGTTTGCAGATTTCCACAGGTTGCCGGGAGATACGCCCGAAATTGACAATAATCTGAAGCAGGGAGAAATCATTACAGGGATTACGCTGCCTGCTGAAACTTTTTCAGAGCATTATTCTTACCTGAAGCTGAGAGACAGGAGTTCGTACTCTTTTGCTCTGGTTTCCGTGGCAACAGCGTTTAGCCTGGAAAACAATCTTATCAAAGAGGTCAGGATCGCTTTAGGAGGAGTATCGCATAAGCCATGGAGGGTAAAAGGGGCTGAACAGTTCCTCACAGGTAAAGCACCTTCAGAAGAAAACTTTGCACACGCTGCTGATATTATTCTGCAGGGAGCAAGCGGGTTTCAACATAATGAATTCAAAATAGGTCTGGCTAAAAAGGCGATTATCCGTAATGCTGCAATGGCATTACATCCGGAATCCCAGAGACCTGGTGCCAAACCATCTTTATAACTATTTAATCTAAATGACAAGAATATGGAAAAAGCACCATCGATAGGAACCCCGGTAAGCCGTCTTGAAGGACGCCTGAAAGTGACGGGTACAGCCAAATATGCCGGTGAATATGATGCTCCGGAACTGTTGTACGGATATGTTGTCAACAGTACAGTTACCAAAGGAAAAATAAAATCTATACATACCTCTGAAGTTGAAAAAATGGATGGAGTCATCAAAGTGTTCACCCATGACAACCGTCCTTCAACCGCCTGGTTCGATTTTCAGTATGCGGATATGGACGCGCCTCCCGGAACCGTTTTTAAACCCCTAAAAGATAATATTGTCCGTTATAACGGACAGCCCATTGCGCTGGTAGTGGCCGAAACTTTTGAAATGGCCCGCTATGCAGCGACAAAACTGGGAATAGAGTATGAAGAGGAAACTTTTGAAACCGATCTGGAAGCCAATCTGGAAAAGTCCAAAGATCCCAAGAAAGGTATGGCCTCATTGCTGAAACCGCCACCGCCACCACCCACTGGTGATTTTGATAAAGCATACCAGGAATCATTCGTAAAAACCGACAGTATGTTCAGCCATGGTACCGAGCATCACAATCCGATGGAAATGTATGCCAGTACCGTTATTTACCAGGGAAAAGACAAGCTGAAAATTTATGACAAGACTCAGGGAACCATCAATTCCCAGATGTATGTGGCGAATGTTTTCGGTCTTAAAATGAAAAACGTACAGGTTATTTCCCCATTTGTCGGAGGAGGATTCGGTTCAGGCTTACGTCCTCAGCATCAGCTGTTCATGGCGGTGATGGCTGCACTTGACCTGCAAAGGAATGTGCGTGTAACCCTTGACAGGAAGCAGATGTACATGATCGGGCACAGGCCGCCGACTTTACAGCATACCCGTTTCGGAGCCGATAAAGACGGAAAGGTCAATGCCATTTACCATAAAGCCACCGGAGAAACTTCAAAATTTGAAGATTATGTGGAAATTGTGGTTAACTGGGCCAATATGCTGTATCCTGCGGAAAATACGTTGCTTGAGCATCAGCTGGTCCCGCTGGATGTCTATACACCTCTGGATATGAGGGCACCCGGTGGGAGTACAGGAATGCATGCCATTGAAGTAACCATGGATGAAATTGCTTATCAGCTGAACATCGATCCTGTAGAACTCAGGCTCATCAATTATTCTGAAATAGATAAAAGCAGCGACAAAGAATACTCAAGCAAGCAATTACGGGAATGCTACCTGAAGGGCGCAGAACAATTCGGATGGAGCAAGAGGAATCCTGAGCCGAGAAGCATGAAGAGAGGCAATAAACTCGTAGGATACGGAATGGCTACCGGAATGTGGGATGCCAACCGGATGCTGGGCCGCGCTGAAGCCATCCTGAAACCAGACGGTACCGTAGAAATAAAAAATGCCGTAACCGATATCGGAACCGGTACCCTGACTGTCATGACCCAGATTGCAGCAGATGAGCTGGGCCTTCCTATTGAAGCGGTTACCTTTTCGTATGCTGACAGCAAAATGCCTTTTGCACCCATCCAGGGAGGCTCTTTTACCACTGCTACCGTTGGACCTGCGGTGCAGGAAGCCTGTCAGGCACTGAATAAGAAGCTGTTCAAAAAGGCTAGGGCAATGGACGATTCCGTACTTAAAGATGCCAAGCTTAAAGATGTCGATTTCAAAGACGGATTTATCCTGCTGAGGAGCGACCATTCAAAAAGGATCAGCATTAAAGATGTTCTGGCAGCAAACAACCATGAACCGATTAAAGTTAAAAGTACGGCAATGCCCAATCCGCTTACGTATGGAAAGAAGGCTAGAGCTGTCCACAGTGCTGTTTTTGTGGAAGTAGAAGTGGATGAGGAACTGGGTATGATTGAAGTAAAAAGAGCCCTGACTGCCGTAGCGGCAGGAAGAATCATCAATCCTAAAACGGCGGAAAGCCAGGTATTGGGAGGAATGATCTGGGGACTCAGCAAAGCCCTACATGAGGAGACTATCCTGGATGACCGGCTCGGAAAATACATGAACCCGAACCTTGCCGAATACCATATACCGGTTCATGCGGACGTGCATGATCTGCAGGTACTTTTCGTTGAAGAAAATGATCAGTTTGTTAATGATCTCGGTGTAAAGGGAGTAGGGGAAATCGGTGGAGTAGGCATGCCGCCTGCGGTAACCAATGCGATCTATCACGCTACGGGAAAAAGGATTTATGACCTTCCCATACATTTTGATAAATTACTTTAAATAAAATATCTGACAGAATCCTGCTTTTTAAAGCAGGATTTTTTTATGCCCGTAATTTTTCAACCAGTTCCCTGACTTTTACAGATGCCTTCCGGATATCGGATGCTGTATTGAATTTCCCCAAACTGAACCGTATAGAACTCAGTGCCTCTTCGTCATTCAGGCCCATCGCCTTCAGGACATGGGACGGGCGGCTGGTGATGGACGAGCATGCGGAGCCGTTGGAAACCGAAATGTGTTGCAGCCTCATAATCATTTGTTCCGCATTTACACCGGGAAAGCAAATATTAGAAGTTGTATATAGCCTGTGTTCATGAGATCCGTTGATAAAAGCTCCGTCTATGCTGAGCAGTTCTTTTTCAAGCATATCCCGAAGCTCACTGATTCTGGCTGCATCAGCCTCCATTTCAAGCTTAGCAATTTCACAGGCCTTTCCCAATCCGATAATTCCGGGCACATTCAGTGTTCCGCTCCGCCTGTTTTTCTGCTGCCCGCCCCCCAGGATCTGCGGATGTAATTTGATCTTTGCATCCCTGGAGACATACAGCGCTCCGGAACCTTTCGGGCCATAAAACTTATGGGCTGAAAACGGCATCAGATCGATCCCCAGAGCAGATACATCCACAGGTATTTTACCTACTGCCTGCGTAGCATCACATAAAAGGAATGCGCCTTTTTCATGGGCTATTGAACTGATTTGCTGTATATCCTGAATGATCCCGGTTTCATTGTTAACCAGCATCACACAGACCACTAAAGTTTCATCAGTAACGGCCTCCCTCAGGATTTCGGGATTGACGAGTCCGCTTTCCTCAACGTTGACCATGCTTAAGGTATAGCCATTACTTTCAAGGTTCCGGCAGGTGTCGAGAACAGCTTTGTGCTCGGTGGATACGGTCACAATATGCTTCCTTTTTGAATGATCAAGGCCTGAAATAGTCAGATTAATAGCTTCGGTAGCTCCGGAGGTAAAAATATATTCCTCAGGTTTCCCGCCGGTAAGCTCAGCTATATTCCATACAGCTTCTTCAACATGCTCCTGCACAGTTATTCCTGACAGGTGACTGCTGCCTGCATTTTCATAATACATTGTGAAAAAAGGAATGATGGCCTGCAGCACACGGTCATCCATTCGGGTGGTAGCATTATTATCAAGATAAATTTTTTCCGGGCTCAATGGTGGTTTTTTTGGTGATTAGAATATATTAATGTCTCATGCAATAGGAAGTAACGTCAGTTCAGCCTTTTGTCATCAATGGCAAGTACCCATTCATGGCGCTTGCATCTGGGACAGCGGTTTTTACCACGTTCCAGTTGGGAGGGTCTGGCGCAATAGGAGCATGCGTATACATCCGGTTCATCAATAACCGTTAGTTTTTTAGCATATAGTTTAGGCTGTACAGGAAGGCCGTAGCCTACCTCTTCATCATGGTAATAATAAAAACTGATGTTCCCGGTGGTTTCTAAGATCGCGGTCTTTACCTGTCCTACATGGGCAATGCTCTGCTGGCGCATCTCTGAGAAAAACTCATCTTTGGCGAAAGTATGGTCACCGCTTTCCTTCAGTAAGAATTCCCCGTTTTCAATAACGTAAATCGGATCCCCCTCAACAATGCTTTCAAAGAATTCGCTTTTGCCAGCAAAAAAAGTAATCACCCGGTACAGAAGGATAATGGTTACAAAAACAACAACAGCCTGGAGGATGGAGGTTTCTTTATTGAACATAGGATCGCCGGCTGCGGAACCTAGACCGATGATGATGGCCACCTCAAATAAAGAGAGCTGCCGCACGCCTTTCTTGCCAGACAGCCGCAGCACGATTAAAACCATACTGAACATGATTAAGGTCCGTACTATAATTTCAATGGCAAAATCGAAATTCAGGTCACCGATGAAAACATCATCCCATTTCATATTTTCTTGTTTTTTAAAGTACAGAACTTTGAATTCTGACTTGATGCAATGCTTCTTTACATTACAATATATATGCCGGCAGCTTTTTCAGAATTTACTGCGCAATACAGGGAAAACAGGGTTATGAGCTGTCCGGATAGAAGTCCGAAATCGGGCTCGTAATGACCCTGCAACAGACCGGACGATTCTCCTGTAATGTTTTTTGAATAGGACCTGGTTTGAGGCATAGTTTTTGGTTACAACATGATGATTTTCCTGATCCGGATCATAAAACTGAATGCCGGATTTGGTATAAACACAGTAAAAATTGACCATATTGAATACTTCACAAACCAATTTCCATGAATTTTTGGGGGGGCAGGGAGACAGGAATCTGGATCTGTATATCCAGGCTCTCAATTCAGCTAATTCCGGAATTATCATTACGGATAATAAACAGCCGGACAATCCCATCGTATACTGTAACCGTGCTTTCGAAACCATTACCGGTTATTCAAGGAATGAAATCATCGGGCATAACTGCCGTTTCCTACAGGCGCAGGACAGGGCCCAGCCGGAACGCAAATTGTTGAGCGATTGTATAGAACAGGGACTGGACTGCAAGGTTGAGATGCGTAACTACAAGAAAAACGGGGATTTGTTCTGGAATGAGCTGTATCTTTCTCCCGTAAAGAACAGTAAGGGAGAAATTACCCATTTTATAGGCGTTCAGAATGATGTTACGGCACGCAAAAAAGCTGAACATGACCTTATTGAAGAGAAAGCGTCGGTTGAACAAAAAATTCAGGAAAGAACTAAGGAACTGAGGGAAAACCAGGTGTTCCTGTCCAGCATCATCCAGACCGTAAGGGAAAGTTTACTCGTCCTTGATCCGGATTTCACGGTCCTGAGTGCAAACGGCCATTTCCTGAAGACCTTTAAGGTGTCAGCGGAAGAAACCGTAGGCAAGGTACTGTATGAACTTGGAAACCATCAGTGGGATATCGATCTGCTGAAAGAACTCCTCGTTAAAATACTCCCCACCAACAACCCGGTTATTGATTTTGAAGTAGAGCATAATTTCCCGCATATTGGCAAAAAGCTCATGCTGCTTAATGCTTACCGGATTGAGCATGACGGACAGTATAAAGACAGGATATTACTGGCGATAGAGGATATTACGGACCGGCGCGAAATAGAGCGGCGTAAAGATGACTTCCTATCCATTGCGAGTCATGAACTTAAAACGCCGCTTACCACTATCAAAGGCCTGGTACAGCTTCTGCAGCGAATGCAGGATGGCGGGATCACAGAAAAATACAAGGCGACTTTAACGAAAGTGTCTGTCTATGTAGACCGGCTTAACAACCTCATCTCTGAACTGCTGGATACCTCCAGGATACAATCCGGAAATATTGAACTGCATATCGAGCCGTTTGATATTGATCATTTAGTTAAGGATACGGTAGATAACATTGCGCTGACTGTTCCTGGTTATGAAATCAGTGTTTCAGGTAAGTCGGGAGCCATTATCAGCGGTGATGAATCCCAGATTTCCCAGGTGGTTAATAACCTCGTTTCCAATGCTATTAAATATTCTCCCGGATCTAAGAAAATAGAAATCCACATAGCCAGGATCAGCAACTTTGTTAAAGTTTCAATCAGGGACTTCGGCATGGGCATCAGTGCACAGGACAAACCAAGAATTTTTGAGCGCTTTTACCGGGCAGGGGATATCCAGAAGAAATTTCCGGGAATGGGTATAGGGCTCTATATCAGTCACGAAATCATTGCCAACCACGATGGGACCCTGTGGGTGGAAAGTGAAGTAGGAGAAGGTTCAACATTCAGTTTTACATTACCGATAAGCAAAAAATAAATATGGACGCTAAAAAAATTATGGTTTGCGATGATGACCAGGGAGTGCTGGACGTTATTGAAATGATGCTTGATTCCAGCGGCTACACTGCTTTTACGGAAATCAACAGTACCAACCTTATTTCTGAAATTAAAAAAAATGAGCCTGATCTGATCCTTTTGGATCTCTGGATGCCTGTATTATCCGGTGACCAGGTGGTAAGAGCGATCCGTGCGGATCAGAATATCAGCCATCTGCCGGTAATCATCCTTTCTGCCAGCAGGGACGGAGACGACATAGCAATGGAAGCCGGAGCAGATGCATTTCTCTCCAAACCTTTCGATATGGATGAACTGATTGATACTATTGAAGATTTATTGAAGAATAAAAAAGGAAGTATGAGCGTATAAATCGATTCTTGAAATTAATGTGCTCTGATAGATATACAGAAATGAATGAGCGTCACATGAAGATCAAAATATATAATCCTGCTTTACAGAATAAAGCAGGATATTTTTTGAATCAGCCTGAATCCAAGTTTTTGCTATCTGCCTGTGAGGGAAGTCTATGCTTTCCCATTTAAATACAGATCAACAGGAAGCATGTCTCCTGAAATCATATCCACAATGCTGCAAAAGCAGCAATCAGTGCAGGAATCATCACCAGCGAGCCTATTTTAAGGAACTGCCAGGCGCTGATGGAATGCCCGTGCCTCCTCAGCTCGGTAAGCCATAGAATGGTCGCTAAAGATCCTGTAACAGAAAGATTAGGCCCAAGGTCTACCCCAATAAGGATGCAGCTTCTTACAATAGCAGGAAGATGTCCTGCGAAGGCTGTGCTGCCGGCAATCAGTCCTGCGGGCAGGTTATTGATCAGGTTACTGCCGAATGCAAGTGCGGAGCCGCTCACCCAGGCTGTAGTATCAGGCGATCTGTGGGCATGATCAGCTAAAACATGGCTTAGAGAGCTGATCAGACCTGTGCTGTTCAGTGCTTCCACCAGCACAAACAGTCCGGCAACCAGCGGGAGCACTGCCCAGGAAATGTGGCGGACCAGCCGTAATGGATTTTGCCTTGCCCCAATCGCTACAATCAGTGCGGTACCAACTCCGGCAATCGCTGTTGGCAGCCCGAGTTCCCAGTTCAGAGCTGATGCAGTGATCAGGATAATACTGGTAAGGATAATCCCGGCCATTGCAATACGCCCGCCTTTCTGCAAAGGCTTAATGCTGATATCGGTAGCGATAGGTTCACGAAGGTATTTACGTTGTGTCAGCAGGAGCATCAGAAACGTTATGGTCACAGCAAAAAAGGAAGGCAGAAGATAAGTACTGAGCCATGTCGCCAGGGTAGGCATATGGCTTCCGTAAATCACAAGATTGGCCGGGTTGGAAATCGGCAGGATAAAAGAAGCGGCATTGGCAATAAAAGCGCAGATCAGGAGATAGGGAAGAGGCTGTTTCACTTTGGCGCTGTGCATAGCCGCCGCAACTGCCGGAGTAAGCACCACTGCCGTGGCATCATTGGACATGAAAGTAGTCACTACCAGCCCAACAATATAGATCAGGATGAAAAGCTTAACCGCAGAACCTCCTGAAACCTTCGTCGCATGGGAAGCCAGCCAGTCGAAAAGCCCTTCCTGACGTGCAGCTTCTGCAAGCATCATCATCCCGATCAGAAAAAGATAAACATCCGTTCCTTTCATGACTCCGGTCCATGCATCAGACCATGAAATCAAGCCGAACAGCAGCATGAATAGAGCTCCGCTTACAGCCCAGACTGCTTCCGGAAGCCTGAACGGCCTGATGATGACGCCTGCTGTTGCCAATGCGGCAATGATGCAGATAAAAACAGTAGAATCCATAGGATTTTATTCTTTGATAGGTTGTTCTTCAGTAGTATGGCTGCATTCCCTGATCATGGTTTTTGAATAAAAGAGCCAGAGTGCAATAGAAACCAGGGCGAAACCGCCCAGGATAAGAAAGGCCGAACTGTAATCGATTTTTTGAGCAATCCATCCGCCAATCGCCGGGCTCAGTGATGCACCCAGTCCCTGAACCGTCATGACGGCGCCCTGTCCCACATTGATCCTTCCTGTTCCGTTTAGGATATGGGCAACAAGGCCGGGTACTGCAACACTTTGAAGTCCCGCACCGATACCGTCCAGAATCTGTACCGGATAGAGGCCTGCATGGCTGATCATATGGGAGGCGATAAAGCCTCTGAGCGGCAAAGCAATAAACGAAATAAGCATAACAAGCCAGTATCCTTTGCTTTCTGCCATTTTCATCGCCACAATAGAGGCTACAATCATGACCAGCTGTGCAATGATAACGGTAAGGGCTACAAACATAGAAGCGTTATCCTGCATCTTTTCAGCGGCAGCCATTCCGTAAAGCGGTAATAAGGCACCGTTTCCAAGATGGAAGCAGGCAAGGGCCGCAGCAAGGATCAGCAGAGGCTTACAGTTGAGCAGGACTTTCAGACCGCTGGCTTTTTTATCATCGGAATCATCCTCTTTAAGGCCTCTTGCAGCTTTATCGTCAATGCTTTTGGCAGGGATCATCAGGATACTGATCATTGATAATATTCCAAACAATGCCGAAAGGGCAAAAATGGCCGGCATGCCGAACTTCATCCCCAGATAGCCGGATAAGCCTGCTCCCACTACGTTGCCTGCATGATTAAATGCCTGGTTGTACCCGTTTTGCCGGTTGAATCCTTTTTGCCTGACAATTCCTAATGTAATGCCCACTACGGCAGGTCCTATGGCTGCTCCTGCAATGGCGGTAGCCACCTGGGAAAGGGTCACCAGCCAGAAATTCTGTGAGATCAGGATCAGAGCGGAGGCAAGAACGGTACAGATCCCGGGAATAATAACGTAACGCCTCTTGTGGGTGGTCGCATCAATTGCAGCTCCTGCCGGTGCGGTCATCAGCATCCCGGCGACACCACCGATTGTCATTACAGTGCCGATGGGGCCGCTTTTCCAGCCATTGGTCAGGAGGAAAATGCCGAGAAAGGGTCCGATTCCGGCCTGCATATCGGCCATAAAGAAATTCAAGGCCTGCAACGCCCACAGAACGCGCGGTGCATTTGGAGAAGCTGTTTTCATAAATGTATAATCAGTATTTTGTGCTGCATAATGCGTATGGTCCGCAAAGGAGGAAGTGATGGTGCGTTTATATTTGTACCGTTATAAGTCAGTTAGCCGATCATCAGTCATGTAAGCTATTTCCCTAGGTAATCATCATGGCCTGTATGCATTTTCGCTTTTACATCTTTCATCATCTGCTTCTCTTCATCACTCCTTCTGGATTGGCTCGGTTCAAAAACAATGCCGAAAAATACTATTTTCGGCATCGTCTTTTGAAAGTCTGGCAGCATAGGTATTTCAGTACTTTTGCATCAGTTCATCCATGTTGGTTACAGCATGTAGCTGATAGTCTTCCGTCAGGTTAAAAATCCTGCCCAGTTTCTGTGAGGCATTGATAAATGCTATAAACGTACAGAGCTCTGAAATTTCCGGTAGGCTGAAATATTCTTTCAGCGTATCAAAATGAGCCTGCCCTATAGCACGATGATCCTTACAGAACAGTTCTGCGAATCCTGAAGCTATTGAAATCTTAATCCGCGCAGGATCAAAATCAGGTTTTCCTCCTTTAACCATACAGTATTCGCATCCGTTTTCAAAGGCCATTGCGCGGCGTACCTGCTCCAACAGTGCGGGATCAAGTGAAGTATTTTTCCAGAATGTTTCTTCAAGCCTGTTCCATTGGTCCAGGATGTGTTCATTATGTCCCAGTAATTTTTCAAATGCTGTATCACCGTTGTCTGAAAATTCTATTCTTGTCATTGTTATTTATTTTCGGCAAAATTCGGATAAAAGAATTCTGCTGTAAAACGGTTTTAATTGTATTGATTAGCAATTTGGATTAAATTCGCCTTTTTTAAATAGTATTACAGTGAAAATCATTTTAGACCATTACGATTATAATATTCTGGAGTTACTGAGTGAAAATTCAAGGTTGAGCTATGCAGAAATAGGCCGGCTGATCGGACTTTCGCAATCTGCGGCTAAAGAACGCGTTCTGGCGCTGGTTGACAGGGGAGTGATTAAAAAATTCGGGATCGAGGTAGATTACAGCCTGCTTGGCTACTCACTGCCTGTCATCATTCATCTTAAATTCAGAAATGATGATTTTAAAATATTTCTGAATCAGCTGCACCAGTTTCCGGAACTTACCAGCTGTAAAAGAATCACCGGAGAAGCATGTCTGGTTGCAGAAGCCGTTCTGAAGGATAACAGCCATCTGGAAAACCTTATCGACAGGCTAATCCAGTATGGGATTCCTTCTACAGCAATTCGTCTTTCAGAGGTTGATATGCCTAACTTTTTTACGCAGCATAAAAAATAAGAACCTATCGCTATTAAAAGAATACCGGCCAGTGTATCTCTACATTGGCCGGTAATGGGAGTTTCAATCCGCATATGAAGGAGATACAATGAGATCTGAAACAGCGCGGCTGAATTTTTTTAGTACCTGGATGCTACCTTCATGGGGAATTCTTTCCAGTGTCTGTGGATCCAGGATATCCCAGATTCCGCTGTGATGCCATTCAAGAGCCGGGAAATCCCAGTCCGGCCGGTCAATCAGAGGATAGATACAGCATCCGTAAAGAGGAAGGCCGTTTTTCAGCATTAAAACGCATTCTTGAGATATGGTATCCAACCATTGGGGACGGTGTTCCCCAGGATGGCTGGTCTCCGAAATAACGACCGGCCGTCCATATCGCAGAAACATTTCTTCAATCAGCGTATGGAGCGGTTTCCATAAAACATGGGATGGCAGTTCTCCCCACGGGATGAGTTCATGATGAGTGCTGGTCCATTGGTTGTTAAAATAAAAATTTACCCCCAGGATATCCAGGTATTCAGGCTTCCCGCCGAGCTCCGGGCATATATTCCCGCTCAGCATGTCCAGTACCTGGAACTGCTCTTCATGTTTGGCAGCAGCATTAAGAACCTGTTCATCATCTGAAAGATCAGGTGACACTACATGGATAAGCGGCTCTGTTGTCATGATGCGTATTCCCGGATCCGCTTCCTTCATCATTTCGATTCCTTCAATATAGGCTTTCATCAGGCGGTATTTTACCTCCCATCCCTGTGCGGTACAGTACGGGGAGGTTCCTCTGGCATCACCGCCGAGCCAGGATAAAAAGCTTACTTCATTGATGGGGGTAATGATCAACGTTTCCTCCGGGACCAGGCTCCGGTAATGTTCTGCAAATGCTTTGCACAGATGTGCGAAACGCCGTGGAAACATAGGATGAAGTGGAGTAAGGTCATCCGGAAAACCGAAATGGCAGATGTCCCAGATGACCTGTATCCCTGCTTCGGCAGCTGCCAGAATTATCTGATCAACTTCTGTCCAGTCATACTGATACGGAACTTTTTCTACATGGCTCCACCGGATACCTTCACGAACCGTGCGGATATTAATGGCGCTGAGCCGGTCATAATCTTCCTTAAGAAAAATATCATGGCCGGTGAGCCGGATCATATCCACCCGTTCCCCAAAAGCATTCTGATGGTCGGCACATTCAAACCCTCCCATCAGGAATGATCTGAACGGATTGCCGCCGTACGTGAAATCATTGCTGTACGTCATCATCTTCTTTTACTATTCTTCGGTACAAAGCCAGTGACTGGGCCACCACCTGATCCATATTGTAGTACTTATAGGTTCCCAAACGTCCTGTAAAGTAAATATCTTTTTGCTCTTCCGCCAGTTTTCTGTACTGATTGTATATTTCCTGGTTTTCCTTTCTGGGAATAGGATAGTACGGATCGCCTTCAGCAGTAGGGTATTCATAGACAATGGCTGTCTTGTGGTGGGTCTGCCCTGTAAGATGTTTGAATTCCGTGATCCTGGTATATAAATTCGAGGTAGGATAATTGACCGTCCCGGTAAGCTGGTAATTTTCCTGGTCCAGGGTTTCAAACTTAAAATCAATGGACCGGTAAGGCAATTTTCCGAACCGGTAATCAAAAAAAGCATCAACCGGCCCGGTATAGATCAGTTTTTTATGGGGAATGAGGTCTATAATATCCCTGTAATCCGTATTCAGCATGATATGAATGTTCTTATGCGTCAGCATTTTTTTGAACATTTCCGTATAGCCGTTTTTAGGCATCGCCTGATAAGTATCCGTGAAATACCGGTCATCGCTGTTTGTGCGCGTAGGCACCCTTGCCGTTACCGAAGCATCCAGTTCCGAAGGATCCAGGTCCCACTGCTTTCTCGTGTATCCCCTGAAAAACTTTTCATACAGCTCTTTGCCGACTACATTCACCACTACATCTTCTGAAGTGAGTACCGGTCTTCTTTCCTCCGCTTTGGATGCCAGGAAATCTTTAACCTCGTCAGAAGTCAGGTTTTTACCGTAAAGCTTATTGATGGTGGTCAGGTTGATCGGAATAGGAACAAGCTGCCCGTCTACGCTTCCCAGTACCCTGTGCTCATAAGGCCGCCAGTCGGTAAAACGGCTGAGGTATTTAAATACTTCTTCCGAATTGGTATGGAAAATATGCGGACCGTATTTATGGATCAGGATTCCGTCTCTGTTATAGTAGTCATAAGCATTGCCGGCTATATGGTCACGCTTGTCAACGATCAGCACCTTTTTTCCTGCACCGGCAAGCTGCTCTGCCAGGACGGCACCTGCGAACCCGCATCCTATAATGAGAAAATCATACATTGGCTACTTGGATTTTCAGGTTATTGATCAGTTTGCTCATCTTGTCAAAGGTATGGTCCCAGGAATTGTCGGAAAGAAATTCATCTACCTGCATCAGCCACTCTTCCCGTGATTTTTTATTCAGTTCTGTTTCTGCATGCCTGATAAATGTTTCCGCATCATCCGCAATATATACCAGGTCTGCATCTCCGTAAGGATTAACCACATCTTTTATCCGGGTGGAAATAACCGGCAGGCCTGCCGCCAGGTATTCCGGAGTTTTGGTCGGGCTGATGAATTCAGTAGATTCATTAAGCGCAAAAAGGACCAGTGCCATATCCCAGTGACTGATATACACAGGCAGTTCATCATACTTTTTCGAACCGAGGTAGTGGATGTTTTCCGCCCTCGGAAGATCATTGATATCTATTTTCACTACCGGGCCGATGATCACGAAATGCCAGTCGGGTCTTTTCGCAGAGACTTCTTTAAGAAGCTCAATGTCAAATCTTTCATCAATAACCCCGTAAAACCCGAATCTCGGATGCGGGATATTCTTCTGGTCTTCAGGCTCAACCGTATTGTAGCGTGCCGCTTCAAAATGTTTTTTATCGATGCTGCTCGGGAACGGATGGATATTATGGTGCCTGTTTTTCTTGGCCTGATAGAGCGTGTGTCCCCCGGTAAACACGACATCTGCTTTTTTAAAGAGCTGGTTTTCCAGTTCAATAAGCTGAGGCGGAGCAAAACGGAAAGCGGAAAGCTCGTCCATAGAATCATAAATAACAACTTCCGGTTCCAGATGGCCGGTATATTCCAGGGCCATAGGAGTGTAATACCAGCAGGAGAAGTGTTTTACGGATTGCTGTTTCAGGAAACGGTCAATCATTTTTCTGAGCTTCAGGTTGCGCTCGTCTCCTTCATGCGATATACTGATCTGGACAATAGAAATCCCATCCTGTGAACTTACGGTCAGTTCATCAAGGTCTCCGTGGCGCGGTTCTTCAAAATAATAAATATGAGAGTTTCTGGCAAAACGGCTCAGCAGATGCTGAGGTCGCTGATAGACAAAATTCCACGACAGGTGGCTGAAGCATAATATATTTTGCATAAAGTGGTGGTGTTTTAGCCGGTATCGTCTTTAGAGATCATATGATGACTGCTTAAGTAAAACCGACAAATCAATATTAATTAATGTGTATATAAAGACCTCAAAAGGTCTTAGCTGTAAGTAAAAGTACTTATAAATAAAAAAGACCGTGTATGACTTGAGTCATACACGGTACGGAGAATTCTGTTCATGAAAATAGTTAAATTTTAATTTAAAATTAAATATTTTCAGTAATATTATTTTTGTAGGTGTAAAAAATTCAAATGATGCCGGCTTGTCATCAGTTATGCTGATCAATAATAGATTTTCCTGTTGATTACCTTTACAATTCCCTGCTGCTCCAGTTTTTTAATGGTCCTGATGATGGTTTCCACTCTGAGCCCTGTCATAGAAGCCAGCTGCTGCCTGGTCAGCGGCACCTCAAAAGAAAACTTTCTCTGGTCCTCGTAGAAGCTTTTGTGATAATCCAGCACACCTATGATTCGCACATCTGCATACATGGACGAATTATTCTGCAGCATGATGTATTTGTAGTACAGCCTTTCGGAAAGAAATTTATTGACGTCGCGTGAGATTCCCGGGTTCTCGTCCAGCAACCGGACAAAATTGGATTTTGGAAGTTTCAATACGGTACACTGCTCAAAAACAACGGCATTAACCGGATATTTTTTCTCTATGAACAACAACAGCTCACACACACTGAGGCCGGGACTGAGAATAGCCAGAATTAATTCTTTCCCATCTTCATTATAATGGTTCAGCTTGATGCGGCCCTTGATGATCTGATAATAAAACTTCGGAATATCGCCTTCGTTGAAAATAACATGCGAGCGGCCATAATCTTCAATAACGGCTCCGTAGGAAAGCAAAAGTTCTTCTTTAATTAGCATTGTGACAGTTTTAAGTGTGATGATAATGCAAGTTATTGTTTTTTTATGCAAAAAAAACATATCCCGATCTGTTTATTCATTTACATTTCAATAGAGATAAAATTTTTGCATTAAAATAGAGTAAATGCCAAATGCATACCGGATTTTCAGCATGCATTTTTTCAAAATCAATTCTTTCTGTATGTTTTTATCTAATGCTGGTTTTATCATGAATTATATCAATGTTATTGCGATATGCAATGCGGTATTGCAGATGTATCATGCTGAAAAGATTAAATTTCATTATCATATAGTGGTTAAAATAAAACCTCCGGCAGAACCGGAGGTGATTATTTGCTATGCAAAGTTGACAGTTTCCTGCGTTATTCTTTGATTACTTTCTTTGAAACAATGTCCTGCTCGGTCTTAATTTCAATGATGTAGATCCCTTTAGGATAAGAAGACAGGTCAACAGGCTGCTGGCTGTTGCTGATGCTTCCGCTCTGAAGCTTTTTGCCCGATGTATCATAGACGGCAAATACGGATTTCTGAGGGGCTTTGATAATTTTAACAATATCACGGGTGACAGAAGGAGCTACAGCTATACCGTCATTGACAGCACCGATTTCTGTGGTGCCCAATACCTGGCTGAATCCTGTTACAATGACAGAATAGTTCTGTGGTGCACTTGTTCCCGAATTGTTTACTAAAGTACCTTTATTGGTGATCTCTATCCTGTATTTTCTTCCGGCTACTGGATTATCGATAACCACCTGCTCTACATTGTCCACTTTATTATCTGCTTTGGTTGCAGGGGTCATGGGGTTATTGGCATCCAGCTTCCATGGGTAATACACGGTATTGGTTGTCGTGTCAATAATCCTGAGATCAAGATCGTTGATCAGTCTGGAGCTTCTGTTGTTATAAGCAGCCTGCCAGGTAAGGCCGGATGGAATAACATAGGCAGGGTCTATCCATGAGATGGTGGCTTTGATCGGTTCGCTGCCCGAGGCAATAACATTCTTAGCATTAACAGTGCCACTGGTTAAGGTTTCATCTTTAAAGATAACGGTGTTGTTGGCCTTTCCTACCAAAAGTTCAGCCCCTTTTTTAGCATTGATGTATCCCCATCCGAACCATGGATCAGGGCCTACGTTGCCTGCTTCGGAAGCAGAGTGGACCATCAGGGTTTTGGCACTGGCGGCATTAAGCGACTGGCCGGAGAAGAGGTCTTTGCTGATCTGCATCCACAGCCCGATAACACCCGTAACTACTGGTGCCGAGTACGAGGTCCCGCTTCCATATTCGTAGGATTCACTCCCTGTAATATCATCTGTTGTTGCGGGTGCAAATACGTTGGTGCCGGTAGTAGCAATATCCGGTTTTATAGCACCGTCATCCCTGGGTCCTGCACTGCTGTAATCGGAATGTACTACATCTGCGGCAGACGTATAGCGGAAATTATTAGAAGCAATCACATCAGTAGCCCCTACAACAATGATATTTTTGGCCAGTGAGCCGGGGCCGATACAATCAAAGCCCTGTGCACAGTTATTCTGTGGCAGTACATCAGTAGCAGCGAATGCAATATCGTTTCCGTTATCATCCTCATAATATTTGGGTAATGATGATCCGGTAGGCCCCATGCCATAAGAATTCCCGGCAGATTTTACAATAACATAGGACGGGTTCTGGTAAACGATATTATCATAGTTCTGGTCATCGACTAAATAGGTTCCCTGGAGATCGAAGGAAGTGGAAGGGCTACTGAATGCACCGTTCCATATCCATGCATTACTTCCGTTAATAGTATCTATATCCCAGCCAAGGTTGCTACCATAGGAATGGTTGGAAATAGCAGGCTGTGCGGTTAAGATCTTTGTATATACCGTACTTGGAGATGTATTTCCGGGTAGGGTAGTAGTGGCAAACCGATAAGAATCCATCGTAGAAGCAGTAGCAATTCCTTTGATGTCGCCTGAAATAGCAGTGCTTCCAATGGTACCGCTCACTGTGATGCTTTTAGCTCCGATAAATCCGGCCACGCTCGTAGAGTGTCCACTGTAGATCTGTGTAGAAGCTTCTTTATTGGTAATTCTTCCTGCGATATTGTTAAATGCGGAATGGGCCGCATACACCCGTCCGCCATCAAAAATGGTGTATTTAATACCATCACCGTTATACGCATTGGTAAGTCCGGTTACGCCTCCAGCCGTATTGATCAGGTCTGCATTGGCATTTTTTACCTGCCGGAGATCCTGGGTTGTATAAAAATACGGTTTCCCATCAGGCATGAACCCTGCCAGGTTGCTCCGTTTTTCTTCTAGTTTCTTCAACAACTCCGGGGATCTGTCATTCCCGTATTTCTTAGCTGCATAAGCATCGAATTTACGGTTGTTTTCCTGATTCTGTCTTGCGAAATCTTGCTGAAGGGCAGCATTCCTGTCCTGTGCTTGGACTATTACAGCCATCAGCGCAGCTGCAGTAAGTAGGTATTTTTTCATGACACTATTAAATTAATATACTTTTTCCTGTTTTTGAGGTACCTGGGCAGCACGCAGCATCAGATCATGGAGGTCTGTGTTTTTTACAAAAGGTTTCAGCAGCTCACTTCCCGGACCATACATGGCTACCTCTGCGTAATCCCCGGAATGGTCCATGCTGATCCAGCCGACAGAATTATGTTTCTTCTGGATTTCGGAATACAGTTTAAAAGGAAGTTTCTTGTAATTGTACAGGCCATCTTCCTTTTCGAGTCCGTTATAAAATCCTAGAAGCAGCCGTGCCTCATCATCGGTCAGGCTGATCCTGTTACCTTCATAGATCCAGTCTTTAACCTGCTGGATATTGAAATCTGCATGAATTTTATTTAAAATATACTCATTGGTATACCTGTAATCCGCTATGCTGTTGAAATTCTGCGTGGCATCCGGTCCATAGATGATTCCTGGATTCGCATTCCCATGATCTGTGGTAATGATAACCAGCGTATTTCCATCGCGCTCCGCAAAATCCATGGCCGTCTTTACAGCTTCATCAAAAGCCAGCTGATCATGGATGAGTGCCGCAACATCATTGGCATGGGCAGACCAGTCCACCTTTCCGCCTTCTACCTGAAGCACGAATCCCTGAGGATGGTCCCTCATCTGGCTGATGGCTGCCTGGGTCATCTCTGCCAGGGTAGGGGTGTTTTTAAGTTCATTAAGATGGTCGCGGTCTACACTGTACGGAAGAGCGCCTGTAGAAAAGACCCCTAATGTTTTTTGGCTCCGGTTCAGGTTGTTCAGGCCTGATGAATCCTGTATGACCTGATAGCCTTTCTGTCGGTAGACAGAATAAAGGTCCTTTCGATCCTCCCTTTTTTCGGAGTTGAAAAATTCATCTCCACCACCCATCAGTACGTCCATCCCTAACTCGGCATACATTTCTGCGATCATCGGTTCTGCATTCCTTTTTTCCGAATTAACGCAAAATCCTGCGGGGGTGGCATGGGTAATGGTAACGGTTGTAACACAGCCTGCTTTTTTGCCGCTCTGTTTGAATTGCTGCCATACCGGCAGGTACTTTTCGCCGTTGGGCCCGGTATTCAGGACGCCGTTTTTTACCCTGACGCCTCCGCCGAAAGCCGAACTGGCAGCTGCCGAGTCGGTAACAATAGAACTTGCCGAGGCTGTACTCATCAGTGCCCTGGATACTTTTCCTGCTTCATAGAGACTGATCCAGTGGCTGCTTTTACCTAAAATATTTCTGGAATACAGGTCTGCCATGGTCAGGGTACCCAGGCTCATTCCGTCACTGATCATAAAGATGATATTCTTTGCCTTTTTTGAGCCGCCAAAAGAGGTTTGCTGCCCGGGAAGGGCCGCAAGTTCAAGCGGGCTTAAAGCAAAAACTCCTGAAAACAGTGCCGAACCTTTTAAGAACTTTCTTCGATCCATGATACTAATGATATTGCAATTTAAAGATTAAACAGATTAATTGTCACAGGGTTGCATTAAAAAAAAATTAAAATGCATATGGTTGCCATATTTGTATGATATGCAACATTATAACTGAACTTCATGAAACAAGACTTAATGATGGTGACCGGATCTGAAATTGATAATATGTGCAGTAATTAAACCGGCAGCCCCTACATAGATCAGAGGTATATGGATTTCAAAAATGAGATCTGCCAATACGGAAACAGCAATCAGCAACAATGAAAACCAGAATAAGGCCTGTAGCTTTCTGCTGTGGACTTTCCTGATAATCCGCATCACAACAACGGTTCCCGTGACCAGAAAGAACAGGTCTATGTAAGGATTATGAGAAATTCCTAAAGGAATAACCATCAGCAGAGGAAAGATAATACAGTGGATAAGGCACAGGACCGCAGCGGAGATTCCTATTGCATCCAGGATCTTGTTTTTCATATTAAAAAGATTTAAATTCGTATGGTAACTTTATGGCAAAGCTATTCAAAATAATCTTAAAATGCAACATTGTTGCATTAATTAAACAACTATGAAACAGGTAAGGAATACTCAGGCAAAGACAGAAATACTTAATCTTATCAACCGTTCCGATGTAGCGCTGTCGCATTCGGACATACAGCAGAAACTCGGCGACCTTTGTAATCGGGTTACTATTTACCGGGTGCTTGACCGGCTTGAGAATGAAGGGCAGATCCATAAGGTGACCAACATTGACGGCGTAGTTAATTTTGCCCGCTGCAGCGATGTATGTTCTGAAAAACAGCATCAGCACAATCATCTCCATTTTAACTGTGAAGTATGCCATTCTGTAACCTGTATAGAAAATGTGATCCCTGCCCTCAGTCTTCCTGAAAATTATGTCGCAAAAGAATACAATTTTGTCATAAGCGGGATCTGCCCGAAGTGTTCATAAGCATTCAAATGATGACTTTTTGTCTGTGATTTGCCTATTTTTAATTATTCAAATTATATTTTAATATTACTCCTTTTTAAACATCGCTTTCCGTTTTATAAGCTTCTCATCATTCGATGCTTAATTATATTGGGGTATGTCTGTTTAAATAGTCTGAAATCGCATATCTTATCATAAAAATGTGATATATAGTATGTTCTTTCATCATCTTTTCTGCATTACACAATCAGTACAAAAGCCACTTTGACAAAGGTGATTTTATACTGGCATATTTTATGTTTATTATTAAACGCATTTTTATGATTTAAGGTATATTAGTGAACTATTTTCAATATTTCAGAGACTTTTAACAGTAATTATTTAACAGGTTGGTATTTGACCCGACAAATGCAGTTGAACATGATTCTAGATCGGATGTGAATATCTTTCTACGGATCATACGAAAGGTTAAATGAATTTTATATTCATAAAATAAATGCTTAAATAATACTGCCCATTATCTATGTATGTCATTACAGATCAGCTAAGGAATTTAGGCTTCAGCGTCAATACCCTCAATAATCTGATAATAAGAAACAATAATATCAGGAAATTCAATACACTGGAGTATTTCTGCATTTATATCATTATGGAAGACATCCACATTGAAGTTGAGAACATGCATTATATCATCAAACCCGGACATATTGCATTTATCGGTCCTCATAAGCAGGTTAAATTCGGTCCCGCTTTAGGAGAGGAAATTTTTATTATTGTTTTTTCATCCAGCTTTTATGAGCGTTCTTCCAAGGACAGCCTGTTTTTGAATTCCCAGCTCTTTTTCAATTATAGTACGGATTTTTTTATTGCTCCATTTACCAACCTGGAAGAGAAAAGAGCTGTCTTTATGGAGCGTATGGAAAGTTTTCAGCTTAAGGATGAGAGCCTTTATATTTCTGCAGCCCATAATGCTATAGAAAGGCTGATTCTTGATGCATTTCTGCATATACCCTCAGATGAAATGAAGAAAGATGTGAAGTTTGATTACCTATATTATGTAAACCGGTTCAAGGTTCTTTTGCAGAGGGATTACAAAAAGGCAAAAAAAGTTTCTTATTATGCCGCTGAACTTAATATTTCAGCAAGGAAACTTACGGAGATGACAGAATATGTTTTAGGTAAGACGGCTAAACATATCATCATTGAAAAAATTATCAGCGAATGCAAAAAAGCTTTAAATTTTTCAAATAATACCATTTCTGAAATTTCTTATGATCTGGGTTTCAGCAATGAAGGAAATTTTAGCAATTTTATTAAAAAACATACAGGAAAAAATCCTTCAGAAATGAAGCAATAATGAAAAATATTGTATATTTACTATAATAACCGTTAAGTGATAAAATTGGTTATATGGGTACGAAATATTTTTTATTAGCTATGTTCCTTTTAGTTTGTACAAGGGTATTTTCACAGAATGACGCCATACATCTGAACGTAAATCTGTATCCTGTACAAATGATGACTTTAGAGGCTCAGCCCAAAGTTGATAAGGATATTGATGTTGTGATGCCTGAAAAAAGGCAACTGATTGTCTCCAGCCCTTCCGGGTTTCAGATTGATGCCAGTCATGGCCATCCTGATGTGAAGGATATATATGATCACAGAGCGAAAGAATCCTCTGCAAAGCCCCTCTGCAACAAGGTTCATCATCTTTTTGAGGCCACAAGAGGTGCGGTTGAAAAAAAATACAGCATTGATAAGAATATGGAGAAAATTATACAGAAAATCAGTTGTTCTGAAACTGAAAATTCCGACCATTTGGTATTGACTCTCATTTCTCAGTAATTATTTTACCATGATATGGTGCCCGTTTTGACGTGGGTACTGCCTGTTTTTAACAAAAAATACAGGCCGGATGATGTTGGTAAATTAAACAATGTTTAACATAGTTGTTTTATTGTTGTATAATTGTTAATTATAATGATTTATGGAATTCTGCTTTTCGTATTTTCTTATCAAATCCTACCTTAGTTTTCATTCGTATTTACGCGACAAAATTTACAAATAACAAGTCTTTTTTTACAAAAGTTGTGGTATCTGTTTTGTTTAATTTTGCACAAGAATTTTTAACAATAACTTAATACAACAATTTAGACCTATTATGAAAAAGATTATTTTCGGTTCTTTAGTTCTTTTCGGAATGGTTACTGTAAGCGCTCAAAGTGTTACGCTTAATGTAAGATTAAAACCTATCCAGACTCTTGTTATCAACAGTGCCCAGAAAGTAGTTAATTTAGACTATACCACTAAAGACGATTACTCTAATGGAGTATCGTCCGTAAATGCTGACCACTTAAGTATTTACAGTACCGGTGGATTCCAGGTAAAAGTTAAAAGCTCCAACGCTGTTATGCAGAACGGTGCCAAGAGCATCCAGGCTAACAGTATCCAGATCAAAGCGACTGCAGGATCGGAAGCCGTTAACGGAGCACAGTATGCCCAAAATGTACAGTTGTCTGCAACTGAAGCTACTCTGGTAACTTCTACTGTAGGTGGTGTGGATAAAAAAATCAACATCGAATACAAAGGTGCAGGTGCTAACGCTTATCTGGACAACTATATCGCAGGGCAAACCCCTTCTGTTTACAGTACGGAACTTACGTACACGATCATTGCACAATAGAAACGGATTAAAATATTAAAATATGAAGTGTTACAAGTAGTATTGTAGCACTTTTTCTGTAATTTTAATATTAAATAAATTTTAATGAAGAAGCTGCATTTTATTTTTCTCTGCTTTATCTGTTCTATGTATTCCTTAGTGTATGCACAAACAGGAGTTTCCGTATCTCCTCCCAGGCTATACTTTGAATCAGGACTCGGAAACAGCGGTACACAAATGATAACGGTCACCAATGTGAGTGCAAAAAATTCGCTGGATCTGGCGGTCAGCCTCGGCGATTGGGAATACAATGACAAAGGAGAAAATTTAATGTCTGCTGCAGGAACCCTGCCGGTATCATGTGCCGGTTGGATTTCGGTGAAAAAGGAGGATAATTATTTTACCCTGGCTCCCGGACAGAGAAAAGATATTGATGTCACCGTAACCGTTCCCAACACTTTATCCGATCAGCTGAGCGCTCATACGGCAGTGCTGTATGTAAGCCAGATGAACCCTGTGGATGATGTGGACAATAAAGGTGCTAATATCAAAGTGAGCATCCGTTCGGGCATTAAGATATTCCATAAACTGCCGTCTGCCAATACGAAGAAAATAGAGATCAAAAACCTTATTTTTGAAAAATCGGCAAAAACCCTGAACCTCTTTTTTGAAAACCAGGGCAACGTATGGATTGACGGGAAAGTTTCCGGAGACCTTGTGAATACACAGACCGGTAAAAAGATATCTATTGATCAGATTATTTTTTATACCATGCCCGGAAATAAAAGAGAAATAGATATCCCTCTTCCGGCATCCCTGGAGAAAGGAAAATATACGGCATCTGTACTGATTGATTATGGTGACAGCAATAACCTCGAAGTAGGAGAGCTAAAATTCACATATGAATAACAAGAAATCTTATATCATACTATTATTACTGAGTGTTTATCTGAATTGTTTTGCGCAGATCTCATACAATTCATGGGTAAACGATTACCTGATGATTAATTCTTTTAGCGGTAATACCAATCCGGAAGCCTATACCGTTAATCTTTCAGGAAACGGATATATCAATATCCCGTACTGGAGGCTTTCCGTACGGCTGATGTCTCCCATTACTTCTGCTGACGGAAATTATACCATTCCGGCCAATAAGGTAGCGTTCCGGCCGGTTTCCACTTCCGGGAATGCTTATCCTTATAATGTTCCTACCGTTTCCCAGATCGGGATGCCGCTGAACGTAAACCTGCAGGAAGGGCAGGAGGTTTTCCTGGTGCCACAGTCCAATGCGGCCCTGTATAATTTTCCATTCCTGTTTTTTGGATATTATTACAATCTTCAGATCAAATACAGCCTGACCCTGCTGGGTGGAGCTTATCTCGGAAATTATCCTTCCTGGACCAATTTTGTAGCGCCGATGCAGTTTACTGCGTATGACCGCTACAATAATGTGATCGGAAGGATGGATCATTATTTCAAGTTCCAGATCGGTACGCTTTCCGGGAATCCTCCGGATGTTCCTGAGCTGTCGCTGAAGTTTGCGGGAAATGCCGTTAACGGACTTCTGGAATTCAACAGCCGCAATGATTATATGAACGGAGTAAAAACTACCTATCCCAGCGCACTCATCGTAAAAAGCAACACCAATTATCAGATCAAAGTAAGATCATTGCAAAGCCAGTTTGTATCGCAGGCAGGAAATACGCTTCCGCTTGAAACGGTAAACCTGGCACTTGCCGCCGTATCGGGAAATCCTGCCAGTGTGTATTCCGTTGCACTAAGCACAATGCCGCAGCTGGTGGCTAAAGGAAGTTACACCCAGGGGTCCAGTGTCTACTTTGATATTAACTATTCCACAAGCCCTAATGATCAGAGATTCATTACTGCTAAACCGGCAGATTACTCTACTACGCTGCAGTATGAAATAACGCCACAATAAGTACCAGAATGCCCGTTCATCCTTTCAGGAATATAATAATTGTATTTTTTGCACTGCTTTCGTGTGTCCTGATCTCTGCACAAAGCCTTTCCGGAATTAGTATGGATATCCGTAATGAAACCGGCAAAGACAGATCCGGGATCCTTGATCTTACTGTTATGCTGAAAAATCAGGGAAGCAGCCGTTTCAAAGGGCATGTGCATATTTCCGTACCTGCCGGCTTCAGGAATATCATGGACGCGGATATGGAGGCCGATCTCGGTCCGGGTGAAAGCGCTTTTCTGCCGGTAAAGATTGTTGTGACCAATAATGCGGTTTCAGGACTTTCCAATATTGTTTTTGATCTCAGGGATCTGCAGGGCAGGATTATAGAACGTAAGCAGATAGAGTATCAGGTCGCTGAAAATACAACCATGAGGATTATTGCGGAAAATCCGGTCATCTTCATCAGTAATGAACATGATTCTATTGTTGTGCGGACAAGGGTTGCGAACCTGGGGAATAAGAAACAGGATGTAACGGTCGTTTTCAAAGTTCCCGATGCCGCTCAGGGTAACCTGTTCACGGAGCAGAAAGGAAGCATCGACGTACAGAAGGATACGGTGTTTATGGTCCGGTTCATGCCTACTGCCCATATGCTTAAAAATCCGGAATTCATCATCAATGTTGCGGCATTCAGGGAACCGGACAAAGAAATTTTCGGTAATGCTTCTATATCCATCCAGAATGTATCCTCTACCCAGCGGTACCGGTATCAGAACAATGACTTTGCCAATTACACTAAAAATTCCATCACGGCAAGCTACAGACGGATAGGGGAGACCTCCAATATGTACCAGCTTGCGGGTTCCGGTGGTTTTAATCTGCGGTCCGGCTATCTCTTTGCCAGGGCGAATATGTATACCATCAATAATCAGAATGATCCGATTGTCAATAATACTTATATTTCCTATCATCGCGGAGGCAATACTTTTACGGTAGGGAATGTCAGCAGGCTGATGGAAATGTCCCTGTTCGGAAGAGGAGCCGAATACAGCTATACGACACCGGACCATAATAAAAAACTGGAAATAGGATTTGTAGACCAGACCTTCAGCCTCATAGAAAAGAACTCTTTCCTGAAATATGGCTATGGCTTTTATGCACGCGGTGCAGTGGGCGAACAAAATGACAAACAAAGCATCTCCGCAGGGTACGTTTTCCGGAATGACCCCTACGAACATGCAGACCATAATCTGGCAGGTTCAGATTTCCGGTATGCTTTTAATAAGGACTGGAGAATGAACGGGAGGGTTTACGGCGGCCTGAGCTCCTATCAGGACCTCCGCGTGGTCAAGCCCTCTCTTGCGGTAGAATCCCAGTATTCCGGGATCATTAAAAAGATAAACCTTAACGGGAGCTATTTTTACAGCTCAGATTATTATCCGGGGAACCGCAGAGGGGTGCTTCAGGTACAGCAGAATGTTTCTGCTCAGGTATTTAAGCAATATTCGGTATACGGTAACTTTACCATCTCCGATTTTTCCCCGAAATATTACTTCTTAAACAGCAACCTGCAATCCAACAGTACGCGATTTGATGCAGGGCTGAACTTCCCCCGGAAAGGAAATTTCGGGCTTGGAGTCAGTTTTCAGTACCAGCAGGAAAAGTCAAATACCTACAATAATTTTTTTGATACCACCTTGAACCAGGAATCAAAGCAGCTCGTATCCAGAAGACTAACGGAATACCTGAACTGGACCAGTTCCGACCTTAAGCATTCAGCCGGATTGGGGCTTGAAGCCGGATTGGTCAACTATCCGGACTTGCAACGTCCGAAATACCAGATGAAAGCGGTTGGAAATTACAATTATAAGTGGCTCAATGCAAGCTTTTCATACCAGTATGGAAGCTATTACCTTTCGGAATATGCTTTTTCGAAAATCTTTAACCAGTCGGGTGCCTATACAAAACTATTCCTTTCAGCATTTGTCAACCAGGAATTTTTCGACCATCAGTTTATCCTCAACTCAGGCCTTTCATATACGGATGACCTCCTGTACGGGAAATCACCATCCGGTTTTGTCAACCTTAAATACAACCGGGAACGGTATGGTGTATTCCTGAATTCCTCATGGTTCAACTATGCCTCAAGAAGTACCGGGAATAATATCTTTACCATCGAAGCCGGTGTTACTCTTCAACTTGAGCCTTCCGCACTGAATGCCGGCAAAAAAGGAAATATCCATGCTTTCGTCTATTTTGATCATAATGATAATAATATTTACGATGAAGGTGATAAGCCTGCAGAGGGCTATCTGATCATGCTGAATAACATTTCCTTTAAAACGGATAAGGAGGGAATGCTGTCCTATAATGCCGTTCCGTTCGGAAAGTATCCGATGAAACAGATCATTCAGCAGGGTTGGTACTATAATGAAGTGAATGTTGAACTGAATAAGTATAACTATTCCCTGGATATTCCGCTGCATCAGAATGGGACCGTACAGGGGAGCATCCTATATGATTATGATGCCAAGACCGCTTTGGAATTCAGTCCGAAGACGGGCGGAATTGTATTCAACATCTACAAAAACGACAGGCTGCTACAGCGTACGGTAACGGATGATAATGGAGAATTTGTTTCTTTTCTGGAATCGGGAGTTTACAAGATAGAACTCAATCAGAATTCACTGCCTGCCAATACCTACTGTGAACGTACTGCTGTGGAGGTAAACATCCAGGCGGGAAAAATCCAACGTGTTGATCCGTTTATGATCAGGGTAAAGACGAAAAATATACGGGTGAAAAAGTTCGGTGAAGAGTAAGTGTGATATTATTTCAGGATCAGCAGCTTCTTAAGCTCACAATTCAGGCATCCCAGGATGAATTCAGTAAAATACATCTGGGCACTCATCGAAGAGGTTTTAGGGTGCAGTTCAAGGGTTTTTGAAAGAACAATCTCATTCCGGTATGCAAGACAATAGTTGGCGTGTATCGTCTTCAGTCCATCAGAAATCAGGTTTCCATGCACTCCTATTCCCCAGTCTGACCTGAAAATCTTAGAAATACTTAAGGCCATGCGTTCTGCGATGCTATGGGAGGAAGGACCGTCATGCTGTTCAGGTTCCGGATTAAATAGTTCCGGGACATGGTCGCTATTCTGTGTATAGGTAAAACCACCTTTAAAAATATCCTTTGCATTCTGCATCTGAGCGAAAGAAAATTGAAGCAGTCCTGAAGTAATATTTTCAGCAACAGAGACTGTTTCATGTTCTGTCGTTAAGGTATCATTAATGAAATTCAGCAGTCGGTGGTTCAGTTCCATGGTGTGTGTAATTATTGGTCAGGATACAATAACTAAGCCAGTATTCATAAATAATGATGTTGTGGTTGAATATTTACATATTTTCTAAAAATATATAAAAAAGGAACAACTTTTGAAGGACTGCCTCAGATACCACAAAACGCTATGAAAAACAAATATTTTGGAAAGATAGCATTGATCGGAGGGGGACCCGCATCTTTGTTTATCATGAAACACATTGTTGAAGAAAAATTACAACCGGAATCCATTTACATTTTTGAAAAGAACGAACGCTTAGGTGCCGGGATGCCATATGGTAAATATGGTGCCGGTATAGAACATGTGGCAAATGTATCGGCCAATGAACTTCCTGAGCTCGCAGAGGATTTCGTAACCTATATCAACAGGCATCCGGCGATAGAATTCAAAGGCTTTTATGATGGTCACGGTATTAATGAATACCAGGTAATCCCAAGGCTTTTATTGGGTAACTACCTGGAAGAACAGTTTAGTCAGTATATTTCCAGAGCTAAAAAGATGGGGATTGATGTCCGCGTTTTTACCAATTCGCCTGTAGTGGATATCATTAGAAAAGAAAAGGAAGAATCCTTTGAAGTGGTCACAGAAAATGAGGATCGTCACCATGTAGGAAATGTGATCATCTGTACCGGTCATTCCTGGCCCAAACGCAACGAGCAGAAAGTCAAAGGCTGGTATGATTCACCGTATCCTCCATCCAAATTTTCAGAAGTTACCAATCATCCGGTTGCCATCAGGGGAACATCATTAACTGCGGTAGATGCAGTAAAAACCCTTGCCAGACATAACGGTTATTTTGAATCTAAAGGTGATGAAGTTCAGTATTTCACCAATAAAGGGAGTGAGGATTTTTCCATCAGCCTGTTTTCGTTAGGAGGATATCTTCCGGCACTGAGATTCCATTCGGAAGAAAGCGCTTATTCGGAGGGGTGGATCATGTCTCTGGAAGACATTTATGAATATAAGAAATCCCATAACGGGTTTGTGGATCTTGATTATGTATTTGAAATTAATTTCAAGAAGCCGCTTCAGAAACGGGATCCTGATTTTTATGAAACCATCAGAGCATTGAGCATTGAAGAATTTGTTGAAAAAATGATGGAAATCCGTGACAGGCTGGATGGTTTTGAACTCTTCAAGGCAGAATATGCAGAAGCGGAAAAATCCATCAGAAGGCATCAGTCCGTCACCTGGAAAGAAGCACTTTCAGCATTCAGCTACGCCGTTAATTATCCTGCAAAACATTTCTCTGCTGAAGATATGCTCAGGTTACGCAAAACCCTGATGCCACTGATCTCAATTATTATTGCGTCCCTTCCACAGTCATCCTACCGTGAGCTGATTGCGTTGTATAATGCCGGAAAGATCAGCCTTATTGATGTAGATGAGAAGAGCCATGTTGAACCTCATAACGAAGAGGGAGGGATTTATCATTATACAGATGATGAAGGAAAAGAAAAACAGGAGCATTTCAGAATGTACATTGATGCTATTGGTCAGCAGCCAATAGAATTCAATCAGGTGCCTTTTGAAGGGTTAAAAGACAGTGGGATGATCAGTTCCGGGTATCTGCGCTTCAGAAGTCCTGAACAGGGTGAGGAAAGCTATGAAAAGGATCATACGAATATTATCAAAGCCGATCAGGAAAATTACTACCTGAGGGTAAAAGGGTTGAATATCAATGATTATTTTCAGGCTCTTGATTATTATGGCTACCCTGCAAAAGGCCTATTTATTATGGCTGTACCATACATTGGGGGATTGAATCCTGATTATTCCGGACTTGATTTCTGTGATACTGCAGGAAGAGTGGTGGTAAAAGCATTGAAAAAAAGCTTTAATGAAGTGCTGCTTTAAAATATTGAGCGATAAAGGATAAGGATATATAAAAACAACAAGACCCGCAGATTTGAGCTGCGGGTCTTGTTGTAATGATTAAGATAATGTTAAGATCCAGTCTGTAACATATCATAATTCATCACAGCAGGTTCTTTTCCAAAAAGACATGAGAAGATATTCTGGAATTCATGGATGTATTTACATTTAATTGAATTTCCATAAATCTTTAATCCTTCTACGATTTTTCTCGAATTCAGGTCGATATCGTATTTGATAAAAGGTTCTGGTCTCTCGTAACGTATTCTCTGTTCGGATGCATACGTTCTCATGAAACCGAATTTTTCAAGCCATTCTTCTGTAATCTGGATCGGTCTGATAGATTCTGCCGGAACCGAAACACTGCGAATATCATTTTCAATTCGTACAAAATAATCCTTTTCATGATTCTGGAAGATTTCAGTAATCCTGAAAGTATCATTCCTGTATTCAACAAGATTTTCAATTTTTAAATCAGCAACGTTCATAATATTCTGTGTTAAGATGGAGTTAAGTAATTGAGTTGGTTTTATATTATGTTTAGTTACAAATATTATGCCTGAGATACTATTTGATGGAAAATAAATAAATGTCCTGTTAATAATAAATAACATTATCCTGGATGCAAGTCCATCCACAAAATAGTATTGATTGGATCTGTACAGTAATGAAATACCCATCCGTATCTGCAAGTTTCAGCAAGGGATGGGTAATTGAGAAGGAGTTTAATATACTTTCTAAATGGTTTTTTGATGTATTTTTTGTAGAAAAATTTCTACATACTGTTGATTTAATTCTACAGTAATTATTTTCTCAGTTCAATAAACAGGCTTATTTTTGCAGTGTTCTTATGAGCTCTCACAAATACTGTGTTTTGATGGGATGACTCAGATGATCTGACACCGCCGAAGATAGATTCTAAAAATGCAAATATGATAAGGCTGGAAAGTAAGTTCCCAATAATATGCTTTCAGTCTTTCTCTGTTCAGATTCCTTTATATTAAACCTGTTGTTCTTCTTCGGCGTATCACCATTATTCCCGGTTCATTAGCTCTCATTGCCTGCTTTTATCTGCAGGATGGCTATTTATGGTCTTCCAGCCACTGGAGGCGGCGCTGATCGGGAAGGTGTTTTACTGTGAAATGTTCGAACACGGCGTTGAATCCCTGTCCGTCCGGGCAGGCTGCCATCAGTCCCATCATTACCGGAGTATTGTCCTGAAGATAGGCATTGCGCATCATAATATATGTTTTGTCATCAAAGGAATAGAAGATTTCAACAGCATCAAGCCTCCGTACTGCTTTGATCCACACTGCCGGCGGGGCTTTATCCAGGGTAATCACGCTCCAGTCACTGGTATGGTGGGTTACCACTGTGCTTAAATTGTATTTTCCGTCTACAAACTCAACTCCTGCTTTGATGTAATTTTCCTTATCGATCCTCAGCATCAGACCCATCTGGTCAAATCGGGCTTTGTACTGGCCTGTTATTTTTACTTTAGCTTCAAACTCCCCGCCGTAAGTACCATAATAAAACGGTGCGTCATCTACTGTGAAGCCATAATGTGAAATCCTCCAGTAGTCGCTTTGCGGAGTGACAAACATGGAAAGGGTGTTGTTTTTAACTTCCCATTTTGACGGTTCATTGAACCAGGTCATTTTTTCAAGGGTTTGCGCAAAGCCGGAGCCGGATGAGCATAAAACTGCTGAAATAATGATCCTTTGTATTGCTGATCTTAACATACGTGTATATAAAATGATTAATTTTACAAAATTAAACTGCTTATACTGTTTCGTCAATACTGATAAATAACCATTTTATGGAGATCCTTGATACCCTGAACCGGACTTTGCTGAATGATAACCGCACCGGAGGTGAAAACTGTCCTTTGGACATCGCCGCCTATAAGCAAATGGCACTCATGTATTCACGCATGGAAAATGCGATGGTGGTCCTCAGTGACATGCAGTCCAAGAAAAGCTTTGTGTACGGGTCCGGAACCTCTCAGAAGCTGGGATTGAACCTTGCGCGGGTTCCCGTGGAAATAGATTCCATCTGGGAAGATGAGATTATCAACAAGATACATCCGGAGGACAGGCTTAAAAAGTACGTCCATGAACTGCGGTTTTTTAACTGCCTTCAAAGCATTCAGTTTACAGAACATGCGCCATACTATGTCTCTTCCAGGATCCGTATGATGGGAGACGATTCCGGGTACATCGGAATCCGGCACAGGATGTTCTATGTTTACTCCCCGGTTAGCCACAACCTCCGGTTTGCCTTATGCCTTTACAATATAGAGGTTAAATGTACAGATAAAGTATTCAGACCTGGGTTTTTAATTATCGACAGCCTCACCGGCCATATCATTTCAGAAGACAGCCTGGATTATGGCAACATTCTTACCGCAAGGGAAATGGAAATTTTAAGATATATCGGAGAAGGGCATACCAGCAAAGAAATAGCAGCATCCCTTTCCATTAGCATCAATACCGTCAGCCGCCACCGACAGAATATTCTTGAAAAGCTCAGGGTGAAAAATTCTATTGAAGCAGTATATACACAGCTGCCCTGAAGCCTTTTTTAAAGTAATCTCAAAGGATGGCGATATTGCCGCGGTCAAAGAAATTGACATCCTCGTAAAGCAATATTCATCAGGTTCCGGTAGAAGGTGCTTTTCGGCTACTGCACAGCTATCATCCATGGGCAGTGCTAAAGCTTTAGAGCTCATTGATGAAGAGCCTCAATGGCGCGATCAACTTGGCCGGAACATAAATATTTAAAAAAGTAATCTAATGGCATAGAATTAGATACAGCTACTTCCTGTTCTGCTATAATTCCGGTAACAATCGGTAACCCTCACGTAACAGGTGATGTAGGCAGGCTTTTAGAGCACATAATTACACCAATCCCATCATTTACCCTGCTTTGGCAAGGAACGATACACGCATCAGGATGAGTAGCATGGCTACCCATCGGGAGCAGCATTTGGATAAGACCCTGAAATGCCTTTGAGGACATCCTCAAAAAGTTCCCATTAACCAAAATAAAAATAGGGTCTGAAAAGTGAAATATTATAGGTAAGTGTGGTATAAATCATCAGTAAAACATTAAATAATTCACTAAATTATTTGTACTTTAGCCGATAGATTCTAAGTACAAAAAAAGAATGAACTGCGTATTAAAATAAATAAAGAGAAATGCCAAGAAAAGTTGTACAAGGTCCCATCAGGGATAAAGAAAAAACAAAACAGAAACTGCTTGCTGCAGTAGGAAAAATTTTAAGGGTTAAGGGGTATTCCGGACTGAAGGTGAGTAAGATCGCTGCAGTAGCCGGGTTTGATAAAAAACTCATCTACGAGTATTTCGGAAGCACGGAAAAACTGATTGACGAATACATCCGCTCCCAGGATTATTGGAGCAGGCTGGATCAGCAACCTATTGAAATCGATATGTCAGACGGAGGTCAGGAACTTTCCAAGATGGCGGTCATTGCTCAGTACGATAGACTTAAAAAAAATAAAGAGCTTCAGAAGATCATCCTTTGGGGACTATCTGAATCCAAGCCTATCCTAAAAAAAATTGCTGATGAAAGAGAAGAAGTAGGAGAAGAGTTATTTACGGCTATTGATCCTCATTTTGGGGAAGATGCTACGCGTTACAGGGCTATTGCTGCATTGTTGGTTTCAGGCGCTTATTATCTTAATATGTATACCGGACATAACGCCAGTAAGTTTTGCGGAATCGATCTGAAAACGGAGGCAGGAAGAAGGGAAATCGAAATGGCAATTGAAGAGATCATAGATTCAGCGTACGAAAAAAGAAGAAATAAATAATTAATAAAGCATCAGTTTCTCATTAAATGAAGATTAATGTTTATGCAAAATTTGAAAACCTAAAACTTTCAGATTAAAACTTTATTCCTTATTTTTGACCAATGGAAAATTTTATAGTATCTGCAAGGAAATACCGCCCACAGGAATTCAACACCGTTGTCGGGCAATCCCATATTACGGATACTCTAGAGCATGCAATCGGAGAAAATCAGCTGGCACAGGCACTGCTTTTTTGCGGTCCCCGAGGTGTGGGTAAAACCACATGTGCCAGGATTCTCGCGAGAAAAATCAATGAAAAGGACGGCTCTGTTTCAGAAGATGGATTTGCCTATAATATTTATGAACTTGATGCCGCATCCAACAACTCTGTGGATGACATCAGGGAACTCATAGACCAGGTGCGTTTTGCGCCACAGGTAGGCAAATACAAAGTGTACATCATTGATGAGGTGCATATGTTATCTTCCGCAGCATTCAATGCTTTTCTGAAAACGCTTGAAGAACCGCCCGCCCATGCTATTTTTATCCTGGCTACGACCGAAAAACATAAAATCATCCCAACGATCTTATCAAGGTGCCAGATTTATGATTTCAAAAGGATTACCATCGAAGGTATTCAGGATCATTTAAAAGAGATTGCTTCAAAAGAAAATATCCGTTATGAAGATGATGCCTTATATCTTATAGCCCAGAAAGCTGATGGGGCGTTAAGGGATGCCTTATCGATCTTTGACCGTCTTTCCACATTCTCCCAGAAGAATATTACACTGGCAAAAGCCGCAGAAGTGCTGAATATCCTGGATTATGACCAATACCTGAACATTGTTGATCTCGCAAAGGAAAACAAGATTCCGGAAGTGCTTTCCGCATTCAATGAAATCGTAAAGCGCGGCTTTGATTCGCATATCTTTATTGCCGGACTTGGAAACCATTTCAGGGATCTGATGATGGCTCAGAATGCATCTACCATGGACCTTATCGAAGTTGGTGAAAAAACAAAAGCCAAATTCGTAGAACAGGCAGCAAAATGGAGTGCCCAGCAGCTTGTGGATGCCATTGAAATCTGCAACCATGCGGATATCAACTATAAAAATTCCAAAAATCCGAGGCTGACTGTTGAGATCGCCCTCATGCAGCTGGCTTCCCTTACGGCCGGTGCAGATATTTCAAAAAAAAAAAGTTTTTCATCCTAGCGCCACATCCTGTTGAAGCTGCACAACCGAAAATCCAGGAAAAGCCAATTGAGATAAAAGAAAAGCCTCAGGAAAAACCTGTGGTGGAAGAGGTGAGTGAAGTGGTCGTTAAGAAAACCACTAAACCTTTATCAAGACAGGCCATTTCTTCCGGCTTCAGCATCAGTTCTTTTCTCAATAAAGAAGACAAAGAGGAAAAACAGGAAGAGACTGTGGTCAAAGATGAAAACCTTCCTCAAAGCCATTTTACCGAAACAGACCTTCAGATGGAGTGGAAGCTCTTTCTCAAACAGGTACAGGCCAAAGACCCTTTTGCTTTCAATGCGATCAAAGGTTTCAGCCTTGTTAAGGCTGAAGAACATACGGTACGCGTGCTCTATCCTTCGGATTCGGCCAAAGCTGAGTTTGATAAAATAAGCGGGGAATTCTTCAACCATTTCAAAAGAAAAGTTCATAACTACATGATCAGGATAGAATACCACCGTGATTTTGAAAATCTTAAGGTTGAAGTGATGACCAAAAGAAAGATTTTTGAGAAACTGGCTGAAAAAAACCCGCTGCTTAAAGAACTTGATAACCTGATGAAGTTTGATTTGTCATAATTTTTTATATATTTGTCGGATAATTTGATCCGGATCATAAAAAAACTGTTCCGGACAAGCCGTCCAGACGGCCCTACTCAGGTGAATACAATATTGATATCATATCAGTCCGCTGAAAACCACTCCGGTTTTGCTTCCGCTAATAATTTTAGCGGACGATTTAGCTTTTTCACTGCCTATCACAGAAATTTCAGAACGTATTACCGTTTTTACTGGTATTGCTAACTGATTTTTCTTTCTCAAAAAATACAGGAATATACCTCCAGCTATTCCGCATTCATTAAATAATTTTTAACGGCATTTTTTGAAAAGAATTATAAAGTAAGTTTATAATCACTATACTATTGACATTAATTTAAAAATAACAGACAAATATGAATTTAAAAGAATTAAGCAGCGATTGGATCAATGAATTTCCGCAACCGATGATGATTGCAGGGCCCTGCAGTGCTGAAAGTGAATCTCAGATGTTGGAAACGGCCCGCAGGATCAAAGAAAGCGGAGCTCCCGTACCGGTATTCCGTGCCGGGATCTGGAAACCGAGGACCAAGCCGAATGGATTTGAAGGCGTAGGGGTGATCGGACTGAACTGGCTGAAAAAAGTAAAAGAAGAATACGGATTCAAAACAGCAACGGAAGTAGCCAATGCCCATCACGTATTTGCCGCTCTTGAAGCGGATGTTGATGTCCTGTGGATCGGTGCCCGCTCTACCGTGAACCCTTTTACGGTCCAGGAAATCGCTATGGCGCTGAGAGGTGTGGATAAACCGGTATTCGTGAAAAACCCTGTGAATCCGGATCTTGCTTTATGGATTGGGGCATTGGAAAGGCTATTGGGACAAGGTATTACAAAACTGGGTGCTATTCACAGAGGGTTTTCAACGTATCAGAAGACCAAATACAGGAACAATCCCAACTGGCAGATTGCACTGGATTTTAAAAGCCAGTTCCCCAATATCCCGATGCTGATCGATCCTTCCCATATCTGCGGTAACAGGACAGGGCTGGCAGATATTACCCAAGAGGGCCTCAATGTAGGATACCAGGGAGCCATCATAGAAAGCCACTGCAATCCTGATGAAGCATGGAGCGATGCCTCCCAGCAGATTACGCCGGAAGTGCTTGCCGACCTGATTTCCAACCTTAAGATCAGAACTACGGAAATGGCAGGTTTTGAAGATGAGATGGGCCGGCACAGGACACTGATTTCAGATATCGACTTCCAGCTGATCGAACTTCTTTCCCAGCGAATGAAGGTTTCTGAAAAAATCGGAAAGCTGAAAAAGGAAAACGATATCGCCATCTTCCAGCCGGAACGGTGGAAAGTCATCACTGAATATGCAAGGCAGAAAGCAGGTGAGACCGGGATGTCCCAGGAGTTTATGGAAAAACTGTTCAAAGCGATCCATGAAGAATCGATCGAGGTTCAGAACAATATCATGATCGATCGGTAAAGGGTTGACCAAAATCAGATGTCACGGCAGAAAATCACCGGAGAAAGGATGCTTGCCCTTATATTCAGGTTTTCTGCCGTGATTACTATCTTCTAATTTCCTATATTTGTACCTGTAAAATATGAAAGGAAAAATCATTAAATCTACAGGAAGCTGGTATCAGGTCCTCGATCTGGAAACAGATGCCATTTTTGAAGCCAGGATTCGCGGGAAATTCAAACTCCTGAAAACCCGGCTTACCAATCCTCTTGCTGTGGGTGATCATGTGGAATTCCAGCTGGAGAAAGATGATATTGCCTGGATCACTAAAATAGAACCGCGCAGGAATTACCTGATCCGGAAATCGGTCAACCTTTCCAAGGAGGCGCATATCATTGCTTCCAACATTGATCTGGCCTGTTTTATTTTTACGCTGAAACATCCGGAAACATCTTTAGGGTTCCTGGACCGTTTTCTGGCCTGTTGTGAAGCCTATAATATTACACCACTGATCCTGTTCAATAAAATGGATGTCCTTAATGAAGAAGAGGCTGAAATGGTGAAGGACATTGAATTCCTCTATCAAAATATTGGCTATCAAACGTTAGAAATCTCTTCTTATACCAGGCTCCACCTTGACCGCTTGCAGGACCTGCTCAGGGATCAGACATCCGTGTTCTTCGGGCATTCCGGATGTGGTAAATCCACCCTTGTTAATGCACTTCAACCCGGTCTTAATCTCAGAACTTCAGAAATATCGGATACGCACCTCAAAGGTAAGCATACCACTACTTTTGCCCAGATGTATTTCTGGGATTTTGGCGGTAATGTCATCGATACTCCCGGAGTGCGTGAATTTGCGATGATCGATATCAAAAAAGAGGAGGTGCAGCATTATTTCCCGGAAATATTCAAAAAAAGGGAAGAATGCAAATTCCACAACTGTCTTCACATTAACGAACCCAAATGTGCCGTGATTGCCGGCCTGGAAACCGGAGACATTTTTGAATCCCGGTATGCTACTTACATCAAACTGATGGATGAAGCGGAAGAGGCAGTGCAGAAATAAGGGTATATAATCTACAATGTACTTGCTGATGCCGGTCCTGTAATCTAAGAGAATTTTCAATTTGGTTTAGCGTAGAATACTGTGAACTGCCTAATAAAAGTTTCGCGTATTCCACTTTCCATGATGATTTCTCGCTGCCATATCTGTATGCATCTGAGAAATCAGCACCTTTTCTGTTTTTGATCCGCAGACTTAATCTGCAATCCGTTTTTTCTCTGTCTGATTTTATTCTGACCGATTTTGCTGAACTGATTCTGTATGCTATTATATAATAAGGATATACAAATCTGCTGAAATAAAAAACCCAGCCGAAGCTGGGTAAAAACTAATAACCATGAAAACTCAAATTAAACATGAGAATCGGAATAGAATAAACAATTACTGTGCCAAAAAATTTTTATTTTCGATAAAATTTAAATTATTTTCATGTTGTGAAAAATTAAATAAAATTAAGCGTATTTTTTTGTAATTTCGCGCCATTAAAAAATACTATATTTATGTCTAACATTACATTCACGATGATTAAGCCTGATGCAGTTGCTGACGGACACATTGGGGCAATACTGGGAAAGATTTCTGAGGCAGGTTTCAGAATCAAAGCAATGAAACTGACACAGCTTACTGTTGCTGATGCTAAAAAATTCTATGAAGTACATTCAGAAAGACCTTTCTATGGGGAACTGGTAGAATTTATGAGCTCAGGGCCAATCGTAGCGGCAGTATTGGAAAAAGATAATGCAGTAGAAGATTTCAGAACATTGATCGGAGCTACCAATCCTGCGGATGCAGCTGAAGGAACCATCAGAAAGATGTTCGCCAGAAGTGTAGGGGAGAATGCAGTCCACGGATCAGATTCTGATGAGAATGCATTGATCGAAGCACAATTCCATTTTTCAGGAAGAGAGATATTTTAAGAATATCCTATACGATAAAAGAGCCGGGAATTTTCCCGGTTTTTTTGTGACGTATTGACAGGTTGTTTATCCTGATTTCCCCGTGTCAAAATGACATACAGGTGACAACAGCTGTATAATTCACATTTTTCTCGGACGTCCACATGCTATTATGAAAATGATCTGGCATCCCTGTTTTTCTCTTAACCGTATAGAGGATAAACACGTAATATAGAAATTACGTATTTCTACGGATGTGCCTTTCAGATCAAATCTGCATCTTTGTACCACAAGAAACAACATATAAGCATTCAATCTTATCATAGATTGATAACCATGTAAACTTAATTCTACTACTCTACACAAGAAAAAGGCAGCCACCCGGCTGCCTTTTATTTTATTACGATGGTATAAAAAAGATCAGATCTTTAAAAGTTCGATCGTCTTTTCAGGATTCTCAGCAGAGAATACAGCATTTCCGGCTACCAGGACATCCGCTCCGGCCTCGAAAAGTTTTGAGGCATTATCCAGGTTCACCCCTCCGTCAATCTGAATCAGGGCTGTGGAATTGTTGCTGAGGATGAGGTCTTTGGTCTCAGAAATCTTTTTGTACGTATTCTCAATGAATTTCTGTCCTCCGAATCCCGGATTTACGCTCATCAGGAGCACCAGATCCACATCTGCAATAATATCTTCGAGCAATAAAACAGGGGTGGAAGGATTCAATACTACACCTGCCTTCGCTCCTTTGCTCTGGATATGGTGGATGGTTCTGTGAAGATGTATACAGGCTTCATAATGTACGGATACCAGGTCAGCACCGTGATCAATGAATTCCTCCACATATTTTTCCGGTTCTACAATCATCAGGTGGACATCGACAAATTTTTTTGCGTGCTGCTGTACCGTTTTCATCACCGGGAAACCGAATGAAATATTCGGGACAAACCTTCCGTCCATAACATCCACGTGGAACCAGTCTGCCTGTGACTGGTTAACCATCTCTATATCTCTCTGGAGATTACCGAAATCTGCGGCTAACAGGGAAGGAGCAATAAGCTTTGTTTTCATTTTACTTTTTATCGTTTACTTTAAATTAAATCTTATACATACTGATAATCCCTATCGCTGTCTCCGTCATCATTCATCAGTTATCAATTATTTTAGTGGTATTTCAACTTCATTTCCGGCTGGATCTTCAGCAGTGTTTCATAAATAAGCCGGATCACATTGCCTACATCTTCTTTGGCTACCATTTCTACCGTAGTATGCATATACCGTAAAGGCAGGGATATTAAAGCACTCGGGACACCGCCGTTGGAATGCGCAAATGCATCCGTATCGGTTCCTGTAGCCCGGCTGGCCGCTGCCCTCTGGAATGGAATTTCTTTTTCTTTTGCGGTTTCAATGATCAGTTCCCGGATGGTATGGTGAACGCTTGGGGCAAAGAAAACAACAGGGCCGTTCCCGCATTTCTGGTCCCCTTCTTTTTTCTTCTCGATCATCGGGGTACTGGTATCGTGGGTAACATCTGTCACGATCGCGATATTAGGCTTGATGGTATCGGCAATCATGTCTGCACCGTACAAGCCAACCTCTTCCTGTACCGAATTGGTAATGTACAGCCCGAAAGGAAGGGTATTCCCGTTTTTCTTTAAAAGCCTGGCTACTTCGGCAATCATAAATCCGCCGATCCTGTTATCCAGTGCCCTGCATACAAAATACCGGTCGTTCATTTCAAAGAACTCATCAGGATACGTAATCATGCAGCCTACAAAAATACCAAGCTCCTCAACTTCTTCTTTTGAGGTAGCGCCGCAGTCGATGAAAATATTTTCGATTTTAGGAACAGGCTCATTCTGATTGGTTCGGGTATGGATAGCCGGCCATCCGAAAACGCCTTTTACCACTCCTTTCTCTCCATGGATATGGACTACTTTGGACGGTGCGATGGTCTGGTCTGACCCTCCGTTCCGGATCACATAGATAAGACCATCATCGGTAATATAATTGACATACCAGGAAATTTCATCAGCGTGAGCTTCGATAACCACTTTAAATTCAGCTTCAGGATTGATGATTCCATAACAGGTTCCGTAATGATCCACTTCTACTTTATCCACATAAGGCCGGATATAATCCATCCATATTTTCTGTCCCTGATGCTCGTAACCGGTTGGTGATGAGGTGTTTAGATAGTCTTGTAAAAATCCTAAAGATTTCTTTTCAAATTTCATAAGAAGGAATGATTTTTGATATGAATATTTGTTATTATGAATGTAAAAATAATGAATTTTAATAAGATGACCTGCCTTTTCATGCTGTTTTTTAGCACATGCGTTTTCGGGCAACGGGATTCTGTCATTGCCAGGCCGCTGAACCAATATCCGCAGGAGCTGCTGAAAACAGATGAATTCGGAAACAAGTATTACTACGATGAAAAGCAGAAGGCTAAAATCTACGAAATAAACGGTGAAACAGTGGTGGTAATGGATGAGCTGGTCCTACTGAACAAGCCCAGGTTCAATAACCAGCTGGACAGGAATTACTATTATTTTCTCAATAAAAAATTATACCGGGTATACCCTTTATTCCTGACTGCCTTACAGCAGTACAGGGATATCCGTAAAGATATGTCGAACATGGACAGCAAAACCAAAAGGCAGTTCATGAAAGACAGGCAGAAAATGCTTGCCGACCAGTATGAAAAACAGTTGAGAGACCTTACCACTACTGAAGGGCAGATATTTGGGAAGCTGATGAACCGGGCTACCGGCAAAAACGTCTATGAAATTATCAAGGAACTGAGAGGGGGATGGAGCGCTTTCTGGTGGAATGTAAAAGGAAAGATGGCTGATATCGATCTTAAGGACCAGTATAATCCTCATGTGAACCGTACGGATGAATTCCTGGAATCCCTGTTGCAGTCCAACTGGAATTCAGGGTACCTTCAGCCTTATCCGGGGGCCAGTGATTTCAGAGTCAGAAAATAAAAAGAAATTCCTGTAGCATTACAGGAATTTTTCTTTTAATTTATCGAAGACAATTTTATCTACCGGAAGTACAAAAGGATTATCCTCCCTGTTGATATCAATCCATTCCGTTTTTTCAATACATGGATCCAGGATCAGGAAATCTTCTTCATTCATGATGTCAACCAGATAATAAATCGTCAGCAGCTGTTCATTTTCTTTAAACCTTGAAACCAGGAAATGTTCCTGTGTATACAGGTGGCTTACAATATCAATTTTTACATTAAGTTCCTCGTCAAATTCACGGTGAAGGCAATCCAGTACTCCCTCGCCATATTCTAATCCGCCGCCCGGAAATTTCATCAGTGGCTCACCGGCATATTCTTCAAATAAGGTCAGTACTTTCTGGTCTTTTACAACGCAGGCATATACCCTGATGTTGATGTTATCTATCATATGTCCTATTTTGTAAGGCTAAAATACGTAAAAATGATTAAAGTGGGTCGTAGTGGTATTGATGTATTCACGTATGTATGTATTTACGTATTCATGTCTTCATGTCTTTATGATAATATATATAGTATAATGTATATTGTAATTGTATATTGTATATTGTATATTGTATATTGTATAATTTTGCGCTTATAACTCTTGTAATATGTAAGTATTATTCATCAATTATCAATTATCATTCATTACCTATTGCTCATAACTTCACCGCATTGATCATTTCCCTTTTCCCGGGAGGGCCCTGTTTTTTTTCCACTGTGAAACCGAGCTCCTGAAGGATCCTGCGTACGCTGCCTTTGGATGAATAGGTTGTTAATAATCCGTTCATGCTCATTTTGTCAGCAACCAGTTCAAATAGGGGCTTTTCCCATAAGTCCGGTTGGACCCTCGCACCGAAGCAGTCATAGTAAACCAGGTTTATTTTCGGTAAATCGATGGTTTTCAGGTCGAAAAAGTCGCACTGGATTTTATGAAGGTAAAAGCCTGTAATGATTTCCACCGGTTTTTCCCATTCCGCATCATGAATTTTATGATAAATATTTTTGAATTCAGGGTTATCAAAGAGTTCAAAATAGGCGAGATCATTTACTTCTGATTCATTTACCGGATATTTTTCAAGGGAAAAATAATGGATGACATGATTTTTGTCAGTTTTTAAATATTCATTAATTGTTACCAAAACATTTAGACCTGTACCAAAACCCAGTTCTAAAATATTAATTTCGTAATCATTAATCAGATTCATTCCGTTTTTAATAAACACATGTTCCGCTTCCTGTAGCGCTCCGTGATGTGAATGGTAATTTTCATTCAATTCATTGATAAACAGGGTTTTGCTGCCGTCATTCGTAGTCTTTATCTCTCTTTTCAATCTATTTTTTGTCAAATTTACTCCAAAATTTTTATATTTGGAAAATTATGTTAAATTTGTGGAACATCATAAAAAATTTTAGAAATGATAATTCAAAAAACTGAAAACTCCAGAATTTCTGCATTCGACCCGGATAACTTTTCATTTGGAAATACTTTTGTTGATCACATGATCATCTGTGAGTATGAGAATGGAACATGGGGCGATGTAAAATTAGTACCGTACGGTCCGATCCCTTTTACACCTGCTATGATGGGGGTAAATTACGGACAGGCTTGTTTCGAAGGAATGAAAGCTTATAAAGATAAGGACGGGCAGGTTTTCCTTTTCAGGCCTGAAAAGAATTTTGAACGTATCAATAAATCAGCAAAACGTCTTGCGATGCCGGAAGTTACGGAAGAGATGTTCATCGACGGACTTAAAGCTCTTGTGGATATCGACCGAAACTGGATCCCGGACGGGGAAGGAATGTCCCTGTATATCAGACCCCTGATTTTCGCTACCGAAGAAGCGCTTAAAGCGAGAATAGCGAACAAATATATGTTTGCCATTGTAGCGACACCAGCGAAAAGCTATTACACCGAGCCGGTTTCCGTGAAAATTTCAGATCATTATTCAAGAGCTGCAAGCGGGGGAGTAGGTTCTGCCAAAGCAGCAGGAAATTATGCCGCTTCTTTTTACCCTACCCAACTGGCTATTGAAGAAGGCTATGAGCAAATCATCTGGACCGATGATGCGACTCATGAATATTTTGAAGAAAGCGGAACGATGAACGTATTCGTAAGAATCAACGATACGATTTATACCCCTCCGACTTCCGAAAAAATTCTGGACGGTGTTACCAGAGACAGTTTTATCCAATTGGCGAAAAGGAGAGGAATAGATGTAAGAGTAGAGCCTATTAAAGTTACTGACGTTATCGAAGCCCAGAAAAAAGGTACGCTGAAAGAAGTATGGGGTGTAGGAACAGCAGTGGTAACAACAATCTTCCAGGCATTAGGATATAAAGGTGAAAAGCTTTCCCTTCCTCAGCTTTCTGATGAAGAGAGCTATGCGGCACAGCTTAAAAAAGACTTGGTTGACTTGCAGAGTAACCTTTCAGAAGATCCGTTCGGATGGAGGGTGCTGGTAGAAAAAAACATCCTTGAAACAGTATAAGGTTATATAACGACTTTATCATCATAAGGCTGTCTCAAAAGTAAAATACACTCAGAGAATCTCCTAAAACGATTCTTAGAGAAGGTTTTATTTATGAGACAGCTTTTTGTTTGTATGAAACTCATAAAAGACGGCATTTTGACCTAGCAGAATAGGAATGCTTCAGATACCCGGATTACGGAGACCTCCGGTAATAAAGAAAGTGATACTACCGGTTAATATACAATGATCAGACAACAATACATTTGATAAGCAAAAAACCGGCTATTAAAGTCGGTTTTTATCTTCATTCTCATATGTGTTAGCATTTCAGAACTGTTCATCAGTCAGTTCTCGATTTGCCATACTTCCTGCAATTCCACCTGAAGAAACGGCGTAAGAAACAGAACGCATCATGGCTGAATTATCTCCACAGGCAAAAACTCCCCTGACTGTTGTTTTCTGAAAATTATCAATCTTGATGTAACCCTGCTTGGTAAGCTCACAGCCTAAAGAAACAGGAATGTCAGAATGTTGCCGGAACGGAACCGATGAATAAGCGACATCAAAACTCATTTTTTTTCCGTTTTTAAAAATTACATTTTTAAGCTGTCCGTTTTCATGTTCTATTTCTGTAATTTCATCTTCTACAACCTGTATATCATGGTTGTTCAGTTTTGCCGTTTGTTCAGCACTGAATTCGGCTTTTCCCTGGGATAGAATGGTAATCTTATCGGTCAGATTATTAACCAGCGAGCTTAGGTGAAATGCTTTTTCTCCGTTTGCCATAATTCCTGTTGTATGCCCGCTGAATTCGTATCCATGGCAATACGGACAATGGATCAGGGATATGCCCCAACATTCTGAAAACCCTTTAATATCAGGCATTATGTCTTTTATCCCTGTGGCGAAAATGAGTTTTTTCGATGCCAATGTTTCGCCGGTTTCAATGGTAATTTGAAAGCCATTCTCGTTTTGGGTTCCACTCACGGCAAAACCGTTAAGAAATTGTACCGTATCGTATTTCAAAACCTGGGCTCTGGCTTTTTCAGCTATTTCACCGGGTTTTACTCCATCCTGGGTGATGAAATTATGTGAATGTGGTGTTTGGCGGTTACAGGGCATACCGTTATCAATAATTAAAACATCGCGCATGGAACGTCCTAAAGCCATTGCTGCTGATAACCCCGCGTAACTTCCGCCGATAATGATTACATCTAGATTTTTATGATTTGTCATACTGTTGAATTTTTAAATTTGGTTAACAGAAAGGCAGGACCATTAGGGTTAGTATGAACATTCCCTGTTATATGGATTCCTGTCCGCTGATAATCCGTTTAATTTGATTATTTTTTAGGTATTAAAGCTTCTAATTCAATTTCAACCATGATTTCGGGCATACCAAGTTCCTTGACGCCAATCCAGCTTCCTGTAGGAAAGTGTTTTTTGTAAATTTCCTTTCTGTAAGAAGCATTTTTATGAAGCTCTCCCATATTGGTTGTATAGATGTTTTCAAGTATGACATCGTCATAAGTACAGCCATAATGTTTTAATATTTTATCCAGGCTTGCGTAGCAATTTTTCATTTGTTGCCGATAGTCGCTTTTTGCAGTGGGATTTCCTTTCTCGTCAATACTGATGATGCCTCCTATTTTTACGAGATTACCCACTCTGACGGCCTGAGTATAACCATACGTTTTTTCTAATTTGGGACGGAGGAGAAAGTAGTCAGGCCTTTCCGTTTTTTCAATTTCATTGGTCGTCCTGTCGGCTCTTTGAGGCTCCTGAGAGCAACTATGGAAAAGAAGGGATAACAGCAGGGGAGCTGTTGCCCTGAGAGCGGTTTTTGCAGATCGGATGTGTGTGTTCATAATCTTTAATGTATTTGACACAAAGATAAATAAGTTTTCTTTAATGCAACATATGTGCATTAATTAAATGCGAATAATTTGCATTAAATTTGCAGAAGAACAATAAAAAGATGAAACGCAGAAACACACCGTCCAAAGCAGCAGTCCTGGAACTATTGGTAAAAGCGGGAAAGGCGATGAGTCGTGATGCTATCGAGGAAAAGATTGATGTACCAATGGACAGGGCTACGATATACAGAGTACTGAACCGCTTTTGTGAAGATGGAGTAGTCCATAAAATAGTTGCCGAAGATGGCAAACAGTATTTTGCAGTCTGTATAAAGTGTGACGAAAATAGTTTTACGGACAATCATTTTCATTTTCGATGCACCCATTGCCAGACTATTGAATGCCTGCCGGAAGCCGTTCATTTCTCAGTTCCCGGCGGTTACCGTGTAGAAAGTGTGAATTGCATCCTCACAGGACTTTGTAAGCGTTGCTCGGGGAAATAACAGCTCAACCTTCATCAGGGAGAAACTTACGTTGAGGAAAGCAATTTCTTATTAATGAAACCAGGAGTAACATAGGGAATACAGGAGTTAAGTCCTGCTTGTTTTACACTTTTATTCTCCGCAAAGTGCTGGTCCATAGATTTATCTTTGGTGATGCGAGAAAAAGATTTTTGCAGCCCGGTTATTATTTTAAAGTCATTGTTTTTGTAATTGATTCCTGAAATGTGTATTTTCGCACCACCTATGAAAAACATTGTTTTCTTATCCATTCTCCTGCTTACCGGCTGCAACCGGAAAGCTGCCGAAACACACCCTCCTGTAGGAGGCGTCCTGAGCCGCAGCGATCTTGATATTTCCAGGGAAAGGATGAAGAACCTGAATGCTACGGAGCGGAGACAGATCCAGGAATGGATCGCGACCCAGCCTGTAAAATTCTATGCTATGCCGCTTAATTACTGGGTGAACGCACAGGATTTCAGCGGAAGAGCAAGAAGGGAAGACAATACGCTGATCTCCTATTCTTATGATCTTTATGATTTTGACCAGACCAAGATCTATGACCAGCCTATTGAACGGAGAGAAGCCAAGTTCGGACACTTTGATGAACTGAAAGCGGTAGAAAATGCTTTGCGGTATATCCATGATGGCGAGGAAGTTACCCTGTTGGTTCCGTCTGCTCTGGCGTACGGTACATACGGAGATGAGAAAAAAATAGATAACGACATTCCCCTGATCATAAAATTAAAAGCATTATAAATGAAATTGTTTAACAAAAATATAATTCTGGCAGCGGCAAGTGTTTCGCTGATGAGTTGTACACCAATTTATAAAAAAATGAACGTAGACAAAGAAACTTACGAAGGTCTTAATGACGGACTCTATGCTAACCTTCAGACGTCCAAAGGAAACATGATTGTGAAGTTTGAGGATAAGAAAGCTCCGGTTACCGTAGCGAACTTCATCGGTCTTGCCGAAGGTAAAATTGATAACAAAGCGAAGGCTAAAGGTGTTCCTTTCTATGACGGAACCATCTTCCACAGAGTGATCAAGGATTTCATGATCCAGGGAGGAGACCCTCAGGGAACAGGGATGGGAGATCCGGGATATAAGTTTGAGGATGAAAGAAACGACCTGAAGCACACCGCAAAAGGGACGCTTTCCATGGCGAATTCAGGACCGAATACCAACGGGTCGCAATTCTTTATTACAGAAGTGGCTACGCCATGGCTGGACGGAAGACACACGATCTTCGGGAAAGTAGTAAAAGGAGAAGATGTGATTGATGCGATTGCCAACGTAGAAAAAGGTCCTCAGGACAAGCCTAAAACTGATGTTGTTCTTGAGAAAGTATCCGTATTCAGCAAAGGAGATGAATACAAGAACTATGATCCTGCAAAGACTTTCAACGAAGGAAAAGCAAAAATAGCAGAAAACAATAAAGCATATATTGCCAAAGAAGAAGCTGAGAAAAAAAGAAAAGAAGAGGAATTCAAAGCTAACCAGCTGAAAATGGTGGAAGACCTGAAAGCAGGAATGCAGAAAACGGAATCCGGACTGTATTATAAAATCACCAAGACCACTGCAGGAAAGGCTCCGAAATCGGGGGATAATGTATCGGTACATTATGCAGGAAAACTGGTTGACGGAACCGAATTCGATTCTTCATTCAAAAGAAATGAGCCGATCGACATTCCAATCGGAATGGGAAGAGTGATCAAAGGCTGGGACGAAGGGATCCTGTTACTGAAAGAGGGTGAAACCGCTACTTTACTGATCCCGCCGGCAATGGGTTACGGGGAAAGAGGAGCAGGAGGTGTGATCCCGCCTAATGCATGGCTGATTTTCGATGTTGAGCTTGTAAAAGTACAGTAAGATCACCTGAATATATCTTAAAAGCCGTCCGTAAGGATGGCTTTTTTTATTGTCTGAAGCATATTTTGTAACGACCTGCACTCATTCATCGACTGATTCAACTGAAAGAGAGTATGATTAACATAATCTGATCATTTTAATGATGCTTTCATTTTAATCAAAATCTATCAACTAAAATATCTGAATCATCATGAAAAGAAAAACACTTATGTTCCTGTTTGTTATGCTGTCCTTTATGGTCTTTGCCCAGAATAAGGCGAATCCTGATGAGGCATCTATAAAAAAATCTCTAACTTACTTTATGAATAGTATTAAAGACAAAAAAATTGATCAGGGAGTAAACTGTATCTATCCAAAGCTTTTTATAGTAATTCCCAAAGATCAAATGACCCAGATATTAAATATGACTTATAATAACCCATTCATGAAAATTGATATGAGTAATTTGAAGTTTGGGAATATAGAACTTCCTAAACAAATTAATGGAGAGTACTTCTCTATTGTTGATTACTTTTTTCATCTTAAATGTGATGTAGGATCTTTAAATGATGAAATGAAAAAACGATTGAACGCAGCTTTTATAAGCAAGTATGGTAAAAATAATGTAAAATATATTGCTGCTGAAAGTTCTTATTTTGTTAACGCTCATATGAGAGCTTGCGCAGTTTCTAAAAATAGAAAAAATTGGCAGTTTATAATTCTCGAAAAGGAATATAAGCCTCATCTTATAAGGGTCTTGCCAAAGAAAATCCTTGATAAAATCTAACAGGTCATCCATATCCAATAAAAAGGCTGCCTCATGTGAGACAGCCTTTGGTTTGAAAAACTGAAATTGCAGAGTTATATATTCCTCTCTAATTTTTTCCTGATTTGCATCTTCTTTCTGTTCAATGAACTGATGAACAGGGCACTGAAACCTCCGTAGGCGATCAGGGCAACCAGATATACCATCAGGTTATTAAAGCTGATATTAGATACGTATAATAAAACGGAGAAAACCGCAAATACAAATAATAAGGCGATACTCAGCATGTGTGTCTGAGTTAAACTTTTTGGAGTGTTGATCGTCATTTCTTTTACATTCTTCATTGTTAATAATTTTAAAAATTAAACTTAATATTTTGGAGCCCTGATGGAACTGATCTAAAGTATGAACAGAGCTATTCTTCCTGATACCCTATAATACTTTTACTTCCATGGAATTCGATATTCCAGAAAGCGGATTCATGATACAACAAGGTGATGGTGTTAACTCGGAAGACGGCTGTTCATCAGCCAGTATATTTTCAGAGTCAGATACGGAAAATCCGTGGTAATACCTTATTTTTCATCATCATAGCGTGGTTTTATTAAAGCATTATGTAGCTATTTCCGTGCCAAATTTCATTAAACAGGGAATGTTATCAAAAACTCAGGTGAAAAATGATGATAAGGTGATACCTGATTGCAGATCTGAATGATGAATACATAAGCCCGCTGATTTTCAGCGGGCTTATGTAGATCAGTCGATAAATCAATATTTTGTGCTGTATCACCAGTTTTTATCAATCATATAGATCAGCTGTGTCATTGCAACCGCCCCGAGCAGAAGCTCCCTCCGGTTTACTTTGTCAAACGTATCTTCTTCTGTATGGTGGATGTCAAAATAGCGTTGTGAATCCGGAACCAGCTCGGCAGTCGGGACGCCCATATCATGAAGCGGATAAAGATCGGTCCCAGAAAACCTTCCTTCAAAATTGTAGACGCCATACGGAAAGAACAGGTTCGCCCAGCTTTTGATCTGATTGATCTTCTGTACATCCATTTCCATGGAAATTCCCCGGGGTGCAAAGCCTCCCGCATCGGATTCGATCGCAAAGAGATGCTTTTCATGGTTTTCTTTTGCGGCTTTACCATAGGCTATTCCGCCTTTTACGCCATTTTCCTCATTGGCAAAACACACTACCCGGATCGTATGCCGGTTAGGTATGCCCAGCTTTTTGAACGTCCTCAGCACTTCTATGCTCTGTACAATTCCTGCTCCGTCATCATGGGCACCTTCACCTACATCCCAGGAGTCTAAATGACCTCCCACAATAATAACCTCCCGGTCTTGATGACCGTTGATCTCACCGATAACAGAATGGGACAGCTTTTCGCCCTTCATACCGCAGTGGGAATTCAGTTTTAGGGTTACTTTTCCGTTTTTCAGCATTCCAGCCAGTTCGTCTGCAACGGTATTACCGATTGCTACGGCAGGGATTTTAGAATACTGTTCATCATAACGCATGCCTCCCGTATGGGGTACATTATCAAAAGCTGAGGAAAGGGAGCGGATCACTGCAAATTTTCCGCCTTTCTTTGCGGTAAGGGAAGCTGCATTGACTCTGTATTTTGCCGCGTTACTATAGCCTCTGAAGGTTTCGACAAAGGACTGGCTGAACGGGTAATTGAAAAAGACAACCTTACCTTTCACCTGATCTGCCGGAAGCTTCTCATATTCTTCGAGCGACTGTACCATAATGACCTCTCCGGAGACATCTTTACCTCCGGTGCCTTCTGAATTCCCTAATGAAAGCATCTTTACGGATTTCCACTGTCCGTTCCCGGTCTGGATCTGTAATGATTCTTTTCCTCTTTCCCAGACCGGGATCATCACTTCCTGAAGCCAGACTTTATCCGCACCGGCTGCCCGAAGCTCTTTTGCTGCCCATTGTACTGCTTTTTCATAAGATGCTGAACCGCTGAGGCGGTGGCCTATATTTTGGGTCAGATCCCTTAATTCGGTATAGGCTGTTCCGTTATTCAGGATTTCGGTGGAAATCTTTGCAAACTGCAGGGAATCTTCTTTTTGCTGGCCGTACGCCATCATACTGCTTATGAGTACAGCAGTGCATAGTATATTCTTCATGATCTGTCATGCATAATTATTGTTGTTCCTGTTTTAATATTTTATTTCTACATCAAGCTGCCTGCCTTCTGCCTCTGCTTTTTTATCCATTGAAGCACCTAATGCCATTCCGATGGTCATTCCTATCGGAAGTCCTATACCGAGAAATGCCATATTGCCCAATAAAAACCCGAAGGCGATTCCAATAGGCAGTCCGAATGTTGACAGACCCGCCGCCAGCCACATAGTACGGTAATAATTTTTAGGGACCAGCTTATATTCTTTTTCAAGCATTTTAATGATGCCTGTCTGCTTTTCCTTTAATAGTTTTGATAAGGCTTTATCCTTTAAAGAAGTGGAATTGATTATTTCTACCTGCGGATTAATAGTTTCTTTGGTCTGATCGGATATGTCTTTCTTTTCAAGTTCATCCAGTAAAGCCTTCAGCTGCTGATACAGCAGTTCAGATCTCTTATCGGTTACAAGTTCGGGATTAAGCCGGAGTGTACTCATCTTTTTCATTTGATTCAGTTTATTAAAACATATTGAATTCCGATACTTTATAAGCAGAGTTGCCTACCAGTTTTTATCAATCATCAGGACCATCTGGGTAAGGACTGTGGCACCCAGCAGAAGTTCCCTCTTATTCACCTTGTCAAAGCTGTCTTCCGTGGAGTGGTGGTAATCAAAATACCGCTGCGGATCTACTACCAGCTCGGCCAGAGGAATATCCAGCTGCTTCAGGGGAGAAATATCCTGGATGGCATTGGTCTGGTCAAAATCATATACGCCGTACGGCAGGAAATAATTTTTCCATTCAAAGATCTGCTTTCTCCGTTGGGGCGGCATATCCAGGGAAAATCCTCTCGGGGAATATCCGCCGGCATCCGTTCCCATTGCAAAAACGTGTTTCTCTTCTTTTTTCTTTACGTAGGCGGTATAGACTTCATGGCCCTGGCCGCCGTTTTCACTGTTGGCAAACAGAACGATCCTGATCGTATGATTATTCTGTATCCCGAGCGCTTTGAGGGTCCTCAGGATTTCAATACACTGCACAACGCCGGAGCCGTCATCATGGGCACCCTCTGCAAAATCCCAGGAATCAAGCTGTGCACCAATCATGATGACTTTTGAATCTTTCTTTCCTGGAATTTCAGCAATGATATTGGGATTGGTAGTGTCTCCTTTAGGCTCAGCAGACATATTGATCTTTGCTGTAACCTTCTGTTTTTTGAGCAGTTTTTCAAGTTCATCCGCAGATCTTACACCGATGGTTAAAGCAGGAATCCTGACTTTATCATCCGGCTCGTAGTACACCATCTTAGCATGGGGAGTATCATCGAAAGCCGTAGTCAGCGACCGGATGATCAGTGCTTTTGCCCCGGTTTTGGCAATCACTGAAGCGGAAATCAGCTTGGATTTGGCAGCAGTAAGGTAGGCGTCACTGGTATTGATGACTGTGGGATCCATCGGCAGGTTGACGAAAACAATTTTATCCTTCAGCTTCCCTATCGGTAAGGCATTCAGTTCCGCAGTGCTGCTGATCTGTACGATTTCCCCTGTAAGGTCTTTTCCGCCGGTGCCTTCAGAATTTCCGAATGAAAGCATCCTGATGCTTCTCCAGTCTCCATTACCCGCTTTTATCTGCAGGGATTCTCTTCCCCTGATCCATACCGGGACTTTGGCTTCCTGCCTCCAGATCATTTCAATGCCTATATCCTTAAGCTTCTTTTCTGCCCATTCCACAGCCCTGGCATAGCCCGGAGTTCCGCTGAACCGCGGCCCGATTCCTTTGGTCAGTTCCCCCAGATTGTCATAAGCCGTACCATGGGTCATGATCTCATCAGAAATCTTTTTGAATTCATCATGGTAATTGGATTTTACAGATGCATAGGGCTTTTTTGAAGGTTTCTTCAGCGGTTTTTTCTGAGAAAATAAAAATCCACTCAAAAAGAGTGGAATTATAATGAATGCTTTTTTCATTTTTTATCAACCTATCTTTTCCATCGTTAAAAGTAGGAAAAAAACAGGAATATTAAGACTTCATGTCATACATTAAAAGGGCTGTAACCAATTTAGGCTCAATGAATGTACATTTTGGCGGCATGCTCAGTTTAAGGTCCGATATTTTGATCATATCATTGAAACTGACCGGGTAGATCCCGAATCCTGCCTTACCTTCGCCATGGTCCACTTTTTCCTTCAGCAGGGCGATTCCTTCCAGGTTGGAAGTCCCTTTGACATAGCTGATTTTTTCAGAACTGTCCGGATCTTCGATTTTCAGGATGCTTTTGAATATGTATTTATCCAGGAGGTGATGGTCAAGATTATCCAGTGACATTTCCTGTGATCGCAGGTCATGCTTCACGTGAAGCGAATAAAATTTACCGTCCATGTACATGGAGATATGGAACTTCTGGGAAGGGTAGTACGCTGTTTCCCCTTTTTCATGAATCAGGAAGTACTGCTCCAGCTGCTTCAGGAAATCTGCCGGGCTCAGTTCTCCCAAGTCACTGACTATCCTGTTGTAGTCATGGATTTTGATGGATTGGTTGGATACGATGAAGCTGTACACAAAATTGTATGGTTCCGTTCCGTTATGCCTTTTGTTTTTATCTTTCTGATGCTTGGCATTCAGCGCCGTGGATCCGATCCTGTGGTGGCCGTCTGCAATATAAAAAGAGTCGATCTGGTCTATAACTTCCTTAAACTGCTGCAGTTTCAGGCGGTTATCAATCTTCCATATTTTATGGCGGATGCCTTTGGTATCAACATGGTTAAAGATCGGGACATTTTTCTCCTCATGGTTCATGAGCAGTTCGATCTTGGAATTGGAAGGGTAAGTGAGCAGTACCGGTTCGGCCTGCAGGTTTACCTTTTCCAGGTAATGCGCCAGTTTTTCTTTTTTCTGGGGAATGGTGCTTTCGTGTCTTTTGATCTTTCCGTTCCAGAAATCTTCGATACTGGCCAGTCCCAAAAGCCCCCTGAAGATCTGCTTGTTAGGGTAGATCTGCTCATACAGGTAATAGGCGGAACTGTCCTGGACGAGTTTATTTTCATCCAGCAGTTCTTCAAAGGTTGCCCGGATCTTCCTGAGGTTCCGGTCAATATCCTTTGATTTGCTTACCACATAGGGCTTGATCATATGGATGTAGGTATTCTCAACTTGAGCTTTCTCTGTGATCTCCTCCTGTGTGAAATTATCCAGGGGGTGGGTAGGGAAAGTACTCTCCAGGTCTTTATGAGGTCTTATTCCGCGGAAAGGTTTAAAAACAGGCATATTTTATTGTATAGTTTCTTTTTGCAGCTTAATAATCTGTTCGGCAAGTTCGAGTCCGATTTTCTCCTGGGCGTCTACCGTATTTCCTCCTACGTGCGGGGAAAGCGACAGGGCAGGGTTCATCAGCAGGGGCAGTTCCGGTGCCGGTTCGTTTTCAAAAACATCCAGCGCTGCTCCGGCTACTTTTCCGGATTCTATAAAGTCGATTAAAGCTACTTCGTTAATCACACCGCCTCTTGCAGTGTTCACAATATAGACTCCGTCTTTCATTTTTTCAAACTCAGCGGTGTCTATGATATATTCATTCGTTTTAGGCGTATTGATGCTGATAAAATCGGTATCCTTAAGGAAGGCATCGGTATCATTGGAAGACGTAACCTCAAAATTCAGCGACTGTCCGTCAAAAAATTCGAGGGTAAGCGTTTCGGTTCTCGGTTTTCGGGTCAGCACTTTCACTTTCATGCCTAAAGCTATCCCCATTTTGGCTACTTCCTGTCCGATGCTCCCGAAACCGATTATACCCAGGGTCTTTCCGGAAAGCTCATAGGCTTTGCTGAATGACTTTTTCATGGCATTGAAATGGGTTTCGCCTTCCAGCGGCATCAGCCGGTTGGATTCGTGCAGGAACCTGGCCAGGGAAAAGAAATGTCCGAAGACAAGCTCCGCTACAGATTTTGATGATGCATTAGGAGTGTTAATTACACGGATTCCTTTGCTTCGGGCATATTCCACATCAATATTATCCATCCCGATCCCGCCTCTGCCGATAACCTTCAGGCCCGGGCAGGCATCAATGATATCCTGGCGTACTTTCGTTACGCTTCTTACAAGTAGTACATCTACCTTGTTATCATTAATGAAACCAATAACATGGTCCTGGGCAACCTTGTGATCCAGCACCTCAATGCCGGCGTGCTTCAGGGCTGATGCTCCGGATTCGGAAATACCGTCGTTTGCTAAAACTCTCATATATTCAGGGTCTAGTAGTTAATAATTTAAAGATGCATGGAATAGACCGGTCTGCAAATTAAGAAAATTAAAAATAATTTTGATTATTTTTAATCACTTGTCTGTAAGGCAGATATTATCCGATGGATTTCATAACGTCTACCAAAATCTGTACGCTTTCGATAGGCAGGGCATTATAAAGGCTGGCCCTGTAACCACCTAAGCTTCTGTGACCGTTCAGTCCGCTTACGCCGGCTGCTTTCCAGGCTGCTTCAAACTCCTCTTTCCTGCTGTCGTCCGTAATCCTGAATGACACGTTCATCAGAGAGCGGTCTTCTTCAGCACAGAACGTTTCAAATAAAGGATTCCTGTCGATTTCATCATACAGCAGCTTTGCCTTGGCTATGTTTCTCGCTTCAGCCGCCTCAATGCCTCCATTCTTTTCCAGGTATTGCAGGGTAAGAAGGGATGCATATACAGGGAATACCGGTGGGGTATTGTACATGGATTCCTTGGCGATGTGCTGCGAATAATCCAGCATCGAAAGCATATTGTCTCTTCCTGTTTTTCCTAAAATATCTTTTTTAATGACTACCAATGTTACTCCGGCAGGACCCATGTTTTTCTGGGCACCGGCATAAATCAGGTCAAATTTTGAAAAGTCCAGCTGTCTTGAGAATATATCGGAGCTCATATCACAAACCATCAGGGTATCCACTTCAGGAAAAGATTTCATCTGAGTCCCGTAGATGGTATTGTTGGAAGTACAGTGGAAATAATCATATTCTGCACCTACGGTATAATCTTTCGGGATGTATGAGTAATTGTCTGCCTTTGAAGAGCCTACTACATCAACTGTTCCCAGTTTTGCGGCTTCCTTAATCGCTCCGGCAGCCCATGTGCCTGTATCCAGGTATGCAGCTTTTCCCCCTACTTTCATCAGGTTGTACGGTACCATGGCAAACTGAAGGCTTGCACCGCCTCCCAGGTAAAGTACTTCATAATCATCACCAAGGTTCATCAGCCTTTTTACGATGGCTCTTGCCTCATCCATTACAGCCACGAAATCCTTGCTTCTGTGGGAGATCTCCAGGATGGATAATCCCATTCCGTTAAAATCTAAAATAGCTTCTGCAGATTTTTCAAATACCTCATGAGGCAGGATGCATGGCCCTGCGCTAAAGTTATGTTTCTTACTCATATTGTTATTTTTTTTACAGGACCTGGTGTGCCTGTGGATTCATTATTATTGGATATCAGGAAAAAGACTTAAAAAAACCGCCTCATACTGGATGAGACGGCATGTATTATTCACCGTGTAAAAACGCTTTTTTATTAAGCAGGGTTTCTTCAGACTCTACATGGTCCTCGTCCGGAACACAGCAGTCTACAGGGCAAACCGCAGCACACTGAGGTTCTTCGTGGAAACCTTTACACTCTGTACATTTATCTGTAACAATAAAGTATACGTCATCACTTACCGGTTCCTGTGGTGCATCTGCATTTACAGTAAGTCCGGACGGTAATGTTACCGTTCCTTTGAGAGCAGTCCCTTCAGAAGCTTTCCAGTCTACGGCCCCTTCATATATGGCATTGTTCGGGCATTCCGGTTCGCAGGCGCCGCAGTTAATGCATTCATCAGTTATTTTAATAGCCATCGCTAATTTTTTTTAAATTTGCACAAAATTACAAAATATTCCCCAAATTTACAGTAATTATGCATACCGAAAATCAAGTTTTAGGGCTTACGAAGCTGGGCCGCTATATCCATACCTATCTGACGGAAAGTCCTGAAAGCCAGGCAGAGAACTATTCTGAGCTGGAAACAGTGATGAAGAAATCCCATATGGAAAACCCGTGGTTTACCATTGAAAGCCAGAAGTTTGCCCTTGAAGAATGGGCCGGTCTCCTTACCGGAGATACCTTAAGGCAGTGGCTGCAGGGCTATTCGGTTTCAGAAACGCCGAAAAAGGTAGGTCTCATCCTTGCCGGAAATATTCCGCTGGTAGGATTTCATGATGTCATCTCTGTAATTCTCAGCAATCATATTCCTCTGATCAAGCTGTCGTCTAAAGACCGCCACATGATTCCTTTTCTGCTCAGGAAGTGGAATGAGTTTTCAGATAGCGGGATACGTTACGAACTGGTCGAAAGGCTGGAGGATTTCGATGCCGTGATTGCCACAGGGAGCAACAATACGGCGAGATACCTTGAATACTACTTCAAAAACCATCTGAGCATCATCCGTAAGAACAGGACTTCAGTGGCTGTCCTTAAAGGCGATGAAACCGATGAGGAGCTCCAGCTCCTGGCAGAGGATATTTTCCATTACTTCGGATTGGGGTGCAGGAATGTTACCCGTCTTTTTATTCCGAAAGATTTTCTTATTGACCGCCTTTTTGAAAACTTCCTGAATTTCAGTGATATCATCAACCATCACAAATATGCCAATAATTACGATTATAACCGTGCGATATACCTGCTGAACCAGGAAAAGTTCTGGGACAATAATTTTGTGATGCTGAAAGAGGATGAGAAATTATTCAGTCCTTTATCAGTGATCAACTTCAGCCGGTACGAATCCCTGGATGAGGTTAAGGAATTTCTTACAGACCATTCGCAGGACATCCAGTGCATTGTGGCTAAGGATGAGTTGGGATTGGATTCTATTCCGTTTGGGCAGGCCCAGCATCCTGGCCTGGATACCTATGCCGATAATGTAGATACTATGAAATTTCTTGAAGTACTCTGAAAAATTTAATATCTTAGACACAAAAAATTATACACTATGTTTACAAACACTTTAGTCGCCCATTCTTCGGATACCGAAAAGGCAGACTTTTATAAGAAAACGTATATCCACCTTGCTTTATCCGTGCTTGCCTTTATCGGCGTTGAAACCATTCTTCTCCGCACAGTGCCTGTAGAGGTGATCGCCATGATGTTTGGGCAGAGGTATACCTGGCTGCTGATCATCGGGGTATTCTGGCTGGCTTCCGTGCTGGCAAGCCGCTGGTCTTTGTCGCAGAGCAGAAGCACACAGTACTTCGGATTAGGGTTTTACATCGTGCTTGAAGCCGTTATCTTTTTGCCGCTTATTTATATGGCTTCCGCTACGGCAGGAGGGCAGGTGATCTTCCAGGCTGCCATGCTGACGATTGCCATGTTTGCAGGATTGTCTATCGTAGCATTCACTTCCAAAAGGGATTTTTCTTTCTTGAGAAACATCATGATTATCGGAGGTTTTATTGCCCTCGGACTGATTGTTGCCGGAGCGATTTTCGGGTTTAACCTGGGCCTTTGGTTTTCAGTAGGAATGGTCATCCTGGCATCTGCAGGGATCCTGTACGAAACCAATAAGCTTCAGAACACGTACACCACCGGACAATATGTAGGAGCATCTTTACAGCTGTTTGCTTCCATTATGCTGTTGTTCTGGTATATCCTGAGGATTTTAATGAGCAGGAGAAGCTAGTGAAGTTATAAGTTTTAAGTTATGAGTTATGAGTTATGAGTTATGAGTGCTTATAGCTGTCATACATAAAAATCCCGGTGCTATTGAAGAGTACCGGGATTTTTTATTGGGTCTGAACGTTAATTCAGATCATAGTTTACTTATCGATAGAACCTAATACCTTCTGGGCAAAGGAATTCAGGGCGTCTTTCTCGCTCATTCCGTTCTGCACATTGGCATGAACTTCAAGGGCTCCGCAGATATTGGTAATCAGTTCTCCGGCAACATTCAGGTCCTCCTCACTGGTTCCCCTGAATTCGCAAAAGCTTTCCAGTACCTCCAGTGTCTTTTCAAGGTTTTCAGGGGTCTGGTTCTGATAGAATTGTCTAATTACAGGTAACTTCATAACTATAATTCGTTGAATAAGTTGATTAAACTTTCCGCCTGGTTGCTCTGCACCTGGTTAACCAGCTCACCGTTCCTGAAGATGGCAAACGTAGGCAGGTTATCCACCTTGGCCAGCTTCCTGCTTTCAGGCAGTTTTTCAGCGTCAACATATAAAAACGTAATGCTGTCGTTCTCTGCAGCCAGTTTTTTGAATTTCGGCTTCATAATCCTGCAGTTCCCGCACCAGGTAGCACCATACTGTACCACTACCTTTTCATTGTCATTTACGATGTTCTGCAGTGTATCTTCTGTTAATTCTGTGTACATAAGGATAATTTAAATTTGGAAATTTGGAAATGTGTTAATGAGCAGGCAGCATTGATCATCATAATATTGATTCCTTGCCTTATTAAAAAGAAGATGAGATAATTCTAAATAATCTTATCAGATAATTTTCAAATTATCTCATCATCACACTAATACATTATTCTAGTTTTTCGCTAAATACTCGGCGGTAGAAGAACGGTCTGCTTTCATGGCATCTTTTCCTTCTTCCCAGTTTGCAGGGCAAACTTCTCCATGCTTCTGTACGTGTGTGTACGCATCGATCAGCCTTACATATTCTTTTACATTTCTTCCCAACGGCATATCGTTTACAGACTCATGGAAGATTTTTCCTGTTTCGTCAATCAGGTATGTTGCTCTGTAAGTAACATTAGATCCTGTAAATGTTTCGTTTCCTTCTTCATCGTACTCGAAATCCTGATCTACAATACCTAAAGCATTGGCCAGTTGTCTGTGGGTATCCGCTAAAAGAGGATACGTAACCCCTTCGATCCCTCCGTTATCTTTTGGGGTGTTCAGCCATGCGAAGTGTACTTCGTTGGTATCGCATGAAGCACCGATTACTTTAGTGTTTCTTTTTTCAAACTCACCTAAAGCCTCCTGGAAAGCATGAAGTTCTGTAGGGCATACGAAAGTGAAATCTTTCGGGTACCAGAATAACAAAACTTTCTGCTGGTTGGAAGTAGCTTCTTCAAAGATGTTGATTCTAAGATCATCACCCATTTCAGACATCGCATCTACTGTTAAACTCGGGAATTTTTTTCCTACTAAAGACATAATTGTATATTTTTTAATTTTAATTTTCTGATGCAAATTTATAAATATTTCATCTATCAAACCTCAGATTTCTGATAAATAAAATCTATGTTTATTTTTGATGGTAATAACAAGAAAAAAGCTCTGTTTTAAGAGCTTTGTTTTAATTTTTAGTATTCAGTTTTTGCTTTAGATCTCGAATTACCATTTCATTTGCCTGATTTTTTTCAACTAATTTTTTGAATTCTTCTAAAAAATTTTCTGGAAAATTATTCACGATCCCAATTTCACCAACCTGTCCATGATTTTCATGCACATTATTAACCATTCCTGCATCCAAAAAATATTCAAAATCCTTATCAAAAAAATGACAAACTTTATCCATCAGTAAAAAATCTACTTTTTTAGAATTTCCGCTTTCTATATTATGTAAAGTTCCTTGAGAAACTCCTAATTCAAAAGCCAACTCGCTTTGCGACAGATGCTTTTCCTTCCTTAATTTTTTAATTTTAATTCCAATATCCATTGTGTAAGTAATCAGTTTTCTAATTGAAATAATCAGTTTCCTAGTCGTAAAGGTATAAAGAATTTTTCATTTTTGTAACAAGCAATTGATCCGGAAGTAATTGTAGTGTAACAAAAATGATTTTTAATTTTTAAACAATTGAATTATGAAAAATTTAAAAAAACTTTCGAGAAGAGAACTGAAATATGTAAGTGGGGGTAAAGGGAAAAATTTTCTAAGCAGTGAAACCGAAGGATGTGCTGATATGTGTACACCTACTGGAGGTTCTGGTGATACTTGCGCGCAGTTTGGATTGACATGCGGTTTTTATCAGGATAATAACGGTAATTGGTGTAATAGATGTCTATAAGGCAAAGTAAAATGAGGCGTAATTTACGCCTCATTATTTAATAATTGATCTTATATTTATCTATGAAAAAAAATAAAATATTTAGAAGATCATTATCCTTTTTTATACTTCATTGTCTTACTTCTATATATGCTCAAAATAAAGTGTTTAAGTATGATCTGGAATATAAGCCTAATCCGTTAAAAGATAGTATTGCTTTAGAAAAAACCATCTTAGATGTCAAAGATCATCTATCAATTTTCAGGTCTGAAAAAGAAAAAAAATCGGATTCACTTATAGCGCTCACTGGTTTGGGTTTAGGCAGAAAAATGAGATTTGAAGATCAGTTTTATACCAAAAAAGATCTATCTGGAAATGAAGTTTTTAAAAGCATTCAAACCGTCTTCAGCGAATTTTTTTTTATAAGAATTAATGATAAACTTAATTGGGAAATCTTACCTGAGAAAGATAAAATGGCCAATTTTGAAGTTCAGAAAGCGAAAGTAATGTATGGCGGCAGAAACTGGACGGCTTGGTTTACTGCTGAAATTCCTATTCAAGATGGCCCATATGTATTTTATGGACTACCCGGATTGATTGTTAAAATTTCAGATGACCGGAACGATTATAATTTTAGTCTGACTGAAATAAAAAACGGGAGCGGTACAATGTACTACAGAAATAAAGGTTCGGAATTAACCTGGGAACAATTTAAGATCTTAGCGATCAATCATTATTCAGATCCGTTTGCACGCATCGGCTCTATGGGTGTTCCTATAAAAAAAGATGACGGAGCAGGCCATCCAATTTCTATGAATATAAGACAAGAATCTGAAAGACTGAAGAAAATAATCAGAGAAAATAATAATCCTGTAGAGCTCAGTCATAAAGTAGAGTATAAATAAAGCCGGTGTTGATTCAACACCGGCCTTTATAATTAGTATCCGAAAATTTCAGTCAGGTTCAGCTTTTTCACGTCACCCAGCTTCTTCATTTCAGTGTCATTCACTTTATCCTGAGAGGCTACGATACAGTAGGTGTAATTCCTGCCCTTCATCTCCTTGTCATGGAAGCTTTGGATATCGGCAAAGCTCAGCTTTGGAGCTGTCTCATACACTGTTTTCCTGATGTCGGAATTGTTGCCGAGCTTCTGTGCTCTGAGATAGTTGAAAATAATACCGTCCTGCGTAATCCTTTCTGAAGCGATGTTCTTTCTCAATCCGCTTTTGGCCGTTTCAAACAGCTGATCAGATTTAGGAAGGTCAGTCAATAACTCATTCATCGCAGTAGTGGATTCGTTGAACTTATCTGCCTGTGTCCCTACATAGGCCATCACCATATCCTTATCTTCTTTTTTGCTTGGGAGTGAGAAGTAGGAATAAGTAGAGTAGGCCAGTGCCTTGGACTCCCGGATGGTCTGGAATACGATCGAACCCATTCCGCCACCGAAATAATTGTTAAATAAGCTTACGGTCGGCGTGATGGACACATTGTACGGATCGGAGTTCCTAACCCAGAAAATCTCTGCCTGTACCATATCATAATGCGCAAACAGTACTTTGTTGTTATCCGTAGGAATCTGTACGAATGTTTTGGCTTTTGGCAGCTCTTTCAGCTTCGGAGGCAGGACATGGATCGGTTTCAGGGAAGCTGTCAGTTCATTTACTGTTTTCGGTCCGTAATACAACACTTTATGCTGATAGCTGAAAAGGTCATGAAGCACTTTGATCAGGTCTTCTGCTTTTAGGGCATCCAGTTCTGCATCGCTTAAAACATTATTGAAAGGGTTTTGTGGCCCGTACTGTGCATAGCTTCTCAGTCCGGCCATGATGGTGCCTTTATTCTGCTTGGCATTAGCACGGGCTTTTTTCAGCCTTGTTTTGTAGGCATCCAGCGCGGCCTGGTCAGCCTGGCAGTTTTTAATCAGATCCTCAAAAAGGGAAAGGGTCTGGCTGAAGTTTTCATTAAGCCCTTCCAGGGTCACATAGGTTTCTTCATTCCCTGCACCTACCCTGAAGCTTGAGGCAAGCCTGTAGAAATCCTTGCTGATAGTTTCTGATGATTTGTCTTTTGTTCCCAAATACTGCAGGTATTCAGCCGCCAACGGAAGGATTTTGTTGTTCCATTTACCGGAATCGAAATGATAATACAGCCTGAACAGGTCGTTATCCGTATTCTTTACCGAAAGCACGTCAATGCTGCCCAGCTTGTTTTTAGCAATATCCTTGTCATAATTCAGCCATACCGGCGCAATGGTGTTTTCAGGCATGGCATCGATCTTTTTTAGGAACGGCGACTGGTCTTCCCTGTTTACGGAAACAGGAGTGATTGTAGGTTTGTCCACCTTCACAATGTTTTTGTCTTCACCTTTACGCTTGTATACCGCTACATAATTATTGTCCTGAAGGTATTTCGCCGCAAAATCCATAATGTCCTTCTTGGTGATTTTGGAAATTTCTTCAATATATTCCAGGGCCGTTCTGTGATCGATATCAGACGTAAATTCATCCATCAGGATACCTGCTCTGGAAGAATATTTTTCACTCTTTTCAATCAGGCTTTTCTTTTCATTATTAACGATCGACTGGATCAGGTCTTCTGAAAACTCCCCTTTCCTTAATTTATCGATCTCCTGTAGCAATAAAGTCTTCACTTCATCCAGTGACTGGCCTTCCGTAGGCCTTCCCTGAAGAAGAAGAACGGAATAATCCTTCAGAGTATATGGAGAGGCGTAGGCAGACAACAGTTTCTGTTTTTTGACCAGATCCAGGTCGATAAGGCCTGCCTGGCCATTGGTGAGCATATTGCCTACCAGGTTCAGCATTCTGGCATCTCTGGTAGTAGCGCCCGGAAAACGGAATCCGAGCATGATATTCTCAGGATTCGGTCCTACAACTTCCTTCACAACGGGTGCTGTAATATTTTTTTCCTGGCCGATATTGTAGGCAGGAATGGCTTTAGGCTTCATGTAAGAGAAAGCCTTATCCACTTTGGCAATCATTTCATCCGGATTGAAATCTCCCGACATGATGACCCCCATATTATTAGGAACGTAATAATTATTGAAATAGTCTCTGATGGCTTTCAGGGAGGGGTTTTTAAGGTGCTCGATGGTTCCGATGGTCGTCTGCTTACCGTAATTGTTATTCGGGAACAGGTTGGCGAACATAACTTCAAATACTTTGTCCCCGTCATCATCAAGGGATCTGTTTTTCTCTTCGTATACCGCTTCAAGCTCGGTATGGAAAAGCCTCAGGACGGGCTGCCTGAAACGTTCCGCCTGAACGGCGAGGAATTTATCCACCACATTGGCCGGAATATCCTCGGTATAAACGGTTTGCTCAAATGAAGTGAAGGCATTGGTACCATCGGCACCCATACCGGCCATCATTTTGTCGTATTCATTGGCAATCGCATATTTCGCCGCTTCTCCGGATACTTTATCAATTTCCTTGTAAATTTCCTTTCTTTTGGCTTCGTCCTTAGTCTGGTTGTACTGTTCGTACAGCCCGTCGATACGGTCAAGCAGAGGCTTTTCTTTAGACCAGTCTTTAGATCCGAACTGGTCTGTGCCTTTGAAAAGCATGTGTTCCAGGTAATGGGCCAGTCCGGTATGGTCTGCAGGGTCGGTTTTACTTCCTGCTTTGGTCGCTACATAAACTTGTATCCTTGGGTCTTTCCTGGTTGGGCTGAGGATGACGGTCAGTCCGTTTTTGAGTTTGTAATATCTTGCAGCGGTAGGGTCATTGGTGACATAACGGTAGGTATATCCGTTGGAAGTGGCTTCTTTCCACTGGAAATCCTGCCCGTAAGCATACCCGCAGAAGCTCGCAGCAGCAATGCTGGAGACAATGGTTATTCTTTTTAAAATGTTCATGAATAAATTTTGTATTTTTTTAATTAAACTGATCAAGCAGTGTTTTGATTCTCCTCATGGCCTCTTTCAGCTCCTCTTCAGAAGCGGCATAAGAAAACCGGATGCATTCCGGGCTTCCGAAAGAAACCCCGCCTACGCAGCCAACGTGGGCATGCTCCAGGATAAACATGGCAAAGTCATCGGAATCTTTGATTTCAACGCCGTTCAGTGTTTTTCCGATATAGTAGGAGACGTCCGGGAAGAAGTAGAATGCCGCTTTAGGCAATAAGACCTTAAAGCCGGGAATTTCCTTCATCAGACCATACACAAGGTCCCTTCTGGATTTAAAGGCATCGATCATATACCTGTACTCCGAAGGATCCGCTTTTAAAGCTGTGATTGAAGCTCTCTGCGCTACGGTATTGGCACCGCTGGTCATCTGTCCCTGGATTTTTTCACATGCTTTTGCCAGCCATTCAGGACAGGCAGAATACCCGATCCTCCAGCCGGTCATGGCAAATGCCTTGGACATTCCGTTGATCACGGCAGTCTGTTCATAAACTTCCGGGAACTGGGCGATAGACGTCGTTTTAGTTTCATAATTGATGAACTCATAGATTTCATCGGAAATCACGGTTACCTGCGGATATTTGGCAATTACTCTGGCCAGTGACCATAATTCATCATAGGTATAGTATCCCCCGGAAGGGTTGCAGGGTGAGCTGAACAGAATGACCTTGGTCTTATCTGTGATAGCATTTTCCAGCTGTTCCGCCGTAATTTTAAAATCGGTTACATATGAGGTGGGCAACAGGGTAGAGGTTCCGCCCATCATTTTCACCATTTCGTCATAGCTTACCCAATAAGGAGCAGGAAGCAGGACTTCGTCACCGTCGTTGATCAGTGCGGCAAGGACATTCAGGATCGCCTGTTTAGCTCCGTTGGATACGCAGATCTGTGAAGGTTTATAATCGAGCTTATTATCCCTCTTCAGTTTTTCAGAAATAGCTTCCCTGAGCTCCAGGAACCCAGGAACGGGAGAATAATGGCTGTAATTTTCATTGATGGCATCAAATGCGGCCTGTTTGATAGGGTCCGGTACATCGAAATCGGGTTCTCCCAAAGTGAGGCTGATTACATCTACTCCGCTGGCCTTCATTTCTCTGGCTCTGTTAGACATCACGAAAGTCTGAGAATACCCCAGTCTGTTTACCCGGTCTGAAAGTTTGTTCATATGGTCTTTTTGAAATAGGAACAAATATAATAAAAACTATCGGTCGAAAAATTAAAATCAAACTTGTTTGAAATAGTGACGGGTAGATTGATTTTATAACTATATTTGTAGTTATAAATAATCAACCTAATTCAATTGCAATGTATAAAATCTTATTCCTTTTCCTGTTCTCTTGTGTTTCTGCCCAGCATTACCGTTTTGTGTATGAGTATACCATGAAGCCGGACATTCATAAAAAGGATTCAACAGTCACCGACTATATGAACCTGGACACGGACGGCAGAGCCTCCTACTTTTATAATGCGGCCAAATATGAACGCGATTCCGTGTATCAGGCAGATAAAAGCTATGCAAAGCTGCTTGCCGCCAAAACATTTGACCAGAACCTCGGTTATGTTATCAAAAAAGAGTATTCCGGTAAAGCCATTACCTTATATGACCGGTTCAAAACAGCCAGCCTTTCCGTTCCCGGTCTTGAAGCTCCGGCATGGAAAATAAGGAAGGAATTCAGGACTATTAATAACATACATTGCCAGAAAGCAACGGCACAGTATAAAGGAAGGGAATGGGAAGCCTGGTTCAGCAAAGAATATCCTGTAAGCGATGGGCCTTATATCTTTACTGGCCTTCCTGGTATTGTGGTGCAGGCTCAGGATACTGAAAAAGACCATGTCTTTAACCTCATTCAGATCAGGAAGGTTCCGGCTGTATTTTCCATGCTTCCGAAGCCAGGCAAAAAAGTGTCTCTGGCTGAATACAGGAAAATCATGAACGGTTTTACTTTTAGCAACGAAGATATCGAAGGGGTGAATATCAATAAAGAAACCGGCAATGCAGACCTTCAGCTCAAGGGTGGCTACACTGCAAGGTTCGGGCTTGATGAAATGAAAAAGGTTAAAAATATGGATGCTGAAATAGCCAGGAGACTGAGGAGGACCAATAACCCAATTGAAAAGGATTAAGAGAAGATTGAACATCTTTACGGAAACTCATTTTGAATTCCCGCAATAAAAAACTTATTTTTGCTTTTTATAATAATTCTCATGCCTATACCGTTAGTATTAAAATATTTCCCGGATCTTACAGAAACCCAGAAAGAACAGTTCGCCGGACTGGAAACGCTGTATCACGAATGGAATGAAAAGATCAATGTCATCTCCAGAAAAGATATGGAATCCCTGTACGAGAAGCATGTGCTGCATTCCCTGGGCATTGCAAAAGCGATGGAATTCGCTCCCGGCACTAAGGTCCTGGATATCGGAACAGGAGGAGGTTTTCCTGGGATTCCGCTGGCCATCCTTTTTCCGGAATCTGAATTTACACTAATCGACTCCATTGGTAAAAAGATCACAGTGGTACAGGCAGTAGCTGAAGGAGTAGGGCTTACCAATGTTACGGCCATCCACGGAAGGGCTGAGAAAGTGAAGGAAAAGTTCCATTTTGTAGTCAGCAGAGCGGTAACCCAGATGCCGGAATTCCTGCGCTGGCTGAAAGGGAAATTTGAAAAAGAACAGTTTAATACGAGGCATAACGGAGTGCTCTACCTGAAAGGAGGAGACCTTGCAGAAGAACTGGCCGGAATACGATGTGAAATCATCAGCCTTAAAAATTATTTTGAAGAAGAATTTTTTGAAACCAAAAAAGTAGTTTATCTTTCAAAAGGCAATTTTAATTCTTAATTTAACATAATTTAGGAATAATCTTTGATTATTTAATCATCATAATCAGAATTTTGTACCATGAAAAAAAAGATCTTTATAAGTTTCTCAGCCGTTATTTTGGGAATTCTGATGACGGCCTGTACACCGGATGATGACTATGAGACTATTGAATCCATTGATAAAATAAAGATAGACAGTGTAACAGTCGTCAATGACACCATGAGTGTTTTTGCTGTACAGAGCATCCGGACCTATTCAACCTATCCTTTCCATTGCCAGGGATTTTACGGATATGATTATATCTACGGCGATAATCAGACCCGTAACGTAACGGCTTATAAATATATTACCAACGGACCGTGTACGCAGAATGTGTATACGAGTGCCAACCAGATTAACTTCAGTCCCCAGAAGACCGGAACATATACCTTTAGGTTCTGGAACGGCGGAAGCAGCTGGATTACCAAAACGATTGTAGTGCAGTAAAATGAAGTGGATTTTTTTAGTTCCTTTCCTGATATCCGGCAGCCTGTTCAGCCAGAAAATCATCTGGCAGGAAAATAACAGGCTGAAATGGGAAAATTTCAAAAGTAAAATCAACAACCAACAGGGCGATAATGTGGTTGCCTATACCCATTGTGGCTGGGAATATTCTGTGGTTAAATCCACTAATCCGAAAATTCCGGTAAGAATAAAGGTGACGACCATCTTTAACGAAGACCAGTCCTGGAAAGATGTCAGGCGCATTAACGATTATGTGCTCCTGCATGAGCAGAAACATTTTGATATTGCGGAAATCCATGCCCGTAAACTCAGGAAAGAAATTGCGGAAAGGATTAAAACTTCCGGAGATTACAATAAGTATTTCCAGGCAATATACAACAGGGTCCTGAACGATTACCGGAAATTCCAGGCTGCCTATGACCGGGAAACCCGCCATGGCATGAACGAAGAAAAGCAGGCAGAATATAACCGGGTAGTCAGCGAAGCGCTGGAAACCCTGAAAAGCTATGCCGCCTCTTGAAGTTCCTGAACAAAATAGTGGACGAGCTCCTGGCACAAAGTGAAGATCTTTCCGTGTTCAGCATCGTCCTGCCCGGGAAACGTCCCATTGTCTTCATCAGGCAGATCCTTTCAGAACGCAATTATTCAGGCTTTCTCCCTGATTTTTATACGATTGCCGAGCTCATTGACGTCATTGCAGACCGACAGGAAATTAAAGGCATTGCTTTATGGCTGTTGGCTTATGACGTTTACAAAAGCCTGAACCTGACTCCCAAAGAAGATTTTTCAGAATTCCTGAAATGGTTCCCAACCCTGCAGAAGGACTGGGATGACATGATGATGTTTTCTGAAAGTGATGAAGCCGTGCTTCAGTATATGTTCGATGAAGAACGCATCAAGGAATGGGCACAGGACCTCGGTGAAGATGATGAGGCACCGAGGAAGAAATTCCTCAATTTCTGGCGCAATATGAATATCTTCCTGCCGGTACTGAAGAAAAAGTTGCATGAGAAAAACTGGGCTACCCACGGAATGATCAATGAAGCAGCGAAATCCCGGCTGGATGGCTTTATTAAGGAGGCTTCACAAAAATTTGTATTCTGCGGCCTTAATGCCATGACACCTGTGGAGGAATCCCTGATCAGAAAAATGCTCCAGTGGGACAAAGCCCAATGCTTTTTCCAGGCTGACCGGTATTATTTTGAAGATGAACGGCAGGAAGCCGGCAAATTCCTCCGGGATCATAAAAGCTGGAAAGAATTCAGCGATTACAGGCCTTTCCGATGGATTGAAGATGATTTCGTCCAGCATAAAAATATCAAAGTTTACGAAGTTTCCGGAAATATTACCCAAACGAAGATATTGCCGGGAATCTTCAGTGAAATAGAGGATAAAACCTTTTCCAATACCGCTGTGGTGCTGCTGGATGAAAACCTGCTGCCTGCTACGCTCGATGTGATGCATGAGATCGAATACCTCAATATCACCATGGGTTTTCCCCTGAAAAACCTTTCGTTTTCCAATGCGGTAAAGCAGCTCTTCTATCTGCAGAAGCAGCTTGAAAAAAACAAATCTTCCTATTATTACAGGGATATTTATCCCATCCTGGAAGAATTGCCAAGATCTGCTGAAGATGATGCAGTCATCAATAACTTCAAAGCCAGGATCGAGGAACGGAATATTGTCTATATCTCACGCAAACTGCTCCAGGAACTGCTGGGTACCCTTTCCTATTACAGGCTGCTCCAAAAAGCAGATTCAACGGATGAATACCTTGATCTTCTGGTAGAATTCTGCCAGCAGGTAAAATGGCTGGAGATTGATGACATCCAGTATGAGAATGTCTCCCATTTTGAAAATGCATTCAGGGTGCTGAAAAACCAGCTTACCCCGTATTCTTTTGAGATCAGGATGGAAACCCTGGAAATCCTGATCAATCAGCATATCAATTCGGAATGCATCGACTTTCAGGGCGAACCTCTGCGCGGATTGCAGGTCATGGGCCTCCTTGAAACGCGTCTCCTGAATTTCGAGAATGTGATTATGCTTTCCGTCAATGAAGGGAAGCTACCGCTGGGTAATTCACACAACACTTACGTACCTTTCGATATCAGGAAATTTTTCAATATGCATACCTTCCTGGAGAATGACGGGATTTATGCCTATCATTTTTACAGGCTGATCCAGGATGCCCAAAATGTGCATCTGTTATTCAATGCACTCAGTTCAGGAATCAATACCGGTGAAAAGAGCCGGTTCATTACCCAGATCGAAATGGAGAGTTCCCATGAGATCGAACACCTGATCATCGAAAACTCTTCAGAGCCCATCGTCACCCAGCCCATCGAAATCATTAAAACTCCGGTGGTGATGGAGCGGCTCCTGAAATGGAAGGAAAAAGTATCTGCTTCCCACCTCACCAGTTACCTGTATAACCCGATAGATTTCTATCTTTCCAAGATCCTTAATACATCCGAAACGGATGAGATCGAAGAAGAGTTGTCCGTGAGGAATTACGGAAACCTGGTGCATTACTCACTTCAGGAAGTATATGAAGTCCTTAAAGGTAAAGTATTAAAAGAAAGTGATTTAAAAGAATCAATTAAAGCAGTAGATCGGTATGTAGAAATCGGGATTGAAAAGCTGAAGCACCAGCCTGAATACTATGAAAAAGGCATGAACTTCATTCATAAGGCCATCGCCAAAAAAGTGATTGAAAGTGTCCTGACCCATGATCTGGAGCTGATCCAAAGCGAGAATACACTAGAGATTATCGACATTGAAAAACGATTTGAAAATGTGGATTTTTATCTGGGTGAGAAAGATAAAGTATCCTTCTTCGGATTCATTGACCGGATCGACCGCCTGAACGGGACGGTGAGGATCATTGATTACAAGACGGCCAAAATTAAGAACCTTAATATAAAAATCGACCAGGACAACTGCAGCGATTATTTCCATAACAGCGACAGGAAGCAGGCTCTACAGCTCTGCATCTATCAGTATGTCATCCAGAGCCTGCCCGAATTCTGGGGCCTTCCCGTAGAAACGGGGATCTGGAGCTTTGCAGAAGTAAAAAAAGGGGTCCGCTCCCTGCAGTTTGAAAAAGGAGGGATTGAAGAAGCTATGATTGCTGTTAAATGCTTAATTGAAGAAATCCTGAATCCTGACATCCCTTTTACGGAAAACATCCAATCCTATACTGCGTAAGAAAACAAATGAGGTCCGGCAAAGCCGGACCTCATTTATCGTATGATTTTCTTTTTTAAAAAGCATTGATTCCTGTAATGTCCATGCCGGTAATCAGCAGGTGGACATCGTGCGTGCCCTCATAGGTAATGACAGACTCCAGATTGGCTGCATGCCTCATCATCGGAAATTCACCCATGATTCCCATTCCGCCTAAAATCTGCCTTGATTCTCGGGCAATGTCAATAGCCATCTTTACATTGTTCCTTTTGGCCATAGAAATTTGTGCCGGTGTAGCCTTATGGTGGTTTTTAAGATTTCCCAGCTGCAGGCAGAGCAATTGTGCTTTGGTGATCTCCGTCAGGAATTCTGCCAGTTTTTTCTGCTGAAGCTGATAAGAACCGATGGGTTTCCCGAACTGCTTTCTTTCTTTTGAATACTGTACGGCTGTGCAGTAACAGTCGATGGCTGCACCGATGACCCCCCATGAAATCCCGTACCGTGCGGAATTCAGGCACGATAGCGGTCCTTTTAACCCCGTGACGCCCGGCATCAGGTTTTCTTTCGGAACTTTCACATCGTTGAAAACCAGTTCTCCCGTTTTGGAAGCCCTTAAACTCCATTTGTTATGGGTTTCAGGAGTAGTGAAGCCTTCCATGCCGCGTTCTACAATCAGTCCCTGTACTTTTCCGTCCTCATTTTTTGCCCAGACAACGGCAATATCACAAAGCGGGGCGTTAGTAATCCACATTTTGGCACCGTTAAGGAGATAGTGGTCTCCCATATCCCTGAAATTCGTTTCCATAGAGCCCGGATCGGAACCGTGATTAGGCTCCGTAAGGCCGAATGAACCGATCATTTCACCGGAAGCAAGCTTCGGAAGGTATTTTCTTTTCTGCTCTTCGGATCCGTATTCGTTAATCGGGAACATTACCAGTGAACTCTGTACGGACGCCGCAGAACGCACGGCAGAATCGCCGCGTTCCAGTTCCTGCATAATCAGCCCGTAGGAAATCTGATCAAGCCCGGAACCGCCGTACTCTTCAGGAATGTAAGGACCCAGTGCCCCAATGTTTCCCAATTCTCTCATCAAGCCCGGTAAATCCGTATGGTTTTGAGCTGCCTGGTCAATCTGCGGCATAACAAAACTTTCCACCCAGTCCCTTACGGATTGGCGGATCAGTTTGTGTTCTTCTGTAAGCAAAGCATCAATTCCGTAGTAATCGGGAATGCTTGTAAGAGGATAGTATGACATATGATTTTAATTTTCCTAAAAGTAACACTTTTCAGTATTCCGGAAAAATTTTTTTTCTATGCCTGTTCTTACTTTTTTAAAGTCTGATTGCCAGCGGTTATTTGGTTTCCTTGCCTGAAATAGGATTAGGGCTGTCTGTGCTGAATCTCTTTTTAAAGGTATAAAGATAAGGTGCCTTATTAGCCGAACCGTCATACAGCTTTTCCAGCCGATCCAGGATGTTAAGGCTCAGTATTTTACGCTGGAAATTATTCCTTCTGAATTTTTCTCCCAGAATGGTCTCATAGAGGCATTGCAGGTCCTTCATAGTGAACTTTTCGGGAAGCAGGTTGCTGGCCGCTACTTCCGTATTGATGTTCATACGGAGATATTCCAGTCCGGTTTCTATGATCCGGTCATGGTCAAAAGCCATTTTTGGCAGCTTATTGACTTCAAACCATTCACAACTTTCGTTAAAGGCATCCGGAAAAGTATTGGCAATGGAAAAATCGATCAGGCTGCAATACCCTACGGTAATGAACCGCTGGAAAATCCAGTGGTCTTTTGGTACTGTGATGCCTTTGTTTTCCAACAGGATCTGATGGACGTTATTTTCAGTCCGGTCAATCCTTCCGAAGGTATGGAACTGTTTCAGGAACAGGTCTTTAAGATGCGTCCTTTCGTATAAGACACGGGCCGCTGCCTCACGGAGATCTTCGTCTGTGAAGACAAATCCTCCCGGAAGCGACCAAAGGTCAAGATCATGGTATTTCAGCAGCAAAACCTTGAGGATATTATTATGAAAACCAAATATGGTGCAGTCAACGGAGACATGAGCTACAAAGTCTTTTGTATCAATAAGTTCCCGGAGTGTCTGTTTGTTCTTTGTGTCTTTAATTTTCATGGCAGTAAAAATAAAATTAATTTCTATAAGTTTTTCTTTGCGGCATAAAAATATAGTGAACTCACCGTAAGTAACACAATAACAGCGGCTAAAATGTACAAGGAATACCAGTCCAGCATGCTGTTTCCGAACAGCTTTGACATCACAATGGAGCTCACAGAACTTCCCAGGGAAGAGAAAATGACAATGCAGGAAGTCAGCAGGCTGATCTTTTCCCGCTCCATGCCGGCAATTATTCTTGAGTTGATGACAGGGTATAGCGGAGACAGGAAAAGGCCTATCACCGGGAACAGATACAGCAGGATGCCGCTCTGGGGTGAATATAGATACTGGATGCCGGAAATGATACCAAGCATGATGATAATGGAAGCCAGGCATATCCAGTAGTAGTTAGCGAGAGAGAACCTGTGAATGAGGCGGGCGGTGACAGTTCTCCCTGCATAGGAAAAAAGAGCCATAAATGAAGTGGCCTGCAAGGCAAAAAAAGAGTTCACCTTCAAATGCGACTTATAATAGGACGGCAGCCATGAATTAAAGCTTTGCTCGATGAATACAATGAAGAAAATGACCATGAAAAATGCGATTACCGGTAGTTTTATCATGCCTGATATTCCTTCTATAAGTCCTTTTCCATCATTGGCCGGCTCTGAGATATCCAGTTTTGAAAACAAAAATACAGTAATGAATGAAAGGACCGAGACACCCAGGAACCCCAGCTTCCAGAAGGCGGAATACGGACTTGAGATCAGCCATCCGAAGCCGGTATTTACTAAAAAAATACCTATCATGAAGGACGCTTCCACATTGTTCATGGTTTTGGCCAGCGATTTTTCATCAGCAATATTGTTCCGTATGATCCCGAATACGCAGATCTTTCCAATAGCAAAACACACTCCGATAATCGCAAACCACAGCTTATAGAACCAGAATACTTCCACAAAAGGCAGTATGGCCGAGCATATTCCTACTGTAAGCAATGCTGAGAGCAGCGCCTTCTTAGTCCCGCTCTTACTGATAAGGCTTACGGCAAAAAGGGAAATAAAAGCAATAGGGAGATCCTTGAAAGATTCAAGGAAACCCAGTTTTTCATACGTAATTTTTGCCTCCGAAAGCTGGAGGATCACAATGCCCATACAGTTCAGTACCATTGAAAATATAAGAAAACTCAACTTCAGGGGAAGTGATAAATTGCCTGTCTTGGTCATCATTTCGGGGATTGATATTAACGTTTTTTTTGACTTTTTTATGAAAAGCAGGGTCAAAATTATGCCTTTGAACTCCCAAAAATAAAGGAAAAATTAAAATATTTATTAAGACAATGTTAAATAATTAAAAAAAAATATATTTTTATTGTCTCATTTTGAGAATTAAAAAACTTAACTGTATATGAATGTAAAACTATCAAGAAGTTTAGGGATGGTTGCCGTGCTTTATTTTACGGCGAATTTCAGTGCCCAGAACAGAACGAATGACACGATTTCCAAAGAAGCCAAAATTGAGGAAGTGGTGATGATTGGTTATGGTACCCAGAAGAAAAGTAATGTGACGGGAGCCATCTCGAGTATCAAAGCCAGTGACATTGAAAATATTCCTGCCGGAAAACCGGAGCAGGTTTTACAGGGCCGTGCTGCGGGGGTGAATGTGATTACCAACTCCGGGCAGCCTGGTTCATCAGCAACGATCCGGGTACGGGGAATTACCAGTTACTACTCCAATAACGACCCGCTTTGGGTAGTAGACGGAATCGTAGTGGACGGAATCGGATGGCTGAACCAGTCTGACATTGAGAGCATAGAAGTTCTTAAGGACGGTGCTTCTTCTGCCATATACGGAGTTTCGGCTGCAAGAGGGGTGATCCTGGTTACTACAAAAAAAGGAAGAAAAGGCAGACTGAACCTTTCCTATAACGGATCTTATGGTACGGCGAGAGCAGCCAGGAAACTTGATCTTCTTAATGCGACTCAATATGCGACCATACTTAATGAAGCGTATGTAAACGGAGGACAGGCTCCTGTGTTCCAGAATCCGCAGTCTTTAGGAGCGGGGACCGATTGGCAGAATGAGATTTTCGGAACCGGAGAGCGCTCAAACCACGAAGTGAGCATCAGTGGAGGAAATGAAAAATCTACTTTTTACGGATCTTTCGGATATTTTGACCAAACTGGTATCGTCATGAGCGATATTTCCTATTATAAAAGATTAACCGGACGTCTGAACTCTACGCACAAGCTTACGGACTGGTTGACGGTAGGCCAGACATTTGCCTATACGCATACCAAATCCCAGGGAATCAATTCCAACGGGGAATTCGGAGGGCCTTTAAGTTCTGCCGTGAACCTGGATCCTACAACACCGGTAGTGGTTACAGATCCTGCCATGGCAGCTTCCAATACCTATTCAAATCCTAATATCGTAAGAGACCCTTACGGAAATCCATATGGTATTTCCACTCTTGTTGGACAGGAAATGTCTAACCCGCGTGCTTTCCGTTACACACAGCTTGGAAACTCAGGATGGTCTGATGATTTCATTGCCAATATTTTTGCAGAGGTAAAGTTCCTGAAAGATTTTACTTTTAAATCATCCATCAATGGTAAAAAAGCATATTGGGGAAATCAGAACTTCACACCGCTGTTTTATCTCAACCCTAACTACAGCAATCTGAATTTCAACAGCCTGAGCAGGACTACACAGCAGAAACTGGAGTGGAGTTTTGAAAATACCCTGAACTGGCAGAAAAAATTCGGGGAACACAGCCTGAATGTCCTTGCCGGTACCGGTTACTATGAATACAATATCGGATTCGGACAGACCGTTACCCACACCAATCTGCCGATCAGCAGCTATCAGGATGCCTCTTTCAATTTTTACATCCCTCAGGATCAGAAAAATATGAATGCCTGGGATAATATCAATACCCACAAGGCTTCTTATTTCGGTAGAATTGTATATGATTATGCCAACAAGTATTTGTTCACGGGTACGGTAAGACGTGACGGTTCCTCTAAATTCGGTGCCAATAATCACTGGGGTACCTTCCCGGCATTCTCAGTGGGATGGAATGTAGACAAAGAAAATTTCTGGCCTGAAAATAAAGTGATCAATACCTTAAAACTACGTGGAGGATACGGAGTTTTAGGAAATGATGGTATCGGGGACTTCCTGTTTGCCAATTTCTATGTTCCGGGAGCTAACTACACCAACGGGAACAACGTGATCATGCCGGGGTATATTCCAAATACGCTTGCTAATCCGGATCTTAAGTGGGAATCCACTTCCCAGCTGAATATTGCAACAGACATCAGATTCCTGAGCAATTTCAATTTAACGGTAGATTATTACAAAAAGAAAACGTCTGATATCCTGAGACAGGTACAGATCCCGGGATATGTGGGAGTTACTGTAGCACCTACGGCCAATATCGGAGACATGGAAAATGAAGGGGTAGAAGTAGAATTGGGATACAAAAAGAACTGGACGGATTTCGGAGTGTCGGTTAACGGAAACTTTGCTTACCTGAAAAATACCGTTACGAGCCTGGAGCAGGGAAGACTGTATATTGACGGGCCTGGATTCCAGTCTATGGGACCGGTTTCCAGAATTCAGGTAGGAGAATCTTACGGTTCATTCTACGGATACAAGACATTAGGTATTTTCCAGAATCAGGACCAGATCAATGCTTACAGGAATGCTGCAGGACAGCTGATCCTTCCTGATGCAAAGCCGGGAGATTTCATCTGGCAGGATTCCAACGGTGACGGTAAAATCACAGATGCGGATAAAGTTAACTTAGGAAATTCAGTTCCTAAATATACGTTCGGTTTGACCGTCAATATGAATTACAAAAACTGGGACCTGATGGTTTTTGCCCAGGGACAGGCCGGAAACAAGATTTTCCAGGGACTGAGACGTCTGGATATCCTGAATGCAAACTATCAGACGGCCATTCTTGACCGCTGGACGGGTGAAGGCACTTCTAACACTACACCAAGGCTTACGACCAACGATACCAACCACAATTATACCTGGATGTCGGACTATTATCTTCAGAAAGGAGATTATGTAAGAGTAAAACTTGTTCAGCTGGGATACACATTACCGCAGTCGATGACGCAGAATTTAGGGATGGGCAAGCTTCGCCTTTATGTTACTGCTGAAAACCTTTTCACGTTTACCAAGTATACAGGGTATGATCCTGAAATTGCAGCCGGTGATAGTTTCGGTATTGACAGAGCGTATTATCCCCAGGCGAAAACATTCCTTTTCGGAGCTAATTTAACATTCTAACATGATTTTAAAAATGAAAAATAAAATATTCAAAATAAGCATAGCAGCATCATTATTCGTAGGAACGGGCCTGATTAATGTTGCATGTACTACAGATAACCTTGAAGATGTTAAAAATCTCGGTGCCTTTGATACCAATAATTTCTTCCGAAACGAGCAGGAATGTTTTTTTGCACTGGTAGGAGCATATGACCCGGTAAGAAAATATGCCGCCGGATTTGAAAATATGGTGACCTTTTTCAATGCAGGATCCGATGATTTCTATGCCGGAGGAGGAAGCTCCACGGACGGAGCCGGAATACAGGGGCTTTCCAACTATCAGCTGAATCCCAACACCATGCCGGTGAGCTACTGGAGAGATTTTTACCAGGGAGTTTCAAGGACCAATGTCCTTATTGAGAAAATTCCTCAGGCCAATATGAGTGATGCCGTAAAAAACAGGTTCACGGCAGAATCCAAAACTTTACGCGCACTATACTATTTTGAGCTGGTGAGGATGTTTGGAAACATTCCTCTTATCACGAAAGAGATCAAAGCCAACGATGATTATTATAACATCCCTCAGGCTCCTGCTACAGCAGTATATGCGCAGATCGAGGCTGATCTTATCGCCGCGATCCCGAATCTCCCAATGACCGTATCCGGAGATCAGAGGGGAAGATTTACACAGGGGGCTGCAAGGGCTCTGCTGGGTAAAGTATACCTGTACGAGAATAAAAAAGCCGAGGCGGCAGCGCAGTTCGCTGAGGTAAACGGAACTCCGGGAGGGACAAGCCAGTACGGATACAAACTTGTCAGCAACTATGCAAGCCTCTGGGTAACCGATAATAAATTTACTTCAGAATCCATTTTTGAGGTGATGCATACCAACAAAGGAAACTCAGACTGGGGGTTCTGGGGGCAGGGGAATGATGAAGGTAACTCCATTAATATTATGGTTGCCCCAAGAGGATATACCAGAAAAACATCTGATGCTCCGGATGTGGTTGCAGGCTGGGCGTTCAATCCTATTTCAGCCGATCTTTTCAACTTCATGCAGGGAGATCCGAGAATGGATGCAAGTATTCTGAATGTTAAGGCTCTTGAACAGCAAGGCAAAGCGGTATATTCACCGGCGTATATGGACTCAGGATACTTCCTGAACAAGTTCATGCCGACCAAAGATGAAGTAACCACATTACCGGGTGCCTCTGAACTGAACTACAGACAGAATTATATTTATTTGAGACTGGCCGATACGTATCTGATGGAAGCAGAAGCGCTTAACGGTGCAGGATCCAGGGCGCAGGCGCTGCTGGATGCCGTAAGAGCAAGAGTTGGCCTGGCTTCCGTGCCGGTTTCCATGCAGGCCATAAAAGATGAAAGAAGAAGGGAGTTGATCGGTGAAGGTCACCGTTGGTTTGATCTGGTAAGGTGGGGGGATGCTCCTGCTAAGTTAGGAGCCCGTGGCTTTGTGGCAGGCAAGAATGAAATACTGCCTATTCCTTATACTGAGCTTACCGGAACCATTCTTAAACAAAACCCTGGTTATTAATCTAAATCTAATTAAAGTATGATCGCTAAATTTATCAGTAAAGGACTTTTGCTCAGCTCTGCCGTGTTTTTCCTGGCCAGCTGTACACCGGATACCATCGATGGTTACGGCAACGGTATCATGCCTTCTGCTGCAGATGCTTCATTCAAAGTGACCAAAACAGCGGAAAACAGGTACAACCTGAAAGCAAATTCCAACAATTATATTTTTTCCAAATGGAATATCGACGATGACGGATATAATGCCGGAAAGAATGAAGAGAATATTTTCCTTCCCGATGCCGGAACCTATGTGATCCAGCACCAGACGATAGGAGTTGGAGGCACTGTATCGGGTACTTCCAGCGGAACTATTGTAGTGCCAACTTCTGATCCTGTAGCAGGAAATATGATCCAGGGAGGAAGGTTCGATACTCCGGATGAAATTGCCAAATGGTCTAAGCATACCATCAGTGCATCCGGAGCCCAATGGGTTTTTGCCAACGGGAAAGCAACCATAGTGGCCAATGGAGGAAGCCAGCAGGGAATTTACCAGGCCGTGAACGTCGTGGCAGGACAGAAGTATGCCATTGATATGGTGGTTTCTTCAGAATCTGCCCTTGTCGATACCTGGTTTGAAGTATATGTCCTGAACAGCATGCCAGTTACAGGCCAGGACATCAGCGGAACGGTTTACCGCAACATCAATACATGGGCAGGATGCGGAAAGTCAGCGTTCAAAGGTAAAGTGTCATCGGTGGGTTGTGACAGCCCTAAAAACGGGGGCGTTTTCACGGCAACCACCACAGGAACCGTTTACCTGGAAATCAAGTGCGGAGGAACAACCGTCAACAGCCTTAGCGTAGACAAAGTGGAATTCCGGAGAACACAATAATTTTCATTATGAAATCACACAATTCATATAGTTTATTTATGAGAAGTGCTGCACTTTGCGGTGTAGCGCTTCTCTCTTTTTTGGGGTGCAGCAGCACTTCATCAGATTTGGCCAATAACGAGAATCCGGTTAACGGCGGTGGCGGGACTACAGGTGATCCTGTGGATGTATGGCTGACGAAGGGTGACCAGTCGGTCAAACTGCAACAGCAGACCGCAGTATACTTTACTTCAGCATCCAACAGCTATCCGAGCATAGAGATCGATGCTTCCAAAGTCTTTCAGACGGTGGATGGCTTTGGCTATACCCTGACTGGCGGAAGCGTGGAAGTGATCAATCAGCTGACTGCCGCAAAGAAACAGGAATTACTGAATGACCTGTTCAGCAGCTCCGGAATCGGGATCAGTTACCTGAGGATCAGCATCGGAGCTTCGGATCTTAACAGTGAAGTATTCTCATATGATGATATGCCGGCAGGCCAGACCGACCTTAGTCTTTCGCAGTTCAGCCTTATCAAGGATCAGGCGGTTATTCAGATGCTGAAAGATATCCTCATGATCAACCCGAACATCAAAATCCTGGCAACACCATGGTCGCCACCGGTTTGGATGAAGGATAACGGAAGTACCATCGGCGGAAGCCTGAAATCCGAATATTACAATGTGTATGCACAGTATTTTGTAAAATACATCCAGGCTATGAAAGCACAGGGGATTACGGTTCATGCCGTTACGCCTCAGAATGAGCCTTTGCATCCCGGGAACAATCCCAGCCTGTATATGACAGCTGCCAATCAGGCTGCATTCATCAAAAATAATCTGGGTCCTGCTTTTCAGGCAGCCAACATCAATACCAAAATCATTTCCTACGATCATAACTGCGACAATCCGGCCTATCCTCTGGCAGTCCTGAATGATACTGGCGCTAATCCTTATGTGGACGGATCCGCATTTCATTTGTACGCAGGTGATATTTCAGCATTGAGTACTGTGCATAATTTATATCCGGATAAAAATGTTTATTTCACTGAGCAATGGACCAGTTCCACCGGGAATTTCTCCGGAGATTTGGATTGGCACGTAAAAAACATTATTATTGGATCTATGAGAAACTGGAGCAAAACCGCACTGGAGTGGAATGTAGCCAACAATGCCTCATTCGGGCCGCATACGCCCGGAGGATGTACGCAATGCAAAGGTGCAGTAACCATTAATGGCGGAAACAGCTATGAAAAAAATGTAGCGTACTACATCATTGCCCATGCTTCCAAATTTGTTCCGGTAAATTCCCAGCGGATTGCTTCCACAGAGACCGGTAACCTTTCTACGGTGGCTTTTAAAACGCCGGCAGGAAAGACGGTCCTGATTGTGCAGAACGGCAGTTCAACGGATCAGACATTTAATATCAAATACAATCAGAAAACAGCTCCTGTAACCATTTCAGGACACTCAGCAGCGACGTATATCTTTTAAAAAAGCATATGAAAAGAGTTTATTTCTTACTGGCCGTTGCAGCCTTCGGGATGAATGCATCCGGACAGAAAACGGCAGACCAGAAAGCCTCCGAACTGTTATCTAAAATGACATTGGAGGAAAAAATAGGGCAGTTGGTCCAGTACAGCGGCTTTGAATACGCCACCGGTCCGCAAAACACCAATTCTGAAACCGTTCTGGAAGAAATAAAAAAAGGTAAGGTAGGATCCATGCTCAATGTAGCCGGATCCGAAGAGACCAGAAACTTTCAGAAGCTGGCGTTACAGTCGCGGCTGAAAATCCCGTTGCTTTTCGGGCAGGATGTGATCCACGGATACAGAACTACCTTTCCGGTGAATATCGGACAGGCAGCCAGCTGGGACCTCACACTTATTGAACAGTCAGAAAGGATTGCGGCTACGGAAGCTTCCGCTTACGGAATCCACTGGACTTTTGCCCCAATGGTTGATATCGCCAGAGATCCGAGATGGGGAAGGGTGATGGAAGGCTCCGGGGAAGATACTTACTTAGGAACCCGGATCGGGTTGGCAAGAATCAGGGGATTCCAGGGAAAAGGATTAGGCAATCTTGATGCGATCATGGCCTGTGCAAAGCATTTTGCGGCCTACGGTGCTGCAGTGGGCGGACGGGATTATAATTCGGTCGACATGAGCCTGCGGCAGCTTAATGAAACCTACCTTCCGCCGTTTAAGGCTGCTGCGGAAGCCGGAGTAGCTACATTCATGAACTCGTTCAATGATATCAACGGTATTCCTGCTACCGCCAACCGGTATATCCTGAGGGATTTGCTGAAGGGACAGTGGAATTACAGGGGATTCGTGGTGTCTGACTGGGGCAGCATCGGGGAAATGGTGGCGCATGGCTATGCCAGAGATAATAAGGAAGCGGCTGAAAAAGCCATTATTGCCGGCAGTGATATGGACATGGAAAGCCGTGCCTACATGGCTGAACTCCCAAGGCTTGTTCAGGAAGGTAAAGTTGATTCTAAGATGATTGATGATGCTGCACGGAGAATTCTGATCAAAAAATTCGAAATGGGTTTATTTGATGATCCTTACCGTTTCAGCAGTGAAAAAAGACAGCAGCAGCAGACCAATAACCGGGAGAACAGGAAATTCGGAAGGGAATTCAGCTCAAAGAGTATTGTTTTGATGAAAAACCAGGGCAACATCCTGCCACTTTCGAGGTCCGTAAAGACAGTAGCTTTAATCGGCCCTTTCGGAAAAGAGACCACGGCAAACCACGGCTTCTGGTCGGTGGCATTTAAAGATGACAATCAAAGGATCATCAGTCAGTTCGACGGTATCAGAAGCCAGTTGGATAAAAATTCTACCTTGCTGTATGCGAAAGGCGCCAATGCGGATGACCAGGACAGATCCATGTTTGCAGAGGCCGTTGCAACCGCGAAAAAAGCTGATGTAGTCATCATGACTTTAGGGGAAGGCCATGCGATGAGCGGTGAAGCCAAGAGCCGGAGCAATATTCATTTTTCGGGTGTCCAGGAAGATTTACTGAAAGAAATCGCCAAAACCGGTAAACCGATTGTCCTGATGATCAATGCAGGAAGGCCGCTGGTGTTCGACTGGGCAGCAGATAACATTCCGGCCATCATGTATACCTGGTGGCTTGGAACGGAAGCCGGAAACTCTATTGCGGATGTACTCTTCGGAGCGGTAAATCCGGGCGGGAAGCTGCCAATGACGTTCCCAAGAACCGAAGGACAGATTCCGGTATATTACAATCACTACAATACAGGAAGGCCGGCAAAAAACAATACGGACAGGAATTATGTTTCTGCCTATATCGATCTCGATAATGATCCGAAATTCCCTTTCGGGTACGGGCTGAGCTATACCACTTTCAGGTATTCCGATATGAGTTTAAGTTCGGCAAATCTTACAGGAAACCAGGCCCTGGACATCAGTGTTACTGTTTCCAATACCGGAAAATACGACGGTGAAGAGGTGGTACAGCTTTACATCAGGGATCTGGTAGGAAAAGTGGTAAGGCCTGTAAAGGAGCTGAAAGGCTTCCAGAAAGTCTTAATTAAAAAAGGGGAACAGAAAACGGTTCATTTCAGACTGACCACCCAGGACCTTAAGTTTTACGATGATGCACTGAATTACGACTGGGAACCCGGCGAGTTTGACATTATGGTAGGAACTGATTCGCAACAGGTGCAAACCAAAAGAATTACATGGTTAAAATAAATAGTTTTTACAGACAGAAGCGGGATAACACCCGCTTTTGGCGGTAAAGGACATCAGGTTCCGGTGATGATGATTTAATAATGAACTTAAATTTTGAAGATGAAGATTCGATATATGCTTAACCTGTTTACCGGAGGATTGCTGGTTTTTTCTGCATACAGTTGTATTTCCGGACCGTCACATCCGGGCCGAAGACTGATCTGGAATGATGAATTCAACGGGAGTGGTTTACCGGATTCCACCAAATGGAATTATGATGTCGGTGGCCACGGCTACGGAAATAATGAAGAACAGTTCTACACGAAGAACCGACCGGAAAATGCCAGGCTGGAAGATGGAAAGCTGTTCATTGAAGCCAGGAAAGAACAGTGGGAAGGTAATACATATACGTCTGCAAGGCTGTTGACTAAAGGGAAGTTCTCTTTTCAGTACGGTACCGTGGAGGTGAGGGCAAAGTTGCCCAAAGGACGAGGAACCTGGCCTGCCATCTGGATGATGAGTGAGAAAATGAAAAAATGGCCGGATGACGGTGAACTGGATATTATGGAGCATGTAGGTTACCACCAGGGATACATCCATGCTTCCGTTCATACGAAGAAATATAACCACATCATCGGAACCCAGAAAACAGATACCCTTGTTGTACAGGATGCCAGTGAACAGTTCCATGTTTATAAAGCGGTCTGGACACCTGAAAAGATTGATGTATATGTGGATAAGCAGAAGTATTTCACGTATGAAAACAGGGAAAAGACCTATGATGCATGGCCGTTTGACCAGCCCTATTTTCTCATCCTGAATCTTGCCATCGGCGGCTTCTGGGGTGGTAAAGAGGGCATTGATGACCGTATATTTCCGCAAAAGTTTGAGATTGATTATGTAAGGGTTTACCAGAACCGATAAATGACCGGTTAAAATTCCCATCTTTTTGATAAAAATAAAAATTCGGAAGAGTTTTTGATAGGGAGCAATATAAAAGAAAAAGAAATTATGAAGAAAATAGTCGTGAGCTGCCTGGTAATAGGAGCAGTTTTTAATGCAAGTGCACAAAATTACTGGAAGAAAAATGCAGGGAAGACAGCCCGGGTGATCCTTACTGATGCTAAAACACAGGAGAAGATGGCCGATAAGGGAGTGGTGAAATTTGTGAAAATGGACCAGCCCAAAGAAACTGATGCCTGTATTTTTGTAGATCCTGACTTTAAATACCAGAAACTGATCGGAATTGGTGGGGCTATTACAGATGCATCTGCGGAGACATTCTATAAAATGCCGAAGAATAAACAGAAAGAAATCATTGATGCTTATTATGGTAAAGACGGACTGGGCTATACGGTTGCCCGTACCAACATGAATTCCTGTGATTTTTCAAGTGATTCGTACACCTATGTCCGGGACAATGATACGTCGCTGAAGTCATTCAATGTGGCCCATGACGAGAAATATAAGATCCCGATGATCAAAGAAGCGCAGAAAGCTGTCGGGAAAGATTTTACGTTTTACTTTTCACCCTGGAGCCCTCCGGCATGGATGAAATCGAACAAAAGTATGCTGAAAGGCGGAAGGCTTGAAAACCAGTTCTACCAGACCTGGGCAGAGTATTATATCAGATTCCTCAAAGAATATGAGAAAAGGGGAATCAACGTATGGGGATTAACCGTTCAGAATGAACCGATGGCTACACAGACGTGGGAATCCTGCATTTATACGGCGGAAGAAGAAGGGCAGTTCCTCAAAAACAACCTCGGGCCTACGCTCTGGAAGAACGGATATAAAGATAAGAAAGTCATGATCTGGGACCATAACCGTGACTTGATCTACCAGAGAGCCACTACTACACTGAGTGATCCGGAAACATCCAAATACGCTTCCGGGATCGGGTACCACTGGTACGAGACCTGGAATAACAAAACCCAGCTTTTTGATAACCTTCTGGAAACCCAGCGCGCATTCCCGGATAAGTTTTTAGCCTTCACGGAAGGATGCAAAGAGCAATTCAGCCTCGATAAAATTTACGAAGTAAGCCTGGGCGAGCTGTATGGTAAAAATATGATCAATGATTTCAATAAAGGTACTGCACTATGGACGGACTGGAATGTACTGCTGGATGAAACCGGCGGGCCGAACCATGTCGGGAATTTCTGTTTTGCGCCTATTATTGCTGATACCAAAATCGGAGAAGTGCATTATACCTATGAATATTATTACATCGGGCATGTGTCCAAATTTGTAAAACCTGCTGCACGCAGGATCGGGACTTCGTCCAACAGGGCTGCGCTGACCTCAACGACATTCATGAATGAAAACGGACAGCTCGTGACGGTCATCATGAATGATTCCGATACGGATATCCAGGCCAACCTTTGGATCGAAGGCATGGCTGCCGCACTACCGGCGCCGGCCCATTCCATTCAGACCATATTGTTATAACGAATACAACAAAACTTCATATTAACAGTTATTTTTTGCGGTATCGGCGGCACTGAAAGTGCCGCCGATACTTTTTTGCTGTATTCCGGAAAACAAAAAAACCGGAAAGTTAAACTTTCCGGCCTGTATATTTTGGATCAGTGATCACTTATTCGCCATCATATTTGCTGATTACCTTCTGGGTAACGCCTGAGCTGCTGAAGCCTCCGTCGTGGAACAGGTTCTGCATCGTTACTTTTTTCGTTAGGTCTGAGAATAAAGTTACACAGTAATTCGCACAGTCAAGAGCCGTAGCATTCCCAAGCGGTGACATATCTTCTGCATATCCAAGGAATCCACCGAATCCTTTTACACCGCTTCCTGCAGTGGTAGGGGTAGGAGACTGGGAAACGGTATTAACCCGTACTTTTCTTTCTCCCCAGTAGTTTCCGAATGTTCTCGCAATACTTTCAAGATAAGCTTTGTTATCAGACATATCATTATAATCCGGGAATGTTCTCTGGGCAGCAATATAGCTTAACGCCAGGATGCTTCCCCATTCATTCATACAGTCTTTCTCCCATGCCACGCGCATTACTTTGTGGAAAGAAACCGCTGAAACGTCCCAGCCTTTTTCTAACCAGTCGTAATTCATTTCCGTATAATGTTTGCCCTTTCTTACGTTAACGGACATTCCTATAGAGTGGAGGATAAAATCGATCTTACCGAATTTGGCAACCGCAGCATCAAAAAGTTTTTCCAGATCTTCAATAGAAGTTGCATCAGCTCCGATAATATCTGAGCCTGTTTTTTCTGCAAGAGCATTCAGTTCTCCCATTCTCATGGCGATAGGTGCGTTGGATAAGATAAATTCTGCACCCTCTTCATGACATCTCTCTGCCACTTTCCATGCGATAGACTGTTCATTAAGCGCTCCGAAAATAATTCCTTTTTTGCCTTTAAGTAAACCGTATGACATATTTTCTAATGTTTATTAGGTACAAATGTAGCGATATTTGTGTTTACAGCATAATAAAAAACGGAGCCTCTTATAAAAAGGCTCTGTTTTTTTTGAAAATATTTATAAAACTGAAATTAATTGGTTTTTTTGTTCCATTCTGCCTTTACATCTTCTGCGGCATCTTTGGTTTTTTCCCATGCATCATTAGCTTTGTCTTTGATGTTTTCCCATGCATCGGAAGCATTATCTTTTACTTTATCAAACCAGTCTTCCTGGCTTGCCTCCTGATCGTTGGCTCTTTTTTCGTTGATATAATCTTTTGCTCTGTCAGCTAAATCCTCAACTTTCCATTTTGTGTTGTCCGCAGCATTTTTCAAAGAATTTTCTGTTTTGTCTACTGCGTTTTCTGCTTTGTTATAATCTGAATTGTTCATAATAAATATATTTGTGTATTATATTCTGAAATAAACAATAACCGTTCCTAAAAATGTGGTACTCTGTTAAAATTTTCATAATATTTTTAGATCTTGTTGAATCTTTATCAGAACAGATATTTCTTAGAATAGTAATCCAAAACTCCACGGTTTACATCATGTTCCGCATCTTCTACCTGTATCATAAGATCAGTTAAATTCATCCAGGCTGATCAGGATGACGGGTTTTAATAAAAAAAATCATTCATAATAATATGAATGATTTTAATCTGTCACCTGTTCGGCAGCCCTGTTATGAAATGATCCTGTCCAGTACCCAGGTAATCAGCCTTTTTTCAGAAGCATGGTGATCCGCGGAAAACTCGCCTCTTCTCCTGTTGGCAATGACGTTATTCACTGTAATGGCCTTATGGCCCAACAATTTGGATAAAGCGTAAATGGCAGAGGTCTCCATTTCAAAATTGGTCACTCCGAGGTCGTTCAGTGTTTCCAGGAACTGGTCATCAAGCGCCTTCAGGCGAAGCTGCCTTCCCTGCGGAGCATAAAATCCGGGGAATGTAGCCGTATTTCCATGGTATGCAGCATCTTTGTACAGGTTTCCCAGTTCTTCAGACCATTCGGAGAAGTACAGCATCGGTTTGATACTCGGATATGGGAATTTTTCCATGAAATTTTTTGAGAATTCATTGTCAAACCGGTAGTCCTGATAAAAATGCATCAGTCCGTCAAGGCCCACTACATTCTGTGTTACCAGCATATTGTCAACCTGAACGTCAGGGTTTACACTGCCGCAGGTTCCCATCCTGAACAGCTGCAGTGAAGAATGTTCTGTCTTGAATTCTTTATGTTTAAGATCGATATTGACTAAGGCATCCAGCTCATTCATGACAATATCAATATTCTCCGTCCCGATACCTGTGGACATCACGGTGATCCTTTCGCCACGTAAAGTTCCGGTATGGGTATAAAATTCCCTTTTGTTTTTTCTGATCTCTACCGAATCAAAGTAGGCCGAAACTTTGGGTACCCGGTCCGGATCTCCTACAAGGATAATTTTTTCAGCAATATCTTCCGGGAGAAGATTGAGGTGGTAAACGCTTCCGTCATCATTCAGAACAAGCTCTGAAGCAGCAAGTTTATTTAGCATATATTATATATTATTTGTGGTGAGGCATTCATAAGGTAAAAACCTCAGATTATCCGCCGACTCTTTTTGTTTTAAATCCCATATCCTTCAGGATCTCCATGATTTTGTCACGGTTATCGCCCTGAATAACGATGATCCCGTCTTTTTCCGAACCTCCGATTCCCAGTGTGGTCTTGATTTTCTTTGAAATCTTTTTGAGTTCCTCTTCACTGCCTTCCCAGCCTTCAATCAGGGTTACGGGCTTGCCGTTCCTGCCTTTCTTCTCAAATTTGCATACCAGAGGTTCTTTCTGCCTGAATTGTTCTTCCGGCATTGTAAAGTCCTGTTCCTCATGTTCAGGAAAGAGGTTTTTCAGTTGATCTCGTAAGTCCATGAAGCAAAATTAAAAATAATATTCTGTAAAACGGATCCGGCAGAAGATAAAAGTTGCCACAGAACAAAATTTTTACCTTATCACAATAGTGTGTAATATTTTATTGATTTTGATTGTTGTATCATCAACGTATTCTTATGAGTTTAAAAAATTACTTCTTTTTAGCAGCTGCGGTACTGTTCAGTTCTGCATCTGTATATGCACAGAAAGGATTTTCTACGGATCCTCTGCAGACTGTTTTCGAAACCGGATATACCAAGAGATTCTGGCAGGCTTTCGACAGTATGCCGGCCTCATCCGGTAATCCGTTTACTGAATACGTCAATGAAGGGTCACCGGGAGTAAAGGGATTTATTCCCTACAGCATCATCAATGCAGATTCATTGTATATAACTGTAAAAAACAATTAGGAACAATATTTGAAAAGCAGGAATGTACTTGCCGGAATCGGTGCCAAATAAAAAGGACTAAATTAATTTATGCAGCTATGAAGTGCTTGTACCCGAAAGCAACATTTCCGCCGGTATATTTTGTCTACGGAAGATTGACTTCGGGCGGGACGGTATCCGGTGACGGGATCATCATCGGCACTGAAATGCTTAAAGACCTCGATGGCATTACAGCGTTGATTGCACATGAGCTCATCCATTTTCAGCAGGATATTAAAGGAAATAACTCTCTGCTTAAACAATCGCTTGTTGAAGGCGGCGCAGATTTTATCGGAGAGCTGATTTCGGGTGAAAACATCAATTCGGATAAGTACAGGTATGGAGATGCCCATGCGGAGCAGTTGTACCGGGAATTTGTCAGCAGGCTGAAAGATGAAAAGTTAGAAGATTGGCTCTACGGGACGAGCAAAAAAGATGACCGGCCCAATGACCTGGGATACTGGATCGGCTATAAAATAAAGGAGGCTTATTTCAACAGGCAGAATGACAAACACAAAGCGGTTAACGATATCCTTCATATGAAAGATCCTCTGGTATTTCTCAGAGAGAGCGGGTTTTTAGATTCTTATATCCAGGATTACACACATTCAGAAAGCAATACATTTGATGATTTTTTCAAAGAATATTCAGATGAGACCTATCCGGTGCAAATTACAGTGAAGGTTCCGAAGCCGGATGATGAGGTTTACATTACCGGCAATCAGCCTGAACAGGGCAGCTGGAACCCTTCAACGGTGAAAATGAACCGGAAAAAAGCTTACGAGAGAACCATCAACATCAGGGTCCACCTTCCTGCCCAATTTAAGTTTACCGGTAGTAGCTGGAGCAGGGAGGCAGAGGTAAAAGGCATAAGCACCTGGCTGAACATCAAAGTAGACAGTATCAGGTCCAAAAACCTTCAGTATCAGGTGGTCAGCTGGAAATGATTTCTTGCAATCATATATTTAAAGAATAATTTAATCAAAATTTAAGAACCGCTGATTCTTGAATTCATCTAAAATTGAATAAATTTGTGATATAAAGTTTATACAAAATGTCGAAAAAAGCAATATTAGCCATCCTTGACGGATGGGGGCTGGGCACCAATCCTGATGTTTCAGCTCTGGATAAAGCCAATACACCATTCATAGACAGCTGTTACCAGAAATTTCCGCATACGACTCTTGAAGCCAGCGGCCTGGCAGTAGGACTGCCTGTAGGGCAGATGGGAAATTCCGAAGTAGGGCATATGAACCTGGGAGCGGGCAGGGTGGTATACCAGAACCTCGTAAAACTGAATATGGCCGTGGAAAACGGCACTTTGGGACAGGAAAAAGCCATTCAGGATGCTTTTGAATACGCAATGAGAGAAAATAAAAAGGTACACTTCATCGGATTGGTTTCCGATGGCGGTGTGCATTCGCATATCAACCATTTGAAAGGATTGCTTACGGCAGCAAAAGCCTTTGGTTTTAAAGAAAACGTCTATGTGCATGCCTTTACAGACGGCAGGGACTGTGATCCGCATTCAGCAGTTGGTTTTATCCAGGATCTGGAAAAACATATGGAAACCACTGTCGGAAGGCTGGCAACCGTGGTCGGAAGGTATTATGCCATGGACCGGGATAAAAGATGGGAGCGTGTCAAGCTGGCTTATGATGCGCTTGTGGAAGGCGTAGGATTGCAGACAACCGATGCCATTGCAGCCATCCAGGCTTCTTATAAGGATAATGTAACCGATGAATTCATAAAGCCGATCATCCTTACCAAAACAACAGCCATAGGCAATATTGTGCCGATGGCGAAAATTGATGACAATGATGTGGTGATCTGCTTCAACTTCCGTACAGACCGAGGGCGTGAAATTACCGAAGTGCTTTCCCAGCAGGATTTTCCGGAGTATTTCATGAGGAAACTGCCTTTGTACTATGTGACTTTAACCAATTATGACAAGACATTCAAAGATGTTCACGTGGTATTTGACGAAGAAGTGCTGAAAGATACCATGGGAGAAGTGCTGGAAAGAAACGGCAGAAGCCAGATCCGTATTGCGGAAACTGAAAAATATCCGCATGTTACCTTTTTCTTTTCCGGAGGCCGTGAAGAGGAATTTGAAGGCGAGCGCAGGCTGTTATGCCCAAGCCCGAAAGATGTGCCTACCTATGATCTGAAACCTGAAATGTCTGCTTATGACATTACCAATGCCATCATTCCTGAAATTGAGCACGGAACAGCTGATTTTATCTGTCTGAACTTTGCCAATACGGATATGGTGGGGCATACCGGTGTTTTCTCAGCAGCGGTAAAAGCAGCGGAAACCGTAGATGAATGCATCGGGAAAGTAGCTACAGCTGCCTATGAAAACGGGTACGCCGTTTTCATCCTTGCCGATCACGGAAATTCTGATGTGATGATCAATCCGGACGGAACACCGAACACCCAGCATTCCACTAACCTTGTGCCGTTCATCGTGATGGATAAAGACCATACCTGGAACCTGAAACCAGGTAAACTGGGAGATGTGGCTCCTACCATTCTCAACGTTATGGGAGTGGAGATCCCGGCTGTCATGACAGGAGACATATTAGTCAGCTAGACCAACAATATAATCCGAAAAATACCGTTATTTAAACCATAACGGTATTTTTTTATGATGAATATCACAGGAATGCTTGTTATGCTTACAATAATAAGTTATATCTTTGTCAATTAAATCTAAATAGTAATAATGTATCAGCAGCTAGTAAGGAAAGAAGTAATGGGGATGTTGGAAAAGGAAGTAGGTTCTTTTCTTGAGAAATTTTTGACGCCCATTGAGAAAATATGGCAGCCTTCCGATTACCTTCCAGACCCGTCAAGTGCAGATTTTAAATATGACCTGGAAGAAATACAGACTTTCGCCAGGGAAATGCCTTATGATCTTTTTGTAACCCTTATCGGTGACTGTATTACCGAAGAGGCATTACCTTCGTATGAATCCTGGCTGATGGGCGTAGACGGAGTGAACCAGGAAGAAAAAGTAGGCTGGGTAAACTGGGTAAGAGCCTGGACCGCTGAAGAAAACAGACACGGTGATTTACTGAACAAATACTTATACCTGTGTGGAAGAGTGAATATGAGAGAGGTGGAAATCACCACTCAATACCTCATCAATGACGGTTTCGATCTTGGTACAAGCATGGATCCGTACAGGAACTTTGTATACACCAGTTTCCAGGAAACCGCCACCAATATTTCGCACAGAAGGGTAGGAACCCTTGCCAAACAGTCCGGGAACGGGAAGCTGGCTAAAATGTGCGGGGTGATTGCTGCTGATGAAGCACGTCACGCAAAAGCCTACAAATATTTTGTAGAGAAAATCCTTGAAATAGATCCTTCTGAAATGATTCTTGCCTTTGAAGACATGATGCGTAAGAAAATCGTGATGCCGGCTCACCTGATGAGACAGTCCGGGCAGAAAGCCGGAGAGCTTTGGGGACATTTCTCTGATGCGGCACAGCGTTGCATGGTCTATACGGGACAGGATTACATCAACATTCTGAAAGACCTGCTGGACGAGTGGAAAATTGAGCACGTGAAAGGGCTGACGGAAAAAGCGGAAAAAGCACAGGAATACCTGATGAAGCTTCCGGGAAGACTGCAGAAGATTACCGACAGGGTATCTACTCCGGATCTTCAGTTCCAGTTCAGCTGGGTGAAAAGCTAATTCCCGTACAGGTAAATAATAAAACTGAGAGTGCCCATATATACATGGCACTCTTTTTTTGTATCTTTGCCCATCTAAATCATAATCGAAATGATGAACAATAAGAAAATCGCCGTAGACTTTGACGGAACCATTGTTGATGATGCCTATCCCGCGATCGGCAAGCCGAAAATTTTCGCTTTTGAAACATTGAAGAGATTACAGTCTGAAGGATACCGCCTGATCCTGTGGACCTATAGGCACGGGAAGACCCTTGATGAGGCCGTAGAATTCTGCAGAAAGAACGGTGTTGAATTTTATGCCGTGAACTCAAGCTTTGAAGGGGAAGTATTCGATTGTGAAACCCAGTCCAGAAAACTGGATGCAGACTGGTTCATTGATGACAGGAACCTTGGTGGTTTCCCTGGTTGGGGCGAGATTTACAATATCATTCAGGACAGGATAGAATTCCGTGTGGAAGGAAAAGAGGTCCTGGCATATTCCAAACTTAAAAAAGAAAAGAAAAAAGGATTGTTCTGGTAAGAATGATCTGACTATGGATCAGCGTAACAGGATATCAGATTTTTAATCTGTTATTGTTGCACTGCCATATTGATAAATTGTCACATTATTTATGATTCATTTAAAAACGATAGACGAACTTCGTCTGATGAAGCAGAGTGCCCATCTGGTATCCCGTACGCTGGGTATGCTGGCCAAAGAAATAAAACCTGGCATCACCACGTTGCATTTGGATAAATTAGCCTACGAATTCATTAAGGACAATGGCGGAGAGCCTGCTTTCCTGGGGTACGGAGGATTTCCCAATTCATTATGTATTTCCCCGAATGAGCAGGTCGTACACGGGTTTCCCAATAAGGAAGAGGTAAAAGAAGGCGATGTACTTTCCGTGGACTGTGGGGCTATACTCAATGGCTTTGTAGGCGATCACGCCTATACCTTTGAGATCGGTGAAGTGAAGCCTGAAGTGAAAAAACTCCTTCAGGTAACCAAGGAATCTTTATATAAAGGTATTGAGCAGTGTGTCCGGGGAAAGAGGATAGGAGATATCTCCCATGCCATCCAGTCATATTGCGAAGGCCATGGATACGGAGTAGTAAGGGAGCTGGTAGGCCACGGGCTGGGCAGGAAGATGCATGAAGATCCACAGGTTCCCAATTACGGAAGGCAGGGAAGCGGGAAAGTCATCAAAGACGGACTTGCCATTGCCATTGAACCGATGATCAATATGGGAACGGAAAAAGTAAAATTCCACAATGACGGCTGGACCGTTACGACGCTGGATAACCAGACGTCCGCCCATTTTGAACATGATGTGGCCGTTATCAACGGAAAACCGGTGTTGTTATCTACATTCAAATACATCTATGAGGCTTTGGGAATCGAAAGCGATGAGGAAAAGCCTTTCCAACTGGATTTTTAATGAAAAAGTTAACCAGGCTACTGCTGAATAAAATTCCCCGACCGATGCTGATCAAAATGAGCATCTGGGCAAGGCCGGTCATTTACCGCCTTTTCCAGGGAAATGAATTTTATGATCCTATTGATGGTAGGTCCTACCGGAAATTCCTGCCTTACGGATATGGAAAGCAAAGGGAAAACGCCCTTTCTCCCGGTACCCTGAGCCTGGAAAGGCACCGGCAGATGTGGTTGTACCTTCAGAATGAAACAGATTTTTTCATCAGAAACCATAAAGTACTCCATATTGCGCCTGAACAGGAATTTCTCAGGAAATTCAAAAGGATGCGTAACCTGAACTATATTTCGGCAGACCTGTATTCGCCGATCGTGGATGTAAAAGCAGATATCCTGGATCTTCCCTTTGAAGATAACAGCTTTGATATCATTTTCTGCAATCATGTACTGGAACACATTCAGGATGATGCAAAAGCCATGAGTGAACTGTACCGTGTGATGCGTCCCGGCGGATGGGGGATTTTTCAGGTTCCGATGAAGAATACTCTGGAAAAAACCTATGAGGATTTCACCATTACGGATCCTAAGGAACGCCAGAAGCATTTCGGGCAGTATGACCATGTCCGCTGGTACGGGATGGACTATTTCGACCGGCTCAGGAAAGCAGGATTCAAAACAGAACCCAATTATTACTCCCAGAAATTCTCAGCAGAGGAAATCAGGAAATATGGATTGAGGCACAGCGAAATCCTTCCTGTAGTATATAAAAATAAAACGTCTTCTTACTGAAGGCGTTTTTATTTTTAGTTGCTTGTATATTATTCCCTGATAAAAGTATATGGCGTATAAGCATCTATTGTTATGATATATTGTCCCTTCTGAAGGTATCCGGTCTCAAGCTGTATCCTCTCACCGGCACTTTTGGATTCAGAAACCAGTTTCCCCGAAGCATCATAAATCCTGACATTAAGATTCTTTTGAATGCCTTCTATCGTCAGGCTCTCTTTTACCGGATTAGGGTAGGCTCGGAATATTTTGTTCTGAGTTTTGATGTCCGTTGTTCCAAGGGTAAAGCTGTTGTAGGAAATTGTATTTCCTGACGGAGCTGTTATAGTCAGCATTTTCCCGCTTCCGTACTGTACAACCTGATAAGAATAAACGGTTCCGGCAGGAGTATTTTCGAACATATCACAATTTTTCTGGTCATAACTGTTCACAGCCACCTGGTTAGTTCCCATATAATATGCCAGTGTGCAGCCTGAACCGTTTTTGGAAAAGGTATTGGTCCCGGGGATAAAAGTAATGGATACCGGTGCTGAATTGAAGCACCTGGAATTAAAGATGTAATTATTCCCGCTGCCGTTAGCCGAAAAGGAAGATGCTCCCACGCCTACATCCATGGCCGGAGTATTGGTGGATTGTCCGTTCACAGTAATATTGGAAATGTACCAGCTGGCAGAGGTAAGATCAGGAGTCTGGGCTTGGAATAATACGCCCATCATCATCAAAAATAAAGCTTTTTTCATAGGGATAATTTTTCCAAATATAGTGAAAAAAACCATCCTGCTGCTTAATTTGAAACTGCTTTTAATCCTATGACGGAACCGATTAGCGTAATGATAAAAAAGATTCTCCAGAAACTCACCGGATCTTTAAAAAAGAAAATGCCCATCAAAACCGTTCCCACTGCTCCGATTCCCGTCCATACTGCATAAGCAGTACCGATGGGCAGCGTCTGGGTAGCTTTGATCAGCAAGAGCATACTGATCGTTAATGAAATCAGGATGCCTGCAAACCAGCAGTACATTTCACTTCCGGAAGTTTCCTTTACTTTGGCCAGGCATGAAGCAAAAGCCACTTCAAACAATCCGGCAATGACTAAAATCAACCAGTTCATAATTTAATTTTCAGGCAAAGTTCAGGATTTTAGCGGCAATATTATTTTACAATTGTTAAAAAACAACCTATCTACCTATCTTACTCATCTGTAGAATTCCTAAACCCTAGCACTCTCCACTCTCTCACTCTCAAACTCTCAAACCCTCAGACATTCTCACTCTATACCTCATTTCATCTCCGCCCTGATCCTGCTCAGCGTCACCTGGCTGATCCCGAGATACGAAGCGATATGCCCAAGCTGCACGCGCTGTAACAGATCCGGCTTATCCTGCATCAGGTCCCTGTAGCATTCGGCAGCGGTTTTAAACTGCCTGGATAGGATCATTTCTTCCGTTTTCACCAGTTCTTTTTCGGCAAATCTTCTGCCCCAGTTGGCCATATGGATGTCATCCTCATACAATTTTTTCAGCCAGTCTGTTTCTATACGGTATAAGCTGCAGTCTTCGAGGAGCTCTATATGTTCATAGCCTGGCCGGTCTTCCACATAGCTTTTCATTGAAACCACCGGATCACCCTCTTTGCCGAACCAGAATGTAATATCCCGGTCTTCTGTTGCAGTGTAGGCACGTACCATTCCTTTTTTGATAAAATAGACATAGGGAACAACTTTATTGCCTTCCATCAGTACAAAATTTTTGGGATATGAAACTTCAGCAACAGCTTCTGCCAGCCTGACTTTAGACTGTTCAGGAAGAAAATAAATCCGGTCCAGGATTTCTTCAATATCCATAATTTTTTATTTAAGTCAAAAATAGAGTTTTACAATAGAATACTATGTTCTTTACTATATGATTGTAGCTAAATAAAGGAATTGTTAAAAATATTTGGATAAACGTTTAACCTAAATATAATATGGGTCAGGGGAATTTTGTAAAGTTCTTTGCAATATATGAACATACTTCTTACTATATCTGTGTTTATATATATGTAAATCAATATATTATAATTGTATTTCTGTTTTAAATAAAAAGCTGCGAAAATACATTTATTTTAGGAATCTGCAAAAAAATGTATGTATTGTTTTATTACCAATTTATGAAATATTTTTGCCCACTTGACTTCCCCAAATGAAAAGAGCTTCCATTAAAGATATAGCAAAACTAGCCGGTGTTTCCGTGGCAACGGTTTCTTATGTCCTGAATAAAAAGGAAGGGAGCAGGATAGGAGAGGCGACCAGGGAAAAAATTTTGGAAATTGCTGAAACGATTAACTACATTCCCAACAAAATGGCCCGAAGCCTGAAAACGAATAAGAGCAAACTGATCGGATTGATCGTAGCTGATATTTCCAACGATTTTTATTCCGGAATGGCCAGATATATAGAAGACGAAGCTATGAAACTGGGCTATACACTACTGATCGGCAGCTCAGATGAAAATCCCGCAAAATTTAAAAAGCTGACGGAACTTTTTTCGGAGCAGCAGGTGGACGGAATGATCATCGCACCGGTAATGGATTCGGATGAGACCGTACAGAAGCTGATCAATGATCAGTTCCCGGTTGTCACTGTAGACCGTTATCTTACCCATACGGCGGTTGCCGGAGTGCGGGTTAACAATGATGAGGTTTCGGAAGAAGTATGCCGGTTCCTTGCAGGTAAAAAATTTAAGGAGATCGCGTACGTAGGATACGATACCCGTTTGCCTCATCTGCTCGACAGGCAGCAGGGATTCGAGCAGCAAAGTGAAAAAGAAAAAGTGCAGATACAGAAAATTTTGGTGGGATTAGACAATATTGCCGGCGAAGTACACCAGGGCCTGGATCTGTATTTTCAAAACAGCAACAACAGAAAAGCGGTCTATTTTTCAAGCAACAAGCTCGCTGTGGCAGGGCTGGCCTATTTTATACAGAAAAATATACGGGTACCGGAGGATGTTTCCGTTATTGCATTTGATGAAACAGATGCCTATTCGCTTTTTCCTGTCGAAATAGATTATATTCAGCAGCCGCTGGATGAAATGGCGAAAACAGCCGTACAGCTGCTGGATGATCAGATCAATGGCCAGCCTTCACGAAAAAGCATGATTTTTCCGGCCCGCTTAATTCATAAAAAATCAGTACAATAAAATTTTTTTAATACTATACTTAAACGTTTAACCTATGATAGAACAGAAACCATACGTCGTTTGTTTCGGAGAAGTGCTCTGGGACATCTTTCCTCAGGGATCGAGGGCAGGAGGAGCTCCTTTTAATGCTGCATACAATATCTATAAAAACGGAATTGATGCCACGGTACTCAGCAGGGTAGGGAATGATGCTCTCGGCGAAAAGCTGCTGAAACAGATCAGCGGCTGGAATATGACCACCGATTTTATCCAGAATGATACAGATCACCCGACCAGTACCGTTATTGCCAGTATAGATGAGCACAACGAAGCCAGTTATGAGATCGTTAACCATGTAGCCTGGGATTATATTGATTTCCTTCCTGAGCACAAGAAGCTTATCTCAGAGGCAGGAGCCTTTGTTTTCGGGAGCCTTTCAGCCAGGAATGAAAAAACAAGGAATACATTGTTCCGGCTTCTGGAGCATGCAAAGCTTAAGATTTTCGATGTGAATTTCAGGCCGCCTTTCATCGATATTACCGTTGTTAAAGAACTGTTGCACCGCGCAGATATTGTTAAGATGAACAAAGCGGAAATGAGGAAGATCATGCAGTTCCTCAGCGAGGAGTTTGAAAGTGAGGATGAAAGTGCATCTTACCTGCAGGAACATTTCAATATCCAGGAAATCATTCTGACCAAAGGAAGCAAAGGCGCCAGGTACTTTAAAGGCAACAGGAATTATGGTTTTCCGGCTGTTCCCGTAACGATCACCGACACGGTAGGCAGCGGCGATGCTTTCCTGGCCGGATTTATATCCAAAAGAATCCGGAATGCAGGTCCAGAAGAGATCATGAATGAAGCGACTGCACTCGGCGCATTCATCACCTCCAAGCCAGGGGCTTGTCCGGATTATGAAACTGAAGAATTTCAGAAGTTTAAGGCATCAAACAACCTGTTAACCTAAAGGCTCATCCTATGAACTCAGCTAAATTTACCGAAAAAAAGTATGTGATCGTACTCGCGTTCGTTACTTCCCTTTTCTTTTTCTGGGCCATTGCCCTTACGATGGGAGATGTCCTGAACAAACACTTTCAGAATGTGCTTCATATTTCAAAATCGAAATCAGGGCTGGTACAGCTGTCGATTTTCGGTGCCTATGCCCTGATGGGTATTCCGGCAGGATATTTCATGAAGAGATTCGGATACAAGATGGGAGTGATCTTAGGACTGGTATTGTTTGCAGGCGGATGCTTCCTGTTTGTTCCTGCGGCCAACCATTCTTCATTTGATTTCTTCAGGATTGCCCTGTTCATCCTGGCCCTCGGGATGGCTACGCTTGAAACGGTAGCCCACCCTTTCGTCGCCGCTCTTGGAAATGAAAAGACCAGTGACCAGAGGGTTAATTTTGCACAGTCTTTCAATGGTCTCGGTGCTATCGTAGGACCCCTTTTAGGAGGTGTGTTCATTTTCGGAGGAGCAGGTGACGACCATTCATTGGATTCTGTGAAAAGCCTGTATACCTGTATCGGGATTGTTATCCTTCTCCTGGCCGTTACGTTTTCATTGATAAAAGTACCGAACCTTAAAGATCCCCACGCTGAAGAGGCAGAATTGCTGGATCATGCCGCAGGTAATGATGCTGGTGCATCTGAAAGCAATCCTGATGCCCCTTTATGGAAACAGAGGCATTTTATCTGGGCCGTTATCGCGCAGTTCTTCAATATTGCGGCACAGGGCGGTACATGGGCTTTCTTTATCAATTACGGTGTAGAAAAAATGTACCTTCAGGAAACCCAGGCATCGTATTACTTTTCTTTAAGCATGGCGATGATGATGATCGGAAGGTTCATCGGGACATTCCTGATGCGGTATATTGCACCCAACAAGTTACTGGCTATTTTTACGGCCTGTAACATTGTCCTGTGCCTGGTCATTTCCCAGAGCTTCGGATGGGTGTCGTTTGTCAGCCTCATCATGCTGAATTTATTCCTGAGCGTTATGTACCCGACTATTTTCAGCCTTGGTCTTAAAAGGCTTGGCAACAAAGTCCAGCAGGCCTCCTCGTTCCTGGTGATGGCCATGTTCGGAGGTGCTGTTTTCCCGCCGTTGATGGGACATATTGCAGAAACTGATGTAGCGCATGCCTATTTGCTGCCAATCATCTGTTATGTCATCATCATCCTGTTTGCTTTAAAATATTACCGTCCCAAAACCATGAAGTAATCCAATGAAACATATCACGCTGAAAGGCTGCCTGGCAATCGTATTGCTGATCAGCCAGGTTACATATGCCCAGATTGTTATTACCAATAAGAAGTTTTCTTTCGGGACGACTGGAAGAATTGGCGCCGGATATTCGCCTAATGCAGATGGCAAAACGGGACGCCAGCTGAACCTGAACAATCAGGGCTCTCTGGGTGGAAGGATGGATCAGGGCGATTATGTGGATTTTCTGCCTGCCTTCCATTTCACGCCGGTAGCCGGAGGTGACAGTTCCCGAAGTACAAAAATCGACATGCAGGCGAGATTAAGCTTTTATTCCGGAGGAACATTTCTCGGAAATGTGGATACCAAGTCCAACCAGGGAATGATCGTGGCTTTGCCCGAAGCTTTCGTAGAAGCCAGGAATATTATGGGAAGCGACTGGGATCTATGGGCAGGTTCCAGATGGCTGAGATATGATGACATTCACATTGCCGATTATTTTTATTTTGATGACCATTCGGCGACAGGCTGGGGAGTAAAGCATAAAAATACACGGTTTTCCATGTTCTTCCCGGCAGTGATCGATACGGCATCGAGCAATTCAACACCGTATTCTTACACCAATATCATCAGTGGTGCCAAAAACCTGATCTACCGGCAACGGGAAGTTTTTGTGCTGGAACATACGATCCCGTTCAAAAATAACAGCCTGAAACTGATGGCCGAATTCCATCACGTGGATGAAACCGGAAAAAATGCCGTAGAACAGTATCCGGCGGATAACGGATGGGTGATCGGTGCGAAGCTCAATACAGGAATAAAAACTGTTCTTCCCGGTTCTTTCAATCAGTTTTCCGTGCGTTACGGCACCGGAATCGCCAATGGCGGCGATAACGGAAATACCCAGACCTGGAGGACTTACGGAGCTCCGGATGCACAGACCCAAACCTACAAAGGAGCCTATTCGTTTACTGCAGTCGAACATGTGCTGTTCAATATCTCAAACCGCTGGTCGCTGAACGGATATGCTGTTTTTACGACCAGCAAAGGAGGATCGGATAGTAATAATAAAGCTGTTGATTATTATAAAAGGGAGATCTTCAATAAAAAATCCGAATTCAATACCGGTGTCAGGGCAACGTACTACTTTAACAACTGGTTCCATATCCTCACTGAACTGCATTACGGAGTCAGGAAAAACGGCACCAAGGATCCGGCTTCCATGGTGAAGCTTGTGCTGGCTCCAACTATTGTTCCTACGGCTGAAAGAAGCGTCTGGGCCAGGCCGCACATCAGGCTGATCGCCGAGCTTTCCCGATACAACAACGAAGCGATGAATACCCTTTATTCACCGTTCCTTCAACATTCCGGCGCTAAGAGATACGGAACCTACCTGGGCGTAAGGACAGAATGGTGGGTGTTTTAGCAAACAGTAAATAACTAAACCCAAAAATGAAATAGTATGAATATACAATTCGGAGCTTCACTGCTCTCCTGGATCACACCGGTATGGACGCCTGAAGCCGGAAAATACGCGATAGAAAAAACAGCCCATGCAGGATTTGACCTGATCGAAATCCTGCTTCCGCCTTCCATGGATTTCAATGCAGTGGAAGTCAAAAAACAACTTGATCAGCATGGTCTGAATGTAGTCTGTTCCCTGAACCTCCCGAAAGAAGCCCATATTGCTTTTTATCCTGAAAACGCAGAACGCCTGATGAAAAAAGCCGTTGACATCACAGCAGCACTTGATTCCGATCTGTTGGGCGGAGTATTGCACGGAGGCATCGGTGTTTTTTCAGGAAATCCGCTCACGGACCAGGAAGCTCGGATCATTACCGAAGTCTGGAGCCATGTGGCAGATTATGCCCGTGAAAAAAGGGTGGATATCGCCATTGAACCCATTAACCGGTATGAAAGCTATGTCTGCAATACCGCGCAGAATGTCCTGGACCTGATCAAGGCTACCGGGAAAGACAATCTCTTTGTCCATCTGGATACCTTTCACATGAATATTGAGGAGAACAATTTTTACGATCCCATTATGAAAGCAGGAACCAGGCTGAAACATATCCACATGACCGAATCGCACCGCGGAATGCTGGGCGAAGGTACCGTCAACTGGAATGAACTGTTCAGTGCATTGAAAGCCATTGATTTTACCGGAAATCTGGTGCTTGAAAACTTTTCATCATCCGTTCCGGGCATGCAGCAGATGGTTTCCTTGTGGCAGGAATCTCCATATGATGCGGATGAGCTTGCAGCAGGCAGCCTGGAATTTATGAAATCACACGGCCTGTAGTTTTTACCCGGAAAACCGGACTTATTTCAGGAGACCAATTTTGTTTTTACTAACTTTGCAGCTCACAATATAATTTTTTATGCACAAAGCAGGATTTGTAAATATAGTGGGTAAGCCCAATGCCGGAAAATCTACCTTGCTCAACCAGTTGATGGGGGAGAAGCTGGCTATTGTTACACAGAAGGCCCAGACCACAAGACACAGGATTTTCGGGATTTATAATGAGGAGGATCTGCAGATCGTATTTTCTGATACACCGGGAGTGCTGGACCCGAAATACGGGCTTCAGGAAAAGATGATGGATTTTGTAAAAGATTCTTTGCAGGATGCTGATGTATTCCTTTTTATCGTTGATGTTACAGATAAAGCGGAGCCTTCGGAATTCCTGATTGAAAAGCTTAACAAGATCCCCGTGCCCGTGCTGCTCCTGCTTAATAAAGTGGATCAGACCGATCAGGAAGGTCTTGAAAAGCTGGTTGAAGAATGGCATAACAGGATTCCAAAGGCAGAAATCCTTCCTATATCAGCCCTGAATGCCTTCAATACGGATGTCATCCTTCCCAAGCTGAAATCCATGCTTCCTGAAAACCCGCCTTATTATGACAAAGACCAGTATACCGATAAGCCGGAACGGTTCTTCGTGAATGAAGCGATCCGTGAGAAAATCCTTCTGAATTATGAAAAGGAGATTCCTTATTCCGTGGAGGTAGTGACCGAGCAGTTTAAAGAAAAGGAAGGCATCATCTTTATCGATTCCATTATTTATGTTGAAAGAGATACACAGAAAGGCATTATCATCGGCCATAAGGGAGAAGCGATCAAGAAAGTAGGGACTGAGGCAAGAATAGACCTTGAAAAATTCTTCAATAAAAAAATTCATCTGAACCTTTTTGTAAAAGTGAAAAAAGACTGGCGGAAAAACGACCGTGATCTAAAGAATTTCGGCTACCGGTAGACTAAACCGGCTGATATCCCGTTCTGATAAAAGATTTTTCGTTATCTTTAATCAAATTTTAGCTTAATGAACTCTTTAAACACGGCAAACTCCAATTCAGTTGTAAAGGATATTGTATTATTGGCAGTGAGGGTATTTATCGGCTTTGCTATGCTCTCGCATGGATTCCCAAAACTCCAGATGCTTATTGAAGGTAAAACCGACTTCTATAATTTTCTGGGCATGGGACCGCAGATTACTTTAGTGCTTACGGTTTTTGCAGAGTTTGTGTGTTCCATCCTGCTTATTCTGGGACTGTTTTCCAGGATCGCACTGGGGTTTCTGATTTTTACCATGACCATTGCCGGATTCGTGATACACTTAAATGAGCCTTTTGAAAGACAGGAGATGAGCCTGGTTTATCTCTCGATCTATCTGATGTTGCTGGTATTCGGGGTCGGTAAGTTTTCAGTAGACCATTTGATCGAAAAAAGAAAAAGAGCCAATGACTGGTAATCAGTTCAACCATAATACAGGCAGCAGGAAATCCCTGCTGCTTTTTTATATTTTAAAGAAAAGAAAGTTTGAGGATTGATTTAATTACTTCCATATGTTTTATTTTCCGGTTTGATTCCAGACAGTAATACACAGTGTTTAAACCCGGAGTCTTTCCCATCAGATTTTTATATCTGCTGAAAACTTTCCCTTCTTTTGTCATTCGCCGTAAAATTCATTAAATTCGTCGCAAAAGAGATTATAATGAAAATAAAACTAACCATCTGCCTTCTGGCTTTCCTCAACTTTTATGAGGCCCAGGAAAGCATTACCTATCAGAAACCTTCGGCAGAAATCCTGAAACTCGCCGATTACGAACGACCGCCAAGCGTACTGATGAACAGTAAAAAAGACTGGATCGTTTTTACATACCGTCCGACATATAAAACCCTGGAAGACCTCAGCCAGCAGGAAATGAAGCTGGGAGGATTAAGGATCAACCCCGTAACCAATATCTCGAGTACAGCGAGTTATGCCAATAATCTGAAAGTCAGGAAACTGAATGATAAAACAGAAGTTCAGGTAAAGAACCTGCCTTCCAGCCCGAAAATCACTTATACTTCCTTTTCACCGGATGAAAAGAAAATGGCATTTACCCACACTACGGCCAAAGGTGTGGAACTTTGGATTGTAGACCTGGAAACGGCAACCGCAAAGAAAATTACTTCCGATAACCTGAACGCGAACCTGGGAAGCCCTTATGTATGGAATAAAGATTCTCAGAACATTCTGATTAAAACACTTCCTCAGAACAGGCCTGCTTTAATTGATGCCAGCAAAGACCTTCCTACCGGACCGATTGTTTCTACAGCAGACGGAAAAGTTTCCCAGAACAGGACTTACCAGGACCTCCTGAAAAATCCGCAGGATGAAAAGAATTTTGAAATACTGACCGCTTCCGAGATCTACAGTGTCGATCTCAACGGAAACATGAAGAAAATCAAAGATCAGGATATGTATACCGGATTGAGCTATTCTCCGGACGGGAGCTACCTGATGGCCACCACTATTAAGAAACCATTCTCTTACATCGTTCCTCTGAGCCGTTTCCCGATGACCACCACAGTGTATGACTTAAATGGAAATACCGTGAAAGTTGTCAATGAAATTCCTCTGAATGAAATTATGCCGAAAGGGTTCTCTTCGGTAAGAACCGGAAAAAGAGATATGGGATGGAGAAGCGACATGCCGGCCAGCCTGGTCTATGCGGAGGCGCTTGATGGAGGAGACCAGTCCAAGAACGCGGATTTCAGGGACGAGATTTTCACCTGGGAAGCACCATTCAGTGCAGCACCAAAGTCATTTTTCAAAACTAAGCAACGGTATGAAGATGTAAGCTGGACAAACGATCATTATGCGATCGTTTCCGAAGGATGGTACGACACCAGAAATACAAAATCTTACCTGGTAGACCTGAACAACGGCCAGTCTAAAGTTATTGACGACCGCAATTACCAGGATGTATACAGTGATCCGGGAAATTTCAATACGACGAAGAACCAGTACGGAAGATATGTGGTAGACATAAAAGGCGGTAAATCATACCTGATCGGAGCCGGATTTACCAAAGACGGCCAGCATCCGTTCATTGATGAAATGGATATGGGGAGCCTGAAGAAAAAAAGACTGTATACATCCAATATCAGGAATGCTAAGGAAGAAATCATAGACATCCTGAATCCATCCAAAGGGGAAATCCTGACGATTCAGCAATCTGCGAGCCAGTATCCTAATTATTTCAGGAAGAGCATCAAGTCAGGGAAAGCATCGGCTGTTACTGCTTTTGCCAATCCTTTTGAAAGCATTAAGGACGTATACAAAGAAGTGATTTCCTATAAAAGGAATGATGGCGTTACGCTGACAGGAACCCTTTATCTTCCTGCCAATTATGACAGAAAAGCCAAAACAGAAAAGCTTCCATTGCTGATCTGGGCCTATCCTACGGAGTATAAGGATAAAAACACGGCGGGACAGAATACCCAGAACCCGAATGACTTCACTTTCCCATATTACGGTTCTTTCGTGTACTGGACAACCAAAGGATATGCTGTGCTTGATGACGCTGCATTCCCGATTATCGGTGAAGGAAAGACGGAACCGAATGACACGTTTATCCCACAGCTGGTAGCCAATGCACAGGCAGCAATTGATGCGGTAGACCAACTAGGATATATCGACCGTAAAAAAGTTGCGGTAGGAGGCCATTCGTACGGTGCGTTTATGACCGCTAACCTTCTGACCCATTCCAAGCTTTTTGCCTGCGGAATTGCCAGAAGCGGTGCCTACAACAGGACGCTGACACCGTTCGGTTTCCAGAGCGAGCAAAGGAATTACTGGGATGTACCGGAAATTTATAATACGATGTCCCCGTTTATGAATGCCGATAAAATGAAAACCCCATTATTGCTGGTTCACGGAGATGCCGATAACAACCCGGGAACATTCACATTGCAGACCGAAAGGTATTTTCAGGCCCTTAAAAACCTGGGGGCACCGGTAAAAATGGTGCTATTGCCAAAAGAAGCGCATGGGTACGCTGCGAAAGAAAATATCCTGCACCTGCTATGGGAACAGGATCAGTTCCTGGAGAAATGCCTGAAAAAATAAGGAAAAACCGTTCATCTGAACGGTTTTTTCGTTTTACTTTGGGTTTCCAGACTGATTTCTATCTGATTTTACTGATTTATCTTTGTACACTTAAATTGATCTATTACAATAATGCTTTAACCCATAAAATCAGGTTAAAAGATGAAGGCATCAGTTTCATAAATAATCCAAAACCTCCCGGATATTTTTAAATTCCATAAACCGGTCAGATTCGGGCTTTTGCTCATGCCGTTCGTGTGCCCAGGTAACATGATAGGGTATATGTGCTGCATATCCGCCGGTTTCTAGAACGGGAAGGATGTCCGATTTGACAGAATTCCCGATCATGAGAAAATGCTCTGGCTGGCAGTCCAGATGCCTGATGAGCTTCTGGTAATCCGCATTCCTTTTATCACTCATAATTTCTATATGATGAAAATAGTCCTGTAGCCCGGATTTTCTCAGTTTCCTTTCCTGGTCAAGGAGGTCACCCTTGGTCGCTACGACCAGCCTGTACTTTCCTTTCAGTTCATCAAGCGTTTCAGCAACTCCGTCCAGGAGTTCGACCGGTTTCAGCAGAATGTCATGCCCAATCGCGATAATTTTATCCATTAACAGCAGGGAGGCGGCTCCGTTAGAAATCCTGGCTGCCGTTTCCACCATAGACAGCATGAATCCCTTCACTCCATATCCGTACAGGTGAAGGTTCTTAATTTCAGTCGCCAGCAGTTCCTGAGCAACGGTATCGTGAGGAAGATAGTCTTCAAGAAGCTGGCAGAAGACTGTTTCGGCTTCCTGAAAATAAGGCTCATTGACCCAGAGCGTATCATCAGCATCAAAAGCAATGGTATTAATAGAATTCATACTATGTTAAACTTAGATTTTGTATTTTTCGGGCATAAAATTCAGAATAAAAAACAAATCAGAAAAGGACATTTGTCCCGACAAGAATATGCTGCGAACCAACCAACCGTTTTTAGATTATCTGGAAGAGCTGTATCATCATCAGGCTCATAAAGAACATATTGTGCTCAGGTCTTATGACAAAGGCGATAAAATACTGACCCAGCATCAGGAATCCACGAAAATCATGCTGATTAAGAGTGGGATTACCAAATGCTATTTTGTAGAGGAAAATGATAAGGAATATATCGTTGAGTTTTTAGGAAAAGGTGAAATCATCGGAGAAATCGAGGTCATTAAGAATGTTCCCTGCCTATGCAGTATCGAAGCGATGACTGAAGTATCTGTGTATGCCATGTCGATACCGTACTTTCAGGCTTTGCTGAAAAAAGACCTTAGACTGAACAGTTTCCTGCTGGATGTCTTTGCCGAACGTATTGTCAACACTTCAAGCAGGGCTTCCTATCAACAACTTCATACCACCGAGCATACACTCAGCCAGCTGCTCGACCTGAAGTCCCGTGAAATGGAAATTTCCAAAGAAGATATGGCGGCTTACCTGGGCATTACAGTAAGGAGCCTGAACAGGGCTTTAAGAGAGATTCAGGATAACAGCAGTGTTGAAGAAGAAAATGATAAAAAATAAAATCTTCTCTTATCTTTGCAGCAAAACTATTGCTGCTTATGAATGAATTGGTATTCAGGAATGCCATTCCTGATGACTTGCCGAAAATTATCGAAATCTACAATTCCACGATCGCTTCCAGAATGGTAACGGCTGATACGGAGCCCATAACTGTAGAAAGCAGGTTGCAGTGGTTTCATGAGCATAATATGGAAACACGTCCGCTATGGATCGTGGAAGATACCGAACACCATACGCTCGGCTGGGTCAGTTTTTCTTCGTTTTACGGCCGTCCCGCATATAGCGGAACTGTAGAGGTAAGCATTTACATGGTTGAGGACAGCCGCAGAAAAGGTTATGGAAAACAAATACTGCAGTATTGCATTGACCAGGCCGCGAAATTCGGAGTGAAGACGCTCCTGGGATTTATTTTCCTGCACAATGAGCCCAGCTTAAAACTCTTCAGGCATTTTGGGTTTGAAGACTGGGGCGTATTTCCGGATGTGGCTGTGCTGGATGGAGTAGAGCGTACGCTGGTCATTGTAGGGAAAAGAATCGGATAAATTAAATACTTCTCTCAATTCAAAGAGAGGGTTCATCAGATCTCAGGAGCTGATTCCCGCTTTCACTACTCGCTTTTCAGCTTATTTGCGGCGGCAAAGCCGCCGCAAATAAGCTGAAAGAGCTCAGACAGGCCGTTCAATCGGGGCTAAGCTGCAGCCGTTACGATCACTTTCTCATTCAATCATCTAACTTCATCATATATCCTAATTGTACAACAGGAAGATGAACTGACAAACCTCAGCCAATTCAGTTTTACGGTAAAATCTTTTCAATACAGCAATACACCAGCATCAAAAAAAGCAGCCACAAAGGCCACCTCAATTTATATCTTCTCAAATCCAGAAGCTGAAATCTATAATTTAAAATCTAAAATTCAAAATTTTAAATGTCCTCCGCCTGCCTGATCTTCTTCTCAGACATATTCAGAAAGCGTTTTACCAGCATCACAGCGGAGATGGTCAGTCCGAGCCCCAGAGCGATCCACATTCCGAATGCACCCATCTTTAAGGTAACACAAAGGAAATAACCGAGCGGAATCGTAATGATCCAGTATGCAATAAACGTATAGATCGACGGGATTTTCACATCCTGGATACCCCGCAGTGAACCCAGCGCTGTGACCTGGATGCCGTCTGAAAGCTGGAACAGGGCTGCGATAATCATCAGTTTGGAAGCCAGCGTAATGACTTCCACTTCCTCGCTTTTCGTAAAAAAAGTCGGAAGGACATGGCGTCCGAGAATGAAGGTGATACCGCAGATGCACATGAAGACAAAAGCGATTTTCAGGTTGTTGATGCCTACTTTTCTCAGCTCCACATAATTCTGTTCCCCGAGCTTTCTACCGATCATTACGGTAGAAGCCACACTGAATCCGACACATAAGTTAAATGTAAAGGAAGCCATGCTCAGCGCGATCTGGTGGGACGCAATATCATGTGCGGAAATAAGCCCGCAGATAAAAGCAGCTCCGGCAAAAGCGGTTACTTCAAAGAACATCTGCAATGCGGTAGGCAGACCTAGCCTAACCATTCTTTCAAACATTTTTTTAGAAAACATTTCAAGCTTAAGTGTGAAGTCTTTGATGTATCGCTGCGTTTTCTTCTCTTTCAACAGGACGATATACAGGAATACCACCATGAAAATCCGGGCAATCAGTCCGGCCAGTGCAGAACCCTTTACGCCCATCGGCGGAAACCCGAAAAGCCCTTTGATGAAAACATAATTCAGGACAATATTGATGATATTGGCAATGATGGTGGCTTTGGTTACGCCAATGGTATAGGATAACCCTTCCGAAACTTCCCTCAAAGTCTGGAAAGCCATAAACGGCACAATGCTGATGGCCATAATCGTAAGGAAGTCTACTGTACCCGGGATGATCTTTTCCGGTTGTCCGGAATGGTAGAGCAGAGGCATTCCTAACAATAGTACACCCATCAGCAGAATTCCAACGGTCAGATTGATCACGAATCCATGGCTGAATACAGAATTGATGGTTGCATGGTCATGCTTTGAATGGGCCTCAGAAACAAGGGGCGGAATGGCAAAGGAAAATCCGAGCGCCAGGACAAACATGGAAAAGAAAACTGCGTTTCCCAGTGAAACGGAAGCCAGGGCATCGGCGCCAAGCAATTGCCCGACGATAATATTGTCAAAGAGATTCACCGAAACTTGCCCAACCTGGGTCAGCATAACGGGGAGGGCCAGGATAAGGCATTCTTTGGTATAGTTCTTATTTAAAAAGTTCATGATCGTTTAATTCTTAATAATTTTAATCCAGACCCGGGTAAATCAGGTCATATATCATTGAGTGTTTTTTATTATAACAGGAAGTATCAATAAAAAAATTGCAGTAATCAATGATACTGCAATTTTATAGGGTATAGGAAAAAATATCTTCTACTTCCTTACAAAGCTTGCAACATCATCTGCTGAAACGGTAGCACCGCCCAGGATGATCAGTCTTTCCACCACGTTTCTTAATTCTCTGATATTTCCGGTCCAGGACAGTGCTTTAAGCGCGTCAATGGCTTTATCATCAAATTTTTTCATCGCAGTGCCATGTTCATCGGCAATAATAGTGGAAAAATGTTCCACTAACAGTCGGATATCTTCTTTCCTGTCGTCCAATGGCGGCACATAGATTTCAATAACGGATAGTCTGTGGTATAAATCCTCACGGAATCTCCCTGCTTCTATTTCCGTCTGCATATTTTTATTCGTAGCGGCAAGAACCCTTACATCTACTTTGATCTCTTTATCGCTTCCTACCGGAGAAACTTTGCTCTCCTGCAGGGCCCGCAGTACTTTTGCCTGGGCAATAAGACTCATATCCCCGATTTCATCCAGGAAAATCGTTCCGCCGGTTGCCTGTTCAAATTTCCCTTGCTTATCTTTGATTGCTCCCGTAAAGGAGCCTTTTACGTGTCCGAACAGTTCAGATTCGATCAGTTCAGAAGGAATGGCAGCACAGTTCACCTCGATCATCGGTCCTCTGGCACGGTCACTCTGGCTGTGAATAGCGTGGGCAACCAGTTCTTTACCCGCACCGTTCGGGCCTGTAATAAGAACCCTTGCATCAGAAGCCGCTACCTTATCGATCATATCCTGGATCTTCTTCAATGCAGGAGATTCGCCGATCATCTGGTATTTTTTACTGACTTTCCTTTTTAAAGTTTTGTTTTCGGTCTGTAGGTTTTTATTTTCTTTCTTCAGCGTTTCCTTAGCTAAAGCATTTTTAACACTGGTAATCAGTCTGTTGATATCAATTGGCTTGGAGATAAAATCATACGCTCCTTCTCTCAGACAGGATACGGCAGAATCGATGTCTGCATGCCCGGAGATCATGATAAAGGTACTTTCAGGTTTCAGGTTCAGGCTTTGCCTCAGCAGTTCAGTCCCGGAAAGTTTGGGCATTTTTATATCTGAAATAACAAGCGCAAAGTCTTCTTTTTCGATCTGTTTGTAGCCTTCAAGACCATCTTCGGCAATTGTAAACTCATAACCGCTAAGCTCGTCAGATAAAATACTCTGGAGAACTCCGGAAATGGCTTTTTCGTCTTCTACGATAAGGATTTTTTGCATAGGTGCAAATTTAGAATTTTTTTCATTCATGAGCAGCAAAAACCATTCCTAAATATCTTATACGGAATAATCCCGCTGCCCGAAAATAGCTGAACCTACCCGTACGGAATTGGCACCACATTCTATGGCGACCGGGAAGTCATCACTCATTCCCATGGAAAGCGTCTTTAATGTTTTATCGTGGCTAAATTCATCAAAAAGCTCCTTCAGGCCCATGAATTCTTTCCTGACCTGCTCTTTGTCTTCCGTAAATGTTGCCATTCCCATCAGACCGCTGATGGCAATGTTGGGGAACGCACCGTTCAGGGATTGCCGGAACAGCTCACGGGATTCATCCTTTGTTAAGCCATATTTGGTATCTTCCTCAGCAATCTTTACCTGTAACAGGACTTTGATGGTCCGGTTATGTTTGGCTGCTTCCTTATCAATTTCTTTCAGCAGTTTTTCGGAATCGACACTTTGGATGGTATCTATGAAACCGGCAATATATTTCACTTTATTGGTCTGGAGATGGCCGATAAGATGCCATTGTATATCCTGAGGAAGCTCCGACTGTTTTTCCGTCAGTTCCTGGACCTTATTCTCTCCGAATATTCTCTGTCCGAGATCGTATACTTCACGGATGGCTGAAACCGGATGGGTTTTGGAAACGGCAACCAGCTGTACATGTGCCGGAAGCCGGTTTTTGATATAATGATAGTTTTCCTGAATGCTCATAGCGCAAATTTCCGAATTTTAAGGACAAAAAACAACCGTTTTGCCATTTGTGAATATCAATTAACCAATACACCTTACAGGTTCGAATTCCTGTAAGGTGTATGATTTGGTCAGATGACCAGTCATCTGACATTTTGTTAAAGAAATGATCAGAACTGTACCCTGAAGTCAACAGGCATGTCCATAGAAATCCTCACTGTATTGAAATCTGATTCAATATCACAGTCCATTTCAGCGTACGTGCCGTCTTCCTGTTTCAGCTGTACGGTAATTTCCTCATCTCCGATCTCATCTTTCGGGATTTCGATGTAATAATTCTCTGATCCGTCATCATACGTCAGATGATCGGTCGTAAAATCAATAAATTGCATAATATTTTGTTTTAGTGTTTTGTTATCATAGCAAAAAGATGGCTATTCTTAAATATTTTGCCTTTTATTGCACGTGAAATTTACAGCTGTCCCGTTATTTTTTTCAGATACAGCGCATTATGGATGGCAGCACTTCCCCAGGTATTGTTGAAGAATATGTAGGTCTTTTTATTTTGTGTCCTGATATCATCAGCCAGCTTTTCAATGACTGTCTCCGGATATTCTGATTTATAGAGGACCGGCTTACCATGCAGGCGGTAATAGAGGACTTCAGGGTGATTGCTGATCACTTCTTCCGGTAAATTTCCCGGAAAGCTCACTCCTGAAACAACAATATCATGCTCTGCCAGCATGTTAAAAACTTCATCAGTCCACCAGGACTCATGCCTGAATTCAACAACATTCAGGTACTGATCATCGACGGTTTTTAAAATCAGATCCCTATTTTCAGGGGTACTCCTGAACGATGGCGGAAACTGGTAAAGAAAGCCTGACAGTTTATTTTTAAGCCCTCCTGCAATATGGCTGCAGAATTCCTTTACTTCATGTTCACAGTTTTCCATACGGGCTACATGCGTTACCGTTTTGGGTATTTTAATGAAAAACCTAAATTCATCAGGGGTATCATCAGCCCATTTCTGCAATGTCTTTACAGTAGGTTTCCTGTAGAAGGTAGAGTTGATTTCAACAGCGTTAAAGATATGCGAATATAAGCTTAAGAAATCTTTATTCGCAGCATCAGCGGGATATAGAACCCCTTTCCAGTCGGTATTATAAAACCCTGAACAGCCGATATAAAGGTGATTTTGCTCCATATGATATGATTTGATGAATGCCCGAAGGCAGGTTTATGTGATCTGCTTTTTCCTGCTGCTCAAATCCACCGAATTCAGCCTTAAAGAATTCAGAATAACCGATAATGAACTGAAGCTCATTGCCGCAGCCGCTATCATGGGTGAGAGCAGAATTCCGAAAAACGGGTACAATAATCCTGCCGCTACCGGTACTCCAAGGACATTATAAATAAAAGCAAAGAATAAATTTTCTTTGATGTTTTTTAAAAGCTTTTCGCTCAGAAGCTTAGCTTTTGCCACACCCGACAGGTCTCCTTTCAGCAGGGTAATTTCAGCGCTTTCAATGGCTACACCGGTTCCGGTACCCATTGCAATACCTACATTGGCCTGGGCCAGGGCAGGAGAGTCGTTGATGCCGTCTCCCGTCATGGCTACAGTTTTCCCCTCTTTTTGCAGCCTTTTTACTTCATTCAATTTATCCTCGGGACTGCAGTTGGCCTTGAAATGCCTGATGCCTAAGGCATCTGCCACTGCTTTGGCCGTATATTCATTATCACCGGTCATCATGATGACCTCAACACCTTCCTGGAGCAGCTGATTTACCGCTTTTGCCGCGGTCTCTTTAATTTTATCCGTAAAGCTGATAAAGCCGACCACCTCCGTATCCTGAGCTACATAAGAAACCGTATGTGCTCTGGACTGTGCTTCCGAAGTTTTTTGTTTAAGCGCTTCAGGAATTTCAATGCCGTTTGAGGCCAGCAGGCTTTCATTGCCCAGATACACCGTTTTTCCGCTGATTTTCCCCTGAACACCTTTTCCTGAAATATTTTCAAAATCATCCGCTTTTTCTAAAGTGATTTGTTCTTCCTGAGCTTTTTTAAGGACAGCACTTGACAAGGGATGTTCAGAATTCCGGTTTAAAGCAGCAGCGATTGCAAGAATATTTTTACGGTCCGAGTGACCGACGGCCTCAACCGATGCTACAGATGGTTTTCCTTCCGTCAAGGTCCCCGTTTTGTCCGTTATCAGGACATTTACTTTATTCATATGCTCAAGAGCTTCTGCATTTTTGATCAGGATTCCGTTTGCTGCTCCCTTTCCGATTCCTACCATAAGGGACATGGGCGTTGCAAGGCCCAATGCACAGGGACAGGCGACAATAAGCACAGCTACGGCATTTACAAAAGCAAATAATGTCCTTTTGCCTTCAGGCCCGAAAAATTGCCAAAGGATAAACGTGAGCACAGATATCGCTATTACTGAAGGCACAAAAACCTTAGCTACCTTATCTGTCAGTTTCTGGATTGGTGCCCTGCTCCGGCTGGCCTCATGGACCATTCTGATGATATGGGCAAGAAGGGTTTCATCGCCAACCTTTTCGGCCTTCATTATGAATACCTGGTTCCCGTTAATGGTTCCTGAAGAAACCTGGTCACCGGTTTCCTTCTGTACAGGGACGGGCTCGCCGGTAATCATGCTTTCATCTATTGACGAACTGCCTTCTGTAATGATTCCGTCCACAGGAATTTTTTCTCCCGGCTTTACTTTCAGCAGGTCACCTTTTTGTACCTGGGAAAGAAGGACTCTTTTTTCTTCTCCGTTTACTATCAGGTGGGCTTCATCCGGCGACAGGCTGATCAGTTCCCGGATGGCATTTCCTGTTTTTTTATGTGCGGCAGCCTCCATGAGCTGGCCTAAAATAACCAGTGTTAAGATCACACAGACTGCTTCAAAATAAAGGGGGGTATCATGATGCTGAGTACTGATCTCATGGGGAATGACATCCGGAAAGAATAATGCTGTTATACTGAAGAGAAATGCAGCTGTTACGCCCAAGGCAATCAGGCTGAACATATTCAGGTTACGGGTTTTGAAGGAAGTCCAGCCCCGTTTCATCAGGAACCATCCCGAATAAAAAATTACAGGAAGGGTCAACAGCAATTCAATGTAGCCCTGCATGGTATGGGAAAAAGGAAAATCTATGACCATACCGCCCATTGAAAGTATAAATACCGGAATGGTAAACACCAGAGAGATGATCAGCTTTTTTTTAAGGATCTGATAAGTCTTATCTTCCTCATGATCATTCTGATCCGGGACTCTGACCAGATCCATGCCGCATATCGGGCAGCTTCCCGGCTCATTACGGATGATCTCGGGGTGCATTGGACAGGTATATTGTACCGTTTTCTTTTCAGGGTATTTTACCAGGTCCATACCACAGACCGGGCAGCCTACATTCGTCTCATAGGTCTTATCTCCTTCGCAATACATCGGACAGTAATATTTTCCAGCCATATCATCCGATATTTCCGGTGCTTGATGGTGATGCGCAGGATGGTGGCTATGCCGGGAACCCGAATTCTGTATCAGTTCTTCCGTAATTTCTTCCAGATGCATATGGCAGACCGGACAGTCGGTTTTTTCTTCGTACACCTTGTCTCCTTCACAAAACATCGGACAATAATAGCTTCCTATATGATCTTTGAAGTTTTCCGGCAGGTTCGTTTTGGAAAAGGCAGGTGTATAATTCGGATCTTTTGATAGTTTTTCTTCGACGGGAACCAGGTACATATGGCAGACCGGGCATCTTTTGCCCTGCTGGAAGTATACTTTATCCCCTTCACATTCCATTGGGCAATAGTATACGGAAGATGGGGAAACCCTGTCCTGGGGTTTGATGAATTCAGGTTCAGGAATAGCGGGATCCGCCAATGTATAATTCCCGGCTTCTTGTAATCTTTTATTGATGGTGTCAAGATCTGTGTGCTGATCGGATTTCAGCATAACCGTATGGTCTTCCGGATGTACTTCTGCTTCTATACCTTCAATACTGTTCAGTTTTTCAGATACTTTTTTCCGGCAGCCGGAGCAGCTCATCCCCAGAATTTTATATTGTTTTTGCATCGCATTTTCAATTTACAACAAATTTCCAAAATGAATGCCGAATGCTGTTACAGATATTTGGATAATCGTTACAGAATTCTTCCCGATGCCTGAATTACCGGTAATTTAAATTTCATCCAGTGGTTGACGGTGGTGGTTTTTCAGTTTTCTGAATGCGGTCGGCGTAAATCCGGTGGTATTTCTGAACTGTGCAGATAAATGCTGAACACTCTTATAGCCTAATTTTCCTGCAATTTCCGTCAGGGTAAACTCATTGTACAGCAGGAGTTCCTTCACTTTTTCAATCTTCTGGAGGATGAAAAACTGCTCCAGTGTTGTGCTCTCATATTGTGAAAAGGTCTTCGACAAAGAGCTGTAGTCTTTATGAAGGGCATTGCTGAGAAATTCAGATAATACAAAGCCCTCCTCAATATCCAGTCCGCTGATCTTCATGATGACCAGGTTACGGATCTTCTCTGTAAGTTGCCGTGCGGCATCTTTGATCCTTTCAAAACCTGCCTCGTACAGCTTCTTTTCAATGCGCATAAGCTCATGATCGCTCAGTTCACGATCTGTTTCTGCTTCACCCAGCGTTACCGATTTCATGGAGATACCGGACCCGCTGAAAACCTGTTCAACAGCAGATATGCATCTGTTGCAGACCATATTTTTAATGAAAATTTTCATAACCGTCCGTTGAGCCTGTCTTTTACAAACTCTACCTGGGTTTTTCCATGTGGGGCAGGAAGTCCGTCTTCGCCAAGGTTGACCATTACGATTTTCTCCACGGTAATAATCGTCTGATGGGTCATTTTGTTCCGCACTTCGCATCTCAGGGTGATAGAGCTGGATCCGAATGAAGATACTTCAATGCCAATTTCAATAATATCACCCTGCTTGGCAGAGCTGACAAAGTTGATTTCAGAAATAAACTTGGTTACCACTTTGGTATTTTCCAGCTGGATGATCGCGTAGAGCGCTGCCTCTTCATCAATCCACTGCAGCAGCCTGCCTCCGAACAATGACTGGTTAGGGTTGAGGTCCTCGGGTTTTACCCATTTTCTGGTATGGTAATTCATCTCGTATAATTTTCAGTGCAAATTTACTATTAATAATTTTTTAACCGAAAAAATAAAGATCAGGTAAACAGATCGGGATGATTAATACGGTCAATGGAGGATGAAATCGGATGATTTAGGTCCTTTTGAGTGCCTTACTTTGTTCTTTATGCAATATTTTTCTTTCCGGAATGCCTTATTTCAGACCGTTTTACATCAGGAATACAAAATATATGGACTATTCGTAAAAAAATATTTTGTTGTAATATTATAAATCGTATCTTGCACCTGTTTATATTTGGAATCAATATTTGTTCATTACGTTATGTTGTTTTTCTTTTATATACCAAATCGTTATTAATTTTTAATTTTTTATTCAAAATGAACATTTTTGTTTCTAACATCAATTACGCAACTAAAGAGTACGAGTTGCAGGATCTATTTTCAGAATTTGGAGACGTTTCTTCTGCTAAAATTATTACAGACAAAGAAACTGGTCGTTCCAGAGGTTTTGGTTTCATCGAAATGAGCGATGAAGAAGGGCAGGAAGCTATTGAAGCTCTTAACCAAAAAGAATTTAACGGAAAAGTATTAAACGTTTCTGAAGCTAAACCAAGAGAGGAAAAGCCTAGAAGAACTTTCAGCAACAATGGAGGAAACAACAGAGGTGGCGGAAGTTATGGTAATAACAACAGAGGTAATGGCGGTGGCTATGGTGGTAGTAACAACCGTAGCGGCGGCGGAAACCGTTGGTAAAATATAAAGCGGCTCAGGCCGCTTTTTTTATGTCTTTTAATTGATCTTTTTCTTTTTCTTCTTTTTCTCCTTTTCTTTTACCTTCTTGTTTTTCTTGGTCTTAAGGATTTCATTGGCAAATTCGTATTCAGGCTCTTTATTCCTGGCGGGTTTAAGCTCAATTTTCAGATCGAGGTAATCGGCAAAATCATTCTTCGAAATCAGATTCTCTTCAAGCAACAGTTTCAGTACATCCTTCCCGGAGTCATCAAAAAAATGCTGGCAAAGCTCTTTTAGCAGGAATTTCCTGTAGTCAGCGAAAGGGATGATCACCGTATATTTAAAGATCCTTCCTTCCTTTTCAGTAGCCAGGAAGCCTTTTTCAGTAAGGATTTTCAGGTAAGTAGACACCGTATTCTGGTGGGGTTTCGGTTCAGGATGCCTTTCCATAGCATCTTTAAGGTAGAAAGAATCCAGCTTCCAGAATAGTTTCATCAGGTTTTCCTCCGCAGCGGTAAGATGGTTTATTTTCATAAGATTGGTTTACGGTTGAAGTTGCATACTGCAATATAGATAAATTAAAGATACCACGAAAGCAATTCCGGCTCCGGTTACTACTTCACGTACGGTATGCCTTTTCAGAATTACCCTTGTTACCCCCACCAGACCAGCAATTCCCAGCCAGATGATACCTGTTATCCAGCTCATCGGCACAAAGAGGGCCGCTACCAGCACATTAAATGCAGTGTGCATGGAACTTTTAATAAAAAAATTGCTGATCTGAAGTGCCAGCAGGAGAATCAGGATAAACAGCATCACCAGATCAATGCTTCCACTGGCCAGGTAGGCGTAGGCCATATATACCATGACGCATACTACGATAAAAATATACAGTGTCTTCCTTTGTACACGATTGGATACGTCCATATTAACATACCTTCCGGTCTTAACATTCCATAAAATCCAGATGATTACAGGCAGTATTACAATCAATAAAATAGGCAGGAAGTAAAATACGGAGTCTCTGAGCGAGTATTTCCATATGCTCATCAAGACGAAAAAAATAAACAGGGAAATCAACGGATTAAAAAAATCTGAAATAATTTTTGATATTTTATATACAAAAGACGGTTGCTTTTCCTGCATGCTTCAATTTAAAACCCAAAGATAATACTATAACCAAAAAAACAATTGACATCAATACAATAAAAACAAAGTTTTTTTTATAATTTTGCTCTACTATTTCATTACAAATAAGCAACAGCTAACACATGAAAGAATTTTCCAAAGAGGTATACCTGAAGTGGTATGAAGATATGACAATGTGGAGAAGGTTTGAAGACAAATGCCGTTCTCTCTATCTAAAGCAAAAAATCAGAGGTTTTTTACATTTGTACAATGGTCAGGAGGCTATTCCTGCCGGTTTCACCCATGCTATGGATTTAACCAAAGACAGTATGATTACTGCTTACAGATGCCACATTCACCCTATGGCGATGGGGGTAGATCCTAAAAGAATCATGGCCGAGCTTTGCGGGAAAGCAACAGGTACGTCCGGAGGTATGGGCGGATCTATGCACATTTTCAGCAAGGAACACCGTTTTTATGGTGGTCACGGTATTGTAGGGGGACAAATTCCTTTAGGAGCTGGAATTGCTTTTGCCGATAAATATTTTGACAGAAAAGCGGTCAATATCTGTTTCTTCGGAGACGGTGCTGCAAGACAGGGATCCCTGCATGAGACATTCAATATGGCCATGAACTGGAAGCTTCCTGTGGTATTTGTAGTAGAAAATAACCAGTATGCTATGGGGACTTCCGTTAAAAGAACGGCAAACCATGAAGATATTTACAAACTGGGATTGGGATATGAAATGCCTTGTCTTGCTGTAGATGCCATGGATCCTGAAAAAGTAGCTGAAGCGGCTTACGAAGCTATTGAAAGAGCAAGGAGAGGTGACGGTCCTACATTCATCGAAGCAAGAACATACCGTTACAGAGGGCATTCTATGTCTGATGCTGAACCATACAGAAGCAAGGAAGAAGTTGCTGTTCACAAAAATGATGATCCAATCGAACTGATCAAGCAGAGGATTTTAGCCAATAGCTGGGCTTCTGAAGAAGAGCTTGAAGCTATGGATAATAAATCAAGAGATTTTGTGGATGAGTGCATCGAATTCATGGAAAACTCTCCATACCCGGATCCGGAAAAAATCTATGAGTATGTCTATGCTCAGGAAAACTATCCGTTCTTAGATAAATTAGAAAACTAAAAAAATAATGAGTCAATTTGTTCATTTGAATTGTTTACTAGCATTTCAAATGAACAAATTACCACATTTTCAAATTAAAATAAATTATGGCAGAAGTAATTACAATGCCGCGTCTTTCCGATACAATGACGGAAGGTAAGGTGGCAAAATGGCATAAAAAAGTGGGCGATAAAGTAAAGGAAGGTGATATTCTTGCTGAAATTGAAACTGACAAAGCCGTTCAGGATTTCGAATCTGAGGTTGAAGGTACGCTTTTATATGTAGGTGTAGAAGAAAACGGCGCAGCAGCTGTGGATTCTGTACTGGCCATCATCGGTAATGAAGGAGAAGATATTTCCGGATTAACCGGTGGAAGTGCTCCTGCATCCGGTGACTCTGAAGAGAAAAAAGTGGATGAGGAACTGAAAACAGAACATCATGCCAGCAGCGTAGAGCAGACGGATGCCGAAGTGCCTGCCGGTGTGGAAATGATTACGATGCCAAGGCTTTCCGATACCATGACTGAAGGGAAAGTGGCTAAATGGCATAAAAAAGTAGGAGACCAGGTAAAAGAAGGGGATCTCCTCGCTGAGATAGAAACCGATAAGGCTGTTCAGGATTTCGAGTCTGAATTCAACGGTGTCCTGTTGAAGCAGGGTGTGGAAGAAGGCGGTGCTGCACCGGTGGATTCCGTACTGGCGATCATTGGCCCTGAAGGTACCGACATTTCTTCTGTAGGTGCTCCGAAATCTGAAACCAAAACTGAATCACAGAAGCCTGCTGCTGAAGAGAAAGCACAGCCTAAAGAGGAAAAAGCTGCTGAACCGGCTGCAGACCATGCATCTTCAGATCGTGTGGCCATTTCTCCGCTGGCTAAGAAAATGGCTCAGGATAAAGGGGTTGATATCAATGCAATCCAGGGTTCGGGTGAAAATGGAAGGATCGTTAAAAAAGATATCGAAAATTATCAGCCTTCACAGGCTCAGCCTACGGCATCCGCGCCTGCAGCCAGTGCCGCTGCTCAGGTTGCTGTAAACTTCGTACAGGGTGAAGATACCGAGACCCAGAATTCTCAGGTAAGAAACATCATTGCCAAAAGACTTTCCGAAAGCAAATTCTCTGCGCCTCACTATTATCTGATGGTGGAAATCAACATGGATAAAGCTATTGCAGCGAGAAAAGAAATCAATTCCTTACCGGATACCAAAGTTTCTTTCAATGATATGATCATTAAGGCAACTGCCGTAGCTTTAAGAAAGCATCCACAGGTGAATTCAAGCTGGGCCGGAGATAAGATCATTCACAGAGGCAATATCAATATCGGTGTAGCGGTGGCTATTCCGGACGGATTAGTAGTTCCTGTCCTTAAAAATACGGATCAGATGAACTATACGCAGATTTCTGCCGCAGTAAAAGACATGGCGTCAAGAGCGAAGTCTAAAGGCCTTAAGGCGAATGAAATGGAGGGGTCTACCTTCTCAATTTCCAACCTGGGTATGTTCGGAATCGAGACGTTCACCAGCATTATCAACCAGCCAAACTCTGCCATCCTTTCCGTAGGGGCTATCATTGAAAAGCCTGTAGTGAAGGACGGACAGATTGTTGTAGGTAATACGATGAAGCTTTCACTGGCTTGCGACCACAGAGTAGTGGATGGAGCTACAGGAGCTGAATTCCTTCAGACTTTAAGAATGTATCTGGAAAATCCTTTAACGCTGTTACTGTAATTCTTCAGATTCAAAATAACAGAAACCTCTCTTAACGGGAGGTTTTTTTGTGGATTTAACGGAAGCTTTAAACTTTCTGAAAGTATCAGGTTTAAAAAATTAATGGGTGGTATAAAATGATAAAATTTGGTGGTTTATATGCTGAAAATTCTGTTGAGATTCATTACTTTTGAAATATGATTATAGCAAGGAATATTCATAAATCCTACGGGAATCTGAATGTATTAAAGGGGGTTGATATCACCATCAAGACAGGTGAGGTCGTGTCTATTGTGGGAGAGTCCGGTGCAGGGAAATCTACATTGCTACAGATTCTGGGAACTCTTGACCAGCCTACCAGTTCTAAACAGTATGATACAGAGATAAGCATTGCCGGAGAGTCTTTCATCAATATGAATGACAGGCAGCTTTCCCGTTTCAGGAATCAGAATATCGGATTTGTATTTCAGTTTCATCAGCTTTTACCTGAATTTACAGCATTGGAAAATGTATTGCTTCCTACAAAAATTGCCGGAGCTCAGGAAAAGGATGCTTTGGAAAAAGCTTATGCCCTGTTTGAGGACCTTAAGATAGAGCAGAGGCTGCACCATAAGCCTAACCAGCTTTCGGGAGGCGAAGCACAGAGGGTAGCGGTAGCGAGAGCTTTAATCAACACCCCAAAAATTATTTTCGCCGATGAACCGACAGGAAATCTGGATTCAAAAAATGCAGATGACTTACACCGGCTTTTTTTTGATCTCAGGGATAAATATAACCAGACTTTCGTGATTGTGACGCACAATCCTAACTTAGCTGAAATTACTGACCGTAAATTAGTGATGAGAGATGGGATGATCATTGAATAATGGTGGACGCCCGATCATATTGTAAAAAAGATTTTATACATTTAAATTTATCATTATAAACAGCTGTAAACCATGACCATAAAATTTCTTGCAGAAGATGACCGGCCCAGGGAAAAGTTCCTGCTCAAAGGCAGGAGCTCGCTTTCGGATTCTGAGCTCCTTGCCATTATCATGGGAAGCGGAAGCAGGAATGAATCGGCAGTGGAGCTGGCAAGAAAAGTCCTGGCTTCGGTGAATAACAGTTGGCATCAGCTGAGCCTGCTTTCTGCAAAGGAGCTGATGAAATTCAAGGGCATAGGCGAAGTAAAAGCCATTTCCATCGCTACAGCTCTGGAAATCGGCCGTAGAAGGGCTCATCAGGAAATTCCGGACAAAGCAGTGATTGGCAACAGCGATGATGCCTACCATCTTTTAAAAACATACCTTTCGGATCTCCGCACAGAAGAATTCTGGGCTGTATTCCTCAATCAGAGCAATAAGGTCATCCATATTTCCAAACTTACACACGGTGGAATCAGCCAGTCTATTGTAGATGTCAGAATTCTTTTTAAAACCGCACTTGAACATTTCTCTACAGGGATCATTATTGCACACAACCACCCCTCAGGCAGCCTGAAGCCCAGCCGTGAAGATATGAGCATTACTGCCAAAATCAAAGAAGCAGGAAGTTTCCTGAACATACAGCTGCTGGATCATCTTATTATCACCGAAAATGCTTATTTCAGTTTTTCAGACGAAGGATTAATATGATCAGGAAGATACGCTACAACGAAATTGATTTTGAAAAATATTCCGCCTGTCTGCAATCTTCTGTGCAGAAAAACTGGTATGCACGTAAAGAAGTCCTTGACGAGCTTTCCGGTAACTGGCATATTTTGGTGTTCAATGACTATGAAGCGGTTATGCCTGTCAGCATAAAAAAAAAGCTGGGAATCAACCTTGTATCAATGCCACTGTTCTGTCAGCAGCTTGGAGTCTTTTCCAAAATAGATAGTCCTGAAATCAATGAGCGATTTTTACACTTTTTAAATACATATTATGTCGTTTTCTTCTATTCGTTTAATGATGTAAATATCTTTTTACAGCCTATATCCAAAAGAAAAAATTATATAATCGGTAAGACAGAATACAGCATTTTGCGGCGGCAAAAATATTTTAAGGGAAGAAAATCCACTGTGAAATGGTCACAACATCTGTTTTATAAAAAAATAAGCGATTTTAGAGAAGTATTTTCGTTTATACAAGGTCATTTCAAAGGATTGCCTAAGAAAAATGATTTTGAAAAACTTATTCGTTACCTTGATTTTCTCCAGCAACATCAATCCCTTCAGTGTTGTGGCGCCTATAAAGGGGATCAGCTTATTAATCTTGCTATAATGGTAGCGGAATCGGATCAGTTATCGTTGTTGGCACTTATTAATGATGATACATTCAAAAAAGAAAACGGCGCATCATTTCTCATTGATAGAATACTGAATACCTACATTCATGAAAAATCATTCAATTTCATGGGCAGCAACCTGCGTGGAATTGAAATTTTCTTTAAAAGTTTCGGGGCAGAACTTCATGAATATTGCTACATAGAAAACCGCTTTCTCAAAAGATTTGCATAATTTATATCATGGACTATAAACAGCTTTGAGTGTAGGCCGTAATTCAGAAAATATTATTAATTTTGCATCCTGAAATGATGACAAGTTTTTCTGGATATCTGCCCTATGCATTTGCGCTCATTATTGCAATCCCTTTTCTGGTTTTGCTGAGGCAATTCGTACATTCCTATATCACGCTTAAAAATCAGGAGCTCAAACTTCTTACGGTAAAATCAGGCTCTGAGAATAAAACGCACGCATATGAAAGGATGACGCTTTTTATGGAGCGGATTAAGCCGTCTAACCTGATCCAGAAATTTGACAGGGACCTTGCCGTTCACGAATTTATTTTCCTTACTGAGAAAGCCGTTACTGAGGAGTTTGAATACAATGCCTCGCAGCAGCTTTATCTGACGAAAAATGCATGGCAGAATATTACCGATTCTAAAACAGCGGTCATTGCCCTGCTTCACAAAACTTACGAAGACCTGAACAACAATCCGAGCCTGGAAGAGTTCAAAACGGTGTTCATTATGAACTACATCAATGGTGAGGATTATATTGCCGCCACGATGGAAGATCTGCGGAGAGAAATTTTAATACTAACTTAAAAATAATAAATAAATAATGATTCCAAATTTTAAAGCACATCCATGGCATGGAATTTCTGCAGGGGAAGATGCGCCGAATGTGGTGAACGTTTTTGTAGAAATCGTTCCTTCAGATACCATCAAATATGAAATTGATAAGGAAACCGGGTACCTTAAAGTAGACAGGCCCCAGAAGTTTTCCAATATCATTCCTGCTTTATACGGTTTCGTTCCGAGAACCTACTGTAATAACGAAGTGATGAGGCTGGCTGTGGAAAGAGGAGCACAGGATGTTACGATGGGGGATCATGATCCTTTGGATATCTGTGTATTAAGCTCTCACAACATCCATGCAGGCGGATTGCTGATGGAGGCGATTCCTATCGGAGGCTTTAAAATGATTGACGGAGGTGAGGCTGATGATAAAATTGTTGCTGTCATGATCAATGACCATGCATTCGGACATTTCAGAGATATTTCTGAACTTCCGCAGGCGGAAGTAAACCGGTTGATGCACTATTTCCTAACCTACAAAAACCTTCCGGATGAGCCTGCTAAATGCAGAATCCAGGAGATCTACGGCGCTGAACATGCCAAGCTGGTGATCAAGGCTTCACAGCAGGATTACGCAGATAAGTTCGGGGGATAATCTGCTCCGGCATACCGATATAGACATAGGGATAAGCATTTTGTTTATCCCTATTCTGTTATATGAATTCATGAATTCTGAACCGGATTTGATACCTTAGTAACCGTACCGTATTGCTTTTCAGGGTTCAGCGCAGAAATAATCAGCAGGATTTAATATTCTATGAGAATTATTCATTATATTTCTGTAACCAAAATATTAAACTATGAATCTATTTGCACTAGTACCCGTTTTCGGTATTATTGCTTTGGTTTACACATTTCTTCAGAGCAAATGGGTGAACAAGCAAAATGCCGGAGATGAAAAAATGAAACTGATCAGCGGATATATCGCTGACGGTGCCATGGCTTTTCTAAAAGCCGAATACCGAATTCTTACTTATTTTGTTATTATTGTTGCCATCCTCCTTGCCATAATGGGCATGACCAATCCCGATTCTCACTGGACGATCGGAATTGCATTCATTGTAGGCGCGGTGTTTTCTGCCTGTGCAGGTTTCATCGGGATGAAAATTGCCACCAAAGCCAATGTCAGGACGGCTGAAGCGGCAAAGACCTCATTGTCCAAAGCGCTGAAAGTATCATTTACAGGAGGTTCCGTAATGGGGATGGGAGTAGCCGGGCTGGCTGTACTGGGACTGGGAGGCCTTTTCCTGATCATCAAGCAGATTTTTGCTTCAGATGCCCCTGTGGATTCCCTGGAGATGCAGAGGACCATTGAAATTCTTACCGGATTTTCACTGGGAGCAGAATCCATTGCCCTGTTTGCCAGGGTGGGTGGTGGAATTTACACGAAAGCAGCCGATGTAGGCGCAGACCTCGTAGGTAAAGTAGAAGCAGGAATTCCTGAAGATGATCCGAGAAATCCTGCAACCATTGCAGACAACGTAGGGGACAATGTGGGGGATGTTGCCGGTATGGGAGCTGACCTTTTCGGGTCATATGTAGCAACCGTCCTTGCTACCATGGTATTGGGAAGAGAAACCATATCGGATGATGCATTCGGTGGTTTTGCACCAATCCTATTACCGATGCTGATTGCCGGAACCGGGATCCTGTTTTCGATTGCAGGTACTTTTTTCGTCAGGATCAATGATCACGAGGATTCCTCAACCTCCAGCGTGCAGAACGCACTGAATCTCGGAAATTGGGGCAGCATCATTATAACCGCTATCGCATCGTATTTCCTGGTCACTTATCTTCTGCCTGAAACCATGGTGTTAAGAGAATATGAGTTTTCAAAAATGGGTGTTTTCGGAGCTATTATTGTTGGCCTGGTGGTAGGAACCCTCATGAGTCTTATCACGGAATATTATACTGCTATAGGCAAAAGACCCGTATCCAGCATTATACGGCAGTCATCTACCGGGCATGCTACCAATATTATCGGGGGGCTTTCCGTCGGGATGGAATCTACATTGTTACCGATCATCGTACTGGCCGGCGGGATTTACGGATCTTATCTCTGTGCCGGATTATATGGTGTTGCCATTGCAGCTGCCGGAATGATGGCTACTACAGCCATGCAGTTGGCCATTGATGCATTCGGGCCAATTGCCGACAATGCCGGTGGTATTGCAGAAATGAGTGAACTTCCGAAAGAAGTTAGGGAGAAAACCGATATCCTGGATGCAGTAGGCAATACGACGGCTGCTACCGGAAAAGGTTTTGCCATTGCTTCTGCTGCATTAACTGCCCTGGCACTTTTTGCCGCTTTTGTAGGAATTGCAGGGATTGATGGCATTGATATTTACCGTGCAGATGTACTGGCAGGTTTATTTATTGGGGGGATGATCCCGTTTATCTTTTCTTCATTAGCCATTACCGCCGTAGGACAGGCAGCCATGGCTATGGTGGAGGAAGTAAGAAGGCAGTTCAGGGAAATACCCGGAATCCTGGAAGGAAAGGCCCAACCGGAATATGAAAAATGCGTAGCTATTTCAACCGATGCTTCCATCAGGAAAATGATGATGCCGGGAGCTATTGCCATCATTTCTCCTTTACTGATCGGATTTATTTTTGGCCCTGAAGTCCTGGGAGGTTTTCTGGCAGGAGCAACGGTTTGCGGTGTGCTCATGGGAATGTTCCAGAATAACGCAGGAGGAGCCTGGGACAATGCGAAAAAATCTTTTGAAAAAGGGGTGGATATCAACGGACAGACTTATTACAAAGGTTCTGAGCCTCATAAGGCTTCTGTAACAGGAGATACGGTAGGAGATCCTTTTAAAGATACATCCGGGCCATCCATGAACATCCTGATCAAGCTGATGTCTATCGTTTCACTGGTTATAGCGCCTACATTGGCCGTGATCCATAAAGATAAGATTGAAGCGGAGCGAACCGCTAAAATAGAGCGGCTTACCGGAACTGTGGCAAGCCAGCCTGTTCAGGGTCCGGCCGGATCACCTGCCATACTGGAAACCAAAGGCCATTTAAATGAAAACGGTGACTTCGTATACGAAACAGGAAATGTACAGCAGGTTAAACTAAAAGGAGGGAAAACCATTTCCATTGGAGACGGTACCCAACTCTACCAGATGTATACCTTATTAAAACGTAAGGATCAGGCCCTTCTGAATCCTGATCAATGGTTTACTATTGAAAACCTGTATTTTGAAAATGGTTCCAGTGATCTTAAGGCAGGCGCTGAGGCACAGCTCCTGAACCTGGCTGAGATCATGAATGCGTACCCTGACCTGAAAATCAAGATCGGAGGCTATACGGATAATACCGGCAATGAAGAAAGCAATCAAAGCTTATCCAACCTGCGTGCTCAGACGGCTAAACTGAAACTATTGGAGATGGGCATTGCAGCAGACCGTATGGAGGCAGAAGGTTACGGATCCCAGCATCCGGTTTGCGTTGCCAATGATACGGATGAATGTAAAGCAAGGAACAGAAGGATTGATATACGTGTCCTTTCTTTCTGATTCCGGAAATCAGGAATTAAATAAATTTCAAGGTTTAACAATACAGCACTGTCTTTCGGCAGTGCTTTTTTTGATCTACAAAACTCTCTTAAGATGCTCTAAAGCCTGAATAATGGTTTCATCTTTTTTTAAGAAACTGAAACGGATATAATCTGAGTTTTGCCTTAGATGGTAGAATGCGGATAAGGGAAGGCAGGCTACCTGCTTTTCAGCTGTGAGCCATTGTGAAAATTCCACATCAGTCATTGTCTTCGATACATTCCTGAAATTGATGGTCTGAAAAACACTTCCTTCACATGGATGATCCGTTTCTAAAGGAGTTTCGGCAATCAGTGTATTGAACAGATCCCTTTTATGCTGCATCACACTCTGATGCTGCTCAAAATCGAATCCATGCAGATACTTTGCCAGTGCATACTGTGCCGGAGCATTGGCTCCGTAGGAAAGATACTGCTGATGAAAACGGAATTGTGCGGTAAGGTCTTCCGGGGCCAGCATATAACTTACTTTCCATCCGGTACAGTGAAACATTTTCCCGAATGAGAATATGCAGAACGTTTTTTTCTTAAGCTCAGGATGAAGGAAAGAACTGTAATGCTCTGCGCCGTCATAACAGTACAGGTCATAAATTTCTTCTGATATCAGGTAAATATTGCGGTCGGAAATAAGATGATACAGCTGGTTCCAGTCGGACTGGTTCCACACTTTACCGGTTGGGTTTTGCGGCGAGTTGACGATAACAGCTTTGGTTTTTGACGAAATGCAGGATTTCAGCTGATCCCAGTTGGTGGAGAAATCAGGTTCAGGTTCATAATAGACAGGAATTCCGCCGTTCATCACGACTGAAGGGCCATAGGTATAATAGGACGGCTGTATAATGACTACTTCGTCTCCGGGTTTCAATACAGATTTCAGTGCGGTGTGCAATGCAAAAGTAGCACATGGAATGATACTGATCTCGTTTTCGTTTATAATAATGCTGTTTTTCCTTTGCGCATTAAAACGGATGATATGCTGAATCAGCATCGGGCTTCCGGCAAGAGGTTCATACTGATGCACATCACATTCTGCTGATTCTTTCAGATAGTATTTCAGGCGTTCATCAATATCAAAGTCGGGAAGTCCCAGCGAAAGGTCGAAACTGTTGTTTTTCCGTGCAAGTTCGGACATGTCCGTAAAAAAAGAATAATCACTGAACCGGTAAATTTTTTTCATCCGTAATGCATTTAAATCAAATATAATAAAAATACACATCCGTTCAGAATTAAATAAATTTCTTTATTTTTAGGCAAATTATTTAAAAATGAAAAAACTGATCATCCCTCTTTTTTCCATGGCTGTAGCGGTAAGCTGCGGAACTGCAAAGGTTTCTGACAGAAACGTTGCATCTCAGTCTGCCTCTGCTTCTGACAAAGCATTTATAGCTTCCTACAAAACCATTAAGGCAGAAGAGCTGAAGAAAAACCTGTATGTGATTGCTTCAGATGAAATGGAAGGCCGCGATACCGGAAGTCCCGGCCAGAAAAAAGCAGGTATTTATATGGTTGACTATTATAAAAATCTTGGGATATCGTACCCTAAGCCATTGGGATCATATTATCAGAAAGTACCCGCAGATTTCATGAAGGAGAGAGGAGCGTCTGGTCTCCCGGATTCTGAAAATATCCTGGCATTTATAGAAGGCACAGAAAAACCGGATGAAATTGTCGTGGTTTCTGCCCATTATGACCATGTCGGAACAAAAAATGGGGTAGTCTTTAACGGCGCTGATGATGATGGCAGTGGAACGGTAGCTGTAATGCAGATCGCAAAAGCTTTCCAGGCTGCTAAAAAAGCCGGTCACGGACCGAAAAGATCCATTCTTTTCCTTCATGTAACCGGTGAGGAGCATGGACTGTTCGGGTCAGAATATTATTCTTCCCATCCTGTCTTTCCGCTGGCCAATACCGTCGTAGATCTTAATATTGATATGATAGGAAGGGATGACCCCGAAAACAGGGGAAAGCAGTACGTCTATGTTATTGGATCAGAAATGCTGAGCTCAGAACTGAAGGTCATTAATGAAGCGGCCAATAAGAGGACCCATAATCTTGAATTGAATTATAAATATGATGATCCCAATGATACCCAGCGATTGTATTACAGGTCTGACCATTATAATTTTGCGAAGAACAATGTTCCCGTAGCTTTTTTCTTTGACGGTATCCATGAAGATTACCATAAGCCTACGGATGATCCGGAAAAAATAGACTATCCGCTGTTACAAAAAAGAGCACAGCTGGTATTTACCACAGCCTGGGATATTGCCAACAGAGCAGATAGGATAAAAGTCGATAAGAAATAACTGAATGAAAAGCCTGTAAGAAATTGCAGGCTTTTTAGCAGTAATCATCCTGGGAGAAGCAAAAATAAGTTCTGATATAAAAGGATTGGGGTGAGACAAGGAGAATATTTAACAATTGGGAATTGCAGGACCCATGATCTCTTTAAAAGCTGGATCTGCTTTTCAGAGTCGTTTAATGGCGTTTATGATATATATCATGTGCTTATTATTTTTATTAATTCTAAATAAATATAAATTTGTATCAGTAATTTCAACAGACCCAAAAACACAATTATCATATCCATATCAATTTTTGTTTTTAACCGGTGAGGCTGTATCTTACCGGTTTTGTTTATACGCTTCTTAAGGCAGGGAAAAATTTGGTGGTAGACCATACGGCATGGGCTGGCAAAATACGGTATAGGTTTTGATCCAGTAATTTCATCATCAGCTCTGAGATCCTCATCTATGGTGTAACAATCCGCATAATTCCGGATCCTGACAGCAGATTTCTTAAATAGAGTAAAATTATGTTCCTGACGTTCAAAAATTGTGAAAAATTATTGGATATTTAATCCGTAATTAACATTAAAACTGCGATTTTTTACACTATTTTCAAAAAATTATAATAAAATTTATAATTTTTCTTATCATTTTTTACTTCCTTTTTTTTGTTAAAATTTTTAAGTGTATTTTTTAAACTTATTTCCTGTTTATGAATGGGTTATCATTCTAATATTGTCAAAAATATGATAACCTTATCATATTTTGTATGTCATTGTTATCATAAAAAATCGATATGTAAAATATTGATTCGCAGGGAATAGAATTAAATTTATTTTTTTTTCTCGTATGAATTTTTATATTTGTGATGTTACGTAAATGTTAACAATCAAATGAGCCCAAGCTTTATTCATACATATGTTTCTGTAGACTGTGTTGTTTTTGGATTTGACCACGAAAACAGGCTTAATATTTTGCTCGCACAGCGTCATTTTGAAAATGTACCGATAGAAAGGCAGAAAAAACTGCCGGGAAGCCTCATCCTGAGTGAAGAGGACGTTGACGATGCTGCACAGCGGGTATTGCACGAACTGACTGGTATCAAAAAAATGGTGCTGAAGCAGTTTAAATGTTTTGCCGATCCTATGAGAGCCAGCAGCAAAGATGACATCAAATGGATGGGCGAGGAGTATAAACACAATATAGACCGGATTATTACCGTTGCCTATCTTTCTCTGTGTAAAATAGACCATAAGATCAACAGTACCAAATATGATACGGTAGACTGGTGCCCGATTGACAAAGTACCACTGCTACCTTTCGACCATAATAAAATCATCAGCGAATCGCTGATAGAGATCAGGAAATGGATCGAGTCAGACTTCTCTATCATTTTCGAATTGCTTCCGAAAAGATTTACCATCAGGCAGCTGTACCAGCTGTACAGTGCCCTGAGTGAAAAGCGGATCGATATCAAAAACTTCCATAAAAAGATTTCTTCATTCAACTACATCATCCCTCTGGACGAGATAGAAACGAATGTAGCGCACCGTGCGGCAAGATACTATAAATTCGACGCCAAAGTGTTCAAGAAAAACAATACGAAACTTATAAAATAAATCACTTTTTGAAATTATGTATTTGCTAGGCTACGATATCGGCAGTTCTTCTGTGAAAGTTTGTCTCATTGAGGCATCCAGTGGAAAAATAATTGCTTCAGACTTTTCCCCTAAAAAAGAAATGAAAATTACTGCTGTCCATCCTGGCTGGGCAGAGCAGAACCCTGCAGACTGGTGGACCAACCTTAAGCTTGCCCACGAATCTGTGATGCATGAGTCCGGAGTGGATGCGGAAGACATTAAGGCCATCGGCATTACCTGGCAGATGCATGGGCTGATCCTGGTAGACAAAGACCAGAACCTCCTGCGCCCCTCCATCATCTGGTGTGACAGCCGTGCCGTGCCGTACGGTGAAAAAGCATTCCAGGAAATAGGCCCTGAAAAATGCCTTTCCCATCTTCTGAATTCTCCGGGAAACTTTACCGCCTCCAAACTGGCCTGGGTAAAGGAGAATGAGCCTGAAATTTTCGAAAAAATCGACAAAATCATGCTTCCGGGCGATTATATTGCCATGAGGCTTTCCGGACAGATCGGAATGACGGTTGAAGGTTTATCTGAAGGGATTTTCTGGGATTTCAAAAACAACTGTATTTCAGAAGATGTGGTTAATCATTATGGGATTCCTTCAAGCTTCTTCCCTGAAATCATCCCGACTTTCGGTATTCAGGCTGCCGTATCTGCAGAAGCAGCCCGCGAATTAGGGCTTAAAGAAGGTACCCCGATCTCTTACAGAGCCGGCGACCAGCCGAACAACGCCCTTTCACTGAATGTCTTCAACCCAGGGGAAATTGCCTCTACGGCGGGAACTTCAGGAGTCGTATACGGTGTCCTGGATAAGCTTGAATATGATGATCTTTCCAGAGTCAACACCTTTGCGCACGTTAACCATACTGCAGACCAGACCCGTCTAGGCGTATTGCTCTGCATCAATGGAACAGGAATTCTGAATTCCTGGATGAAGCATAATTTCGCCACTTCTCTATCGTCTTACGGGGACATGAACGATATGGCCTCTCTTTCTCCTATCGGATCAAAGGGGCTGAGCATCATTCCTTTCGGAAACGGAGCGGAACGAGTGCTGGAAAATAAAGATACGCACTGTTCTATCCATGGTATCAATTTCAACATCCACTCCAAAGGGGATATCTTGCGTGCAGCCCAGGAGGGAATTGTCTTCTCCTATGAATACGGAATGAACATCATGAGGAATATGGGAATGGAGATCAACGTGATCCGTGCCGGAAATGCCAATATGTTTTTAAGTTCAATCTTCAGGCAGTCCCTTTCCAGTGTAAGCAACGCCGTTATTGAACTGTATGATACGGATGGAGCGGTAGGAGCAGCAAGGGCAGCGGGAATCGGAATCGGGTTTTATGCCAATTCTGACGAAGCCTTTTCTTCATTGGAAAAAATAGCCGTGTTTGAGCCGGAAACCGAAAAAAGAGAACAGTATTTAGAAGCCTATTCAAGATGGCAGGAACATCTTAAAGAAATCGTATAAACCCGAATATTAAAAGCAAAAACCTGATCCTGGGATAATGAAAAAATCAGCAGGAAGGGGGGATCATATGCCTGAAAACGGCATCAGCATTAATCAATATAAAACAAAAAATAAATATATATGAACATTGTAAAAGAAACGAAAGAGTTTTTCCCTGGTATTGACGAAGTTAAATTTGAGGGCAGAGAAAGCAGGAACCCTATGGCGTTCCGCTATTATGATGCAGAAAGGATCGTTATGGGAAAACCGATGAAAGACTGGACGCGTTTTGCCATGGCTTGGTGGCATACCTTATGTGCAGACGGAAGCGACCCTTTCGGAGGGGCAACCATCCACCATCCCTGGAATATGGGAACTGATGCGGTTTCCAGAGCGAAATATAAAATGGATGCCGGTTTCGAATTCATGAAAAAAATGGGCTTCGGTTTTTACTGTTTCCATGATATCGACCTGGTAGAACCTGCAGGAAACTGGAAGGAATACGAAAGCAACCTTCAGGCTGTGGTAGAATATGCCAGAGAAAAGCAGCAGGAAACGGGAATCAAACTTTTATGGGGAACGGCCAATGTATTTACCCACGAAAGATATATGAACGGAGCTTCTACCAACCCTAATTTTGATGTAGTGGCCTGTGCAGGAACCCAAGTGAAAAACTCTATTGATGCTACCATTGCACTAGGAGGAGAAAACTATGTGTTCTGGGGAGGAAGAGAAGGGTATATGAGCCTTCTGAATACCGATATGAAGCGTGAAAAAGAACACCTGGCACGTTTCCTTACCATGTCCCGTAATTATGCCCGTAAGCAAGGGTTCCAGGGAACTTTCCTGATTGAGCCTAAACCTATGGAGCCTACAAAGCACCAGTATGACTATGATGCGGAAACGGTAATCGGATTCCTGAGACATTACGGTCTTGATAAAGATTTCAAACTGAATCTTGAGGTGAACCACGCTACCTTGGCTGGACATACTTTCGAGCATGAATTACAGGCTGCTGTAGACGCAGGATTATTAGGAAGCATCGATGCCAACAGAGGTGATTACCAGAATGGATGGGATACAGACCAGTTCCCGATCGATTACTACGAATTGGCTCAGGCATGGATGGTTATTCTCCAGGGAGGAGGATTAGGAACCGGAGGTGTGAATTTCGATGCTAAAATCCGTCGTAATTCAATTGATGCCGAAGATCTTTTCATCTCTCACGTTTCCGGTATGGATGCTTTTGCCAAAGGTTTGATAGTCGCTGCCGATATCCTGGAAAATTCAGATTATAAATCATTGAGAACAGAAAGATATTCTTCTTTTGACCTTGGAAGCGGAAAAGCATTTGAGGAAGGTAAGCTTACACTGGAAGACCTTCAGAAAATTGCTCACGAAATAGGGGAGCCACAGCCGAAGAGCGGCAAGCAGGAATTATTCGAGGCCATTATCAACATGTATATCTAACCATGAATACAAAAAACTTTGGAATGAAGCCGTTACAGAACCCTTCATCCCGGATGTATAATTAAAATACGAGTAATTATGAAAGGATTTAAACCTATTAAAATTAATAAGGCAACGGTATTTTTTGCCATGGCATTATTGCCTTCCAGCCTTGCTTATTCACAAGCGAAGAGAGATACCCTGCCTAAAGAGAAAAAGATAGAGGAAGTTGTTGTCATCGGATACGGTACCCAGAGAAAAGAAGCGGTTACCGGATCTGTAGCCACCGTAAAAGGTGACGCTTTAAGAGAAGTTCCTTCTGCCAACATTACCCAGGCTTTACAGGGCAGAGCAGCGGGGGTGGACATATCACAGTCTTCCACAAAACCGGGGGCTTCGATGCAGATCCGTATCCGTGGAACGAGGTCTCTTACCGGAAGCAATGATCCTCTGATCGTTCTGGATGGAATTCCGTTTGTAGGATCATTAAGTGACATCAGCTCCAGCGATATCAAGAGTATTGATATCCTAAAGGATGCCTCGGCAACAGCCATTTACGGTTCAAGAGGAGCCAACGGGGTTATTTTAGTGACAACCAACAGAGGTTCTAAAGGCCAGAAACCGCGTTTCACCTACAATAACTTCACCGGAGTTCAGACGCTGTTTTCTAAATACCCGATGATGGACGGTCCTAAATTTGCGAAACTTCGTGCTTATGCTACTCCTTTTAACAGTGCGAATCCGTTGTATGCGACTACCGGAGACGAATCTGTAAACAACAATACAGACTGGCAGGATTTATATTATAAGCCGGCTATGATCACCAGCCACGATATCGGCGTATCCGGTGGAACGGAAGGCGGAAACTATAATGTTGGCTTATCTTATTTCAAACAGGATGCCTTGATTCCGCTTCAGAATTACGAGCGATTTGCCCTGCGTATGGCTGTTGATCAGCAGGTAGGTAAGAATTTCAAATTCGGTTTCACCACCAATACCAATTACTCGCAATCAGAAGGAAACGGGCTGAATCCCGGAGCTGTCCTGGGATATTCTCCACTAGTTAACCCGTACAATGCAGACGGCAGCCTTAAGAGAACCATGATTACGGCCGGAGGAATCGACCAGACATGGATTTATACCCGTCAGTCTATAGAAAGTTTAGGTGATAAATATGTCGATGAAACCAAATCCTTTGCTTCCTACAACAATATGTACGGTGAACTTACTTTACCGCTGAACGGATTGAAATACAGACTAAACGTAGGATTGGATTACCGTACTTCCAACAGTGGCAACTATGCTGGAGTAGGGGTATTCAATACCAATCCCCTTGGACCTTCATCTGCCGGTAGAGGTAACAACCAGACATACCACTGGGTACTGGAGAACCTCCTGACATATGACCGTACTTTCGGGAAGCATAAAATTAATGCTGTTGCCTTATATTCTGCGGAAGATAATAAGTACACCAGTTCTTATATGAGTGCTAAGAATGTACCTGCAGATTTCTTCCAGTATTATAACCTGGGACAATCGCCTCAGGCAGACATTACCGTTAGGCCGGAAGATCAGGTATATACTAAAAACGGACTTCTGTCGGCTATGGGAAGGGTAATGTATACTTTCGACAATAAGTATATGATTACAGCAACACTGCGTGCTGACGGATCATCGAGACTGGCCCCGGGAAATAAATGGCATACCTATCCTGCATTATCATTAGGATGGAATGTAACGAATGAGTCATTCATGCAGAATATCAAAGCGATCAACCTGTTGAAGCTAAGAGCAGGATGGGGTCAAACATCCAACCAGGCAGTAGCGCCATATTCCACATTAGGGCAGATGGCTGTGGCTCCGTATAATTTCGGATCCGGCAGCAGCACAGGGGTGTATGTAACTCAGGCTCCTAATCCGGGCTTAGGATGGGAATATTCCAAAACACAGAATTACGGTGTGGATTTCGGGTTATTCAATAACAGGCTTTCCGGTAGCGTAGAATATTATAAAACGCATACTTTCGACTTATTGACGTCTAAAAACCTTCCGATGTCATCCGGTCTTGTCAATGTAATTTCCAATGTTGCTGAAACGGAAAACAAAGGATTTGAAGTAGCTTTGAACGGCGTTATTTTCGACAATCCTGAAGGATTTACCTGGGAAGCAGGCGTAAATTTCTATACCAACAGAAACAAAATCTTAGCGCTTGCCTCAGGAATTGATAAAGATGAATCCAACCTTTGGTTTGTAGGCCATAATATTAATGCTTTGTATGATTATCAATACATCGGATTATGGCAGGCCGGAGATCAGCACATGGGAATTCTGGAACCTGGCGATCCGAGAGACGTTGTAGGATCTATCAAGGTACTGTATACCGGAGGATATAATGCAGACGGAACACCGGTAAGAGCGATCGGCCCTGCAGACCGTCAGATTTTCGATACTGCTCCTAAATTCCAGGGAGGTTTCAACATGCGTTTCGCGTATAAAAACTTTGATTTAAGTACCGTTGGAGCATTCCAGCATGGCGGAATCCTGATCAGTACGCTGTACGGATCTGCGAGTTACCTGAACAGAATGACCGGTAGAGGAAATAACGTGGATGTTGATTACTGGACAGAAGACAATACGGATGCTTATTTTCCGCGTCCTGGAAGACACTTAAGCGGAGACAACCCTAAATATTCTTCCACACTGGCTATGTTTGACGCGTCTTATGTTAAACTGCGTACCATTACGTTAGGGTATAACATCAACAAAGATTTCCTGAAAGATTTAAAAATCAACAGCTTCAGGGTGTATTTCACCGTTACCAATCCGGTAGTGTTGTTCTCTCCGTACCATAAATTCTCCGGAATGGATCCGGAACCGAACTCTTTTGGTAACCAGAACCAGGCTGTCAACGGATACCAGTCCCGTCAATTGGTAATCGGAACCAATAACCCTTCTACCCGAAATTATTTAATGGGAATTAACTTAACTTTTTAATACGTACAATCATGATATATTTCAATAAAAAATTGTTGTTAGGAGCGATATTTATGTCGCTGACATTTACCGGTTGTAATGAAATCCTGGATGAACAGCCCAGATCAATATATACTGTAGATTATTTCAGTACGGCAGACGGTGTTAATCAGAGTTTCACTTCACTATACAGACAGTTAAGGCTTTTATATGGTAACGGATACTTTATGAGTAACTGCCAGAACGGGACTGATGAATCTACGTTCGCACAGAGTGCTGACGGGAACTTCAAAGACCTGGATATGTCCGGAAACGGAAACATCAATGCTGCCACATTCCCTACGAGTATGGTATGGGGCTCTGTATTCCCTTATATCAATACGGCCAATGGGATTATTGAGAAAGGACCAGGTTTCGGTATCGCGGAATCCATGATTTCAGAAGCCAGATTCTTCAGGGGATTTGATTACTTCATGCTCGTGCAGACTTACGGAGGAGTGCCTTTGGATTTAGGGTCCGGTGAACTGAAATTCAACAGCTCACCAACGACAAGCTCAGTAAGAAATACAGTTCCGGAAGTATATACGAAAGCTATTTTTCCTGATCTGGTGAAGGCCGTGGACAATTTACCTGTAACACCTCGGGTAACCGGAGGCGTAACGAAAAATGTAGCCAGATTATTCCTGGCGAAAGCATACCTTACTTATGGCTGGTGGTTGCAGAACCCAAACAACATTCCTACCTATCCGGATGCACAGCGTGTAGATCCGGATGGTCACAACGCACAGTGGTATTTCCAGCAGGCATATGATGTGGCTATGGCGGGAATCAACAACCCCGGATCTTATGGTTTACAGCCGACATTCTATGATGTCAATGCGGGAGCAAATGACCGAAACAGCGAGTGCATGCTATATGCAGACCATACCCAGTCCAGTGTATTCTATAATGAAAGTGATCCGGTGGGATTCGGCTCAGGATGGGCTCCGGATAATTTTGCCGCATGGATGCAGACCTGGAATTATACGGCCATTAAAAGCAGCAAGACTACTTCATGGGCTTCAGCAGATGTGGTAAGTTCGGTACAGCGTGAAGCTGCACAGTCTTTAGGGCGTCCTTGGGTGCGTATGTGTCCTACTTTAGGCGTAATCAAAAATACGTTTGCAGATAAAACCAATGACTCCCGTTATGATGGTACCTTCGTAACGACCTACAGAGGAAACTGGCAGAAGCAGGGGACAGGTTTAACAGCTGTACCAGTATTGTACAATGCCAACAATCTTCCTGTACAGCCGGGAGGCGCCATCTTAAGCTTCCTGAATGATGATTCTCAGGCACCAACTTATCCTACTGGATCCGGACAGAACGGCGTAGGGGCCGGTACATTGCCGGGAAGGGCTGACTGGGTAATCGCTCCAAACGGGATCAACAGAATCGTATATCCTGGACTTTGGAAGATCGGAACTTACCGTACAGATGACCCGAACGGACTTGGATATCCTAACGCAGGTTTAACGCGTCCGTTTAATGTGGCTAAATTCTCTGAATTCTATTTTATCGCAGCGGAAGCAGCTGTAAAAGGAGCTTCAGGATCTATGAGCCCACGGGACCTGATCAACGTCATCCGTGCCAGAGCAGGAAAATGGAAATTCAACAATGCACAGAATGTAGCCTATGTAGCAGATAACAGTGCTGCCATGACTGCCGCTACTCCTTCAAGCATTACGATTGACTATATCCTTGCAGAAAGATCCAGAGAGTATTACGGAGAATTCTACAGATGGTATGACCTGGTACGTACACAGAAATGGGCACAGTATGCAGCGACGTACCAGATCGGGGGAGCGTCTTACGGAGATCATACTCCACAGACTGTAAGCAGGACGATTCAGCCGTTCCACTACCTGAGACCAATTCCTCAGAGCCAGCTGGATGCAATGGAGGTTAGCGCTGACGTAAAAGCTAAATTCCAAAATCCTGGATATTAATTTTTAAGCACATTAACATTCATATCAACACAAAGTAGGTGCCTTAAACACCTGCTTTGTTTTACTGATAAAATTAAGAGACGATTATGGAAAAAACATGGAGGTGGTTTGGTAAAAAGGATAAAATACAGTTGAATATGCTCCGTCAGATCGGTGTGGAAGGCATTGTCTCCGCGCTGCATGACGTTCCGAACGGACAGGTCTGGACATTGGATGCCATTCAGGAATATAAACAATACATAGAAAGTCACGGTCTTCGCTGGTCTGTAGTGGAAAGCCTTCCCGTAAGCGAAGCGATCAAATACGGAGGTGAAGACCGGGACTCTTTAATAGAAAATTATATTCTGAGCCTGGAAAATCTGGGAAAAGCAGGAGTAAAGACCGTATGTTATAACTTTATGCCGGTGCTGGATTGGGCAAGGACGGACCTCTTTCACGAATGGGAAGACGGTTCTTCTTCGCTGTATTTCGACAAAGCCAGATTTGCGTATTTTGAAATCCATATCCTGAAAAGACAAGGGGCTGAAAACGATTATCAGCCGGAAATCCTTCAGAAGGTTGAAGAACTGAAAACAACCCTCACTGAGGAAGACAACAATGACCTGATTGATTCCGTGATTGTTAAAACACAGGGATTCGTAAACGGCAATATCAGGGAAGGGGAACTGAATCCGGTGGAAAAGTTCAATAACCTCCTGGCTTTATACGATGGGATCGATAAAAACCAGCTTCGGGAGAACATGAAGTATTTCCTGGAGAAAATAATGCCGGCATGCGAGGAATGGGATATCCAGATGTGCGTTCATCCTGATGATCCGCCATACTCATTGCTGGGCCTCCCAAGAATTGTAACCAATGAGGAGGATATCGACTGGTTCCTGAATGCCGTGGACAATCCACACAACGGACTGACATTCTGTGCCGGTTCCTTAAGTGCGAATCTTCAGAATGATGTTCCCGCGCTGGCGCAAAAATTTGCCGGCCGCACAAAATTCGTCCACCTTAGAAGCACCAATGTTTTTGAAAACGGCGATTTCATTGAAGCGCATCACCTGGGTGGCAGAGGAAAACTGATTGAGGTTGTCCGTGTATTTGAAAAAGAAAACCCGGAACTCCCGATGAGGATCGACCATGGAAGGCTGCTGACGGATGATATCGACAAAGGATACAATCCCGGCTACTCCTTCTTAGGCAGAATGCTGGCTTTAGGACAGATCGAAGGCGTAATGGCTGCCGTTCAAAATGAAATGGCAGGAAAAAGCTAAATTGCTCTTTCCATCAATTATCAATCATCAATGATCAACCATACAATGAACGAAATATTCAGTATAAAAGATAAAGTAGCTGTTATTACCGGAGCATCCGGTGTTTTGGGTGGCAGCCTTGCGAAAAGCTTCATAGAGGCCGGTGCCAAAGTTGTGGCGTTAGGAAGAAAACAGGAAACGCTTGACAGCAGGGTAGAGGAACTGATCGCCAATGGGGGGGAAGCCTTTGCTGTAGAGGCCAACGTCATGAGCATTGAAAGCCTTGAGGAAGCCGCAAAAAAAATCACAGAAAAATACGGAAGGATAGACATCCTCCTGAATATTGCCGGAGGAAATATTCCTTCAGCCACCTTATCTCCGGATCAGTCCTTCTTCGACATGAAGATAGAAGGCTGGAATGAAGTTACCGACCTGAACATCAACGGGACGGTTTATCCGAGCTATGTTTTCGGAAAAGTAATGGCAGAACAGGGAAGCGGAAGTATTGTTAATATCTCATCAATGGCCGCCTATTCGGCCATTACAAGGGTAGCCGGTTATTCGGCGGCAAAATCGGCAATCACCAATTTTACCCAATGGCTCGCATCCGATGTAGCCTTGAAATTCGGGGATAAAATCCGTGTCAATGCTGTAGCTCCCGGATTTTTTATCGGTGACCAGAACCGTGCCATCCTGTTGAACCCTGACGGCTCGTTAACAGACAGAAGCAAAAAAGTAATTGCTAAAACCCCGATGGGACGTTTCGGAGCTGTAGAAGAGCTCAACGGAGCCGTACAGTTCCTGTGTTCGGATGCTGCGAGCTTCATCACCGGTGCCTTGTTGCCTGTGGATGGCGGCTTCAGCGCATTCAGCGGTGTTTAGCCGGACCAGAATTGAGTTAATTATTTCTTATATATGACAGGACCCTGTGAAATTGGTCATCCGGGTCTTGTTTTTAAGAACTCTGTTTTAATAATAATGTTGGCAGATAAGAGTACCTGAGGCACAAAGTCTGTCGAAAATAAAAAAGAGACTAATGAGTAATTTCATTAACCAGAAAGAAGTTTTCGGAGATTCGTTTTTGCTGGAATCGGCAAAGGCGGAGAACCTGTACTTCGGATATGCGAAAGACCTTCCGGTGATCGATTACCATAATCACCTGGAACCGGATGTCATTGCTAAAAATCATAACTTCCGGTCACCGGCCGCGATCTGGCTGGACGGCGACCATTACAAATGGAGGGCGATGAGGAACTTCGGCGTTGAGGAAAAATTCATTTCCGGAAATGCAACGGACGAAGAAAAATTCCGGAAATGGGCGGAAGTGGTACCTTATACCTTAAGAAACCCTTTATTCCACTGGACCCATCTTGAACTTAAAAACCCGTTCGGGATTACGGAATACCTTTCCGGAAAAAATTCGGCAGCAGTATATTCCAAAATGAACGAAGCGCTCCAGTCGGACCCGTTCCGGCCGCAGCAGCTCCTTCAGCATTTCAAAGTAGAAACGCTTTGCACGACGGATGATCCTTCAGACAGCCTGAAATTCCATCAGGCCATCAAAGCCTCTGATTTTACAGCCGGTGTATTCCCGGCATTCAGGCCGGATGTTTACATTGCTTTCAGTGATGCGGAAGCGTACAGGAACAATCTTCAGAAGCTTGAAAGAGCGAGCGGAATCAACATCAGGTCAGCTTCGGATCTTCTTGAAGCTTTACAGTCAAGAATCCATTATTTCCACGATAACGGAGCCCGTATTTCAGATCACGGCTTTGAGTTTTTCCCGGACACGCAGAAATGGAACAGCGCTTTGGATCAGGAATTCTCAGAATTTTTAAAAGGTGACTGCAAAACATTCTCGGATCCTGAAGCTCTATCCGGTTACCTGCTGAAAGAACTTTGCAAAATGTATGCGGCCAAAGGCTGGGTGCAGCAGTTCCATGTAGGCGCTACCCGGAACAACAATTCCAAAATGCTCCAAAGCATCGGGGTGAATGCAGGGTATGATGCCATCGGTGAGTCTTACTTTGCCCAGCGGATGAGCGTGATGTTTGATGAACTGAATGCCCAGGACAAGTTGCCGAAAACCATTATTTACACCCTTAATCCAACACTGAATGAAGTACTGGCTACCATGGCCGGAAACTTTAATGAGGAAGGTATTAAAGGAAAAGTACAGTTCGGGGCGGCATGGTGGTTCCTGGATCAGCTGGACGGTATGGAAAAACAGATGAATGCCGTTTCCAATTTAGGACTGATCAGCACCTTTATCGGGATGCTGACAGATTCCAGGAGTTTCCTTTCCTTCTCAAGGCACGAGTATTTCAGGAGGCTGCTGTGCAATATGTTCGGTTCCGAAATGGAGCGGGGACTATTGCCTAGCGATGAAGAATGGGTGGGGAAAATCATTCAGGATATATGTTACTACAATACAAAAAACTATTTCGGATTCTAGCGTAGCCTCGTCAAGGTTCAAAACCTTGATAAGGCTCTAATTAAAAGGGTTTGGAATAAATCTAATGAAAGAAGTTATCCCGCAGGAGCTTTGAAAACGAAGCTCCTGCCGATAATGAAACTGAAAATTAATGAAAAGAATAGCCTTTACCGCGTGTAAACCGGAAAGGTTGGAAAAGAATATAAAACGATGGATTCAGGAAAAATACTTTGTTTCGGTGAATTGCTTCTCCACTTTGCTCCGGATTCCGCAGGAAACTGGCTTGGCGAGCAGTCCATGAAAATTTTTGTGGGCGGTGCCGAATACAATGTGGCTTCTGCACTCGCTCAGTGGAACCATCCGGTAAAACTGCTTTCGGCATTGCCTGAAAACTTTGTCGGAAAACACCTTGAAGCTCAGCTTCGACACAAAAAAATAGAAATCCTTGCTGAAAGAAGCAGTGGCAGGATCGGGACATTTTACCTGTCTTCCGATGGAGATATGCAGCATGCACAGGTCATCTACGACCGTTTTCCTTCCGTATTTACAGAATCAGACTTTTCCTCTTTCAATCCGGAGGAGATATTCGGGGGTGTTCAGTGGCTGCACATCAGCACCATTACGCCGGCTTTGAGCGAAAGTGCCTTTATGAAATGCCTGCAACTGATGAAAGAAGCGGCATCAAGGAAGATTACGGTATCTCTCGACCTGAATTACCGTGCTGCGCTTTGGCAGGGCAGAAATCCATCGGAAAAAATCCTTAAACTGATGCCGTATGTAAATGTGCTGATGGGAAATATATGGTCCATCCAGCAATTCCTGGACATTCCGGTTACCTGTGAACTGGACGGGACTTTCAATGATAAAAGCCTGCTGAAGCAGGCCGAACAGTCAGCACTGGAAATACAGAAAGCCTATCCCAATGTCGAAATGGTGGCCAATACCTTCCGTTTTACCCAGGGTGATGAAGTGAATTATTATGCAACACTGTATGCAAACCGTCAGCTTTACGTATCGGAACCGTATTATTCCGAAAAAGTAGAGGAAAGAGTAGGCAGCGGTGATTCCTTTATGGCGGCGCTGATCCACGGAAAAATCAAAGGCAATCCCACACGCCAGATTTTAGAAGACGCCACAAAAATCGCTTTCAGAAAACTCTTTGTGAAAGGCGATACCATCAATGAAACCATCAATATAGAACAGTTATGAGCCAGTCAGTCATTCAGCAGATCAAAAACCAGAAAATCGTTCCGTTGTTTTACCATGAGTCCTTTGAGGTCTCAAAAAATACGGTGAAAGCTCTGTACGAAGCCGGAATCCGGGTCATAGAATATACCAACCGTGGCGTTCAGGCACTGGACAATTTCACTAAGCTGAAAGAAATTTCCGCTGAAGAATTCCCGGAACTACTGCTGGGAATCGGAACGGTAAAAAATACAAAAGAACTGGACGACTATGCAGAAGCGAAAGCCGATTTTATCATCACACCCGTCATCAGCGAAGAGCTGGTCAGCCATTCTGCGGATAAGAATATCCTGCTGATTCCGGGTTGTTTTACGCCGTCTGATGTCAATATTGCTTTTCAACATGGCCTGACCATGGTCAAAATATTCCCTGCAGATGCTTTAGGGAAAAATTACATCAAATCTATCAGGCCCGTATTCCCGGGAATGAACTTCATGCCGACCGGCGGAGTCAATGCCAATGCTGATGACATCCATGAATGGCTGAAAAGTGGTGCCGTAGCGGTTGGATTGGGAAGTGCACTGATCAGAGCAGATCTGGCTTCCGAACAGCTGACGGAAAAAGTAAAGGATTTATTACAACAACTTAACCAAAACTAAATGCAGGCTCCTAAAAACCAAAATATACGATGGTTCATGCTGTCCCTGGTCTTTCTGGCAACGACCATCAATTATCTCGACCGCCAGGTGATGGGACTTCTGAAACCCATTCTGGAAAAAGAATTCAGATGGGACGAAAAGGATTACAGCTACATCGTCATGGCTTTTACCGCTACCTATGCCGTAGGCTATCTGGCGATGGGCAGGTTTATCGACCGGGTAGGAACCAAGATCGGCTATGCCGTTTCATTAATTGTGTGGAGTCTCGCCTCTATCGGGCATGGCTTCGTAAAAAGCACCGTAGGGTTTTTAGTAGCGAGAAGTACGTTGGGAATCAGTGAGGCGGGAAATTTTCCGGCAGCCATCAAATCTGTTGCCGAATGGTTCCCGAAAAAAGAACGGGCTCTGGCAACCGGGATCTTCAATTCCGGGGCTACCGTAGGAGCCATCCTTGCTCCGCTTCTCGTGCCGTTTATTTTAGGCCATTACGGCTGGAGGCAGACTTTTGTCTGGATTGGCGCTTTGGGTCTGTTATGGATCATTTTGTGGTGGAGATTCTATTCCATTCCGGAGAAAACGAAAAAACTTAGCAGAGAAGAGCTGGAATACATTAAAAGCGATCAGGACGGGAAAACGGAGGAACAGTCAAAAGTGCCCCTCTCCGAAATCCTGAAATACAGAGTCACCTGGTCATTTGCCATCGGAAAAATCATGACGGATCCCATCTGGTATTTCTTCATGTTCTGGCTGCCGGCCTATTTTGCCGATGTGTTTAAAATGGATCTTACCAAGCCATCCATTCCGCTGATCATCATCTACAGCGGGACAACCATAGGAAGCATCGGAGGCGGATACCTTTCCTCCATGCTGATCAAAAAAGGCTGGGACATCAGAAAGGCAAGAAGCCTTACCATGCTTCTGTTTGCCTTGATGGTTGTACCGGTGATGTTTTCAAAATATGTAGACAATATGTGGCTGATTACCATTATTATTGCTTTTGCTACTGCGGCGCACCAGGGTTGGGGAGCCAACCTGATGACTACGGTGGGAGATAAACTACCCAACAATTACGTAAGTTCCGTCATCGGTTTCGGAGGAATGCTGGGCTCGGCAGCAGGAATTATTTTCCCGCTTTTCATCGGGATTGTTCTGGACACCTTCAAGAAAGCAGGCAACATCAACGGCGGTTACAACATCATCTTTTTTATCGCCGGGATGTCCTACATTGCAGCCTGGGGAATCATCAGACTTATCAACCGAAAGAAATCATAACAGCCATATATCACTGGCAGAACTAAAAAAACACAAGAGAAGAATCATAATTTTAGTAAAAAAAGAAATATATAACTGAATATCTGAAAGTAATGACCTTTAAACCTTGCCTATTCACTTTCTGTCTTTTCATAAGCGGATCTTTCCTTGCCCAGAAAGGCTGGAAAAACAAGCTTTGGTACGACAGGCCTGCTGCCCAGTGGGTGGAAGCTCTGCCTGTCGGAAACGGAAGGCTGGCGGCAATGGTTTATGGAGATCCAAATAAAGAAAAGCTACAGATCAATGAAAGTACCTTCTGGTCTGGCGGTCCTTCCCGCAATGATAATCCGGATGGCCCGAAAGTTTTGGATTCGATCCGGTATTATTTGTTCAACGGAAATTACAAAAGAGCGCAAATCCTTGCCGATAAAGGTTTAACGGCCAAAACACTACACGGTTCAGCATTTCAGAATATTGGTGAGTTTACGCTTGATTTTAATAATATTAATAATGTCAAAAACTATTACCGGGAATTAGACATTGAAAAAGCAATCACGACTACGACTTTTACCGCCAACGGAGTTAATTTCAAAAGAGAAGTTTTCGCTTCCATTCCGGACAATATCATTGTTATTAAATTAAGTTCAGACAAAAAAAATGCACTGAGTTTCTTCGCAGGTTTCAACAGCGAGCTCAAAAAAAACAGCAAAGCCATTGATTTCAATACCTTGCAGATGGACGGTTTGTCTTCAACTTTAGACGGCGTTCAGGGGCAGGTTAAATTTAATACCATCGCAAAAATCCTCAATAAAGGTGGCAAAACAGAAGTTTCACAAAACGGAATTTCAGTAAGTAACGCCAACGAAGTGATGATTCTCATTTCCATCGCCACCAATTTTACAGATTACAAAACTTTGAACACCGACGAAGTTTTAAAAAGCAAAAAATACATTTCGGAAGCAGAACCTAAAAGCTTCAATACCTTATTTAAGAACCATCTGAATGCCTATCAAAACTACTTTAAAAGAGTACATTTCGATTTAGGCACTTCCGAAGCGGCTAAAAATCCAACGGATATCAGGATTAAAAACTTTGCCACAACCTATGATCCGGAACTCATCGCACTATATTACCAGTTCGGGCGCTATCTCCTGATTTCTTCCTCACAGCCCGGCGGACAGCCCGCCAATCTTCAGGGCATCTGGAACAATTCCAACAAACCGGCCTGGGACAGCAAATACACCATTAACATCAACACGGAAATGAACTACTGGCCGGCGGAAAAAACCGGACTCCCGGAAATGCACGAACCGCTGATCCAAATGGTAAAAGACCTGAGCGAATCCGGCAAAGAAACGGCAAAAACCATGTACAACAGCAAAGGCTGGGTCGCTCATCACAACACCGATATTTGGAGAATCACCGGAGTGGTGGATTTCGCCAACGCCGGAATGTGGCCGATGGGTGGCGCATGGCTTTCCCAGCATCTTTGGGACAAATACCTGTACAACGGAGATCTGAATTACCTCAGATCGGTTTATCCGGTTCTGAAATCCGCCGCACAGTTCTACGAAGATTTCCTGATTGAAGAACCCACAAACCACTGGCTCGTCGTAAGTCCGTCCATGTCTCCCGAAAATATTCCGCAGGGACATCGGGGAAGTGCCCTAGCGGCTGGAAATACCATGGACAACCAGTTGATATTTGACCTGTTTACCAAAACCAAAAAAGCAGCAGAGATTCTTAATCTCGACTCAGATAAAATTCTGGTTTGGAATGCCATTATTTCTAAATTACCGCCGATGCAGATCGGGCGTTACGGACAATTGCAGGAATGGATGGAAGATATTGACGATCCGAAAGACAATCACCGCCACGTTTCCCATCTGTACGGATTATTTCCGTCCAATCAGATCAACCCGTTCACGAAACCGGAACTGACGGATGCAGCCAGAACGGTTCTTATTCACCGGGGCGACGTTTCCACAGGCTGGTCGATGGGTTGGAAAGTGAATCTCTGGGCAAAATTACTCGACGGAAATCACGCTAATAAATTAATCAAAGACCAACTCACGCTGGTAGAAAAAGATGGCTGGGGAAGCAAAGGCGGAACCTATCCGAACCTGTTTGATGCGCATCCGCCATTCCAGATCGACGGGAATTTCGGTTGTACTTCCGGGATTACCGAAATGCTCCTGCAAACCCAGAACGGTTTCATCGATATTCTTCCGGCCCTTCCGGATGAATGGAAAAACGGTAATATTTCCGGATTGAAAACCTATGGTGGATTTGAAATCAGCATTGTCTGGGAAAATAATAAAGCCAAAGAAATTACGATCAAATCAATACTGGGGGAAAATTGCAGATTGAGAGTGCCCAATGAAATGCAGCTCACCGGAAACATCAAACTAAAAAAAGCAGAAGGCAAAAACCCGAATCCGTTTTTTGATACCCCGGAAATAAAAGCACCGTTGATCTCAAAAGAGGCAAAACTGAATCCCGTTGAAATTAAAAACGAATTGATCTATGACTTCCCAACGGAGGCCGGAAAAATTTATACATTAAAAATAAAATAATCAATAGGAACGGGCTTTAGCCCGTTTACAAAAGATAAATACAGCAAATGGCTTTAGCCAAAATTTAAATAATAGTTATTCAAGTCCCGAAGGGACGGCTTACATCAGAATAGGATGAAATCCTATTAAAAATAAAGCGAACCCGAAGGGTTCAACAACAATAGCCACAGGTAAAACCTGTGTGGAATGAATAGAAAAAATCACGAATCCTGAAAGGGTTCAACAACCATAATCACAGGTGCGGCCTGCGTAAAACCAAAAACTGGTTCAAAATTTAAAACAAAAAATTAAGAAATTTATATATGAAATCGCCATGGTTAGAAGCAAATGCAAACAATGAAGATACAGCGATTCCATATGACCTTTGAAAATAATTAATATCTACATATGAAAAAGAGACCCATGAATCCGAATTTTTTCAAGAACAAATTCAACTTATTGACGGCAGCGGCTTTCCTAACCGTAAGCCATTTCTCTGCCCAGACCTTTTCCGATTTCAACTACCGTGGAAACGATAAAATATACAACGATAACCCGCTGAAACCGGACGAATTCTATTCGCCAATCCTTCAGGGCTGTTATCCGGACCCGAGCATCACCAAAAAAGGGGAGGACTATTACCTGGTGAATTCATCGTTTTCCATGTTTCCGGGCGTTCCGATTTTTACCTCAAAAGATATGGTCAACTGGAAGCAGATCGGCCACGTACTGGACAGGCCTTCACAGCTTAAGGTTGACAAAGGAGGCGTGTCGCAGGGAATTTATGCACCGGACATCAAGTACAATAAATACAACGATACCTTTTATATGATCACCACGCAGATTGCGGGAGGGGTTGGAAACATGGTCGTGAAAACCAAAGACCCGGCCAAAGGCTGGAGCGAAGTGCAGAAGCTGAATTTCGATGGCATCGATCCGGCAATCTTTTTTGATGATGACGGAAAAGCCTACATCGTTCATAATGATGCACCGCCAAAGGGAACCGAGCAGTATCAGGGTCATCGTGTGATCAAAATGTGGGATTATGATCTGGAAAAAGACCAGGTAGTAGCAGGATCCGATAGAATTATTGTGAACGCCGGGGTGGATATTACCCAGAAACCGATCTGGATTGAAGGTCCGCATTTATACAAATACAAAGGGAAATATTACCTGATGTGCGCGGAAGGCGGAACTGGCGGATGGCACAGCGAAGTCATCTTCATGGCCGATTCTCCGAAAGGACCGTTTGTTCCGGCTAAAAACAACCCGATCCTGACGCAGCGGTATTTCCCGAAAGACCGCAAGGAAAAAGTAGACTGGGCAGGCCACGCCGACTTAGTAGAAGGACCGAACGGACAATGGTATGGTGTATTCCTGGCTATCCGTCCGAATGTCAACAACCGCGTGAACAAAGGCCGTGAAACATTCCTGCTTCCGGTGGACTGGAGCGGAACCTATCCGGTATTCCAGAACGGATTGGTACCGATGAAGCCGAAATTGAAATTACCGGAAGGCACAAAGAACAAGACCGGACAAAACGGATTCTTCCCGAACGGAAACTTCACCTACAACGATAAACTGACAGATAAAAATCTGGATTACCGTTGGATCGCTATGCGCGGGCCGCGTGAAAATTTCATCACTGCCACGAAAAACGGGGTAAAAGTGAATCCGATGGAAACGAATATCAAAGCCCTGGCTCCGGTATCCGCGTTGTTCCACAGGCTGCAGCACGAAGATTTTGAAACGTCCGTAACCCTGGATTTCAAACCGAAATCGGAAAAAGAACTCGCCGGGATTACCTGCTATCAAAGCGAAACGTTCAACTATGTCTTCGGGATTACGAAAAAAGACAAAGACTATTACATCGTTCTCGAAAGAACTGAGAAAGGAGCACCCAAACTGATAGCCAGCGAGAAAATTTCCCTTTCCAAAACCATTAAACTCCAGGTAACCGGTGAAAATGATAACCTCAGCTTCAACTATGCAATGGACGGTAAAAATTTCAAAAACCTGGGCGGACCGATTTCCGGAGACATTCTCTCAACCGATGTGGCAGGTGGTTTCACCGGAAGCTTAATCGGGTTGTACAGCACGTTGTCTAATGATATTGTACCAAATTAATCTGGCTCAATATCAATAGGAACGGGCTTTAGCCCGTTTTCAACGAGAAACAATGCATTTGGCTTTAGCCAAAACTTACCAAGCACCTAAACCACAATATCAAACCGTGAATATTAAAAAATCATTTTATATAGTTTCTTTTTGGGGATTTATCGGGCTGAATTCAATTTCAGCCCAGGTAAATCCTTTTCAGAAAGCAACGACAGCATTTACCAATCCCATCATCTGGGCGGATGCTCCGGACTTATCCATTACCCGGAACGGTGATGACTTTTACCTCATCAGCACCACGATGCACCTCATGCCGGGCGCTCCGGTCATGCATTCCAGAGACCTGGTGCACTGGGAAATGTCGGGCTATGTTTTTAATACCTTAAATGACAATTCCAAATACGATCTGCTGAACGGAACCGTTTACGGGCGCGGACAGTGGGCCTCTTCCATCCGGTATCACAAAGGGAAATATTACGTTTTGTTTTCCCCAAATGACGAACCGTTCAAATCATATTTTTACGTTACCGACAATCCCGAAAAAGGAAACTGGAAGCTGTTGACGAGAACAAGGCATTTTCATGATGCGTCTTTGCTGTTTGACGATGACGATCGGGTGTATGTCTTCACTTCCAATAAAGTATTTGAGCTGAGCCCGGATTTTAAAACCATTATCGGGAATCAGGACGGGATGGAAGTTTTCCAAAAGGATGCCTCGGAAACCGGACTGCTGGAAGGCAACCAGATCATTAAAAAAGATGGGAAATATTACATGATGATGATTTCCTGGCCAAGAGGCGGGAAGCGCCGTCAGGAAGTGTACAGAGCGGATAAAGTCACCGGGCCTTTTGAGAAGAAAGTCGTTCTCGAAGATAACTTTTTAGGGTTTTCCTACGCCGGGCAAGGTGCTCTGATTGATGATAAAAACGGCAACTGGTATTCCCTGATCTTTCAGGACAGAAATGGAGTAGGTCGGGTTCCGATTCTAATTCCGGTAAAATGGGAAAACGGCTGGCCGGTATTGGGCGACAATGGAAAAGTACCTTTAAAAGGAGAAGTTCCTCTTCCGCCGTTTAAGCCGAAAAATCACCTGGTAGAAAGCGACGAATTTTCGGATCAGAAAATGAAAATCCAATGGCAATGGAATCACAATCCCGTCAATTCAGCCTGGTCATTATCTGAAAGAAAAGGATTTTTAAGACTGAAAACATCCAGGATTGTAGATAATTTATACCTCGCTCCGAATACGCTCACCCAAAGAATGGAAGGCCCGAAATCCAGCGGAGTTGTAGCCTTGGATGTTAAAGGAATGAAGGACGGTGATGTGGCAGGTTTCAGTGCATTCAACGGAGATTCCGGGATTATGTCTGTCGTAATGGAAGACGGCAAAAAGTTTGTCACTTTTGAAAGTAATGAAGTCAGTCTCGATAACAAAACCAAGGCGGTTACTGGGGTTAAAAAAGAAGAGAAAAAACGGATTCTGCTCAATTCAGACAAGGTTTATTTTAAAATTGATGCCGATTTTAACCTGGGGAAAGACCTGGCGGATTTTTATTACAGCACCGATCAGAAAAACTGGACCGAAATGGCAAAAGATTACAAAATGATTTTCGATTACCGGAGATTGTTTATGGGATCCAAATTTGCGATTTTCAATTATGCGACCAAAAACTTAGGAGGCTTTGTGGACGTCGATTTTTTCAGAGTCAAAACGGATCCAGACAAAATTGAGAAATAAAACTTCGCAGGAGTAACCTGTTAATAGAAAGTAGTGATAATGCCGGCAAGCATAGCTCCATGTGAGCGGCCTTATAATAGATTAATGATGGACAAGTAATTAGTACAAGGTTCAAGCACCAAAAGAAAGCTCCATAGGAGCGCCGTGTTAATAGCAAAATATTGGCAATACCGGCAAAATGAAGCTCCGTAGGAGCGACCTGTCAATAACAAGTCCGTTTATAAAACAACGGTCAACCCATAATAAAATGAAAAAAAATAAACCCTTGCCGGTCTTATTTTTTTGCCTAAATTAATAAGTGTAAAAATTACAAATAAAAACCAATGAAAATTACATCTCTACTCATTATAGGCGCATCGCTGATCGTAATACCGATAGCCGCTCAGAATACACAGCGCCAAGCACCTGCGGGATTTGATGTGGCAAATGCCGGGATTCCCCATGGCAAAATAGACTCTATACAATATCCTTCAAAAACGGTCCGGGTTACTAGAAAAGCATTGGTATATACGCCGCCGGGCTTCAAAAAGGGGACAAAATACCCGGTCCTGTACCTGCTTCACGGCATCGGAGGGGATGAAAAAGAGTGGTACAAAAACGGAACGCCGCAGATCATTTTGGATAACCTGTATGCACAGGGCAAACTCACACCGATGATCGTCATCCTTCCCAACGGACGGGCCATGAAGGACGACCGTGCTACGGGAAACATTATGGCCAAAGACAAAGTGGAAGCATTTGCGACTTTTGAAAAAGATTTACTGAATGATCTGATTCCATATGTAGAAAAGAAATTTCCGGTAAAAAAAGACCGCGACAACAGAGCAATTGCCGGACTGTCCATGGGAGGCGGACAAACCCTGAACTTCGGACTGGGGAATATCGACAAATTTGCCTGGGTAGGAGGCTTCTCATCCGCTCCTAATACGAAAGAACCACAGCTTTTGCTGCCGAATCCTCAGAAGGCAAAAGAATTAAAGCTGCTCTGGATTTCCTGCGGTGACGCCGACGGACTCATGCCGTTCAGCAAAAGGACCCATGATTACCTGGCCCAGAATAAAATCCCGCACATTTTCTACATCGAGCCGGGCGGCCATGACTTCAAAGTCTGGAAAAACGATCTGTACATCTTTTCACAATTGATCTTCAAACCGGTTGATAAAACCACTTTTTCAGATTTTACCGTATTGGGTCTGCCCGCCGAAACCAACATCAGGAATGCGCAGTACCCGCAGATCATGCCCAACGGAAAAGCCATCTTCAGGGTGAAAGCGCCGGAAGCACAGAAAGTTCAGATCGATCTCGGGAAAAAATACGACCTGACCAAAGATTCGGACGGCATTTGGAAAACCACCACCGATTCTTTAAGCGAAGGATTCCATTACTATTCGATGGTCATTGACAATGTACCGGTGGCTGACCCTTCAAGCAAATCCTTTTACGGAATGGGCAGATACGCCAGCGGGATCGAAGTGCCGTTTGCGGGTGATGGCTATTATGAGATGAAAGACGTTCCGCATGGGGACATCAGGATCCAGAATTTCTTCTCGAAAGTAACTAACTCCTGGAGAAGAGTGTTCATTTACACACCGCCGGGCTACGATAAAAATACTGCTGATTCTTACCCGGTGCTGTACATCCTGCACGGAGGCGGTGAGGATGAAAGCGGATGGGCCATGCAGGGAAAAACCAACCTGATTATGGATAACCTGATCGCCGAAGGCAAAGCCAAACCGATGATCGTTGTGATGCCGGATGCCAATATCGGACCTGCGGGCTTCGGAAGCTTCGGAGCGAGAAACCTGCAGATGTTTGATAAAGAACTGAAAGAATCGGTAATTCCATTTGCCGAAGCCAATTTCAGAATTAAAAAAGATGCGGCGAACAGAGCGTTGGCCGGACTTTCAATGGGTGGAATTTATACGCTGCATACGGGCGTTCAGAACTCGGAGATGTTTTCTTCTCTGGGCGTCTTCAGTTCTGGCTGGATCCTGCCGTCGCTTCAGGAAGTAGCGGATAGCGAATATAAATTTATGACGGATAACAAGTCGAAAATCAATTCCAACCTGAAAAACTTCTGGATATCGATGGGTGGAAAAGAAGACATCGCCTATAAAAACTGCCAGGTGATGATGAAAAAGCTGGATGATGTAGGCATTAAATACACGTACTCCGAATATCCGGGCGGTCACACCTGGCCGGTTTGGAGAAACAACCTGTACAACTTTGCCCAGCTGCTTTTTAAATAGCAATATACAAAATCAATATCCCTTGAATTTTTGACTAAATAAAGATTGAGATCAAATAATACATAACTTCATAGAAAACGTATACGGCGGCAAGTCTGTATACCACTCAAAAAAAACACCACAAGTCATTTGCAGCATTCTGCAGCGGACAACTTTGAAATTTGATGAAAAAAAGAGATCTGAACCTGATTTCAAATCCTCTTATGCCATGAAATACAAAGATATCAACCTTAAAAAAGCAACATTCACCGTAATAATGATCACGGCGGGATGGAGTCATTCGGTCTACGCACAGGCCTACGTTAAAAATGATTCGGGACTGAGCCTTACCGCTGACCGGATGGATGTAAAAGTAATGTTTTACGCGCCCGGTATCGTACGGGTAGTAAAATACCCTGCTGGTAAACCATTTTCAAAAAGAACTCTGGCAGTGATTAAAAAAGAACAAAAAACCCAATTTTCCATTTTGGAAAAGGACGGTTCTATTGTATTAAAATCAAATGCTCTACAGCTTTCCATTGATGCTAAAACCGGAAAAATATTGTACCGGTCACCATTAGGACAGGAGCTTCTGAAAGAAACCGGAAGCGGTTTCAGGCCCTTTAATGATGCTGGAAATCAAACCTATTCCGTTTCACAAGCCTTTCAGCTTGAAAAAGATGAACCGATCTACGGTTTGGGAATTCTTCAAAACGGGAAAATGTCCCAGCGGAATACGGATGTCAAGATGATCCAGAACAACACCTGGGATTTTGTGCCGTTTTTCCAGTCGGTAAAGGGCTACGGTGTCTTTTGGGACAACTATTCTCCTACGCAGTTTACCGATACCCCGCACAAAACCTCTTTCTCTTCAGAAGTAGGCGAAGGTGTGGATTATTATTTTATCTACGGGAAAAATGCCGACGGCGTGGTGGCAGGAATGCGGAACCTGACGGGAAATGTACCGATGCTTCCGCTTTGGACCTACGGCTACTGGCAGAGCAAAGAACGCTACAAAAGTCAGGATGAACTGGTAGATGTAGTGAAAAAATACAGGGAATTAAAAGTCCCTCTTGACGGAATCATTCAGGATTGGCAGTATTGGGGAAACAATTACCAATGGAACGCGATGGATTTCATCAGTCCCGATTTTCCTGATGCCCCAAAAATGATGAAGGATATTCATGACAGGAATGCACATCTTTCCGTTTCCATCTGGTCGTCATTCGGTCCGATGACCCATCCGTACCGGGAAATGGATCAGAAAGGAATGCTGTTCAACTTTAAAACCTGGCCGGAATCGGGAAGGGAAGTCTGGCCGCCGGATATGAATTATCCTTCCGGAGTACGTGTATACGATGCGTACAATCCCGAAGCCCGGAACGTGTACTGGAAATATCTCAACAAAGGCCTTTTCAGCCTCGGCGTAGATTCCTGGTGGATGGATTCTACCGAGCCGGATCATCTCAGCCAGAAACCTGAAGATCTGGATACAAAGACTTATTTGAGCTCATTCCGAAAAGTGAGAAATGCGTATCCTTTAATGACGGTCGGCGGAGTGTACGATCACCAACGCGAAACAACGAGTGACAAAAGGGTTTTTATTTTAACGAGATCGGCTTTTGCCGGTCAGCAACGATATGGAGCTAATACCTGGTCAGGCGATGTCAACTCTTCCTGGGATATGCTGCGCAATCAGGTTCCTGCGGGATTGAATTTCAGCCTTACGGGAAACCCGAATTTCAATTCCGATATCGGCGGCTTCTTTGCCGGAGTCTATAAAAGAAACGGAGGTGCCAAAAACCTGCTGTTTCAGGAATTGTACGTGCGTTGGTTGCAGTACGGCACTTTCACTCCGATGATGCGTTCCCACGGAACCGATGTGCCGAGAGAAATCTATCAGTTCGGACAGAAAGGTGATGTGGTGTACGATGTGATTGAGAAATTCATCAAATTGCGTTACAGTATGTTGCCGTACATTTATTCGACCTCGTGGGATGTTTCTGAAAATAATTCGAGTTTCCTGCGGGCTTTATCGATGGATTTTTCATCAGACCAAAAAACCTGGGACATCAATAATGAATACCTTTTCGGGAAATCATTTTTAGTAGCTCCCGTTCTCCATGCGCAGTATACTCCGGAAAAAATCATCACCACCGATGAAAACGAAGGATGGGACAAAAAACAGGGAAGCGTGGAAAATGCGGTTTCCAAAGTAGATTTCACACAAAACAAAACCGTAAAGGTCTATCTTCCGGCTGGCGCAGATTGGTTTGATTTCTGGACGAATGAAAAACACAAGGGCGGTCAGGAAATTGAAAAATCCGTTAATCTTCAAAGCATTCCGTTATACGTAAAAGCGGGAAGCATCATTCCTTTTGGTCCTGATGTACAGTTTGCCACGGAGAAAAAATGGGACGATCTTACAGTAAAAATTTATCCGGGAACCGATGCGGATTTCATCTTGTACGAAGATGAATTCGACAATTACAATTATGAAAAGGGAGCCTTTACCGAAATTCCTTTTCACTGGAACGAAAAATCAAAAACACTCACCATTGAAGCCAGGAAAGGCAAATATAACGGGATGATTAGCGAAAGAACTTTCAGTTTAATCCTTCCCAATGGCCAACAGAAAAAAGTGGAGTATTCCGGAAAAAAAATCAATGTAAATTTTAAATAATCTTAAAGTATGATAAAGAAATTTTTAAGTTTAACCATAATATTCGGATGCTTTCAGGCTATATTTGCCCAGAATCCCATCATCCAGACCAAATTCACCGCAGATCCTGCGCCGATGGTGTATAAAGACACGGTTTTCCTTTATACCAGCCATGATGAGGACGATGCTTTCGGGTTTAAAATGAAAAACTGGCTGCTGTACACTTCTACGGATATGGTCAACTGGACCGATCATGGTGTTATCGCTTCCCTTAAAGATTTTAAATGGACGGATCCGGAAAACGGAGCCTGGGCGCCTCAGGTCATCGAAAGAAACGGCAAATTTTATATGTACTGTCCGATGCCCGGACAGCGCGGAATCGGCGTTCTGGTAGCAGACAGTCCGTACGGCCCTTTCACGGATCCGATCGGGAAACCGCTGGTTAAAAATTCATCCGATGACATCGATCCGACCGTTCTGATCGATGACGACGGACAGGCGTACCTTTACTGGGGAAATCCGAATCTCTGGTATGTGAAGCTGAACGAAGATATGATTTCGGTGAAAGGCGAAGTCGTGAAAGATCCGTCCATTGCCAAAGTAAAAGGGGCAGCGGATCCGTTTCACTATCAGGAAGGACCTTGGGCGTGGAAAAGAAATGGGAAATATTATATGGCTTACGCTTCGACCTGTTGTCCGGAAGGAATCGGTTATGCGATGGGAAAATCAGCGACCGGACCATGGGAATTCAAAGGAATGATCATGGACAGCGACAAACGTTCCAATGGGAACCATCCCGGAATCATCGATTATAAAGGAAAAACGTATGTTTTCGGATTCAATTACAATATCGGAAAACAAACCATGAGCAAGCATTACGAACGCCGTTCCGTATGCGTCAGCGAAATGAAATACAATGCCGACGGGACCATCCAGAAACTTCCGTTCTGGAATCCGGAAGGCGTAAAAAGAACAGGAACCCTCAATCCGTACAACCGGGTAGAGGCAGAAACCATCGCATTCAGTGAAGGCTTAAAAACCGAAAAGATGACCGAGTGGGAAAGGAACAATCCATATGACACCGGAAAAAAAATCACCGATAGGATGGTCGTTTCTTCCATCAACAACGGCGATTATCTCAAAGTTCAGGGCGTAGATTTCTCCAAAGGGACACAATCAATTGAAGTTTCCGTAGCACCTTTATATGGCGGAATGATCGAAATCCATACCGATGCGGTGGACGGACCGATTTTAGGAACCGTAAAAGTAACCGGTAAAGCGGAAGGCGATGTTTTCAGAACGATTAAAACACCGGTAAAAAATACCAAAGGCATCCACGACCTCTATTTTGTTTTTAAAGGAGATAAAGACCTTTTCTATTTTGATTGGTGCAAATTTAATGCAAATTAAATTGGTTTGGATTTGAATTTAAGAATATCAATAGGAATGGGCTTTAGCCCATTTAAAAGAGAGAATAACGCGTATGGCTTTAGCCAAAACATATTGTTATGAGTTATATTAATTATCAGTTAAAATTTTAAAAATGTCCAGATTTAAATTTTTTGTTTTCAGCTTTCTCATTGCTGGATGTTGTTTAAATGCACAGTCAACCGTTTGGCTGGATCAACTGGACCTTAGCGTTGCCACACAGGGCAACGGAAAACCGGGCGTCAATACTTCGGTGGACGGAAAAAAACTGACGATTGCGGGTGAAACTTTCGACAGAGGTTTCGGAACCCACGCCGAAAGCTCTTTACTGATTAAACTCAATGGAAAAGCCACAAAATTCTCAGCACTGGTCGGACTCGACGATGAAATGAAAGGCCACGAGCCCGCGGTGGAATTTGAAATTTACGGCGACAACAAAAAACTCTGGTCAAGCGGCGTTATGCATCTGGGCGACAAAGCCAAACCCGTTTCGGTATCCTTAAAAGGAATCAAACAGCTGGAACTGGTCGTTGCAGACGGTGGAAACGGTCCGTATTACGACCATGCCGATTGGGTGAATGCCCGGTTTGAAACCGCAGGCATTTCCACTTTGCAGACCTTCAATCCGATTGCTTCGGAACCTTATATTTTAACCCCAAAACCGGCAGCCACCCCAAAAATCAACTCGGCAACGGTTTACGGCGTTCGTCCTGATTCACCATTTCTGTTCAGGATCGCAGCCACCGGCGACCGGCCAATGACTTTCTCTGCAAAAAATCTTCCGGAAGGATTAAAAATAGATCCGCAAACCGGAATTATCACCGGAAAGATTGATCAAAAAGGAACGTATGAAGTTGAATTAATGGCTAAAAATGCCAAAGGTTCAGCTTCGAAAAAATTAAGCATAGAATCCGGCGACCGGATTGCCCTGACCCCGACGATGGGATGGAACAGCTGGAACTGTTTCGGGCACGAAGTTTCTGCCGATAAAGTCAAGCGCGCTGCCGATGCTTTGGTTAAATCAGGACTTGTGAACCACGGCTGGAACTACATCAACATCGATGATTCCTGGCAGTACAACCGGGACGGAAAAGATCCGTCTTTCAAAGGGCAGTTCCGGGATCAGGAAGGGTATATTTTAACCAACTCCAAATTTCCGGATATGAAAAACCTCGGAGACTATATCCATGGAAACGGTCTCAAAATGGGGATTTATTCCTCTCCCGGACCGTGGACCTGCGGCGGATGTGCCGGAAGCTACGGCTACGAAAAACAGGATGCGGAAAGCTACGCCCAATGGGGTGTCGATTACCTGAAATACGACTGGTGCAGCTATGGCGGCGTGATCGACGGTCTGCCGGATAACGACCCGAACAAAGTTCCTTCACTGGCATTCAACGGCGGCGACTTGGATAAAGGGGTAAAACCTTTTAAACTGATGGGAAATTTACTCAGACAACAGTCCAGGGATATCGTCTACAACCTCTGCCAATACGGAATGGGCGACGTCTGGAAATGGGGCGATGAAGCCGATGCCCAATCCTGGCGCACCACCAACGATATTACCGACACCTGGGCCAGCGTAAAAAATATTGCCCTCGCACAGGACAAAGCCGCTTCCTACGCCAAACCCGGCAACTGGAACGATCCCGATATGCTGGTTGTCGGCGTAGTCGGCTGGGGAAATCCGCACCAAAGCAAGCTGAAACCGGATGAACAGTACCTTCACATCAGCCTTTGGAGCATCTTTTCCGCACCTTTGCTGATCGGCTGCGATCTTGAAAAGCTGGATGATTTTACTTTAAACCTTCTGACCAACGATGAAGTCATTGCCGTTAATCAGGATGCATTGGGAAAACAGGGCGTTTGTTTAAACACCCTTGGCGAACTGAAAATCTATGTCAAAGAGCTTGAAGACGGCGGCAAAGCGGTGGCCTTTGCCAATTTTGGAAGGGAAAAAGTGAAGCTCGCTTATAAAGATTTTAAAAAACTGGGAATTTCCGGAAATCAGACAGTGCGCGATCTGTGGAGACAAAAGGATATTGCGAAAATCAATACTGGTATAGGAAGCTTGGCACTGGATATTCCAGCGCACGGCGTGGCGTATTATAAATTTATTTCAAATAAATAATTAAAATTTGAACATCAGATGAATATCATGAAAAGCCATATCCAAACCAAGACCTTCCCAAAAACCATTTTATGGATCGTTTTTCTGCTTGGAACCATTGGAGTTTCGGCAAATAACCTGCTGGTTAAATCTCCCAATGGAAAGATTATGGTGAATGTTTTACATTCAGATCATTCCGGAAACGGAAGGTGGTTTTTGAATGTGAACTATAATGATAGCGGTAAATTGACAGAAGCCATTCCTGCCATTGATCTGGGATTGATGCTTTCAGACAATATTTCTTTTGATAATATCACTTTTTTAAAAGCTTCAAAACCTGTTCTGATCAGGGAAAATTATACCATGCCCCACGGGAAGTCTTCTCAGAGAACCAATCTGGGAAATGAAGTGGTTTTTACTTTTCAGAATCGGGAAAAGAAAAAAATAGAAGTCATCCTTCGGGTGTATAACGACGGGATTGCTTTCCGGTATTCATTTTCAGGAAAGGGAAATTTTACCGTTCAGGATGAATTGACCGCTTATACCATCAACAACGAAACCATACGCTGGACCGAAAAATGGAATCCAGCCAATGAGGGATTGTATTCCGCGATGACAGGCGATAAAACCCAGCAGGAAGAATGGGGCTATCCGGTCTTGCTTCAGACCAAAGAGAAGAACTGCTGGTTTTTGCTGCATGAATCGGCTGCTGCCGGAAATTACTGCGGTTCCAAACTCAGCAACAAATCCGATAAAAATACATATAAAATAACGTTTCCGGACCCGAAAGACGGCCGCGGAAAAGGAGAATCACTGCCTAAAATTACCTTTCCCTGGAAATCGCCCTGGAGAGTAATTATTATAGGAAGCCTCAATGATATTGTCGCTTCCACATTGGTTGATGACGTTGCGCCGCCTTCTGTCATCAAAAACACGGACTGGATAAAACCGGGCGCCGTTTCCTGGAACTATTGGTCCGATAACCATGGAACCAGAGACTTTAAAACGGTCTGCACATTTGCCGATCTGGCCGTCGCCATGAACTGGCCGTACACCTTGCTCGATTGGGAATGGGATGCCATGGGCAACGGCGGCAACCTGGACGACGCTTTGAAATACATCCGCTCCAAAGGGATCAAACCGTTAATGTGGTACAATTCCGGCGGCGACCATACCTGGGTTTCTTCCACTCCGAAAGACCGGATGCTCACCCATGAAAACAGAGTGGAAGAATTTTCCAAGCTCAAAAAATTGGGCGTTGCGGGCGTAAAAGTCGATTTTTTTGAGAGCGAAAAGCAGGAGATGATTCAGTATTATATCGATATTCTGGAAGATGCGGCGAAATTTGAAATGATGGTCTATTTTCATGGCTGCCTGGTTCCGAGAGGCTGGGCGAGGACCTATCCGAACCTGATGACCTACGAAGCCGTCCGCGGTGCCGAATGGTACAACAACGGCCCTGAATTTACCGCCACGGCACCTGTTCACAATACCATTCTGTCTTTTACACGGAATGTGGTGGGTTCTATGGATTATACGCCCGTTACTTTTACCAATTCACAGTTTCCGCATCTGACTTCATATGGTCATGAGTTGGCATTAAGCGTCCTGTTTGAATCTGCGCTTCAGCACTTTGCCGACCGGCCGGAAGGCTATTACGACTTGCCGGATGCACCAAAGCAATTTTTAAAAGAAGTTCCGACCGCCTGGGATGAAACAAAACTGTTGCAGGGCTTTCCCGGAAAAGAGGTGGTACTGGCAAGAAGAAAAAGCCAGAAATGGTACATCGGCGGAATCAACGGAGAAGATATCGAAAAAAACATCAAAATTACCTTTGATTTTTTAGAAAAAAATAAGAAGTATAAGTTAAGACTGATAAAAGACGGGAAGCACGATAAGCAGCTGATGACCGATGATCTGGTCATTGGAAATGCAGACTCCGTTATAGTGAAAGAGTTGAGGAGAGGAGGTTTTGCTGCGGTAATTTCCCCATTGTAAATTCAGCAATCTTAAATAATCATACAGTCAGAAAATTAAAATAAAAATTAATGAAAAATATAAAAACAATACTAGCTCTGATAGCCTGCAGTCTGGGATCTGCGGTTTCCGCACAGAATCCGGTGATCCAGACGCACTTCACACCCGATCCGGCACCGATGATTTACAAAGGTAAGATGTACCTATATACCGGGGACGACCAGCCGGGATTCGATTTTTATACGATGACCAAATGGTATGTCTATTCATCAGACGATATGGTGAACTGGACCGATCACGGATCTCCGATTTCGCTTGAATCATTCAGTTGGGCAAGAGACCGGGCATGGGCGGCACAATGTGTAGAGCGCAACGGCAAATTTTACTGGTATATCTGTGCGCAAACGGTGGACAACAATATGGCCATTGGAGTGGCCTTTTCTGATAATCCGACCGGGCCGTTCAAAGATGCTTTGGGAAAACCGTTGGTGACCACCGGAACCTGGGATAATATCGACCCGACGGTTTATATCGATGATGACGGACAGGCGTATCTCTATTGGGGAAACAGCAAATTGTTTTACGTTAAACTGAATAAAGACATGACTTCCTTCAACGGGAAAATCATGGAAATCCCGCAGTCGGTGGAAGCTTTCGGTGGCATGAGACGTCCCGGGAAAAGCGATGAGGTCCTGCAAAAACAGGAAAAATTCGACGACGTCTATGTAGAAGGTCCGTGGCTGTACAAACGCAACAAGCAGTATTACATGATGTACGCCGGAATGACCAATAGAACGGAATGTTTGTCTTATGCAACAAGCAATTCGCCAACCGGACCATGGAAATACCAAGGGAAAATCATGACCGACCAACCAACCAACAGCTTTACCAACCACGGCGGAATCATCGATTACAAAGGGAACTCCTACCTCTTTTATCACAACGCTTTATTGCCGAACGGCGGCAGCTACGGGCGTTCAACGGCCATTGAAGAATTTAAATATAATCCTGACGGCAGCATTCCGAAAATCAACATTACCAAAGAAGGCGTAAACCCTGTCGGAACGTTGAATCCATACCAGAGAAACGAAGCCGAAACCATGGCGTGGGCAGAGAAATGCACCACCTCCGAAAATAAGAAGACCGGCGTTTACGTTTCCGACATCAGGACCGGAGGCTACCTCAAAGTCCGTGCAGTCGATTTTGGAAAAGGCGCATCTGAATTTTCCGCATCTGTAGCCGCAGGCATCGACGGCGGCATCCTAGAAGTTCATTTGGATGATGTAAAAGGCACTAAGATCGCCCAGATTGATATACCGAGAACCGGCGGCTGGGAAGAATTTAAAACCTTAACCGCAAATATCTCAGAAACCGTCTCCGGCATCCACGATGTTTACTTTGTCTTCCAGGGAAAAAACATCACCGCCGGAAGAAAACTGTTCAACTTCGATCACTGGAGCTTTAAGAAAAAATAGAATGTAACCGCAATGCATTTTTAACCACAAAAGTCACAAAAGATGTTTATGCTGCATAGTAAAGTTAAAATATAATGGAATAAACAAGCCCGCAAAAGCTTTTAAAAATCAAAGATTTTTAATCTTATGTGCTCTGAAATATACGCAACGTTTTTAACTAAAAAAATCTAATGTGCCTCATGTGTTAAAGGTTTTAAGCATTTTCAAAGATCAGATTATGGTAATGTACTCTTATAAGCTTCAGCGGCTTTGTGAAACTAAATACACGCAATTTTTAAAATAAAGCTTAGTGTGCTTAGTGTTCAAATATCCCAAACAAAAAAATGAAATAGAAAATATGAAAAAGACCCTACAATCCATACTCAGCCTTCTCCTGATCGGATGTTCAGCGAATCTGTTCGCCCAGAATCCCATCATCCAGACCAATTACACCGCCGATCCGGCACCGATGGTCTACAACGGAAGGCTGTATGTGTATACCACGCATGATGAAGACGATTCCACCTGGTTTACCATGAACGACTGGAAAGTCTATTCCACCGAAGATATGGTGAACTGGACCGATCACGGAACCATCCTTTCCTACAATGATTTCGACTGGGCCAAGCGCGATGCCTGGGCGGCGCAATGCGTTGAAAGAAACGGCAAATTTTTTATGTACGTTCCGATGTGGTCGAAAACCAATAACAAAGGCGCGATCGGTGTGGCAGTGGGCGACAGTCCGTTCGGGCCGTTTCATGATCCGCTGGGAAAACCTCTGGTGCAGAGCGAATGGGGCGATATTGATCCGACCGTTTTCGTGGACGATGACGGTCAGGCCCACATGTACTGGGGAAACCCGAAGCTGAAATATGTCAAGCTGAATGAAAATATGATTTCCTATTCCGGCGATATTGTGGAAGTTCCGATGACCGCAGAATCGTTCGGAAAAAGGGACGGAAAAGAAAACCCGGAAAGACCTACCAAATACGAGGAAGGCCCGTGGCTCTACAAAAGGAAAAACCTCTATTACCTCTTCTGGCCGGGCGGTCCGCTTCCTGAATTCATTGGCTATTCCACCAGCAAAAGTCCACAGGGACCATGGAAATACGGCGGAATTGTGATGCCGGCCGAAGGAAAATCGTTTACCAACCATCCGGGAGTGATTGATTTTAAAGGCAAAACCTACTTTTTCTACCACAACGGCGCGTTGCCCGGCGGAAGCGGATTTACAAGGTCAGTGAGTATCGAAGAACTTAATTTTAATAAAGACGGTTCCATTTCACCCATTAAAATGACGAATGGAATCACCAAAGCCATTGCAACCGTCAATCCGTACAGTTTCAACCAGGCCGAAACCATCGCCTGGTCTGAAAATGTAAAATCCTATCAGAACAAAGAAGCCGGCGTGTTTGTCAAGGCTAAAAAAAGCGGCGCCTACACCAGCGTGAAAAATGTGGACTTCGGTAAAAAAGGAGCGGCGATGTTTTCCGCAAGGGTAGGAACCACGCACAACAGCGAAGTAACGATGGATGTTCACCTGGACAGCCTTACCGGACCGGTCGTAGCTACGGTAAAAGTTCCGCTCACCGGAGGCGACGACCGCTGGGAAACCGTAAAAGCCGAAATGAAGGAAAAAAGAACCGGCGTTCACGACCTGTATTTTGTGTTTAACGGAAAAGCCGCAAAAGATGTGATGTTTTTCAATTACTGGACCTTTCTTGAAAATAAATGATTATGAGTAAACTATTTTTAAAACTATCAATCATCCTGGGTATTCTCTTCCTGAATACCTTTTTTGCCCAGGTCGCCGAAGTCTCGAGCCCTGACGGAAAGCTGAAACTGAATGTCTTCTCAGAAGACGGAAAAGCGCTGTACAATGTGACTTTTCAGGGGAAAACCATGCTGGAAAAATCACCGTTGGGCCTTGTGACCAATGAATCTGATTTTTCCAAAAATTTAAAATTCACCGACAGCAAAAAAGACCCGGTTTCCAAAACCTACACCAATGAGAAAATCAAAAAGTCGGAGGTTAATTATAAGGCTAATGCATTGACGGTAAATTTCAGCAATGCAGACCAATACAACATCGGGATTGAATTTCAGGTGAGCAACAACAATATTGCTTTCCGGTACGATATTCAGCCGATGAAAGACCGTCTGAGTGCCGTGGTACAGTCGGAAATGACGGGATACCGGTTTCCTTCGCAAACCACGACCTTTCTTTCTCCGATGATGAAGCCGATGACCGGTTTTGCCAGAACCGCTCCAAGCTACGAAAGCGGCTACAAAGCCGATGCGGAACTGGGAGCAAAGGCGGATTACGGTTACGTTTTCCCGGGACTCTTCCACGTAGGAAATAACGGCTGGATTTTACTTTCCGAAACCGGTGTGAACAGCCTGTACTGCGCTTCCCATCTGGATACCACACCGGAAAAGACTCTTTACCAAGTTGCGTATCCGAATATGGCGGAAAACAATGGGTTCGGAAGCACCGGAGCCGCGATTTCACTGCCGGGAAAAACACCGTGGAGAACTATAACGGTTGGCGAATTCTTAAAGCCGATTGTTGAAACCACGATTCCTTTTGATGTTGTGGAACCGATGTATGCGCCTTCACAGAAATACAGTTTCGGGAAATCGACCTGGAGCTGGATCCTGTGGCAGGACAACAGCATGAACTACGACGACCAGAAGAAATTCATCGACCTTGCCGCGGCAATGAATTACCAGTTTATCCTGATGGATGCGCTTTGGGATAAAAATATCGGCAAAGAACGGATGAGGGAACTTGTTCAGTATGCACGATCTAAAAATGTAGGCGTAATGCTTTGGTACAATTCCAACGGAGCGGCGAATGATGCACCGATGGGCCCGAGGAATAAAATGAGCTCTGCCATCGAACGTAAAAAAGAAATGAAATGGCTGAAAGAAATCGGTGTAAAAGGACTGAAAGTCGATTTCTTCGGTGGCGACAAGCAGGAGACGATGAAGCTGTACGAAGACATTCTTTCCGATGCCAATGATTTCGGATTAACAATAATTTTCCACGGCGCTACTTTACCGAGAGGCTGGGAAGTGATGTACCCGAATTATGCCGGTAGCGAAGCCGTCCTGGCCTCCGAAATGCTGTATTTCTCGGAAGATGTCCGCAAGCAGGAAGCTTTCTTTGCCTCATTGCATCCGTTTATCCGGAATACGGTCGGGAGCATGGAATTCGGCGGAACGTTTCTCAATAAATATTTAACCAAATCCAATACGGAGAAAAATAAACGATATACAACCGATGGTTTCCAATTGGCCACCGCCGTTTTATTCCAAAACCCGGTTCAGATGTTTGCCGTCATGCCTAATAACCTGACCGATGCCCCGAAATTCGAGCTTGATTTTATGAAAGAAATCCCGACCTTGTGGGACGAAACGGTTTTCATCGACGGCTATCCCGGGAAATATTCCGTTATTGCCAGAAGACACCAGGACCAATGGTACATTGCCGGCGTGAATGCTGAAAACTCCGTTCAGAAACTGACTTTGAAACTTCCGATGCTGGCCGGAAAGACGGTAAAATTCATCAACGATGATGCAAAAGGGATAACTTCCGAAAAATCCGTGACAATCAATAAAAACGGGGAATTAAAAGTAGAAATCCAGTCCAATGGCGGATTTGTGATTCATTAATCCTGATGTTAAATTTAAAATACATTCAACATGAAAACCGGGTATTTCAGACCATTGATTCTAATTAAACTGACCTTTCTAATGGCTTTTTTCAGTCATCAGCCGGCGTTCGGGAAAATAAAACTCCCGGATCTGGTCGGTGACAAAATGGTTCTGCAGCGTGATGTGGAACTTAAAATCTGGGGCTGGGCGGACCAGGGCGAAAACATTACGATCAGGTTCCGTAATGAAACGTATAATACCTCGCCGGACAAAAACGGGAAATGGTCTGTGCAATTGAAACCGCAGAAACCGGGAGGTCCGTTCGTGATGGAAATTAACGAAATCACGATCCGGGATATTCTCGTTGGCGATGTCTGGCTCGCTTCGGGACAGTCGAATATGGAAACGCCGATTGCCCGGTTAACCGACCGTTTTCCGGAAATCAATGTTTCGGATTTCAATAAAATCCGGTATTTCAAAGTGCCTACCCAAAACAGCGTTGAATCCGTTAAGGAGAATATAGCACCCGGAGGAAAATGGTTTACCGGAACGGCTTCCGAAGTAATGAACTGGACGGCTTTTGCATATTTCTACGCGCTTGAGGCCTATGAACATACCAAAATTCCGCAGGGCATGCTGGTTTCCAGCCTGGGCGGTTCGGCCATTCAGAGTTGGGTGAGCCAGGAGCACCTCAAGGATTTTCCCAATGATCTCATCGACAAGCAGGCATTGTCTGCGCTCAATGCTTCCAAACTGGACAAAGGAAGGAATCTTTGGAATCAGAAGGATTTTGATGACGCAAACTGGCAGAAAGCAAAAGTGCCGGAAACATGGAAAGACAACGGAATCCAGGCTAAAGGGACGGTCTGGTTCAGGAAAAATTTTGACCTTCCGGCTTCCATGGACGGAAAGTTTGCCCGGCTTTACCTCGGCGTGATGGTCGACAGCGATTCGGTTTTCGTGAACGGAACATTCGTAGGTTCGACCTCATATACTTATCCGCCGAGAAAATATGATATTCCGGGCGGCATTTTAAAACAGGGGAAAAATACCATTGCCATCCAGCTTACGTCCAACTTCGGAAACGGTGAATTTGTCGCCGACAAGCCCTATAAAATCGTAGGAGACGGCATTGTCGTTGATTTGACAGGTGAGTGGAAATACAATGTAGGTCGGGATACGAGTAAAGATGAAGACTACAAATCGAAGCTGAAAAACCTGCGAAGCACGCCTTCCGGACTGTACAACGGGATGATTTATCCGATCCGGGATTACAAGGTTCGCGGTGCGATCTGGTACCAGGGTGAAAGCAACGCCGGCCAGTCGGAGAATTATGCCGGTCTGCTGAAAAACATGATTGAAAACTGGCGGGAAGCCTTTCAATGGAAACAGATGCCGTTTTTACTGGTTCAGCTTCCGAATTTTATGGAAAAAACCAGCGATCCCAATGCACCAAGCGGATGGGCGGAAATCCGTGAAGCTCAGTTTAAAACCTCACAAACGGTTCCATACACAGTGATGAGCGTGAACTATGATCTCGGGGAATGGAATGACATTCATCCTCTCAATAAAAAAGATATGGCCAAACGCCTGTTCCTGGCTGCCCGCAAACTGGTGTATGGTGAAAAGCTGGTCAGCAGCGGCCCCGTTTTCAAGTCGATGAAAGTGGAAAATTCAGAAATCGTCCTTTCGTTCGACAATATCGGAGGCGGTCTGAAAAGCAGAAACGGAGCTTTGAAACATTTTGCGATTGCCGGAAGTGATAAGAAATTTGTCTGGGCCGAAGCAAAAATAAAAGGCAATACCGTTGTGGTAAGCAGCAAGGAAATTAAAAATCCGGTAGCGGTCCGGTATGCGTGGAGCAATAATCCCGAAGAGGCGAATCTTGAAAACGCAGAAGGGTTGCTGGCATCGCCGTTCGGAACGGATGACTGGTAAGCTGTAATTAACTAACCTATTAAATCCGTTTAAACTAATTTTTAGAATTAACCGCAAAAGTCACAAAAGATAATTATACCGCAGTGATTGGAATATTGAAAGTTCTCAAAAGAATAAAAATCTTTGATTTTTAATACTTTAATCTGAATCTTATATGACTCATGTGTCTAAAAAAAAGCTCTTGTGGTTAAATAAAAAGTTTAAACGATTCTATTAAATAAATACGCATAAAATAACGATTATGAAGACGATATTCAACTATTTTTCTCTTTTAATACCGCTGGTTTTTACAACCCTTGTAAAAGCGGCCGATCCATTTATTTCTTTTGTGAAGGCAGAGAATTCGGTGGTATTGAAAGAAGGCAATTCTGGGCTGACGCTGTTTTCGGACAGCGATTCGGATAAAGGGATTCTTCGGGCAGTAGCGAACCTTCAGTCCGATTTCCAGAAGGTAACCGGTATTCAGCCCAATCTCATTTCCCAAAATTCCGGCGTAAACGGAATGCTCATTATTATTGGTGAAGCTGGAAAAAGCAAAACCATTGATGCATTGATCAGGGCTAAAAAGATCGATGGGAATTCGCTCAAGGGCAAGAATGAGAAATTTATCATTCAGAACATAAGCAATCCGTTTCCCGGCGTTTCCGAAGCGGTTGTCATTGCCGGAAGCGACAAACGGGGAACCATTTACGGAATTTACGAAATGTCTCAGCAGATCGGCGTTTCTCCCTGGTATTACTGGGCGGATGTTCCGGTTGAGAAAAAGGAAAGTGTATACTTTAAAAAAGGGATTTATACCGACGGAGAACCTGCCGTGGAATACCGCGGAATTTTCTTAAACGATGAAGAACCTTCCCTGGGAAGCTGGGCAAGAGCGACTTTCGGCGGGATCAATTCCAAATTTTATGAAAAAGTATTTGAACTGATCCTTCGGATGAAAGGAAATTACATCTGGCCGGCCATGTGGGGAAAAGCTTTCTATGACGACGATGCTTTAAGCGGACCGCTGGCTAATGAAATGGGCATCGTGATGGGAACTTCACACCACGAACCGATGGCTTTAGCACAAACCGACTGGCACCGGTACATCAAAAGAAACAACCTGCCGAATCTCTGGGATTATTCCAAAAATGCCGAGGTTTTGCAGAAATTCTGGAGATCAGGACTGGAAAGAAGCAAAAACTGGGAAAAGCTTGTGACCGTGGGTATGCGTGGCGATGGTGATGAAGCGATGGGAGAGGGCACCAATATTGCCCTGCTGGAAAAAATCGTAAAAGACCAAAGAAAGATTATTGCCGATGTCACCGGGAAAAAAGCGGAAAGAACCCCGCAGGTCTGGGCTTTGTATAAAGAAGTTCAGGATTACTATGACAAAGGGATGCGCGTGCCGGATGATGTGATCCTGCTGTTCTGCGACGACAACTGGGGGAACGTGAGGAAGCTTCCGGATCTTTCCAAACCTTTGCACAAAGGCGGTTACGGAATATATTACCATTTTGATTACGTGGGCGGACCAAGAAACTCCAAATGGATCAACATCAGTCCGATCCAGCGCGTTTGGGAACAGATGAACCTTTCCTACGAACATAAGGTCGATAAAGTTTGGGTAGTGAATGTCGGTGACCTGAAACCGATGGAATTCCCGATCAGCTTTTTCCTGGACATGGCCTGGAACCCGAAACAGTTTAATGCGAATAATTTATTCCAGTACACTGAAAAATGGTCGGCGCAGCAGTTTGGTGAAAAACACGCCAAAGAAATCGCGGAAATGATCAACACCTACGCCAAATACAACCGCCGCGTCACACCCGAAACCCTGAACTGGAACACCTACAGCCTGGAGAATTACAACGAATTTGAAACGGTTCTCAATGATTACCGGGCTTTGGCCTTGAAAGCACTGCGTCTGAAGGAAGATATTCCGGCAGAATATCAGGACGCGTATTACCAATTGGTATTATACCCGATTGATGCGTGCAGCAACCTATACGAAATGTATTATGCCGTAGCCAAAAACAAGGAACTGGCGGCTAAAAAAGATCCGGAAGCCAATCAATACGCTGATCAGGTAAAACAGTGTTTTGAAAGAAATGCTTATCTGGACAACTATTATAATAATGTAATGGCCGGCGGAAAATGGCAGCACATGATGGACCAGATGCGCATCGGATACAAAACCTGGGCCGACGGAAAAGAAAACATCATGCCTGAAGTGACCTACATTTCCGAAGCGGATATTCCGAAAGAAAAGGTATTTCAGGAGAAGAACGGCTATATTTCAGTAGAAGCGGAACATTTTGCCAGAATGCACAATTCGGACCGGATCCATTGGGAAGTAATCCCTGATTTTGGGAAGACCAAATCCGGCGTGACGACCTTTCCACAGAATGCCTATCCAAAACCGGATGAAAACATCTACCTGGAATACGACATGAATTTCGAATCCAAAGGCGAATTTGAAGTCCAGCTTCTTTTGGCTCCGACATTGAATTTCAATCACAACAAAGGACTGCGCTACGAAATTTCGTTCGACGGACAAGCCCCGCAGGTGGTGAATTTCAACGGCCATTACAAAGGCGAGCTGGGAAGATGGCAGTCGGAACATATCATCCGATCCATCACCAAACACCAGATCTCCCAACCCGGAAAACATACGCTCCGTTTCAGGGTGCTGGAACCGGGCATTGTCCTGGAGAAGATCCTCATCAATACCGGAGGACTGAAACCGACTTATCTCGGTGCCCCGGAAAGTGATTACACCGGAAAATAATTTTGTTACCTCTTAAAACCATCGGATTTTTCCGGTGGTTTTTCTTTGAATTAAAAACGACAGATATTCCCATCCGGACCGGAGGGGTGGCGAAAATTCAAAGAATTTTTGACGGGGGGTGGTTTGGAGAATAAATCTATTTAAACAGGTTTTACAATTGAGTTTAAATAAACTTTTTAATTCAACCGGAAAATTCGATAACTTTAATCTATTGATTTCAAATTACCTAATTCAATATTGAAAATGATTTAAAATATTTGATAATCAATTTTTTAGGATGGTTATCAATAGCGTCGGGCTTTAACCCGATGTCATCATAGCAATCTAAAATCCGGCTTTAGCCAAATTATGATAGGTTTTGGCTAAAGCCGATTATTATCCTTCATAAGGTAAATGGGCTAAAGCCCATTCCTATTGATAATACCCACATCAACCTATTAAAAATAAATAAAATGAAATGAAACGTAGAAAATAAAATTCAAATCCTGAAAGATGCAATTCAGGAAGGAATTAATAGTGGCATTGCAAAGGATTTTAACGCTGAAAAACATCTTCAGATTTTAAAAGTCAGAATGAAAAGCAACCATTAATTGTATTTAACAATAAAGCGATTAAGCTATAGTTTATCCATAATTCGGTAAAATCAGTCTTGTTATGATACACTCTAAAAAAAATCAACTGGAATACCTCTCACTAAAACCTGATAGAATCTTACAGGATCTTGTGGAAAGCATCTGGATGATGAGGTATCATGCGGATGAAACGGCAGAAAGCATCATCGTTCCGGACGGAAAATTAGATATTGCCCTTTTGGCCGTGGAAAACGGAAGTTTTGAGATCTTTATATCCGGAATATCGACCGGCCCGGTCATCAAACCGCCGTTTCCGAAATCAACGATGATGGTGATCAGTTTTCACCCGAACGCGGCAGAATATATTTTCAGCCAGTCCTTTGCGGATTTAAAAAACGACAGGCAGAAACTTCCTGAAGGTTACTGGGGATTCTGCAGGGATGATCTCACGGATTTTGGATCTTTTTATGAAAAAGCCTGCCAGATGATTGCCTCGAAACTGACTCATGAAATTGATTTCCGGAAAAAGCACCTTTTTGAATTGATTGATGCATCAAAAGGAGCCGTTACGGTAAAAGAACTTTCCGAAAAGGTCGGGTGGAGCAGCCGGCAGATGAACCGGTATTTCAATCATTGGTTGGGCGTGTCCTTAAAATCATACCTCAACATCATCCGTTTTTCCCATTCACTGAAACAGCTGAAAAACGGGGACTTTTACCCGGAACTCAATTACGGTGACCAATCCCATTTCATCCGGGAAATAAAGAAATTCGCCGGTGTGAAACCTACCATTTTAAATAAAAACGAGAACGACCGATTTATCCAATTGAGCATGATGCCGGAAGATTAATTTTGTCCTGTTAATCAAACAAAAATACAATGGGTTTAAATCATATCAATCTGGTAGTAAAAGAGGTAGATCAGGCCGTGAGCTTATTTGCAAATCACTTAGGCTTTAATTTAATAACGAACCGCAACCGTAAAATGGCAGTTCTGGAAAGCAGTTATCAATTTGTCCTTGTCATCTGGGGCCAGGAACTGAACAGGAAAGATAAGATACCGGAATACCCGGAGAATTTTCATATCGGGTTTTATCAGGAGGATGAGAATGCGGTTTGGGAAATCTATCAAAAATTGAAAGATGTAGAAGGACTGAAACTAGAATCCGAACCTAAGAAAATCAGGAATACGTTTGGATTCTATTTTTGGTTTGAACAGCTGATGATTGAGATCAGTGTGAATCCGTTTAAAGAAATGAAAATAGTTTAATGTAGACTCAATGATCATTTATTTATATATCAAATGTTGAACTCGAATAACACAGGATTTAAAAACAGAATAATGACTTTTTAATCCTGTCAAAAAAACTTCCGGCAAAGTAATTTGCCGGAAGTTTTTTATGATGATTGCTTATCATTAAATAAATGAAAAAATCTGGACATGTGATTGTGGCTTATTCTCATCCTGTACATCCATTCTTGATCTGAAAGCGTCTTTCACCTTCCCGTCCGATTTACCGTGACAGACTCTATTTTCGGTTAAATTTTTTATTGAAAAATAAGGTTTCTGATGACAAAAATGGCCCGTTTGATACTTTTAGGATCTAAATAGATGAAATTTAAATCATTGAGTTTATGATATTTATATTTTTGATTGTCAGGTAGATGCATGTGGGTTTATATTTGTTAAACAACTGTTTGAATTGATTTTATGAAAATAAAGTGTATTTTATACATTTATTTCAAATAGAATGTTATATTTGTTTGTAATGGAATATGAAATTTTGTTAATAATGGAATATGATTTCAGATTTATTGAATTTTTGATAAAGGGTATATATTCTTCGCGGATGATTTACAATCATGGTGATTTTTCTAATAATGAAGTGGTATTCAATAATCTGTTCCAGGATTAAAAGGCTTCATTAAAAATTACAGATACAAATCCAAATCCATACAATAATATGAATACATAATTCCGCTTTACCTTTCGTATTTAAATAATTTCAAAAAATAATAAGAATACGAAAGGAACATTTCCAACAAATTTGTGTACCGATTTTAGCCTGACTATCCAACAGTCAGGAAGGTTTCTTAGTGACAAAACCGATCATTCTGAAACAGATATAAATACTCTTCAGCGGCTTGCTGGAGCTTAACCTAAAACAACAAGACTATGAAAAAACTTGCTCAGCGCATTGCCCTTGCTGCCGTCTGTATCCTTACAGGCATCAGCGTTTCCGGGCAGCTTACCACGGTAAGAATCAACAAAAACACGACCTACCAGAAAGTCACGGGTTTCGGCGGATTTGTCTGCAGTCCGCAATTCGGGTACAACCACATGACGACTTCGGAAATCCAGACCCTTTGGGGAGCCAACAGCCAGGCAGGCTACAACATCATGAGGCTCTACATCCCGGAAGACAGCAACAACTGGAGTTCCGTGCTGGCAACGGCCCAGCTGGCAAAATCGATGGGACTGACCATTTTCGCGAGTCCATGGACTATGCCTGCCGCCTGGAAAACAAATAACAGTGTGAATGCAGTCTACACCGATGCCAACGGCGTACAGCAGGTCGGTTACCTGAAAACCGCCAATTACCAGGATTATGCTCTGTATCTCAACAGCTTCGTTACCTATCTGCAGAGCAATGGGGTAACGCTGGATTATATTTCCATCCAGAACGAACCCGATGAAATGGCGCAGTACCAGGGATGCATCTGGACACCGGCGCAGATCGCTACATTTGTACGTGATTACGGTCAGCTGATCAACTGTAAAGTCATCGCTCCCGAAAGTGTGGGCTTTACGGATAATTTCGCCAATGCCATGCTCAACCAGCCTACCATGGACAATTTTGAAGTCTATGGCGGACACCAGTACGGCCTGATGCAATCTGCCTACAAACAATTCCAAAACAACAACAAAGAAATCTGGCAGACGGAATACCTGATCAACTGGAACCCTTCTACCGGGACGCCACGCGACTTCAGCTGGAACCTGGATGCCTTTAACTTTGCTTCCAGCATCAACAATGCCATGCTTGGCAATGTGAATGCCTGGATCCATTATGCCGCCAAGCGATATTATGCGCTGATGGGTGACGGAACCAACGGAACAACCACCGGGGTCATGACCAAAAGAGGCTATATTCTTTCGCATTACGCCAAATATACCACTGGAAAAACGCGTGTCGCCGCAACATGGGGCGACACCACCGGTGTATTTCAGGGGTCTTCTTACATTTCCCTGGATGGAAATCAGATTGTGCTGATGGTCATCAATCCGTCAGCGAATTCCTACAATCTTAAAATCGATCTGCCGTTTTATTCTACTTCCGGCACCAAAGTACTGACGGACGCACAGAACAATATGGCCACCACACCGATCACGATGGCGCAGACCTTCCGTCCCGGCGTAACGATCAACGCATCCAGTGTGATGACTTTCGTATTCAATAAAAGTGGTGACCGCCCCGTTTCAACGATGACCGGAAACGATATCCGTTACAACAAAATTGAAACGATGACGCCGACCAATTCCGCTTTCGGAACAGGGTTTAACATCAGCAATACAACGGCAACATTCTCCAATGCCAGTTCGTTGATCAGCACCAATACCACTGCGGCTAACGGCTATTTACAGCTGAATGACCGCTACAACAAAATGGTGCTTCATGTGAACAGCTTTACCACAGCGGGACAGAGCTATTCAGACAATACCACGTTGTATTACATCAACAGCCAAGGGGTGACGAAATCTTATAATTATGGTAAGATCACTTTCCCGACGGGCGGTAATTTTGATATCACGCTTGATACTTCAAGACAGGTGCTAACGGACGGCTGCAAAGGGATTTTAGGAATCCGAAATTCCAATTATAGCTCCGTGCTTACCATGAATTTAGGCGATGTGTACTTTAACATAGGCAATGAAGTCGCTTCCAAATTCGCCGGAACTTATTCTGATGGTGACAGCAACCTGATGGATGCCCTGGAAAACGGTTATTATACTTCCGTGGATTTCAGAAACACGACCGGAACAACCTCAGCGAACAACTGGCAGCCGGTAAGTGCCAATTCCAACAGCATTTATTATGTGCCGTCCACGGTAACTTCTTCCAACAACAATGTGATTTCCGGAACCAGTGCTGCCAATCTTGTCCTTTCAGACCAGGGGAAAGATTTCCAGGTTCCGTTTACCTTCAGTGCGTCAGCTGCATCGTATTCCCGTACGTTCAACGGATTTGAAATGCTGCTTTTGCCATTCACGGCAAATATTCCATCCGGCGTAAGTGTTTATCAGTTGACATCGGGTGCTACCGGAATCAGCTGTACAGCCATTACCACCGGAACCATTCCGGCCAATACACCGGTACTGGTAAATGCCACAGGAACTGTTACCTTCCAGGGAACCGGAAATGTTTCCACGCCGAAAGCCATCACCGTAAACCAGATGAACGGCGTCTACAATACCATCAAAGTGCCGGCTAACAGCTATGTTTTACAGACCGTTAACGGAACTCCGCAATTCTCTAAAGTGGTTGCAGGAAGCGAACCGATGATCAATCCTTTCAGAGCGTATCTCACCGAGGAAAATACTTACACGTCATCGGTACTTCCGTTAAGCTTTACAACATTGGCAACCCAAGATGTTCTTGCCGGTAAAGATGAAATCAGCCTGTACCCAAGCCCAGCCAAAACGGAAGTGTTTATCGAACTGAAGTCTTCCGGTACCGCTTCCGTATTCGACAGCAAAGGCAGCCTGATCATCAGGGACAAGCCGTTGCGTGCCGGTAAAAACCGCATCGACATCGGACAACTTCCTTCAGGAATGTATCTGGTGGAAATCTCTTCATCCGGAAATAAATCCGTTCAGAAAAAGTTTATCAAGCAGTAAATTTAAAACAGGATTATTTATACTTCAAAGCCACCGTTTAGGGTGGCTTTGTTGTTTATCAATAGGAGCGGACTTTAGTCCGCTTTACAAAACAAATGCAAAAACGGCTTTAGCCTAATTTTAAATCAGATCAGGCTTAACATCATCTTATTTAATTTATTCCGGCAGATTTTCGGATTTGCAAAGATAATTGCGCTTAAATAATGCAGTTTAGATCCTTTCAGGATGACAAACTGAGCTAATAAATAAGCATGAGAATGAAAATCTCTGATTTTGCCTCAGTAATCTGTAAGATATGATAGATGAATCGGCGAACCTCTTCGAGGTTTCATCTTATGTGTTCTAAAATATACGCAACGTAAGCAACTAAAAAATCTAATGTGGCTTATGGGGTAAAAAGCTTTTGTGACTTTTGTGGTTACATTTTCTCCTATAGAATAGATGATAACGCATAAATCTGCTCAATCTGCGTGCGATTCACTTATTTGCTATTAATAGTAAATGAATTATCGTTTGAATATAATATTATGCTTGTTAATATAGCGAACCTACTTCTTCTGATCAATCAGTTCCAGAGCTTTCAGGAGCAGAAGGTCTTCTTTATTGCGGATGCTCTCAACCGTAGGACGCACCACGACATCCGGTTTGATGCCGATACGCTGGGTTTCCCCTCCGTCCGGATAATAAATACCCAGTCCGGAAAAGATGATCTTATGGCTATCCGTCAGTTTAATGAAAGTTTTATTACCATCGGCGCCGGCGGTCTGACTGCCTACAAAAATCACGTGAGGCACTTTTTTAAAAACCATGGCCCACATTTCCTCCGCACTTTGGGTGTGTTCATTAATAAGAACGACTACCTGTCCTTTATACGGATCAGGATTATCTTTTCCTGCGAATTTATATTCTTTATTCACAATATTGTCTACAAAACAAAATCTACCCGGCTGGCTGAAGTTGGGCTGGGTTTTTATTCCGTATACAACGGGATGGGCTAATAAATAATCAAAAACTTTAAGCAGGGAAGCATTATCATTGTAGCCGCGCAGGTCAAAAACCATCCCCTTTGTATTTTTGTATTGTTCCATCAGGGCAGGGATTTCTGCTCCTTTCAATGATGCAAATTCGAAATACACCTTATCATCTATGGGAAAACTTGGGTTTAGACGGCTTTCTTTTTCATTGTACGTTAAATAATTATAGGTTTTTCCTTGGTATACCAGGTGAAGATCCGGGATGCCGTCTTTATCCCATTCCTGATCGAAAATACGCTTTGTCCGTTCCACGGTGGTCCGGAACTTTTCTCCATTGTTATGCAGTCCTTCCACTATGAAAGTTTCTTCATCTCCGCTGAACAGGTAACTGTATGCCTCGCGCAGTTCGACGGATCTATTGGAAAAGGCAAAATATTTCGATTTTTCTTTTATATTTTTTAGAATAGATTTGCCGTTAATTTTAGTAATCAGGTCGCCCATTTTCAGGTTTGCTTTTTTCATCTTAGCCTCATCCTTACTTCCTGTGATAAGCACAGCATCGTCAACCATTTGAAAAGTAAACGGAGAAGACAGCTTCCCGACTACATCATACTGATAGGTCTTTTCAATGCTGGTATGGGTATCCTGCAGCTCAGCAGCCAGTTGCATCACTACCGACTCATAATCTTTCTCATTGTTGATCTTTTTAAATAAGGGAATGTATTTTTTCAGGATATCATCCCACTGATGATCAAGCAGGTACTTATAAGGATAAAAATACTCAATGGCATTCCAGATCCTGAATAAATCCAGCATTTTAACTTCCTTTGAAAAACTTTCATAAACTTTTTCATTGGCACTGCTGAAATAGATACCGCTTTTAGCCGTATTGGAATAAAACGAACCGACATTCCCTGGTTGATTTACCAATTTTAACAGGCGATTTTTGTTTTCAGGCGAAATTTTTAATTTTTCAATCCATGAAACATCAAAATTACGCAGCGTAATGCTGTCGCATTCATTATTAGTTCCTGCGATCTTGTCAAACTTCTGTTGGTCTGCCTTGCTAAGCCAATTTTTAACAAGGCTGTCAACTCCTTCTTTTGAACCGGAACGGAAACTTTCCAGCAGAACACCATCCCAGTCTATTTTTCCCTGCGATACGGCGGGGTGATAATATTTCATCAATCCCCAGACTTTTCCCATCTGGTATAATTCGCGGTCAGAAAAAGTACTCAATTGCGCAGACAAGGTAGAAGCAATTAAAAATAAGATGACAGTAATGGATTTCATAGTTTAATTTGGTTTTAGCAGAAAATAAGTGGTAATGATTTTCAAGGCCTTAATTTACTGTATTTTGTGAGATCAGAGCTATTTATTGTTGAAATAAAGATTTGGAAGCAGTACAGGTTAAAAAATATTTCCCGCAGATTGCACGAATTTTAACAGATTATTTCCATAACTGCTCCTTTATTCAGTTTGCGTAAGTTTAGTGATTCGGATTGAATAGATGAATAGAACGCCCGCTTCATCAGATCAGCTGCTGATCAAACCTTTGCTCCCTTGAGTGTATGCATGAAAATAAAACCTTTGCGGTTAAGAAATCTTCCTGACTTAAAATTACACCGAATAATTACAAGTTCTTATGTATAATTTCTATGTCAAAAACTTTTATCAATGAAAAACTACCGCTTGAAATTCAAACCATCAGCAATATTCTCAAAAATTAAGTGTTAATTACACATTTATTTAAAAGAGAATCCTATATTTGTGCTTCTCACAAAGATTACCAGAAACCATTGATGAATTAAATGATGAAAAGCATAAACATGTGACCATTGATATTCATATATGAAAAAGATAACGTTAGGCATCAGCCTCCTCATCAGCACCGCATCGGCAGTATCTGCACAGACCGCCAAAACGGAACCGTTCCGAAATACAAAACTGCCGGTAGAACAGCGGATTGAAAACCTCCTCGGACTGCTCACCGTAGATGAAAAAATAGGCATGATGATGGATAATTCCAAAGCCGTTCCGCGATTAGGCATTCCGGCATACGGCTGGTGGAACGAAGCGCTGCACGGTGTGGCCAGGGCCGGAACGGCTACCGTTTTTCCGCAGGCGATAGGACTGGCAGCGAGCTGGGACGTAACTGAACACCTGAAAACCTTTGAAATGATTTCCGATGAAGCCCGGGCCAAATACAACCGGTCTTTCGACGAAGCTGGGAAAACCGGACGCTACGAAGGACTCACGTTCTGGACGCCCAACATCAATATATTTCGCGATCCGCGATGGGGAAGAGGCCAGGAGACTTACGGGGAAGACCCGTTCCTGACGGCAAGCCTGGGTGTAGCAGCGGTAAAAGGATTACAGGGAAATGATCCCGACTATTTCAAAACCCACGCCTGCGCCAAACACTTTGCCGTTCACAGCGGCCCGGAATGGAACCGCCATTCCTACAACGCCGAAATTTCGCACCGCGACCTTTATGAAACCTATCTTCCGGCGTTTAAGGCTTTGGTGATCGAAGGAAATGTAAGGGAAGTGATGTGTGCTTACAATGCTTTCGACGGACAACCTTGTTGCGCCAATGATTTCCTGGTGAGCGAGATCTTACGTGGAAAATGGAAATATGACGGCATGGTGGTCTCCGATTGTTGGGCACTCGCCGATTTCTACCAGAAAAAATACCATGGTACCCACCCGGACGAAAAATCCACGGCAGCTGATGCACTGAAACATTCCACCGATCTTGAATGCGGAGATACCTACAACAACCTTAATAAATCTCTTGCCAGCGGACTGATAACAGAGAATGACATCGATGCCTCCATGCGCAGGATCCTGAAAGGCTGGTTTGAATTAGGCATGCTCGATCCGAAATCGGCCGTACGCTGGAACAGCATCCCGTATACGGTAGTCGACTCTGAAGATCATAAAAAACAGGCTTTAAAAATGGCTCAAAAATCAATCGTTCTGATGAAAAATGATAAGAATGTTTTGCCATTAAACAAGAATATCAAAAAAATCGCTGTCGTAGGGCCAAATGCCGATGACGGACTGATGCAGCTCGGGAATTACAATGGAACGCCTTCTTCTACCGTAACCATTTTAGACGGGATCAAAAGCAAATTCCCAAATGCGGAGATCATTTATGAAAAAGGTAGTGAAGTCACCGATCCGTCTTCCAGAGCTTCACTGTACCAGAACTTTTTAAGTCAGAAAAACGGGGAGAAAGGCCTGAAAGTGGAGTTTTTCAACAACAACGAATTCAAAGGATCACCGGCCAATACTTCCGTCAATAAAACCGGAATCAGCTACAACAGTTTCGGCGGCACCCAGCTTGCCCCGAATGTCGGCAGGGAAAATACCTCTGCAAAAATTTCAGGGATTTTTAAAAGTACCTACACGGGCGATGTGATTTTCTCAGCATCCACTTCGGATGTATATACGCTCTTTGTAGATGGCAAAGAAGTGGCCACCCGAAAAGGTCCCGATGCAAGGCATCCTTCGGAATTTCCTGTGAAAATGGAAAAAGGAAAAGAATATAAAATTGAACTTCAGCATAGGCAGATCGGCAAATATGTGAGCATCACCTTTGATGTGTACAGAAAAGATCCTGTCAATTTCGCTGCCGTAAAGGAAAAAGTAAAAGATGCGGAGGTCATCATTTTTGCAGGCGGACTGTCCCCAAGCCTGGAAGGAGAGGAAATGATGGTGAATGCAGAAGGCTTCAAAGGCGGTGACAAAACCAATATCGAGCTTCCGAAAGTGCAGCGCGAACTGTTGGCAGAATTAAGAAAAACCGGAAAGCCCGTTGTTTTCGTGTTGTGTACCGGAAGCGCCCTCGGATTGGAGCAGGATGAAAAAAATTATGATGCTTTGGTGAACGCCTGGTACGGCGGACAGTCCAGTGGAACAGCGGTGGCAGATGTCCTGTCCGGTGATTACAATCCGTCCGGAAAACTGCCTATTACCTTCTACAAAAATATTGAGCAACTGGATAACGGGTTGTCCAAAACCAGCAAACATCAGGGGTTTGAAAACTACGATATGCAGGGAAGAACCTACCGGTATATGAAAGAAGTGCCGTTATATCCATTCGGTCACGGATTAAGTTATTCCACTTTCTCCTACGGGAATGCGACACTTAGCAAAAACAGCATCGGTGCTAACGAAAACGTAACCATTTCCGTTCCTGTTACCAATACTTCAGGAAGAAACGGGGAGGAGGTCGTTGAGGTGTACATCAAACGCAACAATGATCCGCTGGCTCCTGTAAAAACACTCAGGGCATTCCAAAGGGTAGCCGTTCCGTCCAAAAGCTCTGCAAATGTTCAGCTGACCCTGTCTCCGGATTCGTTTATGTTCTATGACGAAAAAGCGGATGACCTGGTATCGAAACCGGGAGATTATACGATCCTCTATGGTGGAACCTCGGCCGATTCGGGATTAAAAAGCCTTTCGCTGCAAGTAAAATAATGATTAACCTTATCAAACCTCATAGGTTTTTAAAACCTATGAGGTTTAGCTTGATAAAAAACCTTAATGAAAACAAAAAATACAATCTGTGCCGCCGCCCTTTTCCTGACGGCCACTTTCTTTTCCGCTCAGTCTCAATCAAGCTTTAGCCTTGATCTGAATGGAGCTTCCACCGGTATTAAAATCCAACTGACAATGTACGGGATTTTCTTTGAAGACATCAACTTTGCAGCCGATGGCGGATTGTATGCGGAACTGATCAAAAACCGCAGCTTTGAGTTCGACGAACCGTTGACCGGTTGGAAGCAGCCCAATACGAAAACATTATCTCCAAACCTGGATTCCGGGTTTTTGACCATCATAACCGATAAGTCTAAACCTAATAAGAATTACGCAAGAGTTACGGTTTCGAACGACAAAAATTATCTGCTGGAAAACGAGGGATTCAGAGGAATCGGCCTGCATCAGGGTGGTAAATATGATTTAAATTTTAATTTGGAAAACGTTTCAGGAAACATTTCTGCCATCAACATCAGTCTTGTCGACGAAAACGGAATGGTGGTTTCTTCAGTTTCCAACATCATAAAAGGTAGTGGCTGGCAAAAATACAATGCGGTTTTCAATCCTTCCAAAACGATTGAAAAAGCAAAGCTTCAAATCACCTTTACCGGAAATGGAGTGGTAAATATGGATATGATCTCCCTGTTTCCCCAGGATACCTGGAAAGGAAGAAAAGGAGGTTTACGAAAAGATTTAGTTCAGAAACTGTATGATCTGCAGCCTGGATTTTTACGTTTTCCGGGTGGCTGTATTGTCGAAGGGAGGACGTTGGCAGAGCGTTATCAATGGAAAAAAACAATCGGTAAAGTAGAAGACCGGGAAAATTTAATAAATAAATGGAACAACGGATTTGCGCACCGGCTCACCCCGGATTACTGGCAATCCTTCGGGCTTGGCTTTTTTGAATATTTCCAGCTGGCAGAAGATCTGGGGGCTGAACCGCTTCCGATCCTCAGCTGCGGGATGGCGTGCCAGTTTAATACTGCCGAACTCGTCAAAATGGAAGATCTGGATCCTTATGTTCAGGATGCTTTGGATCTGATAGAATTTGCCAACGGAGATTCCAACTCAAAATGGGGAAAAATTCGTGCTGAAATGGGACATCCGAAACCCTTTAATATGAAATTCATAGGGGTTGGAAACGAACAATGGGGAGCAGATTATATCGAACGCTATAAAGTTTTTGAAAAGGCCATTCATACCAAATATCCGGATATTAAGATCGTTTCCGGAAGCGGGCCTTCTCCCGACGGCGAATTCTTTGATTACGGATGGAAAGAGCTGAAAAAACTCAATGCCCAGATCGTCGACGAACATTACTACAATTCCCCGGAATGGTTTATGAAAAATGCCGGAAGATATGATAAATACGACCGTTCCGGACCTAAAGTTTTCGCCGGTGAATATGCCGCACAATCGGTGGGTGTCGTAAAACCGGACAATAAAAACAACTGGCTGACCGCACTTTCTGAAGCCGCTTTTATGACCGGACTGGAACGTAATGCAGATGTGGTGACCATGACATCTTACGCACCGCTTTTCGCCCACGCAGACGGATGGCAGTGGACGCCGGATTTGATTTGGTTTAATAATCTGAAATCTTACGCGACCCCGAATTATTACGTTCAGAAACTTTTTTCCAACAACAAAGGAACGGAAGTCCTGAAAATTACTGATCATGGAAAACCCGTAACCGGTCAGGATCAGCTGTATGCTACGGCGGTAAAAGATGCAGCCACTAAAGAAACCATCATCAAAATAGTCAATACGGATGCCGGAAGCAAATCCGTAACCATCAATCCGGCAAACCTGAAACTTGGGAACACGTTGACCAAAATTACCCTGACGGCGCCTCAGCTTTCCACCGAGAACAGCTTTGAAAATGAACCCATTCAGCCCAAAGAAGAAACGGTAAGTCTCAAAAAAGGGAAAATGACGGTGGAAATTCCTTCGCAATCTCTCGTAATTTTAAAGGTAAAGTGATTTTAAATAATTGATAATCAATAATTAATAAAAATTAAGTGTATTTATTACATTTAATTGAAAAGAATCTTATATTTGTTTAAATCTCTGGAATGGAAAAGCTATAAAGAAGTTCAGACCGATTTTTTAAAAAGATTATCAAAAATCAAGCATTACGTTAATGAAAAAATATGTTATAGGATTAGACTACGGAACCGATTCCGTCCGGGCAGTCCTCATCGATACCGAAAACGGAGCTGAACTGGCTTCCTCTGTAAGCTATTACCAACGCTGGAAAGAAGGCCTTTTCTGCAGTCCTGAAAAAAACAGGTTCCGGCAGCATCCTTCAGATCATATCGAAGGGTTGGAAAAAACCATCACCGAAGTGGTTCAGCAAAGCGGGGTACAGCCGGAAGAAATCGTTAGCATCTGCATCGATACTACGGGATCATCTCCGTTGCCTGTAACTCAGGAAGGAATTGCCCTTTCCTTAACGCCGGGCTTTGAAGAAAACCCGAATGCCATGATGGTGCTCTGGAAAGACCATACTGCCATCCGTGAGGCCGAAGAAATTAATACGCTTGCGAGAACCTGGGGCGGGGAAGATTATACCCGTTTTGAAGGTGGTATCTACTCCTCCGAATGGTTCTGGGCTAAAATTTTGCACATCAACAGGGCAGATGAAAACGTGAAAAATGCAGCGCATAGCTGGATGGAACACTGCGATTATATCACTTTCCTGTTGTCGGACCATAAAGATCTCAAAACATTCAAGAGAAGCCGTTGCGCAGCCGGACACAAAGCCATGTGGCATGAAAGCTGGGGCGGACTGCCTTCCGAAGATTTCCTCAACAGATTCGATCCGTCTTTGGGAGAACTGAGGGAACGGTTATATGATAAAACGTATACTTCTAACGAAATCGCCGGCCACCTTAACGAAGAATGGGCGCAGCGCTTAGGCTTAACGACTTCTACCGTCATTGCCGTCGGAACTTTCGATGCCCATTCCGGTGCCGTAGGTGCTAAAGTGGAGGAGAACACCCTGATCAGAATTATGGGAACTTCTACCTGCGACATCATGGTCGCCCCCAACGAAATCATTGGTGACAAAACCGTAAAAGGAATCTGCGGCCAGGTAGACGGATCCGTGATCCCGGGAATGGCCGGGCTTGAAGCGGGACAATCTGCCTTCGGAGACGTATTGGCATGGTTCCGTGACATTCTGATGTGGCCGGTGAACAACATGCTGCAACATTCCGAGATCATTTCTCCGGAACAGAAATCGCAGCTTAAAGAAGAGTTTGAAAACAATTTGATTAAAAATCTAACCCTGGAAGCGGAAAAAATTCCTGCCGATGAAGCTTTACCGATAGCCCTTGACTGGGTCAACGGAAGAAGAACCCCGGATGCTAACCAGGAACTGAAAGCGGCCATCAGCCACCTTTCCCTGGGAACCAAAGCCCCGCATATTTTCAAAGCTTTGGTCAATGCCATCTGTTTCGGTGCTAAAAAAATTGTAGACCGTTTCGAGGAAGAAGGCGTTCCTATCCATAAAGTGATCGGAATCGGGGGCGTTGCCCGAAAATCACCGTTTATCATGCAGACATTGGCCAATGTGCTGGGTATGCCGATCATCGTTGCCGCTTCAGACCAGGCTCCGGCGTTGGGTGCCGCCATTTATGCTGCCGTTGCCGCAGGCGTTTATCCTGATGTTCAGGAAGCCAGCCGGAAAATGGGCTCCGATTTTGAAGCCGAATACCATCCGCAGCCGGAACGTGTTCAGCAGTATGCCCGGTTGATGGAGCAGTACCAACAGCTTGCTGATTTTACGGAAAGCGTAATTAAGAGCCCTGTTAAGGTTACAAACCTTAACAGGGTTTAAACCGCCAAAAACAAACAACATGAAAAAATATAAAGAACTTCAACGGGAATGCTACGAAGCCAATATGCAGCTTGATGCCTTAAAACTCGTGGTTTATACCTTCGGCAATGTAAGTGCCGTTGACCGCAACGAAGGCATTTTCGCCATCAAGCCAAGCGGCGTTCCGTATGCGGATCTGAAGCCGAAAGATATGGTGATCCTCGATTTTGATGCGAATGTTATTGAAGGCCAACTGAGACCGTCTTCCGATACCAAAACCCATGCGTATCTTTACAAAAATTGGGAAAACATCGGGGGAATTTCCCATACCCATGCTATTTATTCCGTGGCGTGGGCCCAGGCACAGATGGATATTCCGATTTTCGGGACGACCCATGCGGATCACCTGACGTCAGATATTCCGTGTGCACCTCCGATGGACGACAGCCTGATCGAAGGCAACTATGAATACAACACCGGCATCCAGATCCTCGACTGTTTCAGAGAGAAAAATCTTTCCCCTCAGGAAGTGGAAATGGTCCTGATCGGAAATCACGGTCCGTTCACCTGGGGGAAAAATGCGGAAAAAGCCGTTTACAACAGCAAAGTCCTGGAAACCATTGCTGAAATAGCCTATCTTACCCGGCAGATCAACCCGGACGCGTTCCGGTTAAAAGATTCTTTAATCAAAAAGCATTACGAAAGAAAGCACGGCAAGGATGCTTATTACGGGCAGTAGGCTGCTGGCGATTGGCTTATAGCTTCTGGCTTTTTTATAAACCTCATAGGTTTTTAAAACCTATGAGGTTTGATAAGACAATATCAACAGCCGTATGGAATCTATGGAAAAATATCAGGCATAATCAAATAAACCTAACGGGCTCAGAAACCCGTTAGGTTTTAATAAAAACAAATATCAACAATCAATTATCAATCATCATTTATAAACTATGTTAACACCTCTCAATACGAAAGAAATCTGGTTCATCACCGGAAGCCAGCATTTATACGGCCCTGAAACATTAGCGCAGGTTGCCGAACATTCGGCTAAAATCGTGGAAGCGTTCAATGCTTCGTCACAGATTCCTGTAAAGGTGGTTTTAAAGCCTACCGTAAAAACCACGGAAGAAATTTTTGAAACCCTGGTAGCCGCCAATCACACCGCCAACTGTATCGGCGTAGTGACGTGGATGCATACCTTTTCACCTGCAAAAATGTGGATCCGTGGACTGACCGCTTTGCAGAAGCCTTTGTTGCACCTTCACACCCAATTCAACCAGGATATTCCGTGGTCGACGATGGATATGGATTTCATGAACCTGAACCAGGCCGCTCACGGCGACCGTGAATTCGGATTTATGGTGAGCCGTCTTCGTAAAAACAGGAAAGTGGTGGTAGGACACTGGGCGGAAGAAAGAGTACAGAAACAGATCGGCGACTGGAGCCGTGTGGCTGCAGGCTGGGACGACTGGCAGGGTGCCAGGTTCGCGCGTTTTGGAGATAACATGAGATACGTAGCCGTTACCGATGGCGATAAAGTGGAGGCAGAAACCAAATTCGGATTTTCCGTAAATACTTGGGGAATCGGGGATTTGGTAAGCGTGATCAACGGCGTCGGGGAAGGTGAAGTAAAAACCCTGATCGAAGAATACGAAGCCTCTTATCGGATGGCGGAATCCCTGCTTTCCGGCGGTGCCAACAGAAAATCTCTGGAAACGGCTGCAAGAATTGAATTAGGATTGGAAAAATTCCTGAAAGACGGAAATTTCAAAGGCTTTTCTGATACTTTTGAAGACCTTCACGGGATGGAACAGCTTCCGGGAATCGCCGTACAAAGACTGATGGAAAAAGGATACGGTTTTGCCGGCGAAGGCGACTGGAAAACGGCAGCCCTGGTAAGAGCTATGAAAACAATGGGACAGGGCTTACAGGGCGGAAATGCATTCATGGAAGATTATACCTACCATCTGAATCTATCCAATCCATCCATTTTAGGTTCCCACATGCTGGAAGTGGATCCGGTATTGGCAGCCGATAAACCTTCGTGTGAAATTCACCCGTTGGGAATCGGAGGAAAGGCCGATCCGGTAAGATTGGTTTTCAATTCAAGAGGCAATACTGATTCGCTGGTTGCGGCTTTGATGGATTTCGGAAACCATTTCAGATTGCTGATCAATAAAACAAAATCCCTGGATATTACCGAAGAGCTTCCGAAACTTCCGGTAGCAAGGGTGCTCTGGAAACCGCTTCCTGATCTGTACACGGCGGCTGAAGCCTGGATCCTGGCCGGTGGCGCGCACCATACGTGCTACAGTGAAAACCTGATGGTGGACCAGCTGGAAGACTTTGCAGAAATGGCGAATATTGAGTCGCTGGTGATTGATGAAGACACGAAAATCCGTGATTTTAAGAACACCCTTCGCTGGAATGAAATCTATTACCGTTAATTCTTCAACAAATATCGTTTATTATGAAAAAAATAGGAGGTAGTTTATTCATTTTATTGGCAGTTTTATGTATTTTCGGCTGCAATAAAAAGGAAAACAACAATAAAACGAACTCAGATACCATGGAAAATGTACAGGTTTCAGATTACGGGGTTACCGCAAAAGGGGATTCCATCAAAAAATATACGTTGAGCAACAAAAACGGGATGAAAGTCGAGATCATTAACTACGGTGGGATCATCACTTCGCTTACGGCTCCCGATAAAGACGGAAAATACCAGGATGTAGTGCTGGGTTTTACCAAACCTGAAGATTACTTCAATGGAAATCCGTACTATTTCGGCGCACTGATCGGAAGATACGGAAACCGGATTGCCAATGCTAAATTCACTTTGGATAGCAAAACCTATGACATCGATAAAAATGATGGCCCAAATAGTCTCCACGGAGGAAAAGAGGGATTCCATACTAAAATTTGGACCGTCGAACCGGTGAAAGATGCGACGTTACCAACTTTAAAATTAACCTACATAAGTGCTGACGGTGAAGAAGGATATCCGGGAAAACTTACCACTACAGTTCTGTACACCCTGACCGATGATAATGCCCTGGAAATTTCTTACGAAGCAGAAACCGATAAAGCAACGGTCGTAAACCTTACACAGCATTCGTACTTCAATCTTTCCGGAAACTTTTCCAACCTGATTACCGATCACGAATTGCAGATCAATGCCGATACCTTTTTACCGGTGAACAAAACGCTTATTCCTGTAGGAGAGCAGAAAGAGGTTAAAGGAACTCCGTTTGATTTCACGGCTGCCAAAGCCATCGGAAAAGACATCAATGCAGAAGACGAGCAGCTGAAGCTGGGCGGCGGTTATGACCACAACTGGATCCTGAACGGAAAGGGAATAAGGACCATTGCAACCGTATACCATCCGGCCAGCGGAAGAGTGATGGAAGTAATGACCGACCAGCCTGGCGTTCAGTTTTATTCCGGAAACTTTCTGGACGGAAAATTTGATACCAAAACCGGAGGAAAATATGAAAAGAGAAGCGGATTCTGTTTAGAAACCCAGCATTATCCGGATTCTCCGAACCAGCCGGCTTTCCCGACCACGGAACTGAAGCCCGGACAGAAATACCAGACTAAAACCATCTATAAATTTTCAGTTAAAAAATAAACTATGGGACAACTAGCAACCATTGATATCATCATATTTCTCATTTATTTTGTGGTGGTAGCCGGATACGGACTCTGGATTTACAAAAAGAAAAAATCCGAGTCTACCGGAAGTAAAGATTATTTCCTTGCCGAAGGATCGCTCACATGGTGGGCCATCGGTGCCAGTTTGATCGCCTCTAACATTTCGGCGGAACAATTCATCGGAATGAGCGGTGAAGGATTCTTCGTGGGAGTGGCCGTTGCCGCCTACGAATGGATCGCAGCCGTAGCCTTGATCATTATCGCCGTATGGTTTATTCCGATCTATCTTAAAAACAAGATTTATACGATGCCGCAGTTCCTGGAAACTCGTTATAACAAATCGGTTTCCCTGATCATGGCCGTGTTCTGGCTGTTTTTATATGTTATCGTAAACCTGACTTCCATCCTTTATCTTGGAGCTTTGGCGATTGATACCTTATTGGGCGGTGAACACCTTCACATCATTATGATCGTCCTTTTGCTGATGGCTTTGCTCATCGGTCTGGGAGGAATGAAAGTAATCGGGTACACCGATGTAATCCAGGTAGCGGTACTGATCATCGGTGGTTTTGCTACCGTGTATATGGCCCTGCAGATCGTTGACCAAAGAATCAACGGGGTAGCGGTAGGAAATGCATTTGCCGGATTCAATACTTTGATGAACGAAGCGCCAGGTCACTTCAAGCTGATGCTTGATAAACCGACAACGACAACGACAACTTTGGGAATGCCACAAAATCTGGAAGTTCAGAAATATGTCGTATTACCGGGACTGGCCATGTATTTCGCAGGACAATGGATTGTAAACCTGAACTATTGGGGCTGCAACCAGTACATCACCCAGCGTGCTTTGGGGGCAGACCTTAAAACAGCGAGAACCGGGATTCTGTTTGCCGGATTTTTAAAGCTTTTCATGCCGATCATTGTGATGCTTCCGGGAATTGCAGCGTATGTGCTGTATACCAAAGGACAGCTTCCCGGATTCAACGGCGTAAAAGACGGTGCCTATTCTGCAATTCTTACTTTCCTTCCTTCCGGATTGAAAGGTCTGGCGGTGGCGGCATTAACAGCAGCCATCGTAGCTTCCCTGGCCGGAAAAGTAAACAGTATCTCTACGATTTTTACTTTAGATATCTATAAAAAATACCTGAAAGCAGATGCTACCGAAATCCAGATGGTAAGAACCGGAAGATGGGTCATCATCATCGCAATGATGGTCGCGCTTGCCTTTACCTGGACCGACGTTCTGGGCATCGGTGGAGAAGGCGGATTCACCTTTATCCAGAAATACACTGGATTTATCAGCCCGGGGGTTTTCGCCATGTTCTTACTGGGAATGTTCTGGAAGAGAACAACCGGAACGGCTGCTTTGGTGGGAGTCATCTTAGGTTTTGTATTGGCGATCTTCTTCAACAGCTTTGCCATCGGCATCTTTGGAAAAGAAACCTGGCTGTATACGGCATTCACCTATGAAAAGCTGGAAAACGGCGTGGTGCATACCATCACCGAAATTCCATTCCTCATCAATATGGGATGGTCGTTTTTCATCACCATCGTCGTGATGGTACTGATCAGCTTAGCTGGTCCGAAAGTTAACCCGAAAGCTTTTGCCATCGACAGCAAAATGTTCAAGGTAGATCCAAGAACGATGATACTTATTGTAGTTACTTTATTATTGCTTACCGCTATTTATGTAAGATTCTGGTAAGTTTTAATGACAAGATAAATAAAAAACAGGATGCCATCGGTGTCCTGTTTTTTTGTATAAGGGCATTTTTTCGTATATTCACTTAATGAAACAAAGGCAGGGAATAGGTCTTGAATTTGAGATTGATAAGCTTACAAATTCGATTCAGAATATGATTACCGGTGACAGTTTTACAACAGAAGTAATTCTGGTGAATTCTATTTCTGAATTGAAGGTTGTTTTGAAAAAGAATGGTTGGCAATTTAATTGGAAAAACGAATTGAAGCAACCGCAAAGGGAAGTTTATAAACTTTCAATAACAAATAATCAGAATATAATTCAGGGTTTGATCAGCTTAGAAGTAAAATCAGATCATGTCTATATGCATTTAATCGAGAGTGCGCCATTTAACAAAGGAAAAGAAAAGGTGTATGCTGGTGTTCCGGGAAATCTGGTTGCTTTCGCTTGTAAATTATCTTTCCAGAGAGGCCATGACGGTAATGTTTCATTTGTTGCCAAAAGCCAGCTGATTAAACATTATGAGGAATCTTTGGAGGCGGCTCATATAGGTGGTAGAATTATGATCATCGGTAGAATTGCTGCTTTAAAATTAACGAATAAATATTTTCCTAATGAAAAATAAATCAAGAGAACTGGATGTAGACTTCATTGGTGATGGAAAGCCCTTAACAAAACAGGAAGAACAAAGAATAAGCGATTTTATCAGGAACCATAAGAGAAACAGTCCTGCCAAATCTGCTGAGAAATTAAACAAGAAGACTGAAAAGATGAATTAATTATTTAATTGAATATAGCTCCTGAAGTGAACGACTTTACAGCATTCATCCAACAGTATTTCGGGCTGCTCGGCACTGAGGATTTAAATACGATCCGTCATTATTTCCGGGAAGAAAAGCTTTCAAAGAATGAATTTTTCACAAAGTCGGATCAGGTATGTAACCGTTTGAGCATGGTGAAATCCGGAATATTGCGGATCTATGCGCTTTCAGACGGTAAGGAAATTACTCAGTGGCTTTCTGTTGCCGATACCTTTATTACGGAAGCGGTGGGTTTCTTTTTCAATCAGCCCAACCGGTGGAATATACAGGCTTTTACAGAGGTAGAATTGCTCACCATCACCAAAACCGATTATCATAAGCTTTGCAAAGAATTTCCGAAATGGAATGAAATCGAGAAACAGTTCATTATCAAATGTTTTATGATGATGGAAGACCGGATCTTTTCCCATCTGTCAATGACCGCGGAAGAACGGTACAACAGGTATTTTGAACATCATAAAGAACTCTTTACCCAGATTCCATTGCAATATATCGCGTCCGTTTTAGGCATGACACCCGAAACATTCAGCAGGATCAGAAAACGGCAGGCAGAAAAATCTTGATTTTTGTCAAGCGAAAAGGTCTTAGGGTGGCTGATATTTGTATGATATAAATATGAGCAACCCAATGAAAAACCTTTTAACCCTCGAAGAAATAGCACAATTTACTTTATCGATCTTCCTTTTCAGTATCCTCAAATTTTCCTGGTGGATTTTCCCACTCTGCATCCTGCTCCCAGATGTTTCCATGGCCGGTTATCTCTTCAATCCTAAATCAGGAGCATGGCTCTACAACTTTTTTCATCACAAAATGACAGCTGTCTTCGTTCTGGTTGCCGGATTTTTCCTTAATATTCCGGAAGTGGAGTTGGCAGGAACCATTCTCTTGGGCCATTCTTCCATGGACCGGATTTTCGGGTATGGATTAAAATTCAGTGATGATTTCAGGCATACCCACCTGGGCCGGATCGGTAATAAAAGCTGATAGGCGTAAACTTGATCATTAATCAGGATTAGATTGTTTATTTTTTTTAATCAAAAATAACATTCAGGAGAAATATTTACCATTTAATGTTGATTTACAGTTCCTTATGTATGGATAAAGGCTTTTATCTTATATTTGTGAATAAACATTGATTATTTGTGATGAAATTAGTCCTACTGCTTGCATTGGTTATATTCCCGTTGGCGTCTGCTCAAACCCGATTCGACAGCATCCTGGAAAAAGGATTTTCAGACGATCAGTGTAACCGTCCTGAAACAGCCATACAGAATGCCAGAAAAATTATTTCAAGTTCAGGTGCTACTTCCATGCAGAAAATGAGGGCGTATCAGCTTATGAGCGGATCTTACGCTGTCATGGGTAAAAACCGCTTATCCATCAATTCCTCTTTTAAGGCTAAAGAAATTGCAGACCAGCTTAATGATCCTTATATTTCAGCATTATCCCTATGCTGGGTAGCAGAATGCTACAGGCGGCTGGATCTTAACCATGAATCCCTAGAAAACTATAGCAAGGCATTGGTATTACTGGACCGGCTTCCGGCAACCGATAAGAGCCTCCATACAAAAGCCATTGTCTTTTATGAGATCGGGAATGCAAAATATAATGAAAACCAGTACCGTTCTGCAGCAGACAAGTACAGGAAATCCCTTACGATCCTGAAAAACATGAAGAAGAATGCCAAAAGAGCCACGGCAGAGACCCAGGATTATTTATTGCTGGGAGGATGTTATCTGTTTATGAAAAAGTATGATTCTGCTGAGATATGCTTTAAAAAGACAAACGATATTGCTGTCGCCTATAAAAATACATTCATCATGCCTTACCTGATGGAAAGCTATGCCAAGCTTTATGACAAACAGGAAAACTACAGGAAGGCCGTTGATTATGCTGAAAAAGGCATACAGCTGATGGATTTTCAGGATACCAAGCTCAGACGTTCACTGCATGAATTACTGGCTAAATGCTATGGTGAATTGGGGGACGTTAAAAACGCCAGAAAAAACTACAGCACCTACATAAAACTCAATGATGATTACACCACTGAAAAAAACAATGCGGTATCTCTGGCGTTTAAACAGGCTAAAACAGGACTGAAAAAAGAAATCGCAGATCAGAAAAATGACAAAATGCTGTTGGGATACGTATTGATATTCGCTGTAATCACCTCTGCAATTATTATTATTCTATACAGGCAGAAAGCCCGTAAAAACAGGTTCCTCTACACGCAGGCAGTGGACCGGCTGGTTCATCATTCCTTTGAAAATACAATTACTGCCAGGGAAGCTTCTGCTCCTGCTGTGTCAATTTCAGAAGAAAAAGAACATGAGATCCTGCAGAAACTCGAGGAATTTGAGAAATCAGATAGGGTTACCCATAAAAAACTGACGATTGCTTCCCTAGCCGCCTCTCTGGGGACCAATGTCACCTATCTTTCGACGGTCATCGGCAGGCATAAGGCTGCCAATTTCAATTATTACATCAACAACCTGAAAATTACCTATATCGTCAATAAACTGTATACCGAACCCAGTTACCGCAATTACAAAATTACCTATCTGGCAGAGGATTGCGGTCTGCCGTACAGCACATTTACCTCTGTTTTTAAGATCATAACAGGAATGTCGCCCTCTGCATTCATTAAACAGATGAATGATGATAAAGAGATGATTGTTAAATCATTATAAACCTTGTTTTTTTATTTGAGCTATGAAATAACGTATTTCAGAGGTATGATTCTTTTTTTGCTGATCCGGTAGGTCGTTATTTGCTGTAAAATAGAATTATGATCAAAAATTTAACACTTACAGCCGGAGTTCTGTTCAGTTCCCTTCTCCTTTCACAGGTGGGTATCAATACAGATTCCCCAAAAGCAACACTGGATGTACGGTCTGTACCGGCAGACCTCAATAAAACAGACGGTATTATAGCCCCAAAGCTGAAAGGTACAGAACTTAAAGCTAAAGATCAGTTGTATGCAACCGATCAGACGGGAGCGGTAGTCTATATTACCGAAGTCCTGGATGCTTCCAATGCTACAAGCTCTACAGCCGATGATGTTACTGCAAAAACAGCAGAGGTTACCACTATCGGATACTATTATTTTGATGGTAGCCTTTGGAAAAAGATAGGAGGAGCCGGTCCGTGGAATATTTCAGGAACCAATCTGCCTGCATCTTCTAATACACAGAATATTTACCAGAAGGGCAGGGTAGGAATAGGGCTTAATCCCGGCACAAATCCCATTACCAATCTGTATGTCAACGAAAGTACGGCCTCGGGCGGATCCGGAGACTCTTTCGGCATACAGAACAGGCTGACTTCAAATAAAGAAGGAGCCAAAACAGGGATGTATAACTACGTGCTGGACAATTCTGAATCCGGAACCGGAGGTGTCGTCGGGCTGGATAATACAGCTGTTGACGTATCCAAGGTGGCAAGAGGAGGCCAGAGTGCCAATTTCTCTTATTATCTTACCGGGCAGAAAGACAATTCATCCAAATCAGTCTCCGGAATTGCTTCACTGGTTTCCGTAGCAGCCGTGGGAGGAGAGTTGAAATCGGGTACGGTATCAGGAAATGCTTCCACTACCCTGGTGAGCGCCAATACGGGAAATTTAAGCTTAACAGGAGACCTGTATGGGTATAGTGGTAACGGTACTCTCAGTGCTCTTCCGGGATATGTGCTGAATGCCTCAGGAAATGCTTCAGGAAGTAGATCTCTTGCTCAGGCAGATGTTAGAGGTGGAACGGTAAATACCGTTAATATGACAGGGACAACCTCGGGTATGGAAGTGACAGGAACCTCAGGAACTGTAAATATATCAGATTATGCAGCACCGTTAAGATCCTATATCAGCTTTGCTTCTGCAAATACGATCACGGCCAATATCAATGCTTTGTACGGATTACTAATTGACGGAACAAGCGGACAGTCACAGAATACCATCGGGAAATCATACGGGATTTATATTAAACCATTCCGGTTTACCGGGGATACGGAAGCCAATGCTTTTAACCTGTATTCGGAAGGTGAAAACACAAAAAATTATTTCCAGGGCAGGGTAGGTTTGGGAACCAATGCACCGGCAGCAAAACTGCATGTGGTTAAAAGTTCCTCAGATCTTACCCCGGCCATTATTTCAGGCTGCAATGAGTATGCTGATAATGCAGCGGCGTTGGCAGCCGGATTGCCAGCAGGGGCATTGTACTGTACAGGAGACATCCTGAAGGTGGTTCATTAAATCCCGGATGTCCCGGTAACTTTTCTTTTCATTTGATTTAAGGAAAGCTGCTTAACCAATGTTAGGCAGCTTTTCCGCAATACAGCAACCGAAAAAATTATCGGCAGATTTCTGCCTGCTTCACTAAAACAAAACCGTATAACGGTATGATCGTTATAAATTAGTATTAAAGTATCGATTAAGGATTTACCTGGGTGGCAGACTGTATTTTAATACTTACATTTGCAGTCAAACATTTCCCGTGAATTCTTACCTTTTATTTATTGATACGGAAACCACCGCCGTTCCCAAACGCTGGGATCTGCCGTATTCCGATACCGGAAACTGGCCCTCTGCGGTTCAGGTGTCCTGGATCATCTGTTCGGAAGACGGAACGGAGATAAAAAAGGAAGACCGGTACATCTTTGAAGAAGATCTGGTGATTAGCGAAGGCTCCTTCAGGGTGCACGGCATTACTGAGGAATTCCTGAGATCAAGAGGGAAAAGCAGAAGGGAAGTGCTGAATGATTTTGCCGGAGATCTCGTAAAATACAATCCATTAATTGTAGGCCATTTCCTGGAATTTGACCTTCACATCCTGTCAGCTGATTTCCTGAGAGCACAATTGCCAAATCCTTTCGGAAACAGCCGGTTTTACTGTACGATGCTGAAAAGCCGGCAATATACTTCCGGAACTTCAAAAGCAGGTCTGCGTTTACCGGAACTCTGCTGTTATCTTTTGAAAGAAGCTACGGAACCTTCCCACAATGCCATTGTAGATGCAGGAATGACGGCCCGCTGTTTTTTTGAAATCCGGCGTCAAAATCAAATTACTGAGAAAGATCTTGAAGAAAAAAACCGTATGATCGCCGATACATTACATTTTTGCGTTTTAAAATCCCAATAAATTTATGGAACATCTGATCCCGCTTTTACAAAGAACCCCGCCTTTCAGCCTTTTGCCGGAAAGCGTGTTGCAGGAAGTCTCCGAAAGCATGCAGAAAAGAACTTTTCCTAAGGAAACACTGGCCTATCGCCAGGAAGTTACGGAAATGGAGGGCGTGGATGTGATTATGGAAGGCGAATACGAAACCTTTTTCTTCGATGCTTCCCAGAATAAAAGGTGCATCGAAATTCACCATTCACCATATTGCTTCGGAGGAATCTCAGTAGTGCTGAACAGGGTCCGTGCCTTAAAATCGGTAATAGCTAGGAAAGGAACCGTTGTGTATACGCTTCCTAAAAAAGAATTCACCGAACTCTGTAATGCGTATGAAGACTTCTTCCATTATTTTACTTCGGATTTCGGAAAGAAAATGCTGGATGAGGAATTTGCGCACTTTGTGAAGACCCCGGCGTCGTTTGAGGAAAGTTATTTTGCGGCGGACCAGCTGTATTCCAGGAAAATAGAAAGCATTGCTTTTAAAGATATCGTTTCATGTGCTGAAAACACGCCGATTTTTGAAGCGGCCCGGATCATGGCGAAAAACAAGGTAAGCTGTCTGTTCATCAGGCAGGAAAACAGCCGGAAAATCATTGGTTATGTAACGGATATAACCTTGCGCGACAATGTGATTGCCCAATGTATCGATCCTCAGAAAGCGGTGAAGGAAGTAATGGATAATCCCATTGTTTCCATTTCCAGCGATGCCTATCTCTACGAAGCGGTACTGATGATGTTCAAAACCAAGACCCGGTATTTACTGGTGGAAAAAGACGGCGAGATGGCAGGATTTCTTAGCAGAAATAGGTTGCTGAGCGAGCAGGCACAATCGCCGCTGGTCTTTATTCAATCGGTTAAGCAGGCCGGAACTCCGGCAGAACTCCGTAAAAAATGGCTTCAGGTTCCGGATATGATCAATCAGCTGTTGGGCCGTGGCGTTCACGGGGAAATTGCCAGCCAGATTATTACTACCATTGCCGATACCATCACCATAAAAGTAATTGAAAATGTCATTCGCCAGATCGGGAAGCCACCGGCGAAATTCGTTTTCATGGTTACAGGAAGCGAAGGACGGAAAGAGCAGACTTTGAGCACCGACCAGGACAACGGCATCATCTACGAAGACAAAGCTAATGAACAGCGCGAAATGGTACGCGAATACTTTCTCGATTTTGCCAAAAGGGTTTCGGATGACCTGAATACCATCGGTTTTGTATACTGCAAAGGCGAATTCATGGCCAGCAATCCGAAATGGACCCATTCGCTGTCCCACTGGAAAAGGAATTACGAAGAATGGATCAATGAAACCATTCCTGAAAATGCAATGAAATTTTCTACCCTTTTCGACTGCCGTTATATCTACGGGGAAGAATCCATTATCAACGAACTTAAAGATTTCATACAGGACCAGCTTCGCGTTCCGAACGAAAGGTTTTTTACCTTTATTGCCAAAAATGCCCTTCAGTACGAAGCACCTTTGACCTTTTTTAAAAGAATCAAGACGCAGACCATCGGTAAAGCCGAAGTTTTTGACATCAAAACGGCCATGAGCCCGATTGTGGACCTGCTCAGAGTATATGCGTTAAAGAATGGGATCAATAATGAAAATACCGGCGAACGGATGAAAAAACTGCAGGAAGCGGGCGTTTTCAGCAAAGAACAATACCAGGAACTGCATCATTCGTATTACTACCTGATGGCACTGCGTCTGAAAAACCAGGTGTATCAGATCAATATCGAAAAGAAAATGCCGGATAATTATATTGAAATTAGCCGCCTTACCAAAATCGAACGCGTGACCCTGACCGAGATTTTCAAAACCATCAGCAACTTCCAGCAGGGCATCCGGATGAAATTTACCGGAAGCCTGTAAAGTTCCGATAATTAAAAATATAATGATGGATGTATATTTTAAAAAACCGGACAGCCAATTGCTGTCAGATTATATTGAAGGCTTTTATCTGCTGATGAATGAAAAGGAAGATTCCGGATTTTCGTACCATACATTCCCGAATAACTTCCAGATAGTCACCTTTCTCCTCAACGGTACAGCAAGCAAAGAAGGTAATCTGATACAAGTGATGCCTTCAGGCAATCCTGTATTGGCTTATTTTACCAATCATTATACCTCGCCGATGAAGATCGAATACTTAGGAAGGGTAAAAGAACTCACCATCTATTTTAAACCGTTAGGATTGCATCAGTTTGTGTCTCACATCGAAGATTATGAACAGTTTGAAAACTTCAACCTGTTCCATGATTTTGAATCAGGTGTCCGGAACATTCTAAGTGCTGACAATCCGGGAGAATCTTTATCAGAACTGGAAAATTATTTCATGAACAGATTTGTTTTTAAAAGATTAGATCTGATTGGAAATCTAATCAGGGAAATTGAATACCTCGATATGGCATCCCTGTCGCTGAAATATAATATTTCAAGGCAATACATCAATAGTTTGTTTCACCGCTATCTGGGAAAGTCTCCGCGGGATTTTAAACGGGTCCAGAGATTCATACAGTCTGCAAAGAGCAAAGAAATAAATTTAACTCATAAAGGACTCGATGCCTCTTTCTATGACCAGTCGCATTTCTCAAAAGAAATCAGGAATATAACCGGTTATCAGCCCAAATTATTCTTTAAAAATATACATTTTATGACCTCCAATCCATGGATGCTGGTCTGAGTTTACATGTATACAATTTCCATTATACCATTTAAAGCAATTTTGCATAAAAAATCTTATGAAAAAATTACTGGCCTTTATTATTTGCCTCACCGTTTTGGGTTGTGCTTCCCGTAATATGTCTGAAAATGAAAAGGCGTCTGTGCTGAAAGAACTGAAATATATCTCTGAGATAGATCAGAAATATTCAGGAATTCCGCCTAAAGAACTTATGGAAAAGTATGGTGAAGAAAAAGGATGGCAGGTTTTTATCAGCAAAAGAGATAGTGTAGGGAACAATAATCAGGAGAGAATCAAGAAACTTTATGACCGTTACGGCTATCTGGGCTTTGATAAGGTAGGATCAAACGAAACCGACTTCTGGATTTCAATACAGCATGCGGATAATGATGTTGAATTCCAGAAGAAGATGCTGAAAGCTTTAAGAAAAGAAATCAGGAGAAACAATGCCCCCAAGTTACATTATGCCATGCTCGAAGACCGGATTGCCATCAATACCGATAAGAAACAGAGATTCGGTTCGCAGGTGGCCTATAACAAATTAGGACAGGCTGTTCCTAAAAACGGACTTACCGACAGTGCCCATGTAGAGCAGCTTAGAAAAGAGTATGATATGCCGTCCTTTAAAAAGTATTACAATGATATGACCATCATGCATTATGAAATGAATAAAGAGAGCCTTAATAAAAAGGGGATTCATGAGCCTCAGCTTTATAAATAGCCGGGTTAAAATATTCAAAGCACTTTAATTATAATTCCACAATATCATCCTGTAACAATTCAAAAGGTTTCTTCACTAATCATTAAAACAAACCTATGAAATTGTTAAAACTCCTTCCTCTATTGCTGTTTTTGCAGCCGGCCTTTTCAAATGCCCAGCAGACCGTTCAGACCCCGGAAAAAAATGAGGTCGATCGCACTTTGATCAAAAACGAAAACTATTCCATGGTTTGGTATGCGATGAAAGATACAGCAAAAGTGGAAATCGGAAAAGTAGATACCCGGATTCTGAAGTCAGGCAAGAATATTACAGTCAATTCCACGGTTAAAATGAAGAATATGCCGGACTGGAAAGATGAAACCATAGCGCAATTCTCGAATTTTGCCCCGGTGAAACATACGTCTTTCAATGTTCAGCGCGATATGCTGCTGGATTTCGAAAAGAAAAACACCGTGACAGGTTATTACCTCGATAAGACGAAAAATAACCGTACCGAAATCAATGAAACTACAGAAGGAAAATTCTTCGACAGCAATCTGTATATCCAGCTGATCCGCTGGCTGCCGCTGAAGGAAGGCTATACCACAGAAATGGCCATCTTCGATTACAATCCGGCCTCGGGAAAAGGCATTATGAAAGCTTATGTTACCGGAACAAAAAAAGAAACGTACAAAAACAAGCAGGTCTGGATCGTTTCCGTAACAGATGATATCTCTCAGAAAAAAGCAGTAAGCACTTATTTCATCGACAGCAAAACCCGTGAACTCCTGAAACAGGAAATAGACATGGGGGTGAGAAAAATGGTAATGGAAAGATTATAGTTCCTCATTATTAATACAAAACCCTTTTAGCATTCAAAATGTTGAAAGGGTTTTTTATGGTAAGCTTTTCAAATAAATCTGAATGAAGTTTGAAAAAACCTAAAAGCTTTTAATTAAGCAATTTGAAAATCAGAGATTGTACAGACTTCTATTTTATGGTTTTATTATGCAGGATAAAGATCTTTTGTTTCTTTTGTGGTTAAAAAATTACATTTTAAACATAAATCCCTGGGAAATCTTTTTGTTGTATTTTTTCTCATCGAAACGGTAAAGGAAAGACCCTTTTTTGGAAGACGTCATATCTTTTTCGTCAGTTTTCACCAGGATATCCATTCCGTTGATCTTGCTGGTAAAATTCCGTTTATCGAAGGTCTCACTGAAAATCGCTTCATAAAGGTTCTGAAGGTCTTTCATGGTGAACTTTTCAGGCAGCAGCTCGAACCCGATCGGCCGGGTGGAAGCCCGCCTTCTCAGCCTTAGGACCGCATCTTTAACCATTTCGTTATGGTCGAAAATAAGTTTCGGCGCGTTCTGGAGTTCAAACCACTGGGCATTGTAGTTTTCATTGATGTGGAGGTCTTTTTCAATGTGGATGAGAGCATAATAGGAAATTGAAATGATACGGGCTGTTGGCTCTCTTTGGACTTCAGTATAGGAATTCAGCTGTTCCAGATAAATATTTTCCAGGCCGGTAAGGGTATGAAGGACCCTTTGAGCCGCATCATCAGCGGTTTCTTCGTTCCCGACAAACCCGCCCATCAGCGACCATTCTCCCAGCTGGGGTTCGAAATTCCTCTTGACCAGCAGAATTTTGAGATCCTCACCGTCAAATCCGAATATAATACAGTCTACAGCGACCAGATGTCTGGGATATTGGGAATAATCTTGTTCCATCATATTATTTTATACAAAGATAAAGCTTTTGTAAGTTAAGATTTTATATAAATGTATTTTTTACACTTGTCAACAAAAATTTAGAATCGGTTAAAAACGGTTTTAAAGAATGGTTTTGGGAATTTATTTGTTGCCTCCACCTGATGAAATTACCAGTAAAAACATTAAATCAGTATGAACGCAATGTTAAAATTATGTTAAAGTTTAACATTTGAATATTTTAAAAATGACCGAAATACTTTTGAAGCCTTAATCTTAAAAATACGATAAGTAATTCAGGTATTTTTTAAATATTTGAAGGCAATCTTCCGTATTCATTTTATATACAGTCAATTTTTGCTCGTTACCATGATCTCATAATTACTTTCTAATCTTATTTTTTATGATAAGGTGAAGCTGCAAAAATGCTGTCAACACCTTTTTTCGAGCCTTTAATTTGTCCTGTAACTAACAGAGATTAGTCTATTGTTTTGTATGTAGATTCTTTCTGCTATTTTTAGAAATGTTGAAATAACATTTATTTATGAACAAAAAAGCACTGATTTTATTCCTTGGTTACACTACATTTTCATTCGGTCAGTCAGGCCGTCAAATCAGTTATTTTCCACTGAATACCGTGCAATTGACAGAAAGTGTCTTCAACAAAGCCATGCAGGCGGACAAAGGATACATCATGGCGATGGAGCCGGACCGGTTGCTGGCGCCTTATCTTAAGGAGGCCGGCCTCTCTGCCAAGGCTGCGAATTATCCCAACTGGGAAAATACAGGACTGGACGGACATATCGGTGGGCATTATCTTTCAGCGCTCGCACTGATGTATGCTTCCAGGGGCGATGCCAAAGTAAAGCAGCGTCTCGACTATATGATCGATGAGCTGGAACGTTGCCAGAAAGCTTCAGGGAACGGCTATGTTTCCGGGGTTCCGAACGGTAAAAAGATCTGGAACGAAATTGCAGCAGGAAATATCCGGGCTTCCGGCTTCGGACTGAATGACCGTTGGGTACCTTTATACAATATCCACAAAACCTATTCCGGACTGCGCGATGCCTACTGGTATGCAGGAAGTGAAAAGGCAAAAGAGATGCTGATACGATCAACGGACTGGATGGCCAATGAAGTATCCGGCCTTTCCGACGAACAGATCCAGGATATGCTCCGAAGCGAGCACGGCGGATTAAATGAAGTCTTTGCTGATGTTTACGATATTACTAAAAATAAAAAATACCTTCAGCTGGCGCACCGGTTTTCGCATCAGGCGATCCTGAACCCTTTGCTGAGTGGTGAAGATAAACTCACGGGAATCCACGCCAATACGCAAATCCCGAAAGTCATCGGCTATAAACGCATTGCCGATCTTGAACATAATGCTTCCTGGAATGCCGCGACCGATTTTTTCTGGCACAACGTCACTGAAAAAAGGTCTTCCGTCATCGGAGGGAACAGCGTAAGCGAGCATTTCAATCCGGTCAATGATTTCAGCAGTATGATTAAAAGCATTGAAGGCCCTGAAACCTGCAATACTTATAATATGCTGAAGCTGACAGGACAGCTGTTTGCCACTCAGCCCAAATCCTATTATATGGATTATTACGAGCGGGCACTGTACAACCACATCCTGTCCACGGAAAATCATGACAAAGGCGGCTTCGTGTATTTCACACCGATGCGTCCCGGACATTACCGGGTATATTCCCAGCCGCAGACCAGCTTCTGGTGCTGTGTCGGTTCAGGAATGGAAAATCACGCCAAATACGGCGAAATGATCTACGCCCATACGGATAAAGACCTGTACGTAAACCTTTTTATTCCATCCGTTCTGAAATGGGCGGAAAAAAAAATGGTGTTGAAGCAGGAAAACAGCTTTCCACAGAATCCTTCCACAAAATTAATCTTTGAAGTCGCTCCGAAATCCGAAATCAACCTTAAGCTGAGAGCACCCGAATGGACGAATGCTTCACAGATCATGGTTTCGATTAATTCAAAAAATATACATGTACCTGTTGATGCCGACGGCTATATCAATATCAACAGGAAATGGAAAAAAGGCGATGCCGTAGAAATGAAAATGCCGATGCACCTTATCGCAGAGCAGCTGCCGGACCAGTCGGATTATTATGCTTTTAAATACGGTCCTGTAGTTTTAGCGGCACCTTACGGAAAAGAAAACCAGCAGGGACTTCTGGCTGATGACAGTCGCGGCGGGCATATTGCCCACGGTCCGCAGATTCCTTTAAACGAAATTCCTGTGATTGAAGGCAATGCTTCGGAAGTGCTCAATCACGTTCAGCCGGTAAACGGTACAAATCTTTCATTCAGCATCAACGGATTATATCCTTCTGAAAAGTTCGGTAAAGGGCTGCAGCTGGTTCCGTTTTATACCATTCAGGAAGAACGGTATATTCTTTATTGGCCGCAGGCAGACCGGGATAAGATACAGATCGTACAAAAACAAAGAGCACAGGAAGAAGCCGAAACCCGAAAGCTTGATCTGATTACCGCCGATAAAATCCAGCTGGGCGAACAGCAGCCGGAATCCGATCATTTCTTTGAAAGCAAAGATTCCAACACGGGATATATGGAAGACCGCCATTTCCGTGATGCCAAAGGCTGGTTCAGCTACCGCATGAAGAATCCGGGAAAAAATGCAGCCTTCCTGTATGTTCTGTACTTCGACAACAATGCCGGACGTACACTGAATGCCGAGATCAATGGTAAAAAAATCGTCGTTAAAAAATTGGAAGGTAAAGCCGGGAATGCACCGCAGTATCTGCTTCTACCGGTACCGGATTCTGATAAAAACAAAGAAAGCCTTACAGTAAAATTCTCTGCGGAGGATCAGGCCATGACCTCAAGGATTATTGAAGTCCGGCTTCTGACCCAAAACTATGAACCGATTAAGTAAATTGAATAACAGATCATATCTTCTATGAATATCCATAAGTCTAAAACCGCCTCTTTTCTGATTGTCAGTATTTTCAGTCTTTCCATGATGGAAGCCAAAGTGAAGCTTCCTGCCCTGGTTTCGGACAGGATGATCCTGCAAAGGAATATGCCGCTGAAGATCTGGGGTTCTGCCGATGCAGGCGAAAAGGTAAACGTTAAATTTTTAAACAAGACCTATACCACCAGTGCCGACAAAAGCGGGAACTGGAACATCATGCTTCCTGAACTGAAAGCCGGCGGACCCTACGTCATGACCATCAACGAAATTACGCTGAAAGACATCCTGATCGGTGATGTATGGGTAGCTTCCGGACAATCCAATATGGAACTTCCGATGCGCAGGCTGACCCCTTTGTACGGTGATGAAATAAAGAAGGCAAACAATAAAAATATCCGCTTTTTTACGGTACCGCAAAAATACAATTTCAAAGCACCACAGACGGAACTCGATGGCGGTAAATGGCAATCTACCGATCCGCAGACCATCCTTGATTTTTCAGGGGTAGCGTATTTTTTTGCCAAAGAAATCAATGCTGAAAATAAAGTTCCGGTAGGCATCATCCATACCAGTCTCGGCGGATCTCCGGTTCAGGCCTGGATGGATACCAATTCCCTGAAAAAATATCCCGAATATCTGGAAGAAGCCAGGAAATGGCAAAACGATGATCTGATTAAATCCACCGAATCCGGCGAGCAGGCAGCCAGCAGAGCATGGTATGCAGAGCTTGACCAGAATGATCCGGGACTTTCGCAGCACTGGGAAAAAACAGACATTGATGACTCCGGATGGAAAACCATGACGGTTCCGGGATCCTGGGAAGACCAGGAAGGATCATTTGACGGAACGGTCTGGCTAAGAAAAGAAATCCATGTGCCGGCCGGATCAGCCGGGAAACCTGCCTTTTTAAATTTAGGAAGGATCAAAGATGCCGACATTACCTATATCAACGGCGTCAAAGTTGGAAATGTAACCTATGAATATCCGCCGCGCTGGTACGATATCCCGGCAGGCGTACTGAAGGACGGAAAGAATATTATCACTTTACGGATTACCAACGGAAGCGGGAGAGGGCAGTTCATTGCCGATAAACCCTATTACCTGGAAGTCGGAGGGCAGAAAATAGATCTTACCGGAACCTGGAAGTATAAAGTGGGTGCAAAAATGTCGAGAGTAGCTCCCGGACAAACCTTTATCCGCTGGAAACCGACCGGATTGTACAATTCGATGATTAATCCGCTGACCAATTATAAAGTAAAAGGATTCCTCTGGTATCAGGGCGAAAGCAATACCGGAAAACCAAAAGAATACGGCGATCTGCTCACAACGATTATCACCGACTGGCGTTCCAAGTGGCATGAACAAAATGCACCGTTTATGATTGTTCAGCTCGCCAACTTCATGGAAACAAAAAGCCAGCCCATAGAAAGCAACTGGGCCGAGCTCAGAGACCAGCAGCGCATGGTTTCCCAGACCGTTCCGAATACCGGACTGGCCGTAACCATCGACGTAGGAGAGTGGAACGACATCCATCCGCTGAATAAAAAAGCAGTCGGCGACCGGTTGGCGTTCCAGGCTTTGAAACTCGCCGATAAAAAGAATATCATAGCAGACGGACCGGTGTATCAGTCGATGAAAACGGAAGGAAACAAAATCATACTTTCTTTCAAAACCGGAACAGATGATCTTGCACCGGTTGCCGAACTTAAAGGCTTTGCCATCAAAAATTCAAACGGAAGCTGGGCGTGGGCTAAAGCAAAAATCGAAGGTAAAAAAGTAGTGGTCTGGAACGACCAGGTCAGTAATCCGGTAGCGGTACGTTACGACTGGGCAGACAACCCCGACGGAAACCTGAAAAACAAAACCGGACTTCCGGCTTCTCCTTTCACAACGGAATAATAAATTATCAATAATCATTTATCAATTATTAGAATGAACAATCATCCACAGAAAATATCCGTATCCGAAAAAATAGGCTACAGCTTAGGCGACCTTGCGGCCAATCTTGTTTTTCAGACCCTAGTGACGTACCTCGCTTACTTTTATACCGATATTTACGGACTGAAGCCGGAAGATGCTTCCATTATTACCCTGATTGTAGGCCTTATCGCAGGATTCGGATTTAATCCGGTAATCGGTGCGTTGGCAGACCGTACCAAAACCAAATGGGGGAAATTCCGTCCTTGGATTTTATTTACAGCCGTTCCTCTGGGAATTGCGGCATTGCTCGCATTCAGTACACCCGGTTTTTCATACAAAGGAAAAATGATCTATGCAGCGGTTACCTATTCCCTGCTTTTATTGCTGTATGCAGCCAACAACCTGCCATACGCCGCATTGAGCGGGGTAATTACCGGTGACATGGGAGAACGAAACAGCATTTCTTCTTACCGTTTCGTGGCGGTGATGTTTGCGCAGTTCTTCGTGCAGGTATTCATGCTTCCGATCATCCTGTCTGCAGGGCATGGTGACAAGGCAGCGGGTATTGAAACGGTAATGACCTGGCTGGCTGTGATTGGCTCGGTGATGTTGCTGATTACTTTTTTCACTACGAAGGAAAGAATCATTCCGACTTCCGATCAGAAATCAAGTTTAAAAGAAGACCTGAAAGACCTTTCCAAAAATAAGCCGTGGATTATTATGCTTACCGTAACGGCATTGATCTTCATTACCCTGGCGATGAAAGGAGGTTCTTATGTTTACTATTTCAATAATTATGTGGATGAACCGGCTCTGGCTTCGTTCATTTCACCGATTACCAACTTTTTTAACTCTGTCGGGATGAATTTCTTCGGGGAAGACCCGCGGTCAGCAGGATTCGGTTTGTTTAATGCCGGCGGAATTATCATGATGATTGTCGGAATCACTTTCTCCAAAAGATTTGCCGATAAATATGGAAAGAGAGATGCGTTTATCGCTTCCCTGTTTATTTCCACTTTATTTATTGTCGCTTTCATATTCTATCCGCCGAAGTCGGTAGGCCTAATGTTCCTGTCTCAGATCCTTCACGGATTCTTCTACGGGATCAGCACGCCGCTGCTTTGGGCCATGATTGCCGATGTAGCCGACTATTCCGAGTGGAAAAACAACAGACGTGCAACAGCGATTATTTTCTCCGCCATGATGGTGGGGTTAAAAGTCGGATTAAGCATCGGAAGCTCGCTGGTTTCTTCCATCATCGGACATTACGGCTATATTTCTTCTGAAGGAGCCCAAAATGTAGTACAGCCGGAAACGGTTGCTGCAGGTGCCAAAATGCTGGTCAGCATCTTCCCGTCTATTCCGTTCTTCCTGTCCTGCGGCCTGCTTATGTTCTATAAGATCAACAAGAAAATGGAGGTACAGATCGAGCAGGAGCTTAAAGAAAGAAGGAAAAGAGAGAATTGATACTAATCCTTTTTATTTGAGCTCCGTAGGAGCGATCTGTTAATAGAAATAATATCAAACAACCCATCAAGCCTCGTAGAGACGGCCTGTTAATAAACATCGGGATAAATTATAAAAAATTAATTATGAAGAAAGCCATTGCAGTGTTAGGAATTTTAGCCCTTACGGTTTCGTGTAAAACAGCACAAACCGGGTCTTACGGCGATTCCCTGAAAGATGCCTTTAAAAATAAATTCTATATCGGAACCGCGATGAGTCTTCCGCAAATCGACGGGACTGACGTAAAATCTGACGACATCATTAGAAAACAGTTCAGCTCCATTGTGGCCGAAAACTGTATGAAATCCATGTTTATCCAGCCGCAGGAAGGCAAATTCTTCTTCGGCGATGCCGATAAATTCGTGGCTTTCGGAGAGAAAAACAACATGTTCATCATCGGGCATACGCTAATCTGGCATTCCCAATTACCGAAATGGTTTTTCGTAGGCAAAGACGGAAAAGACGTTTCACCCGAAGTTTTGAAACAACGGATGAAGAGCCATATTTCCACGTTGGTAGGCCGGTACAAAGGCCGTGTAAAAGGCTGGGATGTGGTAAACGAAGCCATTATGGAAGACGGAACCTACCGGAAATCCAAGTTTTACGAAATCCTGGGTGAAGAATTTATCCCTCTGGCTTTTCAATATGCACAGGAAGCAGACCCGAATGCTGAATTGTATTACAACGATTACAACGAATGGTTCCCGGAAAAAGTAAAAACCGTTAATAAAATCGTCAGAGATTTGAAATCACGAGGAATCCGGATCGATGGTGTCGGAATGCAGACCCACGTCGGACTGGATAATCCGAAACTGGAAGAATATGAAAAAGCCATCACCGATTACGCGGCCGCCGGCGTAAAGGTAAACGTTACCGAGATGGAAATCAGTGCCCTTCCTTCGCCTTGGGGAACCTCCGCCAACGTTTCTGATAAAGTGGAATATGAGGCGAAAATGAATCCGTATACCAAAGGGCTTCCGGAGAATGTTCAGAAAGAATGGGAAACCCGGTACCTGGATTTTTTCAGGCTTTTCCTGAAACACCAGGACAAAATCAGAAGGGTAACCCTTTGGGGCGTTACCGACAACCAGTCCTGGAAAAACGATTTCCCGGTAAAAGGCAGAACCGATTACCCGTTGCTTTTCGACCGGAATTATCAGGCAAAACCTGTCGTTAAAAAAATCATTGAATTAACCAAATAAATTAATAAACCACAAAAGCTACAAAAGAAATGCTTGAAAACAGAGTAGTTCAAAAGAACAAAAAAGCGATATGTTAATTTATAATTCTTTTTTGAACTTTGAAAAGCTTTATACAGAATTAAATCTTTTGTGACTTTTGTGGTTAAAAATCTAAAAGTCTAAACTATAAAAAATGAACAAAGCAAAATACCTTTTCCCGAAAGATTATATGGCCGATCCTTCCGTACACGTTTTTGAAGGCAAACTGTATATCTATCCGTCCCACGACCGTGAAAGCGGCATCGAAGAAAATGACAACGGCGACCATTTTGATATGAATGATTACCATGTTTTCTCCCTTGATAATGTGGAAAACGGGGAGATCACGGATCACGGGGTTGTACTTTCGGTAAAGGATATTCCATGGTCGGGGAGACAGTTGTGGGATTGTGACGTAGCTCATAAAGACGGGAAATATTATATGTATTTCCCTTTAAAAGACAAAAACGACATTTTCAGGATCGGGGTAGCGGTGAGCGACAAGCCTTACGGGCCGTTTGTTCCGGAAAAGCATCCGATGATGGGAAGCTACAGCATCGATCCTTGCCTGTTTGAAGATGAGGGGAAACATTATATGTATTTCGGAGGCATCTGGGGCGGACAATTGCAAAGATACCGAAACAACAAGGCTTTGGAATGTGCCGTTATTCCGAATGATAACGAACCGGCGATCCCGTCAAAAGTAGTAAAGCTGAGCGATGATATGCTGGAATTCGGTGAAGAGCCGAAAGACCTCCTGATTCTTGATGAAAACGGAAATCCTTTATTGCATGGTGACAAACACCGCTTTTTCGAGGCTTCCTGGATGCACAAATACAACGGAAAATATTACTTCTCCTATTCAACGGGCGATACCCATCTGATCTGCTATGCGACCGGTGATAATCCGTATGGACCGTTTATCTTCCAGGGCGAAATCCTGACCCCGGTTGTCGGCTGGACCACCCACCACAGCATCGTGGAATTTGAAGGGAAATGGTACCTGTTCTTTCACGATTCCGTTCCAAGCGGCGGCAGAACGTGGCTGAGAAGCATGAAAGTCGTGGAAATCGAATACGATAACGACGGCAAAATAAAAACCATTGAAGGGCTGGAAGAAAATCAGTAAACCTAAGATCAGCCTTCCGGGTTTTCCGGCGATCAACTTTGTCAAAGTTCAGAGCTTTGACAAAGTTTGTTTCCAGCAGAACCCAAAGGGTTCAACAACAATAGCCATGGGTGAAACCTATGGGAAAAATCAAATAGTTGACATCAAACATAGGAAAAACCTAATAGTTGGAAACTCTTTTCAAATTCAAATTCAAATCAAAATTAAAAATCCGATGCAGCATTTCCGAACTTATCTTATCTTATTCCTGATGGTTCCGATGATGATTTTCGCGGAAGACGGAAGTCAGCTCTGGCTCCGGTTTCCTTCAAAAAACGGAATATCCTCTGAAAAGATCATGGCTAAAGGCAACAGCCCGATGTTGAACATTGCCCGAAAAGAACTGGCCGGTCACTGGCAGGGACAAACGGTGGAACTCAGGCTGGAAAAGTCATTGAAAAACCTGAAAGACGGTTACCGGATAACCTCCTCGCCTGAAAAAATTATTGTTTCAGCACCGAGGGAATCAGGATTGCTGTACGGGGTGTACCACATGCTCAGGCTGCAGCAGACCAACTCGAACCTCAACAACCTGAATATTACCGAAAAGCCGTCTTATGATGTACGGATCCTGAACCACTGGGACAACCTGGACGGAAGCATCGAGCGCGGATATGCAGGCCACTCGTTATGGAAGTGGGAAGACCTGCCCAACACCGTTTCGCCGAGATATGAAGAATACGCAAGAGCAAATGCTTCTATCGGAATCAACGCCACGGTACTGAATAACGTGAACGCTTCTCCGAATATGCTCCGCGAAGATTACCTGAAAAAAGTAAAGGTGCTCGCGGATATTTTCAGGCCTTACGGGATTAAGGTGTATTTGTCGGTAAATTTCTCTTCCCCGAAAGTATTGGGCGGAACAGAGAATTCGGATCCGTTGAATAAAGACGTTCAGAAATGGTGGAAAGAAAAGGCTGCCGAAATTTATAAAATGATTCCCGACTTCGGCGGATTCCTGGTGAAAGCCAATTCCGAAGGACAGCCGGGACCGCAGGATTACGGAAGAACCCACGCCGATGGCGCCAATATGATGGCCGATGTCCTGAAACCTTACGGCGGAATCGTCATGTGGAGAGCGTTTGTGTATAGTCCGAGCAAAGAAGACCGCGCCAAGCAGGCCTACCTGGAATTTGTTCCGCTGGATGGAAAATTCAGGGACAATGTGATTATACAGATCAAGAACGGTCCGGTAGATTTCCAGCCGAGAGAAGCTTTCAATCCTCTGTTTGGAGCGTTGAGAAAAACGCCGGAAATGGTGGAATTCCAGATTACCCAGGAGTACCTGGGGCAGGCCAACCATCTGGCTTACCTGGCTCCGTTGTTTAAAGAAACCCTGGAAAGCGATACCTATTCCGACGGAGAAGGATCGACCATTGCCAAAATTACCGACGGTACTTTAAGACCCGGAAAAATCACCGCTATTTCAGCGGTGGCCAATATCGGCGAAAACACCAACTGGACCGGCCATCAGTTTGCCCAATCCAACTGGTACGCTTTCGGAAGGCTGGCCTGGAACCATGAACTGACTTCCGAGCAGATCGCCGACGAATGGATTAAAATGACCTTTACCGATAAACCGGAATTTTTAAATCCGGTAAAACAGATGATGCTGACTTCCCGCGAAACGGTGGTGGATTACATGATGCCGCTGGGACTTCATCACATCTTTGCCGGAAACCACCACTACGGCCCGGAACCATGGGGCGATTACAAAGGCGGAAGACCGGATTGGTCGCCGGTGTATTACCACCGCGCGGATGCCAAAGGAATCGGCTTCGACCGCACCAAAACCGGAAGCAACGCCGTTTCGCAATATTTCCCGCCATTGAATGAAATTTACGGAACCATCGAAACCTGCCCGGAAAACCTGATCCTTTGGTTCCATCATGTACCATGGGATTATAAAATGAAAGACGGCAAAACCCTGTGGGACGAGTTGTGCTACAAATACGATTCAGGAGTTCATCAGGTAAGGGAATACCAGAAAACCTGGGACCGGATCCAGCCTTATATTGATGAGCAGCGCTTCTCCGATGTTCAGTCCAAACTGAAAATCCAGGCGAAAGATGCGGTTTGGTGGAAAGATGCCTGCCTGCTGTATTTCCAGACGTTTTCTAAAAGACCGATTCCATATGACATCGAACGTCCGGTGAACGAGCTGGAAGACCTGAAGAAGATCAAGCTGAATATGGGACACCATAATTAATAAAAAAATGAGGCAACTCTTTCTCCGTGATTAAAAGAAGAGTTGCCTCAAAACTTGACTGTACGTAAAATTTTGTCCTGTTGTATCAGGAACGAATGTATATAATAATAGTTATGGACTATCTGAATGAAATGATCTTATTGAATACATTGCCGTTTTCCTCCACCCGGATGGTATAGGATTCGGCAATCTGTGGATTCAGGTCGAAGGTTAAGTCCACCGATCCGTCTTCAGCAACTTTGCTTCCGCTATAATGGATGTTGTTGGATGAATCGGAAACCGAAACGTTAACAGGATACTTCGGTCCGTCCATATGCAGCTTCACCATATGTCCGGAAACTGTAAATTCCGGTTTGGTAATACTGCTTACCGGTGTCTTATCCATGTCAATAATATTCGCTTTACTGATGGTAAATTTATATTTTTCAACCTTGGATTCAGATTCAGCAACCAGGTAATAAGTTCCCGGAGCCAAAGCCTGGAGATCATATGATTTGGCAACCTGGCCTTCATCACTTAGGTTCTCAGCATACAGTTCCCCTTCGGAATCATTATAAATGAACAGGGACAGGTTTTTTGCATTCGATACTTCAAAGTGCAGCGTCTTGGCTTCTGCCTTTTTTACCGACAGGGAAAAATCTCTGTCTTTACTCATTAATCCTGCTGACATCAAAGAAAAAGCAAGAAGAAAACCGGATTTTAAAACTGCATTCATGATTATATTTTTTATATCGGTTAATATGGTACAAATGTACAGCGGTAAAATAAGGTAGCCTACCATACAATTTTCACATATATGCTTTATATTAACCTATATTGTGTGTTAATTAAATATTAATTGTTAATTTTGTGCATTATTTGATCAATATACCATAATTGTAGAGGTTATGAAACATTCACATCCTTCATTTGAAGCCATAAAACCCAATATCGGAAGCAGCTTTACCAGCCTGAAATTCCTGACCAATGAAAACATCAAATCGCATGTATGGCATTACCATCCGGAAGTAGAACTGATTTACGTCTGCAAAGGTTCCGGAAAAAGACAGATCGGGAGCAATATTTCCTATTTCTCTGATGGAGACCTGGTGCTCATCGGCAGCAATCTGCCGCATTGCGGGCTTACCAATGAGAATACCAACAATGAATATGAAATGGTTATCCAGTTCAAACCGGATTTTTTAGGAGAGGCCATCTGGGAAACCCCGGAAATGCAGCGTATTGTCAGCCTGCTGGAAAAATCAAAAGCGGGAATTGTATTCGGCGACCATATAAAGAAGGAAATTGGGGAAAAAATTCTTGAAATGCATGAATCCTCATCCCTGGACAGGCTGATCAGGTTCCTGGGAATCCTTGATGAGTTAGCCTTTACCCAGGACTTCCGTATCCTGAACGCAGGGAAATACTACCTTCAGACGCAGGTGGAGGACAATGACAGGATCAATGTGATTTTCAATTATGTAAAAGACCATTTCAGGGAACAGATGACCCTGGAGGAAATCGCCGATCTTGCCAATATGAAAGTGCCTTCTTTCTGCCGTTATTTTAAGAAGATCACCAATAAGACTTTTACCCAGTTTGTCAATGAATACAGGATCACCCATTCTCTAAAGCTGCTGGCGGAACAGCCGTTAAGCATCACAGAAGTCTGTTTTGAAAGCGGGTTCAATAATTTCAGCTACTTTAACAAGACTTTTAAAGAATATGTGAAGAAAAGTCCGTCACAATACAGGAAAGAATTCAATTACTTCATTGAATAAATGATCTGTAGTTGTTTTACATGTAACGCACTGATGTGTTTACCTGTACATTCACTGGGCTGCTGATTCAAAGTGACTGCTGAAACTGTAAAAATTTTGCTTTACCATATACGATCGGCAATGATGGATTATAAAGCTTTCAATTGAACGGTACCATAGTGTAAATCCCGGAATTTAGCTGTATTTTTAACACTTAAAAATGAAAAGATTTAAACACATCAGTGTATGCAGAGAAAGTTAATTGAGAATACCAAAGCAGCGTTCCGGAAAGCATTTCATACAGAACCGGAGCATCTGTTTCTGGCTCCCGGCAGAGTTAATATCATCGGTGAACATGTTGATTATAACGATGGTTTTGTCCTTCCGGCTGCCATCGATAAATACATCTGTTTTGCGGTTAAAAAAGAAAATGACTCAGATACCTGTACATTTTTTGCTGCAGACCTTGATCAGTCTTTCAGCTTTAATACCAAAGAAAAGCAGGTGCCGGTTGAAAAACAGTGGGCAAATTACCTGCTGGGTGTTTTCAATGCCATTCAGGAGAGCGGTAGGGATACTGGAGGCCTCCGGATTGCTTTCAGCAGTACCATCCCAATGGGTTCCGGGCTGTCCTCATCTGCTGCGCTGGAATGTGGGTTTGCCTACATCCTGAATACCTTATTTGATCTCAGGCTTTCAAGAAGTGAAATGGCCTTGATCGGTCAGAAATCCGAGCATACTTTTGTCGGGGTAAACTGCGGGATCATGGATCAGTTTGCATCGGTATTCGGTAAAGAAAATAAAGTCATCATGCTGGACTGCAATTCTCTGGACCACCACTATTACGATGCAAAGCTGGAAGGGTATACCTGGGTGCTGTTCGACAGCTGTGTCAAGCATACCCACCTGACTTCGGGATATAATGACCGCAGAAGAGATGTAGACAAAGGAAAAGAAATCCTGCATAAAAAATTTCCGCAGGTACAGAAGTTCAGGGATTTTACTTTGGCAATGCTGGAGGAATGCAGGGAAGACATGGGAGCTGTACCGTATATCCGGTGCCGTTATCTTTTAAAGGAAATCAGAAGGGTAGAACAGGCCGTTCAGGCGCTTTCTGAAAGCCGTCCTGAAGAGCTCGGCAGGCTGATGAACGAAACCCATGACGGACTTTCCCGTGAATTTGAAGTCAGCTGTGAAGAAATTGATTTCCTCGTTGAAGAAACCCAGAAGGAAAAAGGAGTATTAGGCGCAAGGATGATGGGCGGAGGTTTCGGTGGCTGCAGCATCAACCTTATCAGGGAAGACAGCGTGGAAGATATTACCGGTAAGATCAGCAAAAAGTATCAGGACCGGTTTAATATTCAGATGAAAATATACTCCGTTAAAATTTCAGACGGAATCCAAGAATATACAAGTGATGAACACATTCAATCCTAAGAAAAATCCGCACAGGCGCTACAATCCGCTTCTGGATGAGTGGGTCCTCGTTTCGCCGCAGCGTTCCGACAGGCCGTGGCAGGGACAGACTGAAGATTCCGGCCATGATCAGCAGCCTTCCTATGATCCGGGCTGTTACCTTTGTCCCGGCAATCTGAGGATCAGTGGCGAAAAAAACCCTGATTACAAAGGTGTTTATACCTTTGATAATGATTTCGGATCATTGATGAAAGAAGAAGTCGGGCAGCCTGACCAGACAGCTGACTTTTTTGCCATGAAGCCGGAAAGAGGAATCAACAGGGTGATCTGTTTTTCGGATGATCACAGCCTTACGCTCCCTGAAATGGAGGTGAGCGATATCCGTAACGTAGTGGAACTGTGGCAGCAGCAGTACAGGGAGCTGGGTGCGATGGATTTCATCAACCATGTCCAGATCTTTGAGAACAAAGGCCGGATCATGGGGTGCAGTAATCCGCATCCGCACGGACAGATCTGGGCACAGTCATCAATTCCGACGCTGGTCCAGAGGACACAGAACAACCTTAAAAAGTATTTGGATATCCATGGAAAATCCCTGCTGGAAGATTATATTGAACAAGAACTTAAAACCGGTGAACGGGTAATTCTCACTAATGAACATTTTGTGGCATTGGTTCCGTTCTGGGCATCATGGCCTTATGAAACCATGGTGGTCAGCAGGCGGAAAATTTCTGATATCAGCCAGTTTTCCGAACCGGAAAAAACAGCACTGGCAGAAATCCTGAAGGGGCTTACAGTGAAATACGATAATATATTCCAGACTTCATTTCCGTATTCGGCAGGAATCCATCAGGCACCTACAGACGGGAAAGATCACCCGGAATGGCATTTCCATATGCATTTTTACCCGCCCCTGTTAAGGAGTGCAGAAATCAAAAAATTTATGGTGGGATATGAAATGCTGGCCGAGCCGCAACGTGACCTCACACCGGAGCAAAGTGCAGCTGTCCTGAAAAGCCTTCCTGCCATACATTATAAGGACAAAGATCGATAGGGACCGGGATTTGGCAAGGTTTTAGGATCCCTGTAAACCGTCCCGCAAACGGGAACAACCAAGAAATCATTTATGAAAGACATCAGACTTATAGTAACCGATATGGACGGGACCTTCCTGAATTCCAATTATGAAATCAGTCCCGAATTCCCTGCCATCTACAGCGAACTGAAAAAGAAAAATATTTTATTTGTCCCTGCAAGCGGAAGGCAGATGCCGGGCATTACCCAATACTTCGGCGATATCGAAAATGAAATAGGATTCATTGCAGAAAACGGTGGCTATGTCATTTATAAGAATGAAGAGCTGTTTGCCGACCGGCTGGAGCATAAGCATATTGTGGATATCATCAAGACTGTTCGTGAAATTCCAGGGGCTAAAGCAGTTCTGTCTGCAAAAAAGACGGCTTACTATGAAACGGATGACAAGGAATTTGTAGACTTCTTTTCAAAATACTATACGAAGAACCAGAAAAAGGATGACCTTACGGAGGAGGTCAATGACAGTGCGTTCAAAATTGCGGTTTACCATCCGGATGGTGCAGAAGAGCACCTGTACCCTCATGTGAAAAAGTTCGAGCAGTATGACCTTGAAATCGTTATTTCCGGAAAACACTGGCTGGATATTATGAACAAGGACATCAATAAGGGAAATGCGTTGGAGAAGCTGCAGCAGGCCCTCAATATTTCTCCTGAGCAGACCATGGCTTTCGGAGATTATATGAATGATATTGAGATGCTGAAAAACGCACAATATTCTTACGCGATGAAGAATGCGCACCCTTCAGTTAAAGAAGCGGCAAGCTTCGAAGCGTGTTCCAATGATAATTTTGGGGTACTGGAAACCATTAAAAACCTTCTGAATCAGTAAAGTACTCATTTACCTACCACAAAAACACCCTTGTCATTTTGCAGATATCGTAATTATACTACCTAAAATGTAGAAAAAATTCTACATTTTTACTTGAGGGTTATAAATATTTGTATTTTTTCATGAATTTATAGTTAATTCTTACATTATTTTTTGCGTGTCTGTGAAAAATAATTACCTTTGCACCGAATTTATTAACCCGTTTGTTCTAATCTAAAAACCAAATATGGAAATGAGAATTTACCGTATTGCGGCATTTCTTCTATGCAGCATTGCCAATGCCCAAGTAGGGAATGTTGGCATCAATACAACCACCCCAAGAGTAAAGCTTGATGTTAACGGAACGTATAAATCTCAGGAAATTATTTCAGGAAACATTTCTAACGTAAGTTCCACTGAGAAAAACCGTTATCTGTTATTAAGCCAGAGCACTATTGATAACAGTGTAAGAAAAGTTGACCCCAGCCAGGGAAATGCTCCCGGCATCGCAAGCATTATTACGTATAAACTGACCAACGCCAATCTGGACTGGGTGGAGAGTTTCAACACCAAAATCAATTCAACGGATTATTCATTAATGGTTTTGTCTGCTTATTTTGACAGGGACGTAGTAGGAACCGTTACGGCTATTCCTTCTTACGGGGTTAAAAGTGTCAACAATGAATGGATTATCTATGCCGATTACTCACAGCTTGCTTCCAACAGTAACGGCACATGGACAATTGTTTGTGCAGTCTATCCTAAAACCTATGTTAAAATATATCCTGAAAAGGGACCTTTCAACCTGAATGGTACTTCAACGGGAACTGACTCTTCTCCAATCCTCCAATAATACAATCATGAAAAATATTCTTTTAATGGCAATTCTGGGACTTGGATCCCAGATGCAGGCACAAATAGGTATTGGAACTACCACGCCTTCACAGAAACTTGAGGTAGCAGGAAGTACAGCAGTGAAATCCTCGGTTTACCTGGATCCCGTAGATTATGTAAATAATTCCTCAGGCTTTACCATTCTGGGAACAGATCCGCAATCCAGCGTGGTGAACGGGAAGGTTCTTGCAGTAGAAAACCTGTACACCCCACTGGTCATACAGCCGTATTCCGTAACCAATATCTACAGGGATGATCTCACGGATCTTAACCTGAATATCTCTACCGATAATTTCTTTATTACGGTCGCTAATTTTGAGGCTATCCCAAGCAACGGCAACAATGGTATTTATACAGATACTTCGGCTAATCCTATTAATAAAGGGCATTTTGTATTCAATATTTTTGAATCCGGAGGATCATGGCACATCAACATATCTTATCCAACACTGAATACGCAGAATACTACCGACAGGTACACCTATAATTTTGATGTGGTGATGTACTCAAAAAGATTTTACAAAAACCTGGGTACGGTTACCTATGACCTCGGAGGGAACAATAGTGGGAGTGCACCGGCTGCACCTAGTGGAATTTAATGATTTAAACACATGAAAAATATTATAACTTTAACTGCATTGATCTTTGCTGCATTCACCGGCAAGGCGCAGACCAACGGGGTAGGTATAGGCACCAGTACTCCTACGCACACGCTTGAAGTAAACGGGAATATGAAGCTGAGCGGTGACCTTTACTTTGAAAATCCCGGGAATCATACCGGTAATTCTGCCGACTCTTACCTTCTGGTAAGGGATAACAGCGATAAAGTCCTGAAAAGATATGTGCCTGCTACATCAAAGTACAGTGCGATCAACAGTACGGTGTACTTTATCAGTAATATCAATACACAGGGGCTTTCCAATTTTGATACCGGCGTTTCTGCTACAGATTATTATATGGTAATCGGTGGATTCATCATCCGTGGTGTTAACAACAACTCCAATATTAACCTGACACAACCGGGAAATACCAATCAGTATATTCCGCAGTACTCATGCCGCGCATTTGTACAGAACAATACTTGGCGTATCGAATTCATGCCCAATAACGGGCGCGTATTTGATCAGAATCCTGAAATAAGGCTCAGTGTAAGTGTGTACAGGAGAGATATGCTTACCACCGTCAATAATACCATTACGGTAGATATGGGCGGGAATACGGCAGGAACGGGTTCTGCACCGGCTCCGTTGTTACCGTAAGGAAAGACAGTTGTTTTATCAATATAAAGAATCCGGAATAAGGCTATTATTCCGGATTTTTATATGGGTTCCTCAAAGGATCAGATTAAACTTTTTTTCACGATTCACTGTCTGAAAGCCCCAGCTGCTTAATAGCTGCTGAATTCAGGTAAATTCTGTCGAAATAGAGCAGCGATTCCACATCCCTGAATGTTTGGGACAGCATATCCGATTTATTGAATGACAGCTCAATAGACTCGTCATACGAGGCCGTAATCCTGACCACGGAATAACCATTGTATGCAATGGTAAAGCCATGAAAAAAGCACCGGCGTTCTGCTTCCCGGTAGATCCTGTATTCCCGGAATGCGGAAGTGTCAGGTTCCGTACCGGAAGGAGCTTTATTGTGTTCAAGGGTTTTCCATGCAGAATAATTCTTCGGTTCTTTCAGGATGTTGCCCTCGGTATCTACCGGAACAAACATGCCGAGCAGCAAAGGTTTTTTAAGGAATACCGCATAATTATTCATCAGGTTCAGGGTCTGAAGATCGGCATAGCCTTCATTGGCATAATATTCAATGACGAAATCGGTCATAGGGATCAGCTTGTGCAAGGAATCGTCTGGCATACGAAGGTTATTGGTTTGAAGTCATTATGAAAGGGACAAATATACGGATTTCCCGTTTTTGAAAATATATGAACATGATGTAAAATTTCGCCTCTGCGTATAATGGTTTCAGCGCGTGTTTAAGATTACGTTTTCAGCCTTCTTCCGTTTTGAATATCCGGTCCAGAGCCATATGCAGAAAAGTCCGGCAATGAGCTGTGCCGGAAGGAATACTGCCCGGACGAAATCGCTGAAATCATTGGAAGTCTTGTAAATATACGGTACGAAGTGAACCTCCGGTTCGCTGTACCAGTACAGGTAGTAATCCAGGAAAGCCCGTCCGGCAGTCATGAGTGTTATCAGGCTAATGACTGTTGCAGGCTTTTTATTTTCCGTATTCAAAAGCATCACCAATCCAAGCGTGAGTGCTGTAAAAACGATCAGTTCAATAATGAAAAAAGCCACATGCACGATATCATAGGTAGGATGGGTTCCAGGATCCGGAGTGTGGAGCATGGCCAGGAAATCAATGCATTCTATAAGAAGGAACACGGCATACAGCCCATATAAATAGGCACAGAGTTTAATGGCATTATTTTCAGAACCGTACAGGTTATAGAGAAATGTCGTTAAGTTTTTCATAATCTGCTTTAGATAAAGGGTATTATCGGTATTGCTTTAGTCTAAATTACAAAAAATGGGCAGATTATGGAGAATGGAGCAGTTTTCAGCTGTTAATTTTTTTTGATCTATGATGGGGAGTGGGAGATTTAAGAATTTAAAGAGTTGAAAATTAAGGATTTAAAAATTTAAAGATTTAATGATTTGTATAAACTACAGATTTTAGTTTGAAAGGATGGATTTGATATTTTATATACCAGTGGTTATTTATTTCTGACACGAAAAGTTTTTGGGGAGATCTTCATTTTTTTCTTGAAGAATTTCCCGAAAAAAGACTGGTCACTGAAATTCAGTTCTTCCGAGATCTGGGCAACCGAAAGGCTTGAATTGAGCAGCAGGTCCCTGGCTTCCATAATCACAGAATTGGTAATGATCTCACGTGTAGAATCACCCGATGCTTCCTTGATCACCCGGGTCAGGTAGCTTGGGGTTACAGACAGCTGCTCCGCATAGAATTCTACGGTACGCTCTTTTCTGGAATGTTTGGAAAGCAGGTCCAGGAACTGATATACAATTTCCTTTCTCCGGGAAGTCGTAGGATCAATCATTTTCTTTTCTGTGTAGCGGTAAATCGTCATGATTTCGAGGACGATCGAATTGAAATAATGATTGATCAGGTCTTTTGAATAATAATCATCACGGTCATCCGCTTCATCGATCTGGTGGATTAAAAATTTGAAAGTCTCCCGGTCTCTGTCTGTAGGATGCAGGACCGGAGTATTTTTTTCTGAAAAAAATATGATCTCGTTGACGTAATTCATGTACCGGATATTTTTCTGGACGAAAATATCACTGAATACAATACCGATTATCTTAACATTTTCTTTATTGTCACTGGGATAAATGGTCGCATTGGCCGGAATAATCAGCATATCATTCGTCTTCAGAGCAAGGGTTTCGAAATTGATCTGTAATTCAGAATTTCCTTCCATAATCAGGATAATGGCAGAATTATCCGTTCTGAAGGGATACGGATAGGGTGTAGTACAGAAATCTGAGGTTTCATCAATAATGAAAAAATCATTTTTTATATGCTTGTGATCTGTATTTTTATTCAGCGTCTTCAGCAGGTCGTTAATGTTATGAAAAGCAACAGGACTGTTCATCATAGCTGTTTTTTGGATAAATGGATAATAAAGTTAAAAAATAAAATGGGATAAAATTCCATGCTCATAAGATCATCATATTCTTGCCGGGTTAAGGAGCAGTCCGAGGAACCTTTTTACATCCGGCCAGGTTTGTTTTTCCGCTGTCAGGTACTCCTGCTTTTTTCTGAAGAAATCCAGAGAAATGTAGTATCCGCTGATCATTGACATCAGATGGGCCAGGAAATCGGCAGGGTCTGTATACTCAGTATTGTTTTTCCTGATCCAGATCATGATGTCAGGAATCAGGTCCTCAAAGGGATATAACATCTTTTCTGCAGATTCACTCTTATCATGATGAGTGATAAGATAAACATCCAGGTAAGGGTATTTTTTATATTTTGCCGAATAATAATCAATATACCGTTCCAGTTTTGTTTCAAACGCAAGGCCTTCCATATCGGACAAAGGCGGAGGGAATTCCTGCATAACTTCACTAATAACCGTATCGATCAGGTTTTTCCTGGAATGGAAGTAATAGTGGATGGCAGTCCGCTCAATCCCTGCATATTCAGACAGCTGTTGCGTGGTTACCTTAAACACGCCTTGCCTGAACAGCAGATGCTTGGTAACCTCTTTGATCTTATCTTCTGTTTTCAAGGGGCAGCTTTTGAATCGTCAATGACTGTAATGGAAAACCGGCAGTCCTGTTGGTCCCGTTTGGTCAGGAATCTTATTCAGAATAGAAAATTCAGTCTTATAGAGCTCGAAGACCGGTCGGAGTTCATTAACCGAAAACAGCGTTTCAGATGATACGTTCAGGCATCTGAAATCATTGTCCATATACTCGCATTTGCAGTTCGGGATCAATTCCAGGATATCTTCCCTGAGCCAGAAAGCATCCATAATCTCTTTGAATTTCAGCTTAAATAGGATTGTTTTTTTCATGTATGATTTATTGTATTTTTATACGTTGGGCGTGGTGCATGATCAGCGACAGGTCTTCAGGAGTATCGTCCAGGATTTTGTGCATGACTACCATCCTCCAGAACCAGGAAAGCATTCCTGTTATAGAAGTGGATATGGTCACTTTCAGTCCTCCTTCCGTTTCTTCAAGGATAAATCTCCGGTCCATGGTGGCCAGGAGAAACCTGATCCTGAATGCAAATGACCGGTACCGTTCCAGTTCCGTTATCATTGCTCTGGTTTCTATAAAATCGCGGTGCTTCACGGAAAACAGGGCTCCGGCAACCAGTTTCCTTTGCAGCAGGGAAGAGCGCAGGATATTGAAATCCCAACGGCTCCAGTGGTTAAGATCCGTGATCAGTGTCCAGGCCTGCTTCCTATTGACCTGGTTGCTTGTGCTGGAAAAAGACAAGGTTTGCATCATCACCCGTTAATATTGGTTCACAGGGCAAATTTCAACAGTATATCTTCAGGTTCAAAGGTCTGTTTGGTGCTTAAATTGGTCTGTATCGTACCTGATCTGCCGTATTGCCTGAATTGGTAATGAACATTTTTTGGAGGGCAAACACTACGGCCCCGTCCGTTCAAGTTTTTTTCGCAGCAACGCGGAGAAAAAATGTATCGAGAACCGGTGAGTATTAAACTAAAGTGGGATTCTTTTCAACAAGTTTCTCGATACGCTTCACTTTGTCTAGCGCTAGAATAGACGAAGACAGAAATCAATATCTGACAAACACTACAGTACCGTCCGTTCGAGTTTTTTTCGCAGCAAAGCGGAGAAAAATGTATTGAGAACCGGTGAGTATTAAACTAAAAAGTGATCCTTTTCAACAAGTTCTCGATACGCTCCACTTCGCTCCGCGCTCGAACTGGCGAAGGCGGGAATTAATCTCTGATAAACACTACGGCCCCGTCCGTTCGAGTTTTTTCTCAGCCAAGCGGAGAAAAATGTACCGAGAACCGGTGAATAACAAACAAAAGTGTCATTATTTTCAATAAGTTCTCGATACGCTGCACTGCGTTTCGCACTCGAACTGACGAATGCAGAAATTAATCCTTGACTAACACTGCGGCACCGTCAGTTCGAGTGTTTTTCGCAGCAAAGCGGAGAAAAATGTATCGAGAACCGGTGAGTATTAAACTAAAAAGTGATCCTTTTCAACAAGTTCCCGATACACTCCATGGCATTCTGCACTCAAACCGGCATGAAATACGATCTGCTCAAAACACTGCTGGAAAATACCAATTAAGAGCGGGTTTAAACCTTTTATTTTATATAGATGTTGACGAATTTTGTTGTGTAAATAATAGCATTAGCAAACAATAGTGTAGGATTGTTTTTTTTCATTAATTTGGGAATCGGTCACCTCGAAAGATGTGGCCGATTCATATATACGGATATTCATATAAGTATTCTACAAAATTATGACATCGCCTCACTAACCATCCGCAGACAGAGTAAATAATGGTCTGAGGCAGGGGATTTTACCAGCATTAATACATACCACCGGCTGTTTTTCAGCCGTCCGTCATGTACAGGTTGGTATTCTTTTCTACTATTCATCTGCATCATTCCTTTAAAATTCCTATGGCAGATACTGAAAGGAGTGGATACGTAATTTGCATTTGAGGTCATTTGTATCATTTTAGACCATTTTCAGACGAAAACAGACCTTTTAACAGGACTGTTCTTATTCCAAATTTGCACTCACAAACAATAAGTACTCCATAGGGATATCCCTACAACTTCAAATGGTAGATTTATGAAGAGAACAAAAAAGAGCTCTATTCTTTTATTAGGAACCGTACTGCTGCTTTCATCATGCGGAGGCAAAGATAAGCAGGACACGGCTGTAAAAACGGATCCTGTGAAGGTCTCGGTACAGAAAACAGAACTTTCTTCCGGACCGGAAATATTAACCTACAGCGGAAGCATTGAGGCGGATAACAGCGTAAGCATCGGTTTCGGAGTCTCAGGGCGGGTAACGTCGGTCTCCGTCCAGGAAGGGCAGAAGGTTTCGAAAGGACAATTGCTGGCCTCTATTGAAACGAGCATCTATCAGAACGCTCTTGCCGTGGCAGGTGCCGGCCAGGAACAGGCGCAGGACAACTTCAACAGGCTTAACCAGCTGTATCTTAAAAACAGCCTGCCGGAACGCGATTATATTGCAGCGAAGGTGGCATTGGCACAATCCAAAGCCAACCGCGAAATAGCCGCAAAAAACCTCATGGATACCCGGCTATATGCCTCATTCTCCGGAATTGTTTCCCAGAAACTCACGGAAGCCGGGGCAACAGCGGCACCCGGCGTTCCGGCATTTACCATTGTCAAGACAGATCAGGTATATGCCGTAGCGTCCATTACGGAAAATGAGATCAGCTCACTAAAGATCGGGGATGCTGCTGATGTTTCGGTACCCAGCCTGAATCAGACCATCCACGGACGCGTGACCATCATCAATCCTCAGGCTGATAACAATTCCAAAACCTATACAGTGAAAATCAGGCTGAACAATTCCGGCGGGCAGATGCTTCCGGGCATGATTGCGGACATCAGCATCAATACCGGCAAGAGCCGCAGTGCACTGACCGTCCCTGCCCAGGCAGTCCTTAAAGATCCCTCAGGCACCAGTTATGTCTATGTCCTGAAATCTGAAAAGGGAAAAACCACCGCCTTTAAAAAACGGGTGGAAATGGAAAGCATGGCAGGCACCAGCAATGTAGTGATCAAAAGCGGACTGAACCCGGATGATAAGGTCATCATCTCCGGGCAGACAAAGCTGGAAGACGGGAAAGCCGTTACGTTATAATTCAAAAATGAATAAAGAAATGACGAATAAAAAAGTGCATTTTCTGGAGGCGGCAATGAAGCATAAACAGGTGGTGATTGTACTGGTTGTATTGCTGATGATCATGGGAATCAACTCACTGGTAAATATGCCGAGAAGCGAAAACCCACGGATCGATATGCCGGTAGCAGCTGTTTTTGCGCTCTATCCGGGTGCAGATGAGCATCAGGTGGAAGAGGAAGTAGCCAAAAAAATAGAACAGTACCTTTTCTCCTTTGAAGAAATCAAAAAGAAAAAAGTAAAAGCTGAAGTTAAAGAGGGGCAGGTATTCTTTACCGTTGAAATGAATGCCGATGTCAAAGACCGTAAAAAATTCTGGCATACCCTTCAGCTCGATATGGATGCCAACCTTCGCCCGAAGCTTCCGGCAGGTGTGGTAGGCCCGTTCATCAACAGCAACTTTGCGAATGTGACCGCCATGATTATCTCCGTATCCTCAAAGGACAGATCATATGCCGGGATTGAGAATTATGTGGATAAACTGGAAGACGGGCTGAAGGTAATTCCCACCGTTTCAAAGATCAACCGTTCAGGCGGTCAGAGGCAGCAGATTTACATCAAAATCAATGACCGTAAGCTTCAGCAGTACGGGTTCGACGTCAGTACGCTGGTGGCCGCCATCCAGCAGCAGAATATTACCGGATATAACGGTGAGATTTCCGGAGGCTCCAATGCAATCATCCCTATTTATACCAACAGCCGTTACAGGACTATGGCCGATATCGGTGAGCAGATTGTCTATACCACGCCTGTGGGCAATGTAGTCCGACTGAAAGATGTAGCAGAACTGGAACGACGTTCTGAAGAACCTGCCTCCTATGTTAAAGTAGGGAATGAGAAGGCGATGGTCCTTACAGTGGATATGCAGCCCGGAAACAATATTGTGGCATTCGGGAAGGAAGTGGAGCAGAAAATTCATGAAATACAGAAAGATTTCCCTTCCGATATCCATATGAAGACCATTGTAAACCAACCCGAAGCCGTTGGAGAGAGCATCAGCCATTTTATGCTGGAATTTGCTATGGCTATTGGTTCGGTGGTATTGGTTGTGATGCTGCTGTTGCCTGTAAGGGTAGCGGGTGTAGCTTCAGCGGCGGCGCCTATTTCCATTATCATCACGTTCGGAATTATGCAGATTGTAGGCCTGGAACTTCATCAGGTAACCCTGGCTGCACTGATCATCGTTCTCGGAATGGTGGTGGACAATGCCATTGTGGTCGTCGATAATTATATCGAAAAACTGGATGAAGGCTTAACACCATGGACAGCCGCCTGGCAGGCTGCACAGCAGCTTTTTGTGCCGATTTTCACGGCAACCATGGCCATTATTTTTGCCTTTGCTCCGTTAGCGTTGTTTATGGAAGGCATCGCCAAGGACTTTATGGTATCGCTGCCGATAACCGTCGCCATTGCCCTGATTACTTCCATGCTGGTGGCGCTCTTCCTGACGCCTTATACCTGTTATGTCTTTATTAAAAAAGGACTGAAGCATAAAGTGTCCGACCGGCCTGTAAAGAAAAATATGCTGGACCATCTTCAGACCGTATTCGATAACGGCGTGGGGCAGGCATTCAAATGGCCTAAAACAACCATGCTGATAGGGTTGCTGTCCGTTGTCTCCGCCATTTTCATCGCGACCAAAGTAGACCCGGAATTTTTCCCGCTCAGCGAAAGGAACCAGTTCAATATGGAAATCTGGATGCCTAACGGTACTTCACTGGAAAAGACCGGGGAAAAAGTAAAAGAGCTGGAAAACATCCTTAAGAAAGATAACAGGGTAGTGGATATTACCAGTTTTGTAGGCATGAGCTCTCCGCGGTTCCATACGACCTATGCGCCTGAGTCCCCCAAAAAATATTTTGCCCAGGTTTTTATCACGACCGTCGGCAATGATGCGACGAATGAAATGGCTAAAGAATACCTGGTAAAGCTGAAAAACTTCCTGCCTGACGGATATGTCAAGGTTAAGCAGCTCAGTTTCCAGGAAGGTTCGCCGATTGACATCCGGGTAGTCAGCGATAACGAGTCTGATCAGAGAAGGGTAGCCTTAGAGGTGAAAAAGATCCTTGAAAATACACCGGGGACCAATAACGTCCGGCTGAACAGTGAGTATGATTACATGGCTGTAAAACTGAATGTGGATGATGTAAAAGCCAACCGTCTCGGCGTTACCGGGCAGGCCATCACCCAAACCCTCGGCGCAGGCCTGAAAGGATATTCCGTTTCCACTTTATGGGAAGCAGATAAGCCGGTAGATATATTCGTGAGGTATGACTCCGTAAGCCGGAAGGATATGAGTGCCCTGGAAAACCTTCACATCCAGTCGCGTTTCGGGGGCAAGGTTCCGCTTAAGGAAGTCGCTACGTTACAGCCGGAATGGCATACGGGCGTAATCTCCAGGAAAAACGGGATCAAATATACGAGTGTCCTTGCAGAGGCCCAGCTTGGCCCTAAGCCGTCCAGGATCCTTAAAGAGGCCCAACCGAAGATTGACGAGCTTGCTCTACCTGCGGGAACCACCATCCAGTACGGAGGTGATGCGGAGGCTACACTGGAAAACACGCCGGGAATGATGCTGTCACTTTCAGTGAGCCTGATCCTGATCTTCCTGACCCTGCTGTTCCAGTTCAAGAGCCTGGGAAAAGCCCTGATTATCCTGTGCACCTTCCTGCTAAGCCTGTTCGGAGCTTTCTTCGGATTGTTTGTGACCGGAAATCCGTTGGGAATGACTGGATTTATGGGAATCATCAGCTTAATCGGTATTGTGGTGAGGAACGGGATCATCCTGGTGGATTATGCGGATGAGCTGATCCGGGAACACGGATACACCCACAAAGCAGCAGCTATGGCAGCGGCAAAAAGAAGGATGCGCCCGATTTTCCTGACTTCAGCAGCGGCTGCCGTTGGAGTAGTGCCTATGATCGTCGGCAAATCCCCGATGTGGGCTCCGTTGGGAAGCGTACTCGCATTCGGGCTGATCTTCTCCATGATCTTCACGCTCTTCATTGTTCCGGTCATGTACTACAAGCTGCTTAAAGACCCTGTTGCCAAAGATGAAACGCCTGAAGGCCAGGCTGATGATGAAGTGATCCTGTACAAGCCCAAGCCCCATCATTAAAATTTTCCATAATCAATTTTTTAATCGATTGTCCTGTATGCATCCCCATTCAATAGAGTTTATAGTTATCACTGACCGCTGCAGGACAATTTTTATACAGAAAAAATGAAGATCATATACGACAAGATATCCAAGATAGTTCTGGTGCTGGTATTGTCCGCCGGAGTACATTTCCGGGCACAGGAAAAAGTGGTTTCCGTTGACGAAGCCAGAAAACTCGCTCTGGAAAACAATAAAAAGATCAAAAGGGCACAGCAGAATATAGAAGCGGCAAAAGCCGCGCAGGCGGCGGCTGAAGCCGGCGGGAAACCTACGCTGGACGGAAGCCTGGGAGGGTATTACTTTTCCAAACCGCTGTCTGCCCTGATTCCTGAGGTACTGGGCAGTGCCAGCCTTACTGCCACGCAGGTGCTGTACGCCGGCGGCAAAGTGGAAACCGGTAAAAAACTTTCGGCTGCGGCACTGGATCTGCAGTTTGCCCAGAAAGACCTCACCGGCGAAGAAGTAAAGCTTGCTGCGGAAACCGCTTACTGGCTGATTGTGAATGCGAAGGAAAAAACGGCCTTGGCCAAAGAATACATCCGCCTGCTGGATGAACTCCATACCAATGTGAAAAATGCGTTTGATGCAGGGCTTACCTATAAGAATGACCTGCTGAAAATAGAAGTCCAGCAGAACGAAGCGCAGCTCAACCTTAAAAGGGCAGAGGACGGACTGGCCATGGCCAAGTTAAACCTGGCACAGATCACCGGTATCACCGGTTCAGGTTTTGATGTGCAGGACTCTGTGGAAGGTGATTTTACCGATGTCCTTTCAGATAATACGCTAAGGCCCACGCACCGCCCGGAGCTTTCCATACTGGCGAAAGCGGTGGAGATCAACGAGCTCCAGGAAAAGCTGCTGGACGGTGACCGGAAGCCAACCGTAGCCCTTTCCGGCATTGGGTTCTCCAGTTTCGGACAACATGTCAATCCGGTCAACAGGAAAAATGAAATGCTGGGATTCGTCGGTATGCTGTCGGTCAATATCCCTATTTACGACTGGGGAGCCAGAAAAGAAAAAGTAAAGGAACAGCAGTACAAGACGGCCGCCCAGAAGCTGGAAATGGAAGAAACCAACGAACTGCTGGTGCTGGAACTACAGAATGCGGCTATGCAACTCAACCAGTCCCTGAAACGCATCGAGCTCTCTGAAAAATCGCTGGTGCAGGCCACCGAAAACCTCCGGCTGAACCAGGACCGGTACGATGCCGGCACCGTGGTCGCAGAAGAAGTGCTGAAAGCACAGGTCTTATGGCAGCAGGCAAAATCCGAGATCCTGGATGCCAAAGCGGAATACAAAATCAATGAAGCGAAGTATAAAAAAGCGGCAGGCAACAACACATGATGTTTAATTCACGGGAACGGATTTCCCAACCGGACCGGCTCTAACAGCCGGTCTTTTTGATTATTCCATACAACCCTCGGTTTGGGTTCCGGACCTTACATGCCCCGGTAATTTCTGAATTTTTCGCTTCCGGATCTGTGTATGGTTCGGATCATCAGAAAATAATCTGTCTTGAAATCAATTTGTAAGCATAAAATTTAACGCAGCACGCATAAGGTATTGGTATTTTTCAATTAAAATTAATATCTTTGAGCTCTCAAAAAGGGGCCTCATAGTTCAACGGATAGAATAGAAGTTTCCTAAACTTTAGATCCAGGTTCGATTCCTGGTGAGGCTACACAACAGGAGAAGTGATTCATATCGCTTCTCCTGTTTCTATTTTGGAATAGGTCCGGCAGAAATCGTATATAGCCATATATTGTATTTTAACTTAAAATTGATAACTATTAAATCCTTTGTATAAGCCAAAAGGAAAAGATGAACGGCAATTCTTTTTTGTAAGTGATTATTATTTCGGACATTTGAATAATGTGTAATTAAATCTATGAGAAATAATATCCGACTGAAAATGTTCTTCATCAGTACCTTACCTAATGTCTTTTTGGGGATGGTTTTCTCCTGTTCCGCTACCAGGCCTTCACAGAATGCGGTTCTTCATCAGGCAGATCCGCTGTATATGGAAATTGAAGCATCAGGCCGGGAACTTACCCTAAAGAACAATGTTCTGGGAGTTGCCGTTGCTGTGATCCGGGATGGAAAGATGGCCTGGATACAAACGATAGGTTATGCGGATCTTGCAGCCAGGAAACCCGTAACATCCGAAACGATTTTTAACATTGGTTCTATCTCTAAGCTGGTTTCTGCATGGGGCTTTATGCAGCTCACAGAAAAAGGCCTTGTAAAATTAGACGATCCCGTTGATCCGCATCTCACCCGATGGCATCTGCCGAAATCCGAATTTGACCAGTCAAAAGTAACACTGAGACGGATCTTAAGCCATACCGCGGGACTTTCAGTACACGGCTATGGCGGATCAGATCAGGGTACGGCTCTGCTCAGCCTGGAAGAATCTCTGAATGGAAAAACCAAACGGAATGGTGAAACGGTGCATCTGATCAGTGATCCGGGTACCAAATGGGAGTATTCAGGAGGAGGCTATACGCTGGCACAACTGCTTCTCGAAGAAAAGACCCATCAAAGTTTCGCCACCTATATGAACCAGAATGTTTTCCTGCCGCTTGGAATGAAACATACCAGTTATGAATGGACTGCCGATATGATGGTAACCTCAGCAACGGCATATGACGAACAGGGCAAGCCTATAAACAACAGGGTTTTCACTGAAAAAGCAGCGGCAGGGCTTCAGACCACGATTAAAGACCTGGCTCGTTTCGCAGAGCTGTCTATTACCCCGGATTCCCATCAACTGAACAAAGTCCTGAAACCAAATACCGTAACGTTAATGGAAACGCCCGTCCTTCCATCCTCGGACGAAGGCGGAAGCGGTCTGGGATACAGGTTTATGAATTACGAAGGCTTCAGAACCATAGGCCATACCGGTGAAAATGCAGGCTGGAGTGCGGCTCTATTCATGGATCTGTCCACAAAAAGCGGCATTGTTATCCTGTGTAACGGATCCAACGGTGATCGGGTTTGGTATCCCATCTATCAAAGCTGGTTAAAGACGGTTAAGACAAAAGGCGGGTCTTCCAGGTAATTCCCCGCAAAAATAATTTTATATTACAGTAGACATATCTTATTATCCATTTTATCCCATGCCTTTGCATGAACGTTGTTATCTGTATAAATATAGCTAGAGATTTGAATAAGACTTCCCGGAACTGCCTTGTAATAGCAGAGCATCATAAAAAACATCAATAATTAGATCAGCAGGATACCATTTTTACCGGATATTTTTTATCTTTACGGTTTAGCTTACAATCTAATAATTAACCTCAATTGATACTCATGGAAAAGAACATACATCAGGGAAGAAATGTAAAACGCTTCAGGGAAATGCTCGGCATCAAGCAGGAAGCCCTGGCCCTTGATTTGGGCGACGAATGGAACCAGAAAAAAGTATCCATGCTGGAGCAGAAAGACGTGATCGAAGATCACCTGCTTAAAAAGATCTCAGGAGTGCTGAACATCCCCGTTGATGCTTTTAAGAATTTTGATGAGGAGCATGCGGTGAATATCATTGCAAATACTTTTAATGATACTCAAGGACTAATTAATTACAGTCCAATATTTAATAATAATCCCATAGATAAACTTATCCAACTTCACGAAGATAAAATTACTTTGTATGAAAGAATGCTGAAGGAGAAGGATGATATGATGGGTAGATTGGAGGGGTTGATTAAGAATAAGTGAAGTTTACCTTTTGATAGGGGATGGTAGGGAGTAGGTAGGTTTGGGTTTGGAAGTTCAGGGGGGGGGTGGAAAAAGTGTAAGATCGAAATATATTAAGAGTAATTTATACAATGTAATCTTTGTATCGCTATAAATTTAAAATGATTGGCTTTACCATGTCTATGTTACGGTAGAACCAATCATTTCTATATGGTCAGAGTTTGAAAAATTAACGTTTTTTGTAATTTAGCCACTTTCTTGATAAGAAAAACAAAAGAGATATTGTAAGGACAATTGTAAAAGGCCATAAAAATATCTTTGACGATAGATATAAAATGAGAATACCAATGAAAGATATAATAATGACTGTTAAAAATATTTTTTCTTTCTGAACAAGTTTTAAAAAATTATAAACAAACAACATTAGAAATACAAAAAAAGTAAATTGTCCAAAATTGTTTTTTAAATAATTATAATTTGAAGCATTATTATAATTTGGACTTAACCAAATATAGGCAAAGAACATCACACCAATAAAAGATGTAATTAATATGGCAATATCTTTAAATTTTAGTGATTTCATAATAATATATTTTAACAACCTGCGGCTTCAAGACAATCAACTGCTCCCCATCCAGCACCAACAAAACCTATCACAGCACCTCCCCAAGCTCCAAAGAAGCCTCCTGATGCGCCTCCGACAACTCCACCAATAACTGTTGCTGCAATCATTCTTGGTTTCCATTTTTTTACACAAGCTTGACAAGCAGGGTTTCCTTTCCCATTCGAAGCAAGATTTTGTTCAACAATGAAATCAGCTTTTTCGATTACTCTTTCTATAAATTCTTGATTTTCGCCATTATATCTTAATTGTGGATACTTGTTATAAAGAGCTCCTAGCAAGTCATTCATTTTATCAAGAGCCACAGATACTTCATTATTAGAATATCCTGTTAATTGTGTAAAATAAACTTCTTTTTCTTTCTCAAAATCAGCTTGATTAAAATTTGTTCGGAAATAATCCTTATTAGGCATATTCTCAAAAAGTGAAAATATGGTCATTCCATATTGTATAAAGTCTTGGTCGGTAGATAATTCTTTTACTAATTCATCTTCAGTTAGATCACCAAATTTTGCTGATTGGCTATTTGAGATTGTCCTTGACTGTATAATATTATCATCAACATTAGTATCACTATTTGAACAAGATGAGAATAATGACAAAGATACGATTGTTAAAATGCTTAATTTTTTTTTCATTTGTTATTTAATTTGTTTTATAATTTATTATTAATTGTACATAGTTTTTAAGATATGCAAATAATTACCAAACCTTAAATTATTTGCTTTGGTACTCTATGATTTTCATATTTATGTGTTTTTATCGAAATTAGATATTTTATCGAATAAATCAAAATTATTTCGTTTTTTGATTTATATGATATTATAAAGATATAGTTTAAGAAACTTCCCCATTACAATAGCTTTTATCCACACATATGTTTTTGCTTTCCTGAGTAATAATAAAATCCTTCTTTTTTACCTTTATGTAAGGTATGGCCATTATACCGAACTTTCAGATCTCTCACAAGAATAAACTATTATAGCCAGCATCAATAGTAAGTAATTTTTTCATAATTCAATAAAGTAATAAGTTTAACTTTTTGTAAAAGTAGAGGATGATGGCTGTTAAAAAATACGGATTCCCGTAGTGTAAAAGTTTATAATAAATCTTCGATAACCACAATATCTGAGAATATATAATGGAGTCTGGTGGCAATTTAGATATAGAAGAAGTTTAGTGTTAGATAATTAAGATTCACCCATAAAAGAATCCGCCCTTTAGAGGCGGATCCAGTAGATAAAAACATCTCATTTTTTTAATTAGACAACAATAAAAAAGCATAGCCGACAATGCTATGCTTAAATTTTTATAAATTTAATTGCAATTTCAGGAATGAAAAAGGCAAAATATGTTTTCACTTCAGTTGTATTACATAGTAAATGTAGACAATAATTTTCAAATTCCATATAAACGGAATGTTAAAATTCACCCGTAATCCACAAAATAAAGTGGGTAAACGCATCAAAATAAGCAGAGCACCCTGAAGGTGCTCTGTGTATTTATTGTTCCAGCTTTTCTTTGATGTAAAAAGCGGTATGGGATTTCTTGTTTTTCGCAAGCTCTTCCGGGGTTCCGGTAAAGACGACTTCGCCGCCGTGTTTCCCGGCTTCCGGACCGATATCGATGATGTAGTCCGCACATTTGATGATGTCCGGCTGATGCTCGATCACAATCACCGAATGCCCAAGGTCGATCAATGCCTGAAGCGATTTAAGGAGCTTTTGGATATCATGGAAATGCAGCCCTGTAGAAGGCTCGTCAAAGACAAACAGGGTTTTCTCCGTCGTTACGCCTTTTACGAGGAAAGAAGCCAACTTTACCCGTTGTGCTTCGCCGCCGGAAAGGGTAGAGGAGCTCTGCCCGAGCTGAAGATATCCCAGTCCGACTTCCTGTAACGGCCTCAGCTTGGTCACGATCTTGTCTTCCTTATTATCCCCGAAAAATTCCAGTGCTTCATCCACCGTCATGTGGAGGATATCCGAAATGTTTTTCTCGTCATATCTGATTTCCAGGATCTCATTCTTGAAACGGGTTCCTTTACACACTTCGCATTCCAGCTCAATGTCTGCCATGAACTGCATGGATACGTTGATCACCCCTTCGCCTTTGCATTCATCGCATCTTCCGCCGTCTACGTTGAAGGAGAAGTGCTTTGGCTTGTAGCCCATCATCTTGGCGGTTTTCTGCTTGGCAAACAGGTCGCGGATATCGTCATAGGCTTTAAGGTAGGTGACCGGATTGGAACGGGAGGATTTCCCGATCGGGTTCTGGTCGATCAGTTCGATATTTTTGATCAGCTTTTTAGGGAATTCCACGGAATCATAATCGCCTTTTTTACCGCCAAGTCCGAGCTGGATCATGATGTCATTTGTCAGTATCTCCTTCATCAGCGTTGATTTTCCGCTTCCGGAAACCCCTGAGATCACCACCAGGCTTTCCAGCGGAATATCGACATCAACATTTTTAAGGTTGTTCTGCCGGGCTCCTTTGATATGGATCCATTCTTTAGCCTTCCTCCTTTTTTCAGGGACTTTGATTTCCAACCGGCCGGTCAGGTATTTTGAAGTCAGCGTATCGGCGTCTTTCAGTTCTTTGTAATCTCCGGCAAAAACCAGTTCACCACCCAGGTAACCGGCTTCCGGTCCGATGTCGATAATATAGTCGGCCGCCCGCATCACGTCTTCATCATGCTCCACCACAATCACGGTATTGCCCAAATCGCGGAGGTTCTTCAGGACTTCAATTAAATTCTCTGTATCCCTGGAATGCAGGCCGATAGACGGTTCATCTAAAATATAAATTGAACCTACCAGCGAGCTTCCCAGGCTGGTCGCCAGATTGATCCTCTGGCTTTCCCCGCCGGACAGCGTGTTGGAAGTCCGGTTCAGCGTCAGGTAGCCTAAGCCGACTTTCAGCAGGAATTCGATCCGGGTTGTAATTTCGTACAGCAGCCTTTTGGCAATTTCCTGGTCGTGGTCGGAAAGCTTTAATCCGGTGATCAGCGGGAAGAGCTCATCCAGCGGAAGGTCGATCATCGACTGGATATTGTGCCCGTCTATTTTTACCCAGCTGGTTTCCTCACGCAGCCTCATGCCTTCGCAGGTTGGGCAGAGCGTTTTGCCACGGTACCGGGAAAGCATCACACGGTACTGTATTTTGTAGAGGTTCTCTTCAAGCATCTTGAAGAAATTATTGATGGACGGGAAGTTCCTGCTTCCGTCTCCTTTCCAGAGGAAGGTCCTCTGTTCTTTGGTTAACTGGTGATATGGTTTGTGTACCGGAAAGCCTTTTGCTTCCTTAATGAACGACTTTTTCCATTCACTCATGCTTTCGCCGCGCCATGACACCACCGCGTCTTCATAGATGGAAAGGGTTTTGTTCGGTACTACAAGGTCTTCATCGATCCCGATCACCTTTCCGTATCCTTCACAGGTCGGACAGGCTCCGTAAGGGTTATTGAAGCTGAAAAAATGCACATTCGGTTCCAGGAATTCCATGCCGTCCAGCTCGAACTTATTGGAGAATTCCTTTACTTTTCCGGTTTCGGTATTTTTTAGTGCACAGTATCCTCTTCCTTCATAAAATGCCATCTGGATAGAATCGGCAAGCCTCTGGAGGAAACTTTCGTCTTCTTCATAGGAAAAACGGTCGATGACCAGATTGATGGCCATGCCTTTTTCAGGGGTAAACCCGAAGCTTTCCAGATCTTCGATCCCCGCGACATTGCCGTTGATCTCCAGCCTGGTAAAACCGGCGAGTTTCAGCACGTTCAGCGTTTCACCGAATGCTTCGGAATCATAGTCCAGCGGAGCAGTCAGCAAAAAGGAAACCTCTTGGTCAGAAGCCTTGATGAAATCCACCACATCCGATACCGAATCTTTTTTTACTTCCTCACCGGAGACCGGGGAATAGGTTTTCCCGATCCTGGCGAACAGCAGCTTCAGGTAATCGTAGATCTCGGTGGAAGTCCCTACCGTAGACCGCGGATTGGAAGAAATCACCTTCTGCTGGATGGCAATGGAAGGGGCAAGGCCCTTGATGTCGTCCACTTTGGGCTTTTCCAGCTTACCGAGGAACTGACGGGCATAGGAGCTTAAACTCTCCACATACCTTCTCTGTCCTTCCGCATAAATGGTATCGAAAGCCAGGGATGATTTCCCGCTTCCGGATACTCCGGTGATGACGATCAGCTTGTTTTTCGGGATGAGTACATCGATGTGTTTGAGGTTGTTGAGGTGTGCGTTCTTAACGAAAACCTGCTTTTTTATATCTATATCTTTAATTGAAGCCATAGTAAAATTGAGACTAACAAAGTTACGAAATTTTAGCGGAAAAGATGCATGTGTACAATTCATGGACCATGGATAAGAACTAAGGAAATCATAATTAAATTATCAAATTGAGGTAATAGATAATTTGTTTCATATTAATTTGATATTCAATATTTTAAATATGCTTTAAACATCATCTTCAAAAGATTAATCTTATGAAATTTAACAGATTTTGGCCGTGTGGTATTGTTTTATATCATAATTTTTAATAAAATTGTAACAGTAGATAAGTAATTAAGCCATGGTAAAGTTATTTAGAGATTTGATTACACATCTGATGAGGAAAAGATAAATTTTTCCTGTTCCCATAGAAGATGCAGCCGCTGCATCTTTTTTTATGATATCCGTCATGGATTCATCCTGTTTTACTTCTTACATTTGCGCCTGCAAAAGATTAAGAACATCCGGAATATGATCAAAAAAATACTTCCTGTATTTTTCCTCGGTGCCAGCCTGTATGCAGGAGCCCAGGAGAAATCCGCTGATATTGAAAGCATAGAAGTTCAGGGGAAAATGATTTCAACGCCTTTCAAAAATGCCAACCAGAACATTGCACTGATTACCCGCGAAGACATTGCGCATTCTCCGGCCCAGAGCATTGACGAAGTACTTCAGCAGATCCCGGGAATGGATATCCGGAGAAGGGGAGCCAACGGCGTGCAGAGTGACCTGGGATTCAGGGGAAGCTCTTTTGAACAGGTGCTGCTGCTTCTGAACGGCATCCGGATGAATGATTCGCAGACCGGGCACAACACCATGAATATTCCGGTGGACCTGGACGATGTGGAAAGGATTGAAGTAATCAAAGGCCCTGCAGCCAGGAGGTTCGGGCAGAATGCCTATGCCGCGGTCATCAATATCATTACTAAAGTCAGCCTGGGAAAGAAAGTAAAGATCAGTGCGGAAGGCGGCGATTTCAGTATGTATGGACTGGGCATGAATGCGCAGGCCGGCAATGAGAAGTTTTCCAATTCCCTCCAGGCCAATACTTCAGGCTCGGAAGGCTATATGCATAATACGGACTACAAGATCAGCAATGTGTTCTATCAGGGCAGGCTGGCCATCCGTAACGGGGATCTGAGGCTTCAGGCAGGGTTTTCGGAGAAGAAATTCGGGGCTAATGGATTCTATTCTTCCCCAAAAGCTACGGAACAGTATGAGGAAACGCAGGCTTCCGTGGTCAGTGTAGCGCATCACCAGACATTTGGAAGATTCAAGATCAATTCAGACGTCTATTGGAGAAGAGGGCAGGATATGTACCTTTTTAACCGCGAAAAGCCGGAGATCTACCGGAACATGCACATCGGGAATAACGTAGGCGGTGAGGTTAATTCGAGCTACCAGTGGGCTCTGGGAACCACTGCACTGGGTGTGGAGCTGAGGAAGGAATTCCTGGCCAGTAATAATCTCGGGAGCAGGGAACGTTTCGTATCGCAGCTGTTCTTTGAACATCATTTTTCCCTGTTAAACAATAAGCTGAATATTGCCCCGGGTATTTCATGGGCCAATTATTCCACGCAGGGCAATTTCTTCTATCCCGGACTGGATGTAGGGTATCATTTCAATGCTTCCAATAAAGTATACGGAAATATTGCCAAAGTGTACCGGGTGCCTACATTCACGGAACTGTATTATTCCAGCAAAACAGAGCAGGGGAACGCCAGCCTGCAGCCTGAAGAAGCCGTTTCAGCAGAGATCGGCTACCAGTTCCAGAATTCCGTGGTCCTGGCTAAAATCAGCGGTTTCATCCGGAATTCTGACCAGCCTATCGACTGGATTAAGAATACCCTAAACGATCCGATCTGGTATGCGCGCAACGTCAATCAGATCAATACCCGCGGGATTGAAGTGGAAGCCGCACATCAGGTGACGCAGTGGTTTAAATATTCCTTGGGATACACTTATCTGGATACGACATTCAGGGAATCCGACGAGTTGGTTTCGAGGTATGTGCTGGACAACCTGAAGCATCAGGTGATTGCTGGCGCTAATGTTACGTTCCTGCGGAATTTCAATGCCCAGGTCATGTACCGGTATAATGAACGGCTGAATCTAGGAAGCTACCACCTGCTGGATTCAAGGTTAAATTTTGTTCAGAAAGACTTTACGGCATATATCGCTGTTAACAATATCACCAATGCCCGGTATTCTGAAACCTTTGGCGTTCAGATGCCTGGAAGATGGTTCCGGGTAGGGATTTCTTACAATATTAATGTTAAGTAAACTTAATATTACGGAATTGTTAAAAAAGATATTTTTGCAAAAATTTTCTATGAAACGTTTCCTAGGTCTGTGCCTTCTGGCCGGCATAAGTTTGTTCAAAGCACAGGATCATATTTCCAGCTTTAATGCCGTAACGCTTACCTACAAGTTTCATCCCAAATTTTTCCTGTATGCAGAGGGACAGCTCCGTGGCAATGAAGATTATTCCTATCCGGATTATTACGAAATCAAAGGAGGGGTAGGATATAACCTTACCAAAAACCATAAGCCCTTTATCGGTGCCGGAAGGTACGTGAATTACAAAAACCATGACCTGGGCAGGGAAGAGCTGAGAATATGGCTACAGGACGTTATCGATGTCAAAAAAGGGATCGTCAAGTTTGAGAACCGTTTCCGGGCGGAAAAAAGCTGGTTCTATGAACCCAATACGGATAAAACGTTCCAGAGGATGCGGTACCGCTACCGGCTGAATATTACCGTTCCGCTCAATTCCAAAACGGTTAAGAAAGGAACGGTGTTTACCAATGCTTATGATGAAGTTTTCTTTGTCAGCCCTATGAAGCCTACATTTGCGAGGAACAGGGTGTACGGCGGATTCGGATACCAGATCGATGATTATTTCGGGATCCTGACAGGCTATTTATGGCAGCGGGAATTTGAAGCTACCGGAAACAGGAACCTCCATTTTATCTATCTTGCACTGAACGTCAATATCGACGGGACCAACCATCACGTCAAAACGTTTGATTTTCCGGGAGCGGATTAAGGTTTTTAATTCTTAAAAAAAGCAAGGGCAATTTCAATTCAGATCTTTGTCTGGCCGATTCATAAATTACTGCACCTGGTATTTTAGCGGTTACAACAGTTGTTAAATGGGTATGAAGCATTGGCCAGGTGTGATCATCAGTATTTTTCAATCAGGTACCGGTAGGCCTTTAGATATTTATTGAATCTCTTGATGTCTTTCGGCGTGAGTTCACGGTTAACCCTGCGCAGGTCCATATTGTCACGCAGGTCATTGAGCTTTACCGCAACAGCCAATGGCGAACGCTCCGTCCTGCGTACGAATTCTTCATAGTCTTCCTCAGGATCAAGCTTGGTAAGGCAGTTAACGGCAAACAGGATGTATTCGGGAAAGCCTTCACTCCGCAGGTATTCTATGCTGAATTCTTCGGGATGGTCTTCTACCACATCATGCAGTACGCCTACAATTTTTTCATCCAGCGTTTTGCCGTACTCCATAACACGCATAACGTGGGCAATATACGGAGCGTGGTATTTGTCGGTCTGGCCTTTATGGGCTTTATCAGCAATCTTAATGGCTTTGTTCAGCAGGTCTTCTTTTGTCATTCAGATGGAAATAGTGGTACAAAAATAAAAAAAATGACTCCAAAGAAGACATGTTCCGGGTCATTTTATTATACAATTTCAATGTTGTTTCAGGGCATCATGATCTGGTTGTGATCTAACGCTTTTATTTAGACTTTTCAGGCTCCTTTCTTATTTCGGGTTTTACCTGCTTTTTAGGTTCCATACCATTCAGGATGCGGTATTGCTTTTCATTCTTCACCGGGGCATTCAATCCGGAATACACGGAAGTATCCGGCTTCGCAACAGGCATGCCGTCCATAGATCGGGTTTCCTTCTTACGATTGGCGGTATCTTTCGGACTGAATAGCCTGACGCTGTCATTCTTTCTTTTCTGTCCCGGATTCTTCTGAGCAGAAACCATGGCAGTACTGAGGCTTAGGATTAATAATAGTATTTTCATTTGTTATATTTTTCATCAAATATAGAAATATTCCAACAAAAAAGCGCCCCTAATGGGGCGCCGGAATGAAATATCCCTTATATAAAAGACTAATAATTTCCTTTTTCAATGTAGTGGGCTGCGATTTTTTCTGTCAGTGCCACAACATTCGGATGGTTGGTATATTTGGTAAATCTTCTCAAACCGGAAAGCATCATTCTCTGCTCGTCGCCTTCTGCAAAGGATACAATACCTTCCTTAGCTGCTGAGATAATTTTTTCTACGGCCTTATAAAGGTTCAGCTGTGCCATTGCCGCTTCCACGGAATCCGGTGAGAAATGCTTCTCAGCTCTCAGTACAGCAGATTCTGCCATATAAATCTGGTTAAGGATTTCAGAAGCGTTCAATAACAGATGCTGCTGCTTTTCGATTTCCATCATGTATTTCTGAAGCGCTGCGCCGGAAACCATCAGGAATACTTTCTTAAGGTTGGCAATCAACGCCTTTTCCTCGCTCATGAATGCGGAATAATCAGGCACATCGAAAGAAGGGATGCCCATGAGTTCCTTGCTGATCGCCATTGCCGGTGACAATAAGTCAAGTTCACCTTTCATTGCTCTCTTAATCAACATTCCAACTGATAACAGCCTGTTGATTTCATTCGTTCCTTCATAGATCCTGGAAATCCTGGAGTCTCTCCATGCAGATTCCATCGGGGTGTCTTCAGAGAATCCCATTCCGCCATATACCTGGATCCCTTCATCAGCGGTATGCTGGGCAAGATCCGATACGAATACTTTCAGGATCGAACATTCCACGGCAAATTCCTCAACACCTTTCAGCTCTGCCGCTTGGTGGTCCAGTCCGCCGGCTACCAGTTCGTCGATCTTATCCTGGATATCTTTGGCCGCCCTGTATGATCCGGCTTCACTTACGAAAGTCCCGGTTGCCATTTCAGCAATTTTTTTCCTGATGGCTCCGAATGTTGAAATGGATACCCCAAACTGTTTCCTTTCATTGGAATACTGGATGGAATGGTTCAAAATCCTTCTCTGGGCATCCAGGCATGCTGCGGCAAGCTTGATACGGCCTACGTTCAGGGCATTCAGCGCAATTTTAAACCCGTTGTTCCGTTCTCCCAGAAGGTTTTCAGTGGGGATCTTCATGTCATTGAAGAATACCTGTCGGGTAGAAGAGGCACGGATACCCAGCTTATGTTCTTCCTCTCCGAATGTCAGGCTGTCCGGGTTTTCCAGTTCAGACCTGTTGATCACAAATCCGGTGATGTTTTTGTCATCATCAATTTTAGCAAACAAAGTAAAGGTATCTGCAAATCCTGCATTGGAGATCCACATCTTCTGTCCGTTGATGATATAATGTTTTCCGTCTTCCGAAAGCTTCGCTCTCGTCTTTCCGGAATTGGCATCAGATCCGGCATCCGGTTCCGTCAGGCAATACGCCCCGAATTTGGTTCCGCCGGCTAAATCCGGAAGGTATTTTTTCTTTTGTTCTTCAGTACCGTACAATACGATCGGCAGGGTCCCGATTCCGGTATGCGCTCCGTAAGCCGTAGCCAGGGAACCTGTAGCTCCGGAAAGATAGTCACACGCCAGCATCGTTGTTACAAAGCCCATTCCGAGGCCTCCGTACTCTTCCGGAACGGCAATGCCCAGCATCCCCATTTCTCCCAGCTTACGCATCACTTCTTCTGTAAACGCATAATCTTTCTTTTCGAAACGTTCTTTCTGCGGCACCACTTCCCGGTCAATGAACTCCTTGGCAGAATCCCGGAGCATTTTCTGTTCTTCGTTCAGTTCTTCAAGACTGAAAATTTCGTTTGCAGGAACTTCCTTGATGAGGAATTCACCGCCCTTTGTTATATTTCCCATTTAATACTGTTTTACTAATTATTTAATTTTGAGTTTTGAATTATGGATTTTGAATCCTGTTCTTTTTTTTCTTTCCTGAACCGTTTTAACTATAGAGGTCAAAATATTCACAATACTTTTAATTTCTGTTTTGTATTTAGCCTCATCAAATTTGACTAATTGAGATTCTGATAATAAATCTATCCAATATTGTGTTTCTCTGGCTTCTTTACTCGCAATAGACATCTTATGCAAAAAATCCTTTTCAGAAAATCCAGCTAGAGCTTCCTGAATATTAGCACCTATTGAAGTCCCGCTCCTTAAAAGCTGTTTAGAAAGTATAAACTCATTTTGGAGTTTGCATATTTTGTAAAGTTCAATAATCAGCAAAGCAAAATGAAATGATTTTTCTTTGATTATGTTATCTTTCTGCATAAATCCAAAATTTAAAATTCAAAATCCAAAATCACTATAAAAGTTCAAAAACACTTGCTGCGCCCTGTCCTGTTCCTACGCACATGGTGACCATGCCGTATTTGCTGCCGCGTTTTTTCATTTCATCGAGCAGCTGTACGGTGAGTTTGGTACCGGTGCAGCCCAGCGGGTGGCCGAGGGCGATGGCGCCTCCGTTGACATTCAGGATGTCAGGATTCAGATCCAGTTCTTTTTTGATGGCGACGGATTGGGAGGCGAAAGCTTCATTCATTTCAATGAGGTCGATGTCTTTCAGTTCCAGCCCGGCCTGCTTCAAGGCTTTCGGGATGGCGTATAGAGGTCCCATACCCATGATCCTCGGTTCCAGTCCGGCGGCGGCGTAGGAGACCAGTCGGGCCTGCGGTTCCAGTCCGAGTTCCTTCACCATTTCTTCGCTCATGACAATCACGAAAGCGGCTCCGTCGCTCATCTGGGAAGAGTTTCCTGCGGTTACGCTTCCGCCATTGGCAAAAACAGGCTTCAGCCTGGCCAGGCCTTCGAGGGAAGTGTCTGCCCTTGGACCCTCATCAACGGAGAAATCAAACTTTTTGGTCTGCATTTTCTGGTTTTCATCCAGGAAATTGTATTCCACCGGAATCGGGACAATCTGGCTGGCAAAACGGCCTTCAGCGTTTGCTTTCAGGGCTTTCATATGCGATTCGAAGGCAAACTGGTCCTGCTCTTCGCGGGTGATTTTATACTGCTTGGCAACCTCTTCTGCGGTGTATCCCATGCCCCAATAGTAATCCGGATTGGTTTTGGCGATATCCGTTTCCGGAACCGGCTTATAACCGCCCATCGGAATGAATGACATGGATTCCGTTCCTCCTGCAATGATGCAGTCGGCCATTCCGGCCTGGATCTTAGCGGACGCAATAGCTATGGCTTCGCTTCCTGACGCACAGTACCGGTTTACGGTTACACCGGGAACTTTGTCGGTATTCAGTCCCATCAGGGAAATCAGACGGGCTACATTCAGTCCCTGTTCTGCTTCCGGCATGGCATTGCCTACGATAAGGTCGTCAATCCTGTTTTTATCCAGTTGCGGTACATCCGCCATCAGCTTCTCGATGACCGTTGCCGCCATAACGTCCGGACGGGTAAATCGGAGCGATCCTTTAGGTGCTTTACCTACCGCTGTTCTGTATCCTTTTATGATGTATGCTGTTTTCATTTTTTTGTATTAACGTATTGATGTAAAATGTATTAATGATTTAAAATGTTTGAGTATTAATTTTATGTTTCAATTTTGCAAGCATATTTTGAATATATTTTATTTCAGAATAGATGAAATTGAAATCATTGTCCTTAAGAAAGCCTAAATCCTGAGCAATCAAAAGCTGAGTTTCAAATTCAAAGGAAGATCCTAATGCAATATTCAGAAAATGTGAAAATTGATTGTTGGTATCCCGGCCTGCACCCTCTGCGATATTTGAGGGTATGGAATATAGGCTTCTCCTCGCTTGTGATGTTAGTCCAAACAGTTCATCCCTTGGAAAATCAGCCGAAACGGTGTAAAAAATTTTACATAGTTTCATAGCTTTCGTCCATACTTCCAAATCTCTGAAATTGTGCATCGTGAATACATTAATACTTTTTACATTTTACAGAAATCTAATTCCTTAGCGGTTTCCCTTTCTGCAACATATACTGAATCCTTTCCAGCGTCTTCCGTTCTCCGCAGAGGGACAGGAAGGTTTCGCGTTCAAGGTTCAGGAGGTATTGCTCAGTGACTACGGTTTCTTCAGACAGGTTTCCTCCGACCATCACATAGGCCAGTTTGTCGGCGATCTTTTTGTCGTGTTCGGAGATGTAGTTTCCGGTGAGCATCTGATCGGTTCCTACATAGAACATTCCGAGGGCATCTTTTCCTAACACGCGTACCTTTTGTTCGATTGGCTGGGTATAGCCGTGTTCGGCAAGGCTCTTAGCCAGCATTTTTGCGGTCATGATCTGGGTTCTTTTGTCTACGGCAACAATGTCTTTGCCTTTTTCCAGGATTCCCATGTCATAGGCTTCATACGCTGAAGTGGCTACTTTACCCATGGCGATGTTCATGAAGGCTTCACGAAGCCTGTTGTTTTTAACGTCGTCTTTATGGAATTCCTTGGACGTTCTGAGGGTAAGCTCTTTGGTTCCTCCGCCACCGGGAATTACGCCGACTCCGGTTTCCACCAGTCCGATATAGGTTTCGGCGGCTGCTACGACGCGGTCTGCGTGCATGGTCATTTCACATCCGCCTCCGAGTGTCATGCCGTGTGGAGCAACGACTACCGGAACAGATGAGTACCGTACCCTCATCATGGATTTCTGGAAATAGGCGATGGCCATATTCAGGTCATCCCAGTCCTGCTCGATGGCCATCATCAGGATCATGGCGAGGTTGGCACCAACCGAGAAATTGGTTCCCTGGTTGCCGATGACCAGTCCGTCATATTCTTTTTCGGCAAGGTCGATAGCCCTGTTCAGGCCGTCCAGGACTTCGCCGCCTAAAGAATTCATTTTGGAACGGATCTCAAAGTTGATGATGCCGTCACCGAGGTCTGCAATAGCGGAGCCTGAATTGCTCCAGAGTGTTTTATTTTTCCTGATGTTATCGAGGATAATGAAGGAATCCTGTCCGGGAATGGTATTGTACTCACCGGAATCTTTGCTGTAGTAAATGCTTTGTCCTTCATCATTCACTTTATAGAAGGTGCCGCCCTGTTCGGCCAGCTGCTTCGCCCAGTCTGAAACTTCGTAACCGGCATCTTTAGCCAGCTCAACCCCTTTGGCTGTGCCTACGGCATCCCAGATCTCAAACGGACCGTTTTCCCATCCGAATCCCGCTTTCATAGCATCATCGATCTTATAGATATCGTTGGAAATTTCCGGTACTTTGTGGGAAACGTAAGCAAACAGCGAACCCAGCGATTTCCTGTACAGCTCGGCAGCTTTATCCTTACCGCCGATCAGGACTTTAAAACGGTCAATAGGCTTGTCAATATTTTTGGTCAGTTCCAGGGTAGGAAAGGATGACTTGCCCTGAAGTTCATATTCGAGAGTATCCAGATTCAGTCCCTGGATCTCGGATTTGCCTTCAGCATTCTTTACTTTTTTATAGAATCCCTGTTCTGTTTTGGAGCCCAGCCATTTGTTGTTCACCATGGTCTGGATATAATCCGGAAGCTCGAATACATTGTAGAAATCATTTTTTTCCACGCCGCTTTCACGAACGCCGTTGGCAACCATAACCAGGGTGTCAAGGCCTACCACATCGGCAGTCCTGAATGTAGCTGATTTCGGCCGGCCGATGACCGGACCGGTAAGTTTATCCACATCTGAAACATTCAGTCCCAGTTTCTTGACATTATGAAGGAGGTCCATGATTGAGAATACGCCGATCCTGTTCGCGATGAATGCCGGGGTATCTTTGGCCTCTACAGTTGTTTTGCCAAGGAATTTAGCGCCGTAGGACATATAGAAATCCACCACTTCAGGAAGTGTATCATTCGTCGGAATGATCTCAAGAAGCGGCAGGTATCGTACCGGATTGAAAAAGTGGGTTCCGGCAAAATATTTTTTGAAGTCGTCGCTCCTTCCTTCAGTCAGAAAATGGATCGGTATTCCAGAAGTATTGGAAGAAATAAGGGTACCCGGTTTCCTGAACTGTTCGATTTTTTCGTATACCGATTTCTTGATGTCGAGCTTTTCAACAACGACTTCAATAATCCAGTCAGTATCCTTTATTTTAGGAAGGTCATCATCAAAGTTCCCTGTTTTGATCCGGTCTGCAAACTTCGGCGAATAGAGCAGGGCAGGGCTTGCTTTTTTCAGTTTCTCAAAGTTCTCCGCTGCGATACGGTTTCTTACCGCCTTGTCGTCTTTGGTCAAACCTTTCTTCTGTTCTGCTTCCGTAAGTTCAAAAGGGACGATATCCAGCAGCGACACCTGAACGCCAATGTTGGCGAAATGCGCAGCAATACCGCTTCCCATGATTCCTGAACCGAGAACCGTAACATGTTTGATTCTTCTTTTCATTGATAATAATTTATTGATTTAATTTTCTAAGTATAATGTCTTGACTGCCGGTTATTTCCTGTTGAGGTCTCCGGCAATTTTCATGATTTCATGCATGACTTCCTTAAAAGTATCCAGCTTCTCAGGTGAGATCTTTTCCATGACCTTCTTATTGAAGTTCACTACTACCTCTTTGGAAAGATTCCTTGAATTTAGCCCCTTATCGGTAAGCTTGATGATCACTTCACGCTTATCGGTTGTGGTCTTTTCCTTATAGATATATCCGTTATCTTCAAGAAGCTTGATAATCCGGGTAAGGGAGGTAGGTTCTATGGCCATCTTGGGACCTAAATTCGTACTTCTGGTTCCTTCTTTCGGGTCGATCTTCAAAAGTGTAAGTGCCTGTACGGCAGTGGAATCATGTTCTTGTGCCATTTCAGTATACATCTTAGAAACCGCTAACCAGGTCTGCTTCAGTATCAGGTCTACATTTTCTATTTTGTCTTTGTGATCCATGAGTATTATTTTGTTCAATGGTTTATACCAAATGTAGTAAATATTATGCATGCATAGCATTTATTTCCGTTAAATTTTGTTAACGGATTGATAATAAAACAATTAAATTATATGACAAGCATAATACTATGCATGCATAGTATATGGAAAAGATAACAAATGGGAGTAATCAGTGAAATATTTTAATCAAAGAAAGGATTTCTTCAAAAGATTCGCATTGGTAAAGACTTCCTTTTATATCAATATTCCATCGGTTATCCCTGAATTCAAAGTCCAGATGGGACAGATCGGCGGTGCTGTTTTTCTGAAGCAGGGAATACAGCATTTCTTTGTGAATCGGCGGAGCTGTGATATGGGGTGCTTTAAAATGTTCATTGACATTGAACATAGATGGATCAGTAAGCTCATGGTGCTGAATAAGAATATCTTCTACCATTCCGGCATGCAGTTTCCGGTCTTTGATATACCAGATCTTATCTGCAAATTCTTTAGCCAGCCTCCAGTCATGGGAAGAGAACAGGATCAGTTTATGATTCTCCCGCGCTAATTTCCTCAGGGTTTTAAGGATGATGATCTTATTTTTTTCGTCGAGGTGGGTCGTTGGCTCATCCAGGATAATCACGGGCGAGTTCTGGGTCAGAGCCCGTCCGATAAACGCTTTCTGAAGATTCCCGTCCGACAGGTTCTTAAGCAGCGTGGTATCATATTGTTGAAGCCCCAGGTCTTCGATGGTTTTCCGCACTTCTTTTTTGTCTTCCTGGCTAAGCTCAAAATAAAAAGGGTAGTGGATGTACTTTCCCAGTGATATCAGGTCGGTGACCGTATAGTTCTGTGGAATCGCTGATTTAGAAAATACCACGGCTATATGCTCGGCAATTTCTTTAACGGAAAGCTCTTGTACATTCTTATTGCCTAGGGTGATCGTTCCGCGTAAAAGAGGGATCTGGTGCAGGACAGACCGGATGAGCGTGGTCTTTCCCACGCCATTATTACCGATCAGCAGGCATACTTCTCCTGACTGAAGCTGCGCATCCGCCCCGGAGATCAGGATTTCTTCATAGCCTATATCTGCCTGGCTTATTTTTAACTGCATCGGATGAAACGTATCGGTGGTATTTTTATTCATACAATATACAGTTTTATCCCTGGAATGAAGTGTTTCTCTGTTTCAGTACCATAAAGAGGATGACCGGGATCCCGAAAACTGAGCTGATCACATTCAAAGGAATCTGGGTAATTTCTCCGGTTACGGAAAAAAGCATCATCATCAGCATTCCCAGCAGCATATTTAGAATCCATTGCTGCCAGAGCTTTGCCGGGTTATAGATCATCCTGCAGAAATGCGGAACAATAATCCCAATGAACAGGATAGGGCCCAGAAAAGCCGTTACAGAGGCGGAAAGCAATGAAGAGGCTACGATGATCAGTAATTTCAGATGCTTAAGGTTAACCCCGAAACTTTGTGCATAGGAAGTTCCCAATGCATTTCCGATAAGAGGCTTGATGGCCTTAAAGCAGAAAGCCATTCCCAGGGCGATCAGTACAGCGAGTACACAGATCTGGTTTCGCGTCACCATATTATTGGCTCCGAAAGACCAGAGGACATAATTTTTCAGGCTCTGGTTTTCAGCGTACAGCTGGAGGAGGGATACCACGGCACCTGCCAGTGCAGAGACCAGGAATCCGAAAATGATGAGATAAGACTTGTCCTGGAATTTTCCTGAAACAGATAACAGGACCAGCATCAGGAGTAAGCTTCCGGCAATGGCCGATAAGCTCAGGAACCCGTTCTGGAGGAAATCGGGCAGGAAAATATTATGGGAGAAGAAAATGTAAAAAGCGACGGAAAGGCTTGCCACCGAAGTGATGCCCAGTATGTCCGGGCCAGCAAGCGGATTCTGGAAATATTCCTGCATCAGGAATCCGGAGCTTGGAATGGAAACACCGGCCAGCAACATAACCAGGACCCTGTTAGTGCGTATTTCGGCGATCTGGCTGTTCTGTGAATCCGAAAAAAAATCTTCTAATGTAAGCGGCAAAAACCCCGTGTTCAGGTTGATGATGGCAGTAATGACCACAGCCACTAAAAATACCGAACACAGGACTCTAAAATGTTTTGACATTCCGGGAAAGCCTGGATTTATTTGATCAACATAGTATTGATTTTAGAGGTCAGTTCATCCTCCGACATATTTCCCAGGTATTCGTCTGTTTTATCGCCTTTTCTCATATAAGTAAAAGGAATAGATCCGCCATCCCATTTCTGGAAGTTTTTGGGAAAGAAATTTTGATCCAGCTTTTTGCCGTCCAGCAGTACAATATGGTCGGTAAGCCCGTTTTCTTCCCCGAATTTTTTTACGGCACCGTTCCATTCGGAGGAGTCATCCATATCTACAAAGGTAAACTTTACAGGTTGTCCCTTCAGTTCTTCCATTTTCTTTTTGAAATGTGGAATCTCCTTCATGCAAGGTCCGCACCAGGTGGCGAAAAAGTTAGTGACATACAGGGTGTCGTTCTTTTGTGCCAGGTATTGTCCCATATTTTCAGGGGCTACCTCTTTAGACGCATACGATGCCGCCGGTTCTGTATTGTTTTCTACAGCCATTGAATCTGCCGCCGGAGCTACAGGATCTGCCTCTGCGGTTTTGGTTTCTTTTTTGCAGCCGGAAAGGGCAACCAGGATGGCCGTGGATAAAATTATCTTTTTCATAAGTGATATTTTGTCTATTTTTGACTTGCAGTATGAAACAACAAATCTATAAAGGTAAACTTACACAGTTTTACCGGTTAAAAATAGCGAAAAAGCAACAACTGACCAAAAATACTTTTTCCCTGGAGCTTGAAGTTCCCGGTGATTTGCAAAAGAATTTTGAATTTGAAGCAGGGCAGTATGTGAGCATACAGTTTGATCATCACGGAGAAAAAGTCATCCATGATTATTCCATGACTTCTGCTCCGTATGAAAAGAAAATCTGCCTCGGTATCAAAGCCGGATCTCCCGACGGAGGTACAGCCTATTTTTGCAATCATTATAATGAAGGGGATGAAATATGGGTAAGTGAGCCTGCCGGAAGATTTACCCTGGTATCTAAACCCAGCGAATTCCGGACTATCGTGGCATTTGCTGCCGGCATCGGGATAACCCCTATATTAAGCCATTTTAAAAATATCCTGCACCACGAACGCAGGACCAGGCTTTTCCTGTTTTTCGGAAACAAAAGCACGGAAGAACTGGCATACCGCGAACTTCTGGATAATCTGGCACGCAGGCATGGAGACCGGCTGCAGGTCTTTTATTTCTTTTCCCAGGAAAAGCCCGCTGACCGCTTTTTCTACGGAAGGCTGGACGAAAAGAAGCTGAGCCTGATCATCAACCAGATCCTGCACCTGGATGATACGGATGAAGAATCAACGATCTGGGATGCTGTGGACGAAGTGCTGATCTGCGGGAAAGGCGAAATGATCAAAGGACTGGCCAATGCATGTTATCATCACGGCATTCCCAAAAAGAACATCCATTTTGAGCTTTTTGAAGAGTTCAACGACGATATATATCCGGTAGAGAAAGAATTTCCGCTGGTGGAAAATATCGAGCTCGAATTTAAAAGCCTGGGACAAACCTACACGGCTGAACTGCCTGATAACCGGGATAAAATCCTTCAGCAACTGCTGATAGCCGGCTATCCCGTACCATATTCCTGCAAATCCGGAATATGCGGCAGCTGCGAATGTATCCTGGAAGAAGGTGATGTTGAGCTGCTGGAAAATGAATACCTTACCGAAAAAGAAGAAGCAAAAAATCATATTCTAGCCTGCATGTCAATTGCCAAAAGCCCGAAAATAAAGCTTAACTTTGATCTGAGTTGAGAATTCTGAGAAACATATTCAATCTTATTTTTATATCGGCAGAAATCGGGGTATTGCTGATATGTCTTGCCAATGCCTGGGTATTTGCCCTTACGGACGGCAGGACGTATACCAAGATATCCAAGATCCCGCCGCGGGAAGTGGCCCTGGTGTTGGGGACTTCGCCCAGGATGAGATCCGGAATGTCCAATCCATATTTTACCAAAAGGATGGATGCGGCAGCATTATTGTACCATCATGGGAAGATCAGGAAAATTTTGGTGAGCGGAGAAAAGAGCAAAGGCTATGATGAACCTGCTGCCATGAAGAATTACCTGATTTACCAGGAAGGTGTGCCTGAAGATATCATCATCGAAGATCCGAAAGGATTCAATACTTATAAGAGCATTCTGCGTTGCAAAGATGTCTACAAAAAAGACAATGTCATTATCGTTTCACAAGGTTTCCATAACTTACGCGCACTGCTTTTTGCGAGAAATAACAATATGAACGCTCTTGGTTTCGATGCCCAGGATGTTACGAAGCCTGAAAGCTATTACCGCAACCAGTTCAGGGAAATCCTTGCCAGAACGGTTGCGGTAGTCTATTTTGCGCTGGGAATATCTCCGGATTAGAACGGATACCCGAAAGCAATATTAAGCGTCGGTTTGAAAGGTTGGAAATTGCTGAACCTCCATTTTTCCCCGTCCGGTCTGTTCGGGTCATAGATTTTGTAAGCAAGATCAAGCCTTAATGTAATATATGCCACGTTAACCCTGAGCCCTACACCACTGCCGACCCCCATCTGTCTGATAAACCGGTTGAATTTAAACTGGTCATCCACATATTTTTCCTTATTTCCCCGCAGGCTCCATGTATTTCCGATATCGGTGAAGATAGCCCCTTCGTACATGTCATTAAAAGGGATTCTGTACTCAATATTCGTCGTCAGCTTCATATTATCGGTCATGTAAGTTCTCACCCGTTCATCTACCTGGGAATCTGCCGGTCCAAGGCCACCGAAGGCCACCCATGCACGGATATCGTTGGATCCTCCGTTGAAGTAAGAGCGGATCACCGGCATATCAGAAGAATTTCCGTAAGGAATACCCAATCCTACAAACTGTCTCAATACAAGCGTCTGGTTGTTGAATACCCTGAAATATTTCCTGACATCAAAATCGAACTTCACAAACTGGGCGTACGGAACACCGAAGATGGTCCTTTGCGGGCTTGTAATGATTCCTCCGCCATTATCATTGCGCTGATTGAATGCGCTGAGGATATTTCCTGCAAGTTCAACTTTACCATTGAAATAGAAGGCGTTCGGATAATCCTTTTTCCCGATCTCGTTATAGATGAAATTATAGATCATGGATGAAATGAGGACATCCTGCGTCTGGCGGTCTTTATTCACCAAAGTTCCCACAAATGCGGAATACCGCCCGAATCCTTCCGGGTTCAGGTTCTGCTGGTAGGCAAGATCCTGGGTAATGCGCTGCGAAACTTCATCGGAAGTCAGCTGTCCTGCTTCGTACTGTTGCCCGATACTGGTGTGAGACTGGAAGTAATCAGCAAAGACTTCATCCCGGATCCGTCCGTCGTTCACAAAATAATCGTAATAGGCTTCTTTATTCTTTGTTAAGCTCAGCTGGGTATTGAACAGGGTTAAGCGGTGCGAGACCTTGTCGTTTACCGTAGCAAAATAATTCAATCCGGTAGTAAAGTTTGTCCTTCCTAATCCTATATTATTCTGAATACCTGCTCCAAGTATAATGGATGAAGTGGGGCTGTACCGTTTCGGGATCAGCTTATAATAATTAAATGGCAATAAAAGCCTTGGAAAATTCAGCGAGGCCTGTGCAGATATTTCATAAGCGAGCACCCTCCTGTTGATGTCTTTGGTACTCCTGATGGATCCGAATGTACCGGAAACACTTGTGGAAAGGTTTTCCGCTCCGTTGAAGACATTCCTGGTGATCAGGTCAACGGAAGGGGAGACTCCCAGGTTCAGCAGCTGCGAATAATTGATATCCGTTCCTATTTTAAGGTCATATTTGGGAAGCGGTCTCAGCAGATACAGGACATCGATAATGCTGTCGTTTGGAGCTGCATCACCGCCTCTTCTTAGGGAATCCCTGGCTTTCAGGATGCTGAAATTGTTCATGGCAATAAGGTTCCTTTTCGTCAGGTCAAGCTTTTTCTGGTCGTACACCTGTTTGTTGGCTACAATGATGGCCCTCCACAATGCGCGCGTCTTATACTGGTCATCTACCTTATGGAACCTGATGCCTCTCAGGCTGTCTTTCTTTGTATTTCTAGGATAATCACTTGCCCTGTCAACAATGGCCACATCAATATTCCCGATGGTAGCCACTTTGTATGGCGAGTCAAGGGAATCTTTATGGATTTCCAGCGTCAGAGGAACCTGCTTCCTGCTTTTAAGGGAATCGGCTACAAAGAAAATTTCATCATTCAGGTTATTGAACCGGTAATATCCGTAATCCCTCATGATGTCATTAAGCCGGGTTACCTCTTTTTCCAGAACGGTCTGGTCGAGGATTTGTCCTGAGCGGATCAGTGTCGCATTGATTTTTTGCTGGTAAATATTTTTAATGCGCTCATCCGGAATATTGTAATAGTATTCTTTGATGTACGTAGGGTCTTTATGGGTAATAAAGTAATCTACGGATGCTTTTTTAGCCGCGGAATCCAGTTTATGGCTGAATTTCACCTGTCCATCCCAAAATCCCCTGTAAACGAGTCTTTTTTTAATGGATTCCGCGCTTTTTTCCGTTCTTGCCTGATCCAGGATCACCGGTGGAGATCCCCAGCTGTGGAACAGTCTGTCCATAAACAGGCTTTTGCCTACGCTGCTTTTCATATTGTATTTCACGAATAATGAATCCCGGAGTTTCTGGTTCCTCATTTCGTTAGGATAGGTCATATATTCGTTAAGGATCGTATCGTATTTAGGATTGGCTGCATTGTAGAACAGCAGGCCCAGCGGTAAGAATAACAGCTGTTTCTTATTGGGCTTTTGCTGGACGTAGCCTTTAAGTTCACCATCGAAAGGTTCTTTCTGATCTTCGAATTTAAAGTTGTTGGCCGTCAGCAGGTATTCACCGTCCGGAACTTTTTTAGTAGTACTGCATGCATAAAGAAGACCGACAAATGTTGCAAATGAGATAATTTTATAATATTTTTGAGGAGAATTCTTATAATGCTTACAGCTCATACAATAAAAGTTTTACAGTCTTTGGATAAAAAAAAGTTCAGACAAAAATACAATTTGTTTTTGGTTGAAGGTAATAAAATTATCGCTGAACTTCTTGATTCTGAATTTAAAATTAAGGAAATATTCTCAACGGATCCCCAAAAAACAGGCCGTACGGATGTTCCGGTAACCCATATCTCTGAAAATGAGCTTAAAAAAATAAGCTTCCTGAAAACCCCGAAAGACAGTATTGCCGTATGCTATCTGAATCCTGAAAAGAAAGAGGAGGATAAAGAGGTACAGCTGGTACTGGATGGCATACAGGACCCTGGAAACCTCGGAACAATCATCCGGCTGGCGGATTGGTTCGGGATCGAGCAGATCATCTGCAGTGAAGATACGGTTGATTTCTATAATCCGAAAGTGATCCAGGCAAGCATGGGTTCTTTTACCCGTGTCAATATGGTATATACGGACCTTGTAAGTTATCTTTCCGAAACAAAAAATTCCAATATCGGGACCGATATGGAAGGGGAGAGCATCTATGATTTTGAAAAGCCTGGAAAACTGAACCTTATTCTTGGAAATGAGGGTAACGGCATGCGCCCGGAAACGGAACAGCTGCTTGATAAAAGCATCAGCATCCCGCGTTTCGGAACATCGCAGTCTACGGAAAGCCTTAATGTTTCTATGGCTGCAGGGATTATTCTGGGTCAGGTGTATTCGAAATAAATCAATTTATTCAGATCATTACATTTGCAGATTCAGGATTCAGCAATACCACTCTGTCAGAATATCGACTGCCGCACTGCTAAATCCTGCTGTCCGCAAATTATATAAGCTGTTCCATACTGGAAACACTTTTGTTTTTCTGGTAGTTTTCCAGTCTTTTCCTGACAAACTTCAGGGCTACCGGAGCCAGATATACCAGGGCAATGCCGAGTACTTTTTTCTTCCAGTTGGAGCTTTTGATGTTTTTCTTCACCACATTTCCCACAATGGCAGTTACGGCCAGCTTCAGGAGGGCATCTACCGCATTCCCTTTCAGAGCGGATCCGGCAATACCCATAGCGGTGTTTTTACTGATCAGAAGATCTTTAACTTCAGAAGTCACCTGTTTGGCAATGACATCTTTTCGGATCACTACTTTTTCATCTCCGTTTTCATCTACTTTCTCCTGAAGATACTGATCCGTAAGCCCGTTTGTAAATGCACTCAGGCTTTCTTTTGTATTCTTAAACGTCAGAAGTTCTTCAAGACTGCTGATCTCACTTTTTAAAAGGTTCTTTTTCCTTCTCAGTTCCTCAAGGCTGTCGTATTTTCTTCCCATGGCTTAATGATTTAAAAAATTAATGACCTGATCCGCAACAAAATTGACGATTTTCTTTTTGAAAACAGCCACAAATGCCATGATCAGAAAATAAAATCCGGCTACGATCAGAAATCCGTAAGAGGTATTGTTGAGCGCCTTACCGATCAGGTAAGCCAGTCCGAAATTGAACAGGACAATAAAGAACGTGAAGGAGACCAATATCAAGATAAAATACGTAATCAAGCCTGCTGATAAAGAAGACTTTTCGGTAGCTTCAATCTTCAGAAGATCAATTCTTTTGGAAGCATATTCTTTAATAGTTTCTATCATTGTTTTTCCTTTGAAGTTACAAAAAAAGGAACTTTAATACGCAAAGTTCCTTTAATATTTACTTTATAGAGCGGTCTTATTTAAGATCATTCAGTTCAGATTCTACATTTTTCACCATATCCGTTGTTTTGGATACAATCTGATCTTTGTACTTGTCATATCCGTCTTTTACGGTAGATGCTACATTTTCAGCCGTTTCCTTAAAAGTGGAAGAGATGTTTCCGTACTGGTCTTTTACTTTTTCAGAAACTTCATCATACTTAGACTTAGCCTGATCCTTAAAATCGTTGGCTTTCGTCTTGATTTTTTTTCTTGTTTCCTTACCTTCTTCAGGAGCATAAAGCATTCCTAAGATTACACCTGCAGCGGCACCTGCCAAAAGACCTGCTAATACGCCTGCTGTATTGTTTGATTTTCTAGACATTTCTTGATTTTTTAATAGTTAATAAACACTAGTTTTTACACTATACAAGGCTACAATTAACATACCAAAAAGTTAAAAGGCAGGTAAAAAAAGAGTCAATTCTTATTCAGATAGGATAAAATTTCATCAATAGTTTCCTTTTTATTCAGGAATGTATTATCTATGACAATAGCATCATCAGCCTGTCGGAGGGGTGAAATTTCCCTTTCGCTGTCGATCCTGTCACGCTGGATCAGGTTTTCCTTTACCTGCTGTTCATCGGCTTCTATTCCAAGGCTGAGAAGTTCCGTATACCTTCTTCTGGTACGTTCATCTATACTGGCGGTAAGGAAGAATTTATAATCGGCATTGGGAAGTACGACGGTCCCGATATCGCGCCCGTCCATAATGATCCCGCCTTTTTCAGCCAGGGAACGCTGGGACTGCAGGAGGAAATCCCTTACTTCTTTCTGTTTGGCCACCAGGCTCACATGGTCCGACACCTCATTGGTACGGATTTCCTTTGAAATATTTTGATCATTAAGATACAGGATCAGTTCACCATCATCATTTTTGAATTCGAGCCTGATCTGTGGAAGAGCGGAAAAAAGCCTGCTGAGATCAATCGTACGGTCCTCTCCGGTACAGTTCTGAAGAGCAAACCAGGTAATCCCCCGATAGAGGGCACCGGTATCCAGATGGATGATGCCGAGTTTTTGGGCAATAACCTTGGAGATTGAACTTTTTCCGGTAGACGAGTAGCCATCTATAGCTATTACAGGTTTTTTCATGCCGCAAATTTCAAGAAATTTTCTCAAAAATCAAGCAATCTGTCTTAAAATTTATGGTAAAATGGAGCAGGGCGGGAATTATTATTCTCCCCTGTGGCCGCTCAGGTCAACAGAGATACCGATCTGGTTGACGTTAGATGCGTTATGGTACCGTACGTGGGCATAATCCAGGCGGAATTTCGAGATCTTGATTCCGAAGCCTCCTGAAATTCCTGAGAAATTCCTCTGATCGGCAATGGCCATTTCGTTTCCTCTCCTTACATTATACCCGAGGCGTATGTTGAAACCTTTGTCCGGGAACAGCTCGGCTCCCAAAGAAAAATGGTCAGCGATCTTTCTCCCGACATTCACTTCCTGTCCGTTGACATTGTACTGAGAGGAAATATCAAACTGCTGGAGATCATGTGCAGTGATGGTGATAGCCAATGGTATCGCTGTCAATGTCCGTGTGTATCCGAGATCGATCCTGAACGGAAGGTTTTCACGGGTTCCGTTAAAGGATTTGAACTGATACCCGAAGTTCCGGAATACCACCGATGCAACTTCTCTGTTCTTTTTATTATGATAGGTAACCCCTGCAGTTCCCGAAATGGCTGAAGAGGAGAAATTATCAATTTTTGAAGTAATAAAATTAATGCCTCCCCCGATGGTCCAGTCTTCCTCAAACTGGTAGGCGTATCCGGCACCTACTGCCACATCGGATGCAGAGAATGATCCGTTTTCAAAACCGCTTTCATCTGTTCTGGGAATGTCGCCGTAGTTCATGTACCGGGCATTTATCGTAGCCATATGGCCATTCTCAAAATCCTTTGCAAAAGCAATCGTCCCGTACTTGGAATCTGCAAGATACGATGCTGCATTCACGGAAAGCTGCTTGTCTGAATCCCGGTTCAGAAGGGCCGGGTTGGCAATGGCAAATGAAACATCATAATCCCGGATGGTAATAGCGTCGCCGCCAAGAGCTGCCTGCCGTGCAGAGACAGGGATATTTAAGAAAGGATAGACATTTGTTCCTGTTTGTGCATAAGAAACAATTCCTGACAGAAATAATGAAAAAAAGATAATTTTCTTCAACGCAATTTATAATTAATGCAAAAATAATCCTTTTTCGTACTTTTCAAAATATTTCTCCTATTATTTCTGCTCAAATATTTTCTTTAACCATTATTTTTAATGATTATATTTGCAAAATCAAATTTCAGGAAACTTAAGCCCTGATTAAAAAAGTTATTACATATACAAAATGAAATACAAAAGAATCCTTCTGAAACTGAGTGGTGAAGCCTTAATGGGAAACCGACAATACGGTATTGACAATGACAGGCTACAGGAATATGCGGCGGAAATAAAAAAAGTTGTGGACAAAGGCTGTGAGATAGCCATCGTAATCGGAGGAGGAAATATATTCCGCGGTGTAGCGGGAGCAGCCAAGGGAATGGACAGGGTACAGGGTGATTATATGGGCATGCTGGCTACCGTGATCAACGGAATGGCATTACAGGGAGCCCTTGAAGATGCCGGAATCAAAACCCGCTTACAGTCTGCCATCGAAATGGACAAAGTAGCTGAACCGTTCATCAAAAGACGTGCGGTAAGACACCTTGAAAAAGGAAGAGTGGTGATTTTCGGAGCCGGTACCGGGAACCCGTATTTTACTACTGACACGGCTGCAACACTGCGTGCTATCGAGATCGATGCCAATGTCATCCTCAAAGGAACCCGTGTGGACGGAATCTATGACAGCGACCCTGAAAAGAATGAAAACGCCGTAAAATACAATTCTCTTTCTTTTGACGAAGTATTCGAGAAAAACCTTAAAGTGATGGATATGACCGCCTTTACTTTAAGCCACGAAAATAAGCTTCCGATCATTGTATTTGATATGAATAAGGCAGGAAATCTTGAAAAAATTGTAGAAGGAGAGAATGTTGGTACTTTAGTTGACCTATAAATCATGAGCCAAGCAGAAAGTCAAAAAAGAGCCAAGGTGATACGGTTGCATGCCGATATACTTTTAATTTTTTTCTTTTAACTTGAATCTTTAATACATGTGTAACCTATCAAATTTTTATTATATAATGGAAGAATTAGATCTTATATTAGAATCTGTAAAACAGGATATGGAAGCTGCTGTAAAGCACTTGGAACACGCTTTTCAGCGCATCAGAGCCGGAAGAGCATCCACGAATATGGTGCAGGATGTAATGGTTGAATATTATGGTGCCATGACACCGATCAACCAGGTAGCCAACGTTTCCGTTCCGGATGCTATGACGATTTCCATTCAGCCTTGGGACAGAAGCGCAATCAACGCCATTGAAAAAGCCATCATCAATTCCAATTTAGGCTTTGCTCCTTCCAATAACGGAGAAAATATCATCCTTAACGTACCGCCTTTAACGGAGGAAAGAAGAAGGGATCTGGCAAAACAGGCTAAAGGAGAAGTGGAACAGACCAAAGTAACCATCAGAAATGCAAGACAGGACGGTCTTAAAGAACTGAAAAGACTGGAAGGTGTTTCTGAAGATGTGGTTAAGGGAGTGGAAGCGGATATCCAGGAACTCACTGACAAATATGTTAAGCTTTGCGACGATCACCTTAAAACGAAGGAAGCTGAAATTATGAAAGTATAATTTCATTTCAGACCATACCATAAAGACGGCGGCTTCATACGGAGCCGCCGTTAATTTTTACAGGCATCCGATTTCCTTCTTTTCTTTTTCATGGCGCATGATAGACTGGTACGTTGACATCAGGTCTTTAATGTTGCAGGGGACCTCTTGATTGGATACTGAATTCGGATCCGGATTGCGGGAGCCTTCAGATCTTATCGAATATTGCTTTTCAAGGCATAAAAGAGGTGTATTCCCGTTCAGGTATATTCTCTTTTCTGTAATGTCATCTTTGGTAATGGGATGTTCAGGCGTTCCACCGTCAAAATTCCAGGAAGCATCCTGTTGGAAAATGAAAAAGACCTGGTTATTATGGATAAAATACTGCTCCGAAGAGGAGAAGTGGCTGTGCTCGGCATAAAAATGCTTTACGGACCTCAGCGCTCCTTTTTCATAATAGAAGACCACATCTCCGGTGATCTCATCATTGCAGCTGTAGCTGAATCCTGAAGAATCAAGGTTTTTGAATTCCAGCAGACTGTTCAGCCGTGCATATTCCTTTTTAATACCTTCTACATCTGAAAGGTTTTTTGAAGCAGCAGCTGAATCATTTCTGATCTTTCTCTGATGACTGGCATTGGCCATCGGAATATTTTTATTTTGTTGATGTTCGTTTTTCTGGCAGGAAAGGATGAGGGCAAGGCTTAGTACAGAAAGTATGTTTTTCATTGGTAATCATGATTTGTAAGTTTCATGCAAATAGTGTGCAGACAAAAAAGCGGACCCTGAAGGATCCGCTGATGCATATGGTGTCATTGATTATTTACAGTTCTGGTTATAATCGTAAATTACTTCATTGACAATCGAAAGGTTATCAGACATTGCATTATCAATTTCATTTTTGATGAATTTTCCTAATGCAGATCTCTTTTTCGTATCGTTCTTTAACGAACCGTAATCACCGGCAGCAATTTTTTCTTTCACCACCGGACAGTCTGCGACGATCGTCTTTGCCTTTGCTATAGTAAGTTCCTCCGGTTTACCGTTCTTTTTGGAATAGATATAGGACGGACTCTTTCTCAGCCTCTGTGTTTCCTCGTCGGCAACGGCTACCTGGCTTCCGGCTGAAAAAGTAGTCGGGTAACCGTACAGTTTATAGATCTTGATCTTCCCATCTGTTACCACTTCTGCAAACTGTTCGCTTTTCGTCAGGTTATTAAATGCTTTTATCCCTCCGCTCAGTCCGGTAGTTGCCGTATTGAAACCTTCTTTTGTATTGGTATATTTAATGGATTCAAAAACCCTTTCCGTATTATCGTCTACCGCCATATATCCTTTAAGGTCATCGGCATCATACGTCTTGAATTTCTGCCTCTTTTTAGACTTGTCGATATCCGTAGCCGCAATAAATTTTACCTTTTTCTGGTTCTGCCAGGGACTCATATCAGAGCCGTTCAGCCTAACGATACCTTCTGTTTTCTTACCGTTTTTCTCAATAATATATCCGTATTTTTCACCGGATCTTATTTCATAATCCGTATTGTCTTCCTGTGCATAAGACAGTGCAGAAATGCCTAGTAAGGCAATGAGTAGTAATTTCTTCATATATTGAATTTAAAATTTTCATAAAGATAATTTTTTCAGGTAACAGCAGTTAGATATTACCCGAAAATGTGATTTTTTTTAAATAATAAACGATATAAGGTGAATAGCTTTACAATATCCTGGCAGCTGGAACATACCCAGCGGGGCAATTAAAAAAGTCCGGAAGTTTCCGGACTTTAATGTATTTATTGAATGATTATTACTGATACCTCTTATGCTCTTTACTCTTGGAGAACCTTTGTGTAATCGGCTTGAAGAATGCTTTGTACTTTTCGGCATCGAAGAGCTGCGAATCGGTAAGCGCTTTATACGTCATCCATACTCCGAACGGGAATAAAATCATATTAGGGATCCAGGCTGCTAGGTAAGGATTGATTTTACCTGCCCAGGCAACATTCTCTATCCCAACATTAATCACGTAAAAAATAATGAAGATAACGATGGCAATAATCACCGGAAGGCCCATTCCCCCTTTCCTGATGATGGATCCAAGGCTCGCGCCGATCAGGAAGAATATGATACAGGTAAAAGAATAGGTAACGATCCTTTGCTGATAAATGATGACCTTACTGAAGTATTTTACATTCGGCGCAATATCATTGACTTTATTATCCGCTGTTGATTTAAGGTTGTCCAGCCGGTTATAGGCACTGTAAAGAATCTCCAGCTTTTTTTCGCTTTTTACGGTATCCAGTTTCAGCTGGGCTTTGGGAGCGGCTTTGGACTTATTCTTATCCATATAGGTAATCACCGAATTGGTCTGGTTCAGCAGGTCACCCGTTACATTATCAATGAACTTTACGTTTTCCTTTTTGGTTTTGGCAATGGTTTTATTGAGCTCACTGTAACTCTGGAAGCGGTAGTCATCCGTAATCTGTTCCTGCTCAATGGCCCTGTTGATGATTTCACTGATGTCGAAATGCGAAGTAAGCGTGTCAAATTTAATAGCCTGGTCCGGCTGCTTTAGCCTTGCGTTTTCTCCCTTTCCGGCAAAATCGTCTTCAAACACATAGCCATTATATAAGACCAGCTTCAGGAATTGTTTGTTGGCTGCAGGTACAAATTTTCCCTTCTCTGCCAGGATGGTCTGTTGGTTTTCATAAGTGCTTGCCTTTCTGTGGACAAATACGCCTTCGATATTTTCTGCATTCTCCCCGTAAATCTTATCGAACTTCACCATATATCCGGGAATCTGGTCGATGAACTGTCCCGGTGTAAAATTCAAGGCAGGCTTCGTCTGTGCGATATTGAAGAGCATGTTCTTTGCTTTCCGCTGGAAATCCGGGATAATGTTGTTCGAGAAAAAGTACAGCATGACCGAGAGGATGACGGTAACTCCCAGCAAAGGCATCATGACCCTGGTCAGGGAAATCCCCGCCGCTTTCATCGCCGCCAGCTCATACCGTTCCCCGAATTCACCGAAAGACATGATACTCGCCAGGAGGATGGTCAACGGAAGCACCATACTGATAACGCTGACCCCTAAATAAAACAGAAGCTTGATGATCTGCCAGTAGCTTAACCCTTTTCCCATAAACTGCCCCAGCTGAACCCAGATGATGTTTACGATAAAGATGAAAAACAGTACACTGAATATAAAGAAAAACGGTCCAAAGAAGGTTTTTATGATATATCGGTCTAGTATTTTTAACATGCGCCAAAATTAATCAAAAAAGCCACAAAGTGTACTTTGTGACTTTAATTTTATTATATTTTTATCAGTTTCAGCCGTAGGGATGCATCCGTGCATCTGCAGACTGTCCGCTGACTAAAGTTCTGTTACAATATAGTTTTTGTATTTGTTTTTATCAAAGGTAAACATACTGTCATCGATATTTTGGTTTTCCTTGTAATCCTTTATTGCAATTACCGCAACATCATTGTTGCTTCCGTGTTGCTCCAGCTTTACCATCTGCTTCTTCACCGGGTCTACAAAAAGGTACACATATTTGATCCCGTTGGATTTTACCGGGGTCAGCTTGATGAAATCCGTATTAACGCCATTAACGGATTTTCTACCGTTGTAAGTGACGTTATAATCATTTCTGTAGGTAGAAAGGTAGTTGATAGGGGAGAACATGGTGCTGCTTCCGTTCGGTTTGGCTACCGTTACTTCCATATCGTCTGCATTGATATTGTAGATCTTGCTCCCGTCGAAGATCTGTTCCGTATCCATGATCTTCAGCTTATATTTATCTCCGGAGGCATAATAAATTCCGGGTTCCGTTTTGGTCACCTGGCCGTTGACACCGTTTCCGAAAGAAAATTTAAAGTAGGTGTTTTTCTTGGCTTTGTAATTCGCAGTCACCTCATCCAGTATTTTTTTGGCTTTGGCATCGATCTTCTGGGCATTAACAAGTGTAAGTGCGCCAATGGCAAAACTTCCGAATATGATTTTTGAAATAAAATGTTTCATTGCTTTTTAATGTTTGATACTATTTAGACAACCGGCGGATTCAAAAGTTAAATACGCTTTTTTTTATCTGCGCAGGTCTTCCAAAAACTGTTCCAAAGAATGAAGGTCGCTGATGATCACTTCCCTTGCTTTGGCACCGTTGAAACCGCCGACAATACCGCTGGCTTCAAGCTGGTCCATAATTCTACCCGCTCTGTTGTATCCCAGCTTAAGCTGTCGCTGAAGCATGGATGTGGAACCCTGTTGTGTAGAGACGATAATTCTTGCGGCTTCCTCAAACAGGGCATCTTTTTCGTTAGGGTCAAAAGCACCTACAGAACTGGAAGAATCCTCGGAAACATATTCAGGGAGCATAAATGCTGAAGCATATCCTTTCTGCTCACCAATATATTCCGCAACCCTTTCTACTTCAGGGGTATCTACAAAAGCGCATTGCAGCCTTAAAATTTCATTTCCGTTGAAATACAGCATATCACCTTTACCAATCAGCTGGTCTGCTCCTGGAGAATCGAGGATCGTCCTTGAATCCACACTTGAAATCACCCTGAATGCTGCCCTTGCAGGAAAGTTCGCTTTGATCATCCCCGTAATTACATTCACGGACGGTCTCTGGGTAGCTACGATCAGGTGGATACCTACCGCCCTTGCCAGCTGCGCCAGTCGGGCAATCGGAAGTTCCACTTCTTTTCCGGCGGTCATGATCAGGTCTGCAAACTCGTCTACGACCAGAACGATATACGGCAGGTAACGGTGGCCGTTTTCAGGATTCAGCTTTCTTTCGGTGAATTTTTTATTGTATTCTTTCAGGTTCTTGCAGAACGCATTTTTCAGAAGGTCATACCGTGTATCCATCTCAATACAAAGGGAGTTCAGGGTGTTGATTACCTTATTGGTATCGGTGATGATCGCTTCATCCACATCCGGAAGCTTGGCCAGGTAATGCCTTTCGATCTTGGAATATAACGAAAGCTCTACCTTTTTAGGGTCTACCATGACGAATTTCAGTTCGCTCGGATGCTTTTTATACAATAGGGAAGTAAGGATGGCATTGATCCCGACTGATTTTCCCTGACCGGTAGCCCCTGCCATCAGAAGATGGGGCATTTTGGCCAGGTCAGCCATGAAAATTTCGTTGGAAATCGTTTTCCCGAAAACTACCGGAAGGTCCATATCCGAATTCTGGAACTTCTGTGATGAAATCACCGAACGCATGGATACCATAGTCGGATTTTTTCTCGGTACTTCGATCCCGATGGTGCCTTTCCCCGGCATCGGTGCAATAATCCTGATGCCTAATGCAGAAAGGTTCAGTGCAATGTCATCCTGCAGCTTTTTGATTGCCGCCACACGGATTCCCGCCTCAGGAACAATTTCGTACAGGGTAACGGTAGGTCCGATCGTTGCTTTGATCTCGGAGATTCCCACATTAAAGTTCTTCAGGAGACCAACGATCTTATTTTTGTTTTCCTCGAGTTCCTCTTTGTTGATCTGGATTTCCTCACTGCCGTAGTCTTTCAGCAGTTCAACCGTAGGCATCTGGAAGCCGGCCAGGTCCAGCTTATGGTCATAAAGACCATGCTTTTCCACCAGTTCCTGGGACTTTTTGTCCGAGTCGTCCAGGATGTCGATCACAGGAGCCACTTCTATATTGAATTTGATTTCTTCTTTTTCAGGAGACTTTGCAGGAATATCCATATCAAAAGCCTCGGCAGGCGTTGACATAGGAACAGCGGGCTTCGAGCTCAGTTTCATGTCTATATTCAGCGGCTGGGAAAATGCATCTTTCTCCGGTTCGAATGACGTATTGTTAGGCGTTTCGATAGGGGCGAGGGTTGGAGCTACCGGAACCTCAGGGAAGCCTTTTGGCAGTTCCACGGGCTCCTGGATTTTTTCCGGCTGGGGAATATCGGTTACGGTCACGTTCGGTGCGGCTTCCTTTGCTTCTTCAATCAGCTCATCATCAGCTTCAAAATTCTCCTCGGATTTAGGAAGCATGGATTTTACCTTTCCGATCGTATTTTCATTGATATCATCCAGCCTGGATTTGATGGAGCTCGGGCGAAGGTTGAATTCAAGGATAAAATACAGCAGGATGCTTGCGGCAAGCACCAACCAGAGCCCTACAATACCGATCAGTGAATTCAGCGTATCCATGATCTGGTAACCGTATACGCCGCCCAATACCCCTTGTCCTTTGGTGACAGCTCCGAAAAAGACAGGAAGCCAGCAGATAAAGAACAGGGAATGGCCTACGGTTTTCCATGGCTTGAACATTTTTTTCTTCAGGATAATCAGTCCTACCACCAGCAACAGGAACGCAATGATGAAAGAGGCGACGCCGATGCTTTCAAAAATAAAGATATTCCCCAGCCAGTCACCGACTTTCCCAAAGACATTAGAGGACTGTATGGTTTTGTCCAGCATAGTCCCGGCCTGGCTCTGGTCTGCCTTCCAGTTCATCAGGTAGGAGACAAAAGAGAACGTCAGGACAATCGAAAAAAGAATGAACATGAGCCCGAAAAAAATTCGGGGTTTGGATAAAATTCTGCCCTTTTCAGGTGCTATGGTCTGTTTAGGTTGTGTCTTCTTATTCATAATATGGGTGTAGGCAAATTTAGCGTTTTTTGAATATTGACACCATCTTTTTTCATGCAAAAAATAAGAGAAAAAAGCAGGTTGGCGGGAGCTGCCAGACAATGTCTCAGCGCATGTTTAACCGAATCGCCGAAATTGACAAGTCAATGTACCCTGAAGTACTGTAAACCACTGGTTAAGGATGATTGTTTTCTTGCTGCCGGAAAACCCTTAATGATTTATTCCTGTTATGAAAAGCTGCTTTTAAGCCATAAACAACTGTAAGATCAGAAACACAATGGAAGAAGAATTGATCAGGGGGCTACAGGAAAGCCTTTCTATGCCCGGAGAAAAAGCCTCAGAGCTTATGGCGGCCGGCAGCATAATGACAGTGAAAAAAACGAAGAGTTGATTTCACAGGTAGATCCGGCAGATCATCTGGCATTGATTATTCAAGACGCCATGCGGTCTTACCTGATCAGTGAAAAAAGGAGAGGAGATGAATCTGCTGGTACATCCGACCAGCTTTTTGTTTAGTGAAGCCTGATTTCAAACAGGCAAACCGTAGCATTGTCGTAATGAGCAGGAAGGCCTTCGGTATTCTTCAGTGTTGAAAGCCCGAGAAATTCGAACCCGCATTTTTCATAATAGCTGATCAGTCCTTTATTTTCCCCTACCGTATCCATCCTGATGAATTTCTTGTTGTTGCGGGATGCATACTCCTTGGCCCAGCGTACGATCTCCGCCACCAGGTTTTGTCCGCGAAAATCCGGATCGGTGGCTATCCGATGGATATAGACGGCAGGATCTTCATTCCTTTCTTCCCAGATCTGCGGATCGCTGAACGTTGTAGCCCAGACACAGGCTGTTTTTCCGTCTATTTCGATTTTCCACTGGCGGTTTTCGAGGATTTCATTCCGGATAATCTGCCGGTCGAACTCCGGCCAGTGCACGGCTGCTTTTGCTTTCTGGAAATCTGTGGCTATGCGGTAAAGCCTGAAGATCTCATCAAGATCATCTGATGTGCTGTTTTGTATTGCGGTTGTCATAGAACAATCTGTGTTTTTTATTTAAAGGGTATATTTTTGAAATTCATTGATGTCGTGGTAACTGAAGACTTCAATCTCCGGATGCAAAGCGATCAGTGTACGGATCTTATCCAGCGTATGCCTGCGTAAATCATTGTCATCAGCGCTGGCTTCCGTTAATGCATTGACCGGGTGACCTGAATGGTCCAGTTCTTCCCGGAGATAATACGCATCGGCTGCATAGAGCATCCACTGCCCGTTGATCTTCAAAGCGACACCGCAGTGGCCCAGGGTATGCCCAAACATAGGGATGAGGAATATCTCTGTATTGACAGCAACGGATACCTTTCTCGCTTCAAAGCCGAACCATTGCATATCGGATGTTCCATATGTTTTGATGACGGGACTATGGGATAAAGGTGTTTTCAGATAGCGGGGATTCCCGAACAAATAATTGTCATATTCCTCCTGGCCTACATGTACAATAGCATTCGGGAAATCTGCCAGTCCGCCGGTATGGTCATTATCCAGGTGGGAAATAATACAGTCACTGACCTCATCAGGATGAAAGCCCAAACGTTCGATCTGTCTGATGGCCGTCTGGTTTTCATCAAACCGGTAGCCTACCATATCAATAAGGTCTTTACCTATCCTTTCTTCGGGGTGTTGGATATCCTGGAGCCCTATACCGGTATCAATCAGGACAAGCCGGCCGTTCTCGCGGATCAGCAGGCAGTGCCCGCATACGTTTTCGCTGTAAGGAGAGACGATCCTTACACAATTCAGGTGAAATAATTCTGTCATAATGTGTTTAAATAATGCAGATAAAAATAAGTGTTTTTTCGCAGCTGCGAAAGAAATCCGGCTGTTTTTTCTGTGAGAATTCTGGTAAACAACCGATTCCTGTTTTATATTTTACCCTCTTTACAACAAAGATAACTACGCTATTAAGAATGATTCAAAATAAGGAATTATGCCCTCTGAAGTGATAAATAACAGGTTTTTTTATCCCCCCATTGATTTATCATCCTTATTTTTGCATGTCAAGTAAAACAATTCATGAAAAAACTTCAGGATATTCTTATTTCTACCAGGACAATGGCAGTGCTGTTGCTGGTGTACGCATTTTCAATGGCCTATGCCACTTTCCTAGAAAACGACTACGGAACCCCAACGGCAAAAGCCCTTATTTATGAAGCCAAATGGTTTGAACTGATCATGTTCCTGCTGATTCTCAACTTTGTAGGCAACATCGCACGGTACAGGCTTTGGAAAAAAGAAAAATGGCCGGTACTGGTATTTCACCTTGCCTTTATTCTTATTTTCATCGGGGGTGCCATCACACGGTACATCAGCTTCGAGGGAACGATGCACATCCGTGAGGGTGAAACTTCCAATGAGATCGTTACTGACAAAAACTTCTTTAAAATTAAAATCGAAGAAAACGGTGAAGCACTGGATTACAAAGATATTCCTTACCTGATGTCTCCGCTGCACAAGGATTTCAATGCAGTCTATGATTACCACGGGAAAAAGATCACGGTGGCTGCCAAAGAATACATCCAGCGTAAAAAAGACAGCCTTGTGGCAGATCCTAACGGATCAGAGTACCTGCACCTGGTTTCTACAGGACAGACGGGAAGGCAGAATATCTACATTAAACCGGGCGAAGCAAAATCCATCAACGGGACATTGGTTACGTTCAACAGAGCCATTGACGGAGCCGTTGAGTTTCGCAATGATAACGGGAAGCTGTTTATTAAAACCCCTGTGGATGCCAGTTATATGACCATGGCAACACAGGCTACCGGAAATACCATAAAAGACGAATTCCAGCCATTGGTACTGAGAAGCCTATACAGCATCAACGAGCTTAAACTTGTCGTTCCTGAAGGGCTGAAAAAAGGGAAGCTCCTGGCTTATGAAGGAGACCGCAAAAAGGATATGAGCGTTCCGGATATGCTTACGATTGAAATTCAGGGACCTAAAACCAAACAGATGGTAGACCTTTCCGTAGAAAAAGGCAATCCTAACGCTTATAAACAGGTGGCTATAGACGGATTGAATATTATGGTAGGGTTTGGTCCTAAAATTTACAATACTCCTTTTGCCCTGAAACTGGATGACTTTATTATGGAAACATACCCCGGAAGTTCTTCACCAAGTGCTTATGAAAGCCATGTGGAAATTATTGATGAAGGGAAACAGACTCCCTATAAAATTTATATGAACCACGTCTTAAACCATAAAGGATATCGTTTTTTCCAGTCGAGCTTCGATCAGGACAGAATGGGAACCGTTCTTTCTGTTAACCATGATTTCTGGGGAACCCTGATTTCCTATATCGGGTATGCATTCTTATTCATTGGAATGTTCGTTATTTTCTTCTGGAAGGGTACACATTTCTGGAAACTGAATAAAATACTGTCCGATGTCAATAAGAAAAAAACAGCATTGATGGTTCTTCTTCTGTTAAGCTTCGGGCTGAATGCACAGAAAATCGAAACCCACGGAACTACAGACGGAAGCCGGGAGCATATTCATGTGGAAGGTGACGGACACAATCACGGTACAGCATCTGATGCTGATATTGCCCAGACACAGGCACCGAAACAGAATTCGCTCGCTGCACCTCTTACAAAGATGAGGTCTATTTCACCGGATGAAATCATTGCGAGAAACAAAATAAGCAAAGAGCACGCCGATAAATTCGGCTACCTTCTGGTTCAGAATTACGAAGGAAGGATCGTGCCGATCAATACCGAAGCCCTGGATGTTTTAAGAAAACTGTACAAAAAAGATGAGTTCAAAGGAACAGACGGGAAATACCTGACTGCCAACCAATGGTTCCTATCAGTGAATACCGATACGCCGAGCTGGACGATGGTTCCCGTAATCAAAGTGGGTACCAAAGGAGGTGATGAACTAAAAAATAAAACCAAGGCTAACGAAGACGGATATACTTCGCTGATGAACCTCTTCCCCGCAGATGCCAGCGGAAACATGACCTATATCCTGGAACATGATTATAATACCGCGTTCCGTAAAAAACCGGCTGAACAGACCAATTACGATAAGGAGGTCATTGCCGTAAACGAAAGGGTTCAGATCTTCAACGAATTTTTCAGCGGTCAGTTCATGAGGATCGTGCCGGTAAAAAATGATGCAAACCACACATGGCATTCCTGGCTGGACCAGAAATTCGAACCGGATATGGAATCCCAGAAAGTAATGGGTCCGTATTTCGCAGAAGTACTGGCGGCACAGCAAACCGGAAACTGGAGCAAAGCAGACAAAGAGCTGGAGAAACTTTCGGAATATCAGCAGAAATGGGGAAAAAGCGTAGTACCTTCCAAATCGAAAGTAGACCTTGAGGTGTTCATGAATACTCTGAATATCAACTTTAAGCTTCTGATTTTCTATACCATCATTGGCAGCTTATTATTGATCATTGGCTTTGTTGAACTGTTTAAGCCTAATAGAGTTTTAAATAAAATTATTAAGGTGGTGATTGCTTTGGGAATCGTAGGGTATCTCTGTCACTTCCTCGGACTGGTAGCCAGATGGTACATTTCCGGGCACGCTCCATGGAGTAACGGATATGAGGCGATCATCTTCATTTCATGGGTGGGAATTACTGCCGGATTACTGCTCTACAGGAATTCCAATGCACTCATCCCGGCAGCCGGATTTATGGTGGCTGTTATTATGATGGGATTTGCACATGGAGGTTCTGCCCTTGATCCGCAGATCACGCCACTGGTGCCTGTACTGAAATCCTACTGGCTGATCGTTCACGTAGCGATTATCACCTCAAGTTACGGTTTCTTTGCCCTTTCTATGATTATTGCGGTCATTAGCCTTGTATTTTACATTATATCCAATAAGCAAACATATGATCTGCATCACGATACGACTTTAAAAGAATTGGCCATTGTTTCGGAAATGTCCCTTACCATAGGTTTGTTTGCCTTAACCGTAGGAAACTTCCTGGGTGGGATCTGGGCCAATGAATCGTGGGGAAGATACTGGAGCTGGGACCCGAAAGAGACCTGGGCATTCATTTCCATTATGGTATATGCATTTGTGCTCCATATGAGGCTGGTTCCGGGTTTAAGAAGCAGATGGGCTTTCCATATAGCAACTATGTTTGCATTCTGCTCGATGGTCATGACCTACTTCGGGGTGAATTATTATCTAAGCGGGCTTCACTCGTATGCTGCGGGTGATCCGGTTCCGGTTCCGGCATGGGTATACATCGGTCTGGCAACGATGCTTCTTTTATCCGCTGCATCTTATTTTAAATTTAAAGTACTGACCAAAAAATAATATACGATCAATCTGTACAAAAAATCCCGGGAAACTTGTTTCCCGGGATTTTTGTTGAGTTAAATGACCACCAACTGCCAGATCACTTCATAACCCATAACTCATCACTAAAAAAGTTTGCGTATTAAAAAATTACTTAACTTTATGATATCAAAATAATATCATTTTAAAATTACATCTATGGAAAAATCATTAAAACCTATGTCCGGATACCTTACTCTGGTTATCTGCCTTGTGCTCTTTGCAGCTTCACTGTACCTTTTTATCATGAGTACTGAAGGAAGCATCACTTCAGCTGTTATAGCAATGCTGTGTTTCTTACTGTCCTGTTTTTTCCTGAAAGGGCTTATGATCATTCAGCCCAACCATTCCAGGATCCTGAACTTTTTCGGTAAATACGTCGGGACCGTTAAGGAAAACGGGCTCTTCTTTATCAACCCGTTATATTCATCCCAGAAAATGAGCCTGCGTTCTGAAAATATGCAGGGACAGACGTTGAAGGTGAATGATAAAATGGGAAACCCGATTGAGATTGCCGCCGTTATCGTCTGGAAAGTTGGGAATACTTACAAGGCAGCCTATGAAGTGGAACGTTATACCGATTATGTACGGATGCAGAGTGAAGCAGCTGTACGGCATCTGGCGGTAAGCTTTCCTTATGATAACCTGGAAGATGAGCATGCCAGCATCACACTGAGAGACGGTGGCGATCAGGTGAATAAAATCCTGGAACAGGAACTTACAGATCGTCTCGCTCCTGCAGGCATCGTCATTCAGGAAGCACGGATTACCCATCTTGCTTATGCCTCCGAAATTGCAGGCGCCATGCTCCAGAGGCAGCAGGCTACCGCTATCGTGGCGGCAAGGACCAAAATTGTGGAAGGTGCTGTAGGAATGGTGGACCTTGCGCTGAAAAAGCTTTCCGAGGACAATATCGTTGAGCTGGATGATGAACGCAAAGCAGCGATGGTGAGCAACCTGATGGTTGTACTGTGCGGTGAAAAAGCAGCGACACCCATCCTGAATGCCGGAACCTTATATAATTAAAACACCGACTATTATTTACCTTTAAAATTGTCCAATGAAATCTGATTCCCCTAAAAACTCCCCAGGAAGCAAAGACAAAAAATCCTTCGTAATCAGGATTGATGAATCCACCTACAAGCTTCTGGAAAAGTGGGCCGGTGATGAATTCAGGAGTGTCAACGGACAGATTGAATACCTGCTGAATCAGAGCTTGCTCCAGTCCGGAAGGAAAAAGAAAGACTAACTTTCACTGCAAAAGTAAAAGATATGAATCTTGATATAACAATCCCTTCAGACTTTAGGTCTGAAGGGATTGTTTTGTGCCGTTCCGGCTGAAATAATAAAAGCAGGATTTCCCTGCTTTTATGTACTATATCAATATATTTAATCAAAAATGGTCGTAAAATAATTGCTGATCACCGTCCAGAAATTTTTTCCCAGAAAATAGATGAGCGTGGAGGTGATAATCCCCTTTACGGTAAAAAAAATGATGCCGCCAATCCCGAAACGCTTGACCCACTGTTTCCATCGGGAGCTTTTCTCTTCTGCAGGCTCATTCAAAGGCTGTTGGTTTTCCATTGCTGAAATTCGGATGATTACTATACAAAGATAAGCATGTTTATAATTAGTCCAAATAAAAAAGATGTTAAAAAAATTAAATTTTGCGATTCGCATAATATTTTTAACTTTAGGGGCAAACGAAAAGTAATAGTGTATGTCTAAAAAAGTCAAAGATTTCGGAATTGAAAAAACGCTCAGGAATTTAGGGATAAAAGATGAAAATAAAGGAACATCCGTAGGAGGCGAATATTTTGCTTCCGGGAAAATGATAGAAAGTTTTTCTCCGGTAGACGGGGAATTGATTTCGAAAGTGGAAACCTCTGCTGAAAGTGATTATGACCGTGTTATTGAGACTGCTCAGAATGCATTCAAAGAATTCAGGCTGATCCCTGCTCCCAAGAGAGGGGAACTGGTACGTCAGCTTGGACAGAAACTCAGACAGTATAAAGACGACCTCGGAAAACTGGTTTCCTACGAAATGGGAAAATCCCTTCAGGAAGGGCTGGGAGAGGTTCAGGAAATGATAGACATCTGCGATTTTGCCGTAGGCCTTTCCAGACAGCTTCACGGCTTTACCATGCATTCGGAAAGGCCCGGCCACAGGATGTATGAGCAGTACCATCCGCTGGGTATTGTAGGGATTATTACCGCATTCAACTTCCCGGTAGCAGTATGGTCATGGAATACCGCACTGGCCTGGATCTGCGGAAATGTAACCATCTGGAAACCATCTGAGAAAACGCCGTTGTGCGCTATTGCCTGCCAGAACATCATGATTGAAGTACTGAAGGAAAATAATCTTCCGGAAGGCATTTCCAGTGTATTAGTGGCAGATCATGAGATCGGCCAGAAGATGGTGGATGATAAAAGGGTTTCCCTGATTTCCTTCACCGGATCCACTAGGGTAGGAAGAATGGTTTCTTCCAAAGTAGCTGAAAGGTTCGGGAAATCAATCCTAGAACTGGGCGGTAACAATGCCATCATCATTTCCAAAGATGCCGATCTGGATATGTCAATCATCGGTGCCGTATTTGGTGCTGTTGGAACGGCCGGCCAAAGATGCACCAGCACCAGAAGGCTGATTATTCACGAAAGCGTGTATGACGAAGTTAAAAACAGGCTGGTAAAAGCATATGGCCAGCTGAAAATAGGCAATCCTCTTGACGAAAACAACCATGTAGGACCGCTGATTGACCGTGATGCTGTAGAACAGTACACAAAATCCATCGAAAAATGCAAACAGGAAGGCGGAAACTTCGTAGTGGAAGGGGCAGTCCTGGAAGGAGAAGGATATGCATCGGGCTGTTACGTAAAGCCTTGTATTGCCGAAGTGGAAAATTCCTATGAAATCGTGCAGCACGAGACATTTGCCCCGATTTTATATCTGATCAGATACAGCACGCTGGAAGAAGCGATTGCCATCCAGAATGATGTCCCTCAGGGATTATCTTCAGCGATCATGACCCAGAACCTGAGAGAAGCTGAACTCTTCCTTTCCCATGCAGGTTCTGACTGTGGGATTGCCAATGTCAATATCGGCACATCCGGTGCTGAAATCGGAGGCGCATTCGGAGGCGAAAAAGAAACCGGCGGCGGAAGGGAATCCGGTTCGGATGTCTGGAAATATTACATGAGAAGACAGACCAATACCATCAATTACACCGCTCAGCTTCCTTTAGCACAGGGAATCAAATTTGATTTATAGTTTTTTAAAATAATAGTGCCGCAGTGGGCTGTACATGCTCACTGCGGTAATTTTCGGAATCCTGAATTTCTTAATCATTTAAAATCACAAAAAAATGCAACAGATCATTGATATACATCCTGATAAAGTAAAAGAAACCGTAGGAAGGCACGTACTGGCAGACGGCTTTGATTTTGTTATGGATATTGAAAAGTCCCACGGATCATGGCTTTACGATAAGCTCACCGGCCGTGAATACCTGGATATGTTTTCCATGTTTGCCTCCGCATCCATAGGATACAACCATCCTTACCTGATGGAAAAATCAGCCTGGCTGGGAAAAATGGCCATTAACAAGCCTACGCTGGCCGATGTCTATTCAGAGGAATATGCAAAGTTCCTGGAAGTTTTTGAGCGGGTTGCCATTCCCGACGAGCTGCAATATGCATTCTTTATTGAAGGCGGTACCCTGGCTGTGGAAAATGCGATGAAGGCATGCTTCGACTGGAAAACCAGAAAGAACTTTGCTAAAGGACTGCAGACCGAAGCAGGAATATGCATCCATTTCAGGCAGGCATTCCACGGAAGGAGCGGATATACATTAAGCCTTACGAATACGGCCGACCCGAGGAAATACCAATATTTTCCGATGTTTGACTGGCCAAGGATCCTGAATCCTAAGCTGACTTTCCCGATTACGGAAGAAAACCTGGAGGAAACCATCAAAAATGAAAGAATGGCGCTGCTCCACATCGGGGAAGCCATCCTTTCCAACCCGGATAAGGTAGCCTGTGTCATCATTGAGCCGATCCAGGCTGAAGGCGGCGACAATCATTTCAGGGATGAATTCTTTACTGAGCTCAGGAAGCTGTGTGACGAAAATGAAATTTTGCTGATCTTTGATGAAGTGCAGACCGGAATCGGAATGACCGGCAAGATGTGGGCTTTCGAGCATTTTACGGCGAAACCGGATATCATTTCTTTCGGAAAGAAAACGCAGGTCTGCGGAATCCTGGCCAACCGTGAAAAATTTGATGAGGTTCCGGAAAATGTATTCAGGGAAAGTTCAAGGATCAATTCTACGTTTGGCGGTAATTTTATCGACATGCTCAGGTTCCAGCTGGTGATGGAAGTCATTGAAAAAGAAAACCTCGTAGACAATGCCCGTACCGTTGGAGGATACCTTTTGGAAAGGCTGCATGAACTGGCACAGAAATATCCCGGTAAAATTTCCAACGTACGCGGGAGAGGACTGATGTGTGCGATTGACCTGTCTTCCCATGAAGAAAGGAATACGCTGAGGGATGAACTTTTTAAGGACGGAATGATCATTTTAGGATGTGGCGAACAGTCGCTCCGCTTCAGGCCGCACCTCAATGTTTCCCCTGCGGAAATTGATCTTGCAATCGATATGATTGATCGTAATATGAACAAAATTTAAAATCGCGATTTGTAATTTTAAAAAAAATATTGTATTTTTAGATACTCAAAAAGGAAAGAAATATGGAAAGAAGTACAAGAGTATCAGTTTTTGAAAGTGATAAGCCGGCAGAAATTCAGCTGATAAAGTCGAAATTAGACGATGCACAGATCGAAAACAGCGTTGAAAACAACTACCTGACTTTCACTACAACCCCTACTGCCACTTCATTAAAAGTGATGGTAGACCTGGAAGATGAGAAAAAGGCATTCGAGGTCATCGATGCTTATCTTCAGCAAAACGAAAATTAATAAAAACAATTTCATAATTTTAAATTTTACTACTTCGAACCGAAAATTAATTAAATTAATTTTCGGTTTTTACTGTTTCCCGGTACCATACAGAATCTATAATGATCTGTGAGTAAATGATTCAGCAGAATCTCTGCCGGAAATATATTCTGTAAAACTAACGTTATACCATTCATATGCAGACGGAAATCACATTAAGAAAAGCACAGCAGGAAGATAAAGATATCATCTGGAGTATTTTGCAGCAGGCCATTGCCCGACGTAAAAAAGACGGCAGCAGCCAGTGGCAGCAGGGATACCCAAATGAAGGTACCGTAGAAACTGATATTGCCAACGGTTTCGGATATGTAATGACGGTGGACGGAGTGATCGCAGTTTATACGGCACTCATCCTTAATGATGAACCTGCTTACAGCACCATTGATGGGGCATGGCTCAGCGAAGGCGAATTTGTGGTTGTGCACAGGGTCGCTGTTGATGAGCAGTTTGCAGGACAGGGGATGGCGAAAAAGCTGTTTGACCATATTGAAGATTTTACCCGCTCCCACGGGATACAGAGCATTAAGGTAGATACCAATTTCGATAATCTGGCCATGCTGAAAATACTGGAAAGCAAAGGCTATTCTTATTGCGGTGAAGTCTGTCTGGCCGGCGGTATACGGAAAGCCTACGAAAAACTGATCCTATAATTTTCAGAAAGTTCAGGCAGCGGCAATTGAATTTATAAAACACAGTCTATTCACAAACTCTATCATATTTGTTCGTTTTGTTCCGAACTAATTTATAATTTTGGCAAAATTTTATACATGAATAAAAGGATAAAAATTGATCAGAAGATTTTCCAGGATGCTGTGAAATTCTATGGCATCATTTTTAATATACCACCTTTGGCTTCAAAGATTTACGCCTACCTTCTTTTTGATTTTGATAAGGAAGGTGTAACGTTTGATGAGTTTGTCGACATATTATCTGCAAGCAAGAGTTCGGTTTCCACGAACATTTCTCTGTTGCTGAACGCTGAACTTATCATAGATCACAATAAAATGGATGAAAGGAAACGATATTTCTTCATCAATGATCAGTACAAAAAGATAAGGTTTGAAAAAATTGTCAAAAGGATGCATGACGAACTGGAATTGTTCGATGAACTGGACAGGTTCAAAGAACATCAGGGTTATCCCAAGCAGTGCGACGAAAAAATAGAAGAATACAAAAAACTTCTCAATAAAAATATAAAGAATATTCAGGAATCTCTTAATAAACTATAAAATGAATAACAAGTTACTCATACTTTCTGTTGCAGCTTTGTCATTGACAGCTTGTAAGAAAGAAGCCCCAAAGCAGGACGGTCCCAAGCCTTTTCCTGTTGTTTCCGTAGAGACTAAAAATGTTGTGGGTTACCAGACTTTCCCTGCTACCATTCAGGGCAGGGTAAACAATGATGTCCGGGCAAAAATCCAGGGGTATATTACCCAGGTACTGGTAGATGAAGGCCAGTATGTGACCAAAGGTCAGCCTTTATTCCGCCTGGAAACCAATATACTTAATGAGAATGCCGCTGCAGCCAAAGCAGGAATCGGCGCTGCTCAGTCCAGTATAGCTGCTGCTCAGGCTGCTGTTAATGCATCCCAGGTGGAAGTGAATAAGCTGAAGCCGCTGGTGGCTAAAAATATCATCAGCAATGTCCAGCTCCAGACGGCGCAGGCCAACCTTTCCCGTGCACAGGCAGAGTTGCAGCAGGCGATCGCCGCAAAACAGCAGGCTACTGCCAATTATAAAGGAGTTGAGGCCAATATTGAATACTCCATTATCCGTGCGCCTATTTCAGGTGTTGTAGGGAAACTTCCGCTTAAGGTGGGAAGCCTTGTAGGACCTTCCGACCAGACTCCGATTACCACTATTTCGGATACATCAGGAATTTTCGCATACTTTTCCATGAACGAAAAGGAGTATTTCGATTTCCTTGAGAAAGCGCCGGGAGCCAGCATGAAAGAAAAAATCAAAAACCTTCCGATGGTGGAGCTCCAGCTTGCCAATGGAAGCCTCTATCCTGAAAAAGGAAGGATTGAAGCCATTACCGGGCAGATAGACCCTACCACCGGAACCATCCAGTTCAGGGTAGCATTCACCAATGCACAAAAGCTGCTGAGCAACGGAAACAGCGGAACGATCCGATTCCCTCAGCGTTATGATAACGTCCTGGTAATCCCGGAAAGCGCCACTTATGAGCAGCAGGGTATTGTTTACGCATATAAGGTTGATAAGGGAGATACCGCCAGAAATGTTGTGGTCAATGTGATCGAAAGGATAGACAATCTTGCCATTATCCAATCAGGACTTAACAAAGGCGAAACGGTAGTAGCTGCCGGTATCGGCGGGCTGAAGCCTGGAACTGCCATCAAAAAGCAGCCCGTGAAGATGGATAGCCTTGTTCAATCAATTAAACCGAAATTTTAAGATGATTAAGAATTTTATTAACAGACCGGTCCTCTCCACCGTAATATCCATCCTTATTGTGATACTCGGTGTTTTAGGATTAGTCTCGCTGCCGGTTACGCAGTACCCGGATATTGCACCGCCTACCGTAAGTGTAACGGCAAACTATACCGGAGCCAACGCAGAAACGGTAATGAAGAGTGTGGTAGTGCCATTGGAAGAACAGATCAATGGGGTAGAAGGGATGGATTATATTACTTCCTCAGCCGGTAACGACGGATCTGCCAACATCCAGATTTTCTTTAAACAGGGAATAGATCCGGATATTGCCGCCGTCAACGTACAGAACCGGGTATCCAGGGCGACCCCTTTGCTTCCGAGTGAGGTAACACGTTCCGGAGTAGTAACCCAGAAGCAGCAGACCAGTGCCCTGATGTATATGTCATTTTACTCTGAGAATAAGGACCTTGATGACGTATACCTTCAGAACTTCCTGAACATTAATGTAATCCCGAATCTGAAAAGGATCAACGGAGTAGGTGATGCCAACGTTTTCGGGGGTAAAAACTATTCCATGAGGGTGTGGCTGGATCCTGCTAAAATGGCAGCCTATGGAGTGACACCAACTGATGTTACCAATGCCATCAATGAGCAGAGCCGTGAAGCAGCAGCTGGTTCTATAGGACAGAACAGCGGAAGCTCCTTTGAATACATCATTAAGTATGTCGGTAAATTCAATGAGAAAGAACAGTACGACAATATTATCATCAAATCTCTGGCTGACGGACAGAACCTGATGCTGAAAGATGTGGCCAAGGTAGAACTGGCAGGTCTTTCATACACAGGGATCGGGGAAAACGGGAATTATCCTTCCATCAGTATGGGGATTTTCCAGACCCCGGGATCCAACGCCCAGGAGATCATTAAAAATATCAAATCCTATCTGAAGTCTGCGGAAAGTACATTTCCTCAGGGAATCAAATATACCTATAACTTCGATACCAATGAGTTCCTGGATGCCTCAATTGAAAAAGTGGTGCATACCCTGATCGAGGCATTCATCCTGGTGTTTATCGTTGTGTATATTTTCCTTCAGGATTTCAGGTCAACACTGATTCCTGCGATTGCCGTTCCGGTATCCATTGTAGGGGCATTTTTCTTCCTGAACCTGTTTGGCTACTCCCTGAACCTCCTGACGCTTTTTGCTTTGGTTCTTGCCATTGGTATTGTGGTGGATGACGCCATCGTCGTCGTCGAGGCTGTCCATGCCAAAATGGAACACGGGATTTCTGATGCCAAAAAAGCAACGGTTGAGGCTATGAATGAAATTACCGGAGCTATTATCTCCATTACCCTCGTAATGGCCTCCGTATTTATTCCGGTAACCTTCATTACAGGACCCACCGGGGTATTCTACCAGCAGTTCGGGGTAACCCTGATCGTGGCTATTTTCATTTCTGCCGTAAACGCATTAACGTTGAGCCCGGTACTATGTTCCCTGTTCCTGAAACCGAATGAGCACCATCACGCAGAATACAAGAACATGAATTTCCTTCAGAAGTTTTTCTATAAATTCAATCTTGCATTCAAAACGACTACCGAACGGTATGGAAGGGGATTTGTTTTCCTTCTGAGACATAAATGGGTAACGCTGGTCATATTTGCCGTTACCGGAGGAATCCTGTACTGGGCAGGTTCCACCATGAAAAAAGGGTTTGTGCCTACGGAAGACCGCGGGATTATCTTTACCGATGTCCAGCTTCCGCCGGGAGCTTCCATGGAAAGGACATATAATGCATTGAAGACCCTTCAGAAAAATGCCATGCAGATTCCGGGTGTACAGAATGTTACCATTTCCACCGGTAGAGGGTTCTTATCCGGAAACGGAAGTAACAACGGTCTGGCCTTTATCAAGCTGAAACCTTTTGAAGACCGTAAAAAAGGCGGGCTGAATTCCGAAGATATTACCAAGAGGCTTTTCGGGATTTCCGGGAAAGTACCGGATGCGAAAATCGTATTCTTCCAGCCACCGAGTGTACCCGGGTTCGGGAGCAGCGCCGGTTTTGAAATGGTACTGCTGGATAAATCCGGAGGCGAATATACAGATCTTGACAATAAGACCAATGAATTCATCGGAAAACTGATGCAACGACCGGAAATCGAATTTGCACAGACTTCCTTCAATACCAAGTACCCTCAGTACCAGATGGAAATCAATGTTCCGCTGGCAAAGAAACTGGGAGTTTCCGTAAGTGATATATTAAGCACGATGCAGGGATACATCGGGGGAATCTACAGTGCTGACTTTACCAAATATGGAAAGCAATTCAGGGTAATGGTCCAGGCACTTCCTGAAAACCGGAAAAGTATTGAAAACCTTAATGAACTGTATGTAAGGACGGGATCTGGTGTCATGTCGCCGATCTCACAATTCGTAACCCTTACCAAAGCTTATGGTCCGCAATCGGTGAGCCGGTATAACCTGTTTACCTCAGTGAAAATTACCGGGGCCAACTCTGCAGGCTACAGTTCCGGGGATGCCATTGCTGCGGTACAGCAGGTAGCCAGCGAGTCGCTGAACCAGAATTACGGAGTAGAATTTACCGGCTTATCCAGGGAAGAATTAGCGTCCGGTTCCCAGACCGCACTGATTTTTGCGCTCAGTCTGATCTTTGTTTATTTCATCCTATCTGCCCAGTATGAGAGTTATATCCTTCCGCTGGTCGTTGTGATCTCACTTCCGCTGGGGGTGATGGGGGCTTACTTCGGACAGAAAATTATGGGACTGGAAAACAACATCTATTTCCAGATTGCACTGATCATGCTTGTAGGGTTGCTGGCTAAAAATGCCATCCTGATTGTTGAGTTCGCCATCCAGAGAAGGCATCATGATGAAAGCATCGTCATGGCGGCTATCAATGCGGCGAAGGCTAGGTTAAGACCGATCCTGATGACTTCATTTGCCTTCATCTTCGGACTATTGCCGCTGGTACTGGCGAGCGGGATCGGAGCGGTTGGAAATAGGTCTATTGCAACGGGAGCGGCGATCGGGTTGCTGATCGGAACCATCTTAGGGTTGTTCGTGATCCCGGTACTCTTTGTGATCTTCCAGACCCTTCAGGAAAAGGTAAAGCCTATCAAAAAAGAAGAGATCAGTTTAGCAGAATAAAAATTAACCCGGAAACTGCAGCCGTTGTTGTCAACCTGCAGTTTTCGTTTTCACAACGTGTAATTTTTTATCATGAAAAGTGTATTAAACATTATAAAAGGAATAACTTTTTCAGCAATCATTCTGGGAACCGTAGCATCCTGTATGGCAAGACGGGAATATGAAAGACCCAAAAATGTAGTTGATGAAAAGCTGTACCGCACCGATATGCTGTCATCAGACAGTACCAATATCGCCAATATTCCATGGAAGGATATCTTTACCGATCCTATACTTCAGGGTCATATTTCAAAAGCCCTGGAAAACAATCTGGATATCAGGATTGCCCTGCAGAATATTGCTTCTGCCGAATCTTACCTGAAACAGAGCAAAGCTGCGTATCAGCCGACGCTCTCCGTGGGGCCTAACTATACTTTCCAGACCCAGTCCATCAATACGCAGTTCGGACAGATCATCGGGGAAAGAAGATACATCAACCAGTTTGACATTACAGCCAGCGTAGGCTGGGAAGCGGATATCTGGGGCAGGCTGAAAGCACAGGAAAAAGCACAGCTGGCTTCCTACCTGGGAACCGTAGCGGCCCACAAAGCAGTGAAAAGTGATCTGGTAGCATCTATTGCCACCTCATATTATCAGCTATTAACGTATGATGCCCAGAAAAAGATCATTACGGAAACCATTGCGCTCAGGGAGAAAAACCTGGAAACCACAAGAGCACTGAAAACTGCGGGAACGCTTACTGAAGTTGCCGTACAGCAGAGCGAAGCTCTTGTTTTCAATGCTAAATCTTTACTGATTGATATTGATACGCAGATACAGTTGCTGGAAAACACCATGAGTCTGCTGATGGGCGAGCCCTCTCAATCCATAGCAAGATCCACGCTGGAAAGCCAGAAGTTGCCGATTGATCTTAAGCTGGGATATCCGGCTCAGCTCCTGGCCAACCGTCCGGATGTCATGAGAGCCGAATACAACCTGATGAATGCTTTTGAGCTGACCAATTCTGCAAAAGCACAGTTTTATCCTACCTTAAGGATTACCGGAAGCGGTGGGGTACAGTCAGTGGATATCGATCACCTCTTCAGTGTCAACTCACTGTTCGCGAACATCGTTTCAGGACTGGCTCAGCCGATCCTGAACAGGAGACAGATCAAAACCAATTATGAAGTAAGCCTTGCCAACCAGGAAAGTGCTTACCTGAATTTCAGAAAAGCTGTTCTTACGGCCGGTAAAGAAGTTTCGGATGCTATAAGAGTATTCTCCGTACAGGATTCTTATATTGAGCTGAAGCAGAAAGAACTGAATGCATACAAAAACTCAGTGGAGTATTCCCAGGAATTGGTTAACTACGGGATGGCCAACTATCTGGAGGTACTGAATGCAAGCGTTAATTCCCTGAATGCAGAGCTGAATATTGCCAATGCGGAGTACAGCAAAATGAGAGCTGCCGTTGAGCTGTATCAGGCTCTTGGCGGAGGATGGAAATAAGAATTAACCGATAAGATAACAACGTATGTCAGAAATGCCATACGTTTTTTGTTGTTAGAGGTTGTATATCGATGTTAAATTTTTTATAAATGTAAAGATCAGTTTGTATATATGTAGCAAACTACGTAGTTTTGATTACAAATAAGCGCATATGAAAATAAACATCCAACAGTTAGATAACACGTATTCTGATGAACTGATCAACTTAATTCTTACCATACAGCAGAAGGAATTTAATGTACCCATCACGATAGATGATCAACCAGATCTTAAAAAGGTTGAGGAATTTTATATAGAATCAGGAGGGAATTTCTGGGGAGCTTTTGTCAACGGCGAACTGGTAGGTTCAATAGCCCTGGTTAAATTTGCTGATAAAGCAGGAGCCGTGAGAAAAATGTTTGTAAAAAAAGAATTCAGGGGAAAAGAGCTTAATATTGCACAGGAGCTCCTGGAGGTTTTAATTTCTTTTTGTCGTAATACTGGCATAGAAAAGATATATTTGGGAACTGTTGATATACTGAAGGCAGCCATACGGTTCTATGAACGCAATTATTTTTTAGAGATTAAAAAGGAAGATCTGCCGGCCCGATTCCCATTGATGAGTGCTGATAATGTTTTTTATTCTTTAAATGTAAACTAATAGGATGAATATAATAGATGAATCCGGCATTCTGGCCATATCGACGAGGCTGCAGCGCCTTAGTGAGCAATTGAGGAAAGATGGGGCCATGATCTACCAGTCTTTTGATATTGATTTTGAACCAAAGTGGTTTCCTGTGATCTTTACTCTTCATCACAAAAAGACAATGAGTGTTGTGGAAATTGCCAACGAAATAGGATATACCCATCCATCTACCATCAGCCTGCTGAAAGAACTTGAAAAACAAAAGTTTATTCAATCCAGAAAAGACAAACAGGATGAGCGTAGAAGATTGATTATATTGTCTCCGAAAGGTGTCCAGCTAGTTGAAAAAATGCAGCCGGTCTGGGAACTCATGTCAAAAGTGCTTGGAGAAATTACAGATAATAAAAATAACCTTTTACAAGCGATTATTGAAGCAGAAGAAAAAATAGCTGAACAGTCTTTTTATCAGAGAGCATTGAAAACAAAAAGAACTTAACTGATTTGATTGCCAGTGGTTTACTCAATACAGGCTTCTTATTTTTATGTAAAAATACTTTAGTGCATCACGGCCGTGATAAAATAGTTAAAAAAAAACTGATAAAAAAGTGGAAAAATATTTGAAGATGCAGTTTAAATACTTACTTTTGTACCGCTTTAAGAAAGTAGGGGAATTAGCTCATCTGGCTAGAGCGTTAGACTGGCAGTCTAAAGGTGACGGGTTCGATCCCCGTATTCTCCACATTGATAATAATAGAGTTGCATGATTTTAATCTGCAACTCTTTTTTTATGTAAAACCAATATGGATCAGGTTTGATCCTTCACTTTGAATATCCCATTTTGTAAACATTCTTGTAAATATACCGGACACAACTTACCCGGTGGTCTCTAAATTCAAATATCAGATAATATTTACGTTTATTTATCATCCCTATTCTATAGCTCCAGCGTTCCGGCAGCTGGGTGCGGGATTCATCCGGTCCCAGCATATTTTCTATTTCCATTCGGGTTTTTCCCAGGATCTCAGGATCTCTGATCAAATCTCTGACGTAGTATTTTCGTAAATCATGCCGGGTTTTCCAGATATGGCTCTTGAAATGCGGATGGAGCATGTACTGTACAGACTCTCTCAGGGCTTTGGCAATCATAATCTCATCATCAGTTTAAGATTATAAAAACATTTTTTTCCATTTTGTTACGGTATTCCGGCTCAGCTTAAAATGCTGGGCCAGCTGGCTGTTGTTCAGGCCGTTCTTTTTCTGGTACTCCAGGATTTCTAAAATAGTTTTCTGATCATAAGATTTAAGTTTCTGGTCGAAATGAGAATCAGTCCTGTTTTTTACACCGCTGATGATCCGGTCAAGTTTGATAACATCCATAATATTGATGACTTTTTTCATGAAGATTTTCTTGCAATCGCAAGCTTTCTCAGGATATTTCATAGTGATCATATCCATGTATATTCTTTTATAGTCTGGCTTTGCATCCATTGCATCAGTTTTTTTTATGGTGTTTACTGATCCATTTATAAATGGTGGTGCGGGGAATTCTGTACTGTAGTATGATTTCAGGTATGGTTTTCTCACCGGTTGTGATGAGTTCCAGGATGAAATCAACAATTTCCTTGGTATAGATATTCTTTCTGAAGACCGGAAGGCTGGAAGGTTTGTTGAGGGCAGACTTGTTTTCATCCGAGGCCGGAGGTGCATACAGGATCATATGCTGGGTATACAGCCGGAAAAAATCATATTCCAGAAGCTTGCTCCAGCGTAGGAGAAGCTCGGTATCCAGCGATGGTGTCTTATACATTTGAGAGATCTGATCTTCCTCACAGCACAGGAATTTGCAAATACGGGATATTTCTATTTCTTTTTCAGCAACTTTTTTTTCAATCAGGTTTCCGATATGGATGTTCTTAAAATTCATGGGATAAGATATAGTGTATACTGTTTAAAATCTGTATTAAAAAGTGGGTATACATTGGAAAAAACAAGTAGGTTGACCAGTAAAAGATTTTGATGCAGCAGCGAATAATGATACTCCGGATTTATTTTTAAAAGGATTATGCTGCTATTTTCCACAACAGTCTTACTGCACAGGCCAATTGCACATGCATGAATAAAAATATTTTGCGAATTGAGAATATAGGAGAAAAGAAAGAACAGGAAATCAATCCATGATTTACACTTCGATCTTAAAATAACAACTGAATTACTACCAATATCTATCACACCTTTAACGTCAACTAAAAATAACCGTATCCTGATGGACCGGACTATTTTCAACAAAGCTAGGCGAATGAATGACTATTTGTGAGCGGCAATTGCCTTTCTGCATCATTGGCTTTATATTGTACTGGTTTGGTCATTATTCCGGAGAAACCATGACTGATTCATCTTTAATTATAATATACATAACGTCTTTTATGGATGATTTTTTTTCAATGCTTTTTTATTATGGACTGATATCAATAACTTTGATCCCCAATGTTATTGAGCATTCCAAAAAAATCCTGTTTAAAATCAAATTGTAAAAAGATTATTTGATTTCTCTACGATTATAGCCTTGTATATAAAAAAAAATAGGAATCTGAAAAAGAATATAAGTTTTAAGATAAAATTTCTCAAATTAAAAAATATCCCTATATTTACGCCGTTTAAGGCAATTTGTGAATGATTGATGAGGCTTTAAGGTCGGCTTTGTTATCATGATACGGATTGGTGATTAAAAAATATAATGTCAACAAACTCATTATGGGCGTAATGCAAAGCAGAACCGCTCATGAATATAAAATGTAACCCTCTATGAAGAAACTGTTTTTACTTTTTTTAACTGCTTTTACCCTGTTCAGCTGCAGCTCGGATGATGATACGATTTATGACTTCATAGGAACCTGGTCCGGAAGCTATGCCGGAAATGACAAAGGAACCTGGAATATTGTTGTGGCTACCGACGGAAAAGTGACCGGAACCATGCATTCTGACCAGAATAATGAAAATTATAACATTTCAGGGCATCTTACAGAGTCCGGTGAGCTGAGCGCTTCAGTAGGATTACCTTCAGACGGCGAATTCAGAGGGAATTTGGGAAGAGATAAAAAGGCAAGCGGTACCTGGAGGAATTCAGTGCCCAATCCGGACAGGGCTGGTGACTGGACCGGAGAAAAGAATAAATAATTACTGTATACAGCAAGGCTTCATGATCATGAGGCCTTTTTTATGCAGAATGGTCTTCAGGCTTAACACGTCTTTATTTTGGCCAATGCTAAGTTTTATCAAAAAATCCGGTAATGGAGGATTCCTGTTATTCGATTCCGGTACCACAATTCAAATTTAAAATTTTATATTTGTACTGACCGTTTCCGGAATAAATACGAGATCACCTATGGAATTGAGATGGAGCAACAGAAAATTGGCCATACAGCACCTAAGCATTCTGATGATTGCATCTGTACTGGCTGTTTCATGCGGGAGTTCTAAAAATATGCCCGTAAAAAGAAAAAAAGTAACGGTAAACGTACCGAGGTCGGAAGAACTGAGGGCTTTAAATTCGGATTTCAGCGGTACCATTCCCAAGTCTGTTGCCGAACTGCTGAAAGATGCGGAAAAGTACCTTGGTGCTCCCTATAAATTCGGAGGCGATACGTCCTCAGGATTCGACTGCTCCGGACTTGCCCTTAAAGTCTTTGAAGAAAATGATTACAAGCTTCCACGAAGGTCGGCAGACCAAGCAGAAACCGGAAAGCAAATCGACATCCGTGATGTAAAGCCCGGAGATCTGCTGTTTTTTGCTACCGCCGGAGGAAGCAGGGTTTCCCATGTAGGCATCGTCCATGATATCGGCAGAGACGGGGAAGTAAAATTCATTCATTCTTCCACCAGCAAAGGGGTTATTATCTCTTCTTTAAATGAAAAATATTGGAATAAGGCCTATCTGCATGCCCAGAGGGTTCTGTAGTGTGCGGATGGGAACACGATCTTTCAGGATACCGCAGCAGTGAAAATATTTTGCTGAACTTTTTTGTATCTTTGGGCGCATAATTTTTTAATATAAACTAGAAACATGTCGTTACAACAAACAATTGAAAATATCTGGGACAACAGGGACCTATTACAGAATGAAGACAGCCAGAAAGCCATCAGGGAAGTTATTGCTCTGGTTGATAAAGGAGAACTTCGTACAGCTGAACCTACAGGGAACGGATGGCAGGTGAATGAGTGGGTGAAAAAAGCAGTCGTCATGTATTTCCCGATCCAGAAGATGGAAACGATAGAGGTAGGCCCTTTTGAATTCCATGACAAAATGCCTCTGAAGAGGAACTATGCAGAAAAGGGAGTAAGAGTTGTGCCGCATGCAGTAGCCAGGGAAGGTGCATACATTGCTCCAGGAGTAATCATGATGCCTTCTTATGTAAATATCGGTGCTTATGTAGATTCCGGAACGATGGTAGATACCTGGGCAACCGTAGGAAGCTGTGCACAGATCGGCAAAAACGTTCACCTGAGCGGTGGCGTTGGAATCGGTGGTGTCCTTGAACCTTTACAGGCTGCTCCGGTAATTATTGAAGATGACTGTTTCATTGGTTCAAGATGTATTGTGGTAGAGGGGGTACATGTAGAAAAAGAAGCGGTTTTGGGAGCGAATGTGGTTCTTACCGCATCTACGAAAATCATCGATGTAACCGGTGATGAACCAGTTGAAATCAAGGGAAGGGTTCCGGCCCGTTCCGTAGTGATCCCGGGAAGCTATACCAAACAGTATCCTGCCGGAGAATACCAGGTGCCTTGCGCGCTGATCATCGGACAAAGAAAAGAGTCTACGGATAAAAAGACTTCTCTGAATGACGCTTTGAGAGAGAATAATGTAGCGGTTTAATTCAACCCACTAATATCCACGATCTTGAAAGAGAAATTGTTAAAAATAATCCTAAACCCTAAATATATATTTGGGGTTTATCTTATTATATCGGTGGTTACCGCTATTTCCAAATATTTCAGGGGAGATTATGCCATCAATAACTACCTGATATTTAAGAATGTTTTTCTGAACACTCTGCAACAGAAAAACCTGTTCATCCACTATCCGGACCTGTACTTTGACCTGAACCATTACGGTGTTTTTTTCAGCCTGCTGATTGCACCGTTTGCAGTGATGCCGGACTGGTTGGGAATCTCTCTCTGGAACCTGGCCAATACGTTTATCTTTGTCTATGCCATCCACAGGCTGCCGCTTTCCGATCCGAAAAAAGCTCTGTTTGCCTTGTTTTGCCTCCAGGAATACATTACGGCGGCATTAAGCCTGCAGTTCAATATAGCGCTTACCGGCCTGCTCATGCTTTCCGCAATCTTGATCTATGAAAGAAAAGAGGTACAGTCGGTTACAGCAATCCTGGTCGGCGTATTCGTTAAAATTTACGGGATTGTGGGGCTGTCACAGTTCTTCTTCATTAAAAATAAAATCAGGTTTATCGTAGCCGGGCTGGTGATTGCCGTGTTGTTTTTTGTGTTGCCGATGGTATACTCAAGCCCGCAGTTTGTCATTCAGAGCTATGCAGACTGGTTTCAGTCCATCATTGAAAAAAACAATGAAAACCAGGTTTTAGGCAATATGCAGGATATTTCTCTGATGGGCTTTTTCAGGAGGATCTTGGGGGATGCTTCTATTTCCAATCTGGTATTCCTGGCTTTTGGGCTGCCGCTTTTCGCTGCTCCGTACATACGGATCAGCCAGTACAAGCACTATGCATTCCAGCTGATGATCCTGGCTTCAACACTGTTGTTCCTGGTCCTTTTCAGCTCAAGTTCCGAGTCTCCGACGTATATCATCGCCGTAACGGGCGTAATGATCTGGTTTTTCCTTCAGAAGGAGCGGAGCCCATGGATTGTAGGCCTGCTTGTTTTTGTGATTATTTTCACCTGTTTTTCCACCTCAGACCTGTTTCCGAAAAATATCAGGCTGAATTATATCAAAAAATATTCTTTAAAAGCTGTACCTTGCATTATCGTTTGGCTGAGGGTTATGTATGAGCTCCTCACCAAAGATTTTGAAAAAAACTACAGTCTGAACCCGTAATATGAAGAAAATTTCCATCGTTATTCCTGCCTACAACGAAGAGGGAAATGTTGCCATGATCCACCGGAAAATGCAGGAGGTATTTTCGGGGCTCAGGAATTATGATTTTGAAATCATATTCGTTAACGACGGCAGCCGGGATAATACACAGGAACAGTTGGAAGAACTTTCACGGCAGCATCATTCTGAGGTGAAGTTCATAGAATTTTCAAGGAATTTCGGGCATCAGCCGGCGGTAAAAGCAGGGATGGACCATGCTCACGGAAACGCTGTCATCTCTATGGACGGTGACCTTCAGCATCCGCCGGAACTCATTCCGGAAATGATCAGGAAATGGGAAGAAGGTTATGATGTAGTCTATACCATAAGGACGTATCCTAAACAGATTTCTTATTTCAAGAGAAAGACCTCCGATTTCTTCTATAAGATCCTGTCCGGATTATCTGATGTTGACCTGACCAAAGGCGGCGGTTCTGACTTCAGGCTGTTGGATGCCAACGCGGTAGAAGTGATGAGGAGCTTCAATGAAGACGATTTGTTTTTAAGAGGGCTCACCAGCTGGATGGGCTTTAAACAGACCGGAATTGAATTTACTGCAAATGAACGGCTTTCCGGACAGAGCAGCTACAACCTTAAAAAAATGATCACCTTTGCCTTTACAGGGATTACGGCCTTCAGTGTCAAACCTTTATATATTGCAGCCTATCTTGGGTTTCTTTTTTCCGGGATTTCCGTGATCGGATACGTGCTGTATGTCATCTATTCTTTTGTTGCCAGGACAGAAATTTCCGGTTGGGCCTCATTGATTATGACGATCGTTTTCTTTGGCGGATTACAGCTGATTATTTTGGGGATTATCGGAATCTATTTGGGAAAAATATTCAAACAGGTAAAAGACCGCCCGAATTACATTATCAAAAACAAAAATTTTTAACATGGTTTTATTGAGTTTTGACATCGAAGAATTTGATATGCCATTGGAATATCAGGGTGAAATTCCCTTCGGAAAACAGATTTCCGTTTCTCAGACCGGCCTTGAAAGGATTTTAGACCTCCTTAAAAAACACCAGGTAAAAGCTACGTTCTTTTCAACGGTGGTTTTCGCAGAACACAGCAGGCCGCTTATTGAACGATTGCTGAAGGAAGGGCACGAACTGGCCTCTCATACCTGGTTCCATTCCGAATTTGAGGAAAAGCATCTGAAAGAGTCTAAAGATAGGCTGGAAGAACTGTTTTCTACACGGGTAACCGGTTTAAGGATGCCCCGGATGATGCCGGTGAGCAAAAATGCAGTGGAAGAAGCGGGCTATTCCTACAATTCATCCATAAATCCTACATTCCTGCCGGGAAGGTATAATAATTTAAAAGTTTCAAGAACTTATTTCAAAGAAGGAAATGTTACCCAGGTTCCCGCTTCGGTTTCCCCGAATTTCAGGATTCCGCTTTTCTGGCTGAGTTTCCATAATTTCCCGTTATCATTTTATAAAAAGCTGGCTGCAGATACCCTTAAAAAGGACCGTTATCTCAATGTCTATTTCCATCCGTGGGAATTTGCTGAAATCAAAGACAAAGCGTATAAACTGCCGGGATTTACGGTTAAACATTCAGGCAGGGAAATGGTAGAACGATTTGAGGAATTTATCATATGGCTTAAACAGAAGAGCCATGCCTTCGGGACTTTTCAGGAATTTCAAAAACAGATCGGATCATGAAGATAGCATACGATGCCAAGAGGTTCTTTCACAACAGTTCAGGGCTGGGAAATTATTCCCGCGACCTGGTCCGTATACTGGCCCGGTATTTCCCTGAAAACGAATACCTGCTCCTCAATAAAAACAAATCTGAAAGAGGTAAAGACATCCTTCATCAGCCTAATGTCCGGTTTGTTGAAACTTCAAAAGGAAGCTTATCAAGACAGCTTAAAATGGGGAAGGATGCCCAGGACCAGCATGCGGATATCTTCCATGGACTGTCCGGTGAGCTGCCGTTACAGTGGAACAGCAGGCCCATCAAAAAAGTAGTGACCATCCATGACCTGATCTTCCTGCGTTATCCCCAGTATTACTCGTTTTTCGACCGTAAGATCCATTTATGGAAGTTTAAGAAAGCAGCGAATGCGGCAGACAGGATCATTGCGATTTCCGAGCAGACGAAACAGGATATCATTCAGTTTTTAAAAGTTCCTGAACATAAAATCGACGTGGTGTACCAGGGCTGCCATCAGGCATTCAAGGAGCAGCAGTCCGGTGAATTCATCCAATCCGTTAGAAGCAAATACAGCCTTCCTGAAAGGTTCATCCTGAATGTGGGTACTATTGAAGAGCGCAAAAACCTGCTCAGCATTATTAAAAGCATCAAAGATTCGTCAATCCCGCTGGTCGTGGTTGGCAGGAAGACAAAATATGCCGCAAAAGCAGAAGCTTTTATCCGCAAAAACAAAATGGAGCAGCAGGTCTGTTTCCTGGAAGGTGTATCAATGGATGAACTGGCAGTCCTGTATAAGCTTGCGGATATTTTCGTATATCCCAGCTTTTTCGAAGGCTTCGGGATTCCTGTGATAGAAGCGCTGTTCTCAAAAACCGTGGTGGTTACCAGCAATACCAGCTGCCTTCCCGAGGCAGGCGGTCCGGATTCTGTCTACATTGATCCCGGAAATGAACTGGATCTCAAAGCGAAAATCACTTTTTTATGGAACAGCGAGGCTGAGCGTGAACGCCGGGCTGATAAGGGTTTTGAGTTCGTCCAGAAATTCAATGACCGGCCGATTGCCGGGCAGCTCATGAGCCTGTATCAGAAAATACTGTAAAAAAAATTTGCAGGTCTAAAAAATAATGCATTACCTTTGCAATACAAATTTCAACAATGAAACCGAATTTTTTAACAGTACATCATTATCATCATCATCTCTGCTAAGACGGAATTGATTGATCGATACTACATGTTAAAAATCAAAATAATTAAAAACCGTCTGAGTAAATAGACGGTTTTTTTGTTTCTGACGATCCCGGGAATTTTCCTTTACAATTCAACCAGTTTTTATTTGCTCAGGCCCAAAACCATCAAAATGAGTATATTAAAAATTGCCATTCAGAAAAGCGGCCGCCTGTATGAGGACTCGCTCCAGCTTCTCCGGGACTGCGGCATTAATACCAATAACGGAAAAGACCAGCTGAAAGTTTCCGTAAACAATTTCCCGATGGAAATCATGTACCTGCGTAACTCCGATATTCCGCAATACCTGGAAGACGGTGTGGTGGATGTGGCTATTGTAGGCGAAAACCTGTTGGCCGAGAAGCAGAGAAACAGCAGCGTTGTCCAGAAACTGGGATTTTCAAAATGCCGCGTGTCATTAGCCGTTCCTAAAGAGGTGGACACTGATGAACTGGGCTATTTCCAGGGAAAAAAAATTGCAACCTCCTATCCCAATACCTTAAAAAGATTTCTGGATGAACAGGGAATTACCGCTGATATCCACGTCATTTCCGGATCCGTGGAAATTGCCCCGAATATCGGACTGGCAGATGGGATCTGTGATATTGTCAGCTCAGGAAGCACCCTTTTTAAAAACGGATTAAGGGAAACCATCACGCTATTACAGTCTGAAGCCGTCCTGGCGAAAAATACCCGTCTGGACAATGAAAAAGAAGTAATCCTTGAAAAATTCCTTTTCAGGATCAAAGCTGTTCTGAAAGCCAAAAATTCAAAATATATCCTGATGAATGTCCCGGATGATAAAATTTCAGAAATTTCCTCTGTGCTTCCGGTCCTGAAAAGCCCAACGGTGATTCCCCTGGCTGAAAAGGGATGGAGCAGCATCCATTCTGTTATTGATGAAGACCGCTTCTGGGATGTTATTGACGAACTCAAAGAAAAAGGAGCCCAGGATATTTTAATCATTCCAATCGATAAAATGGTGATCTGATGAAAACATACCGATACCCGGAAAAATCAGCATGGAAAACCATGACCCGACGTCCCGTTATCCAAAGGGAAGAACTCTCGGATCTTATTCAGGATATCTTTGAGCAGGTGCAGCGTGACGGTGATCAGGCTCTCATTGAATTCAGCCGGAAATTTGACCGTGCCAGCCTTGAAACCGTGGCTGTTTCAGAAGCTGAAATCAAAGCCGCTGAAAAGACAGTAAGCAAGGAATTGAAAGCCGCTATTATACAGGCTAAAGACAATATTACACGCTTCCATGCATCACAGCAAAACAGGATTGAAAAAATTGAAACTACTGCAGGAGTCGTATGTTGGAGGGAAAGCCGCGCGATTGAAAAAGTAGGCATCTATATTCCCGGCGGCACGGCACCCCTTTTCTCTACGGTTTTAATGCTGGCCATTCCGGCACAGCTTGCCGGATGTAGTAAGATTATCCTTTGTACACCGCCTGATCAGGATGGAAATATCAATCCTGCCATCCTGTATGCGGCTCAGCTTTGCGGAGTCAGCCAGGTTTTTAAAGCAGGCGGAGCTCAGGCTGTTGCTGCGATGACTTTCGGAACAGAAAGCATTCCTCCGGTAAACAAGATCTTCGGTCCCGGTAACCAATACGTAGTCGCAGCCAAAGAATACGCCCAGCGTTTCGGTGTTGCTATGGATATGCCGGCAGGTCCCAGCGAAGTGCTCGTGATAGCTGATGAAAGCGCCATTCCTGAATTCTGTGCGGCTGACCTTCTTTCCCAGGCGGAACACGGCAGCGACAGTCAGGTCGTATTCATCACCACAGATGAGCAAATCTTTAACAGAACGATAGAAGAAACGGAAAAGCAGCTGAAAGCACTTCCCAGAAATGAACTCGCGGCACAGGCTTTGGCAAACAGCCACTTTATGATACTGAACAGCATTGAAGAAGCCCTGGAATTCAGCAACCTGTATGCTCCCGAACACCTCATTCTGGCTATAAATAATTTTGAATATTATATATCTAAGGTTGAGAATGCCGGTTCGGTATTCCTCGGGAATTACTCCTGCGAAAGTGCCGGAGATTATGCCAGCGGAACCAATCATACACTTCCAACCAATGGGTTTGCCAGTAATTACAGCGGCGTTTCGCTCGACAGTTTCGTTAAAAAAATCACTTTTCAGCACCTTACGGAAGAAGGACTGAACAACCTGGGACCAACCATAGAGCTGATGGCAGAAGCCGAAGGACTGATGGCCCACAAAAATGCTGTAACCATCCGTTTAAAATCATGACAATGACAACATTTACCATCAATAATTTAGTGCGGGAAAATATCCTCCAACTTCAGCCTTACATAAGCTACAGAGATCAGAAATCCCCTGAAAACGCAGTTTTGCTGGATGCCAATGAAAGCCCGTTCGGTACCTTTAACCGTTACCCGGATTCTACCCAGAGGAAGCTTAAGAACAAACTGGCTGAATACAAAAATATAGCCCAGCAATGTATTGCCGTTGGGAACGGCAGTGACGAACTGATCGACCTGATCATCAAAATTTTCTGTGAGCCTAAAAAAGATGCGATTCTGGTGATGAACCCTTCTTTTGCCATGTACGGGTTTTATGCTGCCATCAATGAAAACGAAGTCATCAGGCTGAACCTTGATCGTAACTTTGAAATACGAAAAGAAGATTTCATTGCAGCAACAGAAAAGACTGCTTCAAAAGTATTTTTTATCTGTTCGCCTAACAATCCTACAGGAAACAGTGTAGATGACCTGGAATTTTTCATCCGGAACTATAACGGTATTGTCGTGGTGGACGAAGCATACATCGAATTTTCCGAAAGAGAATCTGCTTTGCGGCTCCTGGGAAAATATCCTAACCTGATCGTGCTGCAGACGTTTTCAAAAGCCTGGGGAATGGCCGGAGCCAGGGTAGGCGTTGCCTATGCTTCCGAAGAAATTATTACCCTCATCAATACCGTCAAGGCTCCGTACAATGTTAACAGCATCAGCCAGGAACTGATCATCACCATGCTTGAGGATGAAAACCTCTTTAATAAAAATCTGAGAAGTATCCTTGATGAAAAAGAATGGTTGAAAAGCGAATTAATGAATTTGGAATGCATTGATACCGTATATCCTACCGATGCCAATTTTTTCCTGATCCGATTCAATGATGCGGAAACCATCTACCGGGCATTGCTTACTGAAAATATTTTCACCAGCAAAAGGGCACCGCAGATCCCGCAATGCATACGCATCAATGTCGGCAGCCGGGAAGAAAACCAAAAGCTTATCAATGTTTTAAAAAATGTGAACTCATGAAGAAAGTATTATTGATAGACCGTGACGGTACGCTGATCAGGGAGCCGGAAGACTTTCAGATCGATACCCTGGAAAAGCTGGAGTTTTATCCGGGAGTATTCCAGAACCTGTCCAGGATTGTCCGTGAAATGGACTACGAACTTATTATGGTGACCAATCAGGACGGCCTGGGCACCGCAAGTTTTCCGCTGGAAGATTTTACCGGCCCTCAAGAAAAGATGCTTACTGCGTTCAGGAATGAGGGGATTGTTTTCCATGATATCCTCATCGACAGGAGTTTTGAACATGAAAACCTACCGACCCGAAAGCCTGGTGTGGGAATGCTCAGCCAATATATTTACGGTGATTACGACCTCGAAAATTCTTTTGTCATCGGAGATCGGGTTACGGATATCCAACTGGCAGGGAATTTAGGCGTACAGGCTATCTTTATTGGTACTACGGAGAATCCGGATGCCGTCTTAAGCACCGAAAGCTGGGAAGATATTTACCGGTTCCTGAAACAAATTCCTAGGAAGGCGAAGGTATTCCGGAAAACTAATGAAACAGCAATTGAAATAGAAATTAATCTCGATGGAAAAGGAACATCAGAAATTTCTACCGGACTGCATTTCTTTGATCATATGCTGGAACAGATCTCTAGGCACGGAAACCTTGATCTGACAGTTAAAGTCAATGGAGACCTGCATGTTGATGAGCACCATACCATCGAAGATACCGGCATTGTTTTAGGAGAAGCCATCCTGAAAGCGCTGGGTAAGAAAAAAGGGATTGAGCGGTACGGATTCTTATTACCGATGGATGACTGCCTGGCCCAGGTTGCCTTAGACTTCGGGGGACGTCCGTGGCTGGTATGGGACGCGGTATTCAAAAGGGAAAAAATAGGCGATGTACCGTCAGAAATGTTCTTTCACTTTTTTAAATCCTTAACCGATTCTGCCAGATGCAACCTGAATATCAAAGCGGAAGGCGACAATGAACACCATAAGATAGAATCCGTTTTCAAAGCTTTTGCCAAAGCCCTGAAAATGGCCGTTCAGCAAACTGATGCCAATTTTAATATTCCTTCAACCAAAGGAAGCTTATAGAACCTATGATTGCGATTATAAAATACAACGGAGGGAATGTGAACTCCGTACAGAATGCGCTCAACCGCCTCAATGCCCATTCCGTAGTTACCGATGATTTTGAAACCATCCGTCATGCCGATAAGGTTATTTTTCCCGGGGTAGGCGAAGCTTCGTCCACGATGATGCTCTTACGAGAGAAGGGACTCGATCAATTTATTCCTACTTTACAGCAGCCTGTTTTAGGCATATGCCTCGGCATGCAGCTGATGTGCGGAAATAATGAAGAAGGTAATACTCAAGGAATGGGAATTTTCGACCTTGAAGTTAAAAGATTCCCTCCTGATGACCTGGTTCCGCATATGGGATGGAACACCTTCCAAAGGAGTAGTGGCTCGCCGCTTTTTACAGGGCTTGAAGAGAAAAACGACTGCTATTTTGTACACAGTTATTATTGTGAGCTATCGGAATATACCACATCGGTCTGCGATTATATCCTGCCATTCAGCGCATCATTGCAGAAAGATAATTTCTTTGCAGTACAGTTCCATCCGGAGAAATCCGGATCAGCCGGTAATGAAATCCTGAAGAACTTTTTAAACGGATCAGTATGAAAATTATTCCTGCCATCGATATTATCGATGGAAAATGCGTAAGGCTGTCAAAAGGCGACTACGATACCAAGAAAATCTACAATGAAAATCCGGTAGAAATCGCTAAAGCTTTTGAAGACCACGGCATCCGCTACCTGCACCTGGTAGACCTTGACGGAGCAAAGTCCAGGCACATCGTTAATCAGGATGTGCTTGAAAGAATTGCTGCTGAAACAAATCTCAAGATCGACTTTGGCGGCGGCCTGAAAACGCTTGAAGACATTGAAATTGCTTTCAGCGCCGGGGCCAGCCAGATTACCATCGGCAGTATTGCCGTTCAGGATACTGAATTCTGTTTTAAACTAATCGGACAGTTCGGCCCGAAAAAGATTATCCTCGGTGCCGATTGTGACCGCCGTAAAATAAAAACTTCGGGCTGGATGGAGGAAAGCCAGCTGGATGTTATTGATTTTATTCTTCAATATCAGGAAAAGGGCATCACCCATGTAATCTGTACGGATATTGCCAAAGATGGAATGCTGGAAGGCCCTTCTGCCGTTTTGTATAAGGAAATTTTAAACCGTACATCTGTAAAGCTGACGGCAAGCGGTGGTATTTCATGCATGAAAGATGTATATGCAATGAAGGAAATCGGGTGTTCGGGAACTATTATCGGGAAAGCCATTTATGAAGGTAAAATAAGCCTGGATGAACTCAGGGACTTTATCGAATTTGAAGGAACTGATATTTAACCACAACAGTCACAACAGCTTTTTAACACATAAGAGTCATGAAGAGAACAGCTTTGAAAACAGAAGAACACATGAGTTTTTAAAACCTGCGGTTTTATGTGCATGTAAAATCTCCAGAGCTTGTGGAAATACCAGCTTCAAAATTCCCCTCCCTTGGAGGGGTGGCAAAATTCAGAGAATTTTTGACGGGGTGGTTTTAATAACGATTAAAAATATAAACCACAATAGTCACAAAAGTTTTTTAACACATAAGAATCATGAAGAGAACAGCTTTGAAAACAGAAGAACACATGAGTTTTTAAAAATCTACGATTTTTTTAAGATGCGTGAAAAAGATCTGCGAGAGAATACAACCACAATAGTCACAAAAGTTTTTTAACACATAAGAATCATGAAGAGAACAGCTTTGAAAACAGAAGAACACATGAGTTTTTAAAAATCTACGATTTTTTTTAAATGCTTTAAAAGTATCAGCGTGATCTGGCGATCTGCGAGAGAATACAATCACAATAGTCATAAAAGTTTTTAACACATAAGAGTCATGAAGAGAACAGCTTTGAAAACAGAAGAACACATGAGTTTTTAAAAACCTACGGTTTTTGGGAACGTAAAAAATATGCGTGATCTGCCGATCTGCGAGAGAATACAATCACAACAGTCACAAAAATTTTTGACACATAAGAATTTTTAAGATGATAGCTTTGAAAATAAGAAGAACACATAAGTTATAAAAACCTGCGGTTTTTATGGTGTATATAAATCTGTATGGTCTTAGTAATCTATTAGATAATAAGACTGAAAACCAAATATTTAATGCATCTAAAACTGATAGAAGCTTAAACAACACATTAAAAAATGCTAAAGAAAAGAATCATACCCTGCCTGGATATCAAAGACGGAACCACCGTCAAGGGAATCAATTTTGAAGGGCTCCGAAATGCCGGTGACCCTGTAGCGCTGGCAAAAAAATACGAGCAGGACGGTGCAGATGAACTGGTTTTTCTGGATATTACTGCTACTGTGGAAGAACGGAAGACATTTGCCGGACTGGTCCATACCATTGCTGCGGAACTCAGCATTCCTTTTACGGTAGGCGGAGGAATTTCTTCTCCCGAAGATGTCAGGTTGCTACTGGAAGCGGGAGCGGATAAAATCAGCATCAATTCATCAGCTGTACGGAAGCCGGATCTGATTTCTGTACTGGCCAAAGAATTTGGCAGCCAGTGCATCGTGGTAGCCGTAGATACCCGATGGGTCAACGGTGCCGATTGGGTACACATCAAAGGCGGAAAAGAGATCACTCAGCTGAACACACTCGATTGGGTACGTCAGGCTGAAGAAGCGGGCGCCGGGGAAATCCTGCTGACTTCCATGGATGGCGACGGGACTAAAAACGGGTTTGACATCAGGATTACAGAATTGGTAGCCGGACAGATCGGTATTCCGGTCATTGCTTCCGGAGGGGCAGGAAAGGTACAGGATTTTGAACAGGTGTTTCTTGAAACGAAAGCTACCGGAGCTCTGGCCGCCAGTATATTCCACTTTGGAGAAATCGGGATCCAGGATCTGAAAAAAGAATTACAATCAAAAAATATAGCTGTACGATGAAGATTAATTTTAATAAAAGTAATGACGGACTGGTGCCGGTGATTATCCAGGATGACAGGACCCTCCAGGTGCTGATGTTAGGGTACATGAATGCCGAAGCGTTGGAAAAAACGTCGCAGGAGAAGACTGTGACATTTTTCAGCCGTTCGAAAAACCGGCTCTGGACAAAAGGAGAGGAGTCCGGAAATTTCCTTGCCGTGAAAAGCATTGCGGCCGACTGCGACAACGATACGATCCTGATCCGTGCAGTCCCGAAGAATACGGTTTGCCATACCGGAAGTTTCAGCTGCTTCGGAGATAAGGACCCCAAAGGATTCCTGTATGACCTGGAAGCAACCATCAGCCGGCGCATTGATGAAAAGGCAGAAAACTCTTATACCTATACTTTATTTCAGAAAGGCATTAATAAAATGGCTCAGAAAGTAGGCGAAGAGGCTGTCGAACTCGTGATTGAAGCGAAGGATAATCAGGATGAACTGTTCAAAAATGAAGCAGCGGATCTTTTATACCATTACCTGATCCTGCTTAAAGCTAAAGGAATGTCCATGCAGGACATCGAAAAAGTACTGATGGACAGGTCAGAATAAATGCTTAGAATATATATACATGAAAAGTCCGGAAATGATCCGGACTTTTCTTATAGTCTCAATGATGATTACCTTCCTACCAGGATCTTTCTTACAACGATCTGATCATTGGCTTTCAGCGTTCCGAGATAAGCTCCGTTGCTTAGCTCCGAGATATTGATTTTCTTTTCATTTTCCGTTTTCAGCAGCAGCTTGCCGGAAAGGTCTGTCAGTTCAAAACTGAAATTTTTTACTGCCGAATCCGCAAGGTCTATATAGAGCATATCTTTCGCCGGGTTAGGATAAATTTTTACGGAAGATTCCAGCGTCTTCTGTGCACCTGCTTCCTTAACCGCCAGCGTGGAAGTGGCTACGGCAAAATGCTGAAGCGCACCTACGGCAGCTTTGCCTGCATTGTAAACGTATACCGGATCCACATTGGCAAACGTATCATTCACCGTATGTTCATTAAAGCTCCTGACATTTTCGTAGAAACCTGTAATCACATCACCGTTTTGCTCGAAAGGCATGTAATCTGATGAGTAAGCATTGGACATAACGGTCTGCAAAGGCGAATATAAGGTGGTGCAGGTAGCCAGTTGCTGGGTAACCGCACTGGAAGCCGCATTATTGCCGGTCTGCCCGCTCTGGTCGCTCTCGCATTTGATTGCCGTATTGTTATTTCCTATTTTACCGCCTACCTGGTCTATATTGAATACCAGCTTAATGTTGAGTTGCCTTACGCCGTTCTGGAAGACAACGTTATTGGCGTAATGGCTGCTTCCGAGTAACCCTTGCTCTTCCCCTGAAAAATGGATGAACTTTACGGAGTATTCTGTTGGGACATCCTTCAGTATCCGGGCCGCTTCCAGGATGATGGAAGTACCGCTTCCATTGTCGCTCACTCCCGGACCGGTAATGGTATCATAATGGCCGCAGATGATCACATAGACATTAGGGTAAACGGTTCCGGTTTTGGTAATGATCAGGCTTTTAGCAGTGCTGTTACCATACGTGAACGTATCTTCCTGCATCTGGCTTACGGAATATCCATACGACTGGTATTTTGCTTTCAGCCAGTTCAGGGCATTTGTGTTATTGGCGGATCCGGTGGTCTTGACACCGAGATTCCCGAACTCCTGCAGGTTCCCGGTAATATTGGTCTGTGAAACCTGGTTGGCCCTGTTCTGGTATGCCTGGATAAAAGTCTGTGCTGTGAAACTGTATGCCGCAGCAACAGTCAGAAGGAATGCGCTTAATTTTTTCACCTTTTCACTTAATTTAGTGTTTCTTTAAAAGAGAATTAACGATATGTCCGCAAATGTAACAATAAAAAAATCCCGGGCAAAACCCGGGACTATATTGATAACAAAAAATTCTACATTATTTTACTTGATCTACAACAGCTTTGAAAGCTTCAGGGTGATTCATCGCTAAATCAGCTAAAACTTTTCTGTTCAATTCGATGTTGTTCTTCTTAAGAGTCCCCATAAACTGAGAATAAGACATTCCGTGCTCTCTGGCTCCTGCATTGATACGGGTGATCCAAAGGGCTCTGAAATTTCTCTTTTTCTCTTTTCTACCACGGTAAGCATATTGCATTGCTTTTTCTACCGCGTTTTTAGCTACCGTCCAAACGTTCTTTCTTCTTCCGAAATAACCTTTAGCGTGCTTAAAAATTTTCTTTCTGCGAGCTCTTGAAGCTACGGAGTTTACTGATCTTGGCATAATTTAAATTGTTTTTTTTGAAAAGGGCGACAATCTTTTTCATTGTGCTTAGCTGCTCCGTTTCAGGGTTAAATTGTTGAATTTGAATTCTTATAAACCGGATATAGATTTATAAAAACTACTTGATGGCTAATTGACGCTGAACGCTTTTTTCATCCACTTTAGCTACGTAAGAAGTAGTAGTAAGATTTCTCTTCTGCTTCGTTTCTTTCTTAGTCAAGATGTGGCTTTTATAAGCATTTTTTCTTTTGATCTTACCGGTTCCGGTAAGAGCAAAACGCTTTTTAGCACCTGATTTCGTTTTTAATTTTGGCATTGTTTTGCTTTTTTATTATTTTGTTATCAATATCTGTTTTGGCTCCTCATGATACCTGAGGATAATAGGCTGCAAAATTACGGAAAATTATTGAGACTGAAAAGGATTTACTGAATAGAGTAGAGGATGATGCTGAATTCAATAGTTGGCAACCTTACAAAAGATAAAAATTATTCTTACAGATAACTTTTCATTAATGTGATACCTATCTTACAGAGCCGGATCATCAACCTTGTCATGGTTCCAAACCCTGACAAGGTTCACGAGTAAAGTAAAACCCGGTAATAAGATTTAATACAATACGTGAAAATAAAAGATTCTCACAGAACTTCTTCTTACTTTCAAACTATCCATCTTAAAGATTCTTACGTGTTAAAGCTTTTATGTTTTGTTCTCTCTCAGATCATTAGATTATGCAGATTTTTCACATTCCCAAAAATCGTAGATTTTTGAAACTTCTGTGTTCTTTTATTTTCAAAGCTATCATCTTCATGATTCTTAAATGACAAAAGCTGTTGTGGTTGTATTCTCTCACAGATCATTAAGATCACGCAGATTTTTCATACTCCTAAAAACCGTAGGTTTTAAACACTTCTGTGCCTTTTCTTTTCAAAGCCATCATCTTAAAGATTCTTAAGTGTTAAAAAAAATTTGTGACTGTTGTGGTTTTTATTCTCTCAAATCATTCAGATTTTGCAGATTTTTTAAAACTTATGTGTTCTTCTTATTTTCAAGCTATCATCTTAAAGAATCCTACGTATAAATCTTTATGGCTGAAGGTCATCATTCACCAAAAAACAAAAACCTCAAATTGCTTTGAGGTTATATGGATGTCAGATTTCGTAAAATCTGCCGATTGATTATTTAGCTGGTTTTTTAGGACTCATCATCATGATCATTCTTTTCCCTTCCAGTTTAGGAAGCTGGTCTACTTTTCCTACATGTTCAAGATCCTGAGCAAGTTTAAGGAGTAAGATTTCCCCCTGATCCTTGAAGATAATGGAACGTCCTTTAAAAAATACGTAGGTTTTCAGCTTGGAACCTTCTTCCAGGAACTTTTCGGCGTGCTTCTTCTTGAATTCGTAATCGTGCTCATCGGTCTGAGGTCCGAAACGGATCTCTTTAACCACCACTTTTACCTGCTTAGCCTTAAGCTCTTTCTGTTTCTTTTTTTGCTCATACAGGAATTTTTTATATTCCAGTACTCTTGCAATAAACGGTTCGGCTTTGTCGGAAATTACAACTAAGTCAAGATCCTGTTCTGCAGCGATCTGTCTCGCTTTATCAATAGGATAAATTCCCGGCTCTACGTTATCGCCCACCAAACGAAGCTCTCTCACACGAATTTTATCGTTGATCAAGTGTAAGTCCTCCTGTACAGGACGTCTTTGTGGGCCCCTGTTGTTAAATCTTTGTGCTATTGTATTATAATTTTATGGGTTAATATCTAATTAAGTTCAATTGAAAGGTTAAAGCATTTGAAAATTTAATGAGATAAAGATGCTTTCAATAAAAGCTCCAATCTTTTAATTCTTCAATCTCTCAATTTTTTTTGATCTTCCAATCTTAAAATTTTATCGCTGCCTCTTTTTTAAAGTAGGTAACGAAATCATCCATTTTCATGACCCCAAGGTCTCCTTCACCACGTCTTCTAACAGAAATTGTGCCATCCTTTTCTTCATTTTCCCCGATGACAAGCATAAACGGTATTTTATTCAATTCGGCATCACGGATTTTTTTACCCGTCTTTTCATTTCTGTTGTCAATCTGGCCGCTAATATCGTGATTTTCCAAAAATTGTGAAACTTTTTTGGCGTAATCTGCATATTTTTCGCTGATCGGAAGGATGATGTACTGTTCCGGGCTCAGCCAAAGAGGGAAGTCACCGGCCGTATTTTCCAGAAGGATCGCAATGAACCGCTCCATGGAACCGAAAGGTGCCCTATGGATCATGACCGGTCTGTGCTTCTCATTATCGTTTCCGATATAGTGAAGGTCAAATCGTTCAGGAAGGTTGTAATCTACCTGGATGGTTCCCAGCTGCCATCTTCTTCCCAAAGCATCTTTCACCATGAAGTCAAGCTTCGGTCCGTAGAATGCTGCTTCACCGTATTCTACCACCGTCCTCAGTCCTTTGTTCTTGGCTGCTGTGATAATCGCGCTTTCCGCTTTCTCCCAGTTTTCATCGGAACCGATGTATTTTTGTTTGTTGTCAGGATCCCTTAATGAAACCTGAGTCACGAAATCTTCAAAACCTAACGACTGGAATACATAAAGGACAAGGTCAATCACACTTTCAAACTCCTCAAGAAGCTGGTCCGGAGTACAGAAAAGGTGGGCATCATCCTGGGTAAACCCACGTACCCTGGTAAGGCCGTGAAGTTCACCGGACTGTTCGTACCTGTACACAGTCCCGAATTCCGCATACCTTTTCGGCAGGTCCCTGTAGCTCCATTGGGAAGTCTTGTAGATTTCACAGTGGTGCGGGCAGTTCATAGGCTTCAGCAGGAATTCTTCCCCTTCATTCGGGGTTTTTATCGGCTGGAAGCTGTCTTCACCATACTTATCCCAGTGTCCTGAAGTTACGTACAGTTCTTTGGCACCGATGTGCGGGGACATCACGAATTCATATCCTCCCTTCTTCTGAGCATCGGTAAGGAAATTTTCCAGCTTTCTTCTTAAAGCGGTTCCTTTAGGCAGCCATAACGGAAGTCCGGCACCCACTTTTTCAGAGAAGGCAAAAATGCCAAGCTCTTTTCCAAGCTTTCTGTGGTCCCTTCTTTTCGCTTCCTCCAGTCTTTCAAGATATTCGGTAAGGTCTTTCTGTTTAGGGAAAGAAATTCCGTATACCCTGGTCAGCTGAGGGTTTTTCTCATTTCCTCTCCAATATGCTCCTGCTGCATTCAGGATCTTTACGGCCTTTACGATTCCGGTATTCGGGATATGCCCGCCGCGGCAGAGGTCGGTAAAGTTATCATGGGTAACGAAAGTGATTTCTCCATCATTAAGATTGGAAATCAGCTCCACCTTATAAGGGTTATCGGCATACGTTTTCAGGGCTTCTTCTTTTGAAACCGGATATAATGAGAACGTTGAGCCTTTTTTTGCATTTTCAAGGACCTTCTTTTCAATCTTTTCAAAGTCTTTTTCAGACAATGACTCGTCACCGAAATCCACATCATAGTAGAATCCGCTTTCGATGGCCGGTCCTATGGTCAGCTTAGCATCAGGATAAAATTCAAGGATGGCCTGCGCCAGAAGGTGGGCCGAAGAATGCCAGAATGCTTTCTTTCCGAGATCATCATTCCAGGTTAACAGCTGTACCGTAGAATCCGTGGTGATAGGGGTGGTTACCTCTACCTGTTTATCATTTACAACTGCGGAGATGGTATTTCTAGCCAATCCCTCGCTGATAGATTTTGCCACGTCCAGAGGAGTAACCCCCGGATCGAATTCTCTGACACTATTGTCTGGAAGTGTAATTTTTATCATTGTTTACTAAGAAATTTTAAAAAGCAAAAATACGGAATTTTTAGATAATATGCTATATAAGCGTATATTTGAATTGAGAATTAATAATGCCGGGCAGCAAGCATCAGAGAAGTATATCAAAACATCCTGTAGCGTTAGGGTTGTGTATGGCTGGATTTTTTGTTCTTATCGTTCCATCATTAAAACCAATTCATACGCGTATGGAAAATACTTTTAACATCGATCTGCACTGTGACCTGCTTGCTTACCTGCTGAAAGCCAATACTTCAGCTGATGACGGACAACCGGGCTGCTCTCTGCCATATCTCAGGGAAGGCCACGTCAGGCTCCAGGTAATGGCCATTTACGCTTCCACCGCACCCGGAAGTATTGATAAAGGAATACGGCAGAGTGATTATTTTAAAGAATTCCTGAACAGCCCTGATTTCTTCCTGTTTGATGAACAGAGTAGCCAAGCTCCTGAACATGCTGCCCGCATTGGTGTCCTTGCCGCGATAGAAAATGCTTCTGTTTTCTGTGAGGAAGACATGCATCTTAACACGGGATTTAAAAACCTGGAAACAATCATTCAGAATACCCGGAAGATCTTCTACCTCGGAATCACACATCATACAGAAAACCGCTTCGGCGGCGGAAATTTTACAGATATCGGGCTCAAGGATGACGGAAAAATCCTGATTGACTATATCGCAGGCCGCAAAATAGCCATCGACCTTGCCCATACCAGTGACCAACTTGCGTATGATATCCTGGATTATATAGACCGTAAAAATTATGATGTTCCTATACTGGCCAGCCATTCCAATTACCGGAGCGTCTATGAAAGTCAGCGCAACCTTCCGGATGAGCTGGTTCAGGAGCTGATCAGAAGAAAAGGACTGATCGGACTTAATTTCATTAAGGATTATATAGACCACCATCACCCTGAGCGGCTGTACGAACATATACAGTACGCCCTGTCTCTGGGAGCGGAAAACTGTATCGCCTACGGAGGCGATTTCTTTTACGATAAAGATCACCCCGAGCAATCAAGAATCCCGTTTTTCTTTGATGAATTTAGGGATGCAACAGCGTATAACATGATTAACAGAAGGGTATCAGAAGATTTCTCTCCGGAAGTCATGCGAAAGATAAGCCATCAGAACGTCCTGGATTTTCTCAGCAGAAATGGCTTTTAATCTTTCAGGCGCCTTGTATACCTTACTTTCCTCTTGATGATTTCAATGACGTCCACGTGCTGGACCTTGGATTTTACCCATCCGTGGATGTCTATATAAAGTAAGGATCTTCTATAATACTGGTTTTCCGAAAATGATTCAAGCTTTTGATCGAATGCTTCAAATGCCTCCTGTTGTTTGCTTAAAACCAGGTCGTTGATATTTTTAAAGAAATCAATGCTTTCAAAGTGGAAGGCTTCCGGTTTTTTCATCTTCATGGCAAACTTTAATGTCGCTTTAATGAACTCATCGTAATCTTCATCATTGCCGGATTCATGTTTGGACATCAGGATCAGGATCCTTGTATGGAACAGCAAATCCTCCTGGACGTTCTTTTTGGATTCGATAATCTTCATGGCATATTCTATAGCTTCCCCGTATTTTTTGCTCCCGAAAAACATAGCTGCCATCTTCAGATAAAGGATCATAAAATGGTGTTCATCGATCTTATCCCGGAACTTATTCATTTTAAGTTCGATCCCCGGAATCAGTTTTGTTCCCTGGAAAAATTCGCCTTTGATAAAATGAATGTTCATCAGGGTATTGGAATGGGTCAGAAAAATAAGTGCCTGCAGGTTTTCATTCTGCAGGAAATTCTGGGAATGTACTCTTTCATTAAAATTACTGAAATGTCCGTCCAGCGTCTCTACATTGCCGTACAGGAATAATATTTTCAGAAGATATGTATTTCCTTTGATATACCATACCGGATGGTTCAGGATCATATCAGGGTTCTTATGGAACAGGTCCACCCACAGATAAGCGTATTTAAGGGTATACTTATACTCCTGTAGCAATTGGTTTTTCCATACATGCGCTTTATAATACCAGAGCTTTTCCGTAAATTTCAGCTTATGAAAGTTGATTTTCTTAATCTGGGTACTGAATATCTCGAGGATCTTCAGGCGGTCTTCATCATTTTTTACATAGCCATGGCTCAGCATTTCACTGTATAGCTTTAGCGAAAGGTTAGAAAGGTCAGTCGTATACTGGTTCTGTTTGCTGATGGCTTTCGACTGGCGGATCAGTTCATCTGCCCGGCCTTCAATACTCCGGGTGATGTATTGGGATTCGATGACTTTTTCAAGGTCGATAATCTCCATGGCAATACTTTTCTCATCCAGGTCCAGCGCTGTCTGTTTTGTTTTGTCCAGAATCTTCAGTGCCTGTTTATACAGTCCTTTCTGATACAGGATATTGGCAAAATCAAGCTGTTCCCGGAGCTGGATCCTGTTGTTCTGGAGGCTGGGGTTCATCCTGAGGCTGACCAGGATTTGCTTATACAGGTGGGCTTTCAGGTTGGAAAGCTGTTGCTTGGTAGAAATTTTCTTTGCCAGGATGCTGTTTTCATCATATTCCTTCATCCTGTCCATTTCAGAAAACAGCAAAAGAAATTTAGCATCCGTATTAATGCCGAGCCGGTTCACGAACAAGCGGAACTGCCGCTTTTCGGACGTTGTCATCGATTTAATCAGGACAAATAAAAAATCTTTGTGCAATTCTGCCATTGTAAATTTATGGTATTTATAATATTGATTTTTAGATGGTTAAAACTTTTATTTGATTTGTCGAGCATTGTAATTTTCAGGAAAAGCGAATGGTAGGACACAAATGCAAATCATAGTTTTGAATCAAAATTAGGTAAAAATACGATTATGAATTCGGAAAAAGTTGAAATTTTTGATACGACCTTACGGGATGGAGAACAGGTTCCGGGATGTAAACTCAATACGGAACAGAAGCTGATTATCGCCGAAAGGCTTGATTATTTAGGGATTGACATCATTGAAGCCGGCTTTCCGGTTTCCAGTCCGGGAGACTTTCATTCTGTATCGGAAATTTCCAAGCTGGTGAGGAATGCTACGGTTTGCGGATTGACAAGAGCCAATCAGAAAGATATTGAAGTGGCAGCCGAAGCCCTGAAATTTGCCAGGAAACCCAGGATCCATACCGGAATAGGCACTTCCGATTCCCATATCAAATATAAATTCAATTCTACCCGTGAAGAAATTATAGAACGTGCTGTAAAAGCGGTGAAATATTCCAAAACCTTTGTGGAGGATGTAGAATTCTATGCGGAAGATGCGGGGAGGACTGATAATGAATACCTTGCCCGGGTCTGCGAAGCAGTGATCAAAGCGGGCGCTACCGTGATCAATATTCCCGATACCACCGGCTACTGCCTGCCGGAAGAGTACGGTGCCAAGATCAGGTACCTTAAAGAAAATGTGAAGGGAATTGAGAAAGCGGTGATCTCCTGTCACTGCCACAATGACCTCGGCCTGGCTACCGCCAATTCTGTTGCCGGAGCGATTAACGGAGCAAGGCAGATTGAATGTACGATTAACGGACTGGGAGAACGAGCAGGCAATACCGCATTGGAAGAAGTCGTCATGATCTTCAACCAGCATAAAGACCTGCATCTGCATACCCATGTACATTCCAGGATGCTGAACCCGATGAGTGCGTTGGTTTCCGAACTGATGGGAATGCCTGTACAGCCTAACAAAGCTATTGTAGGGGCCAATGCATTTGCGCACAGCTCAGGGATCCATCAGGATGGGGTCATCAAAAACAGGGAAACCTATGAGATCATTGATCCGGAAGAAGTGGGCGTAAGTTCATCGTCTATTGTCCTGACGGCAAGGAGCGGAAGGTCTGCCCTGGCTTACCGGTTCAAGCATATCGGCTTTGAAGTCACCAAAAATGAGCTGGACATCCTGTATCAGGAATTCCTGAAAGTAGCCGACCGTAAAAAAGAAGTCGATAATGACGACCTGAATATGATGATGGAAGTTTTCGCCAGAAAAATAGGATAAGATTACAAAACATGAACAATAATAGGAAAACACTTTTTGATAAAGTCTGGGATGCCCATGTGGTAGAAACTGTCCCGGACGGACCGCAAATCATTTATATCGACAAGCACCTCATTCACGAAGTGACGAGTCCTCAGGCTTTTGCCGAGCTGGAAGCCAGAAACCTGAAAGTATTCAGGCCCGAACAGATTGTAGCGACTGCCGATCATAATGTTCCTACCCAACACCAGGAACTGCCGATCCGGGATGAACTGTCCAGGAACCAGGTGGAACAGCTTACCGAAAACTGCGTAAAAAACGGTATCGAGCTTTTCGGATTAGGGCATCCGTATCAGGGAATTGTCCATATCATTGCCCCGGAGCTGGGAATAACCCAGCCGGGGATGAGCATTGTTTGCGGAGACAGCCATACTTCGACCCATGGAGCATTCGGAGCCATCGCATTCGGAATAGGAACCAGCCAGGTAGCACAGGTTTTTGCCAGCCAGTGCCTGCTGCTGAACAAACCAAAATCTATGAGGATCACAGTTAACGGAACCCTTAATAAAGACGTTCAGCCGAAGGATGTGATCTTATACATTATTTCCAAAGTAGGAACAGATGGCGGAACCGGCTTCTTCTGCGAATATGCAGGGGATGTATTTGAAAATATGTCAATGGAAGGGCGGATGACGGTCTGTAATATGAGCATTGAAATGGGTGCCCGCGGAGGCATGATTGCTCCTGATGCCGTTACTTTTGATTACGTTAAAGGCCGGGCTTTTGCACCGGAAGGAGAGGATTGGGAAGAGAAGGTAGCGTATTGGAAAACCCTGAAAACAGATGAAGGGGCAGTCTTTGATGCTGAGTTTACCTTTGATGCTTCCGAGATCCAGCCTATGGTTACTTATGGCACCAACCCGGGAATGGGGATTTCTGTTCATGAAAGCATCCCTGCACCACGGAATGAATCTGAAGCCAAAGCTTTGCAGTATATGGGATTACAGGCGGGACAGTCCATGTCTGATATCCGGGTCAATTATGTATTCATCGGCAGCTGCACCAATGCAAGGATCGAAGATTTCCGTTCGGTAGCGGAATATATCAAAGGAAAAAGCAGATCCGGCCATGTACATGCCCTTATTGTACCGGGTTCACAACAGGTGGTGAAGCAGATGTACGAGGAAGGCCTGGATGCAGTGTTCAGAGAGGCCGGTTTTGAGATCAGGCAGCCGGGATGTTCCGCATGCCTCGCCATGAATGATGATAAGATCCCGGAAGGGGAATACTGTGTTTCCACATCCAACAGGAATTTTGAAGGCCGGCAGGGACAGGGCGCAAGAACAATACTCGCCAGTCCTTTAACAGCTGCAAAAGTAGCCGTAGAAGGCAAAATTTCAATCCTCCAACATTTAAATTAAACCATGAAGAAATTAATTACCATACAGTCGAGGGCCATTCCCTTACCAGCAGAAAATATTGATACGGACCAGATTATCCCGGCCCGTTTCTTAAAGAGCATAGACCGGAAGGGTTTCGGGAACAACCTCTTCCGGGACTGGAGATTTAACGTCCATACAGGAGAACCGAATCCTGAATTTGTATTGAATAAACCTGAGTTCACCGGTGAAATCCTGGTGGCCGGAAATAATTTCGGTTGTGGAAGCAGCCGCGAGCATGCCGCTTGGGCGCTCACCGATTATGGATTCAAAGTAATTGTATCCAGTTATTTTGCAGATATCTTCAAAGGCAATGCCCTGAATAACGGCTTGCTTCCCGTTAAGGTTTCCGAAGATTTCCTTAAAGTGATCCTGGAGGGGATCACAAATGATCCCCAGCTGGAAATCAGAGTGGATGTTGAACAGCAGTCGGTAACATTTAATGGAAAGACGGAAAATTTTGAACTGGATTCATATAAAAAAATATGCCTGCTGAACGGATATGACGATATAGATTTCCTGATCAGCAGGAAAAAAGCGATACAGGAGTTTGAACTTAAAACACAAAAAATATATGAGTGATAATACTTTTAAAATAGCCGTTTTACCGGGAGACGGAATCGGGCCTGAAGTGGTAGCGGAAAGCATCAAAATACTGGATGCCATCGGCGAAACTTTTCAGTATACTTTCCGGTACCGGTATGCATTGATGGGCGCTGATGCCATTTACAAAACAGGCAGTCCGCTTCCGGATGAAACACTGGCCATCTGCCGGGAATCTGATGCCGTGCTTTTTGGCGCCATTGGTGACCCTGCATTTGATAATAACCCTGATGCTAAAGTGAGGCCTGAACAGGGATTGCTTAAGCTCCGCAAGGAACTGGGCCTTTTTGCCAACATCCGTCCTCTGAAGACTTATGCTTCACTGATTGAGAAAAGCCCTCTGAAAAAGGAAATCATAGAAGGAACCGATATCCAGATTTTCAGGGAACTGGTGAGCGGGATTTATTTCGGAGAAAAATTTACGGAAGAAAACGGTGCCTATGCCTATGATGTCTGCAGGTACAGCAGGGAAGATATCCTCCCGATTACCCACATGGCATTTAAGGAAGCACAGAAACGGCGCAAAAAGCTCACTCTGATTGATAAAGCGAATGTGCTGGACACCTCCAGGCTTTGGAGGAAAATCTTTCAGGAAATTGCCGCAGAATATCCTGATGTGCAGCTGGACTATATGTTTGTAGACAATGCAGCGATGCAGCTGATCCTCAATCCGAAGCAGTTTGATGTCATCCTGACCGAGAATATGTTCGGGGATATCATTTCTGATGAAGCCAGCGTTATCGGGGGTTCTATCGGTCTGTTACCTTCAGCTTCCGTAGGTAAAGAAAACGCGCTGTTTGAGCCGATCCACGGATCTTATCCGCAGGCCAAAGGGAAAGGCATCGCCAATCCTATCGCATCTATTTTGAGTACCGCTATGATGCTGGATTACCTGCAGCTTGACCAGGCAGCCGATAAATTAAGGGAATCTGTAGAACACGCCATTGAAAACCGGTATGTAACGGTAGATCTTAATGCTGAACAGCCAAGTTCAACGGCTGAGGTAGGAAGCTTCATTGCCGATTATATTAAATATTCCGAAAAGTCTTACTATAATTTTGAAAATGTGAAAATAGGGAAGTCAACCATTGTCTGACCGATAATGGAAATGTCTTTTTTACCAGTAGTATGATTATATTAAGTGATGCTTATTAAAAAAGTTCAGGACCTTTGGTCCTGAACTTTCCGTATGAAGATTATTCTTCTGTATTATCTGTTTTGCCTGACTCGTTGTTTTCGGATGATTTCTTTACATCCTCTTTATCAACATCAGACGGATTGGTCTTTTCGGATGCCGCAGGTATACCCCTGAAGTCCTCATTTTGTTTTTTGGTCTCTGCAGAATTCGCAGATTCGTGATCCTTATTTTTCTCTTTTGGGTCCATCGCTGTATATTTATGTACTAAATACATTCAAAGCGTTTGCCAAAATAATTCAGATCCTATTATTTCTTTTTAAAGAGGAAGGACTCCTATTTTTCCGGTCTGGTCCTCAATTGTATAGTTCAGGGCTTTTGCCAGCACAAAAATCTGGTTGAGGTTGTCCATCAGCTGCTGATGGCCTTCTTTTCTCAGCCGGTTCTGGTCTATAGACTGGATGGCTGTTGTTTTGGCCTTCTGTGTTACATTTTTGATGTCTTTTTCAGAAATCCTGTTGAAAAAAGAATCGTCCAGCGACTGGACTTCCACGCTTGGCGTAATCCTGATATCAGCGTCGGGCAATTCTGTAATGACCAGCTTTTTATTCACCGAATCCACCACCATTTTCATCTTGTTCAGGTCGTATGAGACCTGTGCGTTGGTTTTGGTATATGTCACAATATTGTTGCTGGACATTTCTTTCCCGAAAAGCTCATAGCTCATCTTGGTTTTCTGCATGCTGGACACATCCTGTTCCATCACCACCATTTTATTCATCTTGGAGATCTGGTTGGTCAGGATGTAGTAATCCGACTGTTCCTTTTTTTCCACAGGACTGAAATTCAGGCACGATCTTATCCCAAAAAACAGCATCAGCATAACCAATGCTCCTGCTACGAACGCTAATGGTAATCTATACTTTTTCAAACTTATTTAAATATTTCTTTAATAACAGACTGGTCATCTTTTTTCAGGATTTCCACCAGGTCCCTCTCAATATAACCTGTAGTAGGCATTTCGATAATCCGCCCAATTTCCTTTCCATACTTCTGAACGATAATCGTAGGTACTTTCTGGATGTTGTAGGTGGCTTCTTCCCCCGAAGGCGATTCCTTTTTGCGGTTGACAGCAATGATCGTCATTTTTCCTTCAGGGTATTTCAGCTCCTCCAGGATTTTCATGAGTCTCGGGAAATCCCTGTGGCTGTCTTCGCACCATGTACCCATAAACACAACCAGGTTGTATGAATTTATTTTCTGCTTTCTGAGTTCGCTGATCGCTTTCTGGTCCAGAGCATATTCATCATGTTCTTTGGTATACCAGTCAGCATATGGTGCTTTCGTGAACTGGTCTTTCATCTGAACTCCCAGCAGCATTTTCCCGTCATTCTGCGTTTCCACCTCACGGTTGACCACTACTTTCTGGGCGCTGACCTGTTGCATTGAACCTGTAAAAACGGCTGCAAAAAATATATGGGTAATAAATTTTTTCATATTGGGTTAATCTTCAATAATTGATTTTAAATCGGCAGGAGAGTAGTATTTGTTCTTAAGCACTTTATGGTCGGCTTTCCGGTAAACATTGTATTTTTCTCCTGACTTTTCATAAAATGACTCTACACCTTTTTCCTGGTAAAAAGCTACGGTTTCCTGTGCCTGTTCTTCATTGTCACAAGCTTTCGACATATTGGACCGCTGAACTTCGTCGAATAACGTTACAAATTTACTGCCAAGCCCGAATTCCAGTACGGCACCGCTCAGTACATACTGAAGGTCGCATAGAGCATCTGCAATTTCAACCAGGTTGTTATCTTCTATCGCCTGTTTAAGCTCATTCAGTTCTTCCTGTAGTAAGGCTACCCTGAGGTTGCAACGGTCTTCGGAAGGGATTTGAGGGGTTTCGAGAATGGGCGCTTTGAAAGTAGTATGGAATTCCGCTACTTGGTTCAGGCTGTCAATTTTATCCATGAGTAAGTTTATTAAAGGACAAATATAAAATTTTAAGGAATGAGATACCAGAAATTGGGTATTAGTTTTCGCTATTTGTTGTTGAATGGTATCATTCATCTTCCGGTAAGCTGATTTTTTTAAGTATGAATTTAAAATTTAAAATCTACAATCTAAAATTCAATACCCGTCGTCTATTATCTTTCCGTCTCTCATCTTTCATCTTTCATCTAAGATCTATAATTTAGAATCTAAAATTTTCTAGTTTATTTCTTTTTCTTTTGTCTTGAAATCGAAGATTCGACGTAGTCAAACAAAAGAAACAAAAGATCAAGACTGGAAAGAAAGGCTAAAAATAAACGCTGTGCTCTAAAAATTCTAAACTTGCGCGGATTAACTATGGGCACCGTCTTTGAATTGTTTGTGCTGCGCTTCGGACAGAAGAATTTTCTTAACGTTCACAGCCTTTATTTTCTTAACGCCTTTCTTTCCAAGGTCGATTTTAATACCTGTTAATGAATAGTAGTCAAATTTAAAATCTGTCTACGATCTTAATCTAAAATTAAATACCCCTGTCTATCATCTCTCCGTCTATTATCTTTCATCTAAAATTCAAAATCGATAATTCATAGTTCCCTGTCTATCATCTATCCGTCTCTCATCTAAAATCTATAATTTAAAATTTATAATCAGACTTCGAATTCTCCATCTAAAAAGGCTGCCCGTTTCCGGACAGCCTTTCACATCAATTAAGTTATAAAGATTACTGTTTAATAAATCTCTTGCTTACATCGCCCATACTGATTGTGTAAACGCCTTTAATCAGGCTGCTTACATTAACAGCACCGCGTTCGATCTGTCCGGACTGGATCAGTTTTCCGCCCATATCAAAAATCTTGTAGTCTTTAGCCGGGGCATTGGAAATGTTCAGGACATCTTTAACCGGGTTTGGATAGAGTTTAACGTCGGTCAGAAGGTCACCTGTACTGATTTCTCCTCTTCCTGATGAGACGATGTTCAGGGTATAGTCTTCTACCTGTCCGTAAGTATACGTTCCGCATGAAGATGAAGGGATAGAGTTGTACTGCATCATGACTCTCATTCTGGTGGATCCCAGTACTGCTGTAGACGGAATCGTAATACTTCCTGTCGCCGGAGAAGTGGTAGACCCGGATTTGGACCAGGCGAGTTCTCCGCTGTCGGTAAAGTCTCCGTCTCCGTTATAGTCAATATAGACTGCATAGGCTTCATTGTATTTTGTAGAAGTCCATACCGGGGTTACGGAGATGGTATAGGCTGTTCCTCTGGTTACATTCGTGGAAACTGAGGTGAAGTTTTCGTATCCTGCTGTTCCTGTTGACGAATTATTGATGGATCCGAACTTCACATTACTGATTCTTTCATCAGCCGTATTGCTGGCGGAAGCAGAACAGTACATAACGGTACTTCCTGCACTGGTGGTTACGGATACGGTATTGCTGGAAGATGAAGTATTTCCTGCGGCATCTTTGGCCTTTACGGTAAAGCTATAGGTTGTTGACGGGCTTAGGCTGGTAACGATGTAGGATGCGGAGGAGGTAGAGCCCAGTAAGCTGCCCGCCTGGAATACATCATATCCGGTAACTCCGGTGTCATCTGTTGCTCCGGACCATGAAAGATTCGTGCTGGTTGCCGTGGTTCCGGAAGCTGAAAGTACCGGGGCTGTAGGCGCTGTAGTGTCTGTGGTACCGGATCCTGCATTGACCGTAATATTTGCGTTATTGACATCAAAGAAAATGTGGTTGGAACCTTTTACCATGATCCTTCCGGTAGAAGTTGATGCATTCGGGATGGTAACTGCCTGGGAACCGTCGTTAGGAGTACCGGACAAAAGGGTAGTCCATGTCGTTCCGCTATCCGTGGACCATAAAATATCAACATTGGATGCATTGACGCCATTGGATGTGGTTCCCGCTACATTCCAGGTAATGGTCTGGCTGGTTCCGCCGCTGTATGTCGTGGCGGAATTCTGTGAAGTTATACTGAAAGGCCCTGCCGTTCCGTTAACAGTAACCACCATATCATCAGAGTTGTTGCCGGAGCCTCCGGACCTGTTATCGCGAACCGTAAACCGGAAGTTTAAGGTACGGGCCACAGTAGGCACTGCTTCAACAGTAATTTCAGATCCCGCTGTAGTGGTTGACCCTGCTAATACGGAAGCCATTCTCGGGAAATACCGGACCGGAGAAGCGGTAGGCGTCCATGACCTGAACGTAGGCCCTGAAGTTTTGGTCCCGCTGGCCGCTGAGCTGGCTCCGGTCTGGGAATTGGAAGCATTGTCCATTTGTTCCCATACATACGTCAGTGCATCGCCGTTGGCATCGGTCCCCGTTCCGGTCAGCACAAATGGCGTTCCTTTAGGAACTGTATAATCTGCACCTGCGTTAGCGGTAGGAATGGAATTCCCTGTGGTGGTACTCACCGGGCATGTTTTCGATTTGATATTATCGGTGACCTGCTGAATGCTTACGGCATGGAAGAAGGCATCAGAATGTGGCTGTACGTCCTGGCTGGTAATCCCGGCGTATCCCATAATCGTTGATCCGGATCCTGGTTCCATATTTACCCCGGTTCCTTCATTGCTCATGGAGAAGGTATGGTTTCCTCCGAACTGGTGTCCCATTTCATGGGCTACATAGTCGATATCGAAGTTGTCTCCGGAAGGAACGGAATCTGCCGGAGAAGTATAGCCGCTTCCTTTGGAGCCGTTAACGCATACACAGCCGATACACCCCGCATTTCCTCCTCCTCCTGAAGCACCGAAAAGGTGTCCTATGTCGTAATTGGCCTCCCCGATTACGGAAGTCAGCGTATTCTGAAGCTGGGAATTCCAGTTGCTCATGCCGGAAGCCGGCGAATAAGGATCCGTAGAAGCATTGGTGTAGATCACTGCGTCATTATTGGAGATCAGGACCATCCTCGCAGAAAAATCCTTCTCAAAAACACCGTTTACGCGGGTCATGGTGTTATTCATAGCCGCCAGGGCATTGGCTTTTGTGCCTCCGAAATAAGAAGCATATTCTCCCGTACAGGATAAGGCAAGCCTGAAGGTCCTCAGTTTGGCATCATCAGCATTGGGCCTCGCAGCGAGATCACTTCCCGCAACCCCTTTCTGGGCTACATCGATAACCGTACACTCGAACTTATTGAGGTTGTCTTTTTTGTCAGACTTCTTATAAACCACATAAGAAGATAAATCTTTGGTATAGGGTTCAATAAAAACCGCGGATTTGTCTCCGTAGATTTCCATGGATGACAAGCCTAATGGTGAGATACTGAAATATACCGTAGAGGAGGGATCTTCCAGTCCTTCCCCGACATAAGATTTTATTTCAGGGTACTTTGCAGCAAGCTGAGGATCAAAGTTAGGGTTTTCACGGACTTTGAAGTTTTCCATTCTTCCATCGGCATTGGGAAATGAAATGATTACTTCTGATTTTTCTCCGATAGAAAGTCTCTGGGGTGCCCTGGCCAGAGTATTTTTTAATCCGTTGATGTCCAGGCTGAAAATTCTCGGCTGCAGGATACCGGTTTTATTTTCAAAGATGTCTGAAGATGTTTTTGGGGATGATGCTGACCACAAACGGTCGGTTTGCGCTGATGAAATGCCGGATATAACAAGCATTCCAATCAATAATAATTGTTTTTTCATAAAATACCTATTTTGGTTATGGATTATCAAATCTAGTAAATTTAATACTACTAAAAATATATTATTTTAAGAAATATTTAGATATTCCGTCTAAATAGTTATGTTATGAATATGAAATCTGTGGTTTATGCTTTTCTGTAAAAGAAATAGCACATGCATACAACATGTGCTATTAATGAATATAGGATAAGCCTGATCCGGAGAACCGACTGATACAACGTTTAAAGTTTATTTTGTGATGTCCCTTCCGATGACAAGCCTCTGGATTTCAGAAGTTCCTTCTCCGATGGTACATAACTTAGAGTCCCTGTAGAATTTTTCAGCCGGGAAATCTTTGGTATATCCGTATCCTCCAAAAATCTGAACTGCATTGTTTGCAATTCTTACGCATGCTTCAGAAGCGTACAGCTTGGCCATCGCACCTTCTTTAGTCATTTTCTGTTTGGTATTTTTCAGGGTAGATGCTCTCTGGATGAGTAATTCAGCGGCGTCGATTTCCGTTGCCATATCTGCGAGCATGAAGTTGATGGCCTGGAATTCTGAAATCGCCTTCCCGAACTGATGTCTTTCTTTAGCATATTTCAGGGCTGCTTTATAAGCACCTCTTGCCGTTCCTAAACTCAGTGCTGCAATAGATATCCTTCCTCCGTCAAGGATTTTCATCGCCTGTTTGAAACCTTCGCCTACTTCCCCTAAACGGTTGGCATCCGATACCCGTACATTGTCAAAAATAAGTTCTGCAGTTTCGGAAGCACGCATCCCCAGTTTATTTTCTTTTTTACCGGAACTGAATCCCGTCATCCCTTTTTCCAGGACAAACGCCGTGGAATTGTTCTTGGCACCTTTTTCACCCGTTCTGGTCATCACTACGGCGATATCCCCGGAAATAGCATGGGTAATAAAGTTCTTGGCACCGTTAATGATCCAGTCGTCACCGTCTCTTACCGCAGTAGTAGACATCCCTCCGGAATCTGATCCGGTATTGTGTTCGGTGAGTCCCCAGGCTCCGATTACTTTTCCTGTTGCCAGCTGAGGAAGCCATCTTTTTTTCTGCTCTTCATTTCCGAATTCATAAATATGATTGGTGCACAATGAATTGTGTGCCGCTACAGAAAGCCCGATTGAAGGATCTACCTGTGAAATCTCATCCAGGATGGCAACATATTCATGATATCCCAAACCGGAACCGCCATATTCTTCAGGAATTACAATACCCATGAAACCCATTTCTCCCAGCTGATGAAACAGTTCCTTAGGAAAAGTCTGGCTTTCATCCCACTCCATAATATGGGGTCTGATGTTTTTTTCAGCAAACTCCTTTGCCGTTTCCGCGATCATTTTAATATTGTCAATAGTCTCTGTACTCATAAAGATTATAGTTAGTTCCCAAAGATACTTAAATTGCTGAAATGCCAAAAAAAATTATTCCTGTCATAGGATTTTCAGCATAAGCCTTTAGCTTTCAATTTTTTGAGCCTGAATATTTAATGGTTTCTTAATAAATAATACCGTATTTTGAGTTGGTTAATTTACTAATTTAGCCTCCCAATTATATAACATGAAAAAACTACTCCTCTCTGGTATTATATTTTCATCTTTGCTGCATGCACAGGCACCATCCGGTTATTATGACGGAACCGCAGGCCTCAGCGGGTATGCCCTGAAATCCAAGCTTCATGATATTGTCTCGGCCAGGAATATCAACTGGAATTACGGAGACCTTACCAATTACTATAACCAGACCGATCTGGACCGGTATTATGACCATGGCGCCAGCAATACCACGATTCTCCTGGATATGTATTCTGAAATTCCTTCCGGACCGGATGCGTACGAATATACCACGGCCAATATCATCGGAAGTGCGAGTGCAGAGGGACAGGGCTGGAACCGGGAGCACATGATGCCTCAGAGTACATTTTACAGCAATTACCCGATGTATTCGGATCTTTTCTATGTTGTACCTACGGATGCGAGGATCAACCAGCTCAGGAGCAATTATCCGTACGGGATTTCAACCACAACCGCTTCCAATATCTATTATACATTTACCAATACATCGAAAATAGGGAAGAGTGCCATTCCCAACTGGGTGTATACCGGCCGTGTCTATGAGCCTATCGATGAGTTCAAAGGGGATGTAGCGAGGAGCCTTTTGTATTTTGCGGTGAGGTATGAAGGGAAATTGGGAACTTTCAATTTCGATAACAATGTAAGCCCTGCTTCGGATACCAATCCGCTGGACGGCACAGAAGAAAGGGCTTTCGATCCTGCCTATATTGCCATGCTCCTGCAGTGGCATGCTCAGGATCCGGTTTCACAGCGGGAGATTGACCGGAATAATGCTGTGTATGCTATTCAACATAACAGGAATCCCTTTATTGATAATCCGGCATGGGTCAGTGCCATCTGGGGACAGGCTCCTGATGCCGTTGCCCCTCAGGTACCGGGAAATGCAGCGGCGATCCAGACGGGAGCCCATTTTGCTACTTTAAGCTGGTCAGCCAGTGCAAGCAGCGATGTCATCGGGTATAAAATCTATCAGAACGGCAACCTGGCAGGTGCTACCAGAGGTACTTCCATCAGTATAGATCATCTTACTCCTTCCACGGCCTATACATTTACGGTGAAAGCGTATGACAACGGCTATCTGTATTCCGCGGACAGCAATACGGTATCCGTGACCACGGCAGCATCTGATGCCTACGCTAAGGATCTGTTTATTTCAAAATACCTTGAAGGCACTTCCAATAATAAGGCACTTGAAATCACCAATAAGACCGGACACCCGGTTAACCTGAGTGATTACAGGCTTTCCATACAGATGCCAAGCAGCAGCAGCTTTTATTTTCCGGACCCTTACGAACTTGAAGGCATCCTCCAGAACAATCAAACGGCCGTCATCCTGAATCCCGGAGCGAATTTCTCCTGTTACACTCTTGATCAGGCAAGATTTGTGACGGCAGCTCCCCAGATGACCTTCTCCGGGAACCAGTATGTTGAGCTGAGGTATAAAAGTAATGCGACTGTTGATGCCATCGGAGTGACAGGACAGAACAATTCCTCAGTGCTTGCCAATGTTTCCTTATATAGAAAGAGCAGCATTAACCAGCCTGCTGTTACATTCGATATCAACGAATGGGAGGTATACGGAACCAATTACTGCCAGAATTTAGGCGTTTTAGGAACTTCCGATATCTTGTTTGCGTCCAATGAAAATAACAACCTGAAGCTCTATCCTAATCCTGTTTCCGAAACTATTTTCGTGAACGGAAAAACGGATGCGGTCCGTACCGCAGAAATACTGGATTATTCAGGAAAACAGATTTACCTTGAAAAGGATCCTTTCAGGTACAAAAACAGTATTTCGGTTCAGAGATTGCCTACGGGATCTTATCTTCTAAGGCTTGACGGTAAAACCTATCCGTTTATCAAAAAATAAGATCCTTACAATATCTGCACTACATGCTCTGATCTTCGGATGGGCAACAATACATAGACTGTTTCAGTAGAAACGGTCTTTTTTGTTCCCGATGCACCTCTGCTCTTAATGGTATGCGCATTGCTGCATTACATCTATTATCAATCATCAATTATTATTCATGGACATACAGCTTAACTCAAAAAATGCATTGGTCGGTGCTGCAACAGATGGTATCGGAGCAGGTATTGCAACAGAACTGGCCAGGTGCGGAGCCAATGTAACGGTCATGGCCCGAAATGAAGAGAAACTCAAAAACTTTACGGCATCCCTTCCCATTGTACATGAAGGGCAGCACCATCGTTACCTGGTAGCTGACTTTTCCGATTTTGACAAATTCAGACAGATTATTACTGACTATTTCAATAAATGGGAAGTAGATATCCTGGTCAATAATACCAACGGTCCGAAAGCGGGTAAGGATTCAGATCTGAACACTGAAGATTACCAGTCTGCCTTCGATCTTTTATTCAAGACGGTTTGTGAAACGACCCATCTGGCCATTCCAGGCATGATTAAAAGGGGGAGCGGACGCATCATCAACGTATCTTCATCGTCGGTAAAAGAACCGATCCCGAATCTTGCTTTGTCCAATTCCATCCGTTCAGCAGTAGTGGCATGGGCTAAGACATTATCCCTTGAAGTGGGAGCGCATCAGATTACCGTCAATACTATCCTGACCGGATCATTCGATACCCGGAGGATTGAAAGCCTGATCAATGAAGAAGCTGAAAAAACCGGAAAAAGTGTTGCAGAAATCAGAAAAGCCAGGGAAGATAAAATACCGATGAAGAGATTAGGGAAACCTGAAGAATATGGCCATCTGGTTGCTTTCCTCGCTTCGGATTATGCATCTTATATTACCGGAACCAGTATTCCTCTGGATGGAGGAATGATGAATACGTATTAATGCTTTTACAAAGATAAACTTACAGCTCATCGCGTGCAGGTTCGGACAGAGTATAATGCAAAGCCTGCTGCCATAAGCTGAACATCTTTTCAAACTGGTAGCAGTTAATCTTGATTGAACCGGTTTGTATCACAATGCATTTTTATATTTTCAAATGTGATCATAATTCTTACGTGCGTTAGCAGGTAATCACGGATGAGGTGGCAAAGTCGCTTCTGCGCTTGCTCAATCCCTCAATAATTTTTAAATTTACTCCTTAGTAATAAAATAAAACACCAGTAATGGAACAAAAAATACATCAGGGACGCAATGTCAAACGCTTCAGGGAGATGCTGGGCGTCAAGCAGGAAGCCCTCGCCCTCGATTTAGGCGATGAATGGAATCAAAAGAAAGTTTCCCTCCTGGAACAAAAAGACGTCATCGAAGAGGCGATTCTTCAAAAAATATCCGAAATACTGCATATTCCCGTAGAGGCGTTTCAGAATTTTGATGAGGAGCAGGCGGTGAATGTAATTGCGAATACGTACTCTTTCCAGGATTTTAAAGATCATGCTGTTGCTTCAGGATTCAGTTACCAGCCTTCATTCAATCCTATTGATAAAATGATTGAATTATATGAACGTATGATTCAGCAGCAAAAAGAAATGATTGATAAGCTGGAAAAGCTGATGCAAAATAAATAATATATCACCTGCTACAAAGCAAGTGCTAGTGTATGGTAAAGAGGGTCATCCGGTAATTCTTCTACTTTATATTCTTCAGTTCATGAAGCAAAGTATTCTGCTTGTTGATAAAACTGATCAGGCTATCCGGTTTCAGACTATGGGCATCCTGATATTTCCTTATCTCCGGAAGGGTTTTTGAAATCATAAAGAGGGTGTGCTGATCATTGATCATAACCGCATTATTCTGAATGCTGCTGATCAGGTCCCGGATGTGCTTTATCCTTGCATTGTACTGTTCTGAACTGGATGAAATCTGCTGTTCAATAGCCTGCCGGGAGACGGAGTCGGTAACCGATTTCGCAAGAGTATGCGCATCCTCATAATAGGTTTCGGACTGGGTAATGATATCTGTATATTTTGACGTCACCGCTGAGGTTTCTTCTTTCATGGCATCAAGTTTTTTCTCAAGAGCCTGAAGTTGCGGGTCCTTTTTGACCAGTTCATTATAAATGCTGATCACACGGTTAACATTCCGGGAATAACTGTCGATCGAAGCGACGGATTCTGATTTGTTGATCGCCTGGTCTACAGCCGTCTTATTTTCCGCTGCAGGGCCTCCGCACGAAAGCACTACTAAAAGCAAACATGGAATTATTATTTTTTTCATAACCGGTTTTTGTATTCTGATTAGACCATACGAATATATAAAAAAAGCGGAGCCTGAAAAAATCAGGCTCCGCTAATGGTTATGTATCTTATTTACCCAGATAAGATTTAAGGATCTTGCTTCTGGTGTTGTGCTTCAATCTTTTGATTGCTTTTTCTTTGATCTGTCTTACACGTTCCCTCGTAAGATCAAACGTTTCCCCGATTTCTTCCAACGTCATCGGATGCTTTCCGTTAAGACCGAAATACAGTCTTACCAGATCCGCTTCTCTTGGCGTAAGGGTATTCAGGGCTCTTTCAATCTCAATCTGAAGAGATTCCAGCATCAGGTCTTTATCCGGGCTTGGAGATTCTCCTGAACGCAGTACGTCATACAGGTTGGAATCTTCTCCTTCTACCAACGGAGCATCCATCGATAAATGCCTTCCGGAATTTTTCATGGATTCCTTGATGTCTTCCTCACTCATGTCCAGGACTTCAGCCAGCTCCTCCGGGGAAGGCGGTCTTTCATTTTCCTGTTCAAGGTGGGCATATGCTTTATTGATCTTGTTGATTGAACCGATTTTATTCAACGGTAATCTTACAATTCTGGACTGTTCTGCCAAAGCCTGTAAGATTGACTGACGGATCCACCACACGGCATAGGAAATGAATTTGAAACCTCTGGTTTCGTCATATCTTTTGGCCGCTTTCATCAACCCCAGGTTTCCTTCATTAATCAAGTCGGGCAGGGAAAGACCCTGGTTCTGGTACTGTTTGGATACGGAAACCACGAAACGAAGGTTGGCCTTGATCAGCTTCTCCAGTGCGGCTCTGTCGCCGGCACGGATTCTTTGTGCCAATTCCACCTCTTCGTCTGCGGTAATCAGTTCCACTTTACCGATCTCCTGCAGATACTTGTCTAATGAAGCAGTTTCCCTGTTGGTTACCTGCTTAGTAATTTTTAACTGTCTCATTTATTTTTCCTCAAAAAAGAGTTAGTATATATAATACGCCTGAGAACATAAAAAGGTTACACCATTTTTGAAAATATTTGTTTTTTTATGGATACCGATGAAAAATATGTTGTAATTTGTGCCTTGACATGATCTATGCGCTACTGCAATAAAAAAAGGTGAAGCATTCACTCCACCTTATGATATCTTAATTCTGATTATCCTGTCCGTTTCCTAGAACAGATCATTCAGCCATTTTGCCAGTCTCAGTCCTCCATACAGCAATTGTCTTTCCATGGTATCGTTGAATTTATACTGATAGTCGAAAGACAGTTTTGAACCGTCAGGTGTCTGGGCATAAATCCTGTTGGCAATGGTATGGGAATCATACAGCCAATCTTCCAGGGTACCGGACTGGATTTTTTTCACTTCATCATCAGACTTGATGTCCAGAAGCCTGGAGTATTCCGTATAGCTGTATTTTTGCGAATCTACCAGTTTGCCGTCCCATACGGAATGAAGGTTGGTCTTTTCCCCGAAATAGGTAACGTTGATCTTGTTTCCGCCTAAATCTTCTGCGCGTCCCACATGCAGAGGCTGGGCAAGGTCACCCATAATGTGGATCAGGAAAATAAGCGCAATTTTACGGTCCTTTTCAGAGGTCCTGCTGTCTTTAATCTGGCTGGACAGGGTATTGACCTGTGTATACAGGCTTGGTCCTGCCTGCATCTTAAGTTTCTGTTCAAACGTTTTGAAGTCGGTCTGCGGGTCAATGTTCACATAATGCCATGCTGATGCCTGCTTCCATGCTCCCGTGGTATCGGATTTAATGAAATCCGGCCAGTTGGCCCAATACGCCAGCCTTTCGCGGCCCATCATCTTTTTGATTTCCCTCCTGGCTTTCCCGGAAAGGTGGTTTTCTGCAATTTCTGCAATAATCCTGTGCCCTGTCAGTCCCCACGCATAGCTGTATAACGAAGAGGAGATGAATGCAAGCATCAGTAATTTAGAATACATACTTTTCATTGTTCAGTAACATTTTGAGATGCAAAGATACGCTTCACACCGGTACAATGTATTCTGTACAATCAATTTATTGCAATAATAATTCTTAATATGGGTTTTTATACGGGCATTATCACAGTGTTTAATTATTGGACGGTCTAAGGCGGCCACTCTGTAAGCTATATATAATGTTCTCATAATCATAGGTAATGATTATCAGGTTATGATTTATATTTTCCTTTTTTGGCCTGACTGTTTTAAGATTAATAAAAAATGATTAATTTTAGGATGATATACAGGAAAAGTGTTTTTCTGTAGAAAGAGAAATATTACCTTTATCAGCCAAATTATCACAGAAACTATGATGTATGAAAATTCTGTTGCAACCCTGCATTATAATCAGCTCCAGACTGATTTTAAGGCGGAGGCAGTAGCGGTAAATCTTTTGAAATACCACAGGGCTGTCAGCAATATATTTATAGAACGCCTCGGCATCAATGACCGTGCTTATCTCAAAGATATCAGAAGGATTACCAGCCAGTACCTGGGATTCGATGAAGAGGTGTACACAATAGAGACTTACCGCGAAGGCATTTATGACTACCTTCCGGAAGGGCTTTTCCATCCGCCTTCGCTGGGCGCCTCACGTAAGAATGTAGACCATATCGTGAGGGAGATCCGTAAACAGAAAAAAGTAGAGGAGGATGCCCGGAAATTTTTCCGGCCTTTTGAACTTGAAATTTTCTTTACGGAAGTCAGTGCGCTGCTGAAGGAATTCGACTTTGATATTGCCAGCGATACCCATACGCTTCTGAATACAGTCAGTGAGCTCTGGCCGCTGCTCCGCATGCTGGACCGCCATCATGCTTCCATCTTCATCTACATTCTGCCGTTCTTCCATCAGATCCGCGGTGACAAGGCCTGGTTCGAGCGCTGTATGAGCGCATTTTTAATGGTCCCTGTGGAAGTAACCTTTGCCCCGAATGTCATTGATAGGATAGAGCAGGAAGATGATTCCATGCTTCTGGGCAATTCAAGGCTGGGGGTAACGTATATTCCAAGCGGCAGGCACATGGACGGAGAACGCAACTGGGTAGTGAATATCGGGCCTATTCCATACAGGGAAATGAAAAATTATATAGAGGGGAGCCCGTTTCGAAATGTACTCAGGGCGTTGTATGATCATTTCCTTCCGGTAACGGTAGATGTAGAGGAAAACTTCATCACGGAAAAACAGGATTTTTCTTTCTCCCTGGAAGATGATGAAAGAAATGCCAGCCGCCTCGGATACTCTACATTCCTGTAAAATATTTTAGTATATTTACATTGACCAACATAATATAAATTTGAAAAATTAAACATGGAAATTTCTTCAGTAAAAGGAGTCTTTTTAAGGTATATTCTTATGCCGTTACTTGCGGTAATCATGATGACCGTTCTTGGGGTTATCCGAAGGAACAAACCGGCCATCAAGATCAAGGTGATCATCGTATATGTTTTATTATGCGGCCTATGCCTTGCCTTACCCGGATTTTTCGGTTTTGCAGGGAACCTTTTCAATCCTTACTGGTATCTTATCGCACAGATTATTTTCCTGATTTTCGGAATCATCCATGTGAACCTGATGGACCATTATTTTAAGAAGCACATTGAAACCGTTTCCATGAGCATCCTGTTTGAATCCCTGCTCACTCTTACCTGCATGGTAATCGGAGGGTATCTGTTCACGTTGATTTTCAACTGGATGGGCAAGGGAACGGGTTATGCAGCCATGGCGGCAACCAGCATGCTGATCTTCCTGGTGCCGATGGTTTTTTATTACTGCTACATCCAGTTCATTACGATTCCGTTCGATATTTATAAAACATGGCGGTATTCCCCGGATCAGAAGCTTCCTGATTTTGAAGGCGCGGATTTCGATCGCCTGATGGTACTGAACGTGGAACTAAGCAAGAACCTTGAAGATGCCAACCGGTTCAGGATAAAAGCCAAGACACTTCCTACGGGGGTAACGTTCGGCGACTGGTTTTACCGTGTGGTAGATGATTACAACCATAAAAACCCGAATTCGATCATCCATCTTACCGACCAGCAGAAAGAACCGTACTACTGGATCTTTTACACTAAGAAATCGTTTTTCAGCTTCCGGAAATACATTGACTTCAACGAAGATATAACAGCCAACAGCATTTCTGAAAATGAAGTGGTGATCTGCAAGCGGGTAATCCAGCATGAAGAGGAGGGAGCCAGAAGAAAATCATAATCACACAATTTAAAAGGATATACTATGATACAGCCAATAAAACATTTTGCAATCAACTGGGTAGACGGCATGAAGGTTTCCCAGCGGCACCTGAATGACCAGGATAATTTCCTGACGGATATGATCCGGGATTCCAATTCCTTAGAAATCAACACTTACAATTACGGTTTGCTGCCGATTTCCAATGAATTTACAGACCGTACGATCTTTGATGTCCACAATACGGCAACCAATGATGTACAGCTGGTCATCAAACGCTGCAGTGCCCTGACGCTGGCCGGATACCGGATTGAACTTACCGACAGGAGAGTGAGTGTAAAGTCCCTGGCCCGGTCTATGAAAGAAGAACAGGCAGACGGAGACTATTATATCCTGATTTCTGTCAATCCTTTTGATAAAGTCCCATTCGGTGATATCGACCCGGAAGAAATTCCGCCGCGCCACCCGAATGCACAACCGAATTACCATATTGAACTGCTTCCGGTAACTTCCCTGAACAGCAGCTTCTCGGGAGGAAATTACCTGATCATCGGTAAGGTAGACCTGAAAGGCAATATCGCCCAGGTAGATTCATCGTTTATCCCGCCATGTACCTCCATTCAGAGCCATCCGGCTTTGCTGGACTATTATAACGGCTTTGCCAAATCCATCGGTAACCTGCAGCAGTATGCATTCAAGATCATCCAGAAAGCTTCCCATAAAAACCAGAATACGGCTTTAGCCCAGAATGTGAAGTTTTTATGTACCACGATGGTGAATACGTTCGGGGATATGTATTTCCAGTTCAGGAATATCATTCCGTGGCAGCCGCCTGTATTTCTGATTGAAAGTTTTGCCAAACTGGCCCTTCATCTGTACAATTCTACGCAAGTACTGGTTCCGGCAGAACTGGAAGAAATGCTGAATTACAGCCTTGAATGGAGCGAGATTGCACCGCATACGCTGCTCAACCAGCTATCCATTGTAGCGGAGACAAATTATGACCACCACAACTGCGGAGAACCGCTGATCTACATCCAGCAGATGCTGCGAAGCCTGGAAACGATTTTTTCCAAGTTAAGCGAACTGGATTATATCGGACAGAGAAAAGAAAATATCATCGTCAACGAACAGGAAGTTTCATCCAACAACAACCCGAAAAGAGGGTGGAGTGTCCTGGATTAAGCTTTGTGCCTATATCATCTTCCCGGTCTTGTGGCCGGGATTTTTTTTGCCCTTTGGAAAGGGAATTCTACAGGATGAGGCTATTTCCTGACCAGGATTTTTTCAGTGGCTTTTTTGCTGAGGATTTCTTTTTTTCCTTCAATTTCTATGGTCATGGATTTATCAAAGTTCTCAATTTTGATGACCCTTATTTTGGTATCCAACAGAAGGTTGCGTTCATTGAGATAACTCAGGAAGGCATCGTCGGAAAGGGTAACAGAAGTGAAAACTACGGTCTCGCCGGTTTCACAGCTGCTGAGTTTCTGCAGGTCCTGGGCAATGATGTTACCGTCTTTATCGGGAATGGGCTCACCGTGCGGATCAAATTTAGGATAGTTAAGGATCTCATCCATTTTGTCAAAGAAAACCTGTGAATGGACATGTTCAAGCTGTTCGGCAATTTCATGGACATTTTCCCATCCGAAATTCATATTCTTTACGAGAAACATTTCCGTAAGGCGGTGCTTACGGACGACCAGCGCAGCTTCGCGGCGGCCTTTTTCCGTGACTAGGAGCGGTTTGTACGTTTCATAGACTACCCAGCCTTTATCAGCGAATTTCTTCATCATATTGTTGACACTCGGCATCTTTACATTGAGGAACTTGCTGAGCTCATTGATGGTTACTTTACCTTCTGGGTCAACAACATGAAACAGGGCTTTCAGGTAATTTTCTTCGGTTAAGGTTATTTTCGGCATGTTAGACAGTTTTCCTTACAAATCTAACAAAATAATAATTCAAACGCGGCCTTGCTATTTTAAGTTTTTTTAATTTTGTACCATGAAATTTTCATTTAAAAACGATTATTCCGAAGGCTGCCACCCGAATATCCTGCGGGCACTTTCAGAACATAATGAGGATCAGCAGGCGGGTTACGGAGAGGATCAATATTCCATGCAGGCTAAAGAACTGATCAGAGCGCGCATGAACAGCCACACTTCAGATATTTATTTTATTTCAGGAGGGACGCAGGCCAACCTGATTGTTATTTCTTCCGTCCTACGGCCTTATCAGTGTGCAATTTCAGCTGCTACCGGGCATATTCTCAATAATGAAACGGGAGCCATTGAGGCTACCGGGCATAAAGTTTTAAGCATTGAAACCAGCGATGGGAAACTGAAGCCATCCGACATCGTTCCTGTTTTAGAATCGCACCGCAATGTACCGCACCAGGTAATGCCTAAACTCGTGTATATTTCCAATTCTACCGAACTCGGGACGGTGTACGACAGGGGAGAACTGGAAGCTTTATCAGCGTTCTGTACACTGCATGATCTGTACCTGTTCATGGACGGTGCCAGGCTGGGGCATGGGCTTACCGCTGAAACCAGTGATCTTACGCTGGAAGATGTAGCCCGACTTACCGATGTTTTTTATATGGGCGGAACCAAAAACGGCGCATTGATAGGAGAGGCGGTGATCATCAACAACCCGTTGCTGCAACAGGATTTTGCATTCAATATCAAGCAGAAAGGCGCATTGCTGGCTAAAGGCAGGCTGCTGGGAATCCAGTTTCTGGAACTGATGAAAGAAGATTTGTATTTTGACCTGGCGAGACATGCCAACGGACAGGCGATGAAGATTAAAAATTTCCTGAAGGAGCGGGGAGTACAGTTTCTGTCCGATACCTATACCAACCAGATTTTTCCGGTTCTCAGCAATACCCTTATTGAACGTTTATCCGAAAGCTTTGAGTTTTACATATGGAAAAAGATAGATGACCAGTCTTCTGCCATACGCCTGATCACTTCCTGGAATACCGGCGATGAATCGGTAAGCCGTTTTATACAGGTAATAGAACAGGCAATGCCTGAAATATAAAACAGCCGGTAGGGCTGTTTAAACAGGGTAAAATCCCCCTGAAAATTTTCCTGCAATGCATAGGTTATGATGATTCAATATATTGAAAATCAGTCTATTATTGCGTTTTTAATCCTTTTTAGCCTTATTTGGGTTTCAGACCCGAAGAAAGTAGGGGAGTCAAAAAAATTTCAGGGGGATTCTGATATGTCCTCCGGCTGATTTATTTCAATGCCCTGGCCACAACAGCACAGTTGGCAGCCTGTAATGTCTGGCCGTCTTTATAACTGATTTTCTTATCGCTTGCATATTTCATCTGCCCGTTTTCAGTCTTATGTTCGCCTATACCTTCGGTAAGCGTATTCCCTTTCTGTAGAAAATAAATATCGCTCTTGCTCTTGGTTCCCTCCGACGCAAATTCGTACGTCAGTTTCAGTGTATCGCCGGACTTGAATCCTGTGATATCCCCTTTGGAACTGTCCTTTTCAGCATTTTTATACCGTAATTTCCCGGTAATGGTTCCCAGATTGTCATCAATGCTTGCAAAAACAGTATCTTTTCCCATCACTCCCATATAGCAGAATGTTTTCGGGCCTAATGTGTCTACCACAGGCTCCTCCGTCATGGCTGTTGAATCCGGCTTTTCTTCCGGGACCGGAGCTTCCGCCTTTTTGTTACAGCTGAATGCAACAACCGCTATTGCACCCATTAAAACCAATGTTCTCATATCTTATCTTATTTTCAATTGTACTGCTAAAATAATCATCCTGAACATTATAACCATCAATATAAATGAAAAATAACATATTTTCCATAATATTATGTTAAATAATAGAGAGATCTGCTTACAATTTCCACATGAAGAACAGGATATTCATACATAAAAATATGATGGTCATTGTATGGATCAGATCTCCAGGCAACCTCTGAAACCTCTGGCTGCATAATAGGAATCGGCGCCATTATGATAGGTAAAGACCATATCATAACGGAAATCACAAAATAAGGCTCCGCCCAGGTTCCGTACGGAATCAGGGGTTTTGATCCAGCTGGATGTTTTGCGGTCGAATTTTCCCAGCAGCTGAAGCTCACAGTATTGCTGTTCGCTGAGGATTTCAACGCCCATCGCTGAAGCCATATCTACAGCATTACCAGACGGTTTATTGGCTTTTCTGGATTCCCAGGCCTGATGGTCATAGCATAAACTTCGCCGCATCGGACTTTCCGGCGAACAGTCGACAAACAGATAAGTATGCGAATCCTGATCACATCGGATCACATCAGGCTCGCCGCCGGAGATTTCCATCTGATCCAGGGACCAGAGCTTTTCGGGATGCTGTTGAAGTTTTACAAGGATCTGCTGCCAGTCAAGATCTTTATGACGGTGCATATTGCTTGTAAAACGCTCGGCAAGGATTTCAATCAGCTCAGAAGTCCTTTCTGCAGATAGGTTATTTTTATTATGCATAATATATTATAATGGTTATTACGGGATAAATATAATAGAAGTTGATAGCCTGTACAAGACTTCTACACCATAATTATAAAAAGTCCTATAATTTATATTATGTTAAATTGGATGTATTTCAAGATTATAAAAATCTGATTTTCGCTATCTAAATTAATTTGCTTTATGAATAAGTTCTGTATGTAAAAAGCTGCTGTTACCAAACGAACTCTGTACTTGTTGATATTATCTGAGCCGATTTATCATTGAGAACTTTTATTCTGTTCTTTCATTAAGGAATTAATGATACATGATCATTCTTACTTGCTGCAATGCAGCATTTATTTTTGTATCTGAAGTATTCTGAAGAATTATTATTGTTTTGTCATTGTCCAGATGCCTTTCTATAAAAGTCGAATATCCTGGCCAACCTCCGGAATGATAGACAATTTTGCCATATTTTTTTGAATTTCCTATGAACCAGCCAAATCCGTATTGTGTTTCATCTCCGTTTTTTGTCTTCACAGAATTGAATATAAGCTCTTTATCCCTTGAGTTAATCAGCTTGTCAGTATACAGTGCTCTGTCCCATTTTAATAAATCCTCAGTAGTAGAATTCACTGTTCCGTCGCCCACAATTCCATCCAGATAATAGGTGTAAAACTCTTTCCCCAGACTGTCCGGAAGTATTTTATGACCTGAACTGTCAGTGATATACCCAAGCGCATAATTCTTTATTTCTTTTGGTTCAAATCTCCTTCTGTACACAAACGTATTTTCCATTTTTAACGGTTTAAAAATGCTTTCCTTCAAAAACTGTCCAAATGTTTTTCCTGACACTTTTTCTATGATCAGTGCCAGTACAGTATATCCAGTATCACTATATTCATATTTTTCGCCTGGTTGAAATACAAGTTTAGGTTGGTATTGTACTAACAGATTGACAATATCCTGATTCGTGGCAATTTTTGTTTTATCCCATTTTTCTTCAAAAATCTTGATATAGTCAGGAAGCCCGCTGGTATGATTAAGCAGGTTTCTTATACTGATGTTTCCATAAAAGCTTAATTCAGGAATATACTTCGAAATGTTGTCGTCATATTTCAATTTTCCCTGTTTTTCCAACAGAACAATTCCCATAGCAGTAAATTGTTTAGAAATTGATGCTAACTCAAAAACAGTATTATTATCGAGTTTTTGTCCGGTCTCTTCATTCGCTAAACCATAATTTTTCTCGAATGTGATTTTTCCCTGATCTGCAATCAATACATTCCCGTTAAACATTTTTTTTACATATAAAGATGTAAATACGCTATCAATGCGTTGGCTCTGAGTTTTTTGCCCAAAAGAAATGTTTGAAATTGATACGATTAAGATGAGTGAAAATATTTTTCCCATACTCCCGCTTTTTAAATTACCTATCAGAGAAAACAGATTGGCGAGGGTAATGGATCTGAATAAAACCGATTCAGCCCGACACTGAGCCCATGTGTTTTCGCTGGGCTAACTTACAAAAATAAAGTGAATCCGGCATGCTCCAGCAGATCAGCAGGCAGAGCATTTGAAGTTGCCACTACCCTTCTATCCGCCTCTTATTTATACCGCTTAATGTATGTATACTACTGTATTCCCTGTTATAATTAATTATATATTAATTCAATAGGATTATTGTCATGTATTTTACTTTCCTTTATTTTATCGTCCATACTTTTTAAAAATCCCTGCTTTTCTTCCTCAGTCTTAAAGATGATATCTCCTGTAAAAGCCTTTTTCTTAAATCTTTCCAAAGGGCTTTCCTGTGATATTTTTTCATATTCTGCCAGCGTCACACTTTTCGCCACTTTGTACGTAGGATCATTCAAAACAAGGTAATCGGATTTATTTTTCTGTATGGATACGATACTGAATGTATGGGTATTTGTATCATCAGATACTTCAAGAATAAGTCCGGGTAATCCGTGAAATTTATAAGGCCCGTCCGAGATAGGAAGTTCAGCAGTAAACCAGGCAGCCCATTGTCTTCCGCCAAATGTTGTCGTTGCTTTCCGGACGGTATACCCCATCAGGTTCCTTTTTTCATTGGATATCTTCCAGTTTAATTTTCTCTGTTCTTTAACTTTTACCACAGCATCCGGCGTGTGGTTGGGACTGTAAAAATATATCGGACCATCAGCAGATTTTTCTACTACATACCTGACCTTCATGGAAGGATCGGGAAATGCCATCACTCCCCTTTCTGCCTGTACCCTCATGGTTGAATCGGAAATGATATGCTTAAGGCCGGTAAATACAGAATGTTTTTCTTTTTCATTAAAATCTAAGACCACGAGTTCGTCGGAAACCGTATTTTTCTCCAAAGTATCCGCAACGAATTTATAGTTATAGGTAAATCTGAAATCCTGCGAAAAATACAGGAATGGCAAAAACAGACAGAAAAGAAGTATATATTTCATACGCTGACCAATAGATTAAAAGACCACTTATTTTAGCATTTTTTCAGATGAGTTCCAGCACCAATACAGAACAGGTCCTTATCATTACCATAGATCGCTGTACTGCATCCCATACAATTACAACAGCACCAATGATCCGATTCTTCCAAACATTTTTCTGCCTGTATATCTTTCATCCCGTTTCTTGAGATTCTCTTTAGGTATTTCATGGATATAGTTTTAGGATTAAGCGGTAAATATACAATTAATATGTCACTTGTAAGAGATTTTAAATTATAAACTCAGCTTTGATGATCATATTCTCCCTATTGAACAAAAGTGTATGATAAAAATACAGGGATATGAAACAAAAAAAAGAGACCCGAATGTACGGATCTCTCTATATATACAGCAGTATCAGTTATAAAGCTTTGCTGTTCAGATTGGTGTCGGCCACCTTTGTCAGGAGCTCATCACATTTCTTTTCTTCTTTCAGTGTCTGGAGAAGGTGCTGAAGGCACTCCTCTTCTTTCAGGACTTTGGCAAAAGCAGAAATGGTTCCGTAGGTAGCAATCTCATAATGCTCCACTTTCTGTGCAGCGGCAATGATTCCTGCATCCCTTACTGCTCCCGGCTCTGTTTCTTCGATGATGCTTTTCCCTTCATCCAGGATCCCCTGCATAGCATCGCATTTCTTGGCCTGTGCTTTTTTTCCCAATGCTTCAAAGCAGGCTTCCAGACGCTCTACATGAGTTTCTGTTTCTGCAAGATGATCTTCGATCGCTTTTTTAAGCTTTTCATTAGTGGCATTTTTCATCATGTTCGGCAATGCTTTTACCAGTGCCTTTTCTGCCCAATAAATATCTTTTAATGAATCTTCGAAAAGATCTTTAAGTTCTTTGGCAGCATCTTTTTTGGCGGGTGTTTTCGCACTTGTTTTAGACGATGTTGTCTTTGATGCGGTTTTCGCAGGTGCTTTTTTAGCTGATGATTTCGTTTCCATAATACTATTTGGTGATTAATTGTGATTGCTGGTTATGATACAATTATAAGACCATTGTAAAGTAAAATATTCTTATTTAAGGAGATGTGGTATGTAAAATATTTTTTATTTGACTGCTGTCTGTTCTGATTGCTCTTATTTTATCGGTCAGAATACAGGTAATACAATAATAATTGCTATGACATGCGGCAACTCATAAACCTGCCTGAATTTTCCGGATACCTTTAGCTTACCATAACAAAGATCACAACTTATGCATACCCGTAAAAAACTTAATCTGACCCTGAAAATATGGCGCCAGAAAAACAGGAATACGAAAGGCCGTTTTGAAACCTACAGTCTTTCTGATGTCTCTACCGAATCTTCTTTCCTGGAAATGCTTGATGTCCTCAATGAACAGCTGATCAACGATGATAAGGAACCGATTGCCTTTGATCATGACTGCCGCGAAGGGATCTGCGGCATGTGCTCCCTGTATATTAATGGAAGAGCGCATGGTCCCGACCGGGGAATTGCTACCTGTCAGCTCCATATGCGCCGGTTTTCAGATGGAGAAACCATTGTGATCGAACCCTGGCGCAGCGTTGCATTTCCGGTCATTAAAGACCTGATCACAGACCGGAGTGCTTTTGACAGGATCATGGCATCCGGAGGCTTTATTTCCGTCAATACTTCCGGAAGTACGCTGGATGCGAATGCCATACTCGTTGATAAAGATGATGCCGACAAATCTATGGATGCTGCCGCATGCATCAGTTGCGGTGCCTGTGTGGCCTGCTGTCCCAACGGAGCCGCGATGCTGTTCGTAGGCGCTAAAGTTTCTCATTTTGCCCTTCTCCCGCAGGGTAAGGTAGAAGCACAAAGGCGCGTCCTGAATATGGTAAAGGCAATGGATGAGGAAGGTTTCGGGAACTGCTCCGTTATCGGTGCCTGTGAAGTGGAATGCCCGAAGAGCATTTCCCTGGACAATATTGCCCGGCTGAACAGGGAATATATGAAAGCCTGGGTTAATAAGGGATAATATTTGACGCTTTATTTTTCGAGCCGGACCCACGTCGGTGCATGGTCGCTTGTCTTTTCCCATCCGCGTACATATCGGTCTACGCCACCGGATTGCAGTGCAGATTTCAGATAAGGACTCAGTAAGATATGATCCAGGCGCATTCCGGCATCCCGGTCATACGATCGGTACATATAATCCCAGAAAGTATAGATTTTTTCTTCCGGGAACAGGCTCCTGATGGAATCAAGCCATCCTTTTTTGAGCAGGCCCTGATAGGCTTTTCTCACTTCCGTCCTGTACAGGGCGTCATTTTCCCAGCGCTCCGGTTTATGGACGTCAATGGGTTCTGGAATGATATTGAAATCGCCTATAATAATGGCGGGGAGATCCATCTTTATCAGTTCATCGGTTCTTTTTTTCAGTCGCTTCAGCCAGGACAGCTTATACTCGAATTTGGGTCCGGGATAGGGATTTCCATTAGGCAGGTAGAGGCAGCAGATGACCATCTGGTCTATAATGGCTTCCAGGTAACGGCTTTGTTCATCATCAGGATCTCCGGGCAGGGTGTCCTGCACTTTGGTAATACCCAGGCCTTTGGTGAGGATCGCTACGCCGTTCCAGCTTTTCTGTCCTTTCCAGATCGCATGATACCCCGCAGCATTGATCTCCTTTTCCGGAAAACGGTCCTGTGGTGCTTTCAGTTCCTGAAGGCATACGACATCCGGTCTGGATTCTTCCAGCCAGCGCAGCAGTACGGGAAGCCTGGCATTGATCCCGTTAACATTATAGGTGGCGATTTTCATATGCTCTGTTTTTAGATAGAACTTTTAAAAACGCAAGAAGTATTCCAGCAGTACGATAAAAACAGGCCTGTTGTGCATTATTTTTGCTCTCATGTTTACCTTATAATACGCAAACCCCGATTGATTAATGTTTATGAAGTTACCTGAAACCTACTACAGAAATCCTGATACGCTTTTCCTTGCCAAAGACCTTTTAGGAAAAGTACTGTACACCTGTTCAGACGGAAATATTTCAGCCGGCATCATCGTTGAAACGGAAGCTTATGGTGGAATATCCGACCAGGCATCCCATGCCTACGGCGGGCGGCGTACCGGCAGGACTGAAACCATGTACCGGAACGGCGGTGTCTCTTACGTTTACCTGTGTTATGGCATCCACTACCTATTCAATGTCGTTACTTCTGTGGAAGATGATCCTCAGGCGGTGCTGATCAGAGCTATAGAGCCTCTGTCTGGACAGGAACTTATGCAGCTGCGCAGGAATATGCCGGTTTCTAGAACAGCCATTTCATCAGGACCGGGATCGGCAGCAAAGGCATTAGGCATAGACCGCTCTATGAATGGAAAAGAACTGACCGGAGATGAAATCTGGATTGAAGACCATGGAATTTCCTATGCTTCCGACCAGGTTGTATCCGGTCCGCGAATCGGAGTAGCCTATGCCAGGGAAGATGCGCTGCTGCCGTGGCGGTTTTATGTCAGGGGCAACCGGTATGTCAGTAAGCCCAGAAGCTGATCTGAGACTTAAAAAGGGCATCAATGACTGGAATAAAAGAAACAGCTGACGTTGATTCAGCTGTTTCTGCATGAACTACAATGAACAGTGTTTAAAAAGCAGTATTAGTATCTCTGAATATAATGACATAAGTATTTATTATCCAGTGATATCCTTACTCTTTTCACACGTGAAAAAAGGTTGTCAGCAACCTTATTAAATAAATTTCTCAAGATACAGTTATTCGTTATCGGTCTGTACATTGCCCTTGTCTTGCCCATGTCTTGCCGTATCGGATACTTCATTCAGGTTCCGTATGGTATCAGATTCAGCGTCATTGATGGTTTTACCCTCATTCTGAGTGCCGGGATATTGAGTTTCTGATTTGGTACAGGCCGTTACAGCACCTGCTAACAAAAGTATATACAGTAGATTTTTCATAATATTATAATTAGGTGATTTCAAACTTAGGAATTAATGCACTACCATGGATATGATGCCAGTCACAAAAATTCTATTTTTTCGGTATTATAAAAATAGCCCGTCCGTGTATGACCGGACAGGCTATTTTATTTTTTTATGTACATTATTTACTGGAATCGTTCAGCATCTGCATATCCTGTTCATCCAGTTTTATATCCACTGCTTTGAACAGAGCCTGCAATTGGGAATCGCTCGTAGCACTTACAATGGGAGCCGTTACCGCCGGATTTGCCAGCAGCCAGGCTAACGCTATGGATGCCTGCCCTGCCTGATGCTTTTCACTGAGTTCATCCAGCGCTTTTAGCACTTTCATGCCTTTGTCATTCAGGTATTTCTTCATGCCGCCTCCTCTGGCGCTTTTGTCGAAATCAGATTCATCACGGTATTTACCGGTCAGAAACCCTCCTGCCAGAGAAAAATACGGGAAAACACTTAAACCGTATTCTTTAACCAGTGGGTGATAATCCTTTTCAAAGCCTTCCCTTTCCATGAGGTTACAATGTGGCTGTAATGCTACATACTTCGGCAGATGATGCTTTTCAGCTGCTTCAAATGACTGCCGGATACGTTCCGGTGAGACATTGGATACTCCGATATATCGGACCTTGCCTGCTTTAATGATTTCATCGTAGGTTTCCAGGGTTTCTTCTACCGGCGTTTTACCATCATCAAAATGCGTGTAATACAGATCTATGTGATCGGTGCCGAGCCTTTTCAGCGAATCATCCACGGATTTCAGGATATGCTTTTTACTGATGTCAAAATCATGTTCACGGGTTTCAGAACCTACTTTGGTGGCAATAACCATGTCATTTCTGTTGGAGCGGCTTTTCATCCATTTTCCGATGATTTCCTCAGACTGTCCACCCTTGCCGTTGACCCACCAGGAATAGGTATCTGCGGTATCAATGAAATTGAAGCCGGCATCTGCAAACTGGTCCAGGATATGAAAGGACTGCTTCTCATCCAGGGTCCACCCGAATACATTCCCTCCCAAATTAACCGGCGCTACTGTTAAGTCTGTGTGGCTGATTGTTCTTTTTTCCATAACATTTACTGATTACCATTAGAATGATCACCCGGAACCTGTGCTTTTTCATAGATCAGTCCTTCGGATTTCAGCTCTTTCCAGAAGTCCGAAGGAATTTCAGCGTGAAGGGCATTCACGTTGTCCTGTACCTGTTCAGGCGTACTGGCGCCCGGTATAATGGAAACAAACTCGTCTGCAGCGAGGACGAACTGAAGGGCCGCATGCACGATATCGGTATTGTATTTCTGTGCGATTTCCTTAATTCTGTCGCGTTTTTCAGGCATTCCTTTAGGAATAAGCTCCTTGTAATTGTACCGGTTCCTGCCGGCAATAAACCCGGAATTGTATCCTGCTCCGGAAACCAGCTTCACACCGGCTTTCTTTACGGCTGGAAGCAGTACGTCTACGGCGAAATCATGATCGAGGATGGAATACTGGGTTGCAGACAGGCAGATGTCAGGGTCAGCATTATCAATACAGTCGAGGATGGGTTCTATTTTATTAACGCCCATTCCCCAGCCTTTGATAACCCCTTGGTCACGCAATTCCGAAAGCACTTTGAAAGCCCCTTTCTTAGCCTGTTCAAGGAAGTAAGGATAGCGGTCTCCCACCTGGTCTTCGGAAAGGTCATGCACATAGACGATATCAAGACGGTCCAGTCCGGTCCTTTCCAGGCTTTCTTCAATTGATCTTTTAATGGCATCTGCAGTATAATCATGCCTGAAATCATAATTCAGCGGGTTCTGCCACATCGTCGGCGGCACATCCGATTCCGGCACTTCGGTAAAGATTCTTCCTACTTTAGTGGATAGTATGAAATCCTCCCTGTTTTTATCCTGTAAAAAGGCCCCGAACCTCCTTTCACTTTTGGTAAGCCCGTACCATGGTGAGGTGTCATAATACCTGATGCCTAAATCCCATGCTTTGGAGAATATTTCATTGGCCTGTTCATCGGTAATATCGGCGAAAGCAGTTCCTATGGCAACTCCTCCCAGCCCAAGCCTGTGGTTTTCATTTAAAATTTCTGGTTTCATATTTCTTATATTTAAAAATTTGGCTGTTATGGACGTGCAAACATCGTGCACATCTACGATACCACAGTTTTAATTTCACGATTTTTACATGGTGTTTGGTCTTATTATTGAATGAAAATAGGCACACACCACAGAATATTAATCATATGAAAAAGCATATCGTCATAGTAGGCGGAGGTTTTGCAGGGATTAACATGATCAAATCTCTTAAAAACGATCCCAGGTTCAGAATTACTCTGGTCGACAAGAATAATTATCACTTCTTTCCCCCGCTGATCTACCAGGTAGCCACCTCATTTATAGAATCATCCAACATCAGCTATCCGTTGCGGAAGATGTTCGCCAATTATAAGAATGTCCATTTTCATATGGGTAGCCTGGAAAGCGTAGATACGGCTGCACAGCTCCTGCACACGGATACGGGAAGTATCGGCTATGATTACCTTGTTCTTGCTCTGGGAACAGAGACCAACTTCTTCGGAATGGACAATGTACAGCGCTGTGCACTTCCGATGAAAACCATTGAAGAAGCCCTTTACCTAAGGAATTATATGCTTCTTACCCTTGAGGAGGCTGCGCGGAATAAAGATGTTAAAAAAGCTGAAAAGCTTCAGAATATCGTGATTGCCGGTGGAGGTCCTACCGGAGTGGAACTGGCCGGGATGATCGCCGAAATGGGACAATATATTGCCCAGAAGGAATACCCAGAAATTAAAATGAGCCTGTCTAACCTCTATCTTATTGATGCACTTCCCACCCTGCTGTCCCCAATGAGTAAAATGGCTCAGGAAGATGCGTATGAAACACTGGCCAGGCTAGGGGTGAAAATCCTGCTGAATGTATCGGTAAAAGATTATGTAGATTGTAAAGTCATTCTTTCTGACGGCAGAACGATAGAAACAGAAACCCTGATCTGGACATCCGGAGTCATAGGACGCGAGGTCAAAGGTTTACCGGAAGACAGCATCGGCCGTGGCCGCAGGATTCTCACCGATGCCTACAATAAGGTCAAAGGAACAGAAAATGTCTATGCTCTTGGGGATATTGCTCTCCAGCTAACCGATCAGGAATATCCGAAAGGACATCCGCAGCTCGCGCAGGTGGCTATACAGCAGGGAAAAAACCTGGCAGGAAACCTGATCCGGATGGAAGAAAATAAAGAACTCAAGCCTTTCAGCTATCATAATAAAGGAAGCATGGCCATTATTTCAAAATTCAGGGCAGTAGTGGATCTCCCGAAATTTTCCTTCAAAGGCTTTATAGCATGGCTTACCTGGCTGTTCATCCATATTATTCCGCTGGTAACTTTCGGAAGTAAAATACGTTTGGCATTAGATTGGATGCGCTTATTCGTAACAAATAATCCTTCGATCAGGCTTATTTTAAGGCCGAAGAAAAATACAGGTAAGGATTAGAAACATTAACCATGAATACTCATTAACATCAGAATAAATATCTATGAACTGACTTCACCCATCACATACATGTTTTCCATTGTTGGAACATCGCTGCCCCCTTTCTTTTCAAGGGTAATAGCGAAGGCCTGAGCCTGGGAGATGGTAGAGAGCGCAATTTTAGCGTCCTTATCCTCTGAATACATTCCTACACTCACCGGCTTACCCCCTTCTATAGCCCAGAGCTGATACTGCATGCCTTCAGGCGCTTTCGGTAAAGTATCTGCGGATAGGTATACTTCTTTTGTTCGGGTATCCCAGAAAACCATGGCTTTAGAATCCGTGTGTTTTTCAACACCTTTCAGCATCACCATTTTCATTTCAGGACTTGAAATCATTGTCCATTTCTGCTGCATGTTCTGCAGGGCAAGCGCATTGTTTTTCTGTTGAGCCTCAAGCTGTGCAATCTGCTTTTTGCTTTCGGAACGCTCATTCATCCAAAAAAGGTTAGCCGCTGTACTCACAAGGAATAATGCTGTTGCAGCAACTGCGTACGTCTTCCAGCCGGTTTTCCTTTCAGGAGCTGTACGGATATCATGAACCGGTTTTATATGCGGTTCATGCTGCACGTCATTAGCAACAACAGGTTTTGGAAGTTCAACAGTCTGTTCTTCTTGGATTTTATCCCATATTTTGGATTTCAGATCAGCAGGTGGTGCTACAGCCTGAGCTGTGGCAAGATCTTCCAATACTTTCTGTGCTTCTTCAAATGCTGCTTTTACTTCAGCATTGTTCTTCATCACACACTCCAAAATACCTGCTTCTTCAAGAGAAGCAAGACCTAGAATATAAGATTCTATAATTCCGGATGATATGTATTCTTTAGTATTCAATTTATTGGTAATCTTTTAGCAAGTCTTTTAATTTCATCAGTGCGCTTCTCATTTTGGTCTTTACGGTTCCCAATGGCATCTTCAGTTTTTCGGAGATTTCATTCTGCGTATATCCCTGGTAATAGGCCATATCTATGAGTTGCTGCTTATCTTTTTCAAGACTTCCGAGTATACTGCTGAATCCGATATGATCAGACGTATGGTCCTGAACAGAAAGCTCTGCAGAATCATATACGAAATCCGGAAGCGATTGGTTTTTAAGTTCGTTCTGAAAAGATTTTGATTTTAAATAATCGATCGCGGTATTTCTTGCAATATTGATCATCCATGTATAAAACCTTCCTTTGCCGGCATCATATTGGGCAATGGAGTTCCATATCTTAACAAAAACGTCTTGGATGATTTCTTCAGTATACTCTTTGGATTGTACGATCCGGAGGATGACCCCATATAAAGCGCCCGAATAATGGTCATAAAGGTAATGAAAACCATTTTCGTTTTTATCCTTAAGTAGAAGGATAAGCTGCTCTTCCGAATAGTAATTTGTTTTAATAAGTAAAGTATTTCCGTTCAAATGTAGTGAATAAAATTCATATCATACAAAAACCGGGCAATCTTTTATGTCGTACATAAATTTTATAGAATTTAATTTCAACGATATGAAAAACATACTCATAAAAGCAATGGCGATATGTCTTCTGAACATGGCTGCAGCCGGCTCAGCACAGAATACCCGTTTTAAAACGAAGAATCCTTATTATTCACGCACTTCCACTACTCCGCTTAAGGTAAGCAACAGCGAATGGAAAAAGATACTAAAGCCAGAGCTGTACCAGGTAGCCCGTGAAGGTGCCACCGAGATGGCATTCACAGGGAAATACAGTGAGTTTGATGAGAAAGGAACGTACTACTGCGCCGTCTGCGGAAATCCTCTGTTCATATCTACTTCCAAATTTGCCACCACGTGCGGATGGCCTTCTTTTTACCAGCCAATGGGTAAGAATAGCGTAAAGTACAGGAAAGATACTTCCTATAATATGGAAAGAACGGAAGTTTTATGCGGAAGATGTGATTCCCACCTGGGACACCGATTCGATGACGGACCAAGACCAACCGGAAAACGTTACTGCATGAATTCCGTTTGCCTTGATTTTGTTCCGTTTAAGAAAAAATAATATTCTGTTTATCAGTAATTTACATAAAAAAATAATAAAATTTTCAATAAAGTAAATCCGGATGAAAACCGGTCTCGTAAATGACAGTAAGAGCTTAATACAACAATAGTTTAACACATTAATTAAAATAAAGATGAACACTAGAACAAAAATCACAGCATTGACCATGGTCGCATTATCATTCGCATTCAGCGGACATGCAAATGCACAGATGGCAAAAGAGAAAACAGTAATGGTAGGCGGTGCACCGATGTACCCTTCCAAGAATATTATTGAAAATGCGGTCAATTCCAAAGACCATAAAACATTGGTAGCCGCTGTAAAAGCAGCAGGATTGGTAGAAACGCTTCAGGGCGCAGGACCATTCACTGTGCTGGCTCCAACAGATGCAGCATTTGCCAAGCTTCCTAAAGGTACTGTTGAGACCCTGGTAAAACCTGAAAATAAGGAAATGCTGACTAAAATCCTTACCTATCACGTACTTCCCGGAAAATATAGCGCCAAGCAGATCTGGGCAGCCGTGAAAGCAGGAAACGGAAAGAGTATGATGAAGACTGTGGAAGGTGAAGAACTTACGTTCTGGACAAAAGGTAAAGACCTTTATGTAAAGGATGCCAAAGGTAACAGCGCTAAAGTAACGATTGCTGATGTTAATCAGTCCAATGGTGTAATTCATGTAATAGATACGGTGTTGATGCCGTAAGAGTGGTTTGTTAATTGAAACAGCATAATTCCATTTATGCTGTTTTTTTCTTTATCGTTTACAATTGTATAGATCAGTTATATCTTCATACAGACTGGTCTCAGCATATTTAACCATTAAAAAATAATATTATGAAAAAAACGATCAGTGTGTCTAACCAGGGAGCGACTCTGGATACAGGCAGAAGAAATTTTTTAAAGCTCAGCGGCATCGGGCTTGCTATGGCAGGACTTACGCTGGTAGGCTGTAACGATGACGATTTCGAGGATATGAACGGAAAAGTGTTCGACCTTGGAAGCGGTGATATAGGTGTACTGAATTATGCCTATGCTCTTGAACAGTTGGAAGCAGATTTTTATACAAAAGTGGTAAACAATTTCTATTCCGGCATTTCAAGTGTTGAAAAACAAGTGTTTACGGATCTGTATAATCATGAGGTGATCCACCGTGATTTCTTTAAGGCTGCGATCAGCGGGGCAACGTCCAATGTTCTGCCTACGCTTGAATTCCAGTATCCTAATGTGAACTTCAACAGCAGGGACTCTGTTCTGGCCACAGCTAAAGCCCTTGAAGATACAGGTGTTGCTGCCTATAACGGTGCAGGTAAATACATCACCAATGCAGCCTATCTGGTGATCGCAGGTAAAATTGTTTCTGTAGAAGCGAGACATGCATCAGCGATCAGGGACCTTATCAATCCTGGAACAGCAGCGTTCTCCGGTGATGATGTTATTGATTCCAACGGACTTGACCTTGCGAAAGAGCCTAAAGACATTGTGGCAGCAGCCGGCGGCTTCATAAAAACTCCTTTTACCTGGATAGAAAGAGGCATCATGTAATTAACCACCTTAAAAATCACTATTATGAACATTCTTAAATTACTCGATAAGCTTTCTGATGATCAGTTTTTTTCTACAGAAGCGACCAGATTGCAGACCATTACAAAAATATCCTCATTTGGAAAGAAAGCAGCCGTAGCTGCGGTTCCCCTTGGGCTCGGAACCTTATTGTCCACTCCGGCAAAAGCAGCAGAGACTGAAACTTCAGCTTCTTCTTCTTTCCTGAAGTCTACTTTGACGGATGCCCTTCAGCTGGCATTGGTTTTGGAATACCTGGAAAATGAATATTATGCCATCGGGCTTTCCACTGCCGGACTGATCCCGAATTCTGACAGGACCGTTTTTATGCAGATTGCCAAACATGAATCTGCCCACGTTACTTTCCTGAAAAGTACCTTAACCTCTCTTGGGGTGACACCGGGTGCAAAGCCTACATTTGATTTTACCGCTAACGGCAGTTTCACTCCTTTTACCAATTACAACCAGTTCCTGGTCCTTGCACAGGCATTCGAAGATACCGGAGTAAGAGCCTATAAAGGCCAGGCAGGAAATGTAATGTCCAACAAAACCGTATTGCAGGCTGCATTGCAAATCCATTCCGTAGAGGCAAGACATGCTTCACAAGTGAGAAGAATGAGAGCCAATAAAGGCTGGATCGAGCTTGCCAACGGCGGAAATATGCCGGCTGCAACCAATGCGGTATACAACGGTGAAGATAATACCAATCAGGCAGGATACAACACTGCAGCCGCATTCGGAGCTGCTGCGGGTTCTGCTTCATTTGACGAAATACTCACTGGAAGTGATGCCCAGACAATAGCCTCTTTATTTATTGTCTGATCCTTTCATAATATTTAGGTGTGATCCTTTCCCGGCTGTCCAGGAAAGGATTTTTTATGCTGTAAATCAGGGATATTTTTTTATCCTAATGATAATATTCCTTACATTTACTGATTATAACAATTCGGTTACCCTAATCTTACACAGGTGAATATTCATAACAGGAAGAAATATCTGAGCTTTCTTAAATTTAAAAGAGATTTTCAAAAGTACGGACTGGAAAAGGCACGCAGTTATGAGCTTGTATTGCACTGGCTGAGCAACCGGCTGAGCAGGAACCAGTTTCTGATCCTCTCCGGGATCATTGTGGGATGTACCGCAGGACTTGCCGGAGTAGTGCTTAAAACACTGGTTCATGACATCCATTATTTCATTGTCAATAAAGTCCATTTTGAATACCAGATCTTGTTTTATATTGTTTTTCCGTTCCTTGGGATTGTTCTGACCACATTGGTAGTCCTTACGATCTTTAAAGGACAGGATAAAAAGGGAATCGGGGCAATACTGTATGAGATCGCGCGTAATTCGAGCATTGTCTCTTCAGTAAAAATGTATTCCCAGATCGTGCAGAGTGCCATAACGGTCGGACTCGGAGGATCCGCCGGATTGGAAAGCCCGATTGCGGTTACCGGGGCTGCCATTGGCTCCAATTACGCCCAGACCTACCGTCTGAGCTATAAAGAACGCACCCTTCTGCTGGCAGCAGGTGCTACTGCGGGGATCGCCTCTGCATTCAATGCGCCTATCGCAGGAATTATGTTTGCTTTTGAGATCCTGTTGACCGGTGTTGTATTTACCGATTTTATTCCCCTGGTGGTTGCTGCGGTCTGCGGAAGTCTGTTATCCAGGATCTTATTGCAGGAAGATATCCTTTTCAGGTTCCATACCCGGGAAGCTTTCAATTATAAAAATGTGCCCTATTATCTCCTGCTGGGTATTGTTACCGGACTTTATGCACGTTATTTTGTGATCATTTCCCAGAAGGTCGAGCATTTTATGAAAGGCCTGAATATGTCACGCCTCCGGAGAGCCATGGTAGGTGGTGCGGTTCTGTCATTACTTTGTGTGCTTTTCCCGCCTCTTTTCGGGGAGGGTTATGAGACAGTGAAGGAATTTACGAATGGCGATACAATTTCTATCATAGAAAACAGCCTGTTCAAATATTTTGATATTACAGACTGGACGGTGATCATATTCCTGCTGATGATTGTATTGCTGAAGGCTTTTGCCACTTCCATTACCATCTTCAGCGGAGGGAACGGAGGTAATTTTGCCCCATCGCTTTTTGCAGGCGGCACGGTAGGGTTTTTATTTGCGGTGATCTGCCGTAAGATCGGGTTTGAGGAAGTTCCTGTTACCAACCTGATCCTTGTAGGCATGGCCGGTGCCATGAGCGGTGTCTTATATGCCCCGCTGACCGCAATTTTCCTGATTGCAGAATCCAGCTCCGGTTACGACCTGTTTATCCCACTGATGATTGTTTCGGTTATTTCCTATCTGATTGCCAGATGGTTCTCCCCTATTTCCCCGGAACTGAAGTCACTGGCCGATCAGGGTAAGATATTCACGAATGCACATGATAAAAACCTTTTGTTCTCACTGAGGACAGAAGACTTTATAGACCGCCAGTCACAGACGGTGCCGGAAGACATCTCTGTTACCGAACTGTTCGAACTGCTTAAAGATGGCAACCGTAATATTTTTGCGGTCGTGGACGACCAACGTATTTTAAAAGGTATTTTCAGTATTGATGATATTAGACCGTATCTTTTTGGGAACAGTGACCAGCTGAAAAGCATCGGTCAGATCATGAGGGCTCCTGCTGCGCTCATTAGCCCCGAAAGCAAACCACTTGAAATTTTACAGGTATTTGATAATACAGGAGTGTGGAACCTACCTGTAGTGGACAGCAATAATATGTTCATAGGATTCATATCGAAATCATCAATCCTGATGAGCTACAGGCAGCTTCTGAAAGACTACTCTAACTGATCCTCTTCTTATTGCTGGACAGGACCCATTCATCCTTACCGCATTTATCACATCGGGTTTCATCCTTTGCCGGCTTCAGTTTGGTATTGCCGCAGAATATGCATGAATAATGCCCTGCCGAAGGTACCCGTGTAAAGGAATGATCCAGAGATTTAGGCATAATGGGAAGACCATATTTTGTCTCTTCAACCTCATAAAAAAAGATGCTGATCTCACCGGAAATCTCTACGATAGCCTCTTCTACCTGCCCCAGATGGGAGATGTTGTTGATTCTTAATTCCGCAAAAAACTCATCAATTCCGAAATTTTCTTTCCTGAAATCCCCGATGGAAAACTCGCCGTCTTTGATCAGGCACATCGGTTTACCTTCCACTACTTTTTCAAAGTTCTTGCTTTTTGCAATGAAGAAGGTGATGACACTGTATAAAAATATGATCACTATGAAGACGACAAGGGATGAAACTATTCCTACTTCTTTGTAGAACATGGGATCGCCGGCGGCAGATCCCAGCCCGATAATGACGACCAGTTCAAAAACCGAAAGCTGCTTAACCCCTCTTTTTCCCAACAATCTCAATCCAAGAATGATTGCAAGGAACATAATCACCGTACGAAGCACAATTTCGATCAGGAACGGCCAGTCTTCCTGTCCGAGTAACAGCTCTTTCCAGTCGATTTGCAGAAGAAGTAATGATTGCATAAAAAGTTTATGACAGAAGTTCAAAAAACAAGCCAATCAACTGTTGTTTTTCAAGCTTGTTATCTTCTTGAAGCTACATCTGGGAGGTATTGAAAAGATCCATGACTTCAAGGATATTCCGGTACAGAAAATCCAGTTCTTCTGAGGTAATGCAATACGGCGGTACCAGATACATGATGTTTCCAAGCGGACGCATAATGATTCCTCTGTTCAGAAAAGCATCATAAATCCTCTGCCGGTCTGTATTGAAATAAGAAACCGATTCGCCTGATGCGAGGTTCCACGCCAGAATAGTGCCGGTCTGCCGGACTTCTTCAGCAAGCGGATGGTTTTTCATGACTTCTGCAAACTGGGCATGCTTTTCTGTAATCATCCTGATTTGTTTCTGCATATCTTCCAGCAGCAACAGTTCCATGCTTGCCAATGCCGCAGTACAGGCCAGAGGGTTGGCTGTAAATGAGTGTCCGTGGAATAATGTCCTGTGCTGGTCGTCCGAAAGGAATGCATTAAAGATTTCCTCTGAACAGCTGGTAATTCCCATCGGCATCGTGCCGCCGGTTAAGCCTTTTGAAAAGCACATGATATCCGGCTTTTCCGTCAGGTGATCTGCCGCAAAGAGCTTTCCCGTCCTTCCGAAACCGGTGAATACCTCATCCTGGATCAGCAGGATCCCGTTCATCCGGCAGCATTTCATCAGCTGCGAAAGTTCTTCCGGATTATGCATCAGCATTCCCGCGGCTCCCTGGACCAATGGCTCATAGATCAGGCATACCGTATCATCGGCCAGGGATTCAATCTGCGAGAGGATTTGTTGTATATTTCCGGGTTCAGGTGCATCGATAAACACCACTTCAAACAGCATTTCACCGAATGGTTGTGTCCAGGTGCTCCTGCCGCTTACAGACATGGCTCCAAAGGTGTCGCCGTGATAGGCATTCCGGAACGCCATGATTTTTTTCTTCTTGCTGCCAGCATTGAATGCGTACTGAATGCACATTTTAAGGGCCACTTCAACTGCCGTGGAGCCGTTATCCGAATAAAAAACTTTTTTCTGGTTGGCGGGTAGCAGCGCAAGCAGGTTTTCAGCGAGTTTTACGGCCGGTTCGTGGGTAAAACCGGCAAAAATCACCTGTTCAAGCGTATGCAGCTGTTCCGATACCCTTTGGGCAATATACGGATGGGCATGGCCGTGCAGCGTCACCCACCATGAGGATACAGCATCCAGATATTCTGTTCCGTTTTCGTCATACAGGTAAATTCCTTTTCCTCTGGTTATGGGAATGCTTGTTCCGGCTGTTTTCATCTGGGTATACGGATGCCAGACAATGGCCGCATCTCTTTGTTGTAGGTTGGGCATGGATGATTGATGATAAATGATGATCGATGATAGATAATTGATAAGTAATTGGTAATGAGTAATAGGTAATGGGTAATAGATGGATGATATAATTTAGAATCTATAATTTAAAATTCAAAATTAATCAACTCCTACCTCTTCCCGGCTCCCCATCGGTTTCAGGCCCAGCGTATTGAGCAGGTGCATGTCTTCGGAGACGCCAGGATTCGGGGTAACGAGTAATGTTTCCCGTTCACCAGTGAAAATGGAATTGGCTCCGGCCATGAAACACCAGGCCTGTTCAAATTCAGTCATCTCTACCCTTCCGGCACTGAGCCTCACCATGGATGAAGGCATGATGATGCGCGCAGAAGCAATCATTCGCACCATCTCCCAGGTATCCACCTTCGGATTTTCTTCCAATGGCGTACCGGCAACTCTTGCCAACGCATTGATCGGTACAGATTCGGGATGTTTCGGCATGGTAGCCAGTGTCAGCAGCATCGAAATACGGTCCGCATGGGTTTCTCCTAATCCGATGATCCCGCCTGAACAGACGGTAATTCCGGCTTTCCGCACATTATTGATCGTATTGATCCTGTTGTCAAAAGTCCGGGTGGAAATAATCTCTTCATAATACTGTTCAGAAGTGTCCAGGTTATGGTTGTAGGCATATAAGCCGGCTTCCTGAAGCCTGACTGCCTGTTCTTCCGTAAGCATGCCGAGAGTGCAGCATACTTCCATCCCCAGGTCATTGACTCCCTTCACCATATCGATGACACGGTCGAAATCCCTGTTGTTACGTACTTCCCGCCATGCAGCGGCCATACAGAAGCGGGATGAACCGCTGTCTTTGGCTTTTCTCGCATGTTCCAGAACAGTTTCAGTGGAAAGCAGTGCCTGGACTTTGATATCAGTGTGGTATCTCGCCGCCTGTCCGCAGTAAGAGCAGTCTTCAGGGCATCCGCCGGTTTTGATAGACAGCAGGGTTGACATCTGTATCTTTTCCGGATCATGCCACTCACGGTGCACCGTCGCTGCACGGTACACCAACTGCATTAACGGTGAATGGTAAATTTCTTCTATTTCCTGCTTGGTCCAGTCGTTTCTTACTGATGCTTTGTCATTCATGATTTTCAATACTTATTTTTTTTGCTATGTTTGTAATAGATGCTCTGTCAGGGTTTTTAGTCTCCGGAATTCTTATGATAGTGGTGCTTTTATCGGTATGCTTAAGAATAATGCGTTCTGTATCAGAAGGAAAAGATCCGTTCAGGATGAGGTATTTAAGGTACAGTCCGCGCTGCTGTAAAGCCATTAATGACAACAGCGTATGGTTGATGCAGCCCAGATAATTCCTGACCACCAGCGCTACCGGCAGAGCCAGTTTTTCGATCAGGTCAATCATCAGCGCGTTGTCAGAAAGAGGAACCATAAGTCCGCCGGCCCCTTCTATGATCAAAGGATGTGAAGTTTCCGGGAGCCTGAAATCATCCAGGCGGATGGTCAGTCCTTCTGCTGCTGCAGACTGGTGGGGTGATGCCGCCAGTTGCAGGCGGTATGTTTCCGGGTAAATGGTTATATCCTCTCCTGCCCAATCGCCTATCTTCATGCTGTCTGTATACTGTAAATCTCCCGATTGTACGGGCTTCCAGTAAGCCGCCTGATAACAGGCAGTAAGAATGGCAGAGCAGACGGTTTTACCGACTTCGGTACCAATTCCGGTAATAAAAATTTTCATGATATTCTTTTATGCTGATTCTTTTATGATTTCGCAAAGCCTGATGATCTCTTTTTCTGTATTAAAGCTGTGCAGGCAGATCCTGAGCCTTTCCGTCCCTTCTTTCACGGAAGGACTGTATATCGCATACGTCAGAAACCCTGATTCAGCCAGACGGTTTTGTAATGATTTCAAACGGTTTCTGTCTGGAATAATGACCGCCTGTACCGGACTGCCCACTGCAGAAGGTGTTACGATTCCCTGTTGCCTGAATATCCTTATGTTGTTTTGCAATGCCTGCTGAACCGGTTGATGCTTCGAGAGGAATTCATACCCGGATCTGATGCCCAGCCATTGTACATCGGGAGATGACGTCGTATAGATTAGCGGTGCAGCGAAATTGATCAGATAATTCCTTACAAGGTTACTGCTCAATACGGCTGCTCCATGCATACCTAAAGCTTTTCCGTACGTGACAACTGCGGCAGTCACCTTATCCTGCAATCCGTAACGGTCTATCAGTCCGTATCCGAAAATACCGAAAGCATGGGCTTCATCTACAATCAGGCCGGCTCCGTAATATTCTGCAAGGGCAGCAATCTGTGCTAATGGGGCAAGATCGCCTTCCATGGAATATAAACTCTCAATAGCAATAAGGCAGTTTCCTGATTCTTTCTTCAGAAGCTGTTCCAGATGGTCCGTATCATTATGCCTGAACTTCAGTTTTTTTGCAAAAGAAAGCCTGCATCCGTCATAGGCTGAGCGGTGGACCTGTTCATCCGTAATGATGGTATCCTGCCTTCCCGGCAATGCAGAGAACAGTGCAAGGTTAGCCTGGTATCCGGATGAAAAAAGCAATGCCGCAGGAAAACCGTGTACTTGTGCGATGTATTGTTCGGTTTTGTTTACATAAGCCGTATTGCCGCTGATCAGCCTTGATCCTGTAGTTCCTGACAGCCATTCAGGATGTCTTGAAACCTCATCCAGCATGATATTCTGCAAATCGATGTTGCGCGCAAATCCAAGATAATCATTAGAGTAAAAGTCAATACCCTGGCATACTGGTTTTACTATCCTTAAGGTTCCGCTTTCGCTTCTTTTATCCAGTTCTTTCTGCCACCGATCAAACATAATCATGATGACGGATTTCATTGCTGATGGAATTCAGCCATTCATAATAAAGTTCTTCTTCTATGTTTACAATACAGTTCGCATGGTCTTGCCAGTTTGAAGAAAATTCATACAGCTGGCTGATCATTTCTTCCAGATGGCCTTCTTCTTCCAGAATAATGGATTTTACCATGATCTTTGACCCTGCTTCGGTAAGGATGTCCTGATAGACCGGATAGAGCCGGTCTGCCCTGACTTCTATAGCATACGTGACAAAAAGATAGGCCGCATACTTTAATTCATCAGGACTAAGCCTGTAGTGATTACGGAGGTAACGGCAGGTTTTCACGTCAAGCGCATGAAGGTACCGCCTGGTGGCTCTGGCCGCAAGCAATTCATTATTCTCGTAGCTTTTGCACAGATCAGGGCTGAGTTTGCCGATCTGCTTTTTGAGGTAATAGGCATGCCGGTGTTCTTCCGCGGCGTGCTTCAGCTGGATCAGGCTTACTTCAGTAGCATGTTCAGAAGCAGAAATTTTCCTGGCACCCGCATTTTCCATAAAAGAAAGGGTATTGAGCCATTTGGCATGGAGTTCCGTATGTGAAATGATGTTCTTTAGCAGGCAGTACACGTCCATATGTTTTAATTTGGTTTCAAAAGTAGTATATTGCCGGATGGTTCAATAGTGCCAGTTTTAATATTATGGATAGTCCGGTTACTGTTCCTTATACCAGTTTCATCAAAATAGACCGAAAATCTGCTACTCCTGTATATATGCAGGTCAGTAATCAGCTGATTAATGCCATCCAGCGGGGCGTTATTCCCACCGGCACAAAACTACCCGGCACGCGGTCCATGAGCCAGCTTCTGGAAGTGCATAGGAATACCATTGTCAACGTATATGATGAACTGCTGGCGCAGGGATGGATCGAAAGCCTGCCTAACAAAGGAACTTTTGTTCATGGAGAACATACAGAGATAAAAAATCCTTACAGGAATTTTCATAAAACCGACCTTCAGAAGTACCCTAAAACAACCGGATTCACTTTCAAACACTCAAGCATCCTGGACAATCCGTTTGAAAAATCGGGATGTGAATATATCTTCAATGACGGTATCCCGGATATCAGGCTGACGCAGATTGACCAGCATTCAAGGATTTACAGCTCTATCCTTAAACGCAAAGCCCATAAGATCAACCAGTACAATCATGACGGAAGTGAATTCTTCAAAGAAAACCTTTCAAGGTACCTCACCCTTTCCAGAGGGCTACCCATCAGTACAAGTAACCTGCTGATTACCCGCAGTACGGAAATGAGCATTTATATTGCTTCCCAGATCCTCCTTTCAGAAGGCGATATTGTACTGGTGGGCGAACTGAGCTATTTTTCCGTAAATATGATTTTCCAGCAGTCGAAAGTTGATATACGCCGTATTCCTGTTGACCGTGATGGCATTGATGTGGAAGCCGTACGTGAAATCTGCAGCAGGCAGAAAGTACGGATGCTCTACCTTACACCGCATCACCACTATCCTACTACGGTTACCCTGAGTGCGCAGCGAAGGCTGGAACTGCTGCGCCTCGCCGATACGTATGGCTTTATCATTCTGGAAGACGATTACGATTATGATTTCCATTATGATAAATCCCCCATCCTGCCGTTAGCAAGTGCAGATACTGCAGGGATGGTCATTTACATCGGTTCTTTCGGGAAGTCACTGGCTCCCGGATTCCGTACGGGCTTTATCGTTGCCCCGGAAAACCTGATGGATGAAATGCGTAAGTATCTTGGGATCATCGACCGGCAGGGCGATATCCTGATGGAACAGGTTTTGGGTGAAATGATCGCAGAAGGTGAGATTCACCGGTACCTGAAAAAATCGGTTAAAGTATACCGGGAAAGGCGGGATGCTTTTGCGTTGCTGCTAAGGGAATACCTGGGGAGTCATATTCATTTTGAACAGCCCTCCGGTGGTCTGGCAGTCTGGGCAGAATGGAAAACCCCTGTTAACCTGATGCAGCTCAGCCGTCACTGTGCGCAGCGCAATCTGTTTATCCCTAAAACATTATTATACCAGAACCGGAATCTCACTGCCCTACGGCTGGGATTCGGAAACCTGAATCCTGAGGAAATGGAGAATAGTGTGAAAATACTCTCAGGGTGCGTGGCAGGACTGATATAAGGATTTCAACGATAATCCATACAGACGTCAACACGATGTCCAACCACATCCAACCTGCTAAAAAAAAGATCTGTCTGAACAATAAATCAGGCAGGTGTATCTTAATAAAAACAGATTATTCCAACGGTTTTTTCATCATGAGATCAGTCTGTTCCTGGCTGCCGAGCCTGAAGACATGTTTCCCGAACTCGGAAAAGCCGTTCTTACGGTAAAAACTGAGTGCTTTATGGTTTTCTTCCCAGACCCCTAACCATACGTGAGATTTTTGAAGCTCAAGGGCAACTTCAATGGCTTTGTTATATAACAGCTGTCCGATTTTTTTACCCTGATGGCTGTTTTTTACATAAATCCGTTCAATTTCCAGGGCAGTTTCATCCTGAAGTTCCGTCTGGGCAGTACCGGAGTTGAGCTTAAGGTACCCTACCGGATGATCTTCTTCCCAGGCAATGAAGAAAAGAGAATCGGGATTGCTGAGTTCCGACTGTACTTTTTCCGTAGCGAAACTTTCATCCAGGTATCTCTTCATTTCCTCTTCATCATTGCTTGCTGAGAAGGTTTCCGAGAAGGTCTGCCTTCCTGTCTGCTGAATGGTTTCAAGATCGCCTGAAGAGGCTTGCGTTATAATTACTGACATGATATGCTGGTATTAATCAAACAATATTTTTTTAAATGCTAATGAGGCCAGATGGACCTGAACTGCCCAGTCGGCTGCGGCATCGCTTCCGGCATCATCAGAAATATATTTCAGGCATACGAAAGGAATGCCTGCCCTCTGAGCGATCAGCGCCAGAGGATATGCTTCCATATCCACGATATTGTAAGCCGTTTCGGCATGGTTCATTTCAAAGCTGTCGCCACTCCCGCAGATGCCCTGAGGCAGACGGTCAACAGGAAGGCCATATTCCAGCACAGGCGGAATTCCTGAAAGCGGTGTTTCATACAATGCAAAGCCCAATCCTTTTACATCCATGTCCCGCTGGATAAATTTTGTACAGCAAACCACCTCACCTTTGATGAAGCCTTTACTGCCTGCGGAACCTAAATTGACAATGAGAGAGGGCTTCCTGACCTGAATTTCTTGGGTAAGGGCAATCGCTGCATTTACTTTCCCGATTCCTGTTATCAGCTTATTGGTGTGGTCAAATTCTTTTCCCGCTTCAGAATCCAGGGCAAAGACAAAAAGCGTTTCCGAAACGGGAAAGTGAAGGTGTTCGTTGATTCTGATCATAATGCCAATTTATATCGTGCATCCGTCCGTATCACAGGTACCGCCCTGTGCTGAAGGATTTTTTTTCCCTGTTTCTTCATAGGTCTGCTGGAGCGCATCTTCAAAAAGTGCAGTAGGCTGGGCTCCGGAAACGGCATATTTCCCGTTCAGGATAAAAAAAGGAACACCTCTTACATTGTTATGCTCTGCCTCCATCATATCCTGGTCGACCTGTTCGTCAAACTGATGCGACGTAACCGCTATTTTGGCCTCATCCCCGTCCATTCCTACGGATGCTGCAATGCTGAGAAGCACTTCCGTATCCGCAACATTTTTTCCATCTGTAAAATGCGCACGGAAAAGAGCTTCTTCCGTTTCAGATGAGCAATGGTATTTTTTTGATAAATGCAGTAGCCTGTGTGCAGGGTATGTATTGGTAATCTGAACATCACTGAAGTTAAAGTCGATCCCTGCATTTTTACCTGCCTGGGTGACCTGGGAGATCATCTGTTCGGCCTGGGCTTCAGGAAAGCCTTTTTTCTGTTTAAAATAATCAAATGTACTGATGGTTTTTGCGGGATCCAGTGTACGGTCCAGCTGGAAGCTCTTCCATTCTACCTCTACGTCATCCCTGAACGGCAGTTTTTCCAGTGCCGCCTCGAAATTCTTTTTACCGATATAGCAGAAAGGACACATCACATCCGACCAGATCTCTATTTTCATTGCCATGATATCATTGTTTTAAAAGATCAAATTTAGCCTAAAAATTCCACACCTCCGAATCCTGTACGAACTCTCATCCCAGTAATTTGTCCGGCCAGTGAACCTGATATAAATGAAAACGGCAGCACAAATCCGTATTAAGGATATGTACCGCCTTCTTTATCTGACATCTGGGACCATGTCCCGTGATTACAATGAGACTATAAATCGTTAAACCATTTGTAGATATCCATCTCTGATGGGATGGAAAGCTTTTTCCTAAGCCTGTTTTTACGGTTCTGGATAGCTTTCGGGGTTACGAATGTATAGGTTGCTATTTCCTTTGTCGTTAAGTTTAACTTCAGGTAGATGCAGAAAATCAGTTCGGAATTTTTAAGATTTGGCTGTATAACAGATATTCTTTCAAAAAAATCCGGGTGTACAAGTCTGAATTTATTCAGAAGGCGCGGGGAATTCTCCTTGGCCAGCACAATAATTTCATCTTGAACAAAACTTTTCTGGTTTAAATCTTCTAAACTGAATTCAGGTTTTTCGTTTTTCATAATGTTTTTCTCATCTCTACTAATTTCTGCAGTGCTCGTACTGCAGAATAAATCCGCTTTTCTCTTCATACCTCGTCTGTTTCTTCATGGATACAGGTAGCCGGCACGTTCTTCATCTGACATTAATTTTCACACGCTATCACTAGTCGTTTTCTTTATCTGTTTTTTAAGCCAAGTCCCATCAGGAATGAAAATTCCGGAATTATAAATGAAGACAAAGAAAAAAAAAATGATTAGAATTTTGTTAAATTGAAATACCACATAGGTACCACGCGTCCTGCAGAAACCTCACAATTTTTTAATTTTGATGATTTTTAAGCCTTTGATGGCTGTTTATTTTTTTTTAATTATACAAATTTAGGCTAATGCTCATTTATTTTTTATGATTCTGATCAATGTTTATCATTTTGTTAAATATATGCTTGAAATATATTGAAAAAATTCATAACCTTACATTGTGTGGTAGATTTGTGGTATGCTTTTTTATGGTTAATATTGTAAAAAGTTATTTCTTTATTATTGAATCTGAAATCTTATCCTGTTGAACATTATCTGTTACGGTAATGGGCATGCAGAAAAGGCAACGGAACATCACACCAAAACCATAGTAATAGTAAACAATAACCAATTTCAACTCATGGACATTCATCTACTACATACCAGTTTCTGGACCGCACAGAAAATAGAAAGTACTTATATACTCAGTATCAAAGATAATATCAGCATCGTAGCTGCATTCAAAGATTTTATCACCCGGCAGAAGATTCATTCTGGATGCATTTCCGGCATGGGACTCGTCAAGGAAGCCCGGCTGCGACTCAATGATCCGTTTTCAAAAAAATCCATTGATGCAGTCACGGAAGATGTCATGGAAGTTCCGGAAATATCGGGCTGCATCAATCATAACGGAGCATCGGCGGAAATTCATCTCAATGCAAGGCTCGTCTCTAATGACACCAGCCTTTCCGGATCTCTGATCGATGCGAAAGTATATGATAAAATGGAATTCATTATCCGCCCTGCCAGGAGCATCACCACTTTTTTCGGACAGGGAGACCCTTATTGTAACTGATCAGTCTGCTATCACCGTAATAATATTCTGTTATTCCATATCCTGAGATATTAAAATAATCCTAATTTTTATTTTCCTTGCTTGCTCATTTGTGCGTTAATTTCTAACTTGAATTGGATTTAAAAAATAGAACATGGAAAAATTAGGATTTATAGGATTGGGCAATATGGGACATCCTATGGCCAAAAATCTTGAAAAAGCGGGATTCCCGCTATCAGTATACAACAGGACACCGGAAAAAGCAGCCGGTTTCAGGGAGCAGTCAAGAGTGTGCACCAGTATTGCAGATCTGGTGGAGAACAGTGATGTGGTTTTTACGATGCTCACCAATGATGATGCCCTGAAAGCAGTATATGAAGAAATACTTTCCCTGAATATTACCGGTAAACTCTTTGTAGATATGAGTACGGTATCCCTTGAAGCAACCGCGCACACTGCTGCTGCTATCATTGTAAAAGAAGCCTCTTTTATAGACGCTCCGGTAGCAGGAAGCACCAAACCGGCAGCGGAAGGAACCCTGATCATCATGGCCGGTGGTAATGAAAAAGATATTAAGCGTGCCGAACCCTATCTTCAGAAGATGGGAAAACTGATTAAGCACCTGGGTAAGAATGGTAACGGAATTGCAGCTAAGTTATCGGTGAATTACTTTATATCGGCTATTTACCAGGGATTGGCAGAAACCGTTCTCTTCTCCGAACGTCTGGGTCTTGACCGAAGAGATATGCTTGAAATCATTAATGAAAGTGCAAGCGGAAGCGGGGCAACAAAGGTAAAAACCCCTTTGCTCATCGAGGATCATTACCCGCCAGCATTTACACTGGACCTGATGCTGAAGGATATTTTGCTGGCCCATAAAGCAGGTGCAGATTATCCCCTGTCAGAATCACTGATCAAAACCTACCAGTCGGCTCATGATGCCGGTTTCGGAAAGGATGACGTAATTGGCATTATCAATTACCTCAAAACGCTTTAAATGACCCTGAAATAAATACAAGTACAAATCAAATCTACCTCATATGAGCTCTGAAGACACCTCCCCTGAAACCTATCTGTTTGAAAACGATGGAAATATCCCTAACAGCGACTATCCGCTTCTGGTATACCGGAATGTTTTTTCCGGCACAGGCGGTGAGGGTGCTGCCTGGCTGGAACATCTCTTCAGTGAAAACGGGTGGGATAACTGCTGGAGGTGGACCATCTACCCCTTCCATCATTATCACAGCAATACCCATGAAGTACTGGGAATCTTTCAGGGGTCGGCAGACCTATGCATTGGCGGTCCGGCAGGAAAAAAGATGACGGTTAAATCAGGAGATATCCTGGTTATTCCGGCGGGTCTGGCCCATCGCTGCATTTCCTCTTCTGACGGTTTTACGGTGGTCGGAGCTTATCCGGGAGGAAAAAGCCCGGATCTGATCAGGGCAGAAGAATCCGACCATGATACTGCCGTAAAGCGTATCCGGCAGGTTGCCGTTCCTGACCGTGATCCTGTATTGGGAATAACAGGGGGTCTGGTTAAACTTTGGAAATAATTTACTATGAGAGATTTTAAAACAGCCTATTTCTTTTTACGCCTTCCCATTGCCATATCACTGGCGGGCCACGGGCTGGTACGGCTGCCCAAACTTCATGCTTTCAGTGACTGGATGGTGAAAACCATGGAAAAATCGGTCATACCTGACCTATTGATTATTCCTTTTAGCTATCTTCTCCCTGTTGCAGAAGCGGTAATCGGGATTTTCCTGTTGGCAGGATTTAAAAACAAGCTAACGATATATTCAGGTCTAACGCTGATGAGCATCCTGGTCTTAGGAAGCTGTTCCATCGAAAACTGGAGTGCTGTAGAGTCACAGCTGCTGCATTCTGCTTATCTGGCAGGCCTGTTCTGGTTTTTCAGCAGATATGCAGATGACAAATCTGATCCGAAAATTTCAGCATGATCCTATTGATTAAATAAAAACAGGTATACTCATCATCACCGGATCTGAAACGCAGGCTCGGTGATGATTTTTAAGACTTTGGTATACTGGTCATCCGCATTCACTTATATCCTGAATTTTCTTTGGAAAACGCTGCTTTAAGGCGCAGAAACGGCATTTTCAGTAGTCATTAATGATTGGTTAGGTTTTTGAAGCATGATAGTAAAATCAACCACACCTTGAAACTGATCACTTTTACCAATAAAGGCATTTACTGTCCGAGAGGCAAGTTCTACATTGATCCATGGCGACCTGTAGATTTTGCCGTCATTACCCACGGCCATGCCGACCATGCCCGCTGGGGAATGAAAAAATACCTCTGCCATCATTTTACCAAGCCGATCCTACATCAGCGCATCAGCCCGGATATTGTTTGTCAGAGCGTGGAATACGGTGAAGCCATCAATATCAACGGAGTAAAAGTTTCCTTCCATCCTGCGGGACATATCATCGGGTCTGCACAGATCAGGCTGGAATATAAAGGTTATGTAAGTGTGATTTCAGGTGACTATAAAGTACAAGAAGACGGATTGAGCACGCCTTTTGAGCTCGTGAGATGCAACGAATTTGTTTCGGAAAGTACTTTCGGGCTTCCGATATATAACTGGCTCGAGGTGGATGACCTTAACAAAAGGCTCCAGAGCTGGGTCCTGAAAAATAAAGAGAACGGAAAAACTTCCGTATTTGTAGGATATTCCCTGGGAAAAGCACAACGGATCATGAAAGCGGTGGAAGAATTGGGCAAAATCCATGTCCACTATTCCATTGGTAAGCTTAATGAAGCTTTTGAAACCGTCGGAATAGATCTGCCGGAATATGAAATCCCCGATTTCAGGGAAAGCGTGAAACATCTCCTGGGCGAAATAGTCATTGTTCCGCCCGCGTTGCTTGACAGTAATGTGATAAAAAAGATCCCGGAAGCCGCAACGGCCATCTGTTCCGGATGGATGCAGGTGCGCGGGGCCAGGAGATGGCGCAGTGCGGATGCCGGTTTCCCGATGAGCGACCATGCCGACTGGAAAGGCCTGTTACAGGCTATCAAAGCAACGGAAGCAGAGATTGTGCATGTGACCCACGGACAGACGGAGGTATTTTCAAAATACCTCAACGAAATCGGGATCAAAGCCGACGTGGTAGAAACCTTATATGGCAATGATGATGAAGAGGCAGAAGCAGAAATCCCAGAAACCCAAAAGGAACAGCCATGAAACATTTTGCAGATCTCATCAATGCCCTCGAAAGCACAAATAAAACCAATGCCAAGATCGATGCCATCATTGATTACCTTGAGCGTGCCCCGGATGAAGACAAAGTATGGTTTATCGCTTTGTTTACCGGTAAAAGGCCGAAAAGGAATGTCAATACCAATTACATGAAAGAATGGGCGCTGGAAATTACAGGCCTACCCTTCTGGCTGTTTCAGGAAAGCTATTCGTCGGTAGGTGACCTGGGAGAAACCATTTCCCTCATCCTGCCGGCACCGACACAAAAAATAGACCGTTCCCTGACGGAATGGATGACCGATATCCTTCATTTGAAACAGAAAACCGATGCGGAAAAGAAAGAATTCGTACTGAGTTCATGGGACGGACTGGATTATACCGAGCGCCTGATTTTTAATAAGCTGTTAGGCGGCAGTTTCAGGATTGGGGTATCGGATAAGACCCTGATCAATGCGCTGACAAAGTTTTCCGGTCAGGAATCAAGTGCTTTAATGCACAGCCTGATGGGAAAATGGCAGCCTGAAGACGCTTCATTCCGTGAACTCATCTCTGCCGAAAACATCAATCCTGACAATTCCAAACCTTACCCGTTCTGTCTTGCTTATCCGCTGGAAAAAGACCTGCACGACCTGGGGAGTCCCGATGAATGGCTGGTAGAATACAAATGGGACGGAATCCGTGGGCAGATCATCCGCAGGAATGACGAGGTATTTATCTGGTCGCGCGGAGAAGAACTTGTTACCCCTCAGTTTCCTGAAATCGAGGAGGCCGTAAAAGCCATGAAAGGCAATTTTGTGATTGACGGCGAGATCCTTGCGGTGAGCAACGGAAAAGTTTTAAATTTCAATGAGCTCCAGAAACGGCTGAACCGTAAAACCCTGACTAAAAAAATGCAGTCGGAAATCCCGGTGGAAGTATTTGCGTATGATCTTCTTGAACTGGAAAATAATGATCTCCGGGAAAAACCGATTTCAGCCAGGCGGGCGATGCTGGAAGAGCTGCTGCTCAATCAGGCTCCCGGGAATATAACGCTTTCCCAAACCGTGGATTTCGGTGAATGGAAAAACCTTAACCTGATCCGCGAGGGATCCCGGGACATCAACAGTGAGGGACTGATGCTGAAACATAAAGATTCCCCTTACCATTCAGGACGTAAAAAAGGCGACTGGTGGAAATGGAAGATCAATCCGCTGACGATTGATGCCGTACTGATCTATGCTCAAAAAGGAAGCGGCCGGAGAAGTGCCTATTACACCGACTACACATTTGCCGTCAAAAACGGAGAGTCTCTGGTTACGATTGCCAAAGCATATTCCGGCTTAACCGATAAGGAAATCATGGAAGTGAGCCGGTTTGTGAATAAAAATGCCATCGAAAAATTCGGTCCGGTCCGTACGGTTAAAGCAGAGCTTGTCTTTGAAATCGCTTTTGAGGGCATCGGCTTCAGCAATAGGCATAAAAGCGGTGTAGCCCTGCGTTTTCCAAGGATCTTAAGGTGGCGGAAAGATAAAACGGTGAATGAGATCGACGACCTGGAAGAAATTAAAAAACTGATACAATAATAACTTGGCTGCATTCGAAGATACCAATGGTTACAGGATCATCCGTCAATGGATGGATGATAAAGGGAATTACCCATTCAAATTCCAGGTGGATACCTGGAAAAAATTCGGCAATGGATACAGCGGAATGGTGATCGCCCCAACCGGTTTCGGAAAAACATTTTCTGTGTTCCTGGCGCTCATCAGTGATTTCTTAAGCCATCCCGAACAGTACGGCAAAGGCCTGAAGATGATCTGGGTCACTCCGCTGCGTTCACTGGCGAAAGATATTGCCAAAGCGATGCAGGAAGCAATGGATGAAATCGGCCTGGACTGGGTCGTCGGTGTACGAAACGGCGATACAGATCCTAAAGTACGTCAGCAGCAGGTGAAAAGCATGCCTGAAATCCTTGTGGTAACCCCGGAAAGCCTACATTTACTGCTGGCACAGAAGAACCATGAACGGTTTTTCACCGAGCTGAACTGTATCGCTGTCGATGAATGGCATGAACTCTTAGGATCCAAACGCGGAGTAATGATTGAACTGGGGATTGCACAGCTGAAAAAATACGTCAGAAACCTTAAGATCTGGGGAATCACGGCTACCATAGGCAATCTGGATGAAGCGATGGAAGTCCTTATTCCTTATGATATAAAAAAAGTAAAAATTACAGCCAAGGAACATAAGAAGATCGATATCCTGCCGGTCTTCCCGGATGAAATAGAAATCCTTCCCTGGGCAGGGCACCTCGGTGCTAAGATGGCGGATAAAATCGTTCCGATCATCCTGAACTCACAATCTACCATTGTATTTACCAATACCCGGAGCCAGAGCGAAATGTGGTACCAGCTGCTGCTGGATGCTTACCCGGATTTTGCCGGGCAGCTCGCCATCCACCACAGTTCCATCGATGCGCACCTGCGGATCTGGATCGAGGAAAACCTCAGCAACGGAAAGCTGAAAGCAGTTGTTTCCACTTCATCCCTGGATCTTGGTATCGACTTTAAACCGGTAGACACGGTAATCCAGATCGGATCTTCCAAAGGTGTGGCCAGGTTCCTTCAGCGGGCCGGGCGGAGCGGTCACTCCCCTTTTGAAACGTCACGGATCTACTGTGTTCCTACCCATTCCCTAGAACTGATTGAAGTAGCCGCCCTGAAAGAAGCGGTAAAACAGAAAGTGATCGAACCAAGGGAACCTCAGGTACTGTGCTTTGATGTGCTCGTTCAGTTCCTCATGACACTGGCCGTAGGAGACGGCTTTAAGCCTGATGAAGTCTATCAGAGGGTGAAAGAGACCTTTGCCTTCCGGGATATGAATGACGAGGAATGGAAGGGCATGCTCGACTTCCTGACGATTGGCGGAAGCGTCCTTAAAAGCTACGAGGAATTCCACAAAGTAGTGATTACGGATGAAGGATTGTATAAAGTAACATCCCGGAAAATCGCCATGCTCCACCGGATGAATATGGGAGTGATTGTCAGCGATGCCATGCTGAAAGTCAAATTTATTTCCGGCGGCTACATCGGGATGATTGAGGAATACTTTATTTCGAGGCTGAAAAAAGATGAAAAGTTCATCCTTGCCGGGCGCACACTCGAAGTAGCCATGATCAAGGACATGACGGTATTTGTGCGCGCCACCAGCGGAAAAGCCCTGGTTCCGAGTTACCTGGGCGGAAGGCTGCCTTTAAGTTCCAACCTGAGTGTATTCCTGAGGGAAAAATTGTCCGGAGCATTGAATCCCAAAGCTTCCGAAAAGGAACTAAAATTCCTGCATCCTTTACTCGCAAAACAGGAAGAGCGCTCCCATATTCCTAAAGATGATGAATTTCTGGTGGAACTGATTAAAAACCGGGAGGGCTATCACCTGTTCATGTATCCTTTTGAAGGACGACTGGTACATGAAGTGATGGCTGCGCTTATTGCCTACCGCATTTCCAAACTTGCACCGATCTCATTTTCCATGGCGATGAATGATTACGGATTCGAGCTTTTCAGTGACAAGGAAATCCCGTTGAATGAAGATAACCTCCATAAGATATTGACTCGGGAAAATCTGATGACCGATGTGATCTCCAGCATCAATGCCGCTGAAATGGCCCGCCGGAAATTCCGGGATATTGCCGTTATTTCAGGAATGGTCATTCAGAATTATGCAGGGAAACAACGCTCGAATAAATCGCTGCAAAGTTCCGCCGGCCTGATTTTCAAAGTGCTTGAAGATCATGACCCGAACCATTTCCTGGTGCGGCAGGCCTACACGGAAGTGTTTAATATCCAGCTTCAGGAACCCAGGCTTGTAGAGGCTTTCAAGCGGATTGAACATTCGAGGGTCATCCTTAAACAGGCCAAAACATTTACACCGCTCAGCTTTCCGATCAAAATTGACAGCTTACGGCAGACTTTATCCAGTGAAGGCCTGGACGCAAGGATCCAGCGTTTGCTGAAACAGGCCAACAGAAGCGGATAATAAAAACCATCAACGAATTAAACCTGTCCTTCAAAAGATCCAGATACATGAAATCAATGGAGCACTTCTTTTGAATGTTCCGGTGAATGTTTAATTTTGCACATCCCTCAATGGCTGAAATGCGGACACGAAACAGATTGAAGCCGGCCGTTGAAGCTTACATTATGAATATCGCAACCAAACCTATATCCATCCAGCAACAGACTTTTATACTCACCAATCAGCGTGCAGCCTTCTGGCCGGGACAAAAGGCACTGATCCTTTCGGACCTGCATATCGGGAAAACCGCCCATTTCAGGAAAAACGGCATCGCCCTCTCCGACCAGGTAATGAAAAAGGATCTTGATCGTCTTTCGCAGCTGATCAGCCACTTCCGGCCGGAGAAATTCATTGTTGTAGGAGACCTGCTGCATGCAGGCGACAACTCAGATGTAGACCAGTTCTGTGCCTGGAAGGAACAGTATCCTGAGGTCTGCTTCTACCTGGTGGAAGGGAACCATGACAGGATCTCCAGATCCCTTGAGCAGAAGCTGTGTCTCGAATTTAAACAAAACAGTTTAGACCTCGATGACTTTACTTTTCTCCATGATTTCAAAAAAGGACATCCTAAATTTCAGATTACTGGGCATATCCATCCGGGTATTGTGCTCAATTCCAGGGTAAGAAGATTCAGGCTGCCGTGTTTTGCGCTGACGCCTCATCAGCTGCTGCTTCCTGCCTTCAGTGAATTTACAGGGCTGGACACGGTGAATACGCCTAAGAAAGGTACCTTTTTTGTTTTTACGGATTCAGAAATCCATGAAGTTTAAAGGATGTAATTTAGTGCAGCCAGGTTTTATTGATGACCTGTAGTTTCGTTAATGCATTCAGGCATCTGATACAGGTCCTGTATTTGACTTTCATTAAAATTAATCGTTCCTTTGTCAACATCTTATCCAGCCATTATGAAAAAATCTGAAACAACCCGTCTGATGATTCTCCGCAAAGCTTTTGAGCTGATCTATATCCACGGCTATCAGACGACCAGTGTGGATGAAATTATTGCCACCACGCAGGTTACCAAAGGAGCCTTTTATTATCATTTCAAAACCAAGGATGAAATGGGACTGGCTATCATTAATGAGCTGATGAAACCTACCATGGCCCCTGCTTTTATTGAGCCATTAAGCGGTGAAGGCCATCCGCTGGATATCATTTACGACCTGATGCATGCGCTGCTGATGGATAATGAAAATTTAAAGGTGGAATACGGCTGCCCTGCCTCCAATATCACTCAGGAAATGGCTCCCTGGAATACTGAGTTTACAAAGTCGCTGAACAGCCTTTCCAGGCAGTGGGAAGAAGCCATGATAGAAGCCATTGAGAGCGGCAAACAAAAAGGACTGCTTAAAGCCGGAACGGATGCCAGGGAAGTGGCGGTTTTTGTGATATCAGGCTATTGGGGAGTCAGAAATCTGGGTAAACTGGAAAATTCCAAAAATGTGTACCTTATTTATTTAAAGGGACTTCAATCGTACCTCAGTTCATTAAGATAATTTTTTTCATTAAAAACATACTAATTAGTATGTTTTTAATTTACCTTTGCTGCATGATAAATTTTCAGATCATGTATCAGACGCTTACATTTTTACATTCCATGGTCCGATGGTTAGTTTTAGCCAGTCTGGTGTATGCTTTATTCAGGGCATACCGCGGTTATTTTTCCAACAGGCAATATTCAGCAGCGGATGATTCGGTACGCCACTGGGCGGCAACTATTGCCCACATCCAGCTTATTCTGGGAATACTTCTGTATTCCAGGAGCCCCATTATTTCTTATTTCTGGAAAAACTTCCATACAGCCAGGGCGGATTTCGAGCTTCTGTTCTTCGGATTGATCCATATTTCACTGATGCTCATGTCTATCATTATCATAACCATTGGATCAGCACTTGCGAAACGTAAAGAAACAAATCGGGAAAAGTTTAAAATCATGCTGATCTGGTATGGCATCGCATTACTGATTATTTTCATAGCCATCCCATGGCCATTCTCCCCTCTCGCAAACAGACCTTATTTAAGATAATTATGACTGATCTATTAAAAACCAAGACCGGAAGGTTGAGAATTCTCGCCCTGTTGGAAGGCATTTCCTTATTGATCCTGCTGTTCGTTGCCGTTCCTTTTAAGTATCTTTTGCACCGGCCTGACTTTGTCAGTATTATGGGGCCTATCCACGGTACCCTTTTTCTTCTTTTCCTTTTTAATACACTGAGTGTGGGTGTGGAGCAGCGATGGAAATTCAGAGAAACAACCTGGAAAGTTATTCTTGCCTGTTTTATTCCTTTCGGGACTTTTTATATTGACCATAAAATCCTGAGCAGGATATGAAAGGAGTATTAATTTTTTGCGGAATAATCATCGCAGTGTATACAGCATACAGGATTTACCGGTACCAGACTCTTGATAACGGATTGGATAAAAAGCTGCGGAACGGAGCGGTAATCCTGGATGTACGGACAGGAAAAGAATATCAGACCGGACATATCAGCGGCTCACTGAATATTTCTTTAGGCACGATACGGGAAAGGTATACGGAACTGGATCCCAATACCACGTATATTACCGTATGCTCCCACGGACTGCGCAGTGTGAAGGCAGAAAAAATACTGAAAGAAAAAGGATTTAAAAAGGTGTACAACGGCGGTGCCTGGACTGACCTCCGGCACAGCCTGAAACTGAATTAAATATCGGAAAGGTGATCAAGCCTTTCCGATCCTGATGGCTGCAAGATGAAAAATTATGATTTACTTTCTAGGATGGACCCAAAAGCCGCTATTCCTGAAATTAGAAGGAACTTAATTCTGATCTTCTTCCGGTTTCAGCCAAATGACTTTCTGTTCAGGCTTGTGTTCCATACCGATAATCTCCCGGTACAGATCAGGCCTTCTGGCTTTAAGATAGCGGTAGCCTCCTGCCTGAGTCAGTTTTTCAGGATTGAGTACTGCGGTAACAAAGCTATCTTCAAAGGAACGGCACTCTGCGAGGATGTCCCCAAAAGGATCAATGATCATCGAACAGCCGTTTTTAAGCTGGTCATCATCCATGCCGACAGGATTTGAAAATACCACATAGATACCGTTGTCGTAAGCGCGGGCAGGCAGCCACTTCATCAGCCAGTCCCTGCCCTTCATCCCGTCAAATTCCAGGCGTAAAGATGTTGGATCTGTTTCACGGTTTTTCCAGAGCAAAGGATCTACAAAGCCGGCTCCGGGCCTGGAAGAAGGCGTACACATCGTTACATGCGGCATAAAAATTAGGTCTGCGCCCAGAAGTCTTGTGGCGCGGACATTTTCGATGATATTATTATCATAACATATTAAAATTCCGCACTTCCATCCGTGGATTTCAAAGATGCAGTATTCAGTCCCTGCAGTGAGGTAAGGATTGATGAAAGGATGCAGCTTCCTGTATCTGGCTACCAGCCCGTTCTGATCTACACAGACGTAAGCTTTGAACAGGTTATCCTGTTCATCTTTTTCAAAAAGGCCCGCGAGTATGGTGATATTGAATCTGGCAGCAATTTCCTGTAGCCTCCGCAGGCTTTTTCCTTCCGGAATGGTTTCAGCAAGATCCAGCATCTGTTTCCTGCTGAGCTTTCTGGCAAATGTATAACCGGTTACAGAACATTCATGAAAGGCAATCACTTGTGCGCCTTTTGCAGCAGCCTCACCGCTCAGTTTCTCAATAACTGAGAGGTTATAGGCTTTATCGCCGCTCCTGTTTTCAAACTGTGCCGTAGCAATTTTAAGATTGATCATTTTTTTAGGTAAAACTAAATGATCCTGAGCTTAAAAAATTGTAAAAAACCGACATGCCGTTTTAATCTTTTTACCAGAATTTTAAAATAATCAGATGCTTACCTTATGGTACTTTTCGCATCACCTGGAATCTTCACCAGTCTACAACCTCAATGCAGCTCGATAAAGTTGACGGCCAGTTTGTTTTTTGTTTTCATATACTGGGTAGGCGTTAATCCGGTGATGCTTTTACAATCCCTGATCAGATGGGACTGATCAAAATATCCTGCTGAATAGCAAAGTTCTGCCATGTTTTGTTCAGGCGCTTTATTTTTGGCCAGGCTTAAAAAATGATGAAGCCTTATGATTGAATTGTACTTTCGGGGAGCTATTCCGATATGGTTTTCAAAGGTTCTTTCAATATGGCGTTCGGAATACCCTGAAAAATGTTCCAGCATTCTCAGCGATGCCATTCCTTTATTCAGGAGCATATATTGCTGTAGTTGTATTACCCACAGATCAGCATTGTTTTTTGAAGCAATTAAATGGGTAAAAAAACTGTTGAGTCCGGAAATTAACATCCAGGGAACCGATTTTCTGTCCATAGCTTCCTGGAACGGAGCCAGCAGGTCTTGTACAATATCTTCTGCGGGAATGATCTCATTTCTGATTTCTTTCGCGGCAATACCGGAAAGGAGACTGAAAAAGTAAGGCTGGAAAACCACAGCCAGTAGGGAAAACGGACCCTCTGTACCAAGATTTTTATAGGACGTGGGCTGTCCGTAAAAAAATGATAACGGCAGGAAATTCCCTTCAGCATCATGCATGTGCATATCGGCAGAGATGATCATCCCCGTGTTTCCGTCAGCAAATAACCGCAGGTTTCTATTGTTCTTCTGGGAGTTTTCCAGAAAAATATAGTGTTTGATGAACCCGGCTAAATGCTTTGGCGGAGAAATCTGCATAGCCAAAATTAAGTAAAATACACAATAAGCCGGCTTATTCTTTTTGAACTAACTGTAATTTTTTAGCGGGTATATTTTTCTTTAAGAATTACAACTTCTATGGGACCGATTCCCCTTTTCTACCTGAAAGAAATTTTTTACTTCGTATTTAGCGGTAACAACGTACAAGCTTAAGATTTCCCATACATACATAGAAATACCCCGGTTTTGCCGGGGTATTTTTTTATTGGTATCATTTGATTTATCCCCCGAAAAATACATCCGTAAAATCCCGGATATATTTACCGTGAAAATCCGGATACCTTTCTAGGAAATTAATTGTTATATTTGTGCCGAAAATTTTAACAATACATAGCGTAAGCTATCGTGTAGGATAAGGAAAACTGCGAATCTTCTAACGCCCGAACTCGATAGACTTACGCCCGTGCTTACGATATGGGTGCGGGCTAAGTCATTCTAGGAGTTTGGTTCTTCGCGGTACCTCCTTGCCAGATTGTCCTTAGTCCCGCGCCTTCTGCTTTTTAATTATAGATAGTAGATTATTTAGGGATTGATACCAGCTTATAACTTGTAGAAAACAATTATATCTATGACGCAACTATAAAATTGATTAGCAGCACTATGCAAAAAGTACGTAAACTAAAAAAATTATTAATCATGAGAAAAAAAACACTCTCCCTATTCACATTTGTGATAGGAATTTTCGGATACTGCCAAAGCAGTGTTCTCTTTGAGTATGATGAAGCGGGTAATCAGAAGTACCGTGGACCGGCATTATTCTCCAAACAATCTTCAGACAATTTAGACGAGAACAAAAAAACATCTTCCGTAAGCCCATCCCAGGCTATGGATGAGAAAACCTTCTGGAAACAGATCAGGCTCTATCCCGTTCCTGTAAATGATGTGCTGACGATCGACTGGACAGACGAGCTGGATCAGCTGATCGAATCGGTATCACTCTATCAGCATAGTACCGTTCATTGGAAATTCCAGCAGCAGAACGCACCTAACCTGAATAAGCAGATTAAGATCAATATGACTGGTTATGATTGGGGAGTATATGTGCTTCATTTCACCCTGAAGGACGGAAGGATATTCAGCAGGAACATTACCAAAAGATAATATAAAAACACGATTATGAAATTTAACGACCATAAAAGAAAATTTCTTTTATCTTTTGCGTTTCTGATGGCACATTTCATGGCATTTTCACAGAAGCCACAGCCAGAGAAATTCCATGACACAAAGGGAAATATAGAAGTGACCAAGTCCGGACAGCTGCAATATACGCTCAATATAGACCTACCTCCCGGCATTAAAAATTCCTCTCCAAATATCAGCCTGATCTACAACAGTGGCGGACAGAACGGGCTTGCAGGATATAACTGGAATATCGCGGGTCTTTCTTCAATATCGAGATCCGGAAGAAACCTTGAAAAAGATGCTATTACCAAAGGAGTCCAGCTTGATTATTCAGATTATTACAGCTTCAATGGGCAAAGGCTAATATTAAAATCAGGCGAATATGGAAAGAATGGTGCCGAGTATGTGACGGAAAAATATTCCAACATGAGGATCAGATCGTTGGGCTCCATTTCAGGTTCCGCATGGCAGGGACCCGAATATTGGGAAGTAACTTCACCTGACGGCTCGCAGGCCTGGTATGGGGCAACGGCTCCGAGGAGCAGCTCAGGAAGAAGCCCGGTAGACTATAATATTGTCAAAACAAAAGATACTGATGGGAACTATGTAACGTATAACTACACCCTGGAGGGAAATGTATCTGTTATAAGCAGTATTCAATGGGGAAGGAATGAAACCGTGGGCACAGGGCACATTAATAGGATTGACTTTAGTTTTGTCCAGAGACCTAAAGATGAAGCAGCCTTCATAAAAGGTGTAGAATTAGCACAATCGAAGATTCTGCAATCCATTACCGTTTCTACAAATAATAAACAGTACAGGAAGTATAACCTTTCATATAAAGAAGATGCGCAGCTTACAACTTACAGGTATCTGGAGAAGATAACAGTGTTAAACAGTAATAACGAAGAGGCCAACCCTGTTGTTTTCACTATGGATAGAGGGATTGATAAAGACCTTGGCGGCTGGGATAATTTTAATCCAGATAGAAGCATAGCATTACAGTATAATAAAGACACCGATGTGGTAGGGGATTTTGACGGGGATGGTAATCTTGATTTGTTGCGATACCATTCATCGACTTCGTCCCGGATTCCTCAAACCGGATTGTATCTCTACAAAAATTTCTATTCGATTACGTATGTAACGGAGAACCCTGTTTTTATCAGCAGTCCTTTACAGAATTTAAAGGATTTTACAGCTACAAACTTTAAAAAATCAAGCGTAATAGGCAATCGTCAGGGTATTGTAGGATATAAGAAGATAAGCGCATCAGCAGCTTCTCAGAAGGATCTCCAGCTTTCATTTTACAGCTTCTCAGATAATAACACTTTGGTTTTGGACTTTACCAAAACTATTCCGGATATTGAGAACTACGATCCGCTTTCGGTTGGTGGCGGTTCATTAAATACTATGACGATCCTGGGACTGGATAACTTTGATTTCAATGGTGATGGTCTGAATGAACTCATACTTTCACTCAATTACAGGATGTGCTTTACGGGAGGCTTGGAGCCTTCAGAACCTGTCCTCAATGCTGCTAAGCTTCCACCAGGGACCAGCTGTGAGAATTATAAAAAATATATTGTTATTGATCCGGATGAATCAATCCAGAATGATAACTGGCATTATACCTTAGATTTGTTTACCGGCAGCAATGAAGAAGATGCTTTTAAAAGCTATAAACAGGGCGACTTCAATGGCGATGGTATTGTAGATTTTTTAAGACTTAGCCAGAGTATCCAGCCATTGATCATTACCTTTCATAAAAACTCTGAAGGCAAATATGAGTCAAGCCTTTCACCATTTTCAAGCGATACTATAAATGGCGACTGGTCAAATACTCTTGTAGGAGACTTTAACGGGGATGGAATAAGTGATCTTATGATGCCAAAAACCGGAGACTTCTGGTACTTATATACTTCTAAAGGAAACAGTTTCAAGGAGGAAACAGTAAAATTTATTGCCCCAAGACCAACGCGGACTGTAAACCAGGATTATAATAATAACATTTTCGTCTATAATCCACGAAGCTTTGTTGCCTATGATTTGAATAATGATGGAAAAGCAGAAGCACTTGCGCTCGATTCACAAAGAATCTATTCAAAATCCAGTACTCAGGATAATTACCAGGCTGCAAGGTATGATAGACACTGCTCTTTGTACATTAATGTCTTCTCGTCTACAGGTGGACATCATACTGTTTCCTCAAATACAACTGCTGCTTTTGGAGGCGGATATGAAGGTGGGGTTGTGTATCTTAATGATAGCAATATTGCTTCCGAGCTCGCTGTGAATTCAAATGATATGATTGCATTATCTGTCAATCAATGGACAGGGGCAATGCTGAGAAAGACTGCTATGGTTTCGGCTGTGGGGGTAAGCCATGATTTTGGAAATGCTCAGCGTCTTGTATCCTATAAATATTATGATATTGCAAGAGTAGGTAGGATAAGAAGCATAACACAAGGCGGTATTACAACTGAAATTACCTACAAGGAACTGGATCAAGTGAAAAATCCGGGCTTTTATAAAGGAGTGAAAACAGAAAACTATCCGTATGTTGAAATTAACCAGGCCGTAGGGCTTTACGTGGTCTCAGGACTTTCCCAATCCATTACTTCCGACAAAAAACTGAAACAGGACTTTAGGTACAGGGGCCTTACTTCCAATATCCTTGGAAGGGGAATGATTGGATTCCGGCAGAGCGCTTCATCGTCCTGGTATGCGGATGGGCTGGAGAATACCAAAATATGGTCCGGAGTTGAGATCGATCCTTTAAATGAAGCTGTTCCGATAAAGGAATGGTCTATCAGAACAACTAATGAATCCAAAATTTTCCCAGCTGACATATCGGAAAACAACACAGAACTTTTAAGTTTTAAATCATCATCCTATAAGATTACCAGACTGTTGGATGGCCAGGTAACCACAAGCCCTGTGGCAGATAATGATAAAGCTAGGATCGTAACAGTAATTCTTCCGGAAACCACTAAAGCTAAAGATTTTCTGACCGGCACTCTGGCTGAGAATACCGTTAGCTATGGAGCATATTACCTTCCTTTACAAAGCATATCAAGGATCAATGGATCCTACGCTTTAACCACTGCCAATTACAGTTATGATCATAACCCTTCAGGATCGGGAGCTGATTATTTTATCGGGAGGGTAAAATCTACCGATAAGACAGTGCAGGCGTATAATGATTCAAAGTCTGATAAGGAGGAGTATACTTATGAAAATAACAGGATCAAGACTATAAAGCAATGGAACCGGGATAATACCGGCTATACCCTGGATACCTTTGGTTATAATACCTTTGGAAACGTAATTCAAAAGGTGGTTACTAACAGTATTGATTCCGGATCCGATACTACATCATCACAATATGACCCTACAGGCCGTTTTATCATTAAGAAGACAGATAATGCAGGTCTGCAAACGCAGATTACCTATAATGATTTAGGACAAGTACTTACCCAGGTTGATCCTATGGGGAATACATCTGTTAATACCTATGATCTGTGGGGTAAACTTTTAAGTTCAGAAACAAACCTGGAAGGACAGACTACCTATTCATACAATAGAGATAGTGACGCAGGTACGATCAACTATGTAAATCATCCGGATGGCAACATATCGACACAGTATACGAATAAACTTGGACAGAATTATAAGACTTCCGCGAAGGCTTTCGGATCAGGGCAGTTTATTTCCCAGGAAACACAGTTCGATCTTTTAGGCCGCAAGATTAAAGAATCTGAACCATATTTCGAGGGTCAGTCAGCATCCCAGTGGAATACGATCTCGTATGATGATTCAGTATTCCCAACGAAAGTAACCGTAACTTCTTTTATTGGTAAACAAACAGAAAGCAGTATTTCGGGTTTCACCAAAACAATAAAAGAAGTCAATGGATATGGAAGGGTCACAACTCAGACGACCGATGCCCTTGGAAATACTCTTTCTACCACCGATAAAGGGGGAACGATACAGTTCTCTTATAATGCAGCAGGAGACCAGCTCCAGGCTAAATATGCTGAAAATACTGTTACCACAAAATACGATGCATGGGGCAGAAAATCAGAATTTAATGATCCGTCTAACGGAGTATATACCTATGAATATGATGGATTGGGAAGAACTAAAAAAACAACCAGTCCGAAAGGAAAAAAGGAGTATGTGTACAACAGCATAGGACAGTTGGTTTCGCAGACAGAACTCTCTACTGCAGATGGTGGCCAGGCTACCAACAAATCCATATCTTTCTCTTATGATAATAAGGGTCTTCTTACGGGGAAATCCGGGATGGCAAATTCACAGCCTTTCAGCACAGCATATACCTACGACACTAAAGGAAGAATCACATCTACCCTAGAAAACAGCAACGGAAGAATATATTCTGAAAAAGGGATTGTCTATGATGACTATGGAAGAACGGCTTCCTACGACAAAGAGCTCCAGTCTTCCGGAATTACTACGAAAGTTTCGATTGAGAACTCATACAGTACCTGGAATGGGGAACTTACCAAGATCATGGATAGAAACTCCGGGAAAGTTCTATGGGAGCTAAAGGAGACTAATGCAAAAGGAATGGTACTCAAAGCCAAATTAGGAGCAGCAACGATTAATAATTCTTATGACAGCAATGATTTTTTAACCAATGTGCATCACGCTTCAGCTGTACAGGCGGATATTTTGAAAGTCAAATATACTTTTGATGCGATCAGGAATGAACTTACCTACAGAAAGACAGAAGGCGACTTTGCTATTGAAGAGAAATTTTATTATGATGATAATAACCGTCTGGTTAACTGGACAAATCCTGTAACCGGCGTTACACCTTCTTCCAACAAGAATGTGTATGACGTCAAAGGCAGAATTATGGAAAATGACCAGGTCGGAACCATGAAGTACGAAAACGCTTCAAAAATCTACCGTCCTACCGGAATGGATCTCAATGCTTCGGGAACCCAGAACTATGATGGCGACCTGATCCAGAGCATCCAGTATAATGAAAATAATGACCCTGTAGCCATCAACGGACAAAAATCAAGGTTAGGGTTTTATTATGGGCTTACCGGCATGAGGCAGCAGGTTGATTTATCTGTGATCAGTACCAGCGGGCCCATTTTCGGAAAGGTTCCTCCGATGCCTTCTGCATGGAGGGTTATAAAATCCAAGTTCTATGATGAAGAAGGAAGCTTTGAAGTGGTGAGGGATCAGGATACCAATCAGGAGAAACATATCCTGTATATAGCAGGTAACCCGTACGACTCCAATATCATTTTTGTAAAAGATTTTGCCGAAAATACCGGTTCTTATAAATTTCTTCACAAGGATTATATAGGAAGCATCCTGGCCATTACCGATGAAGGAGGAAACAAACTGGAGCAAAGGCACTATGATGCCTGGGGAAATTTCACCCATCTGAAAATAGGATTGAATCCGGTTATTACAGATAAGGCATCTATTGCAGCAGCGTTACTTCTGATCGATAGAGGCTATACCAGCCACGAACATTTTATGGGCGTAGGCATTATCCATATGAACGGAAGACTGTACGATCCGCTTTTAAGAAGGTTCCTGAATGCAGACGAGAACATACAGGATCCTGCCAATACCCAGAATTACAACAAGTACGGCTATGTAATGAATAACCCGCTGATGTATAATGATCCCAACGGAGAATTCTGGTGGTGGGCGGCTGGAGCTATTATCGGTGGCTACCTGAGTGGCGTGCAGGCCAATAACGGACAATGGAACCCTGGCAAGTGGGCCTGGGAAAGGACATGGAGTGCAGTATTGGGAGGCGCGATAGGGGGCGCAGCAATCTCCGGAGCACTTGGAAATATTGCGGCTAATGCCGGAGCGATTAAAACGGTACTTCCGGGGATTATCTCTGGTGGCTTGAACTCTGCATTCACCGGTTCTAATTTCCTTAGTGGGATGGTGGGCGGAATATCGTATTCTAGTAATATGTTTACTAATAAATTAACTTCTACAAATGACCTTAATGCTGGTTATAAATATATAATATCTCCTAATTATAATGATGAGCATACAAATGATTTCTATCAGGAAGGACCTGTCGCTCCTTGGTATTTTGATAAAAAAGGTGAAGAATTACTAAATCACTGGCTAAAAAGGCTCGGGTAAAAACTTAAATTTTGCATATGACAGAGGTTGGAGTGATTATATGAGAAAAAATGGATTCATACATGATGAATTACTTAAAAGATCAATAGCTAGAAGTTATACTATGTATCGTGATGGAAAAACCAACTATTCTGAGATATCAGGAAATTTTGCGTTCGAAATAGATAATACATATAATACTGGCTATGGTATGCTTCATGGAACCAAATATTTTAGTTATGTTATGAAAGGAAAATATAATAAATTAACGGATTCATATATTTTCAATTATAATTTAAAATGGACTGATCAAATAAACTATAATAAAAACGTTTTAATGGATAGGGTATTCAACGGCATCACTAGAGCTGCAGCTCATCCTGCAGATTATTGGATAACAATTAAATGGACTCAAACAATAATAGTAAAAAGTAAAGAATGGGAAAGACTACGATAATTATAATGTTATTTCTTCTTATTAGCTGTAACAAGAATTCTAATACAACAAGAAACGATCATGGTAAAGCAACATTTGTTAAAGCAAATACATTTATAAATTCTCCTGGAGTATACTATTTCAGGGATGTAAGTATTATTGTAAAAGAATTTAAGGATGATACTATCATTTATGGATTAAGCGATTATTATAATAATTTATTATATCAGAGGGGAATTAATAACTCTATAAGCGCTAATATGAAATGGACAATTTATACGGATAATAATAAAATCTGGTTTTACAACTCAGATTATCAGGAGACGAACGTATTTATTATTGATGGGAATAAAGGTACTTTCATTAAAGATCAAAAGAAATTGCCGAAAATACCTGTAGAACTTTTGAAATTTATCAAAGATTAATAGATAGAATCTTCAAACACATAGAAGTTTACTAAGCACCTTGATTTTTGTATTTTATATATGTAAGAATGCTCCGGTGAAACCGGAGCATTAATTAATTTCCCACTAATAACACATCTATCAAAACTGTACTTGTACGGATCATATTTATAGGATTAACTTTATGGTAGCTTTGTTGTAACGCTGCCTAGACTTTTGTTACAACAGTAGTGCTATCTAAATTGGGTATTTCAAATAACTTAGATTTGGTTTAACAATTGGTCATGAATTTATACATATATATCATAAAATTAAATTTAGCAGTGAATGGATGAGAATATATAAAGATAATTCTCGAAGGAGATATCAAAATATCTCAGAAAAAGAAGCTCATTCATGGAGTAAAAAGATGGGCGATAAGTCTGCGGATGCAAACTTAAATTTTATACAGATGAATTAAAGAGATATAATATAATCTACAAACCAAAAAACGTTTTTTAATGAAAAAATATATAATAGTATTCCTATTAATGACAAATATTGCATTTTCTCAGGATTTAGAAATGTATATTCCTGATAATAAAATTGAATTATCAGCTGGAAGTACTTATAAGCTTTGTTATGAAATAAAAAATCATTCCAAACTTTATTATAAGGTTTTAATCGATTCAACTGGATTTAATACGGCTGAAAATGAGTGGATTGACGAACCTTATCTTGGATTGATGGATCTAAGAATATTAGATGCGCAAAAAATAGTATCTACAGTATCAGGTTCTCATGAATATGAAAGGAATACAGAAAAAGACAGTCCATCTGAACAAGAGTTAAAAACATTTAAAAAATCACTAAAAAAAAATCATAAAGACATTTCTAGACTATCAACTTTGTACAAAATATCTAAGAGAATTATATGTATTGCTCCAAACAGTAATGTGTCAATGTGTACTAAGATCAGTTTACCAATTTATAATTCCGCTGCTGATAATGGATCTTTACTGTATAAGTTAAATAATAATAAACAATATAGTTTGCAACTTCATTTAAACATTCCTGAAAAAATGGTTAGAAATATTCGTGGAATATTGAATAATAAGGAGGGAAATCATAAGATTTTTTCAGGAGAAATGAATTCAAATAAAATTAGTATTATTCTGAAAGATCCTCATTAATGTTTTATGATTTAATAATGAAAATCCTTTATTTAACGCTATTATTCAGTAATATTTTATGTGCTCAATCTTTAAGGATTCAAGCAAGTCAAATAAATCAATCAAGCATTTTAGTAACGATAAAGAACCTAGATGCTCAACCGGTTAATATACTTTTAGATGAAAACCATATTGAATATGCCTGCGATTATGAAAAGCAGTGGTCTGCAATTAATAATTTTGCCAGACTAGCTATATGTTTTGACTACCCACAAAATTATAAGTATTATGCTAGTATTGTACCATCATCAAGATTGACAGAAGGTATGTATGGTGATAATCGCTCACTTTCTCTAGAGGAATATATTGAACAAAATACAATTTCCCTAAAACCGGAAGAAGAAAGAAAGATTACTTATTCAATCTCAGACTTTAATAATAGTACGGTTTTTAAGAAAAAAAAGAAGTTCAAAATAAAATGTAAGATTATATACTTTGGTAAACAAATACAAAATTTCATAAATCAGGACCAGAAATATAACTTCTATAATCAAATTATCTGCTCTAATTATTTTTCTTTAACTACAAATTTTTTCAGACCTTAAATGATTACGTCTTCTAGTCTCAAATGATCAGATATTCTCATTTTATAATGTGATTATCTAGCAAGATTGAAAAAGAGGCCACTGGAATCTTTTGGCCATACGATGAGAATTTATTTAAAACAAATTTACATGGCTGGAAATTGTAAACATTTAATGATTTTATTGCTTTATCTTTCGTCTTTTTCTTGTCAAAATAAGACGACAAAAGTTCAATTAGGTAATAAACTGATTTCTGAAAATTTAAATGTATTACTGGATGATTTAAAATATTTTAGTACATCAGATGAACACCTTTCTGTGGGAGTGTATCAATATATTGGAATTAATAAATCGGATCAAGAGATTGCAACTAGAAAATTTGAAAACAAGTTTGGTCTAACTGATGAAAAGATCTTTAAAGAGCCCATTAAACTTGAAAAATTACCCGAAAGTATCAATCATTATCCAACTTTTTTAGATACTGATCATAGTTTTCAAAAAAAGGATAATGTTATAAAAGTCTCTTTTGTTAATTTAATAATAAGCAATAATAATCAATACGCTGCTATTGAAGTTATTAAATCTTTTGGTCATGGTGCAAAGCTTGAACTTTATTATTTTAAGCAAGTAGATGGAAAGTGGGTTTTTGATAGTAAAGAAGTCCTAGCATTAGGATAAAATTGGAAATATTTTTTATAAAACAGGTTGCCTCATTTGAGACAGCCTGTTTATAAAATTATAACTATAAGTTTTCCATTCAAAAAGAAACTTAAATACAATAAGGAATTGTATACTGTTATGCCGGATCTGAGTCTTAATAAGCTTGAAATCACGTTGGTAAGAGAATCTGATAATGCTGAATTTAAGCTTAGGCAATACGAACCTTGGCAAATAGTATATGATGCACATTTCAAAAATTTCAAGGATTCTATCAATCCACTTCTAATCGGCAATGAACTTTGTCAATGATCTGCTTTAGGGCGGAGAAATCTGCATAGCCAAAATTAAGTAAAATAAACAATAAGCAGACTCCTTACGGATGTACCCTATCCTATTTCAATGTAACTGTGGCTTTTATCCGGTACCATCAGACATCTGTGACAGGTCATGGCTTACAAAATATAATAAACAGGTACATAACAATTGTTTACCTCTGTTTTTATGCTCCGTTTCCCGATTGGTCGGATTTTTGAAGCGTACTAGTAAAAATAATCACTAAAATATTACTATTATGTCTACAGAAAACCTAACGCACGCTGATGCGATCAAAAAAATCAAGGAACTTTCCGAAAATGCCAAAATCTGTATGTTCTGTACGGAACTGGATAAAGCACCGATCAATTCCCGCCCGATGAGCCTGCAGGAAACTGATGAAGAAGGAAACCTTTGGTTCATCAGCAGCGATACGAGCAATAAGAACTTTGAAATCAAGGAAGATAAAAAAGTTCAGTTATTCTTCATGAATAACGGTGACTACCAGTATCTTTCCGTATACGGCGATGCTTCTGTTTATAAAGACAAAGCAACCATTGACGAAAAATGGTCTGAAAAAGCCAATGCCTGGTTTGACGGAAAAGATGACCCTACCGTTTCCATTATCCGGGTAGAACCGAAAGAAAGTTACTACTGGGATACCAAAGCCGGTAAGCTGGTAAGCATCCTGACTTTTGTAGCGGCTGCCATTACCGGGAAAAAAGCAGACAACTCAGATGGTGTGGAAGGAAATGCTACAGTGTAATACCACATTATTTCAGTCATAAAAAATAAAAAGCAGTGAAGATTTTTCACTGCTTTTATTATGAACTGCTCAACCGAAATTTATGCTTCTTTGAGCTGCTGGTGGTGGTATATGAGATAAAAGATCCAAAACATAAAAAAACAGGCCTCAATAATAAAATCCACATAATATATTCCTCTGAGCGTACCTTGCAGGTAATGGTAGAGTTCAATACATCCGATCCCGAATGCAGCCAGGCTACCCACTACGGCATGAACCTGTAGAAGCCTCCTGGTAAACGCCATAAAAAAGGATGCTATATGAAAAGATCAGCACCAACCATTTGCACCAGCCACACATCCGTCTTTGGTCCGGTCACTTTAAAAAAACTTTTCAGGTGGATCAGCGGCCATAACCCTGTTACAAAATAATAAACAACCTGTAAAAAAAGTGTGAAACGGACCTCTACTATATTTTTTCTTGTTATGGATTTTCATGATGGGGCATATCTACCGGTTTGGATTCCGGAGATCCTTTTTCCCTGAGCCAGATCGATAAAATCACAATGGAAGCTACTGCCAGAAATTCGCTCTGCCAGTTCTGGAAAGATTCAAACCAGAACCTTGATCCTGAAATATATTCCAGCACATGGGCCTGAGGTTCCTTTTTAGCCGCCTGTTCATTATTATATGTCAAAAGGCTTCCGTAAAAGTGCATGGAGAAACTAGCAATGAACAACAAAGCAAAAGCAATGGACAGCGAATGTTTATAGAGCTTTAACCATACACCGCCTTTACGTACCGGCCACGGCGCATCAGGATGCGGCTTGGGCTCCCGGTCCACTTCTTCTTTTCCGGTCAAGGATTTTGATTCACTGGAACCTTTCTGTCTGAGGGATACCGTAAGTACAATATACAGCATCATCTGCAGGAATTCACTTTCCCAGTTTTCGAAAGTTGCCTGGATAAAATGCCCGCTGTACAGGTATTTTCCTAATGATAATGCTGCCTGCCCATTTTCAGCCAGTTCCCTGTTATGGGTTGACCAGCCTGTAAAAAACTGCCCCAGCAGACAGAAAAGCATCATGATGACCAGGACAATGCTCAGCCCGTTACGGTAAAAAAAACTCTGCTTATCCATAGATGACGTGTACTTCGTTTATTCAACTGCTGAATCTTCTTCAGGATCAATTCTCTGGAGGTCTTTGACTGTCGGTCCGGTAAGCACTTTTCCGTTCACATTGAACCTTGATCCGTGGCAGGGACAATCCCAGGAGATTTCTGCGCTGTTCCACCGTACCTCACACAGAGCATGGGGACAGGTGCTCTTTACCAGGTGCACTGTACCTCCCTTTTCTTTGTACAAGGCAAAAGATTCACCTTCATATTGAACTACTTTGGCTTCTCCTTCATTGATTTCGGCAAGCGATGTAATCTTCTCCCTGAATAGTTTGTCTTTCACAAAATCAAATGCCACTACGGCATTTTCCTTGACAAAATCCGTAAATCCTGCTATAGGCCTGATCCTTGAAGGACTGAAAAGATGTTCATATGTACTGGATCCATGGACGATGATATCAGTCAGGATCTGGGAAGTAAGAGTCCCGAAGATCATTCCGTTCCCCCTGAATCCTGTAGATACATAAATCCTTCCGCTGCTTGACGGAAGCTTGCCGATATAAGGAAAACCGTCAGACGGCTCATAATACTGGCTCGACCAGCTGTAATGTACCGTTTCTACGTCAAAATGTTCCCGGACATAGTTTTCAAGCCTTGAAAAGCATTCTCCGGTATCTTCCTCATGACCGGTCTTATGGTCCTCGCCGCCTGCGATAAGCAGCTGCTGCCCGTCAATTTCCTGGAAACGGTAGTACCGGTAAGGATCGCAGAGGTCATAACCCAGCTCCTTCTCCTGAGGTTCTTCCTTCATGCTGAAAGCCATGGCATAACTCCTGTACGGAGCATTCATGGTATGAAGGATGCTGATTCCGGGTGGGATATGCGTCGCATAGATCACATGCATGGCCTGTACTGTTCCTTTTGTGGTATTCAGCTGAACAAAATCTTCCTGTTCATCATGGCTTTCACAAAGGCAATCCTCATGGATTACCCCTCCGGCATTCCGGAATGCTTCACTTAAAGCCCGGATGTACTTTATCGGATGGAACTGTGCCTGATCAGGAATCATCACCGCATCCTTGAAAGGAATCGGAAACGGTACCTCACGGGTATAAAGCATCTCATGCCCGACCTTATAAGCACCGTCTACAATGTCAGCCAGTTCTTTCTGCTGTTTATCGTCGAGTGCGAAAAGGTATCCCTTTTTCCTCATGAAATCACAGTCGATTCCATATTTCTGAATATTATTCTCTATAATGGAAATAGCTTCCTGTCCGGCTCCTGCAAATAATTTTGCATTGTCCAGCCCAAAATCGCTGATTGCCTGGGAAAAGGTCGTATCGAAAAAATCGTTCAGATGCGCGGTAGTACCACCGGTAGTCCCGAATCCGATATTGGAGGCTTCCAGAATGATGCATCTTTTCCCTGATTCCTGTAGTTTGATGGCGGTGGAAATACCGGTGATCCCTCCGCCTACGATCGCAACATCAAATAATTGCCCCATAGCGCTTTCCGAAGGAAATCTTTTGATTTCTTCCTGCCATATGCTTTTTCTTGCACCGTCTCTGTACATGATTGTATTGTTTTGGTTTATAAAATGATCAGTAATGCCTGATCCCTATCGTGTCATTCACTGTCCTTTCGGCCGGGTCTGATTGTTCTGTTCTCACAGGCTCATCCTCTTCGATCTCGCATTCCGCACATGAGTTCAGGCTCATCAGACCCAGGATACCCAGAATTAATGTTGTTGTTTTCATATCATATTTGTTATCAGTTATATTCACTTATCCGTTCACTACGATCCCGCCATTGGGATGCAGTACCTGGCCGGTAATCTGGGCAGCATCATCTGAAGCCAGGAACAGGAAACTGGAAGCGACTTCCTCCGGAGTTGCATTTCTCTCGAAAGGCGGCTTGTTCGGATCATCTTCTTCCTCTCCGAAGGTGTCTTTGGTAAGCGGTGTCGCTACCGGACCCGGAGCAACGGCATTGACGCGGATGTTTTTAGGTTTTGACTGTAAAGCCAGTGAGCGGGTAAATGCCACAATGGCTCCTTTGGTTGCCGAATAATCCACCAGCTCTTCATGGCCCTGATAGGCCGTGGCAGAGGTGGTATTGATGACACTGCTGCCGGATGAAAGATAAGGGAAGACTTCTTTGGTCAGCATGATCATACCAATGATATTAGCATCAAAAGTTTTCCTGATGTTTTCTACTTCCAGTTTTTCAATGTCATCGCATGGTGTTTGTGTTCCTGCATTGTTGACAAGAATATCTATTTTCCCGAACGCATCAGCTGCCTGTTTTGCTGCCTGTTTACAGAATTTATGGTCACTGATATCTCCCGGTATGATGATGCATTTACGGTTCATAGACTCAATCTCCTTCTGTACTTCTTCGGCTCTTTCCCTGTCCTCGTGATAAATGATCGCGATATCGGCTCCTTCTTTGGCGAACCGTAAAGATACCGCCTTACCGATTCCACTGTCTCCTCCTGTGATCAATACCGATTTATTCTCTAATCTCATACAATTTATTTTTCTGTTTTTGGTTTCTGCATTTCTGACATTCTGTGGGCAGCCATACTGTCTGTTGTGATATTGGTCATGGCAACCATCATCTTATTTTTTACTCCTGAAACTATTTTGTCATCACCGTTCATCAGGGCATCGAAGCCGTCCTTAGCTACCTCTTCCGGAGAAGAAAGGTTGCCCGGATCTTCCAGTATCTTGCTTTCGTTCATGCCGGCTTTATTGAAAAAGTCGGTTGCTGTAGGGCCGGGCAAAAGTGCTGTTACAGTGATTCCCGTATCTTTCAGCTCTTCGCGGATGGCCTCAGACCATGACAGGACGAATGCTTTGGTTCCGTGGTATACGGAATGCCAGGGCCCGGGTGCCTTGCTGGCTATGGATGCCAGATTGAGGATTTTTCCGGAACCTTTTGCTATCCGGTCTTTCAGAAAGAGTTTAGTGAGTATGATCACCGAAAGGATATTCAGGTTCACGATATTGATCTCTTTCTGTATATCGGTATCAATGAATTTACCGTAAGCGCCCTGTCCCGCATCATTGACCAGAACCGAAGGGCTTATGCCGTTCGCTTCCAGCTCAGTATATATTTCATATACCTGATCCTGGCTGAAAAGGTCTTTGCAGATGACGGTCACTCTAGCCCCAAGTGACTTAAATTCTTCTGCCTTGTGATTCAGTTGCTGCTCATCTCTGGAGACGATAGCAAGGTCATACCCGTTTTTGGCCAGCAGCTTGGCCAGCTCGTACCCGATGCCGCTTGTAGCACCGGTAACCAGAGCATATTCATTTTTACGTTCCATGTGGTTTATTTTAAAATTAACAGCTGATTGATCTCACTCTTAAAGCAGCCCAGGATAAATTCTGTATAATACAGCTGTGCATTCAGCGCCTGGGTTTTAGGATGAAGCTCAAGTTTTTTGGTAACCACTACTTCTCCTCTGAAGGAAATACAGTAGTAGGCAAAAATTTTATACAGCGAACTCCGGTTAGGCGTGCAGTATCCCGTAGTGGCAATAGACCAGTCGGTTTCAAAAAGCCTGGCCACATTCAGGGCCATAGTCTTTGCAATATTTTCTGATACACAGTCACACTCTTCCGCCTCCTGTCTGTCGACCTGAAGCAGTTTTACTTTTTCAGACAAAGCATAGGCCGTAACCCCTCCCCTGTAAAATAGGGAGGCATTCGGCATTTGTGAAAAGGCTAACTGTAAAAAGCCTGACGTCACACTTTCTGCTACAGAGACGCTCTGATCAGCTGTGATCAGCGAATGGCTTATGTATTCTAAAAGATTCTTCTGAAAATCCATAACATCATATTTAGGTGGTTTGTTGGGTGATAGATCTCTCTGACGGGTTTATTTCCACGGATCAAGGACTACTTTGACGCAGCCGTCATCCTTCTTATCGAAAATTTCGTACCCTTTGGATACTTCATCCAACGAGAGGCGGTGGGTAATGATGTCATCCAGGACTACCCTTCCTGACTGTACATGGTCCATAAGCTCATCGATGATCGGATGTACATTACACTGGCCTGCCCTGATGGTTATTCCTTTGTCAAAAATCTGTCCAAGCTTGAAATTGTCATAATTCACCGGATATACTCCGACAATGGAAACAATCCCGCCGCGTTTCACGGCACTCATACAGGCTTCAAGAACCTTAATGGACCCTTTCTCAAAATTTACGACGGCTTTGGCTCTGTCCAGAAGGTTTCTTTCCGGCTCAAAACCTACAGCATCAATACAGACATCGGCGCCTCTTCCGTGGGTCAGGTCCCGGATCTTTTCTATGGTGCTTTCAGCATTTTCCCAAAGGATGGTTTCGCAGCCGGTCAGCTTTTTAATCTGGTCCAGCCTGTATTGCAGGGTATCTACAACAATAATTTTCCCGGCATTATAAAGGATAGCACTTTTCACTGCCATGGAACCCACTGGTCCCGCTCCGAAAATAGCTACGGTTTCCCCGCCTTTCAGTTCACCCCATTTAACGCCGGTATACCCTGTCGGGAAGATATCGGTAAGGAACAGCACCTGCTCATCCGTTAAGTTATCGGGGACAATCCTCGGTCCGAAATGAGCGTAAGGAACCCGCACATATTGGGCCTGTCCGCCGTCATATCCGCCATAGAGATCCGTATATCCGAACAGCGCACCCCCTTTTTCAGTGAAAATGCCACCTTCCGGGCCGTAAAATTCAGGATTGCTGTGTTCACAGGCTACAGGAAGGTCATTCTGGCAGAAATGGCAGCTTCCGCATGCCACCGGGAACGGGACCACTACCCGGTCGCCAACTTTAAGGTTGGTGATATTTTTTCCTGTTTCTTCCACAATCCCCATGAATTCATGGCCCATCACCATAGGACGTGCCTGAGGAATCCCGCCTGAATAAATATGAAGATCGCTCCCGCATATTGCGGTAGAAGTTACTTTTAAAATTATATCATTGGCATCCTGGATCTGCGGATCATCTATCGTATCACATGTAATATGGCCAGGTGCATGAAAAACTGCCGCTTTCATAATATTAATATTTAGTGTTTGATGTTTACTTTTTCTTTACGAATTCCTTTCAAGCTCCAGGTCCCAGACCCTGTGATTCGCAATGGCACTGATGAACTTTGTTGCCTGGTCTGCATCTGCCGGCGTAATGATCGCAGGGTCTTCATGCTGCCTCATGGAAGGATTGCTGAGGTTATAGATAGCCTCTGTACCTTCTCCGAAATAAATGGACTTACAGTGCTTATAGGCATCGTTGATGAAGCTCAGCACAAGGTGTTTATTTTCAGCGTTCATCAGCTGTAAAGTGGACTGCTCGCCGGCACAGATGTACAGGGCATCAAAGCAAACACTACCCGTTGTAGTCAGGGAATGCTTCGGAACCAATACAGATCCGTCATGCGCAGTGATAGGAGCAACGCTGGTTCCTATAATTTCCACTACAGCTCCTTTTCCTTCCAGCGTAGTCATCAGCTCTTTAGCGGCTGCTCCGTCAGCCCCGTTGGCCATTATAAAACCTACTTTACGGCTGCTGATCGTATTTTTGATGGTATTCATCATGCTTAATGCTTCCGAATATTGGGTTTCCGGCTCTCTTTCCTCGCTCTGCAGCGTAGCAGGATCGGCATCTGCCGGGATACTCTGATTGGGCATGTCCAGAGCCTGTACTTCAACCCCCAGTTTTTGTGCTACATTGGCGGCCAGGACCTGGTCAACATAGGCCAGCTGGGATACCATCCTTTCGCGGATTGCCGGAATGGTTACTTTCGACAGTTCAAAGACTAGGGCATTCTGAAGGTGCATTTTTTCCGGTTCCGACTGGCTGTTGTAAAACAGTTTAGCCTGCGAATAATGGTCCACAAAGCTCCTGCTTCTCCTTCTTACTTTAGGACCGGAAACAGTTTCCTGGTGAGAAGCAAAACCACCTTCAGACATCATGGCCTGGAACGGGCAGCCTCCGCCCATGGAATTGGGATGATAACTTACTTTCCCTTTATCAATCTGTTGCCTCATGTAGCCTTCACGCTGGTTGTTGTGAACCGTTTTGACGGAACGGTTAATCGGGATCTCATGGAAATTAGGTGAACCGAGCCTGATCAGCTGCGTGTCGGTATAAGAGAAAAGCCTTCCCTGCAACAGAGGATCATTGCTGAAATCTATTCCGGGAACGACATGGCCTGGGTGGAAAGCAATCTGTTCCGTTTCACAGAAAAAATTATCCGGGTTTTTATTCAGGGTAATGGTTCCTACTAGTTCAACAGGCACCACTTCTTCAGGGATGATTTTGGTAGGGTCAAGAAGGTCAAAATCAAATTGGTCTTCATCTTCTTCCGGAATAACCTGAACCCCGAAATCCCATTCAGGATACTGGCCGTTCTCAATAGCTTCCCAAAGATCACGTCTGTGGAAATCCGGGTCAAGTCCTGAAATTTTCTGGGCTTCGTCCCAGGCTACGGAATGGACCCCAAGTCTGGGTTTGAAATGGAATTTAACGAAATGTGCCTTACCTTCATCATTGATAAACCTGAAAGAATGCACTCCAAAACCTTCCATCATCCTGTAGCTTCGCGGAATGGACCTGTCACTCATGACCCACATGATCATATGCATGCTTTCCGGCACCAGCGAGATGAAATCCCAGAATGTATCATGGGCAGAAGCTGCCTGCGGGATTTCATTGTCCGGCTCCGGCTTCAGGGCATGGACAAGATCGGGGAATTTGATGGCATCCTGGATAAAGAATACCGGTATATTGTTCGCAACAAGATCATAGTTTCCTTCATCAGTATAGAACTTTACGGCAAATCCTCTTACGTCCCTGGCCAGGTCGGTACTTCCCCTGTTCCCTGCTACCGTTGAAAAACGGATGAAGACAGGCGTTTCCTTTTCTGTATCCGTCAGAAATTTAGCTTTGGTATATTTTGAGAGGCTTTTGGTAAGCTTAAAAACACCGTGCGCTCCCGAGCCACGGGCATGAACGACTCTCTCAGGAATCCTTTCATGATCGAAATGCGTCATTTTTTCCCTGAAGATGAAATCTTCCATCAGTGTAGGGCCACGGTCGCCGGCGGTAAGGGAATCCTGATCATTATTGATTTTCAGTCCCTGGTTGGTAGTCAGTTTTTCGTTTTCGTTGGATACACTGTGCTGATCCAGCTGGTCGGTTTTTTTGTTGTTTGGTGTGAAGTCTTTCATATCAATTCATATGGTTTGTGGTGTGTTATGGTGGTCAGCCTATGCTGTTGCAGAAGGTTATCTTTCTGCATCCTGAATAAGCTTGCTGATAATTTTGTTACGGTACTCCTCTTCCTTCAGGACTTTCTGATAGGCAGTTTTTGCATACAGGGAGAAAGAGGGATTATCCATCTTTATTTCTGCTTCCAGATCCGGAATGCCGGTATGGTCATGATTGCCCACATCCAGGATATATTCTTGAATATAATGATCAATAACGCCCCTGATCACCTCACAGTGGGTGCTGACCTTGATTTTTTCCAGGGACTGGATTAAAAAGGCGGTGACTCCGTAGGAGTTAACGGTACCCGGAAATGAAGATTGGTATTCATCTTTCTGATCAGGGAGTCCGGAAAGTGGTAAAGCGTCGTTTTCAGGGATCATACAGTGTATCAGGTTTATCAGTTATCAGATGCGTGAAGGAAGGTCTCGAAATGCCTGAGGTCTTTCTTGTTTTTAATGGTCAGGCAGAACATGATCTGTTCAGGTTCTTCAAAACCAATATTCTGAAAACGGTCGAAGCAGGCAATCTGCGCCTGTACATTTTCTATATCCGTTTCCTTGAGGATAATGAAGAGCAGGAAAACATGGTCCTTTATTTCTTTTGCATATACGGTTGCGTCTTTTTCAAAGCAGTTTCCCCGATGGTTTACCTGGATAAAATGCTCAGACTTCAGTGTTTTTACTATTTGTTGGCAGTTCATACCGTAAGTATTCAGGGTTAAAAACAAGCCATACAGAACAGAAATCTGTTCCATATGGCTTTAAGTAAAACTAATCTTCTTGTTCTGCATCAAAATTGATGAATGTCTCTGCGATGTCCGTAAGATTGTAATCTGTATCTTCTTCTTCCTGCAGTGTTTTTTCCAGAAGGTCGGCCACTTTATCATGTCCCATGGTAATAGCCAGCTGAGCAAGTCCGCCGTAGGTGGCAATCTCGTAATGCTCCACTTTCTGTGCGGCAATGATTAATGCGGCATCACGGGTCATGCTGCCTTCTTCTGTTGATTTAATGATTTCCTCACCTTCCCTGATGATACCTTTGATGGCCTCGCATTCTTTTTTCTCTGGAGTTTCCTCAAGGAGCCTGAATATTTTTTCAAGGCGGCTTACATGCTTCTGGGTTTGAAGCTGATGGTCTTCAAAAGCTTCTTTCAGCTCTTCCGTGGTTGCCGCTTCCTGCATTTTTCCCAGTGCTTCGATAATCGCATTTTCTGCGAAATAAATATCTTTCAGGGCGCTCAAAAAGAATTTATGCAGCGGTGAGTTTTTCATTTTGTCTTCATTGACCGTTGCATTGTCTACCTGTGTTGTTTTTTTTGAAGATGCCGTTGCAGGAGAATTGCTGCCGGCTGTGGTGTTAGTATCTGTTGTTTTAGTTGCCATAATGTGAAGTGGTGTTTGATGGATAAAGATTACCTCTTTAAATAATAGTAAAGAGGTAATCGTTTAAATAGAATTATGAATTATTACGTCTGCCTCCGAATCCTGATCTGCCTGAAGATCTTCCGCCTCCATGGGAAGCCTGGCCTCCCATACGGGCAATTCTGGTACGCTCAGCTTTGCTCATGGAAGCAAAACCTCTTCCTGAAGAACCGGATCCTGAATTCGATCCCCTGCCTGAACCTCCGTTGCCGGAATTGGAACCGCGTCCTGAATTACCATTGGATCCCGATCTTCCCCTTCCTGATCCTGAACCTGATCCACGGCCCGAATTTCCGGAACCGCTGTTTCCTGATCCTGATCCTCTGTGGGAAGCCTGTCCGCCCATACGGGCAATTCTTGTTCTTTCAGCTTTGCTCATCGAAGCAAAACCTCTCCTGGAAGATCCGTTACCGGATGAAGAAGACCTTCCTCTGCCGCTGCCGGACCTTGATCCTCCTGATCCCGATCCTGAACCTGAACGGCCTCTGGAACCTCCTCTGCCGCCACCGGATGTGAATCTTCCCTGATTATCTCTCTGCTGGTTTCCTCTTCCTCTGCCCCTGCTGTCATTGTCATCTTCATCGTCTTCATCGTCATAATCCTCATCATCATAGTCTTCGTCGTCATAATCTTCATCATCGTAGTCCTCATCATCATAATCTCCGTCGTCATAGCTGTTGTCAAAGTCATCTTCATAATCTGAAAAATCGTCATCATATTCTTCATCATTGGATCCGTCTTCGTACCCATGCTCATAGCCAAGCTGGTAAATTTCCTCGAAACTGTCTGATGCGTTGGAATTGCCTCTTGAACCACGATTGTTTGAATTTCTGTTGTTCATAACTGAATTTTTTAGTATTAATATTAAGTGATGGTTATTGCAGTCCGTGACTAGTATGAGACGGCAATAGATTTGGTTTAAAATGAATTAATTTCCCGATACCGGGTGAGGGAATATGAAGTAATGTTCTATTTCAAATATAGCAGACAAATAATTCACACTATTATGACTTCAGTCATAATGGAGCCTGTTTAATATAAAATTTTGCGGCCCTGTATTTTCAAGATGTTATTTTTCTCCATGGCCTTGATAGTCCTTATAGCTGTTTCTACACATAATCCGGTGAGGCTGGCCATTTGTTTTCTGGTTAAAGGAACCATAAATGAATAAGGCTTTTTGTCACTCTCGAAACTCTTCAGGTAATCCATCAGCCCTTTCAGCCTGGTGGTAGGATTCTGGGAGGAAATGTTCTGCATCATGATAAACTTGTGGTACAAACCCTGTGAAATGACATTGCTTATTTCCAGGCATAATTTTGGAGATTCATTCAGAAGGCTAAAGAAGGCAGTCTTTTTAAGCCTGATTACCTTACAGTCTGTAATGGTTTCAGCGTTCATCGGATAGGGCTTGTCAATAAAAAGAATGCTTTCGCCGCAACTCTGGCCGGCAGCCAGGATATCCTGAATGAATTCCTTGCCGTCTTCATTATAATTGTTAAGCTTAATCTCTCCGCTTATAATCTGGTAGTAATAATTGGGCTGCTCACCTTCATTAAAAATGAATTCCGAAGGACCATAGTCTTTTGCAGTAGCTCCCATTGAATATAATATCTCTTCTTGAATAACCATAGCTTTACTTTTAGTTGTGCATCATTTACTTAATGTTAAAGTAAATTCATTGGGAAATACATAAAAACACATACAAATATCGAACCGTCAGTTATGCACAAAATCGTTAAATATTGTTAAATAAATAAATTTTTAAGTATATAAATATTTATATTTTTAATTAAAAATAAATATTTAGTTTATTTATTAACTAATATCTTTCCACGTCCGTATGTTTTTCACACTGGACGAATCATATGTTAGATTATTGCATAATTAGTCTGTTATTCAACTAGAAACTATCAATTTTCTGAATATCGAAAGATACTGGTGTAAAGAAATGATCCTGATTATGAAGACAGGTATTCCGGGCAGCTATATCCTCATGTGGAATGAATAATGTTGTAGATTTCATAATATTTAATTTAATGGTGTATTTCAAATGTATAAAAACCCCTATTTAATATTTATGACCTAAATCATAAAATCCTGTTATATAACATAATTTTAAGGCTAACCAGCTAAAAATATGAAATTTTAACACAAAAAAAAACAGAGTATATAACTCTGCTTATATAAATATATGATGATATTTCTTTAATCCGGAACAAAATTCTTCCGTGCCAGTTCTTTCCTTACACGGCTTAAGCTCTCAGGCGTAATGCCAAGGTACGAGGCTATCATCCATTGCGGAACCCGTAAAAGTAGATCAGGATACATTCTGATGAACTTCAGATACCGTTCTTCAGCGGTCTCTCCCAATAAGGAATTGATCCTGTCCTGAAGGCTCCTGATATGTTTCTGGGCAATAATGTCACTCTTTTCAATGCTGTTCGGGAACTGTTCTACCAGCCGGCTGAAAAAATCAGGATGCAGGAATAAAACCTCAGAATCTTCTACGGCTTCTATATAGTAGATTGATTTTTCATTGAAGTAGAGGCTGCTCCGGTCGGAAATCAGCCAGCTTTCCGGTGCAAACTGTATGATGTGCTCCTTACCGTTTTTATCGATAGAATACATTTTCAGCAACCCTTTTTCAACGAAATATATATTCCTGCATATTTCACCGTACTCCAGGAGAAACTGGTTCTTGGAAACCTTCCTGCTCTCATAGTGCAGGCTGCACATATTGACCTTCTCTAAAGGGACTTCCAGTACCCTGGCGAGGTAAGCATTAATATTGTCCATCAGTCAAGTTGGCTTATAGATATACTTTGGTGGGAAGCATTATTTAAAGCTTTCCCATGTTCAATAACAATCAGCTGCGGGCTTTGATGCGTGATGCCGAAATCCTCCGCAATCTTATTTGAAATCGGCCTGTATGCCAGCAGGTCCAGGTAATACAGTTCTGCATCGGGTGCTGCCTCGGCTATTTCTTTTTCAAAGTTCCTCAACACCGTTTTACTGATGAAACAGCTGGTGGAGTGCTTGAAGATTGCGATCTTTTTATGATGGGACTGTTCAATGGCTTCGGCCAGTTCCTGTTCAGATTCTATCGGTTTCCAGAATGATTTTGTTTCCGGCTTATCTTCATTACCGCCGAATATTTTATTAAAAAAGCTCATACGTCGAATTGTTTAAGGTGATGGTCGAGATGTTTAAATTCCAGAAAGCCCCAGTCTTCAGTGGTCATGCTGCCGAAAAGAATATGCCGGCCCGGCAGACGCTTGTGGTCATATGCAGTCAGATATTCTTTCATGGTTTTCAGCAGGTTTTCTTTCGATTCCTTAAAGTCACATTCAAAATTAACGATTAGTTTTTGAAAAGTGGGCATATTTCTCGGAATTCCGTTATTAAAAATTTTCATTTCATATTTAGTGACCTTGCCGATTGTCCTGAAAATCGGGTTAATTTCGGGAAGATTTATCTTATACAGAGGAATCTGAAGGACCAGGTCACAATGCCTCATCATCTGGGAGACATTCATTTTACCCCATTGTGCTTCTGACTCTTCTGTTAAACATGAAATCCTGCTGATCAGTTCTCCGAAACAGGCAGGGTCATGCAGGCTTTTCTTTACCAGCATTGGTCGCGTTTCAGATTCTCAATATGGGCGAAATGATGGTTGCAGTGCCATACGTACAAAGCAAGATAATATCTCAGGTCATGGTCTTCATGATGTTCAGGATGATGGAAAGTCCTTTCAAACTGCCGGTTGGTAAGCGTTTTAAGAAGGAAATACCATCGCTGATGCGTGCCTTTGAGCATTCTCATAGCCGGCTTTACAGAGATTCCCGTGCTGTCCTGAAGTTCGGCCCATCGGGCTTCATCATAAGGTTTTATAGTAGGATTATCTTCCGTAAGCGCCAGTTTGAAGCGGATAAAGCTGTTGGCATGGCTGTCTGCAAGGTGGTTAACCAGCTGCCTCACCGTCCAGCCTCCCGGCCGGTACTGGGTATCCAGTTGTTCATCGCTGAAATCCTCAATCAGGTTTTTCAGCCTGCCGGGAAAATTTTTGATTACCCTGATATGCTGCTCCAGTTCTGCATCTGAAATGGATGCCGGTGCATTGAATTGCCCGATAGGAAATTTCTTTTTTTCTAGATCATTCATTGTTACTGATGGTATTGCTCTATTCTGTTATTCATGCGGAAGGCACACATTTTTCCTGAGTGGCCGATTTGTCCGATTATTCTTTTCTGGACAATTTTTTGAGGTTAGTTTTTGTAAATTTATCAAAAATTCGAGAAATCTAAATATGAAAAAAGCGTTAATCATCGTAGATGTGCAGAATGATTTCTGCGAAGGGGGTGCCCTTGCAGTTCCTGAGGCCAACCAGATTATCCCATACATCAATCTGCTTATGGAGGAAAACGAATATGACCAGATTGTCCTTACCCAGGACTGGCATCCTGCCAACCATAAAAGCTTTGCCAGCAATAACGGCAGAAAAGTGGGAGAAAGCATCATCCTGAACAGCATCCCGCAGTTTATGTGGCCGGACCATTGCGTGCAGGGCACTTTCGGGGCAGAATTCCACAAAGACCTGAACCGCGATAAAGTAACCCACATCATCCAGAAAGGCAAAAATCCCGAAATCGACAGCTACAGCGGTTTTCAGGACAATAATCATTTTATGAAAACCGGATTGGACGACTTCCTGAAATACCATGACATCCAATTGCTTGAAATTGTCGGGCTGGCTATGGATTACTGCGTAAAATTCACGTGCCTGGATGCCGTAGCTAATGGTTATGTAACCTGCATGCACTTCAACGGGACCAAAGCCGTGAATGTAAAACCGGATAACGGCAGGGATGCGCTGTATGAAATGATCCAGAAAGGGGTGACGGTACTTGGGTAACCTTATTTAGTTATGAGTTTTTGCAATGCACATCATTATGTAGACCTTATATAATCTTAGTTATCTAAAAAATAAGAGTGCAGATTTAGTTACAAGTTATGAGTTTCTGCAATACTCCTGATTTTTTCAACTTTATAAAAAAATAAAACCGCGGGAATTTCCCGCGGTTTCTTCTATTTTGAAATAAAATTACAAAGTGAAAACTAACTCATCACTCATAACTTTTAACTCATACCTCTTAAAGCATTTTAAGGTTATTCACCTCAAGCTCAGTCAAAATCCTCCAGTGGCCTCTTTTGATATTTTTCTTGGTAAGGCCTGCAAACATCACCCGGTCCAGAGCTTCCACTTCATAGCCCAGCCTTTGGAATATTCTCCTGATGACACGGTTCCATCCGATATGGATTTCGATTCCGATTTCATTTTTAGGCTTTCCTTCAATATAGGAAATCTGGTCTACGGTGGCTATCCCTTCTTCAAGACGGATCCCTTCGCCAATAGCCTTCATATCTTCACCGGAAAGCTTCCTGTCCAGCGTTACATGGTAGATCTTCTTAATATCGAAAGAAGGGTGCGTCAGTTTCTTGGTCATGTGCCCGTCATTCGTCAGCAGGATAACCCCTGTAGTGGAGCGGTCCAGTCTTCCGACAGGAAATACGCGGTAAGGTGATGCGTTGGCAACCAGATCCATTACCGTTTTTCTTGCTTTGTCGTCTTTGGTGGTAGAAATATACCCTTTTGGCTTATTTAAAAGCACGTATACCGGTTTTTCCGGCGTAATGTTCTGTCCGTCAAAAACCACACGGTCTGTTTTCTGTACCTGGTATCCCATTTCCGTCACTACCTGGCCGTTTACTTCTACAAGGCCCTGGATGATCAGGTCATCCGCTTCCCTCCTGCTGCAGATTCCGGAATTAGCGATGTACTTATTCAGACGGATGGTATCTTTATGAAGGTCCTTGCTTATTTTATCAAGCTTTCTCTTCTGGATGTAAGATTTTGCACGGTCATCATCCCTATCCGTTTTACCGAAAGGTTTTTTGCCGAATTTAAGGTTGCCGCGTTCGTATTTGTCCCTGCTGTCGAAGCTTTTACCGCCTCTTCCGCCGGATCTGGAATTACCGAACTGCTTACGCTCCTCACTTTTATGCGTGATATAAGATCTGCTCTCAGATTTGGATTCACCAGAGTTGTCGTTCCTTTCAGAACTTTCCTGAGGCTTTTTGAAAGAAGCCTTCGGGAACTTGCTGCTGCCTTTATGCTCACTGTTTCTTTCTCCTGCTTTCGGGAAAGGTTTTTTAAATGATTTCTGTCCTGAAGAATTTCCAGACTGAGAACCACGAGAACTTTCAGAACTTTTCCTGGCTGAAATTCTTGGTCTTTTCGGTTTTTCTGAATTATTATTGTCTCTGCTCATTCTAAAAATTTCTGCAAAGATAGTAATTTAGTTACGAGTTAAAAATTAAGAATCATAACTTTGTAGCTTTTATAAGTAATAATCTGAAGAAATACAGAACCCATGATAACATTCCTAGATGACCAGTTCTCCCAGCTGAATGATTTTCTCCTCGAAAAGCCTTTCAGTAAAATTTTTATTCTCACAGATGAAAATGTCCATGAATATTGCCTTCCGGTACTGCTGGGAAACCTGAATACCGATATTGCCTTTGAAATTCTGGAAGTAGAACCGGGTGAAGAAATGAAAAATGTGCAGACGGCCAACCAGCTCTGGGAAATCCTTACGGAAATGCAGGCAGACCGGCAGGCGCTTGTCATCAATCTTGGCGGAGGCGTTATCACGGATATGGGCGGATTTGTCGCCTCAACCTACAAGCGTGGCATACGGTTCATCAATATCCCCACTACCCTGCTGTCCATGTGTGATGCATCCATAGGGGGCAAAACAGGCATTGACCTAATGCATTACAAAAATATGGTAGGGACTTTTTCCTTTCCCGAACAGATTTTCGTCTATCCTAAATTCCTGGAAACCCTTCCTTTCAAAGAACTGAGAAGCGGTTTTGCAGAAATGCTTAAGCACGGACTGATTGCCGATAAAATCCACTGGAATGAACTTACCCAGCTGAGCAAACCGGACAGTGAGTCGCTGATCCCGTATATCCAGACTTCCATGGACATCAAACAGGATTTCGTGAATAAAGACTTTCAGGAAAAAAACATCAGGAAAACGCTGAACTTCGGGCATACTATAGGCCACGCCATCGAAAGTCTATGCCTGGAGCAGGGAAATCCGGTACTGCACGGCGAGGCGGTAGCCGCCGGCATGATCTGTGAAGCGTATCTTTCTTATCAGGAAGGACTGATCTCAGAGGAAGAATCCGATATCATCATTGATGCATTAAAAAAATATTACCCTTACCTGGACATCAGTGATTTTGATGATGAGGCTATTCTATCACTTCTGTTAAATGACAAGAAAAATACAGACCGCAGGATCAATTTTTCATTGCTTACCAGTATAGGTTCATGCAATTTTGACTATCAATGCGATGAAAAGATGATCAGAATGGCATTGAAATTCTATCGTGAAATGAATAATATCTGACATTTTAAAGCATAAAAATCCTCTAAAAACCCAATTTTATTGACTCTATAGCCGTATTGGTTATAACTGTATTATATTCAGTTATTTAAGCATAAAAATTTTTATATTTCAGGCTCAAAAACACGTGATATTTATCATGAAAACCGATTTTGGCAAGCAATTTGAAAGATACTGTTCGTCCAAAAGGACAAGAGTAAAATTTAAAATTAGAGAAATAGTAAATATTAAAAATTTAGGTCATGAAAAAAGTAATTTTAGGATTAGCTATCACAGCAGGATCTTTAGCATTTGCTCAGACAACTTCTAACTCGTCGATGTCAGGATCTCCTGTAGCATTCGGTATTAAGGCTGGTATGAACGTATCTTCAATCACTAATGATGGAGGTCTTGAAGATCAGGGGTCTAAAATCGGATTCAATGCAGGTGTATTCGCCAACATTCCAGTAGCTGAATCATTCAGCATCCAGCCGGAAGTTTTATATTCTCAATATGGGGATAAATATGACAGAGTTATCGCAGGAAACAGATATTCTTATGCAAGAAATCTCGATTATATTACAGTACCTGTAATGTTCCAGTATAACTTCATTCCTAACCTTTATGTAGAAGCTGGTCCTGAATTCGGGTTCTTAGTGAATGCAAAAAATAAGCTTAAAAATGAGACCAATAACAATACCATTACTGAATCTGGTAACTATAAAGACCAGCTTAGTGGATTTAACTTTGGTCTTGGATTAGGTGCTGGGTATTATTTCACGCCTAATATAGGAATTACCGCAAGATATGTAGCAGGTCTTACAGATATTGCTAAAGACAGACCAAGCAATTCAGATGCGATCAGAAATAATGTGTTCCAAGTAGGATTAGCATTTAAATTCTAATTGCAGAATACAGAAATTTAAAGAATTTTGATTTCAATAAGGCTCAGGTTTATTCGTAAGCCTGGGCTTTTTTTAGATAAAATGCAGAGCATAATGATAACAGGGTAGTTTCTTAAAAAACCCTTAAAAAGCTCATTCAGAAAGCATTTTGGCAAGTCTTTTGCAAAATATACCCGGTGTGATTGATATCACACATTTTCAAATAGTAAAATTTAAACGTAAAATTATGAAGAAGTTATTTCTAGGACTGGCTGTGATGGCCGGTGCTGTTACCTATGCACAGGAAACAACAACTACTACTACGGTAGCCGTTATGTCTACCCTGAAAGAAAAAGAGCCGGTAAGATTCGGTATTAAAGGAGCAGCCAATGCATCCCAGTTCAGCGAACAGCAACTGAATACCAAAAATCAGAAGTTAGGATTTAATGCAGGTGTTTTCGTCAATATTCCCCTTGCCAAACAATTCGCATTGCAGCCGGAAGTTTTGTACAACCAGATGGGTGCTAAAAGTGTTCTGACTTCCTCTGAAGTGCAGAGTGGAAATACTACAGTAAAAACAGAGCAGAACGTAAGCACTACCCTGAATTACATTTCAGTGCCTTTAATGGTTCAGTTTAAACCTACAGATAATTTTTATTTTGAAGCAGGCCCTGAATTCAGTTATTTTATCAACGGTAAAGATAAGGGTGAATCCATGGTTTCATCCACAACCAACGGAATAACCACCACACAGATCCAGTCTGCATCCAGAGATATAGATAAGGATGCCATCCAGCGTTTTAACTTTGGCTTGGGACTTGGACTGGGATATTACTTTACGGATCATTTAGGAGTCAATGCAAGATATGTGAACAGTCTTACCCATATCTACAAAGATACTCCTGTAGGACAAAACCCGAATACCAACAGAGTATTCCAGTTAGGATTAAATTATAAATTCTAATCAACTCTAAAGATACCCAATTAACCTTTTATAAAAATCCGGATCTGCCTATTTTGCAGATCCGGATTTTAATTATTATCATCAACCTGAATCAGGTTTTAAAAAAGTTCAACTTCCTCTCCTTTTCCTACCGGATACTTTTCTGTAAAGCATCCGAAGCAGTGGTCTGAAGATCCCAGGATTTCCTTCAGGTTATCCGTGCTCAGGAATTCAAGAGAATCTACGCCCAGATAATCTCTAAGTTCTTCCGTGGTCATATTGGCGGAAATCAGGTCATCTTTTGACGGAGTATCGATTCCAAGGTAACATGGTGCGATAATCGGCGGCGATACACTTCTGAAGTGGATTTCTTTGACGCCGGCTTCCTTAAGGATTTTAACAAGCCTTTTGGAAGTGGTACCCCGTACGATGGAATCATCAATGATAACCACCCTTTTATCTTTGATCTCAGAAATAATAGGATTCAGCTTCAGGTTGACTACCCTTTCCCTCATTTCCTGGGTCGGAACGATAAAGCTCCTTCCGATATACCTGTTCTTAATCAGGACAGGCCGGAACGGTATTCCTGATGCTTTGGAAAAACCGATTGCCGCAGGAACGCCGGAGTCCGGAACTCCGATTACCACATCAGCTTCCACCGGTGCCTGGTGCCAGATTTTCTCCCCGGATTTCTCCCGGATTTCATATACATTGATGTTCTCCAGGGTGGAATCCGGCCTGGCAAAATAAATATATTCAAATGAACATATCCTCTGCCGCCCTTTTTCGCTCACCATATAAGAATGCAGTTTACCCGGTTCATTTTCATTGGTGTAAATGATTTCTCCCGGTAAAATGTCACGTACGTACTGAGCTCCTACCGCATCCAGCGCTACGGATTCAGAAGCAACCACATATGATTTCTCATCAATCGCTCCTAAAACCAGAGGACGGATCCCGTTGAAATCCCTGAACGCAAAAAATTTATTCCTCGTCATCCCTACCACGGAATAGGCACCCTGGATTTTTTCCATGGTGATCTTAATCGCAGCGCGAAGTCCGAGGTCAAGGTTTTTCTGGATCAGTCTCAGGATTACTTCAGAGTCTGAAGTGGCACGGAAGACAACGCCTTCCGCTTCCAGTTCTGCTTTAAGTTCCTTGGCATTCGTCAGGTTACCGTTGTGGGCAATAGAAAGGATGATCTGGTCGTATTCATTTTTGGCAAAAAACGGCTGGAAATTATATTTCTTCTTATCTCCTGCTGTAGTATACCTTGTATGTCCGATGGCAGAGTTCCCCATATAGGCTTCAGGGTCCTGAATTTCTTTATAAACATCCAGTACAAGGCCTTCATCTTTCAGGTTGGTAATTCTTCCGTTTTTTAAAACTGAAATACCACAGGCTTCCTGGCCTCTGTGCTGTAGTGCAAAGAGCCCGAATTGTGAGAGGGAAAATGTATCAAGATCATTATCCGAATACATTCCGAAGATCCCGCATTCTTCATTAGGGGCATCCAGTCTCTCCTCTTCCTGGGTCCTGAAAAGATTCCGTCCGTAAGGCTGATCTTTAAACTGTTTTAAATATTCACTTTTATGAATGTCTAAACTTTCCATTTTTTCTATATGTTAGAAGTTACATATTAGATGCCTCAACGGCGGCTAAGTTAACTTCAAATTTAATTTTGTTTGATGAACGGGGTCCGTTCGGTGCTGAAGATCAGCTGTTATATCCGTATGGGTACCAGATTATTGAGCCAACAGATTTTTCAGCCTGTTGTAAATCTCCACATAGGCTTCCGTTACTTCCCCAAGATCCCTTCTGAAACGGTCTTTGTCCAGTTTTTTCATGGTATCTTTATCCCACAACCTGCAGGTATCCGGAGAGATTTCATCTGCAAGGATGATCTGTCCGTCTGAAGTTTTACCTAATTCAATTTTAAAATCTACCAGGATAATGTTGATCTGGTCAAAAAGATCGATCAGGATTTCATTGATCTGTCCGGTAAGCTGGTACATCTCGGCAAGTTCCTCATAGGTAGCAGCACCCAGGAAAACGGCATGGTGGTCATTGATCAGCGGATCCCCCAATTCATCTTTCTTATAACAGATATCGAATATGGTTACCGGGGACTTGATTCCTTCTTCCACACCCAGCCTCTGAGCCATGCTTCCGGCAGAATAATTCCTTACTACCATTTCCAATGGAATGATAGATACTTTTTTTACCAGCTGCTCTCTCTCATCAAGCTGCTTGATGAAATGGGTTTTAACTCCTTTGGCATTTAAGTATTCAAAAATCAAAGTTGTGATGGCATTGTTCATTTCCCCTTTCAGATCCACCTGTCCTTTCTTCTGAGCGTTAAATGCTGTAGCATCGTCTTTGAAGCGTACGATTACTTCATCAGGATTATCAGTAGCAAATACCTGTTTTGCTTTACCTTCATACAACATTTCTTTTTTTTGACTCATAATTTTACTTTTCTAGATTGTCGTTAGATTTATTGATTGTTTTATTACAATTCCCGTTAAAACGGCCAGCCCGAAGCTGAGGAGCGTACCGATAAGCACGTATTCCGTAAGTTTTCTCTGTTTGGCCTGGGCCAGGTCGCTGAACCTGAATACAGATTTCGCCGCCACCATAAAACCTACGCCTTCCCAATGGTTTACCATAATAAAAGTAAAAACCAGGAGGCGTTCCAGGTAGCCGATGTATTTTCCTGCATTGCTTAAAGATTCGGTCTGCAGGTGGTCTTTCGTATCCGGGACCGGAGTCCAGGATGACAGAAGTATCTTGATGAAAACAGATGCCGGTGCCGTTAAAAATAAAGCAGCAGCAGCAATTTTCAGCCATTCTTTATTTATCAGTGTGTTGATGCTGAATTCGCCGAAGTTCCAGGAGAATCCGGCAATAACCAGGATATGCAATATCTGGTCTGCGAAAAACCAGCGCTTCCTGGTTTTGATGGTCTGAAAGCTCAGTTTGCAGGCATCAATAATAAAATGGGAAAAGCCGTTCAGTAACGCAACCCACCAAAGGTCTGCATCCCAGAGAAAAATAAAGCTTAGAATGGTATGCAGCAGTACATGAATATAGAGGTAACGGCTTTTTAACTGATGATTTTCTTTGTCCCGTACCCATGAATCCGGCTGCAGAACAAAGTCTCCGAGTAAATGGGCCAATATGAGTGGAGTAAAAATCATGTTAGAGTTCTGCAATTTTCTTTTTGAAATACTGGTTGGTTTCTACGATCAGGTCATAATGTGCCCTTTTCAGCCTCTGGCTTACCGAGGACTGGGAAATGGCAAATTTCCTGGCTAGGTCTTCCTGCGTGCTGCTGTTGTTCATAATCATCTCATGGATGATTTCCGAAGTAGCTACCGTCCAGCTGTCAAAATCTTTGGATGACCATTTCAGGAGGATATTCAGATCGCGGTTAACAGAATCGCTGGAGGTTTTAATAGCCACAGTGCAGCCGTCTTTTTTAAGCTCGTCCAGAAGCCTGCCGGAATTGATATAGGCTGTCCCGTTGGATTCCGTAATCTTTCCTGCTGAATAATTCTCTTCCCCGATGCCGATGGCAATCCTTACATCCAGGTTTTCCTGACTTCTGATTAATGATTTGATGGCCAGAAACCGCCAGAACGCATCATCTATACCGCATTTGAGCTGGAATTCATCTCCCCTGTAGATCTCCCATGCGTCCGGTGCATTTCCCCAATGTTGCAGAAGATCTTTCAGCCTGGTAATCCAAACTTCTGTCTCTGCCTGTTGCGAATTTATAATATCACCGGTAATGACCGCTATCATGATGCAAATATAAGCATATTTACTTATATATAAAATATTTTATCAAGAAGGCGTATAGAAAAACATAATCAGCCGTACTTCTTCTATCAATGATTCAAAATAGATTAGAAAAATATGAATTATCCTCAGGCTTTCAAATCTCTTTCAATGGAGGGTTTAAATGGGAACTGTGGTTTTGAATCAATAAAAAATCCTGATCAGCACAACCGCAATGATCAGGATTACTTGTATTTTTAAAAGTAAAGACTACTTGATTGTACTTTTCACTGTTCCGCAGGTCAGCATGGAACTTCCGTAATACGGATTCACAATCTTTTCTTCGTTGCTCAGCCAGCCTGCTTCTGCCATAGGGCAATACTGCAGGTATACAGGCTTTTCGGAAAAGCTGAACTGCCTTGATAAAGTGTACATATCGTCTGAAAGATGGTGGAATATTTCCCTTTGTGCCGATATATTCCCCGTTTTTGCAATGCCAGCAGCCTCATTTTTTAATGTAGCCAGGTTCTTTACATTTATGGTATTGTTTGTCACCGTTGAAGCGGTCTGAACAAATTCAGAAGCTGATTTTGCAGCTTTACCGGCATCATCGGAAGCCAGTGCTGCTTTAATGGCAATATAATTCTGGTACAACTTTGAAACCTGCGCATCCTTTTTCTTCTGCGCTGCTGTAAAGCTCATTGCCAATACGGTAAAAATTGCTGTAATGATCTGTTTTTTCATTGGATGATACTCATGAAGCCAAACGCCTATAGACGCAGGCTGATTGATATTCTATTTAATTCTGAACTCAAGTTTTACGTTAAAAAACCTTCCGGTAAGCCGTACCGGGACAGGGTACATCAGGCTGGTTGTAGCATCGGTAATCCATTGGTTGGATACGGTATTCCTGATGTTGAATGCATTGAATACCTGAACACCCAGGGTAAGTTCTTCAAAATTCCCCCAGAAGCCGTATGCTTTGTCTTTGCTTTTAGGATCAATGAATACTTTGGAAAGCCCGATATCCACCCTTTTGTATGACGGAAGGGTTTTCTGGTACGTATACGGATTGGTAAATACAGGTGCTCCGGTCGGAAGTCCCATAGCGTATACCAGCGTCAGGTTAACCCGCATGGACGGAAATTTCGGCATATAATCCTGGTAAAACATAGCAAATCTTAATCTCTGATCCGTAGGCCTCGGGATATCGCCCTGTCCGTTGATATTCTCAAACACCCTGGCATAGCTCGCCGAAAGCCAGGAATCCACTCCCGGTACGAATTCCCCGAACAGTCGGGTATCAATACCATACGCATATCCGGTGGCATTGTTTTTTCCTGTATAGCGGATCCTTACATTGTCCATATAATACGGGATCAGATTATCCATTTTTTTATAGTAGGCTTCAGTAGTCAGCTTAAACGGCCGGTCATACATCTGAAACTCGTAGTCATTGGCCATGATGACCTGAATGGAACGCTGGGACTTGATATTGCTGTTGAAGTTTCCTTCCAGGTCTTTGATTTCCTTGTAAAAAGGAGCCTGGTAATAGATTCCTCCGGAAAGCCTGAACAGCATATCCGTATCCCAGTCCGGCTTGATGGCAAATTGCGCTCTCGGAGAGAAGATGGTTTCATTATTGAAGCTCCAGTGAGCAACCCTTGCTCCGGCATTCACAAAAACTTTGCTCGCACCCCAGAAAAACTTCTGTGAATACTGGGCGTAGGCCGATAATCGCGTCGGCTGGATATGGTTGTTTCCGGCAATACTGTAGAACAGTTTAAGGTCGGAAATATTGCCAAGCCTCGGATCGTCTACCGGAATCGGAGTGCTGTAACCGGCAGAATCTACCAGCTTCCATTCATTCGTAAGGTCTTTCAGGTTTTCTTTCTCATATTTGAATCCCACCTCAATATCCGTATTCACATTAGGAGAAAACCGGGTTCGGAACTGGGTTCCGTACGTCCTGACGAACAGGTCGTTCCTGGCACTTTCAATCTGACCACCCGCATCGTACGAGGTTACAGGGTTTCCGGTAATAGGATCAAAGGTCTGAAGGATATAGGCAGAGGCGATGGAATAATATTCACGCTCACGGTTCTGGTACGCAAAGCTGTCCAGTGTAAACCTCCATTTGTCAGAAGGCTTATAATTCATGGAGAAGGTCCCCATCATATTTTTATACTTGTCATCTTCGCGGCCGGCATAGTTTACCGTGACATTAATCGGCCTCTGAAGCGATCCGAAGTCCACACTTCTTTCCTTTGGGATCATCTCATAATCATTCTTGGAATAATATCCGATGAATGACATGGTAAATTTCGGGCTGAGATGATAATTGATATAGGACTGGAAGTCATAATACTTAGGATTGAAATCCGTATCTTCATTCAATGTATTGAGGACCAAGTTGGTATTCCTGTACCTTCCGGAAAATATAGCGGTAAGCTTTTTGTTTTCCGAAGCGAACCCGGTCGTCAGGCGTCCGCCGATCAAACTTCCCTCCCCGGAAACTTCGAATTTTTCCGGCTCACGGTAATAAATATTCAATGCAGAAGACATTTTATCACCGTATCTCGGTTCAAAACCTCCTGCAGAGAAGTTAACGGTTGATACCATATCAGGGTTGATGATACTGAGTCCCTCCTGCTGTGAATTCCGGATCAGGAAAGGACGGTAAATCTCAATATCATTAATGTAGATCAGGTTTTCGTCATAGTTTCCACCACGCACCATATACTGGGAAGAAAGTTCCGTATTGGAGTTAACGGAAGGAAGGGTCTTGATAATCCCTTCGATCCCTCCCGAAATACTGGCCACATTCTGAGCGTCCTTCGCCGAAATTTTCACCGTCGTTATATCCGTGGTCTGTCCGGTGACTTTTTTCTGGAAAACAACCTCCTCAATATCGGTTACTTTTGCGGTATCTCTTTTTTTAGTCTGGGAGAACACCAGTACGGGAACCATAAGGCTTAGCGGTAAAACTAGTTTTTTCAAAAGAAATGTTTTAAGAATTTCTAAAATTAAGTAATTTTTAACAATTACAAAATCGATTCTCTAATTCTTGTCAATTTTTGTAACAAATCTTCTAATAAATCCAGCCTTAACATATTGGCTCCGTCTGATAGGGCCGTTTCCGGTGTAGGATGCGTTTCAATGAAAATCCCGTCTGCTCCTACAGCAATTCCCGCTTTGGCTACGGTTTCAATGAGATCCGGCCTTCCTCCGGTAACGCCTGAGCTCTGGTTAGGCTGCTGTAAGGAATGGGTGACATCCAGGATCACGGGAGCGTATTCCCTCATGGTAGGAATTCCGCGGTAATCCACGATAAGGTCGGTATAGCCGAATGAATTTCCCCGTTCGATGATCGCTACTTTATGATTATCGGAATCCGTTACTTTCTGTACTGCAAATTTCATGGATTCAGGAGAAAGGAACTGTCCTTTCTTAAGGGTTACGCATTTTCCGGTTTTGGCAGCCGCTACCAGAAGGTCTGTCTGACGTACCAGAAATGCCGGGATCTGCAACACATCTACATATTGCGCTGCCAGAGCCGCATGCTCATTCTCATGGATATCGGTTGTCGTAGGAATATTGAAAGTCTCTCCCACTTTTTTCAGAATCTCAAGCGATTTCTTTTCTCCTATGGATGTAAAAGAATCCACACGGCTGCGGTTGGCTTTTTTAAAGCTTCCCTTGAATATATAAGGAATTTGATACTTATCGGTGATCTGAATTACTTTTTCGGCAATCCTCAATGCCATATCCTCGCCTTCTATAATGCATGGGCCGGCAATCAGGAAAAAGTTTTTGGAATCTTTGTGACGGATGTTATCTAAATACTGGATCATTTTTATTGTAATTAAAAAGTTCAGTAAAATTACTGGAAAAATTATACAATAGGAAATTAATTTCCTGGGGGTGGTGATATCATGCTCATACTCAATATTTACAGGTCAGCAATTTCCCGGAATTGTGTATCTTTATGGTATGAAACCCAAAGAAACATTATCGGAATTTTATGCTTTGCACGGGCAGGAACATGCAAAGTCCGGTCAGTTTAATGTGTATCGGAGGGAAGACTTTACCTGCAGCCGGCAGCTTGATCCGGTGTACCGGAGGGACTTTTATAAAATCTCATTGATTGCTGAAGGAACAGGCGTCATCCATTATGCAGATCAGTCGGTTAAAGTTGAACAGCCTGCGCTTACTTTCATGAATCCGCTCATACCCTATTCCTGGGAACCGGGATCTGAAAGACAAACGGGCTACTTCTGTATTTTCACGGATGATTTCGTCAATGGATCGTTAAAAAATGAAAGCCTTTCCCAGTCTGCTCTGTTTAAAGCAGGCGGAAACCATGTCTTTTTTCCTGATGAAACCTCCCTGAAACTTGTACAGGCTACTTTTGAACATATGATGCATGAAGTAGAGTCAGGATATTCTCATAAATATGAGCTTGTCCGCAATTACGTACAGATCATTATGCACGAGGCGATCAAAATGCAGCCTTCAGACCGGGAATACCCTCATGCTAATGCCTCGGAGCGTATCAGCTCATTATTCCTGGAGCTGCTGGACCGGCAGTTTTCCATCGATGCGCCACACCAGACCATAGCCCTCAAAAATGCCAATGAATTTGCGGCACAGCTGAATATCCATACCAATCATTTAAACAGGGCCTTAAAGGAAACCACAGGAAAAACGACTACCCGTCTGATTTCGGAACGCTTGGTCAGGGAGGCTAAGTCGTTACTACAGTTCAGTCACTGGAATGTCAGTGAAATCGCTTACTGCCTGGGGTTTGACTATTCTTCCAACTTTATTGTGTTCTTTAAAAGGCAGACCGGCGAGTCGCCCAACCAGTTCAGGAGTAAGATTGTTTCAATTTCATAATTTCCTGTTTGTTTCAAATATTCCTTTTATTCTTCAGATCCTGAACTTTGTTCTTATAAAATCACAGGATTATGTTACAGGAAACTTTAAAAGGAAAAACAGCCCTTATTACGGGTGGAACTACAGGGATCGGCTTTGCTGCGGCGAGTTTATTCCTTAAGCACGGAGCACAGGTCGTTGTTGCTGCCAGAAGACAGGAACAGGGAGAAAAAGCACTGGAAGTTTTACAGCAAATCAGTGCTGAAGTACGCTTTATCAGTACCGACGTATCAGAAAGCCGGGAAATTCAATACCTTATCAATGAGACCGTAAAACAATTCGGAAAACTGGATATCGCATTCAACAATGCCGGGATTGAAGGAAGTTTTTCTACGATTGGTCAAACTCCTGAGGAAGAATATGACCGGGTGATGGGAATCAATACCAAGGGCGTATGGCTTGCCTGCAAATATGAAATAGAACAGTTTAAAAAGCAGGGAACCGGAGGATCCATCGTGAATACTTCTTCATGGCTGGCCAAGGGAGCAAATTCAGGATCAGGGGTTTATTCTGCAAGCAAAGCTGCATTAGACGGATTAACAAGGGCATTGGCTGTAGAAACTGCCGGGGATGGCATCCGGATCAACAATATCCGTCCGGGCTATATCCGGACACCGATGTTTGACCGTTTCTTTCCGGAAAATGCTGCTGAAAAAGAACAAGCTATTGAACCTTTTAAGAAACATGCACCGATTGGGCGTTTTGCAACACCGGATGAAGTAGCGGAACTGGTGTTATGGCTCAGCAGCCCGGCCGCATCTTTTGTTACAGGCGAGAGCATCCTGATAGACGGAGGACTCGCTATTGCAGGGCAAAGGTAATTGAAAAGTACGCATGAAAACAGGATGCATTTTGGGATTGTTGATCTGTATAATCCCTATTCACGCACAGCTCACCATTAATACCCAACTTAACATGTCTGATCATCAACCAAACACCATAGTATACAACAGGCTGTACCAGTATGGGATAGCAGATGCATTCGTAGGCGGGCTCTACAAAGGTACGCTTCCCCTGGAAGATTTGAAACGGAAAGGTGATTTCGGATTAGGAGCTCCCGATCTGGTAGATGGAGAGCTGACCATGTTCGATGGCAGGTTTTACCAGACCAAAGCTACAGGAAAGACGGCAGAACCGGACGGCCATCTGAAAACGTCTCTATTCTTTATCACCTTTTTCAAGCCAGAAATATTTTTCTCCGTCAACAGCAGAACGGATGAAAAATCATTGCAGCAGAGGATTACAGATGAGCTTAAGCATAAAAACAATATCTATGCGATCAAAGTATCCGGAAAATTCAGCCGTATGGAAACCAGAGCATTCCCTCCGATGGAAAAGGAACCGTTTCCACCTTTGAGTTCTGTCGCCAATACACAGAATGTTTTTGATTTTTCTGATGAAAAAGGTATTCTGGTAGGATATTATATTCCGGAGTATTTAAACGGGATCAATGTAAAAGGTTTCCACTTCCACTATCTTTCCGAAGACAGAACGCATGGCGGACACGTGTTAGCTTTTACCGGGGAACACCTGAACATAGAGATCGCAGAAATGAAAAGCTTTGAACTGGAAACCTCAAAGGACGATAATTTCCAGAATTTCAGATTCAAGACACAGGGACATGAAGATCTTGAACAGATAGAACAAAGGGATTGATTTCCCCGTTATTTTTAAAAACAGGCTGTCTTAAAGGGCAGCCTGTTTCTATTGTCCCATCTTTTTAAGGATTTTCTCAAACGTATTGATGTTACGGCTCGTGAACCGTTCCTTAAGATTTTTCCTTCCTAAAATTTTTCCGAAGGAAGAGTCTAATATATTGCCTTTAGGGACCTGCCAGTACAATGCATGATTGACCACGGCAGCCTTTTCATGTTCTGCTTTGGACGCATCGTTGAACTCCTGCATCAGTATTTGCTCTATGCCCTGATCACCAACAAAAACATAGACATGGAGGTCATCATTTTTTTCAAAAGGATTTCCGTTCCTTAGGTTCTCTGTTTCTTCCTGAGATTTGATAAAGAGGAAAGCATCGTAAGAAAACTTTTCTGACATTGCTTTTTCAAGAACCGGCCTTAATTCTTCAGCATTTTGATCAGAACTGAAGATAATGTTTCCGGAGGCCAGTACGGAGCTGACGTCTTCCATTCCGGCACCGGCAAATACCTGACAGACCTCTGCCATCTTCATATTGGTTCCTTTTACATTGACGCCGCGGAGAAATGCACAGTATTTCATGATTTATTTTAATGGTATGGTTATTTTATTTAATCCCTAGTTTTTACATACAGATTGTAATCTGTGCCTGAAGGCTTCAGAATATAAATCTTTTCCAGCAACGGATTGCTGCTTTTCAGGTGGTCCTTCACCCTGAACTCTTTCAAAAGCCTGTAATGCATTCTATAATAGGCAGCATCCTTTCGTTCAAACAGATTATCATACGAAAGCAGGTATTTGGGTTTTCTTTTCTTTACGGTATTGATCCAGTAATTTTTTTTGTCCTTTCTGATCTCGTTCTGTATCCCCTTGTCTACCAGCCCCACTTCATCAATGGCTTTCAGGCCTGAAAAGTACGGTACATAACCGGCAGGTTCCAGCAGAATCCATTGGTTCTTATCTTTTTCATAGCGGTTAAGAAATAATCCGATGGTCCTGCGGTAATTCCATTCTCCATTGCCTGTGGCAATAGAATGTATGGTCTGGAAGGCCAGCATCGGCAGGATGTAAAACAGGATAAACAGTCCCAGCCAGAGGTATTTCCGTGTTTTCTGTTCCAGGATAAAAATGACTGCCGGAACAAAAAGCAGGATCTGCGGCACCCAGTAATACCAGTCGAAAAGGCTTTTCTGAGAAATGAAGATCAGCTGCTTGGCCCATCCGAATAAAAAGATCATCCACAAAAAATAGTTCCTTTTTTTCGGCTGTCGGATCAGGTAGATGAAACACAGCAGCTCAAAAATCAGGACCAGTATGGTAAAAGGATTGAAATTGCCCGGTAATTTCAGCATACCCCAGAAATTCCCGTAATTCATAAGGAAATAATCGATGTTCTGAGCCAACCTGTAATCGCTTCCGTACATCAGTTTTTTGGCGATAATGGTATTGTTAACAAGTTCACCGAAATAAAACCAGTTGAAAGCCATTACAGAAGCCAGTCCGATAACTCCTCCCAGGATATAGTTCCACCTTACTTTCTTAGAATAGAAAATGTCCACGATGAACACCACGCCTAAAAATATGAGCGTATCAATACGGGTCATGATGATCAATACCGGAAATACAATCAGGGCCCATTTTTTACCTTTCTGAAATCCGTAGTATAGCAAGGCCATTTCCAGGAAGAACAGCAGTCCGTATTCCATTCCGAGGATTGAAATTTTAATGGAAGGCGGCAGGATTCCGATCAGGAAAATAAATAAAGCTTTATGAAATGGATTTTTAAGGATGAGATGGGATAAAAATAAGGTTCCTACCGTGAAGAGGACGGAGTTAACAATCAGCAAGGGTTCTATGAAATGTTCTTTTCCAAATACCAGATTGAACAGATACGAAACAAATACATACAGATGGGTAGTGGAAGCCGATATTTTCGTAGCCCCATTAAAACCGATCACTCCGTAATCCATCAGGTTCTGGGCTACCCTCCAGGTAATAAAAGCATCTTCCTGAATATAGTGAGTAAGAAGAAAAATCAACTTGAACAGCACTGTAAAAAGTACAGCAAAAAAAGGAAGTTTGGGATGGTTAATTCCTGTCATCATGTATTTATGTTGCACAAATATAATCCTAAAATTTTTGAATCCCATAACAAAAAAACGGAACCGAAGTTCCGTTTTAAAGTTTTTACTGAGTCGCCTTGATGATGGCGTTGGTAATTTGCGATTCTTTCTCTTTGGAATAGGTGGAATCAAAAGGTTCCATTATGTCAAACAGATACTGGTAGAAAGGCGTGATCTTCTGTACGTTCTCAGACTCCGACATAGCTTTCTCCTTGCCCATCTGCTGGAGATCCTTGATGAAGACATTGAATTTCTTGTCGATCGGTTCAATTGATTTCACCAGATAAGCATAGGCTTTATCTTTCTGTCCGAGCTTTTCATAAGCATCGGTCACTGCTGAAACAACAAGCGAATACTCCATCGGTTTTGCCCTCATCTGCCTCCTGACATAAATCTGATCGGTTTTATTAAGGCTCAGGTAATAATCATATTCGCTGAAAATCCCTTTCTTAAGGATTTCTGCCAGCTGAAGTCCTTTCTGCTCCTGTCCGGCAACGATGTATCCGTATACCATAGAACTTAAAGAACGCGGGTCATTGTATTTTTCAGCAGGAATTTCTCTTGCAGCAAGATCAAGAAGTTCGATGGCCTTTCCTTTCTCTCCCATCGTTGCCAGTGCAGCTGCCGCTCTGCTCGCCGAACCTCTGTAACTGATAATATTGGATGTTGCCGTTTCATCGAAATGGGCATTCAGATCCTTAAAGTTCCCCCATCGGAAGTTTTTCACTACATTATATAATGAATTGGCGTCTACCCTTCCCATATTACCGTCAGCCGTCGGCGGCGTATGGATCGGTACCAGTCGGTAGCTAAATCCGTCAAACTGAAGGTATTCGTCCAGGTAAAACACATTTTCGCTGTCGTAAATTCCTCCTGAAGAAAAGTTGATCGGCCTTTTCCAGTCGAAATTCGCCAGGATGTCCATCATAATCAGGTTATTCTTATAGAGGGTATTTGCTTTATAGGTAACCATGATCTGGTTAACGGTACTGCCAAGGTCAGAAGCATTGATGATTCCTGCTCTTACAGCATTGTCCTTATTCACCGGGAGAATGAATTTGTGCACCGGCAGGATATTGTATTTTTCATATTTTTCCTCTCCGAAGTACAGCTTCAGCAGCTCATCTTTGGCCGGAGATTTATATTTGATGAACCTCATGGCGTCTTTCAGGGTCATGGAGTCCTGAACCAGGTATTTCCTGAATTCTGCAAAAGTGGATTCTGCACCCTGCTCTTTCGCCATAGAGAATAACCCTTGCCAATCTTCTTTCTTCATCATGTAGATCTGGTCGTTCACTCCGTCCCTGTAATCATCATGGGTCAGCTGGCTCGGAATAGGCTCTGCATTATATGTCTTTCTTTTGATCTGATCGATATTCCACGGTGTGGATGCCAGGGTGAAGTTAACTACTTTTACATCGTCCCTGAACCTTTGCGTTTCCTGAATGGCCCAAACCGGATAGGTATCATTATCTCCGTATACGAACAGGATATCTTCTTTCGGTAATGATTTCAGTACTGAATAGGCATAATCGTATGCGGTATACCGGTTGCTCCTGTCGTGAACATTATAGTTCTGGAAGCCCATCATAAAAGGGACTCCAAGCAATACAACCCCTGCCGCAATATTGGCCGCATTGGATTTAACCTTAGATTGAAGGAACCATAAAATAGCACCTGCTCCCAGTCCGATCCAGAGGGCAAAAGCATAAAATGAACCGACCATTGCATAATCTCTTTCTCTCGGTTCAAAAGGCTTTACACCGGTGTAGAATACGATCCCGACACTGGTCAGGATGAACAGCGACAATAAAGCATAGAACCTTCCGAAATCTTTATTCAACTGGAAGAAGAAGCCGATCAGTCCTAAGATCAATGGCAGGAAGAAGAATTTCACCGTGCTTTCATTCTTGAATTTTGCCGGCATCTTATCCTGGTTTCCCCATAATGCATTATCAATGAAAGAGAACCCTGAAATCCAGTTGCCTTTGGTATTCTCCATATTTCCTTCAAGATCATTCTGACGGCCTACGAAGTTCCACATCAGGTAACGGATAAAGTAATAGCTGTTCTGGAAGCTGATGAAATAATCCATATTCTGTGCAAATGAAGGCTTCTGAACGTTGATCAGGTTGTAAGGCTTCACTTTGAGATAATCTGAAGCGGTGATCGACCTGTCCTCATATTTCTTTCTCAGCTCTTCAAAAATTTGCTTGGCTTCAGGGCTGTTGGCCACATCTTCATTGTCATAATTGAAGGTAAAATCAGGAGCACCATACATCGAAATATAATTGGCCATCACATCTTTGTCTTCGCTGAACATTCTCGGCATCAGGCTGACCTGTGATTTGCTGAATACATAGTTAAAACGGTCTCCGGTTTTTCTGTAGGTACCGGTCTTTTCGTCCTTTTCATAAATTTCCCCGGTCTTGGTCGTTTTGAAACTTCCGTCTTCATTCTTTTCAATTCCGTTGGCATCAAGGAAAGCGGTATAGTTCTGCCCGTAGAACGTTGGCCAGTCACCGTACTGCACCCTGTTGTAATAATCCAGCATACCGATCGCCGTATCCGGGTCGTTCAGGTTCATTGGCGGATTGGCATTTGCACGGATCGGGATAACCATCCAGCACGAAAAACCGATCAGCATGAATACAATCGATAGTGCTGCAGTCTGATAGATCTTCTTCTGAATCTTCCTTGCATACTTAAGTAATAAATAGCAAAGCACCACAGTTATGATAAACGCGGCGATGGTACCTGAATGGAACGGCAGCCCCAGTCCGTTGACAAAGAATATTTCCAGCTTCCCAAACATGGTCATGATCAGCGGGAAGATAATTTTAAATACAAGGGCAAGGATCACCAGGGTGATAACGTTCGCCCAGATGAAGTTTTTCCACGTAAATGTATAATTCCTGGCGTAATAAACCAGGCATACAGCAGGCAGCGCGAGCATACACATCATATGCACCCCTACGGACAGACCCAGGATGAAGAAAATCAGGATGATCCATCTTTCATTTCCCGGCTCTTTATATTCATTTTCCCATTTGGTAATGAGCCAGACCAGCAAGGCAATAAACATGGAAGCCATGGAATATACTTCCCCTTCCACGGCAGAAAACCAAAAGGTATCTGAAAAGGTAAAGCATAAAGCCCCAATAGCTCCTGCAAATAAAATAGATATTTCCTGATGCCTGGTTACTTCTTCAAAATCCTTATTCAGCAACCTTCTGAGGAAATGCGTAATGGTCCAGAACAGGAACAGGATAGTAAGCCCACTGAACAGGGCAGACATGGCATTGATGACGATCGAATAATTTTCGCCATTCCCGAATGCGAATATGGCTGCAACCGCACCTACAATCTGAAACAAAGCCGCTCCGGGAGCGTGGGTAACTTCAAGTTTTACGGCAGAGGAAATATACTCGCCGCAATCCCAGAAGCTGAAATTGGGTTCTATGGTTGAGAGATAGGTGAAAAATGCAATAAAGAAAATGATCCATCCCGAGACGGTATTCCATTGCCTAAAGGTCCAGTTTTTCATAGTAGTAATATCAATTACGCGAAAATAACGCTTTTATATGATTTTATATTCTTTTTAACAAAATTTAAAAATTTGGCTCGCTTTTTGAAAACTCTCATCTTTGATGACAGCTGTAAAAATAAATTTTATCTCCTGCACGCTGAGAAATCAAACAAAAGTTTAGAAATTATTTATTTTTTTGTATTTTTGCCGTCAGATTTTTATTGAAAATAACACACTAATGAGCAATGTTTACGATAATATCCTTGGCCTGGTAGGAAATACTCCTATGGTGAAGCTAAATACTGTTACTAAAGATATTCCTGCAACCGTTTATGCCAAGTTAGAGTCATATAATCCTGGACATTCCACTAAAGATAGAATTGCGCTTCATATTATAGACAACGCCGAGAGAAAAGGTTTATTGAAAGAAGGTTCTGTAGTTGTAGAAACCACTTCCGGAAATACAGGGTTCTCTCTTGCCATGGTATGCATCATCAAAGGATATAAATGCATCCTCGCAGTAAGCGATAAAACCAAGCCTGAAAAGATTGCCTATCTGAAGGCTCTGGGCGCTACCGTTTATGTATGCCCGGCCAATGTTCCGGCTAATGATCCGCGTTCCTACTATGAAGTAGCTAAAAGGATAGCCGCAGAAACACCGAATTCAGTTTATATCAACCAATACTTCAATGAACTGAATATTGATGCACACTACCAGACCACCGGACCGGAAATCTGGGAACAGACCCAGGGGAAAATCACCCATCTTTTTGCATGTACGGGAACCGGAGGAACCCTATCGGGGTCCGCTAAATTTTTAAAGGAAAAGAATCCGGATATCAAAATCATCGGAGTAGATGCCGACGGTTCTATTCTTAAAAGCTATCACGAAACCGGAGAAATCCATAAAGAAGATGTACATCCGTACCAGATTGAAGGTATGGGAAAAAACCTGATCCCTTCTGCCCTTCTCTTTGATAAAGTAGATGAGTTCGTACGGGTAAATGATGAAATGTCTGCCTACAGAACAAGGGAGATTGCCTTAAAAGAGGCCATAATGGGCGGATATACTACCGGAGCGGTTACACAGGCCCTCATCCAGTATGCACAATCTCACCAGTTTGCTGAAAACGACCTTGTGGTACTGATCTATCCTGACCACGGCTCAAGGTATATCACTAAAGTATACAGTGACAAATGGATGGCTGAACAAGGATTCATCAACAACTGTGTTCACAACTATGATGAAGTTTTCAAGACAGAATTCATTAAGTAATAAAACAACCACGATACAAATCAGGCCTTTTGATTATAAAAGGCTTTTTTAATTAAAAAAATATTATTGAAATGTTGGATATTTTTGAAAGAATAAAACAAAATCCTGGTCCTTTAGGACAATTTGCCGATTACGCTGAAGGATATTTTGTTTTTCCCAAGCTGGAAGGTCCTATCGGTCCGAGAATGAAATTTCAGGGTAAAGATGTTATCTTCTGGAGTGCCAATGATTATCTGGGACTCTGCAACCATCCGGAAGTTCTGGAAGCTGACGCCAAAGCTGCGGCAGAGTACGGAATGTTCTATCCGATGGGAGCCAGAGCCATGTCAGGAGAAACAGAGCAGCACCAGCAGCTGGAAAAAGAACTGGCAGAGTTCACCCAGAAAGAAGCGGCTTACCTGCTTAACTTCGGGTATCAGGGAATGGTTTCTACTATTGATGCCCTGGTAACGAGGCACGACGTTATTGTATACGATGCAGATTCACATGCGTGTATCGTGGATGGTGTACGCCTTCACATGGGGAAAAGTTTTACTTTCAAACATAATGATATTGCCAGTTTAGAAAAGAACCTGGAGCGTGCTACTAAGGTAGCGGAAGAAAATGGAGGCGGAATCCTGGTTATTACCGAAGGCGTTTTCGGAATGCGCGGAATGCAGGGGAAACTGAAAGAGATATGTGATCTCAAGTCAAAATTCAACTTCAGGTTACTGGTAGATGACGCACACGGATTCGGGACTTTGGGTAAGACCGGTGCAGGAGCAGGTGAAGAACAAGGCTGCCAGGACCAGATCGATGTCTATTTTTCTACATTTGCTAAATCTATGGCCGGTTTCGGAGCATTTATCTCCGGGAATGAGAATATCATCCGATACCTGAGATATAACCTTCGCTCCCAGATTTTTGCCAAATCCCTTACCATGCCAATGGTTATCGGCGGGCTCAAAAGACTCGAGCTGTTAAGGACCCGTCCTGAAATCAAAAATAAATTATGGGAAAATGTCCGTAAACTTCAGAACGGACTTAAAGAGAGAGGATACAACCTAGGAAATACGAATACCTGCGTAACGCCTGTTTTCATTCAGGGAACCACCATTGAGGCTACCCTTCTGGCTAAAGACTTACGTGAGAATTATGGTATTTTCACTTCTGTAGTCGTTTATCCGGTAATTCCTAAAGGCATGATCCTGTTGAGATTAATCCCAACCGCTTCCCATACTGACTCCGAAATCAACGAGACATTAGAGGCATTTGACGGAATCAGGGAAAAATTAACGTCCGGTCACTACAGGGAAATGGAAAAACAGATGGATATCGAATATAAACAGATGTAGATTGCATTATCCATTAAAAATATACTGCCGCTGAAGTTTTTCAGCGGTTTTTTATTTCTTTAAGGTTTAAATTTAAATAATTAGCAATTCCAAAATTTTAACTTTTTTTAACTCAATATCGCCGGATATGATCGTAATCATGTTATATTCTGTTAAAAATTAGGCTCTTAACATTAGTAAGGGTACATTTGCTGGCATAATTTCAGAACCTACAATTATGAAACAACCCTTAAAGTACTTAAGAATTGTAATTTTGAGTTTAGTGTTAAGTTTAACTTCTACAGTGAGCCAGGCGCAGACCCATAAATACTTAGAAAAGAACAGAGCCATCGCTTCTGAACTTTCTGCAAAATACGGAATCCCGGCAGCCGTCATTCTTTCTGTAGCATTCGTTGAAACCGGTGGCGGTACCAGTAAAAGTTCTACCGTATACAACAACCACTTCGGCATCGTTGGAAAAAACAACTCTCATTCCAAATACAGAAGCTTTTCCTCAGTCAGAGAATCTTACGAAGCTTTTTGCCAACTCATCATTAAAAAAGATTATTATTCAGCCCTGAAAGGCAGCTTAGACTTCTCAAAATGGATCAAAGCCATTGCTTCAGCAGGATATTCCACACGCCCCGCGGAATGGATGCGAAGAATTAACCTGATTATTTCAAAATACAAGCTCGCAGATCAGTAAATCAATGAATACAGACTATCAATAAGCCCCATCACCGGGGCTTATTTTTTTGGATTGCTATTGTAGGGATTAAATTATCTGATTAAATTAGCTAAAAATTTCCTGGAGCTTTATGAATGCAAACAGAAATTGGAGGGTAGTCGTTTTACTCACCTTATGCTTTGTTATTTACTTCCTTACCTCGATAGCCATTTCTGTTTTGGATGTACACTGGAAACCATTACAGAATGTAAACCTGATATCGGAAGTCATCAATCCTGATAAAATAAAGGACAGAAATCTGTCACACGACAGCCTGGCAAATCCTAAGCTGCAACAGGCAAACAGGGAAAAAGATTTTGAGCTCTACGAGAAAGCTGATCTGATCACCGATTTTTCCAAGGGAGACAGCCTGACTGCATTGCCACATCTGGCAGAGAAGCTGTACCAGCTGAAAAAGACCGGAAAAGGAAAAATAAGGATTGCCTATTTCGGGGACAGCATGATCGAAGGGGATTTGCTGACACGTACATTAAGGAAACTGCTTCAGAAGGAATTCGGAGGCAGCGGCGTAGGCTTCCTCCCGATTCAGAGCAAGGTAGCTCCGGTACGGGAATCTGCTGAGATTAAAGCATCCGGCTGGAAAACAGTCAACTTTATGGATAAGAGTGCCCATAATATGTACATATCCGGCTTCAGCTTTACAGGACCGGGAAGTACCCATTTCACCGATAAAACTTTACAGAAAGGTATTATTACCAATAAATATTTTATTTTCGGACGCGCTTCCGGCGGAGCCGCAATCAATTATGACGGCAGCAATATTCCCCTGACCGGACCTGGATTGGTTAACAGACAGCTGATGGCTAAAGATACCCTGCAGTCTTACACACTTAAAAGCGGCAATTCACAGGTGCCTTGTTATGGGGTAAGCTTTGAATCGGATAACGGTATTTTTGTAGACAATTTTTCGTTCCGCGGAATTACAGGGGTAGAATTCAAGAAAATAGATGAAGATTTTTTAAAGGCTGTACAGCAGGAAAATAAATATGACCTTATTGTGATGCAATATGGCGTGAACCTTCTTTTCAGGCCAAATGATACGGATTATTCCTATTATGCCAAAATTATGACGCCCAACCTGGTAAAGTTCAAAAGTGCATTTTCAGGAAGTGATATCCTGATGGTCAGTACTGCTGACCGTGCTTTCCGGTACAATGGCGAATACCAGTCTGCAAAAGGGATCCACCAACTGGTGCAGACCCAGGCTCAGATGGCATTTGATAACGGGCTGTGCTTCTTTAACCTTTTCAAAACCATGGGAGGTGACAACTCCATTGTTCAATGGGCTTCCGCTGATCCGCCGCTTGCCAATAAGGATTATGTGCATCCCAACGGTAAAGGAGCAGACATCCTCGCAGAAAAACTATACCGTGCTATGATGAAAGATTACCATAATTATACTTCTAAAAAAAGAACTGTACAATGAACCGGGTACAAGATCTCCTCTCTACTTTCGACTGGAAAATGTTTTTACACCAGTTCGTATACGACAGCAAAAACCCCTTGCTCTTCAACAATGGGTTCTTTGTGTACTTCTTTACGCTATTCATCATCCTTTTCTATATTTTAAGAAACCATTATACCGCCAGAAGGTATGTATTTACATTCTTTTCCCTCTACTTCTTCTATAAGGCCAGCGGATGGTTCGTAGGACTGGTGATTGTTTCAGCCATTGTCAATTATGCGCTATCCAATGTCATCTTTCACAGCCGGAAGAAAGGCTGGAAAACCATGCTCCTGGTCCTGAGTGTCATCTTCAATCTTGGGCTGCTGTTTTATTATAAGTACACCAATTTCTTTATTACCCTCTATAATGAATTCACCAATGCTAATGTCCACCCGCTGAACATCCTGCTGCCGATAGGGATTTCTTTTTTCACATTTGAAAATTTAAGCTATACCATAGATGTGTACCGGGGAGATTTCAAGCCGGCAAAAAAATTTACGGATTACCTGCTCTTCCTTTCCTTCTTCCCTAAGCTGATGATGGGACCTATCGTGCGTGCCCACGATTTTGTGCCGCAGATCAACCAGCCGTATTACCTGTCTGAAAGGGATTTTGCCATGGGTTTTTACCTGATTATTTCAGGGCTGATCAAAAAACTTATTATTTCCGATTACATCACGCTGAATCTCGTCAACTATATCTTTGATAATCCTGCCCTGCATGTGGGCCTGGAAAACCTGTTTGCCGTATACGGTTATGCGATGGTGATTTACTGCGACTTCAGCGGTTACAGTGATATTGCGATCGGGATTGCCTTATGGCTGGGAGTTAAAATTCCGGCCAACTTCAGGTCGCCGTACCAGAGTAAGAATATTACCGAATTCTGGCGCAGATGGCATATTTCACTGTCTTCCTGGCTGAAGGATTACCTGTATATTCCTTTGGGCGGAAACCGAAAATTTTCCATCGCTTCGTTTATTTTCGTACTGGCATTCCTGTCCGGGACGTATTTCATGTCTGTTAACCTCTTTAAGCTTGCCCCGCTGTATGCCGGCCTGATTACGTTGCTGATGCTCATGATCTTCATCCTTCCGGCTATCATCACAAAAAATACTAAAGGTATTGCTGCGAATTTCAACCTGCTTACGACCATGCTTCTGGGCGGATTCTGGCACGGTGCCAGCTGGAATTTCATCATTTGGGGAGCCATCCACGGGATCGGTTTAGGACTGCATAAAATATGGATGTTGCTTACCGGTAAATCATTTGCCCGATTCAATAACCATATCGTTTACAGGGTTTTTATGGGAATCATTACCTTTCATTTTGTCTGCTTCGGATGGATTTTCTTCAGGGCAGAGGACTTTGATATGGCAGTTTCCATGCTGAAACAGATTTTCTTTAACTTTGATGTACAGGCTTTTGCGCCGTTCTACGAAAATTATAAAGGAGTTTTGGGAATGATTGTCCTGGCAATGGCTATCCATCTTATTCCGGAAGGTACCGTCGACAAGCTGATTGCCAGAAGGGAAAGATTCCCGATGATCATCTACATCATCATTTTCTTTGCCTTCCTTCTGCTATACGGATATTTCAAGTCTGCTGAACAGGTGCTGCCGATCTATCTGCAATTCTAGTTCCTCCCATCAGTAAAGAGTTTGGAAAAAGCTTTCCAGATCAGTTCAGCCTGGCTTTCGTAACCGGACTTTACATAATGTACGCCATCGCCACTCGCCTGCTTCTTTACCTGCGCTTTTCTGAATGATCCCTTCCCTCCGCTTGCTGTGTACAGATCAAAAAATGCTGTTTGATTGGATACTGCGGCTTCCTTCATCCAGCTGATGATCTCAGGAACCCGGTTCTGCTTCGGCATATTATCCGGAGGAGAAACCAGCAGGACCGGCAGGCCGGGTGATGCTTCCCTGAATTTCCGGATCAGCGTGGAGATATTACTCTGGAATTCCTCTTTTTCAATGGGTGCAAATGCTTCATTGGTTCCCAAAGCAATAATCAGGATATCAGGAGCAATCGTCTTTAGCTGCTCCACCTGCAAAGGATATTTAAGGAAATCGCCATAGGTTGCTCCGTTAACACCTACCGTATTGAAGACGACCCCTCTATCTGTGTTCTTCAGGAACTGGAATCCGTAAAATATACTTCCGGGAAGGCTGGTACGCATCAGAAAAACATTCCGGGGCTGTGTAAAATCTACCTCGGTTTTAAATCCGGTAAATTTCTGTTTACGGATCAATGTGATGTAATTTTCAAAATCAGGATTGTAATCGAAATAATTTCTTTCCACTTTATATACGTTTCCCGGTACCGGATGCATGATCTGATCCCCGTTAAGCTGCCTGAACCTGGTCGTTGTATTATTGTACTTTGAGACTATTTCATGGAACGTTTCTCCCTCTGCAGCCGTATGATTAAGCCGTTCTGTCTTCTTCAGGATAAAATTCTTCAGCGGCTGCTGCTCAGTGTATACGCTGAATTCCTGTCCGTCCATACTTCTGTCGTGATAGATAAAAAGTTTGTCGAATCGGTCTGCAGGGTTTTTAAAGGTGATTTCCAGGAAAGGGTTTTGTTTGCTGCCGATGACGAATCCGCTGGCTCCCATTTCAGGAAACAACTTCTGTTCGTGAACCAGACGGAAAGTTTCCCACGCCTGATTGCTCGCAGATTCAAAATCTTCGGCTCCATTCGTATTGGCCACATGGTACGGAAAAACAAGCCCTCTGCCTGCATTGCCGTAACGGTCCTGGAATTTTTTCCTCAAATATGAAGTGAGCCAGTCGGCCTGGATGTGGGAATCTCCCATGAACAGGATTGTGGAAACCGTATTTTGTTTCAGTTTTTCCGTGAAAGGTTTAAGGACCTCACTGTTCTCTATTTCCTGAGCCTGGCCGTTGAATAAAAACAATATAAAAAGAAAGCTGATGCTTTTTCGGGTAATTTTCATACCGTGAATTTATACATTTTTCTGCAAAACCTACAGAAGCAAACAAAATAAGTAAGTCTGAATTTTAAATCTTAACTTTGCAAAAATTTTCCTGTTGAAAGACCTGCTCCTGATTACTCCCCCTTTTACGCAGCTGAATACTCCCTATCCGGCTACAGCTTACATCAAAGGTTTCCTGAATACCAAAGCTGTTTCATGTTATCAGTCAGATTTAGGTATTGAAGTCATCCTTGCGCTGTTTTCTAAAAAAGGACTGGCCAATATTTTTGATGTGCCGGTTAACCTTCATGAAATTTCAGATAATTCACAGAGGATTTTCACACTGAAATATGAATATATCAAAACCATCGATCAGGTCATTCTCTTTTTGCAGGGTAAAAATCCTACATTAGCACGGCAGATCTGCAGCATGAACTTTCTTCCCGAAGCTTCTCGTTTCAACCAGCTGGATGATATGGAATTTGCCTTCGGGAACATGGGGATGCAGGACAAGGCCAAACATCTGGCGACCTTGTATTTGGAAGATATTTCGGATTATATTGTTGATAATATTGATGGCGATTTCGGATTCAGCAGGTATGCGGAACGGCTGGGAAAAAGTGCGTATTCCTTTGATGAATTATATGCAAAGCTCACCGGAAAGACAACTTTTATTGACGGGATCACCCTACACATCCTTAAAGAAAGAATGGAAACGGTACAGCCGAAACTGGTTTGCTTTTCCGTTCCATTTCCGGGAAATTTATATTCGGCATTCCGGTGTGCACAGTGGATCAAAACCCATTATCCTGATGTGAAAACCGCTATGGGAGGAGGATTTCCGAATACGGAGCTTAGGGAAATCAAAGACACAAGGGTATTTGAGTTTTTCGATTTCATTACCCTTGATGATGGGGAACTTCCTCTTGAACTTTTATGTCAGAATATTCATGCACCGGAAAATCAGGAATTCAAAAGGACTTTCCTGGTGGAAAACGGACAGGTAGTCTATAAGAACAATTCTGCGAGAAAGGATTACCGGCAGGCGGATATCGGGACACCCGATTATTCGGATCTGTTGCTGGACCGGTATATTTCCGTGATCGAGATTGCCAATCCCATGCACAGCCTATGGAGTGACGGCCGTTGGAATAAATTAACCATGGCCCATGGATGTTATTGGGGGAAATGTACTTTCTGTGATATTTCCCTGGATTATATTAAAATCTATGAACCGATCTCTGCGAAGATCCTGGTGGACCGGATGGAAGAACTGATCCTTACCACCGGAGAAACTGGATTCCATTTTGTAGATGAAGCGGCCCCGCCGGCACTGATGCGCGAAGTAGCCCTCGAAATCCTGAGAAGGAATCTGGTGGTTACCTGGTGGACGAACATCCGCTTCGAAAAAAGCTTTACCCGAGATCTTTGCTTTCTGTTAAAGATGTCCGGATGCGTTGCGGTTTCCGGCGGACTGGAAGTAGCCGGCGACCGACTGCTGAAACTGATCGATAAAGGAGTTTCCGTAGCTCAGGTTGCCGACGTAACGCGTAATTTTACCGAAGCCGGAATTATGGTCCATGCCTATCTGATGTACGGTTACCCTACGCAGACCGTTCAGGAAACAGTTGATTCCCTGGAGATGGTACGGCAGCTGTTTGAAATGGGTATTGTACAAAGCGGTTTCTGGCACCAGTTTGCCATGACGGCGCATTCCCCTGTCGGCCAGAACCCTGAAGCCTATGGCGTCATCCCGGTACGGCAGGAAATTCAGTTTGCTCACAACGATGTAGATTTTAAAGACCAAACAGGAATTGACCATAACCGTTTCAGCTTCGGACTGAAAAAATCCCTGTTCAATTATATGCATGGGATTAATTTCGAACTGCCTCTTCAGGAATGGTTTGATTTTAAGATTCCGCCCACTACCATCCATCCGGATTACATTCATGACTGTCTGCTGGACAACGAAGACTTCAAATTCAAACCCAACTCAAAAATCGTCTTTTTAGCCAAAAACGTAATCGCTGAGAATCGCGTAAAAATAAAAAAGAAATACTCTGGTGCATATACGCTGCTTACATTCCACTTAAAAACCAATATTGTAAAAGCGGAAATGGAACAGGAACATGCAGAGTGGCTAATGGGCATTTTAAAAGAACATGATATAGAAAATCCTAAAAAGCTTATGCTTCAGCAACTTAAAGTTTATTTTGAAGAGCAATTTGAAAATTTCGAGCTGTTCTGGTTTTCAAAACCGATGCAGCAATTGAAGGAAAACGGTGTGATTCTGTGTCTTTAAATTTTCGCAAAACCTGACCGCAATTTTCTCTTATTAAATTTTTTTCGGATATCAATCAGAATTTTATTCCTTTTTAAAGTCTGTCTGCAATAAGGACATTATAATCATAAAAATTCCCGGATTAAACGGGAATTGTTTTGTACTATAGTCAGGATTATTTCTGCACGCCGTCTTTTGTCACTTCCCCTACAATCACTTTTTCCTGAACTTTAATAAAGTTCGGATCCATGATGGCCAGACGTTCCGCAATGGCTTTATAGGTCGGGAATTTCAGAAGAGAAGCTCTTCCTGATATTTCGCGGTATAAGGTAAAGGTTTTACCTCCGGCGGTCTTAATCTGTTTGGTCGTCGTAATGTATTTGCCGATATACTTGCTTTTCGCATCATATATTTCAAGGTCGACAAATGTCTTTTCAGAAATGGTATTATCCGATCCGAAGCTGACCGGAAGATTGGTAAAATATCCCACGGGTACACCATTGCTGAGGATTTCGCCAACATTATTGACCTCAATTTTAAGCTTGTCAATTTTACTCCTTACCGTATAGGCATCTTTCGTTTTCGCATCCAGCTTCCTTTTAGGTGGGTTTTTAAAAAGCTCATCCAGGTTCCTGATGTTGATTCCCCGGTTATCAATGATCTTAAATCCCTTTACGGAAGTATACACCGCTGATTTTTCTTCACCCGAAAATGCGGATGGCGAAATATAGTCCAGTTCCAGCGTCTTGTCGTTATTGTAGATCCGGGTTAATTTAATGTAGCTGTCGCGGACGGAATCCACAATACTTTTATCAATAAACTCCATGGTATAAGTAGGAGTTTCCTTGAGATCTATAAAAGTATATTCACTGGATCTGTGGGATATTTTGGCTACCGGAATGCCATCCAGCTGTATCACGCCATGTTTGGTTTTTATATTCTGGGCATTGAGAAACAGGCCCAACACTGTAAAGAATATGATAATACCTCCTTTCATACAATCAGATTTCTACATCACAAAAAAAAGTGTAACCAAAGTTACACTTTCTTGAAAATATATTTAGCTTTTCATTTAATTATTCGCAAAGAATGATTCCTTTGTTATGATTAAATTCTACAACACCACTGGTAATAGGATAAGAAAAAACAGAATCTTTTTCATTTTCTTTGGTGAAATTCTTAGCATAAGCTTCATTGATGGCTTTCGCATACAGCTTTACTTTACCTCCCACTAAAGAAGAAACGATGCCTGCGTGGTTTTTCATGATGTGAAATTCACCATGCTTGCCCGGCAACAGTACAGAATCTACTTCTCCTTCAAAAACTACGTATTCTGGTGTTAAAATTTTTATATTCATTTTTTATGAATTATAGATTATAGATTTTAAATTTTAAATGATATTGTCAATCTAAAATCTAAAATTTAACATTTAAAATTTCTTAAGCGTTTTCAGCTAACATTTTTTGTCCGGCTTCAATAGCTTCTTCAATGGTTCCTTTAAGGTTGAAAGCAGCTTCCGGTAAGTGATCCAGTTCTCCGTCGATGATCATGTTGAAACCTTTGATGGTATCTTTGATATCTACCAATGATCCCGGGATCCCTGTAAACTGTTCTGCAACGTGGAAAGGCTGAGATAAGAATCTCTGAACTTTTCTTGCACGGTATACAACAGATTTATCTTCTTCGGAAAGTTCTTCCATACCAAGGATAGCAATAATATCCTGAAGTGCTTTATATCTCTGAAGGATTTCTTTTACTCTTTGTGCACAGTTGTAATGCTCTTCACCGATGATTTCCGGAGCAAGGATTCTTGACGTGGAAGCCAAAGGATCTACCGCAGGATAGATACCCAGTGAAGCGATCTTTCTGTCCAGTACTGTAGTGGCATCCAAGTGGGCAAACGTTGTAGCAGGAGCCGGGTCAGTTAAGTCATCCGCAGGTACGTAAACCGCCTGTACGGAAGTAATGGATCCGTTTTTAGTGGAAGTAATCCTTTCCTGCATCGCTCCCATCTCAGAAGCAAGTGTCGGCTGGTAACCTACCGCAGAAGGCATACGTCCAAGAAGTGCAGATACCTCAGAACCTGCCTGGGTGAAACGGAAGATGTTGTCTACGAAGAACAGTACATCTCTACCCTGTCCGCTTTCTCCACCGTCTCTGTAATATTCAGCCAAGGTAAGACCGGAAAGGGCTACTCTCGCTCTTGCACCTGGTGGCTCATTCATCTGTCCGAAAACGAAAGCTGCTTTAGAATCTTTCATGGCTTCTGTATCCACTTTAGAAAGATCCCATCCTCCGTTTTCCATAGAATGCATGAAATCGTCACCATACTTGATGATTCCGGATTCCAGCATCTCTCTTAAAAGGTCATTTCCTTCTCTCGTTCTTTCCCCTACACCGGCGAATACCGAAAGACCTCCGTGTCCTTTAGCAATATTGTTAATCAACTCCTGGATCAGTACGGTTTTACCTACACCGGCACCACCGAACAAACCGATTTTACCTCCTTTTGCGTAAGGCTCAACAAGGTCGATTACTTTGATACCTGTAAATAAAACTTCTGCAGAAGTTGAAAGCTGATCAAATTTAGGTGCTTCTCTGTGGATTGGTAAACCTCCTTCTTTGGAAACATTCTGCATTCCGTCGATAGCATCACCTACTACGTTGAAAAGTCTTCCGTTTACAGCCTCTCCGATAGGCATGGTAATAGGATTTCCGAACCCGATTACATCCTGACCTCTTTTAAGACCGTCAGTCGCGTCCATTGCGATACATCTTACTGTATCTTCTCCAATATGCTGCTCTACCTCTAAAACTACTTTTTCACCGTTTTCTTTGGTAATTTCTAACGCGTCATAAATACTTGGAATAGCTTCCACATCTGTAAAGACTACGTCGATTACCGGACCAATAATTTGAGAAATTTTTCCTTTAATTTGGTTTGCCATTGCTAAATTTTTTCTTGGTGCAAATATAATGATTCTTCATTAACCCGCAATTGTTAAAAAACAGATTTTTATCATACTTTTGTCAATGCAGGAAAATAAGAATTTAATGCGGTCTCAACGGATAATTCCACCGCTGTTATTGGTCAGCCGTTATCTCGGTACATTCTTACATTATTTCCTATATTTGCAGTCAAAATTTTTCCGGTTTGAACGTTTATAAAAATTTCAGCGATTATACTTCACACAGACCTCTCGCATTGTCTTTAGGGATGTTTGACGGTGTGCATATCGGCCATAAAAGCATTATTGATGAACTGAAAAAGACCGGACAGGAGAAAGATCTGGAAACCGCTATCCTTACTTTCTGGCCGCATCCGAGATTTGTTTTCAATCCTGACGAAGACCTGAAGCTTCTGAATACACTGGATGAGAAGACTGTCCTGATGGAAAAGTACGGCATTCAGAACCTCTTCCTGAAAGAGTTTGATGCCGGGTTCAGGAACCTTACCGGTGAAGAATTTGTCCGTCAGATCCTGGTTGATGCCCTGCATGTAAAATATCTGATTATCGGTTACGACCACTCCTTCGGGAAAAACAAAAGCGGAAATTTTGAACTGCTTCAGAAGCTTTCCGGGGAGCTGGGCTTTGAAGTGGAACAGATGGAGGCGATCAATATCCACGAAAATAACATCAGCTCCACTAAAATCCGTAAGGCACTTTTAACGGGAAACATCAGGGAAGCCAATGAAATGCTGGGATATTCCTATTCCGTTTCGGGAACTGTTGTTCACGGGAAGAAGATCGGGAGGACCATCGGTTATCCTACCGCTAATATTGAAACGGATTCCATTAAGCTTCTTCCTAAAAAAGGAGCGTATATCGTTGAAGTCTTTGTACAGGGCAAGCACTACAAAGGGATGCTGAGCGTGGGAACCAATCCGACCGTTAATGGGGAGAAACTTACCGTAGAAGTATATATCCTTGATTTTGCAGGAGATATTTACGGAAAAGATATCACGGTGAGATTCCGGGATTTCCTGCATGACGAAATTAAGTTCGAAGGCATGGACAAGCTGATTGAAAGACTGGATGAAGATAAAAGATTAACCGAAGAATTTGAATTCTAACGATTTATAATTTCTTCTTTCGCTTTTTTCGTCAGCGAATTAAATACCAATTCATACGACTGATCGATTAATTTAAAAATCAGGTCTCTCTTTAAACCATCCGTCATCACCGAATTCCAGTGGGTTTTATTCATGTGAAATGCTCCGTTGATCTGCGGATATTGCTCCCGAAGTTCTGCACTCCATTCCGGATCTGTTTTTACATTGATCTGAAGCGGCATTCTTTCCAGCGGCATCAGAAGGAACATTTTACCGCCAACCTTTAAAACCAGGGTTTCATTATCGAAAGGAAAACTTTCGGTTACCCCTTTCTTCGCGAGGCAGTAGTCAAGAATTTCATTGGCATCCATACGGTAACAGCATAGTATTTGAATAACCAATATTATTAAAATTTTATAAATTAAAGCAATCAATTTGCGATTAATTTCAACCCATAACCCTTCAATGATATGAAAGCCCTAGTTATCGGCGCTACAGGTGCCACAGGAAAGGATCTGGTACATCAGCTTTTAAAGGATAACGACTTTGACCGCGTCGATATATTTGTAAGAAAACCGGTGGATATCCGGCATCCGAAGCTTACCGTGCACGTCATCGATTTTGATGCCCCTGAACAATGGAAACCGCTTGTTACCGGCGATGTCGCATTTTCATGTCTCGGTACCACACTTAAGGCTGCCGGAAGTAAAGAAGCACAGCATAAGGTGGACTATGATTATCAGTACCGGTTTGCAAAAGCTGCAAGGGAAAATGACGTGGAAGATTATGTGCTGGTTTCGGCCTATGGCGCGAATCCGAAATCCAAAATATTTTATTCCCGGATGAAAGGGGAGCTGGAAGAAGCGGTGAAGAGATTACATTTCAATAAAATCACCGTTTTTAAACCGGGAATGCTGGAAAGAAAGGATTCAGACCGCACCGGAGAAGTCCTGGGAAGCCGGATCATTAAATTTGCCAACAGGCTTGGCCTGCTCGAAAGCCAGAAACCATTGCCAACTGATGTACTGGCTAAAGCCATGATTAATTCATCGAAAATAAAAAGCAATGGCTATTCCAGCATTAAGCTGGGAAATATTTTTGGTTTTGCAGAAAAAGCTAATAATAATAATGTAATCATGAAATAATGTATCAATGTAACAGTGTCAAGATTGGTCAATTTTAACACTGTTACATTATTACATTGAATGATCTATTTCAGGTATTTCGTTATGGCCTCGTCCGTAGGTTTTGTAGTACTTACGAAAGAATCAATCAGCTTACCGTTTTCATCGATCAGGAATTTCGTAAAGTTCCATAGGATGGTCGTATTTTTAACACCGTTCAGATCTTTTTCAGTAAGATACTTGAAGATCGGTGCAGTATCATCCCCTTTTACCGAAACTTTAGCAGCCATCGGGAAGGTTACCCCATAATTTTTCTGGCAGAAAGCACCGATTTCCTTATTGGTTCCCGGCTCCTGTCCGCCAAAGTTGTTGGCAGGAAATCCAACAATGACCAGTTTGTCTTTGTATTCCCCGTACAGTTTCTCAAGATCTGCATACTGAGGCGTAAATCCGCATTCTGATGCCGTATTGACCACAAGGATTTTCTTTCCTTTGAAATCTGCAAAATTGATTTCTTTTCCGTCCAGACTTTCTACTTTGTAGTCGTAAATGGTCTTTCCCATAAGCGCTTTGGTTTTTGTTTTGGATGCTTCACTTTTCTTCTGGGCACAGCTGTTGAAAAAAGCCATGAAAGAAAGCAGCAGTAAAAAGATTTTTTTCATAATGGATGTATTATTTAAATTTGAAGGTATTCGCCGGGAATACTTTATTGGTATCGATCCTGTTGATCAGCATTACGTAATCCCCGTCTTTCTTGGAACTGGAAGACTCTATCCTAAACGGCATCATCAGGTTGCCTACTTTTTTGTAGTCTGAATAATTCAGGGTTTCATCTTTCTTGATTTCCTTTAAAAGCATATAGGTTTTGGTATCGAAATAATAGATGTTCTTATTGACATTTTTAGTCAGCTCGACTTTATGGCAATAGATATTCCCGATTTTTTCCTTTCCCAGGTATTGTGCAGTAAATCCTTTGTTGTCCCAGTCGATAAAGTCATTATCAAAATTTTCAGGGACATATTCGGCGTACTCCTGCAGCTTATTGGCTGCATAGTTCATGGCATACCCTTTCGTACCGTCATATCCTTCAATCGCAGTCTCCTTATTGCCGATGGTAATCACCGTTTTAGTGAGGTTGGGACGTTCCTGATAGATCCTGATCGGGTATTCATCTTTAACGCCCAGAACAACCTTTCCCTGAAGCATTACCGAGTTAAGAAGCTTCCAGTTCGTAAGTCCTCCGGACAGTTCAATATTTTTATCGATAATTTCCTTTGCCGTCTGAGCCAAACACCACTGGGAACAAACCAGAATAAATGCCAACAGTAATTTCTTCATTAATTCTTTTTATAAGTTCAAATATAATGCTTTTTAATTTGAAGTTTTTAATTAGGTTATTTGAAAATGTGGTGCTTGTCTGATATTTTCAAATTGTTTCACGTTCAAATGTTCAAATTAATTGTCTGGCTTTCTCCAGATCTTCCGGTGTATCGATGCCTACTCCGATAAAATTGGTTTCTATCATCTTGATTTTCATTCCGTATTCCAGGTATCGGATGCATTCGATCTTTTCAGCAATTTCCAAAGGCTTCATTTCGAGGCTTGAAAACTGGATGAGCGCATGCTTCCTGAATGCATAAACCCCGATATGCTTAAAATAACTCACCTCGTAAGCCGTTTCCCTGTGAAAAGGAATGACTGAGCGGCTGAAGTAAAGCGCAAAGCCATTGTTATCCGTAATTACCTTTACATTATTCGGGTTTTCAATCTCTTCTTTGTCATGCAACCTTATTTTTAAGGAAGCGAGGGAAATCTCCTGGTTATGGTCTTCCCTGAAAACTCCGATCAGCTGCTGTAAAGGTTCCAGCTTCAGAAATGGTTCATCACCCTGAACATTGATGACAATATCACAATCGATGTTCTGGACAGCTTCTGCTATACGGTCGCTGCCGGTTTCATGCTGGCCGGTCATCACCGCTTTTCCACCATTACCGACAATCTCATTGAAGATTATTTCCGAATCCGTAGCGACAAAAACTTCTTCAAACAAACCGGTCTCCACCACATTCTGATAGGTGGTAGTAATGACTGTCTTGTCTCCCAGTGTCTGCATCAGCTTGGCCGGAAAACGGCTGGCTTCATACCGTGCAGGAATTACAGCGATGATTTTCATTTAGTATAGTGATGAGTTAAAAGTTATGAGTTATGAGTCTTGTTTTTGGTTGTTATAATAATGCTTTGGATCATTTTTAAAATTTCTGTAGCCGGAGTTTTCAAACTTTCAAAGTCTTCTTTTGAAATATAACCGGTAGCAAATAAGAGTTCAAGCCAGTAATAGTTTCGTCACATTCTTTTTGAGAAATAGACAGTTATGGATGAAATCCATTGTACTCTGAGCATTTAAGGCTTCTCTAATATTGGCACCAACAGAGGTCCCGGACCGCAGGATCTGTTTGGAAAGTATAAATTCTTTCTTTTCAGAACTGAATCTTCTATAAAAATTGATGATGTTTACAGCAAAGTCAAAACTCTTTTTCCCAATAATACTCTCAGCCATAACTCATAACTTATAACTCATAATTTATTTAAGATTATTCAAACTACTCTCAAGCTTTGGCATCATGGCTGAAATTTCTTCTGTAGCCAATCCTCCTACGGAAGCTCTGAACCAAGGCTCGGATTTTTCCTCTCCGAAAGCTGAGAATGGCACTAAAGCAACACCCGCTTCGTTAATCAGGTAGAATACCAGGTCGGAAGAATTTTCAATAACCGTTCCGTCCGGCTTTGTTTTCCCGATGTAGTCCAGTTTAATCGTCAGGTACAGCGCTCCCATCGGTTCGATGCTGTCTACAGCAAGGCCTTTATTTTTAAGGTCCTGCATCCCGCCGTGAAGAACTTTCAGGCTCTGCTCCAGTTTTCCTTTGAAATCTTCCACAAAGGCATTCACGTCTTCAGGGTTTTCATAATATCTTGCCGTGGCCTCCTGCTCCGGTTTCGGTGCCCATGCACCAACGTGCGTAAGGAGCGCTTTCATTTTGTCAATGATAGGTGCAGGACCGAATCCCCATCCTACCCTTACTCCGGTTGCAGCCAGGCATTTGGAAATCCCGTCAATGTAAATGGTATAGTCTTTCATCTCCGGGAAAAGGGAAACAGGATCCACATGCTCTGCGCCAAATGTAAGGTTGGAATAAATCTGGTCATACATCAGGTAAAGCGGCTTTTCATCTTCGCTTCTTTTCTTGTTTTCGGCCAGGATCAGTTCACAGATCTCAGAAAGCTGCTCCCTGGTGAACATGGTTCCGGTAGGATTCAGCGGAGAACAAAGTGCCACCAGTACAGCGCCGTCCAGGTGCGGCTGAAGATCGGCAGCTGTCGGAAGGAAATTATTTTCAGGCGTTGTCTTTACTTCTACAGCGTCGGCTGAAGTAAGGTAGGCGTAGTGGTTATTGTTCCATGAAGGGATCGGATAGACTACTTTATCCCCTTCATCAACAATGGTCTTGTAAACGGCATAAATCAGGGGTCTTGAACCTGCTGTAATGAGGATGTCATCAGGCGCATAATCCAGGTTCCATCTGGTTTTAAGGTCTTTGGAAACCTCTTTTCTCAAAGATAAAAGTCCGTTAGCCGGCGGATAATTCGTCAGGTTATTCTGATAGGCTTTCTGAATTTCTTCTTTCAGTTTTGCCGGTATCGGATAGATATTAGAATTCAGGTCTCCAATGGTAAGGTTGGCAATTTCAGCACCTTTTGCTTTCAAATCATTGACTTCATTACCAATTTTTACAATTTCGGAACCAATCAGGTTCGCCGCTAATTTTGAAACTTTCACTTTATTTTTATTTAATAGGATTAATGGAATAACTTATCCATGCAGCAGTTTAACAATCATTGGTATATTATTAAACTGCTGTACAGGTGCATTATTTTATGTTAATTGCAGGTCTCTTTTTACCTGCTCTGCTTTTTCTTCGAGTGCCTGAAGGGTATCTGCAAACTCAGCTTCTGAGGCCAGTGCTCCTTTCACAGAAATGTAGAATTTAATTTTAGGTTCTGTTCCCGAAGGCCTTACGCAAACTTTTGTCCCGTCCTGTGTATAATAAATCAATACATTGGATTTAGGAATGTCGGTGATAGCCTTACGTTCCCCTTTAGAAATCAGGAAGCTGGTCTGCTCTTTAAAGTCCTTTACTTCTTCCACAGGTGAACCGGCCAGTTCTTTCGGCGGATTTTCCCTGAAGTTTTTCATCATGTCCAGAATTTCTTCTGCCCCTTCCCTGCCTTTTCTCACCAGGTTAACCAATGCTTCGTAGTACATTCCGGTTTCCTGATAGATCTCCATCAGGTACTGGTACATGGTCCTGCCATTGGCTTTGCACCATGCTGCAATCTCGCAGGCCAGGAGGATGCTTCCGCATGAATCTTTATCTCTCACAAAATCGCCGGTCATAAACCCGAAACTTTCTTCGCCTCCGCATATAAATTTTTCTTTACCTTCGAAATCACGGATCATCTTTCCGATCCATTTAAATCCGGTCAGTCCAACTTTGCAGCCTACGCCAAACTTCTGTGCAATATCAAAGAAGATATCGGAAGTTACGATGGTAGAACCGATGAATTCTTTTCCGGTAATTTTTTCCTGCTTTCTCCACTCATTAAGGATGTAATAGGTCAAGATCGTGTTGGTTTGGTTACCGTTCAGCAGCTGCATTTCACCTTCGAGGTTCCTTATGGCTATTCCAAGACGGTCTCCATCCGGGTCGGTACCGATCACAATATCCGCATTGGTGATCTTAGCAAGATCCATCGCCATTTCCAGGGCAGCAGGCTCTTCCGGGTTCGGAGAGTCTACCGTAGGGAAATTCCCGCTTGGGATCATCTGCTCGGTCACCAGGTCGATTTTTTTGAATCCTGCTTTTTCCAGTGCTTTGGGAACGGTAGTATACGTAGTCCCGTGGATGGACGTGAATACGATGTTCAGATTTTCTTTCCCAACATTCTGATAAGTAGAATGTTCAATGCAGGCATCGATATAGACATCATCCTGCTCTTCACCGATCCATTCGATCAGGTCATCATTCCCGTTGAATTTAATTTCATCAAATTTTACGGAATATACTTCACTGATGATGGCTTCATCATGCGGCGGAACAATCTGTGCTCCGTCATTCCAGTATACTTTGTAGCCGTTATATTCCGGCGGATTATGGGAAGCCGTAAGAACAATCCCTCCGTTGCATTTTCTGTCACGTACGGTAAAAGACAGCTCCGGTGTAGGCCTGTGATCTTTGAAAAGAAGGACTTTTATTCCGTTGGCCGTTAAAACATCAGCGACCAGTTTTCCGAACTCTTTTGAATTATTTCTTACATCGTAGGCAATGGCTACTTTAATTTCTTCATTGGGAAACTGCTTTAACATATAGTTTGCAAGTCCCTGTGTAGCTTGACCTAACGTGTATTTATTTAAACGATTGGTTCCTACACCCATTACGCCACGCATCCCTCCTGTCCCGAATTCCAGTTCCCTGTAAAAAGAGTCTTCAAGATCCGGAGAATTGCCTTCAATCAAAAGCTGGACGGCTTTTCTTGTTTCTTCATCGAATGATTCGTGCAACCAAAGTTGTGCTTTTTCTAATGTTGTCATATTATATTTTGTAGTCGTTTGTAATGTATTGAATTTTGAATAAAATAAGTATTATCTGAATAATAAAACAGATCAGTTCAGCAGTTTCCGTTCGATACGCGCAGTTTTATCTGCCTTAAAAGCTTTGATCGGCTCATTGTAATACAATAGTTTTGCCGTGTTCTGAACATTTCCGGATAAAGAATCTTTTACATTGAGTTCAGCATAATTTCCGTTTTTCGAGTCGAGTTTCAGGTTGTCTATCTTCCAGTAAGGAGCGATAAGGCTTGCCGTATCTGAAATCTTAATGACTGCCTGTTTGGTCTGACCTAAAAAATTAGCCCTGCTTTTGTTCAGCATTTCTACTTCTGCTTTTCTGGTGTTGATGGAACCCATGAAAATAGCGTTATTTTTAAGACTGAGCTTAAAATTATCGGTTTTGATCTCGCTGGAAATATTCATCTCCACGGAATCCGAAATACTGATCTGTGCCGGACTGTATTTTGAATAAACAGTCACGTTATAGAAATCCACTCCTTTCACGCCTCTCTTTTCTTTAATGGAAAGGGTTTTGTTGTCTACATCCACGTCGAGGTTACCGGCAATATTCGGATAGGTTTCTATCTCAACAAAATTTTTCGGCCCCCGGGCATAGAACACGCGGAATTTACCTTCCAGGTTAATGTTGTTAAAATCTTCCACCTCAATATCTTTCTTTGTAATACTTCCTTCCGGTGATATTTTACCGCAGGAAATCAGAAATAAAAATACAGTGAGGAGTATATAAAAATATCTTTTAGTCATCTTAATAAAGGGTAGAATAAATTAAAACTGCTACAAAAATCGTACACAATACGATACCGATGATTAACGGTTTCCATATCGGCTTTTTATCATACTGGGTTTCATCCGGAAAATATTTCGGGAAGAAGTAAAAAGCCAGTAAGCATCCTCCTGTAAACCCGCAAAAATAAGCATACGTGCTTTTGGGGTTTTCCTGAAGGTTGCCGATCACGATGGTAATAATGGTCACCAGTACAGAAACAGCCAGGACAATATAAGATTCCCTGTCTTTTTTGGCTTCCCTTAAATTCAGGAATAATAAAATACCACCAAAAAGCGTAGAGAAAAACACAGAAAAACCGATGATGGCCTGCTTGGAATATATTCTCGGCCTGTTGTGATCCATACTCATTAAATTACTTCGTCGATATTATAATTTTTATGCTCTCTGTTGGTCCTGATGATCATTTCTCCCAGGAAGCCGGCAATGAACAGCAATGTTCCCATAATCATCATGGTCAAAGCGATGAAAAACCATGGATTATTGGTGATCAGGTGTCCGTAAATACCTCGCGCAACATCAATCAGCTTGGACAGTCCCAGCCATAATGCAGACAGAAATCCTACAATGAACATGATGGTTCCTACGGCACCGAAAAAATGCATCGGCCTTCCGCCAAAACGGCTGACAAACCACAGGGTTACCAGGTCCAGGAAACCTCGGATAAACCTTTCGGTTCCAAATTTAGAGGTTCCGTACGGCCTTGCCTGATGCTGTACCTCCTTTTCCGTAATTCTCCTGAATCCTGCATTGGCAGCCAGTACAGGGATGTACCGGTGCATGTCGCCATAGACATCGATCGACTTCACCACCTGTTTTTTATAGGCTTTCAGCCCGCAGTTGAAATCGTGGAGATGGACACCGGATACTTTTCTCGCTGCTGCATTGAAGAGTTTGGACGGAATATTTTTGGTCATGACATTGTCATACCGTTTTTTCTTCCACCCGGAAACAATATCGTAGTTGTCTTGCATGACCATGGCATACAGCTCCGGGATTTCTTCCGGAAAATCCTGAAGATCGGCATCCATAGTAATCACCACTTCCCCGTTGGCCCGGGCAAAAGCGGCGTGAAGAGCCTGGGATTTCCCGTAATTCCTGGAAAATTTAATACCGTGGATCTGCGGATGCTGTATCTTAAGATTTTCAATAATATTCCATGAAAGGTCTGTGCTGCCGTCATCTACAAACCAAATTTCATAGGTTAACTGGCTGGTTCTGCACACGGTATCGATCCTGGAAAAAAGTTCTTCCAGGGAAGCTTCTTCATTCAGCAGCGGAATAATGATGGATAAATTCATTGAATGGTAATACGTTTATTCTTGACTGTTTTCCTGGTACACGGTTCTCGTTCTGAAAAATGCTCCGAAAAACAATGACAAAACTACGTAAAATATCAGTATTGCGGCAAAATATCCTGAAAAATGACTCGCCGTAAGCATATCTTTTCCTTTAACGGCATCCGGTGAAAAACTCTGCACCCTTTCTTTGTATTTCTGGTCCAGTTCATCAATGTCTTTCTGGTGCTTTAAAATTGTACGGGCAGAGGTATATTCTTTGTCCAATTCGGATTTCTGCCTCTGCACATACTGGTAATTCAGAAGCTTTTTGGCATCAGGATCTGCAAAATTCAGATAGGCATATATGCTTACAATGGAAAGGATGCCACCGATGAACATGGGAACGAAAGCTCTTTTGAACGCCTGCTTGAAGCTTACCGTGCTGTGATTGTTCCAATAGGATTTCACAGACCAGAAAGCGGTACCGGCATACAGTATCGGCAGCACGAAAGCGTTCACTTTCAGGGTGGTATCGAAATAGTCTACACCTGAGAAAAAATAATAGACCACAAAGAAGATGATCATAGTGGCTGCGAAAAGTATAATTCCTAATGTTGAAGGGCTTTTTGTCATGTCTTTTGTTTTAGAAAAATCCTGAAAAATTATTGCGCTTAATCTCAGCATTTTAGCACTGAAAGCTATTTTTTAGCAGAATTTTTCTTTGATAATATTTTTAAGTTTACAATTTATTCCTATCTTTGCACCGGCAAGTCCTACACAACCAGCTCCTGAGAATCCTCCAGGGTGGGAACGCAGCAAAGGTAATTGGTCGTAGCGGTGTGATGTAGATAGCTTGCCATTTTTTTTTTGGTACTAAGTGAAGAGAGGTAATTTGAAAATTATCTTTTTTTGTTTCCATACGGTCCAACATTTTCATTTTCAAATTACCTTTATTTCTATATTAAAATTCGAACTCCTCGCCCAGTTTTGGTAAAACAAGTTCCGTATTCTTATCGGCAAAATGCTTTAATGCTTCCTCGTGGCTGATTTCAATAGCCGGGAAAGTATCAAAATGACATCCGATTACTTTAGGGGTTCTCAGCAATTCAGCAGCCGCAAATGCCGCCAGTTCCGCATCCATGGTATAATGTCCTCCGATAGGCAGGATGGATACATCCAGGTTACCGTACAGCTTCTGGAAAAGGCCCATATCCGCCATAAGTCCGGTGTCCCCTGCCAGGTATATGTTTTTACCTTCAGGAAGCCTGAAAATATAGCCTACAGGCACGCCGCCATAGCTACCGTCTGAAAATGAACTGGTATGCTGGGCAGGAACCATGGAAATCTTTAAATCATCAATGTCTGCTGTACCCCCGAGATTGAGGTCAATTGTATTGGCTACATTTTTAAAGTGACCGCAAACTTCCGGAACCCCGATCACTGCTGCCTGCGGATGGTATTGCAATACTTCTTCCACATCTGCGGTGTGGTCCCCGTGCGCATGGGTGAGAAGGATATAATCTATCTTCTGTGCGGTAATATCGAATCCAGATTCCGCTTTTTTGTAGCTGTAAAAAGGATCTGCCAGGATAGTTTTATCCTTGTAGGTAAACAGAAAACAGCTTTGTCCTAAAAATTGTATTTTCATTTTTTATTATTATTTAAAATTACTCCATCAGTGTATGATGGTTTGGGATTAAAATTTCGTTGACTGCCAGCCGGAAACATGGATGACAGCAATCTGAAAGACCGCCAGAAAAGTCCCGGCTATAAGCTTTTCCGGAAAATCAGTATAAATAGAATACTTTCGATGGCTGTAAAGACCATCACAACATAAGCCCCAATAGACATTTCAGCGATAGTCAATCCCATTAGCCGGCTCCACATTCAATCACAGAAAAAATACTGCAGCCGGCAAAACGATATCCTTGAGGGTATCTTAGGCGGCATATGTAAAAGATCTGTAATGACTTACCTGAAGAAATTAAGCCCGATAGCAGTAAGCGCAGCCATTGCAAATGTCATGATGCCTACCTGCTTCAGGAAAGGATCTAATTCCCTTGGTTCCTTAATGGCCATTATTTTTCTTCTGACCTTCATCATCGGCAACAGCAGGATCATCACGATAAATACGTAATAATTTTGTGACTGGAAAAATCCGTTGACCCCTAAAAACATCAGCATCAAAATTAACGGAAGCTGTAGCAGCACCATTTCATAGATCATGGCATTTTTGTAGCCGATCCTTAAAGCAAAGCTGTGTTTCCCGGATAAACGGTCGCTTTCTATATCGCGCATATTATTGAGGTTCAGTACGGCCATGCTCATCATTCCAACAGCTGTTCCCGGAAGAAGCATGTCCCAGCTGAATGTTTTGGTAAACAGGAAATAACTTCCGCATACGGAAACAAGCCCAAAAAAGATGAAGACAAAAATATCCCCTAATCCCATATAGCCGTAAGGCTTTTTCCCTATCGTGTATCCGATGGCCGCCAGAATACAGGCTATGCCCAATCCGATGAATATATAAAATTCATTAAGGTATCCTCCCGGAATAAAAGCTAAGTACAATAATGCAACGGTTGCCAGAAATGAAAAAACCGATAAAATAATCACGGCATTCCTCATCTGGCCGGCTGTGATCCTTCCGGAGGCCACTGCCCTCGATTCCGCTTCCACTACTCTTTTGGCATCAGTTCCTTTTACTCCGTCCCCATAATCATTGGCATAGTTAGACAGGATCTGGTACAGTAAAGTGACCAGAAGGGCCAGGGCAAATATCCTCCAGTCCCAGGTTCCTCCTTCTCCGTACAGCCTCCATTTGGCAATGAAAGACCCCATAATAATTCCGCTTAACGACAGCGGCAGTGTTCTCAGCCTTGCGGCTTTAATCCAATCCTTCATAGTTTATAAGTAATGGGCAATGGGTAATAGGTAATCAATAATGGAATTAAAATTGCTCATTACTCATTACCTATTACTCATAATTTTATGTTACGATATCCATTGATCTTCCCCGAAATTGGGCTTTCTCTTTTCCAGGAAGGCATTTCTTCCTTCTTTAGCTTCCTCCGTCATGTAGGCCAGCCTGGTAGCTTCTCCGGCAAATACCTGCTGCCCGACCATCCCGTCATCGGTAAGGTTCATGGCAAATTTCAGCATCCTGATGGAGGTAGGTGATTTCGCCAGGATTTCCTGGGCCCATTCATAGGCGGTATCTTCAAGTTCGGCATGAGGAACGACTTTGTTGACCATTCCCATTTCAAGAGCTTCCTGTGCGGAATAATTCCTTCCGAGAAAGAATATCTCACGGGCTTTTTTCTGGCCCACCATTTTAGCCAGATAAGCGGATCCGTAGCCTCCGTCGAAACTGGTTACGTCCGCATCGGTTTGTTTGAAAATCGCATGCTCTTCACTGGCTAAGGTCAGGTCGCATACCACATGAAGCGAGTGCCCGCCGCCTACAGCCCATCCCGGAACTACGGCAATCACTACTTTAGGCATGAAGCGGATCAGGCGCTGAACCTCCAGGATATTGAGGCGATGCCTTCCGTCTTCTCCTACATATCCCTGATGGCCCCTGGCTTTCTGGTCTCCCCCGCTGCAGAATGCCCAGCCTCCGTCTTTAGGGCTCGGCCCTTCACCGGAAAGCAATACTACTCCGATCGAAGGATCTTCATAGGCATCATAAAAAGCATCGTACAGTTCAGAAGTGGTTTTCGGGCGGAAGGCATTTCTGATTTCCGGCCTGTTGAAGGCAATCCTTGCCACCCCGTTGGATTTTTTATAGGTGATATCTTCGTATTTCTTAGCGGTTTTCCACTCGATCATTTTGTAAAAATTTTCCTCAAAGATACGGAATTGGAAAGAATTTCGGGATTGTAATTTCAGGATTATCACCGGGAATCTGCGGTTTTTTAAACACAAAAAACCGGGACTGCAAGATCCCGGTTCCATATGATTTTCTTAAAGAATTCTTATTTAGGCTGTTTGGCCTGAAGAGCGGCTTCTTTAGCCTTCATTTCAGTCATTTTTGCCTGGTTTTTGGTAATCCCGTAAATATCCTTCAGCATGGATACAGCATCCAGGTTTTCAGGGTTGGACTGATACCATTTTTCAGCATAAGGAAGCGCTTTGTCAAACCTTGCTCTTCTCGCTTCGATCAACTTGGTTGCTTCATCCGGCTTAGTCTTTCTCAGCGCATTGATCTCTTCTACTGCTTTAGAATCATCACCGATGGAAGTCAGCACCAGGTTCTGGTAAGCATTGGAGAAATCCGGCTTAAGCTCGATTGCTTTTTTGAATGAAGCTTCCGCCTCTGAAGCAGTAGCAGGATTTTTAGACTGTAATACCCCAAGGTTATACCAATTGGTTGCATCATTAGGATTTTTAGCCAGCTGCTCCTTAAGATTAGCCATAAACTTATCCGTATTGCCGGAAGCATATAGGGCAGATCCCTGATATTCCTTTAATTTGGCACTATTAGGGAATTTGGCAAGCCCTTTTTCAATGATAGCCAGTGCCTCGTCATTCTTTTTGGCGTTGATCAGCAAGGTAGACAGCGTTTCATACAGGTCAGACTCTACACTTGGAGTCTGTTCTGTTTTGAAATCGGAATAATCCTTGGAACTTTTCTTAAGCAGGTCCCAGGTATTCTTATCATACGTCATTACCTGACCGGTCTTGTTATCCTTTGCGGTATACGTAGTCTGAACTCCCGTATATCCGGAGTTGATAAGATCACTATATATTTTGATCGCCTGTTCTGAGTTGTTTGCCAAAGCATAGCTCAGTCCCGCGTAATACATATATGTTTTATCATCCTGGCCGTTAGTCTTCAGCAGGTTATACACTTCCATAAACTTGGGAGCCGCCCCTGCGTAGTTTTTAGCGTTGTAGGCATCCATAGCTTCTTTGTTGGCAGCCTGTAACTGGGCATTGACATCCCCTTTCTGTCCAAAAACAAATGATGATGCTATGATCGCCATTCCTAAAATCAGCTTTTTCATAATCACTATTTTATAATTAATTGTACAATATTATTCTTCAGAACCCGGATTCTCAGTGTCCGTTGCCGGATTTTCATTTTCCGGATCAGCAACTGAAATGTTTTCCTGGTTATTTTCTACAGTACCGCCTTCTTCATTTTCTTCTGCATCATCTTCCACATCTTTATCTTTCTCCACTTTGGCAATCGCTGCAATTTCATCGTTTTTCTTCAGGTTGATCATCCTGACACCCTGGGTATTCCTGCCCATCACACGCATTTCATCCATTCCCATACGGATGGCAACACCGGATTTGTTAATGATCATCAGTCCGTCTTCATCCGTTACATTCTGGATGGCGATCAGGTCTCCTGTCTTTTCTGTGATATTCAAAGTAATAACACCTTTTCCGCCTCTGTTGGTTTCCCTGTAATCGAGAACGGCTGTCCTTTTACCATATCCTTTTTCAGATACCACGAGAACCGTATCATTGTCAAGATCATTGACCACAATCATGCCGATTACTTCATCATTGTCTTCCAGTGTAATTCCGCGCACCCCGATAGAGCTACGGCCCACTTCCCTTACTTTTTCTTCCGGGAAACGGATACATTTACCTTTTTTGGTTGCAATCATGATCTGGGATGTACCGTTGGTAAGGTATGCACTCAGAAGCTGGTCATTATCCCTGATTTCGATAGCATTTACCCCGTTTACCCTAGGCCTTGAATACGCTTCAAGCGAAGTTTTCTTAATGGTTCCGTTCTTCGTTACCATCACTACGCTCATCTGGTTCACATACTCGGTATCTTTAAGGTTGTTGGTACGGATGTATGCTTTGATCTTATCATCCGGTTCGATATTGATCAGGTTCTGAACGGCTCTTCCCTTGGAAGTTTTGGATCCTTCCGGAATTTCGAATACCCTCAGCCAGTAACATCTTCCTTTTTCCGTAAAGAACAGCATGTACTGGTGGTTGGTTGCAGATACAATGTACTCCAGGAAGTCTTCGTCCCTGGTGGTCGCTGCCCTGTTTCCTACACCGCCCCTGCTCTGGATCTTATATTCTGAAAGGGAAGTCCTTTTGATGTATCCTGCGTGGGAAATCGTAAGAACGACGGATTCGTTCGGGATGATGTCTTCAATAGACATTTCACCACCGGAATAGTCGATTTCCGTTCTTCTGTCATCTCCGTATTTTTCTTTTATTTCGATCAGCTCATCTTTAATGATCTGGAATCTCCTTTCTTCATTGGCTAAGATATCTTCAAGGTTGTCGATCTCTTTCATGATCGCCTCATACTCATCACGGATCTTATCCAGCTCCATTCCGGTTAAACGCGCCAGACGCAGATCAAGGATCGCCTGGGCCTGGAGGTCCGAAAGCTCGAATGCTTCTATCAACCCTTCTTTGGCGGCCTGCGGATTAGCGCTGTGACGGATAATGGAGATCGCTTTATCAAGAGAGGCTTGGCTTCCGATCACTTTCATGAATCCTTCAAGGATATGGGCCCTTTCTCTTGCTTTCTTAAGCTCAAACTTAGTCCTTCTTACGATCACCTCATGTCTGTGCTCTACAAAATGATGGATAATGTCCTTCAGGTTCAGCTGCTCCGGCCTTCCGTTCACCAAAGCAATATTGTTAACGCTGAAAGAGGTCTGAAGAGAGGTATATTTATATAAAAGGTTAAGAACGACATTAGGAATAGCATCGTTTTTCAGCTCGTATACTACACGAAGCCCTTTTCTGTCCGATTCATCCCTGATTTCATAAATGCCCGGGATCTTTTCGTCTTTTACCAGCTCTGCCGTCCTGGCAATCATTTCGGCTTTGTTGACCTGGTAAGGAATCTCAGTAACGATGATGGCATTACGGTTGCCTATTTCTTCAAAATTAACCTTAGCCCTCAATACAACCCTTCCCCTTCCTGTATGGAAGGCATCCCTTACGCCGTCGTAGCCGTAAATGATTCCTCCGGTAGGGAAATCCGGGGCAATGATGTGCTGCATCAGCTCATCAATGGAAATATCTTTGTTATCTATATACGCACAGATCGCATTGATTGATTCTGAAAGGTTATGTGGAGCCATATTGGTCGCCATCCCCACCGCAATCCCGGAAGTCCCGTTCACCAAGAGGTTCGGAACTTTGGTTGGCATAACAGTAGGTTCCTGTAAGCTGTCGTCAAAGTTATTCTGGAAATCAACCGTTTCTTTATCCAGATCGGAAAGAATTTCGTCGGATATTTTTTTCAGCCTGGCTTCGGTATAACGCATTGCTGCCGGCGGGTCGCCGTCCATGGAACCGAAGTTCCCCTGTCCGTCTACCTGAGGGTAACGCAGACTCCATTCCTGGGCCATCCTTACCATAGCATCATATACAGAGGAGTCCCCGTGCGGGTGATACTTACCCAGAACATCCCCTACAATTCTCGCGGATTTTAAATATTTTCTGTTAGAAAAAACCCCCAATCCATACATACCGTAAAGAACTCTTCTATGAACGGGTTTCAAGCCATCTCTTACGTCAGGTAATGCTCTGGAAACAATTACAGACATCGAATAATCGATATAAGATGACTTCATTTCATCAACAATGTTGATAGGAATCAGTCTTTCACCTTCTTTTTGCATAAACAAATTATTACAATGATCATCAGGCCCTTAGCAGGAAGCCTGAAAATTATTTATTTTCCATTTTAATTAACGGGCTAATTTACGAAAAAATTACCGATTTTTGGCTCAGAATTTGTCTTAAAATTATTAAAAATTCATAAAAAATGAGCGTACTGAGCATCACCTTTCACTGCACCAAAAATAATCTTGAGGAATGGGAAAATTATATGGATGATACCCTTGCCCTGATGGCAGAAAACCTGATGGACGTTAACCAATATATCCTGTCTGAAGTAGGAAGTGATTATATTGAAGACGGAAAAAACTATAACCTTCTCCTGGTGTTTGATACTGATGAACTGAGGACTGATTTTATGGAAAGTGAGCTGCTCAATATTACGGAAAGGATAGAGACCAGGTTCGGGCAGGAAGTTATGATTTTTAATACATTCCTGAACCCGAGGATCAACAAACTTTAAAACCTGTATCAGATAAAAAATGCTGCACCGGTATGAATCGGTGCAGCATTTTAGCGTGGTCCGGGCGGATGCGGATGCGCAGGAAGCCCTCTTTCATGCGGAGGAACCGGCGGTTTACCATGTGGCGGACGCGGCGGTGCGGCACAGGACCCAACGGCAAAGATCACAACCGCTAAAACAGACATTTTTGTTAACTTTTTCATAGGTATTACATTTATTCCTTTCTGACAGATCAACACTGATGCCAAAAACAGAAGTATAAAAAAGCACCAGCTGTACAGCTGGTGCTAACTTTTGATTATCGGTGCCTGTGATGCCCCGGAGGATGATGCCCTCTCGGCGGACCCGGATGCCTGTGCCATTTCTTATGCATATGCTTGCGGTGCCCGGGAGGCGGTCCGCGATGCGGACGTGGCGGTGGCGCGACACATGATGCCATCATCAGGACGACGATCATCATACTGATCATTTTCATTAAACCTTTCATTATTTTCATTTTTCAAATTCAGCGTAGATAGGATCAAGGGTGATGCCAAAGATGTTCAATTGTACATTGTACGCTGTAAAATGTACAATGTAAAAGTAGAATGTATTCATGTATATTGTCGGATTAACATGGCTATTAACAATTAACATCTTCAGTATTTTGAGTTGATTTTTTGAATTTCGGTTAACAATACCGGTCAGCTTATTGTACGGATCTTAACCGTATCCGGATGGCATTTTATTGTTAACCGTATTTTCCTTATTCTTTTTTGAACTGATGCGGAATCACGATCAGGGTGTACAGCATTTGATCACGGCAATTTCCGGCATAAAAGAAATTTATAGACCGCGTTTACGGGCAAACAGATTAATTGTTCTATATTCGTTCAAAATTAATTTTAAATCTAAAACAACAGGACACAATAATGAAAGCACTCTTCTACTCTTTCTGTACTTTTTTAGCCCTTGTAAGCTGTAACAACAATAAACCCGAGGCGGCCAATGCGAAGGCTGAAATTTCAAGAAAGGTCAACCAGCTTTATACGGTATACGGAAAATCCGGGAAAGATATTTATTCACAACCTGTGCCAGGTGACTTATTTACATCTGATCTTAGCAGAATGCTGGACCAGTCTATTGAAATCTCCAAAACAGATATCGAACGGGTTAAAAATAGCCTTCATCCTGAAGATAAGCCATTGCTGCTTGAAGGTTCTTTATTTACAGGACTTTATGAAGGGTTTACTTCCTATCATATTCAGTCTATCGATGTTTCCGAAAGTATCCCTTCTGTATATACTGCAAAAGTAAAGGTGGAAATGGAAAACTCAGAAGTTTCCCCAACGATAAAATGGACGGATACCGTATTGCTGACCGACGGGCCGGATACGGAATGGAAGGTGGACAACATCAATTTCGACAGTATCGGCAGTAATACAGACCTGAAAACCGAACTTAAGAATTTTATCGAAGCTGCAAAAGCGCATTAAAATTCATTGATCATAAAAAAGGCTGCTTTGAAAATTCAAAGCAGCCTTTTGTTTTTAAGGGCACTGGACGATATGAGCTTCGCTGCATACCAGTTTGTTGAGCCTTTCACAAAATACACAATATTTCTTCGGCTCGCCTCCGTAAACGGATTTCAATTGTGCTTTGTTAAGCTTTTTCAGATTTTTCATAGGTTTTGATTGAATGATTTGTATTGGTTAAACGAAAATTATATCTAATTATTGTTTTTCAAATTAAAATATTTAAGTAAAAATAAAAGCTCAACCTGATGTTGAGCTTTTATAATGTATTTGAAAGAATGATTTACAGTTCCCTTTTTAAAAATTTTCCTGTAAGGCTTTTCTTTGATTTTATAATTTCTTCCGGGGTTCCCTGCGCTACAATCTGACCGCCATGCTTTCCGCCTTCGGGTCCTACGTCAATAATATGATCGGCCAGTTTGATTACATCCATATTATGTTCGATGATGATAAAGGAATTCCCTAAGGATACCAGCTGATTGATGGCATCCATCAGAATCTTCACATCCTCAAAATGAAGACCTGTGGTAGGTTCGTCCAGGATGTACAGCGTATTCCCGGTCTGACGCTTGGCCAGTTCCGTAGCCAGCTTGATCCTCTGCGCTTCCCCACCGGATAATGTGGTTGACTGCTGTCCTAAAGTAATGTATCCCAAACCGACATCCTGCAAGGTTTTTACCCTGGCAAAAATTTTCGGAATCGGCTGGAAGAATTCCACGGCTTCATCAATGGTCATATCCAAGACGTCAGAAATCGACTTTCCTTTATACCGTACTTCCAGTGTTTCCCTGTTGAATCGTTTTCCGTTGCAGGTTTCACAATGCACATATACATCCGGCAGGAAGTTCATTTCAATCACTTTCAATCCGCCACCCTGACAGGTTTCGCATCTTCCCCCTTTTACATTGAAAGAAAACCTTCCCGGTTTGTATCCACGGATCTTACTTTCCGGAAGCTCGGAGAACAGGTTCCGGATATCAGTAAACATTCCGGTATAGGTTGCCGGATTGGAACGCGGGGTTCTTCCGATCGGAGTCTGGTCTACATCTACTATTTTATCTATATATTCAAGTCCCTCTATGGATTTGTACGGCAACGGTTCCTGAACAGCACGGTAAAAATGTTTGTTGAGGATCGGATATAATGTACCGTTGATAAGGGATGACTTACCGCTTCCGGAAATTCCCGTTACTACGACCAGTTTACCCAAAGGAACATTCAGGGTAACGTTTTTAAGGTTGTTACCGCTTGCTCCTTTCAGAATGATATGCTTGCCGCTTCCTGGCCTTCTCTCTGCCGGAATTTCTATTTTCCTTTTGCCGTTGATGTACTGGGCCGTGATGGTATTTGCTTTCACAAGATCTTTCGGCTTACCCTGCCATAGGATCTCGCCACCGAATTTTCCGGCTCTCGGACCTATGTCCAGCACCTCATCAGCTTCCAGGATCATATCTTTGTCGTGCTCTACGACGAGGACGGAGTTTCCTATATCCCGGAGGTTTTTCAGGGAATTGATCAAACGCTCGTTGTCTCGCTGGTGCAGCCCGATGCTCGGCTCATCCAGAATGTACAGTACATTCACGAGTTGGGAGCCAATCTGTGTTGCCAGCCGGATTCTCTGGGACTCTCCTCCGGAAAGGGTCCTCGAGCTTCTGCTGAGGCTGAGGTAATCCAATCCGACATCAAGAAGGAACTGGAGCCTGGTTTCAATCTCTTTCAGGATTTCATGGGCGATGATCTGTTTTTTCTCGGAAAAAGTCCCTTTAATATCATTCAGCCATTCTTTAAGGTCCGAAAGGCTCAATGCGTTCACTTCAGCAATATTTTTATCGTCGATCTTAAAGCTCAGGCTCGATGCCTGCAGACGTGTACCTTTACATTCAGGACAGGTTTCTTCCGTCGTGAAATGCCTTTCCAGCATTACGGCTTCATAAGAATCTTTTTCGTCGATAATCTCTTCCATAAAAGAAATAAGGCCGTCGAAACTGATTTTGATCTTCTTGGTGATCCCTGCATACTTCAGGTCCTTATTGAATTCTTTATGGCATCCGTTGTAGATATAATCCAGTGCTTCTTCCGGGATATCCTGGATAGGCGTAGCCAGTCCGAGCCCGAAAATTTCAAGGATGTTTTTAATCTGCGTAAGGATCCATTTATTGGATTTGATATCCTCCAGCGGAAGCAATCCTCCCTGGTTAACGGATAATTTAGGATTGTCTACGAAATAATCCGTATTGATCTTCTTGATTGTTCCCAGACCTTTACAGGACGGGCAGCTTCCCTTAGGCGAGTTGAACGAAAAGGTATTCGGTTCCGGCAGTGCCAGTGAATGCCCTGTTTCTGCATCCATCAGGTTTTTGGAAAAATATTCAATATCCCTGCTTCCCAGTTTCTGGATCCCGATAATGCCTTCCCCCATATCCATGGCCGTGCGCAATGATTTTTCCATTCTGGCTTCGGAAGCACTTTCCCCGATAATCCAGCGGTCGATCACAATGTCAATGTCATGGGTTTTATACCGGTCGAGTTTCAGGTCATATTCTATATCCTGAAGCTCGCCGTCAATCCGTGCCTGTCCGTATCCTTTTTTAGCCATCTGTACGAAAAGCTCATGGTAGTGCCCTTTCCGGGAACGGATTACAGGAGCCATCAGCATGATCTTTTCTCCCTGATAGTTTTCTTTAATGGCATCCAGGATCTGGTCTTCCGTGTAACTGACCAGTTTTTTCCCGGTAGACAGGGAATATGCATCGGAAACTCTTGCAAAAAGTAACCTCAGGAAGTCATACAGTTCCGTAACGGTTCCTACGGTAGACCTTGGATTTTTATTGGTTGTCTTTTGCTCAATGGCAATCACCGGCGAAAGCCCTTCGATCTTATCCACGTCCGGACGCTCGAGGCCGCCTAAGAACTGCCGTGCATAGGCAGAAAACGTTTCGATATACCGGCGCTGGCCTTCGGCAAAAATAGTATCAAATGCCAATGATGATTTCCCGCTTCCCGAAAGCCCGGTAATGACTACCAGTTCATTGCGGGGGATTTTCACACTGATGTTTTTCAGGTTGTGTTCACGGGCTCCGTAAACTTCAATATATTCTGTTGATTTGCTCATAATTTGTGGCGATCTTACCTTAAAATCACGCAGCGCAAAATTACGGATTTTTTATGGAATCTTTTGTGTTAAAAAGCTTTATGAATTGAAGCCATTAACACATTCTATGACCATAGCGTCTGCTGCTGTTTAAAAGGAGAAATATCATTTACTATTCAAAAAAAATGCCGGTGAAAATCACCGGCCCTATTTTTTTAAATGTGTTATTTTACAAAGATGTTGTAGGAATTCAGTACGGCATCATAAGCATAGCCAATACTCTGGATATCACTATCCGAAATCTTTCCTGAATCCTTGGCATTCCTCATCAGTCTCCTGTACGTATCCAGGAAGCTCTCGGCATTCTTGTTGACACTTTCAAAATTACTTTTTTTGTGGGTATACATACTATTGTTTACCTTAAAATCCAGTTTGGAGTTCTGCTCAACAGCGGCAGCCAGTTCATCATACTTCTTCTGGGCTTCTGCGGCATTGAAACCGGTTTCATGCTGCTTGTTCAGGGTGTCATATGCACTGTCCAGCGCATTCATCACTTTTTTGGAAGAGATAATATACTCCTTCATCGGATGATCTTTCAGGATGGTTTCCTCAGCAGCATCCGTTGCAGGCTTGATATTGGTGATAATACGTTCTCCTATTTCAAACAGTACCTGTGCTTCAGCCTGGATTTCCTGGTTGAGCGTTTCGGCCTTTGCTCCTTTGTCATCCTTGAAGTCTTCGGCACTCATATATGATTTGAGCTCCTCAAACTTCTTGTCGATGCGTTCCTTTTTAACTTTGTAAGTCTGGAAATCCTTTTCGATGGCAGCTTTGTTTTTATCAAATCCGGAAGGCACCTCTTTGATTTTACTGATGGCATAGTCTACGGACCCGGTTACCATCGGCATGATCAGTACATCTCCGCCTTTGGCTTTCGTCACGGCGGCATCAGCATATTTCATGATGCTTTCTACACGATCAGAGGTCATTTTGTAAGAATCCAGGAAATCATTATTGAAACCTATGACGGCATCCGCTTCATTTTTCCCTCCGTTGAGGACCGTACTCCCCAATTTTCCGATTTCTTTTTTACAGCTTACCGGCACAGCGCTCAGCGACAGTGCTACAGCAAGCATCATTAATTTTTTCATGTGTAATATTTAGGTTGAAATTCTGTTTTTTACAATTCCGTATCCTCATTGGAAACAGTAACGCGGTATTCAATTCCGTCAATGGCTTTGGAAACGATCTGGTTTCGCAAAATGTGGGCCATATTTTCCCAGTAGGCCCTACCGTAAAAGGTATAGTTCTGCGGGATGATTTCAACCTCCACAGTCCTGATAAATCCTTCCTTAGGTTTATTACTGATCATGGTGCCTCTTTTTACGCGTACTTCCTTTAGCTCATCTTTCAGCATCATCCTGCAATAGCTTTTCACATCTTCCAGGGAAATGATTTTGTCCCTTGTGGTCAGTGCATACCGGTAGGCCTGAATACTGTCTGAACCTTTCTGTTCTTCAGCGCCTCCTATGGTTTCCGTAAGAAGTACCAGGGACTGGGATTTCAGCTGGTTGGAGAGTTCCGTTCCCGGACGCATATGGTTGGCAAGGGTACAGTGCGTTATCCAGAATGCAGCATAAGTATGGTCTGTTTTTTCTACGGGTTCCATGATCACATAATTCAGTTCCTGCCTGATGTTTCTTTTGGCATTGTTCACTTTCTGGACCATGGATTTCATTTTATCTGACATTTCGCTCAGAATGCCTTTTACATTATCCCGGTTCAGGAGTGAAAAAGCGGCGATTTCATCCCGCGTCAGTTCAAGGACGTTCGCAATCATATCCACAGCATTCCTGTTGGTAAAACGTTCCATTCCGCCCTTTCTTACGGTATACAACCCTTTGCTGAGCTGGTCTCCCGGCGTGAATGGAATTTCCTTGTACTTCCTCCCTTCTCCGTCCTGCACTTCGTCTACATACAAAAAATGTTCGCCTTCATCTGTCACCAGCGGAATATTATTGCCCATGATATCCAGGCTGTATTCCGTTTTCTTCCAGCCACGGTTATAGACCGGGAAAGCATTCAGTACAAAAGAGAAATTATCCAGGATTTCGGCGGAGAACTGCGGCGGAAATTCAAATGTCAACCACAGGTAGCGTTTTCCTTCCAGGTATTTCAGTATCTCGTCTTTATAATCGAGGAAATCCAGATTCTGCGGAAGGGCTCCTGCTTCTGAAATCAGGCTGTCTGAGATTCCGGTTATTTCTATGAATTTATGACGGTAAATGCTCTGGATGTCCTGAACGGTCTTTACCCTGATGGACTGCTCGTGGAACATCTGCTCATAGCCTTCTGCCTGCTGGCCTTTAAGGTAGGTGATGCCTTCCTTCACAAAGAGCGGATTTCCGTTAGCCGTTACCGTGAGATACGGAAGCAGCCTGTAGACAAAATCGAGGTGTTCAAAAGCCGGGTTTGAGCAGAATATACTGAGCGATTTGGGAAAGTTTTCACTGATGTATTTAGACGCATCGATCCCTATTGTTACCTTTCGGTAATCCTCAGGCCTGCCCTGGAACCTTGCGACAGGAATTTTATTCAGCCGTTCATCGATACTGTAACAGGTATTGCCTACAAACATTACAGCCGTCTGCATTTTATGGATCCTGACATTGCCTACCGGCGTAAAAGGAATATTGATCTGCTTATCTGATTCTGATTTTATGGTGGATGTCATCTGCTTCCTGAAAAAGAATTCCGTATGCTCCAGCAAAATCTCCGAAGATTCCTGCGGATGGGTAAAAGCTACGGCATGGGCCGGAAGCGGATGGGTATAGATGGATGGCGTAAGAAGCTTGGCCATCTTTTCCAGGATCCGTGCATTGACGGTCTGGATCTCATTATTGGCCTTAAAGACTTCGGTGCTGAATGCATCAATAAGCAGTTTGACAAAGGGATCCAGAGACTGCGGGCTTTTCAGCCCCCATACTTTGGTGGCATTCTGAAGCATTCTGGCTTTTACAGATTCTTTGGAATAGATATTCTGATCTAAATTCATATCAATATTAAATGTGGTGGAATATTAATCGATGGACATCGGGCTCAGGAACAGCTCGGTGGAAAAAGTAAAGCGTTCGCCACTGGACTCCATTTTGGCATTGATCGCAATTTTCACTTTCTTCTTGATCTCCGTATGCTCTTTGGTATCGTAGTTATGCTCTACAAACTGGATATGGGCATCAATCTGGGGCTGAACGATCCGGGGTTCATATTCCTGGATCTGCCGTTTAAGGCTTTTCACAAAGATGCTTTCCCAGGTCGCACTGGTCACTCCGTTATCAAACTCGAGGTTCCATACATCATTGCCGTAATTTTCATCATACCTGTTCTCCCCCTTCTTGGTAGTGATGAGCAGCATAATGTTATGGGCAATGCTTTCGCCCATGTCGCAGGTATCTATGCTGCCGCCTTCCGTCATCAGGGTAGATGGTACAAAAGGCATTCTGTAATTGGGTGTGTCCATAAACTGTGTCTTTATTGGTATATCATAGCAAAATGGAATACCAAGTTAAGCAAATTCGGATAATTAAAGAAACAGATAAGCCAATATTCTTTGATACATCCATCATTTGTACCACAAATACCACATCCTCAGAATAGCTGGTACTATACTTGTTCTGAGAATCTGCAAATCTAAAACTATTACTATGGTTCCAAAAGGAAGATTATTGATTATTGGTGGAAAGGAAGACCGTCACGGATCTTCTTCGGAAATGGAAGATAAAAACCATAATTTTTCACCCCATGAGATCCTCAAAGACCTCATTACCTCAAAGGATGACCGTATTGAAGTTATAACAACCGCCAGTTCGGAGCCGGAAAGTATGCGGGATACTTACAGGAAAACGTTCAACGAGATCGGGTACAGCAATTTCGGATTTATTCATATCACCGAAACAGATTCAGAGCATAAAAAGGAATATATGGACCGGATCAGAGCTGCTAAAACCGTCTTTTTTACCGGAGGAGACCAGGCTAAGATCTGCGGTATCCTTAAGAATTCGGAAATCAGTAACCTTCTGTACGAAAAATACCGGCATGAGGAAGGTTTTATGATTGCCGGAACCAGTGCAGGAGCCATGTGTATTCCTGAAATCGTTATTTGTGAAGCAGAGAATGGTGAAGCTATTATAAAAGATGATATTGAAATTTCTTCCGGACTCGGTTTTATTAAAAACTGTATCGTGGACACCCATTTTGTGCACCGCGGCAGGTTCGGCCGGCTGGCCCATGCGGTAATGCTGCATAAAGAATGCTGGGGACTGGGCATAGGGGAAGATACGGCACTGCTGATAGAAGAAGGTGCAGTGGCCACCTGTAAAGGTTCAGGGATGGTGGTTGTGATCAGTGCCGGCGAGATCAGGCAGACCAATATTGAATTCGTCAGTAAAGGATGCCCGGTCTATGCTGAAAACCTCAAAGTGCATATCCTTACAGACGACTGTATCCTGAACCTGGATACCGGAGCCTTTAAAGGAGATAAAAGCGAAAACTGCTGACCAAGGTCAGCAGTTTTTATATTATTTGGCAGAAGACTGTTTCCGGTTGATCAGGTAATATACCGGAAGTCCCAGCAGTACGATGATAAAACCTGGCCATGTGTACTGCTGCTTGTAAATCAGCAATAAAATACAGAAGCCTGTCCCGATGATGAGGTATACAACAGGCGTTACGGGATACAGCCATGTTTTGTACGGCCTTTGCAGTTCCGGCTGTTTAATCCTCAAGTAAATCACTCCGAAGACTGTAATCATATAGAACAGCACGATAACGAAAGAAATCATATCCAGAAGGTTTCCATACTGCCCGCTCAGGCATAACAATGACGCCCAGATACCCTGCATCCACAGTGCATTGCCCGGAACTTCATTGGTATTGTTTTCTGCAGCGGACCTGAAAAACATCCCGTCCCTGGCCATGGTCTGAAAAACCCGTGCCCCGGCCAGGATTAACCCGTTGTTGCAGCCGAAAGTGGAAACCATCACCAAAAGAGCGATAATAATGGTGCCCGCACTCCCGAAAATATTCTGTGACGCGGCCACTGCTACCCTGTCATTAGCTGCAAATGCCACGGTATCCCTGTCCAGCGCATTAAGGTAAACCACATTCGCGGCGATGTATAAAACCATTACGGCAGACGTCCCGTATATCATGGACTTTACCACATTCTTTTTGGGATTATCAATTTCTCCCGATACGAAAGTCACGCTTTCCCAGGCAACGGAGCTGAATACGGAGCCTACCATAGCGGCGGCAATCCCACCCAGCAAAGTCATGCCGCCTATACGTTCCCAACCGTAATTAGTAAGGTTTCCAAGCGCATCTTTTCTGATGTTACTGAATGCATCCCAGCCAAAGCTGAAATTTTCGGAAAGGTAGGAAACATTTACGAAAAAGAAACCGGCCGCAATAAGCCCCAGCAAAGCCAGGATTTTAGAGCCGGTAAATATATTCTGCAGCAGCTTGCCGCTTTCTACGCCACGCGTATTGATGTAGGTAAGCAGCAGGATCACCAGGATCGCTACGATCTGTATCCAGGTAATCTTAAATTCCCCGCTCTGAAAAATGGGTGTTGCGTCATTGAGCGCCGGGATCAGGTAGGCAGTATATTTCCCGAAAGCTACGGCAACTGCAGCAATCGTACCGGTCTGGATAACGGTAAACAGTCCCCACCCGTATAAAAATCCCATTTTCTTGCCGAAAATTTCTTTCAGGTAGGTGTATTGTCCGCCGGCTTTAGGGAATAATGCCGACAGTTCACCGTAACTGATGGCTGCTGCAATCGTCATGATGCCGGTAATGATCCAGACTACAATAAGCCAGAATCCGGAGCCCAGGTTCCTCATGATGTCGGCACTTACAATAAATATCCCGCTCCCGATCATGGATCCCATCACAAGCATGACGGCGTCCCAAAGTTTTAGTTTTTTATGCATATTCAGATATAGGTGCCAAATATAAACAATTATGGAATGTTTTTTATCAATCTGCTATTGAGATTGAGATTCAAATTTTATTAGTATTTTTGAAAAAATATTAAACATGAAATATAAAGCAGTACTATTTGCCGCTGCCCTGAGTGTTTCGGCACTGGCTTTTTCACAGGAATCTTCATCAAAGAAAATAGGACCGCCTGCCGGTAATGCTATGGTTGGTGATACGTACGGGTCCGCAGTAAATGCGTCTGTAGAATCAAAAGCGATCAGCGTAGAAAAACTGAACAAAAAACTTAAAAAAGAGAACAAGAAAGTAGAGAACGTTGCCATCAAGGGAAAAGTAACGGATGTATGTGACAAAAAAGGCTGCTGGCTGACCATTGAAACGGAAGACCATTCTCAGTTTTTTGTTAAGATGAAAGACTACGCATTCTTCGTTCCTACTGCTCTTAAAGGTAAAAATGTGGTCCTGGAAGGAAGTGCTGAGAGAAAAGTAACTTCGGTTGATGAACAGAAGCACTATGCAGAAGATGCCAAAAAAACTCAGTCCGAAATTGATGCCATTACCCAGCCGAAAGAAGAAATCAGGTTTGTGGCTAACGGAATAAAAGTGGTGAACTGATTTCAATAGGTTTCAATTCACTCATTAGATATAGAACATCCTATAGCAGGCATTTTAAGGCCTGATAAAACAATTAAACCGGCTACCATTAGGGTCAGCCGGTTTTTTAATTTTTAGTTTATTTTTGCACCGTTTACTTTCGAAATTAATTTCAGGCAGACTATAGCTGTAAATATTTTAATCTTCAAACGTAAAGTCAGCGATCGAATCCAGTTTCGGATATTTCTTTTCCGATCTGAATTTCTTTCCGGTACAGTCTATTTCCACCCAGCCTTTTTTCTTTTTTACATCCCCGGCTTCCATGACATAGGGTACAAATGAGATCTCCTCTTTGCCGTCCTCCTTTACCTCCCTGTATTGTACGGCGATATCCAGGATGCATTCATGTTCCGTATTCAGTTTGACATTACGGTAAATGATATCATAATGGGTTTCCTTGTTTTCCGGAATCTCAAAATACGTTTCCCAGCCCTCCGTGCCGGACTTAAGATCAGCCATGGCTTTCAGTGCATAGTATAGAGCAACCGTATAATACTTCCGTGTTCCCTTTCTGGTGTAATCATTTTCAAAATGTCCGCCTTCGAATAAAATAACCGGCAGCCCTTCCCTGATGAAATTATCGCCCGTTGAAGAAGGATAGAATTCATCCGTATACCTTCCGATCTGTTCCGGGATAAGATTTTTGAGATGATGATACACCTCTGCAATCACAGCCATGCATTTTTTCCTGTTTTCGGTTACGGTACGTTCCACATTTTCGGAAGGGGCAAGAAACGAAAGCGTGGCAGGATGAATGCCGTCCGTGGTAAATATGGTCCGCTGCTCATGAAGATTCAATGCATAGTCATATTTTTTGTCAGCGACGGCCTGCTTCAGGTATTTGATCTCAACGCTCGCTTCATTATGGAAATCACGATTGAGATCAATGTCCATGGCATTGAGCCGCGTCCATCTTTCCGAACCGTCAGGATTCAGCATAAAAATAAAATCAAGCTCCAGCTGCCTCAGTATTCCTTCTGCAAGTTCAGGGTGTTTGTGCCAGGTCTCAAGAAGGTCTAGCATGGCATGGGTAGCATTCGACTCATTGCCGTGCATCTGGGACCAAGCAAGAACTTTAACCGGACCTGAACCGATGGTAAGCTTATAAACAGGCTTTCCTAAAAAAGAAGTGCCTATCTGTTGCAGCGAGTTACTAAAATTAGCTCTGAGATACACAAAAAGTTTTTCAGGGAGAATATAGCGATGTAAAAAATCAGGATGTGAAGTATAAACGTGTTCAAATTGCATTTACAAAAGTTTACTGTATTCAAAGGTAAAAATTTTTATCAACTTGATAGATGATTTTCATTTGTAAATAAATTAAACAAATAGATTTGCCAGATTGTCTGTTGATAAAATTGTGAATTGCTAAATTATTAATGATAACATTTCAAGTACTTATAAATCATATAATTATAAATTTTAACTAGATGATTTATTTAATGTTACTTTAAGTATAAAATCATGTATTTATCCATATTTGAGGGTTATTCACTTAAACATAGGAATGCGGATAATTATTGTTTATAATTATCATATACAAATGTAAACTGTTAGTAATTTTATGATTCCTGGTGCGGAGTGTATATAAATTCTTGGTCAGTTTACCGTTCCTATTTGTGTTCAGTCTTTCCTGATTGCATCAGACAGCGGATTGATGTATACTGTTGCAGTATGATATAGATTATAGAATACGGTAGTTTATTCATTCCTTTTAAAACGAGGTATAGCACTTATAATAGCTCATACCCTTCCCCTGCCCTATAATCAGGTATCCAGATGATACTGATTCATTTTTAATGGCATTATGCAGCCCATAAATCAGGATTTTCCTGATGCAAAAGTATCATATCATTTAGATTTTCAGGTAAAAATTTAATAACACCCATTGCGGAAAAGATATTTAATAAAATATGCAGTATAATTTTATCAACAATAATAAATACTGTAAATCAAGTCATTAAATAGTTTACAGCTGTATATTTTAATAATTTACATTTGTTTACAAATGTATTTTGTTGTTTTGTATTTATTCTTTACATTTGTAAATACATAAATATACAAATGTAATGGGCTTAAATGAGCGGATTTCCAAGGTCATTGAATATTCTAAACTCACTCCCTCTGAATTTGCAGATGAAGTGGATGTACAGCGATCATCCATCTCGCATATTACCTCGGGAAGGAACAAACCGTCCCTGGAATTTATTATTAAAATCAAATCGCGTTTTCCGGAAATCCTCTGGGATTGGTTAGTCAATGGCGAAGGGGAAATGCTGAAATCCGAATTGCCTGAGGACAGCGATCCGGATCTGGAACCTGAGCCGGAAGAAGAGATCATCGCTGACGAAAAAACAAAACCTACTCCTTTGTCAGATCTTTTTACGATGATGAATGATGAAGAAGATTTCGGATCAGATGAGCCGCTTACGGAGCCTTCTGTACAAGTGCCCCGAGAAGCCGTTATACCGGCCAGGACTGAAAGCATCCCTAAAATATCGGATTCTCAGCGATTAGCCCCCACTAATGAAGAAATATTAGGTCAAGTCATTGAAAAACAGACCAGTAAGATAAAGCGTATTGTGCTCTTCTATGAAAACGGAAAATTTGAAAGTTTTGAACCTTAACATGCGCTGTTAAGGGTATTATTCAATACCTGTTCAATACAAAAAAAGTAAACCCCGCATAGTTGCGGGGTTTACTCTTATATAAAGATTGAAAATTATCTGCTTCTCTTCCTTCTCTCCAGTTCTTTGCTGATCAGCCCGAGTTCCCGTCCGGTTTGCCCTGCTACGGAAGTATTTTCCTGGGCCCTTCTTGTCAGGTAAGGCACAACATCCTTCACGGGTCCGTACGGAAGGTATTTGGTGGCATTATATCCTTTATCTGAAAGGTAAAAAGTGATATTGTCACTCATCCCGTACAGCTGTCCGAAAAAGATATGAGGATTGTCATTGTCAAGGCCTCTGGCCTTCATTTTATCCATTACGAGCTCAGAAGAGATTTCATTATGGGTACCGAAAAATGCCGAAAGCCTGTCCGGATGATCCATTACAAAATCAATTCCAGCATTGTAGTTTTTGTCCGTAGCTTCCTTATTCGGCTGGATAGGATCTGCATAACCTTTCTCTGCTGCTCTTGCCCGTTCCTTTTCCATATAGGCTCCTCTAACGATCTTATATCCGATAAAATAGCCTTTTTCATGTGCCCTCTGAAGATGGGACTGCATGTATTCGAGCCGTCCAGTCCTGTACATCTGGATGGTATTCCAGACGATCGGTTTTTCGCGGTTGTACTTTTCCATCATCTCCTCGCACAGGTGATCTGCTGCATCCTGCATCCATGTTTCCTCCGCATCTACCATTACTTTTTTATCATGCTCATGACAAAGGCTGCATACTTCATCAAACCTTTTGACCACCCTTGTCCATTCTTCTTTCTGGCTGGAAGTAAGCTCTACGTTCTTCCCCACAGCTTCATACAGATCTATCCTCCCGAATGCCGTAGGCTTGAATACGATAAACGGAATGGCTGGATTTCCCACTGAAAATTTCACGATATCCTTGATTTCCGTGCAAACTGCATCAAACGTTTCCTCATCTTCTTTTCCTTCAATGGAATAATCGAAGATGCTTCCCACGCCTCTCTTGAAAAGCTGTTTCACAACTTTCATGCTTTCCTCACGGGTTTCGCCGCCGCAAAACTGTTCGAACAGGGTATTTTTTACAATCCCGGTTACCATCGGAAAATTATTGTGGACAGTAAAATTCAGAACGGATGTTCCGATTTTGGTAAGGGCCGGCTGTTCAATCATTTTGAACATCCAGTATGCTTTCCTTAGCTGTGCATCAGATTTGTCTGCAAAAGCAATTTTAGTATCGTTAAAAATGGGCATTACTCGTATTAGATTAGTTCTGCAAAGGTAATAATAACCCCTGTTTTATTAAAGGATTTTTTTACAATTTGTTCTCAATTCCATTCAGGAGCATGGCAAGGATGCCGATAAAAACCCAGAACCGTAAAATATTGAGGGTAATGAATTTAGTCTTTCTGGTATACCTGATCATCAGATACATGCATACAGCCATAACCAATAATCCCGCTTCAAAATAATATCCCATGATTCCGGAAATACCCTCTTTATCAATCAGCTTCACGGAAACCCCCATAATCACAACGAGCAGTGCGCCGATAATGATCTTTGAGGTTTGCGGCTGGAAACTGTTTGGGATCGTATGATATCCGAAAGCCTTGTCGACACTCCTGGTAAGTGTATCTTTTACGATATCAATGCATAACAGTACCAGGAAAAGGAAAACAGCCATCAGCAGCACCTTCCAGGAAAACGTCTCATAATAGACCATCATCCCGAAAAACGGATATAACGTAAGGCTGACAAAAGTAAGGTTGTTAAGGATCAGGATACGGCTCAGCTTATGGCTGTAGAACCACATAAAAAACTGGTATACAAGGAAAAAAAGGAATACCCGGTAAGAGATGACAAGTGCCACACCTAAGGAAATGATCCCTAAAAACAGATAGACATAGAGGAAATACCGCTGCGATATAAAGCTCTGGATCCTTGTCCTGAACGGCTTTACCACATGGTCTTTCTCAAAATCGTAAAACTGGTTGATGATCCCTCCTGCCAGAATAGTGAGGACGGTACAGAAAATAATGCCGTGAACTTTGAAATCGAAGACGAATTTCCTGAAGGATTCATCCCGGTTAAAGAGGAAAAACGTAGACACATACAAGGCAAAAGTAAGCAATGCAGCTACGAAGAACCTGGTGCCGACCATGAAGCCCACCAGTTGTGAAAATCTGTAAAAAAGAGATTTGGATGCAGGAGACGGGGTCCGCAAATTTTCTTTTTCAGAATTCATTCAGGTCTTTTAAAATCTGTATATCACCTCTTTCTGGAATCCTTCAAGCATTTTTTCAGCCTTCTCGTAGTCTTTGGTAAACCCGAGGATATAGCCACCGCCTCCGCTTCCGCAAAGTTTCAGGTAATAGGCATTGGAATCCAGGCCTTTCTTCCAGATGTTGAAAATACTTTCCGGAATCATCGGGCGGAAATGTTCATAGGCCCAATGGGATAGCTTTTTCAGATTTCTGAAAAACGGATTCATGTCTTTTTTAAGGAATGCGTCAATACACGCATTGTTATAACGGATAAATTCTTCTTTCAGCGTTTTACGGAATCCTTCGGTTTTCATCTTCTCGAAGAAAATCTGGATCATTGGTCCCGTTTCACCGGTCATTCCCGAATCGATAAGGAAAATGGCTCCTTTTCCTTCCTCTCCGTCCGGTATAGACACCCGGTCAAGATTTTCCCTGTTCTCAATCAGGATCGGCAAGTTCATATAACAGATCAGAGGATCCATACCTGAGCTCTTACCATGGAAATAGCTTTCCATTTCGCCGAAAACAGCCTTTAAATTTTTCAGGTTCTCTTTGGAAATGTTTTCAGGATCGTGTTTGATCAGGGAATATTTTTCAAAAATGGCAGCAACAAGTGCACCTGAGCTTCCTACGCCGTATCCCTGAGGAATATTGGAATCGAAGAAAAGTCCTGCGGCAATATCATCTTTGAAACGCTGTACATCCAGGGTAAAGTCTTCCGGCAGCTGCAATTCCTGAAGGAAATCAGCATACTTCTGAAGGTGTCCGTTGGATCTGGCCTCAAATTCCGAATGGCTTTCTGAGAACTTTAAAGTACCCTTATAGAAACTGTAAGGTACCACAAGTCCCTGGGAATCTTCAATCATTCCGTACTCCCCGAATAAGATAATCTTAGCGTAAAATAGAGGGTTGGTCATACCGTTAATAAATCTTTTGCAAATTTAGCAATTATTCCATTCATTACCGCAAAATCCGCGCCGAATATGACCAGAGTCACATTTTACAGGAATTTTTAAAGCAATCAGATCAGATTACAATCTAAACGGTATGAAATAGTGATCATATCGTCTAAGATTTATTTCAAAATGGATCATTCAGGTGCATAAAAAAAGCTGTTGTAAAACAGCTTTAAATCTTATAACGTTTCCTTATGGGTAAGGGTTTTTAATTTCAGAAACCGGATCAGCACCAGCCCGACTCCAAAGAAAATGGTCATGGAGAGTGCTGCAATCCGCATATTATTGAAATGCTCAATCAAAGTAGCAAATATGAATGTTCCCAAAATGATCGCCAGCTTTTCCAGCACATCATAAAAACTGAAAAAGGTTGTGTTTTCCATGGAATCCTGCGGCAGGAGCTTGGAATACGTGGAACGCGACATTGCCTGAAGCCCTCCCATAACCAGACCTACAACGGCAGCAACCCCGTAGAACTGATATTCTACCGTAGGGTTTTCCTTGTTCAGGAAAAAAGCCCAGATACAGGCAATGATCCATAAAAATACGGCAATGGAAATCACGTTTTTATTACCGATCCTTCTGGATAGCCTGGAGAAAATCACGGCACCTATGATGGCCTCTATCTGAATGACCAGCAAAGTACCAATCAGCCTATCCTGTGCAAGGTTGATCTCACTTTTCCCGAATAAGGTCGCCATCAGGAAGATGGTCTGCATTCCCACACTGTAAAAGAAGAAGCTTGAAAGGAAAAACTTAAGGTTCCTGTCCTTGAACAGTTCGCTTCCCACTTTAAACAGTTCATGGAAACTCTCTTTGGCAATATCCTTATAAAAACAAAGGTTGTCTTTCAGCACTTCCATAAATCCGCCCTGGTCTTCATGTCTTTTGAACAGGTTTTTGTAATTCAGCAATACCAGGTCTTTCGGTAGTTTATCCTTGACATCCCCGAACTGCGGCAGATGCTTGAAGGTATATTGTGAAAACCCGAACCACCATGCTCCCGTAAACAGGAAGCTGATCCTGGTAAAGAGCAATTGCTGGGCAGCGCCTTTGGCAAAAACCTGGATCAGGAGCAGACAGATCACCACAAGGATCACAGAACCTATATACCCATACACATATCCTTTGGCAGAAAGGGCATCCTGCTTATCCTGCGTAGCGATATCCGGTAAAAACGAATTGTAAAATACAAGGCTCCCCCAGAATCCCACACTGGCCGTTATACTGAATAAAAGCCCGAGGAATACATTCTGCATGCCGGTAAACATAGCAAGCCCCATACAGGAAGTCGCTCCGAGATAGCAGAAAAACTGAAGGAAAGATTTCTTATTCCCGATAGTATCTGCCAGTGAAGACAGAAACGGGGACAGGAAAACCACGATCAGGAAGGAAATGGTTAATGAATATCCATACACTGCATCCGGCTGGTATTCTTTCCCGAATATGGTGATCATATGCCGTACCGGGACATCAATCCAGCGTTTGCTTTCTGCTACATATTCCTTTTTCTCATATGCAGTGGTAAGAATAGAATAGTAGATGGGAAATATGGTTGATGTAATAACCAGTGAATAGACGGAGTTGGCCCAGTCATAGACCGCCCAGGCCTTCATGATCTTCGGGTTATTTTTTATATTCTGCGGTTGCGGATTCTCAATTTCAGACATTTCAAATAAAATATTATTTGCACAAAAATAGAAAAACCATTAAGAAATGGATAAAGTTTTATAAAATTTATCCGTTTCTTAATGGTAGTATATTCTTAAGCAGTCGGTTACATATTCTCAATAACAATGGCAGAAGCCCCTCCGCCGCCGTTACAGATGGCTGCAGCACCGTATTTACCGTTGTTCTGCTTCAATGCATTGATCAGGGTAACGATGATCCTAGATCCTGAACTTCCCAGCGGGTGTCCTAATGCAACCGCCCCTCCGTTAACATTTACTTTTGCAGCATCAAGGCCAAGGATTTTGTTATTGGCCAGGCCAACTACGGAAAATGCCTCATTGAATTCAAAGATATCAATATCAGCAATTTCAAGGCCTGCTTTTTTCAGCGCGATCGGCAATGCTTTAGCCGGTGCCGTAGTAAAGTTTTCCGGTTCCTGGGCAGCATCAGCATAAGAAACAATCTTAGCCAGAGGCTTCAGTCCGAGTTCCTCCATTTTTTCCTTTGATACCAGGATGAGGGCAGAAGCTCCGTCATTCAGCGTGGACGCATTGGCAGCCGTTACTGTACCTTCTTCTTTTTTAAATACGGTAGGAAGAGTAGAAATCCTTTCGAAGTTTACCGCTTTGTATTCTTCATCTTCGGCAAAGATTACAGGTTCTCCCTTTCTTTGTGGGATTTCCACCGGCACTACCTCATCCGAAAATCTGCCTTCGCTCCACGCTTTTGCAGATCTTTTATATGATTCAATAGCAAAATTGTCCTGATCTTCTCTGGAAAAGCTGTAATCTGCTGCACACTTTTCAGCACAAACGCCCATATGCACTTTATTATAAACGTCGGTTAGGCCATCAAGCACCATACCGTCCTGCATTTTCACATCCCCCAGTTTGGTGGCTGTCCTGGCATGGTAATAATGCGGAACCATAGACATGTTTTCCATTCCTCCAGCTACAATCACATCAGCATCACCGGCTTTGATAGCCTGCGCTGCCATGGTTACCGCTTTCATTCCGGACGCACATACTTTATTAATGGTGGTTGCCGGGGTATTGATGGAAAGTCCTGCTCCGATAGCAACCTGCCTTGCCGGTGCCTGGCCCTCTCCTGCCTGCAACACGTTCCCCATATAAATTTCCTGAACTTCTTTAGGATCAAGGCTGATCTTATCTAATGCTCCCTTTACAGCCACGGTTCCCAGCCTGGTGGCCGGAACAGCGGATAAACTCCCCATGAAACTTCCTATAGGTGTTCTAACTGCAGAAACAATGAATACTTCTTTCATGTGTATATAAATCTTTTTATTGTAGTATTAATTAGAAATGCTGATCCTATTCTATCGGCTTCTTATTTTTAGCCAGAAGCAGCAACAGAGCGCCTGCAAACTCCACCATCCATCCCCACTGCAATTTCACCACTCCGGCCAGGGTTTCGCTCCAGGACTTAAACGGCATAAAGCTGAAATACTGTAATGCCTGTACCTTAACGGCAAAGAGTGTAAAAATGAAGAGAAGGATCAGCAGGATTGCCGAAATCCTGATTATTTTTGACCGGCTGTTGATAATTCCCCATAGTGCCAGTGCACAGAGCATCCAACATCCTGAAGCCAGGAAATGGTCAAGCTTCCAATAGTTCCAGTTCCCGATTACAGGAATGTGGACGAGCGGAAGAAAACTGCCGATGACCACCAATAAGACTGCTGATAACTGAATATTTTTCATATTTCTTATCTTGCCAAAATACAAAAAAAATTATATTCCTCGTCACAGTAATATAAAAATGAACCTTGCAGAGCTATTTACTCTAATACTTGAAAATACTTCATCTATAATTAAACATTCCATACTTTTTGAGCCTTATCATTGAGGATTTGATACATCCGCATTTTGATTGATAGGGTCCAAACAGACATTTTAATGTACATATGCTAACGGTGCATGAACATTTTTCATATTTTTGCTTAAAAATTAGCAATATGAAAAAAAAGGTTGTGCTGATTCAGGATAATGAAGACATCCTTAATATTATGGATGAAATCCTGGAAGACAAGGGTTTTGATGTAACTTCATCCCTGACCACGGAACCTATTGACAATATAGAGGAAATTGATCCCGATGTAGTTATTGTGGACGACTATATCAAAGGCGATAAAAAAGGTTCTGAAGTGATCAAAGACCTTAAAGAAGACCCTGAAACGGAAGATGTTTCCTCCGTATTAACCTCCACCTCTACTGAGCTCCCGCAGATTGCCAAGGAATGCAAAGCCGATGACTTCATTGAAAAACCTTTCGATATTGATCATATGGTAGATGTAGTCAAAAGGAATACATAAAATATTTAAATGCTGCCGTTTCATACCGGTACAGAAACCTTTGATTTCTTCTATCCATACCCTGATATTTAGATATGGATAATCATTACACCCATTATTTAAGCAATTGAATTGATATCTTCCGCAAAAGCTATATTTTCCGGATCCTCCTGAAGATAAAAAATCTCCCTTTCTTTCTGCTGTATGGTTTGCAGTTTTATCAACGGGACAATTCTGGTCAGCGTAACCTGATGTATTTTCCCTGAAGAATCCGCATATTCCAGGGTAAACCTGAACTGTGGATTCTCATTGATATACGTTCCTGTCTGTTCTGTTTTGACGATCTTTGCCATTGTTTTGAGACCGGCAAATTTCAATCTCAGCAGGTCTTTACCGGCGATGAAACCGCCTCTTTTTCCCAGGAGCTTAAAAAAAATCAGCCATATCAGCAGGATGATCCCATAAATTACGAACGGAGATACAATCAACGGATGCCCGATCTCCAGGAAACGCCAACCGTACCCATGGTTCTCCAAAGAATATGCATATAAGAAATATCCGGTTACCAAAACAGCAAACATCAGCCACGCAATATAGAGACGATAATTGATCCGGGTCTGTATGCCATCCAATACTATATAAGGCTGTTTTCTAAAGGTTTCGTCTACCCATAAATAGATCGTGTTTCCTGTTTCGAACCTTTTCTGTGCCGGTTTTGAATCATTGATTTCCATGGTGTGCCATACTGTTGTACCGCGCAGGTTGTCAAACTCCATGATAACGGATCTGCGTTCAAACTTACTTGAAATAGATCCCAGCGTCTTGGACTCAATGATTTCCGCACTTATTTTTTTGCCGTGTTTTGAAATGTAGCCAATATTCCGCTGCGCCTGAAAAGAATACTTGTAAATCATGTACAATGCCAGCAGGAAAATACCCGTCCAGAGCGTAATGCTGAGGATCAGGTAGAAAATGGCCGTACTGCCGCTTCTGTTTGCCAAATCACTGTAATGAACCGTACTGTAATAGATAATAGCAGGATGGACAAAAATAAAATACAGAATGATGATCACCCAAAATAATCCTAAAGCTCTTTTAATCATACCCCTTTTTCATGTGTTTAACCGGATCATGAAATGTAAACTTCCGGAATCAAATAGTATGCCTATTGTAGGGATACAACAGGCATAATGAGGTCCTACGACCGATAAGACCAGTTCAACAGTTCTTTATTTCGGCAGATCGATAACACCAAAACCAATTATAAATACTGTTATGCATACTTTGAGATCCTGTATTATTTTAAACCATCCAGGATATTTTTCACGATCATTTCCGCATCTTCTCCCGCACCATACACCAGTCCGGATTTCTTCTTCCTTACCCATGGAAAACCCAGGCAGTAGACACCGTCTTTTATCTTGCCTTCTGTGTGCCTGGGAATTCCACTGGTATCAAGCCAGGAATCCGGCAGATAGGTAAAATCAGATCCGAATCCCGTTGCCCAGATGATGGTACTGATGTGATCCGAATCAAAAGCCAGCTTATGAATCCCAGATGCAGCGTGGAAATGTTCATCAGGAATATCTGCTTCGTCATGCTCTACAGGAGGCATGGAAATCGCACCAGACTGATGTTTCAGGTAAGCATCGATTGCCTTTTTTATAGATGTTGAAGCCTCATCAGCAAAACGGATATGCTCTTTTGCATTGTCAGCAAAACATAAGCTTCTGTTTTCCGTATCTTCCATACTCCCTAAGACACTCACACCAAGCTGAAACAGCCCTCCGTTTCCAATATATTTAAGGCTTCCTAAAATGGTTACGCCGAGATGATGCAAAGACTGGTAACTTACCGTATGCCCCAGAAGACCCACACCTGAGCTCTGCGGCTGTGTGGCACCCAATTCCGGCTTCTCTTTCAACTGGGACGCTGTGATGTCGTGACTACCGATCAGTTCCATCCATTCCATGATGTCTTTTCCTCTGTAGCGTCTTGGTGCACGGGGTACTTTGCTGCTTGCCAGATATACGTTGCGTCCTGAAACGGCGAGTTCTTCTGCGATCTGACAGCCCGACTGTCCTCCTCCCACCACTAAAATATTCCCGTCAGGAAGCTGACCCGGGTTTTTATATTCTGAAGCATGCAGCTGAAGTATATCCTGAGGGACATTTTCGGATAATTCCGGAAACCGGCTGCGGTTCATCATTCCCGAAGCAATAATGACTGCTTTGGCACTCCACTCACTACAATAACCTCCTCTTTCAGCCGTGATAATAAAGCGGCTGCCTTCATCATGGATACTCATTACTTTACAGTGTTCCTTTATCGGCAACTGAAAGGTGTTTACGTATAATTTAAGATAATCTGTAAAGCTGTCTTTTGTCATGAACTGATCCCTGATCTTTTCCTGAAGCTTCAGTCCCGGAAGCCATGTCATCCAGTTCGGCGTATTCATTTTGAATGAATCCCACCGCTGTGTGCTCCATGAGCTGCCAATGGTATGCTGCTCCAATACACAATGTTGTATTCCTTTTTGATGAAGAAAATAACTGGCGGCCAATCCTGCCTGTCCGGCTCCTATGATAATCACATCCTGTTTAAAATCCATTTGATTATAGAATAAATTATTACTTTTGTACAAAGTTGGGCGTTGAGGTTGGGATAGAGATAACGCAGGAATGATTAAAAATGACGCGATCATGCAAAAACGTAAAAACGTATGTATAGAACGGCAGAATCTGCAGGACAGTTTTTTTGTGCCATATATCGAAAAACAGCATTCGCTTACCAGGGATTCCAGCTCCTTTTCTTTCCGCGAAACAAGTTTCAACCATCTTCAGTTCATTGAATGCGGCTATCAGTTATACAGTGATGAAAACATATGCATAGACGTTGAAGATGAAGTACTGGAAATGCACTTCCGCCTGCAAGGATCCAGCAGCATGATGAGGAATGGCAGACCGGTAAAACTTCAACAGGCAAACCATATGCTGACCTTTCAGCAGGAAAACCGGCAACAGGTTCAAATGCATCCGGTACAGAATGGAGACTTTTATGAGATCAGGATCGGTGTTTCCCATTTTGAGAAACTGCTGAGTGATTTTTACCAGCCTTCTATGGGGTATTCAGGAGCACCTTTACCTCTTACTCCGGAAATGCATCTGCTGATTTCCCAGATGAAAGGAACTGCCTACACCGGCAAGATGAAATCTTTATTCCTTGAGGCAAAGATGACTGAATTATTTCTCCTCCAACTGCAGCAGAACCAAGCACTTGCTTCGGGCAGAGATTTCAACATCAGAAATTCGGAAAAAGAAAAAATGCATCAGGTCAAAGAACTGATTGAACAGTATACTGATCAGTTTTTAACCGTTTCGGAACTGGCCCGACATTCTGATCTCACCCCCCGAAAACTCATGCAGGGATTTAAAGCATTATTTGGCTGTACGGTATATCAGTACATCATAGAACTGAAAATGCAGACTGCAAGAAGACTTTTACTTAATACAGATAAGTATGTCAATGAAATAGCACAGGATGTAGGATATCAGAACCCCCAGCATTTTATTGCTGCTTTCAAAAGAAAATTCGGTATCTCACCGGGGAAATTGAAAAATTGATCGTGTTTATATACCTATTTACATACAAAACCAATATCACAGAGTATGAATCCAAAACTTAAAAATGAAATCCTTCAGCTGTACAGAACGTTAAAGGAAGAAGACAACAAGAAAGAAAACAGGTTAGACCGCTGGAGGAACCTTGAGCCTGAATCAGCAGAATTTATTTCGATCATTATCAAAGGACAAAATACCCGCAATATGCTGGAACTGGGAACGTCTAACGGTTTCTCGACATTATGGTTTGCGGATGCCCTTGGAAAAACAGGAGGCCAATTGGTTACGGTAGAGATAGACCGCCAAAGGACGCAGCTGGCCAAAGATCATCTGGCTGCCTACGCTATTGAATCCGATGTTGAGTTCATTACCGGTGACGCCAAAGAATTCCTACATACTGCGGAGCCGGTTTATGATATTATATTCCTGGATGCCGAAAGGAAGTTCTATACGGAATACTGGAAAGACCTGAAAAGGCTGCTCAGCTTGAAAGGTTCTATGCTGATCGTTGACAATGTAGTTTCGCACAAAGATGAAGTACAGGACTTTATTGCCCTTATTGAACAGGAGCATGCCTATTCCCTTTCGATACTGCCGGTCGGTGCAGGATTGTTATGGGTCACTGTAGACTGAACACAGGATATGCTAACATCAATTTAAAAACCACGCCCTGGCTTTCGTTCATAAAAAAATTGCACCTGATCAGGTGCAATTTGTATTGAAGTTACATGTATTATTTTAATGCTTTACCTCAGAAATCTCCTCAGGATGGTGCTCATGCTTAAATAATACTGCGAACAGGATGGCTAAAACCAATGCATAAGCTGCAAAAGAAAGCCAGATCTGATGCCAGTCTTTTACCATGACGATGGATGATAATGTCCCGTCCGGCTGAACCGCTGCATTGAAGCTCTTTTTAAGGATTTCCAGGAATGTAGGGTTATCCGGCGTTGTCTGGAGATAAGCAGAAAGTTCCGATGCGCTGGTGAATTTATGGGTGAAAAAACGGTCAATAGCCCAGCCAGCGATATAGCTTCCCAATACGGCTCCAAAACCGTTGGTCATCATCATAAACAGCCCCTGTGCAGAGGAACGGATCTTTTTATCCGTGGTCGTCTCAACAAACAGAGAGCCTGAGATATTAAAGAAATCGAAAGCCATTCCGTAAACGATACACGAAGCAATAATAAGCATCAGGCCGAATCCATCAGGAATCCCGTAAGCAAAAAGCCCGAACCTCAATACCCATGCAAGCATGGACATCAGCATTACTTTTTTGATCCCGAATTTCTTCAGGAAAAAAGGAATCGCAAGGATAAACAGGGTCTCTGAAACCTGTGATATGGACATGATGATGGTTGAACGCTGTACCACGAAGGAATCTGCATATTTCGGGAAATGCTCAAACTCGCTGAGGAAAACATCCCCGTAAGCGTTTGTTAGCTGCAGCGCAGCACCCAGAAGCATGGAAAACAGCAGGAATAATGCGGTTTTATAATTCGCGAACAATTTAAAGGCATTCAGGCCCAGCTGCTGGTACAGCGGTGCTTTCTCGTCAATGAGTTTCTGTGGAGGACATTTCGGCAGCGTCAGGGCGTAAATCCCAAGGACAACAGCTACAGTCCCGGCAATATAAAACTGCCCTTCCGTCGCTTTGTTACCGGTAAGATTAGTGATCCACATGGCCACGATAAATCCTACGGTTCCCCATACGCGGATCGGTGGGAAATCTTTAACGACATCCAAGTCACTGTTTTTCAGGATCGTATAGGAAATGGAATTCGCCAGAGCGATGGTAGGCATGTAAAAGCACATGGCAAGCAGCATCACATAGAAGAAAGAATCCGGGGTGAGGGTATGCGGCAAAATAAACAATACCACACCATACAAAATGTGGAGTACCGAGAAAATCCTTTCTGCATTCACCCAGCGGTCTGCAATAATCCCGGTGATGGTCGGCATAAAAATGGAAGCTATCCCCATGGTTCCGAATACGGCTCCAAACTGGGTTCCATCCCAATGTTTTGTTCCGAACCAAAAATTGGCCATCGTAATCAGCCATGCTCCCCAGACAAAAAACTGGAGGAAACTGAGGATGGTCAAACGTAATTTTAAATTCATAAGTCAGTTATCAGGTATCTTAATCTATTTTTTTCTTTCTCCTCTTGATCTCCTCCTGGATTTCAAGTGCCGTATCATAATCTTCATCTTTAACAGCTTCATCAAGCAATTTCTGCAGCTCTTCCATTGAAATAGACTTCAGGTTGTCTTCAGCAGGCAGTGTTTCTGAAAATGACTCCTCCTCTTTTGAAACATCTTCAAGTTCCAGAAGGATTCCGGCCTCATTCAGGACCTGCTGGGTGGTGAAAATAGGGGCATCAAACCGTACTGCCATGGCAACGGCATCCGAAGTTCTGGCATCAAGGATCAGCTCTTCGTCATTCACCTTATTTCTGAAATTGATATTCGAAAAGAAAACACCGTCTACGATCTGGTAAATAATTACTGAAACCAGCTCATACCCCGTAGAAGCGATGAATTTTGAAAAAAGGTCATGGGTAAGTGGCCGCGGAGGATGGATATCTTTCTCCAGGCCCAGAGAAATGGATTGTGCCTCAAAATTTCCTATCACAACAGGTAATTTTATATGAGATTCTTCATGTTCCAATAGCAATGCGTACGCTCCTGATTGTGTCTGGCTGTACGATATTCCGCGAATAATTAACTGTTTGTAATCCATAAGTACAAATATAGATTAATTTTTCAAAGTTTTTTTTACTTTTTAGACAAAAATAAAAGCCCGGAAACGGGCTTTCATAAGCGAATGGTGAATTAACTCTGTTGTCAATTTTGCTTCGCAGGTGAATCTCTAAATTGACTTTAAAATTGACAGGCAAAGCGAATTGACTATTGACGATTCACTTTTTTTATCCTTTCAGGGCTTTGATCTTCTCCGTTAATGCCGGAACGATCTGGAATAAATCTCCTGCTACCCCGTAATCTGCAGATTTGAAGAACGGTGCTTCAGGATCATTATTGATCACGACGATGGTTTTGGATGAATTCACCCCCGCAAGATGCTGAATAGCTCCAGAAATTCCTACAGCGATATACAGATTAGGTGCGATAGCTTTACCGGTTTGCCCAACGTGCTCGGAATGCGGTCTCCATCCGATATCTGATACCGGTTTTGAACACGCGGTAGCTGCTCCCAGTACATTGGCAAGGTCTTCAACCATGCCCCAGTTTTCAGGCCCTTTCATTCCTCTTCCTGCTGAAACTACTACTTCCGCTTCCTTCAGGTCCAGCTTTCCTGAGCTTTGCTCATGCGAGATCACTTTGGTATCTTCATTGGCAACAGAAAGGTTTTTTACCTCTTCCGAACCTGATACTGCATTCTCTTTCACTCCGAAAGCATTCTGCGAAACGGTAACGATTACTCCTGTTCCTTCAGCTTTTGCATGCATGAAACCTTTACCCGAAAATGCTCTTCTTTTCACCTGGAATGGGGATGTGCTTTCCGGAGCTTCAAGAACGTTGGTAATTAAAGAATAGTTCTTCATTACAGCAAGCATCGGCGCAATGGATGAAGCATCTGTAGTATGAGGGAATATGATGATATTACCATCTGCTACTTCATGAACTGCCTGTGCATAGGCTTTTGCTGAAAAGCTCTTAAGGCCTTCGTCTTTGATATTGATCACATGGGATGCACCGTATTTATACAATGCGTCTGAAGAATCGGTTGGGTTTACCGTAATTGCTGTAACAGTATCTCCTGTTTGGTCTGCTACTGCTTTTGCGTATGATACAGCTTCAAAAGCCGCCTTTTTGTAAACTCCGTTTATATTTTCTGCGTATACGAATACTGCCATTTTTTTGGATTTAATAATTAACAATTAAAATATTAAAAATCGAGAGCTTAACAATCAGCCCCTGATTTTGAATTTAGATTACTTTAGCTTCTTCGTGCAGCAATCTTACCAGTTCGTCAAGGTTATCTGCAGAAACCATTTTTACCGCAGCCCTAGGCGGAACACTGTCAAATGATACTCCCTGAACTTTCACTTCTGAAGAAGAAGGCTCAACCACCTGAAGAGGCTTGGTCCTTGCAGACATAATTCCCCTCATATTCGGAATGATGAGTTCTTTCTCATCTACCAGCCCTTTCTGTCCTGCAATAACCGCAGGCAGCTTTACGGAAATTGTTTCCTTCCCTCCTTCAATCTCTCTCACTGCTGTTGCCTCGCTTCCGTTGACATCCATTCCTACCGCAGCATTTACGAAAGGCAGGTTCAGCAATTGTGCCAACATTCCCGGTACAGAACCTCCGTTATAGTCAAGGGATTCTTTTCCGCAAAGAATGATGTCGTATCCTCCGTTCTGAGCCACTGCAGCAATTTCCTTAGCAGTAGAAAAGCTGTCCTTAGGATCAACGTTGATCCGAATAGCATCATTTGCACCGATAGCCAGAGCTTTCCTGATCACAGGCTCGGTAGTAGCATCCCCTACATTAAGTACCGTTACGGTAGCTCCCTGAGATTCCTGAAGCTTTACGGCTTTTGTTAAAGCGAACTCATCAAGCGGGTTGATTACCCACTGAATTCCGTTTTTGTCGAAGGCAGATTTATCTGCTGTAAAGTTAATTTTGGAAGTAGTATCCGGAACACTACTGATACAAACTAATATTTTCATATGTTGTTTTAATTTTTTTATTGCCTTATGCAGCCGTGAGGCCGTATGCGGAAATTCTTATATTTAACTCCTGCTAATATAATTAAAAAATATATTATGCATGCATAATACTTATAGATTTATTATTCAATACATTAGAACTTTCATCAGGCCGGTTTGGTCGCCCTGAATTCGATCTTGCTCGGTAAAACTCTCGGATTCATCTTTAAAATGTCCAGGATAAGGTTTCCCATATCTTCGGGCTGGATTTTCCAGCTGTCTTTTTCTGAAGGGATATTCCCGTTAAAGTTCGTGGCAACGGATCCGGGCATGATCACTGTGGATTTGATATCGTATTTCCTGAGGTCGATCATGGCTGCCTGGGTGAAGCCTACCACCCCAAATTTGGATGCATTATATCCTGCTCCGTTTTCAAAGAAATTGGCTCCCGCAAGGCTTGCAATGGTAATATAATATCCTTTGCTCTTCTTGAGTTCTTCCACGGAAGCTTTCAGCGTGTAGAATACACCGGTAAGATTGGTTTCTATCATATCGTTCCATTCTTCTGCTGTAAGCTGATCTACAGGTTTAAAAACACCCAGTCCCGCATTGGCTATGACAAAGTCCAGCCTGCCGAATTTTTCTTTTGCAGCATCAACAGCCTGCTGCTCGCTTTCCAGGCTTCGTACATCAGAAACAATTCCCAGAACATTCCCGGAATACTGTTTCAATTCTTCTTCCGCTTTCAGCACATCTTCCTTTTTCCTTCCTGAAAAGGCTACAGATACTCCGTTTTTCAGTAAAATTTCAGCAATTCCGAAGCCGATTCCTTTTGTTCCTCCTGTAATATAAGCGACTTTATTTTCTAACATAGTATTTTGGATTTAGTTCCTAAAAATAAGAAAAACGCTCCAAACAGAGCGTTTTTACCAACTAACATTTGTCAGTATTTATTTTTTAATGAATTTTTTGCTGAATTTACCTTTATCAGTATCAATAATAATAAGATATTTTCCGGCACTTAAATCAGAAACAGTGACAGAGAAATCATTCTTTGGATTATTTGTTAAAACTGTCTTTATTGCTCTTCCTGATATGTCAGTAATACTAACCATGTTGACTCTTGAATCTTTTAACTTTACGTTGAGAATATCCGCTACAGGATTAGGATAGACAGTAATATCATAAGTAGATGTTTCTGTAATTTCAATAGTACCTAGACTGGACGCTGAAACTCCATTTAATGTTGCTGTTATATTCGTCCATGTACCTGAATTCGTAGGTGGATTTGCATTGGCATATCCATTTCCAATACGTACACTATATGTAGGATGTGTAGTAAAGTTAATTGGAGTTGTTAAAGTATATGAACCTGTTAATACAGTCCCAACAGTACTTGCACCTCCATTTCCCCATACACCTTTTTCACCTGCTCCAAAATTACTGTCACCTCCTACCTGGAGTAAAGGAGTTCCAGTTAAATCAGCATTAGGCATAACAATAATAGCTAAATCATTAGCCCAAGTATTTCCTGTCTGTGCACTTAAAGTAGCATTAAGCGCCACACTAGTTAATGTGCCTTGTAATTGACCACTATTATACAAAACAGCAAACGATGCTCCACCAACAGTTAAAGTTGGTAGTGTTTTTATTGCCTGACTAAAGGCTAAAACATTAACAGTTAAAAATCCAGTAAGTAAAAGTTTTTTCATAATACTAATATTTAATAGTATAAATTTATTACTTTTTTCCTACACAATACAAGTAAAGGTAACAATATTTAATAATAAAGACATTAATTGTTAAAATAAATCTTAATTTGCCTTTTTTTAAGCCGTATTAAAAGATAAAAGAAACTTTCTAAGCAAGAAAGTGTCTTTTATCTGAGAGGTTATAAATAATTTTACTTCTTAATCAGTTTTTTGGTAAAATAATTATCATTTGTCTTTAATCCTAAAACATAAACTCCGGGAATCAGGCTGCTGACATCGACCCTATTATCCCGAACCGATAATTCTGTCCTTCTGCTGGAAGCATCATAGGCATAGGCAGCTGTTATTTTTTCCTTTCCTTCTACCGTAATAAAATCCGTAGCTGGATTTGGGTATATTTTAAATTGATCACTGTCTTTCACTACTGCTTCATTAGTTCCTAACAAATTTAATGTACTCACTGCAGTAACGGTTACATTATCGAAGAGGTGATCTGAAGACACAGTATTATTGGCTCCGGCAGCTGCCAGCAGATAGATTGAGGCAGGGTCTAAACCTGTTGCTGCTCCTGCTACAAATCCGTTGAAATTAGGGCCTTTCCAGTAAATATTACCGGTAGACTTATCAAATGCAATACCTACCCTGATCCATGTGTTTGCCGATACAGTAAGATCGGCAGGAACTGTAGCTGTACCTCCGAGGTAAAAGCCATAATTACTTACTGCACCCCCTCCTGCTGTTGCATCATAATATCCAACCCCCTGAAGAATTTTCGTATCCTGAGCCAATGAAAGTCCGGATAATATTTTTGTCGCACCAGAATCATAAATGTAAAGTCTGGTAGCATTCTTTGAGGTTGTGGTAGTACCTGTGTACATATCAAACTCAACCTGTATAATATTATTACCTGCTGTTCTTCCAGCCCACAATGATGATATCGACTTGTAAACAAATCTCGATCCTGCCGCAGCAGGGGATCCTGAAATTTTAACTACTTTGGCATGAGTAGCATCATTCGTTGCAATCTGGAATGATGTATTGGTTGCGCCGGTGTCAGTAGATGATGTGCTTGTATACCAGCCTCCCTGTCCGGCAGAAGCTCCTGCAGCAGATGTTCCGATATTTCCGACTGTGTAAGCATTAAAATTGTCAGACAACAATGTTTGTGCATTCATTATGCTTACACCAAACAATAAAGATAAGAGAGTTTTTTTCATAAATGATGATTTTAAATTAGGATTTAAATGTAATAAAAATCAACATATTAGCAATAATTATTTTAAAAAAAATAAAAATCCCCGGAAGGATTCCGGAGATTGATATCGATATATTAAAATAGTTTATTTCGCATAATTCTCAAAAAACAGCGGTATACTCTCAATTCCCTTATAGAAATTAAAGAGGCCGTAATGCTCATTCGGGGAATGGATGGCATCAGAATCGAGACCGAATCCCATCAGGACAGATTTGGCAGCCAGGACTTTTTCAAACATGGCTGTGATCGGGATGCTTCCTCCTCCCCTGTACGGAAGAACTTCTTTGCCAAACGAAGACTCCATTGCTTTTTTGGCCGCCTGGAACTCTTTTGTATCCGTAGGCAATACGTATGGCATTCCACCATGATGAGGAGTGACTTTTACTTTTACGGTATCCGGAGCTATTTTTTTAAAGTAAGCCGTAAATTTCTCAGTAATCTCTTCAGGAGTCTGATACGGGACTAAACGCATCGAAATTTTGGCAAATGCCTTGGAAGGAATTACCGTTTTGGCTCCTTCTCCTGTGTAACCGCCCCATATTCCGTTGCAGTCCAATGTAGGACGGATAGAGGTTCTTTCCAGAGTGGTAAATCCCAGTTCACCTTCTACATTACTCAATCCGATCGATTTTTTAAATTCTTCCGGATTGTCTTTCAGCTTATTCATTTCAGCTCTTTCTTCATCGGAAACATCCTGGACATTATCGTAAAAGCCATCGATGGTGATCTGACCGTCTTCATCAATCAGCTGCGCAATCATCCTGGAAAGCACATGGATCGGGTTTGGTACAGCTCCACCGTACAACCCTGAATGGAGGTCCCTGTTCGGTCCTTCCACTTCTACCTCCACATAACTCAGTCCTCTTAATCCTGTAGTTACCGTAGGCTGGTCGTTGCTGTAGATATGGGTATCTGAAATCAGGATGCAGTCACACGCTAATTTATCTTTATTTTCGTTCACAAAATCACCCAGGCTTACAGAACCTACCTCTTCCTCTCCTTCTAGAATGAATTTGACATTACAAGGAAGTGTATTGGTCTCCATCATGGCTTCGAATGCCTTCAGGTGCATAAAAAACTGGCCTTTGTCATCGGCAGACCCTCTGGCAAAGATGGCCCCTTCAGGATGAAGCTCGGTTTTTTCAATATAGGGTTCAAAAGGAGGTTTTTTCCATAGTTCCAGCGGATCTGCAGGCTGAACGTCATAATGCCCGTAAACCAATACGGTAGGAAGGCTCTGATCCAGTATCTTTTCACCGAAAACAATAGGATATCCCTTGGTCTGGCATACTTCAACGTTATCGGCACCGGCATTTTTCAGGTGCTGTGCACATACTTCAGCACATTGTAAAACATCATTTTTATAGGCAGGATCTGCGGAAATGGAAGGAATTCTCAGTAATTCAAATAATTCATCCACGAAACGCTGTTTATTTTCGTGAATGTAATTTAGGGTCTCTTGCATCGTAAAATTTATTTTGTTAAAAATAAAAAAAATGCCCTGCTCGGGCAACAAAAAACTGAGAATTCTGGGCTATTGTCTCTAAAGGATAACAGACAAAAAAATATCCTGCAGATCAGCAGGATACTTATAATGTATGGGTAATATTAATGTCCGGTTTGTGGAGTATGTGTTTCAGCTGGCTTTCCAGCTTCCGCAGGTTTGGCTTCATCAGCAGGTTTTGTAGCTGCAGTATCCGTTTTGGCAGGGGTTTCATGGCCTCCGTGCATATCTGCCCTGTAGTCTGAAAGTTTATCCTGTTCACCGCTGGTCTGCTCATCATCAGAATACCTTTCCACACCTTCTTCCAGCTTGATTACTTTTTTATTACCGCCGGCCTGTACTTTCTTACAGCTTACGGCCATGGCTGCAATAGCTGCACATATGATTAATTTTCTCATGCTCCAATTTTTGATTGTCCAAAAGTAAGAAATATTGCATTTTTCGGCAACATTTTCAGACTGATTTTAAAATAATTTTACCTTTTTTGGATTGTGTAAAAATAAGATAGTGTTCCCCTCCATCTTTCAGCTGGTATTTCTTCCTGATTTCCTCAGGTTTGAGAGGATGGTTTCTGGAAATAATATTAAACTGGCTTTTTTTCTTAATACCCTTGCTTTCAACACATTCAACTTCCAGGATCCTTCCCGGAAAGTCTCCTTCCCTATGATCTGAAGTATAAAAATGGGTATTGGGATGCAGTTTTTTCAGGTTAAATCTTTGGGAGACCAGATTAAAAGTTCCGGCCTTCAGTATTGCATTATTCGGGACGTACAGGTATTTTCCGGGCTCCGCATATTCTGCATGGGCAGTTTCTTCATCACCAATGGTATAGGTAAACGGCGGTTCACCGCTTTCCAGATTGACACAGCAACAGCTGATCTGATTACTCCGGCGGCCCGACAGGAATATCACCACTTCTTTGACATCATTTTTTACGGCAATAATATCGATCCTGAAAATAGAAGGAAGGACCGAAAGAAGATAGGTAAGGTCAATAAGGGGAGACAGCTTGATAACAACAGTTTCGGAAATCGCCAACAGCCTGTCCTGGATATACAGAATATTCGGGTAAAGGTCCTCCAGAAGGAAAACTTTATTTTTCTGTTGGTCGCGCCTGGCCGGATCGAGATAGATTACATCAAAATGCTCTTCGTTATCCTGTAAAAAATCCTCAAGCTGACCACTGATAAACCGTGCTTTCCTGCCAAGTATATCCCAGTTATGTTTAACCGTTTCCAGCAGTACGGAATTTTGTTCTACCAGGGTAACCTCTTCAAAACCTTCTGAAAGGTAAAAGGCATCAATGCAGAAACCGGCAGTAAGATCAATAAATTTTTCACCTTTGAGAAGGTTTGCCTTATACCGTGCTGTTTTTTCAGATGATGCCTGCTCGAGATTGATCTGAGGTGGAAAAATAATACCTTCTTTAAGCAGGAAAGGAAATTTCTTTTCAGCAACCCGTTTCCCTTTGATCTGCTGGACGATCTCCTGCATGGTCACTTCAGGGAATGGGGATTTTTTTAATAGTAATGAAGGAAGATCAGCATTGATATTCGTCCGGATATATTCCTGAATGGTAGGGTCTAAAATCTTAGTCACAAATGTATTATAAACTGTTAGAAGCAATCTTATGGTTACCTATATAAAAAGGTCCCATCTCATGATGACAGATCATTTGCGGGTAATTACCGCTTATAAAAAATATAATCTGCCGGTACAGGATCAATACCGATGCTTTTCAACAGCATATTAATCTGCCCTCTGTGATAGGTAGAATGATTAACGGCATGAAAAAGCATTTCGAAAATACTGTTTTCAAAGGTTGTCCCTTTTGAATTATGATACTGAATTCTCTGATCAAAATCGGAGTCCCTGATGATTCCGGTACTTTTCTGATGGTTGCTGGTATTGATTTCTTCAAGATTTCCGAAAGGATTGATCTGCCAGACATCAAATGTCTTTTCACCCAGGATCCTTGCGTTCCATATTTGCTGGGCATTCAGGGTATGATTGATCAGTCTGATTATTTTTTCATCGGTCTTTGAAATATTTCCTGCAATGGCCTTGATCACTTCATGGTTGAAATAATGGGTATATTCAAATATATCGATCAGCTTTTCCTTCATTACTCAAACATTTCTGCCCACCGGACAGGTTGTATTTCTTTGTCGCTGTAGAGTTCCTCTGCTGTTCTTTTAACCTCCAATTTCGGATACAGATTGACCCCGATCAGTTTGATCCTGCCATCCTGCACCCACTTCTGTTCTTCAACAGCATGGTTATAGATTTCTTTCTGGATCCAGCCTTGTCTCAGGAGCTTAAGATATCCTCCTTTTTCTTCAACAGACACAAAATAGGCCCAGGATTTTTCAGCGATCTGCCTCGTTAGGTCTTCCACATAATAACTGCCGTTGGCTGCATCTTCAAAGACATTGATGATGCTTTCATAAGCCAATACAATCTGCTGTTTAAAGGATATTTCTTCTGAATTTTCCGTGCTTCGATCCACCAGGTAATTAGTGCTGAAGACCGCATCTGCCCCTCCGATCATTGCCGCAGCCAGCTCCAGGGAAGACCGGATAAGGTTGTTTTCCTGATCGGCCACAGATTTGTTTCTTAGGGAAGTTTCAGCAAAAATATAGGGGATATCGTCTTTTCCGTATTCTTTTGAAAACTGGTTGAAGGCCAGCCTGAATGCTCTGAGCTTGGCCATTTCAAAAAAGTAGCTGGCTCCTATGGCAAGCCTGAATATCAGCTGATCCAGGATATCCGGTCCGTATACTTCAATAAGTTCTTTGGTTTTCGCCAGCGCTATTCCTAATTGCTGGGTGATGGATGCACCCGCATTCTGATGCAGTGAAACATCCACTGCGATCTTTCTTCTGAAATTTTTGGCCAGCAGTTCTTTCGTCAGTTGGTCATTGATCCTTGCTTCATGTTCATCAAAAACATCAATCAGGGAAAAATACTGGTCTTCCGCTTCGGGACTGATGTGTCCGGCAAGATCTTTATTATTAACGAAGATCGTCTTCTGCTCCAGATTTTCAACATTATGATCAATCAAAAAGGCAAAAACATCTTCCTCAAGGCTTTCATGATACCGGGCTACCAGATGGGTATTTTCCTCAACTTTGGCTATATTGGGCAGTGGTTCCTGAACGGCATCGTAAAAGGGCTTTACTTCAAGGCCTTCCAGATTTTCTTTTCTGAGAACGGCATCAATATCTTCTGTCTTCAGTTGTTTCTTTACCAGGCTTTCCCAACGGGTGAATGTATCTGACATAATTTGTTTATGATTTATCAATGGCGGATCATGGACGGTTAACAGTCAATGGTGAATGGTCAGTTAGTATCAGCATGATTCATTCACGATTGATTTCTAACAGTTACTTATTTTTCGCAATATGGGTACTGTCGGCAACGAGGATAAAAATCTCTTCATTCGGTTTTTTCATGAAGTAATTCTCCCTTGCGTATTTCTCTTTTTCAGATTTGTTGTTCATGAGCTTTTTATAAAACGCATCGTTTTTCTCGTATTCGGTTTTATAGTACTGCAGCTGTTCTTCATATTTCCCGATCTCACCGTTAAGCTCATTGATCACGAGAAATGAAGTTTTATCAAAGAAAACCATCCATACCAGGAACAAAGCTATGGTAATCGTATATTTATTCAGAACATATTTCTGAATCAGTCTCAGCGTCTCTGATTTCGGCTGGATGTCTTTAATTAATTTTTTTGCTGACATGTCTAATGTTTTCTCAGTGAATTCTTAATGACGGTCGTTAGAAAATCAATGGCAACGGAATTCTGTCTCATATTCGGGATGATCAGATCCGCTTCGTTTTTTGAGGGTTCGATGAATTCCTGGTGCATCGGCTTTAAAGTGGTCTGGTACCGGTGCAGTACTTCATTCAGGTCCCTTCCCCGCTCCTGTGTATCTCTCCTGATCCTTCTGATCAGCCGTTCATCCGAATCGGCGTGAACAAAAACCTTCAGGTCAAATTCTTTCAGCAGTTCCTTGTTGGTCAGAACAAGGATTCCTTCTACCACCAGTACATTTTTAGGCTCTACCGTTACATGGTCTCCGGTCCTGGAATGGGTGACGAAGCTGTAAATCGGCTGCTCAATGGGCTGGCTGTTTTTAAGTGCCCTCACATGCTGTATCAGGAGATCAAAATCTATGGATTTCGGGTGGTCGTAATTCAACGCTTCCCGCTCTACCAGGGTTAAGTTATGGTTGTCGTGGTAATAATTATCCTGTGAAAGGATATTCATTCCTTCAATGTCAAGCTGCTGAATGATTTTATCAACAACCGTAGTTTTGCCGGATCCTGTTCCTCCTGCAATTCCTATTACAAGCATTATTTTATCTTTTCTTATCTTTTTACAAATATAGTATTTTCGATAAGACGGGAGAAGGGCGGAAATTAAAAGATTGAATTAATTGAAAAATTAAAAGGATTTAATAATTAAAAAATTTAAAGATTGCCGGATGACAAAACGAGTGCAAGTTTTATTATTTTAAGCATAAAAAATCCGGCATACTGTGGTACCGGATAGTTTTTTAAACGATTTCGCTCGTCAGTTCCCTTGAAAGCAGTTTCTCATGCATAGGCTTCAGAAGATCCATTGAACCTGTCTTTACCGTACACTTGCCTTTGTAATGCACCAGCATGGTACATTGTTCGGCCTGTTCCAGGGTATGTTTGCATATTTCTATAAGACTGTCGATAACGTAATCAAATGTATGCACATCATCATTATGCAGGATGAGCTTATATACATCATCGGTATCATCCATTACGAGAACTTCTTCTTCATACTGGCGTTTCGGATCTTCATAATCTCTAATGCTGTTATAAAAAATCATTTACTTACGTATTTTTATACTTCACCGATGGTATCGGCTAAATTGTTTATGATATTAGGTTCTTCATAGACCAGTTCCACGAGCTCCACACTTTTGTTATTCATCTTCAGAATTTTAAAATGGTAGCTTTCCAGATCAAATTCCTGATTCTCTTCAGGGATATCTTCCAGCGCGTGGAGGATAAATCCTGCCAGGGTATTGTATTCACTCTCCTCCGAAAGGGTAAGTTTCTTAGGTAAATGTTCGTTGATTTCGTCCAGTGGCTGGGTAGCCTGTACCCAATAGGTATTGTCACCGATTTTATCCACCACTTTGTCCTCTTCATCTTCTTCATCCTGAATTTCTCCTACAAGCTCTTCCAGGATATCTTCCAGGGTTATGATCCCTTCGGTACCGCCGAATTCATCAATAACAATGGCTAAATGCTGTTTCTTCTGCTGAAAGATTTTAAGAAGGTCAGAAATTTTCTTGCTTCCGACTACGAAGAAGGCATCACGCATCAGTTCTTTAAGGTCCTCATGGGTCAGCTCCCCTTTCCTGCGTACAAATTCCCTTATAATCTCCTTAGTATATAAAATACCGATGACATTATCTATGGAATCCAGATACACTGGAATACGCGAATATCCGCTTTCCATAATGGTATTGATGATCTCATTGACGTCTTCTTCAAAATCAATGGAAGTTATATTCTGCCTCGGAACCATAATCTGCTTGGCAGAGTGATCCGTAAAATCGAAAGCATTTTTAATGATCTCATAATTTTCCTCTTCAATTTCCCCGCTGTCGGCACTCTGCTTTACCAGCAACTGCAGTTCTTCAGTGGAGTGAATCTCCTGTTCGGAAGCAGGATGGATCTTAATAAGCCTTAAGAAACCGTTGGACATTAAGTTCATCAGCCATATAAACGGTTTGAATACCGTATAGAAAACCCTCAGGGGTACGGCTGTAGCCATAGTGGTGGCTTCAGACTTACGGATCGCAATCGATTTTGGGATCAGCTCACCGAATACGATATGCATAACTGTGATCAGTACAAAACTGGTAATCACAGAAATGGAGGTTATGGTCGCTGCACTTAAAGTAATATGCAGGGAGTTGAATGTATTTTCCACCACATGATGCAGGGCGCTTTCTCCTACCCAACCCAAGGCAAGAGATGCTAAGGTAATACCTAATTGTGTGGCGGAAAGGTATTCATCAAGGTGTTTGATGATATGTTCCGCCTGCTTGGCCATAGAATTCCCTTCTGCGGCTTTTATCTGGATTTGTGAGTAACGAACTTTAACAATCGAAAATTCTGCGGCTACGAAAAAGCCATTAAGTAAAACAAGAAATACGGCTAACAGTAGCCTGACTATGTCCGAGTCCATTTAGAAATGAATATAAAATTTATGGGTACAAATATATACAAAATAAAAATAACAAAAAAAGCACCGAATCATCGGTGCTCTCGTATTTTATTGGTATTGTCCGTTAAGATCCTTTCAGTGCCTCCGCTCCAGAAACAATTTCAAGGATTTCATTGGTAATAGCGGCCTGCCTTGCTTTGTTATAAAAGATCACAAGATCATTTTTCAGCGCCTGTGCATTATCTGTCGCTTTATGCATTGCGGTCATTCTTGCCCCGTGTTCAGATGCTACAGAATCAAGGATAGCCTTAAATACCTGTGTCTTGATGGACTTAGGGATCAGGTTATCCAGGATTTCAGCCCTGTTAGGTTCAAAGATGTAATCCGTTTCCACCTGGGGTTCTGTAGTTTCAGGCATTGAAATCGGAAGAAGCTGCTCTGTGGTTACTTCCTGAGTAGCCGCATTCACGAACTTGTTATAGATAAGGTATACTTCATCAAACTTCCCTTCTCTGAAGCTGGTCATTACCCCTTCGGTAACGTTAGCCACTACATCAAAGTTCAGATTGTCATAAACCGCACTTTCATTAGCAAATACCTTACGATTTTTTCTTACTGCATCATACGCTTTCTTACCGATAGGCAGTACTTCAACTTCATACTGGGACTGATTCTGGAACTGGATGTTCAGTTCTTTCACAATGGATGAATTGAAAGCACCTGCAAGACCCCTGTTTGATGTAACAGCAATGAAAAGCACTCTTTTCACAGGTCTTTTCTGGGCATATATGGAAATCTGATCAGGATCTGAGCTGGAATTTACATTCTCAATCAGTTCCTGCAGTTTCTCTGAGTACGGTCTCAACATCACGATGGCATCCTGTGCTTTCTTCAGTTTCGCTGCCGAAACCATTTTCATGGCACGGGTAATCTGCATCGTTGATGAAATTGACGTAATTCTGCCTCGTATTTCTTTTAAGTTTGCCATATTGGGTTTAGTTGTTGGTTGTCGGCTGTTGGCTGCTAGTTCTAGAAAATTCTGTCAACTATCAGCCAACAACCATCAACTAATTTTAGTTATATTTTGAAGCCAGATCATTAGCGGCCTGCTTAAGGACGCTGGTAATAGAATCATCGATCTTACCTGCTTTGATCGCAGCCATAGTATCCGGATGCTTGGATCTTAAGAAGTCGATATATTCTATCTGGAATTCTTTTACTTTTCTGATCGGAACGTTTCTCAATAAGTTTTCTGTACCTGCGTAGATCATCGCTACCTGGCTGTCTACCGGAAGCGGAGAGTTTACCGGCTGCTTAAGGATCTCCACGTTTCTTTCTCCTTTGGAAATTACCGCAAGAGTGGAAGCATCAAGATCAGAACCGAATTTAGCGAACGCCTCAAGTTCTTTGTACTGAGCCTGGTCAAGCTTCAATGTACCGGATACTTTCTTCATAGACTTGATCTGAGCGTTACCTCCTACCCTGGATACAGAGATCCCTACGTTGATCGCAGGACGTACCCCTGAGTTGAATAGATCGGATTCAAGGAAGATCTGTCCGTCTGTAATGGAGATTACGTTGGTCGGGATATACGCGGAAACGTCACCAGCCTGAGTTTCAATGATCGGAAGGGCTGTTAAAGATCCTCCTCCTTTCACGATTGGCTTAAGGGATTCCGGTAAGTCATTCATCTGGCTCGCGATATTGTCGTCAGCAATTACTTTAGCTGCTCTTTCCAATAATCTTGAGTGAAGGTAGAATACGTCTCCAGGATATGCTTCACGGCCCGGTGGTCTTCTTAACAGAAGGGAAAGCTCACGGTAAGCAACTGCCTGCTTGGATAAATCATCATAAACGATCAAAGCCGGTCTTCCGGTATCCCTGAAGAACTCACCGATCGCAGCACCTGCCATAGCAGAATATACCTGCATAGGAACCGGATCTGATGCGTTAGCCGCAACAATTACCGTATAAGCTAAAGCTCCTTTATCAGAAAGGGTTTTAACGATCTGTGCAACGGTAGAAGCTTTCTGTCCGATCGCTACATATATACAATATACAGGCTTGCCTGCTTCATAAAATTCTTTCTGGTTGATGATCGTATCGATCGCCACCGTAGTTTTACCGGTCTGTCTGTCACCGATGATCAGCTCTCTCTGTCCTCTTCCTACAGGGATCATAGAGTCGATCGCTACGATACCGGACTGTAACGGTTCGGTTACCGGCTGTCTGTAGATTACTCCGGGAGCCTTTCTTTCCAATGGCATTTCATATAAATCCCCGGTAATAGGGCCTTTACCATCGATAGCGTTACCCAGGGTATCCACTACTCTTCCTAACATTCCTTCTCCTACTTTGATAGAAGAGATTCTGTTGGTTCTTTTTACGGTATCCCCTTCTTTTACCAATTTACTTTCCCCTAATAAAGCAACACCTACGTTGTCTTCCTCAAGGTTAAGTACAATACCTTCCACATCACTAGAAAACTTTACCAACTCTCCGTATTGTACGTTTTCTAACCCGTAAACACGGGCAATACCATCACCGATGGTTAAAACTGTACCTACTTCCTCAACATTGGATTGAGTGTCGAAGTTGGCCAATTGCTGTTTTAAGATCGCAGATACTTCTGCCGGATTTATTTCTGCCATTGTATGGTTGTTTTTTCTTAATTATCAATAATGTATATTCAAATTAATTTGAATATTAATTAGTTCAAACGGAAATCTTTCTTAATGTTGTTAAGCTTAGACTTTACCGATGCGTCTACCTGCTGGTCACCTACTCTCAGGATGTAACCACCCAGGATTTCAGGATTCACATTAACCTGAAGGTCAAATTTAGAATCATGTTTAACCAGATTGGTAGATTTTAAGATCTGATCGATGTTCTCTCTGGATAACTGTGTAGCAGTAGTAAGAGTAATTCTTTGTACTCCGTTGATATCTTCTACTTTTTTAATGAATTCCTGAGCGATATTTTTGATCTGATTTTCACGTCCGTGTCTGATGACCAAGGTAATCAGGTTTTGAGAAGAAGCAGAAAGTCCTTTAAAAATCAGGGATGCCACTTCCACTTTCTTTTTGGTATCTATATAAGGGGTGAGGAAAAACTTATTGAGGTCTGTGGACTCAGACATCAGTTTTGCCACATCCTTCATTTCAGAAAATACGGTAGCCGTCTGGCCTGATTCGTTGGTAAAATCAAGCAAACCCTGTGCGTATCTTTTAGCTACTTTAGAGGTAAGCATTCTTAGTTAAGGTTTGATTGGTTTAAATAATTCTGAACTAATTCGTTCTGTGCTTCACTGTTATCCAGTTTTTGCTTCAGGATAGACTCGGCAATATTTACAGAAATAGCTCCGATCTGAGTTTTGATATCAGCCATTGCTGCATTTTTCTCAGTCTGAATCGTTTGCTTGGCTGCTTCGATCATTCTGTCTCCTTCTGCTTTAGCTACATCTTTAGCTTCTCCTACAATTCTGTCTTTGATTTCTCTCGCCTCTTTAAGGATCGCATCTCTTTCGATTTTAGCCTCACGGATGATTCTTTCGTTATCTTCTTTCAGCGTTTCCATTTCTTTTCTGGCTAAAGTAGCCTGATTAAGGGCGTCTACGATAGAAGTTTCTCTGTCATTAACCGCATTAACGATAGGTTTCCATGCAAATTTTGCCAGAAGAAACAACAGGATAACAAAAGTAAGTGTCATCCAAAACAAAAGTCCAATTCCAGGTTCAATAATTCCCATATCTGTAAATTCTTTTTTAAATACTAATTTTTTATGGATTGTTTAAAATTCTTAGCAGCAGCCAACCGCTTACTGCTAAGAATATTTTTTCTGAGGATCAATTACTTGATGAAAGCACCGAAGATGATCGCAATAAGACCAGCACCTTCAATAAGACCAGCAGCAATAAGCATTGCCCCCTGAATCTTACCAGCTTGTTCCGGCTGTCTGGCGATAGCATCCATTGCGTGACCACCGATTTTACCGATACCCATACCTACTCCAAGTACAGCTAAACCGATACCTACGTAAACTAATCCTGTTCCAGTTGAAATGTCCATAATAAATTAAATTATTTAGTTAAAATTATATTTTTTTTTAAATTCAAATTAATGCGCTGCAGAATGTTCGTCATGATGACCATGTTCGTGCTCATGTTCTGCTACAGCAATACCGATAAACAATGCAGACAATACTGTAAATATATATGCCTGTAATGCCGCAACCAATAATTCAAGTACAGAAACAAATAATGCCAATGGTACAGATGCAAATCCTAAATAAGGTGTTTTGAAAATGAAGATCAGAGAAATGATCGCAAGGATCATGATGTGACCTGCTGTAACGTTGGCGAAAAGTCGCATCATTAAGGCAAAAGGCTTTGTAAATACCCCGATGATCTCAATCGGAATCATGATCGGATATAGTAAGATCGGAACCGGCGGCATGAAAATATGTTTCCAGTAATCTTTATTGGCACTGAATACTGTAATTAATAAAGTAATAATAGCCAGTACAGCCGTTACAGCGATATTTCCGGTAAGGTTAGCTCCTCCAGGGAAGAAAGGGATCAACCCGAAAAGGTTGTTGAACCAGATAAAGAAAAATGCAGTTAAAAGATAAGGCATATATCTTTTATACTTTACGGATCCGATATTCGGGATAGCCACTTCATCTCTGATAAATACAATAACCGGCTCCATTACTTTCCCGATACCTTTAGGAAGCTGTGATTTTTTATATCCTCTCGCCATTCCCATAAATACGACTGCCATAAAAATAACAGACAGCAACATGGAAGCAGTATTCTTAGTGATTGACAGATCGAAAAAAACATCATTTGACTTCTGTTTTCCGCTGATCAGCGCAAAAAGAGTTGCTTTCTGAATTCCTTTGGTAGAAACAACCTGTCCGTGCTCTAAAGTATATCCGTCATGTTCGTGGCCATGGGCAATATCTTTAGAAAGAAAGGTATGCCATCCTTCATTATCCTTAATGATTACCGGTAAAGGAATCGAAACATGATGTTCTTCACCGCTATCATCTTTTGTAGTCCACAAGTGCCATTCATTAGAATCAGCGATGTGTTCCATGATCATTTCAGTAGCATTAAAGCCTTCTTTCTTTTCTATTTCTGCTGCTGGCTCTTCACCTTCAGAAGTATGCTGGGCAGTAGCAAAACCACTCAGCAATACAAATAAAAATGCGAAAAATAATGAAGAAATCTTTCTGTTCATATCTCTTTTTTAATCGTGTGCAAATATATTGATTTTATTAAACTTTACCAATATTAAAAATTGATTTTTATCATCAAAAAAATCACGATTTATTAATGCGTTTTATTACCGATCCGTAAATAAGTATGCAAGCAGCAATAAAGCAGATAACAATAAATAAAAAATCCTCCCTAGTCTTATCAATAATCATCAGAGAAACGACGAGCCAAGTGATATCTTTGAAGATATTAACAGCTAAGAATTTCATGCCTGCATCCGGCTTTCCGTAGAAGTATTTACGAAAAACCCTGTATACAATAATATTCAGCAAAACTGCCAGGAGCAGGACAATTAAACAGTTCCCAATATTCATACTGCGAAATTAGCATTATAATATATATAAAAAAAGCCTGTCGATGTGTTAGAGAAGATTATGATGAACATAATGGCAGGTTCAATCATTTAAAAATACTGCATTTGAAATATTTTAAAAATTATTCCGTATTTTTGCACACCTATAATGTACAATAGATTATGTTTAATAGTTTACAGGAAAAATTAGACAAGGCGCTTCATAATATTTCCGGACGTGGAAAAATTACGGAAATCAATGTAGCGGAAACCGTAAAGGAGATCCGGAGAGCATTGGTGGATGCCGATGTTAATTATAAAGTAGCCAAGGATCTTACCAAAAGGGTTCAGGATAAAGCTTTGGGACAGGACGTTCTTACTTCCCTGACCCCGGGGCAGCTGATGACCAAAATTGTTCATGATGAACTGGTGGATCTTATGGGAGGTTCTCAGGAAGGCATCAACCTTTCGGGAAAACCGTCCGTTATTCTTATTGCGGGACTTCAGGGTTCCGGTAAGACCACCTTCTCCGGAAAGCTGGCCAATTATTTAAAAACGAAAAAAAATAAAAAACCTTTATTGGTTGCGTGTGACGTATACCGTCCTGCTGCAATTGACCAGCTTAAGGTTTTGGGAGGCCAGATCGGTGTTCCCGTATATACTGAAGAAGGAGCAACCAACCCTTCTACGATTGCTGAAAACGGAATTAATTTCGCTAAATCAAATGGTCACGATGTGGTAATCGTGGATACCGCCGGACGTCTGGCGATTGACGAGCAGATGATGAACGAGATTAAATCGGTTCATTATTTCATCAAGCCTAGCGAAACTCTGTTTGTGGTAGACTCCATGACGGGTCAGGATGCCGTGAATACAGCCAAGGCATTCAATGAAGCCCTGAATTTTGATGGTGTGGTCCTTACCAAACTGGATGGGGACACCCGAGGGGGTGCCGCCTTAACGATCCGTTCCGTAGTTGAAAAGCCGATCAAATTCATCTCTACAGGAGAGAAAATGGAAGCGCTTGACCTGTTCTATCCGGAAAGGATGGCCGACAGGATTCTCGGGATGGGAGACGTTGTTTCCTTAGTGGAAAGAGCACAGGAGCAGTTTGACGAGGAAGAGGCCAAGAAGCTTCATAAAAAAATTGCCAAGAATGAATTTGGTTTTGATGACTTCCTGAAACAGATCAACCAGATCAAAAAAATGGGGAATATGAAAGACCTGATGGGAATGATCCCTGGTGTTGGAAAAGCTATCAAGGATGTAGAGATCAGCGATGACGCATTTAAACATATTGAAGCCATCATCTACTCTATGACCCCGGATGAGAGAAGAAGACCTTCCATCATCAATACACAGAGAAAACAAAGGATTGCCAAAGGCGCAGGAAGGAAGATTGAAGATGTGAACCAGCTGATGAAGCAGTTTGACCAGATGGGTAAAATGATGAAAATGATGCAGGGGCCACAGGGAAAACAGATGATGCAGATGATGAGCAAAATGCCGAATATGCCAGGTATGGGAGGCATGTTTGGAAAATAATGACTAAGACTTTTTATAAAATATCAAATCCGGTTCTGATGAACCGGATTTGTTTTTGTACCCAGACTTGACATGTTGATCATTTTAAAAGACTGATGCGCCTGAGACATCAAGCCTTTCTGTTCTGCAACAATCCAGCCCCATTACAACATAATACAACAAAAAAGCCCCGGGAAAAACCCGGGACCCTTACAGATATATGTTCGTTTATTATTTTGCGAATACATATTTAACACCGAAGGTAACAGAAGACAATTTTAAACCGAAGTTATAATTGTTGATCGATTCACCGTCTTTTGGTTTTGTATTGCTGTAACCAAATTCACCGATAGTAGCTTCGATCGACCAGTTTTTGTTAAGGAAATAATCCAGACCTGGTTTTACGGTTACACCAATCTTAGTGTATTTAGCTTCAGTAGAAGTTGAGCTGGTCCCGGTAGTACCGTTTGTATTGGTAAGTGTAGTGCTGTTTTCAGTTTCAGTTTTCCCGAATTCCATTGGTACAGCCAGTTGTCCGAAGATGTATAATTTATCACCTAAAGTCCAGTACTTTCTTACAAAAGGGCTTGCTACAAAAGCAGGTCTTTTTACTTCATTCTTGGCAGTAGCTGTTGTATTAGCCAATACTGTAGTAGAAGTTGTCGTTGTTTTTTCAGTCTGATATCCTATTCCAACACCAATTGCTACATTTGTTCCTACGAAATACCCTACTGTTGGCAATACATTGAAATTTTCTTGTTTAATGTTTCCGTTTTCTCTTTCTTCCTGAGAATACCCAACTGATCCTGAAAGATAAGTTGTACCTTTAGAAATCTGAGCGTTAGATAAACCGAATAGTGCGATTGCACCTGCTAATAATACTTTTTTCATTGTATAAAATTTAATACTTTCAGGAGGCAAATTTAGAGTGACCACCTCTAATATTAAAATTTGTTAACATGATTGAAATCACCCATGAATATTAGCTTTTTCAACATTTAATTCTACTCTGCGCTATCCTTTTTTGTATTGTCATTTTTTTCAATAAAAAAACTCCAATTTTTCAATTGGAGTGAAATATGGCTGATTTTTTAATTCTTCTATTTTAAGAAGAAATTGTATCCGATGTTCACTGCACCTACATTCCAGCTGTATCGTACAGGTCCCAGATCACGTTTATTGCTGATGGTCTGATAGCCTAGGTAAAGCTCTCCGGTAGACATCTGATACCCGAACTTCGGCTGTGCATAAAAACCTCCGTCTACACCATCTTTAACGGAAATACCATATCCCAGGTCCAATCCTACAAATATAGGTGCCCCAGAAAACCTGTACTTCCCTGCAACGGCTACAGGAATAAATCCGAAATCATCGAAATGGTCTTTTCCGAAAAAGTGGGAATATCCGGTAGCGACTCCCAGATCAAGTCCTTTTACGATGTTCCACATATAGGCTCCATCAATACCTAATGTAAATGAAGATGCATCTCCTGCATCTGAAACCGGAATACCGATATGCCCTCCCAGTTTAAAACCTTCCTGGGCATGCGCTGCTCCACCGAGCAATGCAAATGCTCCTAGTAATAATAACTTTTTCATGTTCTAATAATTTAATTTGATACCCAAAAATAAGAAATTATTTTGGAAAGAAAACTAACCGCAATAAAAAAGCAGAACCTGCTGGTTCCGCCTTATCATATACTTTACTCATTTCTTAGAAAGCAAAAAACCTTAAAAGGTGACCTATCAGTCCTTTTTCACCCGTTTTTCTTCATCATTATAAGCCAGGATAATCTTTCTGACCACCGGATGCCTTACTACATCCTCTTCAGTAAGGTGTACAAAGCCTATTTCTTTCACGTCCTTCAGGATTCTCATCGCCTCCTTCAGGCCGGATTGCTGCTTCGGCGGCAAATCCACCTGGCTCGGGTCGCCGGTGATGATGAATTTGGCATTCATCCCCATCCTTGTAAGGAACATTTTCATCTGCGAGTGGGTCGTGTTCTGTGCTTCATCAAGAATGACAAAGGCATCATCCAATGTCCTTCCTCTCATAAAGGCCAGAGGTGCAACCTCAATGACTTTTTTCTCCATAAATCCTTCCAGCTTCTCGTGTGGAATCATATCGCGGAGTGCGTCATATAAAGGCTGTAAATAAGGATCCAGCTTTTCTTTCAGGTCACCGGGCAGGAATCCAAGGCTCTCCCCTGCTTCTACGGCCGGCCTTGTCAGGATGATCCTTTTAACCTCTTTATCTCTTAATGCCCTTGCAGCAAGTGCCACACTGGTATAGGTTTTTCCTGTACCGGCAGGTCCTATCGCGAAAACCATATCTTTTTTCTCTGTCTCCTTAACGAGTTTTTTAAGGTTGGTGGTTTTAGCCTTAATGATTTTGCCGTTCACACCTTTTACAATGATATCCTGATCGAATACCAGCTGTTTTTCGTTTTCATCCTTGATGTTAAGGATGTTTTCTACGTCTTTAAGTTCGATAGAATTGTTTTTGGAAATAAATTTCACAATATCATCAAGTTTCTGCCTGAATATATCCAAAGCCTCCTGATTGCCCATTGCAAATATATAATGGTCTCTGCCGGTAATTTTCAGAGTGGGAAAAGTAGATTTAATTACATTGAAATATTGGTTATTAACTCCATAGAAGATTTTTGCGTCTATATCTTCCAAATCATACGTCAATTCAAACATGCAAATAGTTTTATATTAGATTTTAAATTTAAAGTTTTTTTCTAGATTAATATCAAATTCTTATCCACAATCTTCAGAGCTTTCTTTAATTTTAGATAAATTTGCATAATGACCTTCTATCAAGTACAATGTCAATAATTACGCTTACGTCAGATTTCGGAAATGTAGATTACAGAGTTTCGGCTATGAAAGGCAAAATCCTTTCCCTGAACCCGGAGGTCAATATTGTTGACATCAGTCATGACATCCAGGCATTTAACCTCATCCAGACCTCATATATCGTGAGGAATGCCTATAAATACTTTCCTAAAGGAACCATTCATATCATTTCTGTAGACAGTTTTTTTCATAAATCAAGGAAGAACATCCTGTATAAAGCAGACGGATCTTATTTCCTGGCTGCCGATAACGGACTGCTGAGCCTGGTGTTCTTTGACATCAAGCCGGAAAGCATTTATGAAATCACGCTGAACAACAGGTTTGATGATATCGTTAACTTTACTTCTACGGACATCCTGGTTCCTGCAGCGGTACATCTTGCCAACGGGGGGCTTCCTGAAGTTATCGGAAGGAAAATTGACACCGCCAAACAACTGCTGTTCCCTAAGCCTGTATTCAACGAATCTGAAAAAATGATTATCGGTGAAGTGACTTATATTGATAATTTCGGAAATATTATTTCCAACATCAATCAGGACATGTTTGAAACCATCAGTAAAAATTACGACAATTTCACGATTAAATTTCGTAACCTGAGCCTTTCAAGAGTCTTTTCCAGCCATACTGAAGTGGTCTCCGACTGGGATCGGGAAACTGAATTTCACGGGCAATCCGCAGCAATCTTTAACGACAGCCAGCTCCTGGAACTTACCATTTACAAAGGCAGCCGCAAGAACGGAGCAAAGACCCTTTTCGGACTGAATGTGGGGGAAAATATCTATATTGAGTTTTCCTAAAATTAAATATTTCATAAAAAAATCGTTTTTTTTTATATATTTGTCAAAATCTAAAAATTAAAAATGGCAGAATACAAATTATTGCTTCCTTCCATGGGAGAAGGTGTTATGGAAGCGACAATTATCACCTGGTTATTTAATGAAGGTGACAGTGTAAAGGAAGATGACTCTGTAGTAGAAATTGCAACAGATAAGGTAGATTCAGATGTTCCGACACCAGTTTCGGGGAAAATTGTGAAAATCTTAAAACAAAAGGATGAAGTTGCCAAAGTAGGTGAAGCCATAGCTATTTTAGAAATTGAAGGGGAAGGCGGAAATGCTGCACCTGAGGAACTTGCCGCAGAAACCGCTGCTGCTCCGGATACTGAAACATTAAAAACTATCGAACAGCCGTTACAGGCCAATTCAGGTCAGAGCACCGAATTTTCGGGTGATCTGTACCTGTCTCCGCTGGTAAAATCCATCGCACAACAGGAAAACATTTCCGAGTCTGAACTGAAGTCCATCAAAGGAAACGGTCTGGAAGGAAGAATTACCAAAGAAGATATCCTGGCTTATGTAGCCAACAGAGGAAACCAGCCGCAGCCAGCCGCACAACAGGCTGCGCCGGCCGCTCCTGCCCCACAGAAGACTGCAGTTTCATCTCCTGCCTCTACGGTAACAGCTGCTGCGGGTGATGAAATCATCCCTATGGACAGAATGAGAAAGATCATTGCTGAAAATATGGTTAAGGCCAAGCAGATTGCTCCTCACGTAACTTCTTTTATTGAAACGGATGTGACCAATGTGGTGAAATGGAGAAATAAGAACAAAGGACCTTTTGAAAAACGTGAAGGCGAAAAACTGACGTTCATGCCGATCTTCGTAAGAGCTGTTGTGAAAGCCATTCAGGACTTCCCTATGATCAACGTTTCAATTAACGGAGAGAACATCATCAAGAAGAAAAACATCAATATCGGTATGGCAACTGCCCTTCCGGACGGAAACCTTATTGTTCCGGTGATTAAAAATGCTGATCAGCTGTCACTTTCAGGACTGGCAAAAGCCATCAATGACCTGGCCTACAGAGCGAGAAACAAAAAACTGAGACCTGAAGATACGCAGGGAGCAACCTACACGATTTCCAATGTAGGAAGTTTCGGAAACCTGATGGGAACGCCTATCATCCCTCAGCCGCAGGTGGCCATTCTGGCTATTGGTGCAATCGTTAAGAAGCCTGCAGTTCTGGAAACCGCAGACGGAGACGTTATTGCCATCAGAAACCTGATGTTCATGTCCCATTCATATGACCACAGAGTGGTAGACGGTTCTCTTGGCGGAATGATGCTGAAGCATGTTCATGACTACCTTGAAAACTGGGATCTGAACACAGAAATATAAGCAATGAATAATTGGTAATTCGTAATCTTTACCGGTTTAAAAATAAAGGCCTTCGGATTTTCCGGAGGCTTTTTGTTTGATTCATTATTAAATTAATTCTATCTTTAAGCAAATGATCCCTCTGCATGGATCCTGATCCTGATTTAAGAAGATAGCTCAATTAACAAAAATTAAAATAAGACCTTTATCAACAATACATTTTACATTTACAATAAAAAACAATGCTGAAAGTCCTCACCCGCCTCCGCGAAAGCATCAGGAGATCATTTGACAACATCCGGAATGAGCAGCTGAAACATAATTTGCTCCAGGCTATTCCGTTCTGGATCGGTTCTGTGATTACCGGTTTCATAGCTGTGCTGTATGCGAAACTGTTTGCGTGGGGAGAGAGCCTTTTGCATTTTATCCTGAACTGGCACGACTGGATGATATTTATTATGGCTCCCATCGGGTTTGTTCTGTCATGGTGGCTGGTCAAAGAGTTTGCACCTAATGCCAAAGGCAGCGGAATCCCTCAGGTAATGGCTGCCGTGGAACTGGCGAATCCTAAAGAGCACAGAAAGATACGGAGCCTTCTGAGTTTGAAGATCATTGTTTTTAAAATTCTTTCATCAGTAGTATTGGTCATCGGTGGCGGTGCTGTAGGTCGTGAGGGTCCTACTATTCAGATTGCAGGATCGGTATTCCGTAAAGTCAATGAATACCTGCCTGAATGGTGGCCTAAGATCTCCAAGAAAAATATGATTATGACCGGCGCAGCGGCAGGTCTGGCGGCAGCGTTCAATACACCGCTGGGCGGAATTGTCTTTGCCGTGGAAGAACTGTCTAAAACCCACATCAATTACTTCAAAACAGCGCTCTTCACGGCTGTTATTATCGCCGGGCTCACCGCGCAGACGCTTGCCGGCTCTTATCTTTACCTCGGTTACCCCAAGACGAATGATGTATCCCTGATGGTGATGTTTCCTATCATCCTCGTGGCGGGGATTGCCGGCATCCTGGCCAGTCAGCTTTCGGTAAGCATGATGAAAATCAATGCATGGAAAAAGAAAACCCTTATATCAGATCGTTCTCAGATATTATTTTTAATCGGCTGTGCCCTGGTGATCGCTTTTGTATCCGTATTCATCAGCCGGGAAATCCTGGGATCCGGAAAAGAAATCATGGAACGCATCCTGTTTACTGAAAATAAAAATGAAGAATGGTATATTCCCGTACTCAGGATTTTTGGCCCTGCCCTGTCCTTCACGTCAGGAGGAGCCGGCGGTATCTTTGCTCCTGCCCTTACGGCCGGGGCCAGCATAGGCTCTGTGATTTCAGGAGCGCTTCATTTAACGCCGCACGAAACCAATGTCGTGGTACTTGGCGGTATGGTTGCTTTTCTGACCGGAATTACCAGGGCTCCTTTTACTTCTGCCATTATTGTGCTTGAAATGACCGACAGGCATTCCCTGATCTTTCACCTGATGCTGGCAGGGATGGTCTCTTCCATTGCATCCCTCCTGGTTGTACGCCACTCACTCTATGATATGATCAAAACCCAGATGCTGGCTGAACTCAGAGGAACTAAAAACTGAATGTGGATTACAGATGTTATGATGCTACTGATCATGTCTGTTTGAAGTAATTCTGAATTCTTATTGCACAACATAAATATTTTATTTATTTTTGCACCTCGAAATAATTACTAAATTTATTTACATTATGAACAATTACGAAACTGTTTTCATTTTAACTCCCGTTCTATCTGACTCACAGGTGGAGGAAGCAGTGAAAAAATTTGAAGATCTTTTAAAAGAAAGAAACTGCGAAATCGTTGTCAGAGAAAACTGGGGACTTAAGAAACTTGCGTATCCAATCCAACTGAAAAAGAACGGATTCTACACATTGATCGAGTTTAAAGGAGAAGGAAACGTTGTTGCTGATCTTGAATTGGCATTCAAACGTGACGAGAGAGTAATCCGTTACCTGACTACAAAACTGGACAAGCATGCTGTTGAGTACGCTGTAACTAGAAGAGCTAAAGCAAAAGCAGCTAGAGCTTAATTATTAACCCAATTTTATTAAAAAAGACAAGACATGGCAATAGACGAAATGGCTAAACAAGCCTCAGCTGGAGGGGAATCTGAAGTGAAATTCCTTACTCCGCTTGATATCAATACAAAATCTGAAAAGAAATACTGTAGATTCAAAAAATTCGGAATTAAGCACGTTGATTACAAAGATGCTGATTTCTTATTACAGTTCGTAAACGAGCAGGGTAAAATCTTACCAAGAAGATACACCGGGACTTCTTTGAAATACCAGAGAAAAGTTTCTGCTGCTATCAAAAGAGCAAGACACCTTGCATTGCTTCCTTACGTAGCTGACTTATTAAAATAAAAAATATTGCAATCAGCCATTAGCCTTGTGCTTTTGGCTTTTTGTTGCTGAATACATCATTAATTCTAACTTGATTTTAGAATTCTAAAATCTAAAAAAGGACAACAACAATGGACATTATCCTAAAAAAAGACGTAGAGAACTTAGGACTTGAGTTTGATACAGTAAGCGTAAAGCCTGGTTATGCCAGAAACTTCCTGATCCCTCAGGGATACGCTCTTTTAGCAACCCCTAAGAACAAAGCAGCTCTGGAAGCTACTTTGGAAGCAAGAAAAGAGGAAGAAGCTAAATTAATCGCAACAGCTAACGGAATCGTAGATCAGTTGAAGAAAACGTCTATCACCATCCCTGCAAAAGTAGGTTCAGGTGATAAATTATTCGGATCTATCAACAATGCAGACCTTTCTGCTGCTCTTGAAAAAGCTGGTGTTTCTGTAGAGAAAAAATACATCAAAATTCCAGGAAACACAATCAAGAGAACCGGTAAAGTTACCGCAAACATCAGACTTCACAGAAATGTTGAGTACAATTTCGAATTTGATATTGTATCTGATGCTCCAGTTGCCCCTCAGGCTCCTGCTGCTCCTAAAAAGGAAGCTGCTCCGTCTGAAGAAGCTTAATACAAAGCAGAATACTATATTCGCATATTTGCTGTCTCTCCGGAGACAGCATTTTTCATTTACACCTGTCTGAAATACAACAGATAAAAAATGGTAGACATTATATAGCTTCAAAACCACGCAATACAAATCCTTCCTAAAACCTGCTTTACGACATCTTTCATTTTCGATACTTTTGTCACATCTTTTAGAAAAAAGAATAGATCCGACTTTATATAAAGACTGTAAAAGAGATCGCTCTACCTTCAAAAGATTTCACCTAAAATTATAATAACCGGCTAATGAAAGTACATCTATCTGGAGTCCTGCTATTGGGAAGCATAGCTTTTATGCATGCTCAGTATGACAAAAATGTAGGGATCAATATTCCCACCCCCACGGCCACCCTGCACCTTAAAGGGAAAGGATCTGACAACACCACCCAAAGTTTAAAGATTGAAAATTCCGTCGGCACCAATTTGCTTACGGTAAATGATGACGGTACTGCTTCCGGATCTGTCCTGGCCGGTCTTGGCGGCGGAAGTAATGGTAAAAATGCTCTGGTAAGAACCACCCAGGAATCTGCAGGCAGCAACTGTGCGAATGGAGGGATCAAAGTTGAAACCGGTCTCGATACCAATGGGAACGGAACACTTGATACGTCAGAAATCACCGATACACGCTATGTCTGCAACGGAAGCAACGGACAGGGCCTTTCCAATGGCTCAGCAGGCGGACAGGTTTACCTTACTTCAGCAACATCTCCTTATTCGGTTCAGGCTCCTAAAACGATGACAGGAGATATCAGCATTACCGATAACGGTGCAACCACCATTGCAGCGAGTGCAGTGACTACCGCAAAACTGGCTAACCAATCCGTAACCGTTGGAAAAATATCAGCAACCGGTACGCCTGGCTCGTCTACTTTCCTGCGGGGAGACGGATCATGGGCTGCAGCCGGGGGCAGTGGCGGAGGCTCTTCTGCCATACCTTTCAAAAAAATAACCATGACTACCGGTAATAATAATTATACGGTAACAACAGCAGATTTTGGCGGAATCCTTCTTTTCGACTGGGCAGCCATACAGGGAAACAATACAGGAACGATCAATTTAACATTACCTTCACCTGCTACCGCAGGGAGCGGAGTGAAATTTAAAATTTCGTATACCTCCTTTCAGGGTGGAACGAATTGGGCCTGTAATGCAAGAACGCCCTCCGGATCTATGTATGCAGGCAACTCTGTAGCTCCTGCCAATACGTACGTTTCCGTTTATTTTACTTCAGAATTCTTCTGCGACGGAACCAACTGGTATGAGATTCCTGAAAGCTAATCGTATAGAGGTAATATCAATAAGTTCACAAGACAATACTACATAAGAAAACCGGGATAATCCCGGTTTTTTTTATGATTTTGACACCCAGTTTTGAAAAAATGTTTTGACTTTCTCCAAACTGTATCCTTTACCTTCTTCAAGAACATCGCTTGGCTGTACATGAATCATTTTGCCTCTTTTATCAAGCACGATAAACACCGGATAGCCGTACTTATCACCAGGATTTCCATATTGGGAAAATATTTTCTCATTTTTATTATCCGGAGAATAATTTAAATGATAATACAGGTAATTATCGTCTACTATCTTCTTAAGCTCCGGGGTGGTCTGTACAAAATTATTGAAGCGCAGACACCAGATACACCAGTTGCCTCCTGCCTGGATCATAATATTTTTGTTCTCTTTCGCGGCTTTTGAAATCAATTGCTGAAGATCAGCCCCTGCATCTGCTTTCGCATCGTAGGGTTTAGGCAACTGTGCCTTTTCCTGAGCAGCTTTTATTCTGGCTTCAGTGTCTGCATCCGTTTTAGCCGGCACAGCCTTTGAGCTGTTGCTTTTGTTTTCCGTATTGCCCTTTACTTTCTGTGAGAACACCGCAGTGCTCAAACTCAGGAAAGCAATTAATGATAACTTTTTCATTATATAAATGTAAAAAAATAATACTTATGCGCATCAAAAAGAGCACCATAATTTTATAATGCGTAAATTTGTACGTTTTATGAATTTTCTTATCCGCATCATTTATCTGGTCTCAAAACTTCCCCTGAAAATCCTGTATGTTTTTTCAGACATCATCTTTTTCCTGAACTATTATATTGTAGGATACAGGAAAAATGTCATCACCCGGAATCTTGAACGATCATTTCCCGATAAAAGCAAAGCTGAAATCCGGGACATCAAAAAGAAATTCTACCGTAATTTTTCAGATTACCTGGTGGAAACCATTAAATCTTTCAGCATTTCCGAAACTGAGTCCAGGGTGAGGATGCAGCATATCAACCAGGAAGTCTTCCATGAAGCCAAAGCAGAAGGCAAGAACATCATCCTCCTTGCCGGACACGTCTTCAACTGGGAGTGGATCAACGCACTGGCAACCCTTGTCCCACAGGATCACTGCCATCCTGTTTACCGTAAAGTAAACAGCAATTTCTGGGAAAACCAGATGAAAAAGCTGAGGAACAGGTTCGGGAATGAAGCCCTGGAAGCCAATGAAGTGATCCTGAATATATTCAGATCTAAAAATGATGGAAGTTCTGCGTATATGTTTGTTGCGGACCAGACCCCACACTTCGCACACATCACTTACGGAACGGAGTTCCTGAATCAGAAAACACCTGTTTTTAACGGTTATGATAAACTGGCCACCCGTATGAACCTGGTCTTTATTTATTGCGAGATGAAGAAAGTAAAACGTGGGTTCTACCAGGTTAATTATCACAGGATCCATCCGGAAGGGGAAAAATTCCAGGAGCATGAGGTAGTGAAAAAATTCCATAAGCTGCTGGAAAATACATTGCATAAACATCCCGATAATTACCTTTGGTCACACCGTAAATGGAAGTATGAAGATTCAATTAAAAACATGATTTAATTATGGCACAGATACAGCAAAAACTCGCTGTTGTCATCCTAAACTGGAACGGGAAGAACTGGCTGAAGAAATTTCTGCCGGATATTGTACGATTCACTAAGGATGCAGAAATTTTTGTCATAGACAATCTGTCTACAGACGATTCCGTCCCCTACCTGCTACAGAACTTCCCATCCGTTAAAATTGTTCGAAATGCCAAGAATTATGGTTTTGCCGGAGGATATAATGAAGGGCTTAAATCTATTCAGGCTGAATTTTACTGCCTTCTTAATTCTGATGTGGAAGTTACAGAGGACTGGACACAGCCTGTCCTCCGATTATTGGATGCTATGCCTGAAGTTTCTGCTGTGCAACCGAAAATACTGTCCTATGATCGTCCGGAGTATTTTGAATTTGCCGGGGCTGCCGGTGGCCTGATCGATAATTTAGGCTATCCGTACTGCCGCGGAAGGGTTTTTGATGATCTTGAACAGGACCACGGACAATATGATGATGAAACCGAAATTTTCTGGGCATCAGGCTGCTGCTTTTTTATCCGTTCGGAAGATTTCTGGGAACAAAACGGTTTTGATGAGCGGTTTTTTGCCCATCAGGAAGAAATCGATCTTTGCTGGAGGCTGATTAATTCAGGAAAGAAAATCTATTACACGGGAAAATCCAGAGTATATCATGTAGGTGGCGGTACCCTTAACAAACAGAGCCCGACAAAGACCTATCTGAATATCCGGAACAACCTTTCCATGCTGCTTAAAAACATGCCCTTTCCAAAGCTTATTCTGACGCTGTTTTTAAGGATGTGCCTGGATGGTTTGGCTGCGCTTTATTTCGGCTTTAAATACGGCTTTCCTCACTTCTGGGCTGTAGTGCGGGCGCACTTTGCCTTCTACGGACAAGTACCCGGAACATGGAAGAGGAGGAACAGCCATCAGAAAGAAAACTTCTACCAATCGAAATGGTTGATCTTCAAACATTTTTCCGGCACAAAGATCAACTCTTAATGTATAATTCATAACTTTATCCAATGGATTTCTGCGCTATAGACTTTGAAACGGCTACCCATGACAGAAGCTCTGCCTGTGAAATGGGAATCTGCATTGTGCAGGACTCAAAAATTGTGGAGACCAGGACCTGGCTGATCAAGCCGCCAAGCTTCCCGTATTTCAGTCCGAGGAATATTGCCGTTCACGGTATTAATCCGGAAGATGTTCAGGATGCACCTACTTTTGATGAAATCTGGTATGAAGCAGAAGAAATGATGTATGGCACCCTGATGATTGCCCATAATGCGAGTTTTGATGCAGGGGTACTCAGGGGATGCCTGGGCCATTACGGAATGTTTTCCCCTAAACTCAACTATTTATGCAGCATCCAGCTGGCTAAGCAGTCATGGAATTACCTTCCAAGATATGGATTGAAACACCTGGCAGAATACCATGAGATTAAATTCAACCACCACCGTGCCGGTGCTGATGCAGAAGTCTGTGCAAAAATTTCCCTGCTGGCCTTTGAAAAACTGTTTCTTACCAGTAATGATGAAATCCATGACTTTATGAAACTGAAGATTAAAAAGCTGTAAGTTTCAAAGCACTGTCAATGCCTTAAGTGTACAATAAGATAAGGCTTTAATTGCTCAATACCTCAGAAAGCAGATTGAATTTAGGGATATCCACTTCAAAGCTTTCTTCTGTTTCCATATTTCTGATGAGGTATTTCCCGCTCATATTCCCCACTCCGGAGCGGAGCATGACATTGGAGAAATAATCGAACTGATCACCGACAGCAATTTCAGGAGTGAGTCCGATAACCCCGTCGCCTACGATTTCCGTATAGCCGAAGCCGACATCGAAAACCAGCCATTTTCTCTTCAGGATTTTTATGGGAAAACTACCTGAATTCTCAATGGTGATGTTGTACTTAAAAACGTACCGGTTTTCCGAGGGATAACTGTTTTTAGTGTCGTATTCAGGAACCACTGAAACTTTAATGTTTGAAGTCGTTTTTGAGAACATACCTGGTATTTTCTCAAATCTATACAAAAATCTCGCCTTTTGCAAGGCGAGATTATAAGTTTATCTGATATTGATGAAAATTAAAGCTCTAGTGCTTTTCTCTCATCACCTCCCATTAATACTGCTACAGGGTTGTCGATAGCTTCTTTTACAGCTACCAGGAATCCAACAGATTCCCTTCCGTCAATAATCCTGTGGTCATAAGACATCGCTACGTACATCATCGGGCGGATTACAACCTGTCCGTCTACGGCAACCGGTCTCTGGATGATGTTGTGCATGCCCAAGATAGCAGACTGCGGCGGGTTAATGATCGGAGTAGAAAGCATAGACCCGAATACTCCTCCGTTAGTGATCGTAAACGTACCTCCGGTCATTTCGTCTACGGTAATCTTTCCGTCTCTTACTTTTTCAGCAAGATTCTTGATGTTTGCTTCCACTCCTTTAAAGGTCATGTTCTCTGCATTCCTCAATACAGGAACCATCAATCCTTTAGGTCCTGAAACCGCTACGGAAATATCGCAGAAATCATAATTTACTTTGAAATCACCATCAATGGATGCGTTCACATCAGGATACATTTGTAATGCTCTGGTTACCGCTTTCGTAAAGAAAGACATGAAACCAAGGCCAATCCCGTGTTTCTGAGCGAATTCGTCTTTATATTGTTTTCTGATTCTGAAGATTTCAGACATGTCTACCTCGTTAAAAGTCGTCAGCATGGCAGTCTCATTCTTCACAGAGACCAATCTTGACGCTACTTTTCTTCTTAAAACAGAAAGTTTAGTAGTGGTTGTAGATCTTGATCCGGTTGCAGTAAGGGAAGTTCCCCCCATAGCAGGAACAGCAGCCAGTTCTGCGTCAGTCTTAGTGATTCTGCCGTCTCTTCCTGTTCCGGATACCTGACCAGCATCCATTCCTTTTTCATCTAAAATTTTCTTTGCGGCAGGAGACGGAGCACCTGTAGCATATGTCTGTGTTGCAGCTGCCGGCTGAGCAGCAGGTTTTGGAGCTTCCTGTTTTGCAGGCTCAGCTGCTTTAGGAGCTTCTTCTTTTTTCGGAGCTTCGGCAGCAGGAGCCGCAGGGCTTCCTCCTTCAGGTTTAGCAGCGTCCATATCAATTAAACAAACGACCTGGCCTACCTGTACCACGTCTCCCTCTTCTGCCTTTAAAGTAATTATACCGCTTTGTTCAGCAGGCAATTCAAGGGTGGCTTTGTCTGAGTCTACCTCAGCGATTGGCTGATCTTTTTCTACATAATCACCATCTTTCACAAGCCAGGTTGCAATTTCAACTTCTGTAATTGATTCGCCCGGTGAAGGAACTTTCATTTCTAAAACTGACATATCGAGTATTTTTATTTTTAATGGATTATTATTTAATTAAGCGGTTACCGGTCTTTTAGCAGGCATATCTTCTCTGTCGAACACCCTGTTGATTACCATATTCTGATTTTTCTCAAACATTTTATGGCTTCCAGGTGCCGGTGCTCCGCTCGGTACAGGGGCAATTACCTGGATTCCTGTATCTCTGAAGTTTCTCAGGATGTAGGACCATGCTCCCATGTTTTCAGGTTCTTCCTGAGCCCAGATCAGCTGTTTCCTGTTTCCGTATTTGCTGAAGATCTGTTCGATGGCATCGGCCTGTAACGGATACAACTGCTCAAATCTTACCAAGGCTACATTTTCAGCATTCAGTTCTTCTTTCTTCGCAAGGAGTTCGAAGTAAAGCTTACCTGAACACAGAACCAGTTTCTCAACTTTATCAGGATTAGCGGTAGCATCATCCAAAACAGGCTGGAATGAACCGTTGGCGAAATCTTCCAGCGGAGAAACCACTTTCGGGTGTCTCAGCAATGATTTCGGGCTCATAACGATCAGCGGCTTCCTGAATGACCATTTCAGCTGTCTTCTCAACAAGTGGAAGTAGTTGGCCGGTGAAGTAATATTGGCCACTACCATATTCTCATTGGCACAAAGGGTAAGGAATCTTTCCAGTCTGGCGGAAGAGTGCTCTGCACCCTGCCCTTCCGAACCGTGAGGCAACAGCATTACCAATCCGTCCTGGATTTTCCATTTCTCTTCTGCGGCAGCCAGATACTGGTCTACAATAATCTGCGCCCCATTCACGAAATCACCGAACTGTGCTTCCCAGATCGTCAGGGTATTGGGTGAAGCCATGGCGTATCCGTAATCAAATCCTAACACCCCGTATTCTGAAAGGTGGGAATTGTACACGTCAAACCTGTTGTCGGAAACATGCCTTAAAGGGATGTATTCTTCTTCCGTATCTTCCGTTTTCACAACGGCATGCCTATGGGAGAATGTACCTCTTTCCACATCCTCACCGGAAATCCTTACATTATGTCCTTCAGTAAGAAGAGTTGCATAAGCAAGCCATTCCCCTAAAGCCCAGTCAAGGGAATTCCCTTCAATTGCTTTGATACGGTTATCGAACAGCCTCGTAATCTTATTGATGAATTTCTTGTCTGCCGGAAGCGTGGACATTTTAATGGCCAGTTCCTTCAGTTTCTCAGGGTCATACTGAGTATTAACAGCTTCCTGAACGGCTCCTCTTTTGGCAATCGGATAATTAGTCCAGTCGTCTGCCATGAATACATCCATCACGTTCTTTTCAATTTCTTTGGATGCGTCAAAATCTTTATCTAAAAGCTGCTTGAAGTTTACTTCCATATTCTTAAGAACATCATCGGAAATAACACTGTCATTGATCAGCTTGTCTTTATAAATTTCTCTTGGATTCGGATGCTTGGAGATCAGTTTATACAAATTAGGCTGTGTGAACCTTGGCTCATCACCTTCGTTGTGTCCGTATTTTCTGTACCCTAGCAGGTCGATGTAAACATCTTTCCCGAATTTCGCTCTGTAATCTGCAGCGAAATGGATGGCATGCACCACTGCTTCAGCATCATCTGCGTTCACGTGCATCACCGGTGATTCCGTTACTTTGGCGATATCCGTACAGTATGTTGAAGACCTTGCATCGGCATAATTCGTGGTAAATGATACCTGGTTATTCACTACGATATGAACGGTTCCTCCTGTCCTGTAGCCTTCCAGGGTCATCATCTGGGCAACCTCGTAAGCAATACCCTGTCCTGCGATAGCTCCGTCACCATGGATGACAATCGGTAGGATCTTGGAATAATCCCCTTTGTATTTATCATCCACTTTAGCACGGCAGATCCCCTCTACAAGAGCGGCAACCGTTTCCAGGTGGGATGGGTTCGGAGTAAGGTTGATGGAAACTTCTTCTCCGGACGCTGTTTTTATTTTTTTAGAAGAACCTAAGTGGTATTTCACGTCACCGGAAAATACATCTTCCTCAAATTCTTTTCCTTCAAATTCTGAGAAAATCTGTTTGTAGGATTTCCCGAAAATATTGGAAAGCACATTCAGCCTTCCTCTGTGGGCCATGCCTAAAACCACTTCATCCACACCCAGCTGGGAAGATCTTGAGATCAGCTGATCTAATGCAGGGATCAGTGTTTCTCCTCCTTCGAGGGAGAACCTTTTCTGGCCTACGAATTTGGTGTGAAGGTAATTTTCAAAAGCAACTGCCTGGTTGAGCTTTAAAAGAATTTCCGTTTTTTCGTTTGCCGAAAGGTTCGGATGGTTCTCATTAATCTGCAGCCATTGCTTGATGAAGTCCTTTTCTTCCACATTGTTAATGTGCATGTACTCTACTCCGATGGAATCACAGTAGATGTTCTCAAGATGGTGGATCAGCTCCTGTAATGTAGCAGGACCTTTCATTCCGGTTTCCGTAGCGCAGTTGAATTTGGTATTCAGGTCTTCTTTGCTGAGACCGAAATTTTCAATATCCAGAGTTGGGGCATAATGCCTTCTCTCTCTTACCGGATTGGTCTTAGTGAAGAGGTGTCCTCTTGTTCTGTATGCTTCGATAAGGTTAACAACCTTAAATTCTTTTTTGATATGTTCAGGAACTTCTCCGTTGGAAACTGCCTGAGCCATTTGATTTACCGCAGGGGCTGACTGAGCTGCGGGTGCCTGAACGTACTGGATATTATCTTCATCACCGTAAGTCTCCAAAGCAAAATCAAAGCCCTGAAAGAAGGCTTTCCATGATGGTTCCAGAGAATCCGGATATTTTAAATACTGTTGGTATAAATCCTCAATTAACTGAGAATGAGCTGCGTTTAGGAATGAAAATCTGTCCATTATTACAGTTTATCTGTTATTAAAATTTGTTTGTCGAATTAATCTTCAAATGTAATAAAAAAAACCGAGGTGGCACAGGCTCAAACCATTTAAAAAAACTATGGATACAGAAACTATTTATAGACAGAGAGAGACAGTTTCATATTGACTTCCTGGTCTTCCAGAGGGCGTTCTATAAACATCTGGCGGATATCCCCGAAACGCATTTCATTCTTCTTTGCCTGTTGGATAAGCTGCTGAATTGCTTTCACCCTTCCGGCATAGGTCCCTTTATAATACATAACGTAATTTTCCGTCGCATTAATCGTCCTGAAACTGAAATTATTGTCGCTGACTCCGGTTTTGTTAGACAGCGGAATCCCCATAAAATAAGATACTTCTTTGTCTTTGTAATTATCGGCATCGGTAACCAGAACGGCATACCCGAATTCATCATCTTTCTTACCCAGGTCCATTGTTACATAGTTGTACACTTTATTGTAGTTCATGACAATATTTTTGTACAGGGCATCATTTTTATTCGATGCACTTACATTGACCCCCAACAGCAACTGGGATTCGTCCTTTTCCACCATAAGGCTGTCGTACTTTATGGACGCCAGCTGATTGTCTTTTTCAACCTTATTCCCCAGGACATTTTTGAGCTTAATCATGCTTTTGTCAATATTATCGGCAAAACGGTCTTCCGTCCAGAAATTCTCTACGCGCTTGAACAGTGAAAGTTTGGGTGTAGAAACGCGCCAGGTAATGCTTGTTTTCTGCGGCGACAGGGATTTAAATTTCACATCAACCAAAGTAGGGTTTTCATTGCGGTCTTCAAAAAGCTGGTATCTAAGGGTTTTTCCCGGATTTTCATACCGGATGAACATTTCGCCATCGGTTTCATTTTTTGGATCAACATAGCTTATAGAGCTTCCCTGTCCTTCGTAGGGCGTATAATAATCAATATCGATGGAAGGAGAGCTGCTGAAAAAGTTGTTCCAGCGGGTGAAGCTCTGCAGGTTGTTGAACTGGGAAAAGACTTTGTCTACCGGATAATCGATCTCTTTTTCGATGGTAAAGCTTTTGCTTTCATCAACAAAATAATACATGGAAAGGGCATAAGCTCCCACCAGGATAATCACAATTACACTTAGGATTCTGAAAACACGCATCACACAAAAGTAAGACAAATAAAAAAAGTGACCAATATCTGATCACTCTAGTTATAGCTATATGTAAATTTCTTATCCGATATGGGTTCCCGCAGGAAGCACAGCTCCTTTTTTCACGACTACGATCCCGTCCTGTACGGCATGTGTCCCGTAATCTCCGTCTTCTAAGTGCCTTCCGCCAATAATCCTTACATTGTCTCCGATATAGCAGTTTTTATCGATAATGGCTTTTTCTATATAACAGTACTTGCCGATTCCCATATTCGGGAAATTGGTCTTTTCATTGGAAACGATATCGGCCGTAGTCTGGTAGAAATCCGCACCCATCACATAGGAATTGACAATGGTACTCCCCTTATCAATCCTCATCCGGTTACCGATGACAGAATTCTCTATCTTATCTGCCATAATGATACATCCGTCCCCGAAAACTGCTTTACTTACATAAGAACCGTTGATTTTAGACGGCGGGAGCATTCTCGCCCTGGTATAGATCGGCGATGTGGAAAATAAGTTGAATTTGGGGAAATCCTGGCAAAGATCCAGGTTAGCTTCATAAAAAGACTCAATGGTTCCTATATCCGTCCAGTAGCCTTCATACTGATAGCTTAGGGTAGTATATTTCCCAATGGAGTTGGGAATGATATCTTTTCCGAAATCATCTCCTGCTCCTTCTTCAAACATCTTTTTAAGAATGTTTTTATTGAAAATATAGATTCCCATGGAAGCAAGATATTCTTTACCCAGATGCTTGTTTTCTTCTGACACTTCAGACTTAAGATCCCCCAGCTCATCATAAGCCGGTTTTTCCCAGAAAGAAGTGATATTCCCTTCATCATCAGACTTTAAGATTCCGAAGCCGGTAGCATCTTTGGCATTTACCGGAATTGTGGCAATGGTAACATCACCGCCTTTTTCCATATGGAAATCCAGCATTTCCCTGAAATCCATCTGGTATAGCTGGTCTCCCGAAAGAATTAATATATGGTCATAATCATACTTTTCCAAATGTTTCATGGATTGTCTTACTGCATCGGCTGTTCCCTGGTACCAGCTTTCATTTTCCACATTCTGCTCGGCAGCAAGGATGTCTACGAAACCTTTGCTGAAAATATCAAAATGGTAAGAATTTTTGATATGTGAATTTAAAGAGGCTGAATTAAACTGGGTTAACACCAGGATTTTATTCAATCCTGAATTCAGGCAGTTAGAAATGGGAATATCCACGAGCCTGTATTTTCCGGCGATTGGAACTGCCGGCTTTGATCTGGTATAGGTAAGAGGGAATAATCTCGTTCCCCGGCCCCCGCCTAAAACAATGGAAATGACATTGCGTTTCATAAATATCTTGCGTTTATTTTATTAAGTTTACTGTTCTGCTTCCGGTATCTACCTGCACCGTAAAGCATCTTTCATTATTAGCTTTAAGTTCTTCATTATAGATGGTAACTTCATACGTATTATCCTTCAACATTCTTACCATTTTGTTTACATTATCAATTTTTATACAATATTTGTCCAATTCTTTCCGGAACATGCGGTTGGTGATCAGAATATCCATAATTGTTGCGCTCGTTAACGGAAAATTCCTGATATCTTTATCGTATCTTACTTTCCAGTTTTTTCCATATTCCTGTTCAAGTGCAGCATAGGTTGCCTCGTTCATTGTGTTGACACTGTCAACTAATTTCTGATCAACCATACATTCCGCAACTGCATCATATTTTATTTTCCAGTAATCTGCAATTGCATCTTTGGCTTCGGTAGCAGCTGTATCAGGATATCCGTAACTCAGAATTCTGTAATATCCTTTGCTGTCCTTTAATGCTTGCTTTCTGCAAGAGGTGAATAAAATGCACAGGAAAAAACAAATGAGCCACCTGTACATGATTATTTTCTATAGAGTGCAATATATTTTTCTGCCGATTTTTCCCAGGCAAAATCAAAGCTCATATTGGCATGGATCAGGCTGTTCATCATCTCTTTTCGGCTATAGATGCTTAAAGCTCTTTCCATAGCATGAACAATGTCATCTACTCCGGCATAACTAAAATTAAGGCCTGCCCCTCCCGTTGAAACATCCTGTACCGTATCCTTGAGCCCACCGGTATAGCGGACCACCGGAACCGTTCCATACCTCATGGAATACATCTGGTTCAGTCCGCAAGGCTCTACCCTGGATGGCATCAGGAGAAAGTCGGCAGATGCATAAATTTTATGGGACAGATACTCCTTATATCCCAGGTCCACCGCAAAATTGGAATAGATATAATCAAATTCTTTCAGTTTGTTCTCAATCTCTGCATTGCCGGATCCGAGAATCATAATATTCAGTGCCCCGCTTGTCTGCGTGATGCTTCTCCAGACCATGTCCGGCAGAAGGTCAGCTCCTTTTTCAGTGGCAAACCTTCCGATAAAAGCAAAAAGCGGAAGCTCAGGCCGCAAGCCGTATTCCTTGCAGAGTTTTTCCTTATTTCTTTTTTTCTGTTCTACAGCATTACGGATATTGAAGTTATAGTCCAGCATCGGATCCGTCTCAGGATTCCATACTTCCGTATCAATGCCATTGATAATGCCGTAAGCTTTTCCGTATTCATTACGGATCAGATGTTCCAGTCCGTGGAAACTTACATACAGTTCCTCAAGATATCCCTGTGAAACCGTTGTAAAGGCATGGGAACATTTGATCATGCATGCCAGCGGATTGATCAGCCCGTTCCAGTCCAGAAGCCCCCATTGATAGGAATCGAATCCCGGCATATATTTCGCCATTTCCCAGCTCATCATCCCCTGGTATTCCCCGTTATGGATCGTCGCAATGGTTTTCACCCCACGCAGGAATCCGAATTCCGGGCAATGCTCAATCATGAAAGGCACCAATCCTGTATGATAGTCATGGCAATGCAGCACATCCGGACGGATCTGCATGGCGCTCAGCCAGTGCAGTACAGCATGCTGAAATGCAATAAACTGAAAGTTTTCATCCTGGTAACCGTACGGGTTATCCCTGTCCAGAAGACCGGGAACCTTTACCATATACAATTCAAATCCCAATACACTGGTTCTTTCCTTCATAACTAGGACTTGGAGCATAGTAGGTCCCTGATGGATGAAGCCGTCGAAAACAACATCAAATTCATGCTCATGAACGAATGGCTTATTGTACCATGGCATGACCACTTTTGCATCAATATTTTCGATCGTATTCTGATATTTCGGAAGCGCCCCTACCACATCCGCCAGTCCCCCGACTTTTGCTACCGGATAACACTCCGTACTGAGATGATAAATAACCATTGTACTTTTATCTTTTGTGTAATTTAATTCTTTTTTGTGCGTGTGCCTTCTCCTTTTTCTTCTTCAGCACGATCCCTGCAAGCGGGGATATCCTGATGCTGATGGATTTGGGATGATTCATCCAGTCTTCATCATCTTCCCGGAAAATCTCCGGATGTACGCCGCTTCCGGCATACTGTTCGTCATCGGAATTGAAAATCACCTTCCAGTGCGTTCCCGCATCTACCCCGATCTTATAATCCATTACGTTTGGGGTAAGATTGAGTATGACCATGCAGACATCGTCCTTAAGCTTTCCCTTCCGCAGATAAACGTATACGGAGTTTTCCTGGTCATCGGCCTGTACCCATTCAAAACCGTCACTGCTGAACTGGTTTTCATACATCGCTTTTTCGGTTCTGTACAGTCGGTTCAGATCCTTAACCAACGCCTGCAATCCTTTGTGCACGCTGTATTGCAACAAATGCCAGTCCAAACTCTGCCGGAAATTCCACTCCCGCGTCTGCCCGAACTCATTTCCCATGAATAAAAGCTTTGCGCCCGGATGGGTAAACATATAAACGTAAAGTGCGCGGAGATTGGCGAACTTCTGCCACTCATCCCCTACCATCTTGTAAATCAGGCTGGATTTCCCGTGTACCACTTCATCGTGCGACAAAGGCATCATGTAGTTCTCATTAAACATGTACATGGAGGCAAATGTCAGCTTATGATGAAAAAATTTTCTGTCTGAAGGATATTCTTTAAAATAATCCAGCGTATCATGCATCCATCCCATCATCCATTTCATGCCGAAGCCTACTCCGCCAGAATGAACCGGCTTGGTGAGCATCGGGAAATCTGAGCTTTCCTCGGCAATGGTCATGATGCTGTTACCAAACTCGCCGTAAACGGCTGTATTGAATTCCTGAAGGAAAGTTTTGGCTTCGAGGTTGACGTTTTCGCCATAAATATTAGGCTCCCATTCCCCCTCGTTTCTCGAATAATCAAGGTGAAGCATGGAAGTTACCGCATCCACCCGCAGTCCGTCTGCATGATACCGGTCCAGCCAGAACATCGCGTTTGAAATCAGGAAAGATTTCACTTCATTTCTTCCATAATTGAAAATATAGGATTTCCAGTCGGGATGAAAGCCTTTCCTGGGATCTTCATGTTCATACAGGAAAGAACCGTCAAAACGGTACAGGCCGTTGGCATCACCGGGAAAATGGGACGGTACCCAGTCCAGGATCACACCGATATTGTTTTTGTGGAGCTGATCAATCAGGAACATCAGGTCCTGCGGAGAACCGAAACGTGATGTCGCTGCATAAAATCCGGTAATCTGGTAGCCCCAGCTCGGATCATACGGATACTCCATCAAAGGCATGAATTCTACATGGGTGAATCCCATTTCAAGGATATAGGGAACCAGTCTTTCGGCAATATCCCTGTAATTCAGCACCCGTTCAGGATCATTCTCATTCTTCATCCAGGAAGCCAGATGCATCTCGTAGACGGAAATAGGAGCGGTAATGCTGTTTTTTTTCCATCGCTCAGACAACCACTTCTCATCCTCCCATTCATACCACGTTGTAGAGACCAGTGAAGCAGCCTGGAGATTCTGCTCCCAGCTCAGCGCATACGGGTCGCTTTTTTCCAGGATTTCACCGTGTGCGGTTTCTATGGCATATTTGTATAAAGTCCCCCAAGTAAGTCCGGCAATAAACCCTTCCCAGATTCCTGAGCCGTCCCATCGGGGAAACAGGATATGCTCCCGGTGGTTCCAGCCATTAAAATTGCCGATTACCGAAACCTTTGCGGCATTGGGTGCCCAGACAGAGAAATAAACACCCTGTATCCCTTTATTTTCTACGGAATGTGCCCCGAATTTATCATACAGCTTGTAATGCTTACCTTCTTTAAAAAGGTAAATATCATGTTCCGTAAAAAGACTGTGTATTGTCACCGAATCCATCAGTTGTGATCTAGTTATTATATATTTTCATTGAAAATACGAAAAATATCATTATCGACTGTTAACTCTCAATGAATATTTGCCGCATTGATTTTATGCTTCAAAAGCTCATCAAATATATCATTTTTTCTTTGAGAGATTTGTGACTCGGGATACCCTTCTTTCTAAAGATTTTTCATAGATTTAACGGTTAAATTTTATGAAACGCTCATGATGAGGTTTGAATTGCATACCGGCAAAACAGATGAAAGGCCGGTTTACATCACCGGAAATTTCAACGGCTGGAACCCCCGTGACGAGCGGTGCAGGATGAAGCCGCTGGATTCAGGCATCTACTGTATTGAAAAAGACCCGGAAGCTTTACCGGAATATATAGAATATAAGTTTACCCGCGGCGGATGGGAGAATGTTGAACTGGATAAAAACGGCAATATCACCCCAAACCGCAGAATCCCGAAATCAGCAGGGAAAACTTCCGATACGGTGGACAACTGGAGGCTTAACTGGGGACCGTTTAAGAAAGAATATTTCCCTGTAGCAGAAGTAGTTTCAGAGCAATTTTATATCCCTCAACTGGACCGCTACCGTAAAGTATGGGCACTCCTGCCCCATGACTATTATACTTCTGAAAAAAAATATCCTGTACTGTACCTGCAGGATGCCCAGAACCTGTTTAATGAAGGAAGCGAATACGGAAACTGGGAAATCGATAAAAAACTATCCGTACTGGCTGAATATGGCCGAGGCGATCTTATTGTCATTGCTGTGGACCACGGAAGCAAGGACCGTATCAAGGAATATATCTTCGATAATGACCATGTTTCCAACGGTTCAGAAGGCAAAAAATACATCCGTTTCATTACCGATACGTTAAAACCTCATATTGACCAGCACTACCGCACACTGAAGGACCGGGACAATACGGGGATCGGCGGAAGCTCGCTAGGTGCGCTCATCAGCATTTACAGTGGTTTCCTCTATCCTGAAGTCTATTCAAAACTGCTCATCTTCTCACCCTCTTTGTGGGTAGAACCGAATAATAATTTCCCCATGATGAATTTCCGGGTACCGTTCAAAACTAAAATTTACCTCTATGGCGGTGGCCATGAAGGATCTAAAATGGTCCGCAGGATCCAGATGTTTGAAGAATCCCTGAAGAAATGGGAAGACCATAATCTGTTTGATTTTGAATTCCGAACCAGCATTAATCCTGAGGGAACCCACAGCGAGTTTTACTGGTCCAGGGAATTTCCCAGAGCTATAGAATGGCTGTTTTACGATAACAGTGAAAATCCAGCCGAAGTTCCGCCCCAACAACAAAGCGCAAAAAAACAATCCAATGAAACTGATCAATAAAAAAAACAGGAATTATACCCAGGTCTTTCATCTTTTTACCGAAGAGGAATGGACAAAGATCAACAAAAATTTTAACCCGGGCATTTCTACATTCTTCAGCGGAAAAAAATATGAGGTCTTCATCCATGTCCATGAGGAAGGCACCGCTTATTTTATCGGGCTCGGAAAAGCAGATCTCCGTAATTTTGAGATTCAGCAGGTTGCTGTAAAATTTTCCCAGACCCAAAAAGCGACCCTGAAGGCTGTTCCAACATTACTTCTGGCCGATTTCCTGAGTGAAAAGCAGTTCGAAGAGTGGATCAAAGGCCTGCTTACCGGAACGTACGAATACCCTTTTGAGAAGAAACATACAGTCTGGGATCCTGCATTTGAAATTCATTCCCAGAACATCAGCCAGAAAAAACTGGATCTCATTACACAGCGTGCCCATGCTTTATGCAACGGCCAGACTGCCTGCCAGGAATGGCTGAATAAACCTGCAAACCTTAAAAAACCCGATGTATTCGGTGCTTATCTTAAAAATACAGCGAAAAAATACGGTTTTAAGTACACCGCTTTCAACCGGAAAAAATGTGAGGAACTCGGATTAGGCGCCTATCTATCCGTCAATCAGGGAAGCGCTTACGATGCCGCCTTTACCATCCTGGAGTACAGAACCCAGATTAAAAACGCAAAGACTTTCGGCCTGGTCGGAAAGTGCGTACTTTTTGATACCGGAGGAGTCTCCCTGAAAAATCCGGATAATATGCATTATATGAAATCCGATATGGGAGGAGCAACAGCTGTTTTGGGAACCCTCATTTATGCCGCCGAAATGGAGTTGCCGGTGAATATTATTGCGATACTTCCCGTAACAGACAATGCCATATCCGAGAAAGCTTTCCTTCCCAGTGATGTCATCACAGCTTACAACGGGAAAACGATTGAGGTGCTTAATACGGATGCCGAAGGCAGAATGATCCTTGCAGACAGCCTGTCTTACCTTGCCAAGAACTACACAACTGATCTTCTGATCGACCTTGCCACCCTGACCGGAAGCTCGGTAAGGATGTTCGGAGATACGTGCGGTGCGTTATTTTCCAATGATGAGTCTCTTAAAAACCTGCTGCTGAAAAGCGGAGAAGCCACTCACCAGCGATTGTGGAACCTTCCTTTGTGGGACATCTGGAACGAGGATATCCGGTCTGATGTGGCAGATATCAAAAATATCTCTATGAAGCCTGTCGGCGACTGTATTGTTGCAGCTAAGTTCCTGCAGAACTTCATCGAAGGCCATCCGAAATGGGCCCATCTTGATATTGCCGGAGTTGCGTTCGGAAACGTGGGCTATGCCAAAGAGAAAGGAGCAACCGGATTCGGTGTACAGCTGCTGATCGATTTAATTGAAAATTATCATTAAAAATTAGCGTATTAAGAAAATTCTCTGTATCATTGATATGGATTTTCAGATCATTATGTTCCCGTAAGTTTTGTTGTAGAATACATACTGATGACAAGCTTTCATTTCTGAAAATTCACCAAATATCAAAAAAAATGGTATGAAGGAGAAAATCATTGTGTGCATTTCCTGCTATTACAAGGGTTACGATTTCATGGATGAAATGCAGAAACTCGGTAACAGGGTTATCCTGATTACTTCAGAAAACCTGAGGGACAAGAACTGGCCATGGCATGCCATTGAAGAAACCTTCTACATGCCTGAGTCAAAACCATCTGTCTGGAACCTCGATCATCTTGTACAGGGGTTTTCTCACCTCATGCAGACCAGAAAGGTGGATGCTGTAGTGGCTCTTGACGATTATGATGTGGAAAAAGCAGCACTCATCCGCGAAACCTTCCGTATTCCCGGAATGGGACAGACTACCCACCGGTATTTCAGGGATAAACTGGCGATGAGGCAGAAAGCTGATCAATCCACGATCAATGTTCCGGAATTCACTGCTGTCTTTAACAATGATGAGATCTATCATTTTACGCAGAAAGTATCGGCTCCATGGGTATTGAAGCCCCGTTCCGAGGCTTCTGCTTCAGGAATCAGGAAGATCAATTCTGAATATGAGCTCTGGGAAGCCCTGAATGCTCTCGGTGACGAACGCCATCTTTTTTTACTGGAAAGCTTCAGGCCGGGTGATGTCTACCATGTAGACAGCCTTACTTTTAATAATGATACCATTTTTACTTCCGCATCTCAGTATCTTGCTCCTCCAATGCAGGTTTCCCATGAAGGCGGCGTCTTCATGACCAAAACCCTGGGAACGGATTCAGATGCATTCAGGCAACTCAGCAATCTGAACAGCCAGCTGCTTACAGCTTTCGGCCTCAAAAACGGTGCTACCCATACGGAGTTCATCAAAGGGAAAGATGATAGGAAATGGTATTTCCTGGAAACCTCATCAAGAGTGGGAGGAGCCCATATCCCGGACCTCGTGGAGGCGGCCAACCATATCAATATCTGGCGCGAATGGGCCAGGATTGAAGATGCACTGCTGAAAAATAAAGAATACAAAATAGCTGATCCGGAAGGATATTATGCAGGACTGATCATAGCACTCATCAAAGATCAGAGTCCGGATTACCGCGATTTTGAATCTGAAGAAGCCATAAAATTCCTTCCGATCGATTATCACATCGGAATTGTATTCCGGTCGGATGATCCGGACGTCATTCAGGAAAAGCTGGACGATGCTGCCGTTACAATACAAGAGGAAATGCTGAGTATCCTCCCTCCGAAAACCAAGCCGACCAGTTAAATCAAGTTTACCTTTTATCCGTTTACCATGCCTCATATAGAACATTCTGATTATTACTCGAATATTTTAGGCCTTCATATCCCGGTAGAAATTACAGGGCATTACGGCTATCCTGTCATTATGTTTCCTACTTCACAGGGATCCTATACACAGAATAATGATTTCCACCTTAACGGAAGCGTCAGCTGGCTTGTCGAGCAGGGGAAAATTAAGCTGTACAACCTCCAGACTATAGACAGCCGCAGCTTTTATGACGACGGTATTCCTCCACAGGAAAGGATCAGAAATTATGAACGGTATGTTCAGTTCCTGGTTCAGGAGTTTGTGCCCTATATACAGAAGCTCCATCAAACCCACCGTGTAGCGGTGGCCGGAGCAAGTTTCGGAGGCTATCACGCAGCGAATTTAGCCTTCAGGTTTCCGGATCTGGTGTCCCATCTGATCTGCCTTTCGGGTGCTTTCAGCATCAGGAATTTTATGGATGGTTATTCGGATGACCTTGTGTATTTCAACTGTCCCAATGAATTCGTGAAAAATGACGAAGCGTGGAAGTACAGGCATATGCATATTGTACTGAGCACTTCCGATCAGGATATCTGCAGGGATAAAAACATCGACCTGGCAGAACTCCTGAGAGCCAAAGGCATTGATTTCTGGTATGACGAGCGGAAATGGATCAACCACGACTGGCCGCTTTGGAGAATGGTGTTCCCCATGTTTATGGGCCGTTTTTTCTCCTGATGAAACTTATCCAAATATTAATATAAAAAACAACAATTATGGCAAAAAAGGTGGGTATACTGTTCGGTATGGAAGATACTTTTCCATGGGCATTCATTGACCGGGTGAATCAATTGGGAAAGGGAGAAATCACTGCTGAACCTGTAATGATTGATCAACTTGAACAGGGTGCTGATTACGGCTATGCCGTTATCATTGACCGGATTTCACACGACGTTCCGTTCTACAGGGCATACCTTAAGAATGCGGCATTAAACGGAACATATGTCATCAACAATCCGTTCTGGTGGAGTGCAGACGAAAAATTTTTCAATAATGCTCTGATGACCAAGCTCGGAATCCCTTTGCCCAAGACCGTATTGCTGCCGTCCTTTGAAAGGCCTTCCAATACCTCGGAAACTTCATTCAGGAACCTGAAGTATCCTCACAACTGGGAATATATTTTTGATTACATCGGATTTCCGGCATACATGAAGCCCCATGACGGAGGCGGATGGCGGAATGTCTACCGCGTGGAAAGCCCGGAGGACCTTTGGAACAAACTTTCTGAAACGGAACAGCTGGTGATGATGGTCCAGGAGGAGATTGTTTTCACCGATTATTACCGGGTATATTGCCTCGGCAGGAAACATGTGCATATTATGCCTTATGAACCCCGAAATCCTTCGCACCTAAGATATGTGACCACGCATCAAACCCAGGGCAAGGAACTGGAAAAACTGCTGAAAACCATCCATGATTATACGATCCTCATGAACGAAGCTTTAGGCTACGATTTCAATACCGTAGAATTTGCCGTGCGGGACGGTATTCCTTATGCCATCGATTTCTGTAATCCTGCCCCGGACGCCGACAGAAATTCCGTAGGAGAAGAGAATTTTGAATGGATTGTGGAACATGCGGCCCAATTCGCCATAGAAAAGGCAAAGGACTATGTTCCGGGAGAAGCCCATCTCAGCTGGGGAACTTTCGTGCAGGACTCCATGGAAAAATAAGACTATGAAACACAAATAAATATGAAAAACGTATGCAGCATCAGTTTACCATAGGCATAGAGGAAGAATACCAGATCATTGATGTGGAAAGCCGGGATCTTATTTCCCATGTTTCCAAGATTATTGAAGGCGGAAAGGCGATCCTCAGTGAGAACTTAAAGCATGAGATGCACGAATCCATGATTGAAATGGAAACGGGCATCTGCCGGAATATCCAGGAAGCCAGGACGGAGCTCACCAACCTCCGGAGACATCTGATACAGATTGCGCGTGAACAGGGACTTCGGGTTTCCGGAGGCGGGACCCATCCTTTCTCGCACTGGTCCGCCAATACCATCACCCAGGGAGAGCGGTATACCAAAATTGTGGATGATATGGGAGATGTGGCGCGTGAAAATCTTATTTTCGGGCTGCATGTTCACATCGGGATCCCCAACCGGGAAGAAGGCGTCCGGATACAGAATGTCATGCGGTATTTCCTTCCGCATGTGTATGCGCTGTCTACCAATTCGCCGTTCTGGATCGGAAGGTACACCGGCTTTAAATCTTACCGGCAGGAAATTTTCGTAAAATTCCCACGTACCGGGATACCGAGTTATTTCAATTCCCTTGCAGAGTTCGACAGTTATGTAGATCTGCTGATCAAAACCGGCACCATCGACAATGCCAAAAAAATCTGGTGGGACCTTCGGGTCCATCCCTTCTATCCTACCATAGAATTCAGGATATGTGACATGCCGATGAGGATTGACGAAACCGTTTGCCTTGCCGCCATTATGCAGAGCCTGGTTGCTAAGATTTATAAGCTTCACCAGCAGAACCTGAGCTTCAGGAGCTACAGGAGACTCCTGCTGAACGAAAATAAATGGAGGGCTTCCAAAAGCGGGATTGAAGCGCACCTGATTGATTTCGGGAAAGAGGAATCCGTTCCTTATCCGGTTCTGCTTAAAGAATTGCTTGAGTTTATTGATGATGTGGTGGATGAGCTGGGATGCCGCTCAGAGGTGGAATATGCCTGGAAGATCCTTGAATACGGAACGGGAGCCGACCGTCAGCTGAGCATTTACAGGGAAACGGGAGACCTTACGAAAGTGGTTGACTATATGATCTCTGAGACCGAGTATGGCATCACAAACGGAATCCCTGCTCCATAATATTTAATACCTTTGAAGAAATAAGAACCAGCATGACCGATATCCGCATTGCCTTGCTCGATATGAATAACAACCATGTCAATCAGGGATTCAAGAATATCCTCGAGATTTCAGAGGCATTCCGCCAGCATTCCGAAGAAAATATAAGCATTGAAACATTTGATGTCCGGTACAAAAATGAAATGCCGGATCCTGATGCATTTGATATTTTTATCTCTTCAGGTGGACCGGGTGATCCACACCGGGAAGGCCTGGAATGGGAAGACCGGTTTGCAGGTTTACTGGATTCTGTTTTTAACCATAACCGGAATCATTCTTCCAAAAAATACCTTTTCCTGATCTGCCACTCCTTTCAGCTGGCAGCCATCCACTGGGAACTGGGGAATATCAGCAAAAGGAAATCGTACTCGTTTGGCATTATGCCAGTGCACAAAACAAAGGAAGGTGAAGATGAATTTTTATTCAGGAACCTGCCGGACCCGTTTTTTGCGGTAGATTCCAGGGCTTATCAGTTTATTGAACCGGATTATCACCGCTTTGAAGAGTTGGGTATGAGCATCGTAGCCATTGAAAAATTCCGCCCCTATATTGATTTAGAAAGAGCGGTTATGGCAGTTCGTTTCTCAGATGAAATTTTCGGCACCCAGTTCCATCCTGAAGCCAATCCCGAGGGGATGCTTGAAAACCTGAAGGTTGAGAAAAACAAGAATGCCATGATTGAAAGTTTCGGCATTGAAAAATACCTGGAAACGCTGGACAGAATGGATGATGAAGACAAGATCAAGCTGACCCAGGCCCAGATCCTTCCCCGTTTCCTTCAGTCGGCAATTCAAAACATTATGAAAAAGGCCGCCACAGAATGAAATTCCAGCTATTCTATGACCGATAATAAAACACAAATTCTGATCTAAACACTTCAATATATGATCCCAGAATACAGAGAACAGTTCAACCGGGAATTTTCAGAGGAAAAATATACATCCCTTAAAAATATCCTGAAGGAAAAAAGCGGCATAGAGCCCGCATTCAGGATTTCGGAAAGTCCGGTGTTTCTTTCCCACACCTTAAAGCTTCAGCTTATTGAAGCTGCTGAGAGCATTATTGACCAGATCAAAGCTATTCCTCCTGAAACATTGGATAAGGCGGTTCCTGACCGGTATACTATTCCCAATGATACACAACAGCCTCATTTTTTCACCATCGACTTCGGAATCTGTGCTGATGAAAATGGTAATATCCTGCCTCAGCTGATCGAACTTCAGGCCTTCCCGTCCCTGTATGCCTTTCAGAAAGTATATGAAGATGCCTTCTGTGAAACCTACCCTTTTCTTTCAGGAATAAAGAATACCATGACAGAGGAGATTTATATCGATCATCTGAAAAAAATCATCCTTGGAGATGAATCTCCCGAACATGTCGTCCTTCTTGAGATCTTCCCTGAACAGCAAAAGACAGCTATTGATTTCCTATGCACTGAAAAGATGCTCGGCATTGAGACCGTATGCCTTACCAAAATCAAAAAACAGGGCAGGAAATTGTATTATGACCATAACAGCAAACAGACCGAAATAAAGAGAATCTATAACCGCGTCATCTTTGATGAACTGGAACAGATCACTGACCTTAACCCGGGATTTGATTTCCGTGAGGACCTCGATGTGCACTGGGTGACTCATCCTAACTGGTTTTTTAAGATTTCAAAATTCATCCTGCCGTTTTTAAAGCATCCGCTCGTTCCGAAAAGTTATTTTCTTCACGAGTTTCCGGATCATGAGGATCTCGGCAATTTTGTATTTAAACCCCTGTTTTCCTTTGCAGGGTCCGGTGTAGACCTTCATCCTGTCCCTGCTGTTGTAGAAGCCATACCGGATAAAGAAAATTACATCCTGCAGAGAAAAGTGCAGTATGAGCCGGCATTTAAGGATATCAACGGTGATCATTCCAAAGCGGAAATCCGTCTGCTTTATGTATGGCATGAAGATCAGGAGCGGCCTGTCCTGCTTAATAATCTGGTAAGGATGACCAAAGCGGACATGGTCAACGTAAGCTTTAATAAGAAAGATGCCATATGGATCGGAAGTTCGCATGCTTTTTTTACAAGAGAATAATCACCAGGTAACCCTATCTATCTATTAATTCCTGAAGTTTTCCGGCTAAGCTGTTATCACAATATCCTACTGGAATATTTTTCTTTGTCTTTATTTTTACAGCTTAATACACCATCTGTAAAATAATTCATTCATATTTGATAAAATATCAGATGATTTCTTTTCCGGAAAACAAAATATAGTATCTTTGGGAACAGACGAGATATCAATTTTAAATCATTGTACTTCATGGAGGAAAAATCTACTTTTCAAGAGTTTGAAAATACCTATCATCCGCATGCAAGGAGGAAATTATTGCCTGTGTGGATTAAAATTTTTATTTGGATCTTTATTATAATGGGGACCATAGCTGTGTTTTTACCTTTGACGGGGCTGTTTTCAAATGATACCAATCTGTCTATTTATGGTATTGAAAGCACACAAATCTACTCACCAGCCGGAATATTCATTATCAGCATCCTGGTTTTCAAAGGCATTGTTGCCTACGGTTTATGGTTTGAACAGGAATGGGCACCGAAAGCAGCAATTGCTGATGCAGGTTTAGGTATTGCCATATGCGTGATCATGATGCTTGTCATTCCTTTTACGGTAGATCATATCAGTTTTACCATCAGGTTTGAACTGGTCCCGCTGTATTTTTATTTTAAGAAAATGAGACAGATCCAGAATATTTGGGAATCGGTTTAACAGGAAAAATGGGGAAGCAAAGCATTGCATCATTAAAATAAAAATTTCGGGCGGATTCAGAGAATCCGCCCGAAATTGTATGTTATCATTTAAAGTATTTTACCGTCTTCCAGCAATTCACGCGTCTGGTATTCCTGCACCAGTTCAATGGCATTGGAAATTACATCGCTCAGCGCAGTAATAAAGGTGCCTTCTTCTGCCATGCTCATGGCGTGCTTCAATGCTTCAATCTCCTTCGGAATAATTTCATAGCTGACATCCCTTCCTGAAGACTGCATCCCTTCGATAATTAGCCCGTTGATCTCATCTTCCGTTCTTCCGCGGAGGTGTTTTTCATTTCTGATGATGATGTAATCGAACATCCTTCCTGCGATCTTTCCGCATTCACGGATATCGTTATCCCTTCTGTCGCCGACACCGGAAATAATTCCGATCTTCTTGGTGGATTCCACATTTTTAAGGTAATCTTCAATGGCTTCGTAACCGGCAGGATTATGGGCAAAATCGATCAGAACCTTAAAATTCTTGAACTTGAAAATATTAAGCCTTCCCGGGGTAAGCTGTGCGCTTGGAATAAAAGTCCTCAGGGAATTGGAAATATCTTCGATACCAAAACCATGCAGGTAACAGGCTAAACTGGCCGCGAGAACATTCTGGATCATAAACCTCGCCTTTCCTTCCATCGTGATCGGAAAATCTTTTGCTTTGCCTATCCTGATTTTCCAGTCTCCTTTTTTAATCGTAACAAAGCCTTCCTCGTACACGCAGGTAATTTTCCCTTCTTTGGCAAATTTCCTGATGTGGGGATTATCTTCATCCATACTGAAGATCGCAACCTGGCTGTCGATATCATGAAGGATTCTCATGGAATATTCATCATCGGCATTCATCACGCTCCAGCCATTCTTTTTAACACTGTCCAACACCACCCTTTTTACCCTTGTCAGGTCTTTCAGGTTGTGGATGTCATTCATACCTAGGTGATCTTCCTTAATATTGGTCAGTACGCCGATGTCGCATTGCGAGAAGCCCAGTCCGGACCGTAAGATCCCGCCTCTGGCAGTTTCCAGGACGGCAAATTCTACAGTAGGATCCTTCAGGATAAATTCTGCGGAAACCGGCCCGGTAGTGTCCCCTTTGGTCAGCATCGTATTCTGGATGTAAATACCATCGGAAGTAGTGAAACCTACCCTGTGCCCGTTGCTTTTAACAATATGGGCGATAAGCCTTGTCGTGGTGGTTTTTCCGTTGGTTCCTGTTACGGCAATAATCGGAATGGTAAACGGTTTTCCCGGCGGATACAGCATATCGACAACGGGCGCCGCTACGTTTCTCGGCAGTCCTTCACTTGGAGCCAGATGCATCCTGAATCCGGGTGCTGCATTGACTTCGATGATGGCACCACCGCTTTCCTTTAAAGGCTGGGTTAAGTTTTCAGCCATGATGTCGATACCGCATACATCAAGGCCGATAATTTTAGAAATCCTTTCCGCCATTGTAATATTTTCAGGATGCACCATATCGGTAACATCAATGGAAGTTCCTCCGGTAGAGAGATTGGCAGTGGATTTCAGATAAACCACTTCCCCTTTCTGAGGAATCGTTTCCATCGTATACTGAAGCTTAGAAAGCAGTTCGAGGGTATCTTTATCTACGGCAATGTCCGTTAAAACATTTTCATGGCCGTATCCTCTTCTCGGGTCTGTATTTTCTTTATCAATAAGCTGCTGGATATTGTGCTCACCGTCTCCTACAATATGGGCAGGAACCCTTCTGGCTGCAGCCACCATTTTATTGTTGATGACCAGGATCCTGAAATCATAGCCTGTAATATATTTTTCGACAATGACTTTTTGAGAATATTTTTGGGCATGCTCTAATCCTATCAGGGCATTTTCCCAGTCGGTAACGTTGATGGAAGCTCCTTTTCCATGATTCCCGTTCAGTGGCTTAAGTACAATAGGATATCCTATTTTCCTGATCACCCTGTCCAGATCCTCTTCATGCATAACGAGCTCCCCCATTGGTACCGGGATTGCCGCATCATGAAGCATTTTCTTCGTGAGTTCTTTATTGCAGGCGATATCTACGGCAATAGAGCTTGTTTTACCGGTAATGGTTGCCTGGAAACGCTGCTGGTTGACACCGTATCCCAGTTGAACCAGGGAATTGTTACCCAGCCGGATCCATGGGATTTTCCTGGAAACCGCTTCCTGAACAATACTTCCTGTAGAAGGCCCCAAACGTTCCCTTTCACGGATTTCCTTAAGGGTCTTGATGCACTCATTCATGTCATATTCATGACCTTCAATCAGGGCTTCTGCAATTTTTACGGATTGTTCCGCGGCATAAATACCGGAATTTTCTTCGATATAATTAAATACGACGTTATATACGCCGGGAGTTTTGGTCTCACGGGTACGCCCGAAACCGACTTCCATCCCTGCCAAGGTCTGAATTTCAAGAGCAATATGCTCAATCACATGCCCCATCCAGGTACCGGTCTCCACACGGTGGAAGAAACCACCTACCGTTCCTTCAGAACACCTGTGCGTAATAAGCGAAGGGATCAGTTTTTCGATCCTTTCCCTGAATCCGTCTATTTTATTGGTAGGAAAATTCTCCATTTCCTCAAGATCCAACCTCATCTGTATCAGCTTCTTCCTTCTGATACTCCAAATATTCGGGCCGCGCAGTGCCTGTATCTTCTCAATTTTCATATGTAATACCCAAATTTTCCTAGTTAATTATACCTATAATATTACCAAAGATAATGCAAAACCCTCTAACAAAAACCATACTACAATGAAGTTTTTCAAAAAAAAGAGCAAAAATTATTAATAATTTAAAAATGCCCGAAATCAATTTGCTCCCCCTTATATTTCCCCACCTATGAATTATTTTTTAAATTTGTGCCATGATGAAACCCGTTGGAAAATTAATCGTTATCGGAGGCGCTGTGAACAAAGGGAGTTTTTCAGAAACCGATTTCGACCAGAATATTGAAAAAAACCTCAATTTTTTTGAAAGAGGCATCTTAAGGAAAATCATTAATGAATCCAAGCATAAGGAGAATTCCGTGATTGAGATCATTACTACGGCTTCCCAGATCCCCCAGATTGTAGGCTCCGAGTATAAAAAGGCATTTGAATTCTTAGGTGCCAAAAACGTTAATATCCTTGACATCCACAACCGGGAAGAAGCCAATTCGGATGCTATGGTGGCCAGAGCCAACGCAGCCGATGTGGTGATGTTTACCGGCGGTGACCAGCTGAGGCTGACCTCCATTCTGGGCGGAACCAGGTTTCACGATACCATCCTTTTAAAATACCAGGAACAGAATTTCATTTATTCGGGTACTTCTGCCGGCGCTGCTGCCGCTTCAGAAAATATGATTTACCAGGGAAGCAGTTCAGAAGCCCTGCTGAAAGGCGAGATCAAAACCACTCAGGGACTGGGATTAATTGATAATGTGATTATCGATACCCATTTTGTGCAGAGGGGAAGAATCGGCAGGTTATTCCAGGCGGTAGTCAATAATCCGAGAACGCTGGGAATCGGCCTGGGAGAAGATACAGGACTTTTCATCCATGATGATGTAATGACGGCGGTAGGTTCCGGACTGGTCATTATTGTAGACGGAAGGTTCATCAAAGATACCAACCTGACCAACATCAACCTCGGAGAACCTATCTCCATTGATAACCTCACCGTACATGTGATGTCTATGAATGATCATTATGACCTGACTACCAGGACGCTGACCATAGAAAATTCGCAGTTCAATCCCATACCACAGGATAAATAGCGGTTACAATAAATTAGCGAAAAAGCATAAAAGCTGCATTAAAGTGCTGCAATGATTCAGCGCATTGTTTTTGTCCGGCTAAATGTCTAATTTAACCTCCGAAATTATTCATCATTTATCCTTATCACCTATGAAAATTATTATTCACGGCGGTTTTTTTTCTGAAAGCGATCAGAGCCATGAGGTAAAAACAGCCAAACAGGACTCTTTACAGCGCATTGCGCGCGCGGCATTTGACTATTTACAATCTAATTCTGCATTCGATACGGTAGCTTATGCCGTTTCCCTTCTGGAAAATGATCCTTTATACAATGCCGGTACAGGCTCACAGATCCAGGGCGACGGTATTATCCGGATGAGTGCCGCGGTGATGGATGGGCAAACCCAGAAGCTGAGCGGTGTCATCAATATCCAGGATGTGAAAAACCCCATTTTTGTAGCGAAATCACTGATGCAGGAAGATGACAGAGTACTGGGCGGCGAAGGGGCCAAAATATATGCTGCAACGCACGGATTTGAGGACTATTCCACGGAGATTCCTCAGAGAAGAAAAGAATACGAGGAAAAACTTAAAAGCGGAGGAAAAGGCACGGTAGGCTGCGTAGCTATTGATAAAAACGGCCATCTTGCAGCAGCTACATCTACCGGAGGAAAGGGCTTTGAAATCCCGGGAAGGATTTCAGATTCGGCTACCGTAGCCGGGAATTACGCCAATCCGTTCTGTGCCGTCAGTTGCACAGGTGTGGGAGAAGATATTGTAAGCAACGCGACTGCTGCAAAAATCGTAACCCGTGTTACAGACGGAATGGATCTTAAAACTGCTTTCGACCGGACTTTTGAAGAACTGAAGGCGGTGGATGGATTTGCAGGGGCCATTGCTATAGACCGAAATGGAAACGTCTATCATCAGGATTCTTATCCCACCATGGTATTTGCAAGTTTTGACGGAACAGAGTGTACGGTTTTCAGCTAAATTGAAATTTTAACATTTTTTTATATATCGCTTCAGTTTTTTGGCATGCATTTTACATGATAACTAGCAACAAATCTTAATATTAACTTTAAAAAGAAGAAATCATGGGAAATAAAACAAAAGGCTTATTAGCTTTAGTAGGTTTAGGTGCATTAGCGTATTGGAAATACAAAAAATCAACTCCGGAGGAGCAGCAAAAAGTGAAAGATAAAATCAACACTGCAAAAGATAATTTCAACAAGTGGGGAAATGATTTGAAAAGCAAAGCTAATGATGTAGCTTCCCAGGTTCAGAATAAAGCTAATGATGTAGCATCTCACGTGCAGAATAAGGCTGAAGATGTAAAGTCTCAGGCAGAAAGTGCCATCAACTAACAGACTAGTTTTTTAACATTCATATATAAAAAAAGTCATCGTAATTTTGTATTACGATGACTTTTTTTGTGCACTCAGTGCATAGACCAACGGAATTTTATTCCCGAATTTTTCAATGCGCCATTTGCCTTTTTCAACCTCAACCACGTGCCTGAAACAAGGATATGGTGACCAGTCGAACTCTTTGAAATCTTTCAGTTCCAAGCCATATGAAAGCAGGTTCTGAAGCACTTCCGCCAGAGAGTGGTTCCACATTACATACTGCTGCACCAGATCTGCTGAAGGATCTGCATACGTTCCTACATAGGTTTCGGTAATGGGTTTTTCATTAAAATAATTATAATTGATCCCCTCAAAGTCATCATCAAACATCCAGACTACAGGATGAAACTCTGCCATAATGAATCTTCCGCCGGGTTTCAAAAAATGATTAATAACACCAGCCCATTTTTTAAGGTCGGGAAGCCAGCCAATTGTCCCATAGCTGGTAAAAACAAGATCAAATTTTTCATCCAAAACATCCGGAAGGCGATATACATCCGAACATATAAATCGGGTATCTGTCCGGCATTGATCAGCCAGGTCAGCAGCTTTTGATATGGCCTGATCAGACAGGTCAATCCCTGTCACATCGGCACCCAGCCTGGAAAGTGAAATAGAATCCTGACCGAAATGGCATTGCAGGTGTAGAATCTTTTTATCCTTAACATCTCCCAAAAGCTCCAGTTCAATAGAATTCAGGGAACTTCTTCCTTGTATGAATTCATCAACAAAGTAAAAATCTGATTTCAGGTGCGGTTCCACTTTGGCATTCCAGGATTTCCTGTTGATTTCAAGATAATTTTCCATAATGCATTTTTATTTTTATTAATGATCAGATGGGATCACCACCGAAGTGTATATGCTATACAGTTTCCAGCCTAATGACTCATATAGAGATCTTCCCTGTTCTGTGGCTACCAGAAAATTATATTGTATTCCTTCCGATAATGCCATATCTTCCAGTACAGCCATGATTTTTCTTGCAAGCCCCTTTCGCCGGTGCCTTTCTTGCGTAACAATCCGGTCATAAACTGCTATCCCATCAACGATAATAAGCGTTCCGATCGCAGCTTCCTTATTTCCATACATGATCCTGACGATACATTTTTCAGGACTACAACGCTGAATATCGATGCTGTAACCATCAGGCAAAACACTGTTGCCAAAATTCATCCTGCTGTTGCAGTACACCATGTATCCCTGGGGCTGTACGATCCAATCTTTGGGAATCAACGACCTGAATTCTTCATATGGAGCACATACCTTCAGAAAAACCCATGATTCGTCAACAGTTTTGGCCAGCGAGAAAAAATCATTATTTAATTCCGGAAATACGCAACGGACTTTTTGTTTCGGTGCCCCGACATTGACACAGTATCCGGAAGCATATTTTTCAGGCATAGGCAGGTCTCTTGACAAAGAACATGCTCTCAGCCACTTTTCAACGATCCCTTCAGATACCTCTGGTTTCACAATCAGGCCAGGAATTCATCGACAGAAATTGTTTTCTGTTCCCCTTTTTCAAGGTCTTTAAAAGTTACTGTCTTATTCTTGATTTCTTCCTCTCCCAAAAAAACCAGGTTCCTGATTCCTTTTTTCTCTGCATAGGTAAACTGCTTGGCAATTTTCGCATTTTCAGGATATAATTCCGCTGAAATCCCTTTGGCACGAAGCTGCATAATCAGTTTCAGGGCTTCCGACGTTCCTTCCGGTCCAAAGTTAGCAAACAGGTAGTCTGTTTTTGAATCTGCACCTTCAGGGAACAGTCCCAGTTCTTCAACCACCAGGTAAATCCTGTCGAGGCCAAAAGAAATGCCTATACCGGGAATATTTTTTACTCCGAAAACTTCAGTCAGGTTATCGTATCTCCCGCCTCCGCCAATGGAGCCCATCTGCACATTGTTGGCTTTAACTTCAAAAATGGCACCGGTATAATAATCCAGGCCTCTGGCTAAGGTAATATCAAAGACCAGATTTTTGGCATCCGCACCAAGCTGAATGGATTGGTTCAAAACAAATTCAAGCTCCTCCACTCCTTTCAGTCCGGTCTCATTGCCCTGAAACTTGTCTTTCAGCTGGCTGAGGTTTTCCAAAGCGTTATCGGACTGGGTGAACAGGAAATCCAGTTTATTGATGGATTCCTGACTGATCCCTCTTTCCAGAAGTTCTTTGGTTACCCCCTCTTTTCCTATTTTATCCAGTTTATCCAGGGCAACAGTGAAGTCGATCAGCTGATCTGTAATCCCGGCATATTCTGCCAGTCCGGAAAGGACTTTCCGGTTGTTGATGTGGATCGCTACAGAAAGACCGAGATCAGCAAATGATTTTAAATACAGCTGCACCAGGTCAACTTCCTGCAACAGGCTTTCACTACCCACCACATCAGCGTCACACTGGTAAAACTCCCTGAATCTTCCTTTTTGCGGACGGTCTGCCCTCCAGACCGGCTGGATCTGATACCGTTTGAAAGGAAAGGTCAGCGTATTATGGTTCATGGCCACGAATCTTGCAAAAGGTACGGTAAGGTCATAGCGGAGTGCCTTATCCGAGATCTGGGAAGTCAGTTTCTGATGGCTTTTATTTGCCCAGTCGTCCTGGTTTACTTTAGCCGTATAATCCCCTGAATTTAATATTTTAAAAATCAGACGGTCTCCCTCTTCTCCGTATTTTCCGGTTAATGTAGAAAGATTTTCAAAGCTCGGAGTTTCCAAAGGCTGGAAGCCGAAAAGCTCAAAATTCCGCTGTAAAGTATTGATGATATATCTTCTTCTGGAAACTTCAAGAGCGGTAAAATCCCTCGTTCCTTTTGCTAAACCTGGTTTCATTGTATAATTGATGAATAATTAATAATAATGCTGCTGCAAAAATAGTGAATTGAGCGGACTTACCGGCACAATAAAAGCCGGAACGGCATTTGCGCTCCGGCCAGATCATCATTTGTGCTGTGTGTCTTATACGTTTTCCAGGATCTCGAGGATTTCTGCTCCGTAATTTTCTATCTTATGTTTCCCGAAGCCTTTGATATCCAGCAGTTCTTCTTTCCTGGCCGGCTTGTATTTGGCTACAGACAGCAGATCTTTATTGGTGGCAATGAAATATGTAGGAAGGTTCTGTTCCCTTGCTTTCTCCGAACGCCAGAACTTCAGGGCATCGAGGATTTTTTCTTCATCGGTGTTCAGCTCATCGCTGTCTGCGGCAGAATATTTTACCGTCTTCGGATCCCTGACGGTATTCTGAGAGCTTTTAAGCTCTTCAAAATACAGTACAACAGACCAGTAGTTCTCATCCTGTACAAATGCTGTTTCCACTTTTATGATTTCCCGGGTTGCCAGAAAGCTATCCAGTGCTCTCTGATCATCATAGAGAAATTCTTCCGGAAGTCTGATTTTAAAAATTTTTACTTTCATCATGCATGTTTTTACGGTTATTTGCCTCCTAACAGCAGTATTTCATCCACTCTTATTTCGGTAATGTATCTCTTGATGCCTTCCTTATCATCATAAGATCGATACATGAGCTTTCCTTCTACGGAAATTTCTTTGCCTTTATGCACATACTTCTGGAAGATATCCGCTACTTTTCCATAGGCTACCAGCGTATGCCATTGGGTCTCCTCTACTTTCTCACCTTTTGCGTTGGTGTAATGGTCGCTTGTTGCAAGCGATACCTGAGCTTTTACATTCCCGTTGTCGAAGTTTACCATTTCAACTTCTTTTCCTGTGTACCCGATCAGGGTTACTTTGTTTCTTAGTGACATAATATTAATTTTTAAAAGATTAGTTTTCAGATCCTTGACGCTCACTGTTTTTCCGGATCTCTGTTGCAAAGATTGCAGATGTACACTTCCATATCCGGTTAAAAACTATTTAAATTCATTTGTAGTCGTTTGCAAACGGATAATTACGTATATTTGAATGGAAGAAGGGATGCTGACGGTTTACCAATACTAGATCAATCAATTTTATGCAGCGTCATTTTTTCCTTCATTCGACATTTATGAGTTTACAGCAATGAAAAAAACAATACAAAGAACATTCAGGGTTTCCAGATATGTCATTTACCGTGAAACACTGGTTGATTACAGGGAACACTTCTGGTCTTTCCTCGGAGCTTTCTTCGGAATCGGCATCATTGCCTTTATCCAGTCGCATTCTCTCGCCGCTACGGAAAATATTTTTCTGATCGGATCTTTCGGGGCTTCCAGCGTGCTGATTTACGGAGCGATACAAAGCCCGCTGGCACAGCCGAGGAACCTTGTGGGCGGCCATGTGATTTCAGCATTGGTAGGAGTTACCATTTACAAGATTGTTCCGGATATCATCTGGCTTTCGGCACCTTTTGCCGTGGCCTTTTCCATCATATTGATGCAGTATACCAAAACCCTGCATCCGCCGGGAGGTGCTACTGCCCTCATTGCAGTGAGTTCTACCGGAAAAATCCCTGAGCTGGGCTATTGGTATGTTATTTCTCCCGTCTTAAGCGGCTGCCTTATCTTATTGCTGACCGCCCTGTTCTTCAACAACCTGACGCCTAACAGAAGCTACCCTGCACACAACCGCTTTAAGAAGCTGCTAAAAAAAAGACATCAACATTCACATCCTGTTAAAAAAGATCAGCCATGAACTGTTTAGAATGCGGCGAAAAAATCATCGGCCGGTCAGACAAAAAATTCTGCAATGATGCCTGCCGGAATGCCTATAACAATAAGCAGAATAAAGACTCGAGCAACCTGATGAGGAATGTGAACAACAAGCTGCGGAAAAATTACCGGATCCTCAGGGAAGTGAATACGGAAGGAAAAACAAAAATAACCCGGTCAAAACTTGATGGCTTAGGTTTTGATTTTGATTATTTCACAAATCTTAAAGTGTACAAAAACGGTTCGGAATATAAATTTATCTATGATTACGGATATAAAATCCTGGAAGAAGATTTTGTTTTAATTGTCAGAAACCAGGGATAGCCCGACAAAAATGCCTATTATGAAAGAAATTATCCTGATTACCGGAGCCAACGGATTGATTGCCCGCAAACTGGCCGAAAAGCTGGACAAAGAATATACAGTCAGGTTCCTAACGCGCAAAAAAAAGAAAGCCCATGAATTTGAATGGGACCTGAAAAAAGGCACAGTAGATCAGGCTGCTTTCGACAATGTTTCCCATATCATCCATCTTGCCGGCGCCAATATTTCTGAAAAACGATGGACCGATGAAAGAAAAAAGGAACTGATTTCCAGTCGTGTTGATTCTGCCCGGCTTCTGATGGAAGGTGTCAGAAACCGGAATATCAAGCTGAAATCCTTTATTTCCGCGTCAGGGATCAACTATTACGGTACGGAAACTACTGAAAAGATATATACTGAAGAAGATCCGGCAGGAAAAGATTTCCTGAGTGAGGTCGTCGTCCTGTGGGAACAGGTTGCCGATGAATTCACTGAAAACGGACTGGCCGAAAGAGTAGTGAAGCTGCGCACGGCGGTGGTCCTTTCTGAAAAAGAAGGCGCTTTAAAAAAGTTGATGGTTCCTGTGGAATACGGGATCGGTTCTCCCCTGGGCACCGGAAAGCAGTATATGCCCTGGATTCACCTTGAAGATATCGCCTCAATGTATGAATATGCCGTAAAAAACAATTCCGTGGAAGGCGCTTATAATGCCGTTGCTCCACAACATACTACCAATGCTGCTTTTACGAAAGAAGTGGCCGGAATACTGAACCGTCCGTTTATCATGCCGAATGTACCGGCGTTCCTGTTGAAATTGATTTTCGGCGAACTTTCGGTAGCCGTACTGGAAGGTTCAAGGGCTTCAGCAAAAAAAATAATGGATTCCGGATTCGATTTCAGGTTCCCGGATCTCCATACTGCTTTACAAGATTTATTAAAAGATAAAATTAACAAATAAGAAAATCAGGAGACTTATTGAATAAACCTGCTTTTACGTATTTCAAACCTATTCATTTATGCAAGACAATAAAATCCATATTACCAAAACTGAAATCCTTTCTGACCAGTGGTATACCCTGAAAAAAGTGACGTATGACAAAACCATGCATAACGGAAGTGTCAGGACCCAGAGCAGAGAAGCGTATGACCGTGGAAACGGTGCCGCTATTCTGCTGTATGACAAAGAACGGAAAACCGTCATATTAACCCGTCAGTTCCGGCTGCCTTCTTTCCTGAACGGAAACCCTACCGGAATGCTGATTGAGGTATGTGCCGGGCTGCTGGATAACGATGATCCGGAAGCATGCATCCGAAGGGAAACTGAGGAGGAAACCGGGTATAAAATCTCTCATGTGGAAAAGGTTTTCGAAGCGTATATGTCTCCCGGTGCCGTTACAGAGATCCTGTATTGCTTTATTGCGGAATATGCCCAGGATATGAAAACAGCAGAGGGCGGCGGTCTTGAAGAGGAAGGTGAAGACATCGAGGTCCTGGAATTCGGGTATGAAGAGGCACTGCGGATGGTAGACACCGGAGAAATCAGGGACGCGAAAACTATTATGCTGATACAGCATCTGAGAGTTAAAAATATTTTATAAATTATTACGTTTTACTTTAAATCCTTTTTTCATGAAAATATGGTATACCCTTAGTCTTTCTATCCTGTTTTGCGCACCTGCTTTTGCTCAGAAGGCGGAGAAACTGGGCGCAAAAGACAAGGCAGCAACGGAACATTTCCAAAACAGCTATAAAAAGAAAAATTATAAAAAATTCGATGGTAAAATAATCCCTGGCAGTAATGAAGTCCGGTTTGATGATAAAGTGGTTTATTATGACACTTCGGATAAAACCACTGCCCTGCTGCTTAAAGAGGGACTCATTTATCCTCAGCTGCTGACTGACTACCAGATGCAGAAATTCATTGACGAAACCACCGACCGTACCCAAAAAAGGTTTTTAAAGCTGCAGAAAGATCCCAGAGCGGGTTTTGATGTAAACCAAGTGAAACTTGGCCCGACAACTGAAGCCAGCTTTCTGAAAACCGGCCCGCAGGTAAGGCGATTCAAAATGATCTGCAAAGACAGCAGGTTCCCGAATTCCATCATCTATTTTATCGAACTCACCAATAAAAGTGCGACTGATGCTACGCCAACGGAACAATTTATTAAGGAAGCCAAACTGACGCATATTTATCAGCAGGAATAACAGATCTATTACCCTGGTGTTATATTGATGAATCATCACAGATTAATGACTGCTGAATACCAAAGCATAAATTTATATTTCAATGCCATCTGTGAGTTCAGGCAGTTGAATCCTGTGGTCAAAGGACAGCCGTTACGGACCAATGATCCCGGTATGATGAGCATCAGGGATTCACTTCTTGGATTAAAGCATGCGTTAGAACAGCAGTACACATCAATAGATAATATTGATTGCTCTATTCAAATCTCAAAAGGGATCACCAATCTTCCTCATATTCTGTATGCCTGTATCCTTCCGCCTGGCCAGTTGGTTCCGAACGGTATCTACACAGCCATTTGTTTTGATATTCTGGGCAGAGGTGCCCTGGCAGGATGTGTTGAGTCTAAAGTAACGGCTAAAGGGTTAACCACAGTGCACAGGAAGAAAGGCGGCAAGCTCCTCGGTATCGATGTAGATGGTGCCAGTGAAAGAATACAGTACAACAATGTATTCGTCAACCCGAAAGAATTTTATTATCCTCTTGAGAATACTGTAGAATTAGATCTGCATATTAAAGCTTCGCTGAAGCTGGCCATTGGTTTTCTTGAACGCTGATGGTATTGTAAACAACAGCAACTTAAAGTTAGCTTTAAAAGGTATATCAGGAACTGATTTAACAGACTGTTATTGTTCAAAAACTTCTCGATACACTCCGCTGCGCTGCATTACTCGAAATGACGAATGAGATATTTTACTGAACAAACACTAAAGTAGTAAATTAATAATTAAAATTTACTTTGTAAACAGCCGTCACTTCGAGTAGCTTGAAAAAGCGTATCGAGAAGTGATTTAACAGAACACTATTGCTCAAAAACTTCTCGATACACTCTGCTATGCTGCGTTACTCGAAGTGACGGAGGAGATATTTTACTGAACAAACACTAAAGTAGTAAATTAATAATTAAAATTTACTTTGTAAACAGCCGTCACTTCGAGTAGCTTGAAAAAGCGTATCGAGAAGTGATTTAACAGAACACTATTGCTCAAAAACTTCTCGATACACTCCGCTTCGCTGCGTTACTCGAAGTGACGCAGGAAATAATTGTATGAATTAGAAGCTTGAGTGAGTTTGGAATCAAAAATTTATACGATCAACCTCCGTCACTTCATGTAGCTTGAAAAGCGTATCGAGAAGTGGTTTAACAGGGTGCTATTGCTCAAAAATTCTTAAAGCTTCTTGATATACTTAGCTCAGATTTGCTACTCAGACTTGCAAAGAATACCATCTTTTTGCATACTTTGCAATAAAACACCTCCAAAACTAATTACATCAGGTTTTTCAAAACAAATAATTCCTACATTTGCTCCAGAAAACAGTTCTTTAACATACTTCATCAAACGGAAAAGGTTTTACGTAAAGTAGATTAATAGGGAATCGTGTGAGAATCACGAGCTGTCGCGCAACTGTAAGTAATACCCCAAAGGTTTTTGTCCCAGTATATCCACTGTGAAAACGGGAAGGATGACAGAAACTGTTACAAGTCAGGAGACCTGCCTGTTCCGGATTGACAATGCTCCCGCGGTCCGGAGTTTTGGTCATAAAGATGATACCGGAATGTATTGGTTAAATTTATCAGGACTGAAAACAGAGTTGCTTTGGCACAGATAACACTAAGCCCTAAGCTGTTCAACGATCTTTAAATTTACCTGTAAAACTCATGCCGTGCTGCATGGGAAAATATATTTCAAAGTATCATTCCCAATGGATCAGATCCTGTTTGCGCTGGCATTGCGAAGCATCTGAAGAACTTTTAATAATTGTTTTATTTAAAAGTTTAAGAACATGCAAACGCACATTCTGGGCTATCCGCGTATTGGTAGCCAAAGAGAACTCAAAAAAGCCTGCGAGCAGTATTGGTCAGGCAAAATTTCACTGGATGAACTGCTGGAAACCGGCAAAAACCTCACCCTACACCACTGGAAACATCAGCAGGAAGCAGGCATCGACCTGATTCCCTGCAACGATTTTTCGTATTACGATCAGGTGCTGGATATGACGCTTACTGTAGGAGCCATTCCGCCACGGTACCTCGAAATTGCTTCCCGGAAAACAGAGACTGATTTGTACTTCGCCATGGCAAGAGGGTTTCAGCAGGAAGGTCTGGACATTACCGCGATGGAAATGACGAAATGGTTCTACACCAACTATCATTACATTGTCCCTGAATTCCATAAAGATCAGGAATTCTCGCTGTTTTCAGACAGGATCATCAGGGAATTCACCAGAGCAAAAGAAGCAGGCATCAAAGCAAAGCCTGTCATCATCGGATTACTGACTTATCTCCTGCTCGGAAAAGAAAAGGAAGAAGGTTTTGATAAACTGGATTTAGCGCAGAATTTACTTCCGGTATACCTCCGGATCTTGAAGGAACTGGAACAGCACGGCGCGGAATACATCCAGTTTGATGAGCCATTCCTCGCGATGGACCTTACTGAAAAGGCTAAAGAAACCTATGAGTTCATCTATGCTGAAATCAGAAAAGAGTTCCCGGATCTGAAATTGATCATTGCCACCTATTTTGAAGGTTTAAGGGATAACCTTACCCTGGCGGTTTCCCTTCCTGCCGATATTCTGCATATCGACCTGGTCCGTTGCCCCGAACAGCTGAATGAGGTATTAAGGGTCCTTCCAAAAACAATGAGCCTATCCCTGGGAATCGTGGACGGAAGAAATATCTGGAAAAACAATTTTCAGAAGTCCCTCCAGGTTATCGAAAGAGCAATCACAAAAATCGGTACCGATAGGATCCTTATTGCACCTTCATGCTCCCTGCTCCACATACCTATCGACCTGGATCTGGAAAAGAACGAAAACATTTTATATCCGGAAATCAAGCATTGGATGGCTTTTGCCAGGCAGAAACTGAGTGAAGTCGTAAGCCTGAAAAAACTGGCATCCGGAAATGCCAATTATGAGGTATTGCTTGAGTATGCCCATAATCAGAAAGCCGTTGAAGACCGTGAGGTTTCTGCCCTGATCCATAATGAAGACGTAAAAATACGTGCGGAAGTCATTACCAGTGAGGAGACGCATAGGGAGCATCCTTTTTCCATCCGGAAGAAAATCCAGCGCCATGTGCTCCAGCTTCCTCTTTTCCCTACCACAACCATCGGCTCATTCCCACAAACCACAGAAGTAAGGAACTGGAGGTCCAGATTTAAAAAGGGAGAGCTGAATGCAAAACAGTATGACAAACTTCTGAAGCAGGAAACCAAACGCACCATCCGCTGGCAGGAAGACATCGGGATCGATGTGCTGGTTCACGGTGAATTTGAGCGCAATGACATGGTGGAATATTTCGGGGAACAGCTGGCCGGATTTGCCTTTACGCAAAACGGCTGGGTACAAAGCTATGGAAGCCGCTGCGTGAAGCCTCCGGTGATCTACGGAGACGTACACCGCCCGAACCCAATGACGGTCTACTGGTCCGAATACGCGCAGTCTTTAACCAAAAAATGGGTAAAAGGAATGCTGACCGGACCGGTTACCATTCTTCAGTGGTCGTTTGTGCGTGATGACCAGCCGCGTTCGCTTACGTGCAGGCAGATTGCACTGGCCATCCGCGATGAAGTCTGCGATCTTGAAAGAGCCGGGATCCGGATCATCCAGATTGACGAGCCTGCAATCCGCGAAGGGTTGCCGCTAAGAAAATCCGACTGGAAGAATTACCTGAAATGGGCCGTGGAAGCTTTCCGTATTTCGGCCAGCGGCGTAGAGGATGCCACCCAGATCCATACGCATATGTGTTATTCTGAATTCAATGATATCATCCAGGATATTGCCGATATGGATGCCGATGTCATCACCATAGAATGTTCCCGGAGCCAGATGGAACTGCTGAATGCCTTTGCCGATTTCAAATATCCGAACGAGATTGGTCCCGGCGTCTATGATATCCATTCGCCAAGGGTTCCGTCCAAAGAAGAAATGGTGGAGCTACTGAAAAAGGCACAGGCCGTTATCCCGGCAGACCAGCTTTGGGTAAATCCGGATTGCGGACTGAAAACCAGACATTGGGAAGAAACCGAAAAGGCGCTGATTGCCATGGTGCAAGCCTCAAAGGAAATGAGCGGGCAATTTAAAAAAGAAAAAATGGAATATTAGAATGACAGGAGCTTTAGGGCTCCTGTTTTTATTTTATGGTTTAAAAAAATATAAGGCTGTTCAATAATCTAAACGCTGCCTGAACCTCATAGGGTTTGAAAACCCTATGAGGTTTAACATCTATAAGCAGAAATTAATTCTGATTGTCTTTCAGCCTTTTGACTTCCTCTTTGAGTAAGCCGATATACTCCTGCAGGTTTTTAATAATTTCAATGCTTAGATGATTGTTGAAAGTATTTTGTGCTGATCCTGCTCCGGGACTATCATAAAATGTTGCGTTATTATTATTGATAATCGTATCACCTTCCTCTTCCTCATAAATTTCTTCTACCGGGACATTAAGGAAGTTGGCGATCTTTTCCCATTCTTCATGGATGATCTTCACGTCACCACCTTCTTTCCTGCAATAATTGGATACATCGGTAGCAATAACCTCGGCAATCTGCTGTTGGGTGTAGCCTTTCTTTTTTCTGATCGAACGTAATTTTTCTTTTTGCATAATCTGCTTTTTACAAATATAAAAAAAGACTTTTGTTTTTCAAATGCTTTCATCCGTTTTTGATTTTGCTGCTATGTATTCACAAAAGGCATGATACACAAATAATTAACATTAAATAACACTTCAGTTTAAATTAAAAACCCTAATTTTGCACTCCGAAATAAGGATTCAACCATATGAAAAAATTAGGCGAATACAGAAAGCTTCTGGAAGTAGATAAAAATGTGACATTAAAGGAGCTGAAAACCATTTACAGGAATACGATGAAAGATACGCATCCTGATAAATTCATCAACGATGAAGCCGGCAAGCAGGAAGCGGAAGAGAAAAGTAAATCTGTGATTGAAGCCTATCATTTCCTGGTAAGCATCAACCCGGAAACACAGGAAAAATATAAGGAAGAATATACGGAAACCACAACGACATCCAATATTCAGGACTTTTACCTTGAAAAATCAATCCTTACCGTTCAGCACCTGAACGGGAATATCTACGAATACCTGGGTGTCCCGAGAAATACCTACATCAAAATGGTGAACGCCGATTCGCCGAGCCGTTTTGCCAGGAGGCACATTTACGGAAGTTTTGTATACCGGAAAGCGGGCGAAGCCATGGAGGCTTAAGCTTCAGCTCAACATATTTGAAAGGCTTCCGGGATTCCGGAAGCTTTTTTTGTTTGCAATTTATTTGATATCCCGTCACTTCGGGTAACACAGCGAAGCGGAGTGTATCGAGAAGTTTTGAACAAATAGCACTCTGTTAAACCACTTCTCGATACGCTTTTCAAGCTACTCGAAGTGACGGAAGTTGACATACAAATTTTGATTTCAAATTCACTCAATCTCTAATTCATTTCATACAACTATTTCCTACGTCACTTCGAGTAACGCAGCGAAGCGGAGTGTATCGAGAAGTTTTGAACAAATAGCACTCTGTTAAATCACTTCTCGATACGCTTTTCAAGCTACTCGAAGTGACGGAGGTTGATCGTATAAATTTTTGATTCCAAAGTCACTCAAGCTTCTATTTAATACAACTATTTCCTACGTCACTTCGAGTAACGCAGCGGAGCGGAGTGTATCGAGAAGTTTTTGAGCAGTAGCATTCTGATAATCCACTTCTCGATACGCTTTTCAAGCTACTCGAAGTGACGAAGGTTGATCGTATAAATTTTTGATTCCAAAGTCACTCAAGCTTCTAATTCATTTCATACAACTATTTCCTACGTCACTTCGGGTAACGTAGCGAAGCGGAGTGTATCGAGAAGTTTTGAACAAATAGCACTCTGTTAAATCACTTCTCGATACGCTTTTCAAGCTACTCGAAGTGACGAAGGTTGATCGTATAAATTTTTGATTCCAAAGTCACTCAAGCTTCTAATTCATTTCATACAACTATTTCCTACGTCACTTCGAGTAACGCAGCGGAGCGGAGTGTATCGAGAAGTTTTGAACAAATAGCACTCTGTTAAATCACTTCTCGATACGCTTTTTAAGCTACTTGAAGTGATGGAGTTGTTACAGAATTACTTTTAAAGACGAAAAAAAAGCGCATCATTTCTGATGCGCTTAAGGTTAATTAAAAGGTGGATCTATTAATCCGTATGTTTTGGAGTAAATCCGTCTTCACTCAGTTCTCTGTGCTCATAATCGGCCTTCATTTCGGCTTCATAATCTATCTTTTCATTTTTGCCCATTCTTCTTAAAATGGAATCAAACAGAGAGTATACAACCGGTACGATGATCAGGGTCAGGAAGAGTGATGAAGTCAGACCCCCGATGATTACCCAGGCAAGTCCGTTATTCATTTCTGCTCCGGCTCCTTTGGCGATCGCAATCGGGATCATCCCGAAGATCATCGCAATAGTCGTCATCAAAATCGGACGGAGACGGGCATGGTTTGCCTGAATCAGGGCATCATGGGTATTGGCTCCTGCAGCTTTTCTCATATTGGCAAAGTCGACGATCATAATCGCATTTTTCGCCACCAGACCAATCAGCATGATCATCCCCAGCATCGTAAAGATGTTCAGTGAGTTTCCGGTGATGGCCAGTATCACCATAACCCCGATCAATGCCAGTGGAATGGAGAACAGTACCACAAACGGATACACGAAGGAATCATATAAGGAAACCATTACGAGATATACCAATACGATGGCTGCCAGCAAGGCAATTCCCAATGTACCGAAACCTTCGGTCTGGTTTTCCATGTCCCCGCTCCAGATATACGATACTCCGGCAGGTTTTGTTTTTTCATTATCCATAAACATGGCTGCCCATTCGTTGGCCACATCCCCTGACGGACGGCCAACTACTTTGGATTTTACCTTTACGGAAGGAGCTTTGTCCCTACGTTCCAGCAAGCTTGGCCCGGAACCCATTTTCACATCGGCAAACTGGCTCAGCCTGATCTGCTGCCCCTGAGGATTGGTAAACATCAGGTTCCTCACATCATCAATAGACTGCCTGTTGGCATCGCCGAAACGGATGTTGATATCATATTCGTATTCCCCGGCTCTGAACTTCCCATCGGTATTTCCGCTGAATGCCGTCTGCATGGTTTGTCCGACACTGGAAAGGTTCAGGCCTAAAGCGGCCATCTTATCACGGTCGATATTCACCTGAACTTCCGGGTTTCCGGAATCGGTGGACAGTTCTGCATCTACAGCACCGGGAACTTTTTTAAGCAGTCCAAGGATCCTGTTGGCTTCCTTGTTTGCGGTTTCGTTGTCCTGAGCGGTAACCACCAGTTCGATCGGAGCATTATCCGCTCCCATCAATCCGATAGGTGCAGTCTTAAATTCTACTCCGGTGAATTTTTCTTCGAGCGCCCTTTTGATCTTCGCTGACTTGATATCCGTACTTTCGTTACGCTTGGATTTATCCACCAGGATCACCTGGATTTCCGATTGGTACAAGGTAGCCTGAGCGCCTCCGAATCCGGAAGACTGTTGACCAACCGTGGTAATCATATCCACCACATCTTTATCGTTTCTCAGGAATTTTTCAACTTCCAGGGTTACCTGGTTGGTTTTCTCTACAGAAGCGTCTTTCGGCAATTCCATCTGAACCAGAAATTGTCCCCGGTCCATTTTAGGGAAGAATTCACCTCCGATGAATCCGAATGCTACCAGCATGAAGGAGGAAAGCAGGATGATAAATGTGATGATCACCGTCATCACTCTTCTCAAAGTGGTTTTTAAAACCCATTCCAGAATGCCAGTAATCCAGTGGGTAAATTTCTCCAACTGTTTCTCGAACCAGAGAATGAATCTTTCAAAAACGTTCTTCCCTGTAAGATGCACGAGTTTACCGTACCTTGAAGATAACCAAGGAATGATGGTAAATGAAGCCAGCAAGGACAGCAGGGTCGCAATAACTACCGTTACACAGAACTGGGCCAGGATATCCGACACCAATCCTGAACTCATCGCAATCGGTAAGAATACCACCACAATAACCAGCGTAATTGCCGTTACGGTAAACCCGATTTCTGAAGCTCCGTCATAAGCGGCACGGATCCTGCTTTTCCCCATCTCCATATGCCGGTACACGTTTTCCAGTACCACAATCGCGTCATCCACGAGGATACCTACCACAAGTGACAGTCCCAGTAAACTCATCAGGTTAAGGGTATAACCCATTAGGTACATCCCGATTACCGTGGCAATCAGAGACATTGGAATGGAAACCATAACGATAAAAGCGTTCCTGATGTTGTGGAGGAACAATAACATCACCACCGCTACCAGGATAATCGCCAGGAATAAGTCGAAAATTACGTGATCGGCTGCTTCCAGGGTAAAATCTGTGGTATCATCTACGATATTCAGCTGAATTCCCTGAGCCTTATAGTTGTTCTGAACCTGGGCAATGGTTTTCTGAACCAGTTCCGAAACAGCCACCGCATTCGCATCCGATTGTTTTTTCACCTGAAGCAAAATGGTAGAATTCTGGTTGTACCGTGCGATTTTCTCTACATCTTTCTGTGAATCGAAAACCGTGGCAATATCAGAGAGACGTACCTGGGCTCCGTTTTTATTGGAAACCACAAGGTTGTTCAGTTCAGCTACATCTTTATATTTTCCGGACAGACGGATCGTTGATCTCGATGTCCTTGTTTTTAATGCTCCTGTAGGGAAATCCAGGTTGGAAGAAAGGATAGCCTGCTGCACATCGCCTATAGAAAGGCCATATCCCTGCAGTTTCTTTTCATCCAGGTTCACCTGAATCTCTCTCTCCTGACCACCCACTAAAGTAACCTGAGCCACCCCGTTCACACGGGAAAAGATCGGTTCTATTTTCTTGTCTAAAAGATCGTAAAGCTCTTTATTATTCAGCTTGTTGCTGGTAATACTCAGCGTCATGATCGGAAGGTCATCCAGCGAGAATTTCTGCAAAGACGGCGGGTCTGCATCATCCGGAAGGTCTGCCAGGATAGCATTCACCTTTCTCTGGGCATCGTTCAGCGCATAGTTGACATCGGCTCCTGTGTTCAGCTGAACCATGATTACCGATAAACTTTCATAAGATGAAGATTCTACTTTCTTTACATTCTCCAGAGACCCTACGGCATCTTCAATTTTCCGGGTCACGGACGTTTCCACCTCTGCAGGCGAAGCTCCGGGATATACCGTAGAAATGGTGACCACATTGGTTTCAAACTTCGGAATCAATTCATACCCCATCATGGAGTAGCTTAACAAACCGCCCAGCGTGAGGATCGTAAAGAGTACGATCACCAGGGACGGCCTTTTAATGGATATTTCTGCTAACTTCATCTTATCTTACTTTACGATATTGATTTTGGAACCGTTATCCAGGTTGATCTGTCCGCTGGTAATCACCTGTTCGCCGCCTTTAAGGCCGCTTAAGATCTGAACTTTATCACCATATACTTTACCGGTCTGAACAGTAATTAATTTTGCGGTTCCGTTGTTGACAATAAACAGCTGTCCTGAGCTTACTCCATTCACGAAGGCTTCCGCAGGAACCGTCAGCATATTCTGGGTTTCAGCACCGTTGTTGGTTTTGAATGTTGCCGTAGCGTACATCCCGGCCTTCAGGTTTCCTCTGTTCTGCACCTCGATCTCTACGGGGAAATTTAAAGAAGCATCACTTTTAGGGGCGATGAAGGTAATCCTTCCGCTGAAAGAGTCATCCGGCAATACATTGACCTTGATCGGCACTTCCTGACCCAGCGCAATCCTTCCGATCTGGCTTTCATCCACGAGTACGGAAAGCTTCAGGGAATTGATGTTTACGATCTCGAACAATGCAGTTCCGGGAGCGACCACCATTCCGGGTTCCACCATTTTTTTGTTGATGGTACCGCTGATTCCGGCACGGATGCTTGCATCATTCACTCTTACACCCTGCGCACGAACTGCGGCCTGAGCATTTTTCAGCTGTAGCCTGGAGTTATCAAGCTGTTGTTTAGTAACCCCTCCGGTTTTGAAGGCATTTTCATACCGCTGGTTATCTATGATGGCGTTCTGCAAATTGTTCTGAGCCTGGGCAACATCCACTTCAATCGCATCTTTCTTGATGGTTGCCAGCACCTGGCCGGCGCTTACTCTGGATCCTTCTTTTACCAGCACACTCACAATCCTTCCTGAAATTTCAGAGGACTGGTTAGACTCCTGCTTAGGGATAAAAGTTCCGTTAGCAGAATAATCCGTATCTATATTTTCTCTTGAAACGGTGATCACATTCACATTGATCTTGTCTACCTGCTTGGCTACTTCCTGTACCTCCTTCGTCTGTTTTTCTTTGTTACCTGCAATCTTGTATGCGGCTAAACCGACCAGTACAGCTGCTACGATGATATATATTAAAGTTTTTTTCATTATAGTTTATTATGGGTTTTGTAATGTGTTCAGTTGTCCTTTTGCTTTGATGAGTTTTATTTCAGCCTGTTTATAATCCAGTAAGGCATTGGCATAATTCTGCTTGGCCTGTGTCAGCGCATTTTCAGTATCCAGTACTTCGGTGAGCGGTGCAAGACCATACTGGTAGTTAGACTGGGTATTCTTCTGTACCTTCTCGGCCAGTTCTACATTATCTTTCATGCTCTGGATGTTAATGATGGCATTCTCCATATTGCTGATGGCATTCTTATAGTCCAGGTCCAGGCTCTGTCTGGTATTGTTGATGTCCTGGTCAAGGTCCTGAATGTCAATTTCCGCCTGCTGGATCTGTGCTTTGGTGGAACCTCCCATGAAAATCGGGATTTTTATCGCCAGGCCGATGGATGCATAATCGCTCCAGTTGGTTCCCTGGGACGATCCTGTAAAATACGGGAATTTATTCCCCAGTCCCTGCCATCCGTAGTTCGCCTGGAGGCCTACTGTAGGATACAGCAAAGCTTCGGTAGCCTTTTTATTGTACTGCAAAAGCTCTCTCTGCTTGTTCAGTACCCTGATTTCGGAACGCTCTTCCAGATTCGCTGCGGTACTCAGCAAAGCCGGATTCGGTTCGATGGTTTTTTCTTCCAGTTCGATCGGGGTGCTGATCGGTATTCCCATATAGAATTTCAGGGCATTTTTGGAAACTTCCACCGCGTTTACCAATTGCTGCCTGTTTGATCCGATATTGGTCAGCTGGACGTTGGTACGGTCAAGGTCAATGGATTTCGCCAGCCCGTTATCCACTAGGCTTTTAATCACATTCCTCACCCTTTCCGTGTTGGCGTAACTTGATTCAACGGTTTTAAGGTTTTCCTCCTGTACGAATACCTGATAATAAGCTGTTGCTACATTTTCAATGATCTGCTCATTGGTAAGCTCTGAATTAAGGATGTAAAATTCCCTGGTTGATTTTGCAGCTTTAAGCCCTGTGAAAACCCTCTGGTCAAAAATGTTCTGATACAGTGATACAGAATTCACCGACTGCCATTTGGTTCCGAACGTTACCGGAATCATCTGTCCCGGCATACCGAGGATCTCTCCCGGAAGCACGGACTTCTGCAGAATCGGATTGAACGTATTGCTGATGTTGGCACTGATCTGCGGAAGTGCTCCGGCCCTTGCCTCATCAATCTTATATTCCGCTTTTTTCACCTGCAATGCTGCCTTTTTGGCTTCTGCCTTATTCTGGAGCGCCTGTTTAATAGCCTCCTGAAGAGACACCTGCTGCTGCGCAGAGATGGATGAAAAACCGAAAATCATAAATGCCGCGGCTATCCCTAGTCTGAGCCTTTTAGCAGTTATTCGTTTTCCTTTCATAATGTTATACTTCGTTTATTTTTTAATATAGTTGTGTTGTTTACAGTTTTTATTTCTAAAGGACGGTTCATTTCTTAAATTACTTTAACATTTTTTTAATTTTTGAACAGCATATTGAGAATGATGTCTTTCCTTTCTGAAATAATCTTGTCGAATTCTTCTTCTCCGATCATAAGGTTTTCCATCAGCAAAGGCCGTATGGCACTTGGGAAAACCAACAGGGAAATCATGTTCAGGACAAACTGAATAGGTTTCATCTTTTCGATATTTCCCAATTCCATCTCCCTCTCAATATCTTTGTAAAGCTTTTCAAGCTCGCCTTCCTCAATATCCTTTTTATGGCAATTGCCCTTGTTGATCTGTGAAACAATGTAGGTTTCCAGATAAGGATACTGCAGACTCGTAGACAGGCTGCTTTCTATGAACTGGGCGATTTTTTCCTTAAAAGGCAGGTCCGAGTTCATAATGATATTGGACTTTTCATGTTCCACTTTGTGGGCCTCATCAAAAATGATCTGGATGAGGTTGTCCCGTGACCGGAAATAATAATTGATCAGTGTCCGGTTGACTCCTGCTTCGTCCGCAATTTCCTGCGTTGTAGCATCAAATTTCCCTTTAACAAAGAATAAATTCTTCGTTGTTTCTTTTATCAGTTCTTGCGTCTGGTCTTTTTTTGTTTGATTTGACATTTTTGTTAAACAAATTTGTGAAGCAAAATTAATTCAAATTTTATTTTTGACAAAATTGTTAAACAAAATTATTAAGAAAAAATAGTATGATATGCATCATGTTTTCTAAAGCACGATAAAGTGTAAGATTTAAGGTATTTTGTATCCTGCAGAACGTTGCATTTCTTTTAATGATAAGCTATCTTTTCAAGTATTATCCTGACTGTAATTCACAAAGAAAACCCGACAAAAGTATATTTTGTCGGGTCCAATACTATGTGATTGAAAGAGAACAATTTTGATGTATCAGTCCTTCTATTCTGTAACAAGAGATGGCAAAATAGTACCCATGAATAAAAAATCCATGGGACAAGTCCGGGAATTTCCTGATCGTATTCTACCAAAGTATTTTCAGCATGGATCATCGTCAGTTTCCGGACACCAACTAATGGTTATCGTATTTAATATGGTGAATGAACAGGAAACTTTCCGTTTTGTTTTGTATAGTACCAACATCTCTTGTTACCGATCACGGGCGGTAACTTGCCAGATCCTTTTTCAGCCCGTTAGCTTGTCCCAGGTAATCGGTACTTTCCTGATCTTGATCCGGCTTGCCTGTTGCTTTGATCAGCTTTTCGTTTGCGTAGTAATACCTGGCTTCGGATAAAAGTTGAGGCTGTTTAAGGTATCCGTTTTTCCCGGCGGTCTGATATTTTTTCACATACACAAAAATCAGATGATTATGGTCAAAAAAATATTCCGTCTGGTACTTCCATGCAGATACTCCTACCGAATATTCCATTTTCTTAAGTTCACCGTTTCTATACAACCCTTTAAGTTCAATCCCGTTATCCGTCACCCTGTTTTTGCCGGCAAAATATTCAGCGGGAACTGTTTTAACCGTGTAGTTTTTGGTTTTGTTAATCTGTTCGACAGATTTCAGGATCACTGTTACATCCTGGCCTGAGACTGAAACAGAAAAAACAACGGAGAGGATAAGGAATACATACCGCATCTTTTTTTATGGAAGATACAAAATAAAATCAGGCCGTAAGCCTTTCTTTACCTTATCCAGGTATCTGAATGACATACAAGAGAAACGGGCAGAAAACTCTGCCTGTTCTTTATAATAATCTGATCTTATCATCTGAAAGATCAATGATCTTATCTTTATACAGTCCGCCAATGGCTTTCTTGAAATTCTTCTTGCTCATCTGCAGCTCATCTTTAATCTCTTCCGGACTCGACTGGTCGGAAAGGTACAATAATCCGTAATTTTCTTCCAGCTTATCCAGGATCTTCTTTTTGAATTCATCTATATTTTCAAATCCTTCCGGCTGCAGGGAAACATCAATTTTCCCATCTTCCCGGATCGCTTTGATAAATCCTGTTTCTTCGGATAAAGGATAGAGCTTTTTAAAAACATCGGATGCATAGATCAGTCCGATATATTTTTTATTGATCACTACATTCCAGCCCAGTTCGCTTTCGTTCATCATGATCAGGTCTACTTTATCGCCTTTCTGAAACGGCAGGTCCTGGTACTGCGGGTTCCTTTTGAATTTGGTAGTACCGGTAATCAGTTCCAGTTCATCATCGATATAAATGTGGACCAGGTATCTTTTTCCTTCAATAATCTTGGTTTTCTGCTGCTTATACGGGATAAACAGGTCTTTGATGATTCCCCAGTCCATAAATGCGCCGCTTGGCAGGCTCTGAACACAGCTCATCACCGCAAATTCCCCTACTTCCGCCAAAGGAACTTCAGTCGTAGCTTTCAGCTTACCGTCATCCTGATACACAAAAACTTCAATCTCATCATTGACTTCCTGTTCATCGCGGATGAAAATTTTAGGTAAAAAAGCCTTCTCGCCGGAATCATCCGTTAAGATCCATCCTGAAGTGTTCTTTTCTGAAATTGTTAAAGTCTGTGTCTTTCCCGGTTGCATAGATGAAAAAATTAGCTGACAAAGGTACGGAAATAATCGTAAGTTTAGAATATGGAATTTTGAGCAACATTCTTCAAAAAGCCATCATCACTATCTATGGCTGCCAGAATTATTAAATTTTTAAATCTTTCAATCCTTAAATTTTTTAATTTTTAAATCTTCAGATCCTACCAATATTCCAATAAAAGAGCTACCATTACCATAACGACAGCCATAATCCTTAAATCCTTAAATCTTTTAATTTTTAAATCCACCTCCATAACCCAACAAAAAAGCCACCGTCAATACAACGGCAGCTTACTTTTATATACTTAAGTTTTTAAACTTCAAAACCTTACATATGGATCGGTCTCTTCGCCGTAGCATCCAGTGCCGCTTCCTTGATGGCTTCAGCATAGGTAGGGTGAGCGTGGGAGCTTCTCGCAATATCTTCTGCACTGGCACGGAACTCCATGGCAATTACGCCTTCTGCAATAAGGTCAGCCGCTCTTGCGCCAACGATGTGCATTCCCAGGACTTCATCCGTTTTTTCATCAGCAATGATTTTTACCAGACCGTCTACATCACCGCTTGCACGGCTTCTTCCCAAAGCTCTCATCGGGAAAGATCCTACTTTGTAGGATACGCCTGCTTCTTTAAGCTGCTCTTCCGTCTTCCCTACTCCGGCAACTTCCGGCCATGTATAGACAACACCTGGAATCAGGTCATAATTGATGTGAGGTTTCTGGCCTGCTAATGTTTCAGCGACAAATACTCCCTCCTCTTCTGCTTTGTGAGCCAGCATGGCGCCTTTAATGACGTCCCCTATCGCATAGATATTGGCAACATTGGTCTGTAAATGGTCATTCACCTTTACTCGTCCTCTTTCATCAAGTTCAACCCCTGCTTTTTCAAGACCAACACCGTCGGTAAACGGTTTTCTGCCTACGGAAACCAGACAGTAGTCACCTTCTACGGTTACTTCTTCCCCTTTTTTATCTTTTGCGGTAATCTTTACGGTATCCCCATTTCTTTCAACAGCAGAAACTGCGGTGGATAACATGAACTTCATACCCTGCTTTTTAAGCACTTTAAGAAGCTCTTTGCTCAGAGTACCATCCATTCCAGGAATAATTTTATCCATGAACTCAACCACGGTCACCTGGGCACCTAATCTCAGGTACACAGATCCTAATTCAAGACCGATTACACCACCGCCGATCACGACCAGATGCTTAGGAATTTCTTTAAGGTTCAGTGCTTCAGTAGAAGTGATGACCCTTTCCTTATCCAAAGTGATGAAAGGAAGAGAAGATGGCTTGGAGCCTGTTGCGATGATGGTATATTTGGATTCGATGGTTTCAGATGAACCGTCGTTTTTGGTTACTTTGATCTGAGTAGCGGATTCAAAGCTTCCCACACCTTCAAAAACGGTAATTTTGTTTTTGTTCATCAGGTAGCTGATCCCATCTGTATTCTGCTTGATAACCTCATTCTTACGTTCAATCATTCTGGTAAGGTCTGCCTTAGGCTCATTGATAATGATCCCGTGGCCGGCAAAATTATGCTTGGCATTCTCGAAATGCTCAGAACTGTCCAGAAGCGCTTTGGATGGGATACACCCTACGTTAAGGCAGGTTCCTCCCAGGGTTGGATATTTCTCGATAATGGCAGTATTGAAGCCCAATTGTGCGGCACGGATGGCCGCTACATAACCACCGGGACCTGAACCGATTACGGTAACATCGAATTGACTCATGTTATTGTATGAATTTGTTTATTATTATCTTACTTGATCTTACAAATTTACTGATTAATTACCACCTGAGAAAGTGAGAGCTGTCCAAATTTCACGATGGCCAGCTGATGCATACAGGAAGTGCTAACAAAGATCCTTGATATATTTATATTTTTCAATAATTTCCAGGCATTTTCTGTAAAGCAAATCCCTGTACTTTTCATCCACTGCTTTTAACTTCCTGTCCAGCCTTTCCAGAAAATCCTTACTGTATAATTGCCTTTCCTGTCCGACAGGATGAGACTGAATTTCAAGGTAATATTTCCTGAATATGCTCAGATCAAGGTCTTCTAATGCTCTGATGTCCTCAATCCTTCCTGAAAGGTAATTCATTTTAAAAAATCCGGAATGCATATCAATCTGATGAGTGGTAATGGCAATAGCATTGGAACGCAGTTTTTTAATCAGTCGGTTCCTCTTTAAGGTATCCAATTCGTTCATTACGTCTAATGCTGATCAGCCAAGATTGATCTTTCCCTCACCAATGGCACCCGTACTGTTAAAAAATGAGCCTCCGTACAGATACCATTCCAGGCTTTCCAGGTAGTCTACCGTATTTTCAGGCGTGATGGCCGGACGCTCCTTTTTAGACACAATCCCCCTATACCATCTTCCGGAGTTGGAAAAATGCTCATATTCGAGCAGGTAATGTATCCAGATCCTCTGGCAAAGTTTGCATTGCAGAATGCTTACTTCGGCATGTCTTCCGTCGGTATGGTCAGTTCCTAATGCTGAACTTCTGAAATCATGATGGCTGAAAGGCGGCTTTTCGCAGGCACATCCCAGCTTCGGTATTTTTTTCATTGAATGATTTAATTTTTGCTCAAATATAAGAAATGAGCGGTACTGCATTCCGCAATATTATTTTTTTGTCAGGTCCAGCAAAGCTTTCTCATACTGATCCAGAATAATATGTTTTGAAAACCTTGACCGTATGGAGCGCTGAATGGCTTCATGGTTGTGCTCAGCCTGCAATGCCTGAATGATCCTTTGTGCAAATTCATCGTGGTTGCTGATATCACAGATTTCCCCGTTAACGGATTCCTGAATAATCTCATTGATGCCTCCCGGACAGTTATTGACCAACGCATAGGTCCCGCATGCTCCCGCTTCCAGAAGCACGTTGGGAAAGCCTTCATACCTTGATGAAAGCACAAATAAATCCGCATATTTGAGAAATTTGTAGGGATTATCCTGCCGCCCGTGGAAAATCACGTTTTTCAGTCCCATGAACTCTTTCATCTGATGCAGCACTTCCCGGTCTTTGCCGTCACCGAGGATATGCAGAAGGATATTTTCATTGTCCAGCCTGGAAAATACTTTCAGGAGACTGTCAAATCCTTTCCGTGCAGACAGGTTTCCGATGGCGACTACATTCTTATAGTTGTATTTGAAGCATGAAGGCTTTTCTGAAACGGACAGCTTCGCATCGATAAATTCAAAATCGACAGGATTATTGATCTTAACGATCTTATCCCGGCTGATGCCGAAATGGTCTATCAGGTCATGCTTCATGTCATTACTCTGGGCGATGATCCGATGGTAATTGTTGTAGAAATTGTAAAAAAACCTGATTTCCTTACGCTGAATATGTTCGGAAACCACATTGGTTTCCCTGGCAATGAATTTCACCTTGGGGAAAATTTTAATGAATAAGGACAGGTAAGCATTCACTTCCCCGAATCCGGAGAAAACAATATCCGGCCTCCTCCTGTAGATTTCTTTCAGGATCGGTTTCAGGGAATGCCTGATCCTGGGAGTCTGGATATCGATGATCTCTACATCTTTTTTTACCAGGTCGAGGTACCCTCCTTCTTTCCGCAGGAGCAGTATTTTTGGCTCAAAATGATCCCGGGAAAGGTGGTTGGCAAGAGTCGTTACAATCCTTTCCGCACCTCCGGTTTCCAGGTCCGGCAATATAAATATGATGGAAATCTTCTTCATGCCTATAAAAACCTTCCGGGAAGGAATAGGTTCTGTTTTAAATTAGTTTGCTACATCACTGATGAACTTAATCCTGAGCATCCTCACTTCCTCATCAGACAGTTCATCGCCAAACTCGTCAAGCAGCACTTTCATGCTGTCACTTTCAGATTCGTTCATGAATTCCATGAACCCGTCCACGATATCCTCATCAAAATTATCCTCGATATAATAATCGATATTCAGTTTGGTTCCCTGGTAGACAATACGTTCCATTTCTTTCAGGAGTTCATCCATCGAAAGGTTTTTGGCCCGGGCAATATCTTCAAGGTCGATCTTTTTATCGGTACTCTGGATAATGAAAACCTTATGGCTGGATTTATTGGCTACCTGCTTCAGCACCATGTCCTGGGTACGTTCTATATTATTTTCTTCGACATAGGCTTTAATAAAATCGGCAAATTCTTTTCCGTACTTCTTAGCTTTTCCTTCGCCTACCCCGTAAATTTTGTTAATTTCTTCCAGGTTTACAGGATACTGTACGGTCATGTCTTCCAGGCTCGGGTCCATAAAAACCGTATAAGGCGGAATCCCGTATTTTTTAGCTACTTTTTTCCTCAGTTCCTTAAGCTGGCTGAACAGGTTCTGATCCAGCCCTCCTCCGGCCTGCATCTGGGTCTGTTCACTCTCGGCACGGGTCTGGTTCAGGTCAAACTCACGGTCTTCTGCAATCAGGAATGTTTCTTTGTTCTTATGATCAATTACCTGCCTGCCTTTATCTGAGATTTTCAGCACGCCGTAGGTTTCAATATCCTTTAAAAGGAATCCCTGCACGGTTGCCTGGCGCAATATGGTTTTCCAGTAATTGTCCTTTTCGTCCTTTCCGAATCCGAACTGGGAATGCTGTTCCAGTTTGTACGATTTCGTCACGGCGGTCTCTTTTCCTACGATGACGGAAATAAGGTCTTTTGATTTGAACTTCTCGCCGGTATCCCGGATCAGTTCAAGCACCTTTTCGAGATCGGAAGTAGCGTCTTTGAGTTTTGGAGGATTGGATACGTTATCACACATCCTTGCTCCGTCTCCATTAACCGGATCAAAGTTTTCCCCGAAATAGTACAGGATGTACTGCCTTCTGCTCATGGAAGTTTCCGCATACCCTACCACTTCGTTCAGCAGCTGGAGTCCGATTTCCCTTTCCGAAACGGGTTTCTGGGCCAGGAATTTTTCCAGCTTTTCGATATCCTTGGGATCATAAAAAGCAAGGCAATAGCCTTCTCCGCCGTCCCTTCCGGCACGTCCGGTTTCCTGGTAATAACTTTCCAGGGATTTCGGGAAGTCGTAATGGATCACAAACCGCACATCCGGTTTATCAATTCCCATCCCGAAGGCAATGGTAGCCACAATAACGTCCACTTCTTCCATCAGGAACTTATCCTGATTGGTTACCCGCATCTTTTGGTCAAGTCCTGCATGATACGGAAGGGCATTGATGCCGTTCACCTGGAGAAGCTGGGCAAATTCTTCCACCTTTCTCCGGCTGAGGCAATATACAATTCCGGATTTCCCTTTATGCTGATTGATAAACCTGACAATCTCTTTATCGACATTTACTTTCGGCCGTACTTCATAATACAGATTGGGACGGTTAAAGCTTTCTTTGAACACCTGTGCATTGGTCATGCCTAAAGTTTTCTGGATATCGTCCTGGACTTTAGGCGTAGCGGTTGCCGTAAGGGCAATGACAGGCACATCGGCAATCCTGTCGATGATCGTTTTAAGGTTCCTGTACTCCGGACGGAAGTCGTGCCCCCATTCAGAGATACAGTGTGCTTCATCAATAGCGAAGAAGGAAATTTTCACTTCCTTCAGAAAATCAAGGTAATCTTCTTTGATCAGAGATTCAGGGGCAACGTACAAAAGTTTCGTTTTTCCTTTTTTAATATCGTCAAAAACCTGTTTGGTCTGAGTTTTGTTTAATGATGAATTCAGTACATGGGCAACCCCTTCTTCAGATGAAAGCCCGTTAACAGCATCCACCTGATTCTTCATCAATGCGATGAGGGGCGATACCACAATAGCGGTGCCTTCTGAAATTAACGCCGGCAATTGATAGCATAATGATTTACCTCCGCCTGTAGGCATGAGAACAAATATATCGTTTCCATCCAAAAGGTTTTCTATGATTTGCTCCTGCTGACCCTTGAAAGTTGAAAAACCGAAATATTTCTTCAGCTCGCCGGATAAATTGGCTTTTTTTGCGTTCATCTAATTTTCTATTGCTAAATTTGCATCTATTCCAAAGTTAATAAATTTTTGTCTAAAATAAAAGCGAACGAATTTATAAAAAATAAAATTTATATAAAATTTCCTTTTAATGTTATAACATTTTTTACTGGAATTTTTATATACCCAAACGTATGAAAATGGAAAAAGACGGCATTATCTCAATAGCGAAAAATACCCTGGACATAGAAATCTCAGAACTTCAGAAATTAAAGAACAGGCTGGATGACGAATTTGTAAAAGCCGTTGACATCATCCGGTCCGCACAGGGGAAACTCATCATTGTAGGCATCGGAAAGTCGGCCCATGTGGCTAATAAAATCGTCGCTACCCTTAATTCTACCGGTACTCCATCCCAGTTCCTGCATGCTTCCGAAGCCATTCACGGAGATTTGGGTGTAATCCAGAAGAGCGATGTCGTACTCTGCATTTCCAATTCAGGGAATTCACCTGAAATCATCAATCTGCTGCCTTACCTTAAAAATTATTCTTCAGCCCTGATCGGCATGACCGGCAACAGGAACAGCAAGCTTGCTGAATTTTCCGAAGTGATCCTGGATACGCATGTGGACACGGAAGCCTGCCCGAACCAGCTGGCCCCTACAAGCTCCACCACTTTACAGATGGCATTAGGCGATGCGCTGGCGATCGTACTGATGGAGCTTAACGGCTTCAAAGCCCATGATTTCGCCAAATTCCATCCGGGCGGAAGCCTCGGCAAGAACCTCCTGGCCAGAGTGAGCGATTTCCTTTCTTCCCAGAAACCACAGGTTGCCGAAACGGCATCCATCAGGGATGTCATTATTTCTATCAGTGGCTCAAGGCACGGAATTACCGTGGTCACCCGGGAAGATGAAATTATTGGTGTGATTACCGATGGGGACCTTAGAAGGATGCTGATGAAAGGCGAAGACCTTTCCACCATCACGGCCAGGGAAATTATGTCGCAGAATCCTAAGACCATTGAAAAAGATGCGCTTGCGCGTGAAGCCCTCAGGATTCTTAAAGACAACAACATCGGACAGCTTGTGGTAACGGAAAACGGAAAATATTTCGGGATCATCGATCTCCATAAATTACTGGACGAAGGCATCAATTAAGCACGAAACAAGCAGTTCCGGACCACGGTACACCATCGGTGAATACAATCATTAACATAGCTGGCCTTTTTTCTGTGATATCGTGCGCAACGTGCTGCTTAATAAGAACTTTTTTTCATACATTTGGGTCTTAAAAATTGTATTCTGTGAGTGAGGGAAAAGAAATGTCTTTTTGGGGGCATATCGGGGAACTAAGGGGTCATCTGATCCGTTCAATCCTGGCAATTGTGGTTGCTGCGTTTGTTATTGGTTTCAATATCAACTGGATCATGGACCATATCTTTTTCGGTCCTACGCGTAATGACTTCCCTACGTTCAGGGTAGTCAATCATTTCTCCAGAATGATTCTGGGTGAAGACAGCATCCATCTGCCGAAAGATTTCCCTGTGCGTGTACAGAGGCTTTACCAGCAGTTCAATGTGATGATGGCCGTATCTATCTTCGGAGGTATCGTGGCGGCTTTCCCATATATTGTATGGGAATTATGGAGGTTCATAAGCCCTGCCCTGCATCCTAAAGAAAGAAAAAATTCTATATTCATCATCAATTCCGTATGGATTCTTTTTATGGTCGGTGTATTATGCGGATATTTCCTGATCCTGCCGTTTGCCGTGAATTTCGGGGTAATTTTCAAGATTTCGGATATCATTGTTCCACTGTATGACCTGAGTGATTATACCACATTGTTTTTACAGGTTATCCTGGGGATGGGCATTATTTTCCTTTTCCCGGTACTGATATACTTCCTGACTACATTAGGCATTCTGACACCGACATTCATGAAAACCTACCGTCGCCATGCGATCGTACTGATCATGGTCGTAGCAGCAATCATTACCCCTGCAGATGTCTTAAGCATGATCATGGCAGCACTGCCGCTGATCATCCTCTATGAATTCAGCATTATGATGTGTGCCTATACGCATAAAAAGATCCAGAAAGCAGCTGCCAATCTACCGGCTGTACAAGAATAACTGATCAGATCAGAATTAAAACAGATCCCGCAGGCACCTGCGGGATTTTTTATTGCATCCTGATGCCGGTATTTCCTCTTGGCAAAACGAGATTACATGAATTAATTTTATATTTTTGGTTGTATAATTTAATTGCAATGAAAAAGCTGACTTTTACGCTTGTTTTAATTTCAGGACTCGCCTTCGGGCAATTGTCCGAAAAAAACAAGGTCTTTACCCGACAGGATACCCTAAAAGGATCAAATACAAAATTCCGTGATTTCTGGGACGTTAAAAAGTATGACCTGTCCGTTGAACCTGATTTTGAAGCCAAAAGCATCAGGGGTAACAATATAATCAGCTTGCAGATTACTAAGGACATTGCCAATCCTGTCTTTCAGATCGACCTCCAGCAGCCAATGAAGGCCAATAAGGTTGAAGCCTCATTCCCGATGGAGTATAAACAGGATGGTGACTTTATTTTTATTACTGCTAAAAAAACCTTCAAAAAAGATGAACAATATACCATTACTGTACAGTATTCCGGAAATCCCCGGATTGCCAAAATGCCGCCTTGGGACGGCGGATGGGTATTCACCAGGGATGAAAAGGGAAATCCGTGGATGAGCGTTGCCGACGAAGGTATCGGTGCTTCCGTCTGGCTTCCTACCAAAGATATCTGGAGCGATGAGCCGGACCAGGGCATGATTATGAAAATTATTGCCCCGAAAGGCCTAATAGGTGTAGGAAACGGCAGGCTGACCGGCACGAAAACAGATGGCGATAAAACTATCTATACCTGGGAAGTGAAAAACCCGATCAATGCGTATTCCATCATCCCGAGCATTGGTAAATATACCAACTTCAAGGATACCTTTAAAGGCGAGAAAGGCAAGCTGGACCTGGATTACTGGGTACTCGACTATAATATTGACAAGGCTAAAAAACAGTTCCGGCAGGTACAACCGATGCTTTCCGCTTTTGAATACTGGTTCGGACCCTATCCTTTTTATGAGGATTCCTACAAATTGGTGGAAACCCCTTATCTCGGCATGGAACACCAGAGCAACGTAGGATATGGAAACGGATATCAAAACGGATACTTAGGAAGAGATCTTTCGGGAACCGGAGTCGGGCTTAACTGGGATTTCATCATCATCCATGAAAGCGGGCACGAATGGTTTGCCAACAATATAACGGCAAAAGACCAGGCGGACATGTGGATCCATGAAAGCTTTACGAATTATTCTGAAGTTCTGTTTACCGAACGGTATATGGATAAAAAGTCAGCAGAAGCCTATGCGTTGGGAATCAGGAAACTTATCCAGAACGATACTCCGATTATCGGTAAATACGGTGTGCGGAATGAAGGCAGCGGAGATATGTATCCTAAAGGCGCAAGCATGATCCATACCATCCGCCAGGTTATTAATGACGACGAAAAATTCAGGCAGATCTTAAGGGGGCTGAATAAGGATTTCTATCACCAGACCGTAAGCACACAGCAGGTAGAGCAATACATCTCTAAAAAGTCGGGTATTGATTTTTCTACGGTATTCAGCCAATACCTGAGAACGACCAAAATTCCTGTCCTGGAATATTCGCAGAAAGGAGAAGCACTGACATTCCGGTACACGAATGCCATTAAAAATTTCAGGCTCCCGATAAGGACAGAGTCCGGAGAGACCATCAACCCTACTGAAAAGTGGCAGACCGTGAAACTCAACAGCGGAACACCCGTAAGCTTCAATAAAAACTACTATATCAACTATAAAAAAGTTCAGTAGCCGACTGTTTATTTAAAGCCGATCCGTTACAGGATTTGCTTTCTTTTTTTCATCAATACCGGCAAATAGGTGACATTTATTGATGTTTGATGATCAAAATTAAGAAAACTTTAATATACTTTCTGTAACAAAAATATAATTTAACCAACTTACACAATAAATGTAATCTCAATGAAAAAATTAGCACTGAGTGCAGGTATACTGGCCGCTTTCTGGGCCCATGCACAGTCTGTAAAGACGACCATAGACCTTGTGAACGTAAAGGATGACAAAGTGGCCGTGACCATGGAGTTTCCTGCCATGAAAACCGGGGATGTCAAGTTCCATTTCCCTAAAACGGTTCCCGGAACGTATTCGGAAGATGATTACGGAAGGTTTATCGAGGGAATTAAGTTTTATGACCGTAAAGGAAAAGAGCTTACCTATACAAAAGTCGATGACAATACTTATGCCCTGAAAAATGCACAGGCCCTGAGCAAGGTTACATATCTGGTGAATGACAGTTTTGATGACGAAATGGATGCCTCCAAGCATAAAGCGGTTTTCTCACCGTCCGGAACGGACATCGAGGAAGGGAAAGTATATCTGATCAATACCCATGGGTTTATCGGGTATATCGACAATATGCAGGATGTACCTTACCAGCTGGTGATTCAGAAACCCGCCGATTTCTACGGAACCACCGCTCTGGTAGACCAGGATAAATCTGATGCTACCGATACTTATACGCTGGCCAACTATGCGAAAGTAACGGACTCTCCGCTGATGTATACCAAACCGGATTATATTACCTTCAATGCAGGGGGAATGGATCTTGTCCTGGGTGTCTATTCGCCCTCGGGAACTTATAAAGCCGCAGATTTCAAAGACAACCTGGAAAAAATGGTGGTCGCGCAGAAAAAATTCCTGGGCGACATGAACACCAACAAAAAATATGCGATCATGCTGTATCTGGCAGGTCCGCAAGGCCCGCAGATCAAAGGTTTCGGAGCATTGGAGCATCATGAGTCTACCAGCGTTGTATTGCCGGAAATGATGCCGAAAGACATGATCGACAAGACACTTACCGATGTCGTATCACATGAGTTTTTCCACACGGTAAACCCGCTGAAAACCCATTCTGAGGAAATCCATTATTTTGATTATGCCAATCCTAAAATGTCGCAGCACCTGTGGATGTATGAAGGAGGAACGGAATATTTCGCCAACCTGTTCCAGATACAGGAAGGACTGATCGATAAGAATGAGTTCCTGAAAAGGATGAATGAGAAGATCACGAACTCCAAGAACTATGATGACACCATGCCGTTTACGGTCATGAGCAAAAATATCCTGAAAGAGCCTTATAAAGACCAGTACAGGAATGTATATGAAAAAGGAGCGCTTCTGGCCATGTGCATGGATATCGAGCTCAGGAAACTTTCCAATGGCGAAATGGGCTACCGGGATATGATCCGTAAATTATCCCAGCGTTTCGGTGAAAACAAGCCTTTCAAGGATGACAAACTGATTGACGAGCTGGTAACCATTACCGGGTATCCGCAGGTGAAGGATTTTTATAACAAATATATTGCAGGCAACCAGCCTACACCTTACCAGCAATACCTCGGTATGGTGGGTGTAGAGGTAAAAAAGCAGGAAACTCCGCCGGTATTCTGGTTCATCAAGGATCCTAACCAAACGGGATATAACGAAAAGAACAAGACCTTTATTTTCGATGAGAATTCACCGCTCTCCCCTTTCTCAAAGAGTATCGGGTTTAAGATTACGGATGAGGTCCTTGCGCTGGACGGTAAAACTGTGAATATCCAGAATGTACAGGAGTTCATCAATTATTCCAAGACGATCAAGGAAGGACAGCAGGTTACGGTAACTGTTTTAAGAAAGAACGGTGATAAGACGGATAAAATTGAACTGAAAGGAAAAGCCATCCTGGATAAGCTGACGATGGAAACGCTGGAATGGAAAGCAAACCCTGGTCCGGAAGAGCAGAAGCTGCGCGATCAGTGGCTGACCGGTAAGAAATAACCGGACCCGATATCCATATACATATAAAAGCAGGGAAATGATCCCTGCTTTTTATTTTTTTATGATTTCCTGATGGTAATCCTGAATGTTGTCCCTTTTCCCACCTCCGTATGGGCAATCCTGATATCGCCGTTGTGGTATTCCTGTATCACTCTTTTTGCCAGTGAAAGACCCAGTCCCCATCCCCTTTTCTTGGTAGAATACCCCGGTTTGAAAGCATTGGATGCCTGCCTTTTGGTCATGCCGGTTCCGGTATCTTTCACTTCAACCAGGATATTTTTATTCTTCTCAAATACGGACATGATCAGTGTTCCTTCTCCTTTCATGGCATCTACTGCATTTTTTACCAGGTTTTCAATCACCCAGCTCATGAGGATTTTATTATGTGGCACCTGGATGTCATAAGCCGGAAGCTGAAGGCTGAAATTAACTTTTCTTGAAATCCTGGTTTTCAGGTAATCGTAATTGTCCTGTATGGTGGTATTGAAATTCCTGTCGTTAAGTTCGGGAACAGAGCCGATTTTGGAAAACCTTTCCGAGATGGTCCGGAGCCTTTCAATATCTTTTTCGATTTCATAGACCCCTTCGGAATCCGGATGTTCCAGTTTCATGATCTCGATCCATCCGATCATAGAAGATAAAGGTGTCCCGATCTGATGGGCGGTTTCCTTGGCAAGGCCTGCCCAAAGATAACCTTCATCAGTCTTTTTAATCGTCCTCAGGAACCAGAAAGAAAAAAGGAAATAGCTTAAGATAAAAAATCCCAGGATATATGGAGAATACCTAAGGTTGTTCAGCAACCTGGAGTTATCATAATACACAAACTGGTTATTCTGGTTGGGAAATTTCAGTTCGATAGGCGGATAATGCTGCGCCATCTGTTTGGCCATCAGGATAATCTCCTTAGGGTCATTTTCAATTTCCCGAGGAATATTTTTAGAATCGATAATCTGGTCCTCCTTATCGAGGATAATGACCGGGATAGTGGTATTTGAACTGTAGATCTGCAGGATCAGCGACTGGATTTCCAGGCTTGGCGTAGTTACCTCCTGCTGGAATTTCAGGGCGCTTACCAGAATATCCACCCTTTTGATTTCTTCTTTCCTGAGGAAATTGAACAGGATGGTTGAGGCGATGACAATAGTAACCACCACGACCGTCATCAGGGAAAAAATGATCCAGTTATTTAACCGTGCTAAAATGGATTTTCTCAAAACATTTTTATTTTAATGCATTCAGGATTTTCTGGAGTTCGGTACTGCCGCTGCCCTGGTAATTATTGATAATAATGGAAAACACATATTTCTTTCCGTCACCTGCTGTCTGATAGCCTGCGTAGGATTTGGTATCTCGCATGGTGCCGCTTTTCATTTTCATTCCGTTGTCCTGAACCGGGAATCCATCGTAATAGGCTTCAAACCAGGGCTGCTTTTTAGCATACAGCAGGGCCTGCACTTCTGCTTTGGCAGAAACGTAGTTTTGCGGAGAAAGACCACTGCCGTCTGCAAAATTAATCATATTCCCGTTGATCCCTTTGGACCTCCAGAATTCCTTAAGATACGCTACGCCGCTTTTAAAAGAAGGATTGCCGGTTTTCTCCTTTGCCAGTGTCTTGATCAGCGTTTCTCCGTATAAATTGATGCTTTTACGCAGGAACCAGTAAACAATATTTTTTAAAGGTGGTGATTGATATATGAAAACGGTGTGTTTTTTCTCATCAGACGGTATTGTTTCGCCATCCGCCTCCATGCGGGAAACGGTTTTAACCTTTCCTGAATATTCAATCCCCGACTCCTTTAGCCACTGCCTGATCTCCACACCCAGTTGCAACGGAGGGTCCGGTGTTGCCCCTGATACGGTCACCGTTTTTGCGGCAGGTAATGTCCCGTTGATCAGTGCCACATCGGAATGCGGCGCAGTAAAAATAAGGCTGTGGTCTGAATTTCCGTCGGCCTTCAGGTCATTAAGCCACCTGACGCCTTCAAGCGGGTAAGAAAAACTTCTGAACTCAGTTCCTTTGATGTTGATATCAAACTGGTTTTCGCGCCAGTTGATTCCCCATACGCCGGCGCCGTAATAATTCCCGAGGTCATCCCATGGCCATCCGCCCGGAATGGTCTGATGATCAAAGTAAGAATCATCAATGATCAGGTCACCGGTAATTTTGGTGATTCCTGAATTATGAAGGGCTTCAATCAGCTTCTTCTTGAACTGTTCCGGCTTATAGCCATCATACCGCCAGCTTCCTAAGGTAGGATCTCCGTTGGAGCTCACAAAGAGATTCCCATTGAGCACCTGATTGGCAATCGTCCCGGAATGGCTTACCGTTGTCGTATAGGTGTAATTGCTGCCTAATATTTCCAAGGCGGCCGCTGCCGTAAAAATCTTCTGTGTGGAAGCGGTGGAAAGCCCGCGGTTCCCGTTATATTCATAAACTTTGTTTCCGCTTTCATCGGAGACATAGAATGACAGGCCGGATGAAACTGCGGCCGGAGAATCCATCAGGCTCATGGTGGCTTTCTCAAGCTTCTGTGCGGTATCCTGGGCAAAAACGGCCTGTGCAGAACACATCAGGACTATAAAAGTCTTCTTCATGAAAATTTCAGATTAAATTATGCTTTCATCCAAATGTAATAAAAATTAAAAGACAGAAATGGCATATCCATGACTACAGATGACTGCATTATATAAAGATATAAGATTTACAATTCACTTCCCGGACCTATTTCATAGGGTTCTTTTCCGGGTTCGAAAATCCGTGTCAGTTCACTTCCTTCAACCGTTATCGTATTTCCTTTTCTCCTGATCCAGTTGCCTTCACGCAATCCTACCACCTTAAGGTTATTTTGGGTAAGGAACTCCCGGATTCTGGTTTCCCGGGTCTCACCATTGTGCTTTAATCCCGGATCCGGATCCAGGTAATGAGGGTTGAGGTTAAAGGGAACCAGCCCCATACAGTCGAAGCTTGGCGGATATACGATTGGCATATCATTCGTCGTTTTCATATTCTGTCCCCCGATATTGCTTCCGGCACTGCAGCCGAGATACGGCTTCCCGCTTTCTATGTTTTGCTTAAGAAGCTTCATCAGGCCCTCTTCATGAAGGGTCTTGACTAATAGGAAAGTATTTCCGCCTCCGGTAAAAAAAGCCAGGGCATGATCAACAGCCTGTTTCATGTCTTCAAATTCATGCAGTCCCTTAACTTTTATATTCAGGGTTTCAAAAAACGCCCTGGCTTTTGCCGTATAGTCGTCATGGGAAATCCCGCCGGGCCTGGCAAACGGGATGAATACAAGTTCATCAATCCCGGTGTAGAGATCAGTTAATTCTTCCCGTAAATATTCCAGATAAGAGCCTCCGTACAAAGTAGAGGTTGATGCCAGTATGATATTCATATAGTGTAATTGCATTAGATTGCCTCACAAAGATAGCCAGGATCGGCATGAATCAAAAATTAATATAAAAAAATATGTCAACCCGTTAATATTTTCTAAAAAAGCTTAAGGGTTCTAAATTTAATTTTTTTAATAGGATTTTTATTGGTTACCTTTAATCAAGTTTTAAAAATATAGGAATTATGAAAATGAATAGAATGAACAGCAAAAACCTTTTATTAGGACTCATGCTAACCGGAGGTGCATTTTTTGCACAGGCACAGAATACACAGACAGATACTGCTGCTGCAGCCACGAACACCACTGCTGCGGTACAGCAAACCCAGGCTGGTTCCGGAATCGATGATCTGAAAAAGAAAATCGAAGCCAACCCGAAAGATGTGGAATCCATGGCAAAACTGGCTACTGCGTATCAGGATGCATCAGACTGGACCAATGCCATTGATACCTGGAAAAAGATATCAGCCATCTTACCCGACTGGGCACCGTCATACTATAGCCAGGCATATGCCTATCAGTCTGCCAAGGACGATGCCAATGCAAAAATCGCTTACGAAAAATATATTGCAACTGTGAAGCCCGGAGAGGTAGAACAGAATAAGAAAAATTTAGCCTATGCTTATTTTTACCTGGCCTTTACCGAACAGCAGAGCAATAAAGATAAGGCTAAAGAGCATATCGCCAAATCCTTACAATACGATCCTTCCAATCAGGATGCCTTAAAGCTCAGCAAAGCTTTAAATTCATAAACAAAGAGATCCGGAGCTTTCCGGATCTCTTTGTTTTAACGTATTCTATCCTCATCAACTTTAATTTGAGAGCTTAGATTTTACCGGCTGTAGATGGAAATTAGGCGTAAAGCTTTCGCAAATTAATTTCCCACTCAGGAAGGAATGTTTATCTTTGCACCAATAAATCTAATAGAACGAATGAAATTTTTTATTGACACTGCTAACTTAGAGCAAATCAGAGAGGCTAAAGACCTTGGAATCCTTGACGGAGTAACCACTAACCCATCGCTTATGGCGAAAGAAGGGATTCAGGGTGCTGAAGCGATTAAAAATCATTATAAAGCAATCTGCGAAATCGTAGATGGTGATATTTCTGCGGAAGTTCTTTCGACGACTTATGAAGAAATGATCAAGGAAGGTGACGAACTGGCTGCTATCCATCCGAATATTGTTGTAAAGATCCCAATGATCAAAGACGGGATCAAAGCATTAAAATATTTTTCCGATAAAGGGATCAAAACCAACTGTACGCTGATTTTCTCTCCGGGACAGGCACTTCTTGCTGCCAAAGCAGGAGCCACCTATGTTTCTCCGTTCTTAGGAAGACTGGATGATATTTCTACAGACGGACTAAACCTGATCCAGGAAATCCGACTTATTTTCGATAACTATATGTACGAAACGGAAATTTTAGCAGCTTCTATCCGTCATTCAATGCACATCATCGACTGTGCGAAGATTGGTGCAGACGTGATTACGTCACCACTGCCTCCGATCTTGAGCCTTCTGAAGCATCCTTTAACAGAAAGCGGGCTGGCTCAGTTTATTGCAGATTCACAGAAATTGGCTTAATTTTATAGCAAGATAAAAAAAGATTCCGGCGAAACTTCGTTTCGCCGGAATCTTTTTTTATGGCTCAATCATCTTGACTTTGCAGGGATTGCCTACGGCTACGGCATGATCAGGAATATCCTTTGTTACCACGCTGCCGGCACCAATGACTGCATTATTGCCTATGGTAACCCCGGGAAGTACGACCACATTCCCTCCGAACCAAACATTATCCCCGACTTTGATCGGACGGGCGTATTCCAGCCCTTCATTACGCTGCTTTGCATCCAGAGGATGGCCTGCGGTATAAAAGCTGCAGTTGGGTCCTATAAATGCATTATCCCCGAAGCTGACTTCTGCACAATCCAGGATCACCAGGTTATGGTTGGCATAAAAATTTTCTCCGAGCCTGATATTGTATCCGTAGTCGCACCAAAAAGAAGGTTCAATGCAGATATTGGTTTTTGAATCTGGAATAATCGCCTTAATCAGCCGGCTCCGTCCTTCCGTATCCGTATTTTTCAATTGGTTGTATTCCAGGCACAGGTCTTTGCAAGCCATACGTTCCTTAATCAGTTCCGGATCATAATTGGCATTGTACAGCAGCCCTTGTGCACATTTTTCTTTTTCTGTCATAACAAGGTAATTCAATATTAATGGGTGTTCTGATGACTAAAGATAAAAAAACAGGCGGAAATAATCTGCCTGTTTCATATTAAAATACCTGTATTAACGGTATAAATCCGGTTCTATAGGATTATTATCCTTGGCCAGCCTCTCTTTGGTACTCTTCTCCATCGCCCGCAATACCTGGTTGGGATCGGAAATTTCTTTGCCGCCGGCATCTTTGAATTTGAACGTCATTTTCATGTCACCATTACCCGCCATCATCTGCCTCATATTCTTTGAAGGATCATTCACATAAGCTTTCCATACTTTTCTGAACTGGTCTTCGGTAACCTCGATCTCTTTTCCGCCCACTCCAAGCATCACCATTCCGGCAGGCAGCTTGAAGTCAGCGTCCGATGAAGGATTTTGTATTTTCTTATTCCCGACCAGTGTCATGATATGGGAACCGGTGGTGTCTTCCATCTTTACGATCAGTCCCGGCAACCCGTAAAATTTATAAGGGCCATCCTGAAAAGGGATCTCGGCAGTGAACCAGGCTATCCAGTCTCTTCCGCCATAGGATGTGGTGGCCTTCTGTGCCATATATTCTCCTATTTTCTGCTTGTCGGGAAGGATTTTCCAGACAGGTTTCTGGTCTTCTTTCACTTTATACTGGTCCGTAGATATTTTGGTTGACAGGTAAGTCCTGAAATCGGGATAGTCCTTGACTACCTTGTAGTTGACCTGACCCTGTTTTTCATTCCTGTTGATGCTAATGTTTCCTGACCCTGATTTAGCCTGTTTTTCAACCGCAGCTACGATGGTAGAATCTGAGATAAATTTGTCATAGCTGTAATAACTGGAGCCTTTGGGAGTGATGTCCAGCTGCATCATTTCTTTTTTTACATCATCTTTGTTGTTGACATCGGGGATAAACTTGTATTCGTAAAAGAACCGGTTGGTCTGTGCCTGAACAAATGCGCTGAATACAACAAACAGCAGAACTGTGTTTTTCATGAGTATATGGATTATTTGTTTTTACTTTTAGTTTCGATCCTGATTTCATTGTTCATCTTACCGTCGTCATTTTTTTTGTAGACCGTAACACTCCGGATAACAACCGGATCCAAAGCCTGCATTTCCTTTTTGGTTACTTCGGTACCATCTATGAAAATTCTGATATCCTCATCTTTATCGAATACATTGTTTTTATTAGCAGTAACAATCACTCTATTCGCGGGATTTCTGATATTTCCGTTTCCGCTGATTACTTTTGTATCGGCACTACCTGTACTGTAGAAATACGATAACCTGTTGCCGTCCAGGGATCTTCTTTCAGCTTCCAGTTTTGCCCTCTCGCCTTCCAGTTTAGCTCTCTTTTCTTCCAGTCTGGCCCTTTCTTTTTCAAGTTTAGCCCTCATTCTGGCAGTTTTTGCAGATTCTTTTATACCCTTTCCGTCAACAACAACTTTATCACGATCAGAATACCATGACAGGCCATCTTTATCTTTGAATCTGTATACCTTTATAGAATTATGTTTTAATGAAGGAGTAATTGCAAGGTTAGGAAACTCATTTTTAAGGTCATTCATTTCCTGGATGTTGATGTGCATATTATCCAATTTTTTCATTTTATCTTGCCATGCTTTGGAATCCATGAAATCTGCTGACTTTGTGACATCAAAATCCATGGTATAGATCTTTTTCAATTCATCCGAAGCGGCAATCTTCCCGATTTCACCTGAAAGATTTGTAATTTCATCCAATTTTTCATTGAATTCAGGGCTGTCCGGCTTCAACTCTTTAAGCGCCTTGCTTCTTTCCTGGATTTTCTGTCCGAGATCGGCAATCTTTTTCTGGCTTTCAGCAGATGTTTTAATCTGTAGGTTCTCAGGAGACTTTTTCTTTTCGGGGACTATGGTATCTCTTTTAATCTGCGAGACTGCTTTCGCAATCTCCGTATTGGTGGCATTAATCTCCTGATTTTTGGCATTTACGAGATAGGCAAACGCCACTGTAAATACTACCGGTAATGCTAAAATCCTACGCGCATATCCGAATTTGGTTTTAGGTTTCTGTAACATCTTTAATCTTTTTTTGAGGTTTGAACTGAGAAACGGACTGGCAGCCGGCCACTGGGTTCCGGAAAAGTGGCTGGCCAGAAGCATCTGCGCAAATGCTTTGGTGTCCGATTGCCTTACGGCCTTTTTATCGGCCAGGTATTCATGTATTAAACTGAGTTCTTTTTTTATGATATGGAAGAATGGATTGAACCAGAGCAGGGCGGTGATCGTTTCCATAAAAATTTTGTCGTACGAGTGCTTCTGTTCTATATGGACCATTTCGTGCTTCAGGATCTGCCTTCCCACCTCTGAATTGAGGACAATGGTATCTTTCCAGAAAAGGCTTCTGAAATAGGAAAAAGGAGCTTCCGTAAGGTTGGTGTGGTAAAAGCTGATGCCTTTCTTGCTTTCCTTCGGGAATGTTTTTTTGAACTGCCGTATTTTTAAAATGCCGTAGAGCAGCCTTACTGAAAAACAGAGAGAAACCAGGCCCAGAACTGAAAAAGCAATTCTAAAATAAATGTCGTCATGATCGATGGTTTTAGCGGTATTAAAATTACTGATCCTGTCCATCATCAGGTACAGATCATTACTGACTTCTACGGTAAAGTCATCCACCTTAACAAAGGGAAGCAATATGGACAATACCGTTGCAGACAATAAATAAAACCGGTTGTAATGATGGAAGGTCTTATCTTTTAAAGACAACCGATAGTACAAAAATGTTACACCGGAAAAAATAATCATTTTGATAAGGTACAGACTTACGGTTTCCATGATCAGTCTTTGTTTTTAAGTTCATTCAGAAGAAGTTCAAGGTCTTCAACGGTCATTTCATTCTTTTCAACCAGGAAAGAAACAGCGCTTTTATAAGATCCTTTAAAATAATTTTTAACCAGGCTCTTCATGGTTTTACCGGAATACTGCTCCTTCGAGATCAGCGGGAAATACTCATGCTGGCGTCCATGCACTTCGTAATCTACAAATTTTTTATCCTTCAGCACCTTAAGAATAGTAGATACGGTATTGGTATGCGGTTTAGGATCAGGGAAGAGTTCGAGCAGGTCTTTCAGGAAACCCTTTTCAATCTTCCACAAATACTGCATTACCTGTTCTTCCGCTTTTGTCAATGTCTGAATTTTCATATCTCTTTTTTAGTATGGACATACCCTTTCGGCTATATCACTAATTAAATAGTTATACAAATGTATAAATAAATTCTATCCAGACAACTATTTTTTTAGTGATAAGCGAAATAAAATAGTAATAAATTGATAATCAGTATAATAAAATTTTATCAGAAATATTAAATATGAATCTCAATGCACTCTAACCCTATTTAGCTTTCAATATAATAACGAAAAATCAATATAAATTCTTAAAACTTGTTAATTTTTATTAAAGAAAATGAAAAGGAATGAACTGTAAGTGGGAAAATATATTTATTTTAGTGCTTTAAAAATTTCTCATGAAAAGATATAATTTACTGATTGTACTATTACTGCTTATTTTCAACATTACTAACGCTCAAAAGAAAAACACTCCTGCCGCTGATCTAAGTGTGGTAAAAGAAACCAAAACAAAGATAGAAAATACGGTTCCTCTGGTCATCGGACACCTACAGGCCATAGCGACCAAAGAAGGAGACAATAATATTCTTACCAACGGGAAAACAGCTCTGGGAAAAGAATATGCAAAGCTGGAATCTGAGTGGATGCTTTACAGGGGAAATATGAACAACTGCATCCTTAACAATTCTTCTAAAAAAGCAAACAAGTGTATGGAGTACCACACTCAGTATCTAAGAAATACCTTTATCAACTATAAGAATTACATTACTTACCTGACGAAGAAGAACGGGTATTTAGGAGTGGAAGGCGATACCAAAATCGATTTCAACCCTTCTGAAATTACCACTAAACTGAGTGAAGCTTATTTCAATGCCAACGATGCAGTAGGAAGAATGAAGGGAAGCCAGAAAAAAGAATTCCTTGGACAGACCATGGCACAGGATAATAACCTGAGACCTTATACTGAAGTTGCCCAGTAATCCTGCTACAAAAATAACAGGCCGCCTTTTTAAAGGCGGTTTTTTTATTCCCACACGGGATCAGAATATTGGCACAGAAGATGATCATCATAGCGTATCAATCTTTAAATACGTCACAATGAGCAACCTGAAAAAAGGAGACATGGTAAGATGGAATTCCAGCAATGGTGAAACGCATGGCAAAATCACGGCTGTCCACACAAAGGATTTTACCTTTATGGATAAACAGAGGCGTGCTTCCGAAGATGAACCACAATATGAAGTGATGAGTGAAAAAACCGGTAAATCTGCCGTTCATAAGGCATCAGCACTTAAGAAAATGTAAAAATTGCCACGAGATCGTGGCAATTATCTGGTATGCATGACCTGCCGATGAAAACTTTTTTTTATACATTTGCACTATGCATTATTCAAATACAGCAATGATCGCCAAACCCTGGAATTACTGATCCAGGTGTCACTTTAATGCACTTCCCTTTTAGAAGACAATATTGATATTGCTCTTTCTGTTTTTCCGTATTATTATTTCATTACATTTTTAACTTATCATACCCGTCCATACTGTTCAAACTGCACTTGTTATTGTCAGGTTTGGAGCACGGGCCGGCTAAAGCATTGTTGTTTAGAATTATCAGTAGTGCTTATGCAACTGGTAATATAGAATTGCGTGTTTCTAAGATAGGGATATCAGGAAAAGTGACATGATCAGCGGTGAAATGCCGCAATTCCTTACGTATAATTTATTCAAACAACCTATCCCATTGTAGAGCGGATAGATCTAAAACAAAAGATACAATGACTATTAAAGATATTCAGAAACTTGCTTATGAGCATGGACTATTATTAACAGAAGATATAAGATTTAACGAAATGGGTGTCGACTTTAAAGTCGGTTTTGCCACAGATGATAAAGGACAACGGTGGTTACTCCGGATTCCCCGCCGCGATGACATGGGTGAACAGATTGATCTTGAGAAAAAAATTTTACAACTTGTCAAAAAATACCTGTTTGTACAGGTTCCCGATTGGAAAATTATATCTCCAGGCCTGATCGCCTATCCCCTTATCAAAGAAAAGCCTGCGCTTACCGTTGATGCTGAGACTTCTCATGTAGTCTGGAACATGGCTAAAGATAGCCCAAAGTACATACTATCATTATCAAAAGCCCTGAAACAACTGCATGATATCCCGGAGGAAGCAGCATTAAAAAACCATCTGAAGGTCATGCGCCCATCTGATTTAAGACCAGAGGTTGATCATCAGTTACAAATGGTAAAATCGGAGCTGGGAATAAGTCGTGAACTTGAATCCCGTTATAAAAAATGGTTGGATGATGACACCTTATGGCCGGATTTTACACAATTTGTGCACGGTGATTTATATGCAGGACACGTACTTACCTCAGAGGATGGCACTGTTGCCGGAATTATTGACTGGTCAACAGCCCACATAGGTGACCCGGCGATTGATTTTTCCGGTCATATGACTGTCTTTGGTGAAGAAAGCCTTAAAAAATTAATCAAAATATATGAAGATACAGGTGGCAGAAGCTGGGACAAACTTTTCGAACAGGCTGTAGAAAGAGCTGCTGCATCAGCATTAGCATATGGTTACTTCGCATTAAAAACCAATGACGATCATCATATTATGGGAGCGAAAGCTCAATTGGGTAGACTTTAATTGCTTTTCACCAATCAGGGCGGAGTTCATCCGCCTTGATTTTTCTGCCCCATAATTGATTCATCAATTATTCAATACGAGCTAAAAATCCGCAGAAAATTTGTGATTTTTTTTGTAACGTTGTTCCATGACCTGTCACGTTCTTACCATCGAAAATGTCTAACGTATACAATTCAATTATGGACGATCTGGAAACATTGAGCAAAAAACTACTTCCCTATGCTTATAATATATTAATGAATATTGACGACAGCCAAGACGTTATTCAGGATATATTGATAAAATTTAATGAAAAAGATGTTGGTTTAATATCCAATCAGAATGCGTATTTAATAAAAGCAGTCATTAACCAATCAATAAACTTAAAGAAGAAAAAAGACAGGGAAAGGCAGCACAAAATCACGTTGCCCGAACCCATGGTTACCAATCAGGGAGAAAGTAAAATTGAGTCGGATGAAATACTCAGTTATTCAATGCTTGTTTTGATCGACGCTTTAAATGCAAAAGAAAGGGCTGTTTTCCTGCTCAAAGAAGCTTTCGGTTACGGGCACGATGAAATTGCTGAAATACTAACCGTTTCCATAGACAATTCACGGCAGTTGCTAACCAGGGCCAAGAAGAAACTGAAATCGAAGAAGCCGTATGATATGATAACCTCTCCGAAAAAAGATAAAAAATATATAGAGAAATATGTAGAAACCATTCGTAAAGGTGACGTCAAAACTTTGGAACAAATGCTGGCAGACGAAGTGCAGGTTATAGCAGACGGTGGAAATAAATTAACTGTTGTGGCTCAATTCACTTCCGGAATTAAGGACACCATTAAGCTCATGACTTATCTTTATGAATACTATCAGAAGGATTTTGAAATCAAGATCGAAGAAATAAATCATCAGCCTGCATTATTGTTTTACAAAGACACGACATTGATCAACTGTCAGGTATTCGAATTTAATCCGGACGGAAAAATTGCCCATATTTTTTCTGTTATTGACCCCGATAAACTCATGAGAATTTAATTGTTGATCTTTTTGTCACGCTTCATCGTTTTAAACTGTCTTATAAGAAATTGAAGAAGTGAACAGACAGATTGTACGTTTCGCCGGCACCTTAATGTTTATTGCCATTCGGAATACATAAATTCATGCCCACCATTCAGGATACCCTAATTCATCAACTTCAAAACAACAGAAAAATGATTGTAGTAAAAGTAACGTACACTGTAAACGATGCATACGTCAACACAAATAAAGAAATGATAGAAGCATTTCTCACAGATTTCAGAAAATTAGACGGGTCACCATTTTTGTATTCCGTCCTTCAAACAGAAGACTGCAAAACCTTTGTCCATATTTCTCAATACAAGGACAAAGTGATACAGGACCGTTTATTAAGCACACCAAGCTTTCTCCATTTCCAGGAACAAAGAGATAACAACCTAATGTCCGAACCCAGGATTGAAATCCTAAATTTTATCGGAAGCTCACAGGATAGTTTCGACAGTTAATAATGTGCAAAATAGTGAAAGAACCCATACAGGAAAACATTTACGGGAACACTCCAATGCAAACATCTGCAATGAGTCAATCTCTGATAAAGGAGAAATTACCGGAAATTCCTTTTAAAGTAAAAAAGTCCTTACTTTAAAAAGCAAGGACTATACATAGTACCCGACAGAGATTTTTATAATAAAAGTCAGATCAGGTTGTTAATATTATATTTTATTTTATGGCTGTTTCCTTATTTGATTTTGTCATAAATCAGTTTGGTAACTACCGCCCCGAAAAGATAATAGGCAACGGTCATCACTTTCTTTTCAGTCGTTTCGGCCACAGGAGCATCATCGAGGCCCATTTTCTTCGGTAATGCAACCGCGCCGATTCCTGCCAGCAATCCGGATGCAATATTAAAGCTGCTGGTTGCCGTAGTCGCATAATAAATCCCGTTGCTGATGACATCTCCCGCCAGGGTAGCGGCATACAGCTGATCAGGATTTGTTATTTTCATGTCTGCTTTATCCAGGGCCTTATTCAGGGCTTCCTCTCCTACTTTATTGACTTCCGGAACATTATTAAAGTTCTTTCTGATGGTTTCGTGCAGCAGGTTGAGTGCAATAGCACCTCCTAAACCTGCAAGTATTTTCTTATACATAAACTGTGATTTGGTTGTTGGTCATTTCTATTGTCTGCCTGTTTCTTACAGATCCTGGCCGGTTGCGACCCAGTGTTCTGCCTTATCGTATTCTTCTTTGTCGTATCCCCTGAATTCGCCGATCATTACCTTGCTGAACATATCGGTAAACTTCTGTACACTTTCTTTGTCAGTCACAACTGCGCACCGGTTCCATTTGGTGATATTCTTGATTCCAAGCCAGGCATCATTCATCCAGGCAGCAAAGGTGAAGTTTCTCAGTGGCGTATCAAGCTTCAGCAGATAGTTCAGTTCACCTTCCTGTTCTATCTTCTCATCAACAATTTTGATCACACGGTCAAAATCTTCTTTTGTAATTTCGCCGGATGCTTCAAATGCGGCAATATTCCTCGGGGCTGTGGTGATGGGTTGTAACATATGATTTTTTCAACTCAACTGCATAAACTGCGCCATAAATTATACGTTGATCACATCAAATAATATTAAAATTTATGCTTGATCATCCTTTATGTATTTATTTTAAACTTAAAATCAATATTATACCATAAAACATTTAACCATTAACACAGATTACTCAACAAATTAAAATGAACTTGATTAGAATGACTAAACTTTAAACCTTGTCAGGATTTTGGAACCCTGATAAGGTTGTACGTCAATTGAATGCAAGTTATTGATGCTTGTCAACAGATCCGTAAAAATCCAGGCCCGTTGCTGTAGTCAGATAAATATCAGGAGATAAAAAATCCGGTATGACGCTGTCATACCGGATGTATTTTAGTAGCGGGAACCGGACTCGAACCGATGACCTTCGGGTTATGAGCCCGACGAGCTACCTACTGCTCCATCCCGCGGTGTATTTTAAAACGCTTACCGAAAGCGTTAACTTAGTAGCGGGGACACGACTCGAACGTGCGACCTCCGGGTTATGAGCCCGACGAGCTACCTACTGCTCTACCCCGCGGTATATTTTTAAAACGTTACTACAAACGTTTATTTAGTAGCGGGAACCGGACTCGAACCGATGACCTTCGGGTTATGAGCCCGACGAGCTACCTACTGCTCCATCCCGCGGTGTATTTTTAAAACGCTTACCGAAAGCGTTAACTTAGTAGCGGGGACACGACTCGAACGTGCGACCTCCGGGTTATGAGCCCGACGAGCTACCTACTGCTCTACCCCGCGGTATATTTTTAAAACGTTACCACAAACGTTTACTTAGTAGCGGGAACCGGACTCGAACCGATGACCTTCGGGTTATGAGCCCGACGAGCTACCTACTGCTCCATCCCGCGATATTGGATTGCAAATATACGACAATTTTTTAAAAATCTTAATTTTTCTTGTAAATAAAGGGCTTTTATGAAAACTATGGGATTATTCGTATCTTTGTGATATGGCAAAAGTATTGAAAATTTATCCGGATAATCCACAGGAAAAGCTTATCAACGAAGTTATTACCACCCTGAATAACGGTGGTCTGATTATTTATCCATCAGACACTGTCTATGCGCTGGGCTGTAATATTTTTGACATCAGGGCTATGGAAAAGCTCGCCCAGATCAAAAAAATGAAGCTTGATAAAGCCCAGTTCTCTATCATCTGTAATGACCTAAGCCACTTGTCAGACTTTACCCGGCCCATTGACACGTCAGTTTTCCGTTTCCTGAAAAGCCACCTTCCGGGTCCGTTCACCTTTATCCTTGAAGCGAATAAGAGCCTTCCGCTGGCGTATAAAAACCATAAGACCATCGGTATCCGTGTTCCGGACCACCCGATTCCTCAGCTTATTGTAGAGAAGCTGGGCCACCCTATTGCCTCTACATCCATCAAGGATGATGATGAAATTATTGAATATTCCACAGATCCCGAGCTGATTGCTGAAAAATACGAGCACCTGGTGGATATTGTGATCGACTCAGGTTATGGAGATAATGTGGCTTCCACTATTGTAGACCTCACTTCCGGTGAACCTGAAATCATCAGACAGGGAAAAGGCCAGATTTAGATTTAAACCGGAGCAGCTGACCTTAAACCATGACTATTGACAGGCTAAGCTGCTGATCAGATTCAGATTATTTACCAATGAAAATTATAACATCCCCTGCCAAATTAATGAATACGGAGTATTCTTCAGGCCTGCTGAGGCCTACCGCACCGCGTTTCATTGAACAGGCAGAAGAGATACAGTCCTATCTTCGCGAGAAATCCCCGAAATACCTTTCTGAGCTTATGGAAATCTCTTCCAAGCTGGCAGACGAAAACTGGGAAAGAAACCAGAACTGGAAGGCCAAACCTTCTGCAAAAGAATCCGCTCCGGCTTTATATGCGTTTACAGGAGAGGTTTACAGAGGCCTTGATGCCCAATCATTAGATCAGGATGCTGTTGATTACCTCCAGAAAAATTACAGGATCCTTTCCGGACTGTACGGATTGCTGAGGCCGTCCGATAAAGTAATGCTGTACCGGCTGGAAATGGGAAGGCCGTTCAGTTTTGAATCTTATAAAAACCTGTATGCTGTATGGACTGAGACTGTAACGGCTCAGCTGAAATCCGAAATGAAAAAAGGGGAATTTTTGCTGAACCTGGCCAGCAACGAGTATGGCAAAGTAGTAAACCGTAAGATGCTGGACCGTCCGGTGGTCGATGTAGAATTTTACCAGCTGAAGGAAGGCAAGCTTAAAACCATTGTCGTATACACCAAACATGCACGGGGAATGATGGCGAGGTTCTGTGCGCAAACCAATGCCAAAACGCTGAATGATGTCAAAGCCTTCAACTATGAAGGTTACCTTATTGATGAAGAGAAGTCCACCGACAACAAACTGGTTTTTGTACGATAGATCAATGACGATTGCAGATTTTAAAAAGTTTTTTAAGGCAGAACTGACCGAGCAGTATTCGGAATCGGAAATCAAGTTCCTGTGTACTGTTTTTGTCCAGAAGACGGTAGGGTTCAATCCGTACCTGCAGAGAAGGTTTTCAGATCAGGAACTGCTGATTTCAGATCAGGAAGAACTTCTTCATGCCGTAGCCGGATTAAAATCCGGTCGTCCTTATCAGCATGTGCTTGGGGAAACCGAGTTTTTCGGAATGACTTTCTCCGTCAATGAACATGTCCTGATTCCCCGTCCCGAAACGGAAGAGTTGCTGGATCTGGCTGTAAAGGCCATCAGCAGATCATCCCTGAATCTACAGGGTATGAAAATCCTGGATATCGGAACAGGAAGCGGTGTGATTCCTCTGGTCCTGAAAAAATACTTTCCGGAATCGGATGTAACCTCTGTTGACTTTTCTGAAAAAGCACTGGAAACCGCCCGGAGAAATGCTTTACACCATAAGCTGACGATCAATTTTATCCATGCAGATTACCTGAATTTTGAGCTGAACCGGAACTTTGATATCATCATTTCCAATCCGCCGTATATCGGGATAGACGAAAAGGATGACATTGCTGATTCAGTGAAAGGGTTTGAGCCTGAAATGGCTCTTTTCTCTCCTACTTCCGATGCACTGATCTTTTACAGGAAGATCGCTGAAGATTCTTCAAAACACCTGAACCCGGGCGGACTGCTGTTTTTAGAGATCAACCAGAAACTGGGTCCGGAAACCTATGGATTGTATACAGATCACTTTTCCGAAGTCCAACTGATCAAAGACCTGTCAGGAAATGACCGGTTCATTACCGGAATCAGATAACCATCAAACCTGATGTTCAACCTGAATTTATTTTTATAGATCAGCTAGGCATCGATCACTTTTAATTGCTTTGAAGGCTCATCTCGATGCCTAGCTTTACATTTATTTTATTACTTCTAACACAAAATAATGTACAAATTGTTTTTTCAGTCACTGTCAGGAAGCAAAATTTGTACATAAAAATTTCAGTTACAGACTTCAACCTTCTGGTTACTGACGCATACTTTTTAGTCATATTCCTGTTACAGGACATTCTTATTTTACTTCTCAATGTATCATTTTAAGCTGAAAAATTACCCTTTCAGTTGTTTACAGATATACAAAATTGCATACAAATCGTACAACAAAATTGCACACAAAACGCAACCGATATTTCTCCTCTCTTAGATTCTAATCTCTAGTTTTGATCCTATCAGCGCTGATCATCGTAAGGCTGTAACCGTATAAGCGCAATACGCTACAGCCTTAAATCCCAATGCCAGGGTTTATATGGCTAAAAACAAATTATTAATCAACAAAATTTACAAGATGAAAAAGTTAATTGCAATGAAGAAAAATTTTTCTTCGTTAGAGAACAAGAGATTGCAAAATCTGAAAGCGATCACAGGAGGAGCAGCAAGCTCAAGAAACTCGCCTTCAGGTTACATCGACACTAATGGTGATAATATAACCGATGTAGATCATTATTCTGATGAAACTTCTGGAAATTGGACCTATAAAGGAAGACATAGTTTAACTGTAGGTCAGCCAGTGGGTTCTTTTGAATAACTAAGCGTAATTAACGATCAAAAGAGAGCCATACTCTCTTTTGATCTTTTATTCAGAAATACCTATGAACAAGTCTACTTTTTTTATACAACTTGGACTTTTCTTTTTTATCGTATCTGCCTGTAAGAAAAAAGACAATGATGTTATTACTTACTACAATAAGGTTAATGAAATCGATAGCATCTACAGAATGGCTAATAATCCTCAACTGGCAGTACAGGAATATTCTCAGTTGTTTGATGAATTTACGCCAAAAAACCAGGACCGTATTGAGGAATATACCACTTACATAAAACTGGCAGATCATTATCATATCGATTTTGGCGGACAAAAAAGTTTATCTAAAATGATCTCTTTATTAGCTCCTTACGGAGACGAGTACAAAAAATATCTTCCTCTATTCAAAAAATATGGTATTGACAGTACAGAGGTCAAAGAGCAGATAGCAGACTGGAAAAAGCAACTGAATAAGAGACTGATCGATTCATTTTCCATTGCAATGGTTCGTGATCAGGAAAAGAGGCATATAGATCTTGAGGTCCAGGCGAAAAACGTCAAAAAAAATGCAGACCTTCTTATCTGGACTTTCAAAAATTACGGATTTCCGTCTGTTGACAAAATAGGAACTACCGGCAATAATGATGTATTTTTTGCCATGCCTACTTTCCTGACTCATATGATTGAGTCAGATCGCTATCCTTATTTTAAGGATAAATTGCTGGAATATGTAAAATCCGGAGATTGTGCTCCGCGGGATTATGCACTTATGGTTGACATGTACAATGATTCTCATCGTAAGAAAACCTGCTACAGTTATGGACTGCAAGAAAATAGAGATTCAGCACAGATTGACAGGAACCGCAAAAGTATAGGGCTTCCAAGCCTTAAGCATAGTGCAAAGATCAGAAAAGATTATTTCAATTCATTTAAATAAAAATTAACAAGATGAAAAAGTTAACAGGAATGAAGAAAAGTTTTTCTTCGTTAGAGAACAAGAGATTGCAAAATCTGAAAGCGATTACAGGGGGAGCGGCAAGCTCAAGAAAGGCAGAATCCAATGCAGGAGGACAGTGGGATCAGGATTATTATAGTGATGATACTGCCGGTGAGTGGAAATGGGCAGGAAGACATACTTTGTCATTTGATGAGGCATAGTAACTATTACATAGGCTGCTTACTTATAAAGCAGCCTTTTGATAATTTTTTATAAACAATTATACAGCTATGATTGATAAAAAAAGACTAGTGTGGATTTTTTCATGTTTTTTTTTTTGCTTATAATCTCCTGTAAGAAAAGGGAAGAAGAGGTTAATTCTATTTCTTACTATAATAAAGTGAATGAAATAGACAGTATTTACAGAATAGCAAAAAATCCTGAACTGGCAGCAAAAGAGTATAAAGCACTGTTTAAAGAATACGCTCCAAAAAATCAAGAATATATTGAAGAGTATGAAACTTATATAAAACTATCAGAACAATATAATATTGATTTCGGAGGCAAAGAAAGTTTATATAAGCTGATCACTTTAATTTCACCTTCTGGAAACACCTATAAAAAATATCTTCCGCTTTTTAAGAAATACGGGATTGACAGTACAGAAGTTAAACAAAGAACAGCCTTATATAAAAATAGTCTGAATCATATACTGATAGATTCTCTTACGGTCGCATCACACCGTGACCAGGAAGCCAATCGGCAAGATATGATGATCATGCTTAGAAATGACCGTAAAAATTTAAACCTTTTCTTACGGATTTTCGATCAGTACGGCTACCCTTCTGAACAAAAGGTCGGAACAGTAGGAAACGATGGAGAACCTTTAGTAATAGTTACGATCCTTTCTCATCTGATCTGTTTGGATCATAAAAAAATTTATCCAAGACTGGAAGAATATCTTAAAAAAGGAGAAATTCCTCCTCGTGTATTTGCTCTTATCATAGATAAATATTATTTGTGCCAACAAAGTGAACCTTATTTTAATATGTCTTCCGGAGTATCTTCACACGAAGATTCACTAACGATTAACCGTAGACGCAAGAATGTCGGTCTTCCCAGTCTCACACACTATTCTAAGATAAGAGAAGATTTTTTACATTCAGCTCAGCGAAAAGAGGATTACTGAACTATTATTTTTTACTGCTGTAAATAATTAACGAGTCCTAATTTTAATTTTGTAGAATGAGACATCACCTAACTACCTCAGTAAAAGCCTGTCTATATAATTTAACAATATGCATGATAGTATTTTCATGTACGAATCAGAAATCAAACTATATTTCTTATTACAATAGGTCAGTGAAATCGATAGTATTTGCAGAATGGCAAATAATCCTCAACTGGCAGTACAGGAATATTCTCAGTTGTTTGATGAATTTACGCCAAAAAACCAGGATCGTATTGAGGAATATACCACTTACATAAAACTGGCAGATCATTATCATATCGATTTTGGCGGAAAAAAAAGTTTATCTAAAATGATCTCTTTATTAGTTCCTTACGGAGACGAGTACAAAAAATATCTTCCTCTATTCAAAAAATATGGTATTGACAGTACAGAGGTCAAAGAGCAGATAGCAGACTGGAAAAAGCAACTGAATAAAAGACTGATCGATTCATTTTCCATCGCGATGGTCCGTGACCAGGAAAAGAGGCATATAGACCTTGAGGTTCAGGCGAAGAACGTTAAAAAGAATGCAGATCTCCTTATCTGGACTTTCAAAAACTACGGATTTCCGTCTGTTAACAAGATAGGGACTACCGGAATTAATGATGTATTTTTTGCCATGCCGACCTTCCTGACCCATATGATTGAGTCAGATCGCTATCCTTATTTTAAGGATAAATTGCTGGAATATGTAAAATCCGGAGATTGTGCGCCACGCGATTATGCACTTATGGTTGACATGTACAATGATTCTCATCGTAAGAAAACCTGCTACAGTTATGGACTGCAAGAAAATAGAGATTCAGCACAGATTGACAGGAACCGCAAAAGTATAGGGCTTCCAAGCCTTAAGCATAGTGCGAAAATCAGAAAAGATTATTTCAATTCATTTAAATAAAAATTAACAAGATGAAAAAGTTAATTGGAATGAAGAAAAATTTTTCTTCGTTAGAGAACAAAAAATTACATGATTTAAAATCTATTATTGGAGCTGGTAGCAGTTCTTATGCTGTCAAATGTAACCTTTTCAATTCAGAAGGTTGTACTGATACCGACTATTATAATGATGATAGATCTTACAAAAGTAGAGGCTGGCTTTGTGTTGGTGAAGCTTCTAATGATTTGAATTAAAAAGAAAAGAGAGAGGGAGAATATTGTTCCCTTTTTCTTTTAATATTAACTAATTCAAAACAAACATGATTTTACTTCAATTTAAGTTTACAAATAATAAAACTAGAAAGTATTTTATAGTGTTTTTCTTTCTAACAGTCCTTCCTCAATTTTTAAATGGACAACAATCCAGTTTTATATATGAACTAAATTATAAGCCGAATCAGGATAATACACAAGGTGAAAAAATAGTATTCTATCTGGACGTTAAAAATAAGGAGTCGGTATTTCGATCTGACTCATTTCGACGTTCTGATTCATTGCGGATAAAAAGAGGTATAGGGAACGGATTTGATATGGAATATAATAACAAGCAGTTGTATGTTTATAAAAGTTCAGGGAACAGGGAAATCTTAAAATATGTATTTGTCCCATTAATCCATGATATCTATGCAATTCCTGTAGATGAAGAATTGAAGTGGACCATTTTAGACGAAAAAAGGAAAATAGGTAATTACGACTGTCAGAAAGCAGCAGTTAGTTATGGTGGAAGGAATTGGATCGCGTGGTTTACTACTACTATTTCTATACAGGACGGGCCTTATATTTTTCATGGATTACCCGGTCTAATCATAAAAATATCAGATGAAAAAATGGATTATGATTTTGAATTACATCAAATTACCGACTTCAGATGGGATGAATTATATCCTGAAAAGTTTCAAAGAAAAATCAACTGGGAAAGCTTCCGGAAACTTCAGCAAAACTTCTATAATGATCCTTTTGCCATGATTAATAAATCTGATGTCATAAGTTATGATGAAGGTGGTAACACCACGAAAACCAATTTCAAAGTAATGAAAGAACAGACTCAGAAGAGAATACGGGAGAAGAATAATCCTGTTGAATTAAATCATAAAGCAGCATTCAAATAAGTTCAGGATGATATTGATTATAACTAAAAAAAATGACATAAGTACCTTGGAAGTCATGAAATGGCTCAACAGGATGGATAAGCCCTACATTGTTATTCAGGAAGATGAAGTGTTTGAAATCAGGATCCTGGAAAAAAGACTGTATCTGGAAAGTCAGCGCAATGTATTTTTTATTGATGACATCAGCAGTGTCTGGTACAGAAGAGGGGGAATACAGTTCGTACGCAAACAATATGACAATCTATCCGTCAATATCCATATGAATGAAGCTCAGCACTGGCTTGAGGATTATGTTATGAATGCATTAGAATCTAAAAAGCACATCAGCAAACAGCGCAACAGCCATGTCAATAAACTTCTGGTCCTGGAAAAGGCACAAAATGCCGGATTGGATGTTCCTGCCTTTTATCTTGCGAAAAATACAGAGGATGTAACGCCTGGTAAGACCATTACCAAATCGATTACCGGTAATGTAATCCTGGAATGCATAGATTCTGAGTCAGACGGCATTATGTATACTTCTGTGATTGATGAAAAAGAGAGTGACGACTTCTTCATATCCTTCTTTCAGGAAAAAATTGAGAAAGATTTTGAAATACGCTCCTTTTATTTAGACGGCAGAATATGGTCTATGGCCATTTTTTCACAAAATGATGAACAGACCAAGACAGATTTCAGGAAATACAATACAGAAAATCCGAACCGGAATGTCCCGTACAAGCTTCCGGATCATATTGAAGAAAAGATGATCGAACTGATGCAGGTCCTGGACCTAAACTGTGGCTCATTAGACTTTATCAAAACCGGAGATACCTATTACTTCCTGGAAGTAAATCCGGTGGGACAGTTTGGAAACATTTCATTCGACTGCAATTATATGCTTGAAAAGGAAATAGCAGATTACCTATAATAATATATTCTACTTAAACACACAAACTAATGAAACATCTATTCAATGAGAAAAACCAGCTTCCAATTACATTTAAATATATTGAACTGATCAAGAAAAATAAGCTAAAACAGAGTAACAAAAACATAACCTATTATGTTCCGTGTGAAAAATACCAGACTTCCTTTTATGTGAGGGAAAAGCCATTTAAACACTTAGTCAGAATGTTATGAGTCATTTTTTTATCAAAAAAAATTAAGTTTCCTCCAAACAGGATTTTACTTGTTACACTCATAAGCCTATACGTTCTCCTCATAACTGTTTCCTGTAAACATAAATCCCTCAATTATATTACGTATTATAACAGGGTCAATGAAATCGACAGTATATATAGATTTGAAAGGGATACCCTCGAAACGATTAAACAGTACAAAAAGCTTTTTAAAGAATATCCTCCTAAAAACCAGGAACGCATACAGGAATTTGAGACCTTCATCACGCTTTCTGATCGATATCACAAAGATTTCGGAGAGAAAAAAAACATTATACAAATTCATTCCGCTGATTGCACCTTATGGGAACGCATATAAAAAGTATTTACCTCTTCTTAAAAAGTATGATATTGACAGTATGGAAGTAAAAGAGAATATTGCAGATTGGAAAAAAAATCTAGATAAAAGATTGGTAGACTCTTTTTCAGTCGCCATGATCCGGGATCAGGAAAAGAGGCATATAGATACTGCAGTGCAGGCAAAAAATGTCAGAAAAAATGCAGAGCTTTTATTATGGACATTTAAAAACTATGGTTTCCTTCAGTACAAAAGATAGGAACAATGCCGATGCATACCTTATTAACGCATATGAATGAGTCAAAACAATATTATCCAATTATCAGGACAAAACTTATTGATTATGTAAAATCAGGGGATTGTCCCCCCTTATCGTATGCCATGATGTTTGACAGCTACCATGTTAATGTTGAAAAGGGAAATACGACTTATGGTTATAATAGTTTTACTGCTATTATGGATTCTGTGCAGATAAATCGCAACAGAAAAAGTATTGGCCTGCCAAGTTTAAAACACAGTGCCAGAATCAGACAGGATTTCATGGCTGAGCTAAAGACAAAATAGAAAATTAATTAAAATCCTGTGAATAAAAATTATTTTAAACTATAATCAGAACGCTATGAATTACTTCAATTTATTCAGCAACATCATGGTCACAAAAGGGATCACCAGGGTTCTGGTTTCGGATCTTCAAAGGAACACTTCGGAACTGTATCCGCTTGAACTGCATGAGCTGATAGAAGAACTGAAAACCACCTCTGTAGAGGAAGTCCTTAACCATTATGATCAGGAATCTAAAGCGATCGTACAGGATTACCTTGATTTTTTGCTGGAAAAAGAATTCGGCTTTATAACCCAAAACGGTTGGGACAGAAACTTTCCGCCACTCTCCTATGAACATCAGGACTATAATATCCTGTCGAATATTTTTGTTGAACTGGATGACATATCCATTCTTCAATCCCTGAAGCAATCCATAGAAAATCTTGAGATAAGGCATCTGGTCATTTACTGCCGAAGGACACTTCTGCTGGAAGAATTGATGCAGATTGACGGAATATTTTCACACGCTCCTTTAGAGGGCATTGAGATTTTCTCGCAGTTTCATGAGGCTGTAGACCAACATTTCATTGATACGCTCAACAGGAATACCGCAAGAGTGTATAGCCTGGTTTTTTACAGCTGTGGAAAAGCGCCGTTCAAAGATAATGACAGTTTAAGGTTTACGGTTAACTTTACCGATCAGGCCCTTACTATTTCATCGTGCGGAAAAGTAAACCTGGATTATTTCAGCACCAATCTTCCGAAAGTCCTGGAAGCCCTCAACCATAATTCCTGCCTTCACAAAAAAATAGGGATAGACGTCCATGGCCATATTAAAAACTGCCCGGCTATGCCTGAAAGTTATGGCAACATTAAAAACACAACTTTGGAAGAAGCATTGAAACACCAGGATTTCAAAAAGTACTGGAACATTACCAAAGATCATATTAACGGCTGCAAAGACTGTGAGTTCCGGTATATCTGTACAGACTGCAGGGCCTTTACGGAAAGAAACCATACCGACCGGAAGGGACTGGATACGTCAAAACCGTTAAAATGCGGCTATGATCCTTATACAGGAACCTGGGAAGACTGGAGCACTCATCCGATGAAACAGAACGCGATTGCTCATTACAGATTACTGCATAAAACAAAAGTCAGCTGAATGTGCTGACTTTCATTGTATATTTAAATCTATCCTATTCTTTTCCTGATAAAGATTTCGTAGCTCAGGTAAATCAGCGGGAGTGCCATGATTCCTATGTATAAAGCATTGCTCATCGCCATGGCCGGCTGCGTTAAAACAGCATAGACTACACCGAAAAAAGCACCCCCCAAATGGGCGGCATGACCGATGTTGTCATGCGGTTTCGGATTCAGCATCATGTATACAGAATACCCGAAATAGACCAGCCCGAAAACAAATCCCGGAATGGCAATCGGGATAAAGAAAAAGTAAATTCCGATGTTGGGATACATGGCAATTGCTGCAAACAGGATCCCGGATACTCCTCCACTAGCACCGATGGCAGAATACCAGGGCTGTTTCTGGTACAGGAACAGTGAAAAGATGTTCCCGAGCAGGATAGACCCCAGGTAAATAATAAGAAATCCTATATTACCGAAAGCGTCTATGACCACCGGACCGAAAAAATACAGCGTAATCATATTGAACGCAAGGTGCATGATGTCCGCATGCAGGAATCCCGCCGAGATCAGGCGGATATATTCTTTCCGGTTCCGGATGGCGCCTACATTAAACTTGTATTGTTCAAAAATCGCGGTATTGTTAAAAGCAATAAAGCTGATAACGGCAGTTATAATAATGATGAGTATCAGAATATTCATAATCTTTAATCCTAAATATTAATTTTCAAACAGGTCCCCGATCATTCCGCCTTCATCATCTATATTTCCGCTGCTTTCAGGTTCTTCCTCAGGTTCCGGTTCTTCTTCTTCATCCGTTTCCGGGATGGTGATATTAATGGCTTTTACCTTGAACTTGGTGAACTGGTTCCCGATGGCCTTAATCCCTTTTACGGCAATAAACTCATCGATATTCACCGTTTCCGGTTCCCGTTCCTTCCCTTTGTCTTTTGCAAAAACAATTTCAGCCGTTGCATGGTTGGCCGCGATTATATTTTCGATGAATGACTTCGGATGTTCAGACGGCATGAAGGTCTGGACATTAGGCGTATTTTCAAGCAAGAACCTTTTGATGAAATACATTTCTTTATCGGCATCGTAATAAATGCAGGTAATCGGCTGCCTTGGCCTCCATTTTTCAAGGATCAGGTAATCATCATCAAAACGGTTGCCAAGATCGAATGATACGAGTTTGGCTTCTCCATTGGTATTGACTGTCAGAATCCTGTCATCCCCTTTGAAGTTCCCCAGCAGGCTTCCCCGTCCGTCGGCATTCAGCCTCCTTACCGTATCATCGAACCATATTTTTCTCGGAGCCAGGGTGGAGACACCTTCTTCTTTCAGGTCTACTTTCTTCACGGCATACTTGGTCACCAGATTTCCTTTTGTATCCCTTCCTTTGATGCCGAGATCAGAAAAATCGACATCCATTTTATTCTTCCGGATCCTTGGGTTAGGCTTAAGGAGAATGGTTACCTTTTCCGCTTCGCCGTTCGGATTGGCAGAGAAATACAGGAATTCCGAGCCTTTTTTATCTGAGGCCAGGTGATAGTCGGTATTCCGGGTTACCGCCGTCACAGAAAACCTTTTCATATAGTACGGCCCTTCCTTACCTTCACGGTAAATGGTATTGTATACCGTTCTTTTATCGTTTTTCTTCCAAATGGCTACATGCAGCAGGTCTTTACCGATGAATGTTTTCGGTTCCACCTTCACGACTTTCATGCTTCCGTCTTTCCTGAACGTTATAATATCATCGATATCCGAACAGTCAAACAGGTACTGGTCTTTCTTCAGTGAGGTCCCGATGAACCCTTCCTCAAAATTAGCGTAGAACTTTTCATTGGCTACGGCTACTTTAGTGGCGTCAATGGTATCGAAAATCCTCAGTTCGGTTTTTCTCTGCCTGTCTTTGCCATACTTTTTCTGGATGTTCTGGTAATAGCTTACAGCATAGGCGATCAGGTTGGCCAGATGGTGTTTCACCTGTTCAATCTTTCCTTCGAGGGCTGCAATATTCTCTTTGAATTTATTCAGGTCGAATCTGGAAATCCTTTTGATCCTGATTTCGGTAAGCTTCAAAATATCCTCTTCGGTTACGGCACGCAGCAGATGCTTTGTATGAGGCTTCAGGCCTTTATCTATCGTTTTAAGGACTTCTTCCCAGGTTTTCACTTCTTCGATATCATGGTAAATCCTGTTTTCGATAAAGATCCTTTCCAGGGAGGAGAAATGCCAGGTTTCCTGAAGTTCATGAAGCTCTATTTCGAGCTCTTTCTTCAGCAAGGAAACCGTATGGTCCGTATTCATCCTCAGGATTTCGGAGACATTCAGGAACATCGGCTTATCGCCAACGATTACACAGGCATTCGGTGAAATGGTTACCTGACAGTCTGTAAATGCATATAACGCATCAATAGTCTTGTCCGGGGAAACATCATTGTGAAGATGGATCAGGATCTCTACACTGTCTGAAGTATTGTCCTCGATCTTCTTGATCTTGATTTTCCCTTTTTCATTAGCCTTAAGGATAGAATCGATCAGGTCACTGGTCGTTTTGGAATATGGCAGTTCGGAAATAACCAGGGTGTGTTTATCCGTCTGTGTAATCCTTGCACGGGCTCTGATCTTGCCGCCCCTGTGCCCGTCATTGTATTCTGAAACATCAAGGAAACCTGCGGTAATAAAATCAGGAAACAGCTCAAATTTTTTGCCTTTGAGATACGAAATCGAGGCATTGATCAGTTCATTGAAATTATGGGGCATAATTTTGGTCGAAAGCCCTACTCCGATCCCCTCCACACCCTGTGCAAGCAGCAGCGGGAATTTTACAGGCAGGTCGATCGGTTCATTATTCCTTCCGTCATAGGATTTGGCCCATTCCGTGGTCTTGGGGTTGAATACTACCTCAAGCGCAAAAGGGGTCAGCCTGGCTTCGATATATCGGGCTGCCGCAGCAGAATCCCCGGTATAGATATTTCCCCAGTTTCCCTGGGTATCAATCAGCAGTTCCTTCTGCCCGATCTGCACCATTGCATCTGTAATGGAAGCATCCCCGTGCGGGTGGTATTTCATGGTATTTCCCACGATATTGGCCACTTTATTGTAGCGGCCATCTTCCAGTTCACGCATAGAGTGCATGATCCTACGCTGAACCGGTTTGAAACCGTCATATACGGATGGGATGGCCCTATCCAGGATCACATAGGAAGCATAGTCAAGAAACCAGTCTTTATACAGCCCCGAAACTTTTTTAAGGCTCTCGCTGTCATGCGGGTTTTCATCTGTCATCTTCTTTCAGTCTTTTTTTCATTGTTAGCTTTCACTACTTTATTGAGGGATGTTTTCAAATCATTAATTTCTTTTCCGGTCAGGTATGAAATTTCATATTTCAAAAGAGCTGACCCGCTGTTTTTACTGGTAACCCGTACATATAGCCTTTTTATAAAAAATATCCTCACTACATCAAAACCGATCAGCTTATACTTCGGAAACTCATCGCTCAGGGGTTTTCCCAGGAAAGGGATAACATTCCTGTTCCGGAAATGGAGGGCTTCCCCGTCACTGTCATACTCAAAAATCTGTCTTCCGCTGAAATAAAACGACAACAGCAGAAAAAGCGGTATGATGATGAACAATGCACTCTCCCAGCCCATGATGTCGAATTTATATTCTTCTAAAAAAAAGGCTGCGAAACCCATCGCTGCAATGATCAGCAGTAAGGTGCTGATAAAATTATAGGCTGACGCCTTATTACGGTTACTTAGTCTCATATTTGGTATTAGTCGATTTGGTGGTTTGCTTTTACAGGAACCGGAATTTATTCATTCTGAACATCCTGCAAAATTTCTTTCTTATCTATGTCCGGGTCTTCAACGACAAGGTTTTCAAGGATGAAGGTCTGCCGGTCAGGGGTATTTTTGCCCATATAAAATTCCAGCAGCTGATCGATGGTCTGGTCTTTACCCAGAACGACCGGTTCCAGCCGGATATCTTTTCCGATAAAGTGCTTGAATTCATCCGGTGAAATTTCCCCTAATCCTTTGAATCGGGTAATCTCAGGATTCTTGCCCAGTTCATTAAGTGCTTTGATCCGTTCTGCCTCACTGTAGCAATACCGCGTTTCCTTTTTATTCCTTACCCGGAACAGCGGTGTCTGTAAAATGTACAGATGGCCGTTCTTAATCAGGTCCGGAAAGAACTGAAGGAAAAATGTGATCATCAGGAGGCGGATGTGCATCCCGTCCACATCGGCATCGGTAGCTATGATGACATGGTTGTACCTCAGGTCTTCCAGGCTTTCCTCAATATTGAGTGCAGCCTGAAGCAGGTTGAATTCTTCATTTTCGTATACGACCTTTTTGGTCAGCCCGTAGCAGTTGAGCGGTTTCCCTTTCAGTGAAAAAACCGCCTGGGTTTCTACATCCCTGGACTTGGTAATAGATCCTGAAGCAGAATCTCCCTCAGTAATAAAAATCTGGGTATCCCCTTTTCTTTCAGCCTTCTGATCATTGTAATGCTGCCTGCAGTCACGGAGCTTCTTGTTATGAAGCGAAACTTTTTTAGCTCTTTCCCGGGCCAGTTTCTGGATTCCGGAGAGTTCCTTCCGCTCTCTTTCGGAGATGAGGATTTTTCGCTGGATGGCTTCGGCGACCTCGGGGTTCCTGTGCAGAAAATTATCCAGTTTGCTTTTCAGGAAATCGATAACAAATGTCCTTACGGTAGGGCCGTTTGGGCCCATATCATTAGATCCGAGCTTTGTTTTGGTCTGGGACTCGAACACCGGTTCTTCCACATTGATGGAAATGGCAGCAATAATGGATTTACGGATATCCGAAGCATCGAAATTCTTGTTGAAAAATTCCCGGATGGTCTTCACGTATGCTTCCCGGAAGGCATTCAGATGCGTACCTCCCTGGGTGGTATTCTGTCCGTTGACAAAAGAAAAATAGGTTTCGGTCTGGGATTTATCTGAATGGGTGATGGCCAGCTCGATATCTTCATCCTTCAGGTGAACGATAGGATAAAGGATATCACTTTCCAGCTCTTCTTCCAGCAGGTCTTTCAGTCCGTTTTCGGAAAAATAGGTTTCCCCGTTGAAAATAATTTTCAGTCCCGGATTCAGGTATGCATAATTGCGCAGCATCCTCTCGATGTATTCTTTCCGGAATTTGAAATGAAGGAAGATCCCCGAATCCGGAACGAAAGAGATTTCTGTTCCGTTACGGTCGGAAGTATCTTTTTCTTCGTGGTTTTCTACAATCATCCCTCTGGAGAACTCAGCAGCTTTCATCCTGCCGTCCCGGAATGACCGTACACGGAAATACTCGGAAAGGGCATTCACAGCTTTCGTACCCACCCCGTTCAGTCCAACGGATTTCTTGAAGGCTTTACTGTCATACTTTCCACCGGTATTCATTTTGGAAACGGCATCTACTACTTTACCCAAAGGAATTCCCCGGCCAAAGTCGCGGATGCTTACTTTTCCGTCATCCACTTTTATTTCAATTCTTTTCCCTGCTCTCATCCTGAACTCATCGATAGAGTTGTCCAGAATTTCTTTCAGGAGGATGTATATACCATCGTCTGCCGAAGACCCGTCGCCCAGCTTACCGATGTACATCCCGGGACGCAGGCGGATGTGTTCCTGCCAGTCCAGGGTTCTGATATTATCTTCGGAATAAATAGGATTTGTTTGTTGTGACATATGTAATTTAGAGAACACACAAAGATACGAAATTAAAGAAAAATATCCCAGTTTTCCATTGTGTTTTCGATAATTTTTAGTTATTTTTTATTGCATATCTCCCGGATGAATATTACATTTACATTATTCATTTATACACAGGTAATTATTAATTTTATTACATTAATAATCCCAAATCAAACCTTATAATTTTAATTCAACCATCATATTAAGAAAATCATGAAAACATAATACAGAACCGTCATTATAAAACTAATCACCAAAACTCAATTTTTATGAAAACAAAACTACAGGCCTGCATTATCAGCGAACAGGACGGCGGCGAGGCCATTGCCCGTTTGCTCAGCAGTGAGTTTCCCGAATTTGAAATTGCTTTCCGGAGCAGCAATATCCAATGCGTTTCAGATTATTCCCCAAACAGCTTTCCCGACCTCTTTTTTCTGGAGACCCAACTGATCAATGATCCTTCAGACCTTTTCAGGTATTTCGGGGAACATCTGTCCCATATAATTTTCATTACAGATTCCGAAAAATCAGCCATTAAGGCGGTTAAAACGGGCGTCGGCAGCTGCCTGATGAAACCGGTCAGAGATCTCGAATTCGTTATCAGTGTTAATAAAGTCCTGGACAGCATCCGCACCACCCGTACCTTACCGCATGTTTCACCCTGCAATAAGGTCAACCTTCCTACCCTGCAGGGATTTAAACGGGTATCTGTAGATGAAATCATCCGCTGCGAGGCAGATTCCAATTATACATTCATCTATCTCGCAGACCGATCCAGAGTTGTGGTCTGCCGGACATTATGCGATTTTGAAAAATCCTTTTCTGAACACAGCTTTTTCAGGATCCATCACAAACACCTCATCAATCTCGAGCATATGAAAGAGTACATTAAAGGCAAAGGCGGACAGGTGGTTATGACAGACAACTCAGTGCTGGATGTTTCGGTACGCAAAAAATATGATTTCCTGCAGAGGTGCTTATAAACGTCGGAAATACAGTTATCTGCATAAACGTTACACTTGCTCAGATGACAGCGGGCACTTAATCACCGGGCCTGGTACAGTTACCGGAAGAAGTTTACTTTTAACAGACAACAACCAAAAACTATTACTATGAAAGCACATGTATTTTCTATTAAAGCCATGGTGGCCGCCGCAATTATCTTTTCAGCAGAGATCCAGGCGCAGGTCTGGTATGTTAACGGGAACTGGGGTACGAACAGCAGTAATTACGTGGGAACAATCGATCCTGCACCCCTGTATTTCAGAGTGAACGGACAGGATCCGAACCCCGGACAGGCCATACTGAGTGAAACCGGATCATTCTTAACTGAAAGTGTAAACAATTCCAATATAGCGAAAGCAAAAGGAAGTTTTGTTGCAGGCTCAGACAATGTTTTAGGACAAAACGCCAACAGCTCCTTAGTTGGCGGATGGGGCAATGATTTATCAGATGCCGGAGGAGCCAATCTTGTTGCAGGCCAGTCTAACCGGGTGGTGAACCAGGCCGGAAAATCGGTTGCCCTGGGCTGGAATAATATTGTAAGAAATGCCAACCAATTTGCGATAGGTGTGGGCGTAGACCTGAAAACTGAATACTCAGGAGGGTTCGGAGTCGATCTTATCGCTACAGGAAACCGCTCATTCGTCATTGGATCGGGATCCCATGCTTCTACCAAATTAACGAATACGATTCCCTATTCCATCATGCTGGGCATGTCCAATGTGTCCACGATGCTCATCAAAGATCAGCAGGTGGGTATCAGGACGACAACGCCTACCGCTAACTTTCACACTGTAGGAACGGTAAGGCTGCAGGGTTTGCCCAACGGAGCAGGCAGAGCCCTGGTGGTTGACAATGACGGAAATGTGATGATGGCCAACACTATGCTGTATAAGCAGTCCAACCAACAGGATACCGACCTGCAAGGCCAGATTGATGAGCTTAAAAAAGAGGTTCAGGAATTAAAAGAATTGCTAAAACTGAGCAAGACCAATGTAGACGTCAGCGCTGTCAGTACCCGTGAGCCGAAGCTTTTCCAGAACGTTCCCAATCCAGGTAAAAGTGAAACCACTATTCCTTACTATCTGCCGGAGGGATCGGGAGAGGCAGCCATTTCCATCTACAGCATTTCCGGACAGCTGGTAAAAACGATCGCTCTTAAAGAAAAAGGCCGTGGCAGCCTTACCGTTACAGGCCTTCAGGGGGGATCTTATGTATACCAGATGAGTATTAACGGGCAAAGTATCGACAGCAAAAAAATGCTGATGAGGGACTAGGCATATCATTGTAACTTTAGTATAATCAAGCTATTCCGCTCCGGGATAGCTTTTTATTTTTGTGTGGGCCCAGTTGAATCATTATCCTACGCAGATGACCAGAAACATTTTATAGTGTTGGATTACAGGAAATCAGGCCCACCTTTATACAGGATACCATTACACTTAATCAAAAGATTGTTACACATAGATACCGGTCATTGACTGCAGTGAAGTTTATCATTAGACTTGCATGATAATCATAAAACTTTTACCATGAGACACAATTTTATTCTCCCTTTGCTGATATCTGTGATGACGGGAGTATCTTACGGACAAAATATCGTAAGGAATCCAAGCTTTGAATCCGGCCCGGCTCTATGCAATCTCAACGACCCTAATGGAAACGGTCCATTTTATCTTGCCCAGAATTATGCAGATTACTGGACAGGCATTAATCCTGCCGAACCAGGTAACCATCCTGTCAACACAGGCAATATAAGACAAAACGGACCTACCTGTTTCTATTCTCAGTTCCCTGCAGGACTCAGTGCGAATAACGGTGCCCGGGCCATATACATCAATCTGGAACACGTATGGGATATCCATGACAGCAGGGCAATTGGCCAGTTGACCACCGGGACCATCAAGGGTGGTACTTATAAAATATGCCTTGCTGCGGTCGGCTTTCCTAACCTGCCCTATCAGGTTCCGAATAACAGAAACATGCTTCAGGTCGTTTTAATAAAAAACAGCACCGGCCAGGAAAGAATCATCAGCGAATTTACCATTCCCAAAAACACAGGAACGCAAAGCTGGAGAAATTATGGAAATTCGTTCACTATTTCACCGACAGAATCAGGTATTTACGACAGGGTCCAGCTCAGAATAAAGCCTGCATCCGATATCCAGTTTCCGGCGGGAACGTCTTACAGTGAAGGTGCTTTTGTAGACAATGTGATCATAGGTCCTGTTAACAGTACTGTATCCCCCTGTGACGGAACATATGACCTGGCAGCTTTTGGCAACAATACAGATATAGGAGCGGAACCTTATGAGCCTGGCGCTAACTGGCAGGTTTGGCAAAGCAACGATTTATGGAACAGGGCTACAAACGGTGGTTCGGTAAGCAGTAATCTGATTGCTGAGAATGTAGATCCAACTCCCGGCCACAACAATCTTCTGCGTTTCAGGGTAAGGAACAGAGGTGTTTCAACCAGTAATCCTTCCCATGCACGGTTGTACTGGACTATGGGAACAACCGGCGGAGAACCCTGGCCTAAAGCATGGGACGGCAGCATAGCAATCAATCCTAACGGACAGACCACTCCCGGAGGTACGCCTATTGGCGGTGAGATTACAACAGCCTATCCTACCAGTAACACTCCCTCAGCCCAGATTCCCATGATAGGCAACGGGGTCAATATCACGATACATTCTACCTATTCGGCATCCGGTTTTGATATTCCTCCGTTAAAACCCGGTGAAGAATATATCATCAATGCCTTATGGGATCCGAAAACTCCTCAGGAATTCGGATTAGATCCGGCAGCCAATCCACAGATCTGCTTTTTAGCCCGGATTGTAGACCCTAACGATCCTATGTATAATGAGCGTGTAACCAGCCCGTCTTACGGATTCAGTGATAATGTAAGGTCCAATAACAATATCGTTACCAGAAATTCTACCTTCGTGAATTTACCCGGCGGAAATATTTTTTATAAGGGAACCGGCAGCATATTTTTCAGTAATTATGCTGATTTTGAAAGGAATTTTGATTTCAGAATCAGAGAAATCTCCGGAACTGATATCCCGTTCAGCCAATACGGCAACCTTATCATTACATTGGATGACATTCTATTCCAGAAATGGATACAAAGCGGGTCCAATGCGGAAGGCATTGAAATACAGGACTGGGAAAAACATGAACTCAGGGTCATGGATATGGCCAATGCAAAATTGAAAAACATTAGTCTGGAGCCGGGAGAGTACAGATCCGTTTCTTTATCATTTGCCCTTACCCAGCCTACAGGCATAATTGAGAGTTTCCATTTCACAGTGACCCAGAACCCTACCGAAAATCCGGAAGAGGAATACGGAACCGCATGTAACTTCATTGTTGCCGTTAATGCCGATATGCCTGATACAGGCGAAAGTTTTTACAACAGCGACGAAGGAAGCTCAAAAAGCCCAGCATCGGCATCCGTATTTGGCGGAGAAATCATTTTATCACCTAACCCGTCCTCAGGAACTTCTGTTCTGGAATTCACGCTGAACGATGAAGCCATACTCAATATAGATTTGCTTGATTCGTTTGGTAATACTGTGAAAATCTTTAGCAGGAGGGAAAAGTTCAGGGCCGGAAGGCAATCTGTAATGCTTGATTTTCCGGATACGAACCCTGGCATCTACCGATTACTCATTCATACGCCTACGGAAAGAAAAATAATTAATCTGATCAGAAAATAGGCGTTATCTCCTGATCTGTCATTACGGCATCTGCTGCTTAAAAACAGGCTCAGGATAAAGAAGACATTATAAGGCGTTGCTGAGCCATACTACAGTAGGGATCAAATAATGACTATAGGCTGGCCTATGGTCATTATGATACGGAAATACATCAGTTCAAATCCGGTTGATGTTCCATAGCAACCATATTACATCTGCTATCGGAACAGGTACATTTAATCAAAAACATCATGCACTTGCTATCCGGCTGTAGCATCCTGAAGATTTTACCGGTACATTTAAGCAGACATAACTACAAAAACTTTAATTATGAAAACGTATTTACCAAAGGAATGCATTAAGCATTCATTACCCAACTTCAGGAAATTCATCTTGGTTTTTCTGATGGCCCTTTCTGCCCCCATTGATGTTTCGGCACATGCTTCCACGATTACAAGGAAATGGTGCGGCGGCTTCTTTCACAGGAAATTTGTTGCACGGGCGCAGACTTCTGCTCTGATATTCACAAAATACCAGTCAGGTTACAACTGTATAGGTCAGTACATCGGTACAGCCAATATCGGAAGCTACGGAGTTACCTGCAGTGATGAGAGCAAAGGATGCTCCAGGCCTCAGGTAGCTACCTGCAGCAAAAGCGGCGTTGTATATGACAGGCTGTACGGTGCCAGCGGATGCACATTTCAGTATACCGCTCCCCATTCTTACTCAGCGTATGCTAAAGCTCAGCATCTGGTAGGAGGAATTTATCTTACCTATTCAGCTTCCGGAAGAGGCGGCGCAGGATTTCCTGGTATTTTCACAGACGGTACCGGAAACATTGCAGCTGCTGATAACGGTACTTCGTTCAGTGAAATAACAGGTGAAGTTGATATCGATGATGCCAACAGGCTTATGGTAAAGAATATGAATGGCAAACTGAGCATTACCAGCGGCACCAATTATTTCAGCAACATAAAAATGGTCATCATCAAAGAAAAAGAGGGTATTTCTGATGATGAAGCATTGCAGAATGAAGAAGCGGTTCAGAACGGAACCTATCCTGACGTGGTCTATACTTCCCGGCTGGATGTTTCCAAAAACGGAATCAGCCATTCAGGGATCTTCTCCAAAGGCCTGGCCAGTGGAACGATAAAGGAATTTTCCGCAAATCAGGAAAACGGAGTGAATTTCAACGGATTTTCCATTGTGCTTCCTGTGCAGGTCAGCCTGCAGCCTGATGAAAAACTGACCCTGGTAACGGTTGTTGACGGAGCGCTTGATCCTGCTGCAGGTCCGGAAGACAAAAACAGTGGTGCTGAATACTCCAAAAATAACGGAACAATACCCGGGATCCAACTATATCCGAATCCGGCCAGAGAATATGTAGATGTGTATACCCATCTTACCGCAAGGGAAACGATGACTTTCAGTCTGGTCAATCCATCCGGAAAAGAATTCATAAAAGAATCGCATACGGTAGAAAGCGGCCGCCAGAGCACGCGCCTGAATACACGGCATCTCTTACCGGGCGTCTATCTCCTGGAGATCAGAACACAGACTAAGACCGACACTCAGAAACTCTTGATTTCACCATAAAACATTGGGACACAAAGGACTGCTTTAATTGTAAAGCAGTCCTTTTTTTATGGCATGACCTGCAATTCAGAATTAACCCCCTGGGGTGGCTGTTGATCGGCTCTTACATTCACATCTTACAGATTCCCTGACGAAGATCAACAATGATCTTTTTATCCACAACCATTGTTAAAACAGTCTTTCTCCCTGAAACTATTCGTATTTTTGTTGATACAATTTTTTATCATGTCAATTTTTTCAGAAAATATCAGGCTTTTGCGCAGCAAATCAGGAAAGACGCAGCGCGAACTGTCCGAAAAGATACAAATACCTCCTTCCCGATACAGCTCCTATGAAAACGGTAAATCAAGGCCTCCTGCCGATGTGCTGATCAGGATGTCCAGGATATTCAACGTAAGCATTGATCTGATGCTCTCAGTAGATTTAACGAAACATCCCCTGGAAGATATGCTGACACTTCCGGATAACAGGATTGTCCTGCCGGTTGTGGTGGACCAGAACGGAGAGGAAAGTATAGAAATCGTGCCTCAGAAAGCCACCATGGGCTACCTCCGGGGATACGGCGATCCGGAATATATTGAAAGCCTGGAGCGGATCTCGTTGCCATTTCTGAAGAACGGAAAGTTCAGGGCTTTTCCGGCAGACGGAGATTCAATGCCGCCGTTCAAGGACGGTTCTTTTATCATCGGGAAATATATGGAAGGCATCAATGACCTGAAGTCCGGCAACACCTATATTTTCATTACCCTTAATGAGGGGATTACCTACAAACGGCTAAGGTCCAAAAACGCAACTTCATTAACAGTAGCCTCTGACAATACGTTTTACGAACCGTATGATATACCGCTGAATGAAATCATTGAGGTCTGGAAATATGCTACCGGAATCTTCCCGCAGGATTTCTGATCTGTACAATCGCTATGGATATCGTGATGTCAAATATTGGATTGGACCGGACCTGGGAAATCAATATAAAAGTATCCGGTTTTCTTTTGTGATACGAAAATTCCGAGTAAATTCGGTATACCAAAAAATTTGATTCCATGATACAACTTCCTTTATCCAAGCTTTCCGATGTCGGGACCACTATTTTCAGCCAGATGACACAGCTGGCTCAGGAGCACGAGGCCATTAACCTTTCGCAGGGGTTCCCGGATTTTATGCCGGATCCTGCCCTGCTGGATTATGTGGACCATTTCATCAAAAAAGGATTCAATCAATATGCACCTTTGGGCGGCATGATAGGATTAAAGGAGGAAATTGCCCGGAAAATCGAGGACAGTCATGGAGCCGTTTACCACCCCGATTCGGAGATTACCGTAACGGCAGGCGGAACGCAGGCGATCTTTACAGCCATTGCAGCATTGGTGAAAAAGGATGACGAAGTGATTATCTTTGAGCCGGCCTATGACTGTTATGAGCCTACGGTAGAGCTTTTCGGGGGCATCGTAAAACGTTTCGAGATGAAAGCCCCTGATTATGAAATCGACTGGAATGCAGTAAGAGGGCTTGTTTCAGAGCGTACCCGGATGATCATCATCAACAACCCGAATAATCCGGCAGGAAAGATCCTCCATGAAAATGACCTTAAGGAACTGATCAATATTGTAAAAGATACGTCCATCCTTATCCTTAGCGATGAGGTTTATGAAAATATCGTTTTTGACGGAAAAGCGCATCTGAGTGTCAGCCAATATCCTGAGCTGAGGGAAAGAAGCCTTATGATAGCCTCATTTGGGAAACTCTTCCATGTCACCGGCTGGAAAACCGGCTATTGTGCCGCTCCGAAAAACCTGATGGATGAGTTCAGGAAGGTACATCAGTTCAATGTTTTTTCCGTCAATACCCCGATGCAGCTCGCTCTGGCTGAATACATGAAAAACCCCGACCATTACCTGCAGCTGGGCAGCTTTTTCCAGGAGAAAAGGGACTTCTTACGGCAGGGGCTTGCCGGCACCTCTTTTGAGCTGCTGGATTGTGAAGGCACGTATTTCCAGGCAGTGAGCTACAGTAAAATTTCGGATCAGGATGACCTGGACTTTGCTACAATGCTCACGGCAAACCATAAAGTGGCTACAGTACCATTTTCTTCTTTCTATAAAAACAGGCTGAATGAGCATGTCATCCGCTTGTGTTTTGCCAAAAAACAGGAAACACTGGAGCGTGCGATTGAGCACCTGTCCAAATTATAAAATCATCCGGCGGCTGAGATTCTCAGCCGCCGGATGATTTGTATTTCAGTGTATATCAGATAAATATTACAAGAACATTCCGCCGGAAGCTTCAATTCTCTGCCCGTTGATCCAGCGTGCCTCTTCGGTACACAGGAATGCCACGATGCCGCCGATGTCATCCGGTACCCCTGCCCTGCCCAGAGCGGTAGCATTCGCAATCATAGCGTTCACCTGCTGGTCATCCCGCGTCCTTCCGCCACCGAAATCCGTTTCGATAGCTCCCGGAGCAATCACATTGGCTTTGATTTTCCTGGGTCCCAATTCCTTCACCATATATTTTGTCAGCATTTCCACTCCGGCTTTGATTGAACCGTATACGGATGATCCCGGTAACGGAAAACGGGCCAGTCCAGAGGAAATATTAATGATTCCGCCCCCTTCATTGATGAATGGCAGGAATTTCTGGGTCAGGAAGAATACTCCTTTAAAGTGAATATCCACAATATCATCCAGCTGTTCTTCGGTAACCTCAGGGATGGGTGCATACAGAGCAGTACCGGCATTGTTGATCAGGTAATCAATGTTCCGGCTGCCCGTATTGGGTTCCAGATGGTCGCCTACGGTTTTTACAAACTCGTCAAAGCTTTTGATATTTTTGGTATCGAGCGGATAGGCAATGGCTTTTCTTCCCAGTGCCTGGATTTCACGAACGGTCTGTTCCGCCTCTTCCCTGTTGGTTTTATAGGTAAGGATAATGTCAAGGCCTTTCGCAGCGGTCTTCAGGGCTGCATTTTTCCCTAATCCGCGGCTTCCGCCTGTAATCAATGCAATTTTTGTTCTGGATTCCATATTTCAATTGTTTTTTAATGGGACAAAGTTCCGCATTACACGAAGCAAATCCTTTGCCCGAATCAAACTGAAATTTGCAAAATTCAAATCAGGAACGGAATTCTACCGGGGTCAATGCCGTTTTCTTCTTGAAGAAATTGGAAAAATGGGCGATCTCTTCAAATCCCAGGGCATACGCTATTTCAGAAACATTCCACCGCGTCTGTCTGAGCAGGATTTTGGCTTCCTGCACTACCCTTTCGGCAATAATCTCAGTAGTGGTTTTCCCGGTGCTTTCCTTCAGCTTTTTATTCAGATGGTTGACATGGACGGCCAGCCGGTCTGCATAATCTTTGGCAGTCTTCAGCTGTAACCTCCGGTCTGTACTTTCAATGGGAAACTGCCGCTCCAGCAGTTCAAGAAAGAGGGAGACCACTCTCAATGAAGCGTCATTGGCAACAGGAAGTTCGGCGGCCGGCTGCAATTTCTGCCCATAATGGATCAGTTCGGCAACGTAATTCCGGATCAGGTCATATTTAAATGGGTAATCGGAATCTATTTCCTTTTTGATTTTACCGTACAGCAATTCTATCTCATCAGCCAGTTCATCATCAATCTCAAACAGCGGTACCGCTCCGGGCTGGAAGATCGGCAGCTCCTCAAGGATATTGCGGGGCCGGTCCTTACTCATGAAGTCTTCCGTAAACACACAGAAACTCCCCTTCTGGGCCGAATCTTCCGGGATCCAGTGGTATGGCACCTTAGGCGTAGCAAACAGCAGGGCATTCTTCTCGATGCGGATGGTTTTATCGGCATATTCTGCCCTGTTTCTTCCGCGGATCAGGCTGATTTTATAGTATTTCCTACGGTTATAAGGCATCTCGGAGGTTAATTTGACCTGCCGGAGGGTTTGTGCGATATCAAAAACATTAAAGTGCCCGATTTCCTTATGAAGCCCTTTGGGAAAAAGGCTGTCGATATCTTTACCGAGCTTCAGGGTCATTTCCCGGTAGAAGTCTTCCAGGGAACTGTGTGAGGTATGGACGGTTTTTTCCATGGTGAGGATTTGTACAATTCAAAGATATGAAAATAGGAATTTCTATCCGGAATGCACGATTTATGGTTACAATTTATTTTCAAAACAGGGTATCCTGAGCAGAATTTTGGCTGATTAATTCTGGACTGATGTATGTGCCATGTTACCGGAATCGGATTATGAAGATTCTCTATTTATTGAATAAGATAGCACACCTACGGCGTGCCTTAAATGTACTACTGTTTATGTACTACACAGATACTGCTCCATCCGGAGCAGAATTTTTAAAATAAAACTTCTAACAAGTTTAATTTAATATAAAAACTTTTAAAATAAAATTCACTCGCAGATCAGGCGGATTATGCAGATCCGAATACAAATCAAAATCTGCGCAACCTATACAATCAGCGAGTTATAAAAACAGATTTCGCAGTTATGGCAAACAGGCAGAAAAAAGCGCTTCCAATAAGATCATTGAAAGCGCTTTTATATAACTAATCTCAATCGTATTTCTAAACGTTGAATCTGAAGTGCATGATGTCCCCGTCTTTTACGATATATTCTTTTCCTTCCACGGAAAGTTTACCGGCTTCCTTCACTTTCGCCTCGGAACCGTAGGTCATATAATCGTCATACTTGATCACTTCCGCACGGATGAATCCTTTCTCGAAATCGGTGTGGATGACCCCTGCTGCCTGTGGTGCTGTCCATCCCTGACCAATGGTCCAGGCTCTTACCTCTTTAACCCCGGCCGTAAAATAAGTCTGCAGTTTCAACAGGTCATACGCCTTTCTGATCAGACGGTTTACACCCGGCTCTGTCAGCCCAAGCTCCTCAAGGAAAATCTCTCTTTCCTCAAAGGTTTCAAGCTCGTTGATGTCAGCTTCGATCTGTGCAGCCAGTACCACCACTTCTGCACCTTCATTCTTGGCCATTGCTTCAATTTTACCGATCCACTCATTGCCGTTTTTGATGGAATTTTCATCTACATTACAAACATAAAGCACAGGCTTGTTGGTCAACAGCTGAACTTCGGAGACAATAGTCTGCGCGAAATCATCCATCGGAAATTCACGTGCATTTTTGCCGTCTTCCAGGAACTTCTGAAGGTTCTGCAGTATTTCATACGTAAGCAGGTCTTCCTTTTTACCGGATTTAATGAATTTCTTTGCTTTCTCAACTGCCTTTCCTACGGTTTCAAGGTCTTTCAGCTGAAGTTCGATATCAATGATTTCTTTATCTCTTAACGGGTCTACAGAACCTTCTACATGGACGATGTTCCCGTTGTCAAAGCATCTTAATACATGAATGATGGCTTCGCACTCCCTGATGTTGGCCAGGAACTGGTTCCCCAGTCCTTCTCCTTTGCTGGCTCCTTTTACCAGGCCTGCAATATCAACAATCTCCACTACCGCCGGCAAAACCCTTTCAGACTTTACGATCTTTTCAAGCTCGAATAAACGCTGATCCGGTACGGATACGGTTCCGAGATTGGGCTCGATGGTACAGAAAGGATAATTGGCTGACTGTGCCTTTGCATTGCTCAGGCAGTTGAAAAGAGTTGATTTACCTACATTCGGCAAGCCTACGATTCCACATTTCATATTGTAAAATTCTAAGTTTTAAATTTATCGTCCAGGGTTTACAATAATTCCTTATCAAAATTGGAATATGGAAACCCCGGGCTTTCAGGCGGCAAAGATAGTGATTTTAAGGACAGTTTCATAATAAAAAATCTGCCGGAAAACCGGCAGATCGTGACTGTATTGTGTCGAAATTTGTTTTCTGTTACGGATTTGCACCTGTAGCATCCTGTGCCTGTTCTGCATCGTCCGGAAGCGTTTCAAGCGTTTTATCCAGTGCAAACAACGATTCGTCCGTTGCCCTGTCTCCCCCTGCAATTTTCAGTTTATCAATCAGGTTCATGGCAAATGTTTCTTCTTCAATCTGTTCTTTCACGAACCACTGAAGGAAATTCCATGATGCCCAGTCTTTCTCTTCCAATGCTATATCAACCAGTTTATAGATGGCAGTCGTGTTATCTACCTCATGCTGGAAAACAAGGTCGAAGCAGTGCGTTAGGCTTTTTGGTTCTTCTCCCGGAGCTGGCAATTCGGTAATTTTAGGCTTACCTCCTCTGTTCAGTACATACTGCATGAATTTTACGGCATGGTCCCTTTCTTCCTGGGCATGGCGGAACAGAAAATTTGAAATTCCACCGTATCCTTTATCGGCAGCCCAGATTCCGTATGAAAAATAAACTCTTGACTGTAAATCTTCTGTATTCATCTGGTCGCTTAGTGCCTTTTCAAGCCTCGGTGAAAGTCTGTTGGTATTCATAATTTATATTTTTGATGATTATGCCAGATAAGATGCAAAAATGGTTCCGTGAAAGAACCGATCAGTTATAACACTCTTTAAACAGCATAAATAACCTATTGAAAAACAATTATTTACCCTTTAGTTTATAGTTATTCTAAACTTCATCCGGCGACTAAACCTGTATTTTACGCTATGATTTTCTCCTTTGTATGGTTTATTGATTATTCATTCCGGGAGCTTTTTCCTGCTTTCCGCTGCAATCTTTTTTTCAAAAAGGATTTCCGCTTCAATCAGGGCTATGCTTGCAGGAATTTTTTTAGGTATTGGCCAATAATGGTAGTGATCATTAATCATTGATAAATGATTAATGATAATTGATTGTTAAAAAACAGTTGCACTTAAAACAGCAAAAATCCCGCAGGATAACCACGGGATCATATATACTTTTACAGGCCTATTTTATCTTCCGGGCCATATAATCACTTTCATTTCCGAGGCGGTCGATCGCTTTAACGGCTACGCCATTCAGTACTTTTCCGCCTTTGGATTTCGGGATGTCTCTGGAAAGCTGGTCCAGGGTCAGGATTTCCGTTTCCCATACACCGTTATATTGGGTGAACAGCACCCATTGGAAGACTTCCTTGAGATTGGAAGTACTCCAGCTTGCCCGTACAGCATTTCCGGCGTCGGCCACAAACAATGTTGGCGCCTTTAGCGGGACAGCTTTGATCCAGGGTGATTTAGGCACCAGGACTTTCTCTTTGTACGGACCATTTTTTAGTGTGGAAAGCATACCCGGATTTTTGGTAAGCCCGGCAATGCTCCAGTGGATCTCACCGGCATCATTGCCCAAAACCTGACGGGAAATATCGATCTGGTTTCGGATCTCAGAAGGTCGGTCATGGGACTTGACCTCAATGGTATTCAGGCCAGGCCATAAATGCCGTTTCATGGTATTTTCAGATGCCCACCAGTTGAGCAGGGCACCGAAGCCCTGTCCTTTGGAATCTACCGGCCAATAGAGCTGGGGAGAAAAATAATCTACCCAGCCTTTATTCAGCCATAATTTTGCATCGGCGTACAGCTCATCAAACTGGGATGAACCCACCACCCCCTGCGGATATCCCGGTTTCCAAATCCCGAACGGGCTGATCCCGAATTTTACATAGTCTTTTTCCGCATGGATCTCTTTGTAGATCCGTTCTACAAATCTGTTGACGTTATCCCGTCTCCAGTCGGCCCTGGATAAGGTACCTCCGCTGCTTAGGTAAGCATTCCAGCTTGCCGTATCCGGGAAATCCGCACCGCGGTTGTAGGCGGAATACGGATAAAAATAGTCATCAAAATGTACTCCGTCTATATCATACCTCTTTACCAGGTCTTTCACGACATTGGAAACGTGGCCCTGCGTTTTGGGATTCGCGGGATCGAACCAGTACATCCCGTTTTTAAGCCTCACCACCATATCGGGAAGCTTATTGACCATTGAAAGGCTGCTGACCGGTCCGCCGTTGGAATGGTGGGCGCGGTAAGGGTTCAGCCAGACATGCAACTCAATCCCTCTTTTATGCGCCTCTTCAATCCAGAACTGCAAGGGATCATAATTCGGGTAAGGGGCGCGACCTGTTTCGCCGGTCAGGAAGTAAGACCAGGGTTCGATTTCACTGGTGTATAAAGCATCTGCTGAAGGACGTACCTGGAAGATCACGGCATTGAAATTATTATCGACAAGCATATTCAGCATGCCGATTGCTTCGGCTTTCTGCTGCTCTACGGATAAATTGTTCCTTGACGGCCAGTTGATATTGGCGACACTGGCCACCCAGGCGCCGCGGAATTCACGGCCGATCACCGGAAGATTGGTCCTGTAGTTTTCTTCCGGCTCTGCTTTTATAGGAGGCGGTTTAGGAAGCGATGCTGTCTGTGGAACCGGCTTCCTGCCCGTACTGGAGGTCGCTGCTTTCTGTGAAGAGCACGACCCCATGGCAATAGCTGAGAAAAACAGGGCCGGATAAGTGATATTTTTGATGTTCATAAAGCAAAAATAATGTTATTCCTTTTTATTAGGAAATAGGATGGTCCCAAAATGATGCATGGAATATGAATTAACGGTTATTTTTTTTGATTGCTGTCATTATTCAAGTCTTTCCCGAAGCACGAATCCTTCCCTGCCATCCTGAATTCGTATATGGCACCATGATCCGGTTACCGCAAGGATCCGGACGGAAGTTTTTTCATTCAATACATTCAGGACTTCATACTGAGTTCCCGGACCTGAACGGAGGTTGGTTCCCGCTTTACTAAATTTCGATTCAGGAACAGCGGTTTTTGAATTCAGTTGAGGCACCGGTCGTGTCCTGATGTAAGGATAAGGATCCACCGCTCCGCCCATGGTATAGATTCCGAAATGGAGATGTGTCGGTCCTCCTGCGGCATTTCCTGTATTGCCTACCCAGCCCAGTGTGTCGCCAGCCTTTACCTTTCTTCCGCTTGTGGTCAGGATGCTGTCGAGATGTGCGTAGTAATAGGAATTTCCCAGCACTGCATCCCGCTGCCACACCTGTTTACCGCCCAGCCCCTGATTTCCCGTGCGGGTAATCAAACCGTCGGTCACTGCAACGACCGGCGTTTTTCTCGGCGCAAAAATATCGACGCCTTCATGGCTCCTGCCGCCGCCGTCCCGGCTCGCGCCCCAGAAACTCTGGACATTACGGTTTCCTTTCCCGGCCACCGGGAAAGCCAATGATGGCTGCGTATACCATATCAGCCCAAAATTTTCGGAAAACTGTATTTCCGGCTGTATGACCACTTTATACAAACCGGTATTTTCTATTGAGGCTGAAAACTTATTGTTAGCCATCAGGCTGCTTTCAGCCTGATCAGCTTCTGAACCCGGAGCCAGGATGTCAACAAAAATCTTTGTGTTGGGGTTGCTGACATTACTTTCAATGATGAGCTGATCCCCTTTTTTCAGGTCCAGTGAATAGCCGATGGCATTCCTGCCGGTTGAATCCGCTGCCACCGTGAATGAGATCCCTTCAGGAATCGTGAGCCGGTTCGCTATCGCTGTGGAAAAACTTTGTTTCCAGTTGGCCATGGCAGTATCGGACCCAGAAAAACTGCGCTCGTATTTCCTGCGTTCAGAGGTTTCAAAAATATTTTTGGGCACTTTCAGTCCGTCACAGGATAGCAGCAGGAGCACGCTCCCAACGAACAGTGATGCGGGTTTCAGTTTACTCATGATTGGGAAAATGCAAAAATGCAGCCGTGGCAAGAAATGGCGGATGATTGCTTAAGCAACTTATACAAGCTTCCGGAAATACTGGAAATTACAGAGAAAAGATCTGAAAATAAAACTTGACTTTATGCGGATCAACAGGCTTTTAACGCAATTGCATAAAAAGCTATCGTCTGGTTTGGTTATGGTCCGGCTATATGTTATTATAAATATCAATCAAACCGTGAAGATTTAATCCGATCATACGGTAAATGTTATTATTCAAAAAGAAAATCTTTGTACGTACTTTTTTATGCAGGAAGATTATTCCTCCAAACTATATTTCATTATTCATCTGAACTTCTGATCCTTTTAAAAATAAATTCCCTGTTATTTTTGATGACCCGTAATGTATCTCCTTCAGCTTTCTTTATGATCCTGAACGGAAGCTCCACCTCTCTCCAATAGACCGGAAAATCACTATCCTGAAGGCTGCCTGGAGTCAATAACCTTCTCTCTTCAAAATTTGCGGGATAGTAAATGAAGTTATATTTTTCATTGATGTACCTTTCGTCATTAATGATAAAAGAGTGTCCGATATTAAACATGCCTTCCCCCGGAATCTCTGCATCGAATGTATAATGGTTGAAATCTTTCAGATCGGTTTCTTTCTGATGGCATCCTACCATCATAAAGCTGAATACCACCGCCATAAAAAGCACATAAAATTTGTTCATATTCATCCTATTTTTCAGTGTAAACGGGAATTTAAAAAGCCTCCCGTATGATACGGAAGGCTGATATGATATGCTGAAACCATCAGTTTTCAGTGATTGTTGAAATTAAGCTTTTGCGCCTCTTTCCACTCTTTTTCTTTCTTCTTCGGAAAGGATTTTCTTTCTCATACGGATGAAATTCGGTGTCACCTCAATGGCTTCGTCACCCTGGATGTATTCCATGCATTCTTCCAGTGAGAATAAGATTTTCGGAGCGACTCCGGTATCTTTATCTTTTCCTGAGGCTCTCATGTTGTTCAGCTGCTTCGCTTCCACAATGTTTACCACAAGGTCTCCCGGCTTGTTCTGCTCACCGATGATCATTCCCGCATAGATTTCCTCACCCGGATCTACGAAGAACTTACCTCTGTCCTGTAATTTAGCGATGGAATATTCCGTAGCAGGTCCCTGGGTTTTGCTGATCAGTACCCCGTTGTTTCTTCCCGGAATAGCACCTTTGAAAGGCTTGTACTCTGTGAAACGGTGTGCCATGATCGCTTCTCCTGCCGTAGCGGTAAGCATCTGGGAACGCAGTCCGATCAAACCTCTGGAAGGAATTTCAAATTCCATATGCTGCATTTCACCTTTGGTTTCCATGATGTGAAGGTCCCCTTTCCTCTGGGTAGCGAGGTCGATTACTCTGGAAGCATATTCTTCCGGAACATCTACTACCAAAGATTCATAAGGCTCCAGTTTTTGTCCATTTTCGTCTTCTCTCAGGATCACCTGCGGCTGACCAATCGTCATTTCGTACCCTTCTCTTCTCATTGTTTCGATAAGAACCGATAAGTGAAGAATACCTCTACCGAACACAAGGAACGTGTTGGCATCATCCGTCTGCTGAACTCTCAAAGCAAGGTTTTTCTCCAGTTCTTTGGTTAACCTTTCTTTCAGGTGGTTGGACGTTACATATTTACCGTCTTTCCCGAAGAACGGAGAGTTGTTGATGGAGAACGTCATGTTCAGCGTAGGCTCATCGATAGCCGTTCTTTCCAATGGCTCAGGATTTTCAAGGTCTACGAATGAATCACCGATCTGGAAGGCATCGAAACCAACTACGGCACAGATATCACCGGCCTGTACTTCGGTTACTTTTTTCTTTCCTAATCCTTCGAAAACATATAATTCCTTTACTTTTCCTTTTACAATCTTTCCGTCTGCCTGGGCAAGACCGATCCACTGGGATTCTTTGATCTCTCCTCTGGTTACTTTCCCGATCGCGATCCTTCCTAGGAAAGAAGAGAAATCCAGGGAAGTAATCTGCATCTGAAGGGTTCCTTCGCTCACTTTAGGAGCCGGAACATATTGCAGGATACCATCCAGTAACGGTAAAATATCTTCGGTCTGCTCCAGTGACGTGTTGAACCATCCTTGTTTTGAAGACCCGTAGAACGTTGGGAAATCCAGCTGCTCTTCCGTAGCTTCCAGGTTAAAGAACAAGTCGAATACCTGATCGTGAACTTCATCCGGACGGCAGTTCGGTTTATCTACCTTATTGATAACCACCAATGGCCTTAATCCCAATTCCAGCGCTTTCTGAAGTACGAAACGGGTCTGTGGCATCGGACCTTCAAAAGCATCCACCAACAGGATTACCCCGTCTGCCATTTTCAAAACCCTCTCTACCTCACCACCGAAATCGGCGTGACCAGGGGTATCGATTACATTAATTTTTGTGTCTTTATAAGTAACAGAAATATTTTTGGATAAGATGGTGATCCCTCTTTCTCTTTCAAGATCATTGTTATCCATGATCAGTTCTCCACTTTCCTGATTTTCTCTGAAAATGTTTGTAGCATGAATGATTTTATCAACCAGAGTCGTCTTCCCGTGGTCAACGTGTGCGATAATCGCAATATTTCTAATGTTTTGCATGAATGATTTTTACGGGTGCAAAAATAGTGATTTTAAACCAAATATAACGCATGTTGTATAATTATTTAACAATTTAATAATGAGCGGATTATTTGTACCGGGCATGGGAAAACCCTGCGAAAGCTTTATTCAGGCAGATTTATCTGAGTACGGGGTGTAGTGATATACAGAGGCCCGGATCTTCGATCCGGGCCTCTGCTGACTTAATGTATGCAGTTGAAGTGCAGTACGTTTATACAGTCTGCTCTTCGTGTTTTCCTTCGTTGATTTCCTCTACAAGCTTTTTGTTGAATGCCGGCAAATCTTCCGGAGTCCTGCTGGTTACCAGTCCATGGTCGGTAACCACTTCGCTGTCTTCCCAGTCTGCCCCGGCATTTTTTAAATCTTTGCTGATGGATTTTACGGAAGTCATATTTCTTCCTTTCACAACTTCAGCACTGATCAGGATCTGTGGCCCGTGGCAGATTGCTCCTACCGGCTTGTGCTGTTCAAAAAAGTCTCTTACAAAGCTTAATGCCGTATCATTAGTTCTTAAGGTATCCGGATTGATCACTCCTCCGGGTAACATCAGGGCATCATAATCTGAAGCGGAGGCTTCGTTCAGTGTTTTGTCTACGGTATATTCTTTACCCCAGTCTTTTTCAGCCCATGCTTTGATGGTTCCTGCTTCAGGGCTGATGATGTGGGCGGTCCAGCCTTGCTGTTCCAAATGTTCTTTTGGTGATTTCAATTCGCTTTCTTCAAATCCGTGGGTGGCCAAAATGGCAATTTTCTTAGACATAATTTTTAATTTGGTGTTATATGGTTAATGACTAAGAAAAAATGGTGCCGTGAGAAAAATACAAATGCTAAATGTTTGTTAAAAGATAGATTGTTTATTTACATGGGTAAGATTTCAAACGAGATGGTCTTTAATTTTTTTTAAGTATTGAACATATTTTCGGCCGCAAAGGTCTTCGAAAGACTCATCGCCACCCATTTCACTCAGCAAATGATAGCCCAGCTTAATGATCTATGCTTTTTGTGATGAGCAAAAACAAAAAAATCTGCGTGTGAATAAAAAAACCGTTGATGGGACCAAATTCTTTGAAAAGGATGTTTCAGTTTCAAAAATGATAAAGCAGCGCATAAATGATCAAACTCTGCAGGAGGATGACCAATGCGGTTTTGAAAAGAAAGGATTTTTTAGAGGTTTTATGCCGGTAGGAAATCATTCCGAGGATCGCGCCGGCGGTTCCGCCAAGGAAGGTCAGAAAAAGGAGTACCGATTCCGGAATCCGCCGCTGATGCTTTTTAGCCCGGCGTTTGTCGAGGCCGAATGTAAGGAAGGTAATCAGCGTGGAGATAATGAAAAAATACTTCATGAGGGGCAAAGGTAGGAATATTCCGGGGAAGTTAATGGCGAAAGGCTGATCGTCAATGGTGAGTTTTTGCAGCGGTGCAAGAGAGATTTCAACGCAGCGTTTTCTTGACGCCAGCGCCTATCTTAAGGGAGCAAAGAATGGCGGCAAGCCGCTGATGAAACGCGGGGTATAAAGTTTCTGAAGTCCGGTGGGTGTTGGAAAGTGCAATGGCGAAGGAGGACTTTAAAAGCTTTGCATAAAAGGCGCTGAGATTTTACCTTTGATAAAATTGTGTACTGCAGAAATACCTTAACCGAAATTCCCCTCCGAAATTCGGAGGGGTGGCGATAATTCAGGAATTTTTGACGGGGTGCTTCTGGAATGAATGGCCGGTAGTGAATGTGAATGGCCACAGTATTTTCAATGGTCTTTGCGGCTTTGCAAAATTCCAGCCTTCAATTCAGAATTTAAGACCGGTTGGAAATTGCCGCCGGAATTTTTTATTTTTGCTGTATCTAAATTGAATATCAATGACCGTACACGATCTGGTGGGCAGCTATACTGTCCAGGGCAGCAACCAGGAAGCAGGCGATCTGGCAACCTACAGAGGCATCCTGACCTTAACCCTTGATGAAAACAACCGGATCATTGCGCAATGGATCATCGGTGACCATGAGCAGAACGGGACCGGATTTTACAAAGACGGAATTGTAGTCATCAACTTTTATTATACCGGCGATGATGGCCTGGTATATAAAGGCGTCGCAGTGTACCGGTGGATTAGCAATGATGTACTGGACGGTTTCTGGTCTGAGAAATACGGTGATCCGAGGTTCCTGGGGAGTGAATACTGCGTGCGGATCCAGGATTCAAAATTCCTGAACTGATCTGTGCCGTTGAAAAATCAATTTAGTAGTTATTATTCTGTAGCCCTTTGCGTTCGATCAGCTTTCTGATCCTATCCATCAGGCAGTCCAGTATTTCATCCATGATGAGCAGCTTTTCCCCGGAATAATAGTCGATATTGTCAGTATACCGTAACCCGGCATCTATGGTCCGGTAGAAATCGGGGCTCAGCTTACCAAAGAGGAACTCGATTTTTTCTATTGAAGGATCTGCGAAAACGCACAGTTTCCAGATGCTGAAAGCATTGAGGTAATGCGGCAAATACGAATGCAGGGAACCGTAGAGGAACACCCGTAAGGCATTCATCACACACCGGGCAAAAACGGCTGCAAAGCCATATCCTTTATCATTCTCAACATTTTTACGCATGGCAAAATACTGTGTGACATAGCCCTGTAAAGCGGCATGGTATACATCCATATCCCCGTACTCAGCGATGTGCGGTTCCTCCCAGTGAATGTCAGGATGCAGGTCATCGGTGGTGAACATCCTGTTCTCAACGGTCATGATCTGCCGCATCAGATGCTGGCCGTTGAATAATTGTTCCTGAACGGAAATCCTGCTGTGGCTTAAGATGACAACACCGGCTGATCCGCAGCTTTTCGCCTGTACCGAATCCTGGATCCGGATGATCTTCTCATTGCCCAGCCCCTCCCCGATCACCAGAAGGTAATACAGCCTGATCTTCCGCTTGTTCTCAAAGGTATCTGCCGTATGAAACAGGAAAATTTCCTCCGCATCTGCTGTCTTACAGATGGAAGTGATGATCATGTCCAGGTTTTCGTCGTTGGTTTTGGTTTCTGGAATTTCCGCTTCGGCAGGTAAGATGGGAAATTCCGGTTCCAGCATGGCCTTCAGTTCTTTGAACCGGTGTTCTATCAACTGGTATAATTCCGATTCCAGATGCTGTATAGCGCTGTACAGTTCCGTCCGGATGTCCATTTCATCCCCCGATTCCGCAGCGTTTACAGCAGCTTCCAGTTTGGAGATCAGGTAATAGGTATTCCCGTTTTTCCTTACCAGCAGCTTCTGCAACAGGGGAATATGCAGGGTTAAATCTTGTATTCTCTGATGCTTGTTTTTATGGTCCCTCCGGTCTCCCAGATACAGATATTCCAGGTAATCCAGATCATGCTCAATCAGCCTGATGTACATCAGATACGTGCTGATGGGTGAATGCAAGGCATGGAACCGGTCGGCTTCCGACTTCAGCAGGTCATGGTCGTGGTAAAATTCTTCCCTGAAAGAGGCATACCTTTTCATCCGCTGTTTTCCGGTTTTATCCGTATGGTAACAGGCCCGAACAGGATCTTTACTGTAGATCAACAGTGACGGATGGGTATAGCAGTACACCAAAGGATAGCCTTTCTTCAGCCGGTACTCTACCGTTTGGGGGCAGGAGACATATACTTTTGTCTGATGCTCCGAAAAGGCTTTGGTGACCCATTTTCTTCCGCGGATCAGTTCAGCATCCTTATGCGATTGGGTCATGAGAAAGAGATGGCTATAGCCTGTCTGATCCGTAGGATGGTAATAGATCTGTATCACCATATTATTGAGGCATTCCTGCCGCAGCTGATTCCGCAGGTAGTCATTGTCCAGGGGAATCATCATTTTTTTTGTTGTGTCCATTGTTGTGTTTTTTAGATGGTGAAACGAATTTCCCACACGCGGACAGGTTATCCAAGTTTGCATAAGACTATGAAAGCCGGAAAAACGGATGTTCCATCCCTTCAGAACGGTTATTATTCCTTTCTGCTACTTTTTTAGTTGGCCAACATGAAAGATCTCATTCAACAAGTTCCCGATACACTCCACTTCGTTGCGTACTCGAACAGGCGGCGACGGAAATCTATCCCTGACAAACACTGCAGCACCGTCCGTTCGAGTTTTTTTCGCAGCAAAGCGGAGAAAAATGTATCGAGAACCGGTGAGTAGCAAACAAAAGTGTAATCCTTTTCAACAAGTTCTCGATACACTCCACTTCGTTGCGTACCCGAACTGGCGAAGGCGGGAATTAATCTCTGACAAACACTGCGGCCCAGTCAGTTCGAGTTTTTTTCGCAGCCAAGCGGAGAAAAATGTATCGAGAACCGGTGAGTATCAAACAAAAGTGTGATCCTTCTTAACAAGTTCTCGATACGCTCCACTACGTTGCGCACTCGAACAGACGACTACGGAAATCAATTTATGACAAACATTGTGGCCCCGTCAGTTCGAGTTTTTTTCGCAGCAAAGCGAAGGAAAATGTATCGGGAACCGGTGAATAGCAGACAAAAGTGTCATTCTTTTCAACGAGTTCTCGATACACTTCACTTCGTTGCGTACTCGAACAGACAACGACGGAAATAGATTCCCGACAAACACTGCGGCACCGTCAGTTCGAGTTTTTTTCGCAGCAAAGCGGAGAAAAATGTATCGAGAACCAGTGAATAACAGACAAAAACGTAATCCTTTTCAACAAGTTCCCGATACACTCCACTTCGTTGCGTACCCGAACAGACGGAGACGAAAATCAATATCTGACCAACACTGCGGCACCGTCAGTTCGAGTTTTTTTCGCAGCAAAGCGGAGAAAAATGTATCGAGAACCGGTGAATAGCAGACAAAAATGTAATCCTTTTCAACAAGTTCCCGATACACTCCACTTCGTTGCGTATTCGAACAGACGGACATTCAACAGTGTTATCCATTAGTTTTTTTTCACCACAGGATGGAAAGATTTATGAGAAAGTACATAGTTTTTCCTTCCCAGTTAATTCATACCTTTCCGCAGAAGGCATACCCATCAAAACTACATCCTGAAAGTGAGTACCATAGTCATTGGGTTAGGATTTTTACCGGATAATTTATACCTTTACTCGTCACACTTTTAAAAGATTGGCTGTATCTTTACGGCTCAGAAAAACAAAACACATGGAACAGAAAATACATCAGGGACGCAATGTCAAACGCTTCAGGGAAATGCTGGGCGTTAAGCAGGAAGCCCTCGCCCTCGACTTAGGCGATGAATGGAACCAAAAGAAAGTTTCCCTCCTGGAACAAAAAGACGTCATCGAAGAAGCGATCCTTCAGAAAATCTCCGAAATACTGCATATTCCCGTAGAAGCGTTTCAGAATTTTGATGAGGAACAGGCGATTAATATTATTGCCAATACAGTAAATACTGTCAACGATAATGCTACAGGACAGTTATTTCAAATAAATCCAACAATTAACACTTCTGAAATGTGGTTGGAAGCCCTTGAAGAGATTAAAAGGTTGAACGCGGAGCTGCTGAAATCGAAGGATGAGCAGATTAGAATAATGGAGAAGTTGATACAAGATAAATAACAGAATCCTGAGTTTGGTCTCAGGATTCTTCAACTTATGAAAATATTTATAATAAGCTAATCTTAAACTTATTATAAAGGCCAATATATTTTTTTTAATGGAACAAGTGATTTTGTTTCAATATCTAATTTTTCATAATTATTTAAGAGCAATTCTACTAGCCAATCTAGATCTATAAGGGTAATTGGAAAAGTAGCTCTTTCCGCGTCATATCTGGCGTCCCTTGAAAAACCGGATGTCGTTACGTATATTCCTTTGTTGAAATCTCGTAATCCACCTATAAAACTTCTTATCTCTTGAGATGTAACTTTATCCTTAGTTCTTTTTTTAACCTCAACCTTCACTCTAGGTTCTTCTAAACCAAGTTCGTCCGGCGAAGCAGAAATGTCACTGCCTAAATCCGAACCTTTACTTGTCATTCTCGTTTTATAACCTATGGCTCTCAAAATCCCTGCAACCAATTTTTCAGTATCTTGCCATGATAGGTTTGCAATGATATCTTTTATAAATTCCGCTGATTTTGATTCAACATCTTCTCTTATTTCTTCAAGTTCGTTGGGTTCTTCCTCCTTTTCCTTTTTCTCCTCGAGTATAATTTGTTCATCACTCATTTTGGCAGGATTATGAATAAGAAGTTCATTCCATACATCCTGAGAAATTTCAAAAATAGTTAATACAGAACCCAATCTATTTTTAGAATCTGTTGATAGTACATCCCTACTAGTAGGCTCTTTCATCCATTTTACTCTACGAGTTTGATAAAACTCATATTTTTCATCATATTCATACTCTGAAATGATCTCTCCCAAATAGTAGTTTCTGCCACCTGAATCGTAGGTTACTACTTTGTCACCTATTTGAAATTCTACAACAAAGCGATAAATTTGTCCTGTGCTTTGATTTGTTCTTCCATCAGTATGATCTGGATAATTTTCAACATACAAATCTCTCATTTCTCCATATGATATACTCCTGGGAATATCACCCATATCATTCCAACCAATTGCAATAATATTGTTTTGTAGAAATTCTTCAATAAGATACCCACCACTTCCGGCTCTTACCATCCATATTCTATTTGAATCTTCTTCCATTTATATTAGTTTATTTTTTAATGCAGTTTAATACAGCAATTTTATAATATTGATACTCATTCTTATTGATAACTAACATTTTTGAATTTACTTATCAGGTTTACTAAACTAGTTGTTCTATTGATTTCGTCGTGAGGAACAAGTAAATAGAACCAAGGCTTTTTATCATGTTCAAGATTATAGTCTGAAGCATACTTACAGTAGATAACAGCAGCATCTGCTTTCCGTTTAACATCGGCATCATGCATTTTGTCTTTGCTCTTTGGCTCGACCATGTAAATGGCGTCATCTGTTTCTACAACAAAATCAGGTTCATAGCGTTTTGAGTTATTGTCCCAATAAATATGAAACTGGTTTGCTGCAGGGCGTAACCACTTTACAACTTTGGAATCATTCTCCAAAATGTAGGCTAGATCTTTTTCTGTATTTGAATCGAACTTATACTCAAAATGACAGGCTTTTTCAAAACCGGAATACACATATTTAGGAACCAGACTAACCGGACTTATAACATCTCTATAATCTTTAACTCCATTGCTTGCCAAAATGGAAAAATTATGGGGCAATATTTTCGTGAAAGGTAAAACATTTGGCTTTTCATAATTGCTGTATTCTATTTTGAAATGCTTTTTCATCTGAAGATAAATACGTTCGGCAATCGTTCTCTTAAACTGAAAAATTGCTTTTTTAACTTCTTTTTCTTCCGTATTACTTCCTTCTATTGCAGTGTATGCCTGCGTTGCTAACTTATTTAGAAGCTCTGCATTATCATCGTAATCGACATCTGAGAAATTGAGCAGTTCTACGATAATCATGTTGACAGGATTGCCATAATTACCACTTGAAGTTGCCCGTAAAGTTTCAACTTCTTTTTGATTGGCTAAACTTACACGGATAATTTCTTCTTCCAAGGCTTTGAATTGAAATCCTGATAATTCTAAATCAAAATCGTCAAAATAAGCACGAGCATCTCCCTGTACCAAATCCATACGGGGAATTTCAATGATTTGCGATTTGTAACTAGAGACCACCTTTTCATAAATTGCTTCGGCCTCTTTTACGATATCGTCTGCAAATAAATTGCCTTGTCCTTGATTGAAATTTGATTTGATCTTCTCTATCACCAATGCCTTAGCTTCGGGTTTATCAAAATCTTCTACTTTTTTGATTTCAGGGATTGTATTCAATGTAGGTAGAACCGAGATAATGGCTTTCTTGGCATCTACTTGATTTTGTGCTGTTTGTTTTTCTTGTACATCAACAATCGCATTTACCTTTGTTTGTTCTTGCTCAATTTCTTTATCCGTCTTAGAAACAGAAGTTGCTGCAACTGTTTTTTCTTTTACATCGCTTTCATCAAATTCTACAAAAGAAAGTTTGTTTAAAATAGAGTTGGGATTTTGTGCTTCCGCTATCACAGAATCAAAATTATCGTGTGCAATTACAGTCAATTTATCAATATTGGGTTCTCCTGTCCTTTTTCCACCAAAAGGCAAACGTAAGCCACGACCAATTGTTTGCTCAATCAGAACACTGGCATTGGCCGCACGCAATGGCACAATAGTGTATAAATTCGAAACATCCCAACCTTCTTTGAGCATATTGACGTGAATTACAATTTCAATCTCATTGTCAGGATTTTCCAGTGAAACAAATAATTGCTCAATCTCTTCATCCTTTTTGGTAGAACTGTCTATTTGCAATACTTTCCCAATAAATTGGCCACTGTAGAATGATGTGGAATTGATTAAATCAAACACAGCTTTAGCGTGCGTAATATCTTTACAAACAACTAAAGCAAAAGGCTTTACCAGCTTCTGCTCATTGTTTAAAGCATATATTTCTAGATCGGTCTTGGTCTGCTGGTGAATAGAAATAGCATCTTCCAATTTTACATGCTCCACTTCTTCAGCACTTTTTCCTTTTGGATCATAGTTTTTCCTTTTCGCAATCGTTGGGTTTTTCACATACAAACCGTCTGCTAATGCTTTGGCCAAAGTATATTCATACACAATATTCTTGAACGGCTTTCCTTTCTCGTCGGTTGGCGTGGCAGTCAATTCGATGCCTAAAACTGGATTTAATTCATCGATTGCTTTTTTGGAAGCATCCGCATGGTACCGATGCGCTTCATCCATCAACACCACCAAATCATCTAAATTGGATAAAAATTTCCAGTATGATTCTCCTAAATATTCTGACAGACGTTTCATTTTTGGAGCCAGTGCCACACCGCCAGACCTTGAAACTTTATTATCTGAATTGAATTTTGAGATATTGAAAATATTGATTCTGATTTCAGATTCAGTAAATAATGCGCCTTGCTGTGCGTAGTTGTCTCCAGTGATAATGACAGGACGATTATGTACAAATTCTGAAATACCATTAAACAGATATTTAGAGTAAGATGGATCACCAAAATCTTTGATCAGCTTTTCATATATCGTTAGGTTGGGTGCCAGAATAAAGAAATTTTTAATGCCTTTAGCCAAATATAGATACGAAATAATTGCTCCCATTAAACGTGTTTTTCCTACACCAGTTGCAATATTATGGGTAACGGATGGAAAGGCTCTCTGGAAATCTTTACACGAGGGATAAAGTGTTTTAACTACTTCCAAGTCCTCTTCTACAGTTGTATTTCTTTTATTTTTATTGAGTGGAATTTGATCTGCTATATTGGCTGTGATTTCTAAAGCCTCTGCCAATGGCAAACGCAATGATAATCTCTGTTTGATCTGATTGAGTATATTTTGATTCATGGTTAATCAAATAATTTATTTTTGTTTTGGTCTTCTGGTTGAGTATCTGTGTCTTCAGCTTCATCATTCCAATTTTCTTCTTCATCGGCATTTTGTGATTCATCTTGGGGTAAGTTGACAATATTTAAACTGTAATCGTCTTTGCCAAACTCACAACGATCGAGCAAAAGTTGCGGAATTTTTTTGATGGTAATATTGCTGTACTTGGTTTTGCACTCCGGTTGAAAGGCCTTGCAGCAAATCAACAGACTTTCCCCTTCCTGCATATCTTCGGCAATAGCTTCTAACTGTTGCACTGTCATAAACTGTGTTGTGGTGAAAATAAAATCTTGCTCCGACGAAAAGCCTTGCTTCCAGAATTGGGTTTCGCTTGGATTATAGGTAAAACCTTCCTGTTTCGACATTGCGGCAGCTAACATATCAGGATTGTACTCATCGGATATTACCCAATGATTAAACTTATCTTTCTTTAAAAGGCTTGGTGCCAAATTGTAAAACTTAAAACCTCCACCTCCTTGCCAGTTGACCGCTTTACTGATGCCTCTTTGCTCTCCTTCAATAACACTTTTAATTCTTGGAAAGCAATGTGTTATGGCATGTTCACCTAATTCAATTCCTATCCATCTTCTTTTCATTTTTGTAGCAACTGCTGCTGTTGAACCACTACCTAAAAAACTGTCAAGGACTAAATCACCTTCGTTAGAAGCTAAATCAAAAATACGCTGTATTAATTTTTCTGGTTTTTTACCTTTTCTGAAATCTACACCACCCTCATTATGTAAATCATTTGGTAAAACATCATCCCAAATATCTGTTAATGGTTCGCTGAAGCTTAGCTCACCGTCAATTACTTGAAGTCTATCTTTTACAAAAAGAATTAGCTTACCATTATGGATAAAATATGGTTTCTTACCATCTCTTTCTAACTTTAAAGTAACTCCTTGTTTTATTTGTGATTCTTTTTTCAATTCTAATGCAGCCTTACTAATACTTTTATCATCAAGAGTTGCAAATTGAATGACTCTTTCAGAGTTAGCATAAACAAACTCTTCAACAGTCTTTTCGTAATCTTTTCCGAGTTGCTTTTTTAAAATGTTAGGTTTTAGACCAAACTTAATACCTAACGCACTCGCTATTGGAATAAACCTCCATTCTGAAAAATTTTCATCGTAATTTTCAATAAATGTACCGTATCTACTATCTCGATCTTTTCTTCTTGAAAGTCTATTGGGATTCCATTTCGAAGCATCTTTTGAATAGACTAAAATAAATTCAGAAATATTTACCAAACCAGGATTAATAACTTTTGCACCAGTAACTGACCCTCTTTTAATGATGATAATATTTTTCCTATTCTTTCTTTGAAAAATTTCATCCATCATTACTTGTAAATACGCAATTTCATTATTGTCAATAGAAACAAATATTGACCCATCAGGAGTTAATAATTTATGCAATAACTCCAATCGTGGTTTCATCAAACTCAACCATAAAGAATGTTCTATTCCATCATCATAATGTTCAAAAGCATTACCTGTATTATATGGTGGATCTATATAAATACATTTTACTTTTCCCGCATAGTCTTGTTCTAAGGCTTTTAATGCTAAAAGATTGTCGCCATATATGAGCATGTTTTCGGTGTTTGGGTCACCGTAGGAGTATTCTTGGTTTTCTATTAAAATACGAGGTTCTAGCTTTGGTTCTCCGCCTTTGCCAATCCAAGTTAATTCTAATTTTTGTAAGTTTTTATTTTGAGCCATGTTGATTCTAAATTTATTGTAATGTCCACTGCCATACTTTTAACGCATGCTCAGAAAGATTTTTACTTCTGTTCTTTATTGCTTCAATATTCCAATTGCCTTCAATACCTTTAATATGCTTTGCTAATGCGGAACTGTCCGTGTATAATAATTTTTTTTCTTCAAATGGTTTTTGTCCAAACGTACTGTTAGCAACAGTTCCATTTAGACTTAAATTACCAAGCGTATTAGTAATTGTTGGCAAGTTGATTTCTTGAGCGTCGGATCCTAAATAATCTTTCCAATGAGCATTTAAAGTTTGAGGCAGCACGTGTTCGATTGTATGTATAGTAGTGTAGTCCGGTAATTCTCCGAAAGGTTGCATTCTTTTGTCAATTTCTTGTAAGACTAATCTAGAGAAATTCAATTCTCGCTGATTATAAATTTCTTTTTCAAGTAATGCGTTGGTAAATTCTTGATCAGAAACCCATAATTGCTCCTCCTGAACCTTTTTTTGAAAAGCTAATATCTTATTTGGTTCATTAATAATATACTTTAACAATGATGGGAAAAAAGTGTCATATTTAGTTACAGACAATTTTGTAATCTTTCGTCTTACAAGAAGAACATACGTTTCTTGCAAAATAGCCCGAACTTCATCTATTGTTAAAGATCCATTTTCATTGGCTTTTAAAAGTGATAATAAAAATGGATTTATAGATGACATATTGGTATTAAAAATTTTGATAAGTAAATCTTTAACAACTGCATCAGGATGAGCTTTCTGAATTGGACTGATTATATGATTATAGGAAGTTGTATATCCTAAAATATCATTTAAAGTAGATTTTGCAACTTCACTTGTAAGATTTTTATTTTTTATCTTATAGTGAACATACATTCTTCTTTCCTTTCCAACTCTTTTTTTCTCGCCTATAGAAAATAATGTTCGTAGATACTCTTCAAAGTTATTTTCACCAACTTTTTTGCGTGCCTCTAACCATTTTTCGTTGTGCAATTTTTCATGCTGATTTGTTCCATCATTTGATAATGGTCGGAAAATATAATTACATAATAATTCTGAAGCTGTCAAAGGCATACCTGCATCATTAAGACTTTCGAAAATAGCTTGTGCATCATCTTTTTCTTCATCCAATGGTATCCATACAATTTTTAAAGATTTGATTATTGCTTGATAATGTTGATACAAGCTAGGAACCTCGTGTTTAGATAATTTCTTAGTAGCAAATTTTACGAATTCATCAACTTTATTTGTGGTCGGATCATACAACAATTGATCTTCAGTCAATAAAGTTGTATTAGGATTTGCTTTGAAAATAGATTTATATGTTGGCAGGCGATCTCCTTTCGTGCTAAATACTTTAAGTTTTAAGTAATCATCATGCGTAGAGACGTCATTAACTAATAACTTTTCTAATTCTGAAACATATTGTTGAGCATCTGTTGATAAGTGAGCTTTATCTTCTAATAGTCCTTTAATAACACCAAGCAATAAATAAGATGTAGTGATTCTCTGTTGGCCATCGATAACTAAAAACTTCTTAATTGCCGGATGATCAAATTTCTTTTCTAAGACGACAATGGGCCCAAAAAAGTGTTCTTGTTCAGAAAATTTATTATTTTCAACATTTTCAATGATTTCATTTTGCAAATCCTCAAATAATTTTTTCCATTGTCTTTGTTCCCAAGCATATCCTCGTTGAAAGAAAGGAATTTCGTACCGGACCGAAGCTTTAAATATTTCGTTAAAATCTCGATTAATTACTTTTTCTGTAGGCATAGTTTATTTTATATGAGTTTCCAATTTATGGTAAATAGTTCTTTTTCTGTAATTTTTTGATTTAATCTTTCCTCAATATCCGAAAGTAAATTTTCTTTTCTTGAATCAATTTCATCCTGAGCGGCAAAAAGTCTTTGCCTTTTATCACTTCTATTTTTTTCTAAATCTTTTACTTCACGCTGTAATTGAATTTTTGCTTCTAACTGCATTGTTCTTTTTGATTCTCCTTTTTTAAGCTTAATTTCAGCATCCAGATCTTTAATTTCCTTTTCCAGACTGATTTTCATGTCATCTGCCCATTGATCAAGTTTGTCCATTTCAGAGTCAAAAAATTGAAAATTTCTAGTTGCATTTTCATTGATGACTTCATATTTGTTAGCAAATGCTATCTCGTTTAATTTTACTTTGATTTCGTACGGAACCTGTATTTCATCAACCACATTAGCATCGATAGAAAAAAATCTTTTTGCCATATCAGAACCTATTTCTACACCGTCATCTGTAAAACATGAGAAGACCAAATATTCTTCGTTTTTAAAAGAATCCACATTAAGGTATTGCAATGACATCCAACCAGATTTCCCAATGAATTGTTCTAAAAAAGAAATTTTGGTATATGTATTACTATAATCGAAATGTATAATTGAAGGTTTGGTTTCTTTATTTTTGCATTCACTAATAATCTTTTGAGCTAATGTATGGCCAATACGATAAACATTAGTGTCGTCGGGAATTGTCTGATCAAGCTTCTTACCTCTTTCATCGGATTTTAAAACCATGTATGGTCCTGAATGAATATTTTCTTTTGGAAATGGATTTTCAACTAATGTAAAAGTATAATTTTCATCAAAAACCGCTTTACCATTCAGAAAATATTGAGTTAATTTCCATAACTTTTCTTCAAAAATGGATAAATTCTGAGTAGTTTCGTATAGATCTTGTTTTAATTTTTCCCGAACTTCTTCATCAAAGTTTTCCAACAATGTAGTTTTTGCTTCTTGAATTCTCTCGGAAATTTGAGGTCTTAAGTCATCTTGTAAATCATCAAATGCCTGCTTTATCTCTTCATTGGTTCGGCAATTTTGATAAATAGCAGCAATTCGTTTTTCGAAATCAACACCATTTCCAATGGAGCCTAACACTTCATCGCTTGCTCCAAAAACGCCATCAAATAATTGGAATTTTTGATCAAGTAATTCGTACACGCGTATATCTGCTTGATTTTTTCGATTGAGAAAGTTAATAACAACTACATCGTGTTTTTGACCATAACGATGACAACGTCCAATTCTCTGTTCAATTCTTTGCGGATTCCAAGGCAAATCGAAATTGACCACCAATGAGCAAAACTGAAGATTGATACCTTCGGCTGCTGCCTCAGTTGCAATCATAATGGTCGAATTATTTTTAAAATGCTCTACAAGAGCTGCCCTTTTATCTGCCGTATGCGACCCTGTGATTTTATCGGAGTTTTTATTGACTTCTAACCAATTTTTATAGATTTCTTTGGATTTCACATCATTATTCACACCGTTAAATAGAACTACTTCATCATTATATCCTCTAGCTTCTAAAACACTGTACAGAAAATCTTGCGTACGCCGACTTTCAGTAAATATCAAAGCTTTCTTATTAGCCCCTAATCTTTCTAACTCTTTGAAGCCTTTTTCTAAAGCTACAAATAACTGTTCTGCTTTTGAGTTTTTTTTGATTTTATACGCGAGCGTCCTGTAGCTTTTCAGATCTTCAATTTCTTCTCTGATACTCAATAAATCTTCTGGAGAATACGATATTTCATTGTCTTCATATTCTTGCTCACTATCTTCATCGTTATCAATCCACTCTTCCGCAATTTCATCAGCAATCTCGAAGTCTTCATCAATTTCTGAAAACAAATCTTTTCTCTGTTCTCTATTTAAAATTGCTTCTAACTTTTTTACTAAAGAGTCCAACGTTCCATAAATAGCAAAGGAGGATGATGCCAACAATTTTCGTAAAATCAAAGTCATCAATTGCCTTTGACTATTGGGTAAAGCATATAATGTTGGACGTTGTAAATAAGAAGAGACATCTAGATACAATTGATGCTCTTGATCAGAAGGTATAAATTCTTCGCAAATAGGAACACGGTTTGTGTAGTTTATATATTCTAAGACTTGTCTTCGTAGAGTTCTGTGGCATATTGGGGCGATGCGATTGCGCAAAGAAAAATAATCATTATCATCAACAATTCTTGAGTATTGCGATTTAAAACTCTTTAAATCTCCAAATATATAATCATCGATAATGGAGACTAAACCATATAATTCTAATATTGAATTTTGAAGTGGCGTTGCTGTTAGTAATACTTTTTTATAGGGATACAAAGCATCCTTAATAGCATTAGAGGTCTGATTATTTGGCTTGTAAACATTTCTTAATCGATGTGCCTCATCAATGATGACCAAATCCCATTTAGTTTGATTGATATATGATGCTTTGGTTTTCGCAAATTGATAAGAGCAAATTATAATTTGATCCTTTTGGTTAAAAGGATTTAGATTTCCTTTCTTAACTTCGTTATTGAACGATTTACTTTCTAATATTACTGATGGTAAAAAAAATTTGTCCAACAGTTCTTGATTCCATTGTTTACGAAGATTTGACGGAGCAATAATCAACAAATTTCTACTATGCTCAGCCCATTGTTGTGAAAGTATTATACCAGCTTCTATCGTTTTTCCAAGTCCAACTTCGTCAGCCAATATTGCTCCTTTTGAAAGAGGCGATTTAAAGGCAAATAATGCAGCATCAACTTGATGTGGGTTTAAATCAACTTGAGCATCTTGTAGTGAGGCAGTAAATTTCCCTAGATTATCAGAGGATTGTTGTCTAGTTAGGTCATATGATAGATACTTTGCATGGAAATCTGTGAGCATCATTAATAATTATTTAAAAGTACTTTATTAAATAGTATACGGGCATTTTCAAATTGTTTTATAAGGTTTATAACAATTTATATTAATAAGATTACTTGATTTTCAATAAAATTCTATTTCTAAGATAAATTATTGTTTTTAACCAATTCTTATCATATCAAAATAGGTATAATGAGAAAATGGATTTTCATGGTTTAAAGTTTTGTCAAATATAGTTAAAAAACTAAGCTCTAAACAACTTGATCTCTAAATGAATTCTGATTATCTATTCAAAATTTGCTATGCAGCCCATGGTCAAATGTAATAATACATTTAGTTTAATCAACAAAAATACCCGGCAACAACCGGGCATTTGATCAGCAAAGATGTGTTATTCTGTTTGTGGTTTTTATATCAAAACCTTACTCCTGCATTTATGCCTCTGCATTCTTTTCAAACCAGGCTATATATGCTTCTACTGCTTCTGCAATAAACGTTTTGGTTTCGCCTTCTTTTAGGGTTCCGCTGTCATCGAACAATTCATTGGCTTTAGCGATGTAGACTTCGGGCTGCTGCATGGCGGGCATATTCAGGAATACGAGGCTCTGCCTCAGGTGGTGGTTGGCCCCGAATGCGGAAATATTTCCCGGGGAATTGCTGAAGATCGCCGCGGGCTTTTTCTCCCAGACACTTTGACCGGCCGGCCGGGAACCGATGTCGAGGGCATTTTTCAGGACGCCGGGTACGGAACGGTTGTATTCGGGGGTGATGAAGATGACGCCGTCCACCTTTTGCATTTCCTCCCGGAAAGCTTTGTACGATTCCGGCACCTGGTTATGGTCGTCAAAATCCTGGTTATAGACTTCCAGTCCGTCTAATGAAACAATCTGAAACCGGTAGCCGTCCGGTGCCATCGGTACAATGGCTTGTGCAATTTTCTTTGAAAATGATTCTTTACGCAGGCTTCCTGCAAGAATTCCTATTACTTTATCCATATCGATATAATTTAGTGGTCTGTGTTCAATGGATCAGGTTATCCCGGTCCCGCACAACAGTACAAGTTTCTTGCCGCAGCGTATGGCTTCGGGAGCTTCAGCTACCGGCCTGTTCATTAATGAAACAAGATCTGGATTTCCGGAATACTGAGATCAGGGATTATCAGTAGCATGTAGTAAAGCTTTATGCTTTGTCGGATCAGATCCTGCCACGCTTCTACCCGATCAATATCTCCCAATATTAAGATAAACATAAACGCTTTTTTTTGTAAATTTCACAAAATTATCACCATTAAAACTAGAAAGCATGAACATTACACCCATTTGCCACGCCATCAAAAGCTGGAAAAAACTTATTGATACTTACCGAATAGATGATGATGATGATGAAAGCTGCAAAAAGATCCTGAGGCTTCTGAACCAGGGATCTCATTTCTCCGTCACAGCCTCTGAAATCCAGCAATGGACGGAACGTCTCGCAAACGCATCTAATCCGCTTATCCATGTCTATGCGGGCGTTGATAATGAGGTATTCAAATTGTTTCTCATCGACTCTGTAAGTGATGCAGCAAAGGATTTCAGCTGTATTGTGACCAAAGAAATGGACCGCGATCTCCCTTCCTTCCATACTCCCGACCCTCAGCAGGTCTGCACGCCTATTTCTTCTGAATCGGCGATCTACCGTAATTTCATGTTCAATATGTATGGCCATGCGTGGATGGCAACACAAAAGGAAAACTTTTTCCAGGTCATTTCAATCCCTTTTGAAGACTACCGGAATATGGAGCTGAAAAACGGACAGTCCTGCATTTCATTTTTCGGGCTTACCGATGGTCAATCGACCTCTGCTTCCCTGGATAAATACCATATCGAAATCATCACGATGAAGGACCTGGAAATAAACAGCATCAGCAGTACTGCAGAAAACTGTTCCACACCCCGTCCGCCGTTTACGGCCGAAGATCCTGTCGAAAATTACCAATTATTGCAGGAAAGCCATGCCTGCATATAATGCATTGTCTTTTTATCTTCAGTTTACCATTAACATCACCTTGCTCACGGGATTTTTCCTGTTCCTGAAAAGAGGAAAACACGCCAGGAAGCTCCTGTTGATTTTCCTTGTGGGTGAACTGACCGCTGAACTGTCGGACCTTATTTTCCGGCTTATGAAAGTTAATACCGCCAATATGTACCTTTATCCGCTTAGCCAGAGCTTTGGCTTACTGATGATGACTGAGATATACAGCACGTATTTTTTTAAAATTCCGCCTTCCGTAAAGTGGATCATTTATCTGTTTACCGGCACATCACTGGTCATCAGCCTTACCGGCAGCGGGGCTGCCTCCTGGGTTACGTGGTATTCCAATATCATTAAGGATATCATCATCTGTAGCCTGGCAGCAGCATATTTCCTGCATATATTTAAAAATCCCGGCAGTGACAGGAACCTGATTACCGTCAACATTCTGATCTTTCTGTTTTTTTCCATTGAAAGCATTATTTCGACGACCTTCAGTTTTCTGATTCACCATCACCTGCAGTGGGTAGCTCCGGTATGGCTCTTCAGGGGCGTCTTATTATGGCTGTTCTATATCGCATGTATCAATCTGGGATGGAATACGGGAAAAACGAAGGCGTGATCCTGATGTGGATATGGATCGGGATCGGATTGTCAGTGCTCATAACGGCATTTGTTACATTGCTGATCCTGCGTTATATCAGCCATGTCAGAAAAAATAAACGGAAAGCTTCCGTGCTGATCCATAAAATGCAGGTTGAATACGGGGAAAACACCCTTTATCTGCAGGAAAGAGACCGGGAAAGGCTTGCAGGCGAGCTTCATGACAACATCATTTCGCGGCTGAACCTCATCCGGCTGAATGCTCAGGGCCGGGATATGCACGAACTCCATCTGGACCTGAAAAATTCAGTTCGGCATATCCGGGAACTGAGCCATCACCTGACTCCTCCGGATCTCAGTGAAATCGGCCTGGAGGACCTGGTTTCAGATTATCTGGAACAGGTAAAAACGAATATTCAGGTGCAGTATTTTCCGTCAGTACAGGCACCCGACCGCATCGGCAGTCCCGTGAAACTGAATTTTTTCAGGATCCTTCAGGAAGTGATCAACAATGCTCTGAAACATGCTGATGCATCTGTGATTACCATTTCATTAAGGATTTCAGAACGGTACCTTTTTCTGAAAGTGGAAGATAACGGCAAAGGATTCACCCCGGGAACTGGTAAAGCAGCAGGTATCGGGATGCAAAGCATCCGGCTGAGAGCAGGACAAATGAAAGCCCGCTACCGGTTTACATCTGAACCGAAGAAAGGAACCCGGTTTATCATCATCAAACATTTAAATTAATTTCATATGGAAAACTCAAAAATCAAAGTAGGCATCGTAGACGACGACCTGATGCTGGTTCAGCTTTTAAAAAATTACATCAACAGCACCACCAATTATGAAGTCGTGCTGACCTCAACCGGAGGCCACCATTTCCTGAACGAAACCGACATCAGCCTGCCGCAGATCCTCCTGCTGGATCTCAGAATGGCCCAGGGTGACGGCCTCGAGGTCCTCTCTTCATTAGCTGATCAACCTGAAGCTCCTAAAATCATTGTTTTGTCGAGCTTTTACCGCCGTTCTTTTATGGGTCAGATGCTGAAAATGGGCGCCCATGCTTTCCTGCCTAAAGAAACCGACCTGGAAGACCTGGTCAGGATCATGCATACGGTCTATCACAACGGGCACTATTTTTCGGAGGAGCAGGTTGAAATCATGCGCAGCCAGCTGTCCAATAAGCTTCCCGAATTCCATGCGCTCTCCAAGGACGGGCTTACGGAACGGGAAACCGAGGTGCTCCGGCTGGTCTGCCAGCAGTTCAGTACAAAAGAAATCGCGGATACCTTATACCTTTCCCCAAAAACAGTAGAAACCCATAAAACCAGCCTGATGCTGAAAACCGGTGTAAAAAATATGGCGGGGCTGGTGATCTATGCCGTACAAAATCATATTGTAGATGCTGATGAGATTGTGCTGTTTGATAAATGAACTAATTGTAATTGGTTATTTAGTAATAATCAGGCATAAAATTAATCAGCTCGATGTTTAAAAGGAATCAGATGACTGATGATTCTTTTTTTGTAATATACTCAACCGTATGATCAATTTCAGGTAGCTGAAGCAATTTTCTGTATGCTTTCACATTTGCTTTTCCCATATTAGGGAATAACCAACTTCCGAAAGTCTGATTCAGAGATGCAAAGTTATTTGGTCCACCTCCTTTAAGGATCATATATGTCTTCCCACCTTCATCTACGTAACTGATATCTAAATATCCTCCACTGAAAACATGTCCTGACTCTGCATAATTTCGCATGGTCATTTTTTCATCATCATGAGTTGTCCTTACCGGCCCACCGAATATTGCTGTAGTCAGTTCATCATTCCCTCTTCTCCCCATCAATACGCCGTTCTGGCCTCTCATAGCCCCTGGTACTGTCTGTCCTACATAACGTTTTGAGAACTCAAAGAGCAAACGGGCATTAAGTTCTGTGCTGGTAGTTCCTGCCAGTATTCTGAATTCAAAATCGTGTTCGCCATAACAGGCTTCAGCACCTAATAATCTTCCGGACATGCGGAAAGGTTCCATTACTATAGATCCGACTCTTCGTGACGATAGCATTTCATCAACATAACGAAGCTGGGGAGTAAGCCTTTGCAATTGCAGAAAATTACTGTAATTGAACAATGTGTGCCTATTATGATATACCATATATCCGCCAGATAGTACTGGAAATACATATTTTAAATATCTCATATCAATTTATTTCTAAGTGATCATTTATTGTTAAAAATCAGGGAGGATACTATACCCTCCCTGAAAAAGAATCTAAAAACACTGAGGTTAGGAAGGATTCATCATCCTGGCGATAGAGATGGCATCTGCCACGGTATCCAGGCTGTAGATCTGCATTACGCCCTGGGTGGTGGCTGCCTGTCCCAGAATATTCTGCTGGTTCTGGTTGTTCACTGCATTCTCAAACATCAGTCCCGTAGAATGGGCTGCGGTCTGGTATACATTTCCTAAAGCCACAGCAGGGGCTTCTGCTACTACTTTTACATTGGTTTGCGTTACTGCGTCGGTAATTTGTTCATTGACGTTTGCCATAATTAAATTTGTTTAAGGTTTGAATAACCGGATTTTCCGGTCATGGTTATAGTATTGGAGTTGTTTTAAAAAGCAACCGGAATGGTTCCGGCTGCCCAATAGCTGTAATGTGCGGATTACGGATTAGGATTCATCATCCTGGCGATAGAGATCGCATCTGCCACGGTATCCACACTATAGATCTGCATCACCCCCTGAGTGGTGGCTGCCTGTCCCAGAATATTCTGCTGGTTCTGGTTGTTTACTGCGTTTTCAAACATGAGTCCCGTAGAATGGGCTGCGGTCTGATACACGTTTCCTAAAGCCATGGCCGGAGCTTCTGCCACTACTTTTACATTGGTCTGCGTTACTGCGTCTGTGATTTGTTGATTTACGAATGCCATAATTACATTGTTTTAAGGTTGATACAACCGGATTTTCCGGTCATGATGGTTAAGGTTTAATGAGTTGTTTGTATCAGCAGGTTCACTTTTTCAAGGCTGCTGAAATGTCCGGATGAGTTTAAATGCCATCCTAAGGATTAGGGTTCAGCATCCTGGCGATAGAGAGGGCGTCTGCTACCGTATCGAAGCTGTAAATCTGCATGACACCCTGTGTCGTAGCCGATTGTCCTAAGATGTTCTGCTGATTCTGCGTATTGACCGCATTTTCAAACATGATTCCCGTTGAGTGAGCAGCGGTCTGGTAGACATTCCCCAGCGCTATCGCCGGAGCTTCTGCCACTACTTTTACGTTGGATTGCGTTACCGCATCTGTGATTTGTGCATTCACTGCCATAATTGTACTTGTTTTTTTGAGATAATCTCGGTTAATAATTATTTGATTTTAAACTAGTTTCGGATCAAAATCCATCTTCCGCAACAGGCATTGGGGCATCGACTTAAAATGATTGTTTTAAGACTAAAAAGATTTTATAAATCGTTAGGATGGGTTCTCGGTACAATGGTTGGAAATCCATGCCCGTGCCTTTGCAGAAACTGAAGATATTGTAAAAAAATGCGGACATTGACACCAGACTGTAGAAATTACAGCCCTGCAGAAGCGATGATGCTGTGCTAAGAAAATGTCCGCATCTTAAGAGGCCGTAGTTTACATTAAATATCGAAACGGCCTTTCCTGAATGCGTGCAGCTCTCTTTTTAATCTGAGGGAACTGATTTTTTTTATTCCCATGGCGGAATTGCTCAATCCGATCAGCGAGTCCCGCTGCTGATTCAAAACGGATTGTTCATACATAAGTCCGGTAGAATGTGCATTGGTCTGCATTGAGATGGCGGCAGGGACCGTAGCGGACATTCCTACGACTTCTAGGTTGGTTTCATTGTGGCTGTCTGTCATAGTATTTAATTTGAATTTGATGTTCATCTGCGGACGCCGGCAAATCTTGCCTGCAGCTGGCTTAAACGTTCAGCAACCTTCAGTTCTTTTTTTCTGAATATTTCCTGGAGGTTTTTCAGACGGTCCTCCTGGCTGCCCGGAATAAGGCCTCCCGGTGCTGAAGCTGCCTGAGCCTCCTGAACGGCCTGCTGCTGCTGTACTGCTTCTTCCAGTTTTTCCAGAAGAGGAGCTAAATGGTTCATGGTTTCTTTCACGGCTTTTTCTTTAATATGGTTGATGATTTCCTCTTCATGGCTGATCACGAAGGGCATAAGTTCTTCTTTTTCCACTATCTCTGGCGCTACCGGCTCTACTTCTATCACGATCGGTGATGAATTTTTCTCCTGGCCGGAAGATTTTGTCATGGGGTATAATACTCTGCGCATATATCCTGGTTTTTAATGTTGATTGATGGAAGATCTGAATAAAGACGACTCAGCTAGATCAGATAGCCTATAAAATTACCGGCTGCCGTCCAGTCCCTGTTGATATCCTTGATGACATTGCTTCCTACGATTTCCAGCGCAATAGATCCGGCTATGGCGTTGGCCGTAATCATTTCTTTCAGCTGGTCATTGGGCAGGTTGAAGATATAATCATCCGGGATAAGAGGTAATTTTCCTGTATTGGCAGGATTCTCATTGATAATGATCTCCAGGATTCCGTAAAAATAGTGGGCAATTAATTTGGTTCCCTGGAACTCCAGCTCTCTTTTCAGCTCTACCAATTCACTGTGGGTAACCAGGTCCGATACCGCATTCACATCCACATCATGAGTGGAATACAGCGCTTCTCCCGCATTGGATGGGACGATGGTGATGTCTGTCTTCAGGATGCTTTTCGACCGTTCAAGATTGACCGTAAGGAGCCTGGAATCGGTTTCCGGTTCTGCAATATCGCTTAAGGTATTCAGAGGCAGGATCCTTACGTTGCAAAAGAAGGTCTGATTTTCTTCTAATTTGATCATGATTACTGCAATTCCTGTCGATCTGTCTTTAGGCTCCACCACAAAAGACTGGTAATTGTTGTATCTTTTCCCTTTGTTGGTACAGATGACCTGCCTGATCTGGGGCTCAATGTTGACATCGGTTGTAGACATGGCAAAAACGACACGGTCACTGTTGTTCTCCGGCTTTTTTACGCTGTAATAGGCATTATCACTGCTTCTTTTCAGGTAAAGGCTCTCATTCACTTCCTTCAGGGTACGTAAGTTCAGGATTTTTGCCGGTTTCTGTTCGCTTGAGTAATTCATTGTATTATTTTTTTTTAAGTTGAGTCATTAATTTTCCAAATATGGACTGCTTTACCGTCCTGCTGGTATGTATTTCTGCGGGCAATACAGCTTCTTCCCGCTTCTCAAGTGCGGATAGCTCCGATTCTTCATCCGGTTCCGGCAGCTTCTTTTCCTCATGATCTTCCGGGACTGGCTTTTCTCTTGTATCATCGCCTTTCTCTTCCGGGACTTCTATACGTTTTTTTTTTCGGGATCTGGAGAATGTACGGGACTATCAGAAAACGAGTCTGACGGATGCGTCACAGGAGTATTCGGATATAAACCGGTGGGCAGGGCAATAGCATTGGAAATTTTTGCCTTGGCTTCTGCATACTCACCTACTATTTTAAATAAGTCCCGTATCATTTCATTTCCCTGTACCGGCTGGACGTCTGCATCTGTTGCCGGTCCCGTAGGTCTAGGTTCTTTTTCGCTCCATGTTCCGTAGGTCAGGAGATTATTGGCCAGCCTGCTAAGTGCAATTAATCCCAGCTGTTCAAAGCCTTTCAGAAAAGACTGTAAATCCTGAACCATCATCCCGGCAGACTGATCGATCATCACTTTGGCCATGCCGCTCATCGGAGAAGCCGTTGGTGGCGCCAGTACCTCGGCATTGATAAACTGTACCGTTTGTTCTGCAGGAGTTACCGCATTAGCCGTTTCCTGAGGTGCTGTTGTTTCATTATTGTTGTCGTCCATCCTGGTCAGGTTTTAATTATCCTTTTAAAATCTTAATGGCATCTGCAATAATGGCAGGATTAAGCTGATTGAGGTTCTGTTGATTGGACACTGAGTTCTGAATGGAAATTCCGCTGGCATGGGTGGCCATCTGATAAAGCATACTCATCGCCTGTGCAGGAGATTCTCCCAGCACGGTAACATTGGTCTGGGTAACGGCATCTGTCGCCTGATTGTTTACTGTGTCTGCCATATTCTGTTTAATTGGTTTGATGTATTAGTTTTTATCTTTATTCCGGAAATCCTTGAGCTTCGTCAATGCTTTTGTAATCTCTTACTTCATCAACAGGCTTCTTATCCCGTTTGTCTGATACAAATTTCACAAATCGAAACGAGTAATCATTCAGGGAAAAAACTGAATTTCAGAAAATCGGGGAATTCCCTTAGAATTTTTATGCCGCGCGTGAACGTATCTTTCTTATAAGAAATGACCGGGATATGCTATCAAAAAAAGCTGCCCCAAAAAGGGGCAGCTCTACAAGATTTATATCTAACAATATTATTTTTTCGCTTTTACATCAACGGCAATCTCGATGTCTTTGCTGATCATCCATTCTGCAGGATCGGTTTCGGAAGTTCCGAACTTGATTCCCCAGTCCGCTCTGTTAACCGTGAATTTCGCCTGGACTGACGCTGCATTGTCCATCACCTCTACTTTAGCCGGGAAGGTAACGTTCATCGTTTTTCCTGAAAGGGTAAGGTTTCCGCTTACGGTTTTGTTGGCTCCGGCAACCGCATCTTTAGAAGCATCCTTAAGATCGGTTACAGCAGTGATCTTGAAAACTGAAGTAGGATTTTTAGCCGTATCGAAGAAATCAGGATTTTTCAGGTGCGCTTCCAGGTCAGTGTACTTTTTATCCTTTTCCGTTACGGAAGCAGGGTCTACCTTCAGGGAGTTCATATCAATAACGAAGCTTCCTGCGGTCAGCTGGCCGTTGTCTACATCCAGGTCTCCTGACTGTACTTTAAGGGTTCCCCAACGAGGAGCCATTCCGCCTTTGTGGAATGCTTTCCAGTTCACCACTGATGCAGCAGTATCTACCGCAAGTTTTTCTCCCTTCCCTTCAGCTACCGTCTGCTCCTGGGCAGTGGCAGCCTCTCCGGCCGCTTTGTCTTTGTTACAGGATGTTGCCATCAATCCGATAGCCATTATGGCAATGACACTTAGTTTTTTCATATTATGTATTGTTTACAAGTTGTTATTCAATCAAAAATAAACGCAGCATGCATTTTCAGCAGTGCAAGCGCCAAAATTAAAGAACTTCAGCCGTTCATTTCTTATCATACGTCAAGAAACGGTTTCCGGCTTCATCTTTATATGCAGGCTAAAATAGGAAAAAGTTGTGACTGCCGAAATAGGCTGCCCATGATAAAATTACTTATTTTAGCCGCTTAATTTTTATCATGACCGCCACAAGCTTTATACAACAATCCTTATCGATATCTGAAAAAGGCATTCAGGCTACCCTGAAACTCTTATCCGAAGACTGTACCATCCCATTTATTTCCCGGTACCGGAAAGATGCTACAGGGAACCTTGATGAAACCCAGATCGAACAGATATCCAGACTCAGCCAGCAGTTTGAGGACATTGTGAAACGCAAAGAAAGCATCCTGAAATCCATGGAGGAACAGAATGTACTCAGTGATGACCTTCGTAAAAGGATACAGGACAGTTTCAGCCTGCAGGAGCTGGAAGACCTGTACCTGCCCTATAAAAAGAGAAGGAAGACGAGAGCTGATGCAGCCAAAGAAAAAGGACTGGAACCTTTAGCCAGGATCATCATGAGCCAGAAAGTAAATGACCTGATGTCACTGGCCGGAAAATACATCAACAATCAGGTAACTTCCGAAGAGGAAGCCTTCCAGGGCGCACGCGATATTATGGCGGAATGGATCAATGAAAATATGTACGTCCGCAAGAACCTGCGCCGGATATTCCAGCGTAAGGCGGTGATCTCATCCAAAGTTGTGAAGGCTAAACAGGAAGAGGAAGGAGCCCAGAAGTTTGCCCAGTATTTTGATTGGGAAGAACCATTAGGCAAAATACCTTCCCACAGGCTTTTGGCCATGCTGAGAGCGGAATCCGAAGGTTTTGTGAAAGTCAATACGGGTATCGATAAGGAAGAAGCGATTGACTTCATAGAACAGGCGGTTATCAAATCCAGGAATGAATGTTCGGAACAGATTGCTTTAGCCATCAAAGACAGCTATAAAAGGCTTCTGGAACCTGCCATTTCCAATGAAACCTTACAGGAGGCCAAAGAGAAAGCCGACCGTAAAGCGATTGAAGTGTTTTCCGAAAACCTGAAACAGCTCCTTCTTGCACCGCCCTTAGGAGAGAAAAGGATCCTTGCCATAGACCCGGGATACAAAAGCGGATGTAAAGTAGTCTGCCTGGATGAAAAGGGAGACCTGCTCCATAATGAAACCATCTACCCTCACGCTCCGCAGCATGAGACCGGGATGGCCATCAAGAAAATACGCTCTATGGTCAATGCGTATGGTATTGAGGCCATCTCTATCGGAAACGGCACCGCCAGCCGCGAAACAGAATTCTTTATCAAAAAAATTGCATTCGACAGGCCGTTACAGGTCTTTGTGGTCTCGGAAGCCGGAGCATCAGTGTATTCGGCGAGCAGGATCGCACGGGAAGAGTTTCCGGGCTATGATGTGACGGTACGTGGATCGGTATCGATCGGGAGAAGGCTGGCTGACCCGCTGGCTGAACTGGTAAAGATCGACGCGAAATCCATAGGGGTTGGGCAATACCAGCATGATGTGGATCAGGCCCAACTGAAAGGCGAACTGGATGCAACAGTTATGAAATGCGTCAATGCTGTTGGGATCAACCTGAATACAGCCAGCAAATCATTGTTGTCATATGTTTCTGGAATCGGAGAAAAAATGGCCGAAAATATCGTGAACTATCGAAGTGAAAACGGAGCATTTGAAGACCGCAAGCAACTGAAGAAAGTTCCCAGGCTGGGCGAAAAAGCTTTTCAGCAGGCAGCTGCGTTTGTCAGGATCCCGGGAAGCAAAAACCCGCTGGATAATTCGGCTGTGCATCCCGAAGCTTATGGATTAGTGGAGAAAATGGCCCGGGACCTCGGCATCAAAACCCATGAGCTGATTGCCAATAAAGAGAAAATTGCAGCCGTTAAGCCGGAACATTATATAACTGAAACCATCGGTATCCTGGGCATCAGGGATATCCTGAAAGAACTTGAAAAACCAGGGCTTGATCCCAGGAAAGCTGCCAAAGTATTTGAATTTGACCCGAACGTAAAAAGCATTAAAGACCTTAAACCCGGTATGGTCCTGCCAGGGATCGTCAACAACATTACGGCTTTCGGATGTTTTGTCGACCTTGGCATCAAAGAAAGCGGCCTGGTCCACATTTCCCAGCTAAAGGATGGTTTTGTATCCGATGTCAATGAAGTGGTTACAATGCACCAGCATGTCCAGGTAAAAGTGACTGACATCGATGAAGCCAGGAAGAGGATCCAGCTGAGCATGATTTTATAACATAAATGTATAAAGCGGGAGATTAAATTTATAGAATTATATAAAATTTCAACCCGGTCATTACTGAAACAACAAAGCCGGCTTAGCAGCCGGCTCCATTATTATTTTTTAGACTCCTCAACAGAAACTTTTCTGAAATCCTTGAACAGTTTGCTAAGTTCTAAAGCTGACTTACGGGCTCTTGTCCCTGCTGCTTTATTTCCTTTTTCAGCCTGTTGGTTAGCTTCAGTGGTAAAAGCTTCAAATTCCGCATTGATTTTTTCAATTAATTCTTTCATTATTTATAAAATTTAGGCTGCAAATATAGGTTTTATGGTGATTCCAGCCTAATGGTAGAGGGAAAATTTAGTATAATTAATAAAATTTAATGCATGATCAGGGCTGTTTCTGACAAAGTGCAGGATTATCACCCATCCTAACCGCTCAAAACTGCAAAAGAATCATAATTTTTTGACAGAACCACTTCGATCCTGATTTGTCATCTTAAAAGTATTTCCTGTCTTTTAACAGATTGTGCACAACATATCTGTTATGTTAAAACTGAGTTCATATCATAAAAACAAAACCATCATAAATTACTGAATCCGGCCATTTCTTAAAATAATATTAAAAGTAATTTTCACCATATCTATGGCACAATTTTGACTGATATCAAATCACTCATGTTTAATTTGAGTTTTCATGGTTATTAGTTTTTATCCCCGGCCCACCCGGGGATTTTTCTATGCATATGATTGGTTGGAATATATACGAAAGCATACATGAGAACCTCTCATTGAGTGTCCATATAAATATTGCATAAATCTGAATACCATTCAGAAGTAAGGGATAACTTATCATACGAAATCAGCTACAATAGCAGATGATGCAGTAAAGGCATCAAGAAAGTTTTCTGTTGAATAACAGATCAGGGGAATTTAACAGAACAGTCGGGATGACTTAAAATATTTCCACTGTGGGCATTAAACCGCTTCCTGGTCAAGCTTTATTTTATCCAGCTCCAGCTTAAAGCATCCCAGGATGAATTCACTGTAGTACAGTTGTGCCTTTAAAGGCAGCGTACGGGAATGCAGATCTAATTTTTCCGAAAGGATAATTTTTCCGTGGCGGGATATGGAAAAGAATGCATACAGCTTATGCTGGGATTCTTTAACAGGAACGGTGTAGCCTGTTACGGCAATCGACCAGTCGCTCTCGTATCTCGATGCCACTTCCAGCGCCATTACCTCAACAATATTCGGCGATACTCCATTGCAGAAAGAGGCTTCATCATCACTGATATGGAAAAGGCTGATGTTTTCTTCAAGCGTGTAGGCCGTCATTCCCCCTTTGAAAAAACGGGCCGCATCCTTCACCTGAGAAAAAGAAAACTGTAAAAAACCTGAAGTAACGCTTTCCGCGACAGAAACCGTTTCATTCAATGCAATCAGCTCATCCCCTATGAATTCCAGAAGGTTCTGAAGCTCCACAAGAAAATGAACAAATGATTTCACATGAATCTGTTCAATAGTTAGATCTATTTTTGAAGGTTTTAAAATCATACAGCAAACGTTTTATTGTACCCTTTCTTTTTCATTTGACGTTCTCCATATTCCAGTTACAATATCCTGCAGATAGTTAACAGATGAGAAATATATCTATTTGTGTTAGTGTTGTAGAGCACCATCTAAAATCAAGCCATTATTTGCTAAAAAATAAATATTTATAAGGTTGGTAAACAACTGTTACCGATCAGCTTAGCAATGATATCACGGGGCGGTATGTATGCAGAAGTCATCAAATCTTAAATTTTGAGTTTTTTCCGGATGCTCACAGAATGAATGAGCTGGGTAATGATCACAATGACCAAAGGAACTGTGATAATCATTAAAATATCGGATATGCATTGTAATGTTAATGGGTCTATATGGAATGGCTCTATGTCTTGCATGGGAATAATCATGGGTTTCATCACTTTTACTTTCTTTATTTTCTTATATCTGTAAATCAAAATATCCGCCAAAATATTTTTTAACAGATGATTGTTTGTATAATGATGATATAAAAACCGGTTAACCGGTGTCAAATTATACCTGATGAAAGATTTAAAAAACGTTTAACAAAATCAAACCTCCTGCCACCCTGCTGTCACTACCCTCCGTTACCTTTGAGGAAATTTAAAATTATGAATATGAATTTAGTGTCCATACGACTCATCACAGCAGATATTGATGCACTGGTATCATTTTATGAGCAGATCACCGGAATATCAGCCATCAGGTATACTCCTGATTTTGCAGAGTTACAAACGCCGACTGCTACGCTTGCCATCGGAAGTACAAGAACGGTACAATTTTTTGGTGGTGAATCTATTGCTGTGCCTGCTGAAAACCGGACGGCTATCATAGAGTTCCTGGTCAGTGATGTAGAACACATTTTCGGACAACTGGAAGAATTTTTGATTCCTTATCTGATACAAAAGCCTACGGTGATGCCCTGGGGAAATCAATCGCTGCTGTTCAGGGATCCGGATGGTAACCTGGTCAACTTCTTTACTCCTGTAACAGAAGCGGCTGCTGAAAAATTCAGGCATTTTAGCAAAACAGAGTAATTTTCCTGTTATATATACCCAACAAAACAATCTGCTTTGGTACAGCAGATTGTTTTATACGCAGATATGATTGTATGATATCAGACGGATGATCTTACTTTTTATTTTTACTTCCGGTAAGCTTATTCAGGTATTCATTTCCCAAAGGAGATAGCTCATAACCGATCATATGGCTTATGGTCAGACCCATATTTTTCAGTTTCCGGATATTAATCTTCAGCCATTCTTTTTCAAAACCGGTCAGGTTCGCAATACCGGCAGCAGGGAGATGGGGATGATCATTGATACTTAGTAAAACCTGATTTGTCCAGGGCCCATTCTTGCTGTACTGATCCAGACGTTTTAATTTTGTCCTGACCTCTTCCAACTGCTGATCAGAGAGTTCTGCCTGCTCCCTGAGTTTAATCCGTGGGTCTTCGGAATGATAATGGAGGGATATCTTAAAAATTTCACCTTCATGGTTATGAGGAAATGATTTCAACAGCTGTTTTTTATCCGTGAATCCTGCCTGTTGCGCATCTTTATCTGTAATGTCATTTTCGTTAACCGTTTCAATGTTGTCAATTCCCAATAGCCCGACAGATGTGTTTAAGAGGCTCCCCTTTTTAACGGATGCCTTTTGCCACTTACGGAATGCCAGTGTAATTTTTCCTGCTCTGATTCCCTTCAAATGTACTCCTTTGAAAAGCATAAATATATTTTTTGTTTAAATCAGATTGATACGGACATCATTTCCAAGGCTCCGGCCATACTGCCGGATGAATACTACAGGCCTTTTATGACAGGCTTATGCTGCGCTCTTTGCTGCTATTGACCACAGGATTGGCATACATACCGAGAAAACTCTTCTTCAGTTCTGCATCTGAGCTGTCGATCCGCATTTCAAGGCGGCGCTCAAACAGCTGTTTTTCTTCCTCCGTATAATGTCCTGAATACTGATCCGTATTATTGAGCAAATCAAAAGCAATGTAATTCGTTGGCCAGAGCCTGTAATGCTGAATAATGGAATGGTCTATCAGTTTTGCAATCGCCTGGAGCTGCTTATTTTTACCCTCGGATGCACAGGCCAGCTGATCAAACTCTGATTCCAGGACTTTACCGGCATGCAGATGGATGCGTTTTTTCTGGCCCAGGATCCCGCTCAGCATGGTTTTAAAATCTTCATCACTGCTTTTGATGTAGACTTCATTTTTGGATTTGGCCATAATCTGCGGCATTTTAAGCGCATCAGTGGGATCATATTCATATGAAATGGAAAGCGGAACAATTTTGAGCTTTTTGAAAAACTCAGGAAGCAGCTCCCCTTCTGCCGCCATTGCCAGCATCTTTAAGACGCCCTGCTGTGTTGCATCATTACCGTCTTTGGTACGGCCTTCCCGCTGGGCGATCCATACAGAACGGTTTTCGGAATGCAGCAGATAGTCTATATATTCTGACATCAGTTTGGAGCTTTCCAGCTGTTCCCGCACGGATAAGCCGCGCTGGACTAAAAAGTTCCGGTTCAGTTTCGCCAGCACATGCAGGAAGGTCTTCTGAACAAGATTATCTCCGATAGCGGAAGAAGTCATGATCAGTCCTTTATCCAGCAGGACAAGGTTCAGTAATGAAGTGTCCAGGACAATATCCCGGTGATTGGAGATGAACAGGTAAGCGGTATTTTTATCCAGCTGATCAAATCCTGATGTTGACAAACCTTCTGAACTCTGGCGGATGATCTGCCGTACGGTCTGTGCTATAAAACGATGCTGGAAATCGCTTATGGAATGGATGTCTTTAAACTGATTTAGCCAAAATTCTTCTTCTTTACCCGGAAACGTGAACTGCATCAGTGTTTTCATCATCGGATGCCTTGCTATACTGTTTAAAGCTTTATTCACTTCATGATCATCATAAGGCCTGATCTCATCGAATTTCGACATAGTTATATTTAAAAATTAAATGGTTTGTAAAATAACAAAAAATTTGCCGGGTATGCTGCCTAATTTATATTTTAATTATGTATCGAACTACGGTTGTTTTTTATCACCTCAGATGCATCACATGTACTGATATAAATTTAAATGTTTAATCCGTCTTTATGATGGATAGCCTTCCTTAAAAATTGGTCATCAAATGTCCTTGGAAAAGGATTGCAAATCCATTTTTTATGATAATGAATCAACATATGAAAGGTATTAAAGCCTGCACCAGAAAATATTTTCTCCGCACTGTCCAATAAGGATTGAGAAGGTTTCTGATGGTAAAGAACCAGGTCTTCAGAGCTGATGTTTTCCTGAGGAATATCAGTGGCCGTTAAAATCATAATTTTCTGATGGGTCCTGTACATCTTTGCAAGCTTGTAAAGATGAAGCACTTCCGTTAAAGGCTGACTATGGATGATGAGGTAATACGGTATTTCAACCGGTATAGGAATTCCTTCTGAAACATTTTCCTGATGATCTAAACAGAGTATTTTTTTGGATTGAAGCCGACGGAGGCCTGCCCCTTTTTCCATGATAAAGATCTCATCAAAATCAGGAAGATCAGGATTTTTGTCGAAATAAGAATTTGATAAAATCCTCGACAGCAATATTCTTTTTCCTGGAAAATGACTTAGCGATGAAGACAGCTCGCCATAAAATCCTGTGGGGAAAACATCGACAATAAACGTGTGGACATTATTTTCAGAGATTAATTTTCTGATAAAAGACAAAAATTCCGCAGAAGAAAAAAACAAACTTTCTTTCTGAACTACAGTCCAGCCCGATTCCCAGAATTCTGAAAACTTGGAATTGGTCAACAGAATACAGTGTTCCGGAGCATAGTTTTGACATTTCAGAAAAGAGGCCACCCTTTTGAGATGACCTAATCCTGAACCATATGCATAAATCAGTATCACTTTTTCTGATAAAGAAATTCGGTAAGAAGCAATAATCTCTGATCCATAGGAATCTGATCTATACTCAATATTCCCAAAGCAAAACTGTCAGATATTTTTGAAATTTTGTAGGCAGGTTGCCCGTTGACAGAAATTTCATTTCCTGTCACCTTCATGGTATTGATGACTTTTCCGTCTTTAGACACTTCGATTGCGCCGTTGTTATTTTTGACTTCATAAGGATTCAGATTCTCTTCGTTATCAGCAATTTTGATTTTGTCCGGATAGGTTTTTACTTTCCAGAGGAGTTTGGAACCTGCATCTCTCAGCTTGTAGGTGTCATCTTTCAGCTTCACTTCGTAGCGTTGCGTACCATTGCTGTAATATTTCCTTTTATCTTCTTTTTCTTTTGCGGTATACGTTTCCGATCCGAGCTGAACTTTCGGAGGATTCACCGTAAAACCGGCGATTGCCTTCCCGTCTTTATCGGAAATAATGTAGTCTGCCATGTAGCCGCCGGCTTTTGTTTCTGTTTTCTCAGTAGCTGGGGGATTAGCGGTCGGGGCTTCTTTTTTGCATGAATTCAGGCTTAAAAAAGACACCAGAAACAGGATGGTAATTTTTTTCATAAGAATAGATTTAGGTAGTTCTGTATTTCGTTTTGTTCTGTAAAATTCTGATTAATCGTGTTATACATTTCATTTTTCATCAGTTCCTTTTTATCCTCAGCTAAATGATGATGTTGAATCAAAACATCCAGCAATGCATTGGCTTCCAAAGGATGATATAAAAGGCCCGATTTTCCATGTATGATGACATCCGGAATACCGCCAACTTCAGAAGCAATAATCAGCTTTTTTGAAGCACCGGCTTCTAATAAAACATTAGGCATTCCATCATACAAAGACGGAATACACACCAGGTCTGCCATCGCGTAAAAGCTGCGCATTTCGTATTTGGAGGCAAACGGAAAGAGTTTGACATTCAAATCAAAGTTACCGATAAAAAGTTTGACTTCTTCGGGCAGGTCACCGATCATCCAGAGTTCATAGTCACTTTTAAAATGAAATTGATCAAAGGACTCAATGAAATGGCGGATTCCCTTCTTGAATTTAAGTTGTCCCGCAATGAGGATAACCTTTTTGTCCGTTAGGCCTTGCTTTCTCTCATCAGTCTTCCTTATTTCATTCTCATTCAGGTTCCAGAAAGAGGCATCAATTCCGTTCGGTGTATAAACCACTTTTTTTGAAGGGAACAATTTTGCAATTTTTCCCTGCTTCTCTATACAGACAGACAATATAGCCTCCGAATGTTCCAGGGCATAAAAAAGTGAATTCCTCTTCCTGGAAAATAAACCTTCGTCAAAATCATTTCCCCGGATACAGGTGTACAAAGGTTTTCCGAAAAACTGACCGATGACAGGCGTCCACATCATAGGCAGATATCCGCCAAAGGCAACAATCACATCAACCTCTAAAAATTCCTTTTTCTTTTCCAGGAATAATGCCGCCAGATTCAGCGTATATTCTTCTGTATCATAGATCCCGAGCGCACTGTAGTTTCCGCCGGCTTCCGTTTTTATCACATAAGGCTTCTGCCGGTTGGAAAAATGCAGGACATGGACTTCACAACCTTTTCTTTTCAGATTCCGGACAATCCTTCCGCAGGATTCTGCCATTCCGCCTCTGGACGGAGGATAGTTTTGGGTTACCAGCAAAATTTTCATAAAATTCAGCTGTCAAAAGGTGAGGAATCGCCCGAGTGATTGGAAAAATCTGTGAACGAAACCGTGTCAAACAATGCACCGTACTGGCTTGCCATCGTCACCAGAAACGGATATTCCGTATGAAACCTGTTCATCATTTTTTTTCTCCAGACAGGCCGGTCGGGCGAGTATAATTCGATCTTGGAAGTCAATCTGGGATCCAGAACGGCTTTACAGGTCAGACAAAGCTTTTGGTTTTTCCCATTTTCATTCTGAAGGAAGATGTGATTTTTGCAAACCTTCTTGTTGCAGTTTGCGCATTGTTCCGTGGCGACAGCAGGACAATCGTCCACAAGAAACAGGCCTAGTTTTTCCTGGCAATTTATATTCTGGTCCATAGTCTCAGTCTTATTTCAGGGTAAAGCATCCATAACAGATATTAAACAAATTAACCACTTCCAAAGAAAAATATTCTACAGAGAATAATGGAGTGGAACGGTACTGATAAGCACTGTAACCATCAGGATTTTCGTCTTTGATATCAAATTTCCTCCGTGCTTTCATATAATAAAAAGAGTCATCCTCTTCCATTTGGATATCCGCTTTATCAATGTCCGTTTTTAGCTGATAAACAGATTTCGGAAGCTTTAATTTCAGAATAAAAGGATAGACGGATTTGTATTTCTGTTTGGTTTTCCTTTTCCCGCTGGTTCCTCTCTTCTTGATAATGCGTTTTCTCACTTTTTCCACAAAGCTGAAGCTAACCTCTGCACTATCTTTCAGTGTGCAGTATCCCTGTGCAATTTCTTTTTCATAAAACTCTTCTTTACCAGAGATGAAGCCGCGTGTTTCAAATATAGCGTCCTCAGAGGATTTCAAATATTCTACGCCTGCCAGTGTTTCCTTGACATTCGCCGTAAAGTGGATCGTTCCCAATTGCGGAAGCTCTTCTTCTATCAATGTAAATAAGGCGGAAAAATAATCCGAGAAAAAGTCATAGCCATCGGTATAATTCTTTCTGAATTCTCTCCGGTATCTGGCATCCATTATTAAAGCCACCACAAATAAGATGATGTTGACGGCAATCCAGTAGCCCGGAACCAGAAAGATCATTGCCGCGGCAATGATAAAATAGGCAATCCAAAGAGTATACGATTTTTTCTTTCTCTTTTTCAAGGACAGTTCACGTTGTAACACACACATTCTGAAAAACCTGATCCATTTCAGGGGCGTTTTTTTTGAACTGAAACCACGGTGCAGATGTGCTCTTTCAATAGGCGCCATATCTTCCGTAGTCAACTGGATATTATAATATTCTGCCATAGCTTTACATTAGATTGTGATATACTTTTTGTAAATGTTCATTATGATGATCCCAGGTAAACTGCTGTTGGAATCTGTGGAATGCATTTTCGGCTTTCTCATTTGCCGGTCCGGGATTGTCTAAAACGAAACGGATGCATCGGCTGAGGTCCTGCTCATCTTCGGGCCAGAAAAAGTAAGCTTCTCCTTCTGCCAGCAATTCTTTGGTTACGGGCAGTTCTGCTGCAATAATCGGTGTTTTACAGGCCATAGATTCAAGTATTTTGATCGGGCAACAGCCTTGTACCACATTTCGGTCTCCAAATTTCAGCGGAGCAACCGATGCTTTTGCGTGTTGTATGATGGCATAGAGATCATCTTTTTCCAGTTCATACCTAAAAATGACCTGATCCTGAATGCCGAGATGTTCAATTAATTTATGATAAGGTCTTGCTGCCTTTTCTTTCACGGAAGAGCAGATGACCAGGTTCAGATTTTCATAATCTTTCAGATACCGGAAAGATTTCAGCAGAACATCCAATCCCTGCCAGGGTTGCAGCGCACCGAAATAAACGATGTATTCTGCAGGAAGGTCAATGGGTTTATCCTTTTTTGGGATGCTCTCCGCACCATTGGGGATAACGGATATTTTTTCCCTGTCAATAGAAAACTTTTCGGTAAGATACTTTTTTGTGACTGCAGATGGTGTTACGATATGATCGCAGGCCTCAAGACAAGCCAGTTCAATATTCTGTATTTCAGCAATGAGAGAAGGCGTTAAAAGAGGAAACCTCACCGGCAATTCTACAGATGTTAACGCATTGACTTCAAAAACCGTTTTGAGATGGGTTTGTTTTATCATTCCCAGCCCGCTCCAGATATCACGAAACTGCCCAATTCCTTTCTCATGGGAAAGTGCAGTACAATGATATACCTTCTCAGAAAAAAGCCGCGCTCTTTCCAGGTAATTCTGAGCTTCGTTTTCGTAGAAGAAAGGATAAATTTTTACATTCTCCGCAAGCCTGGTATCTATGGCAGAATTATTACCTTGCAGACAATACACATCTACTTTATCCGCAATCCCGGACAGAGCCTGCAAACTGTGGCAGATGTGTGTGGATGCCCCTTTGCTGGTAGGGAAAGCATCAAAACTGGCGTAGTAGGATTTCATTGTTCGAAGTTAGAAATTAACTTTCACCACCTCGCGCTCACTTGCATTTTGAATTTCGAAAAATTCCGCTTTCTCAAATTTGAAAGCATTGGCAATCACATTGGAAGGGAAAACTTCTATCGCAACATTATTTTCCTTCACTGTGCCGTTATAGTATCTTCTCGCCATCTCGATATCATCTTCCAGGGCATTCAAATCCTGCTGAAGAGAGATGAAATTGGCATTGGCTTTTAAGTCGGGATAATTTTCTGCCACGGCAAACAGGTTCATCATAGCATTTTGCATTGCAGATTCCGCCACGCCCTGCTCTTTTGCAGACTGCGCTTTGCCGGACAGGTTTCTGGCCTCCACTACATTTTGTAAAACAGACGATTCATGCGTTGCATAGCCTTTTACGGTTTCAACAAGATTGGGAATCAAATCATTCCGCTTTTTCAGAAACACATCTATTGAGCTCCATCCTTCCTGCACGCTGACCTTTTTATTGACCAATCCGTTGTAAACCGAAACAGCCCAAATGATAGCAACAACTAAAATGGCAACGATAATTCCTATTGTAATCATGATTTATTTTTCTACAAGTTAAACAAAATACCAAAATGAAAGAAAAAAATATTGAAAAATCACTTCAGGCTACAACATTTTATAATGCAATGAGGATTTACTTTGTAAAGGACTTTACATCATTTTGGCCTTTTTGAATTTTGATACCTGCCCTGAAACCAAAATGTCCTGGCTCCCCTCTCCTGATCTGGTACGTTTTACTACCAGAACTTCCACCATTTTTTGGAAGTTCCGAATTCATTGCTATTTATTTTTAGATGAAAGATGCAGATCTGGTCTGTTAAATAATCGTAGACATCATCTTCCATACAGGGATATTCTGCTTTCATTAGCTTTTTAACTGCATCCGTTATTCTTTTAATGTCATCATTATTGGTCTTCGTAAATGTAGTCAGGTTTTCTAAAAGAAAATCCGCAAAAACTTTATGGTTTTTTGAATAATTGGCATTTCCGTTTCTGTATGCTTCATCCTGCAAAATATCCAATCCGCGAAGCATCTCTCCTTCTATCGTTTCTGCTTCTCCTCTAACGGGGATTAAGTTTGTGCGGATATGCCGGACTATTTCCGGAAATCTATAATTTGTAGGAAAATCCGGCTGGACGGTGGAACTTTCGGTATACCCCGGGTTTAATTTTTCGCATTGCTCTACAAGTAGCCTCAGGTCTTCAGGTGAACGCTTTAGCCAGTCTCTTGGGGAAACGCCAAACTTATTTTTTTGATCAAGATCAGCACCTAACATCATTATTTTTCCTATAACTTTTAAATGCTGCTGCCTGACTTCACCTTCCGTTCTCCACGGAAAACTCTGAATCGCCCAATAAGCAACAGAGCTTCCATTCTGATCTGTAGCGTTTACATCACCACCAAAGTCCAGCAATAGGTCGAGAGATCGAACCAACTTTTTCTGCTGTACCGCAATATGTAATGAATTATACCCCGATTTACAGTTCAGGTTCGGATCTGCTCCACGATTAAGAAAAAATAACAGTATCTTCAGTCTTTCCTCTTCATTTTTTATTCCAAATGAAGTAAGAACATCCATGATGACAGGCGAAAATGAATCATCGTTGTAAGAATTGACATCAATCCGGTTTCGTTCAATAATGTTTTGAATGCTATCCACATCTGCATTATCAATTGCAGATAATAAAGCGCGTTTGTATGGTTCCGGGATAAGCTGAATCATGATTTGTCGGTATTAATGTTACGGTATCTATACTCTTTCAAACCATGAACCAAAGCAATATGCCGGATAAACAGAAACTATGACCTGTCAGATTAAACGTTCAATTTAAAACATTGCAGAAGAACCGGATGATGCGAAGAGCCGATTTCGCTTTTACAATTTTGTGGAGATTCCTAATGCTGGTTTGTTTCAACCAACTTTTTACCTGATTGAAAAATTAAAGTAGCGCAAGTTGATCTGTTTCAGTTTCTCACGATCGTTAAATAAAATGACGAATCTTGAGCACACAATCCTCATTCAAATCAGTTCCTGTAACTAGGAATACTCCAAAACTAAGTATCATTGCAGATGGCTCATCATTGCTATTATCAGGTTATTTACGTTGTTGAATTGATCTCAGAACAAAATAATCCTTACATTAGAACTGAAAAAATCACTGGGACAGAGAATTGAATTTCCCTGAGGATGACACCATTTTTCTGAATGACGAACCAAAAGATAAGCTGTTTGAAAAGGATAAAATCAGCATTGATACCTTAACCAAAATACCTAAAAATGAACTACGACATTTCATTGTACAGAATCGAAACCAAAGGAAAACAAAAAGCCTACTAGTTTAGAACTCTGCACTGATGGATGATGAATCTATATTTACGGCTGTCAGATTAAACGTATGTGGATGCAATGATGTATTTTCGGCAAAACAGATGTTATGTAAACACACGGTGTAAAAAGCTAAAATTCTGCGGTAATTCATCATTAATATAAAAACAATATGGAAACTCTTGAAAAATATGGCATTGTAGAAGCCGGAAAAGACTATATCCTGCTCGATTGCGAAAGGTTTGAAGAAGTTGAGGCTTATGTTGAATTGATTAAAAATTTATCATCCATCAGCAAAGGTATATTTTCACCTCAAAATCTCGCCGTTGAAAACGAAGGCTGGACTGGCAACCGTGAACATTATATCGCTGAAATAAGTTTTGCATTAGGTAATAAAAAGTATCAGATCAGACTTTTATGTGAAGAATGGTTCGACTTCGACCTGATACTGGAACTGAATTATCTACTTTCGAAAAAAGGCATTGTGAAACAGTTTCTCCCAATCAGGACCGGCGATCAATCTCTGATTATAGTTTTTGGTGATGCAGTTCTTAAAGAAAAACTGGCAGGTGAAAATATCCTGGAAAACGCCGATCAACTGATTGTAAAGAAGCCATTAAACTTTAAATCGTTAAAAATCGTCTAAAGGATTAGATGGGTACATCTTTAAGACACATCGCCGATGACAAAACAGAAGATTTAAACCCTAGTCCAACAGACCAAAATGAATCAGAGCCGACTCAATACCATGATCATCCACATCATCCGTTACAAAATCTGCTGCTTCTTTGACATGATCTCCGGCATTTCCCATTGCAACTCCAGTTTTTACAAACTTCAGCATTGAAATATCGTTTCCTCCGTCTCCGAAGGCCATCGTTTCAGAAATATCGATATTAAAATGATCACAAAACTGCTGCACACCGTTTTTCTTACTGATTCCTCCCGGGTTGACATCAGCAAATAAGGATGTCCATCGGGATGATAAAGAATTCGGCATCACTTCTTTCATAAAAGAATCTTCATATTCAGGGCCGATGAAAACGTTAGCCTACAAAACATTTTCGAAATCAGGAATTTCTTTGCTGTATAATGGAGGAACAGGAAGGTTGACGTGCTCATATAACTCCAGCACTTCTGGAGATTCGTGGCTGATTCTCACTTTATCTTCATACATGAGTGAAAAGCTGACATTCGATTTCTCGGAAAACCTGATCAGGTTTTTGATATCCTCTGAATGAATGGTCTGACGGAACATCACTTCACCGTCCACTGTCATACAATATCCTCCATTGAAGGTTAGAAATCCATCAAACTCCAAATGCCTGATATGATGAAGATCATTGATGGAACGACCGGTCGCAACAATAACTTTTATTCCTTTTCTGCGCAGATTTTTTAAAGCCTTTTGAGCCGACTCAGGGATGGACTTGGTTTTTAAACTGAAAAGAGTACCGTCTATATCGAAAAAGACAGCTTTAACATTTGGTTTTTGTACGGCGTTCATAGTCAATAATTACAACATCATTTATACCCTAAAATTACAAACAAAAAATAGCAAATCTCCGCAAAACCTAATTTTTTTTAAATTTAATTAAATGACCTGAACTCCATAAAACAACCCTATCCTGGCGTTCTCTGGCAAAATTCCAGACAAAGACGCTTGCTTGCTGCTTTTTTGTGATCTGAATCTTCTGTTTTACCCGTATTTAAAATAAGGAAAAGCAGATATAAAAATGTCTTCGATCATCTAATTGGCCAAATCGTTATTTTCAATTTTTCTCCTTGTACTTTTAATCTCATCCCTAAGCTTTCCAAATTTATACGTGATATTGAAACTAAATGACCTGTAATAATCCCTGACATAATTATTCTGATAAAAATCAGTTCCGATTGTTTCCGTAACGGCTTTTCTGAATGTATTAAAAGGGTTATTAACGGATGCTGAAAATGACATTTGATTATTTAGAATACTTTTGCTGAAACTGAACGATGAGCCTGTAAAAGCATTGGTCGTGCTTTGAAGCCCGGCAGGCATTCTACTGTTCAGTTCAAGATTTGAACTGGCATTCCAATGATTTTCAAACTGATAACTGGCTGAGAGATAAACATAGTATGTAAAAAGATTATTTTCAACTTCAATATTGTTGATTTTACCCTTGATAAAGAAGAAGGCCGCATTTCCGTTGACCCCAAAAGTAAGTTTCTTGGTAACAGGATAATTCAGATTATAATCCAGACCGAGCCGGCTTACGTTGCTTGAATTTTCATAGGTGGTGTTGGTAATATTTGTCGTAGGATTATAGGTTGAAACTTTAAGGTCAATTTTATTAGAAAATGAATACCCCAATCCAAGATTCAGACTGATCCTGTGGTTGTAGGAATAATTCGCCATCAGATCATTATTGATAACAGGCTTCAGGTAAGGATTTCCACTGACCTGGATATAAGGATTCGATTGATTGACAAATGGATTCAGACGGTTGATGCCCGGTCTTTTAATTCGCTGTGAAAATCCGAAGTTGATACCGTGATGTTCTTTCCAGGTTTTACCGATGGATATATTCGGAATCAGATTCAAGTAATTCTGATTAACCTGGGTATCGGTAGAAGTAAAATCGACATTCGTAACCGTGCTTTCCACTCTTAATCCCGTTTGGAAATTCCATTCTAAAAAACTGAACTTTGTGGTGACATAAGCTCCGTAAATATTTTGTTGGTTCGAAAATTCATCCGAATTTAGAAGGCTTTCCGGAACGGTTGTGTATTGACTGCTGTTCTTCCTGAGTATGGCTTTCATACCGGTTTCCAGATAGACTTTTTTAATGTTCTTTACGAAATCGACCTGAAAAGTATTTTCATTATTTTGATTATCATTATTCTGATTCATAGTATTGGACATATTATTCAATCTATTTTGAAAATCCGTAACACTGTTAATACCATAATCGTAACTGTTGAACCTGTAAGACAACGTCAAAAGCTGGCTTTTATCATTTCTGAACCCCATCTGATAATTGAAAGAAGCTTCAAAACCTTTTCCGTTACCGTCTGAATTGCTGATAGAATTAATATTTTCTTTGAGATTATTTTGCTGGAAAAAACCTGAATTAAAATGGTCTTTTGCTGTGTTGTTGGCAATATTTGAGCCCAGCTGAATGTTCAACAGATTCAGACTGTCGATTTCATAGCTCGCATTAACATTGAAATAGCCTCCGTTTCCTTTGCCTGAAGTACTTCCATTCTGAAATAGATTATTGGATACGGTGTATTGAGAATTTTGATAACTGATCTCAGGACTGTTTTTAAGATAACCGCCGCCATAAACAGAAATCCCAAATTTATTGCGTTGAAGATTCATTGAAAACCCAGCATTGTTTTCCTGCTTTGGAAACCTTGAGCTAAGATTGACGGATGCATTGTAACCATCCTTCATTTTCTTAGCTGTAATAATATTAATAAGCCCAGATACTCCTTCAGCATCATATTTTGAGGAAGGATTAGTTATGATCTCGATATTCTGAATCGTGTTGACAGGCATACTTTTCAAAAAATCTTTGGGATTGCTCGTCAGAAGCTGTGTTTCTTTTCCATTGATCAGAATTTTAAAGTTGGTGTTTCCTTTGAAAAGGATGTTTTCGTCAGCATCCACAGACAGGTAAGGCATTTTTCTCATCATTTCCAGCAGATTCTTGGATTTGCTTTCCGGATCCGACTGCACATTGTAGACCAACCCATCAATTTTTGTTCTGATCAAAGGTTTCTTTCCTTCAACAACAACCTCCTGAATCGAAGATTCCTGATTTGATATAAGAGAATCTTTTACCTGTTCCTGAGCATTCAAACTGTTGAATAAAAAGATAAAAGATAGTACTGCTATTATTTTTGTTTTCATAATTATTATTTTAAAATTTGGGCATAAGTATCCTGAGAACAAGATTTTGTTCTTCAAAAAAGTGGAATGTTAAGATTGATTAAAGAGAAAAATTATTTCTTCTTATTTTTCATCAGGAAATAGTAGCTCAGGAAACCCAGTGAGACGAAGATAGTCATCACACCATAAGGAAGCGGCGAATCTTCATTATAAGGAAGAAATTCCAAAACGATTAAACCAATTCCTCCAAACAATAGGATGATCCCCCATTTCAGCATTTCAGATCCGAAGTCTGTCAGATTATTGAGGATAATGAACATCTTATCATCTATATTTTCTTTGTTCAGTATCTTCTTTTTAAGGTCATAATTTGTTAAGACTACGATTACAACGGAGATTGCAATTAATATTGCGATCATTACTATAAAGGGTGCAAGATGTTTCATTGTGGATGATTTAACCAATAGACAAATAAATGCATTTCAGGTTACAAAATTTTAAATATATTAGAAAATTGTAACCGATCTCCAATTCAGCTGTCTAATAGAATATGTTCGATGAAGACAAAGTCATTTCTGATATTTTAAAAGGCAATCTGAATACTTTTCAGATCGTCGTCGAACAGTATCAGAACCTGGTCTACTCTATTCTGAACAGGATGCTGACAAATGATGAGGATATCGAGGATATCGGTCAGGAAGTATTTATGAGGGTTTTCGAGAATCTGAGGTTATTTAAGAAAGAATCCAAATTATCAACCTGGATTGCCAGGATCACCTATAATATCGCCATTAATTATCTAAAAAAAGAAGTTAATAAAAAGTATGATAATTTGGATCACAGTATTGATTTTCAGTTTTCTTCAGAAACACCGGAATCTAGGCTGATCGGAAAAGAATTCGATGCCTATCTGAATAAACTGATCCGTGAACTTCCGTTGCAGTACAGAACGGTGATCACGCTGTATCATTTGGATGAGCTGACTGTTCAGGAGGTTCAGAAAATTACAAAATTTCCTGAAGGAACCATAAAAGTATATCTGCTGCGGGCCAGAAAATTATTAAAAGAAAAATTACAGAAAGATGGATATCCCTAAAAAAAAGATCAGCAAAGATCAAAAAGAAAATACGGCCAATCAGCAAATTTCAGAAGTTGATTCAGAAATTTACGATTTTCTGGACAGTGAACTGGAAAAGGGAAACCCCAATGGATTTTCATCAGGATTTTCAAAGAATATCATCCGTAAAATTGAAACAAAACAAAAGCGTAAGTTGAATATAAGGATGTATACCCTTATCTCAATTTTAGTATTAATAAGCATTTCTTTATTGATCAGTGTTCTCAATACAGAATTTATTTCAATGTTATGTACTGTTTTTCTGCACTACAGATTTTTAAGTATTTTTTTTCTCGTTACAGTTGTCTTAATACAGTTTGGTGAACGACTGATCAACGCCAAGAAAGGAATCAATTGATTACCTATAAAAATGTATGCTTTGTATCCATGTAATAAAAAGTCAACTCTGTTTGTCTCTATAGTATGAAAATCTACATATTGTTGTTATTTATTTCATTACAGGTTTGCGCCCAGCAGACCAGGACCCGTGTTGATGAAATCATTAACAGAGAAATGAAAGAACGGAAGATCCCGGGCCTGCAGATTGCCGTTGTACAAAATGGAAAAATTGTTTTAAGCCAATCTTATGGAGCTGCCAATCTGCAGTATTCTATTCCTGTTACCAATACAACCATTTTTCCGATCAACTCCAATACAAAGGTTTTCACCGGGGTTGCGGTGATGCAATTGGTTGAACAGGGTAAAATTAATTTGAATGATCCGATCAGTAAATATCTGGATCATCTTCCCGATGAATGGCAGAAGATCACTATTGACCAGCTCCTGACCCATATTTCAGGGTTGCCTGACATCCTGCAACTTCTTGATCCAGCCACGGGTAATATTGGACCATTGAAGACTGAATCAGCAATTTGGGAAAAATTGAGAACACTCCCTCTGGATTTTAAAGCAGGCGAACAATTCAGTTACAATCAAACCAACTATTATCTGTTGGGGAAAATTATTGAAAAAATCTCCAAAGAACCTTTTAGCGCCGATTTCAAAAAAAATCAGTTTCAGATTGCTCATCTTACCAATACGGTATTCGGAGATTCGAGAGACGTTATTCCCAATTATTCGGCATCTTACCGCTATAACAATTTTTTCGATGGCAGAAAAGGAGAGGCAAAACTTACCAATACCTACACAGAATTTCCGGATTTCGTCCGGACCGGAGCTGGCCTCAACAGTACTGCTGAAGATATGGCGAACTGGTTCATCGCATTACAAGCCGGCCGTCTTTTCAAAAACCCGGCCACTTTAGAGATGATGTGGTCACCAGGTCAATTCAATAATGGAACACCGACCAACTGGGCAAGAGGCTGGGGAATTACAAAACCACGAAAAAACCACAGAGCAGTCGGAATGTCCGGCGGTAACAGATCTGTCATAATGGTATATCCTGATGATCATATGGCCATTATCGTATTAACCAACCTCGCAGGAAGCGCTCCCGAAGACTTTGTTGAAGAAATTGCAGGTTGCTACGATCCTGATATTGTGAAGGCAGATCCATTGACCTATTTAAGAAAAAATCTGAGAGAAATAGGATTCGGTAAAGCAATCGATTTTGTAAAAACAGAACGAAAAACAAATCCTTCATTTACTCCCAACGAATCTGAGCTGAACGATTGGGCCTACCGAATGATGGCCAATAAGCAAGAAAAAGAGGCTTTGGAAATTTTCAAGCTCAATGTTTACCTATTCCCGAAGAGCTGGAATGTATATGACAGTTACGGAGAAATTTTATTGAAGATGGAAGATAAAAACGAAGCCATTGAGATGTACAGAAGATCCATCCAATTAAATCCGGAAAATGAAAATGGAAAAAAAATACTTAAAAAACTGCTTTCGGAATAAATATAATCGTACAACTGGTGCTGAAATTATTGTACCGCCTGTTATTATCGGTCTCCGAAAGACAGGGCTTTTGTTTCATAGCAGGACCCGGTTCTTAATATAACGCTTTATCAGAAAATTTTAAATCCTGTATTTTAGGCAGCGGTCTTATGATAACTCTCTTTTTTCTTATTTTCAGTGGTTTGGCTGAACGTAATTTTTCATCAGTTTCGATCCTGACCCCTGTCACCAGATCAAATTGAGTTTCCGTGAATATTGTATTTTCATCGGTGTATCCTTTTGTCGCATTGTTAGTGATCCTGGTAACATGAATCAATTCAAAATTACCATGGTTATATCTGAAATCGCAGGTTATATTTCCACCTTTGATTTCACTCCACATTTTTAGAGTTCCATCTTCAATCATAAAACTGGGAATCTGATAGCCATTGAATTTTCCTTTTTTCTCCACAGGATATTGCGGTTCTATGATCTTGGACGAAGATACTGCCAAAATTAATCTTCCATTAGGCTGAGACAGGAAAATCTGTACTTGTAATGGTCTTGTCTTATCAACGGTATCCATCTTAACCGTTACCCTATCCGCTTTTCCATCATTATTCAAATCACCGGATTCTTCCCTGACCAGATAGGTATAATTATTTTTGATCTTACTGTTTTGGGCTGGTAAACTCACCGGAACTGAAATAAAAAGGAATAAGAAGTACACGCAGATGGTTTTCATTTCGTTTGATTTTGACCGCTTTTCCTCATTTCACCCAAGAGTTGATCAAGAAAGCTTTGCTGTTGTACATCGTCCTTAAAAAAGCGCTGATAAATTACACTGCAATCCGAGATATCAGCAATATTTTTTACATTAAAGCTCCAGTCATCCGGATTTTTGACGAGAACTCCTAATTCCCCCTCACAACTTTGCCACATTTCCGAAAACCGGGTTTTCTTTTCATCACGTAATTGTCCAAAATCGGGGCTGACAGAATATCCCTTCATTTCAGGATTGGAAAATTTCATGATCATATACACAGGGACGCCGCCCCAATCGATCGTTTTCCCTTTCGGCAGCTCAATAACAATCAGTTTTTTTTCATCCATAATCCGGTCCTGCTGTCCTTTCCGGAAAAGCTGTTCCTCATAGGTCAGTTTCGTTCCTTTCGGCAATTTTAAATTTTTAACCGTCAAAGGCCCGGTGGTCATGAAATAAGGGTAATCAGGCGCCCTGCTTCCGTTCGGGTTTCCCATACTCCTCAACCCCTCCAGCATGAGCAGAACTCCAATCGCTAATGAAGCGATCAATGCTAATATTCCTATAATAATGTAATTTCTTTTTTTCATTAGTCTTCCAGATGTGTATTGGCAATGGTGATATTATTGAAATTCCCGATCGCAATCTCCTTATTTGCAATCAGGCTAATTTACTTTATTTTTTATGCTGAGCCAGAATTATTTCAGGCTGTTGAACTTCTGAGGATTGGTATTAGAAATTTTACTTCGTTATGCAGCCATACAACCTGTGAATCCTTAGTTTTTAGAGTGCTGTCTGATACATGATCAGGGATTGGATTTAATACTCTGCGCTTTTACATTAAAGAAGATTTTCATCAACTCCCATGGAACCTGAATGCCCTGATTCAGGGAGATGTTGCAATACTGCCGCTGAATCTTTTAATGCTAAAATCAAAACTTCAGAGCGCAGCTGAGAGGTGTGATGGACACAGCATTCTTTCTGTTCAGATCAACTCAACTTTTTGCTTAGCCCCCACTTTCTGTAACTGGTCCTCCATCCAGTTCATACAGCAATAAAAAAGGGACAGTCCTTACTAAAGACTGTCCCAAGTGACCCCGGAGGGATTCGAACCCCCAACCGTTGGAGCCGAAATCCAATATTCTATCCAGTTGAACTACGGAGCCATTTTGTATAGATGATGATTGATGATTTATAAATGATCATTCATCATCTATCAATTATATCTAGAATGTAATCTTCACCCCTCCCAATACCTGTGCACCTAAAACTTTATAGCCTTTGTACGTCTGGTACTTTGAGCTCAGAAGATTATTTCCGAGTGCAAAAATACTAAAATTTTTGTGAATTTTATACTCTGCGGAAAGATTTAAATCAGCATAACCGCCAACTTTATCATTCCGGTCTTCCGTAGACCTGAAGATCATCCCGGAAGGTGCCGCTGGAGTCTGAACCGCTTCTATGGCATAAGAATTTGTGGTTCTGTCACTTGCGAAAATTCCTTTGAAGCCTAATAAGAGTTTTTTATCCAGCATGGTATACGTGGCTCCTATGCTTGCGGTAAGCAAAGGAACGTTATAAATATCTTCATAATTTTTCAGATCGTACTTCTGAAATCGGATTTCTCCGTCTAAACTCAGGTTGGCCAGCGGAAAATACTGTACGCTTCCCTTAATATCACTCACATTTCCGTCGTCATAAACAGCCGAAAAAGTATTGGCAAAATTGTATGCTGAACGGTTCAGGGTATAATCATTATCGAACAGCCCGTTAGCCTGGAAGAACATCATATTTCTTATTTTTCCGTAGCCTGCGGAGAAATCGTATTTTACCGTTTCATCAAAATCCCCTCTTAAACCTGCATAGAAATGGTACTGGGTTTCCGTAGGCCTCAGATACTGGTCAGAAAGAATAAAAGGATTCTGCTGCAAAAGGTCTGAATAGGTATTGAGCTTCAGGCCGCCGTCTACTCCACCGTAAAACTTGAACTCCTGGGCTGCAGCCAGCTGGAATTCAGCCTGCGGGAACCAGTAGGCTTTGTTATTCTTCATCTGTTCAGCCATAAGGGCATTATTGTTCTTGGCATTCAGGAAGGTAAATGATGAACCTAGCATCAGATAGGATTCGCCTTTTCTGAACGTTAATTTCGGTGTCAGGTTCGTGTTGAAAAAGCTGGATGAATTTTTATCCCTGATAGCAAAATCCGTCTTTACGGTTTCCAGGCCTACCCCAAGGTCCGCATTCATCACAATGCCGGATTTACCCAGCTCCACTGCGTGCTTTGAGAAATTAGCCAGAATAGAAACCTGGTTTTCCTGAGCATCGAAATGGTCTTTTACGAAGGATGATTTTACCCGTACGTCATTAAGGATCTCATTGGAATAAAAATCATAGTATCCGTTCACCTTAAACTGATTGACTTTTTGCTTCAGGTCCACATCCGCAGAAGGCTGTAAGGCATAAATTCCATAATAATTATAGTTGTCCAGATCGTACTCCGCATTAAGATTGAATTTACCTTTATCGCCGTAGGAGTTCAGGAATGCCCCTATAGTAGCGGTGCTCTGCCCTGATTTCCAGTCATAATCTTTCTTAAGGCCGTTGGTAGAGAGCACGTGTACATCCCCTCCTACTTCCAGTTTATTTTCCAGGGTCTTGGAAATATTGGCATCCCCCAGGATTTTACCGTAATTCCCCATTCCGAACTGGAAATAATTGTTCTGGGCCGTAGCATCAAATTTAGGTGCCACATCTTCGCCCTGAATGGTTGAGGTCTTAAAGTCTGAAACCGTAGGAACATCTGTAATGGTATAGCGTACCGGGTTCTGGGATTTTTCTTCCGGCGGGTAGTTTTTAATCACTTCCACGGAAGTCTTCTTTTTCTCGATCTTCTTTACTTCCGGTTCCCTTTTTTTATTAAGAATCAGTTTCTCTTCCTTGATCTGGGAAAAGGCTGCTGATGAAACCCCTAAAAATATGATGGATAAAATTTGAATCTTTCTGTTCATTTCTTTGGTTGTATTAATGTATCATGTCAGATGCGCACTGCATATCATCTTAAATCTGGTGCTCCGCGTTCTGTATGGTACAGGGTACAATATTACTTTTTAATCTGTTTTTTCACTTCCCGGGCCTCCGCTACGATATCAGGGAAATCCTTATAGTTTTCGATAATCTGGTCACAGGTATAACTGGCCTGGTAGTTGTCTTTAAGACCCAGATAATTTTTCGCCATCACCACCAGCGCCCTGGCTCCCCAATATTCTTCTGAAGCATAGTTATTGGCCAGCTTAAAGATGGTTTCATTGGAAGATTTAAATGCTTTTGCCTTATTCTGGTAATAAGCTTTTGCATACAGTGATTCTGCTGCTACGGAAGTATTGGATGATTTTTCAAGCGCTGCATAAGCAGATTGTGCATCTTTATCTTTTCCGGCATTCATCAGGCTTCTGGCCTTAATGGCTTTAGCGGTTTCGATCACAGCTGCGGAATTTTTCGCATTTCCGATAACGGCATCCGCCAGCTTCTCTGCCTGGGAGAAATCTTTTTCCTCTGCATAGATTTTCATGAGCTCTACGTTGGCGTAATTCCTGATGCTCACATCTGAAGAATTCCTGATGCTTTCCAGTGACTTTTTGGCTTCAGCTGTATTTCCCTGGGCCATATAGATCTGGGCAAGACGGGTCTGCGCATCATCCTGATAGTCGTTCTGGACACCTGCCACTTCCTGTAGGACCAGTAATGCCTTTGTACTGTTGCTGGTCTGGTAATAACTTTCGCCCAGCTCATATTTGGCCTGGTACAGTCCTTCTCCGGTTGGGTTTTGCGTCAGGTATTTTTCGTAATACTGGATGGCATTTTTGTAATCCTTCTTCGTGAAATACTGCTTGGCCGTAGACAGGTTGATCTCATCAATTTCAGAAGCGTCTACATTTACACCTAAATTTCTAGCAAAGGTTTCGTAACCTGATACGTCACCGTTCTTGGTGAATATTGGTTTAGCTGCCTGCACAATTTTTTCTGCGTAGGCCGTATTCTTATACTGCTCTCCCAAAGCTCTCAGTTCGGAAAGTGCTTTATCATTTTGGTTCAGGTCGATATAATTCTGTGCCCTGTAGATCGATGCATTTGCTACCAGGTCACGGTCGGAGGACGTTTTGATCACTCTTCCGAAATAGTCATTGGAATTGGAGAAATCATCCTGCGCCGCATAAGCGGTACCGATTTCATATAATGCATCGTCATAATACTCGGAATCCGGATATTTTGACAACAGGTTTTTCAGGCTGTTGATTTTAGCCTGCGTATCGCCTTTGAAGCCCAGTGCCATCGATTTCTGGAACAGCGTATAGTCTGTAGCATCTTCGGTCTTGTCGTAAATGGCAATAGCGTCATTCAGGTCATTATTGGCGTAATAAATGTCTGCCAGGCGGAGTTCTGCGTCGTTCTTGAATTCAGGTTTCGGATTGTTCAGGTACTGCTTGAAAAATGTCTGTGCCTGATCGAATTTCTTCGATTTAAAATAAGCATATCCCAAGTCATACGGCAGCTGCTGTTTTTCCGGGAAATTTTCATTCGTAAGTTTTTCATAACGGGCAATCGCTGAAGGATAGTTTCCTTTCTGATAGTATACCTGGGCCAGCCAGTACAGAGCCCGGTTATAAAATTCCTTATTGATATTGAATTCAAGGCTTCTTAAAAAGTATTTCTCAGCCTCATCGTAATTGCCTTTGTTAAATTCCTCCGTACCCAGAAGATAGGACACTTCCTGATCGATCTTGTCGATGTCACGGGATGAATTCTGCAGCCTGTCAATCGCATTCAGGGTTTCTTTATAGTTCCCGGAATACAGGTAGGATTTCACCAGCATAGACCGCATTTCAGCCAGGTTGGCTGCGTTCGGGTTCTGGGTAATATAATTCTGGATAACCGTTGACGCACTTTCAAACGGGTTACCGATGTCATAACTCAACTTAGCATACTGCTCATGGGCCAGCCTTTTTACCTTGGCATCGTAATCCATCTGGTAAGAAGAACGGAATGCCGAAAGGGCTTCCTGCTTTTTGTCTACTGCGAGGTAGGCATTTCCCAACTGGTAATAAGCATTCTGAGCCAGAGCGGAATTGCTGTTGATCAGCTGATTGTAATACGAAACCGCTTCATCATACTTTTTAAGCTGTGCCGCTACAAAGCCTATTTCATACAGGTCGTTCTCAGAAGGGTTCTGCTGAACGCTCAGGTAATCTTTGAGGTGGGGATACGCTTCGGCATATTCATTTTTCATGAAGTAGCTTTCCCCGATGATCTTGTGGACCTCAGCTTTGTAGGATTCAGAAATATCTTCGTTCAGCAAGGCATTTCCTTCTGCAATGGCTTTGTCATAATCCTTATTATTATAGTACATCTGTACATAATACGGACGTACCAGCTTTGAATATTTCGGCTGGTCTTTTATAGAATCAAAATAGCGGAACGCCTGGTCATTCTGACGGTTGGAATAGTACAGGTGGCCAAGCATATAAGCGATATCGCCTCTCTGGGATTCATCTGCAGATTTATAGGCTTCTTCCAGGGCATCGGTAGCCCCTTTGGAATCCCCGGTCATGAATTTGGCATAACCGAGTTTAAGAATATACTGCGTATTTTCCTCTTTAGATAACTGGTACTGGTTCACTTTGCCTAAAGTTTCCAGGGCCTTTTCAAAATCCTTTTTAGCCAGGTAATAATCTGCCAGCGGTAAATTCGCCTGGGCAAAGTAGGCTGAGTTGGGATATTCCTTGATAAAGGCAGTCAGCCCTTCTTCCGCATGGTTTTTCTGAAGGATGACCCCGATTACCTGATCAAAAAACTGAGCAGCTTCTTTTTTGGACCTGGACAGATTCTGATTATAGAAATATTGTCGCGCATATTCATACTGGGAAGCATTGTATATTTTGGTCTGGTAGAGGTTTTCGGCTAAGTTGAATCGGTAGTTTTCTCTTTGCGCAAAGTACTGAGACTGTTGCGCCCCGGCGATCCCGCAATAGAATACGGCAGCCGCTAGAAGTATTTTTTCTGATTTCATTCTTTTTTGAATAAAAAAATTAGTCTGTTATGTCAACGAAAGTATTGAAAACTTATTGTTTAAACAAGCGTGATGGAGGATTTAAAGGAAAAAAAGAGAAAATTTAGCTATTTTTTAACATACTTTTCCCGTGAATCAGTACATTTGTTTTTTTCAAACAAAAACAGGTATTAATGGGTCATCTTTTTAAGAGAAAAGTTTATTCGGAGACCGATACATCCACTCATTTATCGAGGGTTCTGGGTGTTTGGGACATCGTCTTTTTCGGCATTGCAGCCATCATCGGAGCAGGGAGTTTCAGCAGTCTGGGAGAAGCTGTTTTCCGAGGAGGACCCGGAGTAATCCTGCTTTATCTGATCTGCGGTTTTGCCTGCGGATTTACAGCCCTCTGTTACGCAGAATTTGCCAGCAGGATCCCTACGGCAGGGTCTGCCTATACCTATGCTTATGCCAGTTTCGGTGAGCTGATTGCCTGGATCATCGGCTGGGCACTGATTATGGAATATTCTTTCGGAAATATATATGTGGCCTTCTCCTGGTCGGATTACTTTACCAGCTTTCTGGAACGCATGGGCATGCACATCCCGGATTATATGACCTGCAGCTATACCGAAGCCAAGAAGGCATTTATGAACGGCTCCGAAAACCAGGAATTGATTAATGCCTGGAAGACCGCACCGCTGATCGGGAGCCTGAAATTCATTGTGGATATTCCTGCACTGGTTATTAACGGTCTGATTACCTGGCTGTGTTACGTAGGAGTAAAAGAGAGCAAAAATTTCAACAATGTCCTGGTGATCCTGAAACTTGCCGTGATCATTCTTGTCGTACTGGTAGGTTTCGCCTACATCAACACCGATAACTGGACACCGGTAAATCCGCAGACCCATGTGGAATCCTTCATGCCGAACGGCTTTGCAGGCGTCATGAGTGCCGTTTCCGGAGTGTTTTTCGCCTATATCGGGTTTGATGCGCTGAGCGTACTCTCGGAAGAGACCAAAGACCCCCAAAAAACCCTTCCGAAAGGAATGATTATCTCTCTTGTTTTATGTACTGTCATTTATATTGCCCTCACTCTGGTATTAACGGGAATGGTTGATTACAGGAAGTTTGACGGTGTAGGTGATCCCCTGTCCTTCATTTTTGAACAAGGAAATGCCAATGTAGCATGGATGGAGCTGACCGTTTCATTTGTTGCGATTGTTGCCATTACTACCGTATTGCTGGTATTCCAGATGGGACAGCCGAGAATCTGGTATGTGATGAGCCGTGACGGACTGATGCCTAAGAAATTCCAGACGGTGCATCCTAAATATAAAACACCTTCCTTCGCAACAATCATTACGGGAATTGTTGTTGGAGTACCGATATTGTTTACCGATAAAAGCTTTATCCTTGACTTTACCAGTATCGGAACCATATTCGCTTTTGTACTGGTGTGTGCGGGCGTGCTGATGCTGCCTGCGAAACAGAAGATCAAAGGCCGGTTCCATCTTCCGTACATCAACGGCAGGTTTCTATTCCCGGTGATCTTTATCGGCGGGCTGATTGGTTTTTATATCCTGCAGCCATCTTTCTTTGAAAACCTGATGGACTGGAAAGATCCTGCTGAAGGCGAATTCAGGGCCTCGATATTTTTCTTTATCCTGATCAACCTGGTGCTGTGTGTTATTGCATTTGTAAAAAAACTTTCGTTAATCCCTCTGATCGGCTTAAGTTCATGCCTGTACCTCCTGACAGGGATGAGCCATGACAACTGGTTCTGGTTCGGGCTTTGGTTTGCCATTGGGTTGGTTATTTATTTCTGCTACGGATACCGGAACAGTAAACTGGGCAAACAGTCTTAAAAGGCTATCGTTACCGATGGGTATGCAGCGGTATTTTTATTGAACTGATTCGTGTTTTGGCTGACTTATTGCACTGGTAGTTCATAATTATAATACTAGTGTCATGTCCGCAAGAATACAAACCTATAAAGAGTTTTACCAGTTTTACCTCTCTGAGCACCATAAAACCGGTACCAGGATATTCCATTTTATCGGAATACTGCTGGTTTTCTTTGTGATCGCTTATGTCATCAGCTCAGGAAAAGAGCGGTTTTTATGGTATGTTCCGATTTTCGGATACGGGTTTGCATGGTTCAGCCATGCAGTTATTGAGAGAAACAGACCTGCTACATTTAAATATCCTGTCTGGTCCCTGATTTCAGATTTCAGGTTGTTTTTTGAACTGCTGATCGGAAAACAGAAATTCAATGCCGGCCACGAAATCCCAAAAGATACGGTAAGGCATGTTGAAGCCTATGCTGATTAAGACGCATTACATTAATAAATATAAAATATTCCGGGTTTGCGCAGCAAACCCGGAATATTTGTTTAAAAGCATTCTTTTATCGGAGATTTAAGCTGAAATAATAACTCCTGCTGCAAATACAGGTTCAATTAATACCGTTCCTATGCGCGCCTATGCAGGTTGACAGTAGTATCCTAACTAATCTCAAAAGAACATAGAAGGCTGGCCAACAGGGCCAGCCTTGTGCATTATATGCTATAGGATTAACACCTTGTCAAATCTATAACTTACTTAAAACGCTTTTTAAAATTGAACTTCAGCATATTCATGAATCCGGGTTCGATAATATCCAGCCCTAATCCGAAATTACTGTCTGCTACCGTATGGTGGGCTTTTCTGAATTCTTCGAAATCTTCGGCAGGAATTTCAACATTAACCAGCGGCTGGTATTCTATGAATACGGTACCGCCGTTCTTACTGATATTTTTGCGGCTGGTATACGTGAAATACGGGTTATTGATATTGCTTTCCTGTACGGTATATTTTTCTTCCGTATCAATCTTCTGATCGGTAGAGAGATGGATTTCATACTTTTCACTATCGAAATTATGCCAGAACAGGAAATCCTTATGCGTATAATCCCTGACGGTGGATTTAGTTACACTCCGGTCAAAGTACATCAGAAAACGGTTGTTCTGCGCATCGGTAAAATAAGGGTTATCGATGGTTGCAGTATACCGGATCTTCAGTTCGTTCTGCACTTTATCGTCACTGACGATATCGATTGCAGCATCACGAAAAATACCTCTTACATCTGTCCCGTTGCGGTCACCGGAGTAATTGAGGGTATAAAACAGGGAGTTATTCCAGGAATCAATGATTTCCCTTTTATTGGTGTGCTTGAAATACCTTCTTAAGCTGTTGGCGCGGTTTCCCCTGTAAATAGTATCCATTTTTAATGTTCCCGTATTGCCCTGAACGCTGAAATCCACTTTTTCATCAATGCTGTAATACGGGAAACGGTAAGAGTTCCTCTGCTGAAGCTCCAATCCGGGTTTCACTTCCAGATAATACAGGAAGTAGATAAACCCTCTTTTTTCAATCCTTCCGAATTCATCCCGCATCGTCGCATCCACAAAATAATCTTCCCCTTTATAGCTGATTTTATTGATGACATGATTGAAGGAAAGCAGGGACGGCAGGTAATATTTCATATAGTAGTCTACCCGGAAATTTACCAGGACCACGGATGATTCCACACCGATGTAATCAAGAATTACCTTAAGAAGCACGGATTTGGCCTTGCAGTCGCCCTGTTTGTTCTGATACGTAATAGCAGGATCCTGCGGCCGGTGCCCATTCATTTCATCGGCATTGAAGATATAATAGATGTTGTTCTGTACATATTCGATGGCAAACTGCAGCTTTTCATCCAGGTCAGTGATGGCATCCAGTTTCTGTACAAGATCCGGAGCAAATGCTTCCAGGGATGCCGTATTAAAAATGTCCTGGTAAATGCCGGCAATATAACCTGACAGGTCTTTCCACGAACTTTCCGTCGCAAAATCAATAAACGGAAAAATTTCCCTTCCTGAATCTACCGTATTGATGTAATCCTTTTCCTCAAAGGTAAAACGAGCTCCTTTTTCGAGCCGGTTAAGTTCAGGCTCGGCAACCTGGCCCTGTTCATCCCGGAAGAACATTTTTTTATAGGCTACCGGTTCTTCACGTTCATTAATGAAGGTAAATTTATAACTTCCATATCCCCAATAATTGTCCGGACTTACCCAAACATATTTTGAGAACTTTTTACGCATAAAATCACGTTCTGTGAATACTTTGACCCTTGAGTCTTCAAGGATCAGGATATCATACAGCCTGAGGTCCCTGATGGTAACATTGATTTTTTTATTGCTGCTCAGGATTCCCCCGCTGCTTTCATTCTCGCTGTCCAGGACCTTGATCTTCGTGTCCGGGATCTTATCGATCAGAACTCCGTCTCTGAGTACGCTGATCCTGTGGATCTGGTATACTTCGTTTTCCTCTACCACGATTTCCATCACCGAAGCCCTTTCAAGGTTGGACGGTTCATTCAGCGTATAGGCCATGCAGCTGTATTCACTGTTCTCCTGATTGGTGGTATAGTGAATCCTGTTGAGGAAATAACAGTAATCCCTACCTTCACCCATCTGCTTCTGCGCAAAGTCAGAATCTCTGATCGCCGCTACAATTTCCTGATCTTCCATACTTCCGGCCCACACTGCAGGTTTCACAATGCTGTAATTTTCCGCCACCATTTGATTTTCCATAATAGTTGATTCTTGTTGATGTTGATTTTAAACTATTAAATTACTTAATAAAAAAATACAAACCAAATACAAACTGCGGTATCTTATGAAAAACTGATGATCATCATGCCCAAAATGATCATCCGGACCGTTTCAATTGATATATGTACAAATCAGTTTCAGATATGGGCGGGGAAAGGGTCTTCAAACGCCCTATCCTGCTCAAACAGATACTTTTCATCCTCTCGCAACAGGCAGTTTTCCAGATCGGCAATCATTTTTTGCGGGTTCAGATCCTGGCCGATGAATACCATTTCATTCTGCCGGTCGCCCCAGTCTTTGTCCCACCTGCTTTCTATGAATTCCTGATTTTCTGCGAAAGAAGCATACCTGGCGCGTTGGCTCATCGGCATGCTGCACCACCATACGCCTGCTTTCTCCAGCCGGAAAGACCCGCCTGCCTGCGAAAAGTTCAAGGCATCCTCCGGCCTGGAAGCCAGCCAGAAAAGCCCTTTAGCCCGGATGACTCCTGTAGGATACTCACTGTTCAGGTAGTTCCAGAATCGTATGGGATGGAACGGCTTTTTATGCCTGAATACAAAAGATCCTATTCCGTATTCCTCGGTTTCGGGTGTGTGATGGTCTTGCCGGAGTTCTTTTTGCCAGCCGGCCGAATGCTGTGCCGTTTCAAAATCGAACAGCCCTGTATTCAGGATTTCTTTCGGGTCTATCTTTCCGAATTCTGATTTGATGAATCTTGCACCCGGATTGAGCTTCCTGAGGGCAGTCTTAAGGAAATCCACCGTTTCTCCGTTCACCAGATCGGTTTTATTAAGGATGATCACATTGGCAAACTCCACCTGGTCGGTCAGCAGGTTAACAATAGTCCTGTAATCCCCTTCCATATCAGTCAGGTCGCGGTCCATCAACAACTCATCCGAACCGAAATCCTTAAAGAAATTCAGGCAGTCGACTACCGTTACCATAGTATCGATATAACTGAACTTTGACAGGTCGATCCCACTTTCATCATCAATATAGGAAAATGTCTGGGCAATGGGGACCGGTTCAGCGATTCCGGTTCCTTCAATCAGCAGATAATCAAAACGGTTTTCACGGGCCAGGCGCTCTACTTCCAGCAGCAGGTCGTCCCGCAGCGTGCAGCAGATGCAGCCATTGCTCATCTCCACAAGCTTTTCTTCTGTCCTTGAGAGCGAATTCTCGCTTTTAACGAGTCTTGCATCAATGTTCACTTCGCTCATATCATTGACAATAACGGCGACTCTCAGGTTGTCCTTATTATGGAGGACATGATTGAGCAGGGTTGTTTTTCCGGCCCCCAGGAAACCGCTCAGTACGGTTACAGGAATTCTTTTTTTCATTTTTGAGGTTGATTTTCTATTTAACAATGATTGACTGATCAAAGACACACAAAGAATTCAGGATATCCAGATCCATTTTGTCCGAACTCTTAAGGATCCTGACCAGGCCAATTCATGGCAAAAATAAAAATTAATCTTCTTTAATGCAACAAAGTTGCAATAAAATTAATACATTAAAATGAGATTCTATCAGATAGAAAAATTATATCTGAATGACGTTTTGGTAAATCAAGAAAGAATTGTACGCACTAACGAAAGAATTTTCGAAGGCGAAGGCAAAAGTAAGGTCATAATCCGGTTCCGGTATATTGAACCGGACTATCCCTTTTTCTATCAATGAGAGGTGCTTATCTGTTTTACCGCTTTCCAGGATCAGCGCTTTTCGCGGAACTCAGCCCTATGCAGCTGTGGGCAGAACAGAAGACAATCTTGCTCGGAAATATCCGTCAGTTCCCTGAAGTGATGCTGAATAGCGGTCATGTGCACGTCATATTCCATGATGGTGCAGATTGTATGTTTCTAAGGTCCGGTTCTTCCTCATCATTATAAATAGCAGAATTCCGTATTATTTTTCATGGTCTTTTTTCTCCGGTGCAGGATAGTTTCCTTTGCTGGCCTCTCCAACTGTGGTAGCAGTAGTCATCGCCACGACCAAGTCATTCAGCATATTGCTGGCCGCTGTAGGTGAATTCGGAAGCAGCACCAGGTTGCTTCGGCTGCTCGCACCCACTGCCTGTAAGGTATCATAATGCTGCGTTACGAGGATTAATGCAGAGGCTTCATGTGAATTGATGTTGACGCTGTTCAGTACGCGTACGGATTCTTCAAGCCCTCTGGCAATTTCCCGGCGCTGATCAGCAATTCCCTGCCCCTGAAGTTTTTTAGATTCAGCTTCCGCCTTTGCTACAGCTACAATCCTGATCCTTTGGGCTTCAGATTCATATTCTGCCGCTGTTTTTTCCCTTTCCGCAGCGTTGATCCTGTTCATGGCATGCTTTACCTGCTCATCAGGATCTATGTCCGTTACGAGGGCCTTGATGATATCATACCCATAACTCTGCATCGCATCCTGCAACTCGCTTTTCACGGCAATGGCTATATCGTCCTTTCTTACAAAAACATCATCCAGCTTTGTTTTCGGGACTTCAGCACGTACCACATCAAATACATACGATGTGATCTGGTTTTCAGGGTTTTCCAGGCGGTAGTAGGCATCTTTCACGTTTTCCCTGATCACCTGGTACTGGACGGAAACTTTCATTTTGATGAAAACATTGTCCAGGGTTTTGGTATCGATGATCACATCCAGCTGCTGGATCCTCAGATTCAGCCTTTTGGCGATCTGGTCAATAATCGGGATCTTAAGGTGCAGGCCGGAATGCCGTACGGCCAGGAATTTTCCGAAACGCTCCACAATGGCTGCCGTTTCCTGCTTTACCACGAAAAAAGAAGCAAAGAAAATAATGAGTCCGAAGAAAAAGACGGGTACTAAAAGGTAAGTCATAGTTTAAATTTTGGATTAAAATATTGTATGCTCCCTAAAGATACCCATTTTATTTTAAAACTTAGACTGTCATCCCGATATCGATCCCTTTGATTTTCCGGTACAGGTCGGTAGCATAATTATCGGTCATGCCGGAAACAAAATCGACCACTCCAAGCACCTTCTGGTAATCCGTGCCTTCCTGGTAAATAAATTGTTTCGGAATCAGCTTCAGGGCTTTTGTATCATAGGACTTCAGCTGGTGTGCAGGCTTAACGATTGACGGGATAAAATGATCTAGCAGTTCATACATAACATTATAGCCGGCATTCTCAATTTCCACCACTGCTTTGTGGTTGTAAATCTTTTCAATGGAGAAGCTTTCAATGTCTTTCAGGCTGTTGTTCTCACATTTATACATATCCAGCAGGGCTTTATCCAGTGTTCCGGACAGGATCGCATCAAAGTTCTGTCTATAGCTTTCAATGGATTTGTTAATCAGTGCATTGATGACCTTTGCACGCAGATAGGAAATCTGTTCATTCTCATTGGAAATGGAGCTCAGCTTGCGCTCTATTCTTGCTGCATCATCAGTTTCAGATTTCACCAGTTCAAAAAACAGGTTTTTACAGTCGGCGGTAGAAACGATACCCAGGCGATGGGCATCTTCCATATCTATAATATTATAACAGATATCATCTGCCGCTTCCACCAGCCATACAAACGGATGCCTTTTAAAAATGTAGGGTTCTTCATTTTCGGTGATGAGATGAACGGCTTTGGCTATATCGAGGAATATCTCTTTTTCATTCTGGAAAAACCCGAATTTTTTCCTGTGCAGGATCTTTTTGTCCCGTGCCACTGCCTCACAGGGATATTTGGCAATACTGGCCAGTGTGGCAAAAGTCAGCTGGATCCCGCCGGCATCTTTACCCTGCTGTTGCTGCCCCAGCACCCTGATCGCATTGGCATTCCCTTCGAAATTCACCAGATCTGCCCATTCTTTCTCTGAAAACAAAGGCTTCAGGCTGTTTTCATTGCGTTCAAAATAACTCGCAATCGCATCTTCACCGGAATGCCCGAATGCAGGATTGCCCACATCATGGCAAAGGCACCCCGCAGCGATGACGTTCCCTAAATTATGAAGGTAAAAGCTTTTGGAATCTTCGGTAAGCTCAGAAGCATAATGTTCAGCGATGAATTCCCCGATCACACTTCCCAGGCTCCTTCCCACGGAAGATACTTCCAGTGAATGGGTAAGGCGGTTATGCACAAAGACACTCCCCGGTAACGGGAATACCTGTGTTTTGTTCTGCAGCCTCCTGAAAGGGGATGAAAAAATGATCCTGTCAAAATCCCTCTGAAAGTCTGTTCGGGATGCTTTCGTATGCGGATTATTGCCGGTGCGCTGATTGGTGAAAATCTGGTTTAAATTCATCATTGTTCAAAAATACTTTAAATTTTATTGTTACGGAACACTATTTGACTATTTGTAGAAAAACCAGATCATGCCCGAAGGTCCTACCATACTATTAATGAAAGAATGCCTGCAGCCCTTTAAAGGTAAAACCGTTACCGATGCGGGCGGCGATGCAAAATTTGATAAAGAACCCTTAACAGGGCAGACTTTACAGGATATCAGAACGTTCGGGAAGCAGACCTACCTTGTATTTGATACCATGGTCGTGAGGATCCACCTGCTGATGTTCGGCTCATTCAGCATCGATGAGCAGATCCGGCCTGATGCACGCCTAAGGCTGTCTTTATTTTTCGGAAAAGATTCCATGTACTTTTATACCTGCTCCGTAAAATTGGTCGATCCGGAATTTCTGGATACGATAGACTGGGAAGCGGATGTAATGAGCGATTCATGGAATCCTGCAAAGACCAAAAAGAAACTGAAGTCCAATCCGGACATGATGGTCTGTGATGCGCTGATGGACCAGGACATTTTTTCAGGCGTAGGCAACATCATTAAGAATGAAGTGTTGTTCCGCATCGGTGTACAGCCTGAAAGCCTGCTGGGAAAGATGCCTGATAAAAAACTGAAAGAACTGATGGAAGAGGCCCGGAACTATAGCTTTGATTTCCTTCGCTGGAAAAGGGATTCTGTCCTGAAACAGCATTGGCTCGCGCATACCAAGAAAACCTGTCCGATCTGCGGTGGAAAAATGATCAATAAACAGACCGGTTTAGGAAAGAGAAGGAGTTTCTACTGTGAGAAAGATCAGAAGCTTTATCATTGAATCTCCATCTGATGTATCAGTTGTATAGTACTTTATATTTCACTTCATAATTAACCGTTTACAAAATCAGATCAGCACAATATATCTGGTCTATATATCAGTGTGTTCCCATTTTTGAAAACAGATGAATGATGATCACGCCAATAATAATCAGCGCCATTCCTATAATGGCAGGCCAGTCGGGAATTTGCTTGAATGCAATAATTCCGATAACGGTAATCGCTATAATACCCACTCCTGACCAGATGGCATATGTAATTCCCACCGGAATATGCCTGAGCGTAATGCTCAGGAAATAAAATGCTGCAGAATAGCCGACAATCGTTACTACAGAAGGCAGCAGCCTGGTAAACTCTTCCGATTTCTTAAGAAATGTTGTGGCTACAATCTCGCACACAATAGCCAGCAACAGATATACATAACTTTTTCCCATATCAGTTTTCTTACTGACAAAAATAAGCAATTCCGACAGCAAATGCTGTCATAATGCGTCTGACGGCCATTTTTGCACCTTTATTCCCGTTTACTGTCAGGACAAAGAACAATAAATTTTGTTCATATGGAACCTAAAACATGATTTTTATCAACCTATAACGATGTAATTTATTGAAATCTGCCGGATTTGAGATTTATCAATTATCAAACAGAGTCTGTGAAAGTTTTAACAGATCAATAATTTTTACAGATAAGACAATAAAAGTATATATAATTTCTTAATAATACATTAAATTAATGTAAACAAAATGCACTGCATATTAACATTACTATAGTGTAATAAACTGATATACATCAGCATTATACGTTTTGGCATCCCATTTGAAAGTTGTAGTTTTGTCATTGAAAAAATGATAAAAAAAAGTCAAATAATTAAAAATTAATCAAAATGATCACTTACATCGGAATCGCAACTTGTTTAGTAGTTTTTGCTTCTTATTTTACTACCGTAAGAAGAGAAAGAAACTAGTGAGCTGCTCTTGAGCCTTCTTAAGAGCCTCCATATGAAATTATATTGTTAATGTTTTAGCCTTTACGGCGGCTGCTCTTTTACTCCGGGAGTAAAAGAGCATACAAAACATTGCAAAAGACCCCATACAGAACAATTTTAATTTTTATAGCCGTAAGGTCGGATCCCAGGTCCGGCTTTTTTTATTTCCCCTTATCTTTGTACACCAATTTATTTTTACTTAATGAACCTGTACAATCTTATCATCCAGGACAAGGAAGAGATCGCATTAGATGAAGTATTCCTCAGTGAAGGCAATCATCATCAGTTCCGGCAGCTGATCAAGGAACACACTTATATCAATGAGCTCCGGGAATACGGGCTCCCTGTCAACACCAAGGTACTCCTGGAAGGAAGTTCGGGCTGCGGGAAGACGATGACGGCAAAAGCGATTGCCCATGCCCTGGGAAAAAACATTATTATCCTTAACCTGAGCAATATTGTTTCCTCCAGGATCGGTGAAACTTCCCAGAATATTAAAATGATTTTTGACAAAGCAGCACGGGAAAGGTCTGTCCTGTTCCTCGATGAGCTGGACCAGATCGGGAAAGCAAGGGGAAGTGATGATAAAGATGTCGGCGAAATGAGGCGGCTGGTCAATACACTGCTCCAGCTGATCGATTATTACCCGGACAATGCCTTGCTGATCTGTGCGACCAACCACGCTGAGATCATAGACACCGCCCTGCTGAGGCGCTTTCAGCTTAAAATCAGGTATGAACTGCCATCAGAAGCATTCCTGGACCGTTATTATGATCACCTCCTTACGCGATTTCCGGAAGACCTCAGAGCTGTAGACCGTACATACGGTATTTCTTTCGCTGAAGCTAAAGATTACGCGCTGACCATGGTTAAAGGCAACCTGATCCGGAAGCTGGAAGAAAATACAAAGGGTTAATTCCGCTACTTTTCTGAGATTCTGATCGATCGGGATATTTTTGGTTTAAAACTCTCATATAGGGTCTGGCCAGGTGATCTTTAGGTAGCCACAAGCCTGCATTTATCTGTATTTCCTACTTTTTATATCCGTACTTTTACGGCTGCTTATAACAATTGAAATGAAGACATTACTAAAATATTTGAGGCCCCATCAATGGCTGCTGATCTTATCCTTACTTTTGGCAACCGTGAACCAGGTATTTTCCCTGTTTGGCCCTGCCATTACCGGAAAGATCCTGGATCAGCTGGTGACGCATCCTAACTTTTTCGATAAGGAAAAAACTCTACCCAGAAGCCTGAATGATTACCTGTACGGTACGGATATCTATCACGGTGTATTTTATTTCCTGGGGCTTCTGATTGCCACAGCCATGGTCAGCAGGATTGCCAAAGCCTTTCAGGATTATGTGGTGAATGTGATTACCCAGAAATTCGGGGCCAGCATTTTCACAGACGGACTCAAGCATTCAATGGCACTTCCCTATCAGGAATTTGAGGACCAGCGAAGCGGGGAAACGCTTTCCGTACTGACTAAAGTAAGGGAAGACGGTGTAAAATTCATCACCAATTTTATCAATATCTTTTTCGGGATCCTGGTAAGCATCATCTTTGTCTCTATTTATGCCATCCGCCTGCACTGGTCAATTATGCCGGTCTATGTGGTAGGGATTTTCCTGATTGCCTTTATCACCAACCTGCTGAGCAAGAGGATCAAGAACATCCAGAAGACCATAGTTTCTGAAACCACCGCGCTTGCCGGAAGCACCACTGAGAGTCTGCGGAACATAGAAATCGTAAAAAGTTTAGGGCTGACCCAGCAGGAGATCAGGCGGCTGAACAATAATACCTACAAAATCCTCGGTCTTGAACTGAGGAAAGTAAAAAGCATCCGGTCTTTGAGTTTCATCCAGGGAACCATGGTGAATTTCCTGCAACAGCTGATCACCCTGACTTTGCTGCTTCTGATTTTCAAAAACATCGTGACGCCGGGAGAATACCTGTCGCTGATGTTTTACGGTTTCTTTATTTTCGGGCCGATGCAGGAAATCGGGAATATCATTATTTCTTACCGTGAAGCAGAGGCATCGCTGAATAATTTCGACCGCCTCATGAAGAAAGACGTAGAGGAAAAACCGCTTACCCCAGAGAGGATCGGAGCGATCAGCGAACTTGAATTCAAAGGAGTTTCTTTTCAGCACCAGACAGCATCCTATAAAGCCCTGAATGCCATCTCCTTTAACGTAAAGAATGGTGAGACCATAGCATTCGTAGGGCCGAGCGGCTCCGGAAAAAGCACTCTGGTCAAGTTGCTGGTGGGGCTGTACCGGCCTAAAGAGGGGGCCATTTTCTATAATCATATCAACGGCAATGCATTTGATTTCGATGAACTGAGAAACCAGATCGGTTTTGTTACCCAGGATACCCAGCTTTTCGCGGGGACGATCAAGGAGAACCTGCTATTCGTCAATCCGGATGCTACAGAAGCAGATCTTCAGCTGGCCCTGGAACGGTCCAGCAGTACTGCGCTTATTGAAAGGGCTGAGAAAGGCATTGATACCGTTATCGGAGAAGGAGGACTGAAACTAAGTGGAGGCGAAAAGCAGAGGATTGCTATTGCCAGGGCTCTGCTCAGAAAGCCACATCTCCTTATTTTTGATGAAGCTACTTCTGCCCTGGACAGTATCACCGAAGAAGCTATTACCTCTACCATTAAAGACATCTCCCGGGAAAAAGACCAGATCACCGTGCTGATTGCCCACCGCCTCAGTACCGTTATGCATGCAGACCGGATTTATGTGCTTGAACGCGGGCAGATTATTGAAACGGGATCCCATGAAAACCTGCTGGCTTTAAACGGGCTGTATTATGCCATGTGGCGGCAGCAGATTGGGGAACGGAAGACTTCAGGTCCGGGTGCTGATCAAACTGTGACACTGTAACTTGAAATTAAAAATATTGCAAACGCCGGACGTATTGTCCGGCGTTTGCAATATTTATGCATCATCACTGATCATCAGCTTTTGTTTTCTACCATTCTTTTCCATCGGGAAACCGTATTCCTGCTGAGCCTGAAGTGGGCTGCAAGCTGCCTGTTGTTAAACCCGGATTCTTTCTGAAACTGCAGAATCTCCCTGATGGCTTTTAAATCATAGGCCTTGAGTTTCTGGTTATTCCTTACCTGTTCGGTATCCGTTTTTTCTGAGAGGATTTCATCCAGCCGGATGACATCCATAATCTGTATCTGCTTTTTGCTTAAAATAGGCTGGCAAAGCTGTTCTTTATCAGGATATTTCAAAGCGATCATATCACGATAGATCTTCTTGTAGTCAGGTGTATTTTTCATCTTCTATACCATATTATTTGTTTTTACTGATCCATTTGTACAATGTGGTTTTGGGAATTTTGTACTCCTGTATCACCTGATTAGGCGTCTTTTTTCCGGTCTGAATCTGTTCAAGGATAAAGCTGATCATCTGTTGGGTGTAAATGTTCTTCCTGAACACGGGCAGACCCGACTCTTCAGTGTTGCGCGAAGCATTTTTCTTTTTATCGGCTCCGGATGGCGGAGCATACAGGATAAGGTGTTGGCTGTACAGCCTGAAGAAATCATATTCCAGAAGCTTGCTCCAGCGGAGCAGTATCCCGGTTTCCAGATCCGGGGAATCGTACATTGCTAAAATTTCCGCCTCTGTCTTTTTAAGGAAATTCATGATCCTGGGCATCTCTATACCACTTTCACGGACTTTCCTCACGATCAGCTTGCCGATGTGAATGTCTTTGAACATCATTTGTGTTTTTTAATGTTTAGGAATGCAAGTTAACATTTTGGCCGGCAAAACGAAAATTTTCCGGTATGATTTTACTCTTATCGTACCATCCCTACATGACCATTTTTATCAGTCCGCGCGACCCAGAAATCGAATCCGCCCTGTTTATTGGTTCCTGCCTGATTGCCGGTATTGAACGATCCTTCCGCAGAAAAGCCTCCGAACAGATAGCCATCAGGCGTTTCAGAAATGCTGTACAGGAAATCATCGGCAGCGCCTCCATACCTCTTCTGCCACTGGATGGCTCCTGAATTATCTGTCTTCAATACCCAGTAATCGTTGCCGCCGTATCCGGGAGAGCCGGCCTGAAGTCCTGTGTTGGCCGAGTTGGCATCAGAGAATCCTCCGATCATATAGCCGCCGTCTGAAGTCTGCCGGATCGCATAACAATAATTAGTAGATGCACCTCCATACCTTTTCTGCCACTGGATATCGCCGGTACTGCTGATTTTAACAATCCAGTAGTCAGTATTTCCATATGGTGTAATACCAGACTGGTCACCAGACAGGCCAAGACCATAAGATGAATGCCCTGCCATGATATAACCGCCATCACTGGTTTGTCTGGCATCACTCAGATTATCATCACCCATAGATCCGTAATTTCTCTGCCATTGTATCGCTCCGGCATTATTAACCTTTACCAGCCAATAATCTATATTGCCGTTGGTGTTCAGCCCGGACTGATTACCTCCTGCTACATTAGAATTTCCACCTATAACGTATCCTCCGTCCTGTGTTTGCTTTACAGAATACAGATAATCGTCGTTATTGCCTCCATACCTTTTTTGCCATTGAATGGCTCCTGATGCATCAGTTTTCAGTACCCAGTAATCATATCCTCCGTAATTGGTGCTTCCTGCCTGGTCTCCCGTATTCGCTGAGGCTGCCACGGAATACCCCCCGATGAAAAACCCTCCGTCAGCAGTCTGGACAAGGGAATTAGCACCATTCACTATATCATCCCCTGCTCCGCCATACCTTTTCTGCCACTGGATATTGCCGGAGGCATCGGTTTTAATGAGCCAGTAATCTATTCCTCCCTTTCCTGCAGTTCCGGCTTGGTCTCCGGTAGATGCAGAACTGGCGTCTGACCTTCCCAGCATGACATATCCGTTATCGCTGGTCTGGACAATGCTGTACAGCTGGTCATCTCCGGTTCCTCCATATCGTTTCTGCCACTGGATATTTCCGGCAGTATCCGTTTTTACGATCCAGTAATCCAGTCCGCCTTTGCCGGTGCTTCCTGTCTGATCCTGTGATCCGGATGATGCCGCAGCAGAATAGCCACCCATGATGAAGCCTCCGTCTGAAGTATTATTCACGGAGTACAAATAATCCTGGTCGGTCCCACCATACCTGGCCGTAACCGCATAAAAAGACATTTGCGGGCTCCCGGCCATCTGTGCTTTACTATGTGCCGTTACTGCCATTACAGCATAAAAGATACAGGTAAGGACGTATTTTTTTATCATATTATTTCTCATGTCTAGAATCCTGAAATCATATGGACATATACTGTGCTTCCCATCACCATCAACGTATACAGGGTCTCTTTATCGGCTATGGTTGCTGTATTATGCACATACTTCACGGTAAATCCCGTAGCTGTAAATGCAGAGGTTCCTGAAGCGGCTCCTCTTACGCTTAAGGTATAGGTTCCGCCATCCTTGATATTCTGAAGCGTAAAGTTCCCCGCAGAAGCCGAAGTGTACGCCAGGTTGCTTTTGCTGTAATCGATGGTCGTACTGCTTCCCGCATTGTAAGCAGACTTATTGGTGGAAGCACCGTCAATTTCAAGTCTTGAGGCAGGAGATGTGGTTCCGATCCCTACGTTGATCGCTAAAGCACCCGTACCGCCTAACACAAGGCTGTTGCTGGTGCTTACTATAGCGCCGTAACCGATCGCTGTAGCATTGGTGAGATTGTTTGCTGCTGCGTCCGCGCCGTTTCCAACAAAAGTATTGTTGTCACCGGTAGTAATCGTTTTACCAGCCAAAGTTCCTACCGCAACGTTTCTAACGCCTGTAGTATTCCCTTCCCCGGCCCGATAACCCACGAAAGCGTTGTATCCTCCCGAAGTATTAGCATTTCCGGCCCAGGTCCCTAAAAAAACATTGGCATCACCGGTGGTATTGCTTCCGGAATTATATCCCATAAGTACATTAGAGTTGCCACCGGTATTGGAAGTCCCTGAGTAGGGCCCGACAAAGACATTGGAGCTTCCTACAGTGTTGGCGGAGCCTGCGTTATTCCCTATAAAAACATTCAGGTTGCCTGTGGTAGTGGCTTTTCCGGCATTAACCCCAAGCGTAAGGTTATCCGAAGCTGCTGTCCCGATATAACCCGCTAAATTATTGTTGGTTTTGATCACAAATGAACGCGCATCAGTAGTCCCGATGAATTTTGTTCCCAAAGCATTGATCGCCGTAGCGTCAGTACCACTGTTTCCAGTCACTGCCCAGGCCGGTATGCTCTGCCATGTCGCAAGTCCGCTGGCATCGGAAGTAAGTACTTTCCCGCTTCCCTGTGTGCCGTCAGCTATTTTTACAGCTCCGTTCGCTGTCCCGCTGTTAATGTCCAGCCTTACAGAAGGTGAAACGGTTCCTAAACCGACAAATCCGGCAGCCGTGACCGTAACGTCATCTGACTGCTGAAGTGCCGAAGGTATACCTGTGGAAGGGTTATTTTTACCTCCGTCAATGTGAAAGGTTCCCTGTGGATTGGTCGTATTGATTCCAACCTGGGAAAATGCAGAAATCGGTAGAGCTACCGCTACTGTGAGTAATTTTTTTTTCATTCCTGTAAGGATTAAATAAGATGCGGATGACCACTCTGATCATCCGCATTGGAAAGTTGTATTAAAGAATTATTTGTCTATGAATCCGAAAGCATTTTCAAACATATGCCCGATGACCGGGAGCGGCTTTTTCTCTTCATTGGCGGCATTGATAATGCCGATAATCAGCAGAATTAAAAAAATGATCCCGATGAAATTGATGAAACCCAGCGACGGGACAATAGCCACCACGACTGACATAAGAATATTGACGATAAAAGATACAATAAAAAGGCCCAGCCCCTGCTTCAGGTGATATACCGCCAGGTCACTTTTAGGATTCAGGTCCTTGCTTTTTACATACGCTATGATCCACCCTATGATGGTCACATAAGATAAGATCGCTACAGTTTTATTGCTCATACAATTGCTTTTATTTGCGGCAAAATTATAAAGAGCTGCAAGGAATTCTGCACGTAATTGGAATTATGGCATTTTGGATTTATATTGAGTACATATGACCTTGTGTTTTGATTATCCTGCTGCTTATCCTGGTGCATAAGCAGCGGTTTTATGAGGGTTTCGAAGATTAAGCCGTTGCTACCGGATTTATATTTTATTCCCGAAGTATATTTTTGCTTATTACATATTTCTTTATCTTTACTTTCAACCCTTCATGTCATAGCGGACAGATAATCTAAACCGAAATTAAAAATGATGCAGGAAAACAGTAATCTCTATACAAGCAGCAGAATAGAAGCCCCGGAAGAATTCAGTGATGTTTTTTCGCACTTTTACCAGGCACAAAATGCTTCTTCTGAAAGTATTTCAAAGATGCTGCTGCCGTCATTCCAGACCATTCTGATTTTCAGTTTCGGGTTACAGCCAACCATGATTCATACCTTAACTGATAACCTGATAAATATTGACCGTTGCCTGGTTTTAGGCCCCGTTAAAAAGGCATTCCGGTATTCCCTTCCTCCAGGTTCGAATATTCTTGTTGTCAATTTTAAGAATGATGCTTTCTTCCGTTTCTTCGGACAGGCTGTTATTGAGGGACATTTTTCTGTTCATCCGGATCAGCTGCCGGGAGAAAACTGCTTTACCGATTTATGGACCGAACTCAGCACCCTGAAAGATACGCACGAAAGAATTCATTATATCCTTGAATATTGCAGGCCATATCTGAGACCCAGAAATACCGTTGCAGAAGCGCTTTCCGATTTTGATCATGAAAGCCTTAATCCGGTTAAATCAGTGGCATCCTTACAAAACCAGACGGAAAGAACGGTACAGCTCAGCCATAAAAAATTTCTGGGCTACACTGCTAAAGAAGCCAGCCGTTACCGCAGATTCCTGAAAGCGGTTATGCACATTCAGAATGTATTGGAATCCTCAGGCAAAGTGGAATGGTTTGATATTATTTCCGAATGCGGCTATTATGACCAGAGCCAGCTTATCCATGATTTTAACCACTACCTCCACATCAGCCCTACCAGGTACCTGAAGTTTCAGGAGGACATCTGTATCTCCGAAAACCGGTGATCCGTTTCGTTTTCTTACAATTTTACCACCGACTGCCATTTTATCTTTGTCCTGTACAATTAAAACAGAACAATGAGACACTTAATTATTTACAGTCATCCGAATGACGAAAGTTTAAACCACCACTTTCTTAACACCGTTACAGAAATCCTGCAAACACAAAACCATGAGATTAGGATCAGGGATTTATACCATCTTGATTTCAATCCTGTCATGTCCCTGCAAGACCTTAAGGATCAGCGGTCCGGCCGGTTGTCGGAGGATATCAGAGAAGAACAGGAGCATATTTTATGGTCAGACCACATTACCTTCATCTATCCGATCTGGTGGACCGGAATGCCTGCGATAATGAAAGGGTTCATCGACCGTGTTTTCAGCTATGGTTTTGCCTACCGTTATGATCAGGGCATCCAGAAAGGCCTGTTGAAAGGAAAAAGGGCAACCATCATCAATACACATGGAAAATCCAAGGCAGAATATGAAAGCACAGGAATGGTCAAGGCACTGAGCCTGACCTCTGACAAAGGTGTTTATACGTATTGCGGCCTGGAAATTAACCGGCACCTGTTTTTTGACAGAGCGGATAAAGCCACGGAAGAAATGATTGAAGAATGGAAGCTAAATATTGAGGAGGCTTATTTGAATTGATCGCTGATGATTACACCAACGAGAACCGGTGATTAACAGACAAAAGTGTAATCCTTTTCAACAAGTTCTCGATACGCGCCACTACGTTGCGCACCCGAACGGACGACGACGGAAATCTATCCCTGACCAAGATTGCGGCACCGTCAGTTCGAGTTTTTTTCGCAGTAAAGTGGAGAAAAATGTATCGAGAACCGGTGATTGATAAACAGAAGTGTAATTCTTTTCAACAAATTCTCGATACGCGCCACTGCGTTGCGCACCCGAACTGACGACGACGGAAATCAATTTATGACAAACATTGCGGCACCGTCAGTTCGAGTTTTTTTCGCAGCAAAGCGGAGAAAAATGTATCGAGAACCGGTGAGTATCAAAAATGTAATTCTTTTCAATAAATTCTCGATACACTCCACTGCGTTGCGCACCCGAACGGACGACAACGGAAACCGATCCCTGACCAACACTGCGGCACAGTCCGTTCGAGTTTTTTTCGCAGCGAAGCAGAGAAAAATGTATCGAGAACCGGTGAGTAGCAGATAAAAATGTAATCCTTTTCAAGTTCTCGATACACTCCACTACGCTCCGCACTCGAATTGACTGAGAAGGAAATTAATCTCTGACAATCACTGCCAACTTGTGATTCAGATCAAAAAAAATCCCTTTCACTGCTGAAAGGGATTTGTCATATTACATCAGATTGAATTACATATAGGCTTCAATCGGTTCACAGGTACAAACCAGGTTTCGGTCTCCGTAGGCTTCGTCTACTCTGGAAACGGAAGCAAAGAATTTGTGGTCTCTCACCCACTCCAGCGGGTACGCTGCTTTTTCCCTGCTGTACGGTTTATCCCAGGAATCGGAAATAACGATCTGCTCTGTGTGAGGAGCATTTTTCAGGACATTGTTTTCCTTATCGGCTTCTCCGTTGGCAATTTCATCAATCTCATGCTTGATCGCGATCAATGCTTCCGCGAAACGGTCGATTTCAGTTTTGCTTTCAGATTCCGTAGGCTCAATCATCAGGGTTCCGGCTACCGGGAACGAAACGGTTGGTGCGTGGAATCCGTAATCCATTAATCTTTTCGCTACATCAGCTACTTCAATACCCAATGACTTGAACTGTCTGAAATCTACGATACATTCGTGAGCCACTTTTCCGTTTTCGTTGGAATACAGGATCGGGAAATGCTCGGCTAAGATTTCTTTCAGGTAGTTCGCATTCAGGATGGCATGCTCTGTTGCTTTTTTCAGTCCGGAAGTTCCCAGCATTTTGATGTAGACATAGGAAATATTTAAAATCAATCCGGAACCGTAAGGGGCTGCAGAAATTCCTTCAATGGAATCTTTAGATCCTACTTTAATATTGGCATTGGAAGGCAGGAACGGAACCAGGTGTTTAGCCACGCAGATCGGTCCTACACCAGGGCCTCCTCCTCCGTGAGGAATTGCGAAAGTCTTGTGCAGGTTCAGGTGGCAAACATCTGCTCCGATGTTCCCCGGGCTGGTGTAGCCTACCTGGGCGTTCATATTGGCGCCGTCCATATATACCTGTCCGCCATGCTCGTGGATCAGGGAAGTAATTTCTTTAATATTGGCATCGAAGAATCCGTACGTAGACGGATATGTGATCATCACACACGAAAGGTTTTCGGAGTGCTGTTCTGTTTTGGCCTTTAAGTCTTCGAAATCGATCTCTCCGTTCTCCAGGTTTTTCACAACTACGATCTTCATTCCGGCCATCGCTGCGGAAGCAGGATTGGTACCGTGTGCAGATTGAGGAATCAATACGACATTCCTATGGCCTTCACCTCTTGAAATATGGTATTCCCTGATCACCATCAATCCGGCATATTCACCCTGTGCTCCGGAATTCGGCTGAAGGGAAGTTCCTGCAAAACCGGTGATTTCCGCAAGGTCTTTTTCCAGCTCACGGATCATTTCCTGGTATCCTCCGGCCTGGTCAACCGGCACGAAAGGATGGATTGCACCCCAGTTATCCCATGAAAGCGGAAGCATTTCCGTTGCTGCATTCAGCTTCATGGTACATGACCCTAAAGAGATCATGGAATGGGTCAATGATAAATCTTTTCTTTCAAGACGCTTGATGTAACGCATCAGCTCTGTTTCTGTATGGTATCTGTTGAATACTTCTTCGGTAAGGATTTCGTCTTTCCTTAAATTCTCTTCCGGGATACTGTATCCTTCTTTGATTTCTAATTTAAACGTCTGCTTGTCTTTGAACTGGGCAAAAGAAGCCATCAGATAATTCAGCTTATCCAAAGTCGTGCTTTCGTTGATCGCGATGCTTACTACGCCTTCCGTGAAATAGTTCAGGTTCAGCTTGTGGTCCAGCATCATTCTCATCAGCCTTTTCTTGTCATCTTCACTGATGGTGATCTTCACCGTATCGAAGATCGGCTCTTCAACAATTTCGTATCCTAAGGCTTTCAGGCCGCCTTTCAGGGCATTGGCCTTAAAGTGGATCTGGTCTGCGATATAATTTAACCCCTTCGGACCGTGGTAAACAGCATACATCCCGGCCATTACGGCTAAGAGAACCTGAGCGGTACAGATGTTTGAAGTCGCTCTTTCTCTCTTGATGTGCTGTTCCCTTGTCTGAAGTGCCATTCTCAGAGCACGTCTTCCGTACATATCCTGGGAAACCCCGATGATCCTTCCCGGAATATCTCTCTTATATTCTTCTTTACAGGAGAAGAATGCAGCGTGAGGACCTCCGTAACCTAACGGAATCCCAAATCTCTGCGTTGTTCCCACGGCACAGTCTGCCCCCATGGAAGCCGGTGACTTCAGTTTTACCAGCGCCATCGGATCACAGGCAACAACTACCTGAAGGTCTGATTGTTTATATGCTGCAATATCTTCCGTATAATCCAGTACAATTCCGTTTTTCCCCGGATACTGTAACAGAACACCATAGTAAGATCCGTCGAATGTGTGCGTTTTGTGGTCTCCTTCAACGATTTCAATTTCCAGTCCTTCTGCTTTTGTCTTAAGAACAGAAACGGTCTGAGGCAACACCAGGTCTGAAACAAAGAACTTGTTGGCTCCTGCTTTTTTCTGGTCTTTGGTCCTGTTGTTAAAGAACATGTGCATCGCTTCCGCAGCGGCCGTAGATTCATCCAGCAATGAAGCATTGGCCAGGGCAAAACCGGTAAGGTCACATACTACAGTCTGGAAGTTCAGAAGTGCTTCCAACCTTCCCTGTGCGATCTCTGCCTGATACGGCGTATAAGCAGTATACCAGCTCGGATTTTCAAAAATATTCCTCTGGATAGCTGCCGGCAGGATGGTGTTGTGGTACCCGAAACCGATGTAGCTTGTGTAATCCGTGTTTTTAGACGCCAGTTCTTTCGAGTGGTTCAGCATTTCGTATTCTGAAAGCGGCTCGGAAATATTCAGGTCTTTCTCTAAACGGATGGAAGAAGGAATAGTCTGAGAAATTAACTCTTCGATGCTTGAAACGCCCACTTTTTCCAGCATAGCCTGCTTATCGGCTTCATTCATGGAAATGTGACGGCTCACAAACTGTTCTGTATTCATTTTTATTTATTAGATTTTGTTTGTAAAAAAGATGGGTAAAATTACGATTTTCTGAACGATTGTACAACAGCCTGAACCGTAACTCTGTCATCCGGAAAAGTAATTCTATCTGATTAGAAATTAATGGGTTTTTAATGTTGCTCTAAGCTATCAGGAAGTTAATATTATTTTATTGCAGCGTACATCCGGCCATCTGTCCTGTTAGAACGCTGTTTTCAAAGGTTTTATTTAAAGCATCAAGGCATTTCAGGCCTACAGTCAAATATCATCTCATCGCCCTTTCAAATATAATAACTGATAAAAGTCATCGAATCTTTAAATTTTTAAATTCTTAAATCTTTAAACTTTGAAATCTTAAATGCCCAACATTTTCCACGCCACATTCACTAAACCCCAACATCCTAATTATTTATAAAAAATTATTAATTATATTTATTCTAAATTAATATATTTGCAGTATGAATATGATCGTTCCATTCAAAGTACCGCCATTGGCTCCTGCTTTTTCTTACCGTCCGGAAGAAATGCACTGTGAAAAGAAATCATGCTGTAAAAAATTCAAAAAAGGCAAAAGATGTAAGAAATGTCCGGGGAATAAGAAAATTTCTTAGGATCTACACATTTTTGATCAGGAAGTAAACGGCCAGTATCAGGAGCAGTACGGCGATCATGATCTTCATGATTTTAGGCTGTCCATGAGGATTGGCAATAGTTCTGGGCTGTGATTTGAACAGTTCTTCTGCCTGATCCCTGAACTTTTCACCTCCGCTCTCAAAGACTTCGGTAATGGTGATTCCCTGTACTACGGTTTTGTGCAGTAATGAATTGGTTGCATGCAGCAGCAGCTGGAATTTACCGTCTTTAAATTCCGTGATTTTAAAAATCCTTTCCCCATACGGCTTTTCGAGGCCGAACGGTAAAACTTTTACCACATCGGCATTCTGCGTCTGCCAGCTGATGATGATTTCCTCCCCTTTTTTCGCATGGATTTTATTGGATGTAAATGTTTTTATGGAAGGCGGAACATGATACCTGAAGCTTTTCTGCTGGCTGTCCAGGTTCTCATCATAGGTCCGGCGTTTGGCTTTATCACTGAGCAGTTCGTACGCTTCCTGGATCTCCCGGAACCGGCCGGCAAAGAATTCGTCATTTTCATTCTTATCGGGATGGTACTTTAAGGAGAGCTTGCGATAGGCCTTTTTGATGTCTTCTTCCGAAGCATCCTGTGAAACACCGAGAAAATAGTAGTAATCTTTCATGAACCTATGCAAAAATAAGGATTTTTATTTTCTTCTGCCTGCCGGAAATGATAATAATGGTAGAAATAGCATTCATATTGATAAGGAGAAAACAATAAGCGGCTGACTTTACAGCCAGCCCCTTCAGTTTATTATCAGCGAAGTGAATATGAATTGAGAAATACAACCGGTCAGGGTCCAAGATTACCTAATCAATAGTCCTTATTAATAATGTCTCACTAAGGTCGAGGCTTGTTTCCTGACATGATGTTTATTTAGGACTGCCTATTGTTCGTATTCTCCTACCAGGATTACGGCTTGATGGTTGTCCCGGATTCGGAATCTTCAATGGCCTTGTTGGTTATAAAAAAGTTCCGGGGCAGAAAGCTTCGCTTTCCCGCCCCGGAACCAACAATTTCAATTTAGTATTTTTCCTTTATGCCTCGGTAAGCTGATCTTTCTGATCTTCCCTCCTGCAGCATTTCGATGCAAATTCTTTCCTGAATTTCCCTTTCAGTTCCTGATACTGATCTTCATCCATTTCACGGATCTTATCAGCAAGCCCGAAAGGCGATCTTTCCTTAATCCCGTATTCTTCAAAGATACTTTTTACAAATCTTTTTCTTTTGGCTGCTTTTTTAACGATCAAAGCGACGCCTGCTACGGCTAATGCTCCCAGAGCTCCTTTAACGACTGAATTTTTCATTGTTCAAAATTTTAAATTTTACTACTTCTTATATTGAGAGGGTCAGTACGGATGTTTACTTTACTACTTCTGAAATTCCGCTTATTCCCTGTTCGTTCTGTTCCTGCCGAAGAATCCGTTTTCGCAGCGGTTCTTCCATACTTCTTTGAATTTCTCCCTTTCTTCCGGGGAGAGGCTCATCATTTTATGCCTCATTTTTCTTTCTTTAAAGTCTCTCATCCCTCTTCCGAAATGAAATCCCCCGAAAAGGATCTTGCTTAAGACCAGTATTCCCATGGCCTGCCAGAAAGTGATTGCCCTGACGCCGATAATATCCGGCAGGAGCGAATTCCATAAGGCCATGACGATCCAGGTAATCCCCAACAAAATCAACGGCGGGCAAAGAAGTAAAAAGATCCATCCTTTTTTATGTTTATGATTCATATCTGTTGTTTTTCTAACTGTTTAAATCTTCGTATAATTTTCTTAACCGGCTCCTCAGATGCTTCACAGCGTAATTCTTCCTGCTGATGATGGTTTTGATGTTTTCTCCCTGCTCATCCGCAATCTGCTGTAGTGTCTTATCATTCAGTTCATTTTCAACGTACACCAGCCTTTGTTTTTCCGGAAGTTCGTCCAGGGCTTCAAAAAGCTTCTTCCAGATCTCATCCTGGAACATTTTTATTTCGGGTCCGGTACTTTCATCCATCAGCAGGATATCTTTAATGGAAAAATCACCGTCTTCATCTTCGTACACAAAGTCTTCCAGGTTTTCCGTTTTCTTTTTGCGGTACTTATCGGTAATCTTATTGGCGGTTACCCTGTAGAGCCATCCTCCTACATTCACAATTTCCGAGAGGTTGGTGAGACTGCTGAACTGGTACCAGACTTCCTGCAGAATATCTTCCGCATCTTCGGTATTTTTCACTTTAGGACGGATGTATGACATCAGCTTGCCCCCGTATTTGGATACGGTCTGCGAAATGATATTTTCCTTTTCCTTCTGTGGCATTGTTATTTTTTCGACAACCTCCATATGGGTAAGACGGCTGTCTGTTTTGTTTTACTTTAATGAATGTAAAATATTTTTCCTGAAGTATCAGCATATTGCTGTTAATTTTATCCCTGTAGGAAAATATTCATTGTCAGATCAGGCTTAAACCAGTATAAACAACTGAAATTAAACCAATTATAAAAGTTCAAAAAAAAAAATATAGAAATGATGAAATCAGGTTCTATAATTCCGCAGAAATCGATCACTATCAATATGCATCCAAAAGAAATCCGGACCATTAAGCCCGGATCTGTATGTTATCTATGTTTCTTTTAATATGTTTTGGTCATATCGGAAGGAATGATGAGATTGAATGTGGTCGGTATATACTCTTTTTCAGGGATTTTAAGTTCGGGAGAGTCGGATTCGAAAACGGAGATTACCGCCATCTTCAGGTCAGGCCTTTTCTGCATGATGTACCAGTAAATGCCTCCGAATTCTTTGGAATGGTAGTTCCCGTTATAATGGATGAAAGTTTTTCCCGGCCCCAGGTTCCTGAGTATGGATTCTGCCATGGTGGCATCCTTAACGGCCTGTGCGGAAATAAAGTTCATCACCCGGGTACCTTCCGCATGCTCCCCAATCATGGTTTTCATTTCCGTATATCCAGGAGTATCCAACGTTACTTTTATCGGCAGCTCTGCGATATAGGTTTTCTCTTTTGCCGTAAGGGCATCCAGTGATTCAAGGCCTTCTTTAGCTGTTTTAGAAGCATATTTCCTTGGAATATTGGTTGCGATAAACGGGAGTTTCTTTGTTTTGGCAAAATCCAGCAGAGGCTTGTAATCGGTAGCATAATTGGTCCACAGTCGCACCGAATCCTTCAGGTTTTTAGGATCAATCCTTCCCGCCAGGTACTGATCCAGCTGAGGCTGGTTATCCCGTTCGAACATTTCGGCTCCCAGGACGAGCTGCCCGTTCTTCCGTTGATATACAGCTTCGGTAACCTTCAGCTGCAGCCAGTGGATGATTGAGCTGTTGTGGTTTTCACCGAAGAAGACAACATCATAATCCGCCAGTTCCCTGACGAGCTTATCCGTATTGGTTTTCTTGCCTTTCTGGTTGTAAAACTGGTACGCTTTAAAGTCCTGGGCGCCTATAAGGCAGAACCCGGAAATCAATATGATGGTTAATATTTTTTTCATTCTTATTTATTAAACACAAGTTACAGAACTATCTGTGAATAGCATCTATTTTCACGTATTTTCCTTAAGCAGTATGTCAAAAAAGCCGTCTTGCACAATACAAAACGGCTTCATTCAAATCATCTAACTATTATTTCTCAAGATCTGCTACTAGGTCTTTCCATTCCTGTAATTCAGGGATTCCCGGCTTTCTTTTTCCGAAAAACTGGACGATAAAGTCTCCCTGCTTGTTGAACACTTCAATAGCCGTTACCTCACCGTCTTCCGTTGGTTTTTTGACGATCCAGGCTTCGGCAATTTTGGTTACATCCAGATGCAGGTTGAAATCAGGGTCCATCACGTTGAACCACTGCTGATGCCACAGCGTTTTCTTCACCAGCCCGGTATGGATCTGGATGATCCCTCTGTTACCGACAAAGATCATGATCGGAAGTTTCTTTTCAGAAGCGTCTTCAAGAACATTTACCACTTTTGCATTGTCTATTTTCCTGGCAAATCCTTCCGGAGCCAGCCTTAATGCCTGGGTCCTGCTTACACCGTATTTTCTGGTCATCATGAAGAAATCGTGGGTATCTTTCAGCTCTTTCCATGCTTTTTGGAATCCTTCCACATCTATTTCTTCATCTGATTTTTCAGTAGTTTTTGCTGCTACCGCTTCAAATTCAAAACTGAGGATCTGTTCATCAGCCTTATATCGTTCTATAAGGGTATCGAATGCCTCTTCAGAGCTGTCTTTGGTAAGGTAGATTTTATGAAGGGCCAGTCCGTCCTTCCCGAAGAACTGCAGGCTTTTTTTATCTCCTTCCACCACGGCAAATGCCAGCTTCCAGTGGTTAAGGAAGATTCTCAGGTCGATATCTTCCCCTACGAAAAGCTGAGCATGCGGACTGCTGAAATCAGGATTCTGATAGACTCCTTTTCTCTCATGCACACATTCGTCATTACGGGTGAGCGCCATTACTTTTCCAAGCTGTTCCGCATCTGTTAAAATAGACTGAAATTCCGGCTTCAGGACCGTTACCCCTTCAACGATATTGGTAGCCAGCAGTTCCGCTTCGCTTACTCCCAGCTGTGCTGCTGCATTTCTTATTCTCATATGTGGATTTTCCGCTTTCAGCGCTTCCCATTTTTCTTTCAGATCGTTCACTAATGTGCTCATTTATTTATTTATTTTTTTATGGTTAAAACTGTGTATGTTCTTGTTATGGTTTTCTGGCTGGTTTTACTGGATACCTGTTCTTCCTTTTCAGAGATTTTCATCCTCTTGAACGGACTGCCGGAAATCAGCTCTTCCATTTCATCATTGCTGTATAAGGTGAAATCGTATTCTGTGAACGGAAGCTGCTCCATGGAATGCCTTTGCCCATAAGTGAGGACAAAAGTTCCGTGTTTTTTCAGGACCCGGTAGATCTCATTCAGGAATGCAGCAGGCTGTTTCCAGAAATAAACGGTGTTGACCGTACATATTTTATCAAAGGTTTTGTCTTCAAACGGCAAACGGTTTCCATCATAGAGGATAAACTGCGCCTGGCTGCCAAATTTTGCATTCTTGCTTCTGGCTTCGTGATGCATGGTTGCCGATATGTCAATCCCTGTATATCGTATACCCTTCGCTTTATCCAGGATAAGCTCTACGTGTGCTGCATTTCCGTGACCGATTTCCAGGATGTGTTCGTGATCTTCGATGAGAAGGGCATGAATGCTTTCCATGGTCATCCCCATATTTGTCCGGTGCATCATTTCACCGACTTCAATGCCGGTTTCCCCTTCGGGCCTGGCCAGGTTCTGCGCCAGTTTTTTTAGTTCTTCCTGTTCCATGTCAGCCAAAAATAATCATAGGGTTATGGTGTATGGGATGCGGGCATATAGTGCATGGAAAATTGTAGGCATCCGTGATATGCTCTGCAGTAAACACTTCTCCGGGTTTCCCATACGCAGCAGCCTTACCGGATTTCATCAGCAACACTTTATCGGCATACTGCGCAGCAAGGTTAAGGTCATGCAGCACGACCACCGCACTGTTGCCTTTACGGGTAAAGTTTTTTATGATTTCCAATGCCTTGTATTGATGCTTTACATCCAGGTTATTCAGCGGTTCATCCAAAAATATAACCTTGTGCGCAATGGGATTCTGAAGCTGTGCCATCACCCTGGACAGGTGCACCCGCTGTTTTTCACCTCCGGAAAGGGTATTGTATTCCCGGTCTTTCAGGTGGATCACATCGGTTTCCTGCATCATCCTGTCTGAAGCGTCATAATCTTCTTCACGCGGCTGTGCATCAAAATAAGGATACCGTCCCATCATGACCACATCTTTTACTTCCAATGGAATATCATTGCTGTTGTGCTGGGAAAATTTAGCTTTATGCATGGACAGTTCGGAAATTTTCCAATCGTGGACCGGTTTATTTTTAAACAGGATGTCTGGATTGTCAGATTTCACCTCGTTGGCCAGGATACTGAGCAAACTTGACTTTCCTGCTCCGTTGGGTCCGACAATAGCCAAAAATTCACCATACTCCAGAGAGAAATCGATATTTTTCAGGATGTGAAAATCCTTATGCCTGTAGTTAATCTGATGGGCTGTGATCATGACAATGATTTTTTGGATTTCACCAGTATGGCAATAAAAATAGGCCCTCCCATTAATGCTGTGAGAATACCGATTGGCAGTTCCGAAGGAGCTACAATGCTCCTGCTGAACGTATCTGCCGTCAGCAGCAAAATACTCCCGCAGACAGCGGATAACGGCAGTATAAATACATAATCCGACTTAAAAAGCAATCTGAGGATATACGGAACAATCAGTCCCACAAATCCTATAGTCCCGGAAAATGCGACGCAGGTCCCGATCATCAGTGCTGTAACCACAATAATCTGTTTCTTAAGTTTTTCTACGTGGACTCCCAGGTGCTGCGCATCTTTTTCACCCAGCATCATCGCATTCAGAGCTTTTCCCTGCGGGAGGATCATGGTATAGGAAATGCACAGGACCACCGCCAGAATACCGTTCTTCATCCATGTGGCGGCAGCAAGGCTGCCCAGGTTCCAGAAGGTGAGGTCCCTCAGCTGCTCATCTTTGGAGATATAAATCAGGAAACCGGTCACGGAAAAGCCGATGGCTGTAATGGCAACGCCGGTGAGCAGCATCATCACCACATTGGTTTTACCACCGCTGGTAGAAATCCTGTATACCAGCATCATGGACAAAAAAGCCCCTGTAAAAGCAGCAATACCGACCAGTGAAAATTGTACTGTTTCAGGAAGGTAATGTTTAAAATACCCTCCTAAAACAATGGCAATAGCAGCCAGTAATGTTGCTCCTGAAGTGAGCCCGATCAGGTCGCCGGTAGCCAGAGGATTTTTGAACATTCCCTGCAGGCCTGTTCCTGAAACGGCGAGCATGCTTCCGATAAGGATGGCCATAACAATCCTGGCCGCTCTTACATCCCAGATCACATATTTATGGCTCAAAGACAATGCAGGATCGCCTTTGATATACTGCCACAATGTGCTGAACGCAGAATTCCCTCCGAAATCATACACCCCGGTATTAAGTGCCGCTACTGCGATCAGGATCAGCAGTACGGCACTTAAAATGAGATACAGGTAAAGTTTATTTTGTGTTTTCAACTAAAAGCTTGTTTAATGCTACTGCGGCTTCTCCTAACCTTGGACCAAATGCGGAAACCAGTCCTCCGTCCATGGCAATAATCTTTTTGTTTTTCCCGGCGTTGGTCTGTGCCACACCCGGCATTTTTAGGGCTCCTTCATTGCCTCCGGCTCCCTGCAGTCCCGTAGTGAAGAAAAACAGTACATCAGGATTGGCTTTAACAACGGCTTCAGGAGTCAGTGGCTTGAAATCTTCAAAGTCATTGACTGCATTTTCACCGCCAGCTAACTGTATTAACGAGGCCATCGGTGTATTTTTTCCTGCAACCATCAGCATATTGCCTCTTGCATAGATGAAAAGTACCTTCGGTTTTTTAGAGATAGGCTGGATCTGCTTCAGGTCAGCATCAATTTTGTCATTCAGCTTCTGGTAATCTGTATTACCCAGGGCTTTAGCCACGTCAGCAATTAATTTCTTAGTTCCGTCAACAGTAAATTCCTGTTTGAAGATCTCCGTTTTGATTCCTGAAGACTTGATTTTACCCATCAGTTCAGGATTGATGTCTTTATCGGATGCTAATATAAGGGTTGGGCTGACTGCCATAATCGGTTCAATCGTCATGGATCTGACATGCCCCAGATCCTTAGCCGTAGCTTTCAGGGATTCCGGATATGTGCTGGTTACATCGGTTCCCACGATCTCTTTTTCATGTCCTAAAGCACTTACGATTTCCGTAATACCTCCATTCAGAGTTACTATTTTGTTGTTGGATTTCGGGCTTTCCGAAACAGATTCAGTGGTATTTTCCTTTGCAGTACCTTGTTCTTTTTTGCATGAATACACAGCAACCAGCACAGAAGCGGCAAGAATGAATTTTTTCATGATATACGTATTATTTGATTGATTTATAGAGGAGCGAATTCAAAATTAGGATACCCGCGCACACCGTTCTGGGTCATGGCATTGAAGCGTATTTTGTAGTAGAAGCCTTCTGCATCTTTCAGGACGAAAAACCGGTCGCTATAAGTCTGAGGGCCATTTGCTCCTGTTGTCGTTCTCCATTTGTCCCCCAGTGCCCTCTGGTCGTTAAAGATGAATTTGGACTGGCTGACATCATTCAGCTTAAACTCTCCATATACCTGATCCAGTGTTTTTCCGGCAGGAACATCTACCTGGTATACCCCTACACCGCTTACGGTATTCGTGATGATAAAGTCCGCATAGAAATAGCTTCCGGCGCTTTGCCCGGGTCCCATAAAGACTTCATTGGTAAAGGTTGTGAATGCCATATCCCAGTTGTGCTTCTGCGGCTGGATCTGAACCGGCTGGCCTTTCTGAAGGCTGAAGAAATTAAAATTGTAATCCGGATTCTTGTTAATGATCTGTTCTTTATACTGGTCATCATTAAGGTCTGCGTATCTCAGTTTGTATCCGTTGCCCGATCTCAGGATCTGGATTTTTTTCCATCCCCTGGAATCTCCGGTCAATGATACGGAACCCGGAGCAACCGTAGCGGTAGAAAGTGCTTTGCCCATGTTCACCAGGTAAACCGCATTATCTGCATCATTGGCTTTTATTTCTGCAATTCCCGTGGTCTGGGTAAGAAAATTGCCGTTAGGGTTATCAATGTATTCAAGATTGCTTGCGGTAAAAGTACCGATCTGTACCACTCCCATCAGAGAAGAAACATCTCCCGTTTTTACGGTATTGATATTGGTAGCGCCGGGAATTTTAGCCACCGCCATTCCGATGGACCCGTTGATGATCACACGGAATTCATCACCATTATAAAATCCTAATTCCCAGTCGGTCCTTAGGTTCGTTTTTTGTCTCGGTTCTTTCGTTACCGGATCTATATCGCTTAAATCGATCCACACCTGATTAGGCTGATTGGCTCCCCCAACAGCAGGCTTGGCTGTGGCTCCCGTCATAGGCGGCACAGCGACAGGGTCTTCATCCGCTGAAAGACAGGATTGCGCCGCAATGATTAAAGCGATAGACCATAGTTTTAAATATCTCATGCTGTAGTTTTATTAGAATTGATACATTAATCTTGCAAAATAGCTCCTTCCGTAATACAGGTTAAGTCGGTCTGTAGCGGCATTATGCCCGGTTGCCGTGCTATTGGTACTGTTGATGGTCGTTACATCGAATATATTTTTGATCCCGACTGAAAGTTCAAGGCGGTCTTTCCAGAACGGCTGGCTTACGATAAAATCCATCATATGGAACCCGTCTGTCTTAGCCAGCCGGAAACTTTCATTTTCTATCACATAAAGCCTTGCCGGCCCTGTGTATTTGTAATACAGGTTGAATGCGGTATTGGAACCTTTTACTTTGTACCCGGCATTTGCCCCGGCCTGGAAATTATACTGGAAATCTTCCGGGGTCCTTACATCCATTTCCTGCTTGGAAACCGAAATTCCATTCAGTGAGGTTCGTACTCCCAGTGAAAACTGGTCTTTGACGATATTCGCATTCGCTCCGAACAGAAGGCTTCTGTATTTATCCAGGTTCATGTATTTATAGGTGGATGGACGGACAATCATGACGTTTTCAATCTTGTCGTTGAGGTCTACATACAACGCTTCCAGGTTATAATTGAATTTCCACCCGTTCCCCAGGCCAAAGCCTTGGTCCCAGAATAACCCTGCTGAGTACCCTGTTTCAGGCTTCAGGTCCGGATTTCCCTGGATATCGTGGTTGACATTAACAAAGTAGGTAAACAACTCATCATAGGTAGGATAACGGTTAGCCGTACCAAACACTCCTCTTATGTTAGAGTTTTCAGACGTCTTATACCTTGCAGAAAGTGAATAGTTGAACTGATTGTTGAACCTGTTGCTCACAGAGAACCTTGTTCCCGGCCTCAGTGAAAATTTATCGGAGATATTCCATTCAGCGGAAAGGAACGTTCCGTAAGTAAAAATTTTCCTGCTGATGTTGTTCCCGTTAAATTCCCCGGCAATCAGCGCAGCATAGCCATCTGTATGGTCAAGTTCATACCCTAACTGGAAATCGAATGTCTTATTATCCAGGAAATTACTGAACATCCCCCTGGAGTAGATCACATCGGTTTTATAGTACGACTGTTCATTATAATTGGGATCTTTTTTCCTGTTGGGAATATCATAGTTGTAGTCGTAGAATTTCCTGTTCTGGTTCTGATAGGAAAAGTCTCCCATATACCGGATCTGCCCCAGTTGGGTCTGGATATTGAACTGATGGATCCAGCGCTCCGTATCATAATTCCGGTCAAGGCTTTTATATATGACACCTCCTGCTCCGTCATTCAATGGGATCCGGTCTACTTTCGGGTTGTAGTAATTGAACGTCTCATTCAGATAAGAAGCTTTATAATACAATGAAGTCTTATTTTTGGAATATCTGATCAATGCGTTGGCTTCATACTGGTCTTTAGGATTCCAGTCGTACCCCCGCAGGTTGTCCTGCTCAAAGTATTTGTATCCTTTTTTCTCTCCTTCGTAGCCCATAAACTGGTTATGGTTGAAACTGATATTCGTGAACCAGTGGTCATTGAAGTTATATCCAACATTCAGGTTCTGGATATGCCTGCCATGGCCTTTTTTCCTGAGATTGTAGCTGTCACGTACCGTTTCCTCCTGGAGGCCTGCACGAATGCTCAGTTTTTTGGAGCTGCTTTTCTTAGTGATAATATTGATAACACCGGCGAGAGCTCCGTTACCATATTCTACCCCCATGCTGCCTTTGACGATTTCAATCCGCTCTATATTGGTAAGGCTAAGCTTTGTCAGGTCAATATTGCTTCCCAGTCCGGTGTCTCCTACTACGGGAATATTATCGATCAGGATTTTAACATACTGTCCTCCCAAACCTAAAATATTCGCCGTGGAATTCCCAGAATTGGTATCCGGCGTAATCTGGATATTCAGCGACTGGTTCAGGACTTCAGCCACATTGGTGACCGCCATGTTTTTAATCTGCTGTGCATCAATCACCTCAACTTTATAGATCGATTTGTTGATGGACTGCTGCATGTATTGTCCGGTGATGACCACCTCCTCTATTTTCTTCTGGCCGAGAGAATCTTTTTCCTGTGCATTCATCCATAGAACAACGGATACGGATAGAATGGAGAGCACTTTCTTCTTCATAGATTCAAAAAATTTCCGACAAATATAATGCTTTATTTAGAACAGTTAAAAATAAATATGTAATTTTGTGGAATAATTCTAATTAAAAATAATATTATGAAACTAAGACTACTTATTGGAACTATGATGCTTACAGCACTTACGGCGCATGCACAGGTAGCTTCTATTAATGAGAATTTCGAATCGTTCAATACAGGAGCAGGAAGCCCGTTGCCACAAAACGGATGGACAAGTGTACTGGCAGGACAGAGAATGTATCCGGATGCCTCCAATGGAAATAAATATCTCCAGGCCTACACGTTCTTTACTCCCAATGTACCTTTTTATGCCATTACACCACAGATTATTGCTCCTACAGGCAATCAGACGCTGTCTTTTAAAGTGGCTCTGACCACCGGATCCGGAGGATCCGGTTCAATACAGGCCGGACTTGTTTCCAGTAATACAGATATGGCAACATTTACCCCCATAAGCGGTGTGGTAGCCGTTTCTTCAACTACAGTCCAGACCTTAACCTATAGCGTTCCTGCATCCTCCTCCCAGTACATCGCTTTCAAATTTATCGGAAATGTTGCCCATGCTGCGATCCTTATTGATGATGTATCTTTTACCACTTCCACCTCTTTAGGGGTTTCAGATCTCTCAGGTTCTAAAAATGATGTACGATTTGCAGTCAATACAGACCATACAGCTTTACATTTTGTAACCAGCAAAGATCCGAGAAGGATTCAGATCTATTCTGCGGCAGGGCAAAAAGTAAGTGAAGGAAAACTGTCAGATAAAAATTATGATATCAGCACCCTTCAAACCGGAGTTTATTATATTATTATTGAAACGGCGGAAGGTCAGACAGTAAAATCAAAGTTTATCAAAAAATAATTTATCAGACCCACATACGTGAGACGGCCCGTGATTTTTACGGGCTGTTTTTTTAGATGTCTTGAATTCCTGGTTACGGGCATCTGTACTGATTCAAACTGGAAAATTCTGAACCTGACTACGAGATATAAATTTTAAAACACGACAAAAATCATATTTTTATTTAGAACTATTAAAAATAATTATTTAGTTTTGTAGAATAATTCTAAATAATAAATTAACAAACAGATTATGAAAACAAAATTACTTCTTACTGCCATGCTGGCCCTGTGTGTACAGCAGACCACAGTAGCTCAAGTGGATACCAACGGCTATACCACCGTAAATATGACAATGGGGCCTAGCTATCAGAACCGTGTATTCTTTGACCTAAGTGCCAATGCAACGGTTTCACAACCTGCCAATACGTGGGACATTGCTTTTTACAGAAATTCAAATATGAGTTTTGGAACAAGGATTAACGATGCCCAGAATATTGAAGTCTACCAGGCATCGAGTAACCCAAGCGACTGGAATTCCATTACCTCAAACTCCGTGGCTACTTACGGTTCACCACTCTACAATCCGGATAACAGTACGGTACTTCAGAAAGGGGCTTTTGAACTGGGAACAGCAACCTACGGATGGGGAGAATACAATACCATGAACCATCACATAGAAGGAAAAGTGATCTTTATCCTGAAATACGCTACCGGCGATTATTACAAATTCATGATTGACGATTATTTCGGAGGCTATACTTTTAAATATGCCAAATGGAACACAGCTACTTCCGCATGGGATACGACACAGACCAAAACCATTGCGAACGGTACCGATGATGCCTATTTCAACTATTTCTCATTTGCCACCAATGATAAGGTAAGCAATATGGAACCGCCGAAAGCCAACTGGGACCTGATGTTCACCCGTTACTGGACGTTCTATGCCAACACCATGATGTACAGGATGGCAGGCGTCATCCAGGGACCTAATGTTTCCGTAGCCAGAGTACAGCCGGAAACCCAGGAAACCTCAGGCTCTACCCTTCCTGCATCAACCGCATTTTCCTCAACCATTACCACCATAGGACACTCATGGAAACCGACCAGCGGGGTGTATTCGGATGTTGTGTATTATGTAAAGCAGGGATCAGATTACTACAGGATGTATTTTATTTCCAACGGAGGAACCGGTACAGGGAATATGTATTTCAAATATAAAAATATCACTTCCACATTGGGCATTACGGAAATCGGTAAAAAAGCATCTTTCGGAATCTATCCCAATCCGGCCACGGCAGACAAAAGAGTAACTGTACTGTTTGATATCAAAGAAAAAACCGGGAATAAAGGAAGTGTTGAAGTGTACGACCTGACCGGGAAAAAAGTGTATGCTTCGGAACTGACCAATCAATCCGGCTTCTATAGACAAGACCTGAATTTATCCCATCTACCATCCGGAAATTACCTCGTAAAAATAACATACGGAGGACAAACAGAAACCAAAAAGCTGATTGTAAAATAAACCACATCCGCAGTTCATTTAAATTATAATACTTTCTATTTTTCTATAAAGGCTGTTTATCTGATGATAGGCAGCCTTTTTTTGATGGTAGATATCAGATGTTAGATTTCAGACATCAGATTTCAGACACAAATACAGGATATCTGCTGTTTTAATAGATTCTGAAACCTTTGTAGACCTGTATGGAACTTTCCAGGATTCTTGAGGCATCGCGCCTGAAATTCAGCAGGTGGTCCTGGCCGTTATGCCGGTTATGGTGCTCTACGGTTTCCCACAGTTCGATCAGGAAAAAAGTCCCTTTATTATCCTTATCCTCAATAAGGTCGTACTGGAGGCAGCCTTCTTCTTTCCTGGTTTCTTTTACTAGGTTCTGGAACAGTTCCACAGCTTCCATGAGATCACTTTCATTAAATTTAAAAAGCGCCACGATATGTAAATTCATTGTTAAATTTTTGTGCTGTAAAAGTAGAATATTTTCAGGCAGAAAATGATTTTATCCCGGTATTTTTATGCGATCAAAATAGTGCTTAACTGAAGACTGATTTATAGATGGTTATGGAACTCATGACAATAACCAGGGTACCGATAATGATAAACATTTTCTTCACCGGCAATTTAGCTGTCAGCATCGCAGAAAAGGGTGCGGTAACAATCCCGCCGATCAGCAGTCCGAGAATGATGTTCCAGTGCTGGACGCCCAGCGTAATGAAAAAGGTAATCGCAGCCGTAAGGGTAAGAATAAATTTTGCCACTGTAGAACTTCCTACGGCAAACCTTGGGGTAAAAGCATTCTTAATCAGCGTCCCGGTAACCAGAGGCCCCCATCCTCCGCCGGCAAAAGAGTCGATAAAACCTCCGATCACGCCCAGCCGGGTAAGATTGGTTTTCCGCTTCAGCTTTTTGCTCTGTTTTTCTTTGAACGCATTGGAAAGAATCTGAAAACCAAGGTAGAGTGTGTAAAACGCAATAATAGTTTTGGTGAGCCTGGCATAATACTCTCCCAGGTAAGTCAGGCACACCGCACCGATAATGGCACCGATAACTGCGGGGATCGCCAGTTTTTTCACCAGACTTTTGCTTACGTTTTTAAGCCTGACATGGCTGATGCTTCCTGCCGCCGTTGTAAAACTCTCTGCAGAATGGATGCTTGCACTCACAACATGCGGCGGAATATTCAGGAACAGCAGTGTCGTAGTACAGATGACACCATATCCCATTCCCATAGATCCTGCAACGATTTCAGCAAGGAAGCCTACAAGCATCATCCAGTAGAAAATATAATGGTCTTTAGCCAGAACAGTGCCCAGCTGATCCAGATATCCTGTTTCATATAAGATAAAAACGGTTAAGGATAAAATGGCGAGGGTAACAAAAAGTATGTTCAGCCTGATCTGTATTTTTCTTGAGACCACCATCTTATACAATCATTACGGCACCCACGGTAGAATGGCTGGTTTCATCAATAAGAATAGCATTTCCGGTAGCTTTACTTTCCCCGAAACGGTCAAAAACCAACGGGGAAGCCGTTTTCAGGCGCAGCTTTACCACTTCGTTCAGCCGGATGCCCGATCCTGCCAGAGTCTGTTCCAGGGTATTGACATCAATCTGATATTCAATTTCCTTAACCATTGCCTTAATCACTTTGCTCTTATGCTGAAGGTAATATCTGTTGCCTTCCGTCAGTTCTTTCTTATCCAGCCAGCATACTACAGCTTCCACTTCCTGGCTGACTTCCGGCAGGTCATCTGAATGCACAAGGAAATCCCCGCGGCTTATATCAATATCATCCTCAACATGAATCACAGCCGGCTGGTTCGCAAATACCGAATCCGTTTCTTTTCCACCGGTCTCGATTTTTGAAATCCGGGTCGTTACATTCTGTGGAAGCACAGTAATCGGGTCTCCCTTACGGTAAACCCCTGAAATAACCTGCCCGGCATATCCCCTGTAATCATGCAGTTCCTCAGTCTGAGGACGGATAACATACTGTACCTGAAACCTCGCTTTCCCGGAATCTGCCTGCTGGTGGATAGGGACATGTTCAAGATAATCCAGAAGTGTTGTTCCCTTATACCAGGGCATGTGTTCGGAATATTCAACAATATTGTCTCCCTCAAATGCCGAGATAGGGAAATAAGCCACTTCAGGCAATCCGAGCTTCTCTGCTACCAGTCCGTACTGTGCTTTAATGTCATTGAACACTTCTTCAGAATAGCCCACAAGATCCATTTTATTCACCGCTACCACCACTTGCTGCATTTTCAATAACGATGCAATAATCGAATGCCTCCTAGTCTGCTCGATCACTCCCTGCCTTGCATCAATGAGGATGACAATAAGCTGTGAATTGGATGCACCGGTAATCATATTTCTCGTGTACTGAATATGTCCCGGAGCATCGGCAATGATGAATTTCCTTTTCGGGGTTGAAAAGTAACGGTATGCCACATCAATGGTAATTCCCTGTTCCCTTTCCGCCCTTAAGCCGTCGGTTAAAATGGCCAGGTCTATCCCGTTCGCGTTTTTGTTTTTCGATTGCTTTTCCAGCGCTTCAAGCTGGTCAATCAGTATATTTTTGCTGTCGTACAGGAGCCTTCCGATCAGGGTACTCTTCCCGTCGTCCACGCTTCCCGCAGTAATAAATCGTAGTATATCCATGTTGTTGGTATGAGTTATGAGTTATGAGTTATGAGTAATGAGTAATAAGTAATGAGTAATGAAAGGTAACTGATCCATGGTAAGTGAAATTCAAAATTTAAAATCTAAAATTTAAAATACATGGTCTCTGTCTATCATCTATCTGTCTATTATCTCTCATCTAAAATTTATAATCTATAATTTAAAATCACATTCCCGCTCTTTTCTTTTACCTTGAAGCAAAAGAAACAAAAATTCAAGACTGGAAAGAAAGGCTAAAAATAAAGGCTGTTCACTAAAAATTCTAAACTTGCGCGGATCAGCTATGAGCACTGTCTTTTAACTTTCCAGCCCGCGCTTCAGACAGAAGAATTTTCTTAACGTTCACAGCCTTTATTTTCTTAACGCCTTTCTTTCCTAGGTCGATTTTTAACCTCGGTTAATCAACAGTAGTCAAATTTAAAATCCTTCTACCATCTTAATCTAAAATCTATAATTTAAAATCTAAAATTCAAGATCTCTGTCTCTCATCTATCCGCCTATCATCTCTCATCTAAAATTTATAATCTAAAATTTAAAATCACATTCCCGCTCTTTTCTTTTACCTTGAAGCAAAAGAAACAAAAATTCAAGACTGGAAAGAAAGGCTAAAAATAAACGCTGTGCTCTAAAAATTCTAAACTTGCGCGTATTAACTATGGGCACCGTCTTTGAATTGTTTGTGCCGCGCTTCAGACAGAAGAATTTTCTTAACGTTCACACCCTTTATTTTCTTAACGCCTTTCTTTCCTAGGTCGATTTTTAACCTCGGTTAATCAACAGTAGTCAAATTTAAAATCCTTATACCATCTTAATCTAAAATCTATAATTTAAAATCTAAAATTCAAGATCTCTGTCTCTCATCTATCCGCCTATCATCTCTCATCTAAAATTTATAATCTAATTTAAAATCACATTCCCACTCTTTTCTTTTGCCTTGAAGCAAAAGAAACAAAAATTCAAGACTGGAAAGAAAGGCTAAAAATAAAGGCTGTTCACTAAAATTTCTAAACTTGCGCGGATCAGCTATGGGCACTGTCTTTTAACTTTCCAGTCCGCGCTTCGGACAGAAGAATTTTCTTAAAGCTCACAGCCTTTATTTTCTTAACGCCTTTCTTTCCCAGGTCGATTGTAATGCCTGTTAATCAATAGTAGTCAAATTTAAAATCCGTCTACGATCTTAATCTAAAATTTATAATCTAAAATTCAAAATTCCCTATCTCTCATCTATCTGTCTATCATCTCTCATCTAAAATCTAAAATCTAAATTCAAAATCTCTCCCCCATCAAAAGTAGCCGCCCTTTTTCCGGTCTTCCATAGCAGCTTCCGTTACGCGGTCATCAATTCTGGTTTCACCGCGTTCAGAAATCCTTGAGGCAGTAATTTCACTGACTACCTCATCCAGAGTTTCTGCTGTGCTTTCCACCGCTGCTGTACACGTCATATCTCCTACGGTCCTGTACCGTACTTTTTTACGGATGATCTCATCAGTTTCGTCGATGCGGATAAAATCTGAGACGGCAATGAGCTGTCCGTCGTATTCAATGACTTCACGGTCATGGGCAAAATAAATTGGCGGAAGCAGAATCTGTTCTTTCCTGATGTAATTCCATACATCCAGTTCCGTCCAGTTGGAAATGGGGAACACACGGACGTTTTCTCCTTTATTGATCCTTCCGTTGTAGATGTCCCATAATTCAGGCCGCTGAAGTTTCGGGTCCCATTGCCCGAATTCATCCCGGACCGAGAAGAAACGCTCTTTGGCCCGCGCCTTTTCTTCATCCCTTCTTGCTCCCCCGATACAGGCATCAAACTGGAACTCTTCAATGGTATCCAGTAAGGTATGGGTCTGCAGCCAGTTCCTGGAAGCAAATTTGCCTTTAGGCTCGGTCAGTTTTTTATTCCTGATGGTATCTTCCACGTTTCTTACGATAAGTTCGGCACCGATACGCTCAGCGAGCTGGTCCCTGAAATGCAATGCCTCCGGAAAGTTGTGCCCGGTATCGATATGGACCAATGGAAACGGAATTTTCATTGGTGCAAAAGCTTTTATGGCAAGATGGACGAGGGTAATAGAATCTTTCCCTCCGCTGAACAGCAAAGCAGGTTTTTCAAACTGTGCTGCGACTTCCCGCATAATGTAAATGCTTTCAGCCTCCAGCTGTTCCAGGTAATTAAGTTGGTTGTTCATGATTTGAAGGTTGTTTATCCGTTAACTGTGCAGTCCGCATTCTTTCTGTGAGGTTTCCCACCACCACCGGCCGGCCCGGGGATTTTCCCCTTCTGCGATGGCTCGTGTACACGGCTGGCATCCGACGCTGATGAATCCCTTTTTATGCAGGGAAAGTTCCTGTACGCGGTGATTTTGAAGGTAATCCAGCACATCCTGGTAGCTCCAGTGCATGAGCGGATTGTATTTATACAGCTGCCGTTCCTCATCCCATTCAAGGACAGGCATATGGCCGCGGTTTTCCGACTGTTCCGCACGGAGGCCGGTAATCCATACCGTTGCATTTTCCAGGGCTCTGTTCAGGGGTTTTACTTTGCGGATGTAGCAGCACTCTTTCCTGTTCTCTACAGAATGGTAAAATGCGTTGATGCCTTTTTCATTCACAAACTGCTCCACATCAGACGATTCCGGAAAATAGACCTTCGTACTGGTTTTGTATTTTGAATTGTTATTGGAAAGAAGTTCATAATGCTCATAAAAAAGCCTTCCCGTATCTAAGGTAAAGACTTGTATGGGAAGCTGTTTTTTAAAGATCATATCAGTGATGACCTGGTCCTCCTGTCCCAGTGAAGTGGAAAAAACTACTCCGGAATGAAACCTTGAAGCGATAAACTTCAGCCCCTCCTCTGCCGGAAGCTCTTTCAGTATGTCTGCATCTTCTGTTGAAATCATTGATATTTGTTTAGACTGACACAAATATCTGATAAAATAATTATCCTACCAAACAAGTAGACTAATTATTCAAAAAAAAGGATTTAAATCAGTCGATCAAATCCATCAGTGTTTTTTTCTCCAGAATATTCAGCGAGGCATCGCGAACCTCGATCAGCACGTCGTGCAGTCCGCAATGATCTTCATTGCAGTCATCACATTTTTCGTAAAAATTAAGGCTTACACACGGAAGCAGGGCAATGGGTCCGTTCACCAGCCTAATGATTTTTGCCAGCTTCACATTTTCAGGATTTTCCCTGAAAAAATATCCGCCTCCTTTCCCTTTTTTACTGTCGAGGATATCTGCTTTTTTAAGTTCAAGCAGGATATTCTCCAGGAATTTCAGAGGTATTTTTTTGTGCTCTGCAATTTCTGAGATCAGGATAGGGCCTTCATTCCTTTTTTCAACAAGGTATGAAAGGGCTTTAAAAGCATATTGAGATTTTTTGGACAGCATTACAGCAAAAATAAGAAATTTGTTTTGATGGAGCAACGGGAGAATCCTTTAAATTTCGAAGACGGAATGGCTAAGATGGTCAGGAGAAGGACAAAAGCACCATTCTTTACCATCGCTAACCTTTTCCCTTATTATATGAGCGGTCTCATCTGCTCCTTTGTTTTTCTCCCCTCAAATCACTAAGTTTGTTTTATGTTCAGCAAACAGGAAGCACAGCAGTTAAAAAAGGAGTTTTGGACGGCTTTCGGAAAGTCTTTCCCAAGGAAATGGATCTTGTATGATACCAAGATCAAGGATATGTCATTTAAGTTTTACGCAGACAACAAAAAAGCCGAAGTTTCGCTGGATATCGAAATGAAAGATGAGGTTTTCCGTAATGCTTACTATGAAAAAATCTGGTCCCTGGAAGACATGCTGAAAGATTTCATCGGTGATTTCCACAAAGAAGAGTATTTTACGATGGAAAACGGAAAGGTCATCAGCAAAATCTGGGTCGAGCTCCATGGTGTTTCAATTTTTAATAAAAATACCTGGCAGCAGATCTTCGAATTTTTCGTGGACAAGATGGATGGCTTCGAAAGGTTTTATTATGAATATGAAGATTTCATCAAGGATGTTTAGCTATGGAAATTATTGTTGAATTCATGATCCATATGGCTGCAGGAATCCTCAGGTTTCTTGCAGAGGTTATTTGTCAGGTAGTGATAGAATCTGTCTTCCGTTCCTTATGGGATACGATTCAAAAAGTGTATCATAAATTTTAGTCCTTCCTCGTTTTATTTTTTACCAAATGGCAAAAGCCGGTCCCTTATCTTTCTCTAAATTGCACGCATGAAAGAATTATTTGATTTTATCCTGACCTTTGGGAACCTCAATCAGCAGCAGATGGATTTTATTGCGGAAAAAGCAACGGAAATCTGCCTCCCAAAAGATGAATATTTTTCTGAAGCCGGAAAAGTAGCCCGCAGAATCGGATTTATTTATGAGGGTATCCTTCGCGTATGCTATTACAATAACACGGGTGACGAAATCACAAAGTATTTTATTGATGAAAACAATCTCGTTGTAGACCTAGAAAGCTTCGATCATGAAATCTGTTCCAGCGCCTATGTACAGGCCGTTACCGACTGCAAGATGATTGTTTTTTCAAAGAAAGACTGGACGGAACTTCTGCAGACCATTGTTGGTTTTGATGCTATAGTACATAAGATCATTTCAAAGGCACTGATACAAAAAGTAGAACGGCGCAGTCCATTGGTTTCTGAAGATGCCACAACCCGCTACCTGAAATTCCTTGATGTCTATCCCAATGCAGTCAACCGTATTCCGCTTTCCTATGTCGCTTCTTACCTGGGCATTACCCAGTCTTCTCTGAGCAGGATCAGGAAAGGAGTACGATGAATCGGGCAGGCTAGAAAGAAAGTTGGAAGATGTTAGGGTGTTAGAGTTTTAGAATTAGGGGTATTTTGTTCTTTTTGTCAAATGGCAAATGCCAGTCCGGGAAATTGATGGAATTTTGCTTCAACATTAATTAAAATTAAAAAAGACATGCAAACCGTACTGATTACAGGAGCCAACAGAAGCATCGGGCTCGAAACCGCAAAACAGCTTTCCAAAAAAGGATTACTTGTGTACTTAGGAAGCCGCGACCTTACCAAAGGAGAAGAGATTGTACAAGATCTTACCGAAAAAGGATTTCAGAACATTAGGGCTATTGAAATTGACGTCACCAATCCGGAATCTGTCCTCAATGCCAAAGAGCGCATCAAAAATGAGCAGGGAAAACTTGACATCCTGATCAACAATGCCGGCATTTTAGGCGTTATTCCGCAAACTGCAGAGAATACGGCCGTTGAAGACATCAAAACCGTTTTCGAAACCAATTTCTTCGGCGTTATCAGCGTTACCCAAACGTTCCTGGAACTTTTGAAGAAATCTGACCAGCCGAGAATCAGCAATATTACTTCCGGGTTAGGATCCCTTACTCTGCACAGCGATCCTTCATGGAAATACTATCATGTAAAAAATGCTGCTTACGGTCCTTCCAAATCCGCTTTGAATGCTTACACCATTGTCCTTGCCTACGAACTTCGGGATCTTCCTTTTAAGGTCAACGTTATCGATCCCGGATATACCGCAACGGATTTCAATCATCACAACGGGCCGGGTTCCGTAGAAAGTGCTGCATCTTTCATCGTCAAACATACTCTGACTGATGAACATGGTCCGACCGGCCAGTATTTCAGCAATGACATTGAAGATGAGGATGGAATCAGTCCTTGGTAATGAGGTTTGGTATTGATGAACTATTTCCTATTTGAATAGGGATCATAAGACATAAGATGCGTTTATTTAAGTGCATCTTTATTTTTTCCGTGCTTCGAACAGAAGGCTTTCTTTAACGTTTACAACCTTATCTTCTTAAGCTCTTTCTCTCCTAGGTCGATTGTAATGCCTGTTAATCAATAGTAGTCAAATTTAAAATCCGTCTACCATCTCTCATCTAAAATCTATAATTTAAAATCTAAAATTCAAAATTCTCTGTCTATCATCTATCCGTCTATTATCTCTCATCTAAATCATATGCTACCCTCTTTTCTTTTGTCTTGATACAAAAGAAACAAAAGATCAAGACTGGAAAGAAAGACTAAAAATAAAGCCTGTTCACTAAAAATTCTAAACTTGCGCGGATTAACTATGGGCACTGTCTTTGAAGTTTTTGTGCCGCGCTTCGGACAGAAGAATTTTCTTAACGTTCACAGCCTTTATTTTCTTAACGCCTTTCTTTCCCAGGTCGATTGTAATGCCTGTTAATCAATAGTAGTCAAATTTAAAATTCGTCTACCATCTCTCATCTAAAATCTATAATTTAAAATCTAAAATTCAAAATTCTCTGTCTATCATCTATCCGTCTATTATCTCTTATCTCATCTAAAATCATATGCCCCCTCTTTTCTTTTGTCTTGATACAAAAGAAACAAAAGATCAAGACTGGAAAGAAAGACTAAAAATAAAGCCTGTTCACTAAAAATTCTAAACTTGCGCGGATCAGCTATGGGCACTGTCTTTGAAGTTTTTGTGCCGCGCTTCGGACAGAAGAATTTTCTTAACGTTCACAGCCTTTATTTTTTTAATGCCTTTCTTTCCTAAGTCGTAGTTATTGTCTGCTATTCAACATTGGTCAAGATTCAAAATCCATAATCTAAAATTCATCATTCAAAATCATCCGTCTTTCATCTAAATCATATCCCCTTCACGATTCGGTTACATCACCGGTGGATTGGGTTAGTTTTTCTGTGCTTCCGCTGCTGATCTTTGTACCATCATTTAAAATAAATATTCACAATGGAAACAAACAAAGTATGGTTCGTTACAGGAGCCTCAAAAGGATTAGGATTTGAACTGGTTAGAAAATTATTATCAGAAGGATTCCGGGTAGCGGCTACGAGCCGTAGTGTAGGTTCTTTGGTTTCTTCTTTCGGAGAAGCGTCAGAAAACTTCTTGCCATTGGGCCTGGATATTACGGATAATTCCGATGTACAATCTTCCGTTGCCAAAACGGTTGAGCATTTCGGAAACCTGGATGTCATTGTCAACAATGCCGGTTACGGCCAGTTGGGAACGTTGGAAGAACTGACAGATGAGGAAGCCAAAGCGAATTTCGATGTCAATGTTTTCGGAAGCCTGAATGTGATCCGGAATGCGATGCCCTACCTTCGGGAACAGAGATCAGGGAAGATTTTCAACATCTCCTCTATTGGCGGTTATGCAGGGAACTTTCCGGGCTGGGGAATTTACTGTTCCACTAAATTTGCTGTCGCCGGATTTACGGAAGCTCTGGCGGAAGAAATCCTGCCGTTCGGGGTTTATGCAACCGTGGTGTATCCCGGATATTTCCGCACCGACTTTTTAACCCAGGAATCCGCAAAAACGCCTGCCCATGCGATCGAAGCGTATGAATCGGCCAGGAATTCCGAACAGGCACACCTGAATGAGATCAACGGAAACCAGCCGAACGATCCTGTAAAAGCTGCGGAAGCATTGATCGCATTAAGCAAAGAAGATCATCCACCGGTTCATTTCCTGCTGGGCATCGAAACCCAGGAGTTTCTGAACAATAAGATTGAAGCAATTACGAAGGATGCAAAAGCTTGGGAGAACCTGACGGTATCCACGGCTATTTAATATTCTTTTGTCTTGAAATCGAAAATTTGACATTGTCAAACAAAAGAAATAAGTTGCCTCCGTAAAGTCGTTGAATTTTACCTCAAGACTCGGAAGAAAGGCTAAAAATAAAGGCTGTGCTCTAAAAATTCTAAACTTGCGCGGATTAACTATGAGCACTGTCTTTGAAATTTTTGTACCGCGCTTCGGACAGAAGAATTTTCTTAACGTTTACAGCCTTTATTTTATTAACGCCTTTCTTTCCTAGGTCGATGTTAATGCCTGTTAATCAATAGTAGTCAAATTTAAAATCTGTCTACGATCTTAATCTAAAATCTATAATTTAAAATCTAAAATTCAAAATCCCTGTCTATCATCTATCCGTCTATCATCTCTCATCTAAAATCTAAAATTTAGAATCTAAAATTTTCTAGTTGATTTCTTTTTCTTTTGCCTTGAAATCGAAGATTCGACGTAGTCAAACAAAAGAAACAAAAGTTCAAGACTGGAAAGAAAGGCTAAAAATAAACGCTGTTCACTAAAAATTCTGAACTTGCGCGGATTAACTGTGGACACTGTCTTTGAAATTTTCAGCCCGCGCTTCGGACAGAAGAATTTTCTTAACGTTCACAGCCTTTATTTTCTTAACGCCTTTCTTTCCTAGGTCGTTTCTGGTCGTTAGTTAATCGACATCCTTCAAAATTCAAAATCTATAATCTAAAATCCAAAATTGATTGTCTAATGTCTATCATCTCTCATCTAAAATCTAGATTGAACATCCAAAATAAAAGAATGCATTCTTTTTAATTTAATTAAATAACTTAGTGCTTATGAAAGAGACGTTCCGTTTTAATTCGATTTCGGATTTCCATGCATTCTGTGGCCTGCCGAAACCTGAACATCCGCTGATCAGCCTCATTGATTACAGCAAGGTGCAGTATCCGGTCAATGATGACGAAATGAAATGGATCCAGAACTATTATTCCATAGGGCTGAAAAGGAACGTGAATGCCCGGTTTAATTACGGACAGCAGGAATATGATTTTGATTCCGGCGTGCTGTGCTTTGTGTCACCGCTCCAGTTTCTTCGGATTGAAATGAAGCCGGATGTGGAAGTAGCGCCCACAGGATACCTGCTGCTGATCCACCCCGATTTTCTTTGGGGAACGTCCCTGATCAGGAAAATGAAATCCTATGAGTTTTTCAGCTACCGGATCAATGAAGCCCTGTTTCTGTCAGAAAAAGAAGAGAATATCATCGTTGACCTGTTTAAAAATATTGAAAAGGAATACCAGAACAACATCGATAAGTTTACCCAGGAACTGATAGTTGCCCAGCTGGAACTGTTCCTGATCTATTCTGAACGGTTTTATGAACGGCAATTCCTTACCCGGAAAAAATCCAGCCATGAGCTGCTTGACAAATTCGAGGAAGTCCTTTCCGGTTATTTTGAAAATGGAAGCCTTCTGGAACATGGTATTCCTTCCGTCACCGCCATTGCGGAACAGCTGAATATCTCTCCCAATTATCTCGGCAGCCTGCTGCGAATCCATACGCAACAGAATACGCAACAGCATATCCAGAACAAGCTGATCGATTATGCCAGGGAACGCCTGAGCACTACGAATTTATCTGTGAGTGAAATTGCTTATGAACTGGGATTTGAGCATCCGCAGTCGTTCAGCAAGCTTTTTAAGCAGAAAACCAGTCAATCGCCGCTGGAATTCAGGAAATTGTTTAACTGAGTTTCTCCATGATACAAAAAAACAGAAGCCATCCTGGCTTCTGTTTTTTTAATGATTAAATTTCCATTAATAATTCGACTGGATGATGTTATTGATAAGACCGTTTTCAACAGGGTTATCGCCGCCGTTATTATAAAAATCAAGCGGAATAATACCTAACCGTTTCTTCCCGGAATACCGGGTATAATCCCGCAGCCACGGATTCATGGCGGGATCTATCCCTAAACCGCCCCAGGCATACTGGTAGGGCGTGTGATGCATGAATCCGACGGCAATACTATTGAACGTTAGATAAAGGATCTGCTGATTAGCGGTATCCGTTTTTACTGCTCTTTCCAAATTAGCCTGTACCAGTTCTGCCTTTTTATGGGTGTCATAGCTCTGGTAATTGTCTTCAATGTAAAATTTCTGCTGGTTGGCGTTTACCGATTCAAATGTCTGATCATCCTGCCACGGCCCGAAACGTACTCCGACCGCATTTTTATCGATTCCGGAAGTTCCCACATTCAGGTCAAACCGGTAGAAAAATACGATTTTCCCTCTCGCCTGCTGAAGGTCAGGGATTGTATTGCCTTTGTAATACAGGGAATCATATTTCTTGAGGTAGGTAATAAAGTTGGCAGAAATATCCTCCCCTCCCTTTTCATTATTTACAGACATCAGGATTACTTCGGATGGATGGCTTTTCAGGAAAGCATCACAGGCATCGAGTACCTGTCCGAAACTTACATCGCAGGAAACAAATCCGTGATACAGCACCAGAGGATCTGAAGTATTGGAATCGTTCACCAGCCGGATGTCCTGAAAGCGTATGCCGTCTTCCAGCTGCCTTCCAATGTCATAATTCTGGCATCTTGCTCCTACAATTACGGAAGATATTTTATAGGTTCCGGAATCATGGGTTCCCGGCACGCTAAGGGCCAGCAAAGAAGTATTCTGGCTGAGCTTGCCCATCCATTCCGTCATATTGAGGGAAAAATAAAACTCGTTGACACCGGATACTGCAATATTGCAGTTGAAATCGGTTCCCGGATCTGTAGAAAGCATATAAACATTCCCGGTTTTCTTAAGTTGCCGGCTGCCGATCCACCAGTTGTTCTGAGACATCCAGTTGTGCCCCTGTCCGATCACGACGCCGTTGATCTGGCAACGTTTATTATTGTAATCAAAAGAAAGATTACAGGTGAAAGCAAAATTCAACTCAGCGGGCATGCTTTCGGAAGTGCTGCATCCGATAGCAATGCCGCCTGAGATCTGGTTTCTGAACCAGCCGGCTACTCCATCACTGCCTTTTCTTCCGGCCCGCACCGTAATTTCCCAGGCATTGCTTCCTTTATTAGTTACCGAAGGCGTATTTTCCCAGGGCTGCCCGGAAGTAATGGAATGATCTGTAATAGAGATCTGTAAATTGCTTACCCCATCCATTACATGAAGGATAAAGGCATTGTCACGAATTGTTGGCATAATATTTAGGATTTAGGTTAAAACTGACAAACAAGATTTTCGGTTATAAATTCCTTCTTCATTACCTCAAAATTAGACGGAAATGTACAAACGCAACTGAGGGTAAATACTGATTTCAAAAACGGGGGTTTTTACTTATTATTCAATCAAAGTATCAGGAATATCCGGACAATTACAGCCATGCATTTTACATAAACACAATTTTCTCTATATTTGTACAAAGCACGAATACCGCAACTATGGAAAAGCTAAAAAATCTAAGAAAACAAAGAGGAATCTCTCAGGAAAAGCTGGCAAGCGTCATCTCAACAGATCCATCCAACTACTCCCGGAAAGAAAGAGGCGAAGTAAGAATGTATGATGATGAATGGGAAAAACTGGCCAAAGCACTGGAGGTGGAAGTGGATGATATCAAAGAGGAAAAACCCCTAAATATCGTTAACAACAATCCTATTTTTCACGATAATTCCGGAAACTTCAATCAATATTTTAATGTACCGGAACATGTACTAGGGAATCTTAATGATTATATTAATTTATTGAGAGAACAGAATGAGGCTTTGAAACAGGAAAATGAAAGGCTGAAAAACAGTTAGAAACATGGAGAGACCAATAGGTTTCTCTTTTTTTTATTTACGATACCTCAGATTTATCATTTACAAAGCTCAAAACCTCACTGAAGGAAGATAACAGCCTTTATATCTTATTGATAAAGACTATTTCGTATTGAATATAACATTAAAAATTAATTTGTACTTTTGATTAAAAGATATCAGTTATGGATCTTCAGACAAGAAAATTACATTTAATCACTTACCTTGCTCAATTGCAGGATGAGTTGTTTTTTGACAAAATTGAAAAATATGTTTTTTCAAAATCAGAGAAAGAAGATTATGTTCAGCCTTTTTCTATGGAAGAATTCAATCAAAGGATTGACCGGTCATTAGATGATTCAGACAACAATAGAGTAACCGAATCTGATGAATTGCTTTTTGAAATAAGGCAATGGGAATGAAAGTATTCTGGACAGACTTTGCGAAAGAACAATTAAAAAACATTTTTGATTACTACAAAGTAAGAGTGAATCAGAGAATTGCGAAGGATCTTGTCACCGGAATTGTGAAAAAGACAAAAACGCTTGAACTTCAAAAAGAAATGGGACAAAAAGAAGAATTGCTTTTACCCAGAAAAGAGAATTTCAGATATTTGGCTTATAAAAATTATAAAATTATCTACTGGTGTAACACAAAAGTAGACAGAATCGAAATTACTGATGTTTTCGATACCAGACAAAATCCTGGAAAAATGCAGGAAAGACAATAAAAAAGAGAAGCTTACAGGCTTCTCTTTTTCTATATCATTTATTTATTCAAATTTCTTTTTCCTCAGCCAGAAGAACAGTCCTCCCAGCAGTCCGATGATGGCAAGAGGAAGCAGTAAATTCAGCCATTGCCAGTTGGTTTTTTCTTCGGTAATCCTCTGCCGGTCAAGAAGCCTTTCTTCGATGTTTCGGTTTCTCAGTTCCATAAGGTTGCTGTCATCCAACAGATAATCCAGGGCATTTCTGAGAAACTGTTCGTTTCCGAACTGTTCATTGGTCAGCATATCCACGCCTAACGGCAACGGCTGTCCCTTGATGACTTTATTCCGTCCTACATCACCGTCCGCAATCACGATCATTTTATTCTCCGGACTCACCGCTTTAAAACCAGGATATGATTTCCTTTCAATCCTGGATGCATAGGCAGATGTGAATTTCCCTTCAAGGGATACGGCATATATTTTCGGCGTGCTCGGTTTTTCCATTTGTCCTAAACTGTCTACGCTGGCGATTTCCTTCAGGTCTACATAATTCGGAACCTGTTTCAGCAGCGTCCTTTCGCTGGATTCGAAAAGTACGTTGGTTTTGATGTTTTTCCTTCCGAGCGTATCGATGGAAGTCGGGAACTCAAATTTTACCGGATTGATGTTTTTGGTTACCGGGTTATCTTTTTCAGCGATTCCTAATGGGAAATACGGCCAGGGAAGGCTGGTGTACTGCGGGTTCCCGCCTACTTCACCGGTGACCAGCCTCAGCAGGGAAAATTTCTTCACATCCTTTACCAGGGCAGGATTGATCCTGATCCCGTAATTGAAGAAGAAATCGGTCATATTGATGTCTACCGGGAACGGCATTACCTTTTTGGATCGTGTCAGGGTATCCATTTCTGCATTCACTGCATCAATCATCCATAAGGTCCTGCCTCCGTTCATGATATACTGGTCCAGGATCACCTTTTCATTATCGGTAAAGGCTTTTCTGGGCTTGGCAATCACCAGTGCGCTCATCTGCTTCAGCAGAGGGACATCGGCAAGGCTCAGTTCTTTCTGGTTTTTAGGGATAATGGGTCCGGCATCATAATTTTCCAGTGCCAGATGCATGAATCCCTGGAACTCATCCGGGCTTAGCTCATCCTGATTGACCAAGACGCCGATTTTCTTTCTTTTATCAGCCGATACGTTTTTGATGTTGGAAACCAGGTTGTATTCCAGGTTTTCAATGGATTTATTGAGCTGTGCATCCGCATCTATCCCGGTCTGCTGCACCACCAAAGGAATGGAAACCCCTCTGTTGTTGTATTTGATCACGGCATACGGAAACAGGTAGATCTGCGAGACTTTCCCGTCTTTGATATCCGGCAGCACAGAAGGCTGCATGCCCATCGCCATCAGGGTATCCTGTGAGATCTTGCTTTTAATGGGATCTATAAATTTAAAATCGATCTTCGGATTGATCTTCCTGAATTCTTCCAGCATAAAACGCGTCTCACTCTGAAGCTGCTTAAAGCTCGCCGGGAAATCTCCTTCGAGGTACACATCCACCGTCAGCGGTTTCTTTACGGATTCAAGCACTTTAACGGTATTCTCAGAAAGTGTATAGCGTTTTTCTTTGGTAAGGTCAAGCCTGATCCCGGAAATATAGAGGACCATGGCCAGCGGAAGGATCAGGAACAGTACAATGCCCAACGGAGACCTGAATGAAATCTTCTTCATACGTTTACTTCTTTTTTTGGATAAAATGGTTGGACAATACTAAGGTAATCCCGATCATCAGGACAAAATAGGCGACATCTTTGAAATCAATCAGTCCTCTGGTAAACCCTAAAAAGTGCTGGTAAAAACCTATGCTCTGCAGGATGAAGTCTGCACCGCCCAGCAGCTTGTAACTGGCCAGCTGCTCGATCCCGAAATACATGATAAAACACATGAAAACGCCCAAAAGGTAAGCCATGATCTGGTTCTGGGAAAGTGATGAAGCCAGGATTCCCACACCTGAAAAGGCTGCAATTAAAATAATTAACCCGATATAGCTCCCGAAGGTCATCCCAAGGTCGATATTCCCGGCAGGAACGCCTAATACATATACGGTGTACAGGTAGATCAGTGAAGGGATGAGGCAAAGAATACCCACGATCCATACCGAAAGGAACTTCCCGAAAACAAGGTCCGAAACTTTCAGAGGCTGCGAAAACAGCCAGTTCAGGGTCCCGGTCTGATGTTCTTCGGCAAAGGTCTTCATGGAAAGGGCCGGAATAATGAACATCAGCAGCCACGGCACCAGCACAAAATAACTTTGCAGGGAAGCCATCCCGATTTCGAAGATATTGGAATCGTTATCGAAAAAAAACAGGAAGAGCGTAACGATCAGGCTGAATGCCGCCATAATCACCCAGGCGCTCCAGTTCCCGAAATAACTCCAGAGTTCTTTTTTTAAAATTGCAAACATAGTTTTTATAGTAAAAGGTAAAAAGTATTTATGTATTCAGGAATGCACCGGCTTGCAGCCAACTGCATTACCTCTTCAACAATTTCATTTTTTCTTGTTTTTATTCACCAGCTTCACCGTCATCATGATCAGCACTACCAGAACGAAAAATCCGATAATTAATTGCCACCAGTATTCAATCACCATAGATTTCAGGATCACGGTAAACACGACCAGGAAGAGAATAAAAGTCGCAATCTCATTAGCCTGCCTCAATTTGATATTTGCGGTTTCAAGGGTTTGCCCGTTAAGTTCCTTCAGCCGCAGCACTTTCTTCCAGCACCAGTAGTGATACGCAGCCAGCCCTATCAGGAAGGTAAGCTTCAGGTGGAACCAAGGCGTTTTCATCAGTCCCGTATTCAGGAAAATCATGATGATCCCGCATACCGCCATAATCACTCCGGCAGGGACGGTGATGATGTTCCACAGCCTTCGCGCCATGAAAATATACTGTTCCCGTAAAATGCGTTTCTTGTCTTCCGGAAAGGCATCGGTATCCTTGTAGTACACAAAGATCCTTACCAGGTAGAAAATCCCTGCAAAATAGCTCACCATGAAGATAATGTGCAGTGCTTTGATAATGGTGTACAGCATCCTGAAAATTTGTTTGCAAAGATAGTTTATTTCACAAAAATTCAGCATTTAATATAAAAAAATGACGGGAAAATCAGGGTTGCCGGAGAAAGTAGGAAAAAATAAAACCTCCGCTGTAACAGTAGATTTATTTAAAAAGACCTGGTTTAAGAATCTGTGATTCTGTAACCAGGCCGTGTAAGTATATCAAAACTTAAAGATAAATTTGATGTCTACATTGAAATGCGGACGGAAACCTTCCTGTTCCCTGTCCCTGTCGTTCAGGAAACCAAATACATTGATGGGTTCAACCCCATATTCTTTGCCTTGTACATTCCGGTACCTGATGTTCCGGTGGGCAATCCCGATTCCTACCTTCGGCATAAAACCAAACCATGAAGATTCCCTGTGCAGCAAAATGCTGTAATTGATGCTCAGTGCCTGTCGTGTCCTTTGATAATCTGCCGACTGGAAATGGTAGTATGAACCTGTTTCATCACTGTATTCTTCATTGATTTTTTTAGACTGATGGTTAAGGTAAGAAAATTCAGCAGAGATAAAATGTTTCAGCTTGGAATCCGGTGCAAGGCTGTAGTAGACTTCCGGCTTCACCTCAAAGATGGTATAGTCGTTCTCTTCAATATGATAAGGGGTCATCCCCTTCCGTCCGTAGGCTATTTCTGTACCGAGCCACCACCGTTCATTCAGGCGGTGCATGTACCCGACATTCCAGCGATAGTCTCGGAGCGGAGCGAATCCGCTCACGGTAATAATGGAACGGTAATCACCCTGCTGGGCAGAAATCCCAAGTCCAAGTAAAAGAAAAATAAAACAGGTAAATTTTTGTATCATAGATTTTAAATAGTTATCAGTTGGTTTTTACGGTCAAACCTTTGGCCATTGAGATGCTGTCTGCTTTACTGCCCTGATGATAGATCTTGATGTAAGACAGCCTGCCCTCCTGAGTATAATATTTCCATGAGCCGAAATAAAACCAGTGCCTTTCACGGGCCGAAATCTCAAGCTTGGACTGACCTGATTCCATCACCTTACCATTGGGAAAATACCGTTTGGTTTTTGTGATGTCTTTCCTGATCTTATTTTTTTCGTACAGCCTATTCCCCAGGAATGTTTTCCAGGTTCCTGTTTTTTCTCCGTTCCTGTACTTTCCTATAGCAACCAGGGTTCCTTCATCAGCCGAATATTCCTCTTTCCATTTCCCATGCCTTTTACTGACATGATGATCGTCTTTGATATACTGATTCATTTTGGTTGTGCAGGAAGCCATGCATAATACCATTAAAACAGGAACAAGTATTTTATTCATAAAAAAACAGGATTTCCACAAATATAGAAAATCCTGTTTAATTCCACTCAAGTAGAAATATATTAATTTAAGAAATCACATTCAGTGACTTACCTACTTTTTCAAAAGCGGCAATGGCTTTATCCAGATGTTCTCTGGTATGGGCTGCGGAAAGCTGTACCCTGATCCTTGCTTTTCCTTTCGGCACCACCGGATAGAAGAACCCGATCACATAAATGCCTTCATCCATCAGCTTTTCAGCCATTTTCTGAGCGAGAGGCGCATCATACAGCATCACCGGAACTATAGCAGCGTCCCCGTCCGGGATATCAAACCCCTTTGCTTTCATTTCGGTCCTGAAATAGGCTGCATTTTCCATGACACGGTCACGAAGAGACGTATCCTCAGAAATCATATCCAATACTTTCAGCGCAGCCCCAACGATTCCCGGAGCCAGTGAATTGGAGAACAGATAGGGTCTTGAACGCTGTCTCAGCATATCAATGATCTCCTTTTTACCAGAAGTAAATCCGCCCAAAGCTCCTCCAAGGGCCTTTCCTAAAGTAGAGGTAATAATATCTACCCTGCCCATTACTTCATTGGCTTCGTGCGTTCCGCGTCCTGTTTTTCCTATGAATCCTGTTGCATGGGAATCATCAACCATTACCAGCGCATTGTATTTATCCGCCAGGTCGCAAACGCCTTTCAGGTCAGCAACAATACCATCCATGGAAAATACTCCGTCCGTTACAATGATTTTAAACCTGTGATCTTTCTCGGATGCTGCCATCAGCTGCGCTTCCAGGTCTTCCATATTGTTGTTTTTGTACCGGTATCTTGCCGCTTTGCAAAGACGTACCCCATCAATAATGGATGCGTGGTTCAGTTCATCTGAAATAATGGCATCTTCTTCCGTAAATAACGGTTCAAAAACCCCTCCGTTGGCATCAAAACAGGCTGCGTAAAGAATAGTGTCTTCCAGCCCGAGGAAATCAGCAATCTTCTGTTCCAGCTGTTTGTGGATGTCCTGAGTCCCGCAGATGAAACGCACGGAAGACATTCCGTAGCCATGGGATTCAATCATATCCTGGGATGCTTTCATCACATCAGGATGGTTGGATAGTCCCAGATAATTATTGGCGCAGAAATTCAGTAATTTCTTTCCGTTGGCTTCAATCTCAGCACTCTGCTGGGAAGTGATGATGCGCTCTCTTTTGTAGAGTCCGTCATTTTCAATATTCTCAAGTTCGTTCTGTAAATGCTGAAGGTATTTTTCAGAGATCATTATTGTTAATTTTAGATGTGCTAATTTAAGAAAAAGGCAGTAAACTAAAGAGCCCTCTACTTTTTATTCTTCCCGGCGGAAACAAAGGGCTTATTTAACTAAATTAGTCTATTTAAAAAGTAGACTAATCATTATCTTTGTGAGTCTAAATAATGAAGTATGAATCTATCGCCCATACCGAAGGTCAGGCAAATGAATGCCGGAGATTTCCTGAAAAACCATATGAAGACAGCCAAGCCTGTAGTACTGGAAGATTTTGTTGATCCCGGAAGCCCTGCCTTCCAAAAGTGGAATTATGATTATTTTAAATCTATCGCCGGAGACCATCAGGTCAATATTTACGGCAGCGAAATAGAATCTCTCGACAGGGTGGCCAGCAAGCCTGTACGGCAGAGCACGTTCTCCGAATACCTTGACCAGATCCGTACCGCGCCTACTGAAGAACGGCTTTTCCTGTTCAATCTCCTGACCATAAAACCGGAACTTAAAAGCGACCTTCAATATCATGATGTTACCGATGGCAAAGTCCTGAAATGGCTGCCTTTTATGTTTTTCGGAGGCGAAGGCTCTGTGACCCGGAACCACATTGACATTGATATGTCGCATGTTTTTATCACACAATTCCAGGGCATCAAGCGCATCTGGCTTTTCCCCTGGGAACAGTCTGACCTGATGTATAAACTGCCATACAATTTCCACAGCCTTGCGAATGTAAAAGAACCGGATTATGATGAGTTCCCCGGACTGAAATACATCAACGGTTATGAAGCGGTCATCCAACCCGGCGAGACCCTGTATATTCCTTCAGGCTGGTGGCACTACATCCAGTACGAAACGGAAGGCTATTCGGTTTCTGTCCGTGCCCTGCCTTCCAGCTGGCTGGAGAAGTGGCGCGGATTCAAAAATATGGTTGTTATCCGTAACTTTGATAACCTGATGCGTACCATTTTCAAAGAGCGCTGGTTCAGGCATAAAGTGAAAGCAGCCAGAATAAGGGCTGATAAAGCCATTAAAAAACAAAAGAGCTTTCAGATCTAAACTGAAAGCTCCTGTATGTTAGTATTTGATAAATTTTATATCCTTGTCCTTAATCCTGAACATATAGGTTCCCGGAACCAGCTCAGCGATATTGACTGCTTTGCCAGGCTCGTAGGCAGCCTTTCTAACCAGCTTTCCGTTTATAAAGTAGATGGTATAATCCGTTTTTTGGAAGATTCCTTTTATGTTCAGCTCATTGCGTGCCGGATTAGGATAAAGGGCAAATGTTTCGGTTGGGAGATCTGCTGTTGCTAAAGTCGCATCCTGGGCCACTGTGGAATTTTTCTCCAGGATCTGGTACTCATAATTGAACTCCACACTGGCTACCGGGAAAGATACGGTCTGCGTAAAATACTGGTTGTTGGTGGTATTGTTCAGGGCAAAATAAGCTACCTGTCCACCGGTTCCGTTTACTTTTATGGGTAACGGCATTTCAAAGAAACTTACCGTAGGGCTGCTCTGCACCTGGGAAGCCCTGAAAGTAACCAGATTTCCGTTCTGTTTCCAGCGGATGGTATACGTAGGATACCCTTCTCCGTAGATCCAGTCGCTGAAGAATTCCGTAAAATCCTTGCCGGTTGACTGTAGTAATGAGGTATTAAGGTCCGCGGTCTTAGCATAGCTGTAGGCCAGGTTGGGCCTGGAATGATACTCTTTTAAGGCCTGGTAAAAAGCCGTATCGCCTAAAATCCACTTCAGCATCCTGAGAACATATCCTCCTTTAGCATAAGACAGCCTGCTGCTGAAAATCACTCCGATATTGTCCAAATTGGAATCGGCCACATACACGCTTCCTCCCGGCGCTCCCGTAATATAATTTTTCTGCCCCAGCAGATAAGTCATGAACTGGGTATTGGTCATCAGAAGTTTTTCATTGGCCAGGTGTTCGCCGAAGGTGGCAAAGCCTTCATTCAGCCAGATATCATTCCACGTGCCGCAGGTTACCTTATCGCCAAACCACTGATGCGCAAGTTCGTGGGCAATCACTCCCCTGTCCCAGCTGCTCATGGAAGACATGGTCTGGTGTTCCATGCAGGTCCCGCCGTACTGGAATTCCATATGCCCGTATTTCTCATTCCTGAACGGATAAGCTCCGAAATAAGTTTCAAAAGTATCCATCACCTGCTTCGTCCAGTTGATATTGGACATCGTTGACGTATTATTGGCCGTGGTTGGGTATACATAGTTTACAAAAGGGAACGGCGGCGATCCCATGGTATCATTCAGTTTGGTAAAATTGGTGATAGCCAGGGCGACGAGATAAGAAGCCATAGGATACATGGTCCTCCAGAATGTAAGCTTTTTCCCATTCTGAAGCTGGGTCTCAGACATCAGTTTACCGTTGGCTGCCACATTGTACTGTGATGGTGCAGTAATTCTAAAGTCGAAACGGTCGATCTTATCATTCATGCTTTGTTTTGTCGGGAACCAGTCCTGGGCTCCGTAAGGCTCGCTCAGTGTGGAAATAATGGGTGTCCCGTTCTGTGATCCGCTTGAAAATGCATTGTTATCGGTAGCCGGCGGTCCGGAATAGGTAATCTTTAATGAATCCGTCACATTAGCCGGAAGCGAAGATGCGAAATCAATCCTGACTTCCTTTGTAGGCAGCTGCTGGAAAGTGAGGTTGGTCCCGTGATACTGCACCTGAGAAACCGTCAGCGTATTGGCCAGGTCAAAATAGATGCTGCTCATGCTCTGCGACGGCTTAAAATGCGATGTGACAGAGCCGGAAATATTGTAAACAGCCGGATCCAGGCTGACCTCCATCCTTTGGTACAGCAGGTCATAGTTAAGGGTATTGGGATTGACATTATAGGCAGTCATCTTTTGGGTAAAAGATTTCATTTCCTTATCAACCAACCCTTTGTGTTCTGCATTCAGCTGTTGGGAGAATCCCTGCTGACTGAACAATAAGGTTACTGCTAAAAGGGAAAGTTTTTTCATATGGAGATCATTATTTTGCAACCAAAGATAAAAAAAACCTTTCAATCGATGATTAAAAGGTTTTATCTTAATGAATTTTTAATTTTTTCTATAAATCTAATGCAGGTTCAAGAATTTTCTCCATTCTTTTTTTCACCATATCCACAGATCCTGCATAATTATTAACCATTAATGAGAATACCAATGTCTTTCCGGTATTGGTTTTAAGATATCCTGCAAGGGTTTTCACTTTATTCAGAGTTCCCGTCTTTGCAAATACCTGCCCGTTTCCGGTACCGATGAACATTCTTTTCAGTGTGCCTGACTGGCCGCCTACCGGTAGAGAATGGAGATATGTATTGTAATATTTCTCATCCATCAAAGAAGTCAAAAACTTGGCCTGGGCAATAGGCGTTACGTGATTGCTTCTTGAAAGCCCGCTGCCGTCCATATAGTTCAGCCCCTGTATATCAAAATTCCGCTCTCTCAGATGTTCCGTTACCACAACTCTTCCGGACTCCGAAGTCTGGTCACCCAGTTTCTGGAAGCCTACCGTTTTAAGAAGCGCTTCTGCCAGGGAATTGTCACTGTGCTGATTGGTATAGTAGATGATATCACCGAGCGTAGGTGATTTGTACATGGCAAGCATTTTACGGCTTTCAGGACTGGCATCCGTCATTTTCGGGGTTACCTTTCCGGTTACGGCAATACCGCTTTTTACCAGAGTCGTCCTGAAGGTATTGGCAAGATAAGCCGGAGCATCAGGAAGCTTTGTCGTCAAAATGCCGTTGCCTTCGTATTTGTCTGCGTACACTACTTTCTTTACATACGGTGAAACATAAAAGTATTTCTTATCCGCAGAAAAACCGGTGCTGTTTTTAACAATCAGTTTTTCATTGGCCGGATTGATTTCCTGAGTGGTTCCTGCCGGCAGGTAGTAATTATTATGTTCCAACCAAACAACATTTTCCGGAAGCCCTGAAATATTGCCTTTGAAAAGCGCTGTCTGGATTATAATATCACCATTTACCTTTTTGATCCCCTCACGTGACATTCCGCCCATGAAATCTGAAATAATATCCCTATACGACCATGCACCCGCCTTGTTGGTTCCCAAAGAAGGGTCGCCGCTTCCTACAAGGTAGAGGTTTCCGTTCAGCACCCCGTTTTCATCAATGCTTCCGGAATACTCCAGCTGGGTCATCCAGCGGTAGTTTTCTCCAAGCAGGTTCATGGCCGTCTCGGTGGTCAGGAGTTTGGTGGTGGAAGCAGGGACCAGTGGTGTGGTTTCGTTATACGAAGAAATCACCTTCTTCGTTTTCGGGTCATATACCACGAAGCCCCAGGTTGCATTCTTAAGCACCGGATCCGCCATCATGGTATTAACATTGATATCCACGAGCTCTTTGGCTGACAAAACGGTCTTCTCTACTGCAGCAGTGACAGGAGAAGGAAGATTTAAAGTGCTTTTCTGATTGTCGTAAGCCTGTGAATACAGTACTGTGGAAACGGTAGATTGGGCAAAGAAAAAACCAGTGGCCAAAACCGTAATACCTGAAACATATTTTCTGAAATTTACCATCTATTTTCTCATTTTCTTATAAATTTGATCGGCTAAGAATCAATAAGTTAAATTAATACCATCCGGTCAAACATATAATCAACGGTCAAAAGTAGAGAATATTGCTTTAAGTAGGTCCTGGTGACCCTTATAAAACCCTATAAAGTTTGTTAAAAAATGTTAATAATCCACAAAAATATCTTTTTTCACACTTTGATAGGCTGTTATTTCATTGAACTCCTGAAGACTAACCGCCACCAATTGCTTAAATGCTTCATATTTCTTTCCGCGCGGCAGTTTAAGCATAATCTGAAACTGATAAAGGTTATTCAGTTTAGCAATCTGAGCCCTTTCCGGGCCTAAGACACATTCTTCCGGCAGGTATTTCCTGAGCACAGAACCTAAAAATTGGGAGGCACGGTCGACCCGGTCCTCTTTCCTGTGCTTAAGTTCAATCATCATGAGCCTCGTAAATGGCGGATAGTGGAATTTCTTCCGCTCATCCAGGAAATATTCATAGATCTTTGCAGGATCATTCATTGTGATCAGCTGAAAAACGGAATGTTCGGGATGATAGGTCTGAATGATAATCTTCCCGTTCCCGGAAACCCGGCCGGCCCTTCCGGAAACCTGTGTAATCAGCTGATATGCCCTTTCCTCTGCCCTGAAATCCTGTACGTACAGCATGGAATCTGCTTTAGGAATGGTTACGAGTTCAACATGATCAAAATCCAGCCCTTTGGAAATCATCTGGGTTCCCACGACGATATCCGTTTCCCGGGATTCTATTTTCTCATACAGTTTTTCATACGCAAATTTTTTCCGCATGGAATCTACATCCATCCGGTCCACCTCCTGATCGGGGAATAGTTTGGATACTTCCTCATGGATCTGCTCCACGCCCACTCCTCTTTCATTCAGATTCTCCGAATGGCATTTCGGGCAAACCCTGGGTTTTGACGCCCGCTGTCCACAGTAATGGCACTTCATTTCGTTGGCTGCTTTATGGTATGTCATCACCACATCGCAGTTGGAACAGTAGTTAACATATCCGCAGGTTTCACATTCCACGACATTTGCGTAGCCGCGGCGGTTATGCAATACCATGACCTGATTATGCTCATCCAGCGTCTTTTTGATTTCATCCGTCAGTTTCAGGGAAAAATTGCCGGTCACTTTTTTGGATTCCTGGGCTTCTTTGAAATTAATGATTTCATAGGATGGCAGCTTTACATTTCCAAACCGTTCATTAATCAGGACATAGGTAAGCTTGTTTTTTTTGGCGAGGTAATAACTTTCCACAGAAGGCGTTGCCGATCCTAAAATGACCCGGGCACCGTACAGTGGCCCGAAAACCAATGAAGCATCCCGTGCATTGAAATACGGCGATACTTCTCTAGGACGGTATGCAGAATCATGTTCTTCATCCACAATAACGAGTCCCAGGTTCTGAAAAGGCAGGAACAGGGCATTGCGGGTTCCGATCAGGATCCTGAGGTCATTCTGGCGTACCTTTTTCCATACTTCCACCCGTTCGAAATCCGTCAGTTTCTGATGGTAAAAACCAAGCAGCTTACCGTATTTTTTCTCCAGCCGCTGGATGATCTGTTTGGCCAGTGACGTTTCAGGCAGCAGGAACAATACGTTTTTACCCTGCCGAATGCATTCTTCAATTTTTTCCAGGTAAATATGGGTCTTACCGGAAGAGGTAACGCCATGCAGCAATACATTTTTGCCTTCTTCAAAAGCAACGTCAATATCGGACTTCGCTTTCTTCTGTGCTTCGGAAAGTTCTTCAATGGCTTCTATATTGCCCTCGTAACTTTCCAGCCGGTCCTTGCGGAGGTAATATTCTTCCACCAGGTGCTTATCGGCAAGCGCTTTAAAATGGGAGGAGGCAAAAAAGCCGTCTTCAAAGAGGTCTGACTTTCTGATGGGCTGATCGGGATTCTCGGTCTGCTTTTCCAGGATAAACAGGAAAAGCTCCTTTTGTTTTACCGCCCTGTTCAGCTTTAACAACACCTCCATCAGGTTCATGTCCTTGATAATCTCATCGCGGACCTTTACATAAGCGACTTCTTTCGCTTTATACTTTTCTGCAATTTTCTCATCAATTTCTATGTATTGGAGGTCAATCAGGGAATTGATGGTTTTGATGATGTCTTTCTTGGGAATAAAAGCCTCAATATCCGTAAGGTTAATGAGCTGCCTCACTTCCAGGGCCTGGATCAGGTACATTTCATTCACATCAAGGTTTTCAAAATCGATCACCGCATTGGGCTTTAGCTTCAGGTAGGTTTCACTCTCCAGCTTCAGGGAAGATGGAAAAGCAAAGCGGTAGATCTCACCCAGGCCGCACAGATAATAGTCTGACAGCCAGCTCCAGAATTTAAGCTGGGCTTCCGGCACAATGGGATGTTCGTCCAGAATACTGATGATATCCTTGGCCAGAAAGCCTTCCGGTTGATTTTGATGCAATTCAAAAACAATCCCGGTGTAAATCTTTTTGCCACGGAAAGGGACCAATACCCGCATTCCCTTCTGAATCTGCGGTACAAGTTCTTCAGGAACGGTGTAAGTAAAAGATCCTTTTAAATTTAACGGTAAAATAATCTGGGCGTATTGCAAAGGAATAAATTAAACGTAAAATTAAGGGTTTATTTATACAATTGCAATTATTTCTTACTTTTAAAGCTGTAATATCCATCTGAAAGATCCCATGAAAAAACACCTTTGTATTGTTGCCTTATTTTTCACGTTCCTGATTCAGGCCCAGGAAAATATCATTCTCAAAAAGAATGAAATAACCATTCCGCTGGGAAAGAAGATCATCCTCATCCCTGAGTTGGAAGAACATAAAGTCATTGGTTTCAAAAAGGTTTCTGAAGATGACATCACAGAAAAAAAGGATGTTTTCCTGATGCTGAAAAACTTCAAAAAGAGCAGCCTTAATGATAACACGATTGAATTTGAATTTTCCGAATCGGAAATGATGAAGTCTCCCACTATCACATTGGTTACAGTACAGAAAACCGGGAAAAAGATGGGTTTTAAGGCTAAAATCAGGTTGAAAGGGTCTCCGCTCTATCAGCCGACCTCCATTGTACCGGCACACAGCAATATGGTTTCCGTAGAACAGTGGAATGATCCTGTCGATTCTATTTTCCTGTACGATTTTAAACTGGAAGATTAGAATACCAGTACCGTTATCTGGTACCAGAGCGCAGAAGTTATGAATCCGACGATGATGCTGAACCCGATAATCAGGTTGGTAAGTTTCGTATTGAGTCTGAACTGTTCTGCAATAATGCTGGAAGTAACTACCGTAGGCATCGCAGCTTCGAAGACCGTAATTTTTGCCACATCCCCTTTAATGCCAATCAGCAGCGCCAGGCCCAGAACGATCGCCGGCGCCAGGATAAGTTTGTAGAGCATAGATACGGACATTTGAGGAATGAGCTTTTTCCATCCGTTGAATTTAAGCTGCAACCCGACAGAAAACAAAGCCAGCGGACTTACCGTGGCGGCAAGCTTGTCGAAAAACGGTTCTGCAGCAGTAAAATCGATATACCTCGACAATACCAATGCTGCCAGGCAGCCTAAAAGCGGCGGGAAGGTCAGCAGCCTTTTGAGAATAAATGCCGCACTTACTTTTCCTGATTTGCTTCCACCACGCACAGCCGCAATAATTCCCAGCGTGGAAAGGGCAAAAAACATGGTCTGGTCACAGATGATCGCAATGCTTAGCAGGCTTTCCCCGTAAAAAGCGCTGATCAGAGGAAAGCCGATGAATGAGGTATTGCTGTAGCCGCTTACCAGTTCCATGGTACTTCTCGACCTTTCCGAATAGCTTTTGCTCCTGCTGTATATTTTCATCACGAAGAAACAGACCACCGCGATGAGAAAAGTGGCAACAATAGGAAAAAGCATTTCTTTGGTCCACTGCACTTTAGGCAAGTATTTAAAGGAAACCGCGGGAAGCGCAAGGTACAGGATCCAGGTATTGATCCCTTTATGCGCATCCGGGTGAATAGACTTTGTTGCCTTAAATACCATGCCTGCAAGGATACAGACTGCGATCAGAACAAAATTAACCATAGTTGACGAATAGGGTGCAAAGGTACAAATGAAAGGTTTTTCAAGGGTAAGATATCATTCTTTTTTTGCAGCAACCGTCCCGAAAATAAGGCATGATGATATGCCAACAGGAATTGAAAAACCCATCTAAAGATCAATCCATACTTCCGGATTTAATTCATCGTATCCCATAACGTCATCACTCTTATTTGCTCCAAAGGTTTTGACAGGATGATCTTTTTTGAGGTATGGGGAAGCAGATCAAAAAAATTATCGCTGAAATGGGTATTTCCGATCAGGTAAACGTTTTTAGCCAGAACATCAGTAGAGACCTCTATTTCTGTCGGAGATATTTTCTTTACGCGGACGTTGGGTTTAACCAGCTTTAAATCTTTTGGCTTAGAGAAGAAATAATTGCTTTCCGTAATCATATGATTTTTTGCATCTTTTAGCATTACATGCAAAAAAATCTCATTTCTGTTTACCTCTCCAATGATTTCTTCCAGTGAAAAAGGATCCAATTTCAACACTCCGTTGGGCCCCAAAGTTTTCGTATCAGCGGTTCCCGCCGAACCTTTTTTCTCTCCATTCAAGGTCAGGATATCAAAATCCAACGATACATTCTCAAACGTTTTCAATTCATCATTGATCACATAAAAGTTTAAGACTTCATTTTTTTCTTCCGGTAAAATCACCTGATTTGCAAAGCTTCTTTTCACCTGGTAATGCAGTGCTTTCCAGTTGCCCAGGTAATCAATGGATGACCAGGAAACCACCGGCCAGCAGTCATTCAGCTGCCAGTATAAAGTCCCCATATTGTACGGCCGCGCCCGGCGGTGGGCTTCGATGGCGACCTGCATTCCGCGGGCCTGCAAGAGTTGGGAAACATAATTGTACTGAGTAAAATCTGCCGGGACTTTGTAATCGCGTGCCATATAGGTATTGATAATCTCCCAACCCCGCGCATGTTTCTCATGGGCTTTGATCACGGCGTTATCAAGGCTTAGATCCTGTTTTCCCGAGAACATGGATGTGGTGGTTTCAATTGTTGGCATTCCCTGGAAACCGTATTCCGACATAAAGCGCCCCACTTTCTCATTGTATATTTCAAACGGCTGCTCGCCCCACCAAACGCCCCAGTAATGGGAATCGCCTTCGGTAAGACTTTCTTTATGGCCCCAACCGATCGAGGGTGAACTCGGCCAGTACATGGCTTTATCGGAAGCTGCATATTTTTTTACCGCATTGGGAATGACTTCATGGAAGATTTTCCTGTAGTCTTTCCATACCTGCATTGAATCTTCCCCGGAATATTTGAACTGCTTCTGATAGCCCCAGTTGACAATGGCCTCATCCACTTCATTGTTTCCGCACCACAAAGCCAGCGACGGATGATTCTGAAGCCTTCCCACCTGGTCTTGTACTTCTGCTTCCACATTCTTCTGAAAAAGCTCGTCTGCCGGATAGAAGCTTCCTGCAAACATAAAATCCTGCCACACCAGGATCCCGTTTTCATCACAGGCCTTATAAAATTCATCATCTTCATAGATCCCGCCGCCCCAGACTCTGACCATATTCATATGGGCTTCCTGACAGTCCCGGATAAGTTTCTGATATTTTTCTTTCGTTATTCTCGGTGAAAAACTGTCCGCGGGAATCCAGTTGGTCCCTTTGATGTACATCGGATTTCCATTCACTTTGAAATAAAACGATTTTCCATGCTCATCTTTTTCCTGTACAAATTCTACCGTTCTCAAACCTATTTTCTGGAAATGCTCATCTATAGTTGCAGCGCCCTGCTTGAGGGTCACCGACAATTCATACATGTCCGGCTTCCCCCATCCGTTCGGCTGCCATAGTTTCGGATGATTGATCCTATATGGCAATACGACTACATTCAGCCCCTGTTTCAAGGCTGTTTTTTGGGACTTATGATTGACATTCAGGATATAATCTCCGGCCTTTTCCGCAATAATTTCTACCCGAATATTTAGTTCTGCTTTCTGTTTTGTTAATGATTTCTGCTCAATCCTGACCTGCTTCAGCCTGGCCTGGTTCCAGAAATTCAGGTGTACGTCTTTCCATATTCCTGCTGTTACCAGCCTGGGTCCCCAGTCCCATCCGAACTGATATTGTGCTTTCCTTACGAAACTCCTTGGTGATTCCGGCATTGTGAAGGGAACTTTTTTGGCCAGTTCTTTCCCCGCCTGTACCGCAGACCTGAATTTTACCTGTACTGTATTATCACCTGCTTTGAGGTATGCTTTAACAGGAATTTCCCACGTCCTGAACATATTGTCCGTGGTTGCCACCTGTTTTCCATTAATATAAATTTCCGAGAAAGTATCCAGTCCATGGAATATCAAATCAATATTCCGGTTTTCCAGCTCCTGTGAACTGACCTTAAAAATAGTCCGGTATTCCCAGTGTTCATTTTCAACCCACTGGACTTTCTTTTCATTCTCATCTTTAAAAGGATCGGGAATGATGCGGTTCTGCATGAGGTCCAGATGAACCGTTCCGGGAACCTTTGCCGGAAGCCAGGTATGGTCCTTGGTGTTTTTAAACTGCCACTGTTCTGAAGACAGGCTCCGCTCGGAAAACTGGGCATCCATAAAAGAATAAATGAAAATAAAGGCAAAAAGTAATGTTTTGTTCATGGTACAATTTAAGTAAATCGGATGAAATGGTAAAGGCCATTTGTAGACCTCAAAAATACTGATGTTTATGAATTTATTATTAACCACAAAAGTCACAAAAGTTTTTTTGACACTTTAGAATTTATGAAGAGAAGAGCTTTGAAAACAGAAGAACACATAAGTTTAAAAAATCCACGATTTTTAAATGCATGAAAAACCTGCGTAATCTATTAGATCCGCGAGAGTTAAAAATTGAGCATAGCGTTGGATAATCAATAGCTTCAGTTTGTGAAATATCCATAACAGTGACAAAAGTTTTTTCACACATAAGAATAATGAAGAAAAAAGCTTTGAAAAAAGATGAACACATAAGCTTAAAAATCCACGATTTTTATATGCGTGAAAATCTACGTAAACCGTGAGATCTGTCAGAGTTTAAAATTAGGCACAGCTTTGAATGATCAGTAGATTCAGCTTGTGAAATAACCATAACAGTGACAAAAGTTTTTTCACACATAAGAATAATGAAGAAAAAAGCTTTGAAAAAAGATGAACACATAAGCTTAAAATCTACGATTTTTTTAATGCATGAAAATCTTTGTGATCTGTTAGATCCGCGAGAGTTAAAAATTAAATACTATCACTATTTTGACCGTCACTTCGAGTAACGCAGCAAAGCGGAGTGTATCGATAAGTTTCTGAATACTAGTTCGCTGTCAACACTTCTCGATAAGCTTTCCAAAACTTTCCTATTCGAATAAACAGATGATTAATTTTACACAGTAGTAAAGTAACCTTTAACCGGCTGTCTGGACTTTGACTTTCTTTCTAAAGAAGCCTCTAATTTAATTTTTGCGTTCAATACTAAGCATTCTTCAACGCAACCACCTCATCAGCATCAGCGAAAGCTCCGCCGTCCGTAATAGCCGAAGAGTGAAAGTATGTTGCTTTGGTAAACTCCCGGATGCCGGCGATATTGACAGACCGCAGTCCGCCGCCGGCCAGGATTTCAATTCTTCCATCGGATAATTTCACCAGTTTTTTTAAGTTTTCCATGCCTTCTGATACATTAGGCTTTTGGCCGGAGGTAAGAATGGTCTTAAAACCGCACTCAATCACTTGTTCCAGGGAAGTTTCCAGATCTCTGGCACGGTCAAAGGCACGGTGAAAAGTACAGGAATAAGGTTGTGCCAAGGCAATAAGCTCTTTATTCTGAACGGTATTCACTTGACCATTTACATCCAGGATTCCGAATACAAAACCATCGACTTTCAAAGTCTTCAGCTGGATCAGATCCGATTTCATGTGTTCAAATTCCTCATCCGAATAGGTAAAATCCCCACCCCGCGGACGAATCATTACAAAAATGGGGATGTCGATTTTTGCCCTGAGCTGCTTTACGGTCTCAAAATCGGGCGTGGTACCGCCTTCGCTCAGTCCGGCACACAATTCGATCCGGTCGGCTCCGTTCTCAAAGGCAATCATCGCAGATTCCGGATTAAAGCAGGCTATTTCTATTTTTGACATCAATATTCAGTTCTTAATTTGAATCAATTTTAATTGCTACATTTACATTCACTTTACTTTAGGGCAAATTCAGGTTTTTCCAAGCGGTTGCCTTTCTGATCATAGACGGCAAAGTTGAATCCGTCCTGGATGCAGTAAGAGCCATATTCCCCTTTTTTATTCAGGGCAATAAAGCCGACCTGGATGTCTTTCAGGTTTTTGTTTCTTCTTTTGGTAATTGCTACAATTCTTTCTACCGCTTCTTTACAGGCCTGCTGCGGATTCCTGCCCTGCCGCATCAGTTCGACCACCAGATGGGTTCCTACCGTGCGGATCACTTCTTCGCCATGACCGGTTGCCGTCGCCGCTCCCACTTCATTATCCACAAACAGTCCTGCCCCGATGATCGGGGAATCCCCCACTCTTCCATGCATTTTAAAGGCCATGCCGCTGGTGGTGCACGCACCGGAAAGGTTCCCCTGGGCATCGAGGGCAATCATACCGATGGTATCGTGATTTTCAATATTTACAATCGGCTTGTACTGGCTGGTTTTCAGCCATTCCTTCCACTCTTGTTCAGATTCAGGGGTCAGGATGTTTTCTTTTTTAAATCCCTGTGAAAGGGCAAACTGCAAGGCACCGTCTCCTACCAGCATAACGTGCGGGGTCTTTTCCATCACCGCCCTGGCTACGGAAATAGGATTTTTAATATACTCCAGGCAGGCCACAGATCCGATATTATAGTTCTCATCCATAATGCATGCATCCAGCGTTACCCTTCCGTCCCTATCCGGGCGCCCGCCATATCCTACACTTCTTTCACTAGGATCTAGCTCTACGAGACGCACTCCTTTTTCTACAGCATCAAGAGCCCGTCCGCCTTTTCCTAAAACGGTCCAGGCTTCGGCGTTGGCCTGCAACCCGAAATTCCAGGTTGACAGGACGATGGGTTTATTAACGGCAGTCGGTTTCTCCTGCACAGGTTCATTGGCTATCAGGTCCAGTGGGTTCAGCGCCAGCGCCAATGATGCTACTGCTGATCTTTTTATAAATTTCCGTCTTGAATTCATTGATGGTTCATTTTTAAATCTAAGTTTACAACGCTCCTATTTCGTCCACAAAAAGCCATGCTTTGGAGTCGGCACCAGGATTACCTGCCGGAATGGTGCCTGCATTTTCTATCCTGATTTTAAGGTACCATCCTTTTTGCTGACTGACTTTGAGTTTCATTTTTCCTCCTGCCTTCAGGATGTCTTCTTTATTTGCTTCACCAATGAGCTTAAAATGGCTGTTATCATCAGAAACGTAGACCTGAGCAGACTTGGCCAGATGAATCCAGCTGCCTTTATTGTCCAGGGTATTGAAATACACTTCCTTGAAATCCGTATTTTTTCCAAGATCGATTGTGGCTACGACATCTTTCCCCTGAAAACCAAGCCAGGTTTTTCCTAATTGCCTTGGATTTCCGATGATGCCATCTACGAGAGTAAATGCTCCCCCGAAAGCATAATTCTCACTCGGCTGCTGTTCCAGCGTAATGGTTTTGCCGGTTGTTTTGGATACCGTAAACTGCTGTGAGGAAACAGCACTTTTCAGCTGTCCGTTTTCAAAGTAGGCTGATTGTATAGTAGAGGATGCTGAAACAGGAATGGCTTTCTGATAAGGCATTGACTGTATTGTAGGATTTTTCCCGTCCAGAGTATAGCGTATGCCGGATGGATTTTGTGAAGTGGAAAGCTCATAGGCTACACCACCGGCCACCGGAATGACTTTCCCTGAAATATTGTAAATACTTTTTGCATAATTGACGTGCATCCTGTCCAGCTTTTCAAACTGATGGATGGCCCTGCCTTCAAATTCCTTGTACTTTTCGGGCTGCGAAGTTCCCCACGCCACTTCGGAAAGAGCCATTATCCTTGGGAAGATCATGTATTGTACCTGCCTGAAATCGGTGATGTATTCGGTCCAGAGGTTGGCCTGGACTCCCATAATATATCTGGCCTGCTCAGCATTCAGTTCTTCAGGAATGGGATGGTAAGAATAGACTTTATCCAGAGGCGTATATCCTCCGAATGCATTGGGTTCGGTCTGCGGATCTCCCTGATAATGGTCGAAATAGCAGTAAGCTCCGGGGGTCATAACGGCAAAGTGCTTGGTTTTGGCAGCTTCTATTCCGCCATTCACGCCTGTCCAGCTCATCACGGCAGCATTGGGAGCAAGGCCGCCTTCCAGGATTTCGTCCCAGCCGATGACTTTCCTGCCTTTGCTGTTGACGTATTTTTCAATTCTATGGATGAAGTAGCTTTGAAGGCCGTGCTCATCCTTAAGGTTATACTTTTTTATAAGTTCCTGGCAGTGCGCACATTCTTTCCACCGTGTTTTCGGGCATTCATCGCCTCCGATGTGAATGTAGGCAGAAGGAAATAGTTTGATGACCTCATCCAGCACATTTTCCAGGAAAGTAAAAGTCTCTTCTTTCGGGCAGAACACGTCATCGAACACGCCCCATTTTGTGGCCGGTTCAAAAGGGCCATTGGTGCAGGCAAGTTCCGGATAGGCTGATAAGGCTGCCAAAGCATGCCCGGGCATTTCTATTTCGGGGACCACTGTGATATGGCGGTCGGTGGCATATTGCACCACTTCCCTGACCTGTTCTTGGGTATAGAAATAAGGCCCGTACGGTTTCCCGTCAAACGTATTGTCCACATACGCACCGATCATGGATTCTTTTCTTTTGGATCCGATTTGGGTGAGCTTGGGGTATTTTTTAATTTCAATCCTCCATCCCTGGTCATCGGTAAGGTGCCAGTGGAATGTATTGAGCTTGTACATCGCAAGGTAGTCGATGTACTGTTTTACTTCATCAACGGTGAAAAAGTGGCGGCAGACATCGAGGTGCATCCCTCTCCAGGCGAGTTTCGGCTGATCCTGGATTTTCATGGCAGGAATGGTTTTGTCGGCTTTATGTTCTTCCAACAGCTGGATCAGGGTCTGCAATGCCCAAAAGTAGCCCTGATCGGTATAGGAAATGATATGAATACGGTCAGGGGTTATTTCCAGGGTATAGGATTCATTAAGAGCTTCAGCACCTGCGGGCTGTTTCAGCCTAATATAGGTCAGCTGTGCCTCTGTTTTTCCGGATTCTCCAAAGCTAAGACCTGATTTCTGCTTAAAGTACTCTGTTTCCTTAATAGGAAGTCTGGGAGCTAGGCTAAGGTTTCCGGGGATTTTAAATGTACCTCCGGTGATCCTGATGGAAACCGGTTTGGGAATCAGCTGGTCTTGGGCGGAGGCATTCAGGCTTAAAAAGGCCAACGCCATGATGGAAAGGAATTTTTTCATTCAGGATGTAAGGGAATCGGTTTAGATAAAGAAAGCCGAAACAGCACTGGACTGTTCCGGCTGTATAAGGTTAGATCGCCATTTCAGGAATGTCTCCTTCAATAATCAGATCGGCTTCCGTTGCTTTTATGATATCTTCCACAGAAACGCCGGGAGCTCGTTCCACAAGCTTAAAGCCTGCCGGAGTAATATCCAGTACCGCTAATTCGGTAACCACTCTTTTTACGCAGCTAACCCCGGTTAACGGAAGTGTACATTTTTTAAGGATCTTGCTTTCGCCGGCCTTATTGACGTGCATCATAGCGACAATAATGTTTTCGGCAGAGGCCACGAGGTCCATGGCGCCGCCCATTCCTTTCACCATTTTTCCCGGGATCTTCCAGTTGGCAATATCTCCGTTTTCAGAAACTTCCATGGCACCGAGAATGGTAAGGTCTACTTTCTGGCCGCGGATCATCCCGAAACTGAATGCGGAATCGAAGAACGAACCGCCAGGCAGGATGGTGATGGTCTGTTTTCCTGCGTTGATGATGTCGGCGTCCTCTTCTCCTTCGTACGGAAACGGCCCCATCCCGAGCACGCCGTTCTCACTCTGGAATTCCACGGAAATATTATCAGGAACGTAATTGGCTACCAGGGTAGGAATCCCGATCCCCAGGTTCACGTAATAGCCGTCCTTAACTTCTCTGGCAATGCGTTTTGCTATATCTTCTTTACTTAACATAGTAATAATTTGAAATTTTTAATGGGTCAATCCGGATATTGACATTGAGTGCTGGTCTGTTTGCAACCGGGATTATTTTTTCCGGACTGTTCTCTGTTCAATCCTTTTTTCAAACTTCTCTCCCTGGAATATCCTCTGCACCATAATCCCCGGGATATGGATTTCATTTGGGTCCAGCATTCCCGGTTCTACCAGTTCTTCCACTTCGGCAATGGTAATTTTCCCTGCTCCGGCCATAGGATGGTTGAAGTTCCTGGCTGATCCTTTGAACACCAGGTTTCCTGCATGGTCGCCTTTCCAGGCTTTTACGATGGAATAATCTGCTTTAAATGCATGTTCCAGGATATGCGGCTTACCGTCGAAATCTTTCACATCCTTACCTTCGGCTACTTCTGTTCCGTATCCCGCCGGTGTATAGAAAGCAGGGATTCCCGCCTGTGCTGCCCGGCATTTTTCTGCAAGGGTGCCCTGGGGAGTCAGTTCCACTTCAAGCTCTCCGGAAAGCATCTGCCTTTCGAATTCTGCATTTTCCCCGACATAGGATGAAATCATTTTTTTGATCTGTCTTTTATGAAGCAGAAGACCCAGCCCGAAATCATCTACGCCGGCGTTGTTGGAAATGCAGGTAAGATCTTTTACATTGCTTTCTACGAGAGCATTGATTGAGTTTTCAGGGATACCGCAAAGACCGAAGCCTCCAAGCATCAGCGTCATGCCATCTTCAATGCCTTCTATGGCTTCCTGTGCATTTTTTACTCTTTTATCTATCATGAATATCAGATTTTCTGTTGGCTAAATTTAATGATTTTTCTTATAACTGCACTATCGCGTATTGACTTGAATCCCACAGCTTTTAAGGACTTACCCTAAAAAAAGAAAACCATTCTCACGAATGGCTTTGGATATCTGAAGCAAAAATTACATTTGCTCATAAACGATTTTATTATCCTTTTTCAACCTGTAACGGTCCTTTTTATACGCTTCCAGTACATAACTGCCGTTTTTCCAAATGGCACCGTTAGCCTGTCTGGCCAGGACCATGCTGCCGGACTTTGCCGCAGGAAGGAAAATTTCAGCCTGTTTCATATCTTTGCTGAAAATAACTCCTGACATAAAAGCTGCACTTCCCGCAGGTTTTGCTTCTCTCAGCCGTATCCTTTGTTCAAACGGCCGTATGCACTTATGACTGATCTGCGAATAGGTATAACCTGCTGAAGCTTTACAGCCATGGGCATCTTTATCATTACCCACTTTATCCAGTATGATCGTTTTCTGGCCGAAAGCCATGAAGCCCAATACCGTGGCTCCGAATACAATTGCCTTTTTCATATTTTGCTTTTTTAAAATTTGAACTGATCAAAAAATGAACCAAAATAGGGTACGTTTAGGCCGGCATTCCACAAAAAAGCCACCCGTAAAGAGTGGCTGATGGAATTTATTTCGTCCAGTTGATTTTTGAATGCTTCACCTCTTCGGAATTGGTCCCGATCATGATGTCGAATTCTCCCGGCTCCCAGTCGTACTTAAGGTCACCATTGTAAAACTTCAGGTTTTCAGGCGTAATGTCGAAAGTCACTTTTTTGGACTCTCCTTTTTTCAGCATGACTTTCTGGAAGCCTTTCAGCTCTTTTACCGGTCTGGTGATGCTTCCTACCATATCCCTGATGTAGAGCTGCACCACTTCTGCCCCGTCATAGTTCCCGGAATTGGTCACGGTTACGGACGCCTGGATGCTTTGGTTGCCTTTAGGATTGGCATTGGAAACCGTAATGTCTGAATAATTGAATTTCGTATAGCTTAATCCATATCCGAACGGATACAGCGGCGTATTGCACTCATCCATATAATTGGAACGGAACCGCTGGTATTCGCATTTGTCAACCAGCTTCTGATCCAGCGGACGGCCGGTATTTTTAGCATTGTAATAGATCGGCACCTGTCCAAGGCTTCTCGGGAACGTCATCGGCAGTTTTCCGGATGGGTTTACTTTTCCGAAAAGGACATCCGCAATGGCACTTCCTGCTTCAGAACCCGGGAACCAGGCATTCAGGATGGCATCCGGTGTATCTTTCACATTGGTTAAAGCTAAAGGACGACCTGTGAACAACACCATAGCAATCGGTTTTCCGGTCTTCTTAAGTTCGTTGAGCAAGTCCACCTGCGACTGAGGGATGGTAATTTCTGTCCTGGAAGAAGATTCACCGCTCATTTCCGCTGATTCCCCGATGGCCAGTACAATGACATCGGCTTTATTAGCTATGTCCACCGCTTCTTTCAGCAATGCTTCTTTTGAACGGTTATCACGGTCGGTCTTTTTACCGTGTGCCGCGTAAATGTCTTCTAATTTGGCATCGTAATCGATGTTGGCTCCTTTAGCGGAAAGGAATTTCACATCTTTCCCATAATTTGCCTGAAGGCCCTGCATCAGGTTAACGGAAATGGCGTGTTTTGTTGCTACACTCCATGTTCCGGCCATGTTCATTGAATTGTTCACCAACGGACCGATAACGGCTACAGTTCCTGATTTTTTCAACGGCAGCACCTGGTTGTCATTTTTCATCAGGACCATGGACTGAGCTGCCACATTCCTTGCAATATTCCGGTTTTCCATGCTGTACACTTCTTTGGCTGCCAATTTTGCATCCCCGTGCTTGTATGGATTATCGAATAAGCCTAAATCATATTTCGCTTCAAGGATTCTTCTGGCTGCCATATCAATTTCAGCCTGGGTTACCTTTCCTTCGGATAATGATTTTTTAAGCGTGGTTAAAAAACCTTCCCCTACCATATCCATATCGATACCGGCTTTCAGCGCCAGTGCAGACACCTGCTGGAGGTCTCCCATCCCGTGGTCTACCATCTCATTGATACCAGTGTAATCCGTTACCACAAACCCTTTAAATTTCCACTGGTTCCTCAGCACTTCAGTCTGAAGCCACCTATTGCCGGTTGCCGGAACGCCATCCACTTCATTGAAAGAGGCCATAACCGAAGCTACTCCAGCGTCTACCGCTGCTTTGTACGGCGGAAAATATTCGTTATACATTCTCACGTGGCTCATGTCCACGGTATTATAATCCCTTCCGGCTTCTCCGGCTCCGTATAAGGCAAAGTGCTTCACACAGGCCAGGATGTTGGTTCCGTTCGCCAGGTCTTTCCCCTGGTATCCATAGACCATATTTTTAGCGATTTCGCTTCCTAGGTACGGATCTTCACCGGAACCTTCGGAAACCCTTCCCCATCTCGGTTCACGGGAAATATCCACCATCGGCGAGAACGTCCAGTTGATTCCGTCTGCCGCAGCTTCTTTCGCCGCTACTCTGGCTGATTGCTGCACCAGGTTCATATCCCATGATGAGGCTAAACCTAAAGGAATCGGGAATGTGGTTTCGTATCCGTGGATCACGTCCATCCCGAAGATCAAAGGAATTTTCAGGCGGCTGTTTTCAACCGCAACTTTCTGCACGGCTTTGATCTTATCTGTTCCTTTTATATTGAATAAACCGCCGACTAATCCCTGTTCCACTTTTTTACCGATGTCTGAGCTCTTCGCCAGCCCGGTGGTAAAATCGCCTGAGCTCGGTAAGTTGAGCTGCCCGATTTTCTCGTCCAGCGTCATTTTGGCCAGAAGGCTTTCAACAAAGGCTTTTTTCTTAGCCTGGTACTGGGCGGTCTGATAAGCCTGGACAGGCTTGGTTACCATTTCCTGTGCCGAAAATACAGGAGCAAGAGCCAAAGTGGCGATTACAATTAACTTTTTCATTACTTCTTCATTTTTTGATATTCGTGAATAATTGACTGATGATCAATATTCTTAAATTATAGTTTCTTTTGGTTTTGATTCTGATTGGTAAACGCATCAGCACCCTGCTTTATTTGTATATATGGAGCACTGAACCGTATTTACCCTCAGGAATTTAAAGCTTTAAAGCAGTTCTGATCCGCTAAGATCGTGAAGATTCCCTGAATTATGATGAATTTCAGATGAATTATCGTTCTTTTTTCTTGGACAGCATCCAACGGTACAGTTCCGGATTGGAATAGGTTGAGTCCCATGAATTATGGTTGTCATTCGGGAAAATGGTCAGCTCTGCAGACGGGTTGACCGGATGGAGCTTCTGGTAAAAATTAAAGGCATTTTCCGGAAGCACCACATCATCCATCCCACCGTGGAAAATTTTCATGTTGAGATCCTTGTACTGCTGGATATTGGCGTACATCACCCGGTCTGTAGGAGCACACACCGAAACCACCGCAGCGAACATCTCGGGATGTTCCATAGCCAGCTTCAGGGTTCCCCAGCCTCCCATGGAAAGCCCGGTAAGGTAGATCCTGGAAGCATCCACTTTGTATTTGGACTGGATTTCCTTAATCAGATTGTATACCGTTACGGTATCCCACCAGGTATTTTCCGGACACTGCGGTGCCAGAATGGCTACCGGTTCCTTCATAAGGTTTTTATAGGTAAAAGGACTGTGCGCTTTTACCATTTCCAGGTTATTCCCCCTTTCCCCTGAACCGTGAAGGAAAACGATCAGCGGGACATTGCCTTTTGCGTTCTGCGGATAATCCAGGATGTAAGAGATTCTTTCCTGCCTCTTAACTTCCTTATTGAGCTCTGCCTTGATCTCCTGGGCATTTACAGCCAGGGAAAAGGGCAGGAATAAAAACGGAATGTATTTCAGTTTCATGACGGAAATTTTTAAATTATACATGATTGAATGCTGTGATCTCTTTCACTATTTATATTTCAAAGTAATAGATCCTACTGTACCACACCAGGTTCATAGCCCCGATTGAACGGCCTGTCTGAGCTTTTTTTACCTGAAGGCAACCGGCGACGGCGTAAAAAAGCGAGTAGTGAAAGCGGGAAACAGCTCATAATAATAAGTATTCATGTCAGGTAATTCCTGATGTTTTATCTGATGTTGTATTTTGGTGATTTGAAACTCAGCTTCTTCAGTCCCTGCTGGATTTCCGGTGCGTTCATGAACAGTTTCCAAAGGAAGCCCGTCCTGTAGTTTTCAATCATCGGGGCAATGGTCCCCTGATCGATGGCGAGGTACCTCGGCGTTGTCCAGTTGTCATAATGGATGGAATTGGCATCATAAGGACCGGCAGAACCGATGAACTCAGGTTTCTGAGTATACAAAAACCTCAGGAAATCCATGGATTCCTTTGGCGTATACGGGAAACTGCTGAGTGCCGCCGTTGGTGTGATCACCCCGCGGTCATTCTGCGGGAAATGGGCATCATATCCTACGCTTCCGTCTTCATTCTTTGAATAGCTTGCGGTCAGGCCCCAATAATCAGGTCCGTATCCTTTCCAGTGCTTCGGGTTTTCAACGCAGTATTTATAATCGATCAGCACCTGGTTTTTGTTCAAATCGAAATAGTTTTTGATCAACTTATCGGATAAATTGGTCGGATCAAGTCCAATGTAAGAATAATGCGCCCAGAACAGAGGCCCTCCATATTCCTGCGCCCCGTTATGCTTAACATACATCGGAAGGCCGTATTGTTCCTTATCTGAAAGGTAAGTCCCGTTTCTTGTCCAGCCTTTGTAATAAGTTTCTGCATCGATTGGGTAAGTAGGTGACGATGCAGCCAGAATGTAGGTGATCAGGCATTCATTATAGCCTTCCAGAGGAAAATTCATTTCCCACTGATAGTCCGGCGACCAGTGCCAGTACAGGACTTTATCCCCTCCTTTGGTATACCAGCTCCACTGAATACCCTTCCAGAGCTCATCGCACTTTTTAGCCAGGGCCTTTTCTTCTGCATTCCCGTTTTTAAAGTATTCCCGCACCATCAGGATCCCTGAGGTCAGGAATGCGGTCTCCACAAGATCGCCACCGTTGTCCTTTTTCCCGAACGGAACGGTTTTTCCGGTTTCCCCGTTAATCCAGTGAGACCAGGCTCCTTTATGACGGTCTGCTTTTGCGAGAAAATCCATCATTGTGGTCAGCCTTTTTACAGCTTCCTGTCTCGGCACAAAGCCTCTCTCAATCCCGACCAGAACAGTAGCCAGCCCGAATCCGGAGCCTCCTGTAGTTACTACATGCTTATCATTGTCCGGATAAATATTATCTTCATGGTATCTTTCCCTTCCCAGCTTTGAGTTTGGTTCTGCATAATCCCAGAAATACTTCAGGGCCTGTTTCTGGACGTTGTCCAAAAGCTGGTCATCTGTAACATTCTTTACCGTCTTGTTATTCTGAATATTTTCTTTCTGATGAACTGCTGAATTTCCGCACGATACCGTACAGAATACAGAAGCTACAGCAAGCGACATGACAATCCTTTTCATAATTTTGAGATATTAGAATTAAATGCTAAAAGAAGAGGAGAACTTTCATTCTCCTCTAAAGTTGGTATCTGTTGATTTTTAGTAGCCAGGGTTCTGTGTCAAAGTACCATTGCTCTGGTTAATAGAATTTAAAGGAATTGGAAAAACCTCATTTTTCCCAGCTTTAAATCCGTAAGATGCTAAGACAGTTGCTGCCTGACCTGTTCTAACTAAGTCTACAAAACGGTCACCTTCCATCGCTAGCTCTACTCTGCGCTCTTTCCAGATAGCAGTTCTCAATGCAGCCTGAGTCGTAGCAGTTGTTCCTGCTAAACCAGCTCTGGTTCTAACCTTATTGAGATTCGTGATAGCCGCTGCTGTATTACCTAGCTCATTAGCAGCCTCAGCGTTAATCAACAAAATTTCTGCAAAACGGAGTATCCTGATATTTTGAATAGATCCGTATCCACAACTATTATTGTTAAGAGATTTTGGAACATATACTTTCTGATTCCACATATTACCGGCCTGAGGATCGCCTTTATGAATCACATCACCTTCCAAGGTAGTCTCTCCTTCTCTAAGAATTGTCAATTCCTTACGGATATCGCCGGTTTCAAATGCAGATTCCAAAGCAGTAGTCGGAGTAAAAAAGCCCCATCCGAATTGATTCCTTACACCCTGTACCTCAGCATACTGGCTTCCTCCAAACTGTGGAGAACACTCGCAGTTAACTTCAAATACAGATTCTGAACCGAATTCTCCTGCAGGACGGAATAAATGATTGAAATCCGGATCCAAGCTGTAGCCCATTGCCATCACTTGATTGGAAGTGTCATAAGCTTTCTGCCAATCTTTTTTGTATAGATATACTTTAGACATGAGTCCCAGAGCTCCTCCTTTGGTTACTCTTCCCAGATCTCCGGCACCATAAGACTGCGGTAGAACTGCTGCAGCGCTGGTAAGGTCAGCAATGATAAAGTTATATACTTCATCAACAGATTTCCTTGGCACATTATAGTTTCCGTCTGCAGGTAATCCGTCAAAGATTGGTACACCACCATATATTCTAACCAGATTAAAGTAGAAATAGGCACGCAACATTTTCGCTTCGGCTACAAGCCTAGTTTTTAATGTAGCATCCATATTGATATTAGGAACATTGGTAATTACTTGATTACATCTGTTCACAAACTGCCACTGGCCGATCCAATATCCTTCTACTCCGGAATCACTTGCGGTGTAAGTAAACTGATCATATGCATTGATAAAGGAAGCATCTCCCGGGTTTGATCCTTTCTCTACATCATCTGCAGGAACCCCGAAGACAAACTGCGCTGGAAATGCTGAATTTTCCCAGCTTCTAAGCGCAGAGTATATCGCATTTGTTGCCTGCATTGCATCTTCCTGAGTCGTAAAAAATGCATTTGCCTTAATCCTGTTAGGCTGCTCTACATCAAGATAATCATCTTTACATCCTGCTAATACTGCAACTAAAGCTATTGATAAAAATATTTTTTTCATGATTTTCTAATTAAAATGTTAAGTTCATACCGAACGTGTAAATTGCAGATAAAGGATAAATATTATTATCAATACCCATCTGAACCCTGTCTGTGTTGTTGATTTCAGGAGAGAATCCTTTGTATTTAAAAGAAGTCCAAGGGTTCTGTGCACTTACATATAATCTCACTCTGTTGAAATTCGGTAATTTTGAGAAACCTTTCGGTAGGGTATATCCAACCTGAATGTTTCTGATTCGGAAATACCCGCCATCCTCTACATAGAAGCTGCTTGGTAAAATAACAGACTGATTGTTCGTTACCATAGCATAAGAATTAGAGGTACCGGCACCATGCCATCTGTTATTATAGATATCTAAATCCCAGCTCTCATTTCCGTAACGCTGCTCTCTGTTATAATTATAAATTTTATTCCCGAATACACCCTGGAAGTCTATTGCAAAATCGAAATCTGAAACGTTCATGTTAAATCCGAAACCATACGTTCCTTTTGGAACAGGACTTCCTAAGAATGTCTTATCTCTTTCGTCAATAACTCCATTGCCGTCCTGGTCCACAAACTTGAACCATCCGGCCTTAGCTCCTGTCTGTCCGGATGCAGCAGCTTCAGCATTAGTCTGGAATACTCCTGCAACCTGATATCCATAGTATGAACCTACAGGCTGACCAGCCTGTAATCTTATGATCTGATTACCGAAAAGACTCGCTCCCGCATTAGCATAAGATCCACCAAAAACTGAAGTAATTTCATTTTTAAGTGAGGTAAAGTTTCCGTAAAGTCCAATTCTTACTTTTTCTGATAATTTTTTATCATAATTAAGCGCTAATTCTACCCCTTTATTTTTAAATGAAAATGCATTGGTAATATAGTTATTCCAGTTAGCTGCTCCTGAAACCGTTCCCTGAACAATACCGTAAACAACATCCTTTGTATCCTTATCAAAATAAGTAGCTTCAAACTTCAGACTGTTATTTAAAAACGCCATTTCTACACCAAAATCTTTACCGGTCGTAATTTCCCAGCTAATGGAAGTGTCTATAAAATTGTCTATCGTTGCTGCAGGGTTACCTGTAGAACCATAATATGCACCTGCAGCTATATTAGAAGCAAATAAGGTATAAACTCCGTTCTGTACGTTCGGATTACCTGTTCTACCCCAGCTTCCTCTCAACTTCAGGAGATTAAAGATATTCTGATTGCTCATGAATCCTTCTTTTGAAACTACCCAACCAGCACTCACTGATGGGAAAACTTCATTCCTGTTTTGATTAAAGTTTGAAGATCCGTCTCTACGGATAGAACCATTGATCAGGTATTTGCCTGCATAGTCATAATTAATCCTTCCGAAGAACGATTGGATTCTGCTTAATCTTGGAATCACATCTCTTGTAGCATCATACATTCCAACTTCAAAAATATTGGTACCGTTAGCTATTTGAAGAGAACCATTGGTTCCATCATAATTTACATTGGAAGCATTTCTGTAGATCTGGTTGTAATAATTCTGCGTTCTTGAAAAACCTGCGAGGACGTCGAAATTATGATTACCAAAAGCCTTTTTCCAGTTCAAAGTATTATCCCAAACATAATCTCTGTTTTTTGAATCTCTTGTTACAAGCGTAGAAATACTTGGCTGAGGAATATATGTAATAGCCGGCGTATACTGATACAAATTAGAATTAAGATTATCATTTGTCAGGCTACTTCTGAAAGTGAAATCTTTTAAAAATTTCACTTCGGCCCAAACATTATTCAGTAATCTTTCCTGCCTGTTTTGTGATCTGAAAAGGTCTAATTGTGCACGCGGGTTATTCACAGTAACCAACGTAAAATACTGATAGGTTCCCGTTGCAGGATCTATAGGATAATATACCGGCGGTGCGTTATATGCATTCAGCAAGGGGTTGTTCGCTGCATTGGTAAGCATTTTTGAGAACGTAAAATTATCCCCGATGGTTAGGAAATCAGTAATTTTATAACTTAAATTAGCTTTAACAGTAAACCTGTTGAAGTTGCTTCCGGAATTGATCCCTTTTCCGGCATCCAGATTACCTTCGTCCTGAAGATATCCTACACTTCCGTAGTAATTTAATTTACCAACACTTCCTGAAGCAGAAAAATCATTGGAATTAATAGAACTCGGACGGAAAACTTCTTTAAACCAATTGGTATTAGCCGGGTAGTTTGCCCTTGAAATGGAACCTGCACTTGAACCATTATCATTCATCAGTTTCTCATTGTACAATTCAATATACTGATCTGAATTGACCATTTTCGGAATGTTCGTTACCGTCTTGATTCCAAGATAAGAATTGAAATTGAAAGTGGGCTTTTTACCTCTACCGCTTTTGGTTTTTATGATCACAGCACCATTCCCGGCCTGTGCTCCATAAATTGCCAAACTCGATGGATCTTTAAGGATACTCATAGATTCAATATCCTGAGGATTTAAATAAGAGATGTCAGTAGTAATAGAACCATCAACAATATATACCGTACTTCCGGTAATAGAACCAATACCTCTGATATCTACTCTTGGTGATGCTCCTGGTGTTCCGGAATTGAAAATCTGAACACCTGATGCTTTCCCCTGTACAGAGCTTAATGGGTTAGCGTTAGGTTTATCGGCTAAATCTTTTGCTGAAATGACACCGATACTCCCCGTCACATTTTCTTTTTTCTGCGTACCATATCCCACAAGCACTACCTCCTCGATCTTCTGCTCCTTGGCAGTCGTATCTCTTGGGGTGGTCTGTGCATTGACGTTCATACCAAAGTAGAGAACAGCAATGAGACATGAATACTTTAAATCACGTTGTTTCATATAGTTTAATTTTATTCGTACAATCACACTCTAAAGCAGTCTTCTGAACAACAGCCTAAAAAAAGGCGTTTATTTTTTCAAAAAAAGACATTAGACCCAAAATTATAAAAATATCCGAAACAACGTTAAAATCTCTTAAAAATTTTAAAATTAATAGTTAAAATTAAAAATATGATATAAACAGAGCACTTAGTGTAAATTTATTTTAAAATTACTATTAATTAATTGTAAATTATTCAACATGTTTTACCGCTTCATATCATAAAATCATCCCCGATATCTTAAGCGGTAAGAAGATTTTGATAAATGTAAAGGTCTGTTTAAATTTGGTCGGATATTTGAATAACCCACAAAATGAATCTAACGAAATGAAAAAGTATATCATTATTGCCGCACTGGCCTTAGGTACCGGCGCAGTCATTAATTCTGCCATGCAGTCATGCACCAGCCTTGCCACTACAGATCTCGGATTATCCGTGATCAAAAGGTTACTCCTTAACGGTATCGACAAAGGCATGAATATTTACAGCAGCAAAGAAGCTTTCCTTCAGAATAATATGGTAGACCGTGCTTTACCGAAGCAATTGCGCGATATCAACAGTACGCTGGAAAAAATTGCTCCCTCCTTAGTAGCCAAAGAAAGGGAATATATAGCAGAAGCTGCTGCCTATACCGTAAATACTTCAAGGCCTATACTGCAGAATGCTGTCAACAGCCTTACGGCCCAGGATGTAACGAGGATCATCCAGGGAACAACGGCAACGCAGATCCTAAAGGAAAAGGCATCCCAACAGCTCATTGCCGCCATTGCCCCAAAAGTGGATGAAAAACTCAACCAATACGGCATTGTAAAAACCATCAATACAGCACTTTCCGGAAACAGCTTATTAGGCGGGCTGTTAGGCGGAAGCAGCAGCAATACAAGGGTTAATGCGGGCGGACTGAGCCAGCTGGCCTCGGAACAACTGGTTAACGGACTGTTCTATATCATTGAAGACTATGAGCAGCAGAACTCCAGGGCACTGCTCGGGCCCCTTGGAAAATAAGATATTTTTAGGTATCTTTACGTAATAAGATAAAATTTGCAGATGGACATACTTCAAGGAAACCAGCACGCCAGCCCGGAGGATTTTTATAAATCCTTGAAGGCTAAACTGGAAGATCACCATGATTTTCCGGAGGATTATTTATTTAAATTCATTATTCCTACCGATCAATCCAAGTTAACGGAAATTTACAAGGTTTTTGACGGTATTAAATTTACCTTGGGAAACCGGGAAAGTAAAAACGGGAAATACACTGCCTGCAACATCAATGCATTTGTACTGGATGCAGACCAGGTAGTCGACATATATCAGCAGGTCGCTAAAATAGAAGGCGTCATGCTCCTGTAAAAAACAAAGTCAGCTTGTTAAAAGCTGACTTTTTTGTTTTAAGATGATAAATCTTTATTTTTCTATAAAATACTTTACGTTTTCAACCGGCCTTCCCAGCATGGCTACCGAACCTTTAATCAGTATAGGTCGCTGAATCAGTGAAGGGTTTTCAGCCAGGATTTTGATCCATTCTTCTTCTGAATAATTTTTACCCGCAAATTTCTCGATATACAGTCTTTCATTTTTACGGATGATATGGAATACGCTCTGGTTAAGTTTTTTCAGTACTGTTTTCAGTTCTGTAATGCTCAAAGGGTCTTCAATGATGTTGATGATTTCAAAAGGTACTCCGTTCTCGTCCAGATACTCGAGTACTGCTTTTGATTTTGAACAATTGGCATTATGTAAAACTTTAACCAGCATTAAGATTTGATTTTAAAGACTAAGCGTATACCTACAAATATAAGAATTTTTAAAATAATATCCCGTGGCTTTTAAAATAGCTGCGTTAAAACAATCCGTACAGCTCCGCCTCTATTTTCTCCAGGATAAACCCGAAATCTTCAGGCTTCTCTACAAAGTCAAGATCGTCCACCTCAATGATGAGGAGCTTTCCTTCCGTATAGCCGGAGATCCATTTTTCGTATTTCTGGTTGAGTTTGGACAGGTATTCAATGCTGATGGATGCCTCATACTCCCTTCCTCTTTTGTAAATCTTTTTTACCAGGTTAGGAACATCCGATTTAAGATAGATCAGAAGGTCCGGCGCTGAGATAAAAGCTTTCATGAGGTTAAATACGGAAGCGTAATTATTGAAGTCCCTGTCTGAAAGGAGCTTCATGTCATTCAGGTTTTCCGCAAAGATATGGGCATCTTCATAGATGGTACGGTCCTGGATGATATTCTTGCCGCTTTCCCGGATTTCTTTTACCTGCCGGAAGCGGCTTCCCAGGAAGTAGATCTGCAGGGCAAAGCTCCATTTGCTCATATCCGCATAAAAATCTTCGAGATAAGGATTATGGTCTACATCCTCAAATTGTGCATCCCATCCGTAATGTTTGGAGAGCATGGTAGTTAATGTTGTCTTCCCTGCTCCGATGTTGCCTGTAACTGCAATGTGCATATATTTTCCCCTTAGTATTTACTGATTAACAAAACTAAACTCCCGTTGCCTGAACCTCCGCACTTTCCTCCATCAGCTTTCTCAATGGATCCTCTGCCTGCTGTTCAGCAGCGCTCTGTTGCTCCGGCTCTTTCTTCTCTCCGGTTTCCCCTGAAGTTTTTTCAGCCGGCTGGACAGGCTGCTGGTCAGTGTTGATTTTTAACGGTTCAGGTTCTTTTTGTTCCTGTGTGTCATCCGGTTGTTTAAGGGTGTAAAGATAAAGGTTGTTCGCTTTGATTTCAAAGAAAGAAAGGATATTTTTATCCACAATCTGTGCACCGGGATCAGTGAAAACTGTGGCCAGCTCCTTTTCCGGGATATATTTCAGGATAGCCTGGGCAGTGATGACCAGGATGGCTTCATTCTCCCGCCGGAAACGTTTTGCATTCTCTGTGGCGGCTTCAAAAATCTTTTCAAATTTTAAATTGTATACCCTGATATTTTTTTTGGTCAGGATGTAGACTTTGTTTTCATATACGAGAAGGTCCGTCAGTTCATCAAAGCTGCCGTCAAACGGATAGGAATTGATGGTGGTATCATTCCTGAAATTGTACTGGATGAGCCGCTTTGAGCTTTCATCCAGAAGCCATAACTGCTGCAGGTCTTCCGCATATGCCATTTTGATAAAGCCGAATTTCTGACGGAAGTCCACCCGCTGGATTTCATTCAGGTTCTGGTCTACGAACTTCATTTCCTGAGCGTTTTCAGAAAAGAGAGGGACACTCAGCGGATTCTGTACGCTCTGAACCTTATACGGAACCGTAAGCATCATTTTGCCAAGCTGCTTTCCAAGGGAATCATATTTGGTAAAGCTGAAATCTTTATTTTTATAGATGTACAGATTGCCGTAATCATCTGCATGCAGGTCATCTGCATCCTTCAGCTTCAGCGTGTCGAATGCCAGTTTTTTCTGCGCAGATAAAGAGCAGAAAAGCAAAACCGATAGTAAGTAGAATATTCTCAAAGTGATTACAAAGATAGCGCTCCTGAGGAACGCTACCAATTTACATTTTATTTTAATTGAATTTGCTTTTTTATTGCATTACTGTATTTCAACTTCATAAATCTTAGACCAGTTCTTTCCGGTAACCAGCATATGATCTCCTTTAAAGGCAATCCCGTTCAGGACATCATCGCTGCCTTTGGTATTCTTCTGGGCAATTTCCGTAAAGTCAAATTTACCTACCACCTCGCCGTTCACAGGATTGATTTTTAATACGAAAGGCTTCTGCCATACATTGGCATAAATGAATCCATTGTGGTATTCCAGTTCGTTCAGCTGATCGTAAGCTTGGGAACTTCCTGCAACAGCAATATACTTAACCAGTTTGGAAGGATCTTTCGGATCAAGGAAGTATAGCAGCTTACTGCCGTCTGAGGCAATGAGGTTTTTCCCGTCATAGGTCAGTCCCCATCCTTCTCCCAGAACATTAGGATACGGAAACTCAGATAGAAGTTTCAGGGTATTTTTGTCATAGACATATCCTTTTTTGCTCTGCCAGGTCAGCTGGTATACTTTGTCCCCTACAATAGTACTTCCCTCAGAGAAATCCTCCTGGGCCTGTTTGGTAGACATAAGAGGTGTTGTAGTTCCGAGCGTGTATTTCAGGATCTGGGAAGAACCGTTCTGGCCGTCGCTTTCGTATATCGTATTCCCTTCAAGCTGGAAACCCTGGACAAAATTCTTGGGATCATGCGGATATTCCGAAATAATCTTATACGGGATATTCTTTTCAGGGCTTTTGGCATATACGTTAATAGTGGCGTCCTGATTGAGTGTTTCCCCGCCTTTTGTTTTGATATTAAATGTTACCGGATTGTCTCCCAGGGTGAAAAATTTAGGATCAACCGTCAGATTTGATGTTTCTTTGTCCCCGAAGCTGATGGTAATGCTTTCCGCATTATCGGTTACATCCTTGGGAAGGTTCAGTTTGTCTCCAAAGTGGTATCCTGTGGTCTCCATAGAATTGTTATAATCATTCAGGGATTCCAGGATCTTTTTATCGTTTTTACAGGAGGCCAGAAGGACCAGGGCTGCAAAACCTGCTATGATGCTTTTTTTCATTGAAAATCGAAATATTTTCCTCAAAAGTAAGAAAAATTTATTTCCGGGCTTGCACTTAAGGGCCGGATTAACCAAATTATAACGTATGCAGGGCATCATGCATCAGTCATGGCTGAAGCCTGTCACTTTCGCTTCATCGAAATCCAGCTGCATTTCAATCGCTCTCAGGACATGGTCATCAAAGATCTTTTCCCGTTTCAGATAATGGAGTTCATTACGCTGAGCCTGGATCACCTGCCGCAGTACATCCTTATTTTCATTAACCGCTTTGGAAAAATCCACTGCCGAAGCCATACACTGCGCCTTATCCGCCATCAGCATCATTTCATTTTCGAGTTTGTATTTCTGGTGGCGGACCAGATTATTGGTTTCTACCTGTTCTGAAAAATCGTCATTGATTTTCCGGAGCGCCGTTTCTTTCAGCTTCCGCATCAGGATGACTTCCTGCTTTTCTTCAGGAAGCTCACTTCCGGCATCTTCCATCTTCAGCAATTTAAGGATGGGAGCAAGTAAAAGCCCCTGCCCTACGAGGGTAATCAGGATAATGACAAACGTTACAAACAGAATGATGTTCCTGTGAGGAAATGCTTCACCGTTTGGCAGGAATGCCGGAATGGAAAGTGCCGCAGCCAGGGATACCACACCACGCATGGCAGCAAAGCTGATCACGAAAGGTTCCCGCCAGTCAGGCTTCGGCATTTTCATCCTGAGCTCTTTGGAACATATCCGCGGAAAATACATAAGGGCATAGCTGTACATGATCCTGGTGAAAATAATGGCTCCTCCAATAACAATGCTGTAGAAAATACCTTCTGAAATCGTATAATTTTCCATTCCGGCTACCACTACGGGAAGCTCCAGTCCGATCAGGATGAAGATCAGTGTATTCATCAGGAAGATCAGTACGCTCCATACATTTCCGGACTGAATCCTTGACGTATGGCTCAGGTAGCAATGGGAATTATAGGACATCACCAGACCACCGGCAACCACCGCCAGTACACCTGAAAAATGAAAATGCTCGGCACCGATATACATCACATAAGGAACGATCAGCGTAATAATAGTGTCAATATTGGAATTGGAAGGAATGATCTTCAGCAGCGCTCCAAATAACAGCCCGGCTCCCACTCCCACGGCAATGCCTCCGATCGCCATGCTGAAAAAATCCTTTACCGCTTCACCGAAGATGAACTGCCCGGAAATGACTGCCGCCAGGGCAAATTTAAAGACGATCAAACTGGATGCGTCGTTGATTAAACTTTCACCTTCCAGGATCGTAGTGATTTTCTTGGGAATTTTCATATGCTTCAGCACAGACGTTGCCGCTACAGCATCGGGCGGGGAATTTACACCGCCCAGCAGGAATCCCATAGCCACCGTAAGTCCCGGAATAATGGATGATGAAAGATAAGCGACCACAATCGAGGTCAGGAATACCAGTCCGAATGCCATGGAAAAAATCTGCTTCCTCCATTTATGGAAATCCTGCCATGAGGTAAACCAGGCAGCTTCAAACAAAATAGGCGGAAGAAAGATCAGGAAGACAAGATCAGGTTCAATTTCAATATGCGGCATCCCCGGAACAAGGCTGATGAGCAGGCCCGCAATGACCAGGAAAATGGGATAGGCTACCTTCATTTTCTGCCCGATCATGACCAGTATCATCACAGATAACAGAACTGCAATGGATACAATAACATAGGTGTGAATCATGGTTTGTGTAGTATTAAAATTTTATAGGCTAAGATGATAAAAAAATCGTTATCATTATTTAGAGAACGGAATATTATTGTAGAAGCCGATCTGGATCTGGCCGCGGTTTTTATTTTCCTGGATCTGGTTCATATATCCTGCTTCTATCCTCAGGTTTTTACTGATGACATATCCCAGGGCGCCGTACACTCTGTTCCTGTCGAAGGCCGGGCTGTCCAGATGAAGGAAAATTTCATTGTAGACAGATGCATAGAATGTTTTGGGAAGCATTTCTTTGTTGTTGATCGGGATATTGAAATTCAGGTAGTAGCGGAACCGCATCCGGAAGTCCTCTTCCAGAAAGCGCTCCTCCAGGCGGTACCTGTGCTGGATGTTAAAACGCCCGAATTTCTGTTTTGTAATGTATTGCTGGAATATCCTGTGCTCAATATTTTCCTGCTTTTCACCATCCATATAAGGTTGGCTCAGGATGAACCCGTATCCCAAAAGGATATTGTTGTTGTTTTCACTGAGGTCATACCCGATACCGGTGCGGATCAGGAGCTGTTCGAGATCCGTGCCTCCGTCAAAACTTCGGTACTGGATTTCGTTGTGCCAGTTTAGTTTTTTGCTGATCTTATTGTTCCCGAAATACATATACCATGCTCCCAGGTCATTTTTCTGTGCAAAGCAAAAAGTAGTTACGGTCAGGGCCATGCCCAGAGCCAGTAATTTTATCATTTTCATATCTCAATGTATTGTTGTCATCTATCGTTTACAGGATTTCCATATGAATTATCAATAATAAGAAAAATATTTGCGGTATGGAAATTTTAAAGGAATAATCATGAGTAATCTTAAGCTACCTATGAAAAAAGACAGCTTTACCGTGGGTAAAGCTGTCCTTATCAAATGAACAATATAAAGGGAAATCTTATGCTAATTTCACATTAACGGCATTTAAGCCTCTGTCTCCCTGTTTTGTTTCAAAAGTAACCTGGTCGTTTTCGCGGATAAAACGGGTACTAAGACCTGAAGAATGTACGAAAATATCTTTGCTCCCGTCTGCCGGGGAAATGAATCCGAAGCCTTTTGCTTCGTTGAAAAATTTTACTGTGCCTTGTTGCATTGTAATCGTTATTAAAATTATTATGGGGCCGGGTTCTGCACGGTTCAGGCTTTTTACGTTCCTGTGATGCTTCCCTGGCTTTATTCTATGCTCTGCCGGTTACCAGCAGGCCTGTTGTATATTTCTGTTTTATGAAATCTGCGGGCTGCTGGATATTAACAGCTGTTCTGCGGTCATTCGTTATATTGATTTCCAGAGGGTTCCTGAGGATGATGTCTGCCATGGCTTGTATATTTTTGAGCCTGGTTTCGGAAAACAGAACCAACTGCCTTCTTTTCGGCATCAATTGGACAAAATGCCTGAGCTTGTCTTCACACGCCTTTTCCTGCAACATCCTGTCTGCCTCATCTGCCACCATGATTTCAATGCCGGATAGGTCTACAGATCTTTTTTCAATCAGCTCCATGAGCCTGTCAGGAGTGGCGATAAGAATATCGATGCGCTTTTTGAGGGCGGCGAGCTGTCCGGTAGCTTCTATTCCTCCGAAGACCGAAAGCTGGGATAACGGAAGGTACTTGCTGTAAAGGTTCAGATGATCCTCCATCTGCAAGACGCGTTCTTTTGTCGGTACCAGGATAAGGGCGCGGATACGGTTGTGCTCTGCACTCTTTTTCTTCAGCAGCTGGAGGACAGGCATCATAAATGCGGCTGTCTTTTCGGTTCCCGGCTCTGCATATCCTATAATATCCCTGCCTGCCAGAATAGCAGGAATCACTTCACACTGCATTTCTGTAGGCCTGGAATATCCCGCTTCTGTAACAGCGCGGATAATAGGGTTGATTAAATGTAATGTTCTGAAATTCATAGCAAATTTGCCGGTATGGGATTTATGGTAGCGGATTCTGATCCGGATAGGTAAGGTTGTCGTGTAAATTGTTGTTTACTCCGACATGCTTTGCACTGTACATGCAAATTCATTAAGAATATAGCATCCATGCAATGGGATGTCTGTTTGCAGCAGTCGTATATTTTAGTGATAGAGCTGCTGCCGTTAGTCAGCTGAATGGCTTTAACGTCGGATATTGATGCATTGGGTTTGATCTGCTCAGTCTGTCCATAATGTATTGATTTAAATTAAGCGGGCAGCTGAAAAGCGAAACTGAAAGAAAAAATAGATATTTAAACTGTGACAGTACAGCGAAGGCAGAAACCTGTTTGATGAATACCTGGCAAATGTAAGATTAAATAAATGAACAAACAAATTTTAATGAATTGATTATCAAAAATTTATTCGTAGCTTCCCGAATTGAACAATTATTTGCATTATGCGGATGATTATAATCCATATGATGCAAATATCCTACGCTATCCCGGAACCTCAAATACAGTCTTTACCTTCACAGATTTCAAGACCGGTAAAAATCGCCTACTTTATTATGGTTCACCATAAGCCGCAGGCATTTAAGGAACTGTTCCGGCAGATTTATACAAAAGACCAGTTTTACCTTATCCATATCGACCGGAAAGCAAAACCTGATGTAACGGAAGAAATCCAGCTTTACCTGATTCAGTTTCCCAACGCCTATGTCCTTGAAAGCATGAATATTGTTGCAGGAGGGTTCAGCATGATTCAGGCTGAGCTCAATGCTATGGAATACCTTCTGAATGTAAGCCGCGAATGGGATTATTTCATCAATCTCAGTGGTGAGGATTATCCGCTCAGGTCACAGAAGATCATCCGGCAGTTTTTAGGGCTGCAGAAAGAGCGGAACTACCTTTTTTACTATGACCAGAAATTTTACCGGCCGGATACACTGCAGAGGATACAGAACCATTTTACGGAACTTACCCATAAAATCTCTTCCATGATTTACAAAAGGGAGTTTATGAAAGGGGTTATCCCTTACATAGGTGGGAAGTGGCTGATCCTTACCAGGACCGCCTGCACTTTTATGACCAGCAACAAAAGGGTCATGGATTTTGAGGACTATTACCTCCATACTTTACTGCCGGCTGAATCCTTTTTCCAGACGGTCTTTATGAATACCGAATTTAATGAAATCATCATCAATGATGATAAAAGAGCGGTCATGCAACCCGAAACGTTATTCAGCAGGAAACAGGATCCGGATGAAATAATTACCGGCCTGAAATCAAAAAACCAGCTATTCATCAGAAAAATGGAGCCTGAAATGCATGAAGCCGTGTTCAGCTATATCGAAGAAAGTTTTGATCAGCCCCTGCTGGAAATCAACGAGATTGAAAGGGAACTGAAAAAAGGCCGCCACCAGGATAACTGACGGAAGCCTTTTGTATTTTAAAACTGATAAACGACTGCGTTGATGTTCATCCCAGCGCCTACGGAAGCAAACAGAACCACATCGCCTTCATTGATATCATGGGTATCCAGTTCGTCTTTAAGGATCATGGTCAGTAAAGTGGGTATGGTAGCCACACTGCTGTTCCCCAGCTTATGAATGATCATCGGCATAATATGTTCAGGAGCCGGCATATCATACAGCTGGTAAAACCTGTTAACGATGGCTTCGTCCATCTTTTCATTGGCCTGATGGATGATGATTTTTTTCAGCTGGCTGATCTCGTAACCGCTCTTATCAAAACACTGTTTCATAGCTTCCGGCACTCTCAGCAAGGCAAATTCATAAATTTTCCTGCCGTCCATTTTGATGTATTTGGTATCCGGGCAGCTTTCATTATTATAAGATTTCCCGAAATACAGAAAGTCTTTTTCATTAAGGGTGTAAGATGCTGACAGATGGGATTTGATCCCGGAACCGTCCTGTTCATTCTGTTCAATTACTACTGCACCAGCACCATCGGCGTAGATCATGCTGTCGCGGTCATGCACGTCGACTACTCTCGAAAGTGTTTCTGCACCAATCACAAGGCAGCGTTTGGCTATTCCGGATTTTATAAACGCGTGCGCCTGGATCATCCCTTCGATCCAGCCAGGACATCCGAACAGCACATCATAGGCTACGCAAAAGTTGTTTTTAATTTTCAGCTGGTGCTTTACCCTGGCAGCGAGACTGGGAACGGCATCCGACTGTATGGTTCCGAAACGCACATCCCCGAAATTATGGGCGAAGATAATATAGTCCAGCGTTTCAGGATCTATACCTGCATCTTTGATTGCGGCTTCGGCGGCTATCAGGCCCAGGTCTGAAGTGACCTGATCTTTTCCTGCATACCTCCGCTCTTCAATGCCTGTAATTTTTTTCAGCTTTTCAGTAATGGACGCATTGTCGTCCTTCAATGGAATTCCGTTTTCACTAAAGAAAACATGTTGATCAAAAAAAAGATTGGTTATTGTTTCTCCCGGAATATAGTTGCCTACCCCTGTAATTTTACTGGTCATCTTTTATGTTTTAATGAATGAAAAGCCAATCAGCTCTCATTGCTTTAATTATGTATTTCCTTTTAAACAATACCTCCTGCTTCTGACAAGAGCACGAATGAATCTGTGTTGATTCTGATTTATAGTTTGCAAAGTTAAAGATAAACTAATAAAAACAGAATCCCGCATAAAAATGAATGTATTTCAATATTTACTACATAAGAACAGACCGGAAAATAAAATCAATCTTCCGGACAGCTAATTTTTTTGCAAAAATGATTTTTTAATTACGCATGCTGCTGCATGGTAGCCGGATCATCGTAATTGACCATCCAATGAATGCCGAACTGGTCGGTAAACATCCCGAAATAGGCACCCCAGAAGGTATCGGCAATAGGCATCGTTACTTTCCCGCCTTCGGAAAGCCCGTAAAACAGGCGGTTCGCTTCTTCCCTGGATTCGGTATTGATGGATACTGATACATTGTTTCCCTGTATGAAACCGGAAGACCATGCACTGCCGGTATCGCTTCCCATCAGAACGGTTTCACCGGAAATCGGAAGAGTAACGTGCAGGATTTTATCCTTGTCTTCATCCGGAACAGGATGATCCTCCGAAGGCGGCATATCTCCGAATATCCCGATGTATGGAAATTCCCCGCCGAAAACGGATCTGTAAAATTCAAATGCTTCCCTGCAGTTACCGTTAAAAGTAAGGTATACATTAACTGTGGCCATAGTTGTTTTTATATTTTGATTTGCTAATATTATCGGTGCTGGTCGATCAGGATCATGTTCCCGTCCGGATCTTTCAGGAAGATGTGCTCCGGGCCAGATGAAGATTCATCCGCTTCTTTTTCCGGTGTGATACCATTCGATTTAAGGTGCTTCTGGATATCCCGCACGTCATCGAATGTTTCCAGGTTATGGGCATTTTCGTCCCATCCCGGATTGAAAGTAAGCATATTCCCGTCGAACATCGCCTGGAAAAGCCCGATCAGGGTGGTCCCGTTTTTCATGATCAGGTAATTCTGTTTCATATCCCCGCCCATGGCACTGAACCCCAGCTTTTCATAAAACTGCTTCGATTTTTCGAGGTCTTTCACACTGAGGCTTATAGAAAAGGCTCCTAATTTCATATGGTTCTGTTGAATGATTAATCTTTTTTGCCAGGCTATTCCTGGTTTTTCATATGGGTTTTAAAATCCATCGTTCCGTCATAGCTTTTCCAGGTTCCGGTAAGTTCAATGAACTGCCCTTCTGCCTTTTCCGTTTTGGGATTCCAGCGGAACGTATAAATGAATTTGCCCCTGAACAGGCCGGAATGTTTCCCTTTGTCTTCTTCCGCAAGTTCGTAATCGCCGTACACCACTCCTTTTTTATTGGAATCTTTGTATTTGGTAATGGTAAAGGTACCTTCAAACTTTGTATAATTCTTATCCACCAGTGAATAGCCGGAGACAAAATATTGCTGGTCGTCCTTTTTATTCTGCTCGGAAATATTGATGTTCATCCGGATGACTTCACCACTGTTCCCGATCGTCCCGGTATAGGGATGGCTTCCGTTCAGCCAGACGTTGGAGATATCGGGCATCTGAGAAAAAGCCAGACAGGACATGAGACTGAATAATACAATAAGTTTTTTCATGGTTATTTGTTTTTTAAACGCCGAACTGCGCCAAATGATGGTTCAGGTGTTTAGCGAGCATATTGTTCCATTCCTGGCTCGTCAGCTTCCCGAAAGAAAAGGACTCTTTACCGTCAAATGCAGAAGCACCCAGCTGCTGGGTTTTCTGGATGAACCCGATCAGTCTTTTCTTTTCGGCTTCAAAATTTTTAGGTTCCGTGATCAGGAACTGCGGTGAGGTCGGTCCGTTTTTAGCGTAGGCTTTTTCGCCTACCACTTTAGGCTTCACAAAGTTTTTCAGGATAAATTTGGCAATGGAGCCCGGTTTTTTATGTTTTTCCGGTTCGTAGATCATTTCATAGGAGACACAGCAGTGTGCGAGCATCTGGTCTACCGTCATTTTCCCCCATAAAGACTGGGTTTCAGGTGTAAGATGGTTGATCCTGTCAATGTAATTCTGAGCTTCGCGGGCATCAAATATATTTTCCATAGTTGTTTATTTGTCCGGTCACAAATATATCAGTTTTTTTGCGATGATATGATCTATTGAGGGATTAACAGGATAAATCCAATAATAGATAAAAAGCTATGAAATATGCAATCTATTTTTAATTAATCCGTTTTGCAGTTTCATATAAAGGATTTACTTAGAAATACAATTATATTTTATTATGATTCAATTATTATCATCATAATCTGTTTTAAGTTTACTTGTTAATTGTTACTTCATTTAAAACATCACGTTTAAAACTTCTATGGAATCAAACATTCATTACACACAAAAGAAAAAACCACTATAAAAGTGGTTCTGTATCAATGGATAAATATTTTCTGAATCTGCGGAATCAATTCACACGGATGAAAGAAACTTTGCCATCCAGGCCGTTCTTTCTGAAAAACTGTACCTTAACTTCACTGTCTTCAAATGAAGTCTCATAACTTGGGATAACCTTGTACGGGGTAAACTGTTTTACGGTGATCACGCAATAATCGTCGCTGGCATCCCCTGCAGGAGCATCATACACAGACAGAATTGCGCCTGCCCTCACATTCTGGAGAATAACTGAACGCGTTTCGTCATTGGAACCGATGTAGGCGGGCGTTTTTGCTTTCAGGTTGTACCATTGTCCCGGTGCATCCGTGATCTGGGCCACTGTGTTTTGTGAACCTCCGTTGCCTTCTTTGAAAATTAGGGTACCTGACTGGGCTTTCACGGTGGACATACCCAGCAATAGTGAGCCGATAGCTACTGCTTTAAAAATTGTTTTCATGGTATTACTATTTTGTAAACCAATATTACAATAAAATATTCACATTATTATGACAAATTAAAAATATTTTACTCATAATAAATATTTAATTTTAAATTTGTATTTATTATGAGAACAGCTGCAGGGATATAAGATACAATATGTTATCGCAATATATGGCTGTTTTTGTTTTATGATGATACTTATAACCAAAAGAAAACTTTTTTGTTTCAAATTAATGTGAATATCCCCATTGCATTGCGTGAGAAATACTATATAATCATAGTTTTCCTGCTCAGTCAGATGGCTGTGGGGCAGAGGAAAATTCCGGTACAGGTCAGGGATTCAGACACGCATCTCCCCGTAGAGGCTGCTACTGTAGTACTGACGAAGAAAAGTGATACCCTTGTAATGCGCCAATTGCAATCGGACAGAAACGGATATTCTACTTTTACCGGTATTCCTGTGGGAAGGTATCAGCTGTGTTTCAACAAGCAGGGTTACAAGGAATTGAAAACCAATATTGAAATCCAGAACTCCGACCTTAATCTACAGGAGGTGCACATCGGCCTGCAGGAAACCGTTATCGACGAGGTAAAGATAAAACCCCTGTCGGTAAAAGTACATTCGGATACCGTACAGTATAACGCTGCACAATATACAACCAGGCCTGATGCCCGCACGGAAGACCTCCTCAGGCGCCTGCCGGGAATTTTCGTGGATCATGACAGCAATGTATTGGTCAAGGGTAAAGAAGCGGAACAGATCCTGGTGAATGGCGAAGCTTTTTTCGGTGATGACAAAAAAAGAGCCATCCAGATGATCCCTGCTGAACTGATTGACAACATACAGGTCTACTCTTCTGCAAAGAAAGAAAGCGGACAGGGTATTCCGGATGAAACCAAAATCACGACCATCAATATCATCACCAAAAAAAAGCAGTCTTTTTTCGGTGACGTGCAGGCCGGGACCGGGTTAGTGAAACGGCACAACCTATCCGGTAACATCAGCACCCTGGGCAAAAAGGCCAACTATAGCATCATTGCACAGGATGACAATGCAGGCCTTACGGGCAGCGGCAGCCATAAGATGCCTTCAGGAAACAGTCCGCGGTCCATACAGAAAAGGCTTTCAGGAATTAATATATCCTATTCCAAATCGCCTGCACTCCGGTTTTACGGAAGCACCGAAATTGATGACACCAGGAGCTTTTCCAGGGAATCCGGCAAGCTCCGGACGCTGCTGCCGGGTGGCGTGATCCAGTATAACAGTACTGAAACCAATTCTTCGTTACACAATACTTCCTTGCGGTTCAATTATACGCTAAATGCCCGGATCGACTCCCTGACAACCCTGAATGTCAATACCAACATTTTAACAGGCCGTACATTAACACAACAGAACAGCCAGTCTTACATCATGCAAAACCAGCTCCCTGTCAATCTGGTCCATACTACCGTGAACGGAAAACAACGGACAGCCAGCGGCTACCTGAATGCCTATATCAGCAGGAAGTTCAGGAAAAAAGGAAGAAGTATTTCAGCAGGCTGGCATGCAGGCATCAACCGCCTCCGGCAAAATGATACCATCAGTGTATTTTCTATGGATAATCCTGTTTCAACACAGCTGAATACCGGTGATAACAGGAGCACCTCGGTTTCCGTATCTGCACAGTATACCGAACCTGTACACCAATATGGCAGCATGACCGTAAGTTACAGCCTGTCCAAGTCATACAACACCAACAACAGGAACATCGTTCAGGACTATCCCGGTTTTTCATCCGTTTTTCTGGAGACAAAGACAACCACCCTTACCCAGCAGGCACAAACACGGTATGCATATCAACGTGAGCGCTATGAAATTTCAGGCGGCCTCAACCTACAGCAGACGGAACTGGATACCGGGAGCAACCATACCACCAGAAGCGTGCAGTTCTCTCCTGACCTGAACTTTACTTACAGGCCCAATACTGTACGTTCTTTTGTCCTGAATTACCGCAATATGATGACCCCGCCTGCCGGTATTTTGTTGCAGCCCATTATAGATAATACGAATCCGTTGTTCATCCGGTATGGAAACCAGGACCTGAAGCCTTCCCTCACCCACTTCCTGGATTTCTCTTACAACACCGTTAACAGCAACTCACAGCCTTTTCTGATCAACCTGAATGCGGTCCTGTACGAGAATGAGATTGTGGAACAGGTTACAGCTGATGCGGCGGGCTTCCAGAGCACAAAACCCATGAATTTCAGCGGCAATTATTTATTTTCATTCAATATTTCTAAGTCTGCCGAGCTCAAACGCAGCGAAATCAATATGAATTTCAATACCAACGTGATGTACAGGTATTCGGGGAATATCGTCAATGGTGTAGAGAACCATACTAAAATTTCCACGATCCGGGAGACTATTGCAGCATCAAAGACTTTCGGGGAGGCGTTAGATGTAAGCATTAATTTCCAGCCATCGCTGATCATCAGCACCAATACCCTGGATGCATCAAAAACATCATTCTTCACCTATACCTCAGGGCTTGATCTTTCCTGGAGCAATGACACATGGAAGCTGACAGGATACGGATCGCATTCCCATTATGGCCGGTTCAATACCAGCCGCAGCCGGTCTTTTTTTATGGCCAACCTTTTTATTGAACGGAAAATTTCCCAACTGCGACCCTTATACCTTCATCTTGCCTATTACAATATCACCAATTCCAAGGATTATATCAACAGGATCATTTCAGGAAACACCCTCCTGGATTCAGCTAAAGAAATGATGCCGCCCTACCTTATGTTCGGTGTCAAATGGAATATCCTGAAAAATAACTGAAAACCGCCACTTATTTTTTTTGCCACATCGAACCTTTCAGTGCTGTTCTCTTCATCATTCTTAAGTGTTAAAAAACTTTACTACCTGTTATAATCATTTATTCATGATCATTAAACCACCCCGTCAAAAATCATTTGAATCTTCGACACCCTTCCAAGGGAGGGAAATTGTTTAAACCGTTCAATATTTCTATATAGTAGGCAGATTATGCAGACGTTTTTTCATGCATTCTAAAAATCTAAGATTTTAAAAAACTCATATGCTCTTCTTATTTTCATAGCTAGTAACTTCAAAAATCTTAAGTGTCAAAAACTTCTGTGACTGTTGTGGTTTTATCTCCAGATTATTTTCCACGCATTTAAAAACCGCAGGTTTTTGAAAACTAATGTGTTCTTTCTGTTCTCAAATCTGGCTGCTTAGATTCTCATATGTCAAAACTTTGCGGCCTGTTATAATCCTTTATCCATGACCATTAAACCACTCCGTCCAAAATCCTTTGAATTATTGACAGAGGCTGACTCACTTTTGAGACAGCCTCTTCTGTTTTTAAGACTTTAGATTCTTAAGTTAGTATATTTTAATCGAAAATTCATTGATGGGCAAACGAGCTTTTGGAACTGATGCCAGGTAATCATTTTCTTTGTCCCTATAACCTAACGAAATAATGACTGATGCATGAAGACCCTTTTCAGACAGGCCTAAAACTTCATCAAATAATTTCGGATTAAAACCTTCCATGGGAGTGGCATCCACTTTGAGTTCAGCAGCGGCAATCAACGCTGTTCCCAGACCGATATATGCCTGTTTACTTGACCAGATTGCATTTTGTTCAGGGGTTTGCAGAGAGAAATGGCTTATTAGGGTATTTTTCAGAATGTCAAGTGCCCCTTCTTCCAGATTTCGTTGCCGCTCCATCATCTCTACGTAGGTACTGATGTAATCATTGGTTATTGTATTGAATCCAGCAAAAACTAATAAGTGAGAAGAAGCATAAATCTGTGAGTTGAAAGATCCCTCCCCTAATTTTTGTCTTACTTCAGAATTGGCTATTACAAACAGTCGATAAGGCTGTATTCCGCAGGAAGAGGCAGTTAGATTTATGGCTTCAATTATCTGGTCAATTTTATCCTCGCTGACTGACTCATCTGAGTATTTTTTAACCGCGTAACGCCAGTGCAAATTTTTGATTAGATCCATTTTTTATGATTTTAAATTAGATCGGCAAAGTTATCGTTTGGATGTGTATATTTGTAACTAAGTGACAAAAAGATATAGTGACAATCGGGTAACCAGGTGAACAATATGGAACAAGAATTTGATTTAGTAAAAGATTGCAGCCAAAAAATTTTGGCTATCAGCGATACTATGGAAATTTTAAATGGAAAATGGAAGATGTCTATTATTGCATGTCTGTGTTATAAACCAATGCGGTATTCCGAATTACTGAAAGAGGTTAAGGGTATTTCTGGAAAAATGCTTAGCAGAGAGCTGAAAGATTTGGAAGCAAATGAGTTGATTATGCGTAACGTACAAAGCACAGCACCTGTTTCCGTAGAGTATACAATAACGGACTATGGACAATCACTTAAGGATTTGACAAATGTAATAGCGGATTGGGGATTTATCCATAGAAAGCGCATTATTGCAGGAATGAAATCATCATTTAAAAATTAGATAATTATTAATCGTACAGATAAAAATAGATATTATTAAACCTTAAAAACCATCCTATGCATTTTCTTTGCAAACCTGATTCTGAGACTTGTGATATCCGGCATCAGGAGAGGCTGCGGCAAGATTGCTCACATATTTTTTACTTTTTGGTTAAAAATAACCATTGACTTTATCTGTCCGATTGCTGTACATTTGCTTCAGATATCAAGCAATTGATCTTCAGAATGTTTGTATGATTCAAAAAAGGACATCATAAAACATCCCTGAATCAGAAGTTTCTGAAAAAAATCAAATCATATCATTCAATCACAAAATGGAGTACAGATGAATCCCTGGCTGCATTTGATCATCATCAATCTATAAAATTATTCCTTATGAAATTTCTCTTTTTCCGCCTTGCCGTAATTTTTTCTATCACCTGTTCAGTCCAGAGTAAAGCCTGCTCCGCTTTTTTACTGACCGGAAAAGAGTACAATGTCGTTGGTTTCAATGAAAACTGGAAAACAATGCCGGGAATGATCGTGATCAACAAACGTGATGTGCTGAAAAGGAATATCAGCTGGCAGAATCTGACCACTGATCAGACACAGGCCAATAAACAATGGACCTCAAAATTCGGTTCCGTTACCTTTAACCTTTTAGGATATGATTTTCCCTGCTATGGCGTCAATGAAAAAGGCCTCTTTCTGGTCGAATTATACCTGGAAGAAACAACCAGAGTTTACCATCCCAAACAGCCCGATATGTTCTGGGCACAATGGATCCAGTATCAGTTGGATCATTACAAAACGGTAAAAGAAGTGGTGGATCATCTGAATGACGGACCCAATATAGACTGGTGGCCCAACGCGGCCGGAAGTCACTTTTTCCTGACCGATGCAAAAGGAAATGCTGCAACGATTGCCTTATTGAACGGGAAATATACCGTACTTACCCATAAGGAAATGCCCATGCCTTTGCTGTGCAACAATCAATACCAAAAGGATCTGGCTGCTGCCAAAAAGTTTGATTTCCTGGGCGGAAATATAAAGTTTGATCCGGATCAGAACAAAAACTGGGAAGACCGTTATAACCGGGCCTATTACATGCTGAAGAATTACACGTATGATCAAAAACCCGTTGATTATGCCTGGAATATTTTGAATTCCATACACCCGGGTGAATGGCAGACCGTTATTGATACGAAGAACATGAACCTGTACTTCAGATCCGACCTTAAAAAAGAGGTAAAGACCATCGATATCAGCAAGCTGGATTTTTCTAAAAATGCCACGGTAAAATACCTGGATATCCACACGGATGAAAAAGGAATCGTTAACGCCTCCTTTCAAAACCTGACGATGGCAAAAAACAACCAGTATGTGGAACAAGGATTTCCTATCGGGTATGACAATAAAGAATTTGGAACTTCCTCAATTTTCGGGAAACTGAAAAAAAATATCGTGAAATTCTTTGAAAATATCTTGCCTGAATCTTAATTTCAACAGGTGTGTTTCATGCTGTAAGGGTATTCTGAAGGGATTATAACCATCTCTCTGAACCTCACACGGCCAGACCGATGCAGCAAAGGCAACAGGCCGTTATTCTGCTAACAGCTACAATTACGGATTTATCCTGAAACTTTTATCTTTAGAAAAATTCTGCTGAAAGGTGGACCTCATGAATCGCCGACGATACGATCCCGTTACCTCTGGTATGACCCATGCGATCAGAAATTAAAATAGGCGAGAATAACAGCTGTTAATGATTTTCTGAGATTATTTCATTGAATCCATTTAAATATTTTTCTGAAAATATAAAGAAAAATTATGCGCAAATGGTAATTTATAGTACGACAGCTTTAAAATAGAAATAACAGCAATTTATATACGCCCTCAACACTTAGAAAGTGTTGAGGGCTTTTCTATTAACGAATACATGTAGTTATTTTACTACATCAACTTCCATGTTCCACTACAAAGAAACTTTTATGGCCGCCGTAGATTTGTATTGTTCAGAAGAGGACAATTAATCAGGAATAAAAAATAAAATAATACGATCATGACAAAACAAATCGCCATAGCAGCCTTGACGATCACAGCTTTCATCTTAGGAACGAATAATGCCCAGGCTCAAAATACAACTGCCACTACCACTGTAAACATCACCCTGAACGATGTTATTTCTATCGATGCGGGAAGTACGGCCATCGGGAATACAGTTGATTTCAACTATGCTACCGCAGCGGATTATAACTCTGATCAGACGATTACCAAAGCCAACTCTTTAAAAGTGACTTCAACGAAGAACTTCAATGTTAAAGTAAAAGCAGGGGGAGCAAGCTTCGTTAATGGAACCAACCTGATCCCTGTCAATGTCCTGACCATCAAAGCCGCTTCCGCTTCCGGAACTATGGGGGGAACAAAAAGCGCTGTGGTTTTATCTGCAACGGATCAGACTTTAGTATCCAACGCTCCGCTGGGAAGCGCGTTGACCCTGAACCTTGACTATACCATTCCAGCCGCAAAATCATCATCTTCCGATATCTTAGGGAAACCGGCCGGAACGTATACCCAAACCGTAACGTATACTGCAACAGCTTTATGATATGTGCAGTACAGGAGGATTCCAGATAAAAGTGAAAACTGCCAAAGCAGCTTTACAGAATGGCGCTATTCTCTTTATAAAAAAATGATATACTCATAATTGTATATGTATATAGTAACAGATGAGCTGAAACTTATAGGATTTAGCGTCAGTACACTGCAGAAGCTTGTACAGAAGAATAGCGGTATAAGAAAATTCAATACCTTAGATTACTTTTGTGTTTATATTGTTATGGAAGACCTTACGATGGAGGTGGAAGATATCCCTTACCAGATCAAGCCTCACCATATCATTTTTATAGGTCCTGAAAAAAAGGTTTTCTTTAAGGAATCAATTGGAGATCAAATCTATGTCATTTCATTTTCGTCAAGCTTCTATGAGCGATCCTCAAAAGATAGTTTATTTTTGAATTCCAATCTTTTTTTCAACTACAGTTCTGATATCTTTGTTGCTCCATTCAATAATCCTGAAGAAAAAAAAGTTCTGTTTATTAAGCGTATGAAACATTTTCAGCTCATGGATGAAAGCCTTTATATTTCTGCTGCCCACAATGCGATAGAAAGCCTTATTCTTGATGCGTTTTTGTATGCGAATAGTACTGAAATCAATAAAGATGTAAAGTTTGATTATCTTTATTATGTAAACAGATTTAAGGTTCTTCTGCAGAGGTGCTTTAAGATAGAAAAAAAAGTGTCATACTATGCGGGTCAGCTTCATGTATCATCAAGGAAACTGACAGAGATGACAGAATATATCTTAGGAAAGACAGCAAAGCAAGTTGTGATTGAAAAAATTACAAGCGAATGTATAAAAGCTTTAGAATCCTCAAATCAGACGATCTCTGAAATTTCATATGATCTAGGGTTCAGCAATGAAGCAAATTTTACTAATTTTATCAAGAAACATACAGGAAAAAAACCATCAGAAATAAAATCAATAACCATCGTTTAAGCACTAATGAAGTTAAAAACTGAGGATTAGCAAATTTTATGAGAGCATAATTAAAGCTCTTTCCTAAAGCTTCTAAAGTAGTCGTTTCATTAACTTTGATAATCTGCATATCATAAAAGGAATATCGAAAATATGAAGGTTTAATATTATGATATTTGTAAAAATTTAAAAAGATAGTTTACAGCAATGAATGAGGGTACATAAGCCTGAGTTTCTTTTGGAATAAATGGGCGAACTTTCCAGTAATTTGTGCTCCCTGCTTTTTTAATTGCTTTTCTAACATTACCAGCGCCACAATTGTAGGCTGAAATAGCAAGATTCCAATCTCTGAACTGCAGGTATAAGTCTTTTAAATATCTCACAGCTGCATCTGTATTAGCGAGAGGATCGTAGATGATGTTGACATATTTGTTCTGTCTAATTCCATATTCAAAGTCTGTAAGCGGCATGAACTGCCAAAGACCTTTTGCACCTGCCTGGGAACCTGCTCTTGGATTTAATGCGCTTTCAACAACAGCTAAATACTTAAGTTCTAAAGGCATTCCATATTGAGCTAGTTTTTTTTCAAATAATGGGAAATAATAAGCAGAAAGTCCTATTACTTTTCCATACCATTTATAAGATAAATATTTCTTTACATATTTGTATGTTACTTCATTATAATCTATAGATAGTGGTGTATTTTCGTTGAGAAAAATGAATCTTTCTTTGAATGTTGATTCTTCCAGGATATCATCAATTTCGCTATCATTTCCTAAACTTTTTAAAAAGGGTTCATTATACTTAATAAATATTTCCTGAGCATCTAAACTTGCTGAAATGATCAGTAAAAGTAATAAGATGATTTTGATCCGTATCCATATCATACACAAATTTAATATTTTGGCTTCTGGATTCAAAGCATACTATATTCATAAGATATTTTTCTGAGTGAATCACCGTGAAATCCCGGATGCATTTACCGTGAAAACCCGGATGTCATTCCATGAAATTAATCATTATATTTGTCCCGAAATTTTTAACGATACATAGCGTAAGCTATCGTGTGAGATGGAGAAAACCGCGAATCTTCTGACTTCTTAACTCGATAGACTTACGCCCGTGCTTACGATATGGGTGCGGGCTAAGTCAATCTAGAAGTCGGGTTCTTCGCGGTACCTCTCCATCAGTTTGGCCTTAGTTCCCGCACTTTCTGCTTTTTAGGAACCAGGAAACAACGAACTTAAAAGTAGTGTAATAATCTATTTTTAAGAGTAGCACTGTTTATGAAAAAATAAAAGTAAACTGGAACAATGCTTATTGTGTATGTAGATCTGAATTAATACGAAATTAATTTAATACGACATGGTTTGTCGCTTTATGATAGTAGCTTTGCGGCAGATTGATAGGCCAAAGGAAAAACAAACTGATTTTAAAGGCTATATTAGAATAAAACTAGAAAATAGGTTTAAATATAGAAATTTAATAACGATGAAAACTGTTTGAAATTTATGCGGCTTAAGGGTTCCCGTATTTTAATTGATAGAACTCTTTTTAATTTGCAAATGAAATGAAAAATAAAATGTAAATATAACATGAGAAAACTTTACACAAGTGCAATTTACTTATCTGCATTCCTGGGAGTATCTGCTCAAACTGTCCTCTGGCAGAAAGACATTGAGTCTTCCTCACAGGATTTTCTGTCCCAGGTAACTACGACCATTGACCAGCAGTACTTAATTACCGGCAGTTCAATCCAATCAGACAAGCTTACCGGTGGAACAAACCAAAACAATGGGTACGACTACCATTTGGTAAGTTTAAATAACGAAGGCCAGATCGTTTGGCAAAAATACTTTTCAGGACAAAACCATGATTTTCTTTCGGCTACAGTCAATACGCAAGAGGGTGGATATCTCATTGCAGGGACGAGTTTTTCTGGCAAAGGCTTAGATAAAACAGAAGACTCCAAAGGAGGATCAGACATTTGGTTGGTTCGGATCAATGAGTTTGGAGACGAAGTCTGGCAGAAGACTTTAGGCACTGCTTCGGATGAAGAAGCCAGGTCGGTGATCCAGACGACGGACTTAGGATTCTTTGTGGCCGGGAATATCCAGAACTCAGGGAAAGGCTACGGTTCCAAAGATGCCTGGATCATCAGGCTGGATAAAAACGGCAAGGAAATTTCTCAATTGATTTTAGGAGGCAAAGGATTAGATGAAGTGGAAAAAATGATTCCTACTAAAGACGGTGGCGTTTTGGTAGGGATGTATTCCAGAAGCAGTGCTAACGGATCAAAGAAGACAGAAAACTACGGGGAAGGCGACTATTGGATCGTCAAGCTGTCGAAAGAAGGCAAGGTCGAGTGGGAAAAGAATTTCGGTGGCCAAGGCGATGATCACTTAAGGACTTTAGCTCTCACTTCTACCGGCTATCTGATTGGCGGTGAATCCAGATCGGAAAAAT